>JGI12316J15310_10000024_pt10 | contig 1047571 bp, 940 predicted proteins | sample MarCyaLeptolynsp_FD_15310 | JGI IMG/M metagenome (IMG submission 15310) | reverse complement strand
GTTGATGCACTATCCGGTGAGGCGATCACGCTATAGCTGGCGCCACCGTCATCACTACGATAGAGGTTGTAGCCGGTTAGAGCGGCAATGCCACTTCCAACGCTGATACCGGCCTTGGAGACGGCCTCATCGCCTGCTGCAGGCTTAGAAGGACCCGTCGCAACCGCAGAACCGTCGATGTTAACCGCACCGGCACGGGAGGCGACATGCTCATTGGCAGCCAGCAGCTCCTTGTATTCGGTGATGGTCAGCGGCGTGCGGCTACCGTCTTCTTCAAGCACAACCAAACGCGCTGACGGGCCTGTGCCTTCACGCACAACGGCACGCACCAGCAGGTTGTTGTCGAAGGTGGCGTTGATGTTGGCAAACGGCTGCCATGGGAAGCCCAGGCCAGGCGCATTGATCCAGGCACGACCGGCAGTCGGGCTGGAGGTATCCCAGTCCAGGTTCATGGTTTCACCGGTGTTCTCCGAGAAGGAAACGAAGAAGTCATCGGCTGTGATCTGGATGTTCGCACTCTCCACATCGATAATGGCGAACTGACCACGCTGACTGGTGGTGTAGGGCTGCGTCAGGAGCGTGGTTCCCGGACCGGTGGTGCTATTTCCATCATAGATGGTCAGGTCCGTTGCCGGGGAAGCGGTGGCGGAATTACCAAACTGCACCACAACCTGCACCAGCGTTGTCGGATACACGTTCGGGGTGAAGCGGTTGGCAATCTCACCGTCATTGGCGGCGCCAATGGAGATGTTTCCTTCCGGGCTACCGTCATCATACGCAATCTCGGTAGCGCCTTCCGGCAGCGGAGCACGCCAGGTTAGGTCGATGCTGAAGCCGTTCACGGCAGCAGCCAGGTCACGCGGCGGGTTGGTCTCACTGGAGCTGCCACCCACATCCAGGCTGATGTCGTCGAAGAACCACTCATCAGTGGTGAAGACGCCGGTAACGCTCATGCGGAAACGGAACTGGAAAGCCGCATGATAGGCATCGGCCGGTAATGGGAAGCTCACTTCTTCAAACGGCTCGAAGAGACCAAAGCCATTGTCGGTTCCCGGGAACTCATTCAAGAGCTGCCAGTCGCCATTGGCATCGGTATACTCAAGGAAACAGCTCTCACCGATTTCCAGATCGTGCTCGGATTCCCACATCGAGAGCGTCACGTTGCTCTGAGCGGAGAGGTCGATCGGATTGGAGGTCAGACGCGAGTCGGCATTGTTCACCGATACGAAATACGGCCCGGACGGAACCGGGAACGGGAAGGTGCCGGTGGACACGCCGGTGGTATCAATCACTTCAATATCAGCGGTTGCAGACCACTTCGCCGGGTCAATCACGCCGGAATCCGGCCAGGACTCGGAGAAGGGGAACGGAGCAGAAGCGCCGATAAAGATCGAATCGGTATTCGACGGTAAGCCTTCACCCAGGGTATACTGCGCAGCAGCATAGTAGGTGACGGTGGTGTTCGTCGGTGCACCGACATCGGTATAGCTTAGAACGCTGTCAGCAACCGTAGCGATCTGGGAGAAGGTCACCCCGTCTTCACTACGATAGATGTTATAGCCTTCCAGGACCTCGATGCTCGGGGTGCCCGGGCCGGCCTTCTGTGTATTCATGCCACCTAAAAGGTGCTCGATCTTCTCAAGCTCGGTCGGGTTGGCAAAGGTCGCCAGATCAAGGCTGGTCATCGCAGTGGTCTTGGCCGTGCGCTGATCCTTGATGTTCTGTAAGGCTGAGGAGGTGCCGTCGGAATACAGCACGCGAATGCGGGCACTGGGGCCTGAGCCTTCCTGAACCACCACGCGCATGATGCTGTTACGTGCCAAACCGGCATTCACGTTGGCAATCACGTCCCAGGCAATGCCCAGGGAAGTCGACTGCACCCAGGAGCGCAGGTTGTCACGGCTGTCGATATCCGAGCCCAGACCAATAGCGGAATCGGTCGGCTCGACAACGGAGACGAAGAAGTCACCGGCATTAATAGTAACTGCGCCGGCGGATAGGTCGAAGTTATCGAAGTCCACTTCGCGATTGACGATCGGGAAGTTCGCGGAATACAGCTGGGTTCCCGGACCGGCGGTATCGCCGTCATAAATGCGCACTTCAGTGCTCTGCATGGTGTCCGAACCGGCAGGAACGCCACCGAAGAGCATCTGAGCTTCCAGAATGGTCGTCGGATAGATCTGCGGGGTGAAGCGAACCGCCAGCTCACCGTCATTTCCGCCACCGATACTCAAGGTACCTTCACTCGTCCCGTCGTCATAACCCAAAAGCGGTTCGGGCAGGGGGGCATTCCAGGAGAGGTTGGCGTCAAAGCCGGAGGCTTCGGCAACAAAACCGATCGGCGGGTTGTTCTCTACCTGTGCCGGGGCATCTAAGGAGATATCATCGAGATACCACTCATCGGCAAAGTCACCGACATACAGCCAGGCGATGTAGATGTCCTGACCTTCGTAGGCCGAGAAGTCCATTACGTTGGCTTCCCAGACGTCTTCGGTCGAGGCCGGCAGGCTGTCGACTTCAACGAAGTCACCATCAGCCGGGTTGCCGCTACCGGTGGACACATACAGGCCGTGATACACATAGAAGGAGCCGAAGTTGATGTTCTCAAAGAAGGTCAGCTCGGCGCCGGCGCCAATGTTGGTAATCTGCGGAGAGACAAACCAGCTGCTGTCGGTCAGATCAGCATCGGCGAAGTTGGCCGAGAAAACCGGAGAGTTCGCGCGAAGGTCGGTCAGCACCAGCGTATCCACACCGGTGTGATATTCCGTCCAGCCGGCTGGCGGCCAAACGCCACTTTCCATGTCTTCGGAGAAAGGATAATCCAATACAACAGGTGGTACTTCAACCGACACATCATCGATATACCATTCATCGGCAAAGTCACCCACATAAAGCCAGGCAATGTAAATATCCTGACCGGCATATGCAGAAAGATCTACAGCCTTTTCTTCCCATACATCCTCGGTGGATGCCGGTAGGCTATCAACTTCAACGAAGTCGCCGTCAGCCGGGTTAGGGCTACCGGTAGAAACATATAGTCCGTGATAAACATAGAACGAACCAAAATTAATGTTCTCAAAAAAGATTACGCTTGATCCGACCTCAAGAGAGGTGATCTGCGGCGTAACAAGCCAGCTACTATCCGTTAGATCAGCATCAGCAAAATTTGCTGAGTGAGTCGGAGAGTTCGCACGAAGAGTTGTTAACACGAGTGTGTCAACTCCTGTGTGATACTCAGACCAGCCGGCCGGAGGCCAAACGCCACTCTCAAAATCTTCTGTCAACTGAGCAGATTTTGAGAAGCTTCTGATCGGCTTGTTCTTTTGAACATACGTATCAGACTCACTCTGCTTTACAGCAAGCTTTTGTGCGTAGGACAATTCGTCCTTTGCCAGCACAAAACCACTCATAAAGATGAGTGAGCAAAGAATTACCATGAAAGCAGTACCGCATCTCATACTCATAGTAATTGCTCCTTGTGTTAGGTGAATGTAAACCAACTATATTTTGGGGTTAAATTACAATCTCTTTTTAACTACCAGATCTGATAATACACAGCATAACAACTATTGCAATGGCATGCATTGCAATACAACAGATTTTCATATAGAGGAGATAAACAACAAGATGCCAGTAAAATCCCTTTTCAGCAGGAGGCCTCCAAAGACCAGAATTCCTATTCCCAAATTACAAAGACTTACCAAAGAACTGGATAAAATATGAACAATTTTTGTTTAAAATTGAGGTTTTACTATCTAAGGTGATATGATTTGCCATGAAGTTAAGACGTAGTTTAGAATACATTTAGGCCGTAATTCAGACTACAGTTATGGAGCAATGCTTACAAATATAGCGGAAATAAGGAAAAAACCAAATTTTTTTCAGAAAATGGAATTAAAATATTTACCGACTTGTAATACACATGAAACTTATAATGTTTAGCGTTTTCGACCGCGACGCTCACGGCGAGAAGGCCGCCTTAGAACATGTTGTTTGAGAAGATCGAATTCATGTTCAAAGTTAGGGGTTAGCTCCCCTTTTCCAAGCGCATCTTCAATCTCGGAAACCTTCCAGAACCGGCCGTCTTCTAACTCCTCTGGGTTGATAAAAAACGGGCCGTTAGAACGCAACAGGTAGGCATGTACGAGTTCGCTTTCTATCTCGGTTCGGTTTACATAACGAAAAATCGGCTGGTAGGGGCCCTCTTTTATACCAAGCTCTTCTGCGGCCTCTCGATGCAGAGCCGTTTCGATAGACTCTCCACTATGAACGTGACCACCAACAGCCGTATCCCAGAAGCCCGGTAGCAAGTCCTTCGACTGAGCCCGCTTTTGCAAAAAAATATCGCCGCGGCTATTAATAATGTGAACGTGTACTACCGGATGCAGCAGTTCCGGATTACCATGCACCTGACTGCGCGGTGCACGACCTACAATCTGACCTTCTGGTGTAACAATATCAAACCATTCTTCTGCGTTTAACAATTTACGTTTTTGTCTAACCTGCCAGAATTCATACAGCATCAATACACCAAGGGCAATATAGAAAAGTCCGCCACTGATAAATCCCCAGGCTTCATTACTCATATAAAAAGCACTGTATACTACCAGAACTATATGAACAGCCAGTAAATAGAACATGCTGCGCATCATCCGCCTCATTTCGGCATACTGCTGCTCTGAAACCTCCATACCGCGAGTATAGCGCCCCATCATCATTAGTAATACCGGACTGCTGGAAAATGCTGTGATGCCAATTAAGACTAATAGTATTCCCTCAATAAGAGCTGGCTTCAGTTTAAAGAATATATCACTCTGCAAAACCAGCGATATCAATCCGAGCGCAACGATCAGACCGATATCAAACAAAACGAAACGTTCGATGCGTTTTTCGCGATAATATATGTATACCAACTCAACGATACCGAGGCTAATCGCGACAATTAATCCGATGGTAAGACCGAATAATGCATCGGCAATAATAAAAACCAGAAGCGGAATAAATCCGATGGCGAGATTTTTCAGCAATTCTTTGCGTTCAAGCATGGCTTAGATCGTCTTGTAATGGTTTACTTCAGGTGGGAATATAAGATGTTTAGGAATGCCGAACAAAAAACCACGACAGAGTCAGGAATTGTTTATAAATCAACATGAGAATTATCTGCCATGGCAGATTCCAGCTCTTCCAGCTCGGCCTGGGCGTGCTTTAAATCCGGATGTCCGGCTGGCAGCTTCATCTGGAATATTTGAACGGCGTGATACAGGCAGGACCGAGCATCAGTGACAGAATTGCGATTCAAATAAATTTGAGCAAGGTGCATATAAATCGTACCGATAAGCGGATCTTCCGTTCCAAGCAGCTTTTGCCGAACTTCAATTGCCCAAAAAAGATACTGCAGTGCACGGTTTTCATCTCCACCCTGTAAACTTGTAAGACCGATATTGGCAAGCTGGTAACCAACATAGGGATGTTCTGCCCCCAATGTGCGCTCAATAATTTCCATATTCCGAAACACATACCGCTGAGCCAACTCGGACTTCTGCTGCTCATAATATATCATTCCGATATGCTGCAGTATGGCCGCAATATAAGGATGGTCCAACCCGAGCTTTCGCTCTACAATTTGCAATGCCCGGCGATGACAATCGAGACCATCTTCATACTGCCCTTTACCGGCATAACTCGAAGCCAGCTTTATCAGCAGAGGCACCAGGTGAACCGTACGGGTCCCCAGCTTGTATTCTGCCATACGCATCGCCTGCCTGGTATTTACAAATGCTTCCTTGTAGCTACCTAACTCGAGATAAGCTTCTCCGAGGTTCGCCATAATCACCGCTTTGGATGGATGACTATCTCCGCGAAAGACGTTATCGCCTATTTCCTTCGCACTTAGCAGGTTTTCGAGGGCATCTTCAAAATCTCCGCGAGCCAGGTTAACCCAGCCAAGATTATTCAGTATTTCCGGAAAAAGTTTATCATTTCCAAGAGTGCGCGCCAGCTTCATCTGCTGCTGTAGGCAGCTCGCCGAACGCTTATAACTTCCCAGGCGATAAAGAAGTCGGGCTAATCGGCCAGTTAAATCGTATTGGTAAAGAATCTGTTCCTTGCTTTCAATTGCCTGATATTCTTTCCACAGGTGCTGATAAATTCGCAGTAAGCTCTGCTTGTCCTCATAGCTGGTATATTCACCGCTATTGGCGAAGTGGTCAACCAGAAACATCCCGGTTCGATATCGATCGACCAGAAAATCCTCCAGCAAATAAAAGCCGCTGCGATTATTCCATGCTTCCGGTGCTTCTTTAATGAGTGGTTGTACCATCGAAGCAGATATAACGAGCAAAATCGTACGCTGAGCTCCACGTATCTCTTCGAAGCGCTCATTTAAAGAAATAAAGCTGTTACTGTCTTTAGAAAAGAACTTCTCCAGCTGACTGATAACCGTTATTTCTTTTTCCTTGGAAAAGAAAACCCCTGAAATCAAATGCTGAACCATGTCCTTCACGCCTTTAAAGTCTACAACGTTCAGGCTTAAGGATTTTTGCAAGTCTTTCAGCAGCTTTTTTCGGATGGATTTTGAATCGCAAACAAGTATATGAAGCGCGAAGCCGTCGGCATTCTGCAATGCAGCGTTTAGCCGAGGTACATCATTAATCGGCTTAGAAGACTGACTTTTTTTAATTTTACCGTTTCGCTTCATTACACGTCACGTTAGTAAGTGAGAACCTTCCCGGTTCAATAAAATACGACTGCATTATTACAGTCGCAGAAAAGAGCTGTGTCCGCACACCTATCGGACAGCTGAGTTGCAACCGAGCAGGTTCGGTTGAGATTTCCTGCCGGGGCCGGATAGCAGGTTGAATGTTAAGACAAAATACATATTCGACGCTTTACAAAAATGATCCACTGCACATGATGAAAAAAACTTCTTTCTGATTACCCCTCGTACGTCGATTCAATGTTACACACATAACAAAACGATTAACGCTGTACGAATGAAAGGTTTCTGCCAGCTTATACAATCATCACATTGCTGTCCGAGAAATGCAACGTTAGACATATAGCTTGTATTCAGCATTATCAAGATTGGTCTAATTCAGTTATTGGAAGCAGCATTTTCACTCGCAGGGATGTAGATAGTGCGTGATGCCATTGCATCAATATTAATACGTACGCCCTCCACTTTATTACCCAACGGCTTTCCTGAGGCATTCCAATAACAATCGGAGTTCAATATCGGACGGGAGAAATATGACGAACAGTATTAAAAAGAAAAAGAAAAAAGATCGGCTCCTTTCGCCTGAAGAGCTGAAGAACCACATTCTTTTTGATTTAAACGTTTCGCACACAATAGATAGCCCGGTGCTGCTTCTCGGGCAGCCACGTTCCGGCACCACCATTCTTGCCCGAATGATCCGAAAGTATCTGAAAGTAAATTTCGGTCCGGAAAGTCAGTTCTTTGTTCGTATTGGTCAGCAATTGGGTAAATACGGCGACCTCAGCATTGAGCAGAATGCCAGAACCCTGATCGCCGATATCAGTCGTGAACGCTGCTTCAGGCGAAACCAGTTTGGCTTTAAGGTAGATGAGGAAGCCGTCTTCCGGAACCTTAAGCGATTTACTTATCAGGAAATCGTTGATGTAATTATGCATCAGTTTGCCAGGCATAATAAAATGAGTCGCTGGGGTGATAAGACACCGGACTATATCAGTGACCTGCCAACACTTTATTATTTCTTTCCGAACGCACAGTTTATCCACATTATCCGCGATGGGAGGGATGTTGCACTTTCAAACTACGATGTCCACTTCGGCGCAAAAAACCCGGTAGTAGCAGCAATGAACTGGCGAAAGCAGGTCGATCGATTCCGTGATTTTTCCAATACAATTCCGGATGCAGAAGAACGCCTGATTGAGATCCGCTACGAAGACTTTATGACCCAGCCGGCAGCCGTATTTGAGCGTTTAATTCGCTTCTTAAAGATTGACGACTCAAACGGTGAGTTAGCAGCTTACATCAATGAGCACCTGCCGCTTGAATTAAAAGCCAACAATTTTCAGAAATGGAAAAAACGCTTCAGCGAAACGGAAAAGCGCAACTACGAACGCGTCGCCGGCAAGGAGCTTTCGCAGTATGGTTATGAAACGGTTTCTGAGACAACGACACCGCTTAACCTTTTTGAAAAAGCTCGTTGGTACGCCGATCACGCAATCAAAAAAGCTACAAAATCAGCATACTGGAAAGACAATCTTTATCATCTTGGCGTAAAGCTGAAAATGAAAAGTATTTCTATCCGAAAAAAACAAACGAAAACCGCTCACTCAATTACAGCTACTTCAGACTAGAACTTTATAACGACGAACTATTCCAACAACAGGAGCAATAAAATGACTATCGAAGAAATATTTAATGAGTGTTTTGATATCGAAACAGAAAAAGTAACCGACGAGCTGAAATATCGCGAAATAGAAAAATGGGATTCGCTTAATCATCTAAAAATGACCAATCGACTGGAAGAAGTCTTCGATATCGAGCTGGATATGGATGAAATTATCGAGATGAGCAGCGTTGGTAAAATCAAAGAAATTCTGCGCGGATATGGAGTTGAGGCATGAATTTCTGCGATTATCTCCTGGAGGATTCAACCTCTTTGCGACACGTCGCAGTAATTGCACCTGAAGGTCAAATCACCTATCCGGAGCTGACGGATTCTATCGCGAAACAGGCTGAATGGATAAAAAGCTCAGCCGGCAAAGAACAGAAAGTGCTGCTAATCGCAGACAACTCGCTGTTCTTTGTCATCAGTTATCTGGCAATTCTAAAATCCGGTAATGTTTGCGTTCCGCTCAATCCGGTAACGTCAGAATCCAGTATCGAATTCATAGCCAAACAATGTGAATCGCAACTGGCATTCGTTCATTCCAGGTATGCAACGAAATTCGACACCCTCGTTCCTACTCTGGTAGACGAAGCAACCCAGCAATCTATTCTTTCCGATACGGCACCAGTTGAATATAAGCGCAAGAAAGCTTTTCCAAGCGATCAGCTTGCTGCAATTATCTACACCAGCGGCTCTACAGCACTGCCGAAAGGAGTGATGTTGTCGCATCGCAACCTGCGGGCAAATACCACGTCGATTGTCAGCTACCTCTCCTTAACTCAGGACGACAGAATGCTGGCTGTTTTGCCCTTCTACTATTGCTACGGGCTATCCCTGCTGCATACCCATCTCCGCGTTGGTGGATCGCTGGTACTAAACAATTCGTTTATGATGCTCAATACCGTGCTGGATGATCTATTGAATCATCGCTGTACCGGTTTTGCAGGAGTGCCCAGCCATTTTCAAATTTTAGTACGCAAATATCGTCGTTTCCGCGAGACAACCTTTCCGAATTTACGCTACGTAACCCAGGCCGGTGGAAAGCTACCGGACGCATTTATCCGCGAATTCATTAAATACCACCCCGAAACAGAGTTCTTCGTGATGTATGGTCAAACCGAGGCAACAGCCAGACTTTCCTACCTGCCGCCGGATATGCTACGTGCAAAGCCCGGCTCCATCGGCAAGGGAATTCCCGGTGTGAAACTGGAAGTCGTTGATAAACAGGGTCAACCGATTGACGAAGGGATTGGCGAGCTTGTTGCCAGTGGTGACAACATCATGATGGGTTATTATCAGGATGAGGAGCTCACCGCAAAAACAATTCGAAATGGCAAGCTCTATACCGGCGATATTGGCCAGATGGATAGTGATGGTTATATCTACATCGTTGCTCGTGAGAAGGAGTTTCTGAAAGTAGGTGGAGAAAGAGTCAGTCCCAAAGAAATCGAGGCTGTTATTTCGACTATCCCTGAAGTTGTGGACTGCAGCATTGTTGGAGTTGAAGATGATATCTCCGGCGAAGCGATTAAGGCACTGATCGTTTTACGTGATGGGGCTGAAATCAGTAAGAATGACGTAATCAAACACTGTACCCGCCATCTGAGCGCCGCAAAAGTTCCGAAGTTTGTAGAGTTTCCAAAGGAAATTCCGCTGGCAGCGACTGGGAAAAAACTACGTCGACAAACAGAGATGGCATAATTTCCGAGGTAAATAGCGAATGAATCTTGAACAACAAATAGACACGCTGATCAATATGGATCAGTATCGCATGACTGACACCGAGAAAGAGCAACTACTGCTCCCCATCATCAAGGAGCAGTTAAAGTCTCATTACAATAATAATGAATACATTCGATCGTGGCTGGATAAGCAGCAGGTTGAGCCGGATAATATTGAATCGCTGAATGACGTACCGCTGTTGCCGACTCAGATGTTTAAGCACTTTGACCTGCAAACCTCTATCGGCGAACTCCAGCGTGTTCTCTACAGCAGTTCTACAACCAGCCAGACTCCCAGCCGTATACCAATCTGCTCGGTAACTGCCAGGCGTCAGACCCGCGCTCTGCTTTCTATTATCAAGGACTTTGTACCTGGTAAGCGCCGTCCATACCTGGTGATAGACAGCGCAGCGAGTAACAAGGATGCGAGTGGAATTACCGCCCGCGGTGCTGCAATACGCGGCTTTAGCATTATTGCCAAAGAAACCGTGTACGCATTTGACGATGTAGACGGGAAGCTCGTATTCAATAAAGATCGGGTAGTTGATTTTTTCAAGCGCCATGAAGGCAAAGACGTTTTTGCATTGGGTTTCACCTTTATTATCTGGTCAGAATTTCTGCCCGCAATGAAGGAAGCCGGCCTTCAATTTAATTCACCCAATTTAAAAATGGTACATGGTGGCGGCTGGAAAAAGCTGATTAAGCAAAGCGTTTCCAAAGAGGTTTTTTCCAAAACAATCGGCGATCTTTTTTCAACGGTCCCCGAGAACATAATGGACTTTTACGGTATGGTCGAACAGACCGGCGTGGTTTTTATCGACTGCAGCGCAGGCCATAAACACGCTCCGAACTTCGCAGAAGTAAAAATCCGTAATTATATGACGCTCGATGAGAATCCGGTTGGCGAACCGGGTTATATCGAAATTATGAATGCACTGCCAGACAGTTATCCCGGTATGTCAATTCTAACCGAGGATATTGGTGAGGTTCTTGGTGTAGATGATTGTCCATGCGGCAGAAAAGGAAAATACTTTGTCTTCCGTTCACGTCTGGAGAAAACAGAAACCCGTGGCTGCGGAGATACGTTCCGGGAGGCTTCCTAATGAGTTTATCAACCTATTTAATGAACGGAGAGTTCCGCACACAGCAGCTCTCATCTTTTCAACCAATAGTAGAATCGCTGGACCATGATGTGCTTTACAATCAACCCACCAGCGTGATAGCCAAATTCCTCAGCAGGTTCGGCAAAGCACTTACCAAAGAGCTACTAAATGAGGACGGCGTGCTATATCTCGCTTCCTGGCTACGCGAGTCAAATTTACAGCATTATCTTGAGCTCAACCTGAATGATCCGGCAGTGCTGGATGAATTCGTTAAAAGTCCCTCTGCCAAGGAGCAGCTTTATTTACGTGCACAGCCGCGGGGTGTGGTCTGTCATTGGGTTGCAGGAAACGTTCCCACGCTGGCTATTTTTTCTCTGGTACAATCAATTCTTACCAAAAACGTTAATATTCTGCGTGTTCCGCAGGATACAATGGAAGGCGTGCTTAGAATCCTGAAGGTTCTCGGTAGTGTTCAAGTAGAGCACGAAGGTAGAACACTGAACGGACAGGACGTGCTGAAGACAATCTCGGCCGTCTACTACCCCAGCTCGGATTCCAAACTAAATACCTCAATGTCGATGATTGCGGACTGCAAAGTAATCTGGGGTGGAAAAGAAGCCGTACGCGACATTATTGCTTTACCCCAGCGCGAGCATTGTGAGAATATTGTGTTTGGACCCAAGTATTCTTTCTCCGTGGCTGATGAAGAGTCTATGAATGAAGCAACCTGCAGGCGTCTGGCGATGGACGTAATTAGTTTCGAGCAAAACGCCTGCTCATCCCCCCATGTATTGTTTGTTCAAACCAGTGACGAAGCACCGATGGAAGCGGCACGACGGGTAGCAACGAAGATGGCAACGGCCTTCCAGGAAACGTCTCCCAAGTATCCGAAGCAGAGCAATAAATATTCGGCAATACTGAACGCCCGTGGACGTTATCTGCTGGATCCCAGGAAAGAGCTCATTCACTCTAAAGAGCTGGATTGGACAATCCTGATCAACAAGGAAATTGAATTGGAAGAGCCGGTGGGAGCCAGGACTCTCTTTGTAAAGGGCGTATCCTCTGCCAGCGAGTTACTTCCGCTAATTACCAATAAAATCCAGACTGTTGGGGTTGCCTTCGAAGACGTTTCCGATGAGATGAACTTTTGTGAACAGGCAACCCGACGTGGGGTCTCACGCTGCGTGAGCATCGGTACGATGAATAATTATGATGCCCCCTGGGACGGGATCCTCTATATCAATCGACTGGTTCGCTGGACAGCTTACCGGACTACAACAGTGAAAGAGAAAACATATGCTTAAGGATAAAACCGCACTGGTAACCGGTGCAGGACGCGGCATCGGACGGGCCATTAGTAAACTGCTGGCTGAAAACGGTGCTGAAGTGATTCTCAACTACAATCGCAGCGAGGGAAAAGCTGCCGAACTCGCCCGTGAGCTTGAGCAGTTTGGTAGTAAAATTCACCTTATGCGCGCCGATGTCAGTAAGCGCGATGAAGTAAAGGACATGTTCAGCAAAATCCGCAAGACCATCGGTAAGCTGGATATTCTGGTCAACAATGCCGGCATTCTGCGCGATAATCTGCTGCTGATGACACCGGCAAATGACTATAACGACCAGATGGACGTAAATCTGAAAGGTACATTCCTTTGCATGCAGTATGGCGCCAAGTTAATGATGAAAAAAAGCAGCGGTAAAATTATCAATCTGTCCTCGGTAATTGGTCGTTTTGGCAATTCGGGACAGGTGGTATACGGTGGAACCAAGGCCGGTGTTATCGGCATGACCACCTCAGCAGCGAAAGAGCTCGGCGTATACGGAATAACCGTTAATGCTGTAGCACCGGGGCTCATTGATACCGAGATGACGCAGGAAATGGATGAAGCCTTTAAAAACAAGCTGCTGGAAAACTGCTCATTGAAGCGTATCGGAACGCCGGAAGATGTGGCAGGAGTCGTGCTATTTCTGGCTTCTGGCCTGAGCGACTATGTTTCCGGACAAATTATCGGTGTAGACGGCTGTCAGATTATTTGATCGAACTCAATTTAACTTCAAAGGAATAAAGAAAATGAGTGAACTCATCATCAGAGAATCATCGGTAGAAGACCTGCAGGGGATTGCAGATTTATTCCTGCCCAGAAAACGTAGCCTGAATATGCTGCACTGGCTTCATAGCGACGGTAAGGGACAATTACAGTCTTTTGTTGCCGAAGTTGATGAAAAAATAGTCGGGCATATCGGCTACATGCCTTCTGACTATAATTATAACGGTGATACTCTCAAAGGAGTTTTTTCCATAGAATGGAAAGTCGATGAAGATTATGCCGGTCAGGCAGCATTGAAGCTTTATTCAAAAGTTATGAAGATTGGTGATTTCACCTATGTAATCGGCGGAACAGAAGTGGTTAACAAAATGTATCCACTGCTGAAGTTTCGGGTTGCAGCTCAGATTCCGCGTTTTCAGAAGATTGTCCGTCCGATGCAATACTTCCGACTGCTCGATGAAACACATAACCCGGTAAAGCGGGCATTGAAAACTGCTTTCTATACCAAAGGGATGCTTGGTGGTAAGAAAATACTTTCGGACAGGCATGTTAAACTCACGTCTTATGATACCGAGATTGCAGAATATCTTAAACCTCCCAAAAATGTGGTTGAGAATGAAGGTACGCTTGATTTTGAGCGCCTGATGGAAACCCCGGGCGTTGAAGCCTATCGCTTCCTGATTCGCAAAAAAGGAGAGCCGGTAGGCAGTGCGCTCTGCATGATTGATCGCGCAGGCAACTACGCCGCCGGCAGAATTGTTCATATTTCCCACCTTGGGAAGAATCAGGATCTTTGGGAACAAGCCGTCCGCAAATGCGAAACCTTTCTCTGGGAGCAAGGCTGCTGCATCATCTCATCTTTGGGATCCAATGAACTCTATACCGCGGCACTTCGCAAGTCGGGTCACATCTTTCTAAAGAACTCGCCGCTTTGGTTAAGAGATCGCAAGAACATACTGAAGGATGCCGACTGGCATTTTACTTATCTGGAAGGTGATTTGGCACATCGCGGTATCTATACCTATGATTTTACGAAGAAGGATTATCTAAAGCGTCCGGTCAGTCTCTCTGGAAAGCCTCAGATGACAACAGCATAAACCTGAATTAAATAGCACAAAAAAGGGCGTCCCGGTTATCGGGACGCCCTTTTTTGCTGATGTCGGAAGTTAGAGATCAGAAGTCCGATAGCTGTATTATCTATTATCTGACTTCTGTACTCTGTGCTCTGTGCTCTGTGCTCTGTGTTCTGAATTCTACACATCAATCATCTTCTCAAACTGCCGGATAGATACCGACATATCAAAACGCTGACGTCTTTCCTTAATCTCGGAATTATCGTATTGCCCATTCAGAAAGCTCTTTATTCCGCGCTTAATATCATCTTTGGAGTTATAATCCGTAGCAATACCGAACTCTTTATCCACCAACCTGTCTACTGCACCCTCCGGCTCGCTGATAGCCAATATCGGCTTCCCGAAGCAGATATAATCATAGAATTTACCCGGAATCTGAAGTTTTGAAACCGGCTGGAGCAATAGCAAAACATCACTATCCTGCATTATCTTCAGGCTCTCCTGATAAGGCACTTTTGAAACGAATTCAAACACGTTTTCCAGCTCCAGTTCTCCGATCAGATCCTTAACAGAAGCAAGTTCAGCTGTAATCCCACCAACAAATCTGAACATTACCTTACCGGGCTCAATTGTCCCTTCATCTACCAGTTCTTTCACAGCATGCATCACCGGACGGGGATCGCGTCGGCGATACAATACTCCGGTATGCACAAATGTAATCGGTTCATGATGTTTTCCATTTCCGTTACCGTTTTGAACCGGCAGATTTGCGGGGTCAAAACCGTTAAAAAACACCTGAAACTTATCCTGTGGCAAATGTGGATAGAACTGCTTGAAGTCCTCACACATCTCTGGCGTCACAAAAATACAGCGATCTGCCAGCCGCACAACGAAGCGTTCCATACGTGCAATAATCCGCGTTTTAAAACGTTCATATGCACTGGATTGACGCTGCTCTTCCAGCCAGGGCGACCTTGCCCAGGGATCGCGAAAGTCGATGACAAGTTTCTTCCTGGTAAATACTTTAAGTAGTGCTGCAATTAACAGCATGCTATGCGGAGGGGCTGTCGCAAAAATGATATCCGTTTTTTCTCGGCGAATAATACCCAGCCCTTTAAAGAAGGCAAGCGGCAAAAAAGTTATGTTTTTGTCCGGAAAATGCATCAGGTCGGTTCCAATATCCTTCAACCGCTGCCAAATGCTGACTTTTTTCCCGGCAAGAACAGCGTCTATCGTATGAACCGTTTTCTTCTCGCCATCACCGCTGCTTTTCCCTTTTTTTTGAAACTTCGATCGAAGCTCAAGCATAAAAAGCACGGGATCCATTTTTCCAGTACGAGTCACCTTACATCGCTGCAGGAATGAGAACCGGCCTTCGGCCTTAAACTGCTCATTAAAGCCATGATATTTTTCCTTTACCGTAAGAACAGAAATATTGTATTCGTCCGGGTTCAAAAATTTACATATACGCAGAACCCTCTGCGTCCCAATAGATGCAGAGGGGGGAAAGTTTGTCGTTACAATCAATAGCTTTTTCATCGTCACCAGAGTATTCGTTTGAGTATTTCACAGGATTAATGTGTCCGGAACAGACAGAAATGCAAGAAAAAGACCAGATATAAATATGCGGTTGGATTATTAAGAAACGATTTCCAAACAGCTGCATTTCACCGAATATCAAGAACCGCACACTCAGCTTTATTTTTCCGGTGCTTCTTACGAAAAAAAGCTCTCTTGATTATTGGGCACAATACCGGGCATTTTTATTTCGGCCGGAATGATTTTTATGATTCGCATCATCTACAGAGGGAATTATTGTTCTAGATTTCCTACTGTGCTTCGGCACAAAACATTGGAGTAAGTTCACACAGGGTAGTGCGCCCTCCTGCCATATCATTAAGTGTGATTTATAGAAACGAGGCCAGGCTCTTTTACAGCCCCTACGAATACGGATATTTCTACACTCTGCAGCCTCAACATTTTCCATGATTTTTAAAGAACCCGGCATTGGGAGACCTAGTGCTGCACGTTCTATTTGAGTTTTTATCGATTGGTATCTAATGGTAGTAATTAATTAAAGCCAAGGGATTAGTCGCTCCGCTATTTAAGGAGAGCAAGGAAGCAATCCCGGAAAGGAAGACTAAATGGTCTACATTCGTTTCATTTATACGATACTGCTCCTTTTAGCAGTCTCCGGAACCGTAGCCGCTCAGGGTATTACATATACCTGGGACGGGACAGACGGTAATTGGAGTGATGCAACAAAATGGAGTCCTAATGGAGTTCCGGATTCTACAGACTTCATTAATATAGGCAGCGGTACGGTTACTTTGGATGACGGTTACATTACAGCCGGTGGTACGTTCAGCGGAGGCCGGCTGGAAGGCACCAACAACTTTATTATCATAGGTCCTTTAAACTGGACTGGCGGAACAATTGCCATGGAAGGGCGATTCATTGTAGCCGGGAGCGGCAACCTTACTCTCACGGGAGATAATGACAGGATCGTAGACAATTCGGAACTGCGAAATGAGGGAAAGATCACCTTATCCGGTAACAATGCTGAAATTATGCTGATGAATGACGCTGAAATATTCAACCTCGGGGCCGGGGTTATCGAATTTTTAGGAAACGGTTCAATAGCTTTTGATGACAGCACAAACGGTGGAACACTGCGAAATGTAGGTGACATTCGCAAACTCAGCGGTGGTGGAACCACTACTATTGATGCAACCATCATCAATGAAGGAGAACTTGACGTACAAACCGGTGAAGTTCTGCTTACCCGCTCCTCAGTTAACCCCATTAATGGTTCGGTTAAAATTTCTCCCGGAGCGACGCTTAAGCTGAATGAAACAGATTTTTATTTCAATAATGTTACGGTAAGCGGTGGTGGTGAACTAAAAATTAATGATGCAAAAGCGATTGCTACCGGCTTTGATGGCTTAATCGTGCAAGCGAACACCAAACTTTCCATGGTGAACGTTGATGGTATACTTACGGGTGATGGCCCGATCGTTGTTGTTGGAACATTTGACTGGCAGCGCGGAACAATCGAAGGTAGCGGCCCCATGTTTGTAACCGGCGAGATGGAATTGATTGATGGTGGTACCCGCATTCTAAACGGACGAACTCTAACCCTCGAGGGGAATGCTTTCTGGGCTGGCACAAAAGACCTCCGTCTTACCGGAGGCGCAACTTTGGAAATCGGACCTACCGGATTCTTTAGTATCGAAAACAATGAAGAAGTCTTTTATGTTGAACCCGGTGGCGGACAGATTCTAAACAGAGGAATCTTTTCTAAATCTGCCGGCAGCAGCACAACGACTCTTGAAGTGCCTATAAATAATCAGGGTGAAGTTCAGGTTGCGAGCGGCAGACTTCTGCTAGAAAGAGGTGGTGCGACTGTAAATGGAACATGGACAACCTTTAGTGGTGCCAAGACGGAACTGGGCGAAGGTACATTCTCTTTCGATGGTGGCTTGATTAAAGAGGAAGGTGACTTCCAACTCAGCGGTGATGAAATTACAACGACCGGCAACAGCCTGACGGTTGATCCAACAGGTAACTTTCTGTTTGGAAACGGTGAGATTGTAAACAATATAACGATGACCAATAACGGCACGTTTACCATCTTTAAAGGAACGCTAAGAGGAATTGGAACGCTTATTTCCAATGGTACCTTTAATTTTGATGGAAGCAGTACAAAATCTATTGTACAACAGCAGGTAGTAATTAACGGTGGAGGCTTCCTAAACGGAACCGGAACACCGCGAATGGATAATCAGGCCAGAATTACCAATAGTGCAAACTCCACTTTCGAGCTTATATCCGACGTTCCTCTGGAACTGTTTAACAATAGCGGACTTGCAAGCTTTGTTAACGAAGGAACTCTGTTGAAAAACGGTGGAAGCGGCGAAACGGAAATCCAGCCGGGATTTGTTTCGACCGGTACGGTTAACGTGTTAACCGGCTCAATTCGTTTTAAAAATGGTGTAGCCGGCATCAACTCCTCCGGAACAATCATCGTTTCTCCAGGAACCGGTGTCACTTTCGTAGACGGTAGTTTTAACTTTTCCGGCCTGACGTTTGATGGTAATGGAGATGTAAGCTTTCTTACCGAAGCAGTTATCAGCGTTGAAAGTGGCGGTATGCAGGTAAACGGCGGCGTTAACTTTTCACATGACGGTTCAGACACTGAAATAACCGGTGAAGGCCCGATTGTATTTGAAACTCCCTACAACTGGGGACGTGGTTTTGTTTCAGGAACCGGTGTAATAACCGCTAATGCCGGTATAAATCTGTATTCAACAAATCGCAAGGTTGTTGATGGTAAAACCATCGTTAACAATGCCAATTTCGATTTCAATGAAGGCAATATGCGAATGGATAACGGCGGTGTAATCGTCAACTCTCCGAACGCTACGTTTAATCTGAATGCCGGTACCAGCATTGGCTACCGCGCTCCGGGTGGCGGCACCATTAACAATCAGGGAACATTTAATGCCAATGCTGCAGGACCGATCGACGCCGTTTTCAATAACTCATCGGTGTTGAACATTGCAGGCGACACTCTCATCTTCACACGACAGCTGAATAATCTGGCTAACGGCATCATCAGCGGCGATGGTCGCCTGGACATCTCAAACTCCAGCTTTGACAATAGCGGAGTGGTTAGTCCCGGCGCATCTCCAGGTAAAATTATTTTTGAGAATAACTATTCTCAGAATGCCGATGGTCGCTTAAATATTGAACTCGGCGGAACGGATCCGGGAACCGGCTACGATCAGATCGAAGCATCGCAGATGACTCTGGACGGAACGCTGAATATCTCTTTTATTAATGGATTCTTTCCGAGCCTCGGTCAAACATTTGAGATTCTGAATTATAACACACGCGTTGATACCTTTCAGACAATCAACACACCGAGCTTTGGAGATATTCCGATTTTTGATATCGAGTATCAATCCGACAAGCTGTTATTAACGACAATTAACGACAGCAAGATTTCGGTTAATTTGCGAGTCTACCTACAGGGTGCTTACACCGGTGGTGGACAGATGTCTACATCACTGCGCGAGCAGAACCTTATTCCGCTAGAGCAACCCTACAATACCGCCCCATGGAATTATGACGGCAGCGAGCAGGTTACGACTATTCCAGCTGATGTTGTAGACTGGGTACTGTTTGAAATTCGCACCAGCACAACCGACGTTCTGGTTCGTCGTGCTGCTTTCCTAAAGAAAGACGGCAGCATTGTAGAACTGGATGGCGTATCGGCCATTTGCTTACCGGGTCAGGCAGGAGATTATTACCTGGCGGTTTATCACCGCAATCATTTGCCGATAATGAGTGCAAACCCGGTATCACTCAGTGAGACCGCTGGTGTATATAATTTTAGTACCGGTCAGGGACAGGCATTCGGTACCGATCCCATGATCGAAGTTTCATCCGGTATTTTCGCCATGCCGGGAGGTGAAGCGGACCTCAACAATGCGGTTGGAACAGGTGACATAAATAATGGCTGGGGGCCAGTAGCTGGTTTAAAAGGATACCTGATTGGAGACTTTAATATGGATGGCCGGGTTCAAAACACTGACAAGAACTTTGTTTGGAAAATAGCCAGTGGTAAGGTATCTCAAGTTCCATAATGGTCTATAGGTTAAAACGAATTTAAATCGATTACTCAGCAAAGGATATCGAATGTTTAAATATAAATATTTCTTTTCGGGTTTATTCCTACTCTTCTGTTTATCTGGAACAACATTAGCACAGGGGTTAAACTTTTCATTTCAAAGTGCAAGACTGGTGGGTACAGGTCCTTATTTTTACGAAGTTAACATCATGCTGGATGCTGATGTAGCAGGCACACGAGTTGGTGATACTCAGGTCTATATTGATTACAACCCGCTTGCTTTCGGTGATTCGGTAGCAACAAGAGGTAGGGCAGCTGCATTTAAGTCTTTTCTTACGGCTGGTGACGAAAATGGCGTTCAGCTTTATACGGTTCGAAATGTTGCGGACCATGGTACAAACCAAATTGCTGTTACAATTACTTATGACTTCGACAGTAATACCTCATTGGCTAATGAGGTTGAAGTTGGTGTGAAACGTGGGCTATTCAGGCTGCAAATTGAAGTTGAAAACCGCGCCTGGCTGTCTGGAGTTAGCATAGACGATACATATATGCAAGGGCAGCAATTTCTGGCAGACAATCAAACTCAGTATAACATACTTGATGTAGGCGGAATCAGCGATATTGTATTGGGTGTTGAAAACGTTGATAACACGACGATACCAACCGAGTTCAAAATGCATCAGAACTATCCGAATCCGTTCAACCCGGAAACGACCGTGCGTTTTGAACTGCCTGCGAATCTTGGTGGTGAGAACGTATCATTAGTAGTATATGATATGCTGGGACGAAAAGTTCGTACGCTACAGGACGGCCCGCTTTCAGCCGGCACGTATGAACTAAAGTGGGATGCGAAAACCGATAATGGAGCTGATCTCGCTTCGGGCACCTACTTGCTGAGACTTCAAGCCAAGCGTCAACAGCAGATCATCAAGATGCTGTTAATGAAGTAAAAGACCCTCTTTAATAAAAAAGGGCGTCCCGATAAACCGGGACGCCCTTTTTTTGTGCGCAACTATTATGGCATCGCCTCAATTTTCTTCAGCATATCTTTTGCATTCTGAAAATTCGGATCAATCTCCAAAGCCTTCTGATAAGAGGCTATTGCTTTTGCCTTTTCACCCTTCTCCAGATAGAATTCGCCAAGACTATCGCGCAGGTTTGCAACGTCCGGATTCATTTCTATAGCAGCAGAAATTATCCGTATTGAATTATCATATTGCTTTAGCCCACCAATACGATAAGCCATCGTGTTCAGTGCATCCTGATTGGCAATACCGTTTGGATCAGCAGCTGCAGACTTTTTTAACAGCTCAAGACCGCTTTTTTCATCACCCGACAAAAGCGACATTACGCCATAGGAGCCAATCGAAAGAGCAGACTCAGGATAAAGGTCATAAGCAACCTTAGTAAACGCCTTTGCCTTCGCCGGCTCTTTTACATATGCAGCCTGTGAAGCCTGCCAAATTTCCTGGGTATAATCCGGCATTAATGCACTTTCAGCATAGCGTTTTTGAAACTCTTTTTTAAACGCTTCCGGCTCTGTTTCAGCATTTACGCTCAGCATTTCAGTTTCGGAAATGGCTTTCCAGCTTTGCTGCCAGGACGTTAATTTCTTCGTTAATCCGGCAGAGAGATAATGTGCTTTGGGAACATCCGATCGTCCCTGAACCGCATTGATATAAGCAGAAAGAAACTCCAGCTGTCCCTCACCATAAAGCTTTGAAATTCCATTTGAATTAATACGGGCTATCTGCTGTGCCATATAAGACCCCAATGTACGCCACTTCATCCCACCCACCGGATGCGCTGCAGCATCAATTGCCTCAGCACTTAAGGAAGAATTGTTTAGCAGTGCAAAAGCAGCATCAATTTCGGCTCGTTTGGACGTACTGGCTTTTCCGTTCCAATCGTAAAAGGATAGTCCCTGATCATAAATATGGTCCAGTGCGGTGTAGAGCTGTTTATCAGAATCATTGCTAAAATAGGGATTGCTTCCACTACTCCTGAGATCAAGCAGCATCCTGGCTATAAAACGAGTAATTTGTTGAGGTGAAGCATTCTCAAAATTACAGGCGGCACTAATTGTAATATCGTTACCAGGAAGATGCACCAGGTGGGTTCGGGTTCCTTCCTGGCCACCGCTGTGTTGAACCACGTATCGACCACCGATATCGCCGACTCCCCAGCCCATTCCGTAAGTAATGTTGCGACCATTCTTCATGGTCATCGGCTGCCACATTTCCTTGCGCGTTTTCTCATTCAGCACTTTACCAGAATTAAGACCGCTGGCGAAGCGGATCATATCCCCTGCGGTTGAACGGGTTCCACCACCGCCGATTTTCAAACTCGTACTAACAGGAGTTGTATTCTCAATCTCGCCATTCACTAAACGATAAGCGCCCACACGGTTTGGAATAAGCTTATACAGATAATCTACGGTAGTATTTTTCATTCCGAGCGGCTTCCAAACGTTTTCGATCATGAAATCCTGATAGCTCTGTCCGGATACGCTCTCTATAATAGCCCACAACACATTATATCCGTAGGTGGTATAGTTATACTCGGTTCCCGGTTCAGCCAAAAGCTCCCAATCCTGAAAAATTGCCAGTGCTTCCTCTGTTGTCATGTCTTCAAAGGTATGAGCTTCTTCCGAATAATTTCGATAGTGGCTGACGCCCCCAAGATGGCCAAGCAGCTGGCGGGAAGTAAGCGGCCACTTTTTGCGAGGGAAGTCCGGTAAATATGCCTGGATCTCCGCATCCAGATCTACTTTCCCCTGCTCTACCAATTCCAGAATCCCAACAGCCGTGAACGGTTTCGAGACCGATGCCATACGATAGGAAGACGCTTCGGTTGCCGGAACGTTATTCTCAATATCGGCATAGCCATATCCTTTACTCCAGAAAACATCGCCATCTTCAAATGCAACCGTAACGCCGACGATTTGCTTATTGTCGATTTTTTCCTGTATAAAGGCATCCAGCTTTTTAACCATGTCTTGATACCTGGAAGGCAATTCGGATTTTTCCTGAGCCGTTAAACTGAACGTACACAGAATTATCAGTAGCAGATATCTGCTCATGATTGTTCTCCTTTTTGGAAACTTGAAATGGGTAGAATACATGTGTTGGTAAATGTATCGAATTAAACAGAAATTCAAAAGCGGTTGGTTATGGCAAGAAAAACCCCGCAGCCAGGCAGCGGGGTTATGAAGTTACTAATTTTCCAATGCCAGTAGCTGCTCGTTCAATGTATCAAAATCTTTTTCGTCCAGCTCAACAGCAACATCACTTACCTGATCACGGTTGCGCAATTCGCTGAAGTTAATCGATTCAAGATGCTTTCGAATGGTGTCATTGCTCTCAAAGCGCGGTTGACGCTCCAAAAATCCCAGTGCCCAATCGCTATTCATATTCACAAGCGCAACAAGAGCTAATCGACGGACACAGGTTTCATCCTGGTTGCGGAACACCCGCATCACGTCAAACACCGCTTCTTTTACGTCCAGGCGACCTTCATAACGAATAACCATCTGCATGGCGGACTGCTGTAGTCCCGGATTTTCGGATTTTAGTGCTACAACCAGATTATCGCTAAACTGGGTCCACTTATCTTCTCCGGCCTGGAGGTTTTGGAAACTTAATACGAAAAATGCAAATGCAAGCGTGAACGAAACAAATCGTCGGTTTGTCATGGCGAATCCCTTTAAAATGTGTTTTACAAATAAAATTACTGTGGCGTGCTTATCTCTACGGGAGAGCTTCGATATGGTTACAAATTTCATTGCCATAAATAAAAAAAGTGCCTGACCGCCACAGTCAGGCACTTAAAAGGGATTCGCCACAACAGTGACGAGACTTATTATAGCAATTCAAATCATTAGATTCAACACTATTGCAAAGTTTCTCACCTCAAAGCGAATTAAAGCGTGCGAAAAGGCCGATTTCAAATTTTTTAAGAATCACTCAAATATCGCGTGATGCTTTCGTGATAAATCAACCATTTAACATCCTGATCGCCATTCTGAATTCCTGTATGCCCTATATAAAGGGCTTTTCTTTTGAATTTTGTTCAAGAAGGCCGTGATACCTTTGTGAACTATTCAATGCACATTGGGAGCAGATTTTCAATTCAACCCATAGTTCAATCAAACGAAAGGAAGCACCCATGTTGAAGAGGTTTCTGTTATTGAGTTTTGTATCAATGTTTGCATTCTGGGGATGTTCAAATGAAGACTCCCTACTTTCCGGGAGCGACACCGTTACTGAAAACGTAGCTGGAGAAGCCGGAGAGGTTTCTGCCGAGCAGGCCGCGTTTAATGCTGACCTTGCAGCTGCAATCGCTTCAGAAGAAGAAGAGGTTACATTTGCAGCAAAGTTTATTAATCGCATTAATGGCCCCACAGTAATAACCGAACCGGGTTTTTATCGCGTAACGAAGAACTTCAGCGTTTCCGAAGCCGGTGCAGACGCAATTGTTATCCAATCCGACAACGTATTCCTTTCGCTTGGCGGCAGAACCATCACCGGTCCGGGCAATAAAGACGGACGCGGTATCGTTCTCGACAACGTAAAGAACGTGCTCGTAGCAAATGGTCGATTGAAAACATTCGGCATAGGTGTTGTGATGGAAGGTACCAGCCGCTCTGCTGTTAAAGGTATTACAACACGCGGTGGTGATGAGTTTGCCGACCCGCCAAACGGTATTGCACCACAAATCGGCATTATGATGATCAACAGCTATCGCAATTACGTACTCTGGAATAAATACCGCGATGTAAATCTGGGTATTTTTGTTCGCGGTGGCGGAAGTTTTGAAAATCGCATTCTCCACAATACCGCCCGTGCCGGCGATAATGGCCTGCTGGCAATCTGCTATAACCCGGCACCTGGTGGCGATCCAACCGGACCCGATAGCGACTATGTTCGCGGCAATAACCTGGTTCGCTTTGGCGTAGGCGTTTCCGCAAGCGCAGGATCGACCAACAACGTATTTGTTCGCAATCGTATTCGTTATTTCAGCGATGACTATGTTGATCTTAACGGCAGCAACGTTTTTGAAAACAACAATACGCGTCAGATAACACCTTAGGTTTCCCATACCCCTCCAATGAAAAGCCGGGCTGTCCATTTGGGCAGTCCGGCTTTTCCGTTGGGGGGTAGATTTATTTTATCAACAACATTTTTCGCGTTTCCGTATTACCCGCAGCATGCAACTGATAGAAATACGAACCGCTGGCAAGATCGGATGCATTAAAGAACGCCTGATGTTCTCCAGCCGAAAGCTTTTTATTCACAACCGTCACCACTTCCTTGCCACTCAAATCAAATATTGTTAGCTGAACCTGTGCTGAACTTTCCAGAAAAAAACGGAACGTGGTTGAAGGATTGAATGGATTGGGATAGTTTTGCTTCAGCTGAAAGCCATTCGGTTTAACCGTCTCCGAATCATGAACTCCTAAAGGTATCTCGCCTGATACGGGTAAAATAAGCTGTGATGCAAACACTTCGTTTCGTTGCACCTCTATAGTTGGCGTTCCATTTTCGGGAATGCGTTCAAATGTGGAGGCATCATGTCCGGCGATAGCAATTCGAATACTATGCCCGGCTTCCAGGCGCACCGAGGTCGGCTGTAGTGCAAAGTGTAACTCCACAACCTCACCGGCGGGGATCGACATTCCATCGGCCTGAAGAAAGCTGCGATAAGGCCCAAAGTGGTGATATGGCGGAGGGTCATTACTCAGCTTGCGATGGATGGCACGCAATACCCCTTCTGTGATGTAAGTAACGCGACCATCCGGTGCCACATCTTCCAAATAGACAATAAAGGTACCATCTGATGCGGTTGATTTGGTGAAAAGTTTGATTTCCGGATGACCGGTAATTTCCAGATCTGACGCGAGTGGTTTGGAGGTATAAGTTAATAACTTTTGATCTTCAGCAGCGCGGTCCGGTAAAGATTTATTTTTATCCTGCAACCAGCGCCCGCCGCTGCCATTGGAAGCAGTAAAATCTATCGTGTAGCTATCAAAGGCCTGCTGAGACTGAGACATGGACGGCAGGAGAGCGTTACCTTCGGCAAAAAACAACGTATCAGGACTTACGTGCACTGGCGGCCAGACATCTGTCGTTTTCCAGGCACCTTCATTCAGCGTGTAGTAGAGAATCTCCCGTTGAGGCTGCGGAGGTGTATTCCCCTTTAGAAAGGGAGCAAAATAGGCTTCAATCGCCTGAAACTGCTCTTCAACAGACAGGCTATCAGAGATTCCTGAAGGGTGAAAAGGGTCCAAGGCTTCCTCCGCACCATGCCCCCACGGACCGATAATAACCATCTGTGAATTATTGAACGTATGAAAACGCTTCAGCACACCATTCGCAGTACCTGCATCAAACCAACCTGCACGAGCAAAATAGGCCGCACCACCCTGCTCAATATTTTGCTTATGAGAATAAGGACTAAAATCCTCCATTAAAACGCTGCCAAAGGCATCATCCTTGAATTCAACCGACTGGATCGCATCGCCAACCACCAGGTTTCCCTGATGCTGTTGAACAGCCATATCCAATTGGGTTCTATTCGAATCCGCATCAACCGGTCGTACACCGCTCACAATGAACTCACGGATTGTCGGACATTCTCCCGGACCGGCCCCTACAACAGAGCAGATATCATTTGCATCGAGAATCTCATTAAAGTCCGACCAGGCCTGAATAAACGTTACGTTGCGCACGCCCCCCGGAATGGCAAGATCGCTGTAGGGATCATAGTCAGAGAATTGTGGTGCAATAACCTTTACGGCACTTCTGTTGGTTGAAGCAGTGAATTCCGCCGTATTTCCATCATAGGAATTACCGTAAGCACCGACTTTTCCATTACTCCAGCTTCGGGAAGTTATCCAGTCGGTAATTTCTCCAAGATCGTTTATTTCATCCTGTGACCAGGGAGAGACCCTGCTGCCAAATGAAGCACCGGATCCTCTGGCATCCACTAAAACCAGCGCATAATCATTCGAATTCCAAAATCCACCCTCTTCGGCGGCATCGTCATCCAGAAAGTTCGGATTAATAATATCAAATGCCCGCCAGTATCGCGTAGAGCGGATTACAGTTGGAATAGTATTTCCAACCGGCACCTGTGGCAGAAAAACGTCTACTGCCACCTTCACGCCATCGGGCATTTGTAAATACAGGCTTTCACGGGAATCAGTCTGTGCACTCAGCTGATTCGACCAGATTAAGAGTAAAAGCAGGGCTACCACAATCGGTGATCCCTTCGTTTTAAAGACCTTCATATCAAACCTCCATATCAATTCAATTTTTAACTTTGCAAACTGATTAACAGCCCTAGCCGGAAATTATTTGCTATTTCAAAACCGGCTGTTGTATGTTTCAGGCCTAATATCACCCACATTTTTATCGGAGATTAAAAAAGTGCATAAACGGCTCAGAGAAGCTCATGAAATGCGAATTCCGGCAGCTTTTTGCCAGAATCTGCTTTTGCTTTTGTGCTTGTTATGCACCTTCGCCTGCGATGAAACAGACAGTAAAACCACGGTAAGATTCATATCCGGGGACAGCCTGCACTGGGCAAATCCCGATTATGATGACAGCCATTGGCAGACGGAAAAAGATAATCCGGATATAGTTGGCGACTATTTCTGGGTGCGCATTCATTCAAGAGACGATCGATTAGGTGAAATGCCAAATGTAGATCCGGGAATATGGATTGGCATATTTACGCCGACTGAACTTTACTGGAACGGAGAGTTTATCGGTAGTAATCTGATAGAGAATGCACCAATTGAGAGCGATAGCGCGAGGCTTTTTACAACTCTGCCGATTACAAACCCGGCAGCTGCAGGTTAGCCTAATATTCTTGTTCTAAGAATGTTTATCCGCAACTACATGCCTAATATTATGGAGGCTGAAGTTGGCCTATATAAGACCTTATTAAAAAGACAGCGCCTACAGGAAATCAATGAACTAATTCTCGGCGTCATCTATTTTGTAATCGCAGCCTTTTATATGTTTTTCTGGGCAAGTGGAGAAACCCAGTATGCCTCAAAGGTCTTTATCTTCCTGTTGATACTGGCATCGATAACCAGCATCAATGATTTTCTTCTGCACTACATAAATCCAAGTTTAGAGTGGATTATTCCTTTCTATACCTTTGATATTTCTGTCATGTTCGGCATTGGTATGTTAATTCCTCTTTTCCTGATGCAGCAGTTCAATTATCCGAAAAAGTGGCACTTGATTCCTTTCAGCTTGATAGTGCTGTTTCTTGTATTTATGGAGCCGGGAGGCATTTCCATGATCGCCGGTATCATCTTTGGATTTGGGATTACCGTTTGGGCATTGCTCAAAAAGAAAGACGACTCCTTTCCGCTTTTTATCGGAATGCTGGCTTGTTTTGTTGGCGGTATTCTGAACGTCATCTGGGATTATAATCTTCTGGATGCCGGCTTTCTGACGCTGATTGTTATTACCAATATTGTCTTAATGATGCAGATTCGCCAAAGACGGCGCGACCACGAATCCTCCCTAATCCGCTCAGCAAGGCTGGAGGCGCAACTGCTACGCAAGAGCATTCAACCGCATTATGTACTGAACTCCATGAATGCAGTAATGGACTGGATTGAAACCGAACCGGAAAAAGGGATTGAGTTTCTCGGCGCCCTTGCAGAAGAGTTTCAGGTACTCAGCAGAATTTCTCAGGAAAAAGAGATACCGGTGGCTGAGGAGATTCGAATTTGCGAAGCACACCTGAAGATCATGTCCTGCCGCAAGGAAATCAGCTACGTTTTGAAAACAGCAGGCATTCAGCCAGATGAACAAATTCCTCCCGCTATTTTTCACACGCTCATCGAGAACGGTGTCAAATACGGTAGTCAAACCGATAAGGGAGTAGAGTTCCTGATTGAGCGGGAAGGCATTTCATCCGGAAGACGGTATCGTATTTTTAACACTTGCCCAAAACAGGAATCGGCCATTTCTGAGCCGGACGGAACCGGCATGCGCTATATAAAATCCCGTCTCGAAGAAAGCTACGGAAAGTCTTGGCAGCTAAAGAGTGGCTTTGTAGAAAACGGCTATCAGTGTACGATTGAAATTTATGATGGAGACAGTAAAGCGTGACGCGAATTCTATTGGTTGAAGACGAACAGCGCGCAGCGAAGCGCATGAATCGACTGCTGGAAGAAAATTTTCCGGAAGAATTTATATTTACTCATAAAGATAATCTGGAAGATAGCCTCAGTTGGATAAACGAGAACGGTATAGACCTGTTAATACTCGACTTAAATCTGAACGGAAAAAGTGGTTTTGATATTCTTACAAAGACACTGGCCGAATCGTTCCAGACCATTATTTGCTCAGCTTATACCGATAAAGCTATAAAGGCATTTGAATATGGCGTACTGGATTTCATTCCTAAACCACTTATGGCACCACGACTGCGCAGCGCGCTGGATCGTTATTTTGGAAGCCGTAGCCCGGAACATGAGATGAAAATGCTTGCCGTAAAACGCGCCGGGGAAATTCAGATGATGCCGCTGGATCGCCTTGTATTCATTAAAGCGGCAGGTCATTATTCAGAGCTTCATATCAGCAACGGAAAATCTCTGCTTCACGACAAATCTCTGGAAAAGCTCGAACGGCTTTTGCCGAAACGATTTCGGCGTATCCACAAATCTTACATCGCAGACATTCAATCTATTAAACGACTGCGATCGTATCCGGGAAGCAAATATGAAGCAGAGTTAGACGGCGGTGACGTTCTGCCGGTTGGTCGGCAGCGTTACAAGCTGCTAAAAGAAGAGCTTCTATGATAGTGCAAATCTTTTGTTGTAAAAGTGAATTTTAGTGAACACCGATATAAACTGCTTTTCCCCTCGACTCCGCTCGGGGAACGCACAAGCCCGCTCCCTGAGCGGAGCCGAAGGGAAGGGCCAAATATCACCGCGGCTAGTATCAATTACTTTCTCTGCTTTAACAATATTTTGTAATTAGCCTTATTGAAATTACCTGTTTCATTTCTTTAATTATGAAATCAAACAACGAATAAAAGGGAGGCGGCATGAGTACACGCCTGATTTTATCTATAGCATTATTTGTTTTATGCGGCATTAGCATCGCCGTGTATCAATATAACCGGACGGCAGAACTTGACTTGTGGAATCAGCGACTTGCAAAGTCTGAGCCCGGACCGGATCAACGTCCCTCGGACTGGCTTTGGGAAAGACAAACGTTTCCCCACGGCACCCATGCGAAGGATGCTCACCTGAGCATGCTGAAAGAAGCACAGGCCATGCGTGCCGAGAAGCGTTCTGCAAAAGGCCAGAATCTGACCTGGGAATTTGCCGGCCCAACCAATGTTCAGGGGCGAGTGAATGATATCGAGTTTAATCCGATAAACCCGGATATTGTATATACCATTCCCAATACCGGCGGCGTTTTTAAATCCATTGACGCCGGAGCAACATGGTTTCCGGTATTTGATGAACAATCTATCCTGACCACGGGCGATATTGCTATCGATCCGGTAAACCCGGATATTGTCTATATTGGAACCGGCGATCCAAACGGGGGGTCCCGTAACTTTCCGGGAGCCGGTATATACAAGTCAACCGATGCCGGAGCAACATGGCAGCTAAGCGGACTGGAAAACACGGTATCCATCGGACGAGTATTAGTCGATCCCTCCAATACGCAGCGCGTTTTCGTCGCAGCGATCGGTTCTTATTTTGCCCCCAACCCTGAACGCGGCGTCTACCGCAGTAACGATGGCGGTACAACATGGGACAACGTGCTATTCGTGAGTGATACAACCGGAGCTATCGATCTGATTATGGATCCCAATGATCCTGATTTCCTGATGGCAGCCATGTGGGAGCGCGTACGCAGACCACAATCTTCTCATCTATTCGGACCCACCGGCGGCATTTATACCAGCACCGATGGCGGGGATACCTGGACGGAAATCGATCCGGTTGCGGCCGGTTTGCCGAATCCGGAAGCACGCAATGTCGGACGAATCGGTCTGTCAATCAGCGAGAGTGATCCGAACATAATTTATGCTTTATATAATGACGGACGCACCCTGATCGGTGTTTATAAAACCACCGACAAAGGTGTTACCTGGACAGATGCAGATCCGAATAATCAGCTTAATGCCGCTTTTGGCTCCTTTAGCTGGAACATGGGGCAAATACGCGTGCATCCGGAAGACCCGGATATTGTATACGTACTTGATGTGCGGATGGCTAAAACCACCAACGGTGGTAATAGCTGGGTAATTGATGTGCCTTTCCATGTAGACTTCCATGCCCTGGCGTTTAACCCTCAAAACTCCGACCATATCTTACTGGGTAATGATGGCGGTATCGATATCTCTACAGACGGAGGGAATAGCTGGACGGAGATCGACGGACTGCCGGTAACGCAGTTCTATGAAATCGGGCTGGATGCTACAAATCCGGAGCGACTCTATGGCGGCACGCAGGATAACAGCACACCGCGCACCAATACCGGTCAGTTAGACGATTGGGATATCCTGTTTGGTGGGGACGGATTTTATGTGAACGTACATCCAACCAATCCGAATATTATTTACGTAGAAGCTCAGTTTGGCTTTTTAGGAAAATCAACGAACGGCGGAGCATCATTTAATTCACCGGTTACCAACGGGATTAATCCTTCCGAACCCACCAACTGGTCTACGCCGGTCATCATGGATCCGCATAATCCGGAACGACTTTACTACGGCACGAATCGCGTTTATCGTACAGAAAACGGTGCCGGTAGCTGGACAGCCCTCAGCCCGGATCTGACGGACGGTGGACCAAGACTTGGCACCATCACCACCATCGCCGTCGCACCAACTAACCCGGACATTATTATGGCTGGAACCGATGATAGCCATGTCTGGTTAAGCACCGATTTTGGCGCCACCTGGAATGAAATTACCGGCCCTGATATGCCCTACCGCTGGGTAACGCGCGTTGCGATTGATCCGAATGATGCGAATGTTGCCTATGTTACCTTTTCCGGCTTGAAGTGGCGTGACCCGGAGCCGCATATTTTCCGCACAACGGATCTCGGTGCCAGTTGGACAGACATTAGCGCCAATCTACCGCAGGCTCCGATTAACGCGATTGCGATAGATCCGATTGTAGATGATGCCCTCTATATCGGAACCGATGTCGGAGCTTACGTCAGCTTTGATGCAGGTGGTAACTGGGAAGTTCTGGGAACCGGCATGCCGCTGGTAACGGTTTTCGATATGAAGATTCATCCCAACCAGCATTTTCTGGTAGCCGGTACCTATGGACGCTCCATGTATAAAATGGATCTGTCTCCGCTTACCGGAATCGGCTCTGACGACTCCCCCGTTCTGGTAGAGAATTTTCAGCTGGAGCAAAACTTTCCAAATCCGTTCAACCCCAGCACCACCATTCGCTATAGTCTTGAAAAAGCCAATACGGTTAACCTGAAGATTTTCAATACGCTTGGACAGGAAGTAAAAACGTTAGTGAATGTGCAGCAAGCAGCAGGTGAATACTCTGTAGATTGGAATGGCAGAGACAATTCCGGCGCAGCGGTCGCCTCCGGAACCTATATTTACCGTCTCAATGTTGATGGCCAATCAATCAGTAAAAGAATGACGCTACTACAGTAAAGAATTAAAAGCAGAACACAACAAGGGCCGTTCCGATCAACCGGAACGGCCCTTGTTGCATTTAATAAGGATAAAATCTGTAGACTTATTCCTCTTGGGTATTTAAAATTCTGCATCTGGAAGCAAAGTAGTTTAGATAATACTCAATCCTTTCGGAGTGATCCCATGAAAACAACCCTGCTTACCCTGTTCATTTGTTTTATATGTTACCCGGGCTTTGCCCAACAATCCTGTCCACAATCTCCTCCGGATAATCCATTTATTCCCGATACTCCCTGGCCGACCTACCATAAGAACTCTTTTGCGCAGGCCTCAACCTGTTTGCCAGGTCCGGCGGCAGGAGACATGCTGCAGGTGATACATGGCAATACGCCTTTCAACCGCGCCTCCCCCTGGCTGTATTTTACCGAGAAATATCAAAACGGACAGCGGGCATTATTGGGTACGAATGCCAGTCACGCCTTTAAGTCTTATTTCGATGGTAACCAGTTTCGCACGATTGACAGTCTGCGCATCGATTTCGATCTCTTTGACTTTGGCTGGAATTTCCTGCTGACAAACGACAAAGTATGGTATACGCATGATAACATAAACGGCTCGGGTGTGTTATATAAACTAAGCGATGCCGACACCAGCGACTTCTTCTCAGAAATTGTGGCGCTGGATACCTTCAACCTGGCAGACATCGGCGTAGGTGAATGTAATTTATACAACCTCACCTATGACGGCTGGATCGCCTTTAATAGCAATGATGGCATTGCCGGGGTTATAAAGCAGGACTTTAGTGCCTAGGATACGCTGCATTTGCCGCTGAATCCCGGCGAGATTAGCTATCATAATGCTTTTCCGGTGGATGCCGATAACGCGATATTTCTGGAGACCACAGAAAAGATGATCCGGCTGGACTGGGACGGCAGTGACCTATCGCTGACCTGGACAGCGGCATACGACTTTGTGGGTGACGGACCAACCGGAACATTATCACTGGGTAGCGGTACAACGCCCACGCTAATCGGCTGGGAGCAGGGTGAAGACAAACTGGTTGTTTTGGCAGACGGGCATAATCGCAATAACCTGGTGGCCTTCTGGCGAGATGAACTTCCTACCGGCTGGACCGGCGTTCCCGGAATGGATATCCGCTTTGCCGATAGTATCGCCCTCCCCTATGCCGTGAATCTGAATAACGGATTTCAATCGATTGAAAACTCCCCTGCGGCTTATGGATACGAGCTGGTTTGCACCCAGTATAACGGCTTCTTCCCAAATTGCAATACGACTAAAGGCGTACAGAAAATTCGCTGGAATACCGCTGCGGACAGTTTTGAGGTTGCCTGGGCAACCGACAGCGTAAATTTTAACGGAGTGCCCACCTACAGCAGCGCAACAAATCTGGTGTATGGTTCGGGCAGGGAAAGCGACTGCAACTATTACTTTTACGGGCTGGACTGGGATTCCGGTGATGTGCTCATTCGTCAAATTCTGGGCAACACCACGATGTACAATGACCAGGGCAACAACAGCATAATCGATGAAAATAACAATCTGTATTTCAGTACTCAAAAAGGAGTCGCTATTATTAAATCGCTTGGTAGTGCTACCGGCTTACCTGTTGGGGAGGATCAGCTGAGGCCGGAGTCGTTTACACTATATCAGAATTCGCCGAATCCGTTTAATCCCACTACAACTATCCGCTATCGGTTGAATAAAGCCGGCTATGTGTCTCTGCGCTTATACGACCTGCAGGGTAAGGAAGTGAGGCGTTTGGTGGAACGTAACCAGGAAGCGGGTAGCCATCAGGTTGTCTTGAATGCAGCGGAATTGGCGAGTGGAACCTATTTCTATCGCATAACTGTTGGTGAACAGTCAGCTACGCGGCGTATGATATTGATGAAATAATCGCTTTAATTAACGGACTGCTTAATCAGTCGTATCATTCCGGAAAAACGATCATACAGTAGTAGCTGCTCTTGAAGCGGCATTAGAATATCTTCACTTTGTCCGTTCATTGGCTCGAATTGAATTTGATCTCCATTCCAGTTATAAATGTGGAGTCCGGATTTATAATTTCGAGCAAACAATAGCTCTTTGCTGCCTATAAATCCCATGCATTCCGTATCAAAACTAAATGTAACGTCGGCAAGTTTCTTAACCCATAATTGCTGCTTTCCCATGACATCAAAGAGACCTATTTTACCCGGACGTTTTAATCGTTCCTCACCTTGTTTTTTAGAATGGTTTATCGCTTCATAAGATGCCCAAAATAAATAACAACCATCATCACTAATTACTGCAAGAGCCCCACCTTCCTTATCGGAGACATCAAGCGTTAACATCTCATGCCCCAGACTATCAAGGACAACTATTTGCTGTCCCTTTCTAAACACAATTTGCTTATCAGCTGAAACCGAAATATTACGTGCAATAAAACGCGGTAGAGACCACAATACCTCTACCTGTTTATTCAGTGCGGTTAAATTTCCGTCGATATTACATAAAAATAGCCCGTCTTTTTCTGTGAGGTATTTGAAATACTTATAACCCGGAAGATCGTTCATGAATGAGCCGTCTTGTGAATAAACGCTACAGGTTTCACGCTGGTTTTCATAAAGGTAATCTGATAAGATAAAGAGAGAGTCTGAAAAGTATTCCAAAGCCTGCATTTCGTCTTTAACCAAGCCAAGCTCGTCACCATTACGAGAATAAATTTGCGTTTGAATGCTTACCGGTACACCGGCTTCTCGCTCAACAGAATAATCCTGCGTAATTACAAGAGCACGGTTATCGAAAACACGCACGCGCTGTGGAAAGGGATTATCTGATCCATGTCCCATTAAATAAAGTGTATTAGTTAGTTTACCTGCATCATTAAAGAACAGAAGTCTGGAATCGAATCTCGATGTCTTTCGCTGAAAAATGTACTTTTTTTTAGCAACATCAGAATCACTATATCTTTGATGATATTCAGCCGGAGAGGCAAATTGCTCAACTAGAATGTTCTGGGCAGAAATTGAAACCGAAGCTACAAATATTATCAGCAGTAGATATGGTATTTTCATTCGAAGCAACTCCTATCGCACCAGCAGCATTTTTCGGGTAGTTGTTTGCTGACCGACTTTCAGCCTATAAAAGTAAACGCCGGAGGGTAATTCCTTCGCATCAAACATAACCGCTTGCTCACCGCTCTCCTGAATACCATTTATCAATTCAGCTACTTTTTGCCCGTTTAGATTATAAACGTCCAGTACAATCTTACCGGCCCCTGGTAGATGATAGCGAATCGTTGTTGAAGGGTTAAACGGATTGGGATAATTCTGAAGCAGGGTAAAATTTTCGATCGCCACAGGCTCCTCCGGCTCTACGCCCACCGGATAGTTACTGAAACCGAGGATGCTCTCGGCCAGATCACCGCGTGCATGCATTTCAGTAATGCTGTCCAGCGCGTCGGTACCGCGCCCCACCAGATAGGCAATGATAATCGTTTGGGTTTCGCCAACCCCAAGTTTAAAATAGCCGGTATTTGCAAACACGTGCTTGTCATAAGCCAAATCGTCAAGCCACCCAATGCCGGTAACCGGATCCCCGTTAAACAGAAAACGGCAGTCGGTATCAGCCGTTGCGCCAGTACCATATGTTGACGGTGGGATATATGTTCCCACCAAAGACAAGCAGCCCTCCTGAAACCAGCGAAAGTTACGCGCAAAAAACGGAATCGGAATAATCGGAGTATCAATCCGGTTGAAAATCACCTTAGCCAGAGCAACATTTCGTTTGTTTTGTAATATATCCGTACCAAAAAATTCCCCGCGATAATTATAGGCAATCTCACCCGGAGCGTTTGTAATCGGCCCCTGCAATAAACGCGCTCCAAACGCGGGTGGATTATTTCCATAAACAGCATCTATTCCGTCATTATAGACAAACACGGTTTGTCGGTCGATACTGCTGCCGATCATATCATCATCCCAGTATCCAATATCCGGGTCGATCCATACGGAAAATAACATGCTATCTACGGGTGTATCAGAGCGACTTTCGAGTTCATATCGAAAAAATAAAATATCTCCAGCTGCATCATTCCGCTCATAAGCCCACACTGTCTGCCTAATATCAACACCTATCGGCTTCACTCCCAATACCGTTGTCCGCCACGACATAGGCGTATCATCCGAATAGACACACCAGTAGGTATAATCACCAAGAAGATCCGGGCGATCGATAAACGGATCATACTGACCATCATTATTTAAATCCTGATAAGCGGCCCCCGTTGCCACCGCATCGCTCCAGCGGATATAGTTTGCGCTACCGAAGTCATCTTCCAATGTAACGGCGTAAAATCTGGCGATTGAGTCAGTAGGTAAGTCATCATAGCGTCCGGCCCGGAGTCCTCGCAGGATTCTGGGACGTTGTATATGCGAGGCAGAGCGTATCTCACCACCCACTTTACCGGTTATTGCAATACCACCATTAAACAAGAATGTATTATTTGAACCGGCAGGATAATAACTCGTACCGTTCAGACCGGTTCGCCCATTATTCTGTATGCGAAGAGCAATATTATTGACGTTAATAGTCACTTGATCACCAATCGGAGGCGTAAATTTCCTGGCTGGCTGTGAAATCACAGCAAAAGGAAGTAGAAAAATGAGTATAGCAATCCTTAGATAGAACAAAATGACCATCCTGTCCTAAAAATCAATGCGTGAGGGGATATCTATATATAATATAGCTAGAGAGGGAACACAATATTTCTTTGAAGGAATCAACTATTGAGAATGTGTGGACCAATACGCTTAAAACATTTATCAATGATATTAAACAGGTGAAACATAAATCGAATAAACGCCGAACATCATCTCTTTAAACGCCTGATGATACTCTTTAGTGGAATTCCAATCGCCTGCTTGAAAAACGGGAGGGGATCACGAATAGACCATACGGCAAAGACGTGACTGGAGAAGTAAGGCCTTATATATTGTGCCGGGGAGAAGCGCTCTTTTCGCCAGCGAAAAAGCGCATTTAGTATATCCGAAGTCAATTCAACCCAATAAACATCTTTGCGATACTCCTGGATATTCTCCTGAACATCCTCAACCAAATCACGATAAATCGTTCTGGGAAAGTTGACTCCACAACCGGTCGGTAAAAAATTGGCTCGCGGCATGCGGATATTTACTTCAATCAGCTTGAGCTGATTATCGGCTGCATCCATCTTAAACTCAGCAGAGAAGAACCCCCTATATCCAGCAGCTTTCATCAGTTTTTTAGCCTGCGCTTCTACTATCGTATTGCGATCCGTGCTAACTCCAACTCGCACAACTCCATATATTGGAGGATTTTGCCGAACCTTTCGCCAGAAGAATGGGTTTACCAGATCTCCCTTGCTGTTTATATAACCGTGCATTTTATAGAGATTGAATTCTGTTCCCTGAATAATCTGCTGCACCATTACGTCCTGTTTTTCCTTCAGACAAAGCTCAAATCGCTGCAGCAGTTCGCTTTCATTTTGAACCTCAAAGTTTTTCACTCCAAAAACAGTAATAAATTCATGCATGCGAACCGGCTTAATCAAACAAGGATATGTTATCTCGGAGAGCTCATTTCTTAACTCTTCCAGGCTTTTAGGCATAAGCGTTTTCGGATGCGGCACCCCGGCTTCAAGGGCGATTTTCCAGGCCCGGTACTTTTCTATAAAATTGCGAAGGATCTCCCAGCGGGGTGTGAGGATTCGGTAATAGGTTTCCAGCTTATCCCGATGTCGCGCCACGGAGACAGCCGAATTGTCATCGCACTCCAAAAGCAGCGCCCCCTTCCATTGCGAGCCTTTTTCCATGAGAAAATGAATAAATTCCTCTTCTTGTAGAGCCGGATGAGGTATCTGAACGACTTCATCAAAATAGCGGGATGTTATGGCGCAGTCGGTTTTTTCATAGCTCAAGGCGATGCGCTTTGCATCCGCATCTTTTAAAGCTCTTACCACGCCTACAGCCCCAACATCACATGCTATGATCAGTACTCTATTCATTTACATCCCATAAAAATACAGCGCTCCAGTTTAATTAATCAGGAGCGCCACTTTGTAAGGAAGCCTAGCTGGCTTGTTCTATAAATATATAAAACCCACTACAGCTTATTCCCTGTGTGATAAGTGTTACAGATTTTACGATGTGTTTCGATTGGTAAGTGGAAAATAAAAATGCCGGACCACACGAAAATATCGTATTGGCCCGGCAAAAAGGAAAGCAAACGTCCTTACTTCTGGCTAATTGCCTTCAGATTAACGACCGCATTGGCAAGCGGAGAGTCTAAACCACACCACGGTGGGCAAAGCAGACCACGTTCATGCCACATGCCGGTAATTTCGTGCTTATTTTGATCAACCCCAATCAGGCACATTACTCGTTTTCCGCTTTCATCCAGACCAAAGTAGAAGTTCATGCCGATGCAGTTATCCTGATTAAGCAGTTGCTGAACTGCGGACTTTCCAAAAAAGCCAGCCTTTGGTGTATCGGCATCAATGCGCTCCTGATACCTTGCTGAAAATTCAATCGCTTCTTCCAAAGAAATATCGTGTGCGCCTTCCGCAGACAATCGCATATCAGGAGTAATTGGCTGAAGGGTAGCTGCCCGAACATTTCCGGCAGACGTAATATCCTCACCTCGCTTTGTAGCCGCGACCCATACCAGACCGAGTTCACCACTTGAGGTTAAGCCATAATAATAGCGAATACCTAAGGCTTCCGGTTGTTTTAAAAGAGCTTGCAAAGATTCCTTGCTGATAAAGCCGCCCTGGTTAGCCGCCATTTTTTCCGGCAAAGCCTGATATCGCTCCAAATAGGCATAAAAACTGGCTTCGGTAATAAAGTGATTCTCATTTCCTGTAAACATAACCTACTCCTTTAACTATTTGACATGAATTTAGTACATAGATTACCTGATTAGCATCAAAATGAGCTAATGAAATGGTGTAGGTATGCGCATACCGAAACTGCGCGGTTACTTTGCAGAATTAAAGTGATGGGAGGGTCTACTTAACAAAGGAAATTAAATACAAATTGTCAATATATTTTTTCATCTATGCGCATATTTATCGCACCTGGCTTATGCATAAGATAAAAAACATAAACAATATAAATTCACACAGGTGGTATTTTTGCAATTGAAAATTTGCTAAAAGCAGCGCATATTTATTTCATATGGGACAAATAACAACGCTATTCGTTCATAAGGTACTAGGGATTGCAAGTAAAGCAGTCGACAAAGCAGATGTTCTCCGTTCAGTAGGCATACCACCTGACAGCCCTGTCGACCCGAAAAAGATGATCTCCGATTTGGAATACTATAACTTTCTCGAAAGACTGGCCAAAGAGGATGGTGACGGTACAACCCTGCCCCTACGAGCGGGTGCTGCCATGCGCTGCGACGATTATGGTGCTCTCGGCCTTGCCATGAAGTCGGCATTGACATTACGCGGCACCTATGATCGCGCTGAACGTTATGGACGGGTATTAACGAACGTCGCTGCCTATCCGGTTGAAGAGACCGATGGCGGAGCCTATATACACCTTCGCAGAAGCGGGGAAAGACGCCTGGGTATGAGGCTTTCAAATGAAGCAACCATTGCCAGCTTAACGCAAATAGCCCGAGAAGTATCTGCAACACACATCCAGCCCTTAAGCGTATACTTTAAGCATTCTGCTCCGACCTCGACAGCTGCACATGAGGATTATTTTGGCTGTCCGGCTTATTTCGACTCCGACAGGGATGCGCTGCTACTTTCAAGCGAATTGCTGCAAACCCCAAACCGGCTCGGTGATGCCGGGGTATCAAAATTCTTTGAGACGCATCTGGAATCAGAACTCGCACAACTAAGCGATGAAGGTGCATTGGACAAGCAAATTCGCATGCATATTTCCCAGTCTTTAAGCGAGGGTATTCCGAAAGTGTCCGACATTGCCGGTCAGCTCGGTATGAGTGCGCGCACCCTGCAGCGCAGATTGTCCGAGCAAGGGTATTCCTACCAAACCCTGGTAGATGAATCACGTCGCGAACTGTCCAGACGCCTGTTAAGCGAAACCGAGTTCCCCCTAATTGATATTGCCTTTATGACGGGTTTTTCAGAGCAAAGTGCCTTTAACCGCGCATTTAAGCGCTGGGCAGGTCAAACACCACGCTCCTATCGCATCCAGTTTCAAACCCCATAAGACATTTTCACATTGGCGTAGCCGGTCAAAATATTGGCATTGTCCGTCAAGATTTTCGTAGTCAAATCTGCTATCATATGCTTGTAACCTAAAACAAAAAGGAACAAGCGATGACACAGAATGTAAATTCAACCCAGCATAACGGACTCACACTAATTCTTGGCGGCACGGGTAAAACCGGACGTCGAATTGCCGCAGGCCTGAGCGCAAAGAACATCCCGATCCGCATCGGGTCACGTTCTGCTTCCCCCTCATTCGATTGGAATAATGAGACCGGATGGGATGCCAGCCTGGAAGGCGTAGAGTCTATTTATATTAACTACGCACCCGATCTGGCTATTCCCGGAGCGACGGATTCTATCCAAGCTCTTGTAAATAAGGCAAAACGAAATGGAGTAAAGCGACTGGTGCTGCTCTCCGGTCGTGGAGAAGCTGAAGCACAAGCCTGTGAAAAGATTGTGCAGGAAAGCGGTATCGATTGGACAATCGTTCGGGCCAGCTGGTTTAACCAGAATTTCTCTGAAGGTGCCTTCATCGATATGGTTATTGCAGGACAAATTACCCTCCCGGTTGGCGATGTCCCGGAACCCTTTGTCGACGTGGATGATATTGCAGACGTTGCCGTTGCAGCACTCAGCGAGCCTGGACATACCGGAGAAGTTTACGAAGTAACCGGCCCGCGCATGCTAACCTTTAAGGAAATCGCTGCCGAATTGTCACGTGCTACCGGTCGCGAAATCAGCTTCATTCAGATTCCGCATCAGGCCTTTATCGACGGCGCTATCGCTTCCGGCGCTCCTAAAGAAGTTACCTGGATGCTGGATTATCTTTTCTCAACGGTTCTGGATGGCCGAAATGCCTATCTAACCGATGGCATTGAGCGCGCGTTGGGTCGCAAGCCAAAAGACTTTGCTGACTATGCCAAAGAAATGGCTGCATCCGGTGTTTGGAAGGTTGCTGAGACCATCTGATGAGAAATTACACCGATGGCAATGCTGATCTCCCTAAAAGGTAGTATGCTATCGCTGGAAATTTTATCATCATTCAAAAGCAGTTTGGCATTGTTTAATAGACTCATATAATAGTATTACAAGATCTTTCGTGAAATAGACGAAACGGGTAGTGCTTTTGCACACCCGTCGAATGGAGGACACAATATGGACTTATTTCAGTTGATATTGCTTACAGCAACCTTACTCTGCTCACTGGTCGCAGGATTTTTATTTGCATTCGCATTTATCGTTATGCCTGGTACCGGGACATTAAGCGACCACGATTTTCTGCAGGCGTTTAAAGTGATCGATCGTGTGATTCAGAATAACCAACCGGTATTTATCTTCGTCTGGGCTGGATCTGTTCTCCTGATGGCAGTCGCAGGCATCATGTCGTTTTGGTGGCTTGAAGGTATTCCCCGTTATCTCGTTTTTGGCGCAACACTCGTTTACTTTCTCGGCGTGCAGCTTCCGACCGGGACAGTAAACGTTCCGCTGAATAACCAGCTGCAGGCACAGGAGCTTGGCTCCATGTCTGCAGCAGAACTGCAGCAGGCCCGACAAGATTTTGAACCGCGCTGGGTGCGCTGGAATACAATACGGACCTGGTTTGCGATTCTTGTGTCATTGATATTAATGCTCGTCTGGGGAAAGGTGACTTAACCTTCCATAAACCAACGTCGTTTATTGGAGGTTCGGTAAAATCTCGCTATGTTTAATTCATATACCGATACATGCCCGAAAATTATCAACAAAGATGTGTTAGACATTGAGAAAGCCGAAGGAATTTCTATGAAGCATCAAAGATTTCTACTTTTACCGATCTTATTCATGTTGTTTATTTCGTTAAACAGCACAGCGCAGGAGCAAAAGAGTGAACTAACCCTGGAACGCATCTACAAAGAAAATGATTTTCGCTTGAACCGTTTCGGCCCTGCCAGATGGCTGGAGGATGGTTCCGGCTATACCACGCTGGAAACATCGAAACAGTTTCCGAAGGCCCGTGACATTATCAAATACACGCCGGAAAACGGTAAGCGGTCCATTTTGGTAAATGCTGAGCGGCTGGTTCCCAAAGGCAAAGATACTCCGCTGCCGATAAAAGATTATCACTGGTCTGATGATGGGAAAAAGCTGCTGATCTTTACCAATACCGAACGCGTCTGGCGCTACGAGACCCGCGGCGACTATTGGGTGCTGGATCTTGCTTCCGGCAAGTTATCTCAGCTTGGAAAGTTTGCCAAACCATCAACCATGATGTTTGCCAAATTTTCTCCGGACGCCGGGAGCGTCGGCTATGTCGTTGAGAACAACATCTTTGTGGAAGACATTAAAAGCGCAAACGTTATCAAACTAACAAACGACGGTTCCAGTCGCTATATCAACGGCACCTTTGACTGGGTATACGAAGAAGAACTGTCCTGCCGTGATGGATTCCGCTGGAGTCCGGACGGTAAGCATATTGCCTACTGGCATTCCGATACCGAAGGCACCGGCGTCTTTTATCTGATCAACAATCTTGATTCCATATATTCTCAACCGATTCCCTTTCCCTATCCCAAGGTCGGCACTACAAATTCTGCTGTTAAGGTTGGTGTAGTACCGGTGACCGGCGGTGAGACCAAATGGTTTGATGTTCCGGGAGACCCGCGTAACAATTATTTAGCACGCATGGACTTTATTCCTAATTCCAATGAGGTAATGATCCAGCAGCTAAATAGATTGCAAAACACCAACACCGTCTGGGTCGGTGACATTAATACCATGAAGCTCAGCAATATTCTGACCGACAAGGACGATGCCTGGCTGGATATTCACGATAATATTGAATGGCTGGAGAACAACACCGCTTTTACCTGGACCAGCGAAAAGGATGGCTGGATGCATCTGTATAAAGTCTCCAGAGATGGTAAGCAGATGGAGCTGCTCACCAAGGGCAACTTTGACGTAACAAATATAAACTGTATCGATGAAGGTAGCGGGTATGTTTACTACATCGCCAGCCCAGACAACTATACCCAACGCTATCTCTATCGCAGCAGACTGGACGGCAAGGGAAAGGCCGAACGTATTACCCCGGAGAAGAAAACGGGACATTATTCCTACCAGATGTCTTCCAATGCCAAGTGGGCAATTGCAACGTTTAACAATGCCGTAACGCCGCATTATATCTCCGTTGTTAGCTTACCCGATCATAAGGAAGTTACTCTTTTAGAAGATAACGCCGAGCTAAAAGCGAAGTATGATGCACTAAAACTTAATCCCACAGAATTTTTAAGAGTAGATATCGGCGAAACGATTTTTGATGCCTGGATGATTAAACCGACGGGGTTTGATGCCTCCAAAAAATACCCGCTGATCTTCTTTGTATATGGCGAACCGGCGGGGTCCACCGTGCAGGACCGCTGGGGCCGCCATAACATGTGGCATCAATACCTGTCGCAACAGGGCTACATTGTTATGAGTGTGGACAATCGCGGCACAAAAGTTCCACGCGGAAGTGAATGGCGTAAGTCCATTTATCGGCAAATCGGGATACTGGCAGCGCACGATCAGGCCAAAGCCGCACGTAAAATTTTCGAGATGTTCCCATTTATCGACACTGATCGCGTGGGCATGTGGGGTTGGAGTGGTGGTGGACAGATGACGATGAACTGCATGTTCCGCTATCCGGAAATTTATAAAACCGGCGTTGCCTTGGCCTTCGTTTCGGATCAGCGGCTCTATGACACGATCTATCAGGAACGCTATATGGGGCTACCGGATGATAATGCCGAGGGCTACCACAACGGTTCGCCGATTAATCATGCTCATAAGCTGGAAGGTAATCTGATGATCATCCACGGTACTGGGGATGATAACGTACACTATCAGAATTTTGAAATGCTGGTAGATCGATTGGTGAAACACAATAAGCTGTTCAGCATGATGTCTTATCCGATGCGGTCGCACAGTATTCGGGAAAGGGAAAATACTACGCTGCACCTGCGCCGAACTATGGCTGCCTACTGGAAGCAGAATCTACCGTTGGGGGCGAGAGAACAGTAAAGATATCCTTAATTTCATTAATGGGTGTGCATACTATCTATAATCGGATCGTAAAGGCAATTTGATCTAGCTTGAGCATAGTCGAGATCTTCAAGTTGCCGAAAATGGGTCGTTCGACTCCGCTCAGACTGACATTTTCGGCAACTTTTCGAAATACCTACTATTAAAGTCCCCTCATAATTGAAATTCGCCGAACTAAACTGGGTTCAAAGAGGGTCACACAGAACCCTTCGACAAGCTCAGGATAAACTCCAACAAAGAGTAGTATATTACATATGATTCAAATAAAAGCACTGGCTACTGTTACCGATATTCCATTTTAGCTGCCGATTCTATTTGCTTTTTTTAGCTCAAATGAATAGTATTTAATAGACACATCGCCATTCCGACTACTAACCGGCAAGATCTGGACAGCTACCACCTTCTCTAGTTATTGGCTTCATACAAGTTTCGCTACATTTATTTGTAAACCAAATCCAGGAGGTTTTCTATGGTAAACTATACCCCGGAAACACGCGGCACTAAAAAAGACCCGGCCACCACGAATGTTCTGGCCAAGGATATCATGCTAAAGAGCTTCATTCACCTGAAAGAATCTCTCGTCACTGCCGAGGCTGCTCAGATTCTGCTGGATTATAATCTACCCGGTGCACCTGTCGTAAATGAAAATAGTGAGCTTGTCGGTTTCATTTCAGAAAAGGACTGTTTGCTTCGAATTATCAAATCACGCTACCTGAACACACCGTCAATTCCCATTTCTGAATACATGAGTACGGAACTGGTTACGATTTCCCCGGAGGATAACCTCTTTTTCGTAGTAGAACTTTTTACAAAACATCCATATCATTGCTATCCGGTAGTCGAAAATAATAAGTGCGTCGGGCTGATTTATCGGCATCATTGCCTTGCCGCAACAATTGCGAACTATCGCAGAGGATTTGCCTGATACAATCATATAAACAGATATCCCTGTGCAGGCTCTACATATAACGCTCCCGATTAAAGTCGGGAGCGTTTTTTTATCCGACTAAACACTGATAATAACGATAAACAAAAGTCATCCGGTCGGTTGAAGATTGACATACCTGATTATTTCACTTAACTTTTAAACTCATTTATACTTTACACTTAACGGTAAGCCGGAATTCGCTTTTGACTATGAATCTGCAGCTTCTCCGACAACCTGCTGGACCTAATGAAATCAACTGAAATTATTGATATATACAACGGACTAACTGAGCACAAAAAAGTGCTCCTGCTTTTCTGTGCCATCACCGGACACCCACAATCGAGAAAAGATTTACTCGAATGCCTGAGATTTGCCGATGTTCTTCACCCCTCAGGCAATGTCTACACTCAGCAACGTCTAAAGCCCATGCTTGAGGGACTGGAAAAGCTCGGCGTTTTATCGTTAAAAGGGAAAGTTCGCTGTCATCCTGCGCTGGATGAATACGCTATGCGCAGAGGATTCAACCATCCGGATTTTCAGATATATCTGAAAGCTGTAAGGCATATTCATCCGCTGGAAAAATCCGGCGGGTATGTTTTTTATGGAAGATTAAATCTAAATGATGAGAATGTGCTACGAGAAGTCCGCCTTGCCCTTTACAATGGAGATATAAAGCTTTTTAACGAACTCGTAGGGTATGCTCAAAGACAAACTCAGCAAATACTGCCGCGATTTTTACTTGAAAAACTCTGCTCCGATCCCTTCGAACCGGATTGGCTTGATACGCTTACTCCCACATTCAGAGATTCAGCCTTACAGGAAATGGCGATTAACAGCCTCCTACTTTTTCATCCGGGCGAGCAATACATGCAGTATCTCCTTGGAAAGCCCCCATCAGAGCTAACCCCTGTAATGGCAGAGATGCTTGCTCAGTTCTACATTGTGCGCGGGCAACTTGATGAAGCCGCCGTGCTACTTGCAGGAACTGCCGAACTTGGTAAAGCAACCGTCAGCAAAGCAATGATCGCTTTACTGCGTGGCGATATTCAAACCGGAATAACGCTCTTTCGTGCAGCACTGAAGGAGCAGCGGAGATCCAATAGGCGAAGCGGAGATTTTCTGCGCCATTACGCCGGACCGCTGTATCCGCTCGCACTTCTGGCAGGCAATAAGCCCGAAAGGCTAAAAGAACTGCAAAAAATCCTTATCGCAAACTACACGAACAACAACCTGCTTTTAGAAGAATCACTGGCATGCATACGCATAGCGCTGCAGGCTGTCCATGCAACCGGTTCTGCATCAACCGCCTATCTTCATCAGATAGATGCGACGGAAAAAGACGTATTTTCCAATCTTCTGCGCAGCCTGATATTGTTTTGGTTTTTCCCGGAAGATTTGAAACAGCATCATTATGAACTGGAAAGCTGCTTCCATAAATCCGGCAGGTCGGGATATCGCTGGCTGGAAATGGAATTCGCTGTTTTGCTGCATCAGAGCGGGTTTGAGAATGCCAGGGTTAAACAGGTTGCGGAAACGGCTGCTAAAGAGCTGCAAATGGTTCCATTAGTCCATCTGGTAGCGCAAACCAGTGCCTGGGAGCGCCGCCTGAATGCTCTGCAGATATTGAGCGAATCCAATACTGTTGAACATTCTCCAGAGTCGAGTGAACGTCTGGCATATTTTGTCAGCTATCTTGATGATGAGGGACTCGTTCTACAACCACGCCTGCAAAAGCTCTCGAAAAACGGCACCTGGTCCAAGGGAAGATCAGTGAGTTTAGCTAAGCTGGCAAACGGCGAGCCCGTGTGCATGACGGCACAGGATCACGCTATTGCCCGTACGATTTACTACGGTAAAGGATTTTATGGCTATGAAGAGTTACGCATGAATTCTACCGCTGCAGCTTTGGCGGCAGCAGGTCACCCACTGCTTTTCATGGCGGAATCTCCTCAACAGCCGGTCGAAATTATCCGCGATATACCGGCGGTGCATATACGTAAAGAGGCTGATGGTTTTGTTATCTCTTTTTCAGTAGAGCCTCAGGAAGATGGCCTCGCAATTATTCAGGAGGCCACTAATCGCTATCGTGTACTGGAGTTTAAGGAAGAGCATCGTCGTGTTGCAGAAATTCTGGGCAATGAGAGCGTCTACATCCCTCCACAGGGAGAGAAAAAGCTGCGCAGAATACTATCTCATCTTTCCGGAATGGTTACCATATATTCGACGCTCGAAGGTGAAGGTGACACCATTGAAACAATCGAAGCAGACAATACGATACATGGACATTTAATTCCGGTTGGTGAGGGTTTCAAGCTGGAAATGCTGGTAAAGCCGGTTGGCAACAACGGGCCATTTCTAAAGCCTGGAACCGGTAGCTCGCATGTTCTTGCAACGATTGACGCCCGTAAACTTCAGGCACGCAGAAACCTGCAGCTGGAAATTGAATCCTGCGAAAAAATACTGGAATCCTGCCCGTCTCTTCGTTTGTCCGATGACGGAACGTTTATCTGGCAACTAGATGATCCGCAAACATGCCTGCAAGCACTACTGGAACTCGGCGACATCCCCGATTTGATATCTCTGGAATGGCCGGAAGGTCAGACAATGAAAATCCAGACAAGGCTGGATCTACACCATCTATCGGTTCGCATAGAACAACAGCAGGACTGGTTTGCTTTAAGCGGTAATATAAAGCTGAATAAAAGAACCGTAATGAAAATGCATAAGCTGCTGGAGCTTAGAGAAAGCAGTCCGGCTGGATTTATCAAGATCAAGGAAGGTGAATTTATTGCGTTAACATCCGCATTACAGCGTCGCCTGGATTATCTACAAGGCTTCCCGCAGCAGAAGAACGGGACACTTGAGGTGCATCCGGGAGCAGCCTTCGCCCTTGAGGAACTACTGGAAAATGTGGGTAGCGTGCAGCTGGCTCCTGAATGGAAAACACATATGCAGCGCCTGAACTCTGCGGATAGCATTGAATTCAATGTTCCTTCCACGCTGCAAACCGAGCTGCGGGATTATCAGGTTCATGGATTTAAGTGGCTGGCTCGCCTGGCCTATATGAAGTTCGGTGCCTGTCTGGCAGACGATATGGGCCTGGGCAAGACCATTCAGGCACTGGCCATTTTATTAATGCGCGCCAAAGCAGGCCCGGCGCTGGTGGTAGCACCGGCCTCGGTAACCTTTAACTGGGCGAATGAAGTTCGTCGCTTTGCCCCAACGCTTCGTGTTAGGCAATTTGGACAGGCAAACAGAGCAGAACTTGTTCAAGAAGCAAAGCCATTTGATGTGATGATATGCAGCTATGGATTACTACAAAGCGAAATAGATCTTCTTGCAGGTATTGAGTGGGAAACTGTTGTACTTGATGAAGCACAGGCCATTAAAAACGCCGCCACCAAGCGCAGCAAAGCGGCAATGAAGCTACGCGGCAGATTTAAAATGATCACAACCGGAACACCGCTTGAAAATCATCTCGGAGAGCTTTGGACACTGTTTAACTTTATTAATCCGGGACTGTTGGGCTCACTGAAATCATTCAATTCCGGCTATGCCATCCGCATTACTAAATTCGCAGACAAGAAAGCCCGTCTGAGCCTAAAGCGTTTACTACAACCGTTTATCCTCAGACGGCTTAAAAGTGAAGTGCTGGATGAACTGCCTCCAAAAACCGAGATAAACTTAAACGTAGAGCTTTCAGCAGATGAAGCAGCATTTTATGAAGCTCTGCGTCAAAAGGCACTGGAGAATATTTCCGGCCTCACTGCCGGCTCCTCAGATAGTCGTTTTAAGGTCTTTGCCGAGCTAATGCGGTTAAGACGCGCCTGTTGTCATACAAAACTGGTGGTACCGAATAGTAAGATAATCAGTACAAAGCTGAACCTGTTTCTGGAACTGGTAAAAGAACTGCTTGAAAACAGGCATAAAGTTCTGGTATTCAGCCAATTTGTTGATCACCTTAAAATAATTGAAGATGCGCTCAAAACTTATCATATTAGCTATCAATATCTGGATGGATCTACGCCTATAGCACAGCGTAAGAAAAGAGTAGAGGCTTTCCAGGCAGGTGAAGGGGATTTATTTCTAATCAGCCTGCGTGCTGGTGGAACCGGCTTAAACCTTACTGCTGCCGATTATGTGATTCACATGGATCCATGGTGGAATCCTGCAGTTGAGGATCAGGCATCCGACCGGGCTCACCGCATCGGACAAGAACGACCGGTAACCGTCTACCGATTTGTTACAAGCAATACCATTGAAGAAAAGATAATTGATCTGCATAGTCGCAAACGCGACCTCGCAGACTCACTATTGGAAGGTACAGACTCGCCCGAGCGCATATCAGTTGACGAGTTGATTACCCTGTTGAAGGAACGGTAGGTTAGTACAGTACTAAAATGGATAGAGGATTTCAGTTTGAATTATGCACGATTAATATACGCCTCAGTAATACTTTTCATTCTAACGTCGCTTGCCTTTTCACAGGGCAATGGTACCATTGATCTTAACGACCTTGAGAATTACAGCAATCAGACCAGGCCCGCCTACATACTCAAAGACAATACTCCGCCCAACAATCCTATTACCGATGCAGGTGCAACGCTGGGAAGGGTTTTGTTTTACGATAAAAGGCTATCCTCAAACAACTCTGTAAGCTGTGCCAGCTGTCATCATCAACAGCATGCTTTCGGTGACCTGGATATGGTTAGCACGGGCGTAAACGGCATAACCAAACGCCATTCAATGAGACTTATCAATACCCGTTTTGGTTTAGAAAAAAAGTTCTTCTGGGATGAACGTGCGGCTTCTCTGGAAGAACAATCCTCGATGCCGCTTCAGGATCATATCGAGATGGGCTTTAGCGGGACAAATGGTGATCCGGAATTCGACTCGCTTTTAACCAAAATGTCGACACTGGATTATTATTCCATCCTTTTTGAGTTCGTATATGGAGATCCGGCAATATCCGAAGAGCGCATTCAGCTGGCAATGTCCCAGTTTATTCGCAGTATAGAGTCCTTCGACTCACGCTTCGATATCGGCATGGCTCTCACCGGCGACATAAACGCATACTTTCCCAACTACACCAAATCTCAAAACAACGGCAAAGACCTTTTTCTGGGTACACCTGTATTCAACCCTGAAGGGGATCGGGTTGCCGGTGGAGCAGGATGTGCATTATGCCATACTCCGCCGGAGTTTGCCATCAAGCCGGGCTCAGGAAACAACAACTTTACTCATAAGGTTGGCGGCGGCAATGATTTCGATATTACACGCGCTCCCACCTTACGTGATGCTGTAAAAGCCACCGGTGCATCAAACGGTGGACTGATGCATGCCGGTAGCATGGTATCCCTGATACATGTGATCGATCATTATGATAGAATTGAAATTGTAGAGGGCAATAATCGAATCGATCCGATACTGGTGAGAGGCGGCGAAGGCTGGAACCTCCGACTTTCTACAAATGAGGTAAGGGATTTGTTCAGGTTTATTGTAACGCTGGGCGGTTCGAATGTCTATTACAACCCCAAGTGGTCTGATCCATTTGACGTAAACGGTGATTTGGAAATTATTCCACCGACGACTACAGGCGTTGAACCGCAAGCCCCTGCAGATGCCCTGACATTTGAGCTTATGCAGAACTTTCCTAATCCGTTTAATCCGTCTACGACTATTAGCTACCGAATCAGCCAGTCCAGTCAGGTTGAGGTTGTAATATACAACGTATTAGGTAAGCAAATCGCCACGCTGGTAGATGAGTTTCAGCAGGCGGGGCGCTACAATCTCCCATTTAATGCTGTCGACTTACCAGCCGGTATTTATTTTTATCGTCTGACTGCCGACGGCCAAACGGTAAAGACCCGTAAAATGCTGCTGAGTAAATAACATCCATTATCCCTATAATGAATTAAGACGGCCTGTTATTTGAACATTCGAGTTTCCTCTACTATATTCTCCTGCTGAAAGCTAAATGGATAAATCTATGGATCAGCAGGTGTATATTATGGATGGCATGTATGGCGGTATGCTTATCATGTCATCCTTGCAAGGCTTCATACTCGTCGCAATCCTTCTTTTCCATGATCGACTGAAGGGTCGGTCTAATCGCTTCCTGGCTCTGGCATTGTTTTCTATCTCAGTTGTGGTCTTGTACGATGTCTCGTATTATTTGAGATTGAATGACCTGGCGGAATCGATTTTTACCTTCCTTCCCATCTATACCATCAGCCCGATTTCTATCGGACTATACTTTTTTGTTACCTACCTGATTTATCCAAATCATCAGTTAACAACCTGGGAACGATGGTGGCCTGCGCCAATTCTGCTCGAAGTTCTGCTTCAGATCGTCCTGATAGCTTTATATGGATATGTAGAAAACGGTGCTATACAAGTCTCTGAGGAAACCCTGATACTCGTTGAACAATCTATCGGCCTGCCAACTTCGCTTATACTCATCCCGATTGCACTACGGAAGGTATATCGATACCGGGTTTATTTACGGGACAATTATTCGACGATTGATCATAAGGATTTGAAGTGGCTGCGTCAGGCGTTATATACAAAATATAGCCTGACTTTACTATGGCTTATTAGCTACTCCCTCGGCTGGGCTGGTTATTCTGTCAATATCCTGTATGAGATAATAACGCTCTGTTTAGCAATTGTACTCTTCGGTATGGCTTACTTTCTACTTCTAAATTACCATCTCTTTCAAATTGTCCCAATACAAACGACAGGTAATAATCCGGAGACCCCGGAGAAAAAATTATCCCCCAGGACCGATGCTTATTATGAAAAGCTAATGGGTTTGATGCAGGATGACTCTCTATACAAGGATAGTTCGCTTACATTAAGCATGCTTGCCGAGCGCCTGCAAATTAGTAGCGGTTATTTATCTCAGATCATTAATGAGAAGGGTCAGAAGAACTTTTTTGAGTTTATTAATCGCTATCGTGTTGAGGCCGTAAAGAAAAAGCTGCTGGATAAGGAATTTAAGCAGTTTAGTATTATGGGGATCGCATCAGAATGTGGTTTCAGTTCGAAGTCGGCATTTAACTCTGTATTTAAACAATTTACCGGCTTAACGCCCACGGCATTCAGGAAAAAGCATCTTTAAACCGAATGATAAAGAATATTCACGTCCTGAATTCCACACTTTTAAAAACTCCGCACTACATTCTACTCTCTAAACTGCATCATTTATTTATATTTCAGCGTTTTAAAAAGGCAGCAGCAATGCTCAATCTACCAGTTTAAAGGTTACGTTGACAATTTAAAGAGTATCTCAACTTCAAACTAAATTTCGTCCCTAAAGGGACTTTTGATATAAGGTGGATCAATTTTCTATAAATATTTCGCTCCTACGGAGCTATGTATTGAGCAACTTTACCAAGTACAGCAGACCTGGCACCGGAGGTGCCCAATATTTATTGGAAACCATCCCTAAAAATCACCATCCCAGAGGGATATAACATAAGAGGCCGTTGATTGCCAACACGACCGGGAAGGATAAACACAATGAACAGAAGAGAATTCTTAAAGCTTTCCAGTATACTTGGCCTTTCCGCACCGTTTTATTCTCTGCTAAGCTCGTGCAATAAGAATACAATGGGAGTAGGTAACTTTTCCGGTTCGGTAACGATAATCGGCGCTGGTGCCGCCGGTATGACAGCAGGATATTTACTGGCACAGCGCGGCATCGATTTTCAAATTTTAGAGGCCTCATCTGTGCATGGTGGTCGTATGAAGCGCACCACCAGCTTTACGGATTTTCCGATTCCACTGGGCGCTGAGTGGCTGCATGTGGAAACGGATATTTTCCAGGAGATTGTAAACAATAGCTCAGCTTCAGTTGACATGAACATGATTCCATATGACCATAAAAATGATTATGGATTGTACGAAGGTCATCGGATTTCAGTGGAAGAAATGGGGTTTGCAAAGGAAAGTAAGTTTGTCAACTCATCCTGGTTCGACTTTTTTGATCAATACATCTTTCCTAGCGTTCGGGAGAAAATCATCTATAACACGGTAGTAGATGCCATCGACTACTCCGGAGATCAGGTAGTTATTCGAGCTAATAATCGTGAATTTGCATCGGATAAGGCGATCGTCACCATACCGCTGAAGATTCTACAGAGTGGAAATGTTACCTTCGCTCCGGCCTTGCCTGATAAAAAGCAGGATGCCATAACCAAAGCAACGGTCTGGGATGGCTGTAAGGCATTTATCGAGTTTTCCGAAAAATTTTATCCAGCCTTTGTCGGATTCGAGATACAGCCGGAAGAAGCAGGACAGAAGTTATATTACGATGCAGCTTATGGGCAGAACTCAACAAAACATATTCTGGGACTTTTTGCCGTCGGCAGCGGTACGCTGCCTTATGTTCAGCTGAGCGAAGATGCTTTAATCCAATACATACTGAACGAACTGGACGCCTTATTTGATAATCAGGCAACTCCCAACTATGTAAACCACATATTTCAAAACTGGAATGAGGAACCGCATATAAACGGTGCCTACCTCTATGGGCATGAAAGCTGGCTGCGTGTTAGAAAGCTGGGTTCTCCGGTAAATAACAAGCTCTTTTTTGCCGGGGAGGCCTATACAGATGGTTATGACTGGGGAAGTGTTCATGCAGCTGCGAGATCTGCCAGACGTGCGGTGAGCAAGATCCTATCCACTTAAACAAGATCTAACTCTTGCATTTCTACCCCCTGGCCAGCATCGGAACAGTGAAGGTGCCGGCCGGTAATTCAAATTGTCCCCTTGTAAAAAAATAGTCTTGCTCATCGATAACGGCCTTATAGCTTGAGCCTGTTTTATCAGGGGTGAAGTAATACTTTATTTTCTGAATGGAATCTGTTCCGATGTTGGAATATAACGCTTCGATTTTGGGAATCGTCTGTCCAACCACATCAAATATCTCCAGGCATTCACCGGTTGATTTGCAGACCGTATAGACATCCAGTTCTAAGATGTAGTAGATATCATTCCCGAAAAAATGATCGCAATACCATAAAAATAGCCAGTCCTGTTCAATATCTCCATACACATCGGAAACTGAACCTCGCTGCCGGATATACTCTCTAAAGCGCTTTCTTTCATCGGGGTTCTGTAAATTCACTTTTGTTGTCCCGTCAGACCTTATAGGTACATCTGGCGGCACCTCTTCAAAATGACTGGCAAATTGAACCGGTGTAAAACCGAACTGCCGATAAAAATCTTCCAGATTGCGGTTCGCCAGTAAAAAAGCAACACCATTTTGCGCATTGATATATTCATCTACATGTTGAAACAAACGTCTGATCAGTCCTTGCCTGCGATAATCCGGCAGCGTGCAAACCGTCTGAATCATATAGGCAACCTGCCTCTTCCCGTTTATATATTGATGAAACCTGCCCACCGAAACATTCGCGACGGTCTTACTATCTTCCACAAAAGAAAAGGGTACATAGTGAACATCATCTTCTTTTAACACGGTAATACCGAAGATTTCATTGCTGAGTTCATTCAGGCTGTCGCGAAGGCCCTTGTCTTTTGCGTAATCGGTAACAAATTTCATACTTTTCTCTCACAGCATAAATTTTAGTCGGGAAATACTTTTAGAGGAAGAAATATAGTTTTTTGAATTATATGTTATAGATTAGGAATAAGTTAAATCCTATGAGCGATGGCTTTTCCCCTCGACGTAGTTCATCCTGAGCCTGCCGAAGGACTCGGGGAACGCGAGGACTCGGAGAATGCGAGAGCCCGCTCCCTGAGCGTAGCCGAAGGGAAGGGCAAATAAGCCTTTATAGGCAAATTAAGTCTGGCTTCACATTAGCATACAGTACCTCAAACTCCAACCACAAATTAACGAGTTATCAAAATGCCACACATATTAAAAAACGACCAGCTTGAAGTTCATATAGATTTACCCGGAGAGAATTATAGCTTTTCCCGTTTTGATCAGACCGGAAAAATAACCGAAGTGACATTTCAGGCTATCCGCGTATCCACTAACGAATTGACCGATACGACGGATGAGAATCTTTTCGGTAAGGCATTCTATAATGAATTTGGCATTGATACGGCATTAGGATTTGACGAGGCAAAAATCGGCGGCTGGTTTCATAAAATTGGTGTCGGACTGTTAGAAAAAGACGATGAAGCGTATTTCTTTCATAAGTCTTACAAAATCAAACCGGCAGAATTCGAGGTTACTGGCGAAACGGATATGCTAAAAATGACCTGCCGGTCGCAGCAGATTTCAGGCTATGCTTACGTTTTGGAAAAAGAGATTGGTTTACAGGACAGCTCATTTATGCTGAAGTATCGCCTGCACAATACCGGCGAAAAGGATATCGTGACTGATGAATACGTTCATAACTTCACGGCAATCAATGATGCCTTAATGGGACCGGGTTATAAGCTTAACTTCCCTTTCCCATTAAATAAGGATAAGTTTGATGCCATTGTTAATCCGGAAGACGCTTTAAACATCGGACAGCAGGATTTCAGCTTCTCAGGTTCACCCAGCGAACAGTTTTTCTTTAGCAATCTTACCGGTGGGAAATCTATCTCCGCCAAATGGGAACTTCGAAACCTCAAAAGTAAAATCGGTATCAGCGAAACCGGAAGCTTTAAAACCAGCAAAATTAATCTCTGGGGATGGAAGCATGTCATAAGCCCTGAGTTGTTTTTTCACATTGATATTAAACCCGGGCAATCTGCTGAATGGTCGAGAACGTATGAGATGTTTGAAATCGAATAGGTTCTTACAGCAGTATCCAACTTAAAACAGCGATTGTTGATATTCCCGTTAAGCCTTGAACAAGGGTTGCAATTGTATGGCAGCGTAAAGCACTAGCCGTGTCCAGATCAGAGAATTGAGCGACCACCCAAAAATAGCTATCGTTTAAATGTGATACCGTCATAGAACCGGCACCAATTGCCAGAACAACCAGCGCCATCGCCATTGGCGTAGAGAGTCCCAGTGGATCCAGCAAGGGTGATATTATTGCGGCAGTAGTTATAATTGCAACTGTCGATGAACCCTGCGCCGTCTTAATTACTGCCGCGATCAGGAATGGCAGGAAAATACCGATGTTCCATTGTGATAAAAGGCTGCCGAGAGTATCACCAATTCCTGTAGCCCTCAGTATATTTCCGAAGGCACCGCCGGCACCGGTTATGAGTATGATAGCACCGGCACTGCTTAAACCAGCTGAGACCCAATTGAAACCGCTTCCCTCAGTACTCTGCTTCTTTAAGTTAAACGCCAAAAGGACGCCTATCAGTAGCGCAATCACCGGATGACCAATAAATGTCACAACTTCTACCAACCCTCCCGATCCCATAGGAGCAGTAGGAAACTCGGCGACTGATTTCAGAGCAATAAGAACAATAGGTATTAGCAGTGGTGTAAATGAATTGAACACTCCGGGAGTAGACTGTGGTCCTTCTTTAGTGTCAGGCAGCTCTTCCGGAAACACCTTGAAACGTTTACTAAACACCAGAGCCCATAACAATCCTGCCCCAGCTGTTGGAATTGAGACGATTAAACCCAACAGGATAATCAGGCCGATGTCTGCACCAAGGGTAGCAGCAGCCGCTAGCGGACCCGGCGTTGGCGGTACGAACACATGCGTTGTATAGAGTCCTGTTGCCAGTGCAACGGCCAATATCGACAGCGAAATACCGGTTTTTCTACTAATAGCCTTATTAAGAGTTGACAATATGACGAATCCTGAATCGCAAAAGACGGGAATTGAAACGATGAGGCCGGTTATGCTCATTGCAAGCGGTGCGCGTTTCTCTCCAACAATTTTCAGAATGAATTGGGCCATCGTCTGCGCCCCGCCGCTACGTTCCAGGAATGTGCCGATAATCGCTCCACAGGCAATTACAATACCTATGCTCTTTAGCGTGCTTCCAAAACCCTCAGTAAGCTTAGCAACAACCGTAGCGGTATCCAACCCAGACAGCAATCCCATAGCCAGCGCAGCAAAAAGAAGTGAGAAAAAAGGGTGCACACCATATTTGGCTGTAGCTATAATGACGAAGACAATAACCAAAATGAGAGTGAAGGCGGTTATCATTCTAATGCTCCGGTTTTTCCGGGTAATTGAGTGCTCATAAGTTGAGGGGTTGGCATATAAATATTTACTGTCTGTGAAGAATCCGAACAAGGCGATTATAAACAATATCCGAAATCTCCCAGGTATGACCGCCGCTGGTATTGACAAACTGAATAAGCACCGCATCAATATCTTTATGGTAGCGGGCAATACTCTGGAATCCCGGCAACAGACCGGTATGTCCATACCTGTAAATAGATCTGTAAATGTCCTGTTCCTCTGCTGTCAACAACGAACCATCATTCAACGCCCGGATAAAAACTCCTACATCTCCTATTGTAGCAATCATTGAACCGCCGGGGTGAATCATATCGTTATACTTTATATCGGGCTCGTAACCAACAAAATAGCCGCTCGATAAGTCGTCCAGGTTTACCTCACTCAACAGGCTATAGGTGTCTTTCAGTCCGAGCGGATTCAGGATTACCTCTTTTATGTATTGATGATGGCTGTATCCCAACACTTTATCAAGAATAAGCCCAATCAACCAGTAGTTGGTATTTGAATACTCATAGTCTGTATCGGGTTCAAAGTTTGCTGGCACATCAAATACCAGTTCGGAAAGTTCCATGTTATCCTTATATGGGCTGTCCCATGGATAATTCGGATGGTCCGTGTAATTGTAGATTCCACTTCGGTGCTGCACCAATAATCGTAGCGTAATTTTTTCGGAATGTTCAAACCTGCCGGCAAGTTCGGGCAGGTATTCCGCAAGAGTGCGGTTCAGCGGCAGGCGCTTTTCTGCTGCCAGCTTTGCTACCGCAACGGCAATATAGAGCTTGCTAATGCTGGCAATTTTGAATAATGCCTGCGGATCAGCGGCTATCCGGTTTTCCCGGTTCTTCCACCCGGCTGAATAGAAAACAGGCTCTTGATCGGCTTGTTGCACATAAACAACAATACCGTCCAAACCATGATCAAGTGCATCATCTACCTCTTCATGAACCGTATCCGCTAAAGGCGGTAACCATGCCCAGACAATATCCCAGGGTGGGAATACCACCAGACTAATGATGGCAACAATCGGCATGACAATTCTTAGAGTTCGAACTATTGGGCTTGCTTTTTGGATGTGATATGTCCTTTAAAATGCACTAAATGCTATCAGTAAATAATTATTTGCAGTCCGTAAAATAAAAAATAAGCTAAGGAAGAACGACTATTAACAAGCCAACACTCAAACCTTCAATAACTTTCTCACCGCTTTAGACACATGCCCTTTTTTCCAGATTAGAAAAATCCTGCGGTCAAGCTGTTCATCTCCAATTTTCAGATCAACATTTCAGATGCTATCACTTCAAACGAAAATAAAACGGAATTGATACCCACACCAGCACGGCCCTGCCGTTAATCTTCCCGGGTTTAAACTTAAACTGGTAGGCCGCCTTTAATGCCTCTTCATTTAAGTTTCTATCCCCTTTCATAATCTCAGCCCTCAGAATCCGGCCAGTGGTTCCGATCAGGGCCTTTACAACCACAGTCCCCTGGATGCCGCTCCTCAGTGCCGGCTTGGGATATTCAGGATTAACCCGATGTATCTCTACCGGCTTTTCTTTAAGTTTGCTTAATCCGGGAGTAGGATTTTTGGTAACAAAAACCTCAAAATCCTCTTTAGGCAATTCAACAATAGATTCCAGAATGTTTTCTAAAGTTTGATCACTTTGAGCTTTTACGACGAGATGTCTTAAAAGTATCGAGGATGGACAGGGCGGGACATTATAGTGTTTTTTAGATACTTTCTTTGCCTTTTTAAGCCACTCTCTCGCCTGGGAAGTATCCTCTAATGCCAAATAAGATAGACCAATATGGAGATAAGCAGAGAAATAGCTTGATTCAGCATCAATAATTTTCTCTGCGGTTAATATGCAGCCTTCATAGTTTCCGGCAAGATAGTAAACATCTGCGATCAGATTAAATACATCAACATTGCTATCTAAAATTGCGGCTAATTTTCCGTAGGTTTTTAAAGCAGCCTCATAAGATTTAAGCGAGAGATAACACCTGGCCAGGCTGTAATAGGGTGATTTAAACTTGTAATCCACCTCTATTGCTTTCTGGTAGCTATCAATTGCATCCTGTTGCTGATCTAACTGCCAGTATGCGTCTCCAAGGTAGAAATATCCTCTCGCACTATCCGGATAAGCGGCAACAGCAGCCTTATACTGCTCTACTGCTTTTTCATACTCCTGATCTTGAAAATGTATATTCCCCTGTTTTAGATACGTCTCTATTCCATCTGAATTCTGTTCAGCGGCGACTATCAATCCGCTTATGCATAGCAACAACAGACAGGCTCGTAAAAACAAACATCCCCATTTTAACATGCCAACCTCCGGATAGAGTGCAGATGAATAAATGTAAATGAGTACTGAGTGATCTCGGTTAAGCAAACAACATAAAGAAGAGTCATTTACTTTTTCGTTTTGAAACAGAATATTCTGAAATGATTTCCCCAATATATACACTGAAAACAATATCAAAAATTTTCTTTAAACCTATTTTCTTAATAAGCAGGTAATCTTGAAACCGCTAAATCCGAACAGTATCTCCTGATTTCATTAGTGCTTTTTTATGTATTGCGGAAACAAGAGAATAATTCTAACCAATAATCACAGAAATGTATCCAGAATACGCAGTTTTGTTTATTAACTCTCCTTCATTGAAGATATAAGTTATAAGTGAATGTTTGATGAACTGAAAACGAGTGCATCGTTTACATGTAGCAAACAACAGCTCAACTGATAGTAAACATAACTTTATATCTTTCTCAAAAGGAGAAACATCATGAGTCTTCAAGCAGGAAAAAACAAAGTAACATTCAAATCTTTTGGCGTTGAATTAGCTGGTGATTTATACCTTCCGGAAGGGTTTGACCCAAACAAGACATATACGGCGATTGTTGGTGCTAGTCCTTTCCCGCAAGTTAAAGAACAAATTCCGGCAACTTATGGACCTGAAATGGCCAAAAGAGGATTTATATACTTAGGGTTTGATTATCTGGGCATGGGCGATTCTCCCGCATTACCGGGTGAATATAAGCAGTCGAGGTATATGTTTAGATTGATCGAAAATACCTGGGATGCCGTTTCTTATCTAGGTACACTACCGTTTGTAGAAGAAATATATGGGCTTGGCGTATGCCAGGGTGGTTCAATAATCGCATCTGCAGCAGTTACGGACCATAGAATCAAGAAGATTGCAACGGTTTCAGGTATGATGGCAGCAGATGGATTCCAGTGGCTTGGTAGAGAAGTAACAGATCCACAAATTGCAGCGGCTAATGCTTCAATGCAAAAGATGTATGAAACCGGAGAGCCTGATTATGTAGCACCATTTGGACTTAACGATGAGCAATCGAGAGAAGAATTTGTTGATGCCGCAGCATATCCGGAAATGGCTGGAGAAACCTATGACTATTATGGAAGAGATGGGGTTAGAGGGCCAAAAGCCGTTAAGAACTTTACAAACATGCACATTGGTGACCAGGCAATGCAATCTTTGATTTCTATTGGAGAAGCATACGCAGATAAGATTGTTCAACCGACTATAGTGGTTTACGGAACAAATGCATCAACAGCTATGTGTTCAACTGGTTTTATCGATAAACTTACCAATGATCCTGAGGTTTTAGCTTTGGAAGAGTTTAGTCATGTTGATTTCTACTACAAATCAGAAGCGGTAGAAGCATCAACTGATGCTATAGCGGACTTCTTTAATAAGTAAACGATAAGCCATTATCTTGATTTAACTTGACCTATTTTATAAATGTAATTTAGCGAATAGTGACGCGGTCAGAGGCTTTAATTCGACCGTGTCACTATTGAAAATTAGCGGCCTTCATCAGAAAAAGGCTGGGTGATAAAATCATGACTATAGAAAAACTACATTTTACTAACCTGACTGAATACCACAGTTTTCTTGGACTCCCAACCCCGGAGCATCCCTTGTTTTCAGTGCTTAGCATGTCGTCACAAAAGACGGAAGATATAGCTTGTATTGATGAGGGCATGATCATAAGTAGTGATTTTTACTCCATAGCACTCAAACATATTACATCCGGTGAAATTTTTTATGGCCGCACCAAATACGACTCCAGTAGCGGTACGATGATTTTTATGGCTCCAAAACAGGAGCTGAGATTTGTGGGCGTGAATGTTGAATCGACTGGCCGCACGATTGTTTTTCATGAAGATTTTATCCGGGGTCATAAGATCAAGGATGAAATCAGGAAATATAACTTTTTCAGCTACGCCGTTAACGAAGCACTGCATCTATCCCCCAAAGAAGAGCAAATGATAGCAGGACTGATTGGCCAGATAGAACAGGAAAACCTTAACAATCAGGACAAGTTTAGCAAGGATCTTATTCTTTCGCTGCTCGAGACATTATTAGTATACTCGAATCGTTTCTACCATCGTCAGTTTTTACACCGAATGGAAAACACTTCAGCTATGCTGAAAAAGTTTATTAATGAAGTTGAAAACTTTATGGATGAAAATAAGCTGGAAGAGAAGACTATCCCGGCGATAGAAGACATCGCCAGAACAATGGCTATGACACCTCGCTACTTGAGCGATGCTTTGAAAGCCGAAACCGGCAAAACGGCGATGGAAAATCTTCACCTTCACCTGATCGATAAGGCAAAGGACATGCTTCTGGAATCTAATGTAACGGTGGCAACGGTGGCCTATGACCTGGGTTTTGAATATCCGCAATATTTTGCGCGATTATTCAAAAAGAAAACCGGTATGACACCAACAGAATACAGGACACAACATTCCGCTAATTGATACTCCCGTTTCGATCTATGTTAAATACTTCCAAATAAAAAAAGAGGGTTATCCTTTCGGATAACCCTCTTGATTGTACTCCCAAGGGGATTCGAACCCCTGTTGCCGCCGTGAAAGGGCGGAGTCCTAGGCCTCTAGACGATGGGAGCACGTAAAAATGTGGACAGAATATAACAACTATTCTGGCAAAAACAAACAAAAAATTTGGGTGAGTGAGGGGATTTGAACCCCCGACCTCCAGGGTCACAACCTGGCGCTCTAACCAACTGAGCTACACCCACCATATGCAGGAAGCTTAGTGCTTCTTGCAGCGAATCTAAATAATACATCCAAGACGAAAAATCAACATCTTTTTCACAAGGCTTGCGCTCCCTGGAGGACTCGAACCTCCAACCTACGGCTTAGAAGGCCGTTGCTCTATCCGGTTGAGCTAAGGGAGCCGGTGGAAATCCTCGTGGGCTGCGCCTGGGAAGCGCTTCCGCACATGATCCATGCAAAAATATGTTCTGTCTTACTTGTCGGGGCGACTGGATTCGAACCAGCGGCCCCCTGCTCCCAAAGCAGGTGCGCTACCAGACTGCGCCACGCCCCGATATTCTCAATATATAATTTTTGAGATCCACCTTCCTGCGTTGTATCAACTCAGCAAAGGACTCAAATATATACTATGCCCTTGCTAAATCAAAACAAAATTTGCTGTGTATATTTTACACACATTTTTCGTATTCCATCTCGCAAAAAGCCCGCTTTACGCCCCTTTATTACTGGTACAAAATTTGAACACCAATGCGGCAGGGATTTGAGAAACAACGCTACAGTCTAAGGAGAGGATTAAAAATGAGATGGTTCTTATTTATTGGGATTATAATTGCCGGCATTACCTTCAGCGGATTTGTTAAACAACCAGAGATCAGCACCAACGAAAAAGGATGCGCCGGATCCGGATGCCACTCATTTGAAGCCAATCTAATGAAAGCAAAATCCACCGGCAATCTAAGTATACGCGTTACCCCAAAAACTCCGCCCGGAGAGCACGCCATCAGCGCTGCACTGCTCGATCAGCAAGGACGCATGGTAGACTTTATGCAGTCCGCCGGTAAGCGCGGCCTCAGACTCAATGCACCGAACGCCGGTCGCTACAAGCTCCTCTACGCTACCAAGCATAAAACCGCCGTTTGGGACACCACCTGGATAGACGTTACCAAGCCCGCAATCAGTATTCCGGTGTCGCGCTTCGGAACTTCCAAGTTTGAATTCTTTCCGATTCATCCCAATCCGACATCCGGAGCAGCCGTGGTGCGCTTTAACCTGCCAACCAATACTGATGTGGAGCTCACCCTCTTCACCCTCGGCAGTAAAAAAGTTCGCGATATCTACAGCGGCCAAATGGATCGCGGCCTGCAGGAAGTTTACTGGGAAACCCGCGATAACCTGAAGCGACCGCTGGAACCCGGCACCTACCTCTGCCAATTGAAGACCGGTATTAAAACGGTGGTGCAGAAAATTGAAATACAATGATTTTGTTGTAGGGACGCACAATTGTGCGTCCCTACCGTTGCATCATATCCTTCCGTTACATACATTCCCCAATGCAAAACATCGAAATTAAATATCGCGTAGACGATATGCCCTCGTTACGTGCTGCAATTGAGGCACATCCGGAAGTAGAATTTTCCTATTCGCACCGCCAGGAAGACACCTATTTCTTTACCGAATCCGGCAGGCTGAAAATTCGCGTCGAAGACGAAAAGCAGCCGCATTTAATTACCTACACCCGAGCCGATGAGGCCAAAGGACGTATCAGCAATTATGAGCTGGACATGCTGGAAGACGCCCAGGCCAAACAGCAAGAACTGGCCGAGCAGTTCGGCATTAAAGCGATAGTGCGGAAACAACGCACGCTGTTTCTCTTCAGAAACGTCCGTATTCACCTGGATGAAGTAGAAGGTCTCGGAACCTATATGGAGCTGGAATCGGTTATTTCAGAAGACGCTACGAATGAGGTCGCACAGGAAAATTTCGACGAAATTCATGCGGTTATTGAGCCGCTCTGTGCCCAGGCCGAATCAACCGGTTATCTGGAACTTACGCTGAATGCCCAGAAAAATACCATCGTGCTCGCCAGCCGAAATAAACATAAGCTGGAAGAACTCTCGGCAATACTCGGAGACCGCTATCGCCTGCTTTCCACCGATAGCTTTTCCGGAATTCCCGAGATTGAGGAAACCGAAAAGACTTTTGAGGGTAACGCTCTTATCAAAGCGCGTGCGGTGTTTCAGCATTGCAAGATGCCCACCCTGGCAGATGACTCCGGACTTGAAGTCGATGCGCTGGACGGTGAGCCCGGTGTCGACTCGGCCCTTTATGCCGGCGAGCATGGGAACCACTCGGCAAATAATGCCAAGCTGCTGGATGCCCTGAAGGACGTGCCGAATGAAAAGCGCACAGCCCGCTTTCGCAGCGTAATTGCGTTTAAAACAGCCGAGAAAGAGATCGTTGTTGAAGGATCAATCGAAGGCAGGATATTAACCGAACTTACCGGCAACGACGGGTTCGGATACGATCCGCTATTCCTGCCGAATGGCTATTCCGAGAGCTTTGCCCAAATGACAGACGATATGAAGAACAGCATTAGCCATCGCGCCAGAGCGCTGGAGAAATTGAAGGAAGTGCTGTAAACGCAAACTATCAGCCCACTATTATTTAGTGATGTTTTATTAAGAATAGAATACTAGTCCCCCCTCGGCTTCGCTCGGGGAACGAAAGAGTCCGCTCCCTGAAAGAAAGAGCACGCTCCCTGAGCGCAGTCGAAGGGAAGGGTTCGGAAACATTAACAATTCACAAAATTTAGAGCAATACTCTCTGGAGCTACGCTATGCCCGCCTACCCGAACTTTACTCCAAAGCCCGACAGAATCACCGGATCGGTATTCGAAGCCTTCTTACCCAAAATGCGGGAGAAGGGCGAAGATATGGTGCGAGCACATATCGGTGATAGCCCAACGGCTCCCAATTACAACTTGCCGATCGCCAGGGAGTTTACGGCACAATTCCCCTCCTTCAACCGCTACTGCAATACCTTCGGCATCCAGCCGTTGCGTGAGGCGCTGGCAGAGAAGTTAAAAACGGCTAATCAACTGCCCACTTCTTTCGAGAACATTATGGTCACCTCTGGTGGCACCAACGGACTTAGCGCCATCACTCAGGCAATTTTGCAGGAAGGGGATGAAATATTACTGCTAACCCCCTACTGGCCGTTTTTTCGAGGAATGGTAGATCTCTCGGGCGCTAGAAAAATCGAAATCCCCTTCTACACCCGACTGTATGAAGAACCCGATCTGGATATCGAGGCGCTACTGGAGTCGCAGGTTACCGCCAGCACAGCAGCTCTCTATCTGAACAGTCCGAATAATCCCAGCGGCAAGGTACTATCAAAAGATCAGCTTACGATCATAGCAGATTTCGCCAAGAAACATAATCTCTGGGTAATTTCAGATGAAGCCTACGACGGCATGACCTATGGAAATGAGCATCATTCTATTGCGTCTTTACCTGGCATGTTCGGACGCACCTTCAGCGTTTACACCTTTTCGAAGCTCTTTATGTTTGCCGGGATTCGACTCGGCTATGTAGCTGCGGAAGCGGATAATCTGAAAAAAGTGAATCGTATTATGGTCCACCAAATCTACAGCGCCAACTCGCCCGGACAACAGATGCTGCTTCAGCCTCTGCAAAACCTGGATGAATGGAGCGGGACATTTGTTCAGCACTGCCGTTTGGTGCGGGATTCTATCCACCAGACCCTTAAGGTTAAACATAACCTCCCGGAAGGCGCTTATTATTTTTTCTTCTCGGTAGCCCCCTATCTTAATGGCAGGAGCTATGACGAGCTGATTAACCAGCTAATGGATGCCGGAGTATCCGTTGCATTGGGTAAAGATTTTGGTGAGCATTTTGAAAGCTATATCCGGGTATGCTATGCAGCAGAAAGCGCCGAACGAATGCAGCTTGCCGTCCAGCGCTTAAATATGGTGTTATGCGGTTGACGTCGGTAGATCGGAATCTGATCCGGCATAAGAGGGGCCGGATGGAATATCATCTATGTAAGGCTCAGCCGGTGCTGTTTCTCCACCAAGCCGCTTATACATTTCCACTTCTCCACCGTACAATGCCAGCCTGAATGACATGCGGACCAACATATATAGCTGATGCAAGAGTATCAGTAGGATAACAACCAGTGCGCTTGGTGCATTTAAAGCATCAGCAATCGGTGCATATCCCAGAATAAGAAGAACGCTGAGTAAATAGAAAGCAAAACCAAGCGTAACGGTGCGACGGAAATTGCTGAGCACAAAGCCGGCACCTCGCTTGAGTGCCGTTCGGGCCTTTGGAGAATTGGTTAAGACCATATAGATTCTGGCATAGTCAAAAACCACAAAGGCAACCACCAGCAGAAATCCACGCCAGAAAACCCGCACCCCGGACATCCAATAGGCAACGGATCCCGGCACATCGTCTCCGTAGAAGAGTTTCGGAATAGCCCCCAGCAGCACATCACTCAACAGCAAAATTGCCGCTAGCGGCACAAACATGAGCGCAAGACGGAAAAAGCGCCCAAAAAAACGCCCGCATCCGGCCCAGAAGGAATCGCTGTTGTAGTTATCACGCAGGGCAAAGACAGAAAACGCTCCGCCGGATAAAAACAGATTTGCTAACCAATAGAGGATTGCAACAAGCGCAAATAAAAGGATCATCGCCGGAAGCATCGACGCATTAGCCTGGAAGAACTCGCGCATTAACGGGAAATCAATTCCGGAGGCCAATCCAATCGCCGCCTTGCTATTTCCAAGATAGCTAGCCAGACCGGAACGAAACGGTATCATTAATACAATTGCAAAGAGCAGGTTAACCAGATAAAACGTAACCAGCATACGCTTATTCGATAGCAGCAGGGTAAATCCTTTTTTAAGACAAGAGAAAACCATGTTAAAAACCCAGTTCAAAGTTCAAAGTTCAGAGTTCAAAGTTCAGAGTTCAAAGTAGCATCGCATGATTATGCGACGATTTATAGGTTACAGCCCACAATTTAAATCATGGTGTAAGACGATCGCCCCTCGGCTACGCTCGGGGAACGGTTATATACGCCCGGGGAACGTTTTTAAAGTAATCGTAGGCCGATCGAAGCCGAGGCCAGAGTTCAAAGTTCAGAGTTTAAGATTCACAAAACTTTGAACCTGGAACCCGGAACTTTGAACTTTTTTTAAAAAACAAAAAACGTCGGCCAATTAATCATCTCCGGCTGATCCAGAAAAAACTGCATCCAAAACATGAAGCGGGCTGCAGTCTTATTCACGCCGAGAGACGGTCGTTCCACCATTTTGCTATTGTTGGCATAATTCATATCCAGCGTCAGCTTATGATCCGGATCCACCATAGCTTCAACCAGCTTATCAGAACGCAGAAACTGATATTTCTTCCAGCGTGCTTCCCCATCCCAAACCTCTCGAATGGTATCGCCATCGGCAAAGATCATCTGTACTTCCACAGGATGTGTAAAATCACCCAGCCGCCTTACTCTTACGTCCGTTACATATAGCGTCTCGGTCGAATCAGACGAATCAGCTGGCGCAAGACTGGCAAGCGTGCTATCGATTTCGGAGAGGCTTTCATCAAAGTCGAATCCCGATGGCTCCACGTATTTTTTACTGCGGGCCACGCTGATACTGTAATCGAGCGTTCTATCACTAAACAGCGCCTGCTGAAAAAACGAGTTCAGATTTTTACCGGATACTTCGTTGGCAATATCCATGAAATCCTGGGTTGTCGGATGCTTAAAGCTCCATCGCTCTACATAAGTTCGTAGAATTTCCTTCATCGTTTCCTTACCGACAATATTACGCAAGGTGGATAGAAGGGTCCCGGAACGGGAGTAACTGCTAATACCATAGCTGGCATTTGAGTAGTATTCCCAGGAATTCTGTACCACATCATCTGCATCCGGTAAAATGCGATAGGCAATTCGATGGAGCTCCTCAATGTTCAGCTTAATTCCAAAGACATCGATCATATCTCCGGTTGGACCGTATTCTGCATTCATTACTTCAATTTCAGTAAACGTATTAACCCCTTCATCCAGCCAGGCTTCCTCAAATTCGTTTGAGGCAAGAAGATGATACCAAAAATTATGGCCGAACTCGTGAATAATCACGTGTTCCAGTGATCGCATCCCTTCCATCAATCCATAGCTGGTTCCGGCAGTAATAAGCGTTGGATATTCCATGCCGCCTGTAGCACCGGCTCCGCGACGTGGATCAACCACTGTTAGGTTGGGAAAAGGATAATCTCCATACCAATCCTGAAAATAGCGAACGGAAACTTTTGCCGCTTCTACGTGACGCGGTCCCTGGGCAGCATGATCTTTCTGAACCAGGGCGCGAATATCGACATCCTGCTCACGACCTTTGAACTCAACAAACTCCGGACTGGCGGTCCAGGCAAAATCGTGCACGTCTTCCGCATGGTAAAAATGAGTTGCGCTGCCATCGTTATTCTGCGTGACCTCTACTTCCAGGCCGGTTGCACCGACTATGCGGTCGTCCGGAACGGTAATCCACACATTATAAACCCCGAAGTCTGCAAAAAACTCGGAATTGAGATGGAACTGATGGCTATTCCAGCCGGTCGCTTCATATTTCGCAACCTTCGGAAACCACTGCGCAGCGAAGACATATTCTTTCTTGGCACCCGTTCGTGCAACTGCCGGTTCCGGCAATAAGGCAGTGAAGTCGATAAAGAGCGTAACCGTTTCACCGGGTTCCACGACCTCCGGAAGGGGGAGCCGAAAGAAGGTCTTATCGTGCTCATCTGGCGTATCGGGTTGAATAAATTGTATATTTGCAGTAATGTCGGTTCCCGGAATCCGAGGCGGATTTTCATTCCTTTGAATATTTAAAAATCTGCGCGTGTCACCAACACCTTCTTTGGGAAGCATCACAATCTGCGTAATCTCACTGAATCCCCAGCCATCCTCATCGCCAACCTCATTTCCGCGATGGACACCGCCGGATTCCAGCATAAAGGTAGATCGATTATTACGAAAGCCGTTCAGATAGAGATGAAAGCGCATTTCGGACACCGGTTGATCCGAGGGGTTTTTCCAGTGCAAAAGCTGTCTGCCCTTTAGCGTATGCCTCTCCGCATCCAAATCTACCCGAATATCGTAGTTGGCAATACGCGGACTTAAAGGCGTTTCAAATATAACCGGTTGTGCCTGCGCGAAAATCGGCAGCATAAATAAGATCGCCAGGAAGCGATATAAAATTGTAGACATGGATACTGCTCCGGAATAAGCAAGTGATTTCTTAGCGGCTTTACTATAATACCGAGGGTGCTAAAAACATAGCAAAGCGCTCTCAAAAAGTCAAGCTACACACATCTGACAGCTAAGATCGCAAGATGTTCTTTATATTGAACATTTGGCAGAAAGTACGTATCTTAATCAGATAAATGAAAACCGGGCGCACGTCCGTTTTCCTTCACCGCACCAACAGACAGGCTATAGCAGATGAACCCGCCCCAGGAGCAAATGTCGCTCGCTGAATTATTGAAGCATTGCTGTGACCGCCGCTCACCAAAGCATGGAGAGGCATGGCTGCAGTTTATGGATCGCTATCGTTCAGTGATGGAGCATGCTATTTTAAAGCGTTGCCGATCATGGGATGCCCGGCAAAGACTGCCGCTGCAGCTAAAAGATGTAGCGAATGATATCCTTGGTCGGGTCCTGGAACAGTTGGTAGATAAAGATTTCAAAGCCTTAAGAACCTTCCGCAATCCGGAAAGCCATCCGATGTTTTGTGCCTATCTAATCCAAATTTCGCGCAATGCTGCCGGGGCCTACCTGAAAAAGTGGAAGTTTGATCGCATGACCGGCGAAGACCCGATAGACTGGCAATCCAATAAACATGCCTCAGATGACAGTCTTGCCTGGGAGATCTATGAATCCCGCGTATCCGAACTACGCGATACCCGTAAAAATCGCAAGCCAGGAAACCTGGAGCGCGATATTCACATATTTTTTCTTTACCGCTGGTCGGATTTTGATCAGAACATGATTCTAGCACATCCTTATTTGCGCAATATTGGTCATCGTGTAGTCGACCTGGTTGCAAATCGCATGGGTGATAAGTTGAAAAAAGGCTTTAATAACGCATCGGACGCACAGGAATAAAACATATGTCTGTTTCTCCATTACAAACCGGAATGCTGCTGGCCCTGCTGGAATTACGTAAGGGCGGCAAAGCCATTTCTGTTGACCTTTCTCCAGAAGAGCAAACCGTGCTAAATGGTCTTGAGGAAGGGTTCGATGCACTGCAGGCAAACGGGACGGCCCATAACCTCAGATCGCTGTTAACCGGTATATCTTGTAATGAAACACCTTGCCTGCTACGAAAGAGTGAGCTCCTGGCTATGGTTTTTTTAATCGACTCGGATGATAAAGAGCATTCAACTGAAGAAAACCGGCAGGATTTCTTTCGCATGATGAATTCCTGCTATACCTGTTTTCAGGAATTCAGCGATATTATGCGTGGTTACTATCAAGTGATGGACGCCAATGCAGAATAGAAAAAAAGTTTGAGAGATATTCTACGCGTTCAACATCCTAACTGTTGAAAAGCAGAAAATCCGTAGCGTGAAAACCGCTTCGGGGAATATGTATTGAATGCGAAAGTGAAAAAATGGACCCGTTATTTAAGCTAACCCATGCCGACCTGGCGGACTATATACGCAGTTCTGCCAGCGCACCGCTACTCAAGCGCGTAGAAAATCTACGCAGCGGGGATGCGACCTATGGCCTGCTGTTCGATATGATAGACAGTATTCGCCATAATGCCGGTATTCCTGCCGAAGAACAGGCTTCTAATCCAATGCCACTGCAGGCGCTGGATATCGATCATTCTCAAATTGAAGGTCTGCTGTCCGGCAATGCGACCGTTGCCGACGGACGTCAGTTCCTCAGCCGCCTGATGAGTTCCAGGCGTTATTACCAGCAAATGTTTCTTCACTTGTTAGAGATGAATCCGCAGCGGCAGTCTGAGATCATCAGCGATCTCGGCGAGATTCAGCAGGTGAGAAGTAATCGTGAATTACTGGAAGAGATAGTCGGTATACCGGCGGCAAGCGCAACGCCTAGAGCGGAAAGCGGCTTTAATCTGGCTGAGTTCATTCGTGGCTTCGGCTGGCGTTTTGCAGCGGCCATACCGGCCCTTCTGGTGCTCCTGCTTGTAGGCAACGCTTTCATGCTTGGCCCGCTGGGTAATTTCGATCTGCGGGAAAACGCGCCGGACGGATACCGCCACAGCCTGATAAATGCCACGCGTGGCGCATCACAATCTCATTTCGACATGAATAACCTGCTGCGCCAGGTGCAGTCCCTCAGCGGACTGCTGGTAACAAGCTCCAGCGATTATGATACCAGCGACTACGAGGAAGCGATAGCCACCCTCAGTAAGGGAAATACAATAGCCGAAAAGTTGCGCAATGAATCCATTGCCGCAATGGAAGACAGCCTGAAACGTCAGCCGGACTCCAGCCTTGCAGCCTTGCTAAGCGAAGCCCGAAAAGTAACTCAGGACTATCATTTCTATCTCGGCATCTATCATCTCGTTCGCAACAATCCGGGTGATGCCTCTACCGCTGTCGGTTACCTACAGGAAGCGCAGACCCTGGCTGAGACCTATAACATTGACACGTCTTATCGGGAATACTACTATCTCGGCCTGGCCAATGCGTTTGCGAATGATAAAGAGAAAGCAATCGAGCTGCTAAATGCCATTCCGCCTTCGTCAAAGTTTGCAGAACGTGCTGAGCTGGCTATCGAACGACTTGGACTGAGTTTCTTCGAACGCATGACAGACCTTTAGAAAAACGCTTTACACGATAGATAGTGCAATTCACTGTTTCGCCTGCATCTGAAGGGGACTTGTATGCATATTTCAAAAACCGGGCGGCATCTACCGATCCGCCCTGAAGTGTTAAGTATTGTCTGTGGTGTTCTTTGGGCAGCTGCACTTCTTCTGCTTGTTACCGCTACCTTACTGACACCCGCTGGTAAACCTACACTGATCTACGATTTTGTTTCCGCAGCATTGCCGGGGTTTAACCTCACATTTACCGGAATCCTCATAGGCACCTTCTGGGCTTTCGCCGCCGGCTATATTTTCGGCTTTCTTATCGGCTACATCTACAAGCTGCTGCTCCGCAAAAAGTTGCGCAGGCTTAGTACCCCAATGCTGAAAATTAATCCTGCCGAGCAGCCGTTTGTTATCCAGGAGGGAACCGGAGAGACACCTTATACCATCGTATTTGTCGCCAACCCGTTTATCAACGTCGAGAAGGCCGATGGCTCTTATGAGGTTCAGATCGATCCGATAATGGGCGACAAGGCGTTATTTCACCAGGTTATCGTGCGATGCCTTCGCAGCTTCGCCAACAACGAGCTGCTGCGTCAGCCCGAAATCTTCAACCGTATGCGTCTGATTATCTATTTCGATCCGGAGATAGAGCTGTCCATTCTGCGTGATCGTCCGGTAACCCTCAATCCCGATGAAGCCTTCTGTATTGGCTTAAATCAATCGATCCTCGGCCCTATCAGCAATACGGAAAAAATAGCGAACTATGTTAAAGAGAAAATCACCTCCTACAGCGATGTGGTTTATTTGATATCCGCCAGCGATATCTATACCCGTTCAGCAGCGCGCTTTACCGAAGAGAAACCGCTGGCTCCGGGTGTCGACTACCGCTTTACTTTTTCCTCGGATACGACCGCTTTCGAAACCCGTCGTCATGCCTATTGTGCAGAGTTGCCAGGTGTGGTAGCACTCTCGGCATGGGATGATCGATTGAAAACACCGGTCCATGAGTTTGCGCATGCCATGTCGTCGGTGCAAAACGGAGCCATCGACGATGAATATGTAGATGATACGTTTGCCAGCCTCACACATCGCATCAACAAGCAGTATCGTGTTGGCTATATTTTAAATGATGCTGCACTGGAGCAGCTTAAACAGCCTCCCGGCGGTGAAGAGCCGCTACCGCATACGGTTATTGGAAAGCTACTGTCATTAAAAGATCGTCCCTTCGCAGATCAGACGAGTTTCATACAGGCTCTGCGATCCGTATTGGAAATCAGCGAATTCAATCAGTTTGGTGATACAATCCTGCTGTATGGTCTTTTTAAACCGATCTTTTTCTTTACCGATCAGGCCATTTCCAAGGTTGTAAACAATATTGATGTAGAAAGCGACAAGGATGCCGTTGGAGCCGCATTAAGAGAAATGAAAGGTATCCGTTATTTTTCACGTTCGGAACTTTACAATGAATTTCGCGAGAAGATCAATAATCGCACACTTTTCAGACGCTACCGCTCACTCGTCGCCCGCTTTGCGCACTTTCAGAACTATCCGGTTCCGAATATCTATGCGCGATACCGCGTAAGCGGCGGGGAAACACGGACCTATTATTCCGATCGCAATCGCAGCGACAAGGAAATGTCCTGGCGTTCCTTTTCACCCGGCAGGGCCTCCACCCGCCTCTCATGCATCATGGATATTGCCGTTTACGGCTATCGCTTCGACAAGCTTCTTTTCGACTGGATGTATGATCGACTATACGCCAAAATGAATCGCCCTGCGACAGCCTGTTCCCATCCGATGTCGGCTGAAGAAGCAGACTCCACAGCGCAAACGCAAACCAATATCCAGGTAAATCTTTTGAATAAGGAGGAGCGCTCATGACACCTTTCCATCCCAAATTCCGGCAGCTGCTCCTGTCGGATAAGGAACATCAGCGGCGCGGACTGACAGCAGGCCTCCTGCAGGAATACGAAGGCCTGGAAACCCAGTATTATTACCTGCGTAATTATCCACCGGCAGACGCTACCGTAGAGATATATACGCTCACACAGTCGGATTACACAGATATTGAATATGCACTTCAGCAAAATAGAGATTGGGCTATCCTTGGTGATGTCCTCGGTTCAATGATTGATCGACCGTTTCGCGGAGCACTTTCTCTGCTCGGTTACGTCGAGGAACAGCTCATCGCATGGAATGATGTGCAGGGACCGCGAGTTTTTAATGATCACCGTGCTTTGATCCTGCAGGAGATAACCCGCTCAACAGAGTCTTATTATGCACCAAACGCCCCCAATCTGGATGATCTGGTTACTGAGATCCGGCAATTCAAGTCCGGCTTCCTCGTCAATTATAGTCAAATTCATCAACGCTGGATTGAATTGCAAAAACGGTCGGCTCGAAAGCGCTACCTGGACACCTCTTCAGGCAGTAATTTCTTTGGATTTTTCCTATCGCTGTTTCTGATCTTTTTTCCGCGCAAGCCGAAAGAAATACGCGTTCAACAACCCGGTGGAGGAGTCCAATAAGGTGCAGTGGAATTCCGCACATCTTTTTGCAGTCCTGGGATGCATTCTGTTACTCTCCTGTGAACGGCAGAATGCCGCCGAAGCAGATGCTGTAAAGCCGCATTCTCCGGCCGAGGAGTTTCGCTCATTACGCTCTGCTTCAGATGCCACCGATGCGAGGGCAGAAAAGGTTGTTGTCGAAAATCCGCTATACTTCCGCCAGAAAGTTTACTACCAGCTGTTGGAGAACGTAATTATTGCCAAAAAGGCCGGAGAAGATAGCCTGCTTCACACCACTCTGGATGAAGCAAAAACCATTGCTTTTGTATTTAAAGATCAGCTAAACGATCCATTTCTATGGTCACAGCTTCAGTTTACAACATCACTTTCCGGCGAAGATGTACAAACGAAAATCGCGGTTGATTCACTCTATAGACAGGCAAATGACTCACTGCGGGCACGGAACTACTCAGCAGCCAACGATCTGTTTGAAGAATCCATTCGCCTGGCTTCCGGCATCGAAGATAAAAGAAGAATAGTGGATAATCGACTTCGGCAACAATATATGCTTCAGCGACAGAAGCGTTTGAAGGAATCGATAGCCTATGGCAAAAAAGGCATTGCCGTTGCCCGTAAGGCAGGCTACCAATATCGCAGCGCATGGATTTTCCACTATATGGCGCTGGCGAGTGAACAAGCCGGAAATTATTCCGCTGCAATCGATTATTCAAACCAGGCTGCAAAAGCGGCTCAGTTTACCCGGGACGATCGCTGTTTAGCCGACACACGCTGGACCGCCGGAATAGCTCTTCATCGACTGGGAAAATATGCGGAATCCATTAGCGTCTTTAAAGAAGCACTTCAGGCCAGTAACAGACGTGGAGATTTTTCAATCCAGGCAAAAATCCATAACTCTATCGCGCACTCCCATAAAAGCCTCGGAAATTATTCAGAGAGTGAACACCACTATCTCGATTCGTGGAAAATATTTGATGAGATTCAGCGCCCTAAAGGCATCGCCACAACCCAATCTAATCTGGCGGATCTTTATCGCGTGATGGGGGCACATGACGAAGCAATGCAGATGCTCAAAATGGCGTATAGTTATTATGAGACCAATGAAGATCAGTATAATCAGATTGCCATCGTTAAGCGTATGGCCGACACGTATTATAATCAGGGCAAGCTGGAGCTAGCCCGTGAAAGCTGTCGCTCGGCACTCAACCGTATCACGGCCCAGGAGAAGGCCGGTTCTGATGCCTATGCCCTTCTAAAACCGGAAGTCTATCTGAGCATGGGTGATATCGAGCGGGATATGAACAGCACTGCTCTTGCAATGCCGCTTTATGAGAAGGCCTTGTCCAGCTTTATTGCACTGGACAATCCATTCGGAATCCTGGAAGGGCATTTGAAAATCGGTGCCCTGCACCTCCACAATCAGAAACTTACAGCCGCAAAAACGTCCTTGCAGCAGGCTGCGGCTATTGCCAAACGGATCAACCACCCGCGAGCTATGGCCCTGGCAGATTTCTCTCTGGGCAAGCTGTTTATTCGACAGGGTAAATACAGTAAAGCCGATCAGGCCCTGTTAAGGGCAATTAATGGTGTTGAACAAACCCGTAGTGGACTGGAAGATGAACATCGCTTAAATGAGCTGCAAATCAGTTACTTTGCTACGATGCAGGATATCTACAATGAGATGATTCAACTGCAGCTAAAGCGTAGCAATCCTGAAAAGGCATTTTACTATTCGGAGCAAGCACGAAGCCGAAGCCTGCGCGATTTGATGCACAGTTCTGAGCAGCAGGTTTTACCTTCAGTAAACATTCTGAATATTCAAAATAACCTGAACAACAATACCATCCTCCTGGAATACAAATTTCTGAAGGGCCGGCTTGCAGCTTTTATCATCAGCAAAGATTCCTTTACCACCTCAATTCTTCCGACTTCACAAGAGCAGATTGAGGCCTCATTAAAAGCCTACCTGCATTCCATAGATGCGAATAACTACCAGCAGTTTACAAAGCGATTATCAACCGATCCGGCGGAATATTTTTCGGAGTCAGAGGAAATAGCCAGAGAGTTGTATCAGCAGCTTCTACCAAAATCACTTCAGCTGGAAAATGCCGAACAGCTGGTGATTGTCCCTGAAGGCATACTTTACTACCTGCCTTTTGCAGCCTTGATAAAGGAAAACGGCGCCTTCCTTATTGAACAACAAATTATTTCATACCTACCGACCGCGGCTCTGCTAAACCGTACCTCGGAGCATAAACCGAAATCCGACTGGAAGCTTCTGGCAGCTGCGACTCCGGAAATGGGACTCCCATTTACCGGCGAAGAAATTGAAAGCATTGGTACATTCTTTTCAAATAAGACCCTGCTTCGCTCAATGAGCAAGCTGAGCGAGAAAGACCTTCTGGAAAAGTTTAACGGGCAATATGATGTTATTCATCTTGCCTGTCATGCCGAGATCGATGAAAATTCTCCGCGTTTCTCAACCATCTTTGTCGGCCCGACCAGCGGGGTAGAGAAAAACAGCCTGCTAAGAGGTGCCGAAATTGCAGGCAATAATAAAGACAATAACCTGATGGCACATGAGCTCTATCGCCAAAACCTTAAGGGTGTAAAGCTGTTCGGCTTATCGGCCTGTAAAAGTGCCACCGGACGCTTCATAAACGGTGAAGGCATGATTGGTTTTGTCCACCCCTTGCTATCTGCCGGAGCAGAGGCGGTTCTGGCAACGCTTTGGGAAATCAGCGATGAACATACGCCCAAATTAATGCGAGAGTTTTATACCAACTGGATCCGGAATGATTTGAGCCGTGCCGAGGCACTGGCAATGGCACAGCGCACGATGATTCGCAATATGCGTAAAAATAAAGACATAAAATTTGCTCACCCACAGCTTTGGGCAGCTTTTACCCTAACGGGTGCCCCAAACCAGTGAGTGCAGAACGCTATCCATAAACGGAGGACATTCAAATGAATGAAGACCTGTTATTATTGGCAGACACGACTACGAATCACGAAGGTGAAGAGCCACCGCCAACAGATATGTTTTACACCAGGGCAGCTCTTCAGCGCATCAGCGCAATCGATGCCCTGCGACTTGGGGTTGCTATTGGGGCAGCATGGGCTGTGCTCTTCCTGCTGATCATTCCGGGAGCAATCATGTCGGGGGGCACCTCAGCGCTAATGGTTGTTCAGGCATTCTACCCCGGTTTTACGCCAGGTTTTGGCGGGATTATTCTAGGCGTAGCGTTGAGCTTTGTATATGGCATGATCAGTGGCGTGTCGATTGGTTCACTGTATAATTCGCTGGTGAACCGCGCAGTTCTCTCGGGAGAAAATTACGAGACCTATGGATAACTTTTGCCAGTAAAAGATAAGCCTATCAGTGTTATTCAAGGTTTGTCTGGCTGAGCCCTTCGGCTCCGCTCAGGACAGGCTTTGTCGAAGCCCTTGCAAAGTTTATTTTAGCCCCTCAACTATGCTCGGGGCGACAAAAACTTTTTATGGTTGAAAAATATTTCAGACAGGAGGAGCAAAATGTATTACGATGACTCAGATTTCGCAAAGCGCAAGCGGCGCGGTAAAATAAAGCCGCCGGACGATCAGGAAGATCGTCAGCCTCGTCGTCGAGACGATGAAGATGAAGACAAGGATAAGGACAAAGAGTAAATCAGTAATAAGGCCCCTGATAGTCCCATATCTTTGGCCACGGAATTGGGTGGATGAGATCATTACGTTTATACATTTTTGGAGCCATAGCGCTGCTATGTGCTTCAGGTACTGCTGTTGATGCTCAGAGTGCAGTGGCAGAACTAAACGGACAGTTTTATAAGGAATTGTCCCTACAACAGCATAAGGTGCCCCGTAGCCGCGAGAGATTTCTGAAAGACTTTATTCAGAAACATCCCGGCTATCTTCCCGCCTGGAAATTTTTACGCGACATCTACAGCCGTGAAAACAATATTGATCGCGGTAAATCCTTCTTCTCCGCTAAATCAAATCTCGATCAATCAAGACCGCATGCACAGCATATGCTTGCCCTGCTGACAGCAATTTCCGACAAGCCTTCTCAGGCCCTCCGATTATTTCAACAAAGCCTTGCTGCATCCGCCAATCTCTCAATTATTCAGGATGCCGCACTTTTTTTCCGCAACAGCGGGAAATCACCTTCTGTTGAACTGCTACCGGACAACCTGAAGTCCGGAGAATTAAAAGATAAGCTGGATGTATGCTTTGAAATCCATGATGAGTCTTCAAAGGATGAATTGCTTGAAGAATTTAGCCGAAAGAAGTGGGGTAATGCAGAAGATTTACTCCTTGCTTCAGAGGCGGCATATTTCAGTAAGCGCTATCGCGCCGGCGACTCACTGGTCGCACGTGTACAGGTACTGGCACAAACCAATAAAGATCTCGAAAGCAAATTCCGGGCATTTTTATTAAAAGCACGCTGGCAGCAGGAAAGCAGTACTCATCAGCTTGCAATGCTTGATTCGGCAGAAAACCTTGCCAAACAGATTCACAGTCTCCGCTTGCAGCAGCTTGTCTGGGGCGAGCGCGGTCGGCTGCACTACCAGATGGGAGCCTATCCAAAAGCCGTCCGGAATTTACGGAGAGCCGTTGCCGCAGCAGAGGAATTACAGCTCTACAGCCAGCTTTTAAAGTGGATGAACCCTCTTGGTCAATCGCTTTTCTATATGGAGTCGTATCAGGAAGCCCTGTCTACACACGATAAAGCGGAGAAGCTTGCCAGTCGCTTAAATCGCATTGAAACCATGCTCAACTGCAGGATTAACAAAGGTGATTTGCTGGCATATTTTTCCCGCTATCACCTCGCAGAACAGGAGTTTCAAAGCGCATACAATATGGCCACTCGACTGAATCTCCAGGGTATTATTCACCGTGCAAGGCCGCGTATAGCGGATATGCTTCTCGAAAATGGCAGATACTCTGAAGCCCGGAAGCGCTATAGAACACATATAGACTATCTGGAGCGGAGCAATAAGATAGAACAATTGCCTTACTGGTTAGGAAGAATCGCTGAAAGCTATGAAGCAGAAGGCGAGAATCTGTCTGCCTCCGACGTATATGAAAAAGCCTTTCAAGCCGCAAAAAAAGCAAATTCACCCTACTACATGAGCTATTATCTGCTTCGGCTTGGTGATATCGACATCCGCAACAGCCAGCCTGAGAATGCGACATCGCGATATAATCAGAGCCTCAACATTGCGCAGAGCGTTGAAGACAGTAGCCTGACAATAGACATCTTTCGTTCCATCGGCGACATGCACATGCGGAATAATAAAGTGAGTGAGGCAATAACGGCCTGGCGATCCGGAATAGCTATTTATGAAAAGTTGAGGCAAAAGCTTGTTTTAGAGGATTTGAAGATCGGTTTCGCGGCTCAGGGCTATGGACTGCATCATCAGATTGCCAATGGATTCAGGAAGGAGTATCAGCGCACAAAGAATCCGGTATTTCTGGACAGTCTCCTGGCTCATATCGATTTGGCGCGCAGCAGAACGTTGAAGGAATGGAATCCCGCACAGTCGTATAAAGCGGCAATATCCGATCCGTCCGGATATGCTGAGCTGCAGCAGAGGTTTAGCATGCAAAAGCGTATCTGGCGGGAAGCTCAGATTGAAAACCGTACTTCTTCAAATGACTTTTTGCTGTCTGCCAGAGACTCGCTTATCTCCGGCAGATTGAGACTGGATCGTCTCGCAGCAGGAAGTCATCCAGCTCCTCCGACGATTGCTGAAATGCAGACGTATCTACAGAAAATCCAGCATTCGGCCTTGCTTTATCACCTTGCAGATAGCACACAATTTGTGCTGGTTCTTCATCCCGACAGCGTTCAAATCGTATCCCTAAATTTCAATGTCGATTCGCTTCGTCTTTCTATTCGTCGATTACTGGAACCGTTTCATTTTTTACAGGCTGAGAATTTATTGCAAACGACCTATCGCGTCGACGATGCCCATTTTCTCTACCAGAGCCTCCTTCAACCCATAGAAGCAGCAATTGAGCTCCCGGAGGATCTTTTGATTGTGCCCGATGCTGCAATACAGAACCTGCCTTTTGATCTACTAAATGAGAATCGATATTCACGCTCCGCTTATCTTCCAATTCATCAGCCGGAATACGTAAGCGGCTTGATGATTCAAAAATATCGGTTTTCCTATCTGCCGGACCTGCAAGTCCCGTCCTACTCAGTCAGTAGTACTACCAGAGATCTGCTGCTTGTTGCTAATCCATTTGATGAAACGGTATTCATTCCCGAGTACAGCAGCCGCGCCCGGCTTCGTGCAGGGGGTATTTTTCTACCGCTCCCCTTCACCGAAGTTGAGGCTGCCTCTATAAAAAAGCTGTATCCAAAAGCCCAACTCATCAAACGCCGCCAGGCCTCGGATGCTCTCATTAAGGATATTGCAGCAGACTACGACATTCTGCATTTTGCTACCCATGCCTATACCGACTCACTTTTTGAGATGTTTTCCGGTCTCGTACTTAGCACCGGCGGCGATTCGCTGGAGGACGGCTTACTGATGGGATATGAAATTGAGCAGCTCCAGCTAAACTGCGAGTTGGTGACACTGAGTGCATGCGAAACCGCTCTCGGCAGGCAGATAGACGGTGAAGGGGTTTTCGGCTTACCCAGACTCTTTCTAGCGGCAGGTGCCAGGTCTGTACTGCAAACCCACTGGAAGGTAGATGATGTCTTTACTTCCCGCCTGATGCCGGATTTCTATCAGCGTTTCTTAATTGATGGCTTGAGTAAGCCCGTGGCTCTGGCTGCAGCAAAGCGCGAATTCTTAAATCAATCTGCTTCAAAAGCCGGACAGGTGTACCAACAGCACCCCTTATTCTGGGCATCCTTTAATCTTTTCGGCTATCCACAGGCACCATCCTCCGAATCCAGCTCACCCCCTCTTATTTGGCTACTGGCAATTGCCTTGTTTACAGGAGCCGGGGTCGTTTATTTTCTCAGACGGAATGCATAAGCGAGGTTACAGCAAAGAAATTTTGAATTTTTATATAATCTCACTCAAAATTTATGCTATACTTCCCGACAATGAGTACTGAAAACCAACAGGATTCCCATGCTTTTTACGAATATTGTACACCACCCCACGGCAAAGCAGACAACCAATACGCTACCTGAACGAAATCAGCTGGATGACCGTTACAAGTGGAATTTACAGGACATCTTCTCAACAGACAGCGCCTGGCAGGAAGAATTTTCCTCGATTGAGCAACAACTCCCGGACGTAAAAGAATTTCAGGGAAAGCTGGGCAGCTCTGCTGAGACTTTATATAACTGTCTGAGCCTGCAAAATTTAATAGAAGAACGCTTCGGCCGGCTTTTTTTATACGCCGGACTTAGTAATGATCAGGACACCTCTGTCCCCGTTTATCAGGACTTTCGCGGCAAGGCATCAGCTTTGATGGCACGCATCAACCAGGCAAGTTCCTATATCCAGCCGGAAATCCTATCGATTGGCAAGGAAACGGTTGATGGTTTTTTGCGAAATTACGAACCACTGCAAAATTACCGTCACCTGCTTGAAAATTTATTTCGTTCCGCAGAGCACGTATTACCCCCTGAACATGAGCAGCTGCTGGCTTTGAGCGGTGAGCTTGCCCAGGGAGCCGCAGATATTTTCTCCATGTTCAACAATGCCGACATTCGCTTTCCATCTATTCAGGACGAAAAAGGAAATGAGGTAGAAGTAACCAAAGCACGTCATCAACGCTTTATGGAATCGGCAGATCGACGCGTAAGGGAAGATTCTTACCGCGCGCTGTACGGAGCCTACGCCGGCTGGACAAATACATTGGCCGCAACGCTTTCTACGGCAGTAAAAAGAAATCTGTTTTATGCCCGGGCCCGTAAATATAACACTGCGCTTGATGCAGCACTGGATGGTGACAATATACCACCAGCGGTCTATGACAATGTTGTGAATACCATCAATAGCAATATTCAGCCGTTGCATAACTATATGTCCATTCGCAGGGATGCCCTGAGCATTGACAGTGTACGCCCCTGGGACCTGATGGTTCCTCTGGTTAGTGATGTAGATTTCGACATTCCTTATGACAATGCAGCCTCCATTTTACAGGAAGCATTTCAGCCATTAGGTGAGGAATACGTAGAGACCGTCTCGGCAGCTTTCAAAAACGGCTGGGTAGATGTATTTGAGAATCGCGGCAAGCGTTCAGGCGCCTATTCCTGGTCTACCTATGGGGTCCATCCCTATATACTCATGAACTACAACGGGACGTTAAACAACCTGTTTACCCTGGCACATGAGTTTGGCCATGCAATGCATAGCTGGTATACCCACAGGAGCCAGCCGAATCATTACAGTCACTATACCATTTTTGTGGCAGAAGTTGCTTCGACACTTAACGAAGCGCTTTTGATGGATTATCTATTAAAGCGGGAAAGCGGCGAAAAACGACGCTACTTGCTAAATGAATACATAGATCAGATTCGCGGAACGGTATATAACCAGGCGCTTTTTGCAGAGCTGGAAAGAGACATTCATCGCCATGCAGAAGCAGGTCAGACGCTAACAGCAGAGTATTTAAATAATCTGACTGATAAGCTCTATAATACTTATCTGGGTAATGCATTTGAAAATGAAGACCTCTACAAGATTAACTGGAGTCGCATTCCGCATTTTTACTACAATTTTTATGTCTATAAATATGCGACCGGATTTTCTGCTGCTACGGCACTATCACAGAAAATATTAGACGGAGATGAAAATGCCAGAGATGCCTATCTGCATTTTCTAAGCAGGGGAAACTCCGCTTATTCTATACAGCTTCTGCAGGATGCCGGTGTAAATATGCTATCAGCAGAGCCGATTGAGCAAACAACGGCATTATTAGCCAATTTGCTGGAACAATTTCAAGAGTAAAATTTGGTGAAATCACCCTTTTTTACAGAACTGTGGTCATTTCACAATCTTTTTGTAATAAGATAGTGACAAGAAGCACAATCTACTTTACCTATTGTTTCATTGTGTCTAATATCAAATTAAACAAGGGCTTTTTTACTATCTTATTTTGCAATCATTTTTAAATATCTGCAAGCATCCCCTGCTACAGATTAGTGCTTTTGGGTTGAGAGATCGTCGATAAGATAATTTATTGCTCTGAGAATGGATTCTCGGCGACGCTCTTTCTTTATTAGTGTTGGACAGTATTAGAAAAGTGTCTTTTCGGAAAGGAGACCGAGCAATGCTGCGCAAGTATCGATTTCTTGTGCTCTATGCCTGTTTTATCTCATGTATATTGAGTTTCCAAACAGCCGCACAAACGAATTATTCTTTTACAAATAGTGGTGGTGACAACGACTGGGCAAATTCCGAGAATTGGTCACCAGCCGGCATCCCTTCATCATCTGATACGGCAACAATTTCTTCGGGTGATTCTGTCGTTGTAAATAGTGACGTAACGGCAGACAGTATTTCCCTTGCCGGCGGCATCATTAACTGCCTTGCAAAGTTAACCGTAAATTCCGGCATGGAGTTTCGCGGAGGAGATTTGCGCGGTACCGACACGCTGGTAATTGGCAGTGGAGCCACGCTGGAGTTCGTCTCATCAACGTTCAAAGATATCTGGCAGCTGGTGATTCGCAATGAGGGTACGACAAACTGGATCGGCAACGGTCGTATCTCATTCCGAGACAATACCACATTTATCAATGCATCCGGAGCTTTGTTCGATGTGCAAGGTGATTTCTTTATGGACTATGTACAGCTGGATACCGGAGGCAATTTTGCCAATCTGGGTACCCTGCGTAAAAGTTCAGGAAGCGGGACTGCTACGATAGATCCGACCTTTTACAATACCGGAACCGTTGACTGCAACTCCGGTACACTACGCTTTGAGCGTGGCGACTCTACCGACGTCAGCAGCGGTACCTTTGATGCAGCATCCGGAACAATTATTCAACTTGATGAACGCCCGTTCTTATTAAACGGGGCCCAGTTTAGCGGCGGTGGCACAACTCAATTTATTGACGCCACATTCACACTCAGCGGCTCGGGTATGACGATAGCCGATGGCACTACCATAAATGCCGATGATGACAACTGTGTCATCACCGGTTCTGCTGATATCACGGTTAACGGAACGCTTGAACTTGAAAATTGCAGCGTCACAGGCTCCGGCGCTTTTACCAATAACGGCACGGTATCCTTTATTGGCAACGACAGCAAGACCATCGAAACACGCACGCTTACCAACAACGGCACGGTAAACTGGACCGGTAGTGGAGTAATATTACTGAACAGCAGCGCAGAGTTTAACAATACTGCCTCCGGACAGTTCAACATTCAGGTCAATAGCCGCATCGATGAAGATGTAGAGCAAACCGCTACTTTCACCAACTCCGGCACTATTACCAAAACAACCGCTACAAGCACTACCAACTTTGAAATTCCCGTCACCAATACCGGAACAATTAATACCAACTCCGGCAGAATCTCTTTCGAAGACGGCAGCACCAATACCGGGGCAACCTTTAACACCGCCTCGGGCGCCACTATGGACTTTAACAGTGGAACCCATACCGTTAGTGGAATTACCGTATCCGGTGCCGGATCCTGTGAGGTTAGTGGAACCGTTTGGCAACTGAACGGGACCGTTACCGTATCGGCAGACGGTGTACTCGACCTGGTCAACAATGACGTGGATGGGAGTTCAACGATTACGAACAATGGGACGGTAAATTGGTCAGGTGACGACCTGCGTGGTGGTGGTGAACTGATCAATAACAATACGATGAATATCCAGGGTACAAGCGTAAAGCTGCAAACCAATTTTGATATCACCAATAACGGGACGATCAACTGGACAGATACCGGTGACTGGCGGATTACAAATACGTCTACAATCACTAATGCATCCGGAGCCATTATCGATCTTCAAAATAATGAACCATTGAATGATCTTGGCACCGGCACCAACGTTCTTACCAATAACGGAACGTTGCGAAAAACTTCGGGTGGATCAACCTCAACGATTAATGTAGATGTAGTAAATAACAATATTGTATCCTGCACATCCGGCAGCATATCTTTTGCAGAAGATTTTACAAACTCTACAACCGGAACAATGCAGGGCCTGAACTCTCTGTCCTTTACGTCAGCCACCTCATTTACCAATAATGGAACCACCAGTCCGGGTGATAACGGTGTAGGCGACCTGACCTTTATCGGCACGTTCGAGCAGTCTTCTTCCGCCGATCTACAGGTGACGCTGGGCGGTATGGTGGTTGGTAGCAATCAGGATCAGCTTAGCGTGAATGGAGACCTGGATCTGAGCGGTACCCTGGAAATTACGATTCCTGAAGGATATTTTCCGGCTGTATCTGACAGCTTTATTGTTGTTACCTTTACCGGTACAAGAACCGGAACGTTCGACACCTTTACAGCTCCAACGGTAGGAGGTAATCCTCAATTTGAAGTGGTCTACCGCTCCAGTTATGTTGTCGTCCGTACCTTAATTCAGAACGGTGCGACCGTTAACGTAACGGCTTTTCTGGAAGGTGCCTATCGCAGTGGTAGCATGGCAACACAGCTCAGGGACGATGGCTTAATTCCAACATCCCAGCCATATAATACCAGTCCGTGGAGCTATAGTGGCAGCGAAAGCGTTTCAAGCATTCCTGCGAACGTGGTAGACTGGGTACTGCTGGAACTACGAACTGGCACCGGTTCCGGAACGGTGGCAAGCAGAAGAGCTGCTTTTATTTTAACAGACGGAAGTATTGTGGACACCAGCGGTAGCGGTAGCGTGCAGTTCGATGACATCGGAACCGGTAGCTATTACATCGTTATCTACCATCGCAACCATCTATCAATTATGTCGGCGTCAGCCCAATCGATCACAACAAGTAGCAGTAACTATAACTTTACAACAGCCCAAGCCCAGGCATACAGCGGCGGCGGCGACGGTATGATCAATATTACCGGTAGCATATACGGCATGTTTGCCGGAGAAACCAATGATAGCGGCATTATTACCAATGCAGACAAAACCAACATAGTCAACAATCTGAACACCGTTGGTTATGATCAGGCGGATACGAATTTCTCCGGCATTATTACCAATGCAGATAAGTCTGCAGTAAACACCAACCTGAACAACGCAACACAGGTACCATAGCGATGAAGGCAAATATATTTCACAGCTTTCTCAGCCTGTCCATTGCTGCCCTTGTGTTCATGGTCTCAGGACTAAACGGACAAACCCCCAGAATAGCTGGAATCTCAGCTGAGAACCCGGTCATCGACGGGCAATACTTCAGTTTCGATGTTGTTCTCACGCCTAAATCCACCTGGGAAGGTAGCATTTACGATAAAACGATGGGCGACTGCAGCTGGTTTTTTGAGTATAATACTGCTGCCCTCGCGTCTCCGGAGATAGTCTACGTCGCTCCTGTGATAGATTCTACAGCAGGTTATAGCAATACCATTGCGATTATTTCAAATCGCGTAGGCATAACAACCGATGTGTCTCTCAGCAGTTTTAACGGTACGGAATTATTAGAAGGTGAAAGCTATCTGTTCTTCACGATCCGGATGGAAATTCTGGATCTTGCGCAAAATACCGGTATACGCTGGGACACTCTGAATACCGGATTGTTAACCGTTTTGGATAATATCATTCAGCCGCAGGCGAATGACCAGGCAGATATTCCCTTAACGCCAACCGGCATAAACAGGAGTAACACTACGATTCCGGAAGTTTTTGCCCTACACCAAAACTACCCGAATCCGTTTAACCCGGCAACTTCCATTCAGGTAGACATGCCTATTTCATCACGAATTCGGATTCGTGTTTTTGATATGTTGGGAAGAATCATAACTGAAATTATAGATGATAATTACCCGGCTGGAAGTCATACCTTTCGCTGGAACGGACAGGACGCTAAAGGCAGTAAAGCTGCGAGTGGCCTGTACCTGTTAAGTGTTGAAGCTGCAGACTATCGCAGCACAATTAAAATGACAATGTTAAAGTGATAGCACATCGGCAACGATGCATAGAGGAATACTGAAAATGAGTTATAAGAACCGGATTTTAACAATTTTTATTTCGAGCTTCTTTTTTCTCGCAAATACAACTCTGTTTTCTCAATCCGCCGACATAAAGATACTGAATGTTCAGAGAGTTGGCTTAGTTTTATCGTTTGATATACATATCGAACCTACCAACGATTGGGGAAGTGGCACCTTCGATAAACGACTGGGCGACTGTAGCTGGGCATTTACATTCAATACATCGGCTTTAAATAACCCCTCAATAACGGCTGAGGGTACGCCGGTTGATCCGGCAGAAGGATACAGCAGTAGCGTACAGATTCTTGGATCACGTGTGATTGTAACCACCGAGTTCGATTTGGGGAGCGGTAACGGCGTAGACATAACGAATGGAACCGATTACCTTGTGTATTCTGTCTCATTAGATATTACCGACGGTACTCAGACCGCCGAGCTTCAGTGGGATCAGGTAAACACCGGAATTTTCAACATACCTGATGAAACGATTAACCTGGGTTATAGTGGTGATGGTGATGTTCCACTGCCGGTTTCCCTTTCAGCCTTTAATACTCTGGTACAACGGAATGCAATCCGCCTTGAATGGACAACCCAAACCGAGATAAACAATAGCGGATTTGAAATTTATCGTTCCCTTCAGGAAGAAGGTAATTACCAGTTAATCGCGTCTTATGTGAACAACGATTCGCTGGAAGGCGCCGGAACAGCCAACAGCCCACGAGATTACGGATATAGCGACATTAACGTTGAAACAGATATCACTTACTATTACCAGCTTGCAGACGTTGATCTGGCAGGTATTCGAACGTTTCACGGTCCCGTCACCGGTAAAATTGATCCCGATTTGTTTCAACCAAAATCCTTTTCACTTGAGCAGAATTATCCAAACCCGTTCAACCCGGAAACCACCATTGACTTTACGCTGCCGGAACGTGAGAACCTGCGGGTTAGCGTAACCGTTTTTGATATGCTTGGGCGAAACGTGCGGACATTATTTTCCGGGAGACTGGAAGCTGGTGCCCATCGCCTCAAGTGGAATGGATTAGACAATACCGGTAACGCTCTTACATCCGGAACCTATGTGCTGCAGCTTCGCTCTGCAACCGAAAGCAGATCCATCAAGATGCTGCTGCTGAAGTAAATCATTCCCTATCTGCAGAGCCGTCACTCTGCAGATACCCTGCTCTATCAATCACATTCAATTCATCTTACAAGACCTCAAGGCAGATACGCTTGCCTGCGATAATATATATATATCGTCCCATGGAAAGGGATTGAGGTTATACGGAAGGGATTCTTATGTCTATGCCACATTCGCTGCGCATTATTATTGTTTTATTATCCATTTTTACAGTTTCGGGCCTTCAGGCACAAACAACTTATCTCTGGTCTTCATCTGACGGCAATTTTTCGACTCCCGGCAACTGGCTGCCCAATGGTATTCCCGGGGAAGCCGATACCGTAAGACTTGCCTCCGGCTTTCTGAATCTGGATATCGATTCGCGTGTAAGCCGACTGGAAATGACGGGTGGTATTCTTCAGGGTAACGGAAAACTGGAAGTTATGACTTCTGCTTCATGGACCGGAGGGGATATAAACGAGGGTGATACCCTTCTGATAGCCTCTACTGCAACTCTTGACATTAACGGATCTCAGAAGGACCTGAACTCAACAACCCTTATCAACAATGGCTTAACAAGATGGCATGGAGATGGTCGGATTTCGCTAAAGAATCATGCCTCGATTATCAATAACGGCACCTTACATCTTACCGGTAATGCGCTTCTCGACTACGTTCTGCCTGATAGCGGCGGCAGCTTCATCAACAATGATTCCTTAATAAAATCCGGTAGCGGCACCAGCACTATCGATGCGGAGTTCTATCAAAGCGGCGTAATCCACGTGCAATCCGGTAAGTTGCGTTTTGAAAGGGGTAACGGTGTTCCGATTAGCGGCGAGCTGAGAATCGAGCCATCCGCTATTGCCGAGTTCGACGAGCGCAGTTTTGAAATTGATTCTATGCATGTTACCGGTGGCGGCATCATGGATGTTCGCGATGCTGTGTTTCACCTCCTGAATGACGGATTGATCATTGAGAATGACGGACATGCTATATTTGAACGCAATAATTTTCGCCTGGAAGGTGATGGCCAGCTAAGAGTTGATGGTCTTGTAGAATGGAAAAGGGGTACGATCACCGGAAACGGTACGTTTACTGTAAACGGCACCTTAACTATGAATGGTAACGACGTGACGCTGGAAAGCCGACAGTTGCAAAATCACGGCCTACTCGGCTGGGAAAGCACCGGCGCGCTATTCATCGCCGACAGTGCCGTAATCGTTAATCATGCATCCGGAACCTTTGAAATCCAGAATAATGAAAAAATTCGTCCGGTTGAAGACGGGGATGGCGCTTTGGAAAATTATGGCTTCATTTCCAAAACCGCCGGTGGTGGTGCAACCACGCTGGAACTCCCCTTAAACAACTATGGCACCATCTCAATTCTGAATGGAATGATCATTTCAGAATATGGCGGCATACACAGCAATGCTGAAATTAACTGCGATACCGGCGGCAGTTTCAATTTCGACTCGAAGATCAATAGCATCGACAATACACTTTTTAGCGGTAACGGTAGTATTGAGCTTCAGGGAGCTACCCTGCAGATTGGCGGTAGCGGATTAACGGTTTCTGATAACACCCTAATGAAGTTTACAGCAGGCATAATAACGCTTGATGCTCCGTTCCTTGTTCATGGCGAACTGGATTGGTCAAAAGGACTCTTGCAGGGAAGCGATACTCTCACGGTTAACTCAGCACTAACACTTTCCGGCTCTCCGGCAAAGGACCTCAGCGAAGTTGTTATTATCAACAATGGCAATATTTCCTGGACCGGAAGCGGCGACCTAAAACTGCATGACGGAGCAGGTATTGTGAACAACGCAGGGGCTATTATTGATTTTCAAAGCAACGCCCTGCTGGATTATGTGCTAGTCGACAGCGGTGGCTGGCTAAGAAATTTTGGTCTCATCAAGAAGTCGGCTGGCGTAGGTGAATCCAATATCGATGCTGTTTTTACCAACAAAGGCATGCTGGATGTCCAGATCGGGAAAGTTCGCATTGAACGCGGCAGCGACTCTACCAGCAGCGGGGTTTTTCAAACGGCAGCGAATACCATTCTGGAAATTTCTGAACGCCGCTTCAAGGCAGACAGCCTCCTATTGACCGGCGAGGGGGAGGTTCACCTGATTGATGATGTCGTAGTTGAATTACAGAATGAAGGCCTTATCACAGAAACCGGCGTTACGCTTCGTATGGATGATTCCCAGGCCCAGATCGAAGGAGACGCGCCGCTTACCGTGAATGGTAGCTTCGAATGGTTCAGTGGCTCCCTCTCTATTTCAGACACCGTATCGCTAAACGGAACAGCACAATTTGATGAGATTGGTTTAAAAATCCTTCGAAACGCCGTCATGTCTCTGAGTGGTGAAGCAACCTGGTATGGCGATGGAGATATCCGCATATTAAATGGTTCGGTCATTCAGATAGAGGAAAACGGACATTTCATTCTACAGAATAGCAGCGTCATGGAATACGGTTTTTCCAATGCGGGAGGCATTGTGAATTATGGAACCGTCTCCAAGTATCCCGACAGCAGCTTTTCTTCCATTGATGTTCTTTTGGAAAATCATCATATCCTGAACCTGAATAACGATACGCTGCGCTGCACAGACCGACTGGTAAATACTGCTAATGCCGGTATTATCGGGAACGGTACGCTGGACGTTCTACTCGGTTCCTTTGAACATCCCGGGCAAACCTCACCGGGAAGCGATTCCGCCGACACCCTAAGCTTCATCGGTCGCTATCAACCGCTGCCGGAATCTAATCTACTGATAGAAATAAGCAACTCCGGACATGATCAACTTGCCATCACCGGTATTGCTCCTCTAAACGGCAACCTGATCGTTCAACTCGAAGAAGGCTATCAGCCTGCAGTTGGCGATACCTTTGAAATTATGACGGCCAATCAAATTTATGGTAGCTTTGTCAATGTCGATTTGCCGATGCTTGGTTCTCTACCGGTATTCGAACTGGTAATGGAGCCGACTCGCATTCTGCTGGTATGTCTGAACAATGCCAAGATAGCTGTTGATATGCAGCTGCTTCTGCAGGGGGCCTGGAACGGAAGCTCAATGCACAGTACCCTTCGTTCACGGGAGCTGATACCCTCCCGGCACCCTTACGACCAGGCACCATGGTTTTATAACGGCAGTGAGCAAAACGACAGTCTGCCAGCTGATATTGTCGATTGGGTATTGGTAGAATTAAAGGACACTGCTTTTCAAACCGTTGCCAGAAAAGTCGCATTATTAAAAACGAATGGCCATATTGTTGAACCGGACGGTAGTTCCGGGCTTTGCATCGGTCACGCTTCAGATTCTCTTTATCTGGTGGTTCATCATCGAAATCACCTACCGGTAATGAGCGCGATGCCGCTACTGCTGGACGAGAATATTACGGCCTTTAATTTCACCACCTATCAGGCGCAAGCATATGGCAGCGAATCGATGATCGAAATAAGTCCAGGCATGTTTGCTTTTCCCGCCGGCAACGGCCTGGCAGATGATTCTATCTCAATCGAAGATATCGACAGCGTATGGGGACCTGCAGCTGGAACAGCCGGCTATAAACAAAGCGACTTTAATCTAAACGGTGAAGTGCAGAACGACGATAAGAACCTCTTTTGGAAAGCTGCACGCGGCAAAAGCTCCGGCATCCCCTCCGGCAATAAGGCAAGCAAGTAGTCTATCAACCTGTCGTGGACGATAACCACGGCAGGTAAATATTTTTTCGGTTTTCTATTCCGCTGCTGGTCAGTATAATACGGCGCTGAATTTTCGCCTTTCCAAACCAGCAGGCTGCACATGACCACCCTTTTCCTTTTTATCTATAATCTGATCGTTCTTCCGGTGTTGCTACTGGCTTTACACATTGCGGCCTTATTTAACAGAAAAACACGTCGTGGGGTCCTGGGGCGCTATAAATCGATTCAAAGCGTACGGGTGTTCAGAGCATCGCTTCCGCAGGATACCCAGATATACTTACTGCATTGCGCCTCTCTCGGTGAATTTGAGCATACCCGTCCGATTCTGAAGGCACTTAAGAAAGCCTTTCCGCAAAGCAAGACGGTGGTTATGTTTTTTTCTCCTTCCGGCTATGAAAATCATCCTCAAACCACAGACGTCGATCTATTTGTTTACAGCCCTTTTGACGACGTCTTTAGCAACCAGCGCTTTTTCAACACCCTAAGTCCGTCTGCTCTGCTAATTGCCCGCTACGACGTCTGGCCGGGGCAAGTATTTCAAGCGGCCAAAATGAAAATACCATCCGTTTTGATCAACGCATCCATCTATGAAAAATCGCGCCGTTTACATCCGCTTTTCCGCTGGCTGCAAACCATTATCTATAAAGAACTCTCGGCAATACTAGCGATCTCCGAAGGCGACGCCGACCGCTTTGCACTCCTGGCTGATCGCTCAGCAATAACGATCACCGGCGATACGAAATACGAGCAGGTACTAGCGAGACGAGATGAGCAGCTGAAAGCAGATATTATCCCTTCTCCGATTCTGGAAGGGAAAATAACCTTTGTTGCAGGCAGCAGCTGGCCGGAAGATGAGGCCTGCTTTCTGCCGGCTATCGAGGACAGGTCACATCCGAATCTGTTAACCGTAATTTGTCCACATGAGCCTACCGAAGCGCATCTCTCGCAACTCGAAGAAGCGTTGCAGGCGCAATCCTGCATACGCCTATCAAACATTCAATCCTGGAAAAATGAGCCCGTCATCCTGATAGATCGCATCGGCATCCTGGCCAATCTATACCGAATAGCTGATATTGCTTTTGTTGGCGGAGGCTTTAAGCAGAATGTGCACAACGTTCTGGAACCGGCAGCCTACAAGGTTCCGGTATTGTTCGGCCCCATAAATATCAACTCTCGTGAAGCTCAGTTATTAAAAGCTTCAGGTGGTGGTATTGAGATCCAAAACGCCGAACACTTTTCAACGGTTTTCAGCGATTTACTACATGATCATCAAAAGCGGCAATCCCTGGGGGAAGCCGCATTTCAGATCATAGCTCGCAATCAGGGAGCCACGGAGAGCACAATCGCCACGATCCGCCAGTTGATTGTGGCATCCGGCTAACTACACTTCTACAAGCCTTGATTCACAAACTCTGGAAACGTATATTCTGTAACTAATTGGTACACTCCGAGCCGCACTACCTACGTCCGGAGAAATGGATAGGGTATCAGGCCGATAGGGTGACTTGGGAAACGAAGTCGCCTTCCGAACTTGAAAAGGAGTTATCCGCATGACGCTTCCGGCAATCAAGGGTCGCATAAACGATTCTCTTGCGCCTAACCCGCCGCTTATAGACAACTTCGGTCGTAAAATTAACTACGTTCGCCTGTCACTTACCGATAAGTGTAATCTTCGCTGTCTTTACTGTATGCCCGAGAATATGCGCTTTATGCCCAACGATCACCTGCTTAGCTTTCAGGAAATGGAGCGGCTTATGCATCTGCTCGCTGAGATGGGTATCTCCAAAGTGCGATTAACCGGTGGCGAACCGTTTATCAGACCGGGCATTATGCCTTTTCTTCATAAGTTGAAACACATCCCCGGCATCCGGGACATTCATATTACGACAAACGGTGTCTCTACCCTGCCCTATGTGGATGAACTCGCCAGCCTTGGAATAGCCGGCATCAACCTGAGCCTCGATACGCTGGACAGGCAACAATTTAAGAAGATCACGCGGCGCGATTCCTTTGACAAGGTAATGCAGTGTTTTCATGCCATATTGCAAGCCGGCATCCCGCTAAAAGTAAATATGGTCGTCATGGAGCAGTGGAATACTGATTCGCTGCTGCCGATGGCTAAACTGGTCGAGAAATATCCAATTGAAATGCGCTTCATAGAGGAAATGCCTTTTAACGGCACGGCTGCGACGAAAACCTCTCTGAGGTGGAATCACCAAAAAATCCTGTCAGTTTTGCAAGAAAGATATCCGAAGCTGCATCCGCTACCAATGCCCCCACATTCAACCGCACAGCAATACACCGCTCCCGGTTTTGCCGGTAAACTGGGTATTATAGCCGGTTTCAGCCGCACTTTCTGCGGAACATGCAATCGCATACGCGTCACGGCTAGCGGTGGTATGCAAACCTGTTTGTATGGGCTGGAAACGTTGAATTTTCGTGATCTGATGAGAAATGGCAACAGCAATGAGGAGATACAGGAGAAGTTGCGTCATCAGATCAGCCATCGCTTCAAAGACGGTCTGGAAGCACAGAAACATACCAGCAACAATGAATCCCGCTCAATGTCGTTAATCGGCGGTTAAAACGATTCTCAGGAGATGTAAATGATAGACATCAGTCATAAGTACAATACGCTGCGCTACGCCAGGGCCAAAGGGGTTATGAAAGCAAGTCCCGAAACTATCCAGCGCGTATTAAATCGCGACGTGCCGAAAGGTGACGTGCTGGAAGTTGCCCGCGCTGCCGGCATCAATGCGGCCAAGCGCTGCTCAGACTGGATGGTATTCTGCCACACCATGCCGCTGGACTGGATAGACTTTACTTTTGATGTTCAGGAAGATCATATCAACGTTATTGGAGAAGCACGAGCTGTTTGGAAAACCGGTGTAGAGATGGAAGCCCTCGCCGGAGTTACCGGAGCGCTGTTGAATATGTACGATATGCTAAAGCCGATAGATGACGATCTTTCCTTCGGTAACGTAACGCTATTAAAAAAGCGCGGCGGCAAAACCGATTTCAAGGATGCTTTTGCAGAACCGGTATCAGCAGCCGTACTGGTGATCTCCGACTCGACTTTCGCCGGTGAAAGGGAAGATAAATCAGGTAAAATTATCAGAGAGATGCTGGGGAAATACCCGGTTGACTGCAAGATATATGAAGTGCTTCCAGACGAAGAAGAGCAGATCAGGCAGCGTGTTCAGGAACTTATTGATAACGATGGAATACAGCTTGTCCTTACCACCGGTGGAACCGGTTTAGGGCCGCGGGATGTTACCCCGGAGGCCGTTTTACCGCTTTTTGAGAAAGAAGTACCCGGCATTACCGAAGCGTTACGGTCATACGGCCAGCAGCGTCTTCCCTATGCAATGCTATCCCGCCAGGTTTGCGGCGTACGCGGAAAGAGCATTATCCTTACTATGCCCGGTAGCAGTGGTGGTGCAACCGATGCCATACGCGCACTCTTCCCGGCCCTGCTTCACAGCTTTCACATGATGGCAGGTAAAGGCCACTAATGCCTTTTGCATTTTCAGATTGGAAAAAAGGCTTTAACTCTGTAATTTGAAAGTCTATAACGGCCCTATAAAAACAGGATAAAAGTATGGATTGGTTTCGACGCAAAAAAGGTATTGAGACGAGTGAGAAGAAAGTCATCCCGGATGGCTTATGGATAAAATGCCCCAGCTGTGGTGAAATCACCTATCGCCCCGAACTGGAAAAACGGATGTTCGTCTGCCTGAAATGTGGTCACCATTTCCGCGTAACCAGTAAAGAATATATCCAATACTATTTTGATGAGAACAGCTTCCAGGAACTTCATAAAAACGTATCTCCTGTAGATCCGCTAAAGTTCAGGGACCAAAAGAAATATACCGACCGTCTAAAGGCAGCACAGAAGAAGACCGGACTAAATGATGCGGTAGTTGTCGGGAAAGCGACCGTTGAAGGACAAAACGTTATTGCGGCAGTAATGGACTTCTCCTTTATTGGGGGCAGCATGGGTTCAGTGGTCGGAGAAAAAATCTCCCGCGCTATCGATTTGGCCCGTGAAAGCCGCACACCACTTATTATCGTTTCAGCATCAGGTGGTGCACGAATGATGGAAAGTGCTATTTCTCTGATGCAGATGGCAAAAACCAGCGCCAAGCTCGCTTTGCTTGATGAAGCCGGTGTTCCCTACATTGCCATACTCACCGACCCGACAACCGGTGGTACAACGGCCAGTTTTGCTATGCTGGGTGACATGAATATATCCGAGCCCGGTGCACTGATCGGCTTCGCAGGTCGAAATGTCATCAAGCAAACCATTCGCCAGGAACTCCCCGAGGGCTTCCAATCCTCCGAGTTCGTTAAGGACCACGGGTTTATCGACGCTATTTTTCATCGTCATGAAATGCGTTCTTCTCTGGCAAACATTTTACGTCTGCTTTGGCCGGAAGGCGCTCCGGCAAAACCGGCGGAATAAACCCGTCAGTCATTCTCGGCAATCCAACTGACAATTAATGGAGTTCAGGAGACATTCCCATGAGTAAGCAGCCCTTAATTCTTGTAAGTAATGATGACGGCATTCAATCTCCGGGAATTCTCTCTCTGGCAAAAGCGATGCGCCCGTTGGGTGACACCCGCGTTATTGCCCCCGATACCGAACGCAGTGCAGTTGGCCACGCTATCACCATCTCTCACCCGCTACGCGTTATGGAATTTGAGCGCGAAGGAGAGTTTTTCGGCCATGCAATTAACGGCACCCCGGCTGACTGTGTAAAACTCGGCGTAAAGGCTATTCTTGAACGTGAACCGGACCTGGTTGTCTCCGGTATCAATCACGGCGCCAATACCGGTATAAACGTTTTGTATTCCGGAACCGTTTCCGCAGCAAAGGAAGGAACGATCCTTGGAATTCCCTCAATCGCCTTTTCCATGACGGCATTCAAACATTCAACAGATATGAGCGCAGCCCGGGAAGTGGCAACGCTTATCGCATCACGCGTGCTCGAACACGGACTGCCCGAAGGAACACTTCTAAACGTAAATATTCCCCCTGTCCCACGCGATGAAATCCGCGGAATTAAAATTACAGAACAAGGTAACGGCCGTTTTCAGGAAATTTTTGAGAAGCGTATTGATCCCATGAATCGGGTATACTACTGGCTGGGCGGCACTAAGATGACGCTTGATACGGACGAACGGATGGATGAGGTTGCTACCGACAATTCATGGATTTCTGTAACGCCCCTGCATTATGACTTAACCCACCGTGAAATGATACCGACACTTGAGAAATGGAATCTGAAGTTTTAGATTATGCTCAATTTTACTCCGGTATGCTAACCGGCTCACTGCAATCACAATCATACAACGTTTGAAAGAGAATCCATATCATGGAGAAAGTGCTGATTCTGGATTTCGGCTCCCAGTATACAAAATTAATTGCCCGCAAGGTGCGCGAGCTGAACGTCTTTTCTGAAATTCATCCGTATCTCTACGATTACGAAAAAATCGTTGCCGATAAAGACATCAAGGCAATTATCCTCTCTGGCGGACCATCAAGCGTCTATGCAGATGATGCGCCACATTGTGATGCGCGTATTTTTGATCTCCCGCTACCAATTCTCGGAATATGCTATGGTCTGCAGCACCTGGCTTATTCTCTGAACGGCAAGGTAGATCCCGCAACCAGTCGGGAATACGGACGCGCCCATTTACATATCACAGCTGATACGCCTTTACTTAATGGCCTGGAGGCTTCCCAGGTCTGGATGAGCCACGGGGATCATCTGACGCAAATGCCCCGGGATTTTCATGCCGTCGCCAGCACTGAAAATGCACCAATTGCCGCAATTCAGCATCAGTCCCGACCAATCTACGGTATCCAGTTTCACCCCGAAGTACACCACACGACGGATGGCAAAAAAATCCTGCACAACTTTCTATTCGACATTAGCGAAATGAAAGGTGATTGGTCGCCGAAATCCTTTATCGACAATGCATTGACCGATATCCGGGAAACCGTTGGAGATAAGCAGGTATTATGTGGTCTAAGTGGCGGTGTGGATTCCAGCGTTGCAGCAGCTCTTATTCACAAAGCAATCGGTGATCAGCTACACTGTATGTTTGTCGATACCGGCATGATGCGCATGAATGAGGCCGAGGAAGTTGAAAATTTATTTCGTCAAAAAATGGGCCTTAATTTGACGTTTGTCACGGCCTCGAACATTTTCCTTTCTAGATTAGAGGACGTTGCGGATCCGGAGAAGAAACGTAAGATTATCGGCGCAACTTTTATAGATGTCTTTGAAGAAGAAGCTCGTAAGCTGGGGACATTCCACTTTCTCGCGCAAGGCACACTCTACCCCGACGTCATCGAGAGCGTTTCATTTAAAGGGCCATCCGTTACGATTAAATCTCATCATAACGTTGGTGGTCTTCCTGCACGCATGAATTTTAAACTGCTTGAGCCGTTCCGCGAGCTGTTCAAGGATGAAGTTCGCGCTGTTGGCCGTGAACTGGGACTCCCGGAAGAAATTATCGGCAGACACCCGTTTCCGGGACCGGGATTAGCCGTACGAATGCCCGGAACCATAACGCAATCCAGACTGGAAATTCTGCAAAAAGCAGATAAAATATTTATTGATAGCCTGAAAAAAGCCGATTTATATAATAAGATTTGGCAGGCCTTCTGCGTCCTGCTGCCCGTACAAAGCGTCGGCGTTATGGGAGACGAAAGAACTTATGAATACGTTGCAGCACTACGAGCAGTCACCAGCACAGACGGAATGACCGCAGACTGGTATCCACTGCCGTACGATTTTCTGGCAGATGTTTCTAATCGAATAATAAATGAAGTTAAAGGAATAAATCGGGTGGTATACGATGTTAGTTCAAAACCACCGGCTACCATTGAATGGGAGTAATGAAAGGAGCAGTAAATTATGTGTGGAATCGTTGGCTATCTGGGAAAGCGCGAAGCCTACCCAATCCTGATCAGCGGTCTGAAGCGCCTGGAATATCGCGGGTATGACTCCGCCGGTATCGCTCTGGCAGAAAACGGACACATCCAGGTCGAAAAGCACGTTGGAAAGATTGCAAATCTGGAAAGCTCTGTCGAAGGTAAGTCCCTGGAAGGCTCACTTGGCATAGCACATACACGCTGGGCAACTCACGGTGAACCCAATACTCCGAATGCACACCCGCATTCCGATTCAAACGGCGACATCGTTCTGGTGCATAATGGTATTATCGAGAACTATGCTTCCCTGAAAAAAATGCTGATCGACAAAGGGCATGAGTTCCAAACCGAAACAGACACCGAAATTATCGCTCACCTCATTGAAGAACTGTACAAAACAGCAGACTCCTTTGAAGATGCTTTTCGCGCTGCACTGCTTGAGATGGAAGGAACCTACGGTATGGTTCTGGTAACCAAGCACGACCCGCGCAAGCTCTACACAGCACGTAAAGGTAGTCCACTGGTTATTGGAATTGGTGAAGATGAATTCCTGGTCGCTTCCGACGCCAGCGCTATCATCGCTCACACCCGCGACGTGATCTACCTGGAAGACGGCGAAATTGCTATCATCAGTGAAGATGGCTACGTAACCAAGACCATCAAAAATGAAACCATTGAAAAGCAGGTAGAGCGCGTAACCTTCGACCTAGCTCAGATCGAGAAAGCCGGTTACGACCACTTCATGCTGAAAGAAATCTATGAGCAGCCTCGCACCGTAGCAGACTGTATGCGCGGACGTCTGATTGATGAAGAAGGCGTGGCTAAGCTTGGTGGACTGGACAAAATCCTGCACAACGTGCTGCGCGCCCGTAAGATCATTATTACCGCCTGCGGAACCAGCTACCATGCCGGACTTATTGGTGAGTACATGCTGGAAGAATACTCCCGCATACCGGTTGAAGTTGAATACGCTTCTGAATTCCGCTATCGCGATCCGATTGTCGATGACGATACGCTCGGTATTGTAATCAGCCAGTCCGGCGAAACCGCTGATACACTTGCCGCTCTGCGTGAGGCCAAGCGTAAAGGTGCTACCGTTATGGGTCTGGTAAACGTTGTCGGTTCTACAATTGCACGCGAAACCGACGGTGGAACCTATCTGCACGCCGGACCGGAAATTGGTGTAGCTTCGACCAAGGCATTCACCTCTCAGGTAACGTCATTGGCGCTGCTGAACGTGATGATTGCACGAACCCGCACCATGTCTGCTGAAATGGGCCGTCGTATTATTCAGGAAATGCATGCACTTCCGGAGAAGGTTGAGCAGGCACTGAAGTGCGATGAGCTGGTTCAGGAAATTGCCGCTGAGTTCAAGGATAAGTCAAACTTCCTGTATCTCGGACGCGGTTATAACTATCCGGTTGCGCTGGAAGGTGCGCTGAAGCTGAAGGAAATTTCCTACATCCACGCTGAAGGTTATCCGGCAGCAGAAATGAAGCACGGTCCAATTGCTCTGATCGATGAGGATATGCCGGTTGTGGTTATCGCGACTCAGGACAGCACCTACGAGAAGATCATCAGCAATATTCAGGAAGTAAAAGCCCGTAAGGGACGCGTTATCGCCGTGGTTTCCGAAGGCGATACCAAGCTGAAGGACGAAGTGGATTATACCATTCCGATCCCGACGACCTTCAACTTCCTGCAGCCGATTATCTCCATCGTGCCGCTACAGCTGCTCTCCTATCACATCGCCGTTATGCGCGGATGTAATGTGGACCAGCCGCGTAACCTCGCCAAGAGCGTTACGGTTGAGTAAGAACATAATTGCTTACGTTCCTCACTCCGCTTAAACAGCGGAGTGAGGAATATTATTCCCTCTGCTCCCCTCTTCCTCATTCAGTATTGACTAAATTAAAGTCCGACCCAAATGAATTTTGATATTGCCTTCAGCAACTTTGAAAAGATCATCGAACTCACAAATAGCGAAAAAGAGATATTCGAGAGTCTTGTTGATACGTTCCAAATAAATAGACGATCTCACCTGCTTAGAGAAGGCGAATATTGCAACTATGAATATTTCGTAATGGAAGGGTGTTTGCGTTCCTACTACCTGGACTACGAAGGTAAAGAACATTCAACAATGTTTGCTATTGAAGGATGGTGGACAGGAAACCTGAAAAGTTTCGTTCGCTCTACTCCCTCAGACTTTTTCATAGAGGCTCTGGAGAATTCTGTTTTATTACGGTTCGATAAGCAAAAAATGGAAGAGCTTTATCTTAAGATACCAAAGTTTGAACGATACTTCCGAATTTTATTACAGAACAGGCTGTTGGTGACTCAGGACCGCGTAAGCCATCATTTGTCAACTTCCGCTTCAGAACGCTATCTGGACTTTGTAAAAAAATATCCCACGATCGAACAGCGCGTCCCCCTGAAGCATATCGCTTCTTATATCGGAGTAACCCCTACTTACCTCAGTCGCTTACGCAAAAATCGAGTGAATGTGTAATTTCTTGCACCAGTACTATTTTTCTGAAGACTAAAAATATTATGTTAACCTTCGACACGGTATTCCGGTGAGAACCGGAGATAACATTTATATTTTGGAGTATCAATCATGCGTTTATTAATAAAGTCCTCTCCCAGTCTGATGAAACAACTGCTTTTATGGCTTGGAATCTTCTTTTTATTCAGTTTTGTTAATGTCCAAGCGCAAATCAGCAAAACGGCTTTCAATCATCAAACCACCTGGACGTATACCTATCTGAAAGCCAAAGAGAATCAGCGTGAGAATCTGAAAGAATTTATTCGCCAGAACTGGTTTGTTATGGATAGCATTGCCGTAAGTCAGGGAATATTCAAAAGTTATGAACTTATTGAAAATATCAGCACCGCAGATTCATTAAGATGGGACTTGATTGTTGCCGTCGAGTATTTTACGGAAGGCACGTATTCTGATATAAGAGAGCCGTTTGAAAAGATCAGAAGCGCTCATCAGACTAAGCTGGTAAACGGTCTCGGTTTTCGCGATCTGGGGGCGGTTATTGGATCTGAAACCGTGCAGAAAAGACCGAATCACTTATCGGAGAGGGATTGCGAAGGATCGCAATACGAAATTGTAAAACCTTTTATTGGCCTCTGGGAAGAATATGCCGTCGAAAACGATGCGGAACAATTATTCGGCATGCTGGATATTTCGATCAACACCAACGGATGCAATATTACCAAAGAGTTTCTCCTATTCAACAAACCCTTTAGCTATGTGACAACAGCATATTTTGATCAACAACAAAATGCATGGATTGAAATCTTCACTTTCCAAAATGGTAAACACGCCATTTTTAAGTGGATAAAAGCCAAAGATGGTGTGCTTATGGAACGCATCGGAGGGTCATCTCAACCAGAATATCTACACAGAAACAGGTGGACAAATATCAAGACTGATTCTTTTGAGATCCTTGAAGAGCGCTCTTACGATTCAGGAAAATCCTGGGAAGTCTACAGCACTACCAGGCTTAAGCGGAAATGAACATAAAAAGATTTTTCGTGGAGCAGTGAATCAGACGATTAATAAAAAGCCCCGACTTTGTCGGGGCTTTTTATTTTAAGAGAATGCTTTGTGAAGGTGTACATCCCGCTGTGGAAAGGGAATGGAAATACCTTCCTGATCAAATACCAGCTTCACTTTTTCATGCATGTCAAAATAGATACCCCAGTAATCTCCGGCGGCACTCCAGACGCGCACAGTAAAGTTAACCGAACTGTCGGCCAATGCTCCCACTACAACTTGAGGTTCAGGAGTTTTGAGTATCCTCTGATCTTCCTGGATTAGCCGTTGAAGAATACTTTTGGCTTTCACTATATCATCTCCATAGCCAATACCGAATACCATGTCTACTCTACGTGTGGGCTCAGTGGAATAATTGATCATGCTGCCATTGGAAAGAGCGCCGTTCGGAATTATGATGGTCTTATTATCCGGTGTTTTCAATACGGTATTAAAGATTTGTATTTCATTGACGGTTCCCGAATGTCCCTGTGCTTCAAGAAAATCACCAACTTTAAACGGTTTGAACACCAGGATCAACACGCCACCGGCAAAGTTTGAAAGACTTCCTTGCAGGGCCAGACCAATTGCCAAGCCGGCAGCACCGAGTACTGCAATAAACGACGTTGTTTCAATTCCTATCATCGAAGCCACACTGATTAGCAGAAGCAGCTTTAAACCGACACGGGCCAGGCTCAGCAAAAATCGCTGTAGCGATACATCTGCTTCGGCAAAGGTCATAGACTTATCCAGCCCTTTTACAATCCAGCGAATGATCTGCAAGCCAATTAGCAATGTTAAAAACGCCAGACCAACTTTTGGCAGATAGCCAATCGCCAACCGTATGGCTTCATCATAATACATTTGTATTTGTTCCATCTACTTCTCCTGAATGAATCGATTATTTGGGTTACTGTCTGAAGTCAATCTTCGGGGTTACTCGCTTTATAAACGCCGCAAGCAGCTTTGCCGTATTTTCGACATCACTCAGAGAAACAACCTCAGATGGTGTATGCATATAGCGGAGCGGTACGCTGATAAGCGCCGTGGCTACACCGGAGCGCGTTAGCTGAATGGCATTGGCATCCGTTGGGGTTCCTCCGGCAGTTGCTTCCAGCTGATAGGGAATTTTTTCCTTCTCAGCCGCCTCAATGAGCAATTCAACTACCTTGTGATTCGAATTGGCTCCACGGTTAATTACCGGCCCCTTGCCCAGATAAACTTCGCCGACTTTTACTTTGGATACTTCCGGATGATCCGTTGCATGGGTTACGTCCACGGCTATTCCAACATCCGGGTCTACGCTAAACGCACTGGTGCGTGCTCCGCGCAAACCAATCTCTTCCTGAACAGTGGCCACGCTAAACACAGAGGCTTTCAGCTTAACATTTTTCAACAGGCGTAACGCTTCGATTACCGCAAAAGCACCGACCTTATTGTCAAAAGCGCGGGAAGATGCGATGTCGTCCGTAATCGACTGAAACTCTACATCGTAGACTGCCGGATCACCAATGCGCACTTTCTCAAGTACCTCTTCTTTTGAGGAAGCGCCGATATCGATCCAGAGATTCTCGATCTTCGGCACCTTCTTACGTTCTTCCGGCGTCATCAGGTGGATGGCTTTTTTTCCGGTTACGCCGCGCACAGGTCCATTTTGGGTATGTATAACCACTCGCCTGCCGGGAATCATCGAAAGATCATGCCCACCTATTGTAGAGAAGTAAATAAAACCGTCCTTATCTACATACTTCACAATAAATCCGAGTTCGTCGCAGTGGCCGGCCAGCATAATGCGCGGAGCCGCCATGCCGTTAAGCACGGCAATACTGTTACCATGATAATCATATTCTACAGCATCAGAGACCAGGTTAGCGTAGTCGCGCCAGACCTGTTGAGCCGGGCTTTCATACCCGGATGGGCTGGGTGATGCTATCAGGGCCTGCAAAAATTCCAGAGACTTCTTTCTCATGTATCATTCCTTTTATTTGGTATAATTTTGTAGCAGCTTCAAATATACGGGCTGATGCCTGCGGGAAGGAAGAATAATTCAACGAAGTTAAAAATTCTCCACTGAAAAAGAGTCTATATAAATATGCGAGGCGAACAACTCCTATTGCTAAACAGAGTACGAACAATAGGCATTTTCTAGAACGTATTTACAATTAAACGATTATTGCAGCTTCAAACTAAATTATGTCCCTAACGGGACATCAAACATACGACGGATCAATTTTTCTATAAATATTTCGCTCCTACGGAGCTACTTATTGAGCAAGTTTACCCAGTGCATTAGACTAGGCACCGGAGGTGCCCAATATTTATAGGAAAGACAACCCTAAAACACAGACATCCCGGAGGGATGTAATATAAAAATACGTTCAGGCAGTGAATTGTCAACACGACCTAAACACAAAAAAATGAGAATATTAAATGGCGATAATTATTGTTAGAAAAATTCCAAACAAAGTAAAAAAGAAGCTTAAACGAATTGCTAGTGGACAAGGAATCTCACTAAAAGCATATATACTAGATGTTCTTGAAAAGACTGCTGGCGAAGAAACGTCTCCGGACATCGTTGGTATTGCCAGTAAACTTTTTAGGGCTAAAAACGGTATTGACCTGGAAATCCCACCAATGACATCAACTAGAAAACCGATTAAATAACTAGAACTTCAATGTTCTGGTACGATAAAACTGCGAATTATATTCTGAAAATGCTTATGGAAAGTATACCTACTCTTCTATCCCCCGCCCTTCGTAATTATCCTTCAGGCTTGAGATTAGAAAATCCACAAAGCGCTGTGCATAAGGGTGGGCAATATCCGTATTGATAAAGCTCATAACCGATGTATTTGGTAACTCCGGAAGTTCGTCTCTTAGAATCTGCATGTCCTTAGGAACCGCCGAAACCGGCAATACGCTTACCCCCAAATCAGCTCTGATAGCAGACTGTACAGCCTGCACCGAATTTGCGGAAATCGATATTTTAAAGGGAACGGCTTCACCGGTTAATGCATCGAAAGCAATCTGACGGAAACTACAGGGTGGGTGCATTAAAATCAGCTCAACCGGACTCGTTTTATCGTTTTCCAGATTTCGGGTTCCAACCCAAACCAGCTGCTCTTCCCATAATAGCTGACCATCAGTGCCCTCAGGCCCCGAAAAAACGACATCCAGCTCCCCACCTCGGAGAGAATCAAGCATTTCTATCCCTGACCCGAGTACCATACTTAAGTCGCAATTCGGATGCGCTCTACGAAAACGGGCAATTAGAGCATGTAAATCATGCGGTGCCAGATAAGCGGCAAATCCGACCCTCAACAAAGTCGCCTCTTCGGGTGAGGTTACGGCCAGAATGGCCTCATCGGCCAATTCCAGAATTCTACGCGCATAGCTCAGGAACGTCTCCCCGGCCGGAGTAACGCTAACCGACCTGCTGGTTCGCTCAAGCAGCTTAGTATTCAGCCGCTCTTCAAGTTTAGCAATTTGCAGACTAATTGCAGACTGCGTCCGATGCATGCGCCGGGCAGCTGCGGAAAAGCCTCCCTCCTCAATTACGGCAACCAGTGAACGCAGGCTAATCAAATCCGTTTCCAGCTTAAAATCCGATCCATCAAGATTTCTCATAGATTCTATTTCAATAATTAATTTTACTTATCAATTTTATGCAGCTAAATTTACTCTGATAACAGCAAAAGTCAACTGGAATTTAGAGTACTGTCTTTTCTGCCCATAAAAAGAAAAATCATTAAAAAGACTTGAAGGAATACATGCCATGAAAGCAATCGGTTATAAAGAGGTCGGTCCAATATCTGCGAAGGATTCACTTCTGGAATTCGAGGCTGAAACGCCAAAGTTAAATCCACACGACCTGCTGGTTGAGGTTCGCGGCATATCGGTAAACCCTGTTGATGTTAAGGTTCGCGCTGCTATGCCGCCGGAAAGCGGCTATAAAATTATCGGTTATGACGCTGCCGGAATAGTAAAACAAGTTGGAAGTGCTGTGAGCAAGTTTAGTATAGGTGATGAGGTTTTTTATGCCGGAGATATTACCAGGCCAGGCACAAACTCCGAGCTTCACGCTGTTGATGAACGAATCGTTGGAAAGAAGCCAACATCGATTGGGTTTGCTGAAGCTGCCGGATTCCCACTAACCTCTATAACTGCCTGGGAGCTGCTTTTTGATTCATTTGCATTAAAAGAGGGTGATGGAGAGGGAGAAAGTTTACTAATCATTGGTGGTGCCGGGGGTGTTGGCTCTATTCTTATCCAGCTTGCTCGCCAGCTAACAAAATCCACTGTCATTGCAACAGCCTCGCGTCCGGAGACAGAAAACTGGGTTAAAAAGATGGGGGCTCATCATGTCATCAATCATCGGGAATCGTTAGTTGAGCAGATAAAACAATTAAACCTTCAGCCGCTCTGCGTCGCCGGTCTAAACGGAACGGAAGGACACTTTGAAGCTATTGTTGAATTGATAAAGCCTCGTGGACACATTGCAATTATTGATGATCCGCAGAACCTGAACATCAATGCAATAAAGTTAAAAGCCCTGAGCTTCAGCTGGGAGTTTATGTTTGCCCGCTCTATGTTTCAAACAGAAGACATAGATAAGCAACATCAGTTACTAAATCGGGTATCCGAACTCATTGATGCCGGAACGGTGATCTCAACCGTCACCAATAACCTTGGGCCGCTAACCGTAAACAACCTAAAAGAAGCCCATAAGCAACAGGAAAGCGGGCGGGTTATCGGCAAAAATGTGCTCGATGGATTCTCGTCATAAAGATCTTATGCAAACAGGATAGAAACATGGCAACAACGACTTCTATAACAACATTTCAGTCAATTAACACGGCTTATAATACTGTCTTCAAACCCAATCGTTTAAGCATCGGACTGGTTGTGCCGATTGAAGATTATCCTGCAAGCCCAGTCCCGGAAATGACGCGTCATTTGGAGCGTGTTCAGCTAGCTGAATCGCTGGGTTTCTCAGCCGTTTGGCTACGGGATGTGCCGTTTAACGATCCCTCTTTTGGCGATGCCGGACAAACCTATGATCCCTTCGTCTATCTCGGATTTCTGGCTGCAAAAACAGAACGTATTGCTCTTGGCGTAGCAAGCATTATTTTGCCGCTTCGTCATCCAGCCCATGTAGTAAAAGCAGCGGTAACGACAGATATTCTATCCGGAGGAAGGCTATTATTGGGCATCGCCTCCGGTGACAGACCAATTGAATATCCGGCAATGAATCAGCCATTTTCAGAACGCGGCCACCAGTTCCGGGAAAGTTTTGATTACATACGCAAAATGAACGATGATTTTCCAAGATTTGAAAATAGCTTTGGCAGTCCTGCCGGCAATATTGATATGCTGCCGAAAGCCCCGTTTGGTAAACTGCCATTACTGATAACCGGGGGGAGCCAACAACCTCCGGATTGGATTGCTGAAAACGGCGACGGCTGGATGATCTATCCTCGGACCCCGATTCTACAATCGCAAATCGTTCGTGACTGGCGAAGCAGAGTTAAAAAAGCTGGTAGATCGCCACAGCCCGTAATTCAGCCACTGTATATCGACCTATTGGATAAGCATGATGCCCCGCCACAGCCCATCCACCTCGGGATGAGACTCGGTTCGCGCTATTTAAGAGCCTATCTGAAGTCTCTGGAAGAAATTGGAATCAACCATATAGCCTTAAACCTGCGCTTTAATCAAAACGACATTGAACAGACTCTCAAACGCCTGGCGGAAGAAATTCTCCCGGACTTTTCAGACTAGAGGAATCAACTGATGCAAAAAACTATTTTACTCACCGGTGCAACAGACGGTATTGGACTCGAAACCGCAAAAATGCTGTATGCTGAGGGTCATCACCTATTAATTCATGGACGGAATCCGGCAAAACTTGATACCGTAGAAAAAACTCTGACACAATCACCAGGCGAAGGTAGCGTTAAGAGCTACACTTGCGATCTTTCACGAATAGAGGATGTAAAAACTTTTGCCAATTCAATACTGGAAAACCATTCCAGACTGGATGTATTGATTAATAACGCCGGTGTATTCCGGACAACAGAGGCTATCACTCCTGATGGATTCGACATTCGGTTCATCGTAAACACCATTGCGCCTTATCTACTCGCGCAAATGCTGCTGCCGATTCTACCAAACGGGGGTCGAGTGGTGAATCTCTCTTCAGCAGCCCAATCCCCGGTAAATCTGAATGCGCTCCTTGGAAAAGCCAGACTGGACGACGGTTCGGCTTATGCACAAAGCAAGCTGGCTATTACGATGTGGTCTCGACATATGGCTCTGCAATCCCGGGAAAACAATCTGGTTATTGTAGCCGTAAACCCTGCCTCTCTCCTGGGCAGTAAGATGGTAAAAGAAGCCTACGGAATCGATGGCGCTGACATTCGCATCGGTGCATACATTCTTGTTCGTGCTGCACTCTCAGAAGAGTTTGCAAATGCAAACGGCTTGTATTACGACAACGACTCGAAACGATTTGCGCCTCCACATCCGGATGCTTTGGATCCGCGGAAATCGGCTGAAGTTGTTGATGTAATTGATACCATACTAAATACTTTGCTGAACCAATAAGGGAAGCCGCATACAACTTGGTTTCACCGCGACACGGGGAGGTGGGGGAGTAATCCCCCATGTCGCTTCAACCGACCTGCCACCTGTCATTAAGTTAATTTTATTAACAAAACAAGTCTCCAACTATTGACTTTTAATCGTTTCAGTAGTATTCTTCTGCACCAAAAGCCATTCAAATCGCTTTTCATGCTCTCTATTAGTTTTGCAGAGTAGTGATAATTTGATTTACTAATTAACAAATAAACGAGTCCGCCTAAAGAATTTAGTCTTTATCCTTTACATCAGGAGCCCGGCATGACAAAGATCTTCAAGTTGATCTGTATCCTTATTGCTACCCCCTTTCTTCTGAATGCGCAGTCCAATTCCCCCATTTACAAAGATGCGTCAAAGCCCATAGAGGAACGTATTGAAGATTTGCTGGGTAAAATGACCGTATTGGAAAAGGCACGTCAGCTGGATATGTATTCCGGCAGTGCGGTTTCCTCCGAGAATCAGATTGATCAGGAAAAGCTAAACAAGAATATCGGCCCGCATGGAATGGGTTCCCTACACGACTTCTATCCCGAGCGGTCGGAGCTGTCTAATGCAGTTCAACGCTATATGATGGAGAAGACGCGACTCGGCATACCGGCGATGATCATAGAGGAGGCTCTGCACGGTTATCAGGGTTCGAAAGGTACCTGCTTCCCGGCTCCAATCGGTATGGGCAGCATGTGGGATACTGACCTGATGAAAAAAATAGGTCGGGTGATTGGAACAGAAGCGCGAGCCCACGGTGTGCACTTTGTTTTATCACCGGTGCTCGGTTTGGGACGCGAACCTCGCTGGGGTCGGGTTGAAGAGACCTATGGTGAAGACCCTTACCTTGCCGCACAGACCGGACTGGCAATGGTGAAAGGTATGCAGGGAAAGAGCTTCAAGGATAATAATTCAGTTGTATCCGAACCAAAGCACTATGCCATTCACAGCGCCCCTGAAGGAGGTATTAATACAGCTTCAGTACGAGTTGGAGAACGGGAAGCCAGAGAAACCTTTCTGTACGTATTCGAAACCGCCATTAGAAAAGGTAATGCTCATGGTGTAATGGCGGCCTATCATGATTGGGACGGTATCCCGGCAGCAGCTGATCCATTCCTACTCAATGAACTCCTTCGTGGTGAATGGGGATTTGAAGGAATGGTTCTATCCGACCTGGGTGCCGTTAGCAGGTTAACCAATGTTCATTTCATCGCCCAAAACCCAAAGGAAGCCATTGCAGCATCGATAAAGGCCGGCCTGGATATGCAGTTTTACGACTTCCCGCATGACGTTTTCCATCAGTCCATTATTGATGCAGTAAATGATGGAACGTTTACAATGCCAGAACTGGACCGAGCCGTTTCAGCAGTGCTACGCGTTAAATTCAAGCTGGGATTATTCGAGAATCCTTATACCGATACAAGTCTTATTGGTAAGGTACATCATACCGAAGCGAACCAGGCGCTGGCATTGGAAGCCGGACACAAATCGATTTGCCTGCTAAAGAACGAAAACAACCTGCTCCCGTTTAGTAAAGACATCAAATCTATTGCGGTTGTCGGCAGTCTCGCAGACCTTCCGGCCCTGGGTGGCTACTCTCCCAGAAACGTTGATGCGGTGACAATCCTGGACGGAATTCGTAAGAAATTCGGTGAGGACGTTATTATTAACTTCGAAGCCGACACCCAACCGATGGAAGTACTCACAACTGTCGAGGCTCTTTACCTACGCACACCAGACAACAAGCAAACCGGACTTCTGGCAGAATACTTCAACAACCCCGAGCTGGAAGGAAAACCAGGCTTCTCTCAGGTAGAAACACATATGGAGCCTTACTATCACAACAACAGCCCCGGTGGAGGAATTGTTGCCGATTACTTCAGCGTAAGATGGACAGGCACGATAACTGCTCCTGTTAGCGGTGTCTATGAGTTAGGTATCATAACAGATGACAAAGGTCGCCTGTTTATAAACGATGAGCTGCTTGTAGATAACTGGGATCCCTTCCGTCTCAACATTATGATGACAAATCAAATCCATCTTGAGGCCGGGAAACTGACACCGGTTAGAATCGAATTCGCGGAAGAAGTCGACTTTGCCGGTCTCCGATTTAAATGGAAAATGGTTCAAGCCGATGATAACGCGCTGGAGCCAGCCAAAGAGCGTATTCTTAAAACGGTTAAAAATTCTGACGTCACCATTCTGGTTGTTGGGGAAAATCCGCAGCATGTTGGCGAGGGCAAAGACAAGTCGAATTTAAATCTCACACCAGCCCACCTGGAACTGGCTCAACTGGTTCATTCAGCCGGGAAACCGGTAGCAACGGTGTTATTAAACGGACGTCCGTTAACCGTGAACTGGTTGGCAGAAAGTGCACCGGCAATCGTTGAAGCATGGTTTCCGGGTGAGAAAGGTGGCACTGCTGTAGCAAACGTTTTATTTGGTGATGTAAACCCATCCGGCAAGCTCCCCATCTCTATTCCTAAATCGGTTGGGCAACTACCGGTATTTTATAACCACAAGGAATCCGGTCGTAGAAGCTATGTTGATGGGGATAGTGAACCGCTATTCCCATTCGGGCATGGACTATCCTATACGACGTTTGAATATTCGAATCTAAGAATCGAGCCGGCGATTATTCCGGTAGATGGTAAAACAACAGTCTCAGTGGACATCAGAAACAGCGGCAAAACGAGTGGAACAGAGGTTGTGCAACTTTACATCAACGATAAATTCAGTAGCGTTGTGACACCGGTAATCGAGTTAAAGGGGTTTGATAGAGTTAAGCTAAAACCCGGCGAGGTTAAGACCGTTTCTCTGGAGCTTAATGAAGAGCATTTATCGCTTTGGAATGCGGAAATTAAAGAAGTTGTTGAGCCGGGCGTTTTCGAAGTGATGATCGGATCATCCAGTAAAGATATACGACTTAAGAGTCAATTTGAAGTGAAGTGATTTTAAATTAGAAAAGCCCTGATTCGCCATCCATCTCGCAAGCGCATCAGGGCTTTTCACTCTCAGAAAGCCAACGCTCTACAGCTCATATTCAAACGTATAAAAATGAGAACCATCCCGAATATCGATCAGCATATGTCCATTGATTCCGGACAGCTCATCCGTGCCGGAATCCGGTACTACCGTGATGGTTAAATGCTGTTCTCCACCGGACATGCTGCCGTTATGCTGCAGGATGAAGGAACCGGCTTTTCCATCCAGTTTACCGCTAAAACGTTCAATAGCCACATATCCGGCTGAGCCCTTTACGTCCGTCATCCCGGTTAGCATTTGCCCTAGACTTCTGCCTTCCAGATCACCGCTGAACGTTTTATCAATTGACATGCGTCCCAGACCGGGCGCCTGCTTATCCAGTTCTCCATCCTGTGGCTTTAAGTTTACATCGAATGTTCCTTTGGCTGTCATTCTCAACTCCTAAAAAAGTGAAAGGTGAAAAGGCAATTGGGCAATTTACATCGGTGATCGGTGATCGGTGATCGGTGATCAGTGATCGGTGATCGGTGATCGGTGATCGACTTCGCTCGGCCAGCGGAATAAATCGCATCGTTCACCGAGCGGAGCCGAGGGTCGATGCCCGATGCCTAAAGTTCATCCAAAACCGTATATCGTGGATTGATATCAACAGGAACGTCCTTCAGCTTGGCAAGTGCTGCACGCAGTTCCGGAGTCTCGGAGCGATATCTGGCAATGAGTTTTTTCGCTGCGTCATAATCACCTTCAGCCTGAATCATCAATACTTCCGTAGAAAGCTCTTTAATCGCCGGCTGGATCTTCTCGTAATCCACGCCAAAGCGACCTTCAGCTTCATCATAGACGATACCGCCTTTTTCCTGCAGATAATTCAAAATCATCACGTTTCCACCACCATGGGCACTGGTAGTTCCGAAACGCACGCTGCGGAAAATCCCACCTACAAAACTGGGATAAACGCTCTCGGCCAATGAGGCATCAAATACCCCTTTTTCAATCATATAGGGAAAATGATACAGTCCTACAATGTCAGCCTTCAGCTCTTCAAGCGTGGAATAGGTTTCCTTCAGCTCCTTATTAACCGTCGTTTCCTTACCGTCTTTTATAATTTTTCCAGGACCTATGCCATGACACATTTCATGCAGCAGAATGTGATAAAAGAAAGCATCAAAGCTGACTTTTTTCAGATCGTCCTTATTCAGCACGCGCCCCATAATCGGCACGGAACAGTTATCGTATTTTGCCTGGGTAACGTTCTTCAACATTACCTTCTTACTCCCTTTAGCCTCGCGAACACGTTCATCATTTGGCAGATTAAACGCTGCAGTTTGCACACCAGCATTAGTATCACCGCCGGTCATAACAACCTGTACCGAAACAACCGGAGATGCTGCACCGCGATTGAAGTTTTTATGTTCATCCGGAATCGGCAAAAGACGCTCCAGGTCATCCAGATACTGATCGATACTTTGCAGTTTTTCAGAGTCTACCGGATCTACAATTGTCAGAAAGGAAGTAAATGCACCTTTATAACTTAGCAGTCGGTCTTCATACACCTCATAAGGCCCGATCACAATCTCGATAGTATGATCGGTAAGATCCATCCAGTCCATATCACTTTGATAATAATCGTTACTAGCAAAAGCCGCTGCCCGGCTGGTCAGATAGGTTTTCAGCGATTCATTAGTCGTGTACTCCGCAGCATTTAACAGATGCTTTGACGCTTGAGACAGTTTGTCTTTATAGGCGACTGAGTACGGAATAGCTTTTAATGCATCGCCATCCCGGCGCACCAGAGTAAAAGTGCCGGTAAGCTCTGCTTCTTTTTCAGGATTTGCTTTCACGTAGGCTTCAAATTCTTCACGCGTCATATCTTCCGGATAGTAGTTCGCTCCCAGCGGTTTAGGCCTATCGAGATTAATAAACGGAGCATCATCCTCCAGCCTGTCAAATGGTCCGACCATAATATCAAAGAGTGTTTTTAAAGGCGCTGCCCCGGCTCCTCCAGCAGACAACTCTTCCTCCAATACTCCGTTCCAGCTATAGGACTGTTCCTGAAAAATTTCATTCATAATCACTGACGCGCGCGCCAGTTCCAACAGAGCTTTTTTATCGTCTGCAGAGAGGATGGATTGGTCGTAACTGATATCAACCGGTGCAAACTTAGCGGCGATTGTTTTCAACGAATCAACTGGTAAGTGATCGGTAATGTGTTTACTGGAAAATCCGGAGTCTGCTTTTTTCTCCACGCAGCTAAAAAAAACTAGTCCGGATATGACAAGGCAAAGTGATAGAACTCGAAGGTTCATGTGTTATTCTCCTCAGGAGTTTTTCTAATTATGAGATTAATATAGGGTGGGTAAGTTGCGGGAAGCAAGTGTAGGGCCGCACTATCTTTTAGTGATAAATATTGTTCACTATAAGAAAACTTTCAAAAAACTGCCTTCATAAAAGAATATAAGAATGAACATCTATAATAAACGCTGCTTATTAATTGACACGTTTCCATAAGCCGTATATATTTCAAATATGAAGGACGAAATGACAACCATATCCTATACTGAATTCAGCAAAGACCCTCAGGCTGTTTTTGCAAAAGTTGACAGCTCTGATGAACCGGTGCGAATTACTCGTCCCGGTAAGGTCTCTTTTATACTTTTCCCTGAAAGCAGCAGCTGGCAAGAGACTATTTATTTGTTAAGTAGTAAGCATAATAGCTCAAGATTACTTGGAGCGGCGAAAGACTTTCAAGCCGGAAAACACAACTTCCAAATTAAAGAGCTCCTACCCGATCAGGAATGAATATTCTTTTCAGCCAGCATGGTTGGGACGATTATTTATATTGGGTAGATAATGACAAAAAAACTCTAAAGCGAATAAATTCGTTGATTAAGGATATTCAACGTACACCGTTTAAAAGTTTGGGCAAACCAGAGCCTTTGAAACATCACTTAAAGGGGTTCTGGTCCAGAAGGATTAATCAGGAACATCGGCTGGTATATCGATTAGAGGATAAGAATTTATATATCTTACAGTGTCGGTTTCATTATGACAAATAAAGTAACAGCCGCACATTAGTGTGCGGCTGCGATACAAAGCAGATCGTTAAACCGTTGCTGTTTCTTCTTCAATTGCGTATTTGCGAATCAGGTCGCGGGCAATAACCATGCGGAGAATTTCAGAGGTGCCTTCACCGATTGTTCCCAGTTTGGCATCACGATAAAACTTCTCTACCGGATATTCTTTCATGTAACCATAGCCACCGTGAATCTGCAGCGCTTCATCTACTACGCGCAACGCCATTTCGGAAGCATAAAGCTTGGCCATTCCGGACTCCAGGTTCACAACCTTACCGGTATCCTTCATGGAAGCAGCACGCATTACCAACAGTCGCGCAGCATCGATCTCGGTAGCCATATCGGCCAGCTTCATTTTAATAGCCTGATAGTTGTGGATTTTACGTCCGAATGCTGAACGCTCCTGTGCATAGCGAACCGCCTCATCAAATGCTCCGCGGGCAATACCCACACACATAGCGGCAATACTTATACGTCCACCATCCAGAATTCCCAGTGAATTAAAGTAGCCCTGTCCTTCAGCACCTAACAGGTTCTTATCCGGAACAAAACAGTCTTCAAAGAACAGCTCGGCGGTATCGCTGGCACGCATGCCCAGCTTGTTCATCGGCTGACCGACACGATAGCCTTCCATGTCTTTTTCCAGAATGAATGCGGAAATACCTGCTTTACCGGCATCAGGATTAGTACGAGCCATAACCACACAATAATCCGCATAATTCGGATTCGTAATGAAAGTTTTCGAACCATTCAGTATCCAGCCGCCATCAACTTTACGCGCGGTTGTTTTAAGTCCGAAGGCGTCACTTCCACCACCCGGCTCGGTAAGTGCCCAGGCCGCCAATGACTTACCGGTGGTCAAATGCGGAACACAGCGCTGGCGCTGCTCTTCATTCCCAAACATAAAAATGTGGTTTGTGCCCAGTGAATTATGAGCAGCCACTGTTAGTCCGATGGAAGGATCAGCAGCAGAAATTTCTTCTACAATTAGTGCGTATTCAATATATCCCATCCCCGCACCGCTGTATTCTTCAGGATAAATAATTCCTAAGATACCCAGCTCACCCATTCTTGAAACAAGGTGCTGCGGGAATTCTTTTTTCTCATCGTAATCGAGCATTTTAGGGGTAATTTCCTGCTCGGCAAACTCGCGAACCATTTGCTGAATCGAGAGTTGTTCTTCTGAATATTCAAAATTCATGAGGCTTCCTTAAGGTTATTAAACAGTTGTTATATTTCATTTTCCAAATATTCCACTGTTCCCACACAGCACTCCTGAATTGGCCCTCCACGGTGGACAAGAGTAGCCAATTTCACTATGAAATAAGTGAAACTTTCGATATATTAGCAACCTGTTTAAAAAACAGTTTAGTGTGAAAAAATTGATTTTTCCGATCTTATTATTACGACTATTATCGGCACAAACAGAGACGTTCATTTGAAAATTTTCAACAGGAGCTTTTCATGGCAAAAGCCGGAAAAAACAAGAAAAAAGACAATCAACCCGCCCCGAAACACGTAGAACAATCTTCTACACTTATAGATATGCTTGAGCAACCTAAGATACAATTTGCTCTTTTGGGTCTGCTTTTTTTATTTCTGCTCTTCCTGTATCGACCGGTCGTTTTTGACGGCATGGAAGGAAACGGTGGTGACGTTTTATCTAATATTGGTAATACCAAACAAATCAAGCAGATCGAAACTGAGACCGGCATAAAGCCACTTTGGAATCCGTTCATGTTTGCCGGGACTCCGATTTACCATCGACATAACGCGATTTCATATTCTGTTGATTCGCTGATCTGGACTCTTGATGGTTTGATTGACTGGCGAATCTGGTACTTATTACTCGGAGCTATCGGTACTTTTTTACTCGCAAAATATCTTGGACTCTCTGCCGTTACAGGCATTGCCGGCGCAATCGGTTTTATTATGCTACCACATTTTCACGCGCTTTTGGTCGTTGGACACTTTGCCAAGTTTCGTGCTATCGCCTGGATCCCCTACGCCATGCTTACGTTTCTTATGCTAATACGACGACGAGATATTCTCAGTGCTACCTTATTCACTTCCGCCTTCGCCCTGCTTCTGAGAACACAGCACTATCAAATCGTCTTCTACACCATTCTTTTGCTTCTTTTTATTGGTATTCCACCCTACCTATCCATGATAAAAGAGAAAAAGTGGTCGGAATTTCTGCGTTTTAATGGCCTCTTTGTTGGAGCAATGCTGCTCGTTGTATTGATTGTTGTTCAACCACTGTTTATTACATACGACTACACACCACATTCAACGCGTGGAGGGAATTCCGTAAGCCTGAACCCGCAGGAGACAAAAGCCGAGCGGAAAGGGGTTGGTTTTGATTATGCAACCAACTGGTCTTACTCTTTTGAGGAATTCTGGAACCTGATAATCCCTCGCTTTCACGGTGGCACCTCAACGGAACTCTATACCGGTGATGCCGTTCCCCAGCTTTCCGGACAGCGCATCCCAACGTATTGGGGAGATATGCCATTTACACAATCGCTTGAGTATATTGGTATTATTCTGGTTTACCTGGCGCTCATAGGTGTGTTGTTCCGCTGGCGGGAACCGCTGGTGAAAAGTTTGGTATTTCTTACGATCTTTGCATTGCTTATGTCTCTGGGTAAACACTTTGAATCGTTCTATAGACTCTTCTTTAACTACTTGCCCTTTTTTGACAAGTTTCGCGTGCCGATGATGATCCTTACGCTAGTCGATTTCACGGTTATTCTCCTGGCGGCTTATGGCCTGGACTCTCTATTGCGTACGGATTTATCCGAAAAAGCTGCTCAAAAGACCTTATACATTATTTCAGGCTCCTTCCTGGCAATTCTAATTCTGCCCCTACTTATTGGGTCCTCTCTAAGCCTTTCACAGGCGAATGAAGTGCAGCGCTATATGGGACAATATGGGCAGCGAGCACAAGAATTAGTTGATCTTTTCCGTATGGCACGCCTCGAGATACTACAAGCCTCTACGCTGCGTACGATATTATTTTTTATCTTTGGTGCAGGTTTGGTTATTAGCGCAATGCGTGGCTGGCTCAAAAAAGGAACGGCTGTTATTGGTCTGGTCGTGCTAATTGGTCTTGACTCCGGACTGATCTCTACGGACTATCTGAAAGACAAGTTCAGCGATCCTCTGCAGGAAGAAACGAGAACCTACGGAGAAAATAATTTGGACCGTATGGTAAAGCAGGATAAGTCTCTTTATCGGGTCCTACCGCCACTTAGACTCATTCCGAGTAATTCCCGCTATACCTATCATTTTCAGAATATCGGAGGTTATTCGGCGGCCAAACTTCAAACAATAATGGATCTAATTGAGAACAATATCCCACGGCCATCTGCTCAAGGACTGAACTTCAACTTGCCTATTGTTAGCATGCTAAATGGAAAGTATATCTTTTCAAACCAGCAGCTTAACCACCCGGCAATGAGTCCAATGGGTCAACTGGAGTCGCAGCGGCTATTTTTATATCGCAATGAGGCGGTATTACCCCGCGCCTTCTTTGTCTCGGATTATAAAGTCATCAGCGATGGTCCCGAGCGATTAACCTATATGAACCGATCCGACTTTGCTCCGGGCTATCTGGCATTGTTGGAACAAGAACCTTCATCGACAGTCTCTGCACCAGACAGTATGGCTACCGCCGAAGTAACACTGTTCGAACCGGACAGGATAGTAGTTGAAACGTCCAACTCAAAAACTTCACTGTTGGTACTTTCCGAGGTTTATTACCCCAAAGGGTGGACGGCAAAACTAGCCGACGGAACCGAGCTTGAAATATTGAAGACCAACCATATACTTCGCTCGATGGTCGTGCCTGCAGGCAAGCAAATCATTACGCTGGAGTTTGCCCCTTCGGTCTATTACGATGGTGTAAGAGCGTCCTATGCCGGCTGGCTATTGGTTTTCATCGGCCTGGCTTTTGCTGGATATAGAGAATACAAGAAAAGGGAGTAGGTCGCTCCTTACAGTCGCTGTAGGTTGTGGGTTGTGGGTTGTGGGTTGTGGGTTGTGGGTTGTGGGTTGTGGGTTGAAATTAACTTTATTTCGTTCTACATCCCACAAGCCCGACAAAGGAGGGCGGCCTACAAACTACCCACTACTAGCCCGACAAAGGAGGGCGAACTACAGACCACATCCTACAAGCCCGACAAAGGAGGGCGAACCAGTATTAATACACCCTCACCAAATCCACATCGTCCAATAGAAGCAAAGGTATATCCTCCAGGCTCACAGAGACATATACCTTGCTGTCTCCCCAGGCCTTCACGTGCTTGATCTTATCCAGACCAATAGTCGCCAGTTTTTCTCCACCGGAATACAAATCCAGCTGCACCAGACGGATTGGAATGCGTGCACTTTCAATAATTACGAATTCAAGGTGGTAAGCGAGCGTACGTTTCTTTAACTCCTCATCCTCGCTTCCCCGCAGGGTAATAAACTGCTTTTCAATTTGAAGCGTACGCTGCTTATAGCGAAAATTAAATTCGCTATCGACCTTCTGAATTTTGCTTGACAGCTCTCCCCCAAGAGCAATTGCTGTTGCGATAATTATAATCGCCAAAACTTTACGGCTAAACATTTTTACCTCCTATTGACGGGCGTAGTATCTCATTTTTGACTGTTTAAAATCCATTTCAACTTCAGTTGATTCGATGGGAAATACCAATTGGAGATCATTTACGGATTTATCCATTGGAAAAAAAACGTATCCTTCCAAACTGTTATTCATCTCTAAAGTTGTTTTACGCACCGTCTCAAATTCCCAAACATCTTTCCTTTCGTTTATCCTGTCAATGTCTTCCCGCTGTCCTTCAAACTCCCATGAATAATCATCATGCTCACATTCATCATTATGAACATGATCGTCTGAAAAAGCAGCAATCGTCTCAAGGGTTACACCCAGTAGCACAAAAAAGGCTTCTATTCCTTCCTGGGTGTATTGTTTATTTAAATCATCTTCCAGAGCAGCAATTCGCTCTTCCGGGTTATAAGCTGCGTAAGACTTTTTTAACGGGGCACCTTCAAAATTTGTTATCGCGCGGTAAAAGAATCTACCCGGGTCAACCAGGCGTTCTTCAGAAGCCAGGTTCACGATTTCAATATCAAATCGCATCATATTATTTACATATCCATTAAACGCAGCTATTACTTGTAAACTATCCTTTTCAATGGTTTGATACGCAACTCCATAGTTCCAGTTTATCTCTGTAGCAACCGGCTCAACCTTAAACATTAAGCGCGGTGCACACCCCAAAACTCCCACCACCAATATGATCAAACACCACTTCCCCTGATACTTCATTCCCTACCCCCGAGGTTTAATTATCGACACTCTATTAAACACAGGAACCCACGCAAAAAGTACGTAGGTGCCGGTAAGCAAAAATGAAAGGTCGGCGTATCAAATGTGTCCGGATACGCCGACGAGAGATAATTATTGCTTATGCTTACTCTGCTCAAATACAACGCTCACAATGGCATTCTCTACCGGAAAAACCAGTTCAAAAAATCGTGCTTCCTTATCGATGGGAAAAAAGACGTGGCCATCCATTGCATTAAAGGGCTTGAGGGACGTTTTGCGAATCGTTTCATTCGCCCACATATCACGGCTATAGCTCAGACGTTCCAGTTTATGCACATATTCGCCTTCCGGTTCCGAATCAACAACCACAACAACATTGTCGCCATGGTGATCATCATCATCCTTTACGATATCGTGAACTGTCTTCAGAACGCTTGCAACAGCTACCGTTGTTTCGATAACATTGGCGGTTTTCTCAACAGCTTCTACGGCCTTCTCAGCATGTCCAATTTCCATCAGCCTTTCTTCAGGGTCTATCGCATCGGCCGTACGTTCAACGGACTTATCTGCAGGAGAATTCAATACCCGATAGTAGAAGCGCTCGGGTGATACGACAATTTCATCCGAGGTATAATTCACAATTTCAACATCAAACATCATTTCATCTTCCGCATAGTCAACAAAGCCGGCACGTACTTCAATACTATCGGAGGATGACGTAACATATGCGGTTCCGTATACCCAGGTTTTCTCCTCGCTAACCGGGGCCATACGCAATACCGGCTGAGCAGAACATCCAACCAGAACCAAACCAATACTCAACATCCACACAACTCTCTTCACACCAATACCCAAATACATTTTAGACTCCACATGTTTATTTTTAAAAAAGATATGTTTGCTGCTATTTGCCCCAAACTAATGCAGAAGGCTTGCCAAAAAGACAAGCAGCAGGGAGAAAATCAGCTAAAAAATTAATTTTATTATACTTACAGAAGATGCAGGGGGTGGGAAAGATGTTTCATTTTGCTAACAAAGTTAACAATGCTTACAATACTCCGTTAGCAGCACACACAAAGTAACGATTAGGCCAGGCGCATACCATTGTCCACTTTTTTATCGGGAACAGCAAGAATCACGCTACCATCCTGTTGAACAAGCCCCGTTACCAAACATTCCGACATAAAGGGGCCAATTTGTTTTGGTGGAAAATTGACGACGGCAAGGATCTGTTTACCAATTAGCTCATCAGGGGAATAGTGGTCGGTAATCTGTGCACTCGATTTTTTGATTCCGAGTCTTCCAAAGTCAATCCAGAGTTTATAGGCTGGCCTTCTAGCTTCCGGAAACGGTTCCACATCAACGATAGTTCCGGAACGTAATTCTACCGCTTCAAACTCTTGCCATGTAATGGATTTAGAATCAGACATATTCACTCTGTATTATTAGATTAATATTGTTTCCCAAAAACGGGCATATAATTATAATATAGTACAGACAGTCTTGATCCCAAGACTGCTCCATTCTAACAATGCTCCAGTCTGGTAATAGAATTTTTTTTCAAAAAATCAGCGTCTTTTCTATAATATATAATAGGAGCTATTTAAAATCCCAAGACTGCTCCATTCTAACAATGCTCCAGTCTGGCAGCAAAAAAATCAGAGCACTCTATGAACCGCATTAATCCTATGTCTATTCTACTGACAATTTTCCTACTCTCTTCTATCGCTATCTCACAACCGCGACATGTAAACAATACAGACTACAACATCCGCTGCACATATAATCCCAAGACGCGAATCATCGATGGAGAAATTGACGTTTTATGGAAGAGCGCCTACAAAGACAATACTGAGGAGATACAGCTTCATTTGTACCTCAATGCATTTTCAGGCCCTAATTCTACTTTTATGAAAGAATACGGTGCCTATCCCCAAAGCGTGGCCGATAGACCGGGATTCTGCAAAATCCAGAGAATCACAATCTATGGAATTGACGTCACCAACTCGATGCGCTTTATCCAGCCGGATGATCATAACCAGCTTGACAGCACTGTCGTTTCAATTACAGTCCCAGAACCACACGATATTATAATTCAGAAAAGCCCTAATAAGCCGGGATTATTACTCTCCGCAGAGAGACAGAAATCCCGGGCTTTGATACCGATAAGAATCGAGTTTCAATCGCAACTCCCTGCCTTGCTTGAACGCGTTGGCGTGTACGAAGATTTTATTATGGCCGCGCAATGGTTTCCCCAGCTTGGTGTTTTAGAAAAAGGCGGCTGGAAATGTCATCAGTTTCATTCCAACTCAGAATTTTATGCAGATTTCGGCAGCTATGATGTTTCACTGACTATCCCCTCAGACTACGTCGTTGGTGCAAGCGGCGAGATGACTGAACGTAAACTCATGCCGAATGGACTACAGCAGCTTCGATTTAAAGCAGATAAGGTACACGACTTTGCATGGTGTGCCGATGCAAGCATGTATGAGCAAATCGAAGTTGTTGAAGATTTTTTAAAGCAGCTACCACCGACACGAATACGCCTGCTTTATCAACCTGAACATGAAGGTGAGATAGCCGATCGAATTATGCGCGCAGTAAAAAACGGCTTACGCTACTTCGAATCCCGCTATGGTAAATACCCATATCCACAGCTAACCGTTATCGACGCTCCAATCTTTAATGCTGTAATGGAATATCCAACACTCTTCCTCACCGGTAATTTCGACGGTTATAAAAATCCACCGGCACCGGCAGAGTCATATCCGAATAACAATCTTTTCCTGGAAAGACTAACACTGCATGAACTTGGACACCAGTGGTTCTATGGCGTATGCGCGAATAATGAGGCGGAAGAAGCCTGGCTGGATGAAGGGCTCACCGAATACATAACGGCAAAAGCGTTTGAGAAACAATACGGCAAAATTATGCAGCTCGATGAGAAAGGCAATCCATTACCCGTTCGCGACTTTCGCAAGGATCGCTACATAGCCAAGCCGGACGTATTACCTTCAACCTCAAAATCGTGGGAGTTTCTCACCTTCGGCGATTATTACATTGCCAGCTATGTTAAGCCAAAGCTGCTTTTTTACACGCTGGATAACGTGCTTGGTGAAACAGTAATGGAAGATATTTTTCGAACGTTTTATCAGCGTTTTTCTTTCAAGCATCCCAAGGCAGAAGATTTTTTTCAGGTGGTTGAAGAAATTGCAGGTAAAGCGGTAAGTAATCAGGTCATTGAATTTTTATCCACAAGTGAGATATATGATGTTGGTGTAACTTCAACTACTGTTCTGCCAGAGATTTTCGGTAACATGCCGGGAAATTTATCTGTCGAAGTGATTGTTAAATCACCAACAAAACCCCCGTTCTCAAACAAATTTGAAATTAATCTGATCCTACAATCTCCTTCACATTCGAACAACAGTGAGCAATACTTCATTTCCCTCGATCCAAATTCTCTTATTGAGTTTGATATAGACCGCAGTAACAACAAAATTCAATTTTCACCTCAAGAAGAAGATTAATGACAGCAATCGCGCAAATGCGATAAATTATTAAGTTTCATCAAAATCATCGGGGAGGTAGTATGAAGACATATTGGATAATCTTCACGCTATTGATTGTTTCTGTTTCACTTTTAACCGCCCAAACCAAGAAGTCAGCTGTGCTTCAGGAAGACCAGGTCGCATTCGAGGTCAATAACAGCGGCATGCTCATTTCCGCATCATCAAATGCAGACGTGCAGTGGCCACTGCCGGATGCCAATCGCTATTTGGAGCACGTTGGTCTAATTATCGGTGCAGAGGTTACGGATCAAAACGGAGTACTACAAACCATCTTCAGTGAAGGGTTTGGAATTGAACTTGGAGGAGATTTCGATCCGGTTACGCAGGAGAATTGGGGGTTCTTACCGCTAGAGGGTTATGATAATCCCTCAAATAGTTCGCTGGCACGCAGCGACCAGCAAGACACCTGGGCAACAAACTGGTTTTGGTGGCCGGGACTTCTGGGCAATAATGTCTTCTCTGCCGATTTAGAAGCATTCTGGGGCATGCATGACCGCAATAATAAAGAATTCGAGTATTTTCCTTATAATAACCAGCCTGACTGGCGTGGACTGGGCCTCGAAGTAGAGGGCCGGGCCTATCAGTATAGAAATATTGCTTTTGAAGACATTACTATTTTTGTTTTTGATATTAAAAACGTCAGCGATAAGCAGCTAAATAAAGTCGTTGCGGGAATTCATGGCGATTCTAACCTTGGAGGACCGAACAACTTTGCTGATGACAGCCTTTTCTTCGATGCAACTGCTAACATGGCCGTCTACACCGAAGTGGCAGGTTCAACTCCCGACCCGAATCTGCCTATTTTTGGTATGGTAGGCCTTCATATGCTGGACACACCAAATAACCTTGGCCTAACGTCTGTTACTGGCTCATATTTCGGTGGCACTAGGAAGGTAAGAAATGATCCCTGGCTATGGCAGCAAACGACTCCAGGCAATATGTCGCTCAGTAACGCTTCGGGTGATTTATTACTGACAATGGGCTCAGGTTACTTTTCATTAGCTCCGGGAGAAGAAACCCGCCTGGCAATTGCAATAGGATTTTCCTACTCGCTTTCTAATCTCAGGGTTGTAATGGATAACGCCGCCTTCATTTACTCGCAGGTTCTAACCGGCATTGATGATCAGCCTGAAAGAACGGTAGAGAGCTTTCAGCTGCTACAGAACTATCCAAATCCATTTAACCCGGAAACAACCATCCGATACGCTTTGCCGATAGCAGCGGACATCAAATTATCCGTTATCAATTCGCTTGGCCAAACGATCCGGACACTCTACGCAGGCCCCCAATCAGCCGGAGAGCATGCGGCGGTATGGAATGGCCAGAATGAAAACGGACAGCCCTCCGCCTCCGGCCTTTATTTTTATCGCCTTGAAACTCCCGAAGGATTGCGGTATCGTAAGATGATACTCATGAAATAATCACGGTGCGTTTTATGCTGCAGAGAACATTGATAATACTTGCAGCTCTGTTTATCCAGAGCTGCTTTACCTCACCTCCTCCTATTCAAGCAGATATCTGGATCAAGAATGCTACGTTGGTAGACGGCAGTGGCTCAGCTGCAAAATCGAATAAAGAAGTATTGATCCATAATGGAAAGATCATTGCAATTGGCGAGGATCTTTCAGCCGTTGCCGATACTATGATTGATGCAGCCGGACGCATCGTTGCGCCGGGTATCATTGATCCGCATGCTCATGGCAACCCACTGGGGAAGTCGACATTCGAAAACTTTATTGCTATGGGCGTCACCACAATTGTTCTCGGCCTGGATGGCTCCAGTGCGATGACAAACAACCTTTCTGAATGGATGAATAACGTACAGGCTAAACGTCCGCGCTTGAATATCGGCGCTTTCGTTGGACACGGAACCATCAGGCGTATGGCAAGCGTAGTTGATACCAGCCATTCAACCCCGGCACAAATTGACACAATGAAGCGCTATCTTGAAAAAGCGTTTACTGCCGGTGCCTATGGAATGAGTACCGGACTTGAATACGTACCAGGTATTTACGCTGCCGAAGAGGAATTGATTGAGCTTGCCAAAGTCGTTGGAGCTCATGACGCACTTATCATGAGCCATATGCGCAGCGAGGATAATGACACCATCGAACCAGCCATTGATGAATTGCTTAGGCAAGGCAAGCATTGCAAGGTACATATTTCGCATATGAAAGTCGTTTACGGCAAGGGTAAAGGCCGTGCCAATAAGATATTGCAGCGCCTTGAATCTGCCAGAGAACGCGGCATCCAGGTAAGTGCTGACGTCTATCCGTATACAGCAAGCTATACCGGAATCGGGATCGTCTTTCCAGCATGGGCTAAAAAGCAGGATCAGTTTGAGGATGCACTGCAAACCAGGCCGGATGAACTGCGAGCCTATCTGCATAAGCGTGTTTATCAGCGTAATGGGCCAGCCGCAACACTTTTCGGGACCGGTAGTTACAAGGGCAAAACCCTCGCTGAAGTTGCTGAAGAAGAGGGTCGTGATTTTGTAGAGGTGCTGATCGACCTGGGCCCCAGAGGAGCATCCGGTGCATATTTTGTGATGGATGAAGAACTGCAGGATGTCTTCATTACCCATCCGGAAATTATGATTTGCACAGATGGTTCACCGGGCATGCGCCATCCGAGAGGTTACGGCAGCTACAGTAAAATTATTGAGGAGTATGTGCAGCAGAAGAAAGCCATTACGCTGGAACAGGCAATTTATAAACTCACCTATCTCCCGGCAAAAACGATCGGTTTGACAGACCGGGGGTTAATTTCAACCGGCATGGCTGCTGATATTATTATTTTTGCTCCGGAGAACGTAAAGAGCAAAACCGAATGGAGCGATCCGTATCAGCTAGCCGAAGGATTTGATGTGGTTATGGTGAATGGCAGGATTGTACGTCAAAACGGCGTGTTAACCGGGGAGCAATCCGGACAGATGTTAAGGCGTGTTACAACCGATTGAGCTTACGTAGTGCCTGAAACTTGTGCAGATACATGCGCAAAATGTTCCGGCGTTTATCATACCTACGCCACTTCTCGGCGAATTCTGCAAATGCCGGATCACCGGACATGCGCGTTAGCAGATCAAGCTGCGTACCAATCATGCGAAAATACATAATCGTTGCCGGATCCAGCTTAGGATAAAATGGCTCAGTACACAAATTATATCTTAGCCAGTAGCCCAGATCATAGCGCGGTAAAAGCTTTTTCAGCGCTTCACACCCTTCTACAAATAATCGTTTCGCTTCTGAATTTTCCTCTACCGCACGCACGTAATCATACAGGCCGAACATGGCAAAAATGGAACCGTCCAGCACACCGGTTAGAAAGTCCGTCGGATATTCTTCATAAAGTGGTCCGGCATCCGTAAAGGTCGTCACCCCTTTCTCTGCAGCCGACACGCTAAATATTGTCAACGCCTTTTCAGCCGTTTGTAAATACTCAGGCTTACCGGTCAACTGCCAGGCACGGAGTAGAATTGAAATTCCCCGGCTCTGCGTAAATGCTGAGGGCCAGGGACCCATCATGCGGAATTCCGGCTTCGGGACATGCGTCAGCCAGTAGTCACCCAAACGCTCACTGCTTTCTTTATTTGCAATAAACCAGTCGGCAATATTAAGAAAGCGCTGCTTATCCTCTTCCGATTCGGTTTTCAGCCAGGTGTGAAATATCGCCAGCCCAAACTGCCCGATCGAAATCGGATAATAAACCAGCTTTCGCTCTTCCACGTCGATATATGTTGGGATCATCGGAATTCCCTGCTCATCAAAGTGGAAATTCTGACTAACACCAGCACGCAACTTCTGTTCATCCATTACAAAGTAATATTCGCGCAGCTCGCGGCTTTGAACATCTTCTGCCAGATCATAGATTGTCTTTTTTCGCCGCAGGTCTTTCAGCAGCTTGCGGGACATGAACAGAATTTTTTCGAGTTTACCGGCCATTCAAAATTTACATCGTATAGTTGAACACGTGATATAATACGCTCTAAACTTAAATCATGGTAAGATTTTTTTACCTGTAAACATTAAGATTAAATATTATTGCTCAGTTTTATCACACCGAGCTTGTCGAGGTGTTTTGTAAGCTCTCAATATTGCTTCGACAAGCTCAGCCTGACAAACTTAAATCAACACGTATATAGCAATTAGTATTGGTCAAGTAGTCAAAGGAATTTAAACTTCTAATTATACTCTTCCAGCAACGCTATGGCGAGCGGGACGTAATCCCCCAAAGGATCATCACGATATTGATTTACCAAAATTGAAACCGTCAGCTCCCTGTCCGGGAAATAAAATGCGATAGACGTAAAGCCGCCGACTTCTCCACCGTGTCCCCACATCACATATCCATCTGTTGCGATGCGAAATACACCCAAACCATAACCGATCTCTGGTGAGAGCTGTAGATAGGACTTCATTTGTGCAAGCGACGATTGGTTCAACAGCGTTCCGTCAAAGATAGCATGAATAGACTTTGCCGTTTCTTCTGCCGTTGACATAATCGCACCAGCAGCATGAGCAGAACTGTATGTAGATTGACGCGCAAAACCGGATAGATCATCAAGCACCTCGTCATCGTTAATGTCATCCCAGGGAGTCGCCAGCTCACCGGCAATCAGATCCATCGGTTCAAACGAGGTATGCCTTAAGCCTAATGGATCTGAAATGCGTTCCCGCAGAAGCGTAGCATAAGACTTTTGGGTCACTTTTTCGATCATCATTCCAAGCAATGTATAATTGGTATTCGAATATCCCCAGCCGCCACCAGGTGAAAAATACGGAGCCTGAACAAAAGGGAATATGTCTTCCAGGCTCCAGATGCGGCTCAAATTTGCTTCTACTGCGTCATCATATGCATCTTCCTCAGTAAAGTCATAAATTCCGCTGCTCATATTTAATAACTGACGCACAGTTGCGCTATTATCAATATTGGGGTGGGACAACTGAAGCCACTTTCCAACAGAGTCCTCCAGAGACAGCATTCCTTCTTCGACCAGCTGTAAAACAATCGCAGCTGTAAACGGCTTTGTTGTACTACCAATCCCCAAAATCATGTTTTCCTTAATTGCTGTTTTTGATGCCGGATCTGAGTATCCGCTTACACCCCGCCAGACGTTACCATTTCTATCCATTATTGCAGCCGATACTCCGACGAGTGAGAGCTGATTCAACCCATCATCCAGAACCGCCTGTAAGTTTGGGACATCGCTATTAGAATTGGGGCCACTGCTGTTATTGTCGCTACAGGATGTGAGGAAAATTCCGAGGATCAAAATTGTTAAAGTAAAGATGTATTTAAAAGATTTCATGATATAGCTCCTTAATAAAGTCCGGGGAACAACCGTCCCCAGGGTCATGTTTTATTGAATTGTAAAGGTGAGCATGTAAGCAAGCATATCACCGTCGATATTCTTATCGAGGTCTACAAAGTCACCATCTCCCCCAAAACGCTGCTCGCGATAGGTTATGTTTTTAAACTGAACTTCGAAGCCAATACCGAAGTGTCGATTGATAGAGTAATCGCTTCCGATCCCAAGGAAAAAGCCGGTACCGGCAATAGCGTTATCCGTATCCTCTTCACCGATTGCATAGCCACCGACACCAACCCGGCCATAAGGCTGAAGCCGATAGTAAGTCCAGGGGCTGTATTTCAAGGACAGCTCTAATCCGACGAAAGCCTGAGTCAGATCATTTTCATCTGCTGACAACCCTGCGAACATACCGGTAAACCAGGCAGAGAAGGATTCGTTGAAGCCATATCCCACACTGAGCATACCGCCACCACCGGCATTTAGTCCACCCTGTCCTGTAGGATTAGCTCCCCCAAGACTTAATGCGGCCTTAAAGCCACGCTTGGATGTATAGGGTATTTGTGTTTCCTGTCCAGCCCCGGTTGTCGTCAGAATAACCAGCACCAGTAAAATTCCTTTGATTGTAATTATTTGTCGTAACATGATATCTCCCTTCATTTGAGAATCTTTTTAGAAGGCCTATTTCTTTGCGCGCTAAAGCATCGGCTAAATTGATTACTCAAAGATGGAGAAAAAATGCAGGTTGATCGTCCGTGATTATAAATGTGGACTTTTTAGGTGATTTCGGAACGTTTGGTGAGATTCAGAACGTTTGGAGAGCTTAGGACAGTGACTTCAACCACTCACGCGGTGTTTGGCCGGTCGCTTTTTTAAAGAAGGTATTAAAGGCCGTTTTGGAATTGAAGCCGCTATCAAATGCAAGACCGAGAAGCGTCATATGCTTATTGGACGTATCTTTGGCCTTCGCCATAAATGCATCCAGCCGATATCCATTCACAAATTCATTGAAGTTTTTTCCCAGTTGCTCATTCAATAGCCAGGAGAGTTTATTGGGATGCATATTCAGGTCTTCAGCAAGGCTACGTAAGGACAATGAAGGATCAAGATATGCTTCTTCCTCTTCAATATGACGTAATAATTTTTCGCGAAGTTTCTTCGCCTCAGGCAGGCTAATCAGATCGGATGAACTTTCCTTTCCAGCAAGCTCATGATGATCCGAAAGTGCATAAATTTCCTCAATAGCTTTTTTCCACTCCTCATGATGATGGAGTGATGTCAAGGAGGGGTCAACTTTTAACAGCGTCATCAATGGCTCACGACGCTCCGTTCCTTCGTGGATCAACTCCAAGGACCTTTTATGATTGCCATTGTAATTTTCAATATAAATCATAAAAAAACGAACGCGTTCATGATTCGCGTCAGTCAGATGTTCTGTCAATTGCTTCAGCCCGGCTTCGGTTTCCGTCTGATCTTTTAACCCGCAATAAGCAAGAGTCCGCATTATCTGCTTCTCGATATCTGCTCCTTCAATCGCAGGTATTTTTTCTGCAACAGCAAGGATCGCTTCAAAGTCCTTCTGCAAATACAGCGATAATGCGTAAATGGAATAGCCTACCATAAAGGACGGTTCCAGCTCAATCTGTCGCTCGAAGAAGAAGTTGGATTGCTCAAACTCCTGAATAATATAATAATAGTACCCCATGAAATAATTATTCAGTACTGCAAGCGGATCCAGCTGATAAGCCGCTTGTATATGCTCAAAAGATTGCGGAATTCGTCCCTCCAGAATGAGGGTAATAAACATTTTCTGATGTGCGTCTGCATATCCCGGACGGAGTTCTAACGCTTTTGTCAGATGTTTAACAGCATTATTAAAGTCCCAATTCCAATTCAACGCATGCCATCCAAGTGAGTGATGACATTCCGGCAAATACTTATCGAGCTGTAGAGCCCGATCCAGGGATGCCTTTCCAATATTCAATGCTTCTTTTACCGGCATCATCCCGCTTGCCGCAAGCATATTGTAAGCATAATGGATGTTTACATGAGCCTGTGCAAAGTCCGGCTGTTGCTCCACGACCTCCTGAAGCAAGCGAACGCCCTCCCGAATATCATTCAGGTTAAAGCGATAAAGTAGAGCTTTCCCTTTTAAAAACGTTTGATAGGTAGTAACTTCAATATCCTGGTCATAAACCAGAGACTCTCCAATATGCAAATGTCCAAAGTTTTCTCGAATCTGATCGGCGATCAGCAAACTGATTTCATCCTGAACAGCAAAGATATCTTCCAGATTTCGATCAAATTTTTCAGACCACAGATGAAAGCCGTCATCCGCGCGAATCAGCTGTGCGGTTATGCGTACGGCATCTTTTTCCTTTCGAACGCTTCCCTCAAGCACAAGCGTAACGGAGAGCTGTTCGGCAATTGAACGGATATCCAGATTTCTGTTTTTGAAAGCAAAGGCAGAGGTGCGGGCGGTTACTTTGAGGCCGTTGATTTTGGTTAGGGCATTAATAATCTCTTCGGTGATACCATCACTAAAATATTCGTTTTCCGGATCAGCGCTCATATTTACAAATGGCAGAACCGCAATAGACTTATCCGGACGATTAACCGTAGGATTGATGGGCATTTTGGAAAGAGTATGTTTAGTGACAAAATGAGATCGTATACCAAATTAAACATCAACAAACATTTAAACACAAGTAAAAACGTTGAATCAGAGCACAGAACTCAGAGCTCAGAACTCAGAGTATAAAACCTTGGACCTTGGACCTTATAACAATTCCCGCGTCTCCCGACCACACATGAACAGCGCATCGACGATTGACAGATGCGAGATAAATTCTCCCCACAGCTGCGGATACTCCGGATGCTGAAAAGATGAATACTGCAGTTTGATACCAGCGTCGTTTAACTGCTGCTCATTATTATAATCTTTACCGCCTCCGGTTCCGGAGAGATAGCAGTTGGCATCAACCGCCCGGCAAATATCAATAATCAGATCGGTCTTTTGGCCGAACTCGGACAGAATTTCAGATAGGCGCACGCGTTTTGTCCCAATATTCAGATAGTCTGCTACGGCATCAATGAGTCCGACATTCAGCTCCAGAAGGGCTGTATGTTCGAGGATTTCCTTCTCAACAAGTGAATAGACTTCTTCGAAATGCGGTGCTTTTCTGTAGGCATGCTGTAGCGTTTTCAAATGCTTCTTCTTCCACTTATCGCCTGCGAACGCGACTTCTGTATATAAAGCTTTGCCGTCTTTACCCCCGGGTATACTCAGCGGCACTGTTAGAAAGTTGGCACCATTTGCCGTTTTAATCCGATTGCGAGGAGAGAATGATTGTCCACGCGGATATTGCACAATGTCGAGGTAGACAAACACATCGCAGTGCAACATTTTAGAAAAGTATCCCAACCAGGGGATGTAATTGGCCTGATGCATGGCCATAATATTATTTTTCATCTAATCATTTTCCTTTAGGGATACTTAGCCGCAAATTGATCCAATAGTTTTTGAAACTCGGCTCGTTGTTCGGAACGATCGGCATAGGATCGGAATGGAAACTCCGCAGGTGGATTTTGTGCGATTTGCAGCTCATAGTTATTTGCCGACTGTGCCTTTCCTTTTACATCATTGAGTACGGACATCGGATCTTTTGCCAGCTGCTCATACTTTATCGTAACGGAACAATCCGCATGTTCCTGTACCTGTTGCTTATAATAGCGATGAAGAAAATAGACCTGCCCGGCAATTTGCTCCATATAATCCAAATCCTTGATTTCATCATACTCAATCGGCGTATAGCTCCACCAGGTATTCAGATCACTATAGTATTTTTGACGAGCCTGGAGAATAGAGATAGCGCTGTCCAGTGGATCGCGCTCGATATAAACATAAACCACGCTTCCAAGAGTTTCCTTCAAAACCTTCAAATGATATGAACCAAATATATTTTTGAACACCATCGGCTTATCGAATTCCTGCTGGATGCTGGCAAGTACGCGCCGAACGTGCTGCCAATCAATATCTTTTTCACGCTCCCGTACCTCGGTTACATCGCTCATATTCTCTTTCTGCAGCAAGTCGCGCCAGAAGTAACCAAATTCATGAATATCCTGCGGTTCTTTGGTGCGGGCATAATTTGAACGAAAACTGCTAAAGTTTTTCTCGCCAAATGTTGCTTTTGAAAGTCTTATTCCGTGAATGGGGGTTAACCAAAAGCGAGCAATCAGGTTGTTAATATAGCCACAGTCCAGTGATGCCGAGAGCAACTGACTGAGCAGAGTTGTTCCGGAACGGGGTGCACCAAACACAAAGATAAACGGATGCTCTATCGGATACTCCTGATAAAAGCGTCCTTCGCGTTCCAGTAGCGCCTTATTCAGTTCAAGGAAGAAATTTTCTTCAGCCGGCGGCTTTACATAACTGCCTTTGCGCTTATCATAAAAATCTACCAGAGATTTGTCCTTCATCGTAATGCCTTTACTAGGTTATAAGCCAGCGGATCATTTCAAATGCTTCAGCATAGCGCGTACCGCTTTGAACACCACGTGTTCGCGCCAGGCTTCTCACAAACTCTTCATTGGCGTAGTTGCGGCCAGCATTGATTTGTGACTGATAGCAAGCGATAGAATCTATTTTAGTCTTTATGTGTGATTCTTCTAAATGGACATAGGCATTGGTCGTAATGGCCAGATTATTCCAGGGCATTTCATATCCGAGGATACGCTTAAACTTAAATGCTCTCAGCCCTTCCATATAAACGGTCTGATGATCCTGATGCACGTCATCACTTGAGGGAACAAATACAAGATCCGGATCGATCTCTTTGCGTAGCCGAACGAGTTCTTCCAGAATATCCTGACGAAATTGCGGAAAGTGTCTAACGCGATAACGAAAGTTAATCAAATTATCCGGAGCTATTCCGAGCACCTTACTGGCAGCCTTAACTTCGTGCAAAAGAATATCTTTTGGAAGGCCTTCCGGAACCGATTCTTCAGCAATGGAGAATGTAGCGTAATAGACATCTTTACCTTCTTCTATAAGCTTTGCAATAGTCCCTCCACAACCGAACTCTCCATCATCTGTATGGGGGCCAAGTACCAGCACGCGTTCAACATCTTTCATAAGGTTGCCTCAATTTTTAGCATCCAGAATTTCATTAAACAGTTCAGCAAGTCGTTCAACCTGAAATTCTGTTGAGTATGAATTTAACTGATTCTGATTATCCAGCAGGGTTGTACCGTCCTGTTTCCACTGTTCGAAACAGCGTAACACAAAACTGGAAATACCTGATACATCTTCGTATAAAAACAGCTCCCCACTACCGGTTTCCCGCAACATTGTTTCGGAGACGCTTGGCTTTACGCCGAGTGTCAGAATAGGTTTTCGAAGCGCCAGATAGTCATATGTTTTTGCGCCGACATTCTTATCGGCATACGAGCTTTGCGCCACTGGCCTGAAAAGCACGGCTGCCTGTTGCGCAAACTGCATCAGTTCGCGATGTGGCATATAAGGTAACTGCTCAATATTCAGGTGATTGTATTGTTCAAATATAGTATCAAAACCATTAAAAATCCGCCCTACAAACTGTATGGTAACCTGCTCACGGATATCCCGGGACAATGTTTCAACAGCCTTAAAGAGTGATTCCGGGTTTTGATAGTTGCTGAGACTTCCGATAAACAAAATGCGAAAGTCTTTCAATTTATCTTGATTCAATTCTATTGGTTCAAAACCGTTCTGTATCACCTCATACCGGTTATCTGCCTTATTCCCCAGCATTTCTTTTACGCCCTCGCTTACCGTAACCACAGCATCGGCTTTTGAGAGCACGCTTCGTTCCATTCGCTTGTCCAGCGTATCGCTTAGCGGATTCTTTTTCAGGTTCGCCGACCAGAAAGCTTCTGTCCAGGGATCACGAAAATCGGCAACCCAGGGAACTCCCGTTGATCCCGACAGTCGCTTTGCTATCAGCTGCACTGTATGTGGTGGTGATGATGCAAAAATCAGATCGACGTTTTCTTCCCGTATAATTCGTTTCCCCTCTTTCACGCCGGAAGGGATCCATCCTATCCTGGCATCGGGAATGAACACGTTTGCCCGAGCCCAGGTGGCCAGCTTATTTTTAAACCCAGCACTGTGATTTTCATTTAGTACAAACGTAGGCAGTTTTTCATCCTTACCCTTACCCGTAAGGCGGCGATATAAGCTATAGGGTTCAAGTATGGAAGAACGATAGACACGACAGTTCTCGGGTATTTTGGCGACCAGACTTTCGTCCTTCGCCGGGTAATCCCCGTCTTCCACAGTAAGGATTATCGGACGCCATCCAAATTTCGGCAGCAGCTTTGTAAACTTCAAGACTCGCTGTACGCCGGGTCCTCCTGCCGGTGGCCAATAGTAGGTTATTATCAGAACATTTTTCATAACCGCACCTTAATCAAAATAGGACTCCAGGTGGAACTCCTTTTCTTCAAATTTGCGGCTGTCCAGATACATTTCTTTCCAGATATAAAGCCCGGTTAACAACCAGAGGTAGAAGTAATGCCATCGCATTCTCGGATGCGGCGGTGCTTCGATAATGCTGCGAATATAGTCGTAGTTAAATATGCCATCACGCTCTATTCTTCGGCGCGTCAAAATCTTTTCTGCTGTCGGCTTCAAATCCTTCTGAAACTGCAGGTATGAGTTGAAGGTAAATCCCCACTTTTTCTTTTTGATGATGCGTTCCGGCAGATAAGAGGTCATCGCTTTCCGTAGCAGATACTTGGTTTGCGTACTGCGCATCTTCTGCTTTGCCGGAATGGAAAACCCGAGCTTTACCAGATCGAGATCCAAAAACGGCACCCGCTCTTCTACCGAATTGGCCATCGACATGCGGTCTTCAGTCAGCAAATAGTCATTCACCATCTTGCTGTTGAACTCGGCGAAATAGACCTGCTCCAGAGCAGACTCACCTTTAGCAGCAAACAGGCTTTCAAACTGTCCCATTACCGGTTTTATATCATTTCCTGAAAACCCCTTTGCATAAATCCGTTCCCAATGCCGCCGATCGAAATCCCAGACGTTACGCAAAATAAGATAGGATTTTGCGACATTGCCTGATGCCAGCGCCATCTGCAGGCCGCGACGATATTCATCCGTTGCCAGAGAACCGGTAGCAGACTGTAATCGATATAGTGCTGAGCTAAACCCGGAGAGAAGATGCTTTTCCACAGCTGCCGGCATTACTCGATGCGCTCCGTTAAGCAGATACATGAACTGGTGAATATCATAACCTGAGAACAGTTCATCCCCCCCGAGGCCACCAAGCACCACTTTCACGTGCTGACCGACAAATCGAGACATAAGGAATCCCTGCAGCAGATTAATCTTGGGTTCTTCCGCATGCCAAATCACTTCCGGAAAAAGACGCATCGGATTTAAGTCCATCGTCAGTTCGTGATGGTTCGTTTCATAAAACTCCGCTGTAGATCTGGCATCGTTCAGTTCATCTGTCGGCTCATTAAATCCCATCGTAAAGGTACGGATATCGGACACGCCAGACTCGCGCATCATAGCAACGATTGAACCGGAGTCCATGCCTCCGGATAGATAAACTCCCAGAGGCACGTCACTCACCAGCTGCCGTTTCACTGCTCGCTTTAAAGCATAGGGAATTTCTTCAAGCCATTCATCTTCAGACTTATGGCGATCAATTTTGTATTCGAGGCGGAAATATGGCGCTTTTTCCTGTATGGTACCGTTTTCGACTATCATATAATGCGCCGGTGGGAGGCGATGTATATCCTTAAACAGCGTTTCTTCAGATTGTGTGTAGCGCAGGTTTACGTGATAATGCAGTGACTGTCTATTGAGCTCACGGGGGACATTCGGATGAAGGAGCAGGCACTTTTGTTCGGAGGCAAATAAAAAACGATTTCCTTTGGCAAAGTAATGCAGCGGCTTAATTCCAAAATGATCTCTGGCTAAAATCACCTTGTTTGTTCCATCGCGCTTATCGAGTATCGCAAAGGCAAAGATTCCGTTTAGGCGAGCAAATGATTTCGTTCCATCGGCCTCATATAATCTTAAAACAACTTCCGTATCGGACGCGGTTTTAAAACGATAGCCACGCTCCATCAATTCATCGCGAAGCTCTTTATAATTGTAAACTTCACCATTGTAGATAATACAGAGATCACGGTCAGGCGTAAAGACAGGCTGGTCTCCTGTTGCAAGATCAATAATACTTAGGCGGCGATGACCAAAACAAACGTCATCATCCTGGTGTACGCTGAAAGCATCTGGCCCACGGTGGGCAAGAATACCGACCATCCGCTCAACCAGTTTACGGTTATCGGTACCAGCCTCAATTACTCCGCAAATTCCACACATAATTATCCTGCAAGATTCAGATCATAGAACGTTTATATTGCGTCAATTTCCCTGGGTATTCAAGCTCTTTTTTATGCCGTTTCCGACATATCTGCGGCAAGATTCTTTAGCAAGCGATAAAGCCAATAATTATAGACAGCATAGAACACGGCTGTTGAAACCGATAATGCCCAAAGCATGTGCAGGACATCTTCCCGGAAAACATACATTGCGACGAAACGAAAGATTACGGAGGCGCCGATAAGAGCAACCTGGACTTCCTGTCGATTAATAACCGAATATGTAGCCCCAATTGGTGAGCTGAGAAAGCGAAAGAAGACTGCCGGTGCAAGAATTGCCATATAGATTCCGGATGCACTGAACGCTTCACCAAAGACCTTTCCTGCCAGGAAAGGAGCAAGTAGGGCGATTAATCCAATAAGTCCTCCCCCTAAAAGGAACAAACGCTTCAGGGTAGACAAATAAACCGGCAGGATCTTACCGGGGTGTTCATTATAGGCTTCAGATGCTGCCTGAAAATACACCTGTTGTACGGAAGTGCCGACCAGATTCACCGGCATCACCATCGCCTGATTTGCAATCGCGTAAATGCCTACAACGGTCGGGTCATAATATGCCGCAAACATAAAAACCGGTAGCTCCAACGAGAAGTTATTCAAAAAGACAGACCCGGTATTGATGAGAGGGAACTTCTTATATTTTGCCATCAGCTCCTGCATGCGGAACCAGCGAATATGTCTGACCGCAAAAAGCCGCCGTCTAAGCACCAGCCAAATCGGTATACACAATCCGACGATGTAACCATAAAACAATCCCAGAAAAGATGGCGCTATTGCTCCCCATGAAAGGGTCACTCCCTGGTGAACAGCTGACTGGTACAGCTTATTCAGTGCTAAATCGTTAAATCGTTTATAGCGTATCAGTAAAAACCGGCAGATTTGCAGCAGTCCCATCAGAAAGATTGCTGGTAAAAGCAGGAAGGAATATGCTTTTAATGCAGTTGCGTTCAATACGCGAAGAAGATTATCCTGAAAAAAGAAAATTCCTACTGCGGCAAAGAGAGTAATAACCACCAGGGTAAGGAATGACAAAACCACCAGATGATCAGCATCGGTATCTTCTTTCGGAAGTACGATGGCAAGTTCATATTTTAACGATGCTACAATCCCAATGATCAGACTGATTGAAAAAAATGTTTGAAACTCACCGATGTCACTTCCGGTGTAAAGGCGGGTAATTATAACCAGTGCTCCTGCACGAATAGCATTCGCAACAACAGTACTGGAGAACAACTTCAATACGTTATTTACAAACTCAGACTGCCCGAAGATTTTGTTCAGGAGTTCCCTCATCCTATACACGGCAACTGCGATCTAGTCCAGCGGTATACCGTTACTCCCTCCATAGCGCTTTTCTTTATCCAGCTTTTGATAGTGCTCCTTTTTCCGATACTTCAGCACTTTTCCCGGCACGGCACCTAATATTGCCAGAGGTTCAACCTTCCCACTTACCACGCAGCCCGCACCAATAATTGCCCCCTCACCAATATGAGCGCCCGGAAGAATAACCACGTTCATACCAATCCAGACATTGCGCTCAATCGTTACCTTACGATAGCGAAAGGTCTTGTCGTAGGGAAGTACTTCGCCCTCGTAATTATGGTTATGCGTATAAATCACAAGGTTTCTGGAGGTATGTGTATTTGCACCAATAAACAAGCCGCCTTCTCCGCGGATAAAGGCATTATCACCTATGTGAACATTATCTTCAATTTCAATGTTTTCTGCCCCGGTAACGCGGCAAACACCGTTAAATCGTACTCCCTGCCCCACGCTTTTCAGGCTCTTACGATATCGCTGTAATAAATAGAGATGGATAAGGCGATTGCGTACCATCTTCCACTTATACAAAATGTTTCCCAGCAATACCATCATGATCCTATCCTCTGCCTTCGCTACAGCAGCTCATATTCATACCGTTCAGCAAGCGTTGCAAAACGTCGTAGCGCCGATTTATCTTCATCCGTCCACTGCTTATACTTCGGAAAGTTTCCTTTTCGCTGCGGGTTGGCAGGTTTTTGTAGAATTCGATCAACGGCCCGGCGATTATAACCGGACAGCTTGAGGAAGTCAAAGATCCGCTTCGACTCCTCGGTAGAGGCAAACAATGTTTCTGCGCGAATCTGTAAAAAGCGTTCCGGCCACTGCTCACGCAGCGTTTCGATAAACTGGTTCGTTTCATTCCAGAGCCAGGCTATTTTTGCAACCCTTGATAACCCATTCCATTCGGAAGTTAAATCTCCGGTAACCGGGATAATCCGACCGATGTCATGTGAATGCTCGCCGGTATACCAATTACGCCGCATCCCGCTACGCACAAAGTCCGCCGGATGGCGAACCAAATGAATAAAGACCGCATTTGGAAAAACCTGAGGGATTATCGGCGCAAAAAACGTGATCTGATTATTGGTCTCAATATAACGCTGCTTTCGTCGGGCTGCCGCAAGCAGATATTCTTCACGCGCACTTAGAAACACTTCCTTAAAGAGATCCGACTTTTGATGGATTTCTTCGTAAGCTCGTTTTGAAGCACGAAAGAGTTCAGGCCTGGGTTCATGTAAAGGGGCAGCATTTTCGGCCAGTTCCAGAATACGGGTCAGCAAAAGCGTGCCGCTTCGGCCAGTGGACAATACAAAGCAGGGAGACACATTCTTCCATTCCGCTTCAATGCAATCGGACAGGAACAATTTGCTCTGCGGAACCATTTTGTCGGCCGCACCGTGAAGCTGCTTCGACCAACGCAGAAAGCGTCCGGAGCTACTGAGTAAGAGTTGCCGCAGAAATTGCCTGTTCATGTTTTATCCCGCCTTGCGAGCAATTTTAATTAATGTTCTTATCGGAAACAAATTGTTCTTAGATTTACGCATGTACCCGGGCTACGCATATATCATCGACTATTTTCGTCGACTCTATCACCTTCCGGAACAGGTTACAATCGGATACGGTGATCCCGCAACGAAAGTAAACATTATTCCCAGCAAAACCAGCTACTTTGAGTCCTTTACCCCTTTTGATCCCAGTCAGCTTGTTATGAAAGAGTGGAAGGGGGTAAATCTACCCTTTTTATTTGCCGATTCCGATACGTCTCCGATTTTACAGCAGAGCGGAGAAAACATCACAATTCCCTATGATATTATCGCATCGGCCTTCTTTTTCCTCAGCGGATGGCAGGAAATCGTTTACCATCATAAAACCCTAGCCCCGCGTTACGCGTATTCAGACAGCCTGCAAAGCAAGCTGAACATCACAAACATTCCCGTTGTAAACTATTATTTTGAAATACTTTCAGAAGCGATCTCCAGTGTTTACAACATTGAGCTAAAGCCGGTCCCCTGGGATGATGCCCCCTTTGCTATTTTTCCAAGTCACGACATAGACACCTGTAATAGCGGCTGGAAACAGGATGCAGCCTTCGAACTGCGCAACGGTCGTTTCATTTCCGCAGCGGGTATAGCCTACCGGTCATTCTTTAAGCAAGACGACTGGTTTAACTTCGACCGTATTATGCAGGTTGAAGCGGAACGCAATGCAACCTCCACCTTCTTTTTTATCGGCACACAGGGCAGAATTTTTCAGAATGGGGCGGCAATTTTGAATGCTGATCCCATAGACGACATTAAACAATTCTACCGTAAGAAGCCGGGGCATTTGCTTACACCACTCAGTAATGCGGATTATAATATCTTCTCGGAGAGAATGCGTTCTATTTGCCGATCAGTTCGCAATTCAGGCTCCGAGGTTGGAATACACGGTGGTTTTACCAGCCACGTCGACGAAGAGCTCTTCCAAAAAGAGAAAGCACGTTTTAATACACCTCCTATCGGGAATCGTTTTCACTATCTATATTTTGATCGAAACCAAACCCCTTCCCTTCTTGAGCGAGTAGGAATAGAATATGACTCTACGCTGGGCTTCGCAGAAGTTCCGGGCTTTCGAAATGGCATTGTACACCCCTTTTATCTCTGGAATGCTCAAAAGCAGAAGCCCCATTCCTTTCTGGAGTTACCTTTAATCGTTATGGATACAACCTTTCGCAGCTATATGAATACGCCAAAAGAAGAGATAATGCCGATAGTAAAAGGCTTATTCGATGAAACAAACAGATTTGCCGGAATGATCAGTATTCTATGGCATAATAATTATTTCTCGGATCACAAGTTTGCCGGTTGGCAGAACGTCTATGAAGAAATTTTGGATGAGGGAAATAAGCGAGGTGCTTTAATTGCAAGTGGAGAAATAGTAGCGGAGCGGTTTAAGAAATACCTGGCGAAGGGATAACACACCATCCGCCAGGTTGTTTTGCTCTAACTTTCCGGATCGGAAGCCGGCATATTGAGTGCAATATTTTCTTCCGGGATAATGACCCAGGCAATAAAATAGGTAATAAGTATAGGAATAATACCGGTCATAAAACAAACAGCGATCGTTATCAGGCGCAGTAAATTAGCATCTATAGAAAAATAATCTGCAAGACCGGCGATAACGCCACCGAGTTTGGAATCATTTCTGGATCGAACTAAACGTTTCATCTTTACCTCCTCAGGTTTTATATCTTCATCCGGCAGAACCGGTTACAGCTAAAGAAACGTAAAGTAGCGTAAAATGTTGCGAATTAATCTTCTTTTGAGGCCGGAATGGTAATAATGAAGCGTGTACCGCCGCGATAAGCGGAATCAATGACGATATCACCACGATGGGCCTGAAGCGCCAGCTTACAGAAGATCAGACTAAGCCCGCGGGATAGTTTTAAACCGGCATTACGCAGCGCAGGCTGATCGAGCTTGGAAAAGAGTTTTTCCTGATACTCCTTGGGGATATACTTGCCGGAATGAGAGGCGGAAATTTCAACTATTCCGGTATCGTTAATTGAGGTGCGAAACGTTATTTCCGAAAAATCAGGCGCATTCATAAACAGGAATGCGAATATGTTATCCAGAACCCGCTCAAATAGCATCTTATCAAGCTGTACATGTGGGAGAATCCGCGCAAGGTGAAGCTCGCACTTCTTATTATCAAATCTGGGATTATCCTGAATATAGCTCAGCGTCTCCCTGATTATCTGATGTAAATCCACACGCTCATACTGTAATTCGATACTTTCCTGCTCCAACCGGCTGATATCGAGCAAATTTAAGATCATTCGGTGTAGCCCACGGCTGCTACGTTCAATGCGACGCGTATATTTCCCTTCATCGTACTCTTCGCCGTTTTCCCGTACCATATTCATCATCTGCAGGTTTCCCTGGATAACAAATAACGGGTTTTTCATATCGTGAATGATGAGATTGGTTAGCTCTTTTTTCAAGATGTTCTCTCGTTCCAGCAGTTTTTGTTGTTGTATTAGCTGCTGATTCTGCTTGATCAGATCATCATGATATTTTTTCAGGCGAAGTAAAGATTTCACCCTGGCCATCAGTTCGATACTATCAAAGGGCTTGGTAATAAAATCATCAGCCCCAACCTCAAGGGCTTTCACTTTATCTTTTAGCTCCTTGAGAGCGGTGATCATAATAATCGGGATATGTTCTGTTTTGGGATCGGACTTCAGATGGCGACAAACCTGATAGCCATTCAGGCGTGGCAACATCGCATCCAGGAGGATTATGTCCGGCGGCTGATGCTTCACATATTTTAATGCTTCAACACCATCTACTGCGGTTTGTAAGGCATAACCGGCAGGCTTTAGAAAGTAGACCAGCAGGTCGGTACTCTCGCGATTATCTTCTACAATTAATACACTGGCAGGATTTTCATTTCCCATACCCATCCCAATTTGCCCGTTATTTAGAATGTTTCATGAGAAGGCGATAATGCATTGCCGAGGATTATTTTTCATTTTATTGCTTAATTATTTTCGGCTGTTCCCATGAAAACCTTAGAAAATCCAGTCTATTTAAAAGAGTAACATGCTATTAGCTATTCCGAATCGCCATATACCAGTATTCGCTGCTGCTCAAGCCATAACAGAAACAATATGTCTTCTTGTCCAAGTCCGGTACGACGTGCTATTTGTGGCAATGTAAGTCCACTACGCTGTAGATCCAGAACCTGTTGCAGGTGTCTATTCTGCTCCAGCTCCTCTTTTTCCGGAAATACTACTGGGTCGGATTTTTCAATCCGCTGTTCTTCCTGTAGTAGCAAACGAATCAGGTGATCGGCATCCAGTTCTGCTTGAGAGCTCTCTTCCTGTACCGATTCAGGTTGCGAAACTTCGGTTTCCACTAACTCCTCATCTTGCCAGTAGGAATTCCTTCTATCATATTCATCAACTGTATAATAACCATCCTGTAATTCCTCATCTTCCGCATCCTCGTAGTCCCGGTCATGATCTAATGAATCATATGGAATATCATAGTAATCAGCTTTGGAAGGTATAAAGCTCCGGCGATACAGCAATGCCAATCGTCTCTCTCTCCAGCGCCAGAGTTCTACCCCCAGTTTCAGGATCAACACTGCAAGTATAAGCAGAAGAAATTTGTACAGACTGCTGGTGGAAATGCCCAGGAAGCCGGCGTTTTCCTCCCTTGCCCAATCCGGTATTTTAGCGGAAATGGATGCAACTCCCTTTCGCTGAAATCCGCTTATGGAATCGAGATGTGCCCTGTGCTTCACTCTTTCATGATACGTTTCATAAAGCCTTCTGGCACGCGGTTCATTCCCCATTTCCCGATACAAATCGGCAAGGGCTTTATGAACTCCTACGGAGTCACATCCAAGCTGCTGAGCACGACGTAAATTAATTTCCGCCCGTTTAAAATCACGCCATTCAAGACGAATCTGGCCAGCTTTGTAGTATGCCGGAGCAAATTTTTCATCCTGTTTTAAGACGTGCTGATAGCGTTCCAAAGCATGTGGAAATTCATTACGATTCTGTAAGCTTACTCCTTTAAAAAATATTTGCTTCAGCGGATCGCGATAGCTGGAATCTGAAAGTAAAATCTCCAGACGACGACCGTTAACATAGGTTTTAAACGGCACCTTTGCATAAAGGTGAATAGTAATATGCATTTCATCACCAAACCGGACCTTATGGATATCCTGAATGGCAGATCCAGCGGGTCTTTTCCAGGGATCGAGTTGATACTGCCCTTCACCGGGAGGAGACTCGATTTGACAAAAAATACGCGAAGCGGTACCTGAACGGTTGGCCAGGTGCAGCTCAATCGGTTTCGCAGCTATAAATGTCAGCCGGGTTTCTTTTCTGGACTGACTGAAGCGGTATTCAACCGCTTGTAGCTGAGGTGCCAGAAATCCCCAAAGAAATATCCAGAAGAAACCTCGGCTAATTAACAGTTGAAGTGTCTTAATCCGTTTCGGATACTTCATTTGTCACATCCGTATGAGCAGTTTTGTTCAACTGGGGGCCATAAGCCGGAAACTTTATTGTAATCCGGGTCCTGTCAGTTTCAGTCGTCTCGACATCGATGTCTCCTTTGCCATCCTTGACTAGCAGAGCACAGACCACTATTCCAAAGTTCTCTTCATTTTCTCCATATTTCCCGCTGGCACTGAGAGGTTCTTTTATTTGCCTGATAAGCGTTTCGGAGAGGGTAGTTCCATTATCTTCAAAAACAAGCTTACAATACGGACTTTCTACGTCAGTTTGAATTATCAATTCTCCACCGCTACGCAATCGTTTCTTGCAAAACACTAAAAATGCGATGATGGTCTGACGCAGGGTGGTCGCACTAATTTCCACTGCCGGTAATCCACTCCCCTTTTCCATAATTACCTTTATCCCACGTCGGGTTAACTGACTTTTCACCAGGCTATACGCATAGGTAAGCACCTGATTCAGATCGGTTAAAGATTTTGACTCGGATGTACTTTCGAGAGCAATATTTTGTAGTCCCTTAACAATTGTTGCAATTCGCAAGACCTGAGATTCAACCTCTTCCAGCATATTCGGATCGTTTTTTATGCGAGCTATCTGGATCTTGCCCAAAATAACCTGAAGAGGATTATTAATTTCATGGGCAACACCACCTGCAACCTCACCCGTTGCAGCCATTCTGGCAGCACGTACTAACATTGCCTGAGAACGGGCAAGCTCAAAATGGGTTGTTTCAAGATCTTTATAGATGTAGGTGTAACGCAGGGCAACAGAGGCCTGGGCAGCCATCATTTCAAGTTGTCCCTGAAAGGGACCGGAAGCAGCGTCCTCGGAGAGTACTGTAAATACAGCTAGAATTCCCCAAAATTTTGCTTTAGAGCATAGAGGAATTAGCAGAAGACATCCCTGATCTACATCGGATTCAAGAATTTCCTTATAGTTGTTACCTTTCAAAAGAACGGTTTTCAATTCGGACTGGATTGTATCCAATAGCCCGGTTTCATAGAGTTCTTCGAAGAGGCTTAAAAAAACAGGATGATTCACTTCCTGCTGAAGGTTCCACTCCTTTTCAAGCAATAAGAATGAGCCGGCGGCTTCAACACCGCGGAGGTCGTTACAAATCTCGATTAGGTTTTGAATGATATTACCGTAATCCAGATGCTGATTGAGGCGATCAGCAATCTCGGTAAGGGGGTAGCTATCGAAGAGGAATTCATCTTCTCTGGCGAACCGACGACGATACTGTGCCAGCTCTCGTTTCTGTCGCTTTACTTCAGCTGAAAGCGATCTTACTTTTGCGGCATGTTCACTAAGTAGCTGCTGAAGTTTACCGCCGGCACCGGCCTTCTGGGGCTTGGCCGGCTGTTCCACTTCCTGGTGGTTCTTGCTTTTGAAAAACATCCTTATTTTCCTTTCGCAAGTAGACTGGGCACGCCAACTTTTCCTTAAGTCCCTCCCGTCCCACAGTCTTCCTGTTAAACTGTCTGAATCATTTATTAGATCGTAAAAACTTTATTCGATTTTTTTCTCCGATTTGTTTTCCTGATATCTCAGACCCAAAAACTGTCCGAATTTTCAACACCCATTGTCTGAAAATTAAACACTAAACTCTTTCTTAATCATTCGCTTCATACGGTCTATCGTCTCGGAGTGAATCTGGGAAATCCGTGATTCTGATACGTTGAGGACCTTACCAATTTCCTTAAACGTCAGGTGTTCGTAGTAATACAGCGTAATTGCAAGACGGGATTTTTCCGGTAGACGCTTAATGACCTTTACAAGCAAGGCTTTCATTTCTTCATCTTCAATGGACTCCAGCGGACTCGTACAGGCCTGATCTTCAATAGCCTCGTATAGATTATGATCGTCGTAATTGGGGTTCGGCTTGTCGAGAGAGATCATAGAGGTTCGGTTAAGCTGCGACTGCCACTGATGATATTCGGCTTCGCTGATACCCAGGTGACCGGCAATGGCACGATCGGTTATCTGACCGGTTCGAGCCTGCTCAAGTTCCTCAACCACCTTCTTGATTTTATTAGACTTAGAGCGCAGAGAACGAGGAATCCAATCCTGCTTTCGCAGTTCATCAATGATTGCACCACGAATACGGGGGATTGCATAGGTTTCAAACTTGATTCCGAAATAGGGATTGTAGCGGTTGAGTGCTTCGCTTAATCCGATTACTCCAATATTAACCAGATCTTCACGGTCTACATTATTGGGCATGGACTTAAATAGCTTGTTTACTACGTAGTGGACGAGTCCAAGATATTTATTCATTAACTCGTCGCGTCGGGTTGCTGTCTTATCCTCGTAAAAATCTTGCCAGATTTGGTCCACTTGTGCCTTCATCTGCCCCTCTTTTCCTTGTGAGTATTTTCCTCTTTCGGGAGTCTATTCACTGAAGGAATTGTTCTCCCGCTCTAATTGTGCTTTCAGTATGTTCACCGAACTTTGATTCGATATGAAATACATAAGCAAAATCAGTACCGAAAAAACGAAGTAGATTGTAGCAGCTCTAATAAAGTTTTCTTCAAGCGGCATTTCCAGTTGAGCACCGGAAGCCAGGGAAATAAAAAAAATCAGCATTAATAACTTAATCAGTAATCTCGTCATGGGATTATTCCTCATCCGTTTGAGTGTGTAGCTTCCTCTTATGATCAGAGTCCAGCATTCGTTCGTCGTGTTCGCAATTCATTCAGTGCGCGGTGTCAGTAGTTCGCTTCAATAGAAAATTCCGTATTCAAACGACTCTTCTCATTTGTCATCCCATTAGCCTCCCAACTAATCGGTTTGCACTCCTCCTTTATTAAAGCGGTCTGTTATCGCCGAATCTTTAGCAATTTAATTTGCCTGAATACCATTTTTGACAAATGTCACCAGACAAACAGCTTTAAGGCGTGTTTTAACTAAAATCACCCAATATAAGCACACATCTAAACAACTGTTTCTTATACACCTGCATTACCATACAAAATCAATTTGGCCATTTCTTTCAGGTGCGCTGGGCGAAGGTCGGTAGGCACAGTCTGACCGGTTGTAAGGTAGGAAACCGGCAGCTGAAATTTATAAAGCAGGTTCAACATTACACCGGGGGTTGTTGATTCATCCAGTTTGGTAAAGATAAAGCGATTAGGATTGAGATCAGAAAAGCGCGTTGCGACATCAAAAAGAGTGCGCTTTCCATTGGTCAAACTCAATACCAAATGTCGCTCATGTGGATCAGCCGCATCCAGAAACTCCTTTAGCTCACTCAGCTGACGCTGATTTTTTTGACTCCTCCCAACCGTATCGATCAGGATAAAATCATAATCTCGATAGCGTTCAATTTCCTGCTGCATTTCCGTTGGACTATAAACAACGCTTAGTGGAATTCCGGCGATATTTGCAAAAGTTTGCAGCTGTTCAATCGCTGCAATTCTAAATGTATCTGAGGTAATTAAAGCGACTTTACGTCCATGATTCAGCTTTAAATTTGCCGCTATTTTCGCCACAGTGGTGGTTTTTCCGACACCTGTCGGCCCCAGAAGCGCAACTTTATAGCCGGGTGTTTTTACCGATTCGATGGCTGGTGCCTGACGGATAAGCTGAAGCACCAATAGGGCAAGTCGTTTTTCCAACAGACGGCGATCCTGACTCTCTGATGGCTGAGTCTGACTGTATACCGCATCGATGATAGCCTTTGTTAACGCCTCATGTATGTCGTTATTGCGCAACCGCTGCTCTACCTGACGAAAAACCTCAGGCAGATAATGCGTTTGATTTTGCTGAACAGAAGCCATTACATCACGTAATGTTTTCTTTAACCCCTGAATCTCCGCTTCCAAATGATGAATCTGATCCGGCCTGGACCTTTTCAGGTTCATACCCGTCGATTTCAATTTGCTAAGCATCATATTACCGGTGGGCTCTGCCACTGGCTTTTTCGATGCTTCACCGGCATTTCTAAGGATCCGGCGTGATTTACGCTCTATCGGTTCATTTGTAGCCAAACGTCCCATTACACCGCGAAGACGATCTGTAATTTGCGCCATAAGTCTCGTTCCTGATCTACCGGCAGACTGCCGGTTATTTACTGTTTGATCTTCCATGAGATTCTTATCCGATGCATCGTTGCTTAACGGGCTTAGCAAACCATCCCGGTTCGCTACCGAAAGGCCGTCAAAAGGACGTGTAGCCGACACTCAGTGAGGTATGTAGCTTGAACGCCCTGTATTATGAAACGGCTTAATTCACAACTTATATCGACAATCACGTTGTCGAGTGATACCAGTCAAGAAATGCGCCTGAAAGAGCTTTAGGCTCTATTCAGGCACTTACTGATGGTCATATTAACGTAGAATATAATTGAGGAGAAAAAGGCGCTTTAGATGGCCGGCAGGAAGGTGAGATTTAAGAAGTACTCGTAATTTGTTGTGGCAATTCAGCCGTCCATCAGATTTCGAAAGTTCTTCATACCCCATTTTACGCATTAGCTGCAAAATAGACACCCGCAGCTCTTTTTCATCTTCCTGTAAACGGGCCATATCCTTTTGCGACAAGACGGATATCCCGATATTAAGCATAAGATAAACCCGCTTATTTCCCTCCGTCAGATTTACAACTATATCGTTGAGCTCATAATAATATCCCGGGAGCTGTGCTGCTCCGTCATCCTCATTTGCCTGAAGCCCAAACGGGGAAGCCAGAACAATCGATATAAATAGTGCCTTTAACGCACGCTGTCTGATCAACGTACGATGAATTAACAGATCATTAAAAATACTGTATCGTACCAACATCCTTCCTCCCTGAAAGATTGGTTATATAATGAAAACGATTCAAAGAAAATGCCTTAGCCATCCGGGCTGACCCAATATGAAATGCAAGAGTAATGCCAGTAACCGTTTTTTGAGCAACCGTTCAGGAAATAACCCAATTCAGGCCAAATAGGTCAGCCGAGACGACATAAACGTTGAGAATCCGGTCAGCCACTGGTGAGAAAAACACCTGTTTTAAACCATTCTTTTCTTGATACCCGGTTGAATTCAGCGCAAAACCAGCTTACATTGATAGCCTTTTAAACGATGTAAGAAACAGCGTAACGCAGGTAATAAAACGGCATCATGCTCAAGCTGAAACCGATACTATACGCATTCGATTCCTATAAGAGGCTCGAAGCGCAGCTAAACAAGAAAGAGAACCTGGAAGTAAAAGGTATTTCAGGGTCGGCACTTTCATTTGTATTGAACTTTATCCGTGAAACAACCGGACGGGCTCAATGCGTCATCATGCCCGGAGGGGAGGCTGCTGAAAGGCTCTGCGATGACCTGCGTTCCTTTATGCCGACGAACCAGTTTGCTTATTTCCCTTCAGATGAGATCCTGCCTTTTGACAAAGGGCTGTTTACACCAGCTCTATACAGTCAGCGGATGAATGCTCTTGCAACAGCTGTAGAAAACCCTTCTCATATACTGGTAACGACACCTGCAGCACTTCTTCGCAAGGTGCCTCAGCCATCAACATTTAAAGAGAACATCCTGCATTTAAAAAAGGGTGAGGACTTCGAGCGAGAACTTTTACTGGAATGGTTAGTAGACAGCGACTATGAACGCGTCGACATTATTGAGGAAATCGGTCAGTTCAGTGCAAGAGGTGGAATCGTTGATGTCTTTTCATACGAATCCGAAGTTCCCTACCGCATTGAATATTTTGACGATACCATCGAATCCATCCGTGAGTTCGATATCCTCTCTCAGCTTTCCATCCAGCAATTGGAGAAGACGCGCCTACTTGGCAAGTCTGAAGAATCCGGAGAAACCACGTCTGTCCTGAACTTCCTTCCCGATAATTGTCTGCTCTGGTGGGAAGATAAACCGCGCATACAAACTCAGCTTGAACGCTGGTGGGAAGACGCTGCCTCCCGTTTTGAAAACCTGGAAGAAAAGCCGGTTGCCGAATTAACCGATCGCTATGTAACACTGGATGAAACAGATAAGATCTGTCGTCGCTTCCAGCAGTGCCAAAACCTTTACCTGGAATCATCCTCTAACGCCCTCAATTTTGCCACCCAACCTCCGGCGGCATTTCACGGTAATATGAAGCTGTTTGTTGAGCATCTACAACGCTACATCACCAAGCGCGATATCTATGTGCTTCACGACGGAAAAAGCTCCCGCAAACGCCTGGAAGACATCCTTGAAGCGGAAATGGGCACTCTGCCACCGCTAAAATTTATTGATGGCGAACTCCATAACGGCTTTCTTTTGCCGGATGAGAAGATTGAGATCTTTACCGATCACGAGATATTTAACCGCCTGCGCATGCGCCGACGTAAGCGTAAAATCCGCGTATCAGGCAGCCTTATACGCAATTTACAAACGCTGGAATACGGCGATTATGTGGTGCATATCGACTATGGCGTCGGTAAATACAGCGGCACGGAACGCATCCGCATCGCCGGTATTGAAAAAGAATGTATTCAACTGCTGTATGAAGACGATGTAAAACTCTACGTTACGCTCGATAAGTTAAACCGTATTCAGCGCTATGTGAGCGAAGAAGGTTTTGCTGTAAAGCTAACCAAGCTCGGAAGCGCCGAATGGGACCGTGTCAAAAAGCGCACGCGTAAGGCCGTAGAAACAGTAGCCCGTGAACTCGTAGAACTTTATGCCAAGCGCCTTACGCAAAAAGGACATGCATTTCAACCCGATACGCTTTGGCAGAAAGAACTCGAAGCCTCCTTTCCATTTGAGGATACACCAGACCAGGCAAAAGCTACCGCAGATGTAAAGAAAGACATGGAAACATCTAAATCCATGGATAGACTGGTATGCGGTGATGTTGGCTATGGTAAAACAGAAGTTGCCGTACGGGCTGCCTTTAAGGCGGTAATCGACGGCAAACAGGTCGGCGTCCTGGTTCCAACAACAATCCTGGCCCAGCAGCATTACAATACCTTCAGTGATAGAATGGCTAACTTCCCCGTAAATGTGGAGGTCGTATCCCGCTTTCGCACCCGTGCAGAGATTAAGGAAACGCTACGTAAACTTGCCGAAGGAGAAGTGGACGTAATTATCGGAACCCACAGGCTCTTATCCAAAGACGTGAGTTTCAAGGAATTAGGTTTATTGATTGTGGATGAAGAGCAGCGCTTTGGTGTTACACATAAAGAACGCCTGAAAGAGCTTAAAGTAAATGTGGATACGCTGACGCTCACCGCAACTCCAATTCCCAGAACCCTGCATATGGCACTGATGGGAGCACGTGATCTATCGATCGTGGACACGCCACCCGGAAACCGGCTGCCCATTCTAACCGAGATCAGTACCTGGGATAGCCAGCTACTCTATAAAGCAATTACCTATGAGATCGACCGCGGGGGTCAGGTTTTCTTCGTTCATAATCGCGTACAAACTATTGATGCGATGGCTGATACGCTAAGAAGACTGGTTCCAAAAGCAAAATTCGCGATCGCGCACGGGCAGATGCCTGAGCAAGCGCTTGAAAAGATCATGCACGACTTCAACAATAAAGAGTTCGACGTTCTGGTAGCCACCATGATCATTGAAAACGGCGTTGATATTCCGAACTGTAATACCATTATTGTAAACCGGGCCGATCGTTTTGGACTCGCGCAACTCTATCAGCTACGCGGCAGGGTGGGCCGTTCAGACCGACAGGCCTACGCCTATATGATTATTCCACCGCAGGGCAGGCTCAGCGATCTCGCACTAAAGCGTTTGTATGCTATCGAGGAATTTGCTGATCTTGGCTCCGGATTAAAAATTGCCATGCGCGATCTGGAGATACGCGGTGCCGGAAACCTGCTGGGTCATAAACAAAGTGGCTTCATTAATGCGGTGGGCTACGACTTATATCAAAAGATCCTGCGCGAAACCGTCGAAAGTATGCAGCAGGAGACCATGCCGGAGCAGATGACTGTTGAGCGTATGCCCATTGTCGATGCATCGGTTGAAATCGATGCTGAAATGCATCTTCCCGATGATTACATTACTGCTCCAAATGAGAAGGTTATTATCTACCACCGCTTGCTGAATCTCGAAAGCATGACGCTTATTGATGATCTGGTAAACGAACTTCGGGACCGTTTCGGCCCACTACCAGAGCCTGCTTTAACACTTATCGAGATGGTAAAGATCAAAAAGCTGGCCTCTGCCCTCTTTATTAAGCAGGTAAAGATCAAAAAACACCAGATGACGCTGACTTTTGATGAGAAAATAACCAACAAAGACACCTTCGTAGAAAAAGAGCTCCCACGCTACATTAATCAAACCGAAGCTCACCTCAAATTCGTGCAAACAGAGAAGCTGAAAGTTATTGTGGATCTTAAGGGTCGCACCCAACTCGACAAGATCAGCTTTGCGAAATACTTCTTGCAAAATTTATAGCCCAGACCTATTTTTTGATCTTGAACAAAAATGGCTTAAAAGCCGTTAAAACAGTGTATTTATCTGCCGCTTACTCTTGCTAAAACGGCAACCCAATATGAGTTTTCTGTATTGTTAACAATAGAAGTACCGGAGGATATTATGAAGCGAATTGCGTTTCTAACCCTGATTCTGAGTGGACTGTTTTTTACTCAGTGTGGGCTGGACAGCAGCACTGCCGCAAGCATCGGAAACGATCAGGTTACCGTGGATGAACTGGTCGAGCAAATAAAGAAAGACTACCGTGCTTTTAAGCTGCCGCAAATTACTCTCGAACAAAAATATGAGGCCCTCGAAAAGCTCGTCGACATAAGACGCAAGGCGATGTATGCTGAAAAGCTCGGTCTTACCGAAGACCCGGAATATGCCATTCCGCGCGAGAAAAACGACAATCGCCTGATCGCCTTCGGTCTCTATCAACAGGCCATTATCAATACCCTGATGCCCGAGGAATTAATCCGCGAATATTATGAGTGGGAGAGAAATAAGATACATGCCATAGCCGTCGTGATCGGTTATCAGGGAGCCGAGATGTATAACAACGATCGTTCCCTTGAAGACGCCAATGCACGCGCTGCCGAGGTTATTGAAAAGCTGAAAACGGCTGAGAAGCCGGCTGAAGTTGGCCAGGCTTACACCGACGATGCTCGCAATACGGTTGAATTAAACCCCTACTATGTAGGCAAATATACGCCGGAAGTCGACCGTGCTGTTTTCTCGGCAAGAACCGGAGACGTTATTGGTCCTATCAAGACAAAAAAAGGACTGGTTATCATCAAAGTCACCGGTATTACCGAGCAAAATATTGAAATTTCGTTTGAAGAAGCCAAGCCGCGAATCGAACGTGCAGTACGCCGCTACTTCACATCCGGCGAGAAGGAAATGTTCGACGAACTGTCCGAAAAATATCGCCAGAAATTTAACGTCACGGTTAACGACGACAACCTGCCGGATTTCTTCAATAAGGTTAAGGAATGGGGCCAGCAGCCAACAACAACTCTGGAAACGCTTAAAGAAAGCGTCGGTGATGTTGTTCTTGGTCAGGATGCGAATAAACCGTTTCTCGGATCTTCCTTTCTACAAATTTATGGTGAGCAGCTAAAGCGCACTCAGCGCAAGTTCCGTTCCTGGGAAGACATCAAGAACATTATCCAATCCCAAATGACCATGAATGCCTGGGCTGCGGAAGGACGTAGTCAGGGTATAGACGACAAGCCGGATGTTCGCAGGGAGATGAACAGCTTTCGCTTGAATGCTCTTGGCCAGATTCTTATCAAAAGAGAAGTAGATGATAAGATCGAATTAAATGCAGAGAAGCTGGAATCCCACTATAAAGAAAATCTGGAACGCTATAAGGTGCCGGAAAAAATGCGCGTTTACCAGTTGAGCATTAATGACAAGGCACTTGCCCAAAAAGCAGCAAGAGAATTACGCCGCAATCCGGATTTTCAGAAAACCTTTAATAAGTATAAAAGCAACTATGCCAATAAATCCGTTAAGTATACAGCAGGCTTTCAAACCCGCAACTCGCCGAATAAGGACATTGTGAAACTTGCTTTCGATGCCGGGAACGATAAAGTCCTTGGACCGGTAGAAAAAGACGGATCGTTTATGATTATCGGAACCAGCGATTATCAGGCTGAAGTCATCCGAACCTTCAGTGAGGTAGAAAATACAATTCGTTCTGAATTATTCAACAGCATGCGTGAGCAAGGTATCAAAGACCTGACCGAACGCCTGCGTGAGGAATTTACATATGATGCGAATGATGACGCCATTAGACGTATCGGACAGGACTCCTAATATGCTGCTGCGAAAAGCAATATACCTGCTGTTGATGTTGATACTCAGCAGTTGCTTAAATAACAATCAGCAGAACACAAACCTGATTGCGCGCGTTGGTGAATCCGAGCTGACACGGGACATCCTGCTTCCGCTTATCCCACGCGACCTTAGCAAGGACGATCGGGAGTTCTTTATTAAGCAGCTGGTTGATCAGTGGATCCAAAACCAGCTGCTGGTTCAGCAAGCGAAAGAAGACGGTATTGAACTGTCTGCCAGCGAACGATGGCAGGTTCAAAAGCTCAAAAAAGAGCTGATCGCTACCCGCTATCTGAACGACCGCCTGCAAAATATTTCTCCGGTCGCTGATGATGAAGTCGTTGCATTCTATGAGAAGCACAAAAATCACTACGTACGAACTCAGAATGAGGTTCACTTACAGCACCTCTTCTTCGAAAAACTCGACAAGGCAATTGTCGAGGAGATAAAACAGTCCGGTTCGATTGTTAAAGTAATTGAAAAGAATAATTACCTCGGACGAAAAAACGACGTGATAATCGAAGCCAATGGCGATCTCGGGTATCGCGCACTGGATGAGCTACGTCCCGAGTTTCGAAAGGCTATTGAAAAGAATAAAAAGAATACCATCTTCGGTCCTATAAAAACTCGAGACGGCCACCATTATCTGCAAGTCATGGATCGTAAGGACAAAGGTAGTATTCGCTCAATCGATTTGGTAAAAGATGAGATTCTCGCCAATTTAAAAATGCATAAGCGTGAACAAAGCATTAGAAAATTGCGTGAGGACCTACAGAAAAAATATCCGGTGGAAACTTTTTACGATAATATTCTTTAAAAGAACGTATTGTCTCATAAAGGAATAGATAAGAAATGAAACGATTTATTCAAACATTGCTGTGCAGCCTTCTATTTGCCACACCAATTCTGCCTCAGCAAATTATCGATCAGATCGCCGCTGTTGTCGGTAACGAGATTATTCTCGAATCTGAAATCGCAACCATGGTTACTCAATATGTAATCCAGACACGCCAAAGCGATCTGTATACCCAGCCGGAAAAGCTCAAGGGCCTGCAGCAGCAGTTTCTGCAGCGTATGGTTGATGAAAAAATGCTGTTGATTAAAGCGGAAGAAGATACGATTACCGCCGACGAAGCACGCGTCGACCAGATGCTCGCGCAACAGATGAGCGCGATGGTTCAACAAGCCGGCTCAGAACAAAAGCTGATAGATTATTACGGTGCACCGATCGCTCTGATTAAAAAAGATTTCCGTAAGCAGGTCGAAAATCGCATTATCATAGACCAGCTGCGTCAGATGCGTTTTGCTTCCGTTAAAATCAGCCGCCGGGAAGTTGAAAATTTTTATCAGCAGTTTCGTGACAGCCTGCCGAAATACGAAGAGTCTGTAAACATTGGCCATATTCTGATGCAAATTGCACCCAGTGAAGAAAGTACAACCGAGGCGTTTAACCGCATTACCGAGCTAAAACAGCAGCTCGACAGCGGCGCAGACTTTCAGACGCTGGCCAAAGCCCATTCGGAAGACCCAAGCGCTGCAGTTAATGGTGGCGACCTGGGCTGGTTGAATCGCGGCGACCTGGTTAAGGAGTTCGAAGAAGTCGCATTCTCGCTGGAAAAAGGACAGATTTCAGATGTTGTGCAAACTCAATTCGGCTTCCACGTCATGCAGTTGATTGATCGTCAGGGTGATCGAATAAATTGCCAACATATTTTGATTCGTCTACAGCCAAAGGATGAAGATAAGGAACGCACTAAAGAAGCATTGAATGAAATCCGCGGTAAGCTCCTCTCCGAAGAGGCAACGTTCGAAGCAATGGCACTCGAACACTCTGCTGATCCAAACGTACAGGAAGACAAAGGACAGCTCGGAGAGTTTGTTATTGGGCAGTTCCAGATCCCGGCATTTGAAGCAGCGGCAACGTCTCTACAGCCAGGTGAAATCTCCGAGCCGTTTGAGACCGATTTCGGCTTCCACATTTTGAAGGTAAATGAGCGTAATGAAGAACGTAAGCTCTCACTGGAAAAAGACTGGCAGCAAATTGAACGCTATGCTATGGAGTATAAAGGCAGTCAGGCTTTTGAAAAATGGCTCGGCGACCTTCGGGAAGAGATTCCTATAGATATCAAGCTGCAAATATAATTCTTTTCGGGCGCAGAGTGTAACTTCTGCGCCTTTTTTTCATCCAATAGCTGTTCACTCCACCAGGAAAACCTATGAAAGAAACACTGCGCTATCTGGCACCCTACATTGCCCGATATAAATGGAAATATCTTGCCGGTGTAGTTTTCCTACTCTGCACAAACTTCTTTCGCATCAGCAATCCACGGGTCGTTCAGTATGCCATCGATTATCTGAAGTCGGAATTTGCTATTAATACGCTGGCACTGCTTGCCGGGTTAATTATATTAATCGCTATTCTGGAGGGAATCTTTCTTTTCCTAATGCGCAAAAGCATGATTGTCGCTTCCCGTGAGATTGAAAATGATATCCGCAATGATTTCTTTGAGAAGCTACTAACACTTCCTCCGTCTTTTTATCAAAACATGCCCACCGGCGACGTCATGTCCCGTGCAACAAATGACCTTAATGCAGTGCGGTCAATACTGGGTCCCGGTATTGCTTATTCAACCAATACCTCGATGGCATTTCTTTTTGTGATTCCTATGATGCTGCTTATTAGCCCGCGCCTCACCATGTTCGCCCTGCTTCCGTTTCCAATTATAATTATACTGGTCAATCGCTTTGGCAAAGCCATCTATACTCGTTTTGCCCGTATTCAGGATCAGCTTTCAGTGCTTAGCACCCGCGCACAGGAAAACCTGGGTGGCAGCACAATTATCAAGTGGTTTGCTCGTGAAGAGTTTGAAGTTAAACGATTCCGCGAAGAAAACCACGAATACATGGTGCGTAATATTGACTATGCGAAGGTAGATGCCGCATTCCGTCCATCGCTAATGCTCACAATCGGTTGTTCAACTGCTCTGATACTGCTTATCGGTGGACAGCTGATTATCAACGGCACCATTACAATTGGTGAATTCGCAGCCTTTCTACTGTATATGAATATTCTTGTTTTTCCATCCATTGCTCTGGGTTGGGTTATTGGTTTATTCCAACAGGGTTCAGCTGCCCTAAAACGTATGCGTGCAGTGCTTGAGGCAGAACCTGATATACAGATTACCTCACCAAAGGACCTTGAAGCGATAAGCGGTCATATTCGGTTCAACGATCTCAGCTTCAACTACGATGAGCAAAACGTTCTGAACTCCGTGGATCTTGAAATAGAGCCACGCACAACTCTCGGTATCATCGGACACACCGGAAGCGGTAAAAGCACGCTTATTAAGCTTATTCCGCACTTTTACAATCTGCCCGAAAACCAGCTCTTTATTGACGGCACGGACATCAATCATATTCCGATAAAAACACTCAGGAATGAAATTGGCTATGTTCCGCAGGAGACGTTTCTATTCTCGGACACCATTCATAACAACATTGCTTATGGTCGGGCCGATGCAACCCGTGAAGAAGTTGAGCAGGCAGCTAAACTTGCACATATTCACGAAGAAATAAGTAATTTCCCGGACGGATACGATGCAGTGCTGGGTGAAAAAGGTCTAAATCTGAGCGGCGGGCAAAAGCAGCGTGTCTCCATTGCACGAGCAGTCTTACGCGATCCGCACATTCTTATTCTCGACGATGCCTTTTCCGCATTAGACACGTTTACAGAAGAGCAAATCCTGCAAAACCTACGCAGCTTCATGCCAGATCGCACGGTGATCCTTGTATCACATCGCGTTTCGACCCTTCAGAATTGCGACAGCATTATTGTAATGCAAGACGGGGAAATTACGCAAAAGGGTACTCATGATGAGCTCATTTCCTTACCGGGTCTGTATTCCACAATTCATCAGAAGCAGCTTCTTGAAGAAGAACTTGCCAGCGCAGAGTAATCTTATTCTTTTTCGAACTCAGTTGGGCTGGCCAATGAACAACCGAAGACTCTGGCTGCCCCATTCCGCTTTAATACTCTGGCACAGCTGTTCATAGTAGCACCGGTCGTTAAGACATCATCTACCAAAAGTACAACCTTTCCGGCAACGTCCTCCTCGCTTACCAACTGAAAAGCATTTAACATATTTCTCTTACGTTCTGTTCGATCCAAATGCGTTTGAGTAATCGTATTCTTTACCCGGATTAAGGACTTATCCTTAATCAGCTCCGGATCCCGCAACAATCCCTCGGCAATACTCCTGCTTTGATTGTAACCACGCTTGCGAAGCCGCATTGGATGCAGCGGGATTGGCAAAATAATACTATTCATTTTATCAACCCTGCTCAGCGATGTCTCCAGAGCTGCATATTCAGCCAATGCCCTGCCCAGGCCTGGCATTTGACTGTATTTAACCGCATGTATTGCATCACGCAGTACATCGTCAAATGCCCACCCGATGATTATCTCGTCGATATAGCAGGGCTGTAATCGACTTAATATCTGCTGTTCGCCGAAGTCATTGCTTAAAGGCCTTAAGGAAAGCAAACAATCGCGACAAATAGAGGGGTGTATGCTCTCCTCCGTAAGCATTCCGCAATGCAGACAGGTAGAAGGCAACAGTAAGTTCAGGAGGTCTTTACTGCTACGACAAAAAAAATGATAGGATCGGTGCAGAAAGTTCGTCATAAAAAACCCGGTGCCTTTTGCTATATCTTCGCAAAAAACACCGGGTTTTTGAAAAATTTATTTCTGACTTACATCAGAAACGATAACGAAATGAAAGGCGCGGTTCAATTCGTTCCTGTGGCTTAAACACATTGGGTTCCGTTTCAACCCAGTACCAACGATAGGACGTAGTTAGCAACAAAAAGCTATTCAGTTGATAGCCAACCTCTGCGGTAGCTACGGAACGTGCATCGAGGGTTCGCAAATCATCAAGCGATTCAATACGAATTTTATCATAGTAAGCCCTCAGCTCAAACCCGGGAACCAGCTTCGGCGCTGATGCTTCGAGGTGTACGGCTCCCCCACCCTGCACATCAGCTAAATAGGTATAGTTTCCGATCAGGCGAATCCGGTCCGTTACATGACCGACCAACTGACCAAAGTAACCTGCTGTTTTCGGAGCGTTTCGCAGTGAATCCAGAGCACCTATTTGGCGTTCCAGTTCATACAGCGGGCCAAAATAATTCGGGATAAACTGCTCGTTAATAAACCGTCTTTCAAACGAGGCAGACAGCCCAAACAGACCATAAAATTCCGGGAAGATCAGATTGATTCCAACAGCCTGGCCATCGCCAAGATCCTCAAATTTTCCGTAATCTGCATAGAGATGGCTTTTTAACAATGGGAGGTCGATAATGCGAATATCAGCACCAAAGCCGAAGGCACTTACGCTTGTTTTACTATCGCCGTCCGGCGCACTGTTATCTCGTGCATAAGTGGTATGAAAACGCAGGTGCTTGAGCAGATAATTCTCAGAGCCCGTAAACCGAAAGGGACGAATATAAGCCGTATAGCCCTGAATCGTCGAGCTGGTCATAGAGCCGACCACGGATTCAAAACCGAACTGTCCAAAATCGACGTCCGCCGCCAGGCCTAGTCGGCGCTTATCATAATTCGTGCTGTTGTTGTAATTCCAGACCAGAAAGCCGTTCCCAAGCGTTGCGCGATCCAATGCTCCAAAACGGAAAAAATAGTCTTCGTATTTTTGACCGATCCGGATATAGCGAATTGCCCGGAAAACACCGGCGCCACCCTCATATTCATCTTTTCTTAGCTTAAAGTCATTTTCATTATTCATCAAAAACTGTAGGTTAAGGCCAACCCCAACCTTACCGAATGAAAATTCCGGAGCGATGGTAAAGGTGGTATAAGTTGTATCGCCAATCGTTGTAATCCCTACCCCACCAAGCAGGGTATTTTCTTCCGGGAAGCGAAAAGGATCCTTGAACCACTGCGCAGATCCGAAGGATATGCAGCAGCAAAGAAAAAGTAGTATCGTAAGTATCTTACGCATCTTATTGATTCTCCTGAGTATTTAGCACATACAGGTTGTACCAAGGGCAACAACTTAACCATCAGTATGACGAAAGCAATATTTTTTTATGTCTATGCGAAATAATGCAAAATGTATCACTGAACCCAATAAATCCTTATACGGTCTCAAGTAATTATGGTTCTCCACGAGAGTTTATATTATATTCTGCCCTTGAAAGGACGCACTTTATGCAAACATTCCTTCTTGAAAACTTTACAAGTGATCGAATAAAATATCCGCTTAATGCCGTGGATAAGGGAGAAGCTATTCGTGAGCTTCTGGAGGTATCAAACGGGCATCGATCTACCGCCGATCGCGATGAGCTTCTGCAATCGCTTCTGGAGCGTGAGAATCTAATGAGTACGGGTGTCGGCAACGGCGTTGCTATCCCCCATTGCAAATCGCCATTATCTCCGGATTTTACACTTGCACTTGGCATACATAAAACGGGTATCGACTTTAATTCAATCGATAACGAACCGGTACGTATAATTTTTTTACTAACCGGACCGGAAGATAATCCAACCGGCCATATTCGCTTATTAAGTCGCATCTCCAGAATTATTTCTCCTCCGAAGACCCGTGAACAAATATTAGGGTTGAATACAAACGAAGAGATTCTTAACTTTCTTCATACTGAAGAACAGCGAATACTTAACAAAAGTAGCTGAAAAGGATTAGATATGAGTGATGAAACCTGGACAAAAGTAGGGCCTTTCCCCGGCTCGATGTATGCCGAGATGGTAACGGAAGTTTTGCGCGACCGTAAAATACCGCATCGCTTATCACAGGATTGGCTTTCCGGAGCATATGGTGCAAAAGGCGTAAGCCCGATCGCTGATCAAACGTACATTTTCGTACCGGAAGATGTGCTTGAAGCGGTTAATGAAATTGTTGCGACCATGTTCCCGGATGCGGATGCGGATGAGGCTGATAACGATGACGCTTCAACCACATAATTTCATTTCTCGTTTAGCAGTTTTTATTCTTTTCATTATCTATTTCTCCTGTTCCAGCAGTTCCATCCGACATATTGCTAAACCTGATGTCTCCAAATTAGATTCTTCGAATCTTGCTGTAATTTCAATGGAAAAAGTATTCATAATGGATTCGGAGGATTTCAATAGTCATATACCTCCGGACATTGCCAATAAGGAGTATCTGTCTTTCTTTGCAGAGGAATTTGTCAATCAGCTTCAAGCAAAGGGGACATTTAATGCCATTAGTTATCACCCGGTGTCCGCTGAAATGGCCTTAAGCGATACAACGATTAAGGTGAATTCAAAAACACGTCTGACAGTTTCCATACCCCGATCCGGAACCTCTTTATCAACCAACTCCCTGAATTCAGATTTTTTACTTTTTATCCAGCGTAATGCTACGCATCGCCATAAAAATGAGGGTCGGACGATAGACTTTTCCCCCGATGTAGGGGGAGCCCTTTTATCAACATCATCAAATAGTGAGCGTATGTACCAGGAAATTACTTTCGTGCTATGGGATAACCGTATGGGCCAGGTAATGAGCATCGGCAGGGCCATTGCAAAATCCGACCAAAGTGATTCTTTCGCTAGATATTCATGGCAAGAGGGAGTCGCCGACCTGGCAAATCAGGTGTTAAAAGACACCGGTTTCAGCAAATAGATTAAGGAATCATATACCAGGTTTCCCAATACGTACCGTGGATTAAAACCCACGCAAACCTATAAGCCACCTGCCACCAGCCATTTATCCCACTTTTTTTAATTTTTTTTCCGAATTTTACCCCGTTTATTATAATAGCCCATTGATGGCCCAATCTTACATGATAAACACACATATTTTTCCGGATATTAAGACGTATTCTACCGAGGAGGGGATTATGAGACGCGTTGCTATTATGTTTATTATACTTTTGGCTTTTCAGGCCTTGTCACCTGTTTATGCCGAACGTAAACCCATGAAGTTTGCCAAATTCGGTAAGGTTGATAAGAAGACGCTGGAAATGACCAGCTACGCTCCTGATCCGGATGCCGAAGCCATCCTGCTGTTTGACAAGCTGGCCATGGAAATTATGGATGATGGTGTGCTTATTAGCAAACGGCATTATCGCATTAAAATATTAACCGAAGAAGGCAAAGAGATGGTGGATCAGCGAATCCCGTTTTACCATAAGGGAATGAAGGTTCATCGTCTAAAAGCACATAGCATTATGCCGAATGGCACGAAGATCAAGCTTAAAAAGAAAGACGTCTTCGAAGAAGAAAAGGGGAAGTGGAAATATAAAGTGTTTGCTGTTCCAGGCGTTCAGGTTGGATCTGTAATAGAAGTTTCTTATGAAGTTGAGTCACAATATTTCACAGAACTGGATCCCTGGTATTTTCAAAGAGGCGTCTATACCCAGGCCAGCCAACTATCCGTTATTATTCCGCCCGGGTATAACTTTCGCGTTTTTTTCTACAACCTCTCGGATATCGACCCCATTATTGAAAGGCAGGTTGTTCCTGGTCGAAAGATGTCCAAATACACCTGGGAAGCAATGGATCTTCCTGCTGTAAAAACCGAGCCATACATGCGTACGCTGGAAGACTATTGGGGGCAAATGCGCTTCCAGTTCGTCAGTTATCGCGACGCCTATAACAACATAGAGTTTATAAAGTCCTGGGAGTCCCTGGCCGAGGTTGTTCGCAACTGGTATAAAGACTATATGGAGGATGACAAAGGAATTCAGGGACTTGCTGAAAGTAAAACAACTGGCTTAACCAGCCCCGAAGACAAGGCAAAAGCACTGTATGACTTTGTCACCAGAGAAATTGAAACAGATGGTCGTGGCGGACGCTTTGTCGATGAGGATCGAAAGCCTTCCAAGATCTTATCAGAAAAAAAAGGAAGCGGTCTGGAAAAAAACCTGCTTTTGGTTAAACTGCTCCGCAGTGTCGGGATTGAAGCACATCCTATGTTAATTGCAACACGCAACCTCCGCCGGGCAAGTGCCAATGTACCTGATCTCGATCAGTTTAATTACGCCATTGTTTACGCCAAAATATCCAATCGCCCAACCTATCTGGATACACGCGACCGGTTTTGTCCGTTTAAAATGCTCCCCAAAAACTCTATTGTCGGCGAGGGTTTTGTAATCGACAATGCTGCAGGACAGTTTGTTGCAATACCTGAGCCAAGAAGTCTGAACATGGAGCGCTGTGAGACAACTGCTGCACTGGATGAGTTCGGCGATTTAACAGCTACAACCGTAATACGCTTCGAGAACTATTCGGCTATAAAAGCCCGCAAGCAGCTGGACAAAGTTGGTGAAACTGAATTCGCTCAAACCGTGATTGGCAGCCCTCTGGGTGAAGTAACAATCGACAGCGTTTCTGTAGATAACTACGATATGTTTGACGCCCCTCTGAATCTCACTGTGACATACAGCGTGGAAGGATATGCGCAATCAGCAGGTGATCAGCTTTACATGAAAGCACCTGCCCTGGCGGCTTATTCCGAAAATCCGTTAAAAAGCGAAAAACGTTATTTCCCTGTGGAATACACCTATTATGAGGCTTCTACGGAGATAATGAGCATCGAACTACCCGAAGGTTTTACGGTGAGTGAACTACCGCAACCCTCGCGAGTGGGCAAGAAAAAGCTTCGCTACGCAAACACCTGGTCTATGGATGAAGGGAAACTAAAAGTAGAACGCACGTTTATGCGTAGATCTGTTGTTTTCCCATCCAGCCAGTATGCAAATCTACGTGGATTTTTCGACTATACCGTTAAGTTCGACCAGCAGCAGGTAGTGCTCGCGCGTTCTGGGAAATAAGCAAGGTTCAATAAGCAAGGATTAAAGAGAACGTATGCAGAAGAAAACCGTTTATGCAATGTTACTACTCTCTCTCTTTGGATTGTGCTGCTCTGTAACGGCACAATCCAATCTATGGGAGGGTAAAATTGATGCGCTTGTAGAATACGAACATCACAGGTTTAAAGTTACCGGGCCTAACACTGGGATATGGCGTGTTAATGGCATGATCCACGTCTTTAACAAGAGAGGGAAATCCAATAGCGCTATCTATGTACATGAGAACTCTATGCTAAAATGCCGGAATTTTGAGGTTCGAATTCTGGATATGGACAATCAGGAAATTAAAGAGCTAAAGAAAGACGATTTCAAAACGGAACCTATTACCGATCAGATTACACTTTATAACGACTCGCACTTCAAATATGCGGAGCCCTCTTCGGCAAGCTATCCATACAAAGTTCAGTATACTTATGAGGTAGAATTAAAAAGTTTAATTTATTGGCCGGATTGGCGACCAGAAGAAGACATACCGGTATTAAAAGCCAGCTACAAAGTTCGCCTGGAACATCCGACAGAATTTAAATACTGGTCGAAGACTAATCATGAACCGGATTCTACCCTCAGAAATGGTGTTAAAGAGTATGGCTGGGAGCTTTCAATGTTACCGCCGATATCGGATGATATTGCATTATTAGCTCCGGAGGACAAACGAAAGCATGAGCTGCTTTTCGCCCCAAAATACTTTCAGACCGGAGGAATCAGTGGCTCGAATGAGTCATGGGATAGTTTTGCAGCATGGTATAGACGACTGCTAACCGGAAGGGAAAATCTTCCTGTTACCGTTAGGAATGAAGTAAAGAAGCTCATCAACCCGGAGGATACTCCGAGACAAATCGTAGAAAAAATCTATAAATACCTCCAGAATGAAACCCGCTACGTAGCTATTTTTCTTGGCATCGGAGGTTGGCAGCCTCATACTGTTGCATCCGTTTATCAGAACAAATATGGAGATTGTAAGGACCTCTCTCTCTTCGCGATTTCCATGCTTAAAAGCTTCGACATTCCTGCCTACCCGGCATTGATCCTTACCAGAGATGAAGGCTTTACGAATCCGGACTTTCCTGTAAACAATTTTAATCATGTAATCGCCTTCGTTCCACTTGAAGAAGATACGCTCTGGCTGGAATGTACGGCAGACAATCTGGAAGCCGGTCAATTACATGATAGCATTGAAGGCTGTAATGTTCTGGTAGTAAAGGAAGATTCAGGTGAAATAATTTTGACACCCGAAAGTTCTGCAGCTGATAATCTTTGGCAATCAGAAGTAACAGGTAAGCTGGCAGCGAATGGCTCCTTCCGGTTTAGTGGCTCTCTTGCAGTAAGCAATAATCAAAGCTCATGGTATCGGGGAAGACTTTCTTATGCCAATGAAGAGAACCGTATCGCAATGGTGCGGAATATCGTTGGTAACAATCTTCCCAAAGTAAATCTGGAGAGTTTCAATCTGGAAAATGCCGATTCAAATTTTACAGCTCCACTGAATCTGCAATTTCAGGCTAATGCGAGTAATGTCGCGAGCAGTAGCGGCTCCCGGATATTTATTAACCCCAATCTGTTAAATAGATTCGGTAAGCGAAGCATCATGAAAAACAAAACGCGCGAACATGCGATTCATCGCTCCTATGCCTATCGCGATATAGATTCAGTAGCAATTGTGCTGCCCTTAGGCTACAAACTTGAAGGTGCACCAAAGGAATTAAATTTGGAGACAGAATACACCCGCTACCAAACCAAATGGGCAGTAGAAGACGGCTCGCTGCACTATCGAAGGCTATTTGAGGTTAAAAAACGTCAGATTCCAGCTGAGGCGTATGATGAATATCGCACCTTTATGAAGCAAGTCCGTCGCAATGATAACTCGCAGTTTGTGTTCAAAAAAGGATTCTAATTACAACGACTTCCGGGGGGAACTATGTATCGTCAGCTATTCTTATTACTCATCTTACTTATTTTCACGCTATCATGTACGCCCAGCACAATAAAAATTATGCCGGATTATGCCAAAAAGAGCTTTGGTCCACAAGACCTGGCAGTTATTTCACTTAATGACGACATCTCAATTACGAATGAATCTGATTTGAGCGATGACTTTGGTGATGGTGAACCCGAAGTCATTTTTCAGACCCTTATAGAAACCCTATTTCCCGACAAACTTAAGCACTATAGCAAATTCAGAAAGGTAATATTAACCGACTCGCTTGACATCCCCAATCCACAAAAGACTTCACTCAGCATTAGTGATAAGCGTAAGATTTACGTCACCATTCCGGCAGAAGGTGCGCAGGTAAAGTTTGATTCTCAAATACCGGATGCAATTCTTTTCATTGATAAGTTTACTACGTTAAGAGAGATAAAGCACTCGGCCGGGCAATGGGATAATGGCGTTCATACCGGCGGTCAAAGTTCAGATAAACTCATCTATAAAGTTGCATTTGTATTATGGGATAACAAGGAGGGGAAAATAGTTTCGATGGGTGAGTCGGTTGGTTCAAACAGTGTCTTTATGGCCATGAACTACAAAACGTGGAATAAGGCGTTTAATGAGGTTGCCGAAAACATATTTCTGAATACACCTTACTTTAAGAAACAAGTAATGCCGCCAAGTAATAGCTCGCTTCCGAACCCTATCTCTAAAGAAGAGGAAGCTGAAGCCGCACAGGAGTAATTGGTTTAGATGCATTGCTTATGTAAAGCATAACAACACTCTTCTAGAGCAATTGGCCGTTCACCACTTCCCAATTGCCGATCGTCATTTTTCTCTCTATATTACCCGGGCAACCAATACCCGGGTTTTTAATGGCTGAAGCAACCTACACAGATGTAGCAAACTTTGTAAGACTGTCGGCAAAGCTGCCGGTTCTGGATGTGCGCGCACCCAGCGAGTTTGCCAAAGGCCATATCCCCGGTGCCCACAACCTGCCGCTGTTTTCTGATAATGAGCGAGCCTTAATCGGAACCCTTTATAAGAATGTCGGCCGGAAAGCCGCCATGCTTGCAGGACTCGAACAAATCGGCCCGCGCATGCGTGAATACGTAGAATGTATCGAAAAAATAACGGATCAGAATAAGCTGCTCGTTCACTGCTGGCGCGGTGGCATGCGTAGCAAAAGCATTGCCTGGTTACTAGGGCTATTCGATTATGAGGTAAAGCTGCTGGAAGGGGGCTATAAGGCATTCCGCAACTATGTGCTAAAAGGTTTTGAGGAACAACGAAACGTATACATTCTCAGTGGTCGAACCGGTAGTAAAAAAACGGTCATATTAAAAGAAATGGCAAAGGCTGGTAAGCCGGTAATCGACCTCGAAGGACTCGCAAATCACAAAGGCTCTTCATTCGGCGCTCTGGGGCAACCCCCTCAACCCACCCAACAGCAATTTGAGAATGACCTTGGCGTTGCCTGGCTATCCACAGCTCCGGATAAGCCGCTTTGGCTGGAGGATGAGAGCAGGCACGTCGGTCAATGTACATTGCCAGGTGCCATATGGCAGCAGATGCGCAACGCAAAGGTATTCTTTCTGGATGCCAGTGTTGGAGACCGGAGCGAACACCTGATGGATGAATATGGTGATTTCAACGAGCAGGAGCTCCGTGATGCTATTGAGAGAGTCAGAGAGCGCCTTGGTGGGCTACATACCAAACTGGCGCTGCAAATGTTGGAAGAGGGAGATCGACGTGCATGCTGCGAAATCCTGCTGGAACATTACTACGATAAGACCTATTTACATGGGCTTTCCAAAAGACCGCAGGAAAACATTCATCGTATACCCGTTTCGCTAACGGACATCTCAGATATTCTTTTTAAACTGAATCAAGCGACTGTAGAATTTACCCCGGAACTGAGGCAAGCCTAATGTCCACGGATAGACGAACATTCCTGAAAGGGCTCGGTAGTGCTGCACTGTTGACCCTGGCTTATTCTCCCGAATCCGCAGCTCAATATCTTCCGACCGAATTTACCCACACGCCGGTAAACGTCATGATTCCACGCGACTATCGTATACCAACCGGTAGTGAGCTCGAAAACTATAAGTATCGTCTAACCCGGGCAACGCTGGACCTTCTGGAGGAACATTATAGCAATAAACCGCTTCCGGTGTGGGATAAAACGTTCCGAGAAATTGACATGGAGAAGCGCATCAGCAACATCGTTTTCTGGCTGATGAAGGGTGTTGAAAATCATCAATCCATTTACCCGGTCGATCCGGCCTGGGCGATTTCGATGATTATGAAAGAATCATATTTTTACGAATTTGCCATTTCCAAAGCGCTGGCAATCGGTATCTGTCAATTTGTTCAGCCCACGGCCCTCTCCTACAACATGATTTGCGCAGGACAGCAAGCTGCCCATAAGCGATCCCCATATAAGCTCCTCCAGCATGCTGGCGAAGCAACACGCTATTATGAGCTGCGCACTCAACGGCGCGCTTATCGCCGTAAATATCGACCGAAGAACCGCTTTTCCCTGCAGCAGGCGCTACAGGTAATCAGCGATGGAGCCAGCAAGGCAGAAAAGCAAAAGGCTGAGAAACAGCTGGCCTATGAGAAGCGCTATAACAAGTTTTCCGATGATATGATTGAGGCGCGGGAAAACTATCGCAACTATCTGTTAGCGAACGTAAAAGGGCGGGATATATTTAACCAGCGTGACGTGCAGTTCCTGGTTGGCTTTGAAGAGCGCTTTACCTATAAAAAGCCGCTGGATTCAATGGTTAAAATGCTTGCCGGCAGTCTCAGAGCACGCAGCGGCAATATCCTTGCTGCAGCAATTGGCTATAATGCCGGACTCAGCTCAACCAAAGCTGTCGGGCGCTATCAGCCCTTCGGTCGCATCCCGGCGATTGAACAATCTACTACCTATCTCAGCCATATTCTGGTAAACCACCATGATATCACAAGCCGTATGTAACGACAGATCACAGAACACAGAGCGGGTGAATGGGCGAGCGGGCGAAAAGACATGAACTGAAAAGGTGAAAGGTGAAGCCCGCGAATTTAGCCGAGGGATATCTACAGTGAATGGTGAATGGTGGATAAGGGTCGAGCGATGTCTCGACCGTTCACTGTTCACCTTTTTTATACGTTTCACCCGCTCTCCCCTTCGCTCACTCTCCCGCTCTGGGACGACACGCAGGTCGTCCCCTATTGCCCATTGCCTAATTGCCCCATTGCCTTATATTACTCTATGCTCTCAAAATCTTTGATAAAACGTCTCCTAGAACTCGGCCCCGGAATCGCAATCGCCGCGACCGGTATCGGTGCCGGGGATATGATCGCAGCTGCAGTCGCTGGATCGCAGTATGGATATGCCGTGCTTTGGGTAGCGCTTTTCGGTGCGATTCTGAAGTTTAGTCTGAATGAGGGCGTCGCGCGCTGGCAGCTAGCCACTGGAACAACTCTGCTAGAAGGCTGGGATACCCATCTTGGTAAGTGGGTGTCATTAAGCTTTATCGCCTACCTGATTCTCTGGTCTTTCATAGTTGCGGGTGCCCTGATGTCTGCATGCGGACTGGCAGCCCATGCCTTATTCCCACAACTATCCGTGGCCGCATGGGGAGCCATTCATTCTATAGTAGCCTTAGCCCTCGTGTTTCTGGGTGGATATAATCTTTTTGAAAGCCTCGTAAAAATTATTATTGCAGCCATGTTCCTGCTGGTGCTCATTTGCGCAGTAATGCTCAAGCCCGATCCGGTAGCAATGATTTCAGGGCTGGTTATCCCACAAATTCCATCCGGTAGCGGTCCGTTTTTACTTGGAGTTATTGGTGGCGTGGGAGGTAGCGTTACGGTACTGAATTACAGTTACTGGATGCGCGAAAAACAGTGGAAAGGGACAGAGTTTGTTTCCATGATGCGCCTGGACTTATCTGTAGCATACATCCTGACCGGATTATTTGGCATAGCTGTAATGTTATTGGCCGCTGGTGTAAAACCAGACGTTATAAAAGGCAGCGCCATGGTAATTGGATTGGCCGATCGCCTGGGAGAGTTATTCCCTGCTTCGCGGGGTGTCTTTCTATGGGGTTTCTGGGGCGCGGTCTTTACCAGCATGCTCGGCGTATGGCAGGGGGTTCCCTATCTATTTGCGGACATGAAACGCTTACAAAAGAAATCTACATTGAGCATAGATACCACTCAATCTCCGGCATATCGAGCTTTTTTACTTTTTCTGGCAATCCCCCCGATGCTGCTACTGCTCTACGATCGTCCGGTATTTGTTATCATTCTTTATGCCGTTACCGGAGCACTGTTCATGCCCTTTCTTGCTGCCACATTGCTATACATGAACAACAGGAAAGAATGGGTAAATACATTAAAAAACGGTTGGCAAACCAACACAGCTCTACTGATTACACTATCGGTGATGCTATTTCTATTTATTCGTCAGCTAATCATTCAATTTTCAAAACTGGGATAATCCATGCCGAATACACCGGAAGCCCTCCTGAAGCGGCTTGATGAAATTGCTGAAGCGGTCGCAGCAACCGGAAAAGGAATTGCCGTTATCGGCCTTGGGTCTGTGGGAATCGAAACCGATCGCATAGATGAATATTCCGATCTCGATTTTTTTGTAATCGTCCAGAATGGTCAGCGAGATGCCTTTCTGGATAACCTCAGCTGGATGGAGTCGACCTGTCCGTTAGCCTGGTATTTTCTGAACACCACAGATGGCTATAAAGCACTTTATGAGGACGGAATTTTTTGTGAGATGGCTGTTTTCGATGAGTCAAAGCTTGTTGAAATTCCATTTTCACCGGGGCGAATTATCTGGAAAGCGGAGGGGATATCAGACAACATTGCTGTTCCGGCAGTAGGTAAATCCGGCAACCCTCCAAATAAAATCGAATGGATACTCGGTGAGGCGTTAACAAATTTGTATGTCGGTCTTTGCCGCTATCATCGTGGAGAGAAGGTGTCGGCACTGCGCTTTATACAAAGTTACGCCTTCGATAGAGTACTCGACCTTGCTGAGCATACTTTTCCAAATAGCAAATCCTTTCCGGATACCTTTGATTCCAATCGCCGTTTCGAGCAGCGTTTCCCTCAATTAGCCGATCAGCTTCCACGTATACTGGGCGGATATGAGAATATACCAGCTTCAGCAGAGGCTATCCTCAATTTCCTGACATCCCATTTCGACGTCCATCCGGCAATTCGCAACGAAATAGAAAAGCTGTTTTAATACTCAGATTTTTTGCCGGATCGCCGAATTTCTATTTATATTCAAAAACATCCTGCAGAATCTCAAACTTTCCTTGGAGGAGACAATATGAAGGCATTGTTTACGGTGCTCACTCTAACCGTCTTTTTGCTCGGCTGCTCAGAGCGAGACGGATTTTCCGATATTCAATCTCCTCAGCTACCTGCCCCTAATGCAGAGTGGCAACAAACATCCATGCTGGACAGCGATAATGCCGTAACAGCTATGACGTTGAACGTAAATGGCTACCTGATTGCCGGTATCGCTGATGGAGATAGCTATCGCAGCAAAGAAATCGGGGAAGACTGGCGTCAAATTCCAGTTTCACCAGTTGCAATATCAGATTTACTTTTGCTCTCAGACGGCCAGCTTTTAGCATCAACTTTTGGAGCCGGGCTCTATACTTCCAGCGACAATGGACTTAGCTGGAGCCGCTACCTAACCTCTCCCCGCAACAGCATCTTCACCATTGCTGAAATGAACGACGGCTCTATAGCTGCTGCAAGTCCGCATGGATTTCTCATTGCTTCCAGTCTGAACGACGAATGGATTGAATACAAGGAAGGACTTCCGGATGGCCTCTTTTTTCTGGACTTACTGGATGTGGGCGGAGAACTATTTGGGGGGAGTTCAAACGGCATCTTTCGCTTCGATGGATCAAGCTGGATAGCTGAGCCGGTAACCGGAGCTTCGCAATCGTTGGTGAACGTAAACGGCAACCTTCTTGCAACAACCAGCAGCGGTATTTTTCTGCGAAGCAATAACGGCTGGCAAAACGTCACCGGAAACCTGGATGGCATTCCGATAAACGATCTTGCAGTAGCTGATAATGGTATTATTTACGCTGCCACAAATAGTGGGATTTATCGTACCGGCAGCGCATCGTTTAACTGGCAGCCTTTTGGACTGAGCAGCCGAATTGCGCGTGTCCTGCAATATCATCCACAGCGCAATATGCTCTTTGCCGGGGTAGAACGACGGGTCTTTCGTCTTGCATTGGAATAACGCATCCGATAATTCAGCGTTTTTTTAGATATATATGACACCTTCGGTGTCAGTTTCTCAAAAGATTGAAAACGTCCTTTCACCCCGTAGGGGTGACATCTTCAATACGATCTGAATCCAAACATTTTATATCAGATTTATTCAAAATTACACTGCATCTGTCTAAGTATATAGTGAGTGGCTGAGGTAAGAATCACTTGACACTACACTTACAAATACTTACATTTACTTACAAACCGAGGTAAATATGGCCAGCAAAAATACAGTGATAAGCGGACGAATTCCAGTTGAGCTTAAGGCTCGGCTGGATGAAGCTGCAATGTTAACACAACGCTCTCAAAACTTCTTATTTGAACAAGCCTTAAATTACTATCTAAATGATCTTCTCGATTTACAAATCGCCAAAGACCGACTCAACGACCCCGCTGACAAACTGCTAACGCTCGAGGAATTCAGCAATGAGCTTTCAGATACTTCTGAAGTCGTCGGTAAGAAGTGATATTAAAGGTCTGGATAAATCTAAGTTTGGGCAAATATTCGGTAAGGCATTTCAATTTTTAATGACGCGCCCCGAAGATGGTAAGCCTTTAACTGGAAACTTTAGTGGTTATTACAGCTTGAGAGTTGGGGACTACAGAGTCATATACATCATTCGAGGGGAAACAGTGATCATTGCTCGGATTGGGCATCGCAGTGATGTTTACAAAAAGTCTATAGAGGAATAGAACACCTATCAGTGAAAAGCATATAGCTTATTTTATTCAATTGGTAAGATCTCACCTGTCTCCCTAACCCTCCAATGGTATTTGCTTCTCTCTAAACGATATAGATCGTACTTATCAACATACCGACCGAAATAATTGTAGCTTGCATAAGCATATCTTACCTCTCTATATAGATCGAATGGTTGCATCCTAAGTCGTAAATATTTGTCTATCCAACATAGATCTACGTCATCACCATTTATATGCGGAGTACGTTTCAGGAGGGCTCTCTTTTTAAAGCCAGTACTTACCGGTCCTGTATAGAAATTAGTATCAAGAATGACAGTATCATACTCTACGATGAATGCATAATGTAAGGCTTCAAACTCTTTATCTTCATCCAGTAAGTGTTGGTGACTGTGCCCATATTCCATCGCCTGCTGAACTACGATCATCGATTGAAGCATGTTGTAAGTATTTACCGTGTCGAAAATAGAAATTGTAAATAAGCACACAAAAACACCGTTGAAATAACGCCGTAACCTTAGTTGTGTGTTTGAGAAGAAACCAATTAGACAGATTGCAATTGCAATTAGGGGTATTAATAGGGTTCCGTCAGTGCTATCGGTTAACTTATTATAAGCCCAGTAGCCTATGAGTAAGGGTAAAATGATAGATGCACGACGTATCCATTTGTTGTGAACATTTAAACGGATGAGGACAAAGAAAAGGCTTATCAGAAGAAAAATACCGGCATAGAATTCCCACTTATAAGGCCCTCTTAACCAATACATATTCATTTAGCTGCTCTCGTTTAGCTTATACACCTCTCTATTATAGGATTATCAAAAAGCTTATCTTTTTCGGAATATTAATTGGATTTATTAAAACATAGGTATGCAAACTACTGCAATATCACTCCTGCACCTAAACACAGATCGTCCCGGTAAAACACTGCAAACTGTCCAGGCGCAATACCGCTGCGATCGGCGCGCTCCATTTTAACCGAGGCTTCAGTACCGTCCTCAGTAAACTCTACGCTGCAGTTATAAATCGTTTCGCCGTGACGGATTTTCACGCGCAGGTTCTCCGGATCCGGCTGCTCACCGGAAATCCAGTTAAACGCACCAGCGCGAAAACTGTCCCGATGCTTTTCTTCCATATTCTTACGACGCGAAATATAAACCACATTATTCGGCAGGTCCTTTTGCACCACGTACCATGGTCCGTCGGAAAGCCCGAGTCCCTGGCGCTGACCAATCGTATAATAATAATAGCCGTTATGCTCACCCATTTTCTCGCCGGTATCGATCTCGATAAGATCACCCTTCATCACGCCAAGATGCTCTTTGATGAAGTCTGAGAAACGAATCTGCCCCAGAAAACAGAGCCCCTGACTATCTCGGCGATCTTGAGTAGGTAGATCATATTTAGCTGCCAGATCGCGCACCTGGGCTTTGGTATACTCACCTATAGGGAATAATGCACGAGATAGCTGCTGCTGAGAGAGATAAGCTAAAAAGTAGGTTTGATCCTTAATCGGATCCGGCGTCATGCGTAGCTCTGCTCGTCCATCAACATCTACAACGCGGGCATAGTGACCGGAAGCGACTTTTTCATAAGATGCATCGATCTTATCAATAAACTGACCGAACTTCACCATATTGTTGCAGAACATATCCGGATTGGGTGTACGACCGGCTTTAATCTCATCAATCGTATAGCTGATCACGCTATTCCAATATTCATCCTGCATCGGAACAACTTCTAAAGGCACGTCTGCCTGCTCGCAAACGCCGCGGGCATACTTCAAGTCTTCTTCCCAAGGACATTCACCCAGAAAAGAGAATTCTTCCTGTAACCATATTTTCAGGTAAAACGCGGTAACGTCATGGCCCTGATCTTTTAATAGACGGAGCGCAACTGAACTGTCTACGCCACCGGATAATAACATTGCAATTTTCATGGCCTAAAGATAACAGGTTCATTTAGCGGGATCAAGTGGCAAGGAGGATCGGTTATGTTGAGGAGAATTTTTGCTCATGATCCAGTAACCATTGCTTACGCGGCAGGCCGCCGCCATATCCTGTTAGGCTACCATCGGAGCCGATAATGCGGTGGCAGGGCACAACAATTGATATCCGATTACAGCCATTAGCCGTTCCAACGGCTCGAACAGCTTTTACTCGTCCGATTCGCTTCGCCTGACAACCATAAGTAGAAGTCTCGCCAAATGGCACCTTAAGCAGAGCCTGCCAGACTTCCTGTTGAAATGCTGTACCCGGCATATCCAGCGGCACAGTAAATATTTTACGCTTTCCGGCAAAATATTCCGCCAGCTCATCCCTAAGCTGCTTAAGATGCTTATTTTCCCCCTGAAGAATAATCGCACTTAATTGCTTACATAAGTCTCTAAGTTCGTTTTGCAGTGCCTCGCGATCCGTAAACTCCAGCAGGCAGACTCCGTCTTCTGATGCGCAGGCAAACATTGCCCCTAACGGCGTTGGAATCCGGGTTAATGTTAGCACGTTTTTTTCAGATGCTTTTTCCGGAGACAATCCGGTTAACGTTTTAAAGGCATAGCCAAATCCGCTTAGGGACTCATAGCCAGAATCAAATGCGGAGGCTGTTACATTTGCCCCCTCCTTCAGCTGCTGATAAGCCTGGTTGATTCGTATCATGCGCTGCCAGGTTTGAAAGGTCATCCCATAATGTTTATTGAACCAGCGGCGGACAGTTTCGGGTACATAACCCTTCTCACGCAAATCAGCATCACTCAGTTTTAGCATTTCATCCTCATTTAACATCTGTATGAGGTTGAGAATATCCTCCGGAGGCTGATGCGTATTTTCCATTGGTTTACATAATTTGCAGGGTCGAAATCCTTCCTGTAACGCCTCTTTAGCGGAGGTATAAAAGTCGACGTTTTTTAACAGAGGTTTTCTTGCCCGACAGGTTGCAATACAGAAAATACCGGTCGTTTTTACAGCGACATAAAAAATACCAATATATCGGCTGTCTCGCTCTACCAAAGCTTTATAATAGCGATCTATGTCTGCCTGTGCTGAAACTTTCATTTTGCTTACTCCCAGTTGAAACCGGTATAAAATACGAGGCGGCAATCTGGATCAACAACCGAAAACCGGACAGGTATTTTTGTTAATCGCTTTTCATTAAAATTCCAGCCAAAGTTCGCTGGACGCTTCGGGGGATAAACCTTACACCGAATGCGGAAAATGCATTCATTACCCCTGCAATCTTACTTGCTTTTCCAGCCAGCATAGCCTTGATACCAATACGCGCAACGGTTGGGCTATCCATTACCGCGACTCGCTGAAACAGCGAGGTACCTTGTCCGCTGACCTGAAAGAACTCCGTAGCGGTTACACCCGGACTCAACACGCTGATCTTGACATTGGTATTTCGCAGTTCATGATGCAATGCTTCGCCAAAATGCAGCACGTAACTTTTTGCAGCAGCATAGGCAGCATAATTCGGTGTCGCCTGATACGCTGCAGCCGAAGCCACCTGCAATACATAACCACTATTCCGTTTTATCATCTCGTCCAGGAATAACTTCGTTAAATGGGTTAGTGAGATAATATCGAGCTGTAACATTTGTGCCGTACGGTCCCATGGCGTATCCGAGAAGGGCCCGTAAACCCCAAATCCGGCATTGTTGACTAATATATCAACCTCACAGCCTAGCTCTTTAACGCTATCGTATAACCTTTGTGGTGCAGTAGACTCTCCCAGATCCAAAGCAATAACATCTGCCCGTACACCATATGCCTCTCGCATCTCCTGAGCAACGCCCTCTAACCTTTCTTTGCGGCGAGCCGTTAAAATCAAATCGGCACCTCGCTGCGCCAGTTCTCTTGCAAAGTCTACTCCGAGACCACTTGAAGCCCCTGTTATAAGGGATGTTTTTCCTTTTAGATTCATATCATTTCCACTTTGTAATGTCCAGTAAACACTCGACGTAAAATACATGCTACTTGCGAATTATTAAAGTTTACTTATCTAAGCCCTATCGAAGTCTTTCTTTGCCTCTTATACGCTCGGGGTGACAGGATTATTCATGAGAGTGCTGACTAAATACTTAACTTCAAGGAGATATATGTTCCATCAAGACAAGGACTCTTGCAAGGAATTTCGAAAACCACATCATTGGGGTACTCCCGCAGGATCTGTGAATGGGTATATTAATTTAATCATTCACCAGGAGTCCACTATGAAAGCTAGTCGTATCATTCTGCTTATACTTATAGGCCTGCCGCTTCTTTCTTCTGCTCAAAGCCGGGACGGTAAATTATTCGATCCGGCAATTACCATGACAGAGCGCAGCAGCGGCGCCCCAGAACAGTTGGATCTATTGTTACCCTGGATAGGCAATTGGGACGTTGAGCTTAAAACTATGCCGAATGATACAACTATTATTACCCGGAGCGGAACCGCAAGTTTTACCTTAATGAATCGCGGACATGGATTTATGGAGCGATTCCACTGCAGAGATTTTAACGCTCAGGGAGATGAGCTCAATACCAGTACAATTATCGTTTATAATCCAACCCAGAAGAAATGGGGACTTGGTATCGTCAATAGCTTTACTGAAAACATAGCTCTTTACGATGGACAAATGGAAGGACAGAAGCTGGTCTTTCGAAATGCAATCAGGGCTATCGGCGGTCTCACGCTAAGCTATTACATCCTCGAAGTTGACCTTGCAAATAAAGACCGACTGCATACCGTCTTGAAGGTTTCTCAGGATCATCAGCAAAGCTGGCGCACCCTCTCTGAGCGCACTTATACACGAAGAGATAACTTATCACCAATACTGCAAGCACGCAATGATTATGGGCAGGCTGCTACGGCTACGGCGGTAGAAGCCCGGGAATTCGACTTCCTGCTGGGTGAAGGCACGGCCAATCACGACATCACGATGCCGAATGGACAGCGCTTCAAATTTCCGGCAAATGTAACGGCGGTTCACGCATTAAATGGACATGCAATTATGGAATTCAACTGGTTTGATGTGGATTCCAGCCTACCCGATGCGGCAACAACGATTATACGAATCTATAATCGCACCATGCGTCGCTGGGAAAATCTTTTTGCCAATAATCGCGGACATGGGCTACTCTATTTCGGCGGAAAAAAAGAGGGCGAAAATATAGTGCTAACACTCTTTGATACGAATAATAGTAATACTCCTTACAACCACTTTGTATTTCACAGTATTGAGGAGAATGGATATAAGTGGTATGCCGAAGGTAGTTGGGATCGTGGAGAGAGCCTGCGAAAGACCTGGCTAATAGACGTTATTAAAAACCAAGATAAATAGGACCGATGAAAAACCTCATTTTCATATCGATATCATTCTTACTTGTAATATTAACAAGCTGTCAACAACAACCGACATTATCCATTTCAAGCCAGTCGGCTCTGGTTTCAGACAGTCTATCCGTTACTGTATCCGGCTTAACTTCAGGTCAGGTTATTTCTCTCTTATCAGAGACCGCAGATCAACGAGGGCGCTCATGGGTCGCTCAGGCTACATATAAAGCGGACGCATACGGCAATGTTGACGTTGGGAAATCGGCTCCACTATCAGGGTCTTATACAGATAAAGACGGCATGGGTTTATTCTGGTCTGCAACTCTAAACGGACTACCGGCTGATTCAATGGTTGGTGTTTTTTCCCGCAGGGCACAGCTTTCACATAAGACCACAATCAAACTACAGATTGATGGCGTCATGATTGACTCGTCTCAAGTTGTTCGACGTTATTTGATTGAAGACGTTACGACGGATAGTATAAGCCATAATGGTTTACGAGGCATTCTACACACCCACTCAAACAGTAATATCAGAGGAGCTGTTATTGTATTGGCCGGCTCTGACGGCGGACTTACCAGCGCAAACTGGCGAGCGGCATTATTGGCGTCAAGTGGTATTCCTGCTCTTGCACTTGCCTGGTTTGATTATGCCGATTTACCCGAAGACTTAATTGAAATCCCACTGGAGTATCTTTATAAAGCGCAAACGTTTCTTAAAGAGGAGAAAGGTTTTAAAAGGATAGCACTGCTTGGTTTTTCCAAAGGTAGTGAATATGCTTTATCCTACACATCACGCTTTCCGGAAAATGGCATTGATGCGATTGTAGCGATTTCACCATCTACTTATGTATGGCAGGGCATAAATCGAAATATCGATGTTAAAAGCTCCTGGAGTTACAATGATGAACCACTAACGTTCATTCCCTGGCAGTATAATGCTAACGTTATCTCAATGCTACGTTCTCGTGAGCCCAAGCAGTTTCGCAAGCTTTATCAATACAGTCTGAACAGCACTTCTGATGATTTGTTAACAAAAACTCAGCTGAACCTAACCAATTCGGATGCAAAAGTATTGCTAATAGCTGGAACCGATGACGGCTCCTGGCCAGCTGCAAAAATGGCTGAAAGGTTATATAGTCAAATACAAACTTCAGGGATATCCCCTCGTGTTGTGAAACATATCTTCCAGGATGCTGGGCACTTGATTTATTTTGACTATCTACCCGTAACCGATAGTCGTGTTCAAAGCGGGCAGGTATTTGGCGGGACTATTGAGGCAAATATAAACGCCCGTAGAAAGGCCTGGAAAGCAATAAAGAACTTCCTTAAATCACAGCTAAATTAAACAAGTTCTAATAAGGTTTAAACGTTATGACATGTTTTTTTCAGATTATTGCTATTCCTAATGAATAAGTATATGTTAGCAGCATATACTTTTGAAAGGATACTCATTTGCGAACACTCAAGTTTACGTTTTTTATAGTCCTTTTCGTATTTTCCCACCTGGCAAACGCACAAGAATCAGATAATAGTCAACCCCTTACAAACTCGCAAAACTCCCGGGCAATTAAACTTAACAAGAATCAGATTGTTGAGCTCGTAAAAAGCGGACGCTATAATGAAGCTATACAGCTTTTTGAATCACTCGATACCGATATACAAGAAACATTCACCGGTATTCACCTGATCGAAGCTTACCATAATCGTGGAAAAACGTTTTCAGAGAAAAAACAAAATCCTAGAGCACTGAAGGATTTTAATAAAGCAATTAAACTGGCTACTGAATCGATAGACATTACGCCCACATTAATCGCCAGGGCATATGTGTATCGCCAACTGAAAGCTTACGAAAGCTCCATAAAGGATTATAGTGCAGTTCTCAAGGTTTCGCCAGATGATGTGGAAGCACTACTGGGACGCGGGCTATCTTATCTGAAGCATCGAAAACCAAATGAGGGGATGGCAGACCTTAATAAAGCAATTAAATTGAAAGCCGATTACGCTATGGCTTATTACCATCGTGGGCAAGCCTGGTTTGCTTTGGGTAAATTTCCGGAAGCTGCCGCAGACTTTCGAATGACGACAATCATCGACCCCGAATATGCATGGGCCTACTATTACCATGGTTTTGCATTGGAAAACTCAGGTAAAACCTACGAGGCAAAAAAAGCATATAATCGCTTTATCGAACGCGCTCCGGACAGCTATAGCCAACATATAGCCGCTGCGCGAAAACGCATCCGCTTACTTCGCTAAATCGACCCATTGCAAAATTTTGGATATCTATTGACATCATTTGTGAAACTATGCACATTCATATACGTATCATAAAAAAGCTCATTAAGCGATTGGTTTGGCCATGTGCCGGCTGTTCAGACATTTTTTACTCCCCTTTTTCAAATCGGGATATCTTTATATCCTGACCGGTCTACTCTTAGTCTTTACCAACACTACTATTTACTCACAAACATCTTTCTCACATAGAGGCCAGCTCTCCGGCTTAGCACAATATTCAGAGAACACTAATAGCGATATTTGGCTCCTGCGTTACATTCCGGAGTTCTCACTAAATCAACCGTTGGGCAATAACTCAGTTGATGTAGAGTTAGCCTTTAATATGTTTACCGGAACAGAATTTGATAGCCTGGATAAGCTTAATGATAATGCAGAAGCCGACCTCTATCGGTTCTGGCTACGCTATAACTCTAGCCAGTTTGAAGCACGTATCGGCTTACAAAAAATAAATTTTGGCTCTTCTAGCCTGTTGCGTCCTTTACGCTGGTTTGACCGGGTCGATCCCAGAGATCCTCTGCAAATCACTGAAGGTGTCTACGGTGCTCTGTTGCGCTATTACTTCCTTAATAATGCGAACCTATGGTTTTGGGGACTGATCGGTAACGACGATCCAAAAGGCTGGGACTTCTTCTTTGGACAATCGGATTCTCCTGAAATAGGTGGCAGGCTACAGTATCCATTAAACCAGGCAGCTGAATTGGGAGTAGCTTATCATTTTCGGAAGATAGACCTGGTTGAGACACTCTGGCAATCCGGACAAATCCCGGCTTCGATCTCAAAGGAAAACCTCCGGGCATTTGTTGACAGTCAAGCTCCGGAAGACGGTGAGCATAAGTTCGGTGCAGATCTGCGAATGGACTATATTGCAGGCTTCTGGCTTGAGACTGCATTTATTCGACAAAGCTTTGATCTTCCATCTTCCCTACCACTTGGATTAGACAGTTTAACTATTGTTCGACAGCAATTTATTACTATCGGAGCCGATTATACCCTGCCGATCAGCAGTGGTGTGCAGGTAATTGGCGAACACATGTGGATATCCCTGGGAAAGAAGTTCTTTGAATATGATGAAACGGTTCCTATTTCCGCAGTGCTTGCCAACTATAGCTATGGCCTGTTCGATCAATTCAGCCTGATTCTTACCCGGGAATGGGATAGCAAAACAACATCCCGTTTTATCCGCTGGGGACGTAGCTACGATCGCTGGCAGTTCTTCTTAAATGCCTTCTGGAATGACGAGGGCGGGCAGATGGGTATAACCCCCTTTCCTAATGGCGGCACAGATCAGATAGACCCGCTATCAGGAAGAGGTGCGCAGCTTTTAGTCACATTTAACTACTGAGATAGACCATGAACGACACAATTATCCACATTGAAAAGCTGGTAAAACGATTTCCGGTTGGTGACGGCTTTTTCACCGCACTTAGCGACATTGACCTTCAGTTTAAAAAAGGTGAGTTTGCCGGCCTGGTTGGCCCCAGCGGCTCCGGAAAGACTACGCTATTAAACATTATCGGTTCGCTTGATATGCCCAGCGCAGGCCGTGTAACGGTGATGGGAAAAGATACCTCTTCCCTTTCTCACAAAGAAGCCGCTGAGCTTCGCAATCAACATATCGGTTTTATCTTTCAAACGTTTAACCTGCTACCGGTATACAGTGCGTATGAAAACATCGAGCTGCCACTCCTGCTCCTCGGTATAAAGCCTGATGAGCGGAAAAGAATGGTTATGCAGGCTCTGGAGTGGGTAGGCTTAACCGATAAGACACATTCTCGTCCGGGGCAGCTCTCAGGCGGGCAAAGCCAGAGGGTTGCCATAGCCCGAGCTATCGTTAAACAACCGGAGATTATTTTAGCGGACGAACCAACAGCAAATCTTGATGCAGAAAATTCTCATCATATACTAAAGATTCTGGAAAATCTGAATAGGGAGCTGCAAACTACTTTTATCTTTTCTACTCACGATGATAAGGTTATTCAGTATCTCCGCCGGAAGCTATCATTACTGGATGGTAGACTCGATAAAGATGAACTGCTGGAAAGGACGGCGCAATGACGCTTTTTAAAATGGCGCTAAAACACATCTGGCGGGCCGGTATTCGAACCTGGTTAAACGTTCTCGTCCTGGCACTGACAATGATTGTCATCGTCTTCACACAGGGTTTTAATCAGGGAATCATCGAACAAGTTAGCACGTCAATGATACGCTCAGAAATCGGCGGTGGTCAATATTGGCATCCGGAATTTGACTCGTTTAATCCTTTATCGCTTGACTCCTCCCATAACGATATCGCTCCGGAAATAAAGGAGCTGATTAAAAAGGGCCGGCTAACACCGGTGCTTATCCGCCAGGCATCACTCTATCCGGAAGGACGTCTGGTGCCGGCAATGGTAAAGGGTATACCGCCGGATCAACAAATTCTTGATTTCCCAACATCCGTATTGAGTGAAGCCAATGGAATTATTCCAGCTCTGATTGGCAAGCGAATGGCACGTACCACCGGTCTGCAAAAGGGAGACTATGTAACGGTTCGCTGGCGCGATGCCAATGGTACCTTCGACGCCCGGGACGTAGAGATTGTTCATATCATGCAAACAGAAGCCGCCGGTATCGATATGGGGCAGATCTGGCTCCCTCTTGAAACGCTTCAGGACTTAACGCTCCTGCAAAACCGCGCTACGATGCTGATTTCGGACCCAGAGTTTAAACCTCAAAATCTGGATAACTGGAGCTGGCAGGGACACGATGTGTTATTAAAAGACATCCGCGATCTGGTGAGAGCTCGCAATATCGGCTCTTCAATTTTGTATTTATTATTGCTCTTTTTAGGATTGTTAGCCGTTTTCGATACTCAGATTTTATCGTTATTCCGTCGACGAAAAGAGATCGGTACGCTGGTAGCTTTGGGCATGACCCGCGAAAAAGTTATTCGTCTATTTACGGTTGAAGGCGGTATGCACGGGTTGCTCGCCGTCGGACTCGCTTTAATTCTCGGAGCTCCCCTTCTCTACTGGATGGCACAAACCGGCGTACCTATACCTGAAATTTCACAGGATGCCGGATTGGCAATTGGAAACGTTCTTTATCCGCGCTATACACTGGAACTTATTATTGGAACGATTGTGTTAATGCTACTAGCAGTTACGCTTGTTTCATGGCTCCCGGTCAGACGAGTTGCGCGTTTAAATCCAACGGATGCATTACGGGGGAAAATAAGATGATTGGTTTTCTGATAAAAGGCCTCTTGCGGGATCGATCGCGCAGTTTGTTTCCGCTTTTTGTTATCGTATCCGGCGTCATCTTAACCGTCGTCATGCATTCGTGGATTGAGGGTTCATTCGAGAACATGGTTCAGTCCAGTGCAAACTTTCAATCTGGTCATGTTAAAGTTACAACCCGCGCTTATGCCAGGGAAGCCAATCAGCTCCCTAACGATCTGGCGCTTACCGGCACGGATACTCTTCTGCAGGAATTAAACTCAGCATATCCGGAGATAAAGTGGGTCAATCGCATTCGCTTCGGCGGATTACTCGATATACCGGATACATACGGTGAAACGCGTACTCAGGGCCCGGCACTTGGAATTGCCCTGGAGTTGGACAGTATTTCAGGTGAAATCGGTCGCTTTAATTTATCTGACGCTATTGTTGAGGGCAGCCTACCGAGAAGGCCAGGTGATATGCTTATCAGCGCTGAACTAGCTGAAAAGTTAAATGTACGTCCGGGAGATGCTGCTACTTTACTCGGTAGCACCATGCATGGCAGTATGGCAACAGCCAACTTCACTATATGCGGCACACTGCGTTTTGGAATGGTTGCATTGGACCGTGGGGCCTTTATTGTAGATATTGCTGATGCACGACAAGCATTGGATATGCAAAATGCCTCAGCCGAAATTCTCGGTTTCTTTAGAAGCGGCTACTTTGATCGCCAACGCTCAGATGCTATCGGCAGTGAATTCAATGCCCGGCAAGATAGTTCTGATGAGTTTGCTACTTATATGGAGCCATTATCAGCTCAGAATGGTTTAGGCGATGTTTTAGATACTGCATCGGCAGTGATTGGTGGAATACTTTTCCTTTTCATTTTTATCATGTTTCTCGTGTTATGGAATGCCGGACTGATGGGAAGTATTCGCAGGTATGGTGAAATTGGCGTACGGCTGGCAATCGGCGAACCAAAAGGCCACCTATACCGGACTATGTTACTGGAATCACTGGTGCTCGGCATTGTCGGATCGATAATCGGTACGGCCATAGGGCTTACCATCGCTTATTACCTACAGGTTGTGGGATTTGATTTCGGATCAATGATGAAAAGTTCTTCGGTAATGATGAATAACATTATGCGCGCACGAATAACGTCAACAACCTGGTTAATCGGATTTATCCCCGGCCTTATTGCCACCGTATTCGGAACCGCCATCGCCGGAATCGGTATCTATAAGCGCCAAACGGCTCAGCTGTTTAAAGAGCTGGAGGCCTAATAACCAGATATATTTGACCCTGAAGGGGTCACATAGATATAGCTGGATGTGCCGGGAACAAATGACCCCGAAGGGGTCAAATATATGTAGCGCTGGATACATCACAAGCAGCCGACCCCGAAGGGGTCAAATATTTATAGCGCTTAATACGTCAATTGCAGCCGACCCCGAAGGGGGCATATATTTGTAGCAAGATACATCAGCCGCCACTGACCCCATAGGGGTCAAATATATATAGCTGGATGTGTCGGGAACAAATGACCCCGAAGGGGTCAAATATAAATAGCGCTGGATACATCCATGAAGATATACGACCCCGTAGGGGTCGCATAGATCTTCCGCAGTATCCAGGTAGCAACATCTGACCTCTTCGAGGTCAATGTATTGAAAATACATAAGAGGCACATAACAATGAAAACCAGGCACATTTTATACACAACTTTCTTACTTCTAAGCGGCCTGTTGATCCAGTCCGCTGCTCAAACGAACTCTCCCACAGCTGAAGAAATCCTTCAGCGCATCGATGATAACGTGCTATCCAAAAGCCGCGTATTCCAATCTAGCATGGTTATCAACGGACGTCGTGCCAAGCGCACCGTCTCATCAAAGTCCTGGGTTGAAGGCGAGGAACGCTCCTTTACCGAATATGTTGCACCGGCGCGGGAAAAAGGTACAAAGATGCTGAAGCTCGATGATCAGCTCTGGACTTATACGCCTTCAACTGACCGAACCATTCGTATATCCGGTCACATGCTGAGGCAGTCGGTTATGGGTTCCGATCTTTCCTATGAGGACATGATGGAAGACCGCAGCCTGCTGGAAGGATACAACGCTAAAATCACTGGTACGGATACACTTGAAGGCCGCCCCTGTTGGGTTCTGGATCTTACGGCCAAAGAGAAGGATGTGGCATACGCTCAGCGAAAGCTTTGGGTAGACCAGGAACGCTATATCGGTTTGAAAGAAGAGCGCTTCGCCCGCAGTGGTAAACTGCTGAAAACCACTCAGGTAAAGGAGATGAAACAGATAGGTGACCGCTGGGTGGTAACCCACGTGGTCTTCAAAGATATGCTTAAGAAGGGCAAAGGTACCGAGTTCTTGATTTCAGATATTGAATTCGATGTAGATATTCCGGGTCATGTTTTCTCGAAGGCATCATTGCGGCGATAACCCTTTCGTGTGGGTAAATAACCTTGTTAGCGTGGGTTATAACCCACGCTAACAAGGTTACCGATATTTTCCCACCAGCGCTCTTAATTCCCGCTCAACCTCCGGCGATTCACACAATTTTTCAATGCGTTCATTGGTTACCGAATTGAAACTTTCTGAGGCCAATCCCTTTTGCATTAACTCAAGGCGACTGAGTAATTGATCAATTTCTCCCCATAGTTCACCGGTCATGATATTCTCTTTCCTTTTTCGCAATCTTACCCACATGTCTATATCACCGAAATAGCGCTTATAGATTTTAAGATGTGCTTTCTTAAGCTTCATGACTATTTCCAAATGATTCTATTTTTTGCAATACTGTCGAAGGGCAACTTACAAGGTTATTTATCAGTTTTTAATGAGATCGGTTTACAACGATATCCCTACCGGCAGCCCATAAAGGAATATCCTCTTTCTTAATGGCTGCTGCCATTAGTTCGGGAAATAAATCCGGCGAGCAAGCAAATGCAGGAGCCCCCAAGGCCGTCATTTTTGCTGCAAGCTGTTTATCGTAAGATGGAGCCCCTTCATCACTGAGTGCAAGAAGAGTAATAAACTGAACACCAGATTCAATCAAATCACGCGTTCTGCTCAACAATTCTTTTTCTACTCCTCCTTCATACAGATCGGAGATTAAAACAAGAATCGTATTCTGCGGTTCCCGTACTAGAGATTGACAATACCCAATAGCTTTATTTATAAACGTGCCCCCTCCAAGTTGAGTGCCAAACAAAATATCAACCGGATCCTCTAGTTTTTCTGAGAGATCAACTACCGCGGTATCAAAGACTATAAGTTTTGTTGATACAGCTGGTAAGCTTGCCATTACTGCACCGAAGATACTTGAATAAACAACTGAAAAGGCCATGGATCCACTTTGATCAATGGCTAAAATGATATCCCGCTGCGTACGCCTGGATTTTCGCCCATATCCACTTAGTTGTTCCGGTATAATTGTTTGATGGTCTTTTTGATAATGACGCAGGTTCTTTCGAATCGTCAGATTCCAGTTTATCTCAGCAAATCGGGGACGTCGGTTGTGAACAGCTCTATTGAGCGCTCCTGAGACTGCAGCCCTCATTGGCTCTGCAAGCCTTTGCATAAGTGAATCCACAACCTTGCGAACCACCATGCGCGCCGTATCTTTTGTTTTGTTAGGAATAACTCTATTTAATGCGATCAAGTCGGCTACTAAATGTACGTCCGGTTCCAGATCCGCAAGCATTTCCGGTTCAAGGAGCATTTGATTAAGTTCAAGCCTTTTCAAAGCATCCTGTTGCATAATCCGGACAATACGCTGCGGAAAATATTTACGAATATCTCCCAGCCATCGTGAAACTGTAGGTTTGGAGGAGCCCGATCCTCCTGCCCCTGGTGTTTTCAACCCTCTTCCGGGAACGGCATCATAAAGCGCCTCCAGCGCTCCATCTATAGCCCTATCCTCGAGTGACAGCGCCTGACCAATTCCATCTGCTGCTTCACTACCTAATATCAGACGCCATCGACGTAACTTTTCATTTTCGATAGCATGTGTATTTTCATTATTTATCGGTTTCGACAAGGTTTGCCCCCATAATTATCAGGATATTTTTAACGGCTTCGTCTCCCCACTCCGCTTTGTATGAGGTATTTACCATCGTTTCTTTAGAGGACAATGAAGCCTGATTCCCGGAACTGGATGACACATGCTTCCCGAGAAGCTGGCGTTCTGGAACAGAGAATGAGCTGAAGGTACGTCTAAGCAAGGGAAGCAGAGCATTAAATTGATCTGTGGATTGACTCAAAATCCACTTATCTAAAATCTGCCATAGGCTCGCATCATGAATCAGGAGCATTCCACTTCCGGACAAGAAACCTTCAATCCATGCTGCTGCAACACTGGTTTCATTGCCGGGTGAAACGGCTAGTGACATCATGTCCGCCACCTTTTGACTGTCTATTTCAGTTGAATCCATGAGAAGCCTGCATACCTTCCCCCGAAGAAATGAATGGATTCGCTCTGTTTCAACCAATAAAAGCAACATATCCAACCATTCCCGGCGAGCTGTGCCTTCCTCTATTAGCAAAATGGCCTGATGAGCTTCAGCGGTTTTACCAGCAACATCTTGTGCAACTTCTTCATCCATCGTCAAACAAGAGGTTATAAAACCAACTGAGATTTGAGTAATAAAACTAAAGACCACCCCCTGAATCATGGAGGAATCGCTTTTACGAACGCTCCCATAACGCAAAACCCGAACAAGTGGCGGTATGGCAGAAACCAGTCCTATTACATCCGTTGCCTCTGCCGCTCGCATTTTTAATGTTGAGGCAATGGGTTGAACTGCGATCCCGAGTTCAGCAAGGATCACCTTATTTGCAAGTAAAGCAAGTTCGGAAACAGACTTCGCATCGCGAGCTGTTTGAATAGCACAGGACGTCGCAGCACTCTCAACAGTATTACCCCAAAGAGCCGCTTCGATAATACTCAAGCTAAGTTCCGGGGCCCACTCTAATAACCAGATTTCATGGAATGTCCCCTTTTTACCCGAACCGCTTTCCCTAACTTCACCCCATGAAATATCTAGCACGTTCAGACGGTGTAGAAAACGGCTTTTAGCAAGACCACTTTCGGAGCGTAAGTCCAGATCTAATTCCCGCTGTACAGTTGATGGTTTTAGTCGCAAGGATTTCTGATGTTTTTCAATATCTCTTTGAAGTGGTACAGCCGGCACTCCGGAAGGGATAGTGCCAATACGATCACTTATAAGCATCTTATCACGCACGAACGTTAAAGGTGCTGATTCGCCAAAACATAGAACCGCCTGGGTTGCCTCACTTATCTCATGAAGACCGGGAAAGGGAAGTCCCCTTATACTGGCAAGAGATTCCGCGAGTCGTACGGCTTCGATAACCTGAGCAGAGGAGGCATCCAAGTCCGCTGAGCGTAATAGACCAGCGACTCTCGCTATCCAACGAATTATAAGCGATTGTATTTTACCCTTTGAATCGGACTTGCGACACTCCCATAAATGGTGATACCATCCCGGGGCTGTTACCCCTGCTCCGTATCCGCTCTTTCGCGCCAACCTACCATAGGTCCAGGGTACCCAGGTGGCATCAACCTTGGTACGAGGCAGTTTACGCAATAACTTATTGTCTGATGCTGCACTTTCTTCAACAGTTAATGCAGGTACGTGCCATGCCCCACATATTACAGCAATATTGGTAAAACCTTCGTTTATAGCGTTACGAATCTTTCTCCGCATTGCGGCTTCACGCAGCCTTTCACGTTGTTGCTCTTCCTCTGAGTAATGGTTTTGAAAATGAGCTCTAAGTTCGGTCATGATTTTCTCAATCATTTCGAATAGTTCACTCGTATCCAGACGCTGTTCAACCACACTCTCCCACCAGCTCTCACCATCTGCATACCCCGCCTGTCGTGCAAGCCATCCTAGTGGATCGCTAATATCAGGTTCTACTTCCGTATTCGTAACGGTTGTGTAATCTAAATGGTCAACAGCCTCATTTGGCAGCTCATCTACAACGGAATCACCGTTCAACTGCAAGGTCTTTTCAATCCCAAAAGCCAGTTGATTCGTTTGTGGTAAATCCATAAAACTACTGGGGATCTGATGCTTAACCGCAAATTTAAGAGCCTGCCACTCAGGTGAGAATTCTGCAAAAGGATAAAATGACGCAAACCTCGGATCGGCTTTTGCATAAATCAACAGTGCTACCGGTGGGGTCATACCTTCCATTGCAACAAATCGCACCAGTTCATTTGCTTCCTGAGGTCCTTCAACCAATAAAAAATCTGGTTTCATTCGCTCCAGATGTTCAATCAGATTCTTTGCTGATCCCGGGCCATGGTGTCTTATTCCAAACACCTTGTATGTATTCTTTTTCATAGATTCACACACATTAAACTGAAGCGATATCTCTACAGGCACGGTATAAGTCTTTCCAGTTTTTCCGTTCCTTTACAACGGTTTCGATATATTCCTGAAATACGATCCGATCCTGTATGGGATCTTTAATTACAGCACCAATTAGTCCTGCGACGAGGTCATCAGTTGCAAGAGTGCCATCTCCAAAATGCCCGCTTAAAGCCATACCGCTTGTAAGGACAGAAATTGCTTCAGCGGTACTAAGCGTACTACTTGGTGATTTTACTTTAGCTTTACCATCACTGGTTTTACCTTCGCGTAACTCTCTGAAGATAGTAACCAGACGCTGAACTTCTTTGGATGCTGGTGGTTCTGCCGGTAAATCCAGCGCTCTGCCAATTTCGCCTACTCGCTTTTCTACAATCGCAACCTCCGCCTCAATTGTAGCAGGCAGTGGAAGTACAACCGTATTAAACCGACGTTTCAATGCACTCGACATTTCGTTTACACCTTTATCCCGATTGTTTGCCGTGGCTATAACATTAAAGCCGCGTTTAGCCTGCTGCTCACTATTTAACTCAGGGATTGGTAATGTTTTTTCCGATAAGATTGTGATTAACGTATCCTGAACCTCTGCAGGTATACGAGTCAATTCTTCCACCCGGGCAATTCCTCCACTTTCCATCGCATCCATTAGGGGACTGGGAATAAGCGCACCTATGCTTGGTCCCTTTGCCAGTAGTTGTGCATAATTCCATCCATAGCGCACCTGTTCCTCACTAGTTCCGGCGGTTCCTTGAATCATACAGGTCGATTTGCCTGAAATAGCTGCGGCAAGGTGTTCCGATACCCATGACTTTGCAGTCCCTGGGACGCCAAATAACAAAAGAGCACGATCCGTAGCAAGTGTTGCAACGGCAATCTCTATAAGCCGCCTGTCACCGATATATTTTGCGCTCACCTCGAAACCATTATCCAGACGTCCACCAAGTAAATACGTAACAACCGACCATGGCGACATCTGCCAATTTGATGGTCTTTGGCGATTATCATTTTTAATAAGCTCCGATAGTTCCTCGGCAAACTCCTGCTCAGCATGTAATCGTAAAACATTGTTCATATTTTCAACTCCCGGTGTAGGTCTTTTCGCAATTGAATAATTTCAAAATATGTATCCATATGCCGAAAATATAAATCCCAGTTTTTGTGTCTTTCCGGCCATTTAAGTAATGCGTCTTCCAATAAATCCGGATGCAGCTTTTCAGCAAGAGAATTGAAGATGGGACGGAGACGCCAGCCTTCTTGTGATCTTTTTATGTAATTTGTTATAACAGCAATCAACCTCTGCCCTGTTTCAACACTCCAATACAAAGGGCTTTCTTCAGGGGAAGAATCCAACAACGCATTTAACTCCAGCAGGTTTTTCTCTGAAATATGTTGGTTTATCCAATCTTCTACATCCTCATCCGGGATTGCCGCAAGAAGTATATTTCGATCAATTTTGATTTCTGTTGAGTTTTTAGCTGTCAACAAAGCAAACAGCCAGTCTTTATTTTTCTGTCTCCTGGCCGCCTCTGTAAGCCCGTTAAAGATAGCCTTACGCCATTCCGATTTATTTACCAGCGCAAGAATCTCCGTTATTTCCAGTTGGGTATGATCTGTCCAGCAGCCCAGGGGTGTCGAGGAAATCAAATGAATTAATCTTGATGCTGCCACACCATGCCCCGAAATAGTTTTATCCGAGATCCCATCACGCTTCATAGACTCGCTTATATCTTCCGGCAAATCAACATTAATTGTCCGTCTCAACATGCGTTTATCTATTTTAATACAGTCCTGAAGCCTATTTATCATTCGCTGAACTAGTCTGGAGGAAGGTAGCTCTATGAGTAAGTCTGCAGCGGCACGACGCACTGAAGCGTGCCGATCATCCAGCATCGTCTCTAAAAAGTCCTCATCCGCAGGAGATAGGTTAGTCTTCAATGTATGAACAAAGCTGGCACGTGTCTTCGGCTGTTCTCCTTTCATTTCATCTGCGAGCAACTCATGAACTCGCAAAGGCTCTTTGTTTCTTAAGCCAACCAGGTAAGAGAGTCGTTCTATAGTTGATCCGGTTTCCCAAGAAGCCATGTTTTGCAAACCATCCAATGCCGAACTGATCACCCATTCCCATTCGGTATTAAAGTTTGCAAGCCATTTACCCCTGGCCCCGATAGCTTTTCGAATAAATCCTCTCCGAGTTGAAAATTTACATCCATGTGCCAATAGGTGTGGCAATATCCTGGGGCATGGGCGAATGCCTTTCGCTTGCGCCACATGTAACCATTCCCATACTACCCCACTGTATTGTTTTTTCAATGCTTCGGTCAACACATGTGCGGCACTATCTGAACATATAGGTAAAATATCTTCATCACAATCCGGCAGTATGGGACTTTTTTCGGGAGAGGGTAGAAATGCGGCTTGCTGATAAGCATACGCGACTGAGCTCCTCATCAGAAGGAGATTCTGTTGATCAAGCGTACTACTGGTGTTCGATACAAATCCATTTAACACATCAGTTGTGTATTCCGAATCCCCGGTCAGATTAGTCGCATTGCTTCCGGATCCGCTGAAAAGCTGTTTTGCAAGATCTTTAAGCATCTCTATCTGAACCTTTCTGCTTTAAAGTTGTGAAAACGACCCTCACTCCAACATCCCAGCGGCAGGAATAATTGATTTGAGAACTCACCGGAAATCGTAATTTTCCGCCCTCCTGAAATCGCTAGTAATTCGTAACTTTCTGCGAATAGTGGATCGATGGTGAGACATCTACCTTCCTTGTCACCAATAACGAGTGTATTTTCTTTTAAATAAGGGGTAACACCTGATAGCATCATCGGATGAATGGAAGCCCATGGATTTTTTGCAAGGCTTCCGGCAATGATAGACAATGCCTGCCCGATACTCACATTTCCGCTAAAATTCCGAACAGCCTTGGTATCGCCGAGGCGTTTCTTAATAATGGCGCGCATTGGCATGGTGCCGGGATAGTAGCTAATGTCTGCTTTGAAACAGGTTCCGGGAGTCATGGAGACCTCAAGTGGCTGCCGACCGAAGGCAAAGTTTAGCATTAATGCTGTACGGTTGGTTTTTTCTTCACATAACCAGATACGCTGCTCACGAATACGCTTATCTTCTGTTATACTTTCGCCAACGACAACCCAAGCTCCATTTACCGTATTATCAATTGCTAGAACTTCATTTTTTTCAAATGACCATCCGGCGACCGTCCTTAGGTCTGCCTGCATATCGGAGTTCAGTTCCTCATAATTTTTAAAGGACTGAATGATACCATAGAGTTTACCGATCAACATTGTAAAGTTTTCAATCCAGTTTACACTACTGGATTGGACAACCTTATGCATCTGCTGTATTATTCCGGCTGCTCCCGGCATCTTTGCATCAACAAGACGTGCTGCAGGACTGGTCCAATAATCATCATTCATATTAGGCAAAGTCATTAATCCCAGCGTCACCATATCCCTAAGCCATGCTTCGCATTCAGACAGTCCATCCCTCATTATGTTTAACCGTGCTGCTTGCTTTTTCTGCTGCTTTGCGGGATCAATAGCTTCTGATTTCTTATTTTGTGCGCGCGATATCTTTGCTTGTTCCCGCTGACGTCTTTTTTCTAACCACTCGGATGTCCAATCCGCCATTTCCGTTTCCCTGGTACTACCGGCCTCATGCAGTAAATATAGCGCTAAGGCGTGTTTGCAGGGAAATTTCCGACTGGGACAGGAGCACTTAAATGCAGTCTCTTTCAAATCGATACAAACAGCATATGGCTTCTTTCCGCTTCCCTGGCAGTGCCCCCAAATGGCGTCTTTGGAGTATGCCAGCACAGGCCATTTAGCTGGGGTCTTCAATTTTTCAGCGGCCTTTACTGATGAAGAATCCGGTGCCAGAGCAATTATTTGTTCTTTACTTAGCTTCACAATCACCTTTTAAAGGTATAACAGAGTTTTACATGAATACGTTTAAAATCATAGCAATTGGTAAGGACGGCATTCATAAATGCTTCCTTACTACCTAACAGGCGATAGTTGATCAATTCAGCATGTTGCCTGAAAAAGATGTCGATTAATTAATTCACTAAAAATGTATGGGTAACTCCTGATTAAATATAGCGGGACGAACTATAAGTTTCAAGAGCTAAAGGTGAGGATATTCTATCTTGCTTCCAAATATTTACACAATGATCTATACGTAGGGATGGGATTTAATTGCGCAAACTCAACACAAGTGGTTCGATAAAAGAGGACGCCATCAGTATTACTTGCCCACCGACTGTAGAGCGGCACGGTGAAAACGCTGCTTAAATGAGGCATCTTCAAGAATTGAATCATAGGAGAACAATGTAAAGCCGGTCGTCGAGAGCTCGCGGAACTGCCGTACCTTTTGCATCGCGGCTTCGGTAGATTGATTATATAATGATACGCCCATGATCAACCTGCTTTTATTCACTGCTGCCAACATTTCCCGGCTGCGACGCAAAAAAGTAGTATTATGTGGTGTGTAGTTCATTGCTACTGCAAAATCCAGCCAGCCGGCATTCACCCAGCGATCCCAATCCTGAAAGAACTCCCAATGCGCCTTTTTAAGTTCCGGCTTTACTGCAGCGGATAGCTTCACCCCAGGATGCGACTTGCGCATGTAGTGAGCAATATCTTTTACAATCAGAGACAGTTCATCTCGAAGAAAGGTTGCCCAGCGCGAATAATGCAGTTCATAGCCGGTCTGACCGTGATTGTCTATAAATACTTCCGGATTCTTTTTTAGCGTCAGCGGATCAATAAAATGCCGATTCTTAAAGCGTTCGCGAGCATCTTCATTAAAGCCATATTCCCTACCGGGATAGCGAATATAATCCAGGTGTAAACCATCGACATCATAATTGGTCAGAACGTCTTTTATCACAGTGAGCAGGTAGGTCTTTACCTCATCGTTTACCGGTGAATGATAAAGTCCTTCTGGATTTCGTAAATTCTTTTTTAGTGGGTCCGTTGCGGTTGAATCGAAATGATACGGCTGAACGATCCAGTCCGGTTTGGTGTGAAAAAGATGATCCGGTGAATCCGGCTGTTTTTCGGCACTCCAGAAATACAAAGCATTCAGCCAGACATGAATACGAAACGGCTTATCCGCGACCTTCTCGAGCAAATACGCTAATGGATCAAAATTCGGTGCCAGCCCTTCTGCCTTTGGTTCTATTTTGCTGTTGTAGTAAGCATCTCCACGACCTCGAACTTGCACAAATAGATCGGTAAACTGCATTTCTTCGGCTACTTTAATCAGCTTATCAATGCTCTGTTCTGAGGCCATATTATGTCGGACAATCCAAACACCCCGCATTTCATCTGCCTTTTCAGAGGGCTGGGCAAAAGTAAATACAGACGTCAATAATATGAACGATATCAAAATCTGTTTCAAGTTCAGCTCCAGATAACAGCTTTTTAAAAATGAATATGAAGCACAGGTTTAAAAAAGTACATAAATGTTTACTGTCGCCTTCCCCTCGACTACGCTCGGGCAGCGTATTGTTCATTAAACTTGGCATCTACTTCTAAAATTTATTCCCCTACTATCTAAAGATAGGCAATAAAAAAGGCGGAATCCATATTATGAATTCCGCCTTTTAAATTTGTGAAGTAAGTCAGATGATTACTCGGAGTCTTTCTTCTCCTCAGAGTCTTCATCTTTTTTAGCTGCAGGTTTCTTCTTGGCTGCAGGCTTTTTCTTTGGCTTTTCTTCAGCTTCGTCATCACCGGAAACGGCTTCTTTAACTTCTTCAACCTTTTCCGCGACAGCTTCCTTAGCCTCTTCGACTTTCTCTTCAACAGCGTCAGCTACTTCCTCGGCCTTTTCCTTGACGGCTTCAACAGCTTCTTCTGCTTTTTCAGCTACGGCCTCTGCCGCATCTTCAACCTTATCGGCAACAGCTTCAGCAGCATCTTTAACATCTTCTACAACCTCTTCTACGGCGTCAGCTGCCTTATCTACTGCTCCTGCTACGGCTGCTGCTGCTTTCGATGCGGTCGATTTCTTCTTAGGTGCCTTGCGCTTCTTGGGCTTGGTGGCAGACTCATCAATGATAAGCTGCTCAAAACCTACCAGCTGCAGGATAGCCATTTTTGCGGCATCACCCTGACGCTGTCCCAGCTTGATTACGCGGGTGTAACCACCATCGCGTCCATCAAAAGTCGGGGCTATTTCATCAAAAAGCACCTTTACAATATCACGGCTTTGCAGCAGCTTGAAAGCAAGCCGACGTGCGTGAACCGTATCTTTTTTACCATAGGTAATCAGTCTGTCTACATAACGCTGGGCGGCTTTCGCCTTTGCCAGCGTAGTTCGAATTTGGCGATGTACGATAATAGCGGTTGCCATGTTTCGCAGTGTTGCCTTACGATGGCTGGCATTTCTGCCTAGCTTCTTTACTTTTTTACGATGTCGCATTACTGATACTCCGTCTTACCTTAAGCTATTAGTCTTCGCCTTTCAGATACTTATCTACGTCCATTCCGAAGTAAAGGCCTTTCTTCTCCAGAATTTCCTGAATTTCCTGCAGAGACTTACGACCGAAGTTACGGAACTTCAGCAGTTCTGCTTCATCCAGACGCACCAGATCGCCGATGGTCTTGATATTGGCATTCTTCAGACAGTTGTGTGAACGAACAGACAGTTCCAGCTCGTCTACATTCATCTTCAACAGCTTCTTAATGCGCAGTACTTCTTCGTCAATTTCCTGCGTCTCTTCTTCTTCCGGCTCGAAGTCGAAGTTGATAAACAGCTGCACGTGATCTTTGATAATCTTACCGGCAAAGGTAAGGGCATCATCCGGTGTAATGCTGCCGTCGGTTTCAATTTCAAGAACCAGTTTCTCATAGTCGGTTCGCTGACCAACGCGTACGTTTTCAACATTGAATCGCACATTGAAAATCGGTGAGAAGATAGAGTCGATCGGAATAAGACCGATAGATGCTTCCAGCGGCTTATTTTCTTCAGCCGGAACATAACCACGACCTTTACCAACGCGAATTTCCATTTCCACATCAGCGGAAGGATTCAGCGTAGCAATGTGCAGATCGGGGTTTAGCACCTCGAAATCGGTGGTGTATTTTTCCAAATCGCCTGCCGTAAAGTTACCGGGGCCTTTCAAATTCAGGCTCACTTTGTCCGGTCGTTTGTTCAGCAGTTTAATACGAACCTGCTTGAGGTTCAGAATAATGTCTGTCAGATCTTCCTTAACGCCTTCGATGGTAGAGAATTCATGTTGAACACCATCGATACGGATAGCGGTAATTGCAGCTCCCTGAATGGAGGAGAGCAATACTCTTCTAAACAGGTTTCCGAGCGTTACTCCATAGCCTCGCTCCAGCGGCTGCACGACGAATCGGCCAAAATTAGTTGAAAAGTTGGTTTCGTCGAGTTCAACCTTTTCTGGCATCAATAAGTTTACCCAGTTCATATATCTCCCAGCCAGGATTTTTGATGACACTCGTAATTAATTGCGTTCTTCTACAAAGACGCTCACGGACGGTTTATAACCCGTCGTGAGCGCAAAAATCAGTGCGAAGGGCGGCGGTTTTGTTATACCCGGCGCTTCTTCGGAGGACGGCAGCCATTGTGCGGAATTGGCGTTACGTCCTTAATGGAAAGAATCTCGAGTCCTGCAGCCTGTAAGGAGCGGATTGCAGCTTCGCGTCCGCCACCCGGGCCTTTGACTTCAACGTCGATTTGACGAAGGCCGAGTTCCATTGCTTCCTTAGCCGCAATTTCTGCAGACATCTGCGCAGCATAAGGCGTATTCTTACGGGACCCTTTAAAGCCCACCTTTCCGGCGGATGCCCAGGAGATCACGTTTCCTTTTTGATCGCAGAGCGTTACGTTCGTGTTGTTAAACGTCGAACGGATTTTAGCCATCCCGAGGGGATCAACGCGATCTTTCTTTTTTCGTACGGTACGACCTCTTTTTGCCAAAAGATGATCCTCCTGATATTCAAATGATTGCTACTAGATTATTTCTTCTTCTTCGTTACAGCACGACGGCGGCCTTTACGGGTACGAGCGTTGGTAGACGTTCGCTGGCCGTGTGCCGGCAGTCCCATCTTATGACGGGTTCCGCGATAGCAGCCGATATCAATCAGACGCTTGATATTCATGTTTACCTCTGCTTTCAGAGCACCTTCTACCTTGTAGTTGGCCTGAATATTTTCACGGATCTTCTTTACGTTATCATCGGTGAGGGCATGAACACGCGTTGTCGGTTCGATGCCGGTCTCAGAGCAAATGCGATCGGCAGACGTGCGGCCGATACCGAAGATATACGTTAAAGCGATGTGTAACGGTTTGTTTTTCGGTAAATCTACACCAACAATACGTGCCACGAAAAACCTCCTGATTCAACAGATTTTATAGTTGCTAATTTTTTGTTTTCAATTTAGCGGGCTTTGCTTATCCCTGACGCTGCTTGTGTCGCGGATTACGCTTACAAATAACGCGTACAACGCCTTTACGACGAATAATACGGCAATACTCACAGCGTTTCTTTACGGAAGCCTGTACTTTCATAGCTTATTTCCTCATTTGTAGCGATACGTAATACGACCGCGGCTCAAATCATATGGTGACAGTTCGAGCTTAACTTTATCACCGGGTAATATTTTAATAAAGTGCATTCTCATTTTACCAGAAACGTGTGCCAGTACTTCGTGTCCACCTTCCAGCTCTACTCGGAATGTGGCGTTCGGCAGGGTTTCTTTGATAATGCCGTCTACAGGAATTGGTTGTTCTTTTGCCAAATTTCTACCTATGGGCTTAATGGATGTTGGGTCAAAATTTCCGGTTCACCGTCCAGAATCAGCACCGTATGTTCATAATGTGCTGATGGACGTCTGTCTGCCGTTACGACGGTCCACTTATCCGCCAGAGTTTCTACTTTAATCGTTCCGGTATTGATCATCGGCTCTATTGCCAGCGTCATACCTGATTTCAGCGCCACTCCCTTGCCGGGCGTTCCGTAATTCGGAACCTGTGGATCTTCGTGCAGCTTTTTTCCTATCCCGTGTCCGACCAGTTCTCGGACAACGTGATAACCGTTGGATTCGGCGTGCTGCTGAATTGCAGCGGAAATATCCTGCAGATGATTTCCAACCCGGGCTTTAGCCAGGCCGTCGTGCAGGGATTTCCAGGTTACTCGCATCAGATGAAGCTTGTCGTCATCTACCTTGCCAACCGGGAAGGTATAGGCGGCATCTCCATAGTATCCATCGATACGAACTCCGATATCCACACTGACAATCTGCCCCTCTTCCAGTACCCGGTTTTCCAAAGGAATACCGTGAACAACTTCTTCATCAACTGAAATACAAGCACTTGCCGGAAATCCGTAAAGCCCCTTAAATGCCGGGTAACCGCCGTTATCAACGATGAACTTCTCTACCTTATCGTCAATCTGCTTAGTGGTAACACCGGGCTTAACAAAAGGCTCAATATATTCAAAGGTCTTAGCGACCAATCCCGCGCTGACTCGCATCAGCGCTATTTCTCTTTCACTTTTAAGGCGAATCATTATCTGCTTAAGCTCTTCTACCGCGTATACGTCCACCGCTTGAGCGGCTAAAACCTTCGTAGTGACGCATATACAGATGTGACTCAACCTGCTGAATAAAGTCCAGAACAACCTGAACAATAATCAGTAGACCCGTTCCGCCAAAGAATGACGCATAGTCCATCCCTATTCCTAACCACGCATACAGGAAGTAAGGAATGATCGCAATAAACGCCAGAGATATCGATCCAGGCAGCGTAATACGGGTTAAAATACGATCCAGATATTCCGCAGTTCGCGGTCCCGGACGAACACCGGGAATAAATCCACCCTGCTTCTTCAGATTATCAGCAACCTCCACCGGATTCAAAATGATAGCGGTGTAGAAGTAGGTGAAGAAAACAATCATGATGCCGTAGATAGACCAGTACCAAATGGAGTCTATGGCGAAGATATCATTTAACCAGATTGCCATACCGCTTTCCGGAAACAAACTTGCAACCGTCTGCGGAATAAACATAATAGCCTGGGCAAAGATGATGGGCATAACGCCGGCAGTATTCACACGAAGCGGAAAGTGTGTATTCACGCCTCCGTAAACCTTACGACCGACAACCCGCTTTGCATATTGCACTGGTATTTTTCGCTGTCCCTGAGTAAGGGCAACTACGAAATAGATAATCAGCAGAGCCAATCCAATCAAAAAGATCTCTACCAGTAGCGTGCGATTACCGCTGGTAAATTCCAACCACTCGTTCGTTAAGGCTGCAGGTAATGCCGCGATTATACCGATAAAGATGAGCAGCGAAATACCATTTCCAATGCCCCGTTCAGTAATTTGCTCACCAAGCCACATTAAAAGCATGGTTCCCGATCCCATCGCTACCATTACAGTAAGCTTGAAACCAAGTCCCGGACTCAGAGCAACACCCTGGCTTTCCAGCAAGATAGCCACACCAAAAGACTGAGCTGTTGAAATGGCCAATGTAGAATAACGGGTCCACTGCGTAATTTTTTTGCGTCCTTCTTCACCCTGCTGCTGCAGTCGCTGCACAGTTGGCCATACGGCTCCAAGCAGCTGGAAGATAATAGATGCACTAATATAGGGCATAATACCCAGTCCGAAGATAGCGGCTTTACTGAATCCACCACCAGCGAACAGGTCGTATAAATTGAATAATCCGCCCAGATTCGACATGCGTTCGGCCAGGGCGGCGGTATCAACTCCCGGAACAACAACGTGAGTTCCAAGTCTGGCTACGGCTAAAACGCCAATCGTAAAGAGAATGCGTTTTTTCAGATCCGGGATCTTAAAAATATTTCGAAATGTTTCAATCATAACAGCGTAACAGAGCCTCCTGCCTTTTCAATCTGTTCTTGGGCAGATTTACTTACAGCATGCACTTTCAAGGCAACTTTCTTTTTCAACTCTCCGCTTCCCAGGATCTTAATCGGCGCGTCGGCCTTCTTAACGAGTCCATTTGCCTTCAGCACTTCCGGTGTTACCTCATCGGCGCCGTCAATCCTCTCCAGGTCTCCTACGTTCACAACCTGAAAAACTTTCTTTCCATGATTGTGAAATCCGAACTTCGGCAGACGTCGTTGAATCGGCATCTGACCGCCCTCAAACCAGGCACGTCGCTTGGAACCGGAGCGGGAACGCTGTCCCTTGTGTCCACGACCGGCAGTACAACCGGTTCCGGAACCTTGTCCACGGCCGATACGCTTGTCTTTTTGCGTTGCGCCGGGTGCGCTTTTTAATGATCCTAAACTCATTGCTTTATCCTCTAACTAAATCATTAATCGACTTCTTCGACATGCACAAGGTGCTTCACCTTGAATACCATGCCGCGGATCTGCGGGTTATCAGTCTTCACAACAGACTGATGCATCCGACGCAATCCCAGTGCTTCCATTGTTCGCTTTTGGTCGCTCTTGCGCCCGATAATACTGCGAACCTGGGTTATTTTCAACGACTTCTCAGCTTTTTTCTTCTTCGCCATGATCAACTCTCATCAGGGTTACTTGGTGTACAGCTCTTCTACGGTTAGTCCGCGACTACGCGCAATTGCTGCCGGGTCTTCCAGTTTTTTCAGCGCAACCAGCGTCGCTTTAACAACGTTGTGCGGATTTGAGGAACCCATAATTTTGGTCAGGATATTACGAACGCCAGCCATCTCACAGATAGCGCGAACCGGTCCACCGGCAATAATACCAGTACCTGGGGAAGCCGGAATCAGCTTCACTTTTCCGGCACCGAACTTACCATAGATCGGGTAAGGAATGGTACCGTCAATCAGGTGAACCTTCACAATATCTTTCTTGGCGCGTTCAGTAGCTTTGGAAATGGCGTTAACAACTTCGTTTGCCTTTCCAAGTCCGATACCGACGTTTCCGCCTCCATCACCAACCACGACGATGGCGCTAAAGCTAAAACGGCGTCCACCTTTAACTACCTTCGCAACGCGATTGATATAAACGACCTTTTCTTTCAGGTCAAGCTCGTGTGCATTGATTCTGTCGCTCACAATTGCCTCTCTACGTTAGAATACCAGACCACCCTTGCGGGCGCCATCAGCCAGCGCTTTTACGCGGCCGTGATAACGGTATCCGTTGCGGTCAAATACAACTTTTTCAATCTTCTGTTCTTTTGCCTTCTTGGCCAGGTATTCGCCAATTATCGTGCTTGCTTCCACGCGACTTTTGGCCTTCTTTAATTCCTTTTCCAATTCTTTGGTCAGATTCGATGCACCGATCAGCGTTTGCTGCTTGGTATCGTCAATAATCTGCCCATAGATATTTTTCACGCTGCGAAAAACGACCAGCCTTGGCTTATCAGCGGTGCCGACGATTTTCTTTTTACGACGAATTTTCACTTTCTTACTCATGGCGATTACTTTCTCACCTATTTAGCGGTTTTACCAGCCTTACGGCGAATAACTTCATTTTCGTATCGAATGCCTTTGCCCTTATATGGCTCCGGCGGACGGAAAGAGCGGATCTTGGCGGCAATTTGTCCAACCAAAACCTTATCAATACCGGACACCTTTAGCTTTGTAGCAGACTCAACATCGATTGCAATCTCTTTCGGCGGCATCAGGAAGATAGGATGTGAGTATCCGAGAGCAAACATCACTCCCTGCCCCTTTTTCTCTACCTTATAACCTACGCCTTCAATGGTCAGGCCAATCGTATACCCTTGGGTAACACCTACAACCATATTGTTAATCAGCGTACGTGTGAGTCCATGAAGAGAACGCCATTTACGCTCGTTGTTCGGACGGCCGACATTCAGCGTGCCATCTTCCATATTCAGGATCAGACCCGGATCTACCTTCTGTTCCAGTTCACCTTTTGGGCCCTTAACTTTAACCAGGCCTTCGGCTACGTCGACTTTTACATCTCCGGGGATCTCTATGGGCAGTTTACCAATGCGAGACACGGAATTACCTCATTACTGTTTAATGTTTACCATACGTAGCAGAGTACTTCACCGCCGACGTTCTGTCTGCGAGCTTCGCGCTCTGTAATCACGCCTTTAGACGTGCTGAGTATGGCAATACCAATATTGTTTTTAACTCGCGGCAGTTCGGAAACCGAAACATAGTGCCGACGTCCGGGCTTACTTACCCGCTTCAGTTCGTGAATGACAGGCTGATCGGTGCCGGGGATATACTTCAAAAACACCCGGATAGATCCCTGCAGGCCATCGTCAATAACGATATAATTCTTTATGAACTTATGCTCATAGAGAATCTGCGCCATTTTCTTCTTCAGATTGGAAGCAGGAATGTCAACCATCATATGTCCAGCCTGAAGGGCATTTCTGATACGCGTAAGAAAATCCGCAATTGGATCTGTCATGGCCATCGTATTACTCCTCTATATACCTATTTAATTACCAACTTGCTTTCGTAACACCAGGGATTTCACCATTATTGGCAAGTTCCCGGAAACAAATACGGCAGATACCGAATTTGCGATAGTAAGCTCTCGGACGGCCACAACGCTGACAGCGATTGTATTCCCGTACCTTATATTTTTGTTTGCGTTTCGCTTTCGCGATCAATGCTTTCTTAGCCAATTGAAGTCTCCTTGCTTACTTTTTGAATGGCATTCCAAAGTTCTTGAACAGCTCAAAGGCCTCTTCATCACTATTGGCTGAGGTGACAAAGGTTATGTTCATTCCGCGAATAACGTCCATCTTATCGATGTTGATTTCCGGAAAGATAATCTGCTCGCGTGCACCTACAGAGTAGTTGCCTCGTCCGTCGAAGGAATTGTTCGGCAGTCCGCGAAAGTCACGAATACGCGGAACGGCCAGCGAGATAAAGCGATCCAGGAATTCGAACATACGCTCACCGCGCAGCGTTACACGGGCACCAATCTTCATGCCTTCACGCAGCTTAAAGTTCGAGATAGACTTCTTGGCCTGGGTAATCGCCGGCTTTTGTCCGCTGATTACTTCCAGATCTTCCATTGCGCGCTCCAGCAACTTGCTATCGCCAATGGCATCGCCAACGCCCATATTCAGGCAGATTTTTTTAAGTTTCGGTACCTGCATAACGTTCTTGTACTCGAACCGCTTCATCAGCGCCGGCACAATCTCGTCCTGATACTTCTGCTTTAGTCTCGGTGTATAGTTTTCCATCGTTGAATCCTCTAATCAGGGCTATCCCTGTTAATCATACTCTCATTCAACGTCCGATTGTGGGACGTTTACTCTATTTCTTCTTTTGCGGCATCCGGGTGCTTTGCAACGCGCACTTTGGATCCGTTCTTCAGAATCTTGGTACCAACGCGGGTCGCTACATTACTTTTCGGAGCAATCAGCTTTACGTTGGATGCATGAATCGGCGCTTCAATTTCCAGAATACCGCCCTGCTGCATCTTTGCACTGGGACGAGTATGACGCTTCATCATGTTTACGCCTTCGACAACAACGCGGTGTGAGTCAGTAAATACTTTAAGCACCTTCCCGGTTTTGCCGCGGTCGTCTCCGCTGATAATCTTAACGGTATCGTCTACTTTGATCTTTTTCATGTCGATATTCCTTGCTTACAGCACTTCCGGCGCTAATGACACAATTTTCATAAAATTTTTGTCGCGCAATTCGCGGGCAACAGGCCCAAAGATACGGGTTCCTCGCGGTTCCCCTGCATCGTTCAGCAGAACGGCTGCATTTTCATCAAAGCGGATATACGTTCCGTCTTTACGAGCGATTTCCTTTTTCGTCCGAACAATAACAGCTCTGGACACGTCACCTTTTTTTACCGGTGCGTTCGGAATGGCGCTCTTCACGGAGATTACAATGATATCGCCGATGGAGCCGTATTTTTTACCCGATCCGCCGAGAACCCGGATACACTGTACTTTCTTGGCACCGGAATTGTCAGCTACGCTTAGTCGAGTTTCTTCTTGAACCATGTCAATGTCCTCAATCTATTCTTCCTGCCACTTTTTTGGGCAAGACGACTAATTTACTTAACTTTCTCAATGATTTCAACTACTCGCCAACGTTTTGTCTTACTCAATGGACGAGTCTCAATAATTTTAACCTTGTCGCCGATATCGCAGGAATTGTCCTGGTCGTCAGCCGTAAATTTCGAGGTTTGCTTGATGTAGCGTTTATACAGCGGGTGTTTCACCTTACGCTCTACAGCAACGACAACGGTTTTATCCATTTTGTCGCTCACTACCATGCCGACACGGCTCTTGCGTATTCCTCTTTCCATACTGCGCATACCTGTTTGTTATTCTGATTCTATGTTTGCTGCATTGCGCTTGTGCTCGGTAATGAGCGTGCGGCAACGTGCAATTTCTTTCTTCACCATCCGAATGCGGCTTGGATTCGTAATCTGATGCGTTGCTTTCTGAATTTTCAAATTTGACAATTCGTCAAGCGCTTCATTCAGCTTGTCTTCCAGCTCATCCAGCGGCAGTTCTCTGAGTTCATTAATTTTCATGGTGCTTATTCTCCAACATCTTTACGAGAAACAAACTTCGTTTTGATCGGCAGCTTATGTGCAGCCAAACGCATCGCTTCTTTTGCGATATCTTCCGGCACACCGGCCAATTCGAACATGATTCGGCCGGGCTTTACTACTGCTACCCAATATTCCGGAGATCCTTTTCCCTTACCCATACGGGTTTCAGCGGGCTTCTTGGTGATCGGCTTATCCGGAAAGATGCGAATCCATACTTTTCCACCACGCTTGATATAGCGGGTCATAGCAACACGAGCGGCTTCGATCTGACGACTGGTGATCCAGTGCGCTTCCATAGCCTTCAGTCCATATTCGCCGAAGGTGACGTCACTTCCACGATACGCCTTACCACGTTTGCGTCCGCGCTGCATCTTGCGATATTTAATTCTCTTAGGCATTAACATGGGTTACAGGCTCCTACGATTGAGTTCCGATGACTTCACCATGATAGATCCAGACCTTCACGCCAATACAACCGTATGTCGTGATAGCGGTAGCCGTTGCATAATCGATATTGGCTCTTAGCGTATGCAGCGGAATACGACCTTCCTTATAGCTCTCGGTTCGTGCCATTTCAGCACCGCCAAGGCGTCCGGAAACCTGAATCTTGATTCCTTCAGCTCCCAGTCTGAGAGACGAGGTGATGGCACGTTTCATTGCGCGACGGAAAGATACTTTACCTTCCAGCTGCCGAGCAATATTCGCCGCTACGAGATGGGCGTCCGTTTCCGGATGCTTAATCTCATTAATATTGATCTGAATTTCCTTGCTGACGAGCTTTTTCAGCTCTTCCTTCAGCTTATCTACCTCGGCACCTTTCTTACCAATTACCACGCCCGGACGAGCGGTGTAAATCGTGATAAGAATACGACGGGCTGTGCGCTCAATCTCAATGCGAGAAATAGCACCGTCAGCCATACGTCGACGAATGTAGCGACGAATCAGCAGATCTTCATTCAGCTTTTCAGCAAAGTCTTTCTGACCAAACCACTGAGAATTCCAGGTCTTGATGTATCCAAGACGATAACCGATTGGGTTACTTTTTTGACCCAAAACGACTTCCTCCGGTCTTATATAATCTCATTTAATCTTTCGCCGCCTTCAGGCAGACGAAACACGTTCTTTATTTATCAGTTCTTAATCAGCCAGATCGTCAATAACGACCGTAATGTGGCTGGTGCGACGACGGATACGACCAACGCGTCCCATCGACATCGGACGAAAGCGACGCAGGGTCGGGCCTTCATCCACCTGAATGTTCTTCACCACGATATCACGCGGAGATACATTCGCTACTTCTTCATTCTGATAGTAGTTTGCAACAGCCGAGCGCACTGCTTTTTCCAGAATTCTGGCGGCCCGCTTGGGCGTAAAGTGCAGGATGTTCAGCGCATCTTCGACAGACTGATTTTTTACCAGTCCAAGCACCTGACGAACCTTCGTCGGTGACATTTTAATATACTTTTCTTTCGCTGTGGCTTGCATCTTACTTACCAATCCATACTTAAGGGTTTATCGAACTCTGGACGCTCTTTCGGCCAGCTTACCACCGTGACCGCGAAAGGTGCGGGTCAGGGCGAACTCACCGAGCTTGTGTCCAACCATATTCTCTGTTACGTAGACGGGAATAAACTTAATTCCGTTATGCACTGCTACCGTATGTCCAACGAACTCCGGCGGAATGGTGCTGCGTCGTGCCCACGTTTTAATCACTTTTTTCTGTCCGCTGTTGTTCAGCTCCTCAATCTTTGCCAGGAGCTTCTGATCTATAAACGGACCTTTCTTTAGAGATCTGGCCATGTCTAACTTCCTTACTTGCGACGTTTTACAATCAGTTTATCAGAAGACTTGCGCTTTTTGCGGGTCTTCAGGCCTTTTGCTAGCTGTCCCCAGGGTGAACAAGGATGGCGTCCACCGGATGAACGGCCTTCACCACCACCCATCGGGTGATCTACCGGGTTCATGGCAACACCGCGAACGTGCGGCTTCTTACCACGCCAGCGACTACGACCGGCTTTACCAAGAACCGTATTAAAGTGGTCACTGTTTCCAACCGTTCCTACGGTTGCATAGCACTCAACGCGAAAGCGTCGAACTTCACCGGAAGGCATCTTCAGCAGCGCGTAGTTACCTTCACGCGCCATCAGCTGAACACCGGCGCCGGCACTGCGGGCAACCTGCCCACCTTTTCCGGGCTGCATTTCAATATTGTGAACCGTCATACCCAGCGGAATATTTTTTAGCGGCAGGGCATTACCCGGACGCACTTCAACGCTTTCTCCGGCATTTAACACGTCACCAACATTAACTCCATTTGGAGCCAGAATGTAACGTTTCTCACCATCGGCGTAGCTCAACAGGGCGATACGGGCGCTGCGGTTTGGATCGTATTCGATCGCTTTAACCGTTGCCGGTACATCACGCTTGTTACGCTTGAAGTCGATAATACGATACTTACGCTTGTGACCTCCACCACGGTGCCATGAGGTCGTTCTTCCTTGATTGTTGCGTCCACCCTTTTTCGGCAGAACTTCAACCAGGGAGCGCTCAGGCTTCTGCTTGGTAATGTTCTCGCGGGAAACATCTACGCGAAACCGCAGGTCCGGTGTTGTTGGCTTATACTTTTTTAAGGCCATGATCTAATCTCTCCAGGGCTCTTTATACGTTCTCGAGGAAATCGAGTGTATTTCCTTCTTCCAGAGTTACGAATGCTTTTTTAAAGGCGGCGGTAAAGCCGGAGACACGACCTGCGCGTGTGAAGCGCTGACGCGGCTTTCCTTTTACATTCACAACCCGTACACTTTTTACAGTCACACCAAATCGGCTGGCAATTGCCTGCTTAATCTGGATCTTGTTTGCGCTCTTGGCGACTTTAAAAACGTACTGATTATCTTGTTCCTGAATTCTCAGAGCTTTTTCCGTCAGGACAGGCTCGAGAATGATCTCTCTGGGATCTTTCATTATGCCAGTACCTCATTGAGAATATCCACTGCTCCCTTTTGCAGAATAACAACCTGCGAATTCAGAACGTCGTAGGCGGAAAACTTCGGTGCCTGCACAACGGCCTTATAGGGGATGTTACGAGCGGACTTATAAAAGTTCAAATCGTGATCTGCGGTAACCATCAGCACTTTACGATCGTCGATCTTCAGATTTTCGAGCAGCTTTACCACATCTTTGGTGCGAGGCTCGTCGAACTGAAAGTCTTCCACTACGAAGAATTTCTTTTCGCGGAGTTTATCGGACAGTGCCACCTTGCGCGCCAGTTTCTTCACCTTCTTGGGAAGGTCCTGATTATAGCTTCTCGGTTGCGGTCCAAAAGCACGTCCACCACCAACCATCTGCGGTGCACGAATGGTTCCCTGACGAGCACGTCCGGTACCTTTCTGACGGAACGGCTTGCGTCCACCACCGCGAACAGCCGAGCGGTTCTTAACCGCGTGCGTTCCCTGGCGCTTGTTGGCCAGATGAGCCTTCACGGCCAGATACAGCACGTGTGCATTCGGCTCGACGCCGAAAACATCGGGATTCAGCTTCGCTTTCTTGGTCGACTTTGTCCCGGTCGTCTTATAAATGCTGACTTCCATTGCTCTACCTTACGTATCGTTTATTTATTGCTTTACAATTTCAATGAAGCTATTGCGCGAGCCCGGTACCGAACCCTTGATGAAGAGCAGATTGCTCTCGGCATCAACACGCATAACCATTAATCCCTTGATAGACACGCGATTGCCACCTTTACGGCCGGCCATTTTCATGCCTTTAAACACCTTCGAGGGATATGAACTCTGACCTACGGAACCCGGTGCACGCTGCATACTGGACTGACCGTGTGAACCACGTCCACCACCGAAATTGTGACGCTTAATAACACCGGTAAAGCCGCGGCCTTTTCCAAGTCCGGTTACCTTTACCACATCACCTTCTTCAAAGTAATCTGCGTTCAGCACGTCACCGGCCTTCAGCTCTTCGGTTACATCCAAAGGGAACTCCTTAAGGATGCGAACCGGAGGTGCACCTGCTTTGTTCAAGTGCCCCAGAATCGGCTGGGTCGTATTTTTTTCTTTTTTCTCATCAAAGCCCACCTGAACAGCCGAATACCCATCGGTTTCCTCTGTCTTCAGCTGAGTGATGTAGCAAGGACCAGCTTTTACAACCGTTACCGGCACAGCATTGCCAGCTTCGTCAAATATGCGGGTCATTCCTATTTTCTTACCAAGCATGCCACTCATGACATTCTCCAGACTAAACGATTATTGCTCAGGTTTTAATCTCAATATCCACACCAGCGGGAAGCTCTAGCTTCATTAGCTGATCGATGGTTTTGTTCGTTGCGTTATGAATATCAATCAAACGCTTGTGGATACGAATTTCAAATTGCTCGCGGGACTTCTTATCGACGTGCGGCGAACGTAACACCGTAAATACGCTGCGATTCGTCGGCAGCGGAATCGGTCCGGAAATCAGTGCCCCGGTGGTCTTTGCAGTCGTAATAATCTTTTCCGACGACTTGTCGATCAAATGATGATCGTATGCTTTTAATTTAATGCGTATGCTTTGGCCTGCCACGTTGCAGCTCCCTTAGCTTAGTTTGAAGTACCTTTGATATTTTCAATCACTTTTTCAGCAACGTCACGCGGGAGCGGAGCATAGTGATCAAACTGCATGGAATAAACAGCTCGTCCCTGTGTAATGGAGCGAAGTGTTGTTGCATAACCGAACATCATAGCCAGCGGCGTAAATGCTTCGATCACCTGGGCATCTTTACGCGGTAGTATACCGCTCACCTTTCCGCGACGGGAATTCAGGTCACCGATAACGTCACCGACATATTCTTCCGGCACAACAACTTCCATGCTCATAATCGGCTCCAGAAGAACCGACTTACCTTCTCTCATTGCGTTCTTGATCCCCATCGATCCGGCAATTTTAAACGCCATCTCGCTGGAGTCTACGTCGTGATAAGAACCGTCTACCAGAGCAGCCTTTACGTCTACTACCGGATATCCGGCCAGCACACCGTTACGCAGTGCTTCTTCAATACCTGCCTTAACGGAGTTGATATATTCACGCGGAACCACACCACCGACAATCTTGTCTTCAAACTCGAAGCCCTTGCCTTTTTCATTCGGCTCAACTTCCAGCCAGACGTGACCATACTGTCCACGACCACCGCTCTGACGAACAAACTTACCTTCAACGCGGCTCGGCTTGGTGATGGTTTCCTTGTAGGCAACCTGCGGTTTACCAACGCGGGCATCCACTTTGAATTCGCGCAGCAGGCGGTCTACGATAATTTCCAGGTGAAGTTCACCCATTCCGGCAATCAGCGTCTGACCAGTCTCTTCTTCTGTTTTTACGCGGAAGGTCGGATCTTCATCAGACAGCTTCATCAGCGCCGTAGCCAGCTTCTCGGCATCAGCCTTGGACTTCGGCTCAATTGCCACAGAGATAACCGGCTCCGGAAACTTCATGGATTCCAGGATCACAGGATGATCCGGATCGGAAAGCGTATGTCCGGTGCGGGTGTTCTTAAATCCAACAACAGCTGCGATGTCTCCGGTACGAACCTCATCAACATCTTCACGACTGTTGGCGTGCATCATTAGAATACGACCAAGGCGCTCGCGCTTCTCGGATATCGTATTATATACGTAGCTACCGGCCTTCGCGGAGCCGCTGTAAACGCGGAAGAAGGTCAACTTACCTACGTATGGATCTGTCATGATTTTAAAGGCGAGAGCTGTAAACGGCGCATCATCAGATGCTTCGCGGGTTACTTCTTCATCAGAACGCGGAATGGTTCCGTCGATCGACTTCACGTCCAGCGGAGAAGGCAGATAGTCTACAACCGCATCCAGCAGACGCTGAACACCCTTGTTTTTGAAGGCTGAACCAAGCAGAACCGGGGTAAAGTCATTATTGATCGCAGCTTTGCGAACAGCAGCCTTTACTTCTTCCTCGGAAAGCTCTTCACCCTCAAGATATTTTTCCAGAAGCGTGTCGTCATATTCGGCAACGGCCTCAAGCAGCTTGCCACGATATTCCTGTGCCTTCTCATCAAGGTCACGCGGAATATCTTCTTCCAGCACCTGCATTCCCAAAGAGCTCTCATCAAAGATAACGGCCTTCATCTTCACCAGGTCTACCAGACCGGTAAACATTTCGCCGTCGCCCATCGGAATCTGCAGCGGAACCGGATTCGCACCGATACGCAGCTTCATCATCTCAAGCACATTATAAAAGTCCGCACCAACGCGATCCATCTTATTCACGAAGGCAATACGCGGAACGCCGTATTTGTCAGCCTGACGCCAAACGGTCTCAGACTGCGGCTCAACGCCACCTACAGCACAAAACAGTGCAACTGCTCCATCCAGAACGCGTAGGGAGCGCTCCACCTCGGCTGTAAAGTCTACGTGGCCGGGTGTATCAATAATATTAATGGTATGCTTCTGCCAGGAACACTGGGTCGCAGCAGAGGTAATTGTAATACCCCGCTCTTTCTCCTGCTCCATCCAGTCCATAGTTGCAGAACCTTCATGCACTTCACCCATACGGTGCAGCTTTCCGGTATAGAACAGGATTCGCTCCGTTGTGGTGGTCTTTCCGGCATCGATGTGAGCCATGATGCCGATATTACGAATTTTATCGAGCGTTACTTTGCGTGCCATTTTCTCATAAACCTACATACTATATATGTTATGCTTCATTCTCCTGCCAACTCTGCGCTGATCACTACCAGCGGAAGTGGGCAAAAGCTTTATTTGCGTCTGCCATTTTGTGCGTATCTTCACGCTTCTTAACCGATGCGCCTTCACCATTTGAAGCAGCCATAAATTCAGCGGCCAGCTTCTCGGCCATCGTGTTCTCAGAACGGTTGCGCGCATAGCCAATTACCCAGCGAATAGCCAGTGAACGACGGCGCTTCTCGCGAACCTCTACCGGAACCTGGTAGGTTGCACCACCCACACGACGGGAGCGCACTTCCAGCATCGGAGAAACATTCTCCATTGCCTTACGAAACACTTCCAGCGGATCTTTCTTCATCTTGGCCTCAATGATATCCATGGCATCATAGAAGATTTTTTCTGCCTTACTCTTCTTGCCGGACAGCATCAAGCCATTTACAAAGCGGCTTACCTGCTGGCTACCGTATTTGGGATCGGGTAAAACTTTTCTTTCCGGTGCTTTTCTACGTCTCATTGATCAAACCTCTGTATACCATTAACCTTTTGGTCGTTTTGCGCCATACTTGGAACGTCCTTGACGTCTATCGTCAACACCACTGGTGTCCAGAGTTCCACGAATAATGTGATACCGCACTCCCGGAAGGTCTTTCACCCTGCCGCCGCGAATCATTACGATGGAGTGCTCCTGAAGATTATGCCCTTCACCCGGAATGTAAGCCGTTACTTCAATACCGTTCGTCAGGCGAACGCGAGCTACTTTACGCAGCGCAGAATTCGGCTTCTTCGGGGTGGTTGTATAGACGCGTGTGCATACGCCACGGCGCTGTGGACAGCTTCCCAGTGCAGGGGCTTTATTCTTCTTCAGAACTTTTTTTCGTCCAGAGCGAATGAGCTGATTAATCGTTGGCAAAACACTCTCCTTATTAAACTTGTCTTATAAAAAGCCACAGATTCTCAATGTAATATCTGACCTATGGTTTGTCAACACATAAAATAAAATATGTGTTCACAATAAGACCGATCGGCTAAGGTTTGCCAGAGGAGGGTCGATAAGGATATGAAATCAAATGCTACTGATTACGTCTGCATCTCAGAGGCTTGCAAAAACAGGCCAGTTTCCCCGTTCTCGAAAGCATGACACCAGATGGGACTACATCAGAATGGTGTTGGCATCTCCGTTAGATGCCAACACCATTCGGCAATTAATTATTTTCCTTTACGGGCACCTCTTCTGCAATAGCTTCAGCGGCTTCAACTTCGGCATCTATTTCCACGCGCAGCTTATCGTAGCGCTTAAGGCCTGTTCCGGCCGGAATCAGATTACCAACAATTACGTTCTCTTTCAGACCGTACAGCTCGTCTACCTTGCCGGCGATAGCCGCGTCTGTCAACACGCGGGTTGTCTCCTGGAAGGAGGCGGCAGAGATAAAGCTGTCTGTCGTAAGAGCAGCCTGGGTAATTCCAAGCAGAATCGGTTCGGCTGTAGCAGGATCGGCCGGGCGCGCTTCGGCAACCGCCTCTTCCTTTTTCTCGAGCTGACGATTTGTAAACTCGAACTTACCACGCTCTACCAGCTGTCCCTCTTTAAAACGAGAGCCACCCGGAGCCGTGATTACAACCTTTTCACGAATATCATCGTTTTCTTCTTTCAGAATGAACTTATTCACGGTATCGCCTTCAAGGAAGCGGGTATCGCCCGGATCGAGGATCTTCACGCGCTGCATCATCTGGCGCACGATAATCTCAATGTGCTTATCATTAATGCGCACACCCTGCAAGCGATATACTTCCTGAATTTCGTTCACCAGATATTCCTGAACTCGGGTAGGACCGAGAATCATCAGAATATCCTGAGGTGAGATTGCCCCGTCGGTGAGCATTTCACCAGCTCGGACATAGTCACCACTGTGAACAAGCACGTGCTTACTGTAGGGTACCTTGTAGGTCTTCTTCTCAAGGGTTCCCTCTACAATAATTTCGCGCACACCACGCTTGATATTACCAAAGCGGATGATACCGTCAATTTCACTAACCTGAGCCTGCTCTTTAGGCTTGCGAGCCTCAAAAAGCTCAGCCACTCGCGGCAGACCACCGGTAATATCACGCGTCTTACCAACTTCACGCGGAATCTTGGCCAGAATCTGACCGGCACGCACTTTCGAGCCGTTTTCAATCAGAATGTGAGCTTTCACCGGAAGGATATAGCTTGCGACGCTCTCTCCATCCTTGTTTACAACGGACAGGTGCGGACTCAGATTTTTATTACGAGATTCGATAACCACACGCTGCTTCTGAAGCGTCTGCTCATCGAGCTCTTCATGTGTCGTTACATTTTCAACCAGATCGACGTATTCCAGCGTTCCCGGCTGTTCGGTAAGAATAACCGAGGAGTAGGGATCCCACTCAAACAGCGTCTCACCCTGCTTAACCGTAGCGCCTTCTTTAACCAGTAGCGTTGCACCGTAAGGAACCGTGTAGTTGATCAGCACGCGTCCCTTATCGTTTTCGATAAGCATTCTACCGTTACGTCCGATACAAATATCGGCTTTTACTTTCTCGCCGTCTTCATTTTCCAGCTCGGTCATCAGAGAGCGAAGCTCTTCGAAAACGACCTTACCGGCGAAGCGGGAGATCTGCTCGTTTGCCGTAGCAATACGACCGGCAGTTCCACCAATGTGGAAAGTACGAAGCGTAAGCTGAGTTCCCGGCTCACCAATACTCTGGGCGGCCATAATTCCAATAGCCTCACCACGATCAGCCATACGACCGGTAGCCAAGTTACGTCCGTAACATTTGGCACAAACACCTCGCATGGTTTCACAGGTAAGCACAGAGCGAATAATAACGCTCTCTACACCGGCTTCGTCAATCTTTACAGCCATATCCTCATCAATGAGTTCGCCGGCTTCGCAGATCATATCATCTGTCACCGGATTGAAAACATCATCTGCTGCGGTACGACCAAGAATACGATCGGACAGCGGCTCGATAACCTTCTCACCTTCTTTGATAGCGAAGGTCTCAATTCCAAGGATGGTGCCGCAATCGTCTTCACTAATCATTACGTCCTGTGCAACGTCACACAGACGGCGAGTCAGGTAACCGGCATCGGCTGTTTTCAGAGCCGTATCGGCCAGACCTTTTCGCGCACCGTGCGTAGAAATAAAGTATTCCTGCACGGACAGACCTTCAAAGAAGTTCGCGGTAATCGGGTTCTCAATAATCTCACCGGTTTGTCCGGTTAGTGACTTCTGCGGTTTGGCCATCAGACCACGCATTCCGGCCAGCTGACGAATCTGCTCTTTACTACCACGAGCACCAGAGCTGGACATCATCCAGAGTGCGTTAAATCCTTCACGGTGATCTTTCAGAATATTAAAGAGCTCACTTGAAACCTGGTCGGTTACACGTGTCCAAATATCGATCACCTTATTATAGCGCTCACCGTCGGTAATAAATCCCATACGATACTGTTCTTCCAGCATACGTACGTCGTTATCAGCCTTATCGATGTAATTGGTCTTTTGATCGGGGATAATGATGTCGTCCAGACTAATACTGGAGCCTGCCACCGTAGCAAAACGGAAACCAAGCGCCTTCAGATTATCCAGGAACTCAACCGTTCGCAGGTTACCGATGGTCAACATCACTTTGTTTGCGAGGTTTTCCAAGGCTTTCTTGGTCATCACATCATTCACATAGCCGATCTCATCCGGAACGATATTGTTGAACATTACGCGTCCAACCGTCGTTTCGACAAGCTCTTCTATTCCTTCGATACGCACCTTGATGCTGGCGTGCAGATGCACTTTCCTGGCATCATAAGCAATGCGCACTTCTTCAGGATTAGAGAAAACTTTTCCTTCACCAAGCACACCATCGCGCTGCTTGGTAATATAGTAACAGCCAAGTACCATATCCTGAGACGGAATCGTCAGCGGACGACCGCTCGCCGGGGACAGGATATTGTGCGAAGCCAGCATCAACAGGCGTGCTTCCATCTGAGCCTCAAAGCTCAGCGGCACGTGCACAGCCATCTGGTCACCGTCAAAGTCCGCATTAAAAGCAGTACAAACCAGCGGGTGAATTTCCAGGGCTTTTCCTTCGATCAGAACCGGCTGGAAAGCCTGAATACCGAGACGGTGCAGCGTAGGCGCACGGTTCAGCATAACCGGATGTTCGCTAACGATATCCTCAAGGATCTCGAAAACTACGGCATCGCGTTTATCCACAAAGCGCTTGGCGCTTTTCACAGTCTTTACAATTTTTCTATCCTGCAGCTTACGAATGATAAACGGCTTAAACAGCTCTACAGCCATTTCCTTCGGAAGACCACATTCATACAGCTTCAACTTCGGTCCAACCACAACAACCGAACGCCCGGAATAGTCTACACGCTTACCAAGCAGGTTCAGACGAAATCGTCCCTGCTTACCGCGCAGCATGTCGGAGAGCGACTTCAGCGGGCGGTTACCATCGCTACGGACGGCTGTTGTTCGCTTGGTATTGTCAAATAATGCGTCCACAGCTTCCTGAAGCATGCGTTTCTCATTACGCAGAATCACTTCCGGAGCCTTGATGTCCATTAGCTTCTTCAGACGATTGTTGCGAATAATAACGCGACGATACAGGTCGTTCAGGTCACTGGTTGCAAAACGTCCACCTTCCAGCGGAACCAGCGGGCGAAGCTCCGGTGGAATTACCGGGATCACGTCCAGCACCATCCACTCCGGCTTATTCTTGAAGTCGATATGCTGACGACTACGAAACGCTTCCACTACTTTCAGGCGCTTCAGTGCTTCGTGCTTTTTCTGAACGGACTTTTCGGTGCGCAGTGCATGACGCAGCTCGTCGGACAGCGCATCGATATCCAGGCGCTTCAGCATTTCGCGAATGGCTTCACCACCCATGCCGGCAATAAACTTCTCCGGGCTATCGGAAGGCAGGTTCAGCTCATCAGACCCCATGCCGTCGAGGATATGGAAATATTCTTCTTCATTGAGCAGATCGCCGACCTTTTTGCCGGAATTACCGGGCTGAACCACGACATAGGATTCATAATAAATCACTTTTTCGAGGTATTTCGGCGAGATATTCAGCAAATAACCAATTTTGGTTGGTGTTGAACGGAAGTACCAGATATGTACAATCGGAACAGCAAGGCTGATATGCCCCATACGCTCACGACGCACGCTCTTGGTGGTTACTTCCACACCGCAGCGGTCGCAAATAATTCCCTTATAGCGAATACGCTTATATTTACCACAGTGGCATTCCCAGTCTTTAACCGGGCCGAAGATCTTTTCGCAAAACAAGCCATCTTTCTCCGGCTTGAATGAGCGATAATTAATCGTTTCCGGCTTGGTTACTTCCCCATAGCTCTTCTCGAGAATTGCATTAGGAGAAGCCAGACCGATGGCAATCTTAGAAATTTGTCCTTTGGTGGGATACGTTTCCAAAAACTAACCCTCACTTTCAGATTTTATGGTTGAGTATTGACACGGATGTCGCCCTTCCCCATTCTGGAAAAGGGCGATAGGTCCTACTCGACCTTGATGTCCAGTCCCAACCCTTGAAGTTCTTTTACCAACACGTTAAACGATTCCGGTCTTCCTGGTTCCGGCAGGTTATCTCCCTTAACGATTGCCTCATAGACCTTGGTTCGGCCATGAACGTCATCGCTCTTATAGGTAAGAATTTCCTGCAGAGTATGTGCTGCACCATATGCTTCCAATGCCCACACTTCCATCTCACCGAATCGCTGACCACCGAACTGCGCCTTACCACCCAGCGGCTGCTGAGTAATGAGGGAGTAGGGGCCGATCGACCTGGCGTGAATCTTATCGTCTACCATATGCGATAACTTCAGCATATAAATGTAGCCGACACTCACTTCCTGATCGAAGGGTTCACCGGTCAGGCCATCATAAAGCTGCATCTTACCGCTCTTCGGCAGGCCGGCTTTTTCCAGTTCATCGAGAACTTCTTCGTATGTTGCTCCGTCAAACACCGGAGTGGCATAATATTTATCGAGTGCGCGACCGGCCCATCCAAGGGTGGTCTCGAAAATCTGTCCCAGATTCATACGGGACGGCACACCCAGCGGATTCAATACGATATCCGTCGGTGTTCCATCAGGCAGGAAAGGCATGTCTTCAACCGGAACAATACGGGCAATAACCCCTTTGTTACCGTGACGACCAGCCATTTTATCCCCGACCTTCAGCTTACGCTTCTGAGCGACATACACCTTTGCCAGCTGAACGATGCCCGGAGGCAGTTCATCACCAACATTGATCTTATGCTTCTCAGTACGCAGTTCCGTTTCAATATCACGGGATAGATTTTTATACTCGGTAAACAGTTTAACGATTGCCGCGTCATCTTTCTTCTCGTCGAACCACGGCGTCATATAATCCACCAGTTCAAGCTCAACTTTATCGAAGGTCGACTCGGTAATCTTACCACCGTTTTTCAGCAGCGCTTTACCGGAGCGTGTATTTACGCCCTTGGTCTTCTTACCACCATATTTCTCGGCAAGATGAGTTCGAAGGCGACTTTCGATAGCGACCTTCTTCTCCAGCGCCTGCTGTTCCAGCATTTCGAGTAATTTTTTATCTTCTTTCTTCGTCTTCGGATCCTTCTTCTTGCGAGAGAAGAGCTTGGTATCGATAACAATACCTTCGGTTCCGGCAGACATTTTAAGCGAAGCATCCTTTACATCCCCGGCTTTACTACCAAAGATCGCCTTCAGCAGTTTCTCTTCCGGAGTCGGCTCGGTTTCACCTTTCGGTGTTACCTTACCCACCAGGATGTCGCCGGCTTTTACTTCAGCACCGGTGCGGATAATTCCATTTTCATCGAGGTTTTTGGTTGCTTCCTCACTGACATTCGGAATTTCGCGGGTCAGTTCTTCCTCACCACGCTTGGTATCGCGCACCTGAATCTCATACTCTTCCAGGTGAATGGAGGTATAAGCGTCATCACGAACCATAGCCTCGGAGATCAGAATAGCATCCTCGAAATTGTAGCCGTTCCAGGGCATAAACGCTACCAGAACGTTACGTCCGAGGGCTAGTTCACCGCGATCAGTCGACGGACCGTCACAAAGCACTTCGCCTTTCTCAACACGCTGTCCTTCAACGACGCGCGGTCGCTGATTTACACAGGTGCTTTGATTGGTTCGCACAAACTTCATCAGGTCGTATTCGATGCGCTGAGCTTCTCCCATCAGTATCTGACGGGCATTACCGACCTTACCGGAGTCGACTTTCAGCACGATGCGGTTAGCATCCACGTGTTCAATCACACCGTCGGCATCCGCAACGATAATTGCACCGGAATCACGAGCAACTTTATGCTCAATACCGGTTCCAACGATCGGCGTTTCCGGATTAATCAGCGGAACAGCCTGGCGCTGCATGTTCGAGCCCATCAGCGCGCGGTTAGCATCATCGTGCTCCACAAAGGGAATCAATGATGCGGATGCGGACAGGATCTGATTCGAAGCGATATCGATATACTGCACTTCCTCCGGCGGAGCCAACAGGAAGTCACCACGCTTACGCACTTTAATCAGATCGCGCTCGAACTTCTTGGTTTTAAAATCTACCGGAGCGTTGAACTGAGCAATGGTTGCTCGTTCTTCATCGTCGGCAGACAGATATTCGATATCATCAGAAACCTTACCCTTCTCAATCTTACGATAAGGTGTTTCGATGAATCCGAAGTCGTTTACCTTAGCCAGAACGCTTAGCGAGGAAATCAGACCGATATTGGGTCCTTCCGGCGTTTCGATCGGGCAAAGACGACCATAGTGTGTATAGTGAATGTCGCGAACCTCAAATCCGGCACGCTCACGCGTAAGACCGCCCGGTCCAAGCGCACTCATACGACGCTTGTGCGTAAGCTCGGAAAGTGGGTTCGTCTGATCCATGAACTGCGACAGCTGTGACGTACCGAAGAACGTATTGATAACCGAAGTGATTGCACGAGCATTTACCAGATCCTGCGGGGTAATGGTTTCGGCGTCTCCCAGGTTCATACGTTCTTTGATCGTGCGGGCCATACGGGTCAGTCCCAGATTAAACTGAGCTGCCAGCTGCTCGCCGACGGTCTTCACACGACGATTACCGAGGTGGTCGATATCGTCTGTGCTGCGCTTACCTTCACGCAGATCAATCAGATATTTAACAATTTCAACAAAATCTTCCTGCGTCAGGACAGTCGTTTCATATTCGACCTCCAGGCGCAGCTTCTTATTCAGTCGGTAACGGCCAACAGCCCCCAGCTCATAACGCTTGGGATTGAAGAACATTTTCTTCAGCAGGTCCCGAGCTGTTTCCAGATCTGGTGGCTCTCCTGAACGAAGCAGCTCATAAATCAGGCGCAGAGAACTTTCTTCGTTCTTTGCCGGATCTTTGTGCAGCGTATTCAGAATAATGTTCGGCATGGACGGATCTTCCATATACTCCAGATGTACCGTCTTCACCTTTGCGGCGCGTAGGGCCTCGATCAGCTCTTCATCAAGAGGTGTCGCCGCTTCTACCAGAATCTCACCCGTTTTGGGATCCGGCACGTCGGCAATTACCTTGCGGCCAACCAGCGTAAGGGCGTCGGACTTCTTGATGTTGACTTCTTCGGTTAAATTAAACAACCCGAGCAGTTCGGAATTGTCTGTAAAACCGAGCGCCCGCAGAAAGGAAGTTACATAGAACTTCTTCTTGCGGTCGATATAAACGTGCAGACAATCGTTTACGTCCGTAATAAACTCCACCCAGCTTCCGCGGAATGGAATAATACGAGCGGAAAAGATTTTGCTTCCATTCGGGTGAATGCTCTCATCAAAGAACACACCCGGTGCACGATGTAATTGATTGACAATAACGCGTTCGGCACCGTTAATAATGAACGTGCCGCGCATGGTCATATAGGGCATATTACCGAGATAAACATCCTGCTCGATAATATCGGTATAATCATCCGTATCGCCACTTGGATCCTTAATGGACAGGCGAAGCTTTGCCTTTAACGGCACAGCGTAAGTAAGCCCTCGCTCCCGGCATTCTTTTACCGAGTATTTGGGCTTATCAAGATAATATTCGACGAAATCGAGAATAAAATTTTCCCGAGTATCGACAATAGGGAATATTCCTAGAAAAACGGATTGCAGACCACTGTCAGTTCTCTGGTCAGGAAGCGTATCCTCCTGTAAAAACTCCACAAAAGAACGTCGTTGAACATCCAGAAGGTCCGGATACTCAACGATCGTTGGAATTTTCGAGAAACTGTGGCGTGTTAGCAGGCTCTCGAGTTTCAAAAGAAGCACCTCTTTTCTGTTTAAGCATTAAACGTTCGACGGATTGGAAGAGGCGAAAAAGATGTCGCTGTGTTGCCTTTTATCTTAAAATCGCACTTATGCGACTTCAGCAACAGCACCAACCTCTTCCAACTGCTTCTTCAGCTCTTCTGCTTCAGCCTTCTCAATGCCTTCCTTCACGGCCTTGGGAGCAGCTTCAACTACCTCTTTAGCTTCCTTCAGTCCGAGACCGGTAATCGCACGAACAACCTTGATCACCTGGATCTTCTGCGAACCTACCTCTTTCAGCACAACGTCGAAGTCGGTCTTCTCTTCAGCAGCACCAGCGTCGCCACCAGCAGCACCAGCGGCTGCTACGGCTACCGGAGCAGCTGCAGTAACACCAAACTTTTCTTCAATTTCTTCAACCAGCTTGGCAACGTCCATCATTGTTGCGGATTCAAGATAGTTGAGCACATCTTCACGGGTGATAGTAGCCATTTCAGCTTACCTCCATTAAGGATTATGTTTATCCGTTAAGCTTATTTCTTTGTTTCTTCAAGAGATTTCAGCACACCGACCATACCTGACATAGGTGCGTTCAGCGTAGCAGCCAACTTCGTCATTGGCGACTGGATCATGCTCATAAACTTAGCGAGCAGTTCTTCTTTACTCGGCAGTTCGGACAGTGCATCAACGTTTTCAGAAACGATTTCACCGTCAAAATAGGCTGCCTTTATTTCGAACTTTCCGTCCAGTTCTTTCTTAAACTTCTTAACAATCTTTATCGGAAGAGTCGGATCGTCATAGCTGATTGCATAGGAATTTACACCTTTCAGCATGTCGTCGAACCCTTCAATGCCGGCATTCTTCAGAGACAGCTTGGCAAGAGTGTTTTTCACAACACGGTATTCTACGTTTGACTCATAGAACTTGCGGCGCAGCTCATTTATCGTGTTTACATCAACGCCAGTAAAGTCAGCCAGGAAAAAGCTGGAGGCGTTGGTAAACTTCTCCGACATTTCTTGAACAATTGCTTCTTTTTGAGGGGTTGGCATTTCTCAGGCCTCTCTCATCTCAATATTGCATTTCTCTAAATATTTACAGGGATACTCTAGAAATCACTCGAGCTGGTTGTCAGCCGAATTCCAGGTCCCATCACATTTGACAGGGCAATGCTTTTCACATAGGTGCCCTTTGCAGCGGATGGCTTCAGACGAAAAATCATCTGAACCAGCGTGCGAATATTGTCAGCCAGCTTTTCGGCATCAAAAGATGCTTTACCAACACTGGTGTGCACAATACCGTGCTTATCTACACGAAAGTCGATCTTACCAGCCTTCACCTCGGTTACGGTCGTACCAATATCCATGGTTACAGTACCGCTCTTGGGGTTCGGCATCAGTCCACGTGGACCGAGAACACGTCCCAGCTTTCCAAGATCGCGCATTGCGTCCGGTGTAGCGATCAGCACGTCAAAATCGAGCCAGCCGCCTTTAATCTTTTCCAGGTAATCGTCATACCCAACATGATCGGCACCAGCTTCAGTCGCTTCGGTAGCCTTATCACCTTTGGCGATTACCATCACGCGAACTTCTTTACCAAGTCCGTGAGGCAAGGAAACCGTTCCACGCACAACCTGATCAGCATGTCGGGGATCGACACCAAGGCGGATGGCAATCTCTACCGTTTCGTCAAACTTTGCCGTAGCGGTTTTCTTGACCAGATCCACACCTTCTTCGAGGGAGTATAGTCGATTTTCTTCGACCAACTCAACCGCGGCGCGAAAACGTTTACTTTGTTTAGCCATTTTTCAATATCCTCAATACGAATTTAGTCTACGACTTCAATCCCCATACTGCGGGCGGTTCCGGCGATGATCAGCTTAGCAGCCTCAATATCCATCGCATTCAGGTCGGGCATTTTAGTTTCCGCAATCTCTTTCAGCTGATCCTGAGTAATTTTCGCAACCTTGTTACGATTCGGCTCAGCGGATCCTTTATCAATATTCAGTGCCTTCAGCAGCAGCGTTGATGCCGGAGGTGTCTTGGTGATAAAGCTAAAGGAGCGGTCGGCATACACCGTGATGACAACGGGAATGATGTAGCCCATTTTATCCTGAGTCTTGGCATTAAATGCCTTACAGAATTCCATAATATTCACGCCATGCTGTCCCAAAGCGGGGCCAACCGGCGGCGAGGGATTGGCTTGTCCGGCCGGTATTTGAAGCTTAATAAAGCCCGTAATTTTCTTTGCCATTTTCGCCTCTGATTCGTTATTTCAGCGTTATTCTTCCAAATGAACCTGAAGGAAGTCCAGTTCTACCGGTGTGGGACGTCCGAAGATACTCACCGACACCTTAACCTTTTTCTTCTCTTCATTAATTTCTTCAACGACCCCGGTAAAGTCTGCAAAAGGCCCATCCACAACGCGAATCACATCACCAATATGGAATGGAACTTCTACCTTTTCTACTTCGCTCTCCTGACGTTCTACCTTACGCAGAACCAGTTCAACTTCCGGAGCGCGAACAACTTCCGGGTTGTTCTTTGGACCAAGAAATCCCAGCACACCAGGCGTTTCCTGAACCACATAGGCAGACTTGGTATTATAGTTCATCTCGATGAGCACATAACCAGGAAAAAATACCTTATTTTTCAGGCGTTTCTTTCCGTTACGCATTTCCAGCACCGGCTCAGACGGAACGACCACACGACCAATATCGCCGTTTGCCAATTTGTCATCGAACTCGATAGCATTTTCAAGATGAGCTTTTACCTTAGCCTCCTGGCCGGAAAAAACCCGCAGCGTGTACCATTTCATTTCTTTTTCCACGAACACACTCGTTTCTAGTATACCGTCAAATTAAGTAGCCATGAGAAGAAGCCATCAGCGAGAAAGGTAAAGACGGTAAACAGCACCGAAACAACAGCACAGACAAATGTCGAATTTACCAGCTGCTCATGCGTCGGCCAGCTAACCTTTTTCATCTCTACACGAACATCTTCTAAAAAGCTTTTAATTTTTTCAACCATAACTACCAAACCTGTAGCAATAAATTCTAAGTTATTTTGCAGGCCCGGAGGGACTCGAACCCCCAACCTCCGGTTTTGGAGACCGGCGCACTAGCCAATTGTGCTACGGGCCTAACCAAAGACTTACCTGGTTTCTTTATGCACAACGTGCTTATTACATGCACCACAATACTTCTTGTACTCTACGCGCTGCGGGTGCAGGCGCTTGTTCTTAGTCGTATTATAGTTTCTGCGCTTACACTCAACGCATTCCAGGATAATTTTATCTCTCACGGGTCTACTCCGTTTTCAGAGGTAATTGATTACTCGATAACTTCAGTAACAACACCGGCACCTACGGTACGTCCACCCTCACGGATAGCGAAGCGCAGCTCTTTTTTCATAGCAATTGCCTTGTGCAGTTCAACGGTCATCTGAGTGTTATCGCCAGGCATAACCATTTCAACACCTGCCTCAAGCTCAATAGTACCGGTTACGTCGGTTGTACGGAAGTAGAACTGAGGACGATAGTTCGCGAAGAACGGAGTGTGGCGTCCACCCTCTTCCTTCTTCAGAACATATACCTCAGCCTTGAACTTAGTGTGAGGTGTAATGGAACCAACCTTAGCGCAAACCATACCGCGCTCCAGCTCGTCCTTATCAACACCACGCATCAGCAGACCAACGTTGTCACCAGCGCGACCTTCATCAAGCAGCTTACGGAACATCTCAACACCGGTAATAACGGTCTTGCGGTCACGTCCGAGACCTACCAGATCAACTTCCTCACCTACTTTAACGATACCACTCTCAATACGACCAGTTCCTACAGTACCACGACCGGTAATGGAGAAAACGTCTTCGATCGGCATCAGGAAGTCCTTGTCAACTTCACGCTTCGGCTCAGGAATGTAGCTGTCAATAGCATCTACCAGCTCCTGAATACAAGCATTCTCTTCAGCACTATCCGGGTTACTCAGTGCATTCAGTGCACTACCGCGAACAACCGGCAGATCGTCACCCGGGAAGTCGTAGCTGCTCAGCAGCTCGCGAACTTCAAGTTCAACCAGGTCGAGAAGCTCTTCGTCGTCTACCATATCAACTTTGTTAAGGAAAACTACGATATAAGGAACGTTTACCTGACGTGCCAGCAGGATGTGCTCGCGAGTCTGCGGCATCGGGCCGTCAGCTGCGCTTACAACCAGAATAGCACCGTCCATCTGTGCCGCACCGGTAATCATGTTTTTAATATAGTCTGCGTGTCCCGGACAGTCTACGTGAGCATAGTGACGATTTTCTGACTCATACTCAACGTGAGCAGTTGCGATCGTGATCCCTCTTTCACGCTCTTCCGGGGCATTATCGATACTATCAAATGAACGGCCTTCTGCAAGTCCCTTCGTTCCAAGATAGCTCGTGATTGCTGCTGTGAGCGTGGTCTTACCATGGTCAACGTGTCCAATCGTACCCACATTCACATGGGGTTTAGTCCTTTCAAACTTGGCCTTTGCCATCGATAATCCTCCGAATAATTATTTTTTGGGGGTTAACCCATTTCTTCAAGTAATACTTCTATTTGATTACAATTCTTAAGTTTTCATTTTTTGGCAAAAAAAAAGAGCCCACGATCGGACTTGAACCGATGACCCCATCCTTACCATGGATGTGCTCTACCTGCTGAGCTACGCGGGCTAAAACAAAAACGCTAAACAACTACTCTTTAGCGTTTGGAGCGAAGGACGGGACTCGAACCCGCAACCAACAGCTTGGAAGGCTGTGACTCTACCAATTGAGTTACCTTCGCTAAAAGCTTCATTTCTCGTACTTCGCTTGCAGGATACACCCGACATCCTGCTTAGTGGGGAGAGGCGGATTCGAACCACCGAAGGCTGAGCCGGCAGATTTACAGTCTGCTGCGTTTAACCACTTCGCTATCTCCCCAGAAAGGAAACTTTTTTTGAGCTGGTGATGGGACTCGAACCCGCAACCTGCTGATTACAAATCAGCTGCTCTGCCAATTGAGCTACACCAGCAATTAAAAGTAGCCCCCTAATATAACAGGATGAAATCTTAAAGCAACTCAAAAAATATTTTTTTTGATTCACTTTATTCCTACACCATTACATCTGCTAAAACACCTGTCTAATCAGGCAGCTCTCTTCAGAATTCCAAGGTCTCAGCTCAGTATCAATTGCGAGCTTTTGAATCCAAAGAACTATGAATATAATCAATCGAAATGCCGCCTTACAATAAAAAAGGAAATTCTTCCACAGGATAAAAATTAGAGCAGATTCCAATTGCAATTAGACAATACCTGACCGAATATTAATCATTCGCCGATCACATTCACGAAAAGCAAACAGGAGTCCCTATGGAAAAAGGTATTATTAAGATGTATGACCAAATCAAGGGCTTTGGCTTTATCGTTACCGAAGATGACGATGACCTCTACTTTTCCAAAAACGACATTCACCCTAAATCCCGCAACGCCATTATTCGCGAAGGCCTGACAGTCGGATACGATATGAAGCGTGAGATAAAAGGTGATCGCGCCATTAACGTACGGGTGCTGTAAAACAGCACCCTGTCGGTTACTTCTTCGGCTTCATCATTTGAAATACCTGCTTTAGCTGCTCACGCGGCATCATTTGCGCCACAATATTGAACTGAGCACCCTGAAGCCTTTCAGCACCGTCGATATTTACACATTCTCCGCTTAGATAAGGCGACATATCAGACATCATGAAGACAGCCAGATTGTTCAGCTCCTCCGGTTTGCCGTATCGTCCCATCGGATGGCGCTTTAGGTACATTTTTTCAAAATTCTCATCCGGCATTAATCGCTTCCAGGCACCTTCGGTCGGAAACGGTCCGGGAGCAATAGCGTTAACGCGAATCCCATAGGTTGCCCATTCATAGGCCAGCGAGTTGGTCATCGCATAGACGCCGGCTTTGGCGCATGCTGAGGGCAGAACAAACGCACAACCGGTTTCGGTATAGGTTGTTACGATATTCAGGATTGAGCCGGGTATTTTTTTGTCGATCAGCTGAGCTCCGAATGTCTGCGTACAGTTGAACGAGCCGGTTAACACGATATCAACGACGGCCTTAAATCCATTTGGAGTCAGGTCCTCCGACGGGCAATAGAAATTACCTGCCGCATTATTAACCAGCCCATTTAGTTCTCCAAACTCATCATCCAGCCGCTTCATCATCGCAGCAACGCCTTCGTAATCGCGTACATCCACAGAGTGCCAGAGAATTTTAGTCCCGTGCTTCTCAAGCTCAGTAGCAGCAGCCTTCAGCTTTTCTTCGGTACGGCCACAGATCGCAACATTCGCTCCATGCTCTGCAAATGCATGCGCCATACCGAGTCCGAGTCCGGACCCACCACCGGTTATCAGAATTGATTTTCCCTTTAGCGTCTCTTTTGTGAACATAGCATTTCCTTTCAAAAAAAATGAACGGCGTTCAATCATGGATTAACAAAAAGGGCTCTGAAAAGCCCTCTTTGCAATTAAATTTATTTCTTTCCTACAGCTTCGATAATTCCTACCAGAAAGTCCCAGAACCGTTCAACAGTGGGAATTTCAACCTGCTCGTCCGGTGAATGCGCACCGGTTATGGTTGGTCCAAAAGACACCATGTCCATTCCGGGAAACTTCGCACCAATGATACCGCATTCCAGTCCGGCATGGATGGCCATAATCTCCGGCTCCTTACCAAACCGCTGCTCATGAACCCCTTTTGCGAGGTGAAGTAGCTCAGAATCCGGGTTCGGCTGCCAACCGGGATAGCCATTGCTATGTTTGATGTTGGCATTGGCGAGAGTCCCTGCAGACCGAACCATGTTCACCGCATCTTCCAGGCCGGAAGCAACTGAACCACGCTGGCTGGTATGAATAAGAATATGGTCGTCATGTGTTTTAATAACCGCAAGGTTTGTCGAGGTCTCTACCAATCCCTCAACTGCCTGACTCATCGCCAATACACCGTGCGGAACACTGTAAAGCAGATTCAGCAGACGATGTTGCAGATCTTTAGTCAGAACCTGAGTAGGTGCATTAACGGCATCTTCTACTTTTAGAAAGACATCTCCGTCGGTCAGCTTTAACTCGTTTTGAAAAATCTTATTATACTCGGCAGCGCTTTTTGAAAGTCCATCCACATTTTCCAGCGGCACGTAAATCACTGCATCACATTCCCGCGGAATAGCATTACGCATACTGCCGCCATCAACATTGGCAATACGAATTCCGAAGGCCTCTGATGCATCACTGAGAAAGCGGTTTAACAACTTGAGACCATTTCCCAGTCCGGCATTAATTTGCAAACCGGAGTGTCCACCCTGAAGTCCACCAAGTCTAATTTTACGTGCTGTATATCCGGCAGGCACCGACTCCGTTTCAAGCGGTAGGGACATAACGGTGTCTTTTCCACCGGCGCATCCGATATACATAGCGCCATCTTCTTCAGAGTCCATATTCAACAGCACTCTTCCTTCCAGCATATCTTCACCCAGCTCGATAGCACCGGTAAGCCCCGTCTCTTCATCAATAGTAAACAAAAACTCCATTGGCCCATGAGCAACATCATTGCTATCCATAACGGCAAGTGCGGCAGCTACGCCTATTCCATTATCGGCTCCGAGGGTTGTCCCGTCGGCCGTTATCCAGTCACCCTGACGAAGCAAGCGAATGGGGTCCGTATCAAAGTTATGAACCGTATCCTTATTTTTCTCACAAACCATATCCAGGTGACTTTGTAAAATCACAGTCGGTGTGTCCTCCAGTCCGGGAGTCGCGGGTTTATAAACAACAACATTTTTCACGGCATCGAGCTTATACTCAAAGCCATTTTTTTCAGCTACACTGATAATATAATTGCGAATACGCTCTTCATCTTTTGAAGGGCGGGGTATCTGGCTAATCTGATAAAAGTGTTCCCAAAGGAGGGCTGGCTGGATCCCTTCAATTGCTGCTCTACTCATAATCGTAATCCCCTCATTGAATCATTTGCCGTTGATCGTTAGCGGCTTTGAAATTAACTTGTATGGAAATGAATATGCAAGCCCTTTGTTAGTTAAGCGGCTTCAAAGTGAAAAGAGATAACCAGTAAAAGGAACAACACATGTCATTTAAAATCGGGTATTTTCAGTTTCGTCCACTTTTCGGAAAAGTCAACTCGAATCTCTCAAAAGTGATTAAGGCACTGGGGTCTGCTGAAGCCGATTTGATCGTTCTACCCGAGTTAGTTTTTACCGGTTATTACTTCCGCGATCGGGCAGAAACGCTACAGCTTGCGGAAGACCCTTCCGCTTCACCGACGCTGGAGAGCTTAATCAGCTTGTGTAAACGTAGAAACTTTTATTTAGTTACCGGCTTTGCTGAGAAACAGGGGGACCGTGTTTTCAACAGCTCAATCCTTCTGGGACCAGAAGGTATCGTTCATACCTATCGCAAGCTACATTTGTTCGCTGAAGAAAAGAACTGTTTTGATCCGGGTGATATCCCACTGACAATTTCAACAATACGCGGCGTAAACATTGGAATGATGGTATGCTTCGACTGGATCTTCCCGGAGGTGACGCGCTCTTTGTCAGTTATGGGAGCGGACGTTATATGTCATCCCTCTAATCTGGTACTTAGCTTTTGTCAACAAACGATGCTTTCCAGATGCCTTGAAAATGCAGTATTTGCAGTAACGGCAAATCGGTTTGGCGAAGATAAACGCGAGCACGGCTCACTCAAGTTTACTGGAAAAAGTCAAATTGTAGCCCCGAAAGGCGTTTTGCTAAACCGATCGGCATCCCAAAAAACAGATTTATTTATTACGGAAATTGACCCAATACTGGCCCGCAATAAAAGCATTACCGCACTGAACGATCTTATGCTGGACCGGAGACCAGAGTTTTATTCCACGCTAACAAAAGACAACAGCTGACCGCAGCGACGCGCTGGCAATACCGCAAGGGCGCAAAGACGCAACAAATGAATTCAAAATTTTCTCTTTTTTCAGGAAGTAAAATAATAAAGGAGAGAATTTTGCACAATCCAAGAGAGCTGAATCGGATTTCAAAAATCATTTTCGATTCTGCATTGGAAGTCCATCGCTATTTCGGACCGGGCTTACTCGTCTCGATTTACGAGGCAAGTCTGAAAATCGAACTGGAACTAAGAGAGACTGAAGTCAAAAGGAAGGTCCGCATTCCGCTTGAATACAAAGAGAATCCCTTGCCCGATCCGCTCAAACTCGATTTATTGGTTGAGAACAAAATCGTAATCAAATTAAAAGCTGTAGATTCAATTCTTCCGATACATGAAGCACAAATTATCTCCCAGTTAAAGTTGACAAACTGTAGGCTCGGATTCTTAATTAATTTTAATGCAGCTTTATTGAAGGATGGATTTCGCAGATTCGTACTGAACTTTTAAATGTGACTTTGCGACTTCGCGCCTTTGCGGTATTCTTACGCGTCTCTGCGGTCACTAGAAATAGACGTAGCCCTCGAGATTGAATTCTTCCTGTAAGGATTGAGCGAAGCGGTCTTCGCGAGATAGATTTTCAAAAAGAATCATGGTAGCAATGAGACTATCTATCGCATCACCGAAACGATCACCAAGAAAACTATTCAGAACCTCTTTGGACTCAATAAACATGCCTTTATCAATCAAATGGTTAATTATGCGTTTCCTATTTTGCAGTGCCAGATGCCCAGCCTTCTCATCTCCCTTTTTGTCCTTATACGGATCGTATAGACCAACGCGTTTCAAGTAGGATGCCGGACAGGTTTCAAGCAGTATTGCTCTGTCTGCAATAAGTGGGGTTATTGGAACAATAGAAACTGCATCAGCCTTAAGAAGTGGTGCCAGGATCTCGGTAATTCCATAAAACGTTTGTCGATAAATCCAGAGGTTATATGGAGCAAACGGCGCCTCACTAATTATATCGCACTGACGCTTCAATTCCGGTTTGGATGAAACAGAGCGACAATAATCGCGAAATTCCTGAGGGGAATGAAAACGGCTTACGAACTCTACTGCAAATTCCGCCCAGGAACGGCACGCCAGCATTTGACTTGGATGTACGGCGAAGGGAAAATCCAAGCCGTAAATGCCGTGATTGGATTTAATAAATTCCCGAAGTGCCGGAAGGCATTGCTCCCGAGAGATTCCTGATCCCGGAAGATCTCGACCACGCACGGCATTCGTAATTCGCAGTTTTCCTTCATGAACAAAACCGGTAGTCACCCAAACGTGATTACCGGCTTTTGTAGCGCCACTAAAGTCGACACCATAAAGTGGCATCGACTTCATTTGTCTGTATAAATCAGCGGACAAAGCTCATCTTGCGGGTTTGACGTACGGTTTGATCGACAACAAGTGAATAGAAATATGTTCCGCTAGGTACCAGCTGACCATTTTGGGAATTCCCTTGCCAACGCAGGCTATGTGAACCGGCTTTCAGTTGACCAGCAACAATTTCATTCACCATTTTTCCATTTACATCAAAAATTCGCAAAGAGACATCTGCATTACGCGATAAGTCAAACGGGATAATCGTTTGCGGGTTGAACGGATTCGGGTAGTTCTCACCAAGCTTAAACACTTCCGGTGTATTGGTCTGTGGCAGAATTCCCGTTAGACTTCCGCCAATTTTGTAGATTCTGCCGTTAAAAGCGCAAACATAAAGGTTATCGTTTTGATCCTGCCCAAAGCTGGCGACATTACTGAAGAAATCCAGTAAGAGCGTATTGACCGGTTCTGCTACGCCATCATAACTCAATGCCCAAATCCGTCCGGAGAGGTAATCAGCATAGATATATCTGCCATCAAGTTCCGGGATGCGATTCCCTCGGTAGACATAGCCGCCGGTTATGGAACCGTTCCCACTACCATGCGGATATTCCCAGACCGGACCAATCTTATTGGTTGTATCGCAGGCAGTTCCAGGGGGAAAACAGTGGTTACCTTCCATGATCTTCCAGCCATAATTACCGCCCGAAGTAACGATGGAAATTTCTTCCCAGGCATCCTGACCAACGTCTGCAGCCCAAAGGTTACCGGTTACTCTATCAAAACTGAAGCGCCACACGTTACGAAAACCATATGCCCATATTTCCTCGAGATATCCTTCAGTGTTTCCGACATACGGATTGTCAGAAGGAATGCGGTATCTTTCAGATGGCTTAGAGTTATTTACATCAATGCGCAGCATGTTGCCAAGATCAGTAGTACGGCGTTGACCGTGATTTTGCGGATCGCCACCACTTCCGCCATCACCTGTGGCAATGTAAAGGTAGCCGTCATCACCAAAAGCCAGCTGCCCGGCATTGTGATTGCTGAATGGCTTGGAAATCTCGATGATTACGAGCTCGCTATCGGGTTCAGCAACATTCGGATCCGTATCCGAGACCTTGTATCTCGCAATAACATTTCTATTCGGCCCATTCGCCGTATAGTTCACAAAAAAGTAGCCGTTATTGGCATAGTCCGGATGAAAAGCTAATCCAAGCAGGCCTTCTTCATCAAATGAGTCGTCAATTTTTGACTGAATATCCAGGAAAGTCCGGGTATCGCCAGAGGTTACAAGCGAATCATTCGGGAAAACCGTTATCACACCCCGCTGCTGTACAACAAAAATCCGGTCAGTGCCGTCTCCGGCATGTTGAAAGTCAACAGGTCGAACAAATGTAAGCGCCGGATATGCTTCAACAAGCTGATATTGAGCCAAACCAGGCAGGGTACATAGAACTAAAAGCAAACCAATAAGTAGCCGGTGAGTAGATCGCATTATCGATCCTTTCCTTCAAATTTATTTTAGCGGTGTTTAAAAGTCTGATACTAAATTAGCTCTCTCAGATGAATATACGTATGATACGCATTACAGAAGGCAATTTTTATGCCCCGCTATATTTTTTTCCAAAAGACTAAATCAATAGTCTTGAAAAAAGCGGCTTAACGCATCAAAACCATTTTACCTACCGCTGAGACCTCACCTACCGTAAGACGATAAAAGTAAACACCGCTGGGCAAATTCTGCCCATTAAATTTGATTTCGTAGCTCCCGGCAGGAATTTGTTTATCCATAACGTCGGATACTTTCTGGCCGGTTAGATTAAACACCTCCATTATAACACGATCACTATTGCCGAGCGTAAACGGAATTACCGTAGTCGGATTAAATGGGTTGGGGTAGTTCTGCCCCAGTTGAAATTGTTCTGCGACATTTCTGCTTCCCGGTTCAACTCCCGTGATAATACGCCGGTTGCGGATAATGTCAATTGCATTTGCCGCCACTGGCCTCAAAGCCGTTATTGCTTCTACTGCACTCGATGTCCCCTGAGCAACCACAAATGCGAGAATAATATCCTGAGTATCTCCAGCCGCAATTTCAAATGGTCCCATTGAAACCAGCATCCGGCGATCCTGAGGAGTATTATCTATCCAGCCGCTTCCACTAACCGGATCCCCTGAATAAAGATAGCGTTCATTATCAGATACAGAGCCACCGGTGCCAAGCATAGACGGATCAATCGGAGAGCCATCCGGATAAAAGCCACTCAATTGATATAGGCGGGCAACCGTCGTATCCGAAGGTGGATTTAATGGGCCGGAGTTCTTGTTAAAGGGCATATATGCCGTTAAGCCCAGCCTTTTGCTGTCCAGGAGCGTGTCCTGCTGAAAATAGTTTCCACGATATGTATACGCCGTATCCCCAGGTGAGAAGACAACCGGCCCCTGGGCAACGGCAATGCCGAATGCCGGTGGATTCATTCCGTAATCAAAATCATCGCCGTCATTATAAATATAACCCAAACTCAATGATGTATCGCAGGCAGCAAGATCATCTTCGAAATTTCCTATATCCGCATCGGCAAAGATTGAAAAGTATGCGTCCTCTATATCGATAGTGTTCCTGTTCGTCATGCGATATCGGAAATATATGATCTGTAAATTTCGATCGGTGGTATTATTGTATGCCCAGGCAGACTGATGTATTTCTACTTCAAGCGGGTCCGTCTTAAAACGACGCGGCTGCTGAGTCGTATCTACAACATCATTGTAAACACACCAGTACGTTTTGTCGCCTAGCAGATCCGGCCGGTCTACCAGCGGGTCGTAAACAGCATCTCCGTTTAAATCCTGAAAAAAAGCACCTTGCGCCACTGCATCCGCCCACTCAATATATGCTGCACTCCCGAAGGTATCGCTTCGTGTTACTTCATAAAATTTAACCTCCGGGTCATCAGGCAACGTTCCAAGATTACCGGGTTGCCACTCCCGGGCAAATAAATTATCCGACCGCCATGACGCACGCATATTGCCGTTTATTCTGCCACTCAAAGCTATCCCCGATTCAAAAAGAAACGACATATTCGACCCTGCAGGCCAATTGGCACTACCGGAATTTCCGGTTATTGCATCGTTTGTTATTGGTAACTCAATTAAGTTTATGTCCATTACCACTGTCTGAAGAGGAACTGTTGCTATTACAGGCTCCTCATTATCTCCAGCAGCCATCATTACCAGGCTAAAGATACCAAGAGTCAGCAGAACCCAAACTATTTTCATCTCATAGACCTCCGGTTAATGCTCGAATAAAAAATTAGACTGCTTGATTGAAACATACTTTCATACTGTACTGCTACTTGCCCCCTCCGCTACAATAGCTTATTTTAAAGATATTATCATTCAACCGGAGAAATTATGAATATTTATGGACAGGTTATTCTGTTCACACTTTTAATAAGTTTCATTCTTGATATCATTACCGAGATCCTTAATCTTCGGGCACTCAAAGATGAGCTCCCTGAAGAGTTTACTGACGTTTATGATGCCGAAAAATACCGAAAATCGCAGCAGTATACCCGAACGCGTACTCAATTCGGCATGATTAGCTCAGTCTTCTCACTCATCATTACGCTTGTATTCTGGTTTGCCGGTGGATTTAACTGGCTGGATATTCTAATCCGTGAGTTTGGCTATGGAGAAATTACAACCGGCTTACTGTATATGGGGGCACTGTTAATCGCCCGTAGCCTCTTATCGCTGCCGTTCAGCATTTATTCCACTTTTGTTATTGAAGAGAAATTTGGATTTAACAAGACAACTCCAGCAACATTTATAACAGACTTGTTAAAGGGACTTGTATTAGGTAGCATTATTGGTGGAGTTTTACTGGCGGGAATCCTGGCGTTTTTTCAATACGCCGGACCTCAGGCATGGCTTTATTGCTGGATTGCTACGACGCTATTTACTCTCGTTATGCAGTTTATCGCTCCAACCTGGATCATGCCGCTTTTCAATAAATTTACCCCTCTGGAAGAAGGCGAACTCCGCAGCAAAATCATGGACTATGCCAAATCTGTTAATTACCCCCTGCAAAATCTATTTGTGATGGATGGATCAAAGCGCTCGAGTAAGTCCAATGCCTTTTTCACCGGATTTGGAAAGAACAAGCGCATCGCCCTTTTCGATACGCTCATTGAAAATCATACGACTAACGAGCTTGTAGCCGTACTGGCGCATGAAATCGGGCACTATAAGAAAAGGCACATACTCCAAAGCATGATCATCGGTATTCTGCACATGGGCGTCACGTTTTACCTGCTTTCCATTTTCTTAAGCCACCAGGGTCTATTTGATGCCTTTTACATGGACAATATGAGTGTATACGCCGGACTTATTTTCTTTGGCATGTTATTTAGTCCTATTGAAATGGTTTTATCTATCTTTATGCAGATCTTTTCGCGCAAGAATGAGTTTGAAGCCGACCGTTATGCAGTGGAGACGACGGGCCAACCGAACGATATGATCAACGTATTGAAAAAGCTGACCGCTGATAACCTTGGCAATCTGACACCACATCCGTTTTACGTGTTTCTCAATTACTCGCATCCGCCAACCCTGGAGCGAATCAGAGCGATTCGCGCCATAAACATTTAAGGTCATATATGAACCAAGTGCCGACATCAGCCGACATCCGGAATGCTGCTGAAAGAATTGCTCCATATGCACACAGGACGCCCGTTTTAACATGCGGTGCAATCGACCATTTAGCCGGAACAAAATTATACTTTAAGTGCGAAAATTTTCAGAAAGTCGGAGCTTTTAAGTTTCGGGGAGCCTGCAATACGGTAATGGGCCTCTCCGCAGATGAAGCTTCAAGCGGGGTTGCGACACATTCATCAGGAAATCATGCGCAGGCACTGGCGCTGGCGGCTCGCATGCGAGGTATTCCGGCACATATAGTAATGCCATCAAATGCTCCGGAGGTAAAAAAACGTGCTGTTCAGGGATACGGTGCAACCATAACACTTTGTGAGCCAACCCTTCAAGCCCGGGAAACAACTTTAGAATCTGTAGTAGCCGAAACCAACGCAGAGATCGTCCATCCCTATAATGACTACCGCGTTATTTGCGGTCAGGCAACGACAGCACTGGAACTTCATGAACAGGTAGCAGATCTGGATATTGTTATGGCACCGGTAGGTGGTGGTGGGCTACTTAGTGGAACAGCATTAACAACACACTATCTTTATCCAAAGTGTCGGGTAATTGCAGCTGAGCCCAAAGGTGCCGATGACGCCTGGCGCTCATTTAATGCAGGCCACCTTATTCCTTCTCAGAATCCGCAAACCATTGCGGATGGGCTCTTAACCTCCCTTGGCGATAAAACTTTTCCGATTATCCAGTCTCATGTTGAAACAATCCTTACCGTTTCGGAAGAATCAATTGTGAAAGCAATGCGATTGATCTGGGAGCGAATGAAAATTATTATTGAACCCTCCTGTGCAGTGCCCTTAGCAGCGGTATTTACCTATCCCGAGCATTTTGCAGATAAGCGAACCGGAATTATTTTAACCGGTGGAAATGTCGATCTCGAACGCCTGCCCTTCAAAAGTACAGAAAATGACACATAAACGTCAATATTTGCGCCATCGACGTTAGCGATTTTTTTCTTGACCTACCTATATTTATCTAGTCATTGAGAAGCAATCTACGTTCAACAAAAAAATATTGCTCCCCAATTGCCCGGGATTCTGGTGTTCGTGGTGTGTAGAATTCCGGGCAATCTGAGCAAATCTGAGAATTGAATAAGGGGGAGGATTTGGGGTTTGGCAGCGACCGGCAGCCTCGCTCGCTGAACTCCATAATCCTCTCTTATTTATCGTCCCACCCTATTTTTCTCAAAATTCACGCCCCGATTCTTTTCAATATGTTTCCTTAGATTATTAATGTATCTTTTAAATGAAGATTTTGAGTATCTGCGAAAGCGGAACCGGATCCATCTCCGGTTACCGATTGACTATTTAATCCATTGATGTGGTGGATAAGTCAATACTATAAGATATTTATACTCATCCATTCTTCGGGTTCACTAAGATCGGATTTTAACAATCTCTGGGCAGCAATCAGGGAAGGGAATTAACATTCCTTTCCTCAACGGCGTGCTGTACGTAACGGAAGAGCTTTGCCCGGATAAGGCGATGTTCATTTCTTAATCTTTACGGGGGAGTACAGATTATGAAAAGTATCTCTATTTTATATATATTTTTGGTCAATCAATGGGAAGCCGGGCATAATATTTGGAATTTTGACGTTGAAAATACGCCCTTTTTTGAACACACCATATTGATTCCAATAGTCAGTTTGCTATTAGCTTTTGTTCTATGCTTTGCTATGCAGAAAGGCTCATCCGGGGCAGGTAAAAACTTCAGTCTTTTTGAGGAATTACTAAATAGGCTGAGTAAAGTTTTTTCAGTTCTCTCAGCAGAGGAACAAGTAAAAGCTCGCGAACTCTTCTCCAATGTGATCTTATCATCCGAAGGCAATTCCGAAAAGATTAAATCCTCTGCAGAAAAAGCACTGAATTTGCTCGATAAGGTAATGGAGCTACAAAACACGATTTTACCCTATGCATCAACAAACAATATAAACCTCTATATAGATGAGGCTAGCCGTTCATGCTTTGCCAGCACTGATCCGAATGCACTTTCATCGTTTATCACAGACCTGTTATCCCAGCTTATCCTTGCATTACCGGAGGAAAGCGACATTAAAATCCGCACTGCTTCCACCGATCTCGCTACCAATAAGGTTTTATTGGAATTCCACGTTCACTCAACAATAGTTTGCCCAAACAGTGAAGTCTTTAAATCGGAATTGGATGAACTATTGAGAACTCTTGAACTAAATAAGGAAGGTTCTACGGAAGTCTACAAGTCAAAAAGGTTAGATATAAACGTTAACATTTCATTTATACCGTATAATCAGTTTAGCTTTAAAATGTATTTTGACAGGCCGGAGATTCTCACTTCCCTATCTCCGGATATTGAAGAAATCATAAACTCAGATGCTAATGAAGAAGAAGTGTCTGAGTCGAGTAAAAAGCTGGTAATGGTGGTAGAGGATTCTGCCGAAGTGCGACAGTATCTTTATAAGTTTCTTTCTCGATATTTTATTATTCTGCTGGCGGAAAACGGAGCACAGGCTTTAAAAATGGCTGGAAAAACCATGCCGGATCTTATTCTTAGCGACGTGATGATGCCGGAAATGGACGGGATCGAATTCTGCAGGCAGCTAAAAACGAATGAGGCAACCAGCCATATACCAGTAATCTTGCTCACTGCCCATCCATCGGTTGATACGGAGTTGGAAGGACTGGAAACCGGAGCAGATTATTATATTACCAAGCCGTTCGCTGCTAAAATGCTACTGGCTCGGATCAACAACTTACTTATACAGCGTCAATCGCTGAAACAACGGTTCAGCAGACTCCCTTCTCTTGAGCCTTCCGAATTAACAACCACATCAACGGATGCCAAATTCCTGCAGCGGGCTATTTCCAGCGTCGAAAAGAATATTGAAGATCCGGATTTCAACACGGCTCAACTGGCAACGGATATGAATCTCAGCAGAAGCCAGTTAAACCGACGACTAACAAAGGTAACTGGTAAAACTTCCGGTGAATTCATCCGCACCATACGTCTGAATACAGCCTGCCAACTCCTGGAAAAAAAAGCCGGCAACGTCACGGAAGTTGCTTATCAGGTGGGCTTTAGCAGTCTCTCACATTTTGCCAAGGCTTTTAAGGGGCAGGTGGGTGTATCGCCTTCCGATTATCGGAACGGTCTTCGCCCCAATGAGGGAGGGACATCAGACTAAAACAATAACCTTTACAACAGTTCCTCTACTGCTGCTATCAGGCTTTTACTTTTGGGTTCAACACGTGAACCAAAGCGATTGGCTATTTCACCGTTTCGGTCAATTAGAAACTTGGCAAAGTTCCATTTAACGCTTCCACCATGCTCCGGATTCAGCTTGCTATCCGTTAAATAAGCATACAGCGGGTGCTGATCTCTCCCTTTAACCGAGACCTTTGAGAACATCGGAAAAGAAACACCATACTCAAGGCTACAAAACTGACTTATTTCTTCATTACTACCTGGTTCCTGCCATAAAAAATTGTTCGCTGGAAAACCGAGAACTTCCAGTCCCTTATCCTTATATGTCTCATATAACTTCTGTAGACCAGCATATTGCGGCGTAAATCCACACTTACTGGCAACATTCACAATCAACAATACTTTTCCCCGGTATTCTTCCAGACTCATTGAGGTACCATCAATTGTATCTACTTTAAAATCATATATTGATTGCTGCATCTTGTTCTCCTTTTGTCTATGTTTTAAACATACATAATAAACTAATCAGCAGCGTATCCTTTTTATTTCTCTTCGGATTCAGAACATATGAACACACCTCCTTTAGTCAAATGGACCCATCTGCCATTTTCCGACCTGTCCGTGCTGGATATTTACGATTTATTAAAACTTCGACAAGACATCTTTGTTGTCGAGCAGGATTGTGCATATCACGATATTGACGGACGAGACCCTTTATGTAGCCACTTACTGGCCCGTGTCCCGAACGATGAAACAACAGAATCGCTGGTTGCCTATTTAAGAATCGTTCCACCAGGCAACTATTTTGATGAAGTTGCACTGGGAAGAATAATTACGTCCCAGTCTGTTCGCGGTACCGGTATCGGCACACAGCTCATTGAAAAGGGCATTGAAATTGTGAAGGATGTCTATGGCAGCAAAAGCATTCGCATTAGCGCGCAGGCTCATCTGGAGAAATACTACAACAAATTTGGTTTTCATAAAGACAGTGAACCGTTTGATGAAGACGGTATTATGCATATCGAAATGTTGCGGACCGCGAAATAACTTTCTACATTAGCAGCCTCGAAAAAACGGAGCAGAAATGAAAGCGATATATCCAACTGCAGCAGCCATAACGATTTTACTCATCGGAATGGCCTGCACTGAGCTAGCTCTTCCACGCTCACCCGGGAGACCTATTCTATCCAGAATTGAACTTCAGGTTCCTCAATCGACCAGAGTCGATTCGTTTCAGGTAGATATCGAACTCAAAAAGGGGCGATACGATCTGTATCTGGTAACCGAGACCGTAAAAAAAAGCTATCGCGTTAAAGCCGGTGAGTCAGTAACAGACCTGCTAAGCGCTGATGCACTCCTGGGAGACCCGGGTCGCAGCAAACGCATCGCCAGTGAATACATCAGCCTGCCGATAAAAGTGAAGCTCATTCACAACTCAAAAACTCTGAGCGAAATCAAATCCACTATAGATTGCTTCGCAGGATACAATGTACCAAACAACGCAGCTGTCCCGTTAAACAATCTGGGGACATTAAACTACCAGGAGGCTCAATAATGGCAATTGGTAAACGCTTACTGATGTTTGTAGACGATATTTATGAAGATCTGGAGCTTTGGTATCCGAAGCTACGGATGATAGAAGCAGGTGCCGACGTTGTTGTTGCAGGTCCGGAAGAGGGCAAAATATATGCTGGAAAGCACAGCTACCCCTGTCGTGCAGACACATCTTATCATTCACTTGATGCGGCAGATTTCGACGGCCTGATTATTCCCGGTGGATTCGCGCCGGATAAATTACGCAGAGATCCGAAAGTGCTGGAGCTAACCAGAGAGATTCATGAGGCAGGTAAGCTTATGGCACATGTTTGCCATGCAGGCTGGATTCCTATCTCAGCAGGAATTATGAAAGGGTTTCGCTGCACATCAACGCCCGGCATAAAGGACGATCTGATAAACGCCGGGGCTACCTGGGTAGATGAGCCGTTGGTGATAGACAGGAATCAGGTGTCCAGCCGAAGGCCGGACGACCTGCCTGATTTTTGTAAAGGCATACTTGCGGTGCTAAAAAATCAGTAACGCGCTGAAAGCGATACCTGAAAGAATCTTTTCTTTAGAAGAAAGTCCTGAAAACCGACATTATCCAGCAGGTTGTATCCGGCAGCCTGCAGGTTAAAACGGGTTCCCGCTACTGCAAATCGATACCCCACCGACACATCCATATCATAGAACGAGTCAATCGTAATAGTCGCGATTTCTTCCTCACCGCTCTCCATGCTTCTTTGATTCTCTAACGCAATGCTTTCCCCTTCGTGAAACCAAACTCCAGTTAAATAAAGACCTGAATCGGAAATAATATCCATTTGCAGATTCGTACCGGTCTTGGGTTTATATGCGTAAAGTAAACGATCAGATACGTCCAGGTAATTGAAAGAGGCGCCGAGGTTGATTAAATCGCCAATCTGATTCAGAGAGACTTCTGCCTCAACTCCGCGCGTTACGTTTCGTCCTATTTGCAGCTGGGTCGTTAAGACGTCACCCGGGCGATTAATAAGCTTGTTAACGATCAGGTTACGAAATACCGCAACAGAAGATTTAAAGGAACGATAAAAGCGATCCGGTGGGGAATAAGTGTATTCCACGCCAATCTCACCGGAGTTATTGGTTTCTGGCTGCAGGCGTACGAATGCCGTATCCTGATCCGTCACGTTTTGCAAACGTACATAGGCGTTATCCAACAGCGTCTGAATTTTGATATTGCGCCCGAAACTGGCATAGGGCTGCAGCTCCCAATCCGGATACGTCACAATAAACCGACCGCCTATAGACGGTGAGATAAATACATCGCCATTGGCAATAAAATCTCCCCGCATTCCAGCATGGGTATCGTAGGTAATATTTTTAAAACCGGCCAGCTGGTTTTTAAAGGCTGCAACACCAGCCGCACTCCAGCGGTTCTCATACAGGAATGCCTTGTATCGCTCAATACTCACGTCACCGCGCTGCTCACTGGTGCTACGGTCCAGCTCATCATGAACATATTCGGCGAGAATGTTAAACTCATTCTCATTCGTTAGAGAAAACTTCTTTACCGCTCTAACAGCAAGTCGATCAGATGCAAAATCAGTAAAGATTCTACCAGGCGCATTCTCTACCGGGAACTGCTCAATACCATCATCGCTACGATTGTAGTTGATATTCAGATCCACATTGTTGATCAGCGGCAGCCTGCCTTTAAAAGAACCGGCGACCAAATAATTATCTCTCCGGTTGCGGAAGGTTTCCGTTTCATAATCAAGATTATAGTAGAATAATCGATTGGTAAATTCACTCTCATCGCGGTAGAAATTCAAGCTCAGGTTATGATTCTGCTTTACAGTTTCAATAACGCTCGCCGTAATGCGTTGCTCGGCAGGAATGTCTTCCCAATAGTTAATGCCTGGCTCAAACTGGTTATACTGACCGAAATAGTTTACAACCAGCTTTTCCGAGAGTGGTATATTAACCTCACCGAGGTAATACTGGGTCGAGAAGCTTCCCACCTTGGATTTGAGGTAGAGCTCTTTATTGAGGTTTTTACGCGTAGTAATATTCACCACACCACCAAAAGCACCGCTGCCAAGCAGTGCAAGATTCGACCCTTTTAAGAGCTCAATCTTCTCAATACTCTCAACCGGTATAATTGAAATATCCGCAGCGTTTTCCAGCCCCACATTATTAATCAGGATACCATCAACATAGACGTTCACTTCATCGGAGTCGCTCCCGCGAATCTGAATCGTCCGCCCGCTTAGATCATTACCCTGAATTCGTACTGAAGAGACAGTCTTGACTAAATCGCTTAGTTCTCCACTACCACGCAGCTCAATCTCTTCAAATGTAATCTCGTCCTTGGAGTGAGGAATTTCCTGCTTTACCAGGTCGATCTTATCTGCCTGAACGTTTACCGCCTGCTGCTCAAGGTTAACCGCCTTTAATCGGATAATCTTCTTCGGCTTGTGATCCCGCAATGCTGAACGGTATTCCTGATAACCTACAAAGCTAACCACCAGGGTATCCAGACCTGAGAAGCTGCCCTCGATAATAAAATAACCATCTTCATCGGTAGCAGCGCCTCTCTGTGACTTCAGCAAATAAGCATCTGCACCCTCAAGTGGTTCGCGAGTCTTATCATCAACGACAATCCCGCTTACTGATTCGGTCTGCTGTGCAAAGGCGGTGGTATGTGTCAGGAAAAGAAGAATTGCGCTACAAATAATTGACCGAAACAGGTATCGTTTGCTCATCATCTCGGCCCTCCTTCTACATAGAAAGCCGACTCTGTAAACCCTTCTTCGTCAATCACATCAATTTGATGTCCATGCGGTCCGATAAAAATTCTCAGCTCATCATCGACGACGACAGTTGGAGGAAAAACTTGTTGATAAACAGCTGTATTGCCATCTACCGTTGAGATTTTCTCCATATCAAGGAAATACAGGTGGTCATCATCATCGCTATTCCGATAGTAAACAGCACACTGCACCCGGGAGACGGTCTGCTCTCCCTGATAATCAAAGATAGTTGTCGTATACGTTCTTTCGGATCTTACGGATGAGAGTATCCTCGGTGAACCATAAACCATCGGCCACACGACATTATCGATGCCGGTTCGCACTATAAGCGTCGTATCAAGCGTATAATACTTGGGTTGCTGAATACGCACGTTTATTGGTCGATCAAACTGCTCATCACCGGTAATCGCATAATCCAGGTTAAACGCACCTTGCCTATCGGATGGCTCGGCGGCCTGTCCTTCAAAGGATATCTGCGCTTCCCGAACCGCCTCATCACGATCAAAGGTGTTCACTAATTTACCGGAGATACTAACAAACCGGGACACTGCCTCTGCTTCATACTGATAGCCTAAAAAGCGCTCGGTTTCACAACTGTGCAGCAGAAACATCGTTAAAGCTGCTAAAAGGTAACTTTTTTTCACACATTCTCCTCTTTCTCGGTAACTCTTTATACAGGGGCTAAAAGAACTTTGTTGTCTCTATAAAGCCGTCAACATCGGTAGCCTGGATTGACCAGGGCGCATCGGGAAGCAATTCAGCTGTATTCCCATTGTTAAGAAAAAAGCTGTCCGGAACCGCCACCTCATAAATAGCCCTATTGGCATCAACCTGCTGGATACGCGTCATCGGGAATGGCGTATCATAGTTTAATCTATCGGTAAAGTCGCGATAGGTAACAATCGCCTGCACAGAGGAGATTGAGTTTATTCCCTGATAATCCAAAATTTCCGCACGAAATGTTGGAAGCGTGCGGATGCTGGATAACACCCTTGGAGCGCCGTACGTCATACGCCAGTTAATATTTGAGACATCCCCCCGAATAACAATCATGGTATCCAGATCGAAGTAACGATCCTGACTAATTCGGAGTGAAATCGGCCTATCCTGTAAGGCATCAGACGATAAGACAAAGTCAATGGCATAGTTACCTGAAAAATCAGTACTGTCAACCTGCCCCTCAAAAAACAGAGTTGCTTGCGCTACCGGCTCGGCCTCATCAAAAATGTTTACAACCTTACCCTCAACTCTGGCGAAGGTCTGCAGCGGATCCGCTTCATATTTAAAACCGGTAAAACGATCCGTATCGCAGCCCCATATTAATGCGGCTGACAACAAGAGCAGCAAATAAGCCTTCATACATATCCTAATGGTATTGGGTACCCAGCGAGTTGGTATCTGATATTATATGCCTGTAGCGTAAACAGGTTTCGAAAAATTTATCATTAAATGAACTAAAAAACAGTATGTTGGAGAACTATAAATGATTTGAGGTGGTCGCCAGGGCCTGAAGGTGAGCAAATACGCTTTCTGCAAGATTTTGCTGATGATATCCCCCCTCCAAAACGGACAAAATTCTGCCATTATTTATCGGCTTCAACGTGTCGCGTAACAGAGTTGTCATTTTCGCAAAGCAATCTGTGGAAAGCTGCATCTGTGCCAATGGATCATCGGAGTGAGCATCGAATCCGGCAGAGAGAATAAATAAGTCCGGCTGAAACGATTGAATTGCAGGCAGAATTTGTTCCTCCATCAGGGTCAGGTATTCTGAATCACCATTACCGGCTCCGAGCGGTATGTTCAACGTATACCCTTCTCCTGCCCCCTTTCCAATCTCATTTGCCGCACCGGTCGACGGAAAAAGCCTGTCCTGGTGAATACTGGCAAAAAACACATCCGGCATATAATCGAAACTATAGTGGGTTCCATTCCCGTGGTGCACATCCCAATCAAAGATAAAGACCCGCTTAGCCTGATGTGCCTCCATGGCATAGCGGGCAGCAATTGCGACGTTATTGAACAGGCAGAACCCCATAGCCTCAGCGTATTCAGCATGATGTCCCGGTGGACGGACAGCACAAAAAACGGAGTCTCCCTCACCATTCATCAGAATGTCCACACCACTGATTGCAGCGCCTGCAGCATGTAGGGCAGCATCTGCACTTTTCGCTGTCAGTACTGTATCACCTCCATCCACGACACATGGTCGGGTACCCCTTAGAGCCAGCAGCGAGTCCACATAGATATCATCATGATTGCTTTTAATCCACTTGATTTCAGCCTGATCCGGTTGATGATGTGTTAACTTATCCCAGACCGACTGCTGTTTCAAATAATCAATGATAATTTCCAAACGCTGTGGATTTTCGGGATGGGATATACCTTCCAGGTGCTTAAGGAAGATCGGATGGTAAAAAAAATGTACGGCGTGCCAGGGAGTCATAGGAAGTCTTTTTGAAAAGATAGCATCGCACATGCAGAAATACAATCGCTGTATGAAGCGAATGTAATTTTACTTATGCACGGGCAGGCGGATAATGAAGGTAGCACCTTTTCCAATACCGGAGTCAATATCAATTTCACCATGATGCTCTTCAATAATCTTCTTAACGATTGCGAGACCAAGCCCGGTCCCTTTTTCCTTGCCGCTGGTAACAAATGAATCGAAAAGGGTGTCCTGAATTTCGTGGGGAATCCCGGGGCCGTTATCGATAAATGAGAATATAATCATTTTATCTTCGTCAACTACGCGCAGCGTGAAGGCACCGTCAAAGTTCATGGCTTCCAGCGCGTTTTTGCTGATATTGTAAAATACGCGCATGATCTTTTCTTCATCCACATAGAGCAAACGATCACTGTTTACATCAATATTCAGATCGATGTTACCTTTCTGGCACATTTGTTCCAAACGCGGCTTAAAGCGACGCAGGATATCCACAACGCTGGATTTACGAGGCAGAATACTAGTCTTTCCTTTGGCAAAATCAAGGACTTCCTGAATCATATTGGTAAGAGACTGAATTTCTTCACGGATAATAGTACCATATTCTGCACGTTCATCAACACTTGCATCAGCATCGCGCATCAGGTCTACAAAGCCATAAATGGTATTGACCGGTCCGCGAATATCATGAACGACGGTGCTCATTAATTGTCCGATAGCAGAGAGTCGCTCACGCTTGAGCAAGGTCTCACGCAGGGAATTTAACTCCGAAGCACGTGAGATTTTCTGTCCTACCAGCTCAATCATTTTACGTTCATCTTCAAAGCGCTGCATTTTACCGCTTCTAACTCCCAGGGCAAATAATATCCCCTGGTTTTCACCGATATGAACATGAGAAAAAATGCGTGCGCCGGATTCCAAATTAATATCATCGGGAATCAAAAGCTGCCCCCGCAGTTCAGGCAGGCATTCTTTGAGTCTTTCTACAGAGGGCTTCTGAAGAAAATTGCGCAACCCGAGTGAAATAGATGTGACGATAGAAACCGAGGTGCGCTGCGTATCGTCTGCGCCGGCAAAACAAAAGCCATCATCCGTTGGAAAAACCGTTACCACACTCCGCGCTTGCAGATGCACAACGGTTTTGGTCAACAAACTTTTCAACATATCGGAAAGCTCGTGAACCGAACTCAGCAGCTGCTCAAAATCATACAGCAGGTCTATTTCTTTAAACTTCTTTTCCAGACGATAATACAGCTGTGAATTGGCAATTGAAATGGCAACCTGTGAGGCAAGGGTTTCCATCAGTGATTCATCGTCCCAGGTAAACACTCCATCTTTTTTATTGAGCACCTGAATAACGCCGAGGATCTTCTTTTTGCCACTATCAATCGTCTGCGGTTCCCAGATGGGCATGCAAAGAATGGAGCGGGTTCGATAACCGGTTTTGGCATCCGTTGCCGGGTCAAACCGGTCATCCTGGTAAGCATCTTCAATATTTATCGTATCGCCCGTTTCAGCAACAAAGCCGGAGATCCCCTTCCCAACCGGTAGGCGAATTTCCTTCACTTCTGCCTTGAGAGCAATTTTGGACCAAATTTCATTGGTAGCGTGATCTACCAGAAAAAGCGTGCTGCGGTCCGCCTCCATGAGAATAGTAATCTCTTTCATGATGAGGCTTAGCAATTCATCGAGCTTTAGCGTACTGCTCAGCGCTTTACCGATTCTCTGAATAGAGTATAGCTCACGCTCTTTTTGCTCCAGCTGGGCACTAAGTTGATTAATATCTGTTTCGGTCTGCTTCATTAAAGGCTCTCCTACGGACGACAAGATGTTCGTCGCAGTTGAAAGTATATGAATGATTAAAAGCCTTAAAAGAATATTCGGAAGAGCGGGAAAATATATTAACCCGTAAGCAACTCGCTCAAAAATATAAGCAATCCCTCCTCCGGGTGTAACGATAAAAATAAAAAGCCCCGAATGCAAATACATCCGGGGCTTTCAATGTGGAAAGTCAGTCGTGTTATTCGATGAAGTTAGCTACAGCACGCTCGGCAGTTTCAAAGGTATCGAACACTTCAACAAGTTTAGTGATAATCAAAATGCTTTTCACTTTTTCAGTTACGCTGGCAAGTTTCAACTTACCATCTGCTTGCTGAAGAGAACTCATACAGGCCATTAATACACCGAGACCGGAGCTGTTCATCCACTTCACACCCTTAATATCGATGACTACTTTTTTAATTCCATCAGAAATCAGGCTCTTTACTTTATCGTGCAATGCGCTGGTCTCAGGTCCACCCATCATGTTACCGGAAACTGTAAGCACGGCGACATCGCCTTCCATTTTCTCTTTGACTTTCATATGGTCTCCTCTACGCCCTAATTGTATGTGACCGGCAACTTAACAATGTCCCCGGGGTATAACTTGCCCAATTTATTTAAATCATTAAAATAAAGCAAAAGATTTACCGGGAAATTATTTCCCTTTTGGGCAATTGTCCAAACATTTTCACCACTGCGCACCGTATGATTGACCAGGCGAATCTGCGTCTCATTACCTAACATCTGCCGAATTTTTTCAGCGTGAAACGCAACGCGCTTTCGATGAAATTCTTCAGCAGTCTGATTTGAAAAATCGAGAGAAATTTCCTGTCCAAGCTGCATAGAACGACTTCCGCGAAGCCGGTTAAGGGTGCGCAGCCTACCGGTAGAAACGTTTAACCATTCAGCGTAGTTCCAGAGTGTTTCATTTGGATACACCAATATTTTTCCATTGCGCGGTATCAGAGTCCGGGCTACGTATTTCATTATACTTTCTATGTTTACCGCACCGCTGATAACCGGGTCTGCAGCAGCTCCGTATGCTACGAGCGGGTTTTGCAGAGATGAAGTCTGCACATCACTAACCAGGCTACCCGCCGCACCACCGGCCTGGTATGCCGAAAGGTCTACCGCCAGAAAATCGGTACGTCCCGCAAAAGCTTCGTCACTATACAGTGAGGGGCCTGGTTTTTTTGCGGCGCGTTGCGGCTTTTGAAGGGCTGCGGCCAGTAGTGGAAGATCATTTCCTGCAGCAGGCGTCTCTGCGGGCTGAAGAAAAGAATCAGCTGATGGTAGGCGAACACCTTGATAATTGCTAACCACTCCGGGTTTACGAAGAGAGCTTTCAGTCAACTCATCCACTGCTGCGAGCAATGTAGCCTGATCCGTTTCCATGGCAGGTTCCGAAGCCAGGTCTTTCTTCCCGGGTTGTTGCATCACTGAACCGTTCGCCTCGATAGCAAGAATCGGTGTATCCCGTTGCTCCGGTAAACGCCCGACGTTTTCCAGCTCAACAGCAAGAAAATCTAACTCTACATCATCTCGCAAGCCGATTGGAAGGCTATTGACTCCGGGTGTATAAATTTCCTCGGCAATTACCGTCTCAACACTCAACAGTGCTGCTTCTGTCTGCCAAATATCGTCTTCAGGAAAACGGCTTAGAAATATAAACTCAGTTGTATTTAACACATCCTCAATATTCACTACCGGTTTACGATCTGTAAACGACTCTACAGTGATAGCTTCTGCCAGTTCAATGGGAGCATCAGCCGAGGTTGGCAAAACAGGAATAGCGTTTGCGACCGCTGCAACAGCAACAGCCTCACTATTTGTTGAAACGGGCTCTGCAGTAATCACTTCTCCACCAACCTCAACGGCCAGGAAATCACTTGTGCTCAGGCCACGTACGGTGCTAATTAAAGTGGATTGATTACTTGTCCAGATTCCGGGCCTGCGGCTACTTTCATTTTCATTCTGTATGGCTGCAGCCAGGAGAGGCAGCGTATCTTCATCCTCTTCAGGAATAAAAAAGGTGGTAGCAGAAAGTTCATTTGCAAGATTGCTATTCGAAACGGCCAGACGATTGCGATTATTTGGCAAAGCATCTGTTGAAAGCAGAACAACATTGGGTTCCAGGTTCGACCGTTTTGGTTTACCGGAAGGAATTGCTTTATTTGCCGGAGCCGGCTTAGCAGCAGCAAGCACAACTTTCTCGTCACTCTCTTCTAGCGTTGGTGTTTTTCCATCATTCAGATATGCCAGCACGCCTTCACGGTTTGTTGAAAGCGGTAAGCGAATCAAATAACCTTTCGGAACTGCTTTCTTTCCTTCCCAAATGTCGTCAATAAATCCGGGGTTGAGTCCCTTTAGGGAGTCCACAGGAATCTTTTGAGCCTTGGCCATTTCCGGGAGGGATGCATTAACCGGCAGTTCAATTTCCTGAAAAACCATCAGTGGGTCGCGCGCAATCCCCGGGAAGTAAACATCCATTGAATCTACCATCTCAACCATCGCCAAAAATTCCGGATAGAAGTTCTTTGATGCAAAGCCAAAGCTGCGTCGCTTGTAGTTATTGCGGATTTTAATATAGTCTTTGCCAAACTTGCGCTTTGCTCGGCGCATACTCCCCAAACCGTGGTTATAGGACGTTAGAGTTAGCGCCCAGTCTTTTAACTGACCGTAGTTATACTTCAGCATTTTAGCAGCACCTCTTGCTGCATAAAGCGGATCGTAACGCTCATCCTTAATCTTATTAATCTTCATCAGCCCTTTACCGCTGCCACGCATAAACTGCCACATACCGGCAGCACCAACGTGAGAGACAATTGACGGCTGAAATGAGGATTCAATATGGGGCAAATAAACCAGCTGCCGAGGTAATCCCTCTTCCTTAAAGATGCGGCGAATATGGGGTAAATAGGCAAAAGACCGCGTTACTCCAGCCATAAAGTTATCGCGTATACCGCGCTGAATACGAATCCGCTTTGCTGCCTGAAGAAAAGGTTCTTTACCATCCAGTGCAGCTATTTGCAAATAGGCCTTCTTTTCCCAGCCAAGCAATTTTGAGGTATCAACTTTTCCAGCATGCCATTTCTTCAGGCGCTTGATGATGTCCTTTTTTACAGCGCGCAGTGCATCATCAACCTTGTCTTCACTTAAGGTTGTATCATAGGTGAGGGTTTTATAGACGATATGTAAATTTTCACGGTCGTGAATAAGAAACTGATTCCGGGAATACTTTCCGAAAACCTTTTTCCAGAAGGTAATTTCAGCTTTTAACGCATCGCGGTAAGGCAGTTCAAACGCAGCTTGCCCGCTTACATCCGGACTTATCGTCAGGAGCAATAGTAGCAAAACAAAACCGGTGCTGCGACTGTTCATTTCGTGCCTGTTGCTTGTTGTATGATTTACAATAGGTTTAATTATCGGACAAATGTTGACAAAGCTAACATATTGTCGACTTAATTACGCCAGGTGCTTAAAGCGCGTCGGTGATACTTAAACAGAGCGCAAAACGCAATCGTTTTTCCTACGCCCCATAAAATAAACACCGCTTAATTTCTGATTTGCAGATCGAATGGGTTCGCTTTTAGCGAAATACGCTCCGGATACCCCAACAAGTCCTGCGGAGTGCGATTGGGGTAGATCATGAGGTAATAGGTCCAGTAGAATTTCATGGCGCCACGCACATATTTGCGCGTTTGTTCGAACTCGATATTTTCCATGAAAAAGTCATTGTCATCCGTCTTCAAAAGCTTACGCCATCTGTCGACGCGATGTTCCCCGGCGTTATATGCTGCAAGCGCGTGGTAGAGGTTCCCCTGATAGCGCTTGAGAAGTTCCGAAATATAGTAACTGCCGAGCTTAATATTAAAGTTTGGTTCATACAGCTGTCGAACATCATCGAGCTGTAGACCGAGTTCCCGGGATAGCCTTTTAGCCGTAGGCGGGATTATCTGCATAAGTCCGTATGCATCGGCATAGGAGATAATCTGCGGCTCAAAAGCGCTTTCTTTCTTCATTACCGCCCAGATGCTTGCAGGTGTAATCTGCCATTTCTGGGCATATTTATTTACTTCACCATCGAAGTAAAACGGATAAAGCTGCTTTAGCAGAAAAGTCCACTCTTTCCAGTCTCTTCTGGCAAAGTTCTCATTGAAGATCCGACGATAGGAGCGATAAGCCTTGCCGTAATTCTGCAGGCGCTCATTTACTTCACCAAGGGCAAAGGTCACTTCCCATTTAGACTTCCGCAGCTTTTGCGATAGCGTATTTAACTCGGTTTGCGCATAGCTTTCGCCCAGAATATCCTGCACGATTAGCGGTCGCTGGAAATTCTCCAGATACTTCGGCAAATAAGAAGTGCGATCATGATGCATTTCCCAAAGCAGTGAATCGACAAACTGATTCACATTATTTTCCTCTGCCGTAAGCAGGAAAGCCTTCATATTGTAATAGGACTCGAAAGGTGTCCTGGCTAAGTCCAGCAATAGCTCAGTGCGGGACGATCCATCCGGCACCTTTTCGAACGTTTTTGAAATCCAGTATTTATAGCGCTCCGGTTCACGCGTTCTGGGACGCTTTTTAAGAGCATTCTGCCAAACTTTCCTTGCTTCTATATAATTTCCAAGGCGGTAATAGGATAATCCGATTCGGAAGCGGGATTCATCAACAAACTCAGAACGCGGATAACTTTTTAACAGCTTTTCATAATATGTTCTGGCTTCGACAACCTTATCCTGCCCTTCATACATCCAGGCAATAACCCAAAGCACCTCGGCAGATAATCCATCGTTAGGATAACGTTTCTGAAACGTATCATATGCCTGAATGGCTTTATTCGTGCTGCCCAATCGCAGGTAGCAACGAGCGATATGCAGATCGATATCACGAAGATACCTGAGCGTCTTAAAGCTGGATCGCTGATCTTTACATTCACGGAAAGCTACCCAATAGTTTTTTTGCTCGTAGGACATTTTTATCCGTAGCCAGCGGGTTAGCTCACCAGCACCTCCCAGGCTTTCCTGGCGGTTTATTAGCGATGAGGCTTTCCGGAACTGCTCTGTCTTCATCAGGTAGCCAAATACACGTCGCAAATTCAGCTGCGTCATTAAACGCTTCTGATAGCGATTCATATAGGTAGTAAAGGCATATTCCGTTTGCGGATGGAAGGGATATGATCGCATTAGCTTTATGGCATAGGCGTCTACTGACTTCATGCGATTTAGCTTTTCACTGATCCTAATCAGCTTACCGTAAACATCTCCCTTATCGAAGCGGCGATACTTTAGCATCCGTTTATAGTAATCCGCTGCTTCCCTGTATTTTTTTTGACTATAATACAAAGATGCTACTAAAGAATCGAGAGGTCCGCCCAGAGTAGTGCCTGGATGTTGTGAACGAAACTTTCGTAATTCCCTGATCACGTTAGCAGTATCACCAATAGCAAGGTTGCTGCGCAGAGCAAAAAAGTCTGCGTAATCTTCAATTTCCTTAACGCGGGTATTTTTATCTTGAAAAGAGTTCAGTGCGGCATTATAGTCACCTGTCTGATACAAACAGTAGGCTATTTTGAATTGAATTTGCGGATAACGAGATGTGAAGGTAGAATCTTCCTGAAGCGCTTTATTGTAAAAATCAAGCGCCTGGGAATAATTACCGACTTCATAGTGTCGGGTAGCTTCATAGAAGCTGTCACCTTCGGAATTATAGACCTGCTGATGGCAGAAAATAACATCTACCACAACCAGTGCCATTACCAGATAGGTGACGGAGAAATAGTTTCGAATAGTTGTAAAATCCATTTTGAAGATCAGCCTCCTTGCCTGAATCTTCTGCTACAGCAAATCATTACCATTTCCAATCATGGAGCTATAGTTTCGCGGTTGCGTTAAGGCTTTTAGTAAAACACCTCTTATCTAACGCAAAGTTAACACTTTACGTTCCCATTTCCCTCTGAAACGGACTCCATCAACCATGAGTGCTTAGTATCGGCATATTTTTGTATAAAAAAATGCGCGAGCGTAAAAAATCCAAAAAAATTTTTTGGAAAACGGTTAATACTCTAAAAAAGTTACTAAATACAAGAAAAACAAGAAAATATTGTGGGGGAGTAAAAAAAGGTGGGAATTATAAAGAAAAAATAACTGCCGTCGCTAAGCGACGGCAGTTATGAATGTTAAGAGCTTATTTAACCAGAAGCATTTTCATCGATTTCTGAAAGCCGTTAGAACTTTGAATTCGATATAAATACACACCGGAAGGAACGGTCAGACCGTTATCATCCCGGCCATTCCAAACAACCTTATAATTTCCGGGCTGCATTCGCTGATCCGTGAGAACATTGATTCGCTGTCCAAGCATGTTGAATACTTCCAGAGTAATCTGTGCACTTTCAGCGACATCAAAGGTAATCGTTGTTTCCGGGTTAAACGGATTCGGGAAGTTTTGTGCCAGATTGAATTCTGACGGCACGTTACTTCCGAGCTGAATCGGCTCAACACCGGTAGCTCCATCTTTCAGGAAGCCGACGATAGCAGCACCTGCATCACGGCGGGAGTCTGCGCTGTTGATTCCCTCAAATCCGAAGCCAAGAACAACCGCACGACTGTTTCCGCTTTCGTAGGCTGCACCGGATACGTTATTGGCGTTATTTCCGTACTGGAAAACACTACGGGTAGTCGTTGTGTTTGCAACGGTAAGAACATCTCTTGAGGTCTGATTACCAGCACCATCACCACCGAGCGTACTGAATGTAAGTCCATCCCCTAAATCCCCGGATACACCGACGATAATCGGGAAGCCAATATTATTATTAAAGCTTAAACCAAGCTGTGTTGCAAGGGCAGAGCCATCGATCTGCTCGATAATATTCTGACCGGTCAGGAACAGCTTACCATCATTTGTAAGGTAATCTGCCAGCAGAGTCTGCTCGGCGGCATCCAGGGTATTTACACCGTCACCCGTATACCATGCAAGCACGCTTCCGGCAAACTGATTAATTGTGCCTGTGCTCGGCAATCCGTCATTTTGCACACTCCAGACACGCGAGGTAATATCTCCATCCTCGAATGCACCTACAAAGAGACCTTCATAATCACTACCTTCATCATCATCGATAACAAAAACGTCAGCAATTGAGATCTCGATATCAAAAGTTTCACCAGCAGCTTCAAGAGCAATAGAATCTGTTACGACAACATCCGGATACGGTAGAACCGGAAATACGCGCAGTTCATAATCACCGATAATCGTGGAAGTGGTATAGTTACCATTTGCATCTGTGGAAATTGTCTGATACGGTCCCGGGAAAGGGTTACCTTCAGCCCATAGTTCGATATCTGCCTGAACGCCATTTCCACTGGACATATCCTTCACCTGTCCGGCGAGGGTTGCCTGAATTTCCGGCTGCATGGTAATGCTTACATCAACTGTATCATTTAATACCAGATTCGGATTAACCGTGGTTGGCTGATAAGCAAATGAAGTAACGCTGAATGTCGGATTGATAATTGGGGAAATAAGTTCATACTCTCCGTTAGAATCGGTAACGGAACTCTGACCGGATTCGACCAGCGTTAGCTCGGCGAATTCAATCGGGTTTCCATTAGAGGCATCGGTAATAGCACCACCGGCACCGTAGAAGTTATAAGCGAAAGCTCCAATCCAGGTACGCCAAGTACTGGAAGGTGAACCGGCGTATTCCATTAATCCCCAAACAATATTCGGGAACTTGGGATCGGTATGAATTCCCATATAGTCACCCCAGCGGTTACGGGCACCACCGAAGCGCTGATCGTAGAAAGCTTCACCTTCTTTAATGATTGTAGTAGGTGCAAGGCCGGGGAAGTCTGCGTCACGGCGTCCGGTAAATGCGGCACCGGCAAACTCCGAGTTCCCTGAGCGGGAATAGGCGATAAATATGTTATTCTCATCATCTACTGCAATAGCCGGGTACATATGGAAGAAGTTATCCGCACCAAGGGCAAAGTCTTCTACAGCAGTCATGGTGTTAACGTCTACCTTCACGTAACGAGTAAAAGCAGACTGGTTCCCGATTCCACCGGCAACGGCGGTCGCCGACCAGAGAAAACCATCCTGATAGATTGCATTACGGTATGCGCGACGACCACTGTCGATTCGCTGATTTCCACCCTGCTGAACCGCATCCGGTGGTCCAAGCGCAGATGTTGTTGATACGTTTTGACCTATCAGCGTAGGATTTGTTCCCAGCGGATCGGTCAATTCCCAAACCGAAATAAATGTAGACGTATTATACGGCGAGTCTACTACGATATATGTAGTATTGCTGGAATCCATATGCGATGCGGCAATCGGCGGGCCGTCAACAATAACAGAGGGATTTGACGGATCGCGGAAGTTCCAGAAGTCGGTATAATCTACCGGTCCACCGGTATTGGCGTACAGTTGGGACTTCGGTACGATACGCACCTTACAGTAGTTGAAGCCACCACCGGTAAGCGAGAACATTCGACCGCTAATATAAACAGCCTTGTCGTCGAAGCCCATCTTTGGGTAGTCACCCCAGTTAAACGCCTGATTCGAACCATTCAAGTTCGCCGGTAAAGCATAGCTGTACCAATCACCCAGTGGATTAGCGTCGTCTGATACAGACACCAGATAAAAAGCGGTCACGCTTGCTTCATCGAAGTTATCCCACAGCATTACCCAGCGCTCTTCAAAATGGTCATAAAAGATAACCGGGTCGAATGCGCCGGCACCGGGTAGGATATTGCTATACCAGGCATCGGCAGTACTGCGAAACAAGCTGTTTCCAGACTTGTCGTATATTTCAAAGGAAGTATTTACACAGGAAATAATATGATCCGGTCCCACAGCCATAATCGGATCTGGTGGGATACTGTTTCCCTGAGGAATACTTTCAAAGCTTGCCAGAATCGTCGGCGGCTGAGACGTAGCATTTTTCAGGAATACATTGTCTGCAAACTCGTTGCTGTTCAACGGTCCGCTTGCAGGCGTATTGTTTAGGATATCATCGTAGTATGAGGGATTATATTTTTCCCAAAATGGGTTGTGAATCTTCTTTCCCTCAGGCTCGATGACGGCGGGAGCATTTGCAAAATTCTCGGTTGATACGAGAACACCTCCGGTAACACTACCAAATGCAGGTCCACTGAACGTACCCTGGCTATAGCCGGTTTGTACAAACAGCATCGCTCCGATGCATAGCATCAGGAAGCGAGAAGCATAACGCATTATATTTGCGGATAGGGTTACAGGAGTTCTGGCAATAGCACGATCTTTCATACAGAATCTCCATTCATTGTGTTGGATTTTTGGCGATCTATAACGTTAAGAAAAAAGATAATATCAGGAAAGTAGAAAAAAATTATGCAGGATTACTGTATTCCATGATTTGCTACTAAAATAATAGTTTGGTCACAGCACGGAGATAGTGGGGAGGAACGGGAAAAGTCTATCCTGGCGCCTCGACAAGCTCGGCGTGACAAATTGAAGATAAAAAAAGGGCAGGTCGTTTTCACAACCTGCCCTTGAATATCGGATACGGACTAATATGTCAGCTTAATGGTAACGATATTTCCTGAGTCGAAATAGTCATTTACCTGCTGATACGCATAGTCAGCAGTAAATCCAAATGTACCGAGAGACCAGTTTACACCGGCACCAAAGGTGGCACCATAGAGCTGATCTTCAGCATCAATCTGAGCTTCATAGTTATAGCCACCGCGAAGGTAAAATGTTTCGCGGAAGTTATACTCGATACCGCTAAAAATGCGGTCTGAAGCATCGTTGAAGTTCGAGAAAGCTCCGCTAAGCACAAAGCTGTTCTCTTCATTGATATCTACATTGTAAGACATACCGAAAGCAAATAGGGACGGAATGTCTGACTCAAGTGCAACGCTGCTAAAGAAACCGTCATCGCGATCCGGGTTCGGTGAGTTTACCAGAAAGGTTTGCTCAAGAGAAGTTCCGGAGTAACGCATTTTGGTTCCCACGTTTTTCATGGTTACACCAAGCTGCAGATTGTCACCGAAGTTATACTGAACACCCATGTCGATGGCGAATGCACCGGCAGAAGCGTTGATGATACCTTCGTATACGTATTTACCGGTTACACCGGCTTTAATACGATCGGTAAGGAGTCGGCTGTAGGTAAATCCGGCAATGACAAATGTCGGAGACCAGAATTCACCAGTACCGTCCGGTTGAGTTTCAGTTGTTTGCTCGATATCGCCGAAGTCCATGCTGCTGATATGGAAACCGAAAGAGCCGATATTTCCACCATTGAATACTGCAGCCAGATAGTTAACGTCGATATTGGCAAGATACTGCATATTATTGAACATAAACTCGGAGCGGGCACCACCGGAAACACCGGCAGGATTCCAATGAATAGCCTCACTACCGCTGATCGTCGCCAGAGGGGCTCCACCAAGTGCGATGGAACGCGCACCAACCGGGATCAACAGCTGGGTACCACTCGTGGTACCCACGCGATCGAGGTCGCCTGCCTGAGCCGATGTAACTGCAAAGAGCAGCACAAAACCGAGCGTCAGAAGTTTATTGATACGTTTCATTTTATTTCCTCATTATTAATTTCGCTGATTCATTCCTGTGCTGCAAAATTAGAAGCGGTCGATGCGCTCTTCACGCTGCACGATACCAATCTTCAGCACTTTCTCACCAACGCCCGGTACTTCGATATGCGCAACATACATACCGGAAGCAACGCGCAGACCTGCCTCGTTACGCAGATCCCAGCGAAGTTCATTGGACGTATCATTTTTAAACAGGGTCCTAACCAGCTGACCGGCAATATTGAAGATACGAATCGTAACCTCATTGTCGAGGTGTGTGAAGCGCATAATCGGAGAGTCGGTACTGGTTTCATAGCTACTGGCAGCGAAATACGGATTCGGAACAGCTTTTACTGATTCGAGTAAGTCAGCTCGTTCACCGGAATCCAATACAGGTGCAAGCACGGAACTGTTAATGCGATAGGCATCAGAATCCGAGTTTGGATAGTTTGGCGTTACGTCCAGCGTAAAGGGGAAGTCACGCACAAAATCTCCATCTGCCTGCACTGAAAGCAGCAGATAGGTTTCCTGCTCAAACTTATCGGTTGCACCCGGAACTACGTAAGCATTAGCCGCATCGTAATCGCTATCCATAATGTAGATATCGTTGATAGAGCTAAACGGCAGACCGGCAACCGTATTGTTGAATGCTACGTTTAAGCGCCGCGGATTATCCGGGTTGCTGATATCAAATGCACGAAGTGCAATAGTGTCAGGGCCACGGAAGAAATTGTCCGCGCGGAAGTTATTCAGGAACCAGCGATAGCCGGTCTCAGTGGCATCGGTCAGGAATTCCAGGCGAACCGGGAAGTATCCGTCACGAGTTGTTGTTGAACGTTCCGGCGTTTCGATACGCGTCAGGTTGATTCCCAGATTAAAACCGGCTGATGAATCCAGATTAGCCTGGCTTACAATCCATGGAGCAGGAGTTTCCAGCGTGGTATCAGCCAGCACAACCTGATCCGGTGTTGAAACGGTTACGTCAGCAATACCATCCGGAACATTATAAACCTGAACAGACAGGCCGTCAACGATCGGGAAGTTATATGCCGGATCCGTTATCGGATCGTTCAAGGACTGGAAGGTAACGCTATCGCTTACCAGCGTGCGTCCGTTTCCATCTGTGCGGAACAGATTCCAGGCGCTACCGTCGCTTTCGAATTCAACGGTATACTCTGCACCGGTCAGCTCATCGCGGTTAACAACGTCTACGAAAACCTGTCCACGTGCTGCATCGTCGCTAAAGGAGCGAGATCCGGAATAGTCGGCAAATGCACTGCGGAATGGAGACGTCTCATCGCTCTGCGGAACGGCTGTATACAGGTTCGTTGCAGCAGAGTTTTCAAGGAAATCCGCTTCGCTACTGGCTAACCAGTTCTGATCGCTCCCGGTAATAACACCACCGGCATCCAGCGTCAGGAAGGGTGGGTTCACGCTAAATGAGGTAACAGAGAAATAATATTCCTGACCATTCACCAGCTCATCACCGGTAAAAGCATCGGTGGTGATTCGGTAGGTTAGAATTCCGGAACCGTCAACCTGATAATCATTCGGATCCAGGTTGTTATTTCCGTCGAAGACCTTGCTCCAGGTTCCATCGGCATTACGCAGGAAGATCGGTCCATATTCATTATCAAGGTCAAAAACAGCCACTTCACGAATATTTTCCACGCCTTTTACAACTTCGTCCGTAACACGTGGGGAACGATACTGAACAATACGGATTCCCTCAAAAACCTGGCGGTTAAAGAGTTCGTCTGTTGCTTCGTAATCCAGCGTGCCATTGGCTTCCAGATCAACCAGCAGCTCGATTTCTTTATCATCGGTGCGCACCTGCACGGTCGGAGACGGAGGAGGACCGGCAATAATAAAGTTAGCATTGTAAGCCAACTGAGCGATATCGTCTTTCAAACGCAGCTGATTAACAGCATCCAGCTGGTCGCTACCCTGAGAAACAACGTAAGCGACTACGATGTCCTGAGAGTTGTCTTCACCCGGAGGCAAAGTAAAAGGACCGGTATTTACCATAAAGCGCTTATCAGCCGGTGCATTGTCCAACCAGCCGGTACCGTCTTCCGGTGTTCCGGAGAAGAAGAAACGGTTATCGGTAGAAGCATCACCGCCGGTTCCCCAACCTGTCGGGTCAATCGGTGCTCCCTGAGCATCCAGACCACCCAGCTGATAGAAACGAGCGATCTCAGCTGTTGAGGGGTCAGATAAAATCGGATCACCATTAATATAGAAAGTAAAGGACGTCAGCGGAAGATTGCGGAAGTCCTGAACCGTATCGATACCAAAGAAGGGGCCTTTATACAGCAGCGCCTGATCTCCGGGGGACGGAACAATCGGTCCCTGGAAGAAGTCAACGCCAAAAGCCGGCGGATTTAAGCCATACTGAGCATCATCGCCGTCATTGTAGATAAAGCCCATACTACGAGTAGTATCACAACCGATCAGATCGTCTTCAAAGTCACCCAAATCCGGGTCTGTCCAGATAGAGAACACCAGACTATCGATCGGAACATCATTGGTGTTTACAAAACGATAACGAATAAAAATAACGTCACCAAGTGCGTCACCGCGGGCAAATGCCCAGGCAGTTTGACGTACTTCCAGACCAATCGGCGCCGTTTGCAGTCGTGGCGTTCTGGTTGAAAGGCTGGTGTTGTCGTTGTAAGTACAATAGTAAGTCAGATCACCGATTACGTCCGGGCGATCAATGTTCGGATCATAGACGCCGTTGCCGTCAAGGTCCTGAAAGTCAGCACCTTGAGCAACTGCATCCGACCAGGCACGGTGGTTATCGCTACCTGCCTGATCGGCATCGGCAGCGGTATAGAAACGTGCCTGCGCATCGGATGGGTCGGTATTCCACGGACCCGGCTGAAATTCCTGAATCAGTGACGCACGTGCCATCCAGGAGGCACGAAGCTCACCATTAACTTTTGCACTTGCTGCAATACCTCCCTGGAACAGGAAGGTCAGATCAGTACCGTTAGGATAATGGCCGTTACCGTCATCTCCGGTAGAGCCGTCATTATCCATCGGCAGGTCGATGTTATTGATGTTCATCGTTACCTGGTCACCCAGAATCAGCTTCTGAGCCAGACGATTACTCGTCTTCACCTTTTTATCGTCTTTTGCCAACAGAGGCGTCCAGACAGAAAGGCCAAGCGCAATGAGCATCAGATATATTTTCAATCGCATTTGAATAGCCTCATTTACATTAAAATTCATCATGTTCATTTCGCTTAGAACTTCAGCTGTAGTCCGGCACGAATAATACGCGGAATACCGTAGTTTTCCGGATTCTGCTCCAGAGCTTGATAATCGTTAATGAAGAGTTCACCATTATCACCGTTTGCAGCAGCACTACTTTGAATTTGCTGCTGACCACCAGCGGTACGCAACCATCCGGTATCGTCCGGCGCACCGGTGGACTCATAAACAGTGTTAAAGTTATCACGATCCAGCAGGTTCTGAACAAATACATAAGGAACGAGGGTAAAATTACCCATGCTAATACGCTTGTCGAGACGCATATCGACACGGAAGATACCGTCTGCATATGCAGAGTTGATGGTATTTACCGTCTGTGAATTTGTCAGTGATCCACCACCCAGCAGGTCAATAGCAACCTTCGGGGTATAAGGACGTCCACTGTTGAAGGTAAACAGGAAGTTTGCACCAGCGTTTGCCAGTGGCGAGAAGCCTCCCATCTTTGGTCCTTCGTCTTTTCCAGCACGGATATCAACATTACCCGTCAGCGAGTGACGCTGGTCGAAGTCCAACGGTGCAATCGACTTCGGAACTTCGTTGGCATCATTACGGAAGGTAGCGGTCTGGCTACTGCTCTGGCTTGAACCGGTTCCTTCATTCAGCGCAAGAGTATAGTCTACCTTGGCCGAAATCGGACCGATCTGACGCAGGTTAAGACTTACTGCGATACCTTTTACGGTACCAAAGTCCGTATTAGCAGTGGTAATATATTTCTGATTGAAGTTCTCGCTGGCGGCAAAGCGGGTATCTTTGGTAATCACGTTTGTGAGACCCTTGATATTCTTATAGTATGCCGTTAAGTCCAGACTTGCGGTCTGACCAAACTGCTTTTTGAAACCGAATTCATACTGAACGGTTTCTTCAGACTGCAGGTGACCGTCATTCTGACCCTGTCCGTCAAATCCGGCTTCCAGATCGTCCAGGTTTGACCAGGAATCGTAGAGGTCCAGAAAACGTGGCTGCTGACGGAACACACCATACTGTGCGTGGAAAACCGTCGTCGGTGAAACCGGGAAGGCAAAACCGAGTCGCGGACTGATATAATTCTCAGTCGGCATGTCTTCAAAGTCGTCAACGCTAAGCAGACCATCGGTACCGAGAGCGTTATCACGGTTTGCAAAACGCTTTCCGTCCGGATCAAATGAGTCAAAACGCAGACCGAGATTCAGGATAAAATCCTGAAATTCGATACGATCCTGAACGTAGAAAGAGAGTGTCAGCGGCTTTGGTGCAGCAGCTTCTTCAATCTGATCTTCATTAACCGTTCCGGCATCGACAGTACGGAAACTCGTATTATCTACCGTATTACCGAAGATATCATATCCATAAAAGGAGTTTGCGGCCAGAATAAAGGCTTCTTCATTGTTCGAACCGCGAGCCAGAGCTACCGGAGCGATGCTGTAGAAACGCACGGTATTCTGCTCAATGCTACCACCGAACTCAATAAAGTGAGTTGACAGCTGCTTGGTAAAGTTTAAGTCACCGCCATAGGTGCGAACATCGTATTTACGGTGATTATTTGACACGCGACCAAAGGGAAAGAAGACCGGTTCTTGTGCGGTACGCGCAATGCGGTTACCGTCACCACCCGGCAGGATAACACCAACTTCGGCATTACGATCTGCATCACCATAGGCAAACAGGTCGTCATCCCAGAAACCGTCGTAGCGCTCATTTTTAAGCGACTTAGCACGCAGTGTTACATCGTAGAATGTGGTGTTATTAATGGTGTGCGTCAACTTCAGCGAGGTTCCAATCACGTCTTCGTATACGTTCAAGTTGTGAAAGGAGTTGTTTTTCGCATAGGAATGAATGTAATCACGTCCATCACGGAATGAAGCGTTACCACTGGCAGTTAACTTGAATGCCGTACCGAAGTAGGCATCAATTTTACCGGTGTAACGTTGAACTACACCTTCATTATCCGGCAGGAAGTCCTGATCGATTCCGGCTGAAGCAATGTTGAGGCCGCTGGCACGCGGATTATCATCTAATGCATTAATGTATTCACCGGAGGCGAAGAAGGTAAAATTCTTGTTACCGGGAATAATCGGACCACCAAGATAAGCAGTCAGCTGCTTATAGCCAAACTGATCCAGACCAACATAGTTATCATCAAAGCTACCCTTATCCAGCTGAGCTTCAAAGGCGGCCTGCTGCTCTGGCGTCAGATTTTGAGTTGCGGCATAGTCGGTAAAGCGGGTATTATCGTTACCAAACCCCGAGCTAACACCTTCCAAACCACCAAAATATTTGGAGGAACCACTCTTGGTGGTAATATTTACAACAGCAGACTGAGCACTACCGTACTTAGCGCTGAATCCACCAAGCTGTGAGGAGACCTGCTCAACGGCAGCATCCGGAATAGTACCGGCAGCGTTTCCGAAGAGAGCATCATTGTAAACAATACCGTCTACAATAAACAGCGTCTCATTTCCACGGCCACCACGCACGTTGAGCGTAGCATTGTCCGTCTGACCACCACTACCGTCTGCGCTAACCACACCGGCATTGATTGAAACGATCGAGTTTACACCCTTAACCGGAATTCGCTCGATTTCTTCGGAGTCCAGAACGCGAACCGTATTTGTAGCAGCCTGCTCAAAGAACGGCTTGTCTACGGTAACGGTAACGGATGTTCCGAGATCCAGTGTGGTGGTACCGAGTTCCACTTCCAGCCTTTTTGTCAGGTCTGTAACCACTCGAACACCTTCGATGTCTACAGACTGATAGCCAACATAGCTGAAGGACACGGTATGCGTGCCGGGCGGAACGTTCAGGATAATGAACGTGCCGTCAACGTCTGTTGAGGCTCCCAGAAGTGATTCTTTAATCACTACATTCACCCCAGGCAGTGCTTCACCGGAATCCTTATCGCGCACGATACCACTGATTTTACCAGTAGATTGCGCTATAAGACCGGAAACAAAGCCCAGAAGGAAGAGTATCGTAACAACTCTCTTAAACATATCTCCTCCATGCATCAGGAATTAAACGTAATAGGTTTACTTACTTAACTGTCTCTATATGATATATCTATATCAACGAAAGATTTTTTTCGAAGCGTATCAGGGATGTGTCTCTTGGTCGAAGTCGTATTCTGCATGCTGCCATCAATCTGCCGGGTCTGCGCATCCCATTCTTTATATCTCTGCAGCAGGTCGTCTGCTACGGGGTAAAAACATATCAACTGAGCTGTGGCAAAACAGATAAAAATCGTCCGCTAAATACCATCGGTTATTATTTCAGCAGGGCCGCGGACGGCAGCCCTGCTGAAAGGAAAAAAGGTTCTGCGAAATTACTTCATCAGAATCATTTTCTTGGTCAACTCAACGTTCTGGGAAGACAAGCGGTAGAAGTATACACCGGAAGCCAGATTAGAAGCGTCAAAGTCAATCTCATAGTTACCCGGAGCCTGACGTCCGCTAACCAGAGTCTGAACCTTCTGACCTGCCAGGTTATAAACTGTCAGCGTTACATCAGCAGCTTTATCAAGTGCGAACTCGATAGTCGTGCTCGGGTTGAACGGATTCGGATAGTTCTGAGCAAGAGTAAAGTCGCCAATAACCGTGTTCGGCAGATCTTCTACTGCGTTAACAACAGGCTTTGCCAGGGTTACATTCTCATAGTACCAAACACCTTCTGAAGGACCGTTTCCACCAGCGAACAGGGAAACACCCGGATCTGTATCCATGAAATAAATAATGTCCATGGAAACGGAGTCAGGACCAACTGTAAAGTTCGGAGTAACATTCGGGAATACGTCGGACTCATTCGGCATTCCAGCTACGAAGAAAGGATCGGACCAGTTAGATCCGCCATCCGGGGAGTATGCACCCCAAATGTCAGTCATGAATACTTCGCCACCGCCGGTACCAACCTGAGTAATCAGGCCACCGCTACCATTGTCTTCCCACTGCTGCCAGATACAGAACAGTTCGCCGTTCGGGCCTTCGGAAAGCTGCGGATAGGCATTACCAAGTCCGTTACCCGGACGGAAGTCAGCCAAACCAGCTTGTGTAGTCGTGTCAGCAGGACGACCAGCTGATACGGAAGTCAGTTCTTTCATAACACCTTCGTCTTTGCTCCAGTAGAGAATCGGGAAAGCATCAATATTTGTAAGATCGGTTGATCCCTGAACAGCACCATAAACTACGTGGTAGTTACCATCGGCAGAGTAAGTACTGTTTACCTGACCAAAGTTCTCAATAATATACTGAACACCATTTACGATAGACGTATCGTTCTGGATCTCAGTAGCAGTCCAGGTCGCACCACCATCGGTGGAATTCTGCCACCAGGTAGCACCTTCCGGTGCGTTTGCAGTAATGTCCGGAGTGTGAACGTAAGCTACGGTCTGACCGGAAGCATCCAGCGGATCAAAAGTCGGCCAAAGCTCTGACTGACCGTAATCGGTTGCCAGCGGATCAGCAGCACCAACGCGATTAGCAGTCCAGGTTACCATGTAGTCATTGGAAATCATGAAGGTAGAGTCAGCAGTCGGCAGCCAGGAAGTACCGTTACCGGCAGCCTGATTAGCGAATACTACATTATCACCCATACGATAAATTCCGGGGAATACACCACCAGCCCCGGCACCAACCTGAAGAACATTGGAGAAGAAATAGTTAGCTTCACCAGCATCTGCCCAAAGGCGGTTTCCACCACCGTGGTGAGCAATAAGTGCTTCGTCGTTTTTACCATTCGCAACACGTCCCCAACCGGTACGTGCATCTTCAGTTACAGACTGGTTGCCAAAGAAGAATTCATTGGCCACATCATAATAGTCATACGTTACAAAACGCTGAGCCGCGGCATCCGGGAAAATCTTCATGAAAGAGAAGTGGAAACCGTTAGCGGACTTAACAATCATACGACCGGTAATGTTGTTCGTCGCATAATCGTAGAAAGTACGGCCAAGCTCAATACGAGCCTTGGACATATTAACCGGTGCAATCGGATAGTTGGCGGTGTTCTCAAGCTTCTTGACCCACTCGGCCTGCATTTCCGGTGTCACCTTTTGGACTCTTGCTTCCTCACGTGCAAACAAAGACACGGAAAGAGCAAAAAGTGCGAGTAAGAAAATAGTAGTGATCTTCTTAAACATACACATCTCCTGAGCTAAATGTGATTTAACATATAAGTAATTAAGGTTGGAACCAATTTGGACGGCTTAACACCGCCTTCGTCAATCCCGAAAACCCGGTGAATTCAGCTGCTTCCCTACATCATGCAAACAAGCCTCTGAAATCCTCTCGGATCCGTTGGTATATGACAAATAAACAATTTTTATACCATATTTTTTTAAAAGTTCACCGATTCCCTATAAAAACAACAACTTAAGGAAAAGTGATTGACAATAGATGGCGGAATTCTCTCCGCACACGTACCACCAAAAGTAGGAAATTTCTTTCCGACTTTAACTCATTTCCGGATAACTTTTCTGTCACCACACATGTTTAGCAAGCACTTCAGCAATGCACATGAAAGCTCTATTAGAGCGGAATAAGCGAAATAGTTGGGAATTAATATAGAAAGGCAGGTGGTAGCATCCTTCCATCCAGTCTCCTCGAATGATGGTTGAACGTATGCAAGACGTACGTAAGTATCGATTGCACAAGGACTTGGTTACTTAAGGCCTTCTATTATAAGCGGTAAGAATAAAATATGCAAGAAAATTTGTGTAATTCTTGTCACAGCATCTATGTGGCTATGCACTGTCGGCAGAAGCTTTTTCAGGAGTAGCCGGCATAACTTCACCGGCTTTTTCTTTCAGGAGAGCAAGTTCCCGATAAACGAGGGCGATACGCCGGTCCAGCGTATGCTTGCGATTGACAAAAAGCACCCTGCTTTCGTCTTCCATCACGCAAATCCCTCCGTAGAAGTTGCCTTTTTCCACGCGCGTTTCGATGCCAAACGTAGCAACTTCGTCGCAAAGCTGATTAAACAGCTTCACGTCTTCAGGATTTTCTTCAGGCTTTTTTTTCTTTTGGCGTCTTTTCATTTATAAAAAAGTTCAGAGTTCAGAGTTCAGGGGCCAGCCCACGACTTCAGTCGTGGGTAATTAAACGGTGATCGGTGATCGGTGATCGGTGATCGGTGATCGTATACCAAAATAGTACATGTATCTAATACTGGCAAGAACAAATTTCGATGCCCGATGCCCGATGCCCGATTACAGCAAATCCTCTAATCCCTTCTTCTTCAGCGCTTCAACGGCTTCCTTCACGTCCTGAGAAGCATCACGACGTCCAATCAGGATAGCATCGCCGGTATCTACAACAACAAGGTCTTCAACGCCAACCAAAGCGATCACCTTGTCGGGTGAATAAGCATAGTTGCGCTGCGAGTTGATACTGATCATCTCGCGATACTCGCCGCTGCTCTCATTCTTGTCTTTTGCCGAAATTTCGTAAACGGTTTCCCAGCTACCGACATCATTCCATCCCATATCCGTCGGGATAACATAAACTTCCTCAGCTTCCTGCATCACGCCATAGTCGATAGAGATACTACGGATCTGCTCATACATTTTATTTAGCTCTTCATCATAGGAAGGCTTTCCGAGGTGAGATTCCAAAGCCATCAGCGGCTCATATATATCCGGCAGCTTTTCCTTAATCTCTTTCAAAATGGTAGAGGCACGCCAGATAAACATTCCACTATTCCAAAAGAAATCACCACTCTCCAGAAATCGCCTGGCCGTCTCAAGGTTAGGCTTCTCGGCAAACGACTTCACCCGACGTACGGTTCTTCCGTCTTCGGCATGCACTGTATCGCCGGATTGAATATACCCGTAACCCGTAGCCGGTTCATCCGGAGTGATACCCAACGTAACTAACCCGCCGTTCTCGCGCGCAAAGTCACAAGCCAGGTGAACAACCCGCTGAAACTCCTCTACGTCAGCAATCAGGTGATCCGCCGGCATCACGACCATCACCCCATCCGGGTCCTGAGCGTGCACATGCAGAGCGGCCAATCCGATACAGGGTGCAGTATTCCGTCCAAAGGGCTCAAGAACAAAGTTTTTATCTCCCAACATGGACAGCTGCTCCTGGATGAGCGGCTTTTGTTCATGATTGGTTACAATAAGAATGTCACTATCTGCTACCATGCCTTTCAGGCGTTGATGCGTTGCCTGTATCATGGTATTATCTCCGGCAATATTCAACACCTGCTTGGGAGACGTCTTTCGGCTTCTTGGCCAGAATCGGGTGCCTACTCCACCCGCCATCAGCGTTGCGTAAATACTCATTTTTCGGTTCCTTTATCAGTCGTACATCATTCATCTCCCGGAACAATCTCCCGGGATGGCCAGTGTTTAAATTTGCGACAGCAGTGGGAAAAACTTGAGATGTCCAATAATAATACCAGTCGGATTGCAGTAACGTGACAAATGCCAAAAGCCTCCGATAAATAACGGCAATTTATGACAATTCATGCATGGAGGGCTGGATTTCACCTTCAAAGACCAGTACTGCAGGCCCGGAGAGCAAACAACCGGCTTCCGCCTGATCCACAACCAACTCTCCGCCGGGGGGACGTAACTTTAAGGGAAACGAAAGTCGATGCTGTAAATGACAATATGTTGCCGCTGCGACCGCCCCCGTACCACAAGCCTGCGTTTCCGCCTCGACCCCGCGTTCATAGGTACGAATTCCTATCGACCCGTTAGCGGTCGGTGAGATAAAGTTGACATTGCAGCCTCGGGGGGCAAAGTCGGCATGGTATCGCAACCGACGGCCTTCACTCTCTACATCAATGGTATCTAACGTCGTTGCGGCTTCTACTACCAAATGAGGCACCCCCACTTCCAGCAGCAACATTCCACGATACTCATCGGTCAGCAAATGGCTAAGTTCTTCAGCCGTTTTCAACACGACGGCTGGCTGCATTGCAATGCGCACCATGCCCGCCCCCTCGATAAAGGCATGATACTTTACACCCTGTATTTCAAACGTCATATCCTGTCCGGCAATCTGCAGACTGTGTGCCAATGCGGCAGCGCATCTTGCGCCATTACCGCACATCTCCCCTTCAGAACCATCCGCATTAAAATAGCTCAGGAGAAAATCTTCTTCAGGATGATCATCAATAATCATTAGTCCATCGGCACCAACTCCGATATGCCGTTGACAGGTCTGTTGAATAAATGAGGTTAAATCTTCAGGAAGGTGCTGGCTTCGCCCATCTATCAATACAAAATCATTTCCTGCACCGTGCATTTTATAGAAATGAATAGTAGCCATAGACTAACGTACCTGTATGGAAATGCCTTCTGTTGTCCAGCGCTTGCGAACTTTAATTGTATCCGGATGAAAAAGAAATGGTTCGGCAAACTCGAAGGGCAGGCTTTTTCCGCCATCCCATTTACCATTTCCATTTTCATCAATACGAACCACCAGGCGGTATTTCCCTTCGGGTATATTTTCCAATAGATAAGGTTTGGAGGGCATTACTATATGGCGACTGCGCTTTTTAGACCCGTAAGGTATAAGGTCCAGCAGGATGGAGGTACTATCACCAAACATGGATATCGTTCCGGATATCTCTCCCAGCTCTTCATGTTTCCAGGTCTTAAACGGAATCACAATAGTGCTATCTCCCAATACGCTGCCGCGGTAGGATTTCAGCTTCGACTCTTCAATCACCAGCTGATATTCGCCATCTCTTTGCAATAAACGAGCTGGTTTATAGCGCGGAAATTTTCCGCCGCTTTCTTTCCATTCCCCCTGGATCATTACGCTGTCCTTATCGGTCAACTTAATGGCAGAACGCAACGTTGATGAATCGAGAGGCTTTGAAGTCTCCAGAGCTATTTCAAGATCAAATGGCTGCTTCACTGCACCGGCACGCGGGTCGTGTTTAATTAACCTTGCCGTAACCGTATCTTCTTTAGTGCTACCGGTAAAAACAAAATTCACGGTATCAAGCTTGTTTCCACTGGTATCCTGTACTCCGCCAATCACTTTCCCCAGATATCTTGCCTCACGCTGTTCAGCCGTATAGACAAGCAGGCGCGTTTTGTCATCTGCTTCCAGCTCGCTACCATAAACCCGCAACGTATCGCCGGAGACGCTATCTCTTACTGCAATTTGAAGTGGTTTTTCGACCTTGAGAGGCTCGGAGAAACTTAGCCGGAATTGGTGGGTATGGATTTTGGAAGCCCGAACAAAAACCGGAGGATCAAGATCTTCCGACAATAAAGTCAGGTCAACGCCGCTAACAGAAGCGTGTAGTGAATCCAGCTTCACATCAGCCCGCGCCATTCCAATCAGGTCAATGCCACGATCATAGAGGCGGTTGCGATTTTGATCGCTCAGTGCAAACACACGATAGTGTCCAAGCCGCAGGTAAGACATGGTAAATTCACCGGTCTTGCTTACCTGGGTATAATAGGCCGGCTTCTGCTTGAAGATAGTTGAATCCGAATACTCATCAGCCAGGTCGTAAACATATATAAATGTGTTTTCCGGCTGTGATGCATAGAGCTTTCCGGTTATCACGCCATTATCTATCGTTTCACCGGTTGAAAAAGGCAGGAGAACCGGCTTTTCCAGTGAATTTCCGCGCTGATCTTTTACTTCTGTTCCGAGCGTTAATAAATAGGTTCGATCGGTATCCAGTGAATCATTTAGCTTAACCCGCAGCGTTTTACTGTTTTTCCACTCAACCTCAAAACCTCCCGGAGGGTCCGGCAGCATCCACATTTGATTACGAATCGATGAACGATCGAGGTTTTCATCGAACTTCAACTCGATATAATCGAGGTCTTTAACATTTGTTGAATCCGGCGTGGGAAAGGTAGAAACAAGCTGGGGAGGGGTTTTGTCTTGCGGGCCACCTTCAGGCGCGCGCCGCACGGCACACTGGAGCAGAACCAGCATTAGAAAGAGGCATGTCAGGTATCGGCTAAGTAGCTTCATGCGTTAGAATCGTCTTCAGTTCGGCAATCATTAAAAATGGAAAAAGCGGATACCGACGTGCGGCATCCGCGATTTCACAAAAACGGGACAGATCGTATTAAGCGCGACGTTTTTCTTTGATACGAGCAGCTTTACCCTGCAGGTTACGCAGATAGTAGAGCTTGGCGCGACGAACGCGACCGATCTTCAGAACTTCAATTTTGGCGATACGGGGTGAATGCAGTGGGAAAACACGCTCTACACCGATACCATTGGAAATTTTGCGCACGGTAAAGGTGGTATTGATTCCGCCACCACGCTTCTTTATGCAAACACCGTTAAACAGCTGGATACGTTCTTTGTCGCCTTCGATAACTCGCACGTGTACCGAAAGGGTATCCCCGGCTTTAAACTGCGGGCGGTCGGTAACCATTTGGTTTGCCGTAACCGTGTTGAGGATATCCATGTCGTGCTCCTTTCAACTAACTAAATGCTTATGTTTTTTTATCGTTGTGTTTATTTGCTTCTATGTAGGCCTTATACAAGTCGGGCCGTCTTATTTTTGTTCTTTCAATTCGCTGCTGCTTTCGCCATTCATCTATCCTGGCATGGTTTCCGGAGAGCAGCACCTTTGGAACTGCCATATCCCGAAACACTTCCGGCCTGGTGTAGTAAGCACAGTCCAGCAGGCCGTCCTGAAAGGAATCCGTTTTCGCAGATTCCAGATCATTCAGCACTCCCGGCACCAGCCTAACCAGGCCATCGATCATGAGCAGGGTTGGAATTTCTCCGCCGGAGAGTACAAAGTCGCCGACCGAAATTTCGTCTGTCACCCATGTGTCGATAACACGCTCATCAATCGCCTTGTAGTGTCCGCAGAGAAAAATCAGGTTATCGCATTCGGATAACTCCTGAGCTACATCCTGCGTAAACAGTCTTCCCTGAGGCGATGGAAAAACAATGCGTGCCGTTTTATCTACCGCTTGCGGAATGCTTTCAAAGGCGCGAAACAGAGGTTCTGCCTTAAAGACCATTCCGGGTCCGCCTCCGTAGGGCGTATCGTCCAGCACGCGATGTTTATCGAGCGCAAATTGTCTAAGATCGTGGAGCCGGATATCCAGCTCAATTCTTTTTTTAGCCTGCTTCAGAATGCTCTCATCGAGCGGTGTTCGCAGTATTTCAGGAAACGCCGTCAGAACATCGATTTGCATGATCTAGTCCAGCATTCCATCTATCAAGTCAACCACTATGCGTCCCTGCTCAATATCGACGTGCTTAACAAATGCCTCAACGGCCGGGATCAGTACTTCTTGCTGATCGTTCGTTACAACGTAGATATCGTTGCCGCTATTGGATAGCACTTCGGTTATGTGCCCAATTTCTTCGCCCGCTTTAGTCTGCACCTTAATTCCGATCAGATCGTGCACAAAGTAGCTGTTTTCCGGGAGCTCAATTGCCTGTTCGGCAGGAACAAGCAGATCATGTCGCCCAATTTTTTGAGCATCGTCCCGGGAGTCTACATTTCTCAGCTTAAGCAGCACATCCTTTCGCTGCACATTTACATCCTCAACGATATAGCCCTGCAGACCATAATCGGTGTCGACATAAATCGTGCGCAGCAGTTCGAATCGCTGTGGAATACCGGAATACGGCATAACCTTCAACCAGCCGGCCATTCCATGAGCCTGAGTGATTTTTCCGACGGCAATATGTGTCTTATCTTCAGCCTTCACAGCATACTCCGTCAAATCACATTCAGCCTACAGACGTTAGCGAGCATTTATTCCAGAATTTCCAGAACGGCTCGTTTGCCCATTTTAGCAGCAGATGCGCTCAGCAACGTGCGAATTGCCTTTGCTGTCTGCCCGCGTTTACCGATAACCTTTCCCAGGTCACCGTCACCGACTCGCAGTTCGTATACCGTTACGCGTTCGCCTTCGACTTCCGTTACATACACTTCTTCAGGCTTATCAACAAGATGTTTGGCAATGAACTCAACAAAGTCTTTCATTGGGCAAACCTCCTTTAGAGTATTAGGGCCAGAAAATACCGCCAGATTGTCACTGATACCAACTGTTCTTAAAGTCGTCTCGTTATCATTCGCTATCGTATGAACAGCAAAAATCCCTACTCACCGTCTTTCTTGTCTGAGGTATCGTCGCCTTCATCGGCTGGCTTTTCTTCCCCTTTTCCCTCGTCCGTGGAAGCTTCTTCCGGAGCAGCTTCAGCATCGCCTTCTGCACTTTCTTCTGCAGCAGCTTCGGCTTCTTCTGCGGCCTTGGCAGCTTCGGCTTCAGCTTTTGCAGCCTCTTCGGCAGCTTTCGCTTCAGCAGCTTCCTTCTCGGCCTTCTCCTTCTCAGCCTTCGCCTGTGCAGCGGCAGCTGCGGCTTTCTTGGCTTCAATTCGCTTGGAGCGATCAGCAACCTGGGCCTGCCACTTCTGCATTTCGGCTTCGATTTGCTCTTCCGTAAGACCACGACGGGCCAGGTCGAACTTTAATACGATGCCTTCGCGGCTAAGCAGATTCTTTACGGTCGGGCTCGGAATAGCGCCTTCACCCAGCCAATACAGAGCGCGGTCTTCGCTCACGTTTACCGTTGCCGGATGCGTCAGCGGATTGTAGTAACCAATCTCTTCAATGCAGCGTCCGTCACGAGGTGCGCGGGAGTCAGCAGCAACGATACGATAGAAAGGTCGCTTTTTGCGTCCCATTCTACGTAACCTCAATTTTACAGCCAATGTAAGTTACCTCCGTTACATATTGTTATTTATGAAAAAAAGTTTATAATTTCTATAGATTTTTTTGCAATTAACCAAAGGGCAGTTTCATGGCCCCCGGGCGGAAGCGCATATTCTTCATTCGCTTCATCATTTTTTTCATTTCATTAAACTGTTTTAACAGCTGATTCACGTCCTGAACGCGTGTTCCGCTACCGCGTGCTATGCGCTTGCGGCGACTTCCGTTGATAATCTCAGGCTTTCTGCGCTCCTTGAGGGTCATGGAGTTAATTATCGCCTCAACCCTACCAAAAGCATTGTCATCTAACTGCACGTTTTTCAACTGCTTACCGACACCCGGAATCATACCTAAGAGGTTTTCCAGCGGTCCCATTTTCTTTATTTGCTGCAGCTGATCGTAAAAGTCTTCCAGGTTAAACTGGTTTTTGAGCAGCTTTTTCTCCAGCTGCTCAGCCTTTTCGATATCTATATTTTCCTGAGCTTTTTCTACCAGCGACACCACATCGCCCATGCCCAGAATACGTGATGCCAGACGGTCCGGGTGAAACACTTCCAGCGCATCCAGCTTTTCGCCAACGCTCAAAAATTTTATTGGCCGGTCTGTTACAGCACGAATCGACAGGGCAGCACCACCGCGGGCGTCACCGTCCATCTTCGTCAGCACCACGCCGTCAAAGTCCAGCGTATCAACAAATTCCTTGGCTGTATTCACCGCATCCTGACCGGTCATGCCATCAGCAATAAACAGAATCTCGTGCGGGCCGACTTCTTTCTTAATCTGTCGAAGTTCGTCCATCAGCTCGGTATCGACATGGAGTCGTCCGGCGGTATCGAGAATCAACAGATCGCAGGACTGTTCACGCGCCTGCTTCAGGGCAGATTTACAGATGGCTAATGCATCCGTAGAGTCATCGGAATACACCGGCACGTTAAGGCTCTTCCCTACCACTTCCAGCTGCTTCTTCGCTGCCGGTCGATAGACGTCTGCAGCTGCCAGCATCGGCCTGCGGCCTTTCTTACGCATGTAGGCAGCAAGCTTTCCGGAGAACGTCGTTTTACCGGATCCCTGAAGGCCGCAAAGCATAATCACGGTGGGCGGTATGCCGGCCGTTTTAATTTCGCTATGCGACTGCCCCATCAGCTTTACCAGCTCGTCGTGCACAATTTTGACGATCTGCTGACCGGGCGTGATGCTTTTCAGCACCTCTTCACCGACGGCTTTCTCCTGCACGTCAGCTATGAATTTTTTCACTACTTTGTAGTTTACGTCCGCTTCAAGAAGAGCACGGCGAATCTCCTTCAACGAGTCTGCAACATTCTTCTCGTTGAGCTTACCTTTACCGCGCACTTTGCGCAGAACAGATTCAAGCCGGGATGATAAATCTTCAAACATTTCGCTGTACCGTATACATCTCTAGTAAACTAACCAATAGCCTTGTTATAACGCACATTTTCGGAAGAAAGTCAAGTGTTTTTTTAGCTAGCAGCGAGTGGCGAAATGCGAGGGGGTGTCCGCGGATTAATTTGAGGCGAACAATTTACGTTGAAACGGAAGGATCGTCAATGGATAAAGAAAATTTTGAGTGGAGTCGGTGAATGGTGAATGGGGAATGGGGAATGGGGGCAATTTATGGACGGCAGATAGTAGGGACGCGCGATTGCGCGTCAAATGCATCAGGCGACGATAATGATAGCGATTGCGTATCAAATAAACGGAGGGGGCGAGCTATGTTTCGCCCCGTTGGAAAATATCGCGTTAATCCGCGTCTTCGGTTTCAGCAATCTCATCGATGAGAAGCGAGTTCGGAATGGTGCAGCGACCTTTATCCGTGCGCACTACGGTGCTGACCGTGCCGACTTCCAGAATCTCGCCTTCGGCCTGTCCGACGCGTAATTTTTGCCCACCCTGAAACAGCTTGCGGGCGTAAACCCCGGCTATAATATTGCGAGCCACATCTCTGGCACCAAATCCAAGAGTCAAGGCAATTGCCAGGCCGAATGCACCAAGAAGCGTAGCAAACAGAATGTTTAATACGTCTGACTCGATTTCCAGCTGAGTCACGGAAACAACAATAATCGCAAAGACAATAATATTGGTTACCAACGCACCAATGACGTTTGCAAAATCAATCCCTGCCTCTGCAGCAGCTCCTTGTACAAGTCCACCAATAAACCGGGCCAGCATGACACCAAAAACCAGAATAAATACTACGGTGATTAGATTGGGCATGAAGGCGACAAACTTTTGCAGGGTCTGTGCAAGGGCATTCAGCTGCAGACTTTCGGCGGCTGATAGCATAAACAACAGCATCATCATATAAAAAATAAGCTGTCCGACCACCCAGGATGCCGGCTTCAGGAACCCTGCTTTGTGGAGGAAATCCGTTATACCGGCTTTTTCAACAATAGAGTTGAAGCCCAGCTTATCCAGCAGCTTGCTGACGAAGCGCCTTATGAAAGCTGCAAGTATCCAGCCCACGATGAGCAGCGACAACGCTCCCATCAAATTCGGCAGCACCCCAATGATATCGTTTACCACATTGGTTAACGCGTTAAAAACTGTTTCTGTCCAGCCCATAAATCACCTTATGCGTTAAAGCTCTTTATCTTTATCTGATTTATTCTCTACGACATTCGCTTGCAGAAATCCACCCATTATCGCGCTGAAGCCACTAAAAAATATCGAAGCAATATCTCGCAGGATTGTTTTTCCCTGTAAGCGCTTCAGCATACCCGACACAAAGCTTTCGGGGAGCTCGTTTTTACCTTCCGGCACGTCCTGCCAGGGATCATCTTTCCAGAAGTTTTGTGGATCCATTTTATTTATTCTTCCATTAAGGGTTCAAACCGCTCTTTAAATTCTTCTCTGGCTCTCTTTAATCTCATCTTGGTTGCGCTGAGACTTATATCTAGGGTGTCGGATATCGTTTGATAATCCATTTCCTGAAAATAGCGCAGCAACAGAATTTCCTTATGCGCCGGGGTGACTAGCTCCAGCGCTTTATCTATAAGGCGTCTGAGATCCTTTCGCTCCAGTCCCTGCTCTACGACAGAAAACAGACTGGCGTCTTCCTGCTGATTGAGCTTCACTTCATTTACATCTTCAGAAACCCACCAGAGAGGACGCCGCTTCATCTTATCGATATAGTTCAGGCTGGTGTTTACAGTAATTGTGTATAGCCAGGTAGAAAATGACGAATCGCCCTTAAACTTGGGCAGCCCGTTAAACACCCGCACAAATACATCCTGAACAACATCGTAGGCATCATCCTGATTTTTCATCATACTGGCAACTTTACCGAACACCTTATTTCGGTAGCGATTAACCAATACCTCAAACGCAAGAGTCTGATACGGCAGCTCGGATTTACAGCGCTTAACGAGCTCATCATCCGACCACTTACCCAACTCCTGCTTTTGAGACCCACGTGATCCGGATAAGTCACCGGGAGCACGGAACAAAATGTGATGTACAATTAACTTCGAGTAAAAAGTGTGCAATCTGTTGTTTTCCCCACGATAATCCTGCTGTATGTAATACTGCTTCAGTCAAGCATTTACATTACGACAGGAACCTACTTACCGGTATTTGTCAAATTGGCAATTACCGGATATTTAAAGTCTGCGGGACGCAGCACAGACACCAATGACTCGATTAGAAGTGTCTTGCAAAATGCGCTCAAATATAACCCAGCCACCTATTGATTCCAACTTTTATCCTGATTGCAGATGAAGTTAAAGGGCTGGTTGTAAAGAAAGGAATTAAGAGGGAATGAGTAGTTCTTCTATACACCGGTTTAAGACTTTCCAGCATTGATTCACCATGGACTTATCAATCTGGGTTCCAACGGTTGTTTGCGAGAACGCATTTTGCAATGCTGCATACTTTCGAAGTGGCAGTGGGATATCCACGATCCGCAGCGACAGCCATTGCAGTTCGCATGCAACGGCTACCAACTCATCAAAAGTCCAGTCCTGCAGCGGACGGGTTGCGCCCTCTGACGAACGCGGAGCACTGCGTGCCCGAAGAGCATGCTGGTCATCGCGCAGGATACGGCTAAGCAGCAGCGCTTCGATGATACTGCCCATATAAATTACCGCGGCCAGGTTAGCCCCGACGTTTCGGCAAATTTGTACTTCTCTCCAGCGAGTTGCCAGATTCTCATCAAGGCCGGGAACGACATCCGTAGCGCGACGAAAGTCGGGTGCCGGTAGCAGCGTTCCGCGCGGCTGCAGCACTCCATTATCCAGAAGTTTTAGCGTGGTTTTACAGTAAACAACGAGGCTGTGGATTAAGGCATGGGCATCGTTTTGAGCATTGTAGAAAACCGGATCTTCATCAAATTTGCGCATCAGATAGTTCGATTCCGGGGCTAATGCTTCTAAAATTAGTCGGTATTCATCGACAAACTGACGTATCTGAACAATATCCGGGTTTGGTGGAAAAACGATATTGCCGTCAATATCAGAGAATTCCTCCAAAATCTCCCGAATAAAGTGCTCACTACTTTTCATAAATAACGTCCTTACAAAATCCGACCTAATGTAAGCTAATTATGACTTTACTAAAAGAATTTTCATTTTGATCCGATAATAAATAACGAGATATAAAAAAGGCAAACTCAAGGACGAGATAAAGATGAAACAGCCGGAATTCGGCGAAGCCGTTAAAAATAAATTCGACATTGCGAAAACGATCCTGAGAGATCATTTCCGTATTTCTCTCCCCACCCCCCGGGAACCATACATAAAAGAAACGCTTGGGCAATCGCTGCGCAAACGTCAGCTAGCGGCATCATCAACACGCTTCCCCAGCTTGATTGAAGCCCTGGCGAATGATCAGGACGTAGACGTTAGACGCATTGCACAATCCCGACCGTATTGGAAATATGTTTCAGAAAACCGCCATCTGCTGGAGATGAGTTTTAACGAGAAGCGTAGTTTCGTATCGCGTGAGCCCATCGAAAGCCTGATGGTATTCCTTTTAGAAGAGACGGATGAGGCCATTCTTCGAGAACTATTCCAAAACCCCTCCGTGACGATTAAAACCCTGTCCGTTTATCGGGAATATCTGAACAGCCGTCGACAAAGCTATAGCGATGATCGCCTGATCTATCAGCTCGACAACACCATCACCATCAAGCGCGAGCGAATCCTCAAGGTTGCAGATATCTGGCGGGAAGAGAGTGACCCGTCGGTTTTGCTTCCACGCGTATTGCCGGCGCTGGTCGATCGTGATGAGGTCGTTGTAAAAAGCGCAGTCAACCGCATTGAAACCTTGGATGAATCAGATCTGCAGCAGTGGTTATCGGGCTCTACGGAAAGGACAAAATACGACCTCGAGATTCTTTGGAAAATTGTTAAAGTACTACAAAAGCATTTCCTTAAGCATGCTACCGACCTGAACAGACAAAGATGGGACCGTCTGATTGTCGATTGTCAAAAAGAGCTGCTAAAAAAGTGCAGCCAAATGATCACCCAGCACTCTGCCATCATCACATTAATGCGGGCACATTGCGACCAATCTGAATCGATCAGAGAATTGGCTGAGAGCTACTTTTCGTTTGAGGATATGATACTCTTTATTCAGGACGATTCGTCCCCGCCGTCCCTGTGCGGCATGCTTGTAGATCTGCTTAAGCAACATCCTCTTGCTAAAAACAGAGAGTATATAGAAACATTATCACTGCACCTGGCAAGTCGCAGGCAAAAGCGCCTTGCGGAGCTGGAGCAATCGGTTGAGGCGTCTTTCGACGTCCTTGAAGGATGGGAGAGTAAACTCCCGGCGGAAATATCTATGGCCACCATTTCCCCGTTAATCTATTTACGCGACATGCTTCACTCCATTCGTAAGCTGCCATTCCAGAACTCCGGACAATCACTTCCGGACAATAACTCTATGGAAGAGGAGAAGAATCTAAGCATGTGGTGGCGGGCAACCCTGGGGCAACATCATAGTCGAATGAAGGAGATAAATTCCAGAGTTGTTCATTTATGGCAGGAAGCGATCGAAGCAGGCACCAAAAGACAGGCCTTCATACGTGATCAGGAGAAGGTAATTAACCAGCTTGAGAGCAGCTATAAAAACGAGATAAACTGCGAGCTTCAAATTGCCTGCCGCACATGCTTAAAACGCACCTGCGCTACTGAGCAATTTTTAAGACAAACTCACTTTTTTGCCGGGGAATTAATTTCATTTCTACAGGAAAGAGAACATACCCAAAAAGAGTTGCTGTAAAATAAAAAAGCCGGCCCAAAATGGACCGGCTGAAATCTTGTAGCAACGGTGTCGATTAAAGAGCGTCTTTAAATTCTTTACCGGCTTTGAACGTAGGAACGCGACGTGCAGGAATGTGCATTTTCTCGCGAGTAGCAGGATTGATACCCTCACGTGCTGCGCGCTCAGAAACTTTAAAGTTACCAAACCCAACAAGGCTGACGGATCCACCATTCTTCAGTTCGCCAACAACTGTTTCCATAAATGCAGATAAACAACTTTCAGTGTCTTTTTTAGATAAACCGGTCTTTTCGGCCATCGCGTCGATTAGTTCCTTGCGATTCATTTAAAACCTCCTAGTGTTAGTAATGATGATGGGATTAGGCGCAAAAATATCTACAATCTGTAAGTGAATGTCAAGCTAAATGTGGAATAAATGGAAGGTGGATGAAAGCATACTGAAAAACGCTGGAAGTGCGCTCTTCAGGCATTTGCAACCTCAATGTAATCTTTGAGGTTGCTAAATCGAGCTGCCTCAAAGATTATTATTGAAATTGTATACTGCACGAGACAGGAATCAGCAGGAGGGTGCTAACCCTTGTTTCGGAAGTTTTTTAAAAATTGCTTTAATTGCGGACTTTTAAGCATGTTGCCGGCTACTTCTTCCAGGATTTCGTCCTGGTCGTAGAACTTTTCCTTGATTCGCTGACGAATCAAAGCCAAACGTTCATCAGAAAGTTGCTGGCAGCCTTTCTGCTTTTTGCCCTCAGATGATTCACTCATGGTAAGCTCACCTACGCTGAGTACATAACTTGCATTTTCTAAAGAATCAACTTTCATTTCCGGGTACCTGTCTGGTTAAGGATACGGAACTTATTTAATACAAGATCAGGTGGAACTGGAATTTATCCTGAAACTTGTTATAAATAATCGCCTAATGAACGGTATACTTTAGCAGGAAAAGCAAATAAAAATACCAAATTGCTTTAAGCCCGGTAAAAGCAAGTATTTACCATTCTCAGGAAACCCGTCAATAATTATAACTGTAACGGGCGATGAATCAAAGTTCTATATGTAATTCTAATGCGGCAGGTGGATGAAAACGTGATCAGAATTCAGATCTTTTCCCTGCATCCGGTAGCGTGATTAAAATAGCTCCGCAGCAAATTCAGTCGTTTCAGTTTCAACCTGAACCTCCTGAGTCGTCAGCTTCTGAAAGACGTTTTCCAATGCATTTTCAACGACTTCGGGGCTTTTTTGCATGACCAGTGCAATTTCTTCAGTATTGAGAGATTCATAGAAATACAGTCCGACAAGAATGCGCTCACTGCGATTCAGCTTTTTTAAAGCTTCTTTGTTAAAAGATTTCCCATCCATGAAAGCCTGCATATTCAATCTCCTGATCTGCTGTTTAATAGTGAATGGCTTCTTCCTTGATGCCGTATCCATTACTAACGCATATCCCCTTCCCCGGAACCGTGCGTTATTACGAAAGTGGGTGCGCCACTGGAATCGCTTCTGATGCCAATATGCGCTGCTCTCCGTTTTTTTCCTGATTATCGATAACAATCGGGCTTCGTAAATTAATTGTTACCGCCCCGTTTGCACCTCGCAGAGTTACGATGCAGTAGAGATCTACATCTTCCTCTGCAGACAAAACGCGCTTAACAAGCCCTTTGGGCAATTCCTTACCGTAGTCGGGCACCGTAATAAAAGGATCAATAACCGGAAAGCTGACATCCTTGTCGCCTGCTGCTACAAGCCAACGAAAGGGCTCGTATTCTTCATCCTTGATTATGATAAATTCTCGGCATGACTCAAAGCCGATCAAACCGTTCGAAAATCGGATAACCTGATCTAAATCGTATTCTACTTCACCAAATTGACTGGTAACAACTTTCATCATATCTCCACCGGGCATACTCAGCTCTAATCGCAACTTACATGCCACATTAGCCCGTTCTTCACAAGGTCTTTTTTTACAACAACTTAGAGAAAAACCCTTCCAATACTAACTCGCGATTCGCAGATAATTTTTCAACACTTAATAACAATTTTTCACCACTATGTTAAGTATTTGGACAAAGTCTCGACACATCTCACTGCGAAATAAACTCGATCACAGATTAGACCTTTTTAAGGCAACCTGATCTAAAAAGCATAACTATATAGTTTGGGAGGCATCCTGCCGTGAACACGAAACTTCTGCGTCAAACTCTACGATAAATCCGTAGTCGAAGTCCATTCGATAAGGTCAGAACTCAGTGGGGCCAGGCCTGAACCGAAAGCCGGTATATATTCTGATAGGTAAAAATGTAAACGATTCTCAGGGGGGCAATTGAGGTGAAGGTCAAGAATTCAAGAACACATCTTAAATTTTTCTGTTCCAATCGTCACTTGGATTTGAGCAATGAATTCCGCAATATTGCTTCATATCGTGCCGGGAGGGCCTGTAATTGATCCCTCTTAAAATATTCAGGCAGCAAGAAACGGAGCATACGCCGGATGGAAAGACGCATTCTTGGAAAAAACGGGCCTGAGCTCAGTGAAATCGGCCTTGGAGCCTGGGCCATCGGAGGTAGCTGGCAGTGGGGTTGGGGCGAGCAAGATGACCAGGCTTCTATTGCAGCAATTAAGCAGGCACTGAACACCGGAGTGAACTGGATTGATACCGCTGCCGTTTATGGACTCGGACATGGCGAGGAAGTGGTTGGCCAGGCCGTTCGCGATATGCGAAATGATGTTTTTATTGCAACCAAGTGCGGCCTGGTATGGGATGATCGAAAGAGAATCGTAAACAACCTGCATCCGGCCAGTATCCGTCGCGAATGCGAAAACAGTTTACGGCGTTTAGGTGTAGACCATATCGATTTATATCAGATTCACTGGCCGCATAAAAACATGCCTGTTGAAGAGAGCTGGGGTGCAATGACGCGACTGGTTGAAGAAGGTAAGGTTCGCTATATCGGTGTCAGCAACTTCGACGCAGGCCTCCTCTCACGCTGCCAGGCAATAGCACCAGTCCAATCTCTGCAACCGATATACAATATGCTTCAACGGGACATCGAAGCAGAAATTCTCCCCTGGTGTATGGAAAACGAGGTTGGAGTGGTTGCTTATAGTCCTTTAATGAGTGGGCTGTTAACCGGGAAGTTCAGTAAAGACTATCTCTCGACGCTGGATGAAACGGACTGGCGCGGCAAAGGCACTCATCCGCTGTTTCGTGATCCGGGCTTCAGCAAAGCTCTTGAATTTACCGAGGCACTCCGCCCTATTGCAGCATCGTATGAAAAAACTATTGCGCAACTGGCAATTGCCTGGACGCTAATGCATTCCTCGATGACGTCTTCGATTGTAGGAGCCCGCAATCAGGAGCAGGCTGAGAAAAATGCCAACGGTGCTGATTGGAAAATTTCACAAACAGACATGGCAGCAATTGATACATTGTATAAAGACATTATGGAAGATGTTTTAAACACCTGATAGCAAGCCTAAAAGGATTAATCATGCGAGTGCCCGGATGCTACCGCAACGCTATATTTTTGATTATCAGTTGTTTTCAGTTTCTGTTGGCAGGTGACTTAACGATTGCCGTCGCAGCTAATGCACGTTATGCCGTAGATAAAATTGTGCAGGAGTTTGAGAAGGATACCAACATTCAATGCAGGTTGGTTGTGGCTTCTTCCGGTAAGCTGTCTGCGCAAATCCGTAATGGTGCTCCCTTCCACTTATTCCTTTCGGCAGATACGAGCTATCCCACTGCTTTAATCAGAGATAAATTTGCAGAACCTCTCCTCCACATATATGCACATGGGACGCTGGTTATCTGGTCAAAAACTGCATCCGACTCGGCAGAACTAGATGCCATTTTATTAGATCCGACTTCCAGGATCGCTATCGCCAATCCACGCACAGCGCCCTACGGTGCAGCAGCTAATGAGGCATGGAAGAAATTGCAACCGCAACAAGACGATCGAAAATTCATCTATGGAAGCAGCATCTCTCAGGTGAATCAGTACGTACAGACCAAGGCTGTTGACATCGGATTTACTTCCCAATCAACCATATATCATCTCAACGAAACGGATCGTGGATATTGGGAAGAAATACCTGCAGAACTTTATGCTCCGCTTGCCCAGGGGGCGGTTACTGTAAAAGGGATTTCGGAGTCCGACCATAAAAAAGCTGAACATTTTCTACAATTCCTAAACGGCACGAAAGCAATTAAAATTCTGCAAACCTACGGATATCGTATTGAATAGGCTTACGGCCCAAATTGTCGACATTTTATCTTCCGGTACGCTTTCGCAGGTTACTGCTGAATGTGGCGGCGTACTCTTCAGCTGCGTGGTTCTGGAGACTCCGGAGTCTACTCCTTTTTTACAAAAGGGAGCTATAATCGATCTCCTATTTAAGGAAACAGAGGTTTCAATTGCCGTTGATTTTGACGGCAAAATCAGTCTGCGTAACCAGATAAAAATGTTGATTTCACATATTGAAGCCCACCCGGTACTTAGCATTTTGACATTATCTCATCCCGAGTTTTCCATCACTTCGATTATCACGACCGGTTCGGTCAAGCGCCTCGACCTTTATGAAGGACAAGAAGTAACGGCATTGATTAAGGCTAACGAGATCTCGATAATGGAGCATACTCCCAATGTTTGACTGGCAGCCGTTAGTCCTGACCTTTAAGCTGGCAGGCATTACAACATTAATTCTGATCCTTCTTGGCGTTCCCCTGGCATATGGTTTATCGCGCTGGAATTCACGCTGGTCACTAATATGTCAAACCCTCATCAGCATGCCGCTGGTTTTACCACCTACGGTGCTGGGGTTTTATTTACTTATAGCCTTCAATCCTTCAGGCTGGTTTGGAAGCCTGCTGGATAAATGGTTAGGTCTTCGACTGGTTTTCACATTTGAAGGACTGGTATTTGCATCAGTCATATACAGCCTGCCATTTATGATCAATCCGGTACAAAATGCATTTTCAACACTTCCTGAGGCCCTGAGAGAAGCCTCCTTCACGCTCGGCAAGTCTCACACTACTACATTTTTTAGAGTTTTACTGCCAAATATTCGGCCGGCCCTATTAACCGGAGCCGTTCTTTGCTTTGCTCATACGGTCGGAGAATTTGGTGTTATCCTGATGATAGGAGGAAGTATCCCCGGCGAAACTCTGGTGGGATCTATTGCGGTTTACAATGAGGTGGAGCTTCTGAATTACGGTAATGCCCACCGATATGCACTGATCCTATTCATTATCAGCTTCTGCATTTTACTGGCATCGTATTTATTCAACAAACGTAACCTCAGGGCTTTTTAATGATTGATCTTAGCCTGCAAAAGAAATTTTCCAGTACAGACCGATTCAAGCTTGATGTAGCGCTGCAGATACCAAAGGGCACGTTTCTGGCAATTCAAGGACCGTCTGGCGCTGGCAAAACCACGCTGCTTAGACTTATTGCAGGATTAGAAAAGCCTGACTCCGGCTTCCTAAGGGTTGGTGATAAAAGCTGGAACTCCCCAGAGACTTATCTGCATCCACAGGAACGCAGCATTGGTTATGTTTTCCAGGACTATGCGCTTTTTCCAAATATGACGGTGCGAAGAAACTTAAACTATGCACAAGAGTCCGGTAAACAGGAGCATTTAGATGAGCTCTTGCAGCTTATGGGGATTGCCGACTTGGCCGATCGCAGGCCAAACACGCTTTCCGGCGGCCAGAAACAGCGGGTAGCTCTGGCAAGGGCCCTGGTGCGCAGGCCGGACCTGTTACTACTGGATGAACCGCTTTCCGCGCTTGATACTGAGATGCGCCGTAAGCTTCAGGACGACATACTAAAACTCCATCGCCGATTTAACACCACTGCAATTATGGTAAGCCACAGTACCAGCGAAATTTTTCGTCTGGCTGACATGGTTGTCATTTTGGAAAACGGCACGGTGCAAAAGACGGGACCGGTCTCGGAAGTATTTATCGGCAAGCAGTTTTCTGGAAAATTTCGTTTCGAGGCAGAAGTATTGCAACTGGAGCGCTCAGATGCAATTTTTATCGTTACGCTTTCGGTTGGTAACCACCTCGCCAAAATAGTAGCTACCGAGGATGAGATCGCAGATATCGCTGTCGGAGACGTGGTTCTTGTCTCGTCGAAGGCTTTTAATCCACTGCTGATTCCGTTGAGGAAAGGCAGATAGAAGCAAGAGGCTAGGTTTTAGGTTCTAGGTTCTAGGTTCTAGGTTCTGAGTTCTGAGTTCTGAGTTCTGAGTTCTGAGTTCTGAGTTCTTTTTAGATTCTTTTCAAAATTTTGACGTTTTTTGCGAATAAAGACTGCTCCATTCTAACAATGCTCCAGTCTGGCCGTAAAATTCTGCCAAATCAGACAATCGATCAAAAGCCCTGCCCAAACCGCCTTTTTTAGGCCCTTATACAAACATAAAATAAAATTCAAAATTTTCCTGAATTCTAAGAAGTATATAGTACCTATAGAAATCCCAAGACTGCTCCAATCTAACAATGCTCCAGTCTGGTTGGAAAAAGGAGCAGTTTAAAAACGGCTCCTTTTGATGAGAAATCCCAAAACTGCTCCAATCTAACAATGCTCCAATTGCCTGCTGGATTTCTCCTTCAATTTCCGTAAACTATCCCCGAACAACCCAAAACAAATAGAGGCATTTATGGATAGAACTACAATACGTTTCGGCATCAGTTTAATCGTTATCGGAGCAGCAGCATATTTCGGTACCGGTATGCAAAGTATTACCGCTCTCATTCCCTCATTCTTTGGTATCGCGCTTGCCGGACTCGGCTATCTTGCTTCCAGCAAGGAAACCCTATATAAACACGCCATGCACGGTGCAGCTGTTGTTGGCTTACTGGGATTCCTAGGTTCTGTTGGTGGAGTGCCGAAAACATTCATGTTACTAAGCGGCGGAGATGTCGCCCGCCCACAGGCTGTTATCGTCCAGGCCATTATGGCAGTCGTTATGCTGGTATTTCTGGTGCTCTGCGTGCAGTCGTTTATTCAGGCGCGGCGCGAGAGAAACGCTTAAAAAATTACGTTGCGAACGCACATCACGTTTTCCACTTAGACCAATTACTACTTTTGATGGTATTTGAGATGAGGAGAACACAATGTTATTACAGCGGAACGTCCAGCGCTTGTTATTGCTAACCCTGCTCTTCCAGGTATTTATTGGATGTGCGTCATCGCGCTATGTTCTGGTGCGAGGCAACGGTCAAGCTGTTAACAAAAAGCTGAAAAACCGGCATGTTGGTACAGAAATCACGCTTTTTCTTACTAGTGGCGCAGAACATACCGGTGAATTGAGTTCTTTTGATGAGGAGTTTGTTTATCTCGCGGGGAGACATTCTCAACCTGACAGGCGCTTTCCGGCAGATGAGATTGATAAAATAAGGCTGGAGAAAATTAACGAGGACAAACGTGCAGTCTGGGTATTTATCGCTGTTCCGCTCGCCATCATTTTTCTTAGTTGGTCTACGGTTGCAGCATTCGACTAAACGATAATACGGGTAATTTCACTATTAATTCGCGCAAGAATTTCATAGCCGATCGTACCGCATAAATCGGCAAGCAGTTCAACCGGAATTTCCTCTTCACCCTGCTTACCGAGAAGCACAACTTCATCTTCCAGTTCTACATCCGGGATATCGGTAACATCTACCATCATCAGATTCATGCAAATTCTCCCCAAAACTGCGGCACGTTTACCACGTATCAGGACAACACCACAGTTGGATAACCCACGATCGTATCCATCGGAATATCCGACAGGCAAAACCGCAATCCGGGTCTTGCGCGTTGTCTTATGCGTACGGCCGTAACCAACAGTGCTGTCGGCTTCGACCCACTTTAACTGTCCGATACGGGTTTTCCAGGTTAGAACAGGTCGCAGCTTACTGTCGACCTTAAAAAACTTGCGCCCCTGATAAGACACACGGGTTTCTCCGGAAGGCCAGATCCCATATTGGCCAATCCCCAGGCGTATCATGTCATGATGTGTATCTCTGAAGAGCATAGCCGCTGCTGTACAAGCCATGTGTCGTTTGATGATCGGAAAGCCGGACTTGTGCACCATTTCCACCATTTGACGGAAACGATAGCGCTGGAAGTCTGCAAACTCATGACTGGTTGTATCTTCAACATTAGCAAAGTGAGTGTAGACAGCTTCAAATAGAATACCCGGAGTCTCTTTAAGCCGCTGCAGATACCACTCTAGATCGTCCTGGTTTACACCATGGCGGTTGGTGCCGGTTTCCAACTTTAGGTGTATTCGGGCCAGCTTATTTTTATTGGAGGTCAACGCGTGCAGCGCATCGATTGTTTCGCGATTAAAAACAACCAGTCGAAGGTTATTCTCAACAACCTGATCAAGATTACCGATTGGCACATGGCCCATAACTAATATATTTTGATTAAAGCCGGCTCTTCTCAGGCGAACGGCCTCGCCCAGTGAATGAACACAAAATGAATCAGCACCGTGCTTGGCAGCAAGGCGTGCAATAGATTGCCAGCCGTGCCCATAAGCATTGGCCTTCAAAACAACGGAAAGCTCCGGTTTGGAACCAATAATTTTGCGGAAAAACTTAAGGTTGTTGGCGTATGCGGATTCGGAAATTTCTACCCAGGTGTTTTGTAAAAAGCGAGTTTCTACCATGGTCTCGTTCCGCCAGCTTCCCTGCTTAGTATCATACATTTTAAAACTTACCATTCCCGACAATAGCAGTTTTTAGCAACCGTCACATTGAGCATTTTTTTTTAAACTAATCAAACAGAATCCACTCAACACCGAGTTTAAAGACCAGAAAATTATCGCTGGCACTGTTTACAAAGACATAATCGTCCTGTAACAGGTTCTCCCAAATAAAAAAGATTGCCGCGTCGCGAAAATAGCTTTGCAATCGAGCATCAGAGATCAGATTATTCGCTCGGGTACCACGGACAGGCTGAAAAAGCATTAACATGCGATCGAAATCGGACACACGATAATTTCCCATATATCGAAAAGAAGCGGCTCCATCCAGTGGAAAGCTACCGCCAAAAAGATTCAGCGATAAATTTAATCTGGTGATGGCATTTATTCGCCCGTCATAGAGTGGGATTTCATCTGGATACCAGGTTAGATCATGCTGCAAATAAAACGCTTTCCAGTTCAAAGCACCTCGTGCCCTTAGTCCGGGATATTCAGAATCACCTATGGACCACCCTTCATTAACGATTCCAATCGAATCTTTTAGAGGAAGGTTTGTTGTACTCATATAAAACGGCATTGCCTCAAGTTCCAGAGCTCCGGCTTTAAACGATATTTTCGCACTGATCTCACGCTGCTGAATCAGATCATCTCCAGTATAGGCACCGATGCTTAGCGTATCAGAAATGGTTCGCCAGAGAAATGGTATTGGCCTGGGGCGCACAGATGCGCCAAAATGAAAAGCAAGTTTTTCGCCCTGCTGTAGTTTTAAAGCCGCACTGCCGGAAAAAGCATTGCCGAATTCACTATGCCGATAGAGTCCAGCCTGTACATCGAGCTGCAAAGACCCGCGCTTTTTTTCCACTGCAAAGCCGGTATATCCATCCCATTCATTCGTCTCCCGGAAATTCCTCTCGGCAGACATGTCCATATAGCTGAAATTTGTTTTCCCACCGATCATCCAGGTACCATTCCCAAAGAGCCAGGCAAGCGATGCTCCCGGTAGATGATAGCGGTTATTTCGCCGCACACCTTCTTGAACAAAACGATCTTCGATTGTGGTATATTCCGGCACAAATTCAATTGAATCTGCACGACTTAACTTACCACGCAGGCGCACCCAAAGTTCATGGTTTACCTGCTTGAATCCCTCACGGACAGATGATCCGCTGACGCTTGCCAGCGTTACCGCTTCCGGTGCTAGGTTATAGCGGTGCCGCATTTGCCAGTAAAGAAAATCTGCAGACCATTTTTCAGAGAGTTGAGTAGACAGCTGAGCATGATACGTGTATAGCGCAAATCGTGAATATCCGTTTGCAATTGATCCATTACCGGAGAAGTTCGTTCCGGCCAGCTGAATGTAGGTCTTGGGGGATAACCGTTGAGCAAAATTAATGTCCAGATAATTCAAATCCAGAACGTAGTCCTGTGAAAAAAGGATGGTGCTTTCCGGCTTATTTGATATCGGCTTTCGGGTTTCAATTGACTCCGAAGTCCCCGTTGGGGATATCGTTCTCGAACCAATGCGGTTCAGCGAAATCAGCTGCTCGTTGCGATAACCAAAGAAAGGGTTACGAAGACGATGCCCGATAAAGGTTTGCTCCAATCCTCCAACGGGTAATCCGCGAACCGATACACCGCTTAAACGGCCTCGCTGCTGCAGGGAAACCGGTGTATAATCCGATTGAAGAAAGCGCTTCTCCTCCTCTGTTTGTAGCCCAAAAACTGTGCCCTTAGGTTGATTGGCACGCTTTAGGACAGCGGCGCCGGGAGGGACCTTCACTGCTGCCAATGCCCGCAATGCTGAGTCGGCCTGAACAGCTTTTATGGTAGATTCGTCAGATTCTTCCTGAGCAAACGCAAAACCGATGCTGACAATTAAAAGCGGGATGGTCCATATAACACATGTAGAGAAGCGCTTCAGCATATCAGTTGAACACCGGAATTGGATGATGGTTTCGCCATTTGTATATGGCGCAGAAATATAGGTTGATTGTACAGGGAAACAAAAGTGGAAATATCAGAAAAAAGGCCGCAGTAGACTCTGCGGCCGAAGAAATCACTTAGAATGATACGCCGAGCATTGCTGCAAAAGTGTTGTTTTTTACTTCAACATCACTATCGCCGTCGCCATCAAGAATATTGGTAAGACCGCGCATATAGCGAAGATCGATAATAAATTTCGTGCCTGCAGCACCTAATGCCAGATCGATACCAAACGCCAGGCCAACATCGGTACCTTTTACATCTTCTTCATCTGAGGTCTCACCATTTGCTTCGGACTCGGCATTTAAGTTAAAACCGAATACCGGACCTGCATAAATTGAAGGCGTAGCCGGTGCAGGCGTGGATAGCTGTAGCTTTACCAAAACAGGTACATCTACATAGGTGAAGTTAAACTCCGTTTCAGGAGTTAAATTCTCAAGAGAGTCTATCTGTGACCCCTTTTGAATATAAAGAGCTTCAATCTGAAACCCTAACGGACCAAGAGGGTCGATTTCCAGAAAAGCTCCCCCGAGAAAGCCGGTTCGGTTACTTACAATGTCATCAAATGCATCTTCCGAAAAGCTGAAAGAAGAGATGGTAATTCCGCCTTTAACTCCGGGATTAATTCCCAGCTGGGCAAAAGCACTTCCGGAAAACAATAAGGCAACAATAGCTGTCAGAATAAATACAGGGCGTTTCATACGTCCCCCTTCGGTTTTTGAAAACTGTCGTTTAGGTGGATCGCAAAAAAATAAATCGCGATACAGGCTAAACAAAGGTAATAAAAAAAATACCGGCAGTGATGTAAGATATCACTAACCGGTCTGGTTTTTCGAAGAAATCTATCTTATTAAGCGTGAATAGCTATTTCTTTTTCAATACTTTTTCAATCTTACTCAAGAAATCCTTGATCGCGAAAGGCTTTAGGATAACGCCTGCGGCACCTGAATCCAGCAGTTGACCAACCTCTTGCACCTCCCTTAATCCGGTTGCAATTACAATTGGTGTTTCGGGCTGAATATACTTTAGCTGATTAAATATCTCCGTCCCATCCGGGCCGGGCATCAATAAATCGAGCACCACCAGATCAACATCCTGATGAGACCTTCCGAACACCTCTAACCCTTCCAGGCCATCCTTAGCTGTCATCACATTATATCCACGGCTTTTCAACAGATCACAGGCAAGATCTCGTACGGTTTCCTCATCTTCAATCACCAAAACAGTGAAGCCGCTGCTGGAATCGCTTGAGGAATCGCTGACAAGGCTTGAATCAGCATCGCTTTTTCCAGGCTCCAGGCAGGGTAGATACATACGCATAGTGGTTCCTTCACCCGGCTTGCTTTCCACATGCAGGCATCCACGGTGATTCTGCACAACCCCATAAGTTAATGAAAGTCCCAACCCAACATTTGACGCGGATTTACGCGTCGTGAAAAAGGGCTCAAAAATTTTGTCCTGATGCTCACGAGGAATGCCACAACCGACATCAACAACTTCCAATACAATCCCTAAAGGAGCTGGTAATGTATTAAATGCCGGGCCAATGATATTATCTTCAAAACTGCGACAGCGCAGAATAATTTCTCCGGGAGTATCGGACATCGCTTCAATAGAGTTTTTGATCAAATTTACAATTCCCTGCTCCAGCTGCAATACATCTGCATCAATAACAGGGGAACTCTCCATAAGATCCAGCCTGAGAGAAATCTTCTCCGGTAGCTGATTCCGCATCTTGGAGACAATATTTTGCAAAAAGCGATTCACCTGCAGTCTGCGCATATCGCGATTGCCAATTCGCCCAAGACTCAACAAACGCGATGTTAAATCAATTCCTCTACGCGTCGCTTTTTCAATAGCCGTCATATATTGGTATGCTTGTGAGGAGGGCTGGACAGCATCTTTGGTCATCGAGCTATATCCGATAATGCCGGTTAACAGATTATTAAAATCATGCGCAATACCACCGGCAAGACGGCTAACACTTTCCATCTTTTCATCCTGAATCACCTTGCGCTGTCGTTTTTGCCGCTTGGTTACATCATGCATAATACCGTTAAAGGCGATTAACTTACCGGCTTCGTCTTGCTCCGCAAACATATATAAAAGCATACGGCATACGCTGCCACCTACTGTTACCAAGTCGAACTCAAACCCTCTAATAGTCTTGTGGGCACGCATTTTACCGGTTAAATAAGACCAGCTACGTGGATCGTCAAACCATTCACCAATAGACTTTGCAGAAGAGGGAGAGAGGGATTCGACTCCGAGTAACTCGTGACCATAGGGATTCAGTTCCTGCAGGACACCGCTTGGTGATAGACGAAATACGACTTCGCTGGAATGTTCAAACAGCTGATGGAGCATCGACTCGGTGCGCCGTAATTTGTCTTCAGCTTCCCGTCTGGCCGTTACGTCCTTCAAAACAAAGATTGCCCCCTGAAGCTGTCCGTCAGCGCCAACAAGCGGAGTTGCGCTGCATTCAACATATCGCTTTCCAAGGTGAGCTGCGACCAACTTTCGCTCTGTCCCGGTTAAGCTAATGCCTTCACGGAGGGCAAGCGTTAACAGGTCTGAAAGGCGATTATTTTCATCGGGTTCAAATGCAGCCAGGAGCTCGTAGAAAGGCTTTCCTTTTAAATGCTCATCGGAAAGATTAAAAAGTTGTTTTGCAAACTCATTTAGATATGTGATTTGTCCGTCGGCGTCTGTTGCGAAGGCAGACTCGCCTATCGTATCGAGGGTATGGATCAGCCAATTGGATTCCCGTACCAACGATTTACGAAAATCGTCGTCTCTCAAAATAAAACTCCGTCCCTGTAATTCTATTAATAAGTATTACCGAATCGGCACTATAGCCGAAGGCTAATTCCACTAAACAAAGACTGTTTCTAGAAAGGTGTAAAGTTCCTCAAATGCACAACGCAATTTGACCGAAATGGGATTTGATGGGATTTTTGCGTTAAGCAAGTCATCGACCTGAAAACGAAAAAGTTTAGCTAAAATTTGAATAAATATAAAGGCCTATTCAACTACCGTAGCCTTGATACTCCCCCCGGTTGTGGTATCAAGTGGTACTTCAAGTGAGATGGTTGTACCTTCATCCGCTTCGCTGTTGAACGTTACATTGCCCTTCAGGTAATACATACGCTCGCGAATACCCAATATCCCCAATGACTTCGGATCGTTTAACTCTTCTTCAGTAATACCGCGTCCATTATCTTCAACCGTCAGGAGCATGCTGTCATCACGGGTTTCGAGGATAACGGTTACCTCTGTAGCCTCTGAATGCTGTAACACGTTATTCATTACTTCCTGGAAGATCCTGAAGACGATGTTGGCAACATCCTTATCCAGAATAATGTTCTTGGCACGGATTACCAGCTGGCAGGAAATGTTACTGCGTCTTTCAAACTCGCGGGCCTGCCAGGAAATAGCCGCGCTAAAGTCGAGATTGTCCAACGCCTCCGGACGCAGCTCCTGAGAAATGCGCTGCACCCGCTGGTTCGTCAATTCAATCAGATTAGACATCAGCTTGGTCTTCTCGAAGAGGATTTTTTTACGCTTCGGCAAGTGACTTTCCAGCCAGCCAATATCCAACTGCAAGGCAGATAAAACCTGTCCCAGTTCATCCTGAATTTCCCGTGCAATACGAGAGCGTTCCTGTTCTCGCAGGCTATCGGTATGTAGCGACAGATTACGCAGTCTATCGTTTGAAAGCTTTAAGAGCCGCTCGGTTTTTACATGATTTTCGAGCTTGCCTTTCAGCTCGTTGTTCATCTTTGTCAACTTACCCGTGCGTTCTTTGATGAGATCTTCCATCTCATCATAATATTTGCGCAATTCTTCTTCTATTAATTTTCGCGCCGTTACCTCGCGGGAAACAGCGATCGTTTCTTCCACTAATCCGGTGTCTTCGTTAAAGATGGCACGAACCGTAGTCTCTAGCCAGATATACTTTCCATTCTTATGTTGAGCGCGAAAAGAAACCGTATCAACAATCGGCTCGCGGAAGATGCGCGATCGACAATCCAGAAGCGTATCGAGATCTTCCTTATGAATAAAGCTGCAGAGGCTGGTACCAATCATCTCATCCTGCGTATACCCCAACAAATTCTTACAGGCAAGGGAAACGTAGGAGAACGTCGCTTTCGGGGATTGCTTACTAATCATATCTGTTGAATTAGCCGCCAACATACGATAGCGTTCTTCACTTTCCCGTAACGCTTTTTCCGTTTTCTTACGATCAGAGATATTCCTGGCGATGGAGGAAAAGTATTCGACCTCTCCATCAGTAGATTTATGGGCGATCAATACCTGAAGCGTTGGTATTTCCTCTTTATCAGAGCCGAGGAAAATCGTTTCATTACTCCATACATCGTTACGAACGGCTATCGGCATACCTTCTTTTTCGATTGTCTCGGCAATATCGGATGGATGAAAATCGCGAAGGTGCATTTCCAAAATATCCTGATCGCCTTCAATGCCAAGCATCTCCCTGCCGGCGTGATTTACGTATAGTGCGTAACCTTCTTTATTAAACATGCAGACAAAGTCTGTTGTCGCTTCCAGGATTGCCATAAATCGCTGAAGTGCCTGTTCAGAGCGGTTCTGCTCAGCTTCATCGAGCAAAGTACCGGAGCCAGAGCTATTGCGCTCTTTTTCGGCCAGCTGTTGCAATACGTCGTTATGGGCAGCTTTTAATTCAGAAAGTTCTTCAGCAAATTCGCGATGTGCTTCTTTACGAGCATCTTCCTTTGCAGCTTCCAGCGCTTCCGGGGAGATTTCCCCTCCTTCAGCTGCCAAACCGGCACGTGCAGAGCGCAACGATTCTTCCAGCTCCATAACCCGCGAAATATCCCGGATTGCCGAAACCAATTCAATAATCTGATTGTTGCTGGGGTCGGTTACCGGTGAGATGGTCATTTCACACCAGATGTAGTGCCCGTCCCGATGCCGGAGACGCAGATTTTCAGTCAGGATTTCCCGATCTTCTACTGCACTTTTAAACAGCTCGCGGATATCCTCTTCTTCCTCAGGATGTAGCATTTCAAAAATATTCAGATCGATTAGTTCATCCGGTTGATAGTCCAGCAGGTAAGCACAGCCTGGGGAGAGATATATCAGAAAACCATCGGTTGAATGTCGCGCCACCATCTCGCGGCTATTTTCCGCGATCAGCTGAAAGCGCTCATGACCTTTTTCCAGCGCTTCTTCTGCCTCTTTCATCGGCGTTATATCCGAACAAACCAGTAGAATGCTATCCTCCATGCGAGGATCACTGATGCGGCGGGCATAATCACTAACCCATAGTACATCACCATTTTTACAGATCATGCGAAACTGCGCAGAGTCTACTTCGTTGGGATTCTCCAGACAGTATTCAAGCTGTGTTTCAAGCAGTTCCATATCTGCGGCATGAACGACATCCTGCAAAGAAAGTGATGCGAGCTCAGCAACATCATAACCAAGACGATCTGCAGCAAAGCGATTTACGGTCAGTAAACGTCCGTCGGAATGCGCAATGAAGTTAATCATTGGCATGTCGTCATAAAGCGCACGAAAACGTTCGTCGTTTTCACGCAAAAATTCGTTATTACGTGCTTCCTGGGTTACGTCGCGAATCAGTGAAGCCGCCCCAACCAGCCGATTGTTTTCATCGGTCAGCATGGTGTGATACCATTCGCAGGTAAGTGCTTTCCCGTTCTTGGTGACGTTTCGATTGATAGAATAGAATCCGTTGCGACCTTTCAGCAAAGAATCCAGCTTTTCCTCAACCTGTTCAGAGGTAACATCCGCAGAGGTCAACTCCCAGATCGACTGTCCAGTGGCCTCACTGCTACTGTAGCCAAAAATGCGTTCAGCCCCGGGGTTCCATGAGGTAACCTCCGAGTTCAGGTTCCACTCTACGATTGCAATCGGTGATTGTAGAACAAGCTGTGCCATTTTTCGTTCGGATTCCCGCACTTTAAGCTCATCAAGCTTTCGCTGATGAATATCAAGCAGGGTATAAATAAATCCCTCAAATTCACCAACCGCATTAAAGCGCGGCTCACCGTGGCAAAGTACCCAGCGGAATACCTCACCCTGATAGCTCAGACGAAATTCGGTTTGTACCTCGGCCTGATTTATAAAGCCTTCGTCGAGAAGATTTGAAATAGGTTCCTGATCGGTGGGGTGAAGATAATCAAACCAGCCGCGATGCAGCAGGTTCTCTTCACTCTCATCAACAAAGTCAATCCAGCTTTCACTGAGATAGGTTGTTTGCTGCATTTTATCTTCAATACGTACCAGAAAAGGGCCGCTATCAGATAAAAATGCCAGATCCTCTTCTTTTTGCTGAAGCAGGTTCTGGGTATTGCTCTGAATCTCCGTTAGTTCTTCTTCCTTTTGCTGGAGGAGAGACTGGAGTTCCTGAAGTGAAGAGTCTAATTGAGTTTGCTGTTCAACAAAGCGCTTCTGACCTTCTTCACGCACTTTCTCAAGCTCATCGGCATTCGCTTCAATAGTCGATTTGAGCTGCTCAATTTCATCCTGAAGTCCACCCTCCAACTTGAGCCACTCTTCCTGGGCTTGGGCGATATCAGCTTCCGACTTTTTTTGCGCTTCTTCAGCCTTTTCCCGAAGAGCTTCGGCTTCTTTCAGCAAGCGCTGTTGTTCTGCCTCCAGTGCCGCAATATTTTCAGCGCGTTCCTGTAGTAGCGCTTCAGCTTCTTTTTGGCCGGTAATGTCGATGTACATTGCACGGGTGCCGATTGTTTCTGACTCACTATCGTCCTTCTCGGGGATCGCACGCATGAGGGTGTGCATGACCTCGCCCTTTTTGGTAATCAATCGACATTCTTCGGTGGAAATTTTGCCTTCCAAAGCACGCTTATAGCCTTCTTCAAGGAGACTATCCCTAAACTCGGGGTCATAGAAATCACTAAGCGGTTTTTCCATCACCTCGACCAGATTATAACCGAGGGATTGCAGGAACATCTGATTACAGCCGGTTACAACGGGCGTGCCGTCTTCATTACGGGTGGTAACATATAGGATGGGAGTTTCTTTAAAAAGATTACGAAAACGCTGCTCGATCTTGCGGCGTTCGGCATGGAGTAAACGTTCCATTCCGCCGTTGCCGTTTCCGATAACACCGGAGGAACCATTTAAATTTTCTTCGGACTGCAGCGATTTGATTGCTTCAATCAGCTGCTTCCGAGTCATCTTGCTATAATTCATTGATCTTCTCCGGAATAGCTTTTCACCCAGCGTGATAATGGAATGTGCTTTCTATTGCACACCTCACGGCCCCCTATTCAGAGCGAAAAAATGCTATGTCCAGTTGCGGCTTTTATACAGCTCCCCCACTGAAACGATATAAATAACACATAATAGGGTTCTGAAATTTTGATTTATTCCACAAACTGACAACCGGCTTTAGTAATGAAGTACCGGTTGAGGCAGAAAAAACAGGGCGTTAACGCCATTTTTTTTCGCGTATGCCCTCTATACGCAATTCAAGCCAGACTGCGCCGCTAAGATCTGTTCGTAAAGCTAGTGCATTTCGTTTGTGAATGCCGGATAGCGTTTCAGGGGATGGATGCCGAAACCGATTCCATCTACCACAGGAAATAAGCACTATTTCCGGACTCACAGCCGCTAAAAAATCAGGGTGACTGGAAGTTTTACTACCATGATGACCAGCCTTAAGCACCTGACTTTCCAGTATATTTTTCCAGCATAGCAGTGCCTGTTCACCTTCGATTTCCGCATCACCGGTGAATAGGATAGAGACGTCACGATGGCGAATAAGCAGAATGAGCGATCGATTATTAACGGGAGATGTCAGAGAGTTGCTTGTCAGTAACTTCCGGGAAGGTCCAAGCACGTATAATCTGGTCTCGAAATCCAACTCCATCCAGTCCCCGCGCTTTAAGCTGCGATAGGCTAAAGGCTTATTGTCTTTAATCTCGTTAAAAAAATCAGTATCCGCAGAGAGGGGCACAGAATAGAGGCTATCCACTTTTTTCCCGGATAGAAGTGCTGCCAAACCACCAACATGGTCACGATGCGGGTGAGAAATAAACAGCTTGTTTAGGTGCTGCACACCTATTCCCGAGAGCGTCGGCACAATAATTCGTCTGCCACTATCGAAATACCGGTTTGCCGGACCAGCATCAACGAGAATAGATTTTCCAGAGCGAAGCTGCAGCAAAAAGCAATCTCCCTGTCCAACGTCCAGCATTAACAAACGGGCATAACCGGTAAACGGCAATGAGATGTGAAGCAGCAATACAACGATTAGCAATACCAATGTCGGGCGATACCCCCGGACCCGAAATGGAAGCGGTATAAAAAGGCCGGCAAACAACATCCAGGCAAGTACGATCTGCAGTTCAGAAGTTAACCGGAATTTTATCGCTAAATCCCACTCTGCAACCTGGTGTATCATTTCCAGCTTCACCTGGAGCAGCATATGAATGACCGTTGCAAAAAAAGTGGAGAAGAATTCGACATCCGCAAGAGCGAGTATGGGTGGGCCGGCCCCTACCAGAAAAGCAATCACCGGCAACACAACGATATTTAGCAACAAGGACAGTGGTGCAAGCTCACCAAAATGATATGCAATTAGTGGTGAAGTGCCGATTTGCGCTGCAAGCGAAACGGCTAATCCCGGAATAAAATACGCTAGCCAGCGAAGTGAAGTCCGCTTTTCCATTAGACTCTCCCCCCAGCCCTGGAACCGACCATAAAGGAGAATGATCCAGAAAACGGCACTAAACGAAAGCTGAAACCCCAACCAAAAGAGCTGCTGCGGCCAGCAGATTAATATTAAAACGGCAGCCAGAAACAACACCTGCTGAGGATGTGTATTCCGTTCAAGCCCTCGACAGACAATCCAGACAACTCCCATTATCACAGCTCGGGTAACGGCAGGTTGAAATCCGGTTATACATAAAAAACACAACAAACCCATGCAGCAGAACAGGGCTTTGGCACGTTTTCGCAATCTTAGCAAGGATGCAAGTCCCATTATCATGGCCATTAAAAAGCCGACATGTAAGCCGCTGACAGCCAATACATGAACCAATCCGGTTCGCTGAAAATCAGAACGGATATCTGCATCCAGCTGCTTTCCCTGCCCCAGCCACAACGCTTTTAGCAAAGAGGCCTCTCTGGCCTCAAACAGGCGACTTATTCGCTCAGCTAAATGCTCTCGGAACCTGACAAGTGTAAATCGCATGGATAAATGATGATCTGCCACAAACGAGTAGCTATCTCGCTTCACATCTGCAATAAAGGCAATGCCGCGCATTTTGAGCCAATAGCGATAGTCAAATGACCCCGGATTCCTTACTCTGCGAGGGACTTTTAGGCTTAAACTTCTTAGCAAAAAGCGACGTGCAGGTATTATGGCTGGTACATTGGTTGGGAAGTAAAGCTGAATGCGCTGCTTAATATGAAAAGAACTATCAGCAAACCACATCTGCTGAATTTCTGCAACGGCTCCCACTCGTTTTCCATGACGCACCGATACGATTTCCACAAGCAAGGAATCACAATCAATCGCTTCCTCAACATTCCAAAGAGTTGAAAACATCTTATACTGCCAGAGGCCAAAGCGAGCATAACCGGCCAAAAAGCAAGAGGCTAGAAGTAAGACAGATAACAGTGTATTCTTGTTGGGAGAAATTTTTCGGCAAAGAGCAACGGCAATAATCGACAGGAGGAGTAACAATACTGGAAACTTAAGAGCATTCGCATCGACAGAGTGCGCAAGCACTATTCCACAGGAGAATGCGATAGCAACGGGCGCAGCTGTGACCGGCGAAGGTAGGCGGAGCATACAAGTTCAAAGCTAAAGAATAGACAGGCGGGGGTACAATACTATTCCCGCAGAACCCTATTTTTTTGAATTCTGCGGGAATTATTTCAGAAGCAATTATTCGCTTCTCAAGATAACTGCGGAACGAGCAGGAAGCGTCATGTCTAACTTCCCATTCTGTACGGAGATGCCTGAAGGCTCTCCCCATGCGACTGCATACTGATCTGCCGCAACATTAATCTGAACATTCTGATTTGTTTTCGCTGCATTAAAGAGACATACAAACTCTTCATCACCGAGAGATCGACTAAATGCATAGACCGACTCAGCTGCATATAGCGTTTCAAGCTTGCCGATTTGCAGTGCTTCATGTCCATTCCGGAGGGCAATAGCACGACGATAATATTCCAGCAAATCACGATCCCAGGAAGCCTCATCATGCCAGGGGAATGCATTGCGCGACAGGGGTTCCTGTCCCCCGGTTAAACCGACTTCATTCCCATAGTAAACGCAGGGGGCACCGGGCATCGTCATGTGAAAAAGGATGCAGAGCTTCATGGCATCCATATCCTCACCCACCATCCAGTTTAAGCGGGCAGTATCATGACTATCGAAGAAGTTCATTTGTGCAAAGTTAATTTCCCAGTCGTAGGAAGCATAGACGGCTTCAATCCGCTCTGCGAAGGTCTCTACATCAATAGAATTCAGTTTCATATCACCCCCCTTATAGTTCTCGGGAAGCGTGCCTGCCGCAAAAAAGTTAATCGCTGCTGCACCGAATGGATAGTTCATCAGCGCATCAAAACGATCCCCTTCCAACCACTCAGGAGCGACATGCCAAATTTCACCACATATATAGGCTTCCGGATTCGCTTCCTTTACTATTCGCCTGAACTCACGCCAGAAAGGCGGATCGTCAATTTCGGCAGGTACGTCCAGCCTCCAGCCGTCTATTCCAAAATCAATCCAGTATTTAGCCACATCCAGCAGGTATTTTCGAACTCCCGGATTATTGGTATTAAACTTGGGTAATGCCGGTAAATTCCACCATGCATCATAGTTCGGCGGATTATTCTTATCGCTAGTGTAGGGCCGCAGCGGCCAGTCATGTACCCGAAACCAGTCTATGTATGGTGAATTTCCGCCATTTTCCAGGATATGATGGAATGCCCAGAACCCACGGCTGGCGTGATTAAATACCCCGTCCAAGACCACTTTCATGTCGTATTCATGTGCTCTGTCAAGCAATTCGCGGAGGGCATCATTGCCTCCCAGAAGTGGATCGACCTGCATGTAATCGAAGGTATGGTAGCGGTGATTGGACGCTGAGGAAAAAATGGGGTTCAAATAGATTGCCGTAATTCCCAGATCCCGGAGGTAATCTAACTTATCGACAACCCCATAAAGGTCGCCCCCTTGATAGCCCTGTTCTTCCGGTGGACTTCCCCAGTCTTTAAACTGAATTCCCGGTGAATGTACGGTACGATCACTTTTAGCAAAACGATCGGGAAAGATCTGGTAAAAAACGGCCTTTTTAACCCAATCCGGTGTCTTTATAGTCATTAAATCATCCTTTCGAATTAAACGTTCGCGGCAAAACTAATCATTTTTTTTCATTCGCACAATCAACAAGCAAAAGCCCTCCGAAAACGCTATGATTTCGGAGGGCGCAGGTCGTTGTAGAGCACAGAATAAAGACAAAACTCATTCCCCATACTGCGCTCTACAAAAATTTCATGAATAGATTTCCTGACAATTTCAAAAGGCAAGCCCGGAGAATACCCTAAGCATTCTCCGGGAGATCATGAGGTTAAAGACGAAGTCTGGAGCTTGCAGATATTGTAACCCCTTCCGCCGTCCCTGGCAGGAAACTACCGTGGTTTACTAATCCTAAGTCTATATAAAAGAAACTCATATTCAATCCGACGCCAACCGCAGTAGACATTTTGTTCATCCCTCCAAATGAGATGCCAGCTCTCAGTGGTAAGAAGGGAATCCAGCTAAACTCACTACCGAAGGCCATCTCAAGGTTGTGCTCGTACAAATCTCCGGCAAATCCCTTTGAAATACGGCCGGTAAATAGCCAGCTATTGCTTGCCTGAAAAGCTGTTCCATAGTCTAGCACCAGGGGCATTCGGGTCGAAAAAGCACCCGTGGCAAAGGTAGTATCTTCAGTAACAACCAGACTGTCTTCTACGCCATCGACCGTAAGCGTAAGGCTATCTGAGGTGATGTTGTAGCGTCTGATTTCAGGCTGATTATTCCAGGTAATGCTACCCAACACATTATTGACGGAGAAACTATGGGTCCACTTTCCATGCGATTGAGCGATGACGCCAATATCCAGGCCAAAGCCATTCCCTCCGCGTGCCGTCAGCAGTTCTGCTTCACCATCCAGCTGCATCACCTGATTTTCGAAGCTGGCGTTTACGAACGTGCCCGAAGAACTTTCAACATTCGCATATCCCATTCCGCCATAGTACTTCCCGTTTGCTCCGATTGAGAAGAACTTGAAATGATTATTGTTTTCCATGTTGAGCGGAAAGGCCAGGGCAAAATTAATCGCCATTCCGCCCCATGCACCGCCATCAACACTGGAAAAGTCGTAGGTTTTGCCCAGCTCTTTATTGCCATACAGAGCCAGCTCTGCAACTTCTTTCGGTACTACAAAATCCCCATCCGCCATTGCCGTAACTCCGAGGGTGAAACGTGGAGCATAAATGGACAGGGTGTTCATGCGCACTCGCATATTACCTTCAATACCGTTTGAAGGAATACTTGACAATAAGTTGCTTTTATCGGTTTCTGTAAGGAAGTCACCCGTGGTAAAATAATTGTCGTAGGTGCCTTTATTGAAGCTGTTATTGGCAGCATTTACGCTTGCGGAGAAAAAGTTCAGCTCCATATTGTATGATGTGGGCAGGGCATAGCTTGCCGGATTCAGTCCGGAAGCTCCCAGACCGCGGGCATTGGCTACGTTGCTAAATGCCATGCCGGCTGCTCGGGCATCATTACTTTGTTGAGCGAGCAGGCTGCCGGCCAACAGCAGTATAAGTATAATCCATTTCGTTTTCATAGTCCCAAGTCCTTTTGGTTTTATGACGCGGCATCCTGCCTAGTCTTTGACGTTGATTTCCACTCGTGCCATTCCGGAGATCTTTACAAAATCCGAAGCCCGCACAGCAACCACTCCATTCGTTTGCGGTATGCGCAGCTGATAGCCGATGCGCAATGGCGGGTTCTGAAAGAGCATTGCTTCTTCCTTGCTTAGCTGTAACAGCAGCTGATCCTGATTGGCTTCCGTGACATATCCGGTAACCGGATCAGCGTTTGCAGCGGTTACAGTGATCGTCTTCTCAAATTCAAGCTCCAGGTTAAGCGGCGTATCATCGTAAATATTGGTGCGTTCCGGGTCTGCACTTACGATTAAGCGAAGCGTGGCGCCAAGCGGAGTGTGGTTCGTGAGCTGGACGGCTAGTTCGGCTGCCTCAAAGTTCTCACTCGTAGCCTCCTGCAGATCGTCGTCAATATCATCCTCTTCCAAAAGCTCTTCATCCCCTTCCCAGATCGCCTCCTGACTAATCTGGAAGCTCAGCGGTGTAGAAAAGCTGTAGCTGCCGTAGATGCGACCATTCTGATCGACCTCAACCTCACCAGCTCCACGCACACTGCCGGATGTGCGGATATCGGTAGGTAAAACATTGAGCAAATTCGTTACCTCGGTTCCGGAGATACTAATCGTGGTCAATCCCGGTGCACCCGGTCTACCCGGTGTAATCTGCCGATCCGTGATACTCAGCGAAGCAGAGTCGGTAATGGCTCCGTTATCATCGCGATGATAACCGGTAATCAGCAAATCCATAGAGAGGTTTTCGATGTAAATTTCGTTACTCAAATGGAGTTGGAGATCGGCATCACTTAAGGATATACCTTCAGGAAAATCCGAGTAATCCACCAGATCAGACTCTTCAATCGGGTCAATCTCAAAGGTGTCTGGAGACATAAATCCGGCAAAGGATCGCAGATTGATGTCGCGGACAGAAATATCTACTGCAACACGATCCGAAGAGCGCACATGCAGATACCCAAATGGTGCTTCAGTATTCGCCGTATAGTAAATTGCCAGGCTATCGACATATTTACCGCTTGGTTCGGCAATGCGCATGTCCGCCAGGTCCAGCGTCAACTGTTCCTGTTCACCGGCATCCAGATGCAGGCTATCTGTGAATGCATTCCCCATGTTATCCAACAGGAAAGGGATCGTTACTTCTACGTCCGTTACCAAACCGGTTTCATTGGCAAACATCAGATCAATAATCCCGTTATCCATCACCACTTCTCTTAGCTGATGTTCTGTTTCAATAGCAAAGGATAGCGTGTCGGAAAACTCCTGCGGATCGATTCGGGCAATGGCTTCATCTGCAACAACGTTATCCAGCGTAGACCCAAGTTGAACGCCGGTAGAGTCCAGCATGCCGCTTCGCAGGCCGAACGTGGTCGGTGCCGGGGTCGGTAAAATATAGCTGACGGTCAGCGGGGCATAAATCCAGCCGTCGCCGGTGGCCAATGGGCTCACCTGATCAACCGTATCGCCAGGTTGAACAATCTGTGGGACGCTAACGCTTAATACATGCTGTCCGGTGCTGTCGGTAATGGTAAACTGCATACCGTCTGGTGTGGCTGTATTTGGTCCCAGAGCAAAGGGAAGATTATTTACAAAAGTCACGCGTATCGAACCACTTAAAACGTGGATTCCGATAAAGTCTTCATTCGTTATCACCGTAGGATCCGGCACAAGCGTTACTTCAGGAATTGTTATCGGGATTTCGAGTCCGTCCTGAGCGAGGTTCGCCAGCTCCGGGTAGATTTGGCGCAGGGTAACCGGATCACTATTGACAACCTCAAGGCTACCGATATCGAGTGTCCCTACCTCGAAGAACTGCGTCGTATCAATGGCTCCAAGAGTGAAGTCGACTGCCGAGACTTCGGTTGTATCAAGGTCTCCGTCAAAATTGATATAGAGAGCCGAGTCTGCTCCCTGTGCTACGATGGTTGAATCGTTAATAATTTCTTCACCAAGTTTAAATGTCTCCTCGGCAAAAGGGACATTAACCGTCACGGCCCACTGAGGGAGAACGGGCTCCTCAAAAGAGCATGCACTAAATAGAGACAAACAGATAAGTGCAAAACCTGCGAGTAAACGATGAATAGATGGTGGGTGATTAGTAGAGTTGAATAACGCCTTCATAAGCTTCTTCCTTGAATTTTATGATTCCTCCTTGAATCCTATTACGCTGTTTCATTTTCAAAGACCAATAGATTGAAACAGTGCGCAACTCCTTGATGCTATTTACGACGAATTGAATCAGACCTTAAATAATTACCTGCGGAAATTCGAAATGGGCATTTGCTTATAGCGTCAATGAGGGGGTCAATCAAAAGGAGCAGTTTTGAAAACTGCTCCTTTTTTTCAACCCAATTGGAGCATTGTTAGAATGGAGCTGTCTTGGGATCTTTGAAGGTACTCTATACTTCTTAGAAAGCAGGGAAATTTTGAATTTTATTTTAAACTCTATGAAATCACCCTCAGGAGGGGGTTGTGGGATTTTTTAAGGGGTTTGATCGTAAAACTGAGGTTAATAGTGCCAGACTGGAGCATTGTTAGAATGGAGCAGTCTTTATTCTCTAAAAAGTCCCAAACTTTGAAATCTTTTTTATTTCTTCCAAAAACCCCAAAAACAACGAAGCAGCCCTGAAGGCTGCTTCGTTATAGAAAATCAAATGTCTAATAAATTCTAATAGCGGAACTCATCTCCCTTATGAACGGCAATGTCGTTCGGGAAATAACGATTATAAATGAGATCGCTGAATTCCAGGGCTTCCTTTGAATACGGATTAGCATTCATCTTATAGAAAAAGCTGTCAATCAGATTTGATGCGTCTTTCCAGGTTTCTGTACCATTAACAACTGTAATAAATTCGTTATACTGATTTTCCTGCTTCTTGAATAGACGCTTAATAAAGCGCTTGCGCTGTTTAACAGTAATCATGGTATTCAGATCACCCAGGTTTGCGCCCTTCATTTTTTCACCAACTACATTCGCAAGCTGCTCGGCAGCGGAATAGGAAGGATCGCGCATCGTCATGCCCTTGGTCTCGGCAACAATCGGAAGCTCTTCTTCCTCAAAGGATTCGCTATCATCCTCTTCAAGCACCGGTTCCTCAATCTGCTGAGGTACTTCAATTTCCTCAACATGCACTTCAGGCTGGCTAGACTCGATATCATCCAGCGTCTCAACCGGAATCGGCTTCGGCGGTGCAATAGTTTCAACAACAGGAGCTTGTTCAACCGGCTGCGGCGTACGCAGTCTCGGGCTCTGACCTGTACGAAGCAACGCTTCCAGCTCGGTTAGCGTCAGGCTCTGTGCTCCATTATTTCCTTCCCGCTCAACCAGCTGAGCGAAGTCGTCCAGATTACGATCACGAAGTATCATGCTGAGCATTTCTACACTCATATGACCGTTTTCGCCATTGCGTCCTTCGGAAATAAAGTTGCTGATCGTTTTAATCGTCTGCAAAGTAGTCTCAACCGGATTTCGGGAGAATACCTGTAAATCGATTCCTTTGATCAGCTCTTCAAACTGAGCTTGCGAGATCTCCCGCAGATATTTCAGGTTGAAGTATTCGGTTAGAGCATCCTTATAGTACTGAAACTTATCGAAGTATTTCAGCATGTCATAGACTTCGATAGTCGTGATAACTTTCTTATCTTTAAACAGGAACTGCGTAAGCGTTTGGTGGGGACGAATCAGGTAATTTGCTTCGAGTTTAATAGAGCGTTCCAGCAGACGGTTAAAGCGATTGGGATGAAAGGTTGCGGTCTGCTTCAGCACGTCGAAGATCTTGTCGACGAGCATTTGAATTTCAGGTGCTTCATAATTAAATCGATCGCTATCACTGAATTTCTCAGACTCTTCCCGCAGCCAGATCTCAACTTCCTGATCAAAAAAGTGCTTTACCGAGTCCGGAATATTCCGGGTAAATATATATGCCAACGGAATCTGATCCATACTTGGCTTAACCACTTCCGCGCGAATCTTCTGAATAATATTTTCAATAATCTGTTCAAGCATACAGCAAACTCCAAAAATTTATCTGCACTTTCACATTCAGGCCATACGACGACCGAACGTGCAAAAATCGTTCCTCTGAAAATCGAACTGTCCCTGTTATTGCGGTGTTTGTGGCGAAATAGCGTCATTTCACTTCCTGAAAATGCCGTATTCCGTGTATAGTTTAGCACAATCAGCTCAGCGCGAAAATACATTCAGCACAAATTTTAATTTTTAATTTTAAGAAACGAGGTGGAAAGAGAAGCAGCAAAGTCTCGACATTGAGTAAAATTTGCTCACTATGGCAAGACCTAGTCGCGCTGTGAAATAAGCAACTGATGATTCCCCTCTTCCACGGCCTTTTGCACGCCTACCAGCATCGAGCGTTTCACCAGGCTAAGTCCCATACAAATGTCTTCAATTCGTGGAATGCGCGCCAAATAAGGCAAGTGCTGATAGCCTATTGCACCAAAACAGTTTACCCCAATTCCAAGTTTAGCTGCTCCCAATACGGCCGAATGTAATTTGTCCAGACCTACCAGCTCATCATTGGAATCCTCAGCTCGCGTAATTTCTGTGCAGTCAAATTCAACAAAATCCACATCCACGCGATTCAATTGTTTTAGCAGGTTAATTTCAGGCATAACAAAAGCAGCAACGGAGATCTGACTTGCTCTAAAGTCAGACAACACACCCGGAAGCGTTTCCACAAGGGTATGAGTAGAAAGGGGGGAAATACTGATATTACTTCCCTGAGAGACATCGACAAAGGTCACCATATCCGGCTTTATACTGAGAGCCGTTTTAACCAACTGAGGATCGATCGGAATATGCACGTTTAAGAAACTACGCGATACCCGACGCAGGGCACGCACATCTTCTTCTTTTAAGCCACGATCAGAATCTGCCAGAGTTACTGAAATTCCATTTGCTCCGGCAACCTCTGCCATCACTGCAAACTGCACAGGATCAAAATCTGAATCTTTTAACATGTATCGAAGTGTAGCTACATCATCTACTGAAACCGTAAGTCGCTTTACCAAATCACATCTCCTGCTCAAGTCCTGATCGGTTAAATCACTTTATCTTCCCAACGGGAAATATACCATCTTTCATCATCCCGCAGCACAAATTGAAACACTACCTCACCATTAAAAACCGGGATATTACTTCCACCGTCCAGCGTTAACGTAAAGGTTAGCGTTTCCTGAATACGCATAGCTTCGCCCAAATCATCCCGCTGTAGCGTATCGGACCGAACCGGCTCGTTAAACGTCAGGTCCAGCGTGCTAAAGAAGCGAAACATTCGTCCAACAACTCGCAGCTCCTGATCGCGTCCCCAGTTTATCGGTTCCGGTGGCGAAACGTTAAAGTCCGTACTCACAAATATAAAGGTTGAATCCAACAGCTCGCTATAGACCAAAGAATCTTTAAAGCTGTAGGCAAACTCAAAATTTCTCAGCACCTCTTCCGGGCTTTTCTGATCCGTTAGGAGTCCGGATTGCCCGGCATTGTCATCGGCCAGGGCGGGCGCAAATGGATTCGCACAATGCATCCACGTTAAGCATATAATCAAAGCGCCCAAAAAAACAATACGAAGCATCATCATACCACTCACCGATATTTTGCTCTGAGGGTAGACCACGTACTGTCATTACCGCTTTCATTCTCCAAATCCTGCCAGCTACGCACGAACCAATTTTCCTGATTGGATTTTACAACGCGTAGAATTACTCGTCCCTGATAACGCTCCAGGCGCTGTCCGCTACGCAGCTCAATGCGAATCTCATAACCGAAACGTACCTCTTCTTCATCCTGGGTAACCGGAACAAAAACCGGATCAGAGGCATCAGGGATATTTAACTCAGCACTTTGAACCTGCTCATCCTGCACAAGCTGCTCAAAATAGGCTATCTCTCTCATCCGATCCCAATTTGTTAGTTCAGATGCATCATTTCCCGCGCCCAGGAACGTAAACAAGCTGTCAAAACACTGATCATAGGTAGAAGATAACTGCACTTCAAAAGCACTTTGAATCTTGGCGATCAGCTGTTCGGGATCAGACTGGGAGGTAACCAGATTATCACCGGAATCCGGTGGATCCGGCGTTCGCGTTGCGAAGGGATTCGTACAGCCAACCAACAGGAACGCCAGTAAAATATACCGGTAAACCGGTGATTTTACTTTCATATAAAGAATGTAATTCGTTAATGATTGCTTTTCCATAAAAAATTAGGCTTTTTAATCGAGTCACATATCATCCCCGTTCACATTCCATTCAACATGAGGAAACAACATGGATAGTTTGCAGGCGAAACAGAAGATCGAGCAGCTTCGCGAGACGCTAAATGATCATGACTACCGCTATTATGTGCTGTCACAGCCGACCATATCAGATTACGAATACGACATGATGATGAAAGAGCTAGAAGCTCTGGAAGCGGAATTTCCCGAGCATGCCTCCGAACATTCTCCCAGCAAGCGGGTTAGCGGAACTCCAACAAAGAATTTTCCCGTGGTCAAGCATATAAAGCCAATGCTCAGCTTATCCAATACTTACAATGAAGAAGAAATACGCGATTTTGATCGTCGCGTAAGAGAGCTACTCGGAGATGGAACGCCTTATGAATATGTCTGTGAATTGAAGATTGACGGCGCTGCCATGAGCCTTGTATATCGCGATGGACAAATGGAGCGGGCAGCAACCCGCGGCGATGGTGAGCAGGGTGACGAAGTGACAAACAATGTAAAGACAATCCGCAGCTTGCCGCTGGAGCTGAAAGATGCTGAGCCGGCGCTTCAGAATTTGGAAGTGCGGGGTGAAATTTATTATCCCTTGGACAAGTTTGCCGAGCTGAATGAGAAACGCATAGCACAAGGTGAAGCGCCTTATGCGAACCCGCGTAACTCCGCAGCAGGAACGCTTAAGCTGCAGGATTCGCAGGAAGTTGATCGACGCCCGCTGCGCATGTTCTGCTATTACTTTGACCAGCTGGGAGAAAACGACACCATCACCAACCATCTCGAAGCGATTAAAACACTCGAGCGACTACGATTTCCGGTAAACCCGAATTATGCACTTTGCAAAACCGTAGATGATGTGATAGGCTATTGGCAAAAATGGTCGACGGAAAGGCATAATTTGAATTATGACATTGACGGAATAGTGGTAAAGGTAAACAGCTTTACACAACAGCAGATTCTTGGTAGTACTGCCAAAAGTCCGCGTTGGGCGATTGCATTCAAATTTGCTACCGAACAGGCTGAAACCACTGTTCGTGGAATCCGCTGGCAGGTAGGCCGTACCGGTACTGTTACGCCGGTCGCAGATCTGGAACCGGTACTCCTGCTTGGCACTACGGTTGCCCGTGCTTCACTACATAATGCAGATGAAATTGCCCGATTAGACGTACGCATCGGCGATCAGGTGCTGATTGAAAAGGGAGGCGAGATAATCCCCAAAATCGTGCAGGTTCTTAAGTCCAGGCGGCCTGAAGCGGGTCTTGCCCCCTATCAACCGCCAACCACCTGCCCGGCCTGTAATACTCAGCTAATTAAACTGGTAGGGGAAGTCGCATTAATCTGCGAAGATCCATTCTGTGGAGCTCAGGTCGCCGGCGCAATCAGTCACTTTGCATCTCGTAAGGCACTCGATATCGAAGGCCTTGGTGAAAAAGCTGTTGAGCTGCTCGTCGAGGAAGAATTGATAAAGGATTATGGTGACCTCTATTCTTTGAAGCTGGAAGATATCGCCAATCTGGAACGCATGGGTGAAAAAAGTGCTGCTAATTTGCTGGAGGGGCTTGAACAAAGTAAAACCCGGCCTCTTTCCCGTTTTATTTTCGGTCTTGGCATCCGCTATGTAGGAAGTGGAGCTGCGAGACTTCTGGCAGATTCATTTAACTCTATCGACGCTATTGATGCCGCCAGCATTGAAACATTAGCTGCCGTAGACGGCATTGGAGATAAAACAGCTGTCAGCATACGAAGATTCTTTGATAGCGAACAGAATAAGCAGGTTTTGCAAAAGTTACGCGACGCCGGAATGCCTTTTTCTCAGGAGCCGGTTGTTGTTGCAGCTGAGTCTCTCAATTCCGAGATAGCAGGAAAGACCTTTGTATTTACCGGTACTCTGGAGCAGCTAAAGCGTGATGAAGCTGCCGAGCGCGTCCTAAAACTTGGAGGCAAGGTTAGTGGCTCTGTGAGTAAAAAAACCGGCTATGTTGTTGTTGGAGCTGATCCTGGCTCTAAATATAAAAAAGCTCAACAGCTCGGAGTTCCGGTTTTAACCGAGGCAGAGTTTATTGAATTAACTGAATAGCGGGCAGCGGGCAGCGGGCAGCGGGCAGCGGGCAGCGGGCAGCGGGCAGCGGGCAGCGGGGAACGAAGAATTTACAAACGTCAGATTAACAACGGCAGGTAAAAGACGGCAGGTAAAAGACGGCAGATAGAGAAAGGCAGATAGAGAAAGGCAGAAATGAACTCAATAGTACTTTTCACTTTTGCCATTTCACCTTTCTCAGATAAATTGCCTCATTGCCTCATTGCCTCATTGCCTCATTGCCTCATTGCCTTATTCCCCCAATTGTTCTAAATTCGGAACTCAGAACTCAGAACTTTGAACTTTTGAACTGGATCTTTACCATGAAAAAATATCTACTCCCCATCGTATTCTTCATTTCCAGCTTACCCATGTCGGCGCAAAATGCAACTTTCGACGGCATTCATTTATTTCAAACTTTTCTGCTCGATGCCCCAACAGCTCGCACCCCCTTCGGTGAAGCCGGACTCGGCATATCAGACTTTGACGGTGGAAGCATTCTGGATGTCGGCGTACGTGGAGGTTTCCCACTCGCAGAACGTTTTGAAATCGACGGCGAACTAAACTTTCGCAATGTTGATCCTGACGGCGGGGACGGCAGCTCAGGGCTTACCGATCTTTTTGTTAGCGGACGCTATAACTTTCAACGCGGACCAACGCCGGTTTCCGCTGGCATGTACATCACGCTGCCGATTGGCTCCGACGACATCGGCCAGGGAGATACCGATATCGGTTTCTTCGGCGCACTCCGTCACCCCGTTTCCCGATCCTTTGTGCTGACCTCTACTGCTTCGTTAAACTTTGATGACGGCGGTGATACCGACCTGCTTCTCGCCGGTGGCGGCATTATTCGCACCAGCCGTGCACTCTACATTGTTACGGAGTTTAACCTGCGCACAGACAACAATTATGCACTTTTGAGCGGTGGATTTGATTATCGCACCTCTTCAGACACCCATCTCAGGGGCAGTTTGGGCCTGGGGGTGGACGATGGTGCACCGGACGTAGCCATTTTATTTTCTATCCTGAAGTCATTTAATTAACACCGGATTTAAATACTGATATTTTGGTTTTTTTTCGACTTTTTTATTGTTATTATTTTGTTCAAAGAAGGCTGCGCGATATGCCACACCATTCCTATCACGTCGTGTGATATGACATAGCAGCTACTCCAAAATTGCTGTAAAAAAATTCGGCCAAACGACTTTAAATCTATTCATAACAGACTTTTAAAAGCATCTTTAAGAGAAAAGAAGATTGTTGGTATAACAATTGTTTTTTAAAGGTATGTCACTGTCTTGATAGATTTTTTTCCATTATCAGGTGACAAATCTAGTAGACAACAATCAAAAGACATGTAAGTAGTACCAACTTAATCACATTTTCTCAGGAGCTTAATCATGGCGAATTACAAAATTGAAGACATTGAAGGTATCGGACCGGCAATGGGCAAGAAACTCCGTGCAGCAGGAATAAAGTCTGTTAACGCGTTGTTAAAAAAGGGATGCACCCGTCAGGGACGAAAAGCTATTGCAAATGATTCCGGTATCGATGATTCCGTAATTTTGAAATGGGTTAACATGGCCGACCTCTATCGCGTTAAAGGCGTAGGCAGCGAATATTCAGAGCTACTTGAGAAAGCTGGTGTCGATACGGTAAAGGAACTACGCAATCGCAATGCTGATAACCTGCATGCCAAGATGGCAGAAGTAAACAGTGAAGGACGTGGACTGGTTCGTCAACTTCCGAGCGCTGGCATGGTAAAATCCTGGGTTGAGCATGCAAAAACTTTGGAACCAATGGTGACTTATTAATGAATCACCTGTCTGGATAAATGAAGAGTAACTCACGGACCTGTTGAATAATCCATTTTAGCAGGTTCGTTTATCAACAACGTTTCAACATAAAGGGGAAACAAAATATGGGTTTTTTTGACTTTTTGGCAAATGCAGGTGCAGACCTGTTTGGAATTGGAAAAGATGAAGCTGAAGAAGTAAAGACGCTGCTCTCTACCGAGCTTGGCGATAGCATTCAGGATCTTGCTGTAACATTTGAAGATGGTGCCGTTACCCTAACCGGCGCTGCCGACACTCAGGAGACTCGTGAAAAAGCTATGCTGCTTGCCGGTAACATCAAAGGCGTTGAGCGCGTAGACGCTGACGGACTCACTTATCCGGAGCCGGAAGAAGTAGTAGAAGTAGAATACTACACCGTACAGAAGGGTGACTCTCTCTCCCTGATCGCAAAGCGTGCTTATGGCGACGCAATGCGCTATCCGGAACTCTTCGAGGCAAACCGCGAAGTAATCAAAGATCCTGACCTGATCTATCCGGGACAGACGATCCGCATTCCGAAGAAGTAACACCTTTATCAGCCTGCATCATTTGATGCAGGCTGTTTTTTACACCTTTGAAGGAGACAGTATGAATTTCGTAGAAGAGCTAATGAAATCAATGGGACCGGAAATTACCCGGCAGCTTTCATCCAACCTCGGCGTAGACTCTAATGCAGCAGCACAGATGATCCCGCAGGTAGTGCCGATGATTCTGGGTGGACTCAAGCGTCAAAGCCAGCAGCATGGTGGCCAGGCTCGTGTAGATCACATTTTAAATAAATACGGAAGCCCGGACGTTCTGGGTAACCTGGGCGAACTTTTTAGCCAGAAAAAGAGCGATACCTCTGTAGACTCCACTCTGGGTGGACTGCTCGGCAACTCCGGTATCGACGCATCGAACATGATGGCAAAGCAGTTTAATCTGGACAGCAGCCTTGCTTCCCGTATTATTCCGATGCTGGCACCGGTTGTCCTCGGCGCGCTCACCAAAAAGCGTGATCAGGATGGCGCAGGCTCTTCCGGTATCGAGTCTCTGCTCGATATGGACGGCGACGGCAGTATTCTTGACGACGTAGCCGGCTTCTTGCTTGGCGGCGGACAACAGCAGCAGCGAAGCAGCGGCATGGGTGGCTTACTCGGCGGACTGCTTGGCGGACTGTTCGGCAAAAAGTAACAATTATTTAGATCAATACGACGGGTTGCCCTGCAGCCCGTCGATTTAAGGCTGCTTCACCTCAAACACACTGTTTCTTTTCCTCACACGCATCCTCAGAAGCATCCGGTAACACTATACAGGGGTAATAAATTATGACGAGCTCAATGCGTACATTTGGGCTGATGACCGTATTGACGGTTCTCTTCGTTTGGGTTGGAGGCACCATGGGTGGACAGAACGGAGCCATTATGGCCCTGATCTTCGCCGGCGGTATGAATTTTTTTAGCTACTGGTTTAGCGACAAGATGGTTCTTCGTCGTTATCGGGCAGAAGAGGTCGGACCGAATCACCCAAGTGGACTTTACGAAATGGTAGAGAGACTTGCAATGAATGCAGAACTCCCGATGCCGAAGGTTTATATCATTCCGGAAAACACACCGAATGCATTTGCAACCGGACGCAATCCGGAAAATGCTGCCGTTGCCGCAACGCAGGGCATTCTGAATCTGCTGGATGAAAATGAACTGGCAGGTGTAATGGCACATGAGCTCGCCCACGTAAAACATCGCGATATTTTAACCAGCTCTATTACCGCAACCCTCGCCGGTGCAATTACTGCTGTCACCCAATTTGGACGATTTGCCGGTGGTACCGGCCGGAATCGCAATCCGATCGGCAGCCTGTTGATTTTGGTTGGAGCGCCATTGGTAGCCACCATTATCAGAATGGGCATTTCGCGGGTGCGGGAATATGAAGCCGATCGTGGTGGAGCAGAGATATCCGGACAACCTCTGGCTCTGGCAAATGCCCTGAACAAACTGCAAACCGGTGTTGCCAAATATCCACTACGCAATGGAAATCCGGCACATTCGCATATGTTCATCGTTAACCCGTTTCTGGGTCTCGGTGGTATGCAGCGCCTGTTTACGACTCACCCTCCTACAGACGAACGCATTCGCCGTCTGGAGGAACTCTCGCGACAAATAGCCTGAGAATAGCAGTACCCCGATATCTTTCCACATGGACGTCATCCCTTTGAATTCGGGCGCATCAGCGCCCACACTGAACAACCTGCCCCTATCGTTCGTCATCTGATGGAGGAATTATTATGGAAAAAATTGTAACCAGTTCTCACTCACGCTCCGACTTATCAATCGCATTCACGCTGCTCATTCTGATGACATCGTTGAACCTGTTTGCTCAAACGTCAGAGAATCAATTGACCGTTAAAACCAAAATCGTCGAAGAAAAAGGGCAAGAGACAAAAGCCTTATCTTTGCTAAAAGAACAGCCTGCTGAAATCGAAACAACCGAGGTAGAGTCGCCGACCGAGGCTGAAGCTAGCGAGAATGCTGAAACGACTGAGGCAGCAATTTCTGACAACTCTGCGACATTACTTGGCATTGCAGAAGAACACCTGCCTCCTCCGGGCAACTGCAGAGTTTGGTATTTGGATCGCCCGGTAGAAGACCAGCCGAAGGCTCAACAGAATTGCGAACGTATTCAAAAACGGATGCCGAAGGGAGCAATCTTGCTTTATCGCCCGCTTGTGAATAGTCAGTTTGTTGAGGTATGTCATTTCGACGAGTCCAACCGCGGCATCGTAAAAATGGTCAGATTCTACCTGGCAGCAACCGGAGAGCTGCAAAGAGAAGAAAAATTCTAGATTCATTCTACATTTAGTCTAGAAAAGGGGCGACATATCTTCTTCGATGTCGCCCTTCTGTATTGTCCCCGGGACAAGCAAATTGATTATCTGCTCCCGACACCGTATTTTTCAAACAAAAAAACGGCTAAGCTATATGAGTTATGAACTAAGTGATTCTTCCGCTTCGAGCGTATTACTAACCCGGAAAAGGGCGTTTAGACCAATTGGGCTAATTATACAGCTGATATTTTTTACCTTTTGGTATTACATCCTGTTAGGCGATGCGGTTTGGGGCGCAGATAATATCTTTGATGCCCTGTACGATTTGGTAAATGAAAATCCGGTTATCCTGGTTTTTCTTCTCGGTCCGCTACTTATGGTTTTTCTTACCACCCGCCAGGAACTGAAAGGCAAATCCAGCGATACCCTTCTTTTCAGTAAAGAAAAAAATACGATTTTAAGAAACAAACGCAGAGTTGCCAGGCTGGAAGAGCTGGACAGTATACTTCTGGAGACCCACTCCAACAGAGAAGGTGGCGAGACATTTAAACTATTGCTGCAATTCAAAGGAAAGCCGGATCTGCCGATCCTCACCAGCGATACCACATTGGAAATTGATAAAATCGCCCGGGCTCTGCGGGAATTAACAGATATTCATCCCGAATATAAACGTATTCATGAATAACATGCCGAATCTAATACATCACGGAATCTGTGATGCCTCCGCAGCAATTCCGATGACCAAAGACCGTTTCCTCCTTGCCGGTGATGAGGATAATATTTTACGCCTCTATCATTCGCGGGAGTCAGGCTCTCCGCTTCTCGAAGCAGACATTGCGGGTTATTTCAAAGAAAACACCAAAAATGCCGAGACCGATATCGAAGGTGCTTCTCAGCTGGACGACGCCGTTTTCTGGATTACCTCTCACGGACGTAATCGACGCGGTAAGCGAATTGATGCACGTTACTACTTTTTTGCCAATCGGGTAGAACTGAAAGATGGGCAGCTGTTGCATGAGCCAATCGGCAGAAGTTATCAGGGCTTGCTAAACGACATGCTAGATGATCCGAGGCTAAAAAAGTTCAGGTTAAAAAAAGCAGCCCGGCGTTCGCCCAAATCCGGTGGAGGATTAAATATTGAGGGTCTTGCAGCAACTCCCGATAGGAAGTTGCTGATTGGATTCCGTAATCCGGTACCGGATGAAAAAGCCCTGGTTTTAAAACTGGAGAACCCGTTTGAAGTCTTGGACAAAGAATCAGCCAGGTTTGATGACCCGATACAGCTCGATCTGGGTGGACTCGGTATCCGCAGTATCGAGTATTGGCCGGCTCAGAACTGCTATTTAATTATTGCCGGGGCTTTCTCCGGCGTTCGAAATTTCGGCTTATACCGCTGGGATGGCGTCCCGTCACACGCGCCGGAGCACCTCTCGGAAGTTGATTTTGGTGAGCTGAATCCGGAAGGCCTGATTATCTATCCCGATGAGCCGGAACGCTTTCAGATTATCAGTGATGACGGTAATATAGAGCGCAATAACTGTCGCTGTAAACGCCTGCCGGAAGGGCATCCAGATAAGTATTTTCGGAGTAGGTGGTATACGTTTGGCGGGTAGCGAGTGGTTCGTTCGCTTCGCTCACTCGTAGTACGCCCTTCGGGGCTGGTAGGATGTAGGTTATTGGTACCGACAAGCGAACACAGTGAGCGCCCCACAAACCACAAGCTCCGAAGGAGCAACCTACAAACCACAAGCCACCTGCCACCTGCCACCCGCTACCTGCCACAAGCCACCCGCAAGTTGAATATCCCAAAATCCGTTCCGTGATTTCACACAATTCACAAAAGAACCGTCCCGATATATTTATTTTGCTCGCACTTCTAACGCATAAATGAGGTTATTGGAATCATGATGGCGGATAAACAACGCTTCATCCAGATGGCTCGCGCACTGTATCAGGAAGAAAAATACGCGATCCTCTCCACCAACTCTGTTCGCATGCCGGCTTTTCCCCTCGGCTCTTTAACAGCCTATTGTCTCGATAAATCAGGAAACCCCGTGGTGCTCATTAACTCCGTTGGTCAGGAGGCAGAAAATATTGTTGAAAGCCGTCAGGTTTCACTTGCCATTACCGAAAAGCGTACCCACAGCCTCACCGACTACCTCGGCGTAACCTGTCTGGCAGAAGCAACACGACCAGCACCGGAAGATCTCGAAGAGATTGCAGATGCCTTCTACCACTATTTTCCGGAGTTCACCGGCTATCACGAGACCAGCGAGTTCAATTTCTACATTCTCGAACTTCGCGAGATTCGAATCCAACGTGGCTTTCAACCAATATTCTGGATCAGACCGGAAGATTTCTTTATCGAGAACCCATTCAGCAAGACCGTTGCTCAGCGCATTATCAATCACATGAATGAAGACCATCAGGATGCACTGAAAATGATGCTGGCCGAACGTAAAAACCATCACGTAAACGGTCAGCCGGTTGAGATGGTCGGCATAAATAGCGAAGGATTTGATATACGCGTGGACAGTCAGTTCTTCCGCATTCACTTCGACGAGCCCGTCACCACAATGATGGAAGCACGCAAGGCCTTGATGGAGCTCAGCAATATTACCGGTGATTAAGACTTAACATACAACATCCAGGACTTCCCACCGATTAAGATTTTGTATACACAATCATACACCGTATAAAAAATCATACAACACTGCAATTCTCCCGCTCTCTCGCTCTCCCGCTCAATCATCTAAGAAACAGGTACTTAAGCAGATTGCCACAGACTGGTACGCCTTTTGTTCTATTTGCGAGGATTTCCGCAGCTTTCTGCTTAGATTTTGCAGAAGACGCAGGAGAAGTTATGAACGCAGAAAATTACGGGTGCTTATACATCGTAAGTACGCCGATCGGTAATCTGGAAGACATCACCTACAGGGCAGTGCGTATCCTGTCTGAGGTTGATGTTATTTTTGCAGAAGACACGCGGGTTACCGGAAGGCTGTTAAAGCACTACGAGATCGAGAATCGCATGATGAGTTATTATGCCCACAACGCCTCCGGACGTATACCGCAGATATTGGACATGTTGCAAAACGGTCAGAATATCGCCATAGTATCAGATGCCGGAACGCCAGGCATTTCGGATCCATCGGAGAGACTTGTTTCGGCAGCGGCTAAAAAGGGCATTAACAGCATCCCGGTACCCGGGGCATGTGCTGCAATCGCCGGACTGGTTGTATCCGGCCTGCCAACCGATCGTTTTGTGTTCGAGGGCTTCCTTCCCAAGAAGAAAGGGAGGCAAACCCGCTTCAAAGAATTAAGCACAGAAGAGCGCACAATCGTGCTCTATGAGTCACCTCACCGCATCCAAAAAACTTTGGAAGATATTGGAATGCATATGGGGAATCGCTATATTGTAATTCTGCGTGAATTGACAAAGCGCTACGAAGAAATCATGCGTGGAAACGCCTCTGAACTGCTGCAAAATCTATCTTCACGCAAGCTGAAAGGAGAGATTGTTCTACTGATTGCAAGTAATAAATTTGAGTTTACAGATCAATGATGAAAGAGTTACTAAATGGATAAAAAGGGTTTTAACGTCCTATCCCCCGCCATTAAAGACGGTTTCCTGCGTCTGATCGAACCTCCTGTTGACTTTATCGTACGTCTGAATGTTCATCCGAATTTCTTCACGATTCTTGGCTTTATTTTAAGTATTTTCGGTGCCTATTTTTATGCAACACTGTCCATGCGCTATGGCGGACTTTTCACACTGCTGGGTGGAATCTGCGATATTATGGACGGGAAAGTCGCACGTAAATCCGGCCTGAGCTCCAAGTTTGGTGCTCTGTTCGACTCTACAATCGACCGCTATTCCGAGTTTGCTATGTTCTTCGGCGTCGGCGTGTTTTTTCTACGCTCCGATCTGCAGTTCGGCGAACTCACCACCGCAGTAGCATTCATCGCGCTTGGCGGTTCCATGATGGTAAGCTATGTTCGCGCTCGGGCTGAAGGCCTGGGATACGACTGCAAAGTTGGGCTCATGCAGCGTCCGGAACGAATTGTTTATATTGGAATCAGCTCTTTGATTCACCCTATGGCACTAACGATCGTTCTCTACTTCGTTGCCGTGATGGCAAACTATACGGTCTATCAGCGCATGAATCATGTCTGGGCTTCTGAAAAATCAGAGAACGCTCCAGAGACGGCTACCGACGAAACAACGACTAATACAACATCTGAATAGAAAGGATATACACAATGAGTAGCAATGCACCAAAGGTGACAATCGCTCCGGCCAAAGGCCGCCTGGGAATTTTGACTCCCGGTATGGGCGCTGTTGCCACTACATTTATCGCCGGCGTAATGGCCGTAAGAAAAGGCCTTAGCCAACCGATAGGTTCTATGACTGAAATGGGAACCATCCGTATCGGTAAGCGAACAGAAAATAACGTTCCGACCATCCGTGAATTTGTTCCGCTGGCAGAGCTGAACGACATCGTTTTCGGTGGCTGGGATCTTTTTGAAGAAAATGCCTATGAGTCTGCCGTTCACTCCGGCGTTCTTTCAAGCGAACTTCTCGAACAAATTCGCCCCGAACTGGAAGCTGTAAAGCCGATGAAGGCCGTATTTGATCGCAATTACGTAAAAAAGCTCGACGGTAAGCACGTAAAAGAAGCAGCAACCAAGTGGGACTATGCCCAGATGCTAATGGACGACATCGATCGTTTCAAGGAAGAGAATGACGTCGATCGCGTGGTAATGGTTTGGTGTGGTAGCACTGAAATTTTCCTGAAGCAGGAAGATATTCACCAAACGGTTGAGGCATTCGAGCAGGCAATGAAAGACAATCATCCGGGCATCGCTCCGAGTATGATTTATGCCTATGCCGCCATTAAGAAGGGAATTCCATACGCAAATGGAGCTCCGAATCTGTCTGCCGATATGCCGGCCATGTACGAACTGGCCAAGCAAACCGGCGCCCCGCTCTGCGGTAAGGACTTCAAAACCGGCCAGACCCTTATGAAGACGATTCTGGCACCGGGACTGAAAGCCCGCCTGCTGGGACTCGACGGATGGTTCTCGACCAACATTCTTGGTAACCGCGATGGTGAAGTACTGGACGATCCGGATTCCTTCAAGACCAAGGAAGAAAGTAAGCTATCGGTACTTGAGCAGATTCTGCAGCCCGATCTCTACCCGGAACTTTACAAGGATTTCTACCACAAAGTGCGTATTAACTACTACCCGCCACGTGGTGATAACAAAGAAGGCTGGGACAATATTGACATCAGCGGCTGGCTTGGATACCCAATGCAGATTAAAGTGGACTTCCTCTGCCGCGACAGTATTCTCGCTGCTCCGCTGGTTCTGGACCTGGCGCTTTTCCTGGACCTCGCCAAGCGCGCCGAGTTCTCCGGAATTCAGGAATGGCTCTCATTCTATTTTAAGAGCCCGACGGTTAAGGCCGACCTGTACCCTGAACATGACATCTTCATTCAGCATATGAAGCTGAAAAACACCCTGCGTTACATTCAGGGCGAAGAGCAAATTACTCACCTTGGGGCCGATTATTACGAGTACTATAAATAATTGTCCCTTAGGAGGCAGATAGCTATATTCAGTCTGCCACCAGCTTATGACGTCCGGCGGCAAGATTGTCGCCGGACTTTTTTTTGAATGGAATCGCGAACTTACAGGTGATAAGGTTTGTCAGCTCCTACAAAACGATCCTCGCTGGGAGATGTATTACGAACCTCCCTACCCGCCGCTATCGACTTATCCTCGCAAACAATCGCATGGTTAATCGAAGCTATTTTTATCGGGATGATTTCCGCCGCTGCTTTTGCGGGCGTTGGGATCAGTCTGCAAATTATCCTGCTGACCTTTACGGTTATCCTTACCTTCGTTGTTGGGGCCTCTGTTATTATCCTGAACTATCTCGGTGCAAATGATGAATGGGGCGCAAACCACGTTCTTGCGCAAGCCCTCATTATTGGCACGGTACTGTCTTTCCTGATATCCATTTTCTGGTATTTTGGCGGTTCACAACTCATGATGCTAATCGGAGAGGATGAACCCGCCGCCAGGGAATACGGCATCCAATATCTGAAAACGGTCTCCTGGTGTGGGCCACTGATTATTCTGAACTTTATTGCACTCGGCATTATGCGAATGGCCGGCGATACCCTCACCACTATGAAAATCAATCTCTTTGCCAACGTTCTTCACGTATCCCTAAGCCCAATTTTTATTTTCGGCTGGGGGTTTATTCCGCGCATGGAAGCAACCGGCGCTGCAATCGCAGTCAGTATAGCACACTCACTGGCCTTCTTTATTACGTTCTGGCATCTGAGAAACCGCAAATCAATACTTTTCCTGTCATTTCGGGAATTCACAACGCCCAATATGCAGACCGTTAAAAAGCTATTTAGCCTCGGCACGCCGACCACGGTTGAGCAGCTGGTTTGGGCAATGGGGCAGCTGGTGCTGAGTTTTTATGCCGGACAAATCAGTATTCTGGTATTAGCAACCCATACCGCTTTTGTACGAATCCAATCTGTCCTCACCATGGCGTTCCAGGGTTTTGGCCTGGCATCCATGGCACTGGTTGGGAAAAGCCTTGGGGCTCAGGAAGATCAAAAGGCTATTGCAGCCGGTGGAGCTGCCAGAAATGTCGCTCTCGGTTTCGCTATTATTTTTGCAATTCTGCTGGTGGTCTTCAAGAAACCGCTTTTGGAAATCTTTACGACTGAGCCTGAGGTCATCGTACTTGGAATGTCAAGCATGTTGATCCTGGCGATCATTCAAATTCCCAAAGCCATCAATGCTGTTCTATCGGGCAACCTGCGCGGCAGCGGGGATCTGCAGTGGCTCATGTATGTCTCTATGTTCAGCGTTGTGCTCTTCGAATTTGTCGGCGCTTATTATACGTCATTTGTTTTGAACATGTCTCTTGCCGGCTTATGGCTTGTGCAGGGAGCAGATGAAACGCTGCGCACGGCACTGAATTACTGGCGTTTTAAACGTGGCAAATGGAAGATCCGCGATATTCTTGGTGATAAGATCCCGCTGCGTAATCCGCTGAAGAGCAAAGACAAGGAGAAGAAGTGACCACGGAACGCTTCATTTCATTTGAAGGACTGGACTTTTGCGGTAAAACCACGCAGATCAGCCTGCTGCTAAAACGCCTGGAAGATATGCATCTGGACATACAGGTTCTGCGTGAGCCAGGTGGCACAGCTGTTTCGGAGCGGGTTCGCGATATCGTTCTGGATCCGGCCCACCCGGAAATGGATGACCGTACAGAAATCCTGCTATATTCTGCAGCGCGGGCACAGCTGGTTCATCAGACGCTTATTCCACTGCTGGAAAGTGGTAAATATATTATTGCCGATCGTTTTTTTGACTCCACCAGTGCCTATCAGGGTTTTGGGCGCGGCCTGGATACCGATTTCGTACAGCGACTCAATACGTTCGCAACATCCGGCATCACCCCTACCAAAACGATCTTCATCGACATTTCTCCTGAAGAGTCCGTCTGCAGACGTCAATCTGCCGGTCGTATGGCCGATCGTCTCGAAAGCCAGGCCATCGAATTTTATCACGGCATCCGCGATGGTTTTCATAAAATTGCCGAAGCAAATCCCGACCGCTTTATCATCATCCCCGGAGAATCCACCATTGAAGATATCGCTGCTAAAATCTGGCAGGTGGTTTCTGAAATTTGGGAGCTATAGGTCTTTGGACGCTCTCTCGAAACGTCGGGAGAGCGACCAAAAACCTGCAACCCCGTAAGGGCGACCTCCCATTCACCGATGCCCGATCACCACTTTTCCCCTTAAGAATTAAAATCACAAAAATGTTAGCTAAAATATCTCCGCCAGGTTTCGATAGTGTATATTGAGCCAATGCAGCCAGCTCCCGGCACGCTGATTGGTCACAATCACCTTCTCATATTCACATGATATGCCAAATGCAGGAGTCCGATATGCCTGACGGCAAACGAACAGTAACCTGGTTCTCTCTCTTTTTGTTTTTTTTCTCTGTTGGCTGGTTTTTTAACAGCACCATTGCCAGCAATGAAGCCAAGTATTATAAAATCGATAAAGGCCTCATCTACCTGAAAAAGGTTTTTGAGACGGTTTCGCGTAGTTATGTAGATAAGCTGGATCCTGAAAGCCTCAGCAAATCTGCCATTGAAGGCATGCTGAACGAGTTCGATCCCTACACCGTATTCTTTGAAGACCCCGGCTCCCATCAACTGCAGATGATCACACGCGGAAAGTATGGTGGCGTCGGTATGGAAATTAGCATTCAGGATGAAAGAATCGTTGTAATTTCCCCAATGGAAGGTACGCCGGCACAGCGCGCCGGAGTCCGCGCCGGAGATTTTATTTATACCATAAATGGCCTTCCCACCACCGATATGACAACCGACGAAGCCTCCAGGCAGCTTAGAGGTAAGATCGGCACTACCGTTCAGGTTCAAATCGAGCGCCCTGGTTTGGATGGCTATTTGTCATTTGAACTTACCCGTGAAGAGATCGTTTTGAAAGACGTTACCTTTAGCGACTTTATTCGACCGGGTGTTGCCTACTTTCGCCTGTCTGCCTTTTCCGACAAGGCTGGCAAAGAGCTTCGCGAGGCGGTTTTTCAGCTGGAACATCGCGGCGAAATTGAAAAGGTAATTCTGGATTTACGCGGAAATCCGGGTGGGCTATTGACCGCAGCGGTAGACGTGCTGGATATTTTCCTGCCTGAAGGACAGCTCGTGGTATCAACCCGTGGATCCCATGAGAATGAACACAAATTCTATACTGAAACCGAGGCCATTTTGCCCTCAGTACCACTTGTCGCACTGGTGAATCAGTCCAGCGCCAGTGCTTCAGAGATTGTCGCCGGTGCCATACAGGATTTGGATCGCGGCGTTGTTATCGGCGATAACACCTTTGGAAAAGGGCTGGTTCAAAAAGTGTATCCGGTTGATAAAGTTTCTCAAGCCTATCTGAAAATTACCACTGCAAAATACTATATTCCCTCCGGACGTTCGATTCAAAAAGAAGACTATAAGAAGAATACAAAGGTCTTCACCGACCGCTCAGACAGCGTTGAATACAATCAAAAAATCAATTACTATACGGCAAATGGACGAATTGTTCATAGCGGAAATGGTATTACGCCGGACATAAAGGTGGCCGAAGAGCAACTCGACCGGTTTATGCAGCACCTGCTGTCAAAGTCCTATTTCTTTCGCTATACGGTAGATTATCTGAACAAGCATCCGCGAACCCAGCAACAGAACAATGTGCTGATCTCGCCCAAAATGCTGGATGACTTTGAAAAGATGGTGATGAAGGACGGATTTAAAATCGAACTGGATGGCGAGAAAGAGCTCAGAAAGTTTATTAGCATAGCCAAAGAGAAGTCGTACAACTCCTCGATGGAAGAGCTGGTAAACAATGCCCTGAAGCAGCTTGAAAGGCATAAACGTACGATGTTCAGTCATAACAGGGAATTGATCAAACACCTGTTGATGGTTGAGTTTGCCGAAAAAATGGGTGGCGCCAGGCAGCGTATTCGCACCCTATTGAAACGTGATTTGCAGGTTAACGAAGCATTAGCCGTACTGGTAGATCATCGTGAATACCGCGATATACTTGCTGTAAACAACTAAGCCTTTTAAAAAACCTCAGCATCCGCGCAGCGGGAAAACGTTGCTTTTTCCCGCTTTCCTGTGTATTATTTGTCCCTTACCCAAGCGAGTTAGAACTAATGTGATTATCTGAAAGGATCCGCTATGGCAATTCCTCCTCCAAAGGCATATAAGAACCTTGAGTTTTTAAACAGCCCCGACGCCCGCACTATTCGTATACTTGCAGAATATCTGGAGCCTCAGTCCCGCTTTGAACGTGAGGAGGTAAACAATAGCATTGTGTTCTTTGGTTCAGCACGATTCATTGATCGTGATTTGGCTAAGGAGCGCCTTGACAAGGCCCGAAAGGCCGCTGAAGAGAATCCGTCGGAAGAGACTGAACGTGATCTGCAAATTGCCCGTCAGAAGATGGTCACGTCTGAATATTATGAAGATGCCCGGGAACTTGCGCGACTCCTGACCGAATGGAGCTTGAATAGCCACGAAAGACAGGATCGGTATTATATCGCATCCGGTGGTGGTCCGGGAATAATGGAGGCAGCCAATCGTGGCGCTTCAGAGGTTAAGGGCGGCGAATCCATAGGCCTGAATATTTCCCTACCAATGGAGCAGGGTTGCAATCCATATATAACCGACAAGCTGAACTTTGAATTTCATTATTTTTTCACCCGTAAATTCTGGTTCATGTATATGGCAAAAGCACTGGTGATCTTTCCGGGTGGTTTCGGCACGCTGGACGAGATGTTTGAAGGCCTTACCCTTATTCAAACCGAGAAATCAAATCCGAACATACCGGTAGTACTATATGCCGGTGACTACTGGCGCAAAGTAATCAACCTTGAAGCACTAGCCCAGGCCGGCACCATCAGCCCGAAAGATCTTGACCTTTTCGAAGTAATCGACACGCCGGCAGAAGCATTTAAGTATCTAAAGAACAGGTTGTCCGGCGAATAACCGGACTTAAATACGTGACCGGATTTTTATTTGCCGCCCTAACCGGACTCTTTTTCGGCTTACAGGGTAGCTATAGCCGCTACATTTCAAGGAACCTTTCCTTTTTTGCACTAACGTGTGCAACGATTCTCTCAGCATTACCTGTGCTGCTGATATTTCTTTACAGCACAGGTATTCCGGAGATAGATATCGTCCCGTTTGTACTGGCAACGCTAACCAGCTTTGTTTTCAACCTCTTTGCCATCCCTCTGTTCTTTCGAGCGCTATCTGTATCCCCTCTCTATTTAACCATGCCCTTTACGGCATTTACGCCGCTTTTTCTAGTACCGATCGCCTGGCTAACGCTGGGAGAATGGCCGGATAAATCCGGCTTTGCCGGCATTTTTTTAATTCTTGCCGGAGTGTATTTTATTTACCTGCGGGATCAGGATTGGCTTTCACCTTTTCGTGGGCTGATGAAGGAAAGCGGTAGTCGCTATATGTTAATTGTTGCTGTATTGTGGTCGGTATCCGGTACTGTTGAGAAGAATGCCGTCTTGGCTTCGTCTGCCGCTTTTTACGGCTTAACCGTACATATACTTCTGGCAATTTGTTTTACCGGGTATTTGTTGTTCAGACAGCCGCAAGAGCTAGCCAGGATAAAGCGCTATCCCAAACAGCTACTGGTAATGAGCCTGATATCCGGCATGATGGTTATTTGTCAACTAACAGCACTTACCCTGTTACCGGTAAGCTATGTCTTGTCTTTCAAACGCAGTGGCATTCTGGTCAGCATTGCCCTGGGATATTGGTTCCTGAATGAGCCAAACCCCAAACGAAACCTAACTGGCGCTTTAATGGTCGTTTTAGGGGCTATAATGCTGATGATCTAGCCTCAATCTCCTATTTTCTACTTGATTGCACCTGCTTATTTCAATATATTTTATGCTGTTGTAAAATAATCGGTTAAATGGAAAAGCGTACAGGGGATGCCTGAGCTTCGCAAAGACCCGGTAGTGAATCGTTGGGTATTAATCTCAACAGCCAGAGATCAACGACCTACTGATTTTATTGCTTCAAAACAAGAACAGATCCGGAATAATTCTCCCTTTCTTCCCGGAAATGAAGCAATGACTCCTCCGGAAATTCTGTCTCTTCCCAGAGACCGTTCACCCGAAACCCCCTGGACCTTACGCGTTGTGCCGAATAAATATCCGGCAATCACCAACGATGGAGCACTACAAAAGATATCTGATGGCATGTTTCAAGCCGTGCAAGGTCTCGGCTCACATGAGGTGATTATAGAAACCCCTGAAGACAATCGGCAAACCGCCGACCTATCCGATTCCGATATCTTTAACCTAATGCAAACATATGCTGAACGTATCCGCGCACATAAAGCGAATTCCGGGATAGAATACGTGCAGATTTTCAAAAATCAGGGAGCATCCGCCGGAGCAACCCTTATACATGCCCATTCCCAGCTACTGGCACTGCCCCAGGTTCCCCAGGTTATACAAAATGAAATCAGCGGAGCAGCAACCTATTTTAAGAAGCATAATAGCTGCGTTTACTGCGATATGATTCAGCAGGAGAAGAGGTTAAATAAGCGCGTCATTTTTGAGAATGATACGTTTCTGGTAATTACACCCTATGCATCGCGCTTCTCCCATGAAACCTGGATATTGCCCAAAAAACATGAATCGCATTTTGAAACCATCAGCCAAACAGATATACGTTTCTGTGCTGAAGCATTAAAAACTGCGCTAAAGAAAATTGACATTGCACTAAACAAGCCGGACTTGAATTTCGTGCTGCATACGGCACCAATCCAGTCAGAAACGCTGGAGCACTATCACTGGCATTGGGAAATTTTACCACGAGTAACCGGAATTGCCGGTTTTGAGCTAGGAAGCGGTATCCACATCAATCCGACGAAACCGGAAGATGCCGCAGAGCAGATGAAAAAGATTATTATTTAGAATACACAAGCAGAGGATCTATATGAATCCGTTGAAAGTATGTTATGTCTCTTCAGAGGTTGTCCCCTTTACCCCATCCGGTGAGCTGGCCTTCTATTCAAAGTCTCTCCCCGTGGCGCTAAAGGAGATGGAACAGGACATCCGCCTGATGATGCCGAAATACAAATCAATAAATGAGCGTAAATACGTACTCCGGGAAGTTATCCGTTTACGCGAAGTAAACGTAACCCTGAACGGAGATGCCAAACCGGCAAACGGCAAAACCGCTTTCCTGCCCAATTCAAAAGTTCATGTTTACTTTTTATCCGTTCCGGAATATTTCGATAAAAAGGGTGTTTACAGTGACCCTAAGACCGGAAAGGAATACAAGGACAATGCAGAACGTTTCGCATACTTCTGCAAGGGAGTTCTCGAAACGTTGAAGCTACTCTACTGGCAGCCCGACATTATTCACTGCGGTGGCTGGTCAACCTCTCTGATTCCTTACTACCTGAAGAATCACTTCAACGAAGATGATTTCTTTGCAAATACCCGAACTGTGCTTACGATCCACGACTTTAAAGAGCAGGGAGAATTCCCCCTATCCGTTGCGTCGAAGATTGGTATTGAGGAAGAATTATTGGCTAAAGGACAGCCGTTTGAGTCCAACGGTAAATTCAACTTCCTGAAAGGCGGACTTCACTATGCCGACGTTATTAATACCGTAAGCGAAGAGTACTGCTCCTTAATTACAGACGACCCGAAGACCAAAGTAAACGGACTGAAGGATCTGCTGACCTCCCGCAAGAAAGACTTTTTTGGCATTGCCAACGGCACCAGCTACAGCATTTGGAATCCGGAAACCGATGCGCATCTGCCTCAAACATATGATTCAAAAAGCCTTGATCTCAAATCCGAAAGTAAGCAGGAACTTCGCGAAGAACTTGAGCTACCGGACGAAGATCTGCCAATCGTTGGCTTCGTAAACAGCTATGAAGAAGATTCCGGACTCGATCTGGTTATTGAGTCAATTGAAGATCTGCTGAAACAAAAGATTCAGCTGATTATCGGTGGAATTAAAGATGAGAAGATCATCGCCTCTCTGCAAAAAATAGCCAAACAGAATTCCAGTCAGCTGGCAGTACTCGAATCTATGGATAAATCGACTCACCATCTGCTTACAGCTGCTGCAGACTTAATGCTCTTTCCGACACCAGTAGCAGGAGGAGGTAACTATCACCTCAGCTGCATGAAGTACGGTACTGTACCCGTTGCTCATGCTGTAGGTGGATTAGCCGACACGGTTAAAGAATTCGATAACGAAACCGGTAAAGGGAACGGATTCACCTTCGACGCATATAAAAAGACAGCCATGATGAAAGCCCTGAAAACAGCTCTTAAAGTGCAAAAGGACGAGAAGCTGTGGGCTAAGGTTCAGAAGAATGGTATGCGTCAGGACTTTTCCTGGGAAAACACAGCAAAGAAATATCAGAAGCTTTATGAAAAAGCACTCAAAAAGAAGTAAGCAGCACGTGTTATATACGGGCATATTTTTAATGGCCTTATGTTTATTCATCGGCTGCGGTTCCGGTGAACAGCAGGCGAACAAAACGCAGTCGCCTGTAACGAAAGCGCAGTCAACTCCGGAAGTGCCTTCCGGAGATATGCAGGCGTTTTCCCCCACCAAGACCGACTATAGCGGCTACTATATCGGCAAAATAGACAGCAAGTATCCCGTACAAATGGAGCTCACACTCACCGGAGATTCAGCAGCTGTAGCTGGTAGTTATTATTATGAAGCATCGGCCAGGCCGCTTTCACTTCGTGGAAAACTCGCATCTAAAAATCTAACGATAACCGAAACGAATCATGATGCCGTTAAAACCGGTTCATTCAATGGCAGACTAACCGCTCCCAATCGTTTCGAGGGCACCTGGAAAAACAGCACCGGCAAGAAATCCTCTCCATTCCAGCTAAAACGCGTTGCAGCATACAACGCCAAAGTAACAAGTGCAACAAAGGCTTCTGCCCGAGATATATTGCCAACATTTCTTAAAAGCTCAAAGGCGTTAAGTGCATTAAATTCGCAACTTGCTGAAAGCGCTCAGCAACGCAGTAGCGAGTTCATAAAAAATGGCGAAGAGTTTGCCATGGAGAGCAAGGCGGGCAGAGCTGGTTGGGAAATAACCCAGAATTGCAAAATCACTTACTATTCCGAGAATCTCATCAGCCTAATGACCAGCGTTTATGAATACAGCGGTGGGGCACACGGAAATACCGCTTACGCAACGCAAACATTCGATGTCTCCGGCTCACAGCCCAAACAGCTCGGGTTGGCAGAACTATTTAATGGGGATTCAGATTATGTAAGCGTTTTGTCCAACCTTGTTGTTGAAGAGCTAAGAAAGCAGAATGCCCCGGAAGTCGTTAACGGCAGGATTACATCCTTCGGAGAAGAAGATCTTCAAAGTTTCTTTCTTACCAGCAAATCGATAAAATTCGCTTTTGAGCCTTATGCAGTGGGCCCATATGCAGCAGGAAGCTACTTTGCAGAAGTTCCTTATTCCAAGCTTACAGCCATCATTGGAAACGGAAGTCCGCTTACCTCAACGAAATAAGCAAAATCTAGGTTATCTTTAGATAGTTCTTCCCATCCAAAGGTCGCACTTCACCAATTTTAGCAGTAAATGGATAGCCGGCATCTACAAGTTGTCCGACAGCATCATCAGCCTCTGACTCCGGCAATGCGACAAGCAATCCACCACTCGTTTGCGGATCATACATAATTTCTTTATGCCAATACGGCAATTCTTTTTCAAAGCTTAGAGAATTTTGAACCAGCTCTTCATTCAATCGGTTCACGCCGGTGGTCATTCCCTTCTCATACATTTTCAGGGCAGAGTCCATCAGCGGCAGGTTTTCTATATCAATCACCAACGACACGTTCGAACCTTCAGCCATCTCAAGGCCGTGTCCGCTCAGGCCAAATCCGGTGACATCCGTTGCGGCATGAACCGTAAAACTCTGCAATACTTCAGCGGCTTTACGGTTTAACTGAGTAACGCTTTCCAGACAGCCTTTCATAGCCACATCGCTTACCCAACTCTTCAGATTTGCATTAAAGAGCACACCGCTCCCCAGAGCCTTGGTGAGAACTAATGCATCCCCGGGTTTTGCTCCAACATTGCGCCAGAACTTATCCGGATGCACCAGCCCCGTAACGGATAAACCAAACTTCGGTTCCTCGTCTTCCGTGGTATGTCCACCGGCCAAAACCGCACCAGCTTCAGTAATCTTGCTAAGCGCCCCTTCGACAATACCGTGCAGCACCTCAGGACCCAGCTTATTCGATGGAAAGCCGATCAGGTTCAGTGCTGAAATCGGCCTGCCGCCCATCGCATAAATATCGCTGATGGCATTCGCAGCACCAATCTGCCCAAAGAGGAAAGGATCGTCCACAGGAGGCGTAATAAAATCCGCCGTAGAAACGATCGCCGTATTCTCATCCAGTTTATAAACAGCCGCATCATCGCTGGTTTCGAAACCGACCAGCAAATTTCCATCTTCTTTCTGCGGCAGCTTGGCTAACAGTTCTCCCAGTCCGACCGGACTGATCTTAGCTGCTCAACCGCAGGTTTTTGCGAGACTGGTGAGCGTATGTTTACGCTTGAAATTTAAAATAGACACGTTGTCTTCCGAATTATTGATTGTGAATAACGCAAAATCGGTTTACTATTTAGCTAGCTTGAATAATAGAGTGTTCTGATTAATAAAAGCAACTCCTAGTTTGAAAGCCTCCATTATGGAATACTTTGAGAACGAAGAAAACGTACGCGCCTATATACAAATGTGCGAAGGGTATGACGGGAAGGAACTTGTAGACCAGTTGAGGAATTATTTAGCGAATGGAGCCTCCGTTTTAGAACTTGGTATGGGACCGGGAACAGATCTCGACCTTCTTGCAAATCATTATGATGTAACCGGCTCAGACTATTCTAATGTGTTTCTCTCATTGTATCACAAGAAAAATCCGAAGGCAAAACTTCTACAGCTTGATGCTGTTTCAATAGCCACGGAACAAACGTTTGATGCGATCTACTCCAATAAAGTGCTACATCATTTATCTCAGGAAGAGCTACAGAGTTCTATTCAACAGCAATACGCCCGTTTGAATAAGCATGGTATAGTATTGCATACCTTCTGGCATGGAGATAAAACAGAGACCATTAAGGGGATGCTGTTTAACTACTACACTGAAGTGCAGCTATCTAAAATCTTTGAACCGTTATTTAAAATCCTGCAGATTGAGCGCTATACTGAACTGGAAGAGCAGGATTCAACCGTACTGATAGCAAAGAAGGAATCTATAAAGTGATAAGAGAAAAAATAGATCAGGCTTATTCGATTCTTGAGGAATTAGATATTGATTGCTGGCTAACGTTTATTCGGGAAACAACCGTGACACCGGATCCGATACAGCCCTATGTGATTGGTGCGGACGTTACCTGGGAATCGGCCTTTATTCTCACCGCTTCGGGACAAAGTATAGCTATTGTCGGCAGCCTGGATGCAGGTGAACTGCAGGAGCAGGGTAATTTTTCACAAATCATCACCTATCTCAAAGGAATTCGCCAGCCTTTGCTGGAAGCCCTGCTTCAGCTGAATCCCAACAAAATAGCGCTAAATTATTCGGACAGCATTCCCTCAGCAGACGGGCTAACCTACGGCATGCGGCAAAAGCTGGACAGCTATTTTCATGAGACTGATTTGGCAGATCGAATCGTCAGTGCCGAGCCGATCATAACCCGCCTGCGTGGACGCAAAACTGCTGCAGAACTCGCTTCAATGAAGCAGGCTATTGCAGAGACGCTGGATATTTTTGCCGTAGCGGCTAAGGTAATTAAACCGGGAAAGACCGAGCAGGACATCGCCGGGATTGTGCAGGCGGAAATGGATGATGCCGGCTTGGAACCTGCCTGGAGCAGAGCCATGTGCCCGGCAGTTTTTACCGGTCCCGATACCGCCGGAGCCCATGCCGCCCCCACAGCGAGAGAGATAAAAGCCGGCCATATTCTGAACATGGATTTTGGCGTAAAAGTGAACGGTTACTGTGCAGATCTACAGCGCAGCTGGTATATTCGCCATGAAGGGGAAAAAACAGCACCGGATGAGGTGCTAAACGGATTTAAGACGCTGATTGACGCAATTACAATTGCTGCGGAGGCTATACGCCCCGGCGTTATCGGCAAAGACATCGATGCTATGGTACGCACTCATCTGGCTAAAAACGGGTATGAACCTTATCCGCATGGCCTGGGACATCAGCTGGGACGCGTAGCGCATGACGGTGGTGCCTTGCTGGGCCCGGACTGGGAACGCTATGGCAACACGCCATTTATTCCATTGGAAGCCGGTCAGGTCTTTACCATCGAGCCACGGCTAACGGTTAATGGGCATGGCGTGGTTACCATTGAGGAAGAAGTGCTGATCACTGAAAGCGGCGTTGAATTTTTGTCTCCGCGTCAGCTGGATATCTGGCTACTATAGGAAATGCTATGTGGAAGCTCACCTACCTAACCTGGAAAATACGCTGGAAGAACTTCCTGCAGCGACTTCGCGGCAAAACCCGGTCTTTTAACGAAGATATTTCCTTCTGGGTCTTAGCCTTCAGCACGTTATATCGAATCGTAAAGTACGCCTTACTGCTTACTCTCCCCTTTATTATCCTGATACGCGGAGCTGTCTACTTCTACGAAGCCTGGCACTTCCCAAGCTGGATAGCACTGCTTGGTGGCGTCGCATTATCGGCTCTGTTACTGTTTATTTACCTCACCTGGATTTACGGCAGCATATCCGGTAAGATCGGTTCGCAGTCGGCACTTACCACCCGCTTTGTTATCGTGCTGCTTTTTGTAATGGGTTATGCTCTGAACGGCTTGCTCTTTCTGGCGGATGGCAATGCCAAGCATCCTGAGGTGAAAGAAGAATACAGTAGCTTACATCCTATTCTGCGACTGGGCATCGGCACGATTGTCTTTTTTGATGAGGGTTTGGTGATTACCGATGCCAATCGACGACCGGAGGATTATAAAAAGATGGGCTTGCCCACCAAGTCGCGGTCCCTGCATTTTATACAGAGCAGTGGTTATTCGCACGCAATTGATATACGCGTCAATGACCGCAGCTTTCTACGTAACGCCATTACCAAGGGCTACTTTAATCTGATGGGGTTTAATACGCTGCGCCATGGCGGCACGGCAGATCACCTGCATGTGTCATTGTCTAGCAAGGATATTCCGGGGGGAATTTAGATGCAGAGCACAGAGCAAAGAACACAGAGCAAAGAACACAGAGACGGTGAGAAACAGGCAGTTTGGCAGATAATGATGAGGAACAGTTAGTACATTCACCATTCACATTTGTTACCATTCACTTGTAAATTGCCCGATGCCCGATGCCCGATGCCCGATGCCCGATGCAAGCCTGTCCTGAGCGTAGGCGTAGGAATGCCCGATCACCGATGCCCGAACTCTGAACTCTGAACTCTGAACTTAATTCAACCGCACTTCTTTCGACCGAAAAGGATTATAAAAGTCGTAGTTAACCTCACCTTCTTCATCCGTGAAGCCAAGCGTAAACTGGCTAAGTCCCTTCTTGGTAGTTTTAAGCAGGAAGCCAAAATCGTTCTGCAGATCGCCATACAGCCTGTCGCATTCCTCGTTAAACGATACTTCGTGCTTTTTTTCGGTCGGGAGCTCAACTTCAATGTAAAACGGCTGATCCCAAATCATATCGGCATACGGTAGCTTAAAGGAGATGAAAACTTCATAGACAAAAGTTATTCGGCTAACGTTATAAGGTGGAGGAGGAGTACTCCGTTGATAACCGATCACTGCAGGATAAGCAATAGGATGAAGTGTATCTACACAGGTAACTTCTATCGTTTCTATTGTCATCGGATAGACCGACGAGAGTTGGGGATTTGTCAGATGCTCCGTACGCTTCATGCTAGTGCATGAGCATATTAATAAAAGCAATATACAAATCATCAGGCGCATAGTGTCTCCCACACTTTTACAAAGTTCCCATTTTATCTACTGAGTAATTACTCCAAGCGAGCTATTTTTGATCGAAACGGATTATCAAAATCATATGCAAACTCGCCCGTATCATTCAAAAAGCCCAGCGTGGCCTTTGCAGCACCCTTTTCAGTAGTAAAAACTTCAATTATAAGTTTATCTCCAAAAGCATTAGAAGAATATACATCATCATCTTGGGATGTACATTCAAATGTGTTGCCATCCGGTAGCTCGATAAGCAGCGAAAACGGCTCATCCCTGCCTCTTTTCGGATCGGTAAACTGCAGTGAAAAATAGACATTGAAAACAAATCCTTTAATGGGTCCAGGTGCCGGTCGTTCAGGGTAAGGTCGATAGTTACGCCTGGAGGCCTCCCGAAGTGTATCAACGCAAACTGCCTCTATCTTTTGAATTGTCATCGGGTAAAAAGACGAGAGTTGGGGATTTGTCAGATGCTCCGTGCGCTTTATGCTGGTGCAAGATGCGCTCAAGCAGAGCCAGAATAAAAGATATGCGCCCGCGAAAATATAACGCTGCATTTTCATCCTTATGTCTTAGATGTGGGGAGGCATTAGAAACATATACCCGCGAAGACTAAATTATCAAGGATAAAACCGTCTTTCTCGTTCCTATAGACGCATGTCGTTCTACGATTATTCAACCGCTCGCACCCGGATGCCCCCTGTTTCCGATCACCCACGACTAAAGTCATGGGCTCGGTTTCGCAAACGTTCCATATTTCCCAATGCCCGGTGTGAGCCTGTCCTGAGCGTAGGCAAAGGAATGCCCGATCACCGATCACCGATGCCTGATGCCCGAACACTGAACTCTGAACTTAATTTAGGCGCACCTCTTTCGACCGAAAGGGATTATAAAAGTCGTAATGCACCTCACCTTCTTCATCCATGAAGCCGAGTGTGAACTGGCTAGGTCCCCTCTGGGTAGTTTTAAGCAGGAAACCAAAATCGTTCTGCAAATCTCCGTAAAGCCTATCGCATTCTTCGTTAAACGCTACCTTACGTCTTTTACCGGTTGGTAGATCAACCTCAAGATAAAACGGCTGGTCCCAAATCATGTCGGCATAGGGTAGCTTTACAGAGATGAACACTTCATACACTTAGGTTGGGCCAGATATAAGACGTCGTCCATCACGGGTAGTATAATAGCCCTCATTTTCAGACGAGAGCGTATCAATACAAACCGCTTCTATTGTTTGTATCGTCATCGGATAGAAAGAGGAGAGTTGCGGATTGGTCAGGTGCTCCGTGCGCTTTATGCTGGTGCAAGATGCGCTCAAGCAGAGCCAGAATAAAAGAAATGTGCCCGCGAAAATATAACGCTGCATCGCCATCCTTATATTTTTTGGGGGAGGTGGATAAATATAAACGTATGAATACAAAACAATCAAGGGAAAACGACACACATGTCGCCCGATCGCCCAACCTCCCGCTCCAGAATGACCCACAGATCGTATTTCTGGGACGACACGCAGGTCGTCCCCTGCGTTATTCGATCACCTTCTCACGACATATCTGCCAGCACCTCGACAAGCTCGGTGTGACAAAATCGATGCCCGATGCGAGCCTGTCCTGAGCGTAGCCGAAGGAATGCCCGATCACCGATGCCCGATCACCGTCTGTAACGAATCCAGCACGGCCAGTGTCTTCTGAGAATCTTCCAACCGTCCGAGCCTCCTCTGATCTTCTGCTAGTATTTTCAAATTACCCAGCACATATCGATGCGTTTCTCCAAAGTGTTGCCTGCCTATTTTTGTTGCCCGCGTACGTAATTCAATGGCACGCTCAAACTCTCCTTTTCTAGCATGCGTAGTCGCCAGATAGTTCAGCACTGAACGAAGCTTGGGATGCGTTTCACTATAAATCTTCTCACGGATTTCCAGTGACTCTTCAAGATGGCTTTTCGCTTCATGATACTTTTCCAGCTTTAAATATAATCTTCCGGCGCTACTCAGTACTGAAGCTGTATTAGGATGATCTTCCCCAAACTGCTGCCTTACAATTGGAATAAGATCTGAAAAAATTGACTCGGCTTCCTCAAGGTTACCTGTTTTACGATACAGAATTGCAAGTTGGTTAAGGCTGGTTAATGTCTGGACGGTATCCTGCTCCTGCTGCCCCATTTTTAACGCTTCTTCCATATAGGGTATCGCTTCTTCGTCTTTTCCCAAGCGACGCTTCATAACCCCCAAATCATTCAGAATCGCGCTATGCTGCTGAATACGATAGTCATCCCGGCTTTCATCCTCAGCAGTCTGTAATGCCAAAGTTAAAAGAGATTCTGCAGCGGCATTATTCTCATTGTGCGACATCGCCTCAGCGAGAGCACGACGGCTTTCGATAAATTCAAGGCTATTTTCGCTAAAGGCTTTCTCTGCCAGCTCCATTCCTTTCTGCTGAAACTCCAATTCTAAATCCCTAAAACCCAAACGGTAATACACCCGGCCTATCGTACGCATCAATAATGCTTGTTCCCCAGGCTGGCTATTTAAATCAGTCTCAATCCGGCGCGCACCAATATCCACCAGTTCCTTAGCGCTAATTTCAGTGGTCAAATTCCCCCTCAGGTCTTTGTAATTGAAAAGCCCCTGAAAGAAATCATTAAGCGATTCGGCTCGCTGGAGTTGGGCAAAAGCCTCCTGGCGTTCCGCTTTAAGCTGAACAGTATAAAAGGCGACAACAGTTGAAATTGCCAGCACAGTCAACAGCAAAAGCGTCATTGAAAGTGCATTACGCTGCAAAAATTTTCTTAGTAGATAACCTGCACTCTTCGGTTTCGCTGAAACCGCCAATCCATTTTTATATCGTCGTAGGTCCTCAGAAAAAGCCTCAACAGAGGCATACCGATCGTCCGGGTTCTTCTCCAATGCCTTCAGGCAAATTCTATCCAGGTCGTCAGAAATGTGTTTGTTTAACAGGGAAGGCCTTTGCGGTATTATCTGCTCTACAGCTTTCAGCGCCTGTAGCCCGGGTTTATCTGAAAGATTATAAGGGGGATTACCGGTAAGTAGCTCGTATAAAACAACGCCAAGCGAATACACATCAGTTGATGTGGTTAAGACTTCACCCGAAACCTGTTCCGGACTTGAGTATGCTGGGGAGAATGCATGTGTCTCTTTAGATGCGATATCCGACTGTTCTGACAATTGCGCCAAACCAAAGTCCAGTAGTTTGACATGCCCGTCTTTATCCACCTGGATATGCTCCGGCTTTAAATCGCTGTGGACAACCAGCTTTCGATGAGCATATTTCACGGCTTCACAGGCTTCGCGAAATAGATCCAGCCGCTTTGTAAGCGAAAGTTCATTTTGCCGGGCGTAGTCTGTAATTGGGCTGCCATCGACATACTCCATCACGTAGTAATGACGACTGTCCTTATCACTACCGCCATCCAATAGTCGGGCAATTCCGGGATGATTTAAACCGGCAAGAATCTGTCGCTCGCGGACAAAGCGTACCATCCCCTGCCCGGTGAGCCTGAAGGTTTGAATCACCTTAATGGCAACTGTTTGCTGAAAGCCTCCACCAGACCTCTCTGCCAGCCATACCTCTCCTGAGCCACCACGCCCCAGGAGCTCAAGCAGCGTATACGAACCGATTTGTTGACCCGTTTGATATGGCATATTGCAATACCTTCAAGGGTTAAGGTTGGTAAGGATTTAATAGACTCTAATACAAAAAGAAAGATACGGTGGTAGAAAGCAAGTTAGAAATTCAGGTAGACCTTTATCAATTTTAATAGAACTAGATCATTCACCGTTGATTTCAGCTAAGGCGGACTTAAATTTTTGAGCCTCTTCAGGTAAATTCAATTGCTCGTAAAGCAGAGAGATATATTTGTAAAGCGCCGCTCTTCTTTTCTTCAGTTTCCCGGGGTTCTTATTTACCAAATCAAGACATTCCATGAAGTAGCGTTCCGCTTTTTCTTGACGATTTCGATCCTGTAAGAATCTGGCAAGAGAGTAAACATAAATATATTTGCTTTGATTATCTTTAGGCAGGATGCGATGAACAATATCAAGCGCCTTGCGATAATGCAGCTCCGCCGTTTCAAACTCCTTTTTCTTGCGATGATAATGTGCAATGGTTCTCTCCAGTCTTGCTGTACGAATATGATCCGGGCCATAGGTCGCGCGGGTAATTTCATCAAGCTCTGTTAAAACTTCCTCAGCTTCCCCAAAACGCTTGAGGTTAGAGAAATGTTTTGCTAAACGTCCCAGGTTATCGACAACATAGGGATGTTTTATGCCGTGAAATTCCTTACTGATTTTAATTGCCCTTTCGTACAACTCTATTGTTTTTTCAGCCTCACCTTCCTCGCGATAAAAACCAGCCAGGTTACTTAGTGCAAGGCTGAGCCCCGGATGATTATCACCATAATTTTTTTCTCTGCGGGCGAGAGACTCCTCATACAATTTCCTGGCCTCATCCCGCCTTCCGGAACGGCGATAAAGCGCAGCCAGATTATTCAGCGCTATTGGAATAGAGGGATGCTGATTGCGATAAAACTCTTTTGCCATCGGGATGAGCTTGAGATATATCTCCTCGGCTTCTTTAATACGACCGGTACGATTATAACTGGTTGCCAAATTATTCATCGCACTCAACTTCGTATCGGTATCACCAATTTCCACAGCTAATTTGTAAGCTTCCTCATACAGTTCCAGCGCTTCGTCTATCTTACTAAGGCGTCGCTTTATTTTACCGGTACGTCCAAGGATATTACTATGTGCCTTAGGGCTATATTTAGGATGGGTCTTATCACTGGCGAGCGGCAAAACAAGTGCCATTAGCGATTCTGCAACCTCATAGTTACCGGTGTAATAAAGCGCATCTGCTAATAAATTACGACTCATGGCTACTTCGACACTGTTTTCCGGGTACTGTTGAAGAGCCAGCTCCAATCCGTTCTTTTGCAGTTCCTTTGCAGGATGAAGCATACCGAGCCGCTGGTAAACTTTTCCAATTGTTCGAATCAGTACAACCTGCTCTTTAGGCTGATCTCTCAGCTCACCCTCAATACGCCTGGCACCGGCATCAACCAGTTCCTGGGCCGTGATTTCAATCGGATAATTTCCTCGCCTGTCGTCTACCGCAAAAAGCTGCTGAAAGAAACGGTTCAACGACTCCGCTTTCTGAAGCTCCTGGAATGCCGTTTCGCGTTCTTCCTGTAGCCGCAGGGTATAAAATCCGGTTGTGATAAGAATGCCCAGCAATGCCAAAGTAGCTAATAAGACAGCCGGAAAATTACGGACAACAAATTTACGCAGGCGGTAAGTCGTACTTTTAGCCTTCACGCCGATCGGTAAACCGCCCATGTAGCATCTTAAATCCTCTGCCAGTGCCTGCACGGATTCATAGCGCTCATCAGATGATTTTTCCAGAGCCTTCAGACAAATCAGATCGAGTTCTTTAGAAATTCTCTCAGCGGCTTTTTCGTTGATACAAGAGGATGGAGAAACCGGTTGGCTTTCACTAACGATTTTTAGTGCCTGGATTGTAGACTTTCCGTCAAGCTCAAAAGGATGTTGAGAAGAAAGCAGTTCGTAGAGGATTACCCCAAGCGAGTAAACATCAGTAGAAGTGGTAAGCACTTCCCCGGCAATTTGCTCCGGGCTGGCATAAGCTGGTGTTAGCAAAGGAGAATGAACAGTAGCGGAGGATTGCTGCCCTTCCAGACGAGCAAGACCGAAATCCAACAGTTTCACCTGTCCCTCGGCATTAACCAGAATGTGCTCGGGTTTCAGGTCGCTGTGAATTACCAGCTTCCGATGCGCATACATCACTGCTTCACAGGCTTCACAGAACAGGCTTAGCTTATCGGATATGGGTAAGTTCTTCTGCCGGCAATAATCAACAAGTGAAACGCCTTCAACATATTCCATTACGTAATAGGGCTGGCCATCTTTGCTGATGCCCCCATCCAATAACCGTGCAATGCCCGGATGGTTTAACCCGGCAAGAATCTGCCTCTCACGGGCAAAGCGCCTCATCCCATCAGAGGATTGCTGAAATGCCCGCAGTAGCTTAATAGCAACCCGCTGCTGGAAATCGGCATTGGCTCTCTCAGCAAGCCACACCTCTCCCATGCCGCCACTTCCCAATGGCTCCAGTAAGTTGTATGCACCAATATGTTGACCGGACTGAAAAGACATTTTACACACCACAAAATTATAGCTGCGTAAAAAGTAGAGGTTTAATAAAACATCTAGCGTGATGTATGCAGGGTGAATTTAGTTACGGAAATTCTATTTCGGCCAAATAACTTCATCATCGTCGCCATATTCCGGGAAAATGGTAATGGAGTCTACCTTACCTTCACATACCCAAAACGATATACCATATTTCTCTGAAAAGTAGTCTTTCGAATCGAGATCTTCAAAATCATCCTCCAGGGTCAGATCATCAAACCCGCGGTTTGATGCATTGCCTACGAAGACCGCTTCATCTTCACCAATTATAGCATTTCCCAGAACTTTATAATTCGGAGTAAAGAACGTTATCGTACCTAGTCTGAAATCATCCTCTGAATAAAAAGTTAAATCGACACCCGGTTTCGCATATCTTAAAGTGATGTCGTTGCTACCGTCATCAAACTGCTCTGTCTCACGTTGCGCAGCCGGTCCCAGTATTGATACGACTTCATCCTCGGACATACCAAATTTAATATCTGCAAATCCGACAAAAGGTATTATTTCCATATATCATGATCTCCAATAAGTCTAAATATCTCATTCATTGTTCAACAAAATATAGTATCAGATAGACGAATAAAAGTTAAGTTTCGCTGATTGTAACCTGGTAGCTAAAATAGCTTTTATCTCATCAAACTCATCCATTTCTTCGGGGATCATCATTGTTTCGGTAAGATTATATAAAAAAGAATCACTTGTTCTAAGCCTCAAATTCCCATATTTGTAATCCACTGATTTAATATCCTCAAACTCCATCTGCCGATTACTCAGTTGCTTCGCTATAAACTCTATATTACCTCTATTAAAGAAGTTGACTCTCGGATCACTCGAGACATTGCATTCAGCTTTAATAGAGTGTTCATCTATTGTAATACGGAAATTCTCAATACACACTCGAAATGCCTTTTTTATAGGAATCGATACAAGTTTGGTTATACCCCATACTACAAAAGTAACCGGGAGACAAATCGTAAAATAAAGAAGCGCTAATTCACTAAATTCTACTTCCATATTAGCACTGAAAAATATTGTAAATAGCAGACTCATCAACATACTTACCAGGATGGATAAAAGCTCACCTGATCTCATCGGACTTGTCCTTCTCTGATAAAACGCCTCTATATTTTCAGTTATCCGATATACCTTCATGAACTCGATTTGCTTTGAAGTTTTGCTTCTAAAATACTTTTTACTTCTTCAAAACCATCAATTTCCTGAGGAATTCGCAACGTTTTAAAAAGTCCCCGTGACAGACTTTCCGTTGAACGCACATAGAGGTATTTCTTCTTAAATTTGACAGATTTTAACGTATCGAGCTTTAACTTAGAATTTAATCCGCTACCTGGCGATTCAATTATTCTGGCATGGTATTTATTTATAAAGTTAATTCCTGACTCATTTAATATCCTACATTCAATCTCTATAAATGAATCATCTAATCGAACAATTAATTTTCTAGCAACGATTCGCTTAACTTGCTTTTGAGTATAGTATATGCCAAACATCAATCCGCTGGTAAGAGCTACAATAACCGAATCCAAAAGAAAGTGCATAGATGTGAATTCAATTGACTCATTGACAGAAGTCCTCATCATTAACCAGCATATCCAATATCCGTATGGGATAGATAGTACACAGCAAATCAACATAAAGCGAGTGGCTCTCCGAACATATTCATCAGCTTTTGAGGTAATCCGGTATTCATTCATAATCAGAGTTCCTAATTACATAAATCGGTTTTTTGCTTATTTCCGGCTATAGAATAAATGTCTGAAAAGTCTTTCACTTATCCGGCGGATAGGATTCCCGGCTGGCTATACCAATATATTCAACCTAAAATTCAATTGCTGCCGATCTGCTGAAGCTTTCACTTTCCCCCAGCTCCACATAGCCGAGCTGGTTGGTAAGCAGCAGAGTATTGCCTATTGTAACATCGGGGATGTTTCCATGGCTGTGACCGTAAATCCAGTAGTCGGCAAATCCGGCTTCGATCTCTTTGGTCAAATCGACACAGAACGCTTCGGTTAGCGGGCTACCAACGTATTTCTCTTCAATGCATTGCGGACTCGGCAAATGGTGGGTAACGACAACTGTCTTCTTAGCAGATTTTTTTTGCAGCTCGGGCAGTAGAAAATCCATGCTTGCTTTATAAAATTCGTTGAACACATCAATCGAGAGCTTATCATTGTTGTAACGTATTAAGCGAAAATCATTGATGGATTCCCTTATCACGTCCGGCTCTTTCTCGATAAGAGACCAGAGTGATGTAAAGATCAATCGACTATCCGGATGTTCAACGACAGCATTGTTCAACAAGGTGACATTCTCTCGAATCTCTTCCCGGTAATTCTGCTTCAGACACATTCCGGAATCGTAACCGCCATAAAACTCGTGGTTACCCGGAATAACGTAAACCTGCTCGAAATCTTCCGATACCTGATCCCAAAACGGATTCTCGCTAAATTTATCGCCTAAATAAGCCACATCTCCGGCAATCACCAGGATTTCACCGAATGGTATTAGCGGATTGTTTTTCATGTGGGAAGCATTTTGAGGGAATTCCAGGTGTAGATCAGAGCAGTATTGAATACGCATATTTATCTCATATTTTTTAGAATGCTATATAATTTATTTGGGTGTTTCTTTAAATATTGTCTCAAATGCATTATAAACAGCTTGATGCAATATGTCTCCGTGCTCAAACTTCTCAAAGTATTCATAATGGATTTTCATTGCGTCAGGGTCAGAAGATTTTAACTTTTCAAATAGCTCGCTAGCCACTCTTTCCATAATAGCACCTTCTTTTCCTCCTGCTATATAAACAGTCATATTTTCCGGCAATGCAGGTAAGTTTCGTTTCAACAGCGATTCATTATCCCACCAAAGGCTTGGACTTACAATAATATAGTTCGCAAACAAGTTCGGTCTCGTATAAAGGATTTCGCTTGCAAGCAAACCACCAAGCGACTGCCCTATAAGCGTTTGTTTTCCATTTGTTTTATATTCCCGATTCATTAGCGGCTGCAGCTCCTCAACAAGAAATCTAATAAACTTTGCAGAACCGCCAGAGGTAGGGAAATCTGATTTCAGAGTTTTATCCGAAGTTGGAAACGTAAAATCACGCCTTCTGTCGACATTCGCAATTCCTACAACGATTGTTTCTTCAATCAGATTTATCCAGGAGAACGACCCAAATTGAACGAGTCCGGATATATGTATAAAGTCTTCATCAATTGAGCCATCCAGTAAATAAATTACAGGATATGATTTAGCTGAATCAGCAGAATAAGCATGGGGGAGGTAAACATTTATAAAACGATTTTCATCCAAAACAATCGATCGAAATTCGATCGTTTCTCCGATGATCAGCGGCCTTTTCTTTAATTCGATATTCTCAGTCTGTGCCGAGCCTACAGCTGACAGGAATATGCACACCGTAAAAACAAGCAATGAGAGTCTTACTACCATTCAGCTGCCCTTGAAATAATTAGGATACTTTATTCCCGATATCCTTCTGCCTGTAGATGGAACAGCTCGGCATACAGCTGTTCATTATCCAATAACTCCTGATGAGTACCGTTCTCTAGAATATGTCCGTCATCCAATACAATAATTCGGTCGGCCATGCGCACGGTTGAAAAACGATGCGAAATGATGATGCTGGTGCGCCCTTTCGTTAATCCGATAAAGCGCTGAAACACTTCATATTCGGCACGCGCATCCAGTGCAGATGTCGGTTCGTCCAGGATAATAATCGGCGCATCCGACATGTAGGCGCGGGCAATTGCCAGCTTCTGCCACTGTCCACCGGAAAGTTCGGTACCGTTTTTAAAGCGCTTACCGAGTGGTTGCTCATACCCTAAGGGCAAAGAGTTGATCACTTCATCAGCCATGCTGCTGATGGCAGAACGCTGAATTTTGCTTTGATCTTCCACTGCCTCAATATGTCCGACACCAATATTTACCCTAGCTGAGAGATAATAGCGGACAAAATCCTGAAAAATCGCACCGAATAGTCGTTGATACTCTGCTTTATCATAATGCCGGATATCGACACCGTCAAGTAAAATCGCACCTTCAGTTGGTTCATACAGCCGTAACATCAATTTTATCAGCGTTGTTTTACCGGCTCCATTCTCCCCCACGAAGGCAAGTTTCTCTCCGGCATTCAGCCTGAAGGAAATATGTTGAAGCACATAACCGTCGGACTTTGGATACTTGAAGCTTACATTTTGAAATTCGATTCCCTGAAGAATTCGGTTCGGTGTTTTCAACAGCTTAAAACCGGTTGGCTGTTCAAATTCCATATCAATAAAATCAAAATAATCCTGCAGATACATCGCGCTTTCGGTTATGCGGGTAAAGCGGGCAAATATAGACTGCAATCTACCACGTAAGCGACTAAAAGAACCCGCGAGGAAGGTCAACTCGCCTAAAGATACCTCGCCGGCAACGGTGCGCAAAACAATCAGCACATAAGCTCCATAATAAGCAATGTCGCCCAGTACGTGAAATGTTCCACCCCAGAGCGTGCGTTTAACAGACAGTTTCCGTACCGCCAAATAGTAGTTATGCGCAAGCGTTCGGAAGGTGCTGCTAATAAATTCTGCAAGCCCAAACAGCTTTACCTCCTTCGCTGTGGCATCGCTGGCACCGATCATCCGCATATAATCCAGCTCCCGGCGCTCAGGTGTCCAGCGGGTATGCAGCAGATAGCTGCTTCGGCTGAACTTCATTTCATTCAGGAATGAGGGGATTATAGCTGCAACCAGCAATAGTAATAACATCGGATAAAAATAAACCAGACCAGACACCAGTGAGATAATGGTAATGACGTCCTGAATCTGATACAGCACGTTTGAGAGCAGGACGGTCCTTCCACTCGTCTGACGACGTGCCCGCTCCAGCTTATCATAAAACTCGGCATCTTCAAGATATTGCAGATCAACTTTTGAGGTCTTCTGGATCAGTTCTACCGATGAGCTATTGGAATAGAGGGTACCAATCAAACTATCCGTCAAGCTGATTAAGCGGCCAAAAACATCGCTCAAAACTGCCAGACCAAATTCAATACCAATCAGCCAGTAAAGCTGCTGCAGGTCGGGTATTGCAACATTCATTTGCAATACGACTTCATCAATAATATCCTTGCCAATCCACAACATGGCGATCGGCAAAATGGATTTTACCAGGCGCAATGCGAGGTTGAGCAGAAATAGTTTCGGGCTGGATTGAAAAACAAGAGAGAAAAATCGGGGTAAAAATCGTAGCGAAGCAAGCTGTCCGGGATTTGCTTGAGGATTGTTTTTATCATAATTCTTCGTTTGAATAAACGGTACTCCTTCCGATAAGATTTAACATCTGATTAACTGAAAAGAGGCTTAATCAGCTTTCTTTTCTCAAAGATCACCTCGCTTACCACAGGGCGAATTAATCGAATGGTAGCAGGTCCGGTTCGAGATAACGTTCCCTGGCAGCAGGCGAATTATAGATATCCATCTTATAATGAAACGCCATCAGGTCCTTAAAGCTATGCTTCAATCGGGGGAATTCGACAATGAAATCTGCAAAGGTATCTGATTTTGACTTGTTTCGAAAGTGATGAACCGCCTTAATCGCCGCTACCGTTATGGTCGCATTATATTTATCCGGTGCTCCATGATGAGCGGCAAAACGGCGAATCTCCTTGCAAATCGTCCCGATCGCGGCTTCTTCTCCGTACAGCTTCAAGTGAACCCATGCAAGTCTTAGATGCGCCTCATGGGTAAACAGTGACGGATTAAGCGATAAATCTGAAAACTGTTTAATAAATTCAGCATCCGACAGGTTAAAATGACTATCCATGATAAAACCTCTTTCTGTTGTTATACGTTATTTTAACTCCAGCTCCGCTTTTACGCTGGATGCAGCCCCAAGCTCTTCAGACCGCTTCCCCGGTAGGCTACCAGCAAGATAAACAGCAAATTGCCCCTTCAGTAAAACCGAATCGCCCGCTTCATTAATGTGCTCCAGCATGTCCGTATCAATTGAAAACGAAACCATTTCTGACTGTCCTGATTCCAGCGAAACACGTTTGGTACCCTTCAGCGAATACAGCGGTGTTCTGACTTCAGCATTCAATCGTGAGATATACAGCTGAACCACTTCATCAGCAGCATGTTTACCAGAGTTCGTAATCTTGCAGCTTATCTCAACTGTTTTGCCTTTTTTAATGCTTTTTGACGACAGCTTTACATCCTCATACGAAAAAGAACTGTAACTCAGGCCAAATCCAAAGGGATACATCGGTTCGGCTTTCATATAGCGATAGGTTCGCCCAGCCAAGCTGTAGTCTTCATAGGGTGGAAGCTGTTCCAGAGATTTTGGAAAGGTCACAGGCAGTCTTCCGGATGGAACGGCATTACCGAAGATAATATCCGCAACCGCACTGCCGCCTTCCTGACCAGGATACCAGGCAAACAGTACTGCATCGGCCAGTTCATGTACCTCCGCCAGATTCATTGGGCAACCGCCGGTTACCACAGCAATAATAGGCTTTCCGTGATCGCCTTTTAGCTTTTTCAGATAATCAATCTGGTTTTGCGGAATATTATAATCCAGTCGATCGCCAAAATATGGAGAGGAAATAGATTCTCCTTCTTCACCTTCCAAATGGCGGGTCAGTCCCATCACCATAACCGTCGCATCAGAACCGGCCGCTTCTCCGGAAGACCAGTCTATTGGATTCACGTTTGGTCGATCCAGCGTGGTGCCCGGGCTGTAGTGAACCTGACTGGCTGGAGAAACCCGATCGACAATACCTTCCAAAAAGGTTACGATCCGTGGATTTACGCCGTAATAATTACCGAGTAGCGCATCAATGGAAGCGGCATTAGGCCCCACCACAAAATAGCGGTGCAGCGTATTCTTTAGCGGCAGCACACCGTTATTCTTTAGCATCACGACAGACTTAACCGCTGCTTCATACGCCAGTTGCCGATGTTCATCGCTATCAACGACATCAAAGGCAATCTTGTTGTAAGGGTTCATCTCAACAGGATCGAACATGCCCAGCTTAAAACGGGTTGCCATCAGCCTTGCAAGTTCCGTATCCAGCTTTTCCTCACTAACCAAACCTTTCTTTACTGCATCGGCCAGAACCTCATAGGTATTTCCGCAATTTAGGCTAATCCCGCTTTTTAATGCCAGTGCCGCAGCTTCTTCTTTTGTAGCGACTGTTTTATGCCCGTTTTCCGAGTAAAAATCAACCAGCGCCCAGCAATCGCTTAGTATATGACCTTTAAAACCCCACTTTTTTTGCAGTACTTCGGTGAGCAGGTAGTTACTGGCACAACAAGGCTCATCATTGGTGCGATTATAGGCGCACATAATAGATTCAACCCCGGCATCTACCAGTTCCTTAAATGCCGGTAGGTAGGTTTCATAGAGATCCTTCGGATTGGATTTAGCATTAAACTCATGTCTCAGCTTCTCCGGTCCGCTATGAACAGCAAAGTGCTTTCCGCAAGCGGCGGTTTTCATATAGCGCGGATGGTTTCCCTGTAATCCTTTCACAAAAGCCACGCCTAGTTGGCCTGTTAACCAGGGATCTTCCCCATATGTTTCCTGACCACGACCCCATCGCGGATCGCGGAAGATATTTACGTTCGGCGTCCAGAAAGTCAAACCGGCGAAACGGTTATAGTTCCCCGCAGCCTGAGCGGCATTGTATTTGGCTCGTGCCTCTGTCGAGACCGCAGTTGCAATCTGTTCCAGAAGCTCGGCATCAAAGGTCGCAGCCATGCCGATTGCCTGTGGAAAAACCGTCGCTTTACCGGAACGCCCGACACCATGTAGCGCCTCATTCCACCAGTCGTATGCGGGAATATTCAGACGAGGGATTGCCGGAGCATTCATAAGCATTTGCGCTGCTTTTTCTTCCAGAGTAAGACGAGAGATTAGATCCTTCACGCGTTTTTCAATCGGTTCATCCGGTTGTAAATAGAGCGGCTGTGCATTCATAAGTAGGGTCATAAGCAGGATACCAAGTATAATTCGATACATGGGTGGCTTTCTGTTGTAAGAAGAATGGAGTAAAATAATTACACCATAATATAAATTGCCTGGAAGAGATTACCTAGATTTGGAAGCAAATTAAGCCGAACAAATTGGGAATAATTTTCCTAAATCCCATTTTTATTGCGAATACTTATTCAGAGAGGTTATTGATACTTAGTAGCAATTAAGAACTCATCCGGTATTTCAATATGAAATCGATACTATATGCCTTGCTATTTTTATCTTCCGCTGTTTCGACTTGCCTTGCTTTCATATTGCAACAAGAGAGTATAGAACAAGTTGTGTTCATTCACCTCGGCATCATTTTATTAATAATGCCGTTTGCCATATACTATCGCGACTTTTCTCGTAAAGTCGATTCGGAAGAAATAAAGTCTTTTTATAAAGGTAGTAAAAAAGACGTACTCTTAAATGTAGTGCTGCACCCTATTCTATTCGCAACTAATATTTCGCCATTGATTTATGTATTTGCGAGGGATAACGATTTTACCATGTCGAATAGCATCGCAATATCTATCTTTGCGAGTTGTTACATAATCGCAATTTACGCGTTCTATATCAAACATGGCAGAGTGGTACTCTCTGGACAGGGTATAGATATTGATGGTAATTTATATCTTTGGAGCGACTTAATAAAAGCTGAAGTCGGCACTCAGAAGAGTGTTAAACTTACATTTCGTAAACATAGCCCATTTTCTAATACCGTTAGCAATTTATCCGATAAAGAACAATTTTTGGACGACTTAACACTCTATTTAAATGCACATAATATTGAATTGACCAAGAGTAATATTGACAAAGATTTGTTACCAGAAATAAAATTTCCTCATAAAGACATATTCTGGATAATCTTATTTGCAAATATACTACTAATTCTATCCAACAAAATTATTCCGTCTTTTCCTCTTTGGATTCCAGCATTTGTATTTATCATACTCATTGGCGGAGCATATGTCTTAGCCTTTAAACGCCGACAGCTGAATATTAAGACCGGAGAGATCAACCATTTCCAACTTCATTCACAGGAACTTGCCGGAGTCAATTGGCCTTTTATGACTTTTTTAGCAGTTACAGGTTGTGGAGTGTTATTAATTATTCGCTATGCGTTTTACGGTTCAGTCGGTGGCTTAGAACTAACAGAGCTTCAATTCACCTGTAGCACTCTTACTTTCTGTTGGATGATGATACATTGGCTATGGAACTTACAGTATACTGGAATAGAAATTGAAGAAAACTCTATTCGCATCCGTAATTCTCTTGTTTTCTCTTCAAGGATCAAAAAAATTGAAATATCTGAACTGGGAATCATCCAATTTTTTGGCGATGCAGCAAACCCAATAATTGTCAACCTACAACATGTTATAAAGCAGAAAGAGTTTACCTATGCTCTTTCGACGTTTATCCGAAAAAATCACATCGCAGTGAATCCGAATACTGAGGAAACAGAATCAGGTAATTCTAATTTAGCTCCTTTAGAAAACTGGTTTCAACTTAGCAGCACCCCTACCACACCAAAATCTTCTAATAAATAATTTCCCTTCATTAGTAGTTGAGAAGTCCAGGGTTAATGAAAGAACTCACTATATAAACTTTACTTTTTGTAAAATTTACTTGATATTTATCCAGGCTAAATATATTTTATGTCAACTTTACTTTACATTTAGAAAGGTGACATCATGAACAAGCAATTAAGTAAACCGACTAGCTGGTCTGAGCAAAATAAAAAGAACACTGCCAGGCTGGCCATGTGGACTGCCGCATGGACCCTCAGTATGGCACTGGCCACATTCGGCCCTACGTTCCTTTGGGGCGACAATTCCGCTCTTACAGTCATAGGGATTATCATTAACGCTGCAATCGGCGTAGGAATGATCGTGGCTAATAAGAATCAGATTAAGGGTCTGGATGAACTACAGCAAAAGATCCACCTCGAAGCGATGGCCATAGCCCTGGGAGTTGGCGTAGTATTTGGACTTAGCTATTCCCTGCTCGACATAACCAATATCATCAGCTTTGATGCGGAGATTGGTCATCTTGTTATGCTAATTAGTCTAACCTACCTGGTATTTCTGGCAAGGGGAAGGAAATCCTACCAATGAAAAACCGACTGAAGGTATTACGAGCCGAGCGTGACTGGACCCAGGCTGATCTTGCCGAGGCACTGGACGTATCCCGGCAGACAGTTAACGCCATCGAAAAGGGTAAGTTCGATCCCAGTTTACCGCTGGCATTCAAAATGGCACGGCTATTTAATATGGCCATTGAAGAGATATTTGAGGATGCGGAGAAGAGCTAGATGGTGGCTGGTGGCTGGTGGCTGGTGGCTGGTGGCTGGTGGCTGGTGGCTGGTGGCTGGTGGCTGGTAGAAATGTATTATGATGACCGTGCCAGCAAATGATTTTTCAAATAGGCGACCAATAGAGAAACCGGAAGCAACAAAAGCAGCAGCGGCCAAAACCAGCTGAAGAACGTATCCCAAATAAAGCTCCAGTTTGTCCCGGAAGAATCATGATAGATACTTCCGGGATTTTCTATCCAGTTCCAGAGTGCCATTAACGAAGCTACAAGGCCACTTATGCATATGGCAAAAAGAGAAGCAAATCTAAACGTTTTCATCAGAGACTTCCAACTTAAGTAGCCAGTGGTTTATCCTTATAAACATCAAAATCAAATTCTTCAAGGCTTATCTCGCGATAGCAAACAAATCCAATGATCTGAAAATATACGCTCATCGCAGTCTGAAGCAGTGGTCGCATATCCAGTAATTTTATTCCAATGGCTAGCATAATATAGAGCGTTGCAACGATACTTATAAAGACCATCTGTCTGGTAATTTTTGTGATTTGCCTGCGACGATCTTCACTCGTCTGATGCGGATCGAGCTTCTTACCGTAAATGTTCCAGGCAACAATTCCCACCATCAAGAGGTTCATAAAGGTAACACCAGCAATGTTCGCATATCCACCAAACCATGAATAACCGAACTGATTGACATAAATGATAAAGACAACAAAAGCCAGATAGACAGTTACCAAAGCTACGCCCATACCCGGTGAAATAAAATCTGCGATACTACGTGGCGCTAATTCGGCTTTGCGAACTCCCTTGGTGTTCTTCTCGCGCATCCGGCTGTAATAGTTAAATGATGCAAACTCCGCCAGAATCAACGGTATAAGCTGTATCATAAAATAGATAAAGACTACACCGACATAATCATCATTTGTGGGATCACCAATAAATATTGCCAAAAAGGACAGGCCAATCACCAGAGCTGCAGTATTTAATCGTTGAAAGTTAAGCAATCCCTTGCGATAGTATTCTATCGAGTCCGGATATAATTTGGGGTAAGTTGAAGGCGGGTATTTACTAAACACCTGCTCAATTCGCTGAACAACCCGTTTCGGTAAGTACCAGGACAGAAGAATTATCTGCCCTAAAAAAACGACTCCAAAAAGAATTTCATTTACCATTTTTTCCTCCCCTGAGGTTAGTATTGTTCATGGCATTTTTAAACGCAATGCGTATTTCGGAATCGGTAGCACCGGAATCTCGAAGCTCCCGAAGAAGAGAACTCAACTTTGATGCCAACCAATCATTCAAGTCTACCGTACTATTTTTTACGGCGTCCGGATGAATGACCGTCCCCCTGTAACCACGGGTCTGAATTACCGAATCCCTTTCGAGCAAACGATAGGATTTTGCAACCGTATTATTGTTCACCTCCAGATCCCGCGCAAGTTGGCGAATTGACGGCAACGCATCGCCGGGTTTCAGGTGACCTTGCTTAACGGCCTTTTTAATTTGCTCAATGATCTGAGCAAAGATTGGAACATCTGTTCCGATGTCGATTAGTATTTCCATATTGCACCAGTTGTATTATTCAAACGAATAGTACAACATAAAGTTGCAAATACAAGTAAAAATTTAGAAAAGGTTAAAAAAAGGTGGTTAACATAGCGAGTAGCTACCGTGGGTCAAGACCCACGGTACGGGATTAGCGAGCCAGCGTGAGCCAAGTCTCACGCTTAGTATTAATCTCCCAGGCAGGTTCCTACAAGGCGAGCAGTACGGATCCAATCGTGATCCTGCGGCACCATCTTTCGTTGGCCAACAACCTCCTGTAGTGGCACCAGAATACTTTCAGTGCCTCGTGCGGCGACCATCATGCCGAATTCGCCGTTGTGAATGGCTTCGGCACAGCGGGTGCCCAACCGGGTTGCCAACAGACGGTCTGCCGCTGATGGCGTTCCACCTCTCTGTACGTGTCCAAGGATGGTTACGCGGGATTCCAGTCCGGTCAGCTTTTCCAGTTCGGTTGATAAACGCAGCGTATGCCCTTTACTAAGCGCCTTGGCTTTGGCAAGTTTCTCTGCTGCAGCTGCTTTTGCTTCCTTACCTTTAGCAGCTTCTTTAGCTGCGCGGGCTTTTGCCATGACCTTTGCTTCACTTACGGAAAGTGCTCCCTCGGCAACAGCGACGATACTGAAGTTTTTACCGGCGCGCCGTCGATCGATGATCGCTTCAGCTACTTTTTTGGTATCGTACGGGATCTCAGGAATCAAAATCACATCAGCACCACCGGCCACCCCGGCGCCCAGCGTTAGCCAGCCGGCATTATGTCCCATTATCTCTACCACAATAATACGGTGGTGACTATGAGCAGTACTGTGCAGACGATCCACCGCATCAGTAGCGATACCCAGAGCGGTATCGAAGCCAAACGTCACATCGGTTGCAGCGACATCATTATCAATTGTCTTCGGTAAATTGATTACGTTCAGCCCCTTTTTATGCAGGCGAAAGGCATTTTTCAGAGTACCGCCTCCCCCCAGACAAACCAGCACGTCCAGATTATGCTTATGATACACGTCGACGATGGCATCCGTCATATCCATCACCTTACCACCTACCGGCATGCGATGCGGTTTATCCCGACTGGTGCCGAGTATCGTACCGCCGACTGTCAGAATTCCGGAGAGCGTATCGCGGCCCAGGCGCATGGTCCGGTTCTCCATCAATCCCCGAAAGCCATCACGGAACCCTATCACTTCCATACCCAATTGACCTCGCCCCGCTTTGCCGATAGCGCGGATTGCCGCATTTAAACCCGGTGTATCACCACCGGACGTCAGAATACCAACATATTTTGATGTCGCCATAATTTCCTCATGATATATGTATATAAATCAACCCCGTAATGTCGGAGTTGATACAATCTTCGGCATAAAAGACAGAAAAGTTATACAGGAAGGTGGGATTTATCCAGCTGCAAGCGCCTGCAAAATAATACCGCAGAACCAGGCAGCATAGGTACCCAGAGCATATCCCAATACAGCGAGCAGTACGCCTACCGGTGCCAGTGCCGGGTGGAATTCAGCCGCAACAATAGGTGCAGAAGCCGCACCACCAACATTCGCCTGGCTACCAACCGCCATGAAAAAGAACGGCGCCTTTATTAATTTTGCAACCAGTATCAATAAACCGGCATGAACAGACATCCAGATGAAGCCCAATGCAAATAAGCCTGGTCTTTCATAGATCGCGGTAATATCCATTTTCATACCGATGCTGGCTACCAGCACGTACAGAAAGAGACTCCCCATGCGTGAAGCTCCAACTCCTTCCAGCTCGCGCGCTTTGGTGAAGGATAGCAGGAGTCCGCCGGTGGTAGCGATAACGATTAGCCAGAAGAACGAGGACGTTAAGCTCATACGCTGAATTATCGGATAGTCCGCCTGCATGCTCTTCATCAGCGGAACGATAAACTCAGCACCCCAATGCCCAATCGCAGTAATCCCAAAACCGACCGCCGCAACGGTGGTCATATCTGTCAGAGTGGGAATTTTGGCAATGCTGGCACTATAGTCTTCGATTTTTCGTCGCACTTCTTCAATGGACGATACGTCTCCGCCAAGCCATTTGTCGATACGCTCACGGATCCCAACACCATAGAGCAAAATAGCTAACCAAACACTGGCGACCATAATGTCTACAGCCACCATTGTCGAGAAAAGATTGTCGTCCACAAGAAAAACCTCTTTCATGGCTGTCTGGTTAGCACCGCCCCCGATCCAGCTTCCGGCAACAGTGGTCATCCCGCGCCAGATCGCTTCCGGTCCATTCCCGGCATTTGCCTGAATCGCTGCAATACTCGCAGCGTCCATTCCTACAACCTCAGGAGCAATAAATGCCATTATCAGAAAAGCCAAGGGCCCACCTAGCAAAATCCCGACTGTCCCGGTAAGGAACATAATGATCGCCTTAGGTCCGAGATTCATAATTGCCTTCAGGTCGATGCTCAGCGTTAGCAACACCAAACAAGCGGGTAGAAGATATCTGGACGATACATAATACAGTTTCGAGACATCGCCGGATATCAGGCCGAGTGAATTAAAGACCGAGGGAATAAAATAACAGAGCAGCAAAGAAGGGACATAGCGATAAAAAGTGCGCCATTTTGGATTATCGCTATGAGACGTTTGGAAAACGAATGCCAGGATAACAAACAAAATTCCCAGCACAATGGCATCATTAGTGAAGACGGGTTGCATAATATGTCCTTGTATTGGATACGAAAAAGGCGGCTCAGACCACGTGTCCGAGCCGCCTTAAAGAATACGGCGGAGCAATAAATCTCGCAAGGTTAAAAATCTGACCTAGGCAACCTCATATCGATCGATTGCTTCTTCCATCACCTTAAAGCTGTAACGCATATCCAAAACCGGTTTCAACTTCATTAATAATGTATACATGCCAACGACAACCTTATTCAGGAAGACGAAGTGTTTTGATCCGCGCACTTCCTTAAAAGTGGATGCGATTTTAAACTGATCATTCAAATCCTGCTTAAACTGCGGATCTCCAAAATCAAAGGTATCGTTCTGATAGGGACGTAGAATAATTCCACCAAAGTCTTTGGAAAATTTGAAGAAAACGTCATGCGCTTCAGTACCGGCCTCGGAAGGATGTAGAATTTCGGTACCGTAATACAGCTCCAGTATTTTCTGTTCATCTCCATCCAAATGTGCCGGAATCATCTTGATAAACAGCTGTAGAAACTCCGGCGGGAAGGTCTTCACGCAGCCAAAGTCAATAATGCCAAGCTTTCCATCGGGTTGGAAGATGAAATTTCCGGGATGAATGTCGGCATGGATGGTATACTGCTCATTGGCGATCTGGTGATGATACCAGTCCCACATCAGCTGACCGAAGTGGTTCTTCTCTTCCTGGGACGGATTGGATTCCAAAAATTTATCCAGGTGCACGCCTTCTAAAAAAGACATTGTCAGCACCCGGCTTGTTGTCAGTTCGGACACTAACTCCGGCGTCACGATGCGCTCATCGGCAAAGAGTCCGCTAAAGAATTCCATCTGCTTACCTTCCAGCAGATAGTCGGTTTCTTCCAACAGCTTATCATGTACTTCATTGAAATATACGTCGATGTTTTGTCCGGAAACCATTCGCTTCATAATGGTTTTGGCAATTGCAAGATCGGACTTGATGGTATTACGAATATCCGGATACTGAAGCTTGACTGCCACCTTACGACCATCTTTGGTAATCGCTTCATGAACCTGTCCGATTGATGCTGCCGCAATAGCTTCCAGATTAAACGACTTAAACAGCTGCTCAGGATACTTACCCAATTCACGCTTCACATTGGTACGAACAAGAGCTTTGTTCATCGGCGGTACACGATACTGCGCATTACTCATCATGTCCACAAACTCTTCCGGTAAAAATCCGGTATCCATGCTAAGCCCTTGCGCCAGCTTTAATGCCGTACCGCGTAGCTTGGTCAACTCCTGATAGACGTCTTTTGCATTAGCCTCATCGAGCTTCTTTTTCGCTTCTTCTTTTTTCTTGCCCGAGAGCGTACGCTCGGCATAATACTTGGCATAATTACTTCCGACTTTCAGCCCGGTTTTGGCAATAATCTTACCGCGCTGCATTTTGGAGGATGGGAAATCTTTACTCATGAGCGACCTCCCGTAAAAAAGGATATAACCCGGGAGAGCAGCGGCAAATCAAATTTTAAGAGTCCGTTATTAACAAAGAACTTAAATAGATCCACACCTTTGTCGATCAAGCCGGACTGCACCAGCTCCGCTAAGAATGAGACCAGCTTATCCGTTAGAGCAACGGTGCTGGAGTAATTTTCGCTGGTATCACGCAGCCAAAATTTCAGCAGGTGAGTGTATTCCTTTGCCAGAAAATCGTAGGTATCCTGACGAAGTACGAACATTCCCTGCAAGGCTGAGGCAGCTGGACTGGTTTCAAGAAAGTCACGAAAAACAGCAGCAACTTCCTGCTGAAAGGGTGAGTTTTTTGAGCGGCGGAAGACCATCTCATCGAACGTTTCATCAACAAACTCGCGCTGCTCTTGCAGAATATCAAACATTGAGTAGATGAAAGTGGACAGTTTTTCTTCCAGGGAAAAGCCGTCGAAATCATCAATTTCGGCAATCATATCGCGAAAGCGCTGCACGGTAGACGGGTAGTATGCCGGTAGAATATGCGACTTGGCATTGAATTCGTTATAGACATCGCTTTCCTTTAGCTTGGCACCGGAAGCAATATTTTTAACCGTGTATTTCTTCTCTCCGCTTACATAGAGATTAATAGCAGAGTCGATGATTTTTTGTTTTGGGTTGGGTTTATCGGGCATAATTCCTCTCCGAGTTAGTGAAATATTTCTCGAACTCATAATCGGCATTTTTTTGCTGCTTGTCAAGCGTAATGTAGTAGTGTGGGTTACAACCCACACTACTACATTACGCGTCTATTATATTCATCGGAGCCTCCACGGGGGATGCTAAGCGTTTGCCACTTCTCTCCCGAATGCCAACGCGACAGAAAAACAATTTGTCCGATATGATAGGAATAATGGGCCAGCTGCCGTAGTAGCGCATCGGGAACGCTATGCCCTTCTTTACGGATAAAAACCTCTGCCTCAAGCTGTTCTTCAGTAAGCGACTCTATGGCATCTAAACAAACAGCCCAGGCCGATTCCCAATACGCCATTAATTCTGAACGACTATCCTGTTCTTTTATCAGGAATTCATTATCCCGCCCACGATCCGGCTTTTCTCCATCGCTGGTTAAGAAATCCGTCCAGCGGGAAAGCATATTCCCTGCAATATGCTTCACGATAATCGCAAGACTATTCCCATCAGCGTGGATTTCATCAAAAAATTGTTCATCGCTTACCTGAGAAAGTGCCTTCTCCGCCATTTCTTTATAAAGCTTATATCGACCAATTGTCGCTTCGTGGAAAATCAATCCTGTATTCTGCATTTTACTCCTCCGGATATTGTTTAAAACCATCGCTTAAATAAAATGTCCATAAAATATGAGCAGCTGCGCTACGGTAGGGTCGCCAGGGCTCCGCCAGCCTCATCATTTCTTCCTTATCGGGGCGCTGCGGCAAAGCTCTCAGCTTCTGCATAGCAATCACCAATGCCAGATCCCCTACCGGCCATATGTCAGGTCGATACAGCGCCATCATCAAATAAACATCGGTTGTCCAACGCCCAATCCCCTTCAGCTTTACTAATTCGTTATGAGCCGACTCGTCATCAAGCTCGGAGAGGCTATCGAGTTTTAGTTCTCCTGATAACAGTGCCTCAGCCAATCCGCGACAGTAGCGCGTTTTCTGTCTGCTAAAACCAAATGACCTGAGCTGCTCATCCGAAAGCAGCATAAAAGGCTCCGGAGTTAATTCTCCAACATGGTTCAATAGTTTATCGAAGGCAGCCTGGGCGGATGCAAGCGATACCTGCTGCTCAAGAATGATATGCACCAATGATGCAAATCCCGGCTGTCGTCGAACCATTTTCGGCATTCCACAACGCTTTAACAACATAGCAAGTGCGGAATCGCGCTTCCCGAGTTCTTCAACAGCTTTATTAAACTCTTCCTGATTGTGAAAGTTGTTCAAGGAGCCTCCAAATAAAAACGCACCACTGCAAAGCAGCGGTGCGCATAAGAAAAATTATGAATGGATACCGATCTGCTAGCTAACTTTCTTCAGCAGCTTTTGAGCTGTTTGCTTATGTTCGGCATCGTCCGATTCGGTTTCGGGTAAGGAGAGCACCTTTTCGAACTGCACCTTGGCATCAGCCTTTCGGTCCAGCTCCATATAGGTCATTCCCAGTTCCAGATAATGATTGATATAGGTATCGTGTAATTCGATAGCTTTCTCGAAGCATCTGGCGGACTCTTCTACCGAGGCTTCTTTCGGTACGCCGCCGAGGAACATATTGGCAAAGCGCTTTTCTATCCAGCTCAGCGTTGCCAATCTGCGGTGCCAGCGTCCCAGCACGTGCCAGGAAATGTCATCGGTATCATCCAGCTCAAGAGATTTATCTACATTCTTCTTAATTTCCTTGGATAAGCGAACGCGCTCCTTGGCACCGGCATCAAGAGCAACGCGCCCTATTGCGATACTCATGGACAGGAATCCCTTTGCACCGGCTGGATTTATCTGGGTTGCCTTTTCAGCAAATTCTCTGCCCTTTTGGTAGTATTCTTTGCGCTTATCTTTATCATCAAAGGTCTCGCCGATGTCCACATAGGCGCGGGAAAGTTTCCAGGCTGCTTCATAATTCGATGCGTCGGCATCCAGAACGGCCTGGTAGCCTTGCAGTGCTGCATTATTGTCGCCGGACTCATAGCTGGCATTTGCCGTTTCCAGAAGTGCTGCAGCATCCTGTGCCTGAAGTGAAAACACTGCGCCGCAGATCAGCATCAGCGTTAGAAGACATATTCTTTTCATCTTAAACCTTTCTTTCGAAAATATTGAACAACATTCAAAACCTACATTCTGCAATGGATTATTGCAAATGAATAATTTTGCTGAAAAGTAGATACAAAACCCTCTTATGTTTGAAATCGTTTCGCCATACACCGAGGGCATATTATATTGACAGACTATGTAATGAAATAGTAACGGGGAAACGAAAATGGGCATTATGAATAAGGACCTGGAAGACTATATCCAGTTATGTACGAAAGAGTTTGATCTAATACCTATCGAGCGCAAAGCCGAGCTGGAAGAGCTGGCTTTGTATGTACACAAACGGCAATCCGGTAAAAAGAAATCGGATCTCACCTTTATCTGCACCCATAACTCACGTCGCAGTCATCTCTCCCAAATATGGGCGCAAACGGCTTCAGCATGGTATGGCGTAGCAAATGTTGAATGTTGGTCCGGCGGCACGGAAGCCACAGCGTTCAACCCAAGGGCAGTAAAAGCGATTGAGGATGCCGGCTTTATCGTTGAGAAAAAAGGTCGTGAGGAAAATCCGCATTACCTGGTAATCCACTCCGAAGACTTCGAGCCCTGTGTTTGCTTTTCCAAGACCTATGACGATCCGTTTAATCCACAGGATAACTATTGCGCAATAATGACCTGTTCTTCGGCAGATGAGGCGTGTCCTATTGTTCTTGGGGCTGAAGAGCGGATTGCAATTCGTTACGATGACCCAAAAGCATTTGATGGAACGGATCAGGAAGAGGAAAAATATGCTGAGCGTTGTCGGCAAATTGCCCGCGAAATGCTCTATGCATTTTCGCGGGTCTAAATTTTCAGGTTAAGCACCTCGACTCCGCTCGGCACAAGCTCTGTCGAAGCCCTAAATAGGATTTAATCACCTCGACAAGCTCGGTGTGACACGATTTTGATTATAGAACAATTCTTTAAAAGCACCTACTTTGCTGCTGTTGCAGCGGCAGGATTTAAAGCAACGACCAGTTCAGCCCCCAGGATCTGATCAAACTGCAGCAACCTGTCAACGACCTGCATGCCTTCAACAACTTTACCGACTACAGTATGCCGCCCGTTCAGGTGAGGCTGCGGCGTATGGGCAATAAAGATCTGGCTTCCACCAGTATCTTTCCCGGCATGGGCCATACCGACAGTACCACGCTCATATGGGATATCATTATATTCACAGGGTACGGAATAGCCGGGTCCTCCCCAACCATCTCCGCGTGGATCACCCACCTGAGCCACAAATCCGGGAACCACGCGATGAAAGTAAATCCCGTTGTAAAAGTTGGCCTTCACCAGTGAGACCAGATTCGCAACGTTTATCGGTGCTGCTACCGGATCCAACTCAATTACAAAATCTCCCCGGGTGGTGAAATACTTAACCCGGTAGGTTGAATCGGCAGAGACCGGCTTAAAATCCCAGCGGGCAGCCTGAAGCGGTCGTATATCTTTCGTAGCGGCAGGATCAGCTTTTTCTCCCAGCTTAGCCAGAGCTTTCTCTGCGGCAGCACGTACTTCGGCATAAGGATTCGCAGCTTCCTGCTTCAGGAAGTTGACAGCACGCTTATCACCGATACTATCCAGAGCAGCAATTACCGGTACCAGCGCTTCCAGATCCCGTGGTGTTTCCAATCTGCCGTATGCATCAATCAAAGGCTCTACAGCTGAGGCAGCATAGGCCGGGTTCAGATTTGCAAAATAGTCAGCCAGAATTGAAGTCTGCGCCATATCAGCATTCTTCAGCTGCGCCACAAAATACTCCACAACCGGTGGCTTCTTGCGACGAATTAAAGCTTCCAGCGCCAGCGTTTTTTGGGCAATATTATCCGTCTTCGCCAGAGTAATCAGCAGCTGAGTAGCCTTGTCGGCGGTAGCTTCATTGGCTGCACGATTATTTTCCGGATCAGTTTCGATATTCTTCAACGTCTCGATAGCAAAATAATTTTGCGGCCAGGGGCGGTTCATCAGATCGTTTTCCACATTGCGCAATGCCTCTCGCGGCTGAATATGTGCCAGGACTGCCAGAGCCTCACCTTTAATTCGCCAATCCTCAGCTTCACGATAGAGCCTGCGCGTTTCGCGTCGGGTATACCAGTTGCGTAATTTTTCGTTGCCGAGCTCCTGAATCGCCGATACCTGAACGGTCAGGCTGGGATCCTCAAGCATCTTCACCATAGGCTCCTGCATCGTTTCTTCACCCATGGTGCCGAATAGCTCCAGCGCAGCCACACGAATATACCAGGTCGAATCCTGTAGCTGCTCGGTCAGCAGGCGACGGAACTTACGAGTGCGATACGTATTCAGCAGCTCACGCACCTTCGGATCATTCCGGTATTCCCTGATTTCATCGGACTGAATGAGTTGCGACATTTTGGTCAGACCTTTTAAAGCATAATAGCGCGTTAGCTGAGACTCATTTTCCAACGCTTCAGTAAAGTCACTAAAGGAACGGAGTAGCCCTATACGATAGAGCGCATAGGTGGAAGTCCAGCTTATTTCCGGATCAGTGCTATTGCGCCGCAATGCTGCAAGGTAAGGTGTTAACTTATGCATGGACTTGCGTCTGTAGGCCAGCACCCCGGTTGCTGTTGCTGCAGCAACCTGATAAGGTTTTATAGTGCTTTCGATATAATCCCGCAGCTGCAGGGTTTGCCGTTCATCCCCACTTTTTCCAAGCCCGTTTATCATCAATGTGCGAAGCTCATCATTTCGTTCGGACTGAAGCGCATCGGATAAATATTTTGCGGCCTTGGGAATACGCATTTGTCCAAGCGCAAAGGCTGCTGCCTTACGCACCGATTCATCCGAGTCTTTAAGCCGATTCGCAACCTGAACGACGCGGGACGAATCCTGTAAACGACCAACAACTTCCAGGGCGCGGGCGCGAATTTGAGGTTTCTGACTATTCAGATAGCCAAGCAAAGCCGGATCTGCTGGCGTGCGATTATATTCAATTTGCTGCATTTTTTTAAAAGCCGAGTCATCAGAGGATTTCGTACAGGAAATAAACATGACAAGCAGCAGTAGCAGTAAAAAACGTATCAAGTGCCGACTCCTAATTTTAAAGCCAGTTTCAGAACCTTCCGTTCATAGAATATTATTCGGGACGCTTATAAAAACTCCCGGTTTATCACATTTTGTAGTGATTGTCCTAATATATTAGAATAAATTTCCGAAACCTACGTGAGATGAAACAATTCATCGCTATCTCAATAATCTGCGTAGTTTCAAACCGGTAGTCTGTTCTTTTAGGGCTATGCGCTTGACAACAATCGCAACAGTCAGTATATTTTTCGGCACTTCCGGTTAAAAGCCCGATGATAACAGAGAAGCAATTTATAATACATAGACCTGTTCGATATGAGGTCAAAATAAAGCGGTCGTTGTTCATTGGTTCACTGGCACCAGTCAAGGATCGCGATGCGGCAGAGGCACATATACTAGCAATCCGAAACGAATTTTCCGATGCCTCACATAATTGCTTCGCATACCGGATCGACCATCACGTATTTCGCTATTATGATGATGGAGAGCCCTCCTATACGGCGGGTAAGCCGATTCTGACAATGATTGACAAATACAACCTGCTGCAGTGTTCAGTTGTTGTAACCCGTTACTTCGGCGGTACAAAGTTAGGAGTAGGCGGACTTATCAGCGCATATAGTCAATGTGCTGAAGAAACCATTGCCAAAGCAGATAAAATTGAGCTTATTGATTATCAGTATTATGAATTGACTTATCCCTATAAGCTGACGCGACAAATCGAATACATTGTTGCGCAGTATAAAGGCGATATTTCAGAATCGGATTATCAGGTTGACGTGACGTCCCGTCTCAGAATTCCAACTGCCGCGCGCGATACTTTCGAGAAGGAAATAAATGACACTGGAAGCGGACAAATCGACATCAAGCCCCTTGAGGGATAATGCACATTAAAGCCAGGAACATCTTTAAAGAGTTTGACGATAAGGTCATTGTTGAAAATATCAGCTGTGATGCCAGATCCGGCCATATACTAGGCATTCTCGGATCTGAAGGCGGTGGTAAAACAACCGTTATGCGCATGCTGATGGGCATTGTTCAACCTACTGAAGGTGAAATTTCCTTCGATGATCTTCCCCCATCAAAGGCCATACGTGACACAATCGGCTACCTTCCGGAAGACCGCGGATTACGTGAAGACGAGACACTCTATCAAACGCTTGCATACCAGGCCCGTCTGAAAAACCTCTCACGCAAACGCGCTCATGTTGAAACCATTCGCCTGATCGATCGCTTTAAGCTAATCGATATTATGGATCAGTCGGTTCGAGAGCTTACAACAGACGTTATTGAGAAGCTGCATCTTATGTGCGCCGTTATCCACAATCCGGAAATTCTTATTCTCGATGAACCATTTCGCGACGTGAGTGAACAAAATCGTGCACTGATTTCCAAAATGCTGTTACGCTTTCGGGAAGAAGGAAAAACCATTGTAATTGCATCTAAAGAGCTAAATGAAGCAGAAAAACTATGCGATGAAGTCGTCCTGCTGAATGATGGGCGAACGGTTCTGCAAGGCTCTGTAGCAACTATTCTTGAACGCTTTCAGGAAAATCTGATTGTTGTAGAGGGACACGACAACCTTCAATCACTGCGAAATATCCAGGGTATTAAAAAGTTTTCAATTCAGCGTCAAACCGCCAAGATGTTTGTTGACAAGCGCATTCCGCCTCAGAAGATTCTTGAAGTGATTACCAAGCTGGTCAATGTGCGTCGGATTGAAGTTCATCAACCGAATCTGAACGATATCTTCCTTGAAATTGTTCGGGGAAAGCCGCAAGGAGAATAAATGATACGTTTCTTCGCCATCAGCGGCTGGGAATTTTTACACCACCTTAAATCCAGGCGCTATTTAATCTGGACATTTATTATACCGGTTTTATTGGCAGCGCTTATCCTGGTGCCATCGCTCTATTACCAAAGCTCCGAAACAAACCGGCAGCGCACCATCGGCTATGTAATGTCCGACAGCACCGGCCATTTTAACAGTCTATCAGAGCGGCTGGCCTTAAGCGTTGAGACTCAGGGAATTGGCCTACCGACCCAGCTCGTAAAAGTCGAAGCGGATACGACGACAAAAATGCAGCAGGACTATCAGACTCTGGCCGCCATTAAAATGGAACTGGACAGTCTCGAAGAAAGCTACATTAATATTCGCGAGAGGCGACGCTATATTTTTCAAAGGCAGGCATCCCGCAGCCGGGAAAAGCTGCTAAATGAATCCTATAATCAGCTTATTACGACGCGTGAACAGAAAGATCTTGCCACAATTGAATACACACGTATGAAGCTCAAGCAGGATTCATTGATTCAACGCGCCGTATTGAAGCAGGCAGACAGCCTCCTGGTTGAAAGAACCATCGATGGCTATCTTGTGTTGGATAATGATGAGTTCCGTGATGGTAACGTCACGTTTCACTCTCTGCTACCGGCCAGCTACCTGGGCATCGACGACCTGCTTTATTCACTTAAGGTGCTTCTGATTGAAGAGAGAATGCGCAAAGATGGCCTGACAACAGTAAAGATGGATGAGTATCTACAACCGATACAGCTTATCCAGGAGCAAGCAGACGACTCCGGTAAATACCGTTATCGCTTCCTGTTAAATTTTGCCCTTCCGTTACTAATCGTCCTGCTGCTAAGCGTCGCTATCTGGTCGACCTGCAATATTCTTTTTAAAGCAATCGCGTCTGAAAAGAGCGACCGGGTTCTTGAAAAAATGCTGGGGGCAATCAGTACGCCTGCTTATGTAGGCTCCAAAGTAATGAGCGGCATAATGCTCTTATTCTTACAGCTGCTGTTTTGGTTGCTGATTATCTTCTTTTTAATTTTAATTGATCTGATTCCTATCAGCATTATTGAATACTTTACGTTGTGGCATCTGGGCATTTTTACACTTTACACCGTTCTCGGCTATTTATTATATTCCGCTGTTTTTATAGCACTGGGATCAACCGTAACCAAAGATGGGGATCAGCCGGTCTTAAAAAGAAGTCTGCGAATACTTGTTTTCCTCCCGCTGGTTCTTGGAATACTGGTATTTCAAGCTCCGGACTCCATACTGGTTCGCTTTTTATCCCTGATCCCGTTTTTCTCACCGGTTTTAATGCCACTACGTCTGATGATAGGCACAACTCCGCTTGTTGACATCTATATCACGCTTGGCATTTTGACAATTATGATTATATTATTCTATCTTTTTGCAGCTAAAATATTTAGAGCGACATCATTACAATACAATAAGCAAGATGCCTGGCATTCCATTCTCAGAATGATCCAGGTTCGTTAAATACTGTAAGCGCCCAAACGCCACCATTACCTAACACACAGGAGAAGAATCATGGCAGGTAAGTTTGAGATCAAAAAGGCCAAAAATGGTCAGTTTCATTTTAATCTGAAGGCCGGTAACGGTCAGATTATTCTTTCCAGCGAAATGTATCAGGAAAAGGCACGCGCCAAGACCGGTATCGAGTCCGTTCGCAAAAATGCACCAGAAGACAAACGCTTTGAGCGTCTGCAGTCTAAAAAAGGTGAGCCTTATTTTGTTTTGAAGGCCGGCAATGGTCAGGTCATCGGCAAAAGCGAAATGTATTCATCCAATTCCGCAATGGAAAACGGTATTGCTTCCGTGATGAAGAATGCACCCGACGCTCCGATCAACGATATTTCCGATCAGTAAGCCACTTTTTGCCGTCCGGTAGATTACTACCGGACGCGCATTTTTTATTGTCCCGCCGCCAGATAGTTTTTACATTACTCTCCCTTAAAAACGAAACGTATGATGAGCACAACAAATTCAAATATCTTGCGTGGTCAGGTTTGGCCGCTTAGCGTTGCACCGATGATGGATCGCAGTGATCGTCATTATCGCGTGTTCATGCGCAAGATTACCCGCCATACGCTTCTCTATACCGAGATGCGAACAACCGGTGCCATCCTTAAGGGAGACCGCGATAAAGTGTTGGGTTTCAGTGAGGAAGAAAAGCCACTGGCACTTCAGATAGGCGGTGACGATCCGAAAGACCTGGCAGCTTGTGCAAAAATAGCTGAAGACTGGGGTTATGATGAAGTAAACATCAATGTTGGTTGTCCAAGTGATCGCGTACAGCAGGGGCATTTTGGAGCCTGCCTGATGGCCGACCCGCAGCTGGTGGAACGATGCGTTGCGGCAATGCGCGAAGCAACCACTCTACCGGTAACGGTTAAACACCGCATCGGCATAAACGGCCTGGAGAGTTATGAGAGCCTGGCCAATTTTGTGGGAACAGTTGCCAGAGCGGGCTGTGATCGTTTTTCAGTACATGCGCGCATTGCTGTTCTGGGCGGACTGAACCCAAAACAGAATCGTACCATTCCTCCCTTACGCTATGATGATGTATATCGATTAAAACGCGAGTATCCGGGACTGTTAATCGAAATAAACGGCGGAATTAAAACACTGGACGAAGCGGCAGTACATCTTCTGGAAACGGATGGTGTAATGATCGGCAGGGCTGCTTACGATAACCCATATTTGTTTGCTCTGGCTGATTCACAATTTTTCGGCAGTGATGCTCCTGTACCGACACGTCGTGAGGTTCTGGAGGCGTTAGTTCCCTATTTGGAGGAAAGGCTGGCGAAAGGTGATGTGCTTACCCGCCTGGTAAGACATATGCAGGGCTTATTTTCACATCAGCCCGGCAACAAGGCATGGAAACAGTTTCTTGGTAAGCGCGCACCGAATGAGGATGCCGATGCGCGAATTTTACTAGAGGCGATGGAACATCTGCCGGACGAAGTTTTGGATCTTCAGCCGGCAGTAGAAGGCGTTAATACTGGATAATTTCCGGTCCTTTTTTCTCTGCGGCTTTTGGCTTTTCTGCTGCCTCTTCTACAACCTCAGCAGCCTTTTCTTTCTCAGCCGGTTTCTCCTTACTCTCAGCTTTCTTTTCTTTGGTATTCTGCTTGTTTTTCGGTGGTTTGGGCGGTGGCGGTGGTTCCTGCTCTACCTTGCGTTTGTCTGCCGTTAGCTCAACGCTCTTGGCGATATCAATTGCAATGCCCTTCACCATACCAAATGGTTTTTCCTTTACCGGGCCCGGGCCAATGGCAATAATTCGCACATGAACACCATCTTTAAACATATAGATTTGATAAATCAGGAGATCCATGCCCGGTAACTTGAATCCACCATCCATCTGATGACAGTTCCATCCTTTCTTCTCATCATTTAACTGACGATAGGAATTAGCTTTTTTATTGATGCGGATTTTTTTCTTACCCTTATCAAAAAGCTGGGTTAGACGACAAATCAACAGGGCATCATTTATGGCATCTACTCCCTCATTGGATTGCTCGATATAGGTTTGAAATTTTTTGGGCTTTTGATGTTTCAATTCCATCGTCGCATCGGTTTTATTATCGGTAATTACCGATTGCACAACGATGGTATAATAGTCTACGATAGCTTTTTGGTTCTTTGCCTGGGAATGCCCTTTTTGATTGAGGACGATGGTATTCCAATTTCCATCCGAATTCAGTCCGGTCATAAAGTTGTTAAAACCATCGGCTGTTGCGCCTATCATTGCAAACATCAGGTTATCACGTTCATCCGGCGGCAAAAACAGTGGTTTTTTAGTCCAGTCTTCCGGAGTAACAAGCTCCAGTCCAAGGTTTTTACTTGCCATATTGCTATGATATTTTCCACCGCCTTTTGATCGACTTTTTCGCCATTCATTAATGGCCTTAATAGCAGCCTTATGATCGACCAGGTCAAAAAAGCCTTCCCAGTCTATATGCTTCTGTTCCTCTCCATCCGCTTCACGTAACGTATCGACAAAGAGTACATCCTTGGTTCCATTGCGATTGGTAACCGAGAAGGGGTCGCGCATTTCCCCGATGGAGAAAGCCCGGACGCGAATATCCTTTGAGCTGTGCTTATTGATAACCATTATGCGCTTATTGGTTATGGCATAAACCGTCCGTACCTGTTCATTCATAAACCGGGGGATCAACCAGTCACGGAGCATGAGTAGCAATAAGCCTCCCAGGAAAAAGAGAGCAACCGGGTTCAGCACCTTCTGGATTCCGACCATGCTAAAAGGGCCGCGAAAGTTCGAAATATCAAAGTTAATCGCACCCGCATAAAAGATGATTACCGACAACACCAGAGAGATCGCCGCTATACGCTTCAGAAGATCATAGGTAAACAGCCACAGGCGAGTATTGTCCTCTCCACGAGGCTGGCTCCACCACTGGATATCTTCTCCGCCTTTCAATTGTCCATTTAAAATCGAATATGCTTCATTCAGCATAGGTGTACCATTTTTTGAGTGAATAGTATACTTTGGTATATCAATCTACAAAATAACATGCTGTAAGTCCAGCAAGAAGCGTCCTTTGTTTGCACCAGAATTCACAAATTATCGCCATAATACTGCTGCTTTTATCAACAGTACATTTTTTCACCAGCTATTAATACACAAATCTCTCCCTCATGGTGCATAAATATATCTGATAAAATGCATACAATCCAAAAGGCGTTCTGGCACAGCACTTGCTATAAGTTATGATGTCAGCAAAGCAAGGCCGCTGAAACAGGGACGTTAGGAATTGATATTTTCGTTCAATTTGGCAAACAGGGATGTTTGAAGATTGCAATACTAAAAGTTACAAGCCAGACAAGGACGTTTGGGAACTATAGACAGGGATGTTGACCGGACTATTCAAACAGGGACGTTTGGGAAGTTAGACAACAGGGACGTTGGCCACTAGCTGAAAACAGGACGTGTAAGTAGTCTGGAATAGTTTCATTGTACAGCCGCTTTTAAGCGGCTGTACTTTTTTAGACTATTATGTTTTCAGCTTTTTCTTTTTCGCCGCAGGAAAAAGGATGTTATTCAGAATTAAACGATATCCCGGACTGTTCTTATGCAGCTCCAGCTGAGTTGGTGGATCCCCAACGGCATGGGTATAATCCTCCGGATCATGCCCACCATAAAATGTAAACGTCCCTTTCCCTGAATTCCCGTGAATATAGCGCACTTCATCCGTTCCTTCAACTTCTCCCATCACGACAAGAGAGGGCTTTAGAAGCTTCCGGTTGAACATGGTTGTCTGTCCCATAAACCCTTTCACAATTCCGACGTGATTTTGAGTCAGCATGGTTGGCACCGGATCGTATTTAGCCGAAAACTGAAAGAGGGTGAAATAATCTGTTTCGGGGTCACGTATCCGCGGCGCAAAGCTGGGTGGAATATCGACATCCGAAAACTCATAGAGATTCGGGTCTGGATAGAGTTTGAAGTTTTGGAATGCCAGCGTTTGTGAATAATCCAATCGACTGGAATAATCCGGCTGGGGACCATCACCATCAAACGGTACATCTACAATATCAATGCCTTGAGAAGCGAGTGCGATATCCAGAGCATCGGTCGCCGAACACATGGCAAACAGGAAACCTCCGCCATCGACAAAAATCTTAATCTGACGGGCAACGGCTTTTTTGAGCTCGGAAACGCTGGGATATCCCATCTTTTTGGCCATAGCTTCATTCGATCGTACTTCTTCTAAATACCAGGCAGCATTGCGAAATGCCGCGTAAAACTTTCCAAACTGTCCGGTAAAATCTTCATGATGCAAATGCAGCCAGTCGTAGTCTTTTAACTTATCGCCTAGCACCTCCTCATCGTACACCTTCTCGTATGGGATTTCGGAATACACTAAAGCCATCGTAACGGCATCATCCCAGGGCTGTTTATTGGTGGGCGTGTAAACAGCGATTTCAGGTGCTTTTTCCAGCAGCACACGATCCATATTTTCAGACTCGATGGTTGCATAAATGGAGTTCACATCCGTCGCACCGATAATCTCGTACTTTACGCCGCGCACCCTGCACTCACTTTCCAGTCCGGGGAAAACCGGCATTAGAAAGGAACCACTACGATAATTTAACAGCCACTCCACATTTATACCGCGGGTTAGCGACCAAAAGGCAATACCATAAGCCTTCAAATGATCTGACTGCACATAATCCATTGGTATCAGACAGTGCTGCCCAAAAGACGGCACGATACTTAACCAGAGAATCATTACCGAACGTAACAGAGTTTTTCGTTTCATTGCACCAAATCCGGATGTTCCCGGCGAATCGTCTTTAGTCTTTCCCTCACCGCAGCTACATGTCGACTTGCCGGAAAATCGCTAAGAAGCTGGTCATATAACTTATATGCCTGAGGGATATCATTCAGTTTATTTTCAAGTACAGAAGCCATAAAGAAAAGGGCCTGATCTGCATATGCAGCCAGATTTTTATTTTGCAGCACCTCATTGCAGAACTCTATGGCTTCTGTGGCGCGTCCTATCTCAGCTGAGAGGCGTGCGGCTTCAAGTAAAATTCGAATGCGGAAAGAGTCTTCCGGATTCTTTTCGAGTGCATTTTTCAGCTTGCTGACAGCCTCATTCTTTTTCCTGCTAAACAACAGCCGGTCTGCCTGTGCATATTCACCTAGCGATTCTGCAGATTGGCTTTTAAAAACCAGCAGCATTTGAAGGTTTAATGCATCATTCGTTGAAGAACCGGAAAATCCCTGTAGAGCAAGCACCTCATTGATTTTTTCTTCAGCACCATCATAATCGCCCTTGTAAAAAAGGATACGGCTATTCAGCAGCAACGCATCGGCCTGCTCTTTAGCAGTATCATCTGCAAGAAGTGGCTGAAGCGTTTCCTCAGCCTTTTTCAAATCTCCCTTTATCACGTGGCATTCTGCTGCTCTGAGGACCGCATTATTCACCAGCGTGGCATTCTGCTGATATGTCTTTGCAAGTGATTCATAGATTTGAATGGCTTTATCCAGATCGAAAAAGAACTCGCGATAAATATCTCCTTCCAAAAGCAACAGGCTAGGTAGCTGAGGATGCTTCGGATATTTATCCCGCACCGTAGCAATCATGCGGACAGATTTTTGAGCGTATTCCTGATCGTTTTTCTGACGGGCCAGTTCCAGATTACTTTTGGCGGCTCCCAAGTACGCCGGTAGCAAAGTCTTTGAGTTTGGAAATCGTTCTATCGCTTCATTATAAGCCTGCAGCGCAAAGTCATAGAGTGAATCGTTCTGCACCGCCCGACCAAATTCAACCAGGTATCGTCCTTTGGTCTTATCATTTTCAATTCGGCGATACGTCTGGAGCGCATCTTCATAGCGGCGATATTTCTGATAAAACTTGGCCGCAACGATTTGTATTTCCTGCTTCCCCTTGTACTTGCGCACCTTCTGCCGCACAATTCGGACAACTTTGTGTATGCGCTCCGGCTCAATTTTCATCGAGAGCATTTGACGCATCGCAATTTCAAAGTTTTTGGGATCTTCTTTTACAAAACGCAGGTAATAATCAATCGCATTTTCATAGTCGAGACGACGATGATAAAAATTTGCAATCTCGCGTAGCAGAAAATGTTTCTTAGGATGTTCTTTATAGGCTTCCTTAAACATTTCTATTGCTTCATCATACAGGCGATTCACCAGCATTTTATTCGCAACCATTGTAAAAACGCCAACGCTGGCGCCATGCTCTTTCAGCACCTTGCGCCAGATTGCCATCGCCTCATCCTTGCGATCGGACTTGTAAAGAATCGCTCCATAATCTACATCATAGCGTGGATTTGGAGCTGCTGTTTCTTTCTGAGCCGTTATCAGGTCTACGGCCTGATCATACATGCCGAGCTGCATGTACGATTCCAGCAGCTCCTGATAGATCTGAAGGCTACCGGGGTTCTTCTGATAAAGCGGTACCAGCAATCGCAGGGCACTCTGATGTTCATTTCGCCGCTGATAGTTCTGGGCAAGTCGCAGCTGCTGGCGCTCCAGGGCCTTCTGCCGCGCTTCCGGTGTCTGCTGCTGTTGAGCCAAAAGCGGACCGATAATGCAAAAAAGGAGTAGGCAGACTATTTTTCTCATTCACATACTTTCTGTTAAAAACGATTCAAAAAAACATAATCAGTAAGTAAGACAAAATTATTCGACAGAATAGATTTCCTTTCTTGTCAGACTGAGCCCTTCGACTAGCTCAGGATAAACTCCGTCGAAGTCTTAAAGTGTCTTCAGGGGCCTTTCGACTACGCTCAAGGTGACCATCCCTATTTGTCGAAAATTTTGTCATTGCACTTCTTCCTTAATCAAACCTGGCAGCTATTGCATCTGCCATCATCCATCCGTTGCGGGTTAAACGCAGACAGTTGTCTTTTTGTTCAATCAAGTCCTGAGATATCAGATTTTCCACCGTTTCAGGATAAACGCTTAACAGGGACTTACCGAAGCGTTCCTCAAAACGCTTCAAATAAATACCTGATCGCAGCCTTAGCCCCAGAAAAATCGTCTCGAACATTAGCTGCTTCTCAGTGAGCTCTTCCTCCATATCGCGGGAAAAGTCACCATTATTGATATCGCGGATATAGGCCATTACCGACCGTTTATTTGAAAAGCGGTTACGCCCATCAAATGAATGAGCAGAAGGTCCGAACCCGAAGTAGGGTTCATGCTGCCAGTAGAGCAAATTATGTCGGCAGACATATTCCTCAGCGCGTGCAAAATTGGAAATCTCGTACTGTCCGTATCCCTCGGCCTCCAGGGTTTTGCGAGCCATTTCATAATATTCGGCTTCTTCTTCGTTCTCTAATGGACGCACCTCACCCTTTTTCATTCGCTTGTATAAAATTGTCCCCGGTTCAAAGATCAGGGTATAGCAGGAAAGGTGCTCGGTATTGAACGAAAGGGCTTTATTCAGACTGTATTGAAATGATTCCGGGGTGATACCGGGAAACGAAGTCATTAAATCGATATTCAAGCTGGTAAAACCGGCTTTTCGGGCAAAGCCTATATTTTCCTCAACATCTTCCGGTGAGTGTATGCGTCCCAGAAAATCCAGCTCCGATTCAACAAAGCTCTGCACCCCCATGCTTAGGCGATTAAAACCCAGCTTGCGAAGAAAATCCAGCTTTTCATAGCCAAGGTCACCGGGATTTGCCTCGATAGTAATTTGTGCAGTCGGATCAATTTGGAAACAGTTATTCATAGTCTGCCAGATTGCTGAAAGCTGCTCTTCTGAAAGCAGGGAGGGCGTGCCACCACCAAAGAAAACCGTGGTAAATCCGACATCCTTTAACCGGGGGGCTGCAAGCTGCATTTCCAGCTGCAGGGCATCAACAAACGCATCGACCTGATCAAACTGCGTAATGGAATAAAAATCGCAGTATTCACACTTACGAATGCAAAATGGAATATGAACGTACAGACCGTTTTGCTTGAAATACGCTGGACGGGTAATCGCCAGATCAAATGCTGGTGCAGTTGTTTGTTCTATTTTTTGCATCATCGCACAACCTCACCCAATCGATCCCAGCGTATGTGTCGCCAAAAACCGGTTGATTCGGTATCCTTTTCCACCGACAAATAAATTAGTAGCGGTCTACCCACCAGATTATCCTGAGGTACAAAGCCCCAGTTTCTGCTGTCCTGACTCTTATCCCGATTGTCCCCCAATACAAAATAGCTTTCGTCCGGGATTAGCAGCGGTCCGAAGTTATCACGGCTACCCAGCTCGGGTTGAAAAAGGTCGCTACTTCGCTGTCCCCTGGCGAGGATGCTTGAGGAAGCGATTAACCCGGTTGGCTCATCCAGCTGCAGACCATCGACATATACGGTCTTATTTAAAATCTCCACGCTTTGGTCGGCACTGCCGATGCAGCGCTTTATGTATTCCAGCTGAGGGTTTAGAGGGTAGCGAAAGACGATGATATCGCCGGACTCAGGTTTATCCAGTGAGGGAAAGCGATAGCGCATCCATGAGGGGAGTTCAAAACCGGTTGCAATTGGCCAGTTGCTTCCACGTGTAAAGGGAACACCAATCCACTCCGGCATTTCCGCACCATATACAAATTTATTTACCAGTAGGAAGTCACCCACCAGCAGCGTTTTCTCCATCGAGCCACTGGGGATTTTGTAAGCGGCTATAACAAACTGCCGCAGAAGGAGGGCAACAAATAAGGCGATACATACTGCCTGAAAGGTTTCAAGTAGCTTTCTGCGCTTTTTCATCCAACTCCAGGCGTTAGCGAATAACCTTGCCGAGTCTTTCCCATCGGATTTTACTGCCAAATCCGTTTGCGCTTCCATCCCAGGATAGCCAGATGATCAGCGGTTTCCCGACAACCAAATCGTCAGCAACAAATCCCCAGTCTCTACTGTCCAGACTATTATCCCGGTTATCGCCCATCATAAAGTAATGGCCTTCCGGTACCGTTTGGGGATCAACATTATTCAGACGATAGGTGCCGTTCTTAAACTGACGGATGGTATAATTTCGTCCATCTTCCCGCTGTATTTCCGTGTATGTTACCTGCTGCTGCTGGCGCAAGTCGAAGTTGGAACTTACAAAATGGCGCTGCCCTTCCGGCTTTTGATCAACGAGCACTTCTCCATTACGCACTTCGATGGTTTTACCGCCGGTGGCCATGCAGCGCTTGATATAATCCTGCCATGGCTGCACGGGGTATTCAAACACTACAATATCGCCGATTTTAGGATCAACAAATCCCGGCAGTTTGATGTAGGGTAGACTCACACCGGTATCCGTAAAGGGGATTCCCAGCCATGTTGGGGTTCGGGCACCATAGACGAATTTATTTACGAACATAAAGTCGCCAATTTTAATAGTGTCTTTCATCGAGCCGGTGGGAACATTATAGGATGCGAGTACGAACTGTCGCAGTATCAGCGCCGCTACGAGGGCTATCAGAATCGATTTCAGGCTTTCAAATTGTCGTTTCCGTGGTTTTTCCAAGGAAGCAATCCTCCGGTATCTACATAAGTATTATTCGCTGCTTCGGCAATAAAAGTTTCTATTAATCGTCATCGGCGGAAAGCACAGCCAGAAATGCTTCCTGCGGGATTTCCACCCGGCCGACCTGCTTCATGCGCTTTTTACCTTCCTTCTGCTTTTCCAGAAGCTTGCGCTTACGGGTAATATCGCCACCATAGCATTTTGCAATAACGTTCTTGCGAAGCGCCTTAACCGTTTCACGGGCAATCACCTTGCTACCGAGACTGGCCTGGATAGCAACCTCAAACATCTGACGCGGAATCAGCTTGCGCAGCTTACGACAGAGCGCTTTGCCGATATCAAATGCGCGATCACGGTGCACAATCAACGAAAGGGCATCCAGTGGCTCACCATTAATCAAGATATCCAACTTTGCAAGGCTGCTTGATTCATATCCTTTAAAATCATAATCCAGTGAAGCATAGCCACGCGTTACAGACTTCAGGCGATCATAGAAATCGAAAACAACTTCTGCAAGCGGCAACTTATAATGAAGGTCGGCTCTGGTCGGATCGAGATAGGACTGATTAACCAGCTGTCCACGCTTCTCCGTACAGAGCTTCATGATATTACCGATGTATTCCGGCGGGGTAATGAGATGTGCATCGATCATCGGCTCTTCGAGAGACTCGATACGTCCGGGTTCGGGCATTTCCGAAGGGTTGTCGATAAAACTCTCTTTGCCATCTGTTGTTACAACGCGATAAACCACGTTGGGCGTGGTTACGATAATGGTCTGATCGAATTCGCGCTCGAGTCGTTCCTGCACAATTTCCATATGCAGCAGTCCGAGGAATCCGCAACGAAAACCAAATCCAAGCGCACTAGATGTTTCCGGCTCATATTGTAGTGACGAATCGTTTAGCACCAGCTTCTCAAGAGCGGTACGCAGGTTCTCAAATTCCTGGGTTTCGACCGGATAGATACCGGCAAACACCATTGGCTTCACCTGTCTGTAACCGGCCAGCGGCTCCAGGGCACCGCCTTTCGCGTAGGTCACGGTATCGCCAACCTTTACGTCACGAACATCTTTGGCACCGCAAATCAGGTAACCCACTTCACCGGTGTTCAACACTTTGCTTCTTACGCGCTTTAGCAGCAGCGTCCCAATTTCCTCCACTTCATATTCCTTGCCGGTTTCCATAAAGACAATCTTGTCTTTTTCCTTCAGCGTTCCGGCAACAACACGAACGAGCGCAACTACGCCGCGATAGCTATCGAAGTTGGAGTCAAAAATCAATGCCTGTAAGGGTACGTCTGATTCCCCGGTTGGTGCGGGGACGCGATCGATAATGGCCTCCAGAATTCCCGGAACGCCGAGTCCGGTTTTCGCACTGGCGTGGAGAATCTCTTCCGGCTCACACCCGATCAGGTCTACGATCTGCTGAGTCACACGTTCCGGATCAGCACCGGGCAGGTCGATCTTATTGATGACCGGCACGATAACCAAATCGTTATCGATAGCCTGATAGAGGTTACTGATGGTCTGTGCTTCTACCCCCTGAGATGCATCAACCAGCAGCAGGGCACCTTCAACAGCAGCCAGCGTTCGCGATACTTCATACGAGAAGTCTACGTGTCCGGGCGTATCCACCAGGTTCAGGGTATACATCTGACCATCTTCAGCCTTATAGTCCAGGCGAATCGCATGCGACTTAATTGTAATGCCGCGCTCTCGCTCCAGATCCATACTGTCCAAAACCTGTGCCTGCATCTGCCTGTCCTGCAGGGTACCGGTCTCTTCCAGTAAGCGATCCGCAAGCGTAGACTTGCCGTGATCAATATGGGCGATAATACAAAAATTACGAATCTTATCTATGCTCATCTGAGTGTATTTCCTTCAGTAAAAAAGCAAATTGGGTCCGGTTAAAACGGGTCTTCTTATATAGCCTGATAAATTACAATAAATACATCGGCATGTCAATCACTAACAACTTCAAAAAAGCTATAACAGGCGGTGATATAAAACGTATATTTCCAATCCACAGACATATTATTTATCTACCTAGACGGAGTTCAGGATGCGCATTGCCCTCATCTCGGATATTCATGATCATCGCAGTAAATTAAAAAAGGCGCTGGAAGGTATTTCCGATGCAGATATGCTCATTTGCCTCGGAGATTTATGCTCACCTTTTATAGTCAGAGATTTGGGAGAAGGATTTTCCGGTCCGATTCACATCGTTTTCGGTAATAACGACGGTGATCTGTTCCGCATCACAAAAACGGCGAACTCATTTGACCATATTACGCTGCACGGAGAAATTGCCGAGCTGATGCTGGACGGTAAGCGTATTGCAATCACCCATTTTGATACTGTTGCACGTATGCTGGCCACGTCCGACTCTTTCGACCTGATTTGCTTTGGACATAATCATACCTACGAGGTGAGCACCATTGGCAAAAGCCTCCTGGTTAATCCGGGCGAAATAATGGGCGAAATCAGCGGGACTTCCAGCTACGCAATGTACTCAACTCATACGCACAGCGTCGAACGTATAACGTTGCTGGACAGCTGATGGAAGTTTTACCGACACTCGCAGGAAACCGTATAACGCTGCGCCCATTTAAACTCGGAGATGCAAAGCGCGTTCAACAACTTGCCGGAGATTATGCAATTGCCAGAACGACGCTTAATATGCCGCACCCTTATGAAGACGGATTAGCGGAAGCCTGGATTGGCTCACTTGCAGATGCTTTTGCCAAGAAGACACTGGCAAACTTTGCAGTAACCCTTAATAGCACCGGAGAGTTGGTTGGCAGCATTGGGCTTTACCTCACGCTAAAACATCAGCATGGCGAAGCCGGCTACTGGATCGGAAAACCCCATTGGGGTAACGGATATGCAACGGAAGCACTGGTTCTTTTATTAGATTTTGGATTCAATGCAATAAATTTAAATCGGGTTTTTGCCAGGGTCTTTACGACAAATCCTGCTTCGGAAAAAGTATTGACAAACAACGGTTTCTCCTATGAGGGCACCTTCCCCCAGCACGTATTAAAAGATAAAAAATTTATAGACTTGAAACAATTTGGCCTTCTACGAAGTGATTATATAAAACTATAAACAAAACAGGTTATGCCAAAGAGAACATATGCATTGGAGCCGGGAGCTGATCCACGATTAATGATCAGCTGGCGATATGGCTGGAACGACTGCGTTATCCAGCTGGATGGACATACCATCGGCAAGCTCGATCATCGAAGTTTGCTTGAGGAGGGACGAGAGTTTGCAACCGAGAGCGGCAAGCTCAGGGTTCAACTTGTTCCGGAAGAAAACAGTATGGAGCTACACGTCTCACTTAATGATATCTCACTTAAAGCCAGCAGTACAGACCCGCAGATTATCATCGGGAAAACCGCCGGTGCCCTGTTTCTGTTTGGAGGGGGTATCACCTTGCTCGGTCTGTTAGCCAGCTTCTTTCAGATAGACAGCCTCATACAGCAGGGCTTTAACGCAGTGAATTCGCTTTTCGGCATACTGTTTATCCTCCTGGGCGTGCTGGTAAAAGAAAATTCACGCTATGCACTAATTGCCGCAATCGGACTTATCGCAGCCGACGCCGTACAGATGCTGCTATCCGCATTAGATGCCGGACATCCTCCCCTGCTTTCAATCGCGCTAAGAATCGCTCTAATCACCTGGCTCAGTCAGGGCTTCTCGGCAATGCGCAAACTGCAAAAAAGCCATTCCTCGAAACCGATGCATTAAAGGCCGGTGGCAGATGACCGTTGCCCGAGCGTAGCCGAGGGCAATACCAATCGAACATCCGGGACGACACACTGGTCGTCCCCTACAACGATTTCTGTCGGGACGACACACAGGTCGTCCCCTGTTATTCTTTGCGTGGGTCATGACCCTGACAATTGACGGCACTGGTTTAACGTGTTTTTTGCGTGGGTCAGGACCCTGACAATTGCCCGCCCGGGTTTAACGTGTTTTTTGCGTGGGTCATGACCCTGACAATTGACGGCCCGGGTTTAACGTGTTTTTTGCGTGGGTCATGACCCACGCTACTCTGTGTTCTGTGTTCTTGTTTCTTTCCCTATAAACCCGTAAATACCTGCTATGAAACGACCATTATTTTGGATACTCGTTTTTGGTGTGCTATTTCTGCTGTCCATGGACTTTTGGAACTGGGGTGAACCGGCTCCTCCCGGATGGTTAGGGCTACCTGGCCGGGTCTGGTATTTTGCCCTACTGCAAGGACTGTTCGCAGCAGCATTTGTCCTTTTTGCTAAACACTTCTGGAAAGATTCAGCTGATGAGGATAGGGCAGCATGAGCGTAACGTTATTCATCGTATTTGCCTACCTGCTCATTACCCTGCTGCTCGGATTCGCTGCCTGGCGGGTGAGCAATGAGAATCCGGATGACTATTTTCTGGCTGATCGTGGTGTAGGCCCACTGGTGCTGTTCTTTACGTTGATTGCTACGAACTTCAGCGCGTTTTTCTTCCTCGGCTTTTCAGGAGCCGGATATCGCATTGGCTACAGCTATTATACAATGATGGGCTTCGGAACAGCCATCGTTGCGCTGGCATTTTACTTCATAGGTCAAAAAGTCTGGCAGTTCGGCAAGCAACAGGGCTATATCACTCCACCGGAGATGATCGGAGACCGCCTCAACAGCAGACCGTTGAAAGTCGTTTATCTCATGGTAATGGTTATTTTTACCCTTCCTTACCTGGCGCTGCAGCCTATCGGCGCCGGGCATCTGCTGGCCCAACTAACCGGTGGTAGCCTTCCTTATTTTCAGGGCGCTGTCTTGCTATCCGTATTTATTGTTTTGTATGTGTTTGTTGGCGGAATGCGCAGCATTGCCTGGACAGACGTGCTTCAGGGCGTGCTGATGTTCGGACTGATGTTCCTGGCAGTTTACTTAATTAGCAAGCCGCTGGGCGGGTTAACAGCTGCCAATCAGGCCGTCTATGACATAAAGCCGGAGTTATTTTCTGCTGATGGCGGAGGTTACTTTACACCGGCTAAATTCTTCAGTTTTATGGTGCTGTGGATACTTGCTGTTCCAATGTTCCCACAGATGTTTATGCGATTTTTTATGGCCGACAGTCCACGTTCACTGCGTGTATCCGCCTGTCTTTATCCACTGGTTACGGCAACGCTGTTTTTATGCCCGATTATTATCGGCGTGTTAGGACATCTGGAATTTCCGGACTTAACCGGTAAAGAGACCGATACCATTCTTCCCAAAATGCTGGAAGCGTTTGCTCCTGAGTGGCTTGCTGCCCTGGTTATGGTCGGTGCACTCGCTGCATTTATGTCGACTATGGACTCTCAGCTATTGGCATTAAGCTCGATGATTACCCGCGATATGTATCTGGAGTTTGTCGATAAAGAAGTCAGCATCGAGAAGCAGGTCTTAATCGGCAGAATATTAATCGTTATTCTGGCTGCTCTCGGTTTGGCGATTGCCTACAGCCCCCCGGCAACAATTGCTGCAATTGCTACCCAGGCATTTTCAGGGCTGGCAATTCTTTTTCCCACGACGGTTGCCTGCATCTACTGGAAGCGCACCACCGCCTTCAGCTGCATTGTATCTATCGTCGTTTCCGAGTTGCTGCTCATTCTGCTCTATTTTGAAATTTTACCCTCGTCCTGGCTGATGGGCTTTTTACCGGTAGTTCCGCTTACGTTAATTTCGTCGCTGCTTATCATTGCGCTTTCGCTGTTTTCTTCCGATAATTCAAAAATCGGCTAGGAATATCCCTGGCCGGCAATTCTTTTTTCTACAACAATTGCAAGTGGTTTTAGTGCGTGTTAACTTTGCGCCTTATTATACGAAGAGGAATACCATGGAGCCGCTAACCGCTTCTAAAAACAGCCTGACTAAAAAACAACTTTTAGAGCTTTACGAAGCTATCAAACTTCCCCGAATGATTGAAAAGCGAATGCTTTCGCTGCTTCGACAGGGACGCCTGTCCAAGTGGTTTTCCGGCATCGGACAGGAAGCCATCAGTGTGGGAACTACCTTTGCGATTAACAATAACGACTACCTTCTACCCATGCACCGCAACCTGGGTGTTTTTACCACTCGCGGTGTAGATTTACCTACTCTATTTCGGCAGCTGATGGGAAAAGCCGGCGGCTTTACAAACGGCCGTGATCGTTCGTTTCACTTCGGCATACCGCAACATCACATTATTGGTATGATCTCTCACCTTGCGGCGATGCTGCCGGTTGCTGATGGCCTTGGGCTGGCGTTTCAACTGAAAAATGAAAAGCGTATTGCTGTTAGCTTTACCGGTGATGGTTCGACCAGCGAAGGCGACTTTCATGAAGCGTTAAACCTGGCTGCGGTTTGGAATCTACCGGTTGTTTTTATTATTGAAAATAACGGCTATGGTCTTTCTACTCCCGTTAAAGAACAGTTCGCTTGCGAGAAGCTGGCAGACCGGGCGTTGGGTTATGGGATTGAAGGAATACGCATTGACGGCAATAACGTGATCGAAGTATATGAAACCGTTCGAAAAGCCGCAGCGAAAGCACGTAAGGGTGGCGGACCGACCCTGATCGAGGCAGTAACCTTCCGTATGCGTGGACACGAAGAGGCATCAGGCACGAAATATATTCCGAAAGAGCTTTTTGAAATTTGGGAAGAGCGAGATCCTATTAAGCGCTTCGAAGACTACTTGATGCGGGAAGGACGTTTGAGTGAAGCAACACAGCAGAATACAGAAGCCATGCTGGCTGAGAAAATCGAGCTGGCTTTGGAAGATGCACTGAATGCCCCTTATCCGGAAAGCTCGGCTGCCGACGAATCGGCCTCTCTTTTTGCGGTTTCAAAAGCGGCCCTAGTTTCTCCTGTAAACGAAACGTCTACCCGGCGTTATGTTGATGCAATCAGTGATGCGCTGAAGCAGAAAATGGAAGAGGACGAGCAAGTGCTGATCCTCGGTCAGGATGTAGCGGAATACGGCGGTGTTTTCAAAATCACTCAGAACTTTATCGAGAAGTTCGGCAAACAGCGGGTACGCAATACTCCCATTATCGAATCTGCTGCCGTAGGCGCTGGAATGGGCCTGGCACTTGAAGGTTTTAAGCCGGTTGTGGAGATGCAGTTTGCAGATTTTGTTTCATGCGGCTTCAATCAGATTGTAAACAACCTGGCAAAAACGCATTATCGCTGGGGGTCGGCCTTAAACGTAACCATTCGCCTTCCTTATGGCGGTGGAATGGGTGCCGGGCCGTTTCACTCCCAATCACCTGAAGCCTGGTTCTTCCACGTGCCGGGATTAAAAATTATTGCTCCTTCAACCCCGATCGATGCCAAGGGATTGCTTATTGCAGCGATTAACGACCCGAACCCGGTGTTGTTTTTTGAACATAAAGGACTTTATCGAAGTACCCGCGAAGAAGTGCCGGAAAATGCTTACACGGTTGAAATCGGCAAGGCAAAGACAGTCCGCTCCGGGACAGATGCGACAATCGTAACCTATGGACTTGCCGTTTATTGGGCGGAAGAGTTGGCAGATTCTCTCGCCAAAGAAGGCATTTCACTGGAAATAATCGATCTGCGCACGCTGCTCCCATGGGATAAAGAGACCGTTCTCGAGTCGGTTCGAAAGACTAATCGGGTAATGGTTCTGCACGAAGCAAGTCATACCGGAGGAATCGGAGCAGAGATTGCTGCAACCATAGCTGAAGACGCGTTTAAAGAGCTCGATGCACCGGTAATGCGCATGGCATCCATGGATATTCCCATTCCGTTCCATCCGGATTTTGAACGCGAGATCTACTGGCCGAAAGAACGCCTGCCGGAACGAATGCGGGAGCTGCTGGAATTCTAGACGTAGCGTCGCATTTACATGCGAAGCTACGGGTTCAAAGTTCAGAATTCAGAGTTCAAAGCTATAAGGCCGTTGGCCGAGTCCTTCGACAGGCTCAGGATAAACTCCGCAGAGGCCAGGCAATGGACATTCCTTCAGCTACGCTCAGGAAAGACCCGCAGAGGGTGACATCTAACCCCACGACTTAAGTCATAGGCCAAGCTGCCCTACTGCCTACTGCCCGTTTTTCAAGGCTTCTGGTATTTCACAAATATTTTAACTAAGATAGTCCATGATAATTCCCGGACTCGCTCTCATCCTTATTTCAACAATTTTTTTCTACAAATCGTACAGCCAGTGGAAAAAAATGCGTCAAATAGAATCAACTGAGCCCGCCACGATTGAACTACTACACTCTCTTGATGAATCGATGGATGCTGGAGTCGGAGCAGGGAATTTACGTTTCGATACCGAAACCAGCGGTACAGTGCTTTGCGATTCCCCTTTAATTTCTGAGCTGACACGTACCGAGTGCGTGTATTACGCCATGCGAATTGTACAGCACTATGAGGAGGAGTATATCGAAAGGCAACCCCGCGGTAGGGCCGTTCGGCGCACGCGACGCGGTATGCAGGAAGTTGTTTTTAACAAGCGAGCTACACCTTTTAAGCTAAAAGACAAAACCGGCACTATTGAAGTGAACCCGGCGGGAGCAACATTCGTCCCGCAAATGGCACATTCGCAGTTTACACAGCCCGATTATGCAAATCGCATCACCGTCGGCAAAACGGTTATTCAACTACCGTCCCATCGGCGAGATCATCAGCGCTATATTAAGGGATATCAGGTTGAGGAGGAGTTGGTCCCGCTAAATGCCCGCATCTATATCAACGGAGAAGCCAACGACAGTAGTGGCACATTGCAGCTCCAGCGCTCAACGGAGCGAGAAGTTTTTCTGATTAGCACAAAAAGCGAGAAAGAGCTGCTCAAGCGCGGCCATTCACAGGTGAACGTGTACGGCATCGCCGGAACAGTGCTCTTCCTCGCCGGGTTGTTTGTCATCTTTTTTATTCGATAGCCTGTAGATATTTTCCCGACCAGCAAACAATTTTCTAACCTACTACTGGATCTGTCCGCTAACAAGGTCAATCGTAATATCACGCTCTCCGTTGTTGATTGTAACGATAGCCTGCTGCGATCCGGTAAAGGTAACGGAGTAGGGAATTTCGATATCCTTCGAAGGAAGGTTACCGGCTGTAACTGTCCCCTTTGCTACACCGGACAACACTCCTGAAACCGGAATATTGTTTGTAGATGAGGAAGACATGCCGATATCGCTGGCAGTATAAGTGCTATTCAGTGCCAGCTGTAGATCCAGATCAGACGTACTGAAGCCATGCGTTGAATTATCCTGCCCACCACCGTTGACAATGGCAACCGGCTGCAGAATATCATCAACCTGAAACGCAGAAGAGCGACTTAGTGAGATATCCCATGACTGACCGTTATTACTGAGAGTAGAGTCTCCGGTTAGCGCTGTGGTTACGCTCATACTATCGGTAAGGTTTGGCACCGGAACCGGAATCTCATCTCCATTCGCCCGATAGAATTTTGCATTTACGGAATAACTTACCCATTCAATACTAAAGGTGGTATCGACAGAGAACTTCTGATAAAAGCTCGCCTGTGTCATGGCCTGCAGCACCTGAAGCTGACCAACGGCGCCACCCTGCTCGGAAGCAATTTGGGTTATCACCACGGCATTTTCCTGCTCATCGGTCAACTCAATACTATCCACAACATCATTAATTAGGTCTTCCGGGTCGCAAGCGCTTGTCAAGAGCAGCGCTGCCAGTAGAATCATCATCCATTTCACGTTCATGTTTTTTTCCTTTATTTGAGTTCAAAGTTCAAAGTTCAGAGTGAAGCGTGGGTCATGACCCACGGTACGTTATTATCGGGCATCGGGCATCGGGCATCGGGCATCGGGCATCGGGCATCGGGCATCGGGCATCGGGCATCGGGCATCGGGCATCGGGAAACCTCATTTCTCATACGTGAAAAGGCAAAAGTAAAAAGTGAATTAGGCAATTAGGTATAACTTAATGTTTCTGCCTGTATCTCACCGTATTTCTCATACGTGAAAAGGCAAAAGTAAAAAGTGAATTAGGCAATTAGGCCATTAGGTATAACTTAATATTTCTGCCTGTATCTCACCGTCTCTGCCCGTTTCTTCCAGCTTTTTACACACTTGGTCTCGACTGCGCTCGACCAACGGTCGTATCACTCACCCAATCCCTCACTCAAGCGAAACAATCCGACTTCTGTGTTCTGCGCTCTGTGTTCTATTTTCCGTGTTCTAAATATCGACAATGATTTTGGTGAACTTACCTTAAAAGCGAAATTATATTCTGCTATACATCATAATATTTCATAATTTTTCCATTTGATTCCGTAAGCTGGATTAGTATTATTCGTTTCCGGCCCAAGTTGTTATTTTTATACCGGGATAAATTGCATTCCAACTCATCGCATAATACAAATCAGAACGCCGCCTATGGCTATTAATCCTATTCATTACAATAAGATTCGTCGTTTTCTATACGTAGATGAAAATCCCAAACGAATTATGCCGGGCAACCAGCGTCGTGAGAAAGAGGAACCGCCGAAAACCTATTTAACGGCACAGGAATATCTGATTTGGGCATTTGCGATTATTACAATCTTTGGACTTCTGTATATCAATAGCAGCGGTGCCAGGCGCGTTTTGATGGACGGCAATATTATTGAGTCTTTCACTCGCCTGTGGCGCAACAGTGTATTTGGTGGAGCAAACAGCAATTTTGAGCACTTTTGGGGCTCAACACTAATGATCCTGCTGACATTTGGCACCTTTTTGCTTATCGGCTTTCTGCTCTATAAGATGTTTGTTGCTCTGCTTCGGAACAACCAGGCCTATACCATGTATGTGCAAACCGACCAGCGTCTTTTCATTGTCGAGCGTCTGCGCAGCAGAAAGCTTTTCAAACCAACAATTCGTTTCACCGACTATGGTCCGGGCGATATATTCGAACCCCATCTAATCGACATGGAAGGCATTTGGCGACACGTTATATTTTCGGATCGTATTGAACCCGGAGGCGCAGCCCGCAGTGACGCCATGCTGGCAAAACGCATTGGTTTTTACAGTATTAACAAAGCTGCCGAGATTTACGACGACATTACCCTCTGGATGAAGCGTGCACAAACCAGTCAGGTTCAGGTTGTTCATCCGGAATTGCGTTTTGGGTTGAAGCTGCCGCAAAGCTGGAGTATCAAGCGCACCAGCTATCCTGAGGAGGCGATGGATTACACGACACTGGATCTCGTTGCTGCTCGCATGCATCAGAAGGATTTTGTACGAAAAATTCCAACCAGTGCCGAACCATGGAATACCTTACTTCTAACCAAGCGCATGCCGTTTGAAAAGGAGAAGGTCAAGAACGCCGTTATCTATCAAACGATTATCATTGAAGTTTTATCAACTGAAGATGAAGACAGTTTAATGTCGGTGTTCTCGGAAGAAATTGTGCGACCGTTTATCGGAGGGGAAGCACTACCCGCAGTGCCACCACTGGCAAAAATTGTGCAGAGCAGCATCCTGATCGGATCCTTTCACAGTCTTATGGATCCAAAACAAGGATTCGATGCGCATAGCGGCGCCAAGAAAACCGATCTGAAAAACAAATGCAGCAGTCTGTATATGGAGTCGGAATTCAAATTTGGCTCCCATAACTTTCACCTCTATCAGGCCTACAGCAACAAAGATGATCTGCACTTTCGCTTTACACTGCATTCCCCAACTGCTATCGACGATAAAACAGCTGAAGCCTTTAAAGAGATTATCGGCTCACTCCACTTCTTTAGTCCGGATGAAGAGCTGCCCTACCCTTACTTCCTTCAGGAAAAAGCCAAAAGACGGCTTACCTTCCGCGACAACTAATCGACTTTCTTTATGTCTTGCAAAAATTAAGACCGGCATGTAAGATTAGAGCGAATAGACTGCATATCAACGCCTTCCCGGCATAATGTAATGAGGATTTCATATGAAGCGGTTAAACAGTGCACTGGTTAAAGAAGTTGAGGCTCTGAAAGCCGAGGGACGCGCCAAGTCTCCGGAACGGATAATTACCGGCTACATGCCCGCGAGCGGCAGTAAAGGTCCGCGATACCGCCTACAGGGCTCCGACCTTGAGTTTATCCGCATGAATTCCAATAGCTATATGTCTCTGCAGGACCATCCGGAGATGATCAAAGCTGCCGATTCTGCGACTCACGTATTTGGGGTGGGTCCCGGAGCAGTTCGCTTTATAGACGGTACCTTTCACTATCACGTCGAACTTGAGGCAGCAACAGCCAAATTTGTCGGTATGGAAGCAGCAAAAATTTTCACCTCATCCTACATGTCAAATCTCGGTCTGGCAATCACCATCACAAACAAGCAAACCTACTGGATTGGTGACGCGCTAAATCACAACAGCATTATTCGTGCGATGCGTATTGCAAACGTGCCGAGTGCCAATAAGGGCATCTTTAAACATAACGACATGCAGGATTTAAAGCGCTGCCTAGATGAGGTACCGGATGGAATTGAACGTGTGGTTGTCATCTTTGACGGTATTTTCAGCATGCGCGGCGACTTTGCGCCGATGCAGGAGATAAATGAAGTTGTTGCCCCCTATCGTGATAAGTGGCAAGATGGACTCGTAACGGTTATGGATGATTGTCATGGCCTGGCCGCTTACGGCGATAACGGACGAGGCACCTGCGAGCACACCAATGCCATGCCCGACATCATGACCGGTACCTACGGTAAAGGCTTCGGCGTTAACGGTGGATTCATTGCCGGTAGCCAGGAATTAATCGATACGGTTCGTCAGAAAGCCGACACCTATATCTACACCAATCCGCTTAGCGTAGCAGACTGTGCTGCATCAATAAAGTCTATTGAAATTGTAGATAGTGCCGAAGGGCGTGAGCGCCTTGTAAACCTGAAGACCCGCACAAAACAGTTCCGCGATGGTCTGGATAATCTTGGGCTGGAGTCGATCCCCGGACCGCATCCGGTGGTGCCGGTGTTAGTGCGAGATACGGCTAAGACTCATAAGGCGGTAAAACACCTCTTCGATAATGGAATTCTGGTGGTGGGACTAACCTTTCCGGTGGTGCCGCGTGGCGATGAAACGCTGCGTTTTCAGATTAATGCATCTCATACCGAAGCGGATATTGATCATGCGCTAAACACATTAGAATCATTTAAGGGATAGTCTACTTAGAATGGCTGGCTATCTTACGGAGAAATGGGCAGAAACGGTGAGAAAGAAACAGACAACAGTGAACGGTGAGCAGTGAACGGGTATCGGGTATCGGGTATCGGGTATCGAATCACGTTTCTCGTTTGCCCTTTCACTTTTCACATGTTTAAATTGCCTCATTGCCTCATTGCCTGGCCTCGGCTTCTCTCGGCCAACGACGTATATTGCCTCATTGCCTCATTGCCTCATTGCCTCATTCACATCCGTTGCCATTCACCTTAATGATACTCTATCGCCCAGCAGCGATCCATTACCACATCGATGCCGTGTTCCAGAGCTTTCTGCGCGGCATCTTCGTCTATAACGCCCAGCTGTAGCCAGATCGCCTTTACCCCTTTTTGAATAGCCTCATCTACAATTCCGGCAACATACTGCGGCTGTCGAAACACATCTACCAAATCCACATCACCTGGGATATCGGAGAGACTAGGGTAACTTTTCTGTCCGAGAATCTCATCATGTCCCGGATTTACCGGAATCACTTCATAGCCTTCGCGAATCATCATGCGCGCTACGCCATTACTGGGTCGCATCGAGTTTGGCGATAATCCTATCACTGCAATTCGTTTATGATTTTTAATAATATCCGGGATATTGGAGTTCAGCGTTTTCATCGGAGCCTCAGTCAATTTTACAATTAAAAACCGTCACTACTATCGTAGCTACTAATATGATGTGCTGAAATAAAATTTGTTACGCTTTGTTTGCGTTTAGGTATAAAAACAGGATGAAACATCCAATTGATCATAAATATATATTGGAGGGACAGTATGGTGGAGCCGAAACGAGTACAAACTTTATACGGCTCAAAATCCGTTTAAGCACTCATTGAGATTTTCCAAACTAAAAAGCAGCAAATTGTTTGAAGATAATTTTTAGTGAGCGAATGACTTCGGTTGCATCGATATTTCTGGTTAGATAGATATTGGAATAACTGCGAGCCAGCTTTTTATATTCCTTGTTATGCTCTTGATCTACCATAATAATTATTGGAGTTTTACTGGCTCCGCGCAGCATACGAATATGATCCGACCCATGCGCATCGGGTACGGAATGATCGACTAATAGTATATGCGGTTTACGAGTTTCAATAGACTCAAGGGCAGCCTGAACTCCAGTAACGTGATTTACTGTATGGTCTGCATCCAGGAGGAGTTTGGAGATCAGTTTAAATATTAGCTGATTATTACTTAAAATTAAGACGTGATAGGATTTTACTGTCTTATCCAAATGAAGCAGATTTCTGCTGGAGATTTCATCCTTGACCACATTTGGCTTTACAACGTATTTGCCTTCATTCCAATTCAGGATTGCATCAATAGCCTGATTTTCACTATAGCCGTTCATCGTAACGGTAACCATTTCTCCGTAACTGAAGAAGAATGTTCCCTTCTGCAACTTACGTGAAACCGTTAACTTTCCATCCAGATTCTTGCGTTTACAAAAATCAAGAAGTTCGGTAATCGGCATTTCCTGAAGACTGCCAACAATTATTGTATTAATTTTCTCCTGTTCCGATTGAGCACCGCTCCCACCAAACAGGTCGAGCAAACGACTTCTAAATCCCTTTTTCAAAAAGTGCCTCCAAGACAAATACAAAAGATAGTTGTGCAAAGCGTACTGTTTGCAGGCACCCAACCAAGCGGTGTTCTTCCGGATATTACAATATCATCAAAAGATTGGTATAACAGGGGCGCGCAAAAGACAATCTTTTTTTAAAAATCCGGGATTTTACTTTGATTCAATGTGTTTTGTATCAAAACAAAGGATATCGATTTTTAACGAATCGGACATCAACATTCAATGAAGGCAGTGTCAATTTTTAACGACACAAAAACGTGCTTCAAAACAATCACATATTATCAATTATTTGATAAAAGAAGAGATACTTTTCTTAGCCATTCATACTTAGTATTTATCATTGGAGAGTCAAATGGATTTGCCGATTTTATCAAGCAGTCAATACCTGCTCGTACACAATGCAATTGTTTTGAGTATCGTAATTATGGCAGGATCAACTCTTTTTTTCCTGCGTGCTCATTCTTTTGTTTCTGAACGTTATCAAGTTGCGATGGCTGTCTCAGCTACCGTGGTTTTCATTGCAGGCTTACAATATTTATTTATTTACTGGAATTGGGAAAATGCATATGCTTTCACCGAAGGTCAATATATCCCCACCGGTATAGGATTAAACCACGCCTATCGCTATATGGACTGGATTGTGACTGTTCCACTTCTGATGGTAGAAATGGTTGCTATCCTCGGCCTAGACAGGGAAAAGAGTCGCTCACTCACAACTCGCCTGGTTTTAGCTGCAGTTGCAATGATCGTTCTGGGATACCCCGGTGAGATTTCAGAATCCACTCTTACCAGACTGGTCTTTGGCGGGCTGTCAACACTTCCATTTCTCTACATCGTCTACGTCCTTTGGGTAGAACTTAGTGCCGTTATGGAATGGCAATCCGAACGTATAAAGCTGCTGTTCACAAACGTTCGCCTCTTAACGATTGCAACATGGGGATTCTATCCTATTGCATTCCTGATGCCGGTTGTTGGATTATCAGGCGGGGATAGTATCATTGGCATACAGGTTGGATATTCCATTGCGGATATCCTTGCAAAGTGCGGGTATGGAGTACTCATCTACTCGATAGCCAAACTCAGAACTGAGGCCGAGTTAAATGCTATTATAGCTGAGTAAGCCGTGACAGGCGACGGATATTAAAACTCATTGGGTATTGATCGCAAAACTCTTACCTTCTGCCGAGAGGAGAGACTCATGCGACACATTCATTATTTCTTAGCTACGGCCATCTGGTCGGGCTACGTACCCAAGGCCCCCGGAACCGCCGGAAGTGCTGTAGGCATGCTGCTGGCCTGGTTTTTTCTGAGCCACGATTCAGCGGCGTTACTGATTGCTACAGCGATCTGCTTTTTTGTAGGCTGGTGGTCTTCAGACGTTGTTGAGAAGGATCTCGGCATGGAAGACCCTTCGATTGTGGTTATTGACGAAGTAGCCGGTATGTGGTTAAGCCTCCTGCTGGTGCCGGCCAATTTCATCCTTTACCTGCTTGCCTTCGGTCTTTTTCGCCTCTTCGATATCTGGAAGCCCTGGCCCATCGACAGCCTGCAGCACCTGCACGGTGGGCTCGGCATTATGCTGGACGACATGCTGGCCGGGCTCTATGCCTTTCTGGTAATGCAAATCCTGCTGTATTTCCTGCCCTTCTAGCGCATCCCATGCGCAACGCAGCGCAGCATATGCGCTAATAAATTTTTCAGCACAACACCCCTTTTTCTCTAATAGTTTATAAATCCAACGCTTAGACTATTTTCACAATTTTGGCAAGCTGCTTGCATTATTTATAGTGACCCTCATTTCTAAAAAAGTGGAGAAATCCATGATACATAGCGACCAAAACCTTAGACGCTTAACAGTATTGATATTCTTGATTACTGCACTCTTTTCACAGCTTTTTGCCCAAGGTCCAGGCCCAACCCGTGAAAGACTTATTGGTTATTCATGGTATGACTTTATCGAAGGCCAGGGACGAAAAGTTGCTCATGCATTAGACAATGGTAATGACGGCATACATTTTATATTCTTACAACAACCTCCTGCGACAGGGCTATTCAATGTCACTTACGATTGGTATGATATATCTTCTGACTTCTTTTTCGGAAATCAAACTATTGGAAGCGGTATTGGTAGCACGCTGGCAAACAGCCTTAACGATGCTGCGATGATCACCTATACTGATCAGGGCAACGCAATCCTGGTGCAGGATGTGGGAGAGTCCAATTACTTTTTTCAGGTAATACAAAGTATTTCCAACTCATCTGCCTATGGTGTTTCCCGTTATGCCGGAACGACCGTTTTTTCTGCAAGCCCAGTCAACAACCTTCTGCAGGACTCGCTACGGATTTCATACGATAACCAAACCAACTGGTTCGGCGCTTCTTTCCCGGTTCCTGATCCTTTAACGACGAACTACAATACGCGGGCAGTGCCGATTATTAATCCGCAAAACCCTCAGGAATTCAGCTTCCTGCTGGCACCTGATGCAGCGGCTTCAGCTCCAAATGGTTCACTGCTACGAATCACTTCCAGCGATAGTGGGGCGACATGGATCAGAAAGAGAATTCATAACGACGACACCACCTACTTCGGCAATACGACGTATGCGGTAGAAGACTTTGCCGACATTAATGGCATATACGACTCCCAGGGCAACTGGCACGTTGTCGCTGGCGCAGTACAAGGCCTTGATAATCAGGGGGGCCCTATTTTTCCAATATTACACTGGAACAGTAATAGTTCTAAGCCAATTGAGTTAACCGATGATTTTTATGGAAGAAACCCCGACTCAACAGTACAAGATGGCCTTATAAATCTACGACCGGGGAACGGTCTTGGTAATGCCTACCCGCAAATTGCTCGTTTTGAGAACGACTATTTAGCCATAGTCTGGCAACAGTGGGAATCCAACCCGGATGGAAGTTTACGAACAGTCGTCGGCAGCGCAGGAGAAGAAGTATTTGTTACGGATATCTGGGGCTGCATTTTGTCGGCAACAAATCCATTAGAACCTGTTCCGTGGAAAATAGCTGGCATAGAGGGCGTTTCTGATATGTATCCCCGATTACCCGAAACTCTTGAAATCCGATCCGGAACAGAAGATTCGCTAATCATAGAATTTGCTTACATGAGAGACTCAGACCCAGGTGTATCGGTGCTTGGGCAAAACAACCCATCTCAAGTAGAATGGATTTACGCACGTAGCTCATATGTTCTGCCATTTGCTACGGTTAACAGCAATCACACAGAGTTGAAACCCGATGAATATAGTTTAGAACAAAACTACCCAAACCCATTCAACCCGTCTACTACAATTAGCTATTCGCTTAGGAAGCGTGGGCAGGTAACCATCGACGTTTACAACATAACCGGCGGCAAAGTAACCACACTGGTTAATCAGGTAAAGCCGGCGGGTGAGCATAGCACTCAGTTTACGGCAGAGAATCTACCGAGCGGACTTTATTTTTATACCATCAGCAGCAACGGCATACGGTTGGACAGTAAAAAAATGATTTTGATAAAATAAACGATTTCCCTGTGGAGGAAGAGGTTTGCAGCAAGGAGACGTTGGGAGGCGTCTCTACAGCTCAGGGAGTCCGGCTGAATGACGATGATCCTTCGATCTGGTCTGAAGGCTGGACTTAAATTTAATTGGAGTCAAAAGCTCCATGCATCCGCGTCCGTCCTGTAGCAATTGCTACGGGACGAATGCGTTTATATGAAGCTAGATTGTCTTCTGTGCGGACGTCATATCGTTTGAAGCAGCCTCTGCACTTAGCTTATATATCTGCATCGCTTCAAACTGCTGAAAAATAGTCGGGTCAAACGTCTGCCCGCATTCCGAGCGTATATCATTCAAAGCGGCCAGGGCACCCATCGACTGCTTTCCAAGGGCATCGGTAAACGCATCGAGTAATGCAATAATTCGGGAGTATATCGGTATTTCTTCCCCTTTTAAACGGCCAGGATAACCACCGCCATCATATCTTTCACGTTGATGACGAATCGCTTCTGCTACGTCCTGCAGGCCATCCATCTCACCGATAATATTGCTGCCGATTATGCAGAAATCGTAAATCGGATCATAGTTGGAGATTGTCATTTTCTCAGCGGAATGAAGCACCTTATCGGGCATGCCGAGCTTACCAATTTCATGAAGCTTTGCAGCCAACGTTAAATTCAACTGACTTTCCGGGGATAACTTTAGCCAACTTGCAAACTCCTCTGCCAGTATTACAACCTGATGGGTGTGTTTTGCAATCGCGGCATTTTTTGCTTCCATTGCGCACATCAGCATATTAATACTGTCTTGAATCTGGTCGTTCAGCGTATTTGTAAAGCGCGTCTGCTCAATACGTTTTCGTTCGATCGCTTTCTCTACAGCATCTGGCAAGTCAGAAATTGGAACAGGCTTAACCAGGTAATCGCTCACTCCGGAAGCAAGCGCACGACGCACCAGGCGGAAGTCGTTCAGGCTGCTCATTAAAACAACAGGGAGCTCAGGATACTCACCAAGCATCTTTTCGGCGAGTTCAAGACCGTTTGCGGCAGGCAGGTTAATGTCGCTGATCAGCACATCAACCGGGTTATTTCGTAGATAGTCCAGCCCACCCGTGGCAGAGTAGGCCAGACCGACAATATATCCAAAATGCTGCAGGGCATCCTGCAGCAGCTCGCCATAGGCGATATCGTCCTCGATAATTAAAACATGCTTCTTCCCTGACATGTTAATACTCCGTCGGTTATCCTCCCGCTTTAAAAGACGGGATACCCGTAATGTCACTTCCAATAATTAACGTATGGATATCGTGGGTACCTTCGTATGTCTTAACCGTTTCCAGATTACACATGTGGCGCATGCACTGATATTCGGAGGTAATGCCGTTTGCTCCCAGAATATCCCTGGCCATCCGAGCAATTTCAAGAGCATGGTAAACGTTATTACGCTTCGCCATGGAAACCTGATTAAAGGTCATCAGTCCCTGATCTTTCAGTCGTCCTAACTGAAGAGACAGGAGCTGCATCTTGGTGATCTCGGTAATCATATAGACCAGTTTTTGCTGCACCAGTTGATACGACGCAATCGGTTTCTCGAACTGGATTCTGGTTAGAGCATAGTTCAGGGCTTCATCATAACAGGCCATTGCTGCTCCGATGGCTCCCCAGGAAATTCCATAACGCGCCTGAGTGAGACAACCAAGCGGAGACCTGAGTCCCCCCGATTCTGGTAATAGATTTTCGACGGGAATTACGCAGTCTTGAAAAATTAGTTCAGAAGTTATAGAAGCACGCAGTGAATGCTTGCCTTTCATCTCCGGTGCGGAGAATCCTTCGGTGCCTTTTTCAACCAGGAATCCGCGGATACGACCATCCAGCTTGGCCCAAACAACGGCCACATCAGCATCGCTTCCATTGGTGATCCACATCTTTGCACCGTTCAGTACATAGTTGTTTCCATCCTTAACAGCATTGGTAATCATATTGCCCGGGTCTGAACCGTAATCGGGCTCGGTAAGCCCAAAACATCCGACGGCTTCACCACTGGCCAGCTTCGGCAACCACTTCTGACGCTGCTCTTCGGTTCCGTAGGCAAAAATCGGATACATAACCAGTGCGCCCTGCACAGATGCACCGCTACGAATACCGCTATCGGCACGCTCCAGCTCCTGCATCATTAGTCCATAAGCAACATTGTTTACTCCGGCGCAACCATACTTCTCCGGCAGGTTTGCACCGAAGAGACCCAGCTCGCCCATCTGCGGTCGCAGGTGACGCGGGTAGGTGCCTTCGAGATAACTTTTCTCGATAAGCGGCATAATATTTTCATCCACCCATTCACGTACGGAGGAGCGGATCATTTTCTCGTCTTCGCTGAGCAGCGAATCGATGTTATAATAATCTGGTGACTTAAACTTTTCCATATGAAACTTCCTTCAGTAAATGTTATTGCGATAAATTTATTGATCGGGTAAATCGGAGGCAAGGTAAATAAAAGAAGTCAGAGCACAGAACACAGAACACAGAACATAGAGGGGTGACCTGCGTGTCGCCCCGGCAAAAGGGGGAACAGGCGAACGGGAGATGGGGTGAAGACGACCCGTCTGTCGCCCAAAGCGCGCGGTTAGCGGGAGGGGGTTCACCCCATGTTTTGAACCAGAGCAAACAACAATATTTACAAAAGATTAGTATATTGAATTTGTGCGCAGTATGTTTAGCGTCCATTTTTAAGAAGAGCAGGAGAATACCCTTGTCAAAGAAATTGATGCTGTTGGTTATCACCGTTATGATCAGCGGTTCGGTTTATGCACAGGATTCCCGAACATTTGAAAACCTGAAGAAACCGCCATATCCCCTTAAAAAAGAGCTTGTAAAACCGCTCCGGCAACTGGTAGATACGAGTTTTCAAACGCTTTTGACAGAACAATTAAAACGCAATCCCACCTGGTGGAAGCTGGTTGAACAAAAACGGCTGGCTATCGGACTGGTAGACCTTAGTAATCCGTATAACGTGCGTTTTGCCGGAGTGAACCGCAACCATATGATGTATGCTGCCAGCCTTCCGAAACTGGCAATTCTTCTGGCGGCTGAGCAAGCATTGGAAGAGGGGCTGATCAAAGAGACACCAGACATAAAACGGGATATGCGCGTTATGATCAGTAAATCGGACAATCGCGCCGCAACCCGCATGATCCAGAAAGTGGGTGGATTTAAGTATATCGAGTCTGTGCTTCGCAGACCGGGATACGATCTTTACGATCCCAACTGGGGCGGAGGATTATGGGTCGGTAAGAATTATGCCAAGGGGGGCGAGCGATATCCCGATCCGGTTATCGGAACCAGCCATGGTGCTACCGCTACCCAGGTATGCCGTTTTTATTATATGCTGGCTATGGGTAAGCTCATTAATGAAAAACGCAGCAAGCATATGCTGGAAATGCTGGCAAACCCGGAGCTACACCACAAGTTTGTCAATACGCTCAACAAGATTGCGCCAGGCGCCCTAATATATCGAAAATCCGGCACCTGGCGAAGCTGGCATGCCGACTCCTGCCTGGTGTGGGGACCGAAATGGCGACGTTATATTTTGGTCGCAATGGCAGAGACGTCCAGTGGTGAGCAGATTCTGCGCGATCTGGTTACCTCAATGGAAGAGGTATTAAAAGACGCCAACAAACTGCCCTAACCTATTCCTCCTCTTTCGCTTTTTCCTCAGCCACAGGCTTCCGCATAATTCGATCGATAAAGGTCGCCAGCGACTGGTGTTCAACTGAAGAGTTTTTCTTCAGCACATTCGACATCATCGCAACCATATAGGTGGTGCTATCCGGTTGCTCAATAATGGCTACCGAATTTAAGACGTTTATTCTGTTTCCCCGGTATTTACCGCACTTATAACCTTCCTCTTCCTTACAGCCATAGAGACTGCCGGATTTGTAATAGACTGCGGCTTTTTCCAGTGCCGGTGAGGAAGCATAGCGAATTCTTCGGCCGGTCATGTACATCAACCGCTTGAATTCCAGACTGGACCATTTATCAACCATTTTACCCCGCTCTACCGCCACCAGAAAACGCAGAAATGCCGAAGACGATGCAATACTGCCCCCTCTTACCGGTATCGCCACCTTTCCATAGCGATTGAAAAAACTCCCCAGGCGCCACTCCTCTTCGCTAATTCCCAGCTTTCGCAGCGGCTCATTTACTACCGTATGTGCCAGCTCTGCAAGCTGTTTCTTCGGCGTGGTTGAAAAGAACTCGGCTTCTGCTTCCGGGGACGGCGGGTAGGCAGCGCCAAACTGTCTCATCAGCAAGGCTTCCTTCCATACCACATTTGCCGCTCCGTTGGAACTGACTGAAAGCGAGTGATCAATCCATTCATACAGTGAGAACGTATCATCAGCCTGCACTTTTTTCATTTGATACTTATTCGTTTCAATATTGTAAAAAGGCATTCGGTGGCTCTCGCGGGACACCCACTTTCCCCCGGAAACGATACGGGATTTCATCATTGCGATACGCTTCAAAGTATCTTCCGGAAAGACCTTTGCCAGTTCGGTAAAAAATCCGGCGGCAATACAAAGCTTGCCGACGCTCCCCGGTGAGAGAGTTCGATGTGACTGCCGTTCTGCAAAGCGAATTGGTCTGCCCGGAGTTATATCCATTACCGCGACCGAATAGCTGGCATGCCGCCCTGGAAAGAGCGACCGAATCTGTTTCTGCAGCTCGGCATCGGGTTCAGGTAAACTATCCAGCTCAGCACCCCGATCGTCGGTGAGATTTAATCGGATACTGTTCAGTAACCGCTGACCGCCTTCGGGAAGTTTCGTACCACGAAGACTGTCCGCCAGAATTAGCCGAAGCCGCTCCAGTCGTCTGATACCGGTTTTCTCATATCCATCGACGGGATAGGTATATCCGGATTCAGATATCACAATAAAACCGAAAGAAATAATCACTCCAATAAGAACAGACTTAACTTTCATTATCCTCCATCCTTTCCGGCAATCACTACATCCAGCCGCACCTTTTTATCAAATTTGATACCACTGTCCAGCGTATTCAGGTAGCCACTTGACTGGGCAAGCTTATTTTCAACGAAGGGGCGTACCTGAAACAGGACAATTCGGCTATCCAGGTAACCGAACTCCACATCGTATGGCCCACTGGAATGCATACCGGAAGCGTTAGGCAATTTTTCCTTTAGTTCATCGGCAAGAGCCCGAATCTCCTGTAGCTCAGCGGGCCGCAGTATTCGCGTATTAAAATTTGCCAATCCTTTTATTGCCCCCCCCTCGGCAGGCAAAACATTATAGCGTCGGTCCCGCGATGGTGAGAGCAATGCATTAGCACCTTCCTTTTTTAGGAGATAGGTTTCTGCAGCTTGTCCATCGACTGCTCCACCCGGGCCGCGACTGAACGCAATCGTTAAGTCTGATGCAACACCGGATGAAATTCCCGTGGTAATTAATACGCCTGATTTACTTACAGGCACGGTAGGAAGAATAAGGATAGACGGATAGACATTTTCCGGATTCAGCAAATACTGCTGACGCCAGCGATAACTTCTTTCACTGTAGGGTGATGCCCAAACCCTCCGGATCCCCGCCAGGATCGCCTGCCGGGACGCAACATTAAATACCGTCAGGTTCAAACCGGCGCCGGTAAATTCACTGAGATCTTCCATATTGGTATCGCTGCGAATAAATACCGCTTTACGTCCCAACTCGGCGCCAAGCGACTTACGAAATGCTGTTTCAAGAGTCTGCTCAAATTCCGGTAAAAACGGCATCTCGGTAATCGCATTACTCAACTTGTCCAGCCTAGCTAAAATAAAGGTTTCGGATTCCGCAGCATCGGTCATTTCGGCAGCTTTAGAGAATGTGGATTGAAGGAACTGCCAGTAGCTTTGAGTTAATCCGGGCATGGTTTGTTCCATATGCTGTCTGAACACGCCAAAGGGGACAATAAACCCTTCAACCACCCGCTCAGGGAATAGCGATTTTAATTCTCCCAGGTTTGCCGCTTTTGGACCACAAATTTTACCGGAATCCGTTGCACGTAATTCGCGCAGGCTTACAAAATCTGTTCTTTCAAGCTGTAAATTATCAAGCGGAACCCGAATGCGTTCATCGCTGCGTTTTTTTACCGCCAACAGCGCCCGCTCTTCGGAGGTCATTTGATCAGCCGGCTTCATAATGACTTTGCCAAAAGGAGAAACCGCATAGAACACCTTTTGACCGTTAAACGACTTCAGCTCATTTAGATTTTGCTGTGATAAGACAGCGTTGGGAATGCCCAGATTTCTTGCGAGTAGCTGAACATGAGAAACCAGATTTCCAGCTGAAACTGTAGCGATACCCGCCACCGGCTTCAGGTCTGCCGGAGGATGCAGAAGTACGTATATCTTTTTGTTTGAAAATGCAAAATTTTCCGGCACATCTTCCATTACCACCATCTCACCTATGGCGAATCCCGGATTGATACCGCGAACCTGATTTTGGTTAGCGATCCCCAGCACCTGATTTGAGATACCGGTTTGACCAGCAGCAAGTTCACCGATTTCTCCGGCGGTATCACCAAGCGGAAGCAGAACGGAGCTCCGAATAAGGTCATCGGGAAAGCCAAGCACTAAAGGTTCGAATCGACTATAACGGGTTATTTCATCGCCATAGACAGCGCGGATCATTCCAGTCCCCCACTCCACAGCCCGTCTATAGGTCTCACCGATCTGTAATAAACGATCAAGCGTCACCTCATTGATGGAGACGGCATCTTCCAACTGACGATTCAGCTCCTGCCACTCCCAGATTTCAAGATATCCACATCCCGCAGCGGCACGCATCAGCGCAGCTGCTTTGCGAATCTCACCGCCAATCGTTTGTGGCCTCCACTGTGTTGCATAACGAAACAGCAGCCTTTCCAAACGAAGGGATAAAGACATCAATTTTAGACGAGACTCTACCGGAGCTCCAGGGAACTCCAGGCGGATCACCCACAGTAGCAGCGCCAGGTCTTCACAAAAAACCGCACGCTGCTCCCGGGAGGCAGCGGCTGGACTTCCCAGTCCTATTAATCTGGAAAGCTGTCCTGAAAGATCGCTGCTGAAACCTACGACCGGTAGATGTTCTTTTAAATCCGACGGTTCAAAAGGGGCATAGGCAATTTCCATCTCTGCAATCAGTGACTGTATCAGTGCATCGGTATCCGGCTGCATTCTCCGCTGCCACTGCTGCAAGAATTCACGCGTTTTCGGCAGATCCGACTCATCCGGCTGACCGTGAATTTTAATTCGAATATCCATAAACTCAGGAAGTTGTTCTGCAGCCTGCTTACTAAGCAGACGAATACGCTGCCAGCGAGCAGATTCATCGTCGCCGGATTCAAAGGGAAGCGTATCGGATAGCTCGCGTAGTAAAAAAAACTGCTCGCTTAGCTTATCATCATCGGAGAGTTGTTTCGTCAGAAAAGCAGCGCCCCATGCCGTTTCATCCTCCGCCTGCTTCGCACCGCGATAAAATTGCGCTTTCCGCAATACCCAACCGTTATCCGCCGCCATTAAAAACTGTTCAATCTGATATTGAATTGCCCGTGAGTTCCGGTTGGATGCATCCCAAAATGCATCATGATCGGTCCCGGCAAGGATTTGCCCCAGGAAGACATGCTCATTCTTCGCCAAAGCCTGAACATCATTTCGATGCAGGGCATGCTGTATACCTCCCGGGGTTTTACATCGTTCCTTTGCCGGTATAATGGAGCCGTCCGGGCAAAACCAGCGTATGGCCTGATAGGGGCCGCGGGCTTCTTTTTTGAATTGTTCGATCATGCTGCGGATTTTATCATCATTTTCCGCTGAGGTCGTCGTTGTGAGTACGGAAATAAACAGACAAATACCGAGGCAAATATGTAATGCTACTTTCATCAAGCGGTCTCCAGCTCAGCAAGAGCAAAATGTATAGTCTTGAAAAAATCCCATTCAATTGTGTTGACAGGTAGGTTGTGTAAATGTAACTGAAATTAATGGAAGAAAAAAATAGAATGAGGCAGCGGTCGCTATGCGCCCGGTGAGTCGTCGCTTCGATCCTGGTGAGTGTTCGCTTTGCTTACGGGCAGTAATTAATGAGCGGGAGATTGTCACGCCGAGACCGAAGAAGACAGTCTAGGGGGCGACCTGCGTGTCGACTCCGTTGTTACACGCCTTCCCCTCGGCTACGCTCAGGGAGCGGCGCTTTCTTCCTACCAGCTACCCACCATTTGCCGGATCAAGCATTTCATTCAGTGCTTCACCGAGATAAGCCGTCAGGTCAGAAGCCATCAGGGAATATTGAGTAGTGCGGTGGACGACATAATCTGCGACGTAGCCGTGCACGAAATTAGCCGTATAGGCAGCCTCATCAGGGCGGAAGCGCTGTGCGAGTAAGCCGGCAGTCAGTCCGGTAAGCACGTCTCCGGTTCCACCGCTGGCAAGACCAGGATTACCGGTTGGATTCAGATAGATGCGCTTATCAGGCATCGCTACCAGAGCGGGTGCCCCTTTCAGCAATAAGGTGAGTCCATATTCAGAGGCAAATTCCTGGGCCTTTTCAATACGCTGGTGACCAAGGCTAACCGCCGTCTCATCGGGGAAGAAGCGCAGGAATTCTCCCATATGAGGCGTTAGAATCCAGTTTGGTGCCTTATCGCTTTTTAACAGGTGCTGATTATTGGCCAGAGCCAATAGGGCATCGGCATCAATAACTATCGGCTTGTCAAAATTGGTAAGAATCTCAACCACAACTTCTTCAACCGCTTTGCTGCGACCAAGTCCCGGACCTATAGCCAACACGTCACACCATTCCAGTAAATCTTCAATGCGTTTCATGCTGGTCTTACCGACAGTCTGATCTTTCGTTTCAGGCAGCGGACGGGTTATCACTTCGGTTAACTTCTGTTCGACAACCGGATTAATGCTTTCCGGCACGGCCAGGATTGTTAAACCGGCCCCCATGCGTTGAGCGGCCTCCGCAGTTAATGTTGCTGCTCCCGAGAAGCCCTTGGAACCTGCCAGCACACCAACCTTGCCGCATTCGTATTTATGCGCATCCGGATAACGGAAGGGCAATACAATATCATCCTGCTCCAGCATATCGACCAGCACATCGTCATCATTTAAAACTGAAGGCGGCGTGCCGATGTCCGCGATATATAATTCGCCAACAAAATTCTTTGCCGGATATAATTTATGACAGCGCTTTGGCAGAGCCATGGTCACAGTGATGTCGGCACGAACGGCTACCCCGTCGACCTTGGGAGAGCTTGCATTCAAACCGGAGGGAAGATCTATGGAGATAACTTTCGATTCATAATTTGAATTGATAAAATCGATTACGGATCGGACAATCCCAGACGGTGCAGATCGCAATCCGGTACCGAGCAGGGCATCGACAACCATATCGGGCTCATCATCCACACTATCAAGAATAGTAATATCGGTTACAAACTCTATCGGCACGTGCATGTTCTGTAGGATTGTATAATTAATACGGGCATCATCTTCAATCTCATGTTCCTCAACCGTACAGAAAACCCGCACGTAAACGCCTTCGTTCCACAGATGCCTGGCAACAACAAATCCATCTCCACCGTTGTTTCCTTTGCCGCAGAAAACATAAACCAACGGATCCTGAACACCATCAAGCTCCTGAAGAATAATGCGAAACGCTGCCAATCCGGCATTTTCCATCAAAACAACACCGGGAACACCAATATCTTCAATCGTAAAACGATCGATTTCTCTCATTTCATTCGCAGTAACCACCTTAATCATGTGCTAATTCTCCATAGAGTATGTGTTTTCAACATCTTATTCGGGTGCATCCACAACCACCATGGCAATTGCCATGTCAGCGGTATGACTCAGAGAGATATGTGCCTTTTTTCCCTCAAGAAGGGTTGCAACATGGCCACTAAGATGTAGCTGAGGTCGACCGTTTGCATCATTACGCACTTCAATATCATGCCAGCGCATATGCGTTCGCAATCCCAATCCGGTAGATTTGAACACAGCTTCTTTTGCAGCATAGCGGGCAGCAAAACTTTGTGCACTCCCCTGCCGCTTACTTTTGCAATACTCGATTTCGGTTGACGTGAAGACCCGATCTAAAAATCGATCTCCATAACGGTCAATCAATTTTCGAATACGCGATACTTCTGTAAGGTCTACACCAACAGACCAGCAGCTCATGATTCTCTCTGTTCATTGTTTATGACTGGAAATATATGCATCAATACGTGCTGATACAATCGCAATACCAAGCAAAAACGCCCTTCAGCATTTGCTAAAGGGCGTTTTAGAAAAATAATTCGGCCGGATGAAAGATTATGCTTCTTCCTTGCCCTGCTGATACTCTTCGACAATTTTTGCCATCACGTCGGAAGGCACATCCTCATAGTGAGAGAACTCAAGCGTAAATAGTCCCTGCCCCTGAGTCATTGACCGAAGCGACGTAGAATACTTATGCAGCTCTCCAAGCGGCACTTTGGCATTCACAACTTGAAAGCGCCCGTCGGCATCCATTCCGCTGATCTTGCCGCGGCGACTGGAAATATCACCCATTACGTCGCCCATATAATCCTCAGGCACTTTCACCTGAATGGAATAAATCGGCTCAAGAAGTGCAGGCTTGGCGTCTGCAAAAGCCTTTTTAAATCCCATAGACGCTGCAACCTTAAAGGCATTCTCCGAAGAGTCTACATTGTGATAAGTGCCGTCGTAAACCGTTACCTTAACGTCCACTACTTTACAGCCGGCAAGAATACCGTTCTCGCAGGTTTCTACACAGCCTTTCTCAACTGCCGGAATAAATTTACCTGGAATCGCTCCACCGACGATCGCATCGACAAACTCGAAGCCTTCACCTCGCGGCATCGGCTCCAGCTTAAGGTGACAGTCACCATACTGGCCACGACCACCGGACTGCTTCTTAAACTTGCCTTGTGCATCAGCAGATTTTTTGATGGTTTCGCGATAGGCAATACGCGGCTTGCTTTCTTCAACTTCAACACCAAAGCGCTGCTTCAGTCGATTGAAGTTAATTAACAGGTGCAGTTCTCCCTGACCGGAAACGATCGTTTGCCGCAGCTCGGGATCAAATGTAACGGTGAGTGTAGGATCTTCCTGGTGCAGCACGTTTAAACCGGTGCCCAGCTTATCCTCGTCACCTTTGGTTTTAGGCGAGACAGCAGTACGAATCAGTGGATTGGGGAAATTAATACCGGGCAGTTTTGACTCTTTGCCCTTAGCAGCAAGCGTATCACCGGTATGTGTCGATTTCAGCTTAACCAGTGCACAAATATCGCCGGCGTGAACGCTGTCAACGTTCTTTTTACTCTTGCCGTTCAGAATATACATCTGGCCGATGCGTTCGCTTTTTCCGTAATTAACGTTGATAGCTTCGTCCCCGGACTTTAGTACGCCGGAGGCAATTTTTACATAGGAGAGTTCCCCTACGTGCTCTTCGGACATCGTAGCGAAAACAATTCCGGAGAGTGATTCCGAATCGTTGCGAACGCGTTCCGAGCCGTCTTCCATTTGCGCAGGTGGCATATCCGTAGCTGCTGGTAGATATTCCGTAATAAAATCCAGCAGGCTACTGGCGCCGATATTTCCAGTTGCTGCAGTAGCCAGAACCGGAACAATTGTGCGATTTAGAACAGCTTTTTTAAATCCGCTAATAAGCTCTTCTTCACCGAGCTCGCCTTCTTCAAAATATTTTTCAAGTAACTCATCATCTGATTCCGCAACAGCTTCAACCAGATTGTTACGAATTTCCGCAACCTTGGTAAGTATTTCTTCCGGCAGGTCTTCAACCTTAAACTTTCCGCTGCCGTCCTGCTCATAGGTATATAATTTTTTCTTGAGAATATCAACAACCCGATGAAAACCGGGTCCGGAGGTAAGAGGAATTTCAGCAATCGTTAGTTTTTTACCAAAACGCTCGCGCAGTTCATTATAAATATCCATGAAGCTGACGTTTTCGCGATCGAGTTTATTGATCACGTAAAAACGGGGCATTTCGTATTCATCAGCCAGCTCTCGTAAACGCTCGGTTCCAACTTCAACACCCTCGGAAGCTGAAACAACAATCATCATCACATCGGCTGCTCGCATACCACTTACCACGCCACCAAAAAAGTCGCTAAAGCCAGGGGTATCCACCAGATTGACTTTAGTGTCCTTCCACGCACCGTGCATCAGGGACGTATTGATAGAAACCTGTCTCTCAATTTCATTAGCATTAAAATCCGAGACCGTATTTCCATCTTCTACTTTACCCATGCGCGTCGTTTCGCCCATATTAAAAAGCAATGCTTCGACCAGCGAAGTCTTTCCACAGCCGCTGTGACCACCGATTCCGATATTGCGGATTTTATCACCCGAATAAACTTTCAAGGGCAATCCTCCTTTGTGCAGTTTGGAAGGTTAGAGATATATGAAAATGGCGTTGAGATTTGATTCTAAGCCGGTGAACGGAGAGTTAATATAGCGGTACTATCAGAATATTTCAAGCATATATTCCCCGGTCGTCGCTATTCAATGAGTGTCGGTAGAATATTATTCGAAAAGCTTGCGTAAATCGGTCAGACCATCCTCCAGTTCCTCACGGGGTAGACCTCCGGTAAGAAGTTGAGGATCCGACAGGCGATGCAGTCGCCAATAAAATTTTTCACCCTCCCGGAACGCTTCAATGGAACCGGTATTCGCCCACCTGAACAGAGCGTTTTCAGCTGCTGCATAATCGGCCCGATATTCTCTCAGGCGAAACTGCGCCCGTAAAGTGCCTTCTGAAAGAACAGCATCTTCCAGACGGTTCTCCAGGCTGGTGATTTTTTCCATCACCTCATCCGTAAGCAGCGTTTCCAGAGTTGTTACCGCTTCTAAAAACAGGCGCAACGCTTTTCGGTAAAGAGCCTCTTTCCGTTCACTCTCCTTCAAATCGAGTTCTGTTTTAGCCAGCAGCAATTCTGCTGTAATCAGGCAGCTCATGGCATCGAGGTTATTCGCCGGACGGAAGGTCTGAACCAGATTCTCCTCATCAAATTCCGCCAGCATGTCGAGATCCAGGCGCAGCAATTTTTTACCGGCAGCATTAATCTCGAAGAGTGCAGCATCGAACTGTTGTTCCTGCTTCAACTTTAATATTTTAGCCAGCACTCTACTGAGCTGCTGGATCATCCTAAGTATGTAATCCCTGTGTAGCATAATTTTTTCACTTGACCCGGAGAAGAAAACTAGTTACAATTGAAACAGTTTCAAAGGAAACCAATATGGCTTATTCATTAGAAAATTCAATCGGCTACCTGGTTCGTAGCGTTACACGGGCTCTTCGGGCAAATTTCAATAAAAATTTAAAAGATGCCGGTTTTGATATTACATCCGATCACTGGGCAGTGCTGGTAACCCTCTGGAATCGCGATGCGCAGACGCAAAAGTTCCTGGGCTATATTACAATGCGTGACAAAGCAAATATCACCCGCCTGGTTGATGCATTGGAGCGGCGAAATCTGGTGGTCCGCATCCCGGATGAAGTAGATCGACGTCAAAACCTGATTCACCTTACTCCCTCCGGGCGCGAAATGTATCAGCAATTATTGCCGATAGTTGAACAGACACTGGAAGCAGCCGAACAAAATATCGCCGAAGAGCATCTGCTAATATGCAAAGATGTCCTTCGCGATATCTATAATAATTTAGTCTAATATTTTTTTACCTGTATAGTTTCAAGTGAAACAGTCTCAGTCAAAACAAAGGAAACATAAATGAATATTTCAATTATAGGAGACGGCAACGTTGGCGGCACTCTCGGCAAGCGCTTTGCCGATGCCGGTCATCAGGTTACTCTCGGTGTTCGTAACCCGGATGGTAAATCCGGTAGCGAAGGGATCGTCTATCACACGGTCGCAGAAGCAATGAAGATCAATCAAATCGTATTTCTCTGCACCCCCTGGATGGTCACTTCGGATCTGCTGGAAGATGCGGAGAATCTTGCCGGTAAAATCATAGTTGACTGCACAAATCCGATCGCACCGGGCTTTCACCTTGCTAAGGGTCATACGACCTCAGGTGTAGAGAGCCTGGCAGCTGTTGTTCCTTCAGCAATACTGGTTAAAGCATTTAATTCAACCGGCTTTGAGAATATGCAAGACCCCGGTTATCCAGACGGTAAAGCAATGATGCTGACCTGCTCGGATAATGCGGAAGCAGGACAGCAAATCGCTGAGCTGGCGAGTGATATCGGCTTCAACGGTGTTTATACCGGTCCACTTTATCATGCACGTTTTATCGAACCGATGGCGATGCTTTGGATTGACATGGCAATCAAACAGAAACGTGGGCGAAATTTCGCTTTTGCATTATTGGAAAGATAAACAACCAGACTGGAGCATTGTTAGAATGGAGCAGTCTTGAGATTTCTAAACACTCACTCTGTACTTATAGAAAAGAACCGATTTTTTGAATTTTATTTTTAATTGCCAGACTGGAGCATTGTTAGAATGGAGCAGTCTTGGGATTTTTAAACACTCACTCTGTACTTATAGAAAAGAACCGATTTTTTGAATTTTATTTAAAATCCACCTTATAACATTCGCATAGCGGGAGCTTTCTTGAAGACCACTTCTGCTCAACATAAAACACAAAAGGATATATTATGAGTGCAAATATTAACACAGCATCATCAACTCCCAAAAAGATCCTAATGGTCGTAGCAAATCCATCCGAGTCAACAACTGTCGGAGGTCCCGTTGGTTTCTGGGGATCAGAACTCACCCATCCATTTTATGCATTTACCGAAGCAGGCTATGAAATAACAATAGCAAGTCCGGACGGCGGTAAGGTAGAATTCGATGCAATGAGTGACCCGCGCGATGTAAGCGGTTATTCTGCGGAAGACTTAATCAGTATGGGCTTTATTCATACTCCCTCACTGATCGCTCTACTAGAAAATACTCCGGCTTTGGACAGTCTGAACACATCAGATTTTGACGCCATCGTTGTTGCCGGTGGACAGTCTCCTATGTTTACCTTCGGGAAGGCAACCGGACTTCATCAAAAGATGGCTGAGTTTTATGAAGCCGAAAAGATAACCGCAGCACTTTGTCATGGAACAGCGGCATTACTGTATGTAACACTTTCAGATGGTAAAAAACTGATAGAAGGAAAGACCATGACCGGTTTTGCAAACTCCGAGGAGGATTATGTTGACAATTGGGTAGGTCAAGCAGTAATGCCCTTTCGCATTGAAGATGAAGCCAAGAAGCTCGGTGCCAACTTTATTACAGGAGGTCTTTTTAAGCCCTTCGCTGTACGTGACGGTCATTTGATTACCGGTCAGCAGCAGTATTCCGGCGCTGAAACTGCAAATCTGGTTATTGAAGCGTTGGGAGTTTAGTATAGCGGGTAGCGGGTAGCGGGTAGCGGGTAGCGGGTAGCGGGTAGCGGGTAGCGGGTAGCGGGTAGCGGTGTGTCGTCCTGAATTATGTTTACAGAAATCTTAGGGTAAATGTAATGAAGGAGAGATTCAATGAGTAGAGAGCCTTACATCCATCGTCGCTATAGCGACGCGTTTCGCCGAAAAGTTGTAAGTGAGATAGAACGGGGGGATTTAACGATTTCACAAGCCCAACTTTTATACGATATTGGTGGAAGTGAGACCATCCAGCGCTGGATGCGTAAATTGGGAAAGAACCATTTGATCAGCAAACGCGTGAGGATTGAAATGGCAGATGACATCAATAAGGTTAAAAAACTCGAAGCCGAGAAGCGTGAACTGGAGGCGGCATTGGCCCAGGCCCATCTACGAATTCGCAGCATTGAATCGATGCTGGAGTTAGCCGGTAAAGAAGTTGGGCAAGACCTGCTAAAAAAGTACGCTGCCCGAGTATCAGGAAGCTCTCGGAAGAGTCCCGGCAAGAAGGTCGATCCGGATACAGTCTAGGGAAGATTTGTTTGGCTCACGGCATTAGTCGCCAAGCCTATTATCAGTGGCTTTCCCGTTGCCTGAGAAGCGACTATGAATCATCGGTAATCCTGGAGATGGTCATGCGCAAGCGTGCCCGGATGCCGAAGCTAGGTGGGCGTAAGCTATATCATGAACTGAAGGCTGACTTCAATGCCCATGGTTTTAAAATTGGTCGGGACCGCTTCTTTCAGCTATTGCGAGAGGCTGGGCAACTGGTGAAGCGGCGCAAGCGCTATGCGCGAACAACGCAGTCAGAACACGCCTTCAGGATCTATGACAACAAGATTCGTGGGCTTAATATTACGCATCCGAACCAAGTGTTGGTGAGTGATATGACTTATCTGCGATCCGGGAATCGCTTTGTCTATCTGGCGTTAGTGAGTGATCTGTATTCCCGTAAGATTCTTGGCTATGATGTGAGTGGGAGTTTGGGAATAGAAGGGAGTTTGCGGGCACTGCAGATGGCATTACAGTCTGTGGGGCCTACAAAGCAAGTGATTCATCATTCAGATCGCGGGATTCAATACTGCAGTCATGCTTATGTGAAGACCTTAAAGGACCATCAGATACACATCAGCATGTCGGCAAAAGGTAATCCGTATGAGAATGCGGTAGCTGAACGGATTAACGGTATTCTGAAAGAGGAGTTTCTATTAAAGGAGACTTTCCCTTCTCTTGAAGTTGCAAGACGGTCTGCCCGGGAGGCAATCCGTATTTACAATCAGGAACGGCCTCACATGAGTTTGAACATGAAGAAGCCGAGTGAGGTCTACAAGGAAGGAAGAAAGGCAGCATAAAAAGTGTAAACCTATTTCAGGACTTGACATAAAAGTTTTCTTCTTCAAGCAGAAAGATTATTTTCCACCAGCCACCAGCCACCAGCCACCAGCCAGCACAGTTTCCATTTGCGAATATCAGCCTGTCCCCCTATTTTTCTCTGACATCAAACTCAGAGGACTCCGCATGCGCTTCATCTTTCTCGGTGGATTTATCACGCTGTTTATTCTGATTGCCCTCATTTCCCAGGTTTATCCCGCCGCCTGGTTTTCCATGATTTTATTTGGCCCCCTCTTCCTGCTCGGACTTTATGATATCCTTCAAACAAAACACGCCGTGCTACGCAACTTTCCACTTATCGGCCACTTTCGCTATCTTTTCGAAATGATCCGTCCGGAAATCGCGCAGTATTTTATCGAATCCGACACCGACGGCAAGCCTTTCAGCAGAGATCAACGCTCCGTTGTATATCAGCGTGCCAAGGATGTTCGCGATACGGTACCGTTCGGCACGCTCAGAGATGTTTATGCCGTTGGATATGAATGGGTCAATCACTCCATCGCACCGACGCACGTTACACCAAACACCTTACGAACGATGATAGGCGGAGAGAATTGCAAACAGCCCTATTCAGCCAGTCTGTTTAATATTTCCGCAATGAGTTATGGTTCGCTAAGCCGTACAGCGGTGCAGGCACTTAATGAAGGTGCCCATATGGGCAACTTTGCTCACAATACCGGTGAGGGTGGCATAAGTCCGTACCATCTTTCCGGTGGAGATCTGATCTGGCAAATCGGCACCGGCTATTTTGGATGTCGTGATGCCGAAGGGCGCTTTTCGGCTGAAGCCTATCACGAGGAGGCAATCCGGCCGGAAGTAAAGATGATCGAGCTGAAGCTCTCTCAGGGTGCCAAACCCGGTCATGGCGGCATCTTGCCGGCATCAAAGCTGACGCCCGAAATCGCAAAAATTCGCAAAGTAGGGATGGGCAAGGACGTTCTGTCACCTCCCGGGCACTCCGAGTTTTCCACGCCGGTTGGTTTACTGGAATTTATCCAGAAGCTGCGCGAACTTAGTGATAGCAAACCTGTTGGCTTCAAATTGTGCATCGGAAAGCGCAGAGAGTTTATCGCCATTTGTAAAGCAATGAAAGAAACCGGAATACTGCCGGACTTTATTGCTGTCGATGGCGGCGAAGGTGGTACCGGAGCAGCACCACTTGAATTCTCGAATAATATCGGCTCACCACTGATTGAAGGACTTATCTTTGCACACAATGCGCTGGTAGGATTTTCGCTGCGCAACCAGATTCGCCTGATCGCCAGCGGCAAGGTAACAACCGGCATAGCAATGGTGAAACGCCTGGCATTGGGAGCAGACGCTTGCTATTCGGCTCGGGCGATGATGATGGCATTGGGGTGTATCCAGGCGCTGAAGTGTAATTCAAACCACTGCCCGGTAGGTGTAGCTACCCAACGCCCCGAGTTAGTCCGTGGCCTGGTCGTGTCTGAAAAGAATAAGCGCGTCGCAAATTTCCATAAAGAACATATGGAAAGCGTAGCAGAGATACTCGGTGCGATGGGTCTGCACTCTACCGAAGAGCTGCGTCCCTGGCATATTTTGCGTCGCACTGACACCAATACAGTGAAGCATTACGGGGAGATTTACGATTACCTGGAAGATGGTGAGCTTTTACAAAAAGACCTTCCGCCGGATTATAAGCGCGCCTGCGAAGCCGCCACCGCCGACAGCTTCGCAAATGCTCTGACAACTGGTGAATAATCAGGTTTTCAGATACCAGGCAAACCCGAGGGCAAAGATAAAACAAACGACAACATGGCGGAGAAAAGCAAGCCCGCCCTGAAAGAACGGATTCATAATGAATCCCTGCATATCTTCCATATATTGAAGCTGCTCTTCTTTTTCCTGCTGAGAAGCATCCGAAGAATTGGTTTGTTCAATATGATGTTCCTGAAATACCTCAATAAACTCTTTCCCCTGTGCACTTGTAAACAGAATTGTCGTAAAGGCTCCTATAATAACAGCTGCTATTAAAGCGATAAGCATACCAACCTTAAGTGCCCCAGCGAAACTTATCGTTCCACCTGCATCATCATCCCGATAGCCTTTCATTCCGATGAACAAAAATATCATTGAAAAGAAAATTGTCGCCCAACCAAAAATCTCCGCAAGGGTAAAGTTCAATTCCCCTCCCCAAATGAGGATTGGACCTATCATTGTAAAAACGAGCATCAGACCAATACCAAGTCCAAACTTTGAAATTCTACTATTCATACAGTATTCCTTTCTGCGTGATACGTTCTGCTAAAAGAGTAACGGAAAATGGGTAGAATGTCAATCGCCCGAAAGAGTGATTTTGGGCTGGAAAGGGCAGTTTTAGTCAATTATCCCCAGTTCACGAGCACGAAAAAGGGCTTCAGTGCGGCGCTTTACGTCCAGCTTTTGATAGATATTTTTGAGGTGGGTTTTGGTCGTATTGAGAGAAATGAAGAGTTTATCAGCTATCTGCTGATTGGAATATCCTTCTGCAATCAGCAGCAGGATCTCATGTTCACGTTTACTCAGCGGTGAATCTACAGGCTCTGAAGGAAGGGTTTCCTTAGTAACATTGCTCTTTTGACTGGAAGTAGATCTTATACCGGCAAAAACACCGATTCCGATACAAATACCTCCAAGAATTAACAAATACATATCCAATGATAGAAAACGAGAATAAAATGCGGCCTCAAGAGCCTTAAATAGCACCAGAATTGCGCCCGTTAAAACCCCATATCGTAGAATATGTTTCATAAGACGATTGTCCCGGTTGAATTCCACTATAAGAAATCGTATGTTTGATTCAAAAGCAAATACAGAACGCAGAGTTCAGAGCACAGAACACAGATCGCTTCGCTGACAGATGACAGAAGTCGGATCGCTTCGCTGTCGGAAGTCAGACTTCTGACCTCAGACTTCTGACTTCGGTATTTGTACCCTGATAGCCCGAGACTGCATCAAAAATTCAGAGACCTAATTTCCCATTAACATATAAGAGGAATGTATGAAAGCTGATGATTTACGAATCTTTGAAGAGTTCAGGGACCTGCCACAAAAATCTCTCAACTGGCTTATAGAACAAGGCAACTGCAGGGACTTCGAGGTTGGAGATCATTTTTTTCAAGTAAACTCTCCAATGGATCAGATGCATTTGGTATACTCCGGAGTTTACGTCGCACGCCTGGAGCAGCAGGGACAATTTCGCGAAATCGGACGCTTCAAACGCGGCGACATCACCGGATTACTACCTTATTCCCGCGCGGTTAAAGCCACTGCCGAAGCTGTTACTATCGAAGCAGGTAAAGTCGTTTCTATCCATCGGGATAAATTTCCGGAACTCATCAATGACCATCATGAGTTAACAACCGTTTTAGTACATATCATGACTACCAGAGTCCGCGAGTTCACCAAGAACCTGCAGCAAAATGAGAAGCTTATGGCGCTGGGCAAGCTCTCTGCCGGCCTTTCGCATGAGCTGAATAATCCGGCAGCAGCAGTCGTTCGTAGCTCCGCAGAGCTCAAAAAGCAGTTAAGCGCCGCTCCGGATAAATTCAAAAAGGTTATGCTCATCCGCATTACTCCGGAACAGGTCGACGCGGTTAATGATATCCTGTTCAAGCGATTGGAAGCCGGCATTCGCACCGACCTTTCCATGATGGAAAAAAGCGAAATCGAAGATGAGATTGCCGAGTGGCTGGAAGATCACGGCGTAGAAGATGGTTATGAACCAGCAGACTCCCTGGCAGATTTTGGCTTTACTATCGAAGATCTTGAAGAAATCCACAGCCATCTTCGGGATGAGGATATCCCCCCTGTCGTAAACTGGCTGGATAATGTACTATGCACAGAAAAGCTGGTTGGAGAAATCGATGATGCCGCCAAGCGCATTTCAGATTTAGTGAAGTCGGTTAAGGGCTATACCCACATGGATGAGGCACCAGACAGGCGACGACTTTCTGTAAAAGAAGGAATTTCCAGCACCCTAACCATGCTAAACCATAAGCTGAAGAAAAAGCAGGTTGAAGTGAAGCTGGATTTCGAACAGGATCTTCCCGAGATCAACGGCTTTCCCGGTGAATTGAACCAGGTATGGACAAACCTCATTGATAATGCAATTGATGCAATTGATGAAAAGGGTGAGCTGCTCATCAAAGGCAAGAAAGATCGGGAATTCGTTCTGATTAAGTTCATTGATAACGGCAGCGGTATTCCAAAAGAAATACAGTCCAAAATATTTGATCCGTTTTTTACCACCAAAAGCATGAATGAAGGAACCGGTCTCGGCCTCGATATCGTACATCGTATCGTTCGTAAGCACAATGGTGATATTAAAGTTGAATCAGAACCAGGTCATACCGAATTTCAGGTTTGCATACCAGTAGAGGGACAATAATGAAAAAGCCCATCATTTTTTCAGTCGATGACGATCCACAGGTTTTAAAAGCTATTGTGCGCGATCTTCGCAGCGAATATCGCAAGGAGTATCGGATTCTCAGCACCAGCTCCGCAAACGAAGCGCTGGATTCCTTAAACGAGTTAAAACGTAAGGGCGAGAATATCGCACTTTTCCTATCTGATCAGCGCATGCCTGAAATGGAGGGAGTAGACTTTTTAGAGCGCGCCATGACGCTCTATCCGGAGGCCAAGCGAATTCTGCTTACAGCCTATTCCGACACAGATGCCGCCATTAAGGCCATCAATGATGTGAATCTCGACTATTATCTGATGAAACCCTGGGATCCGCCGGAAGAACGGCTTTTCCCGATTATCACCGACATGCTGGATGCCTGGGAAGGCAGTCACACCCCTGAGTTCGCCGGCCTGCGTATTATCGGTTATCAGTGGTCACCACTTTCTCATGCCATCAAAGACTTCCTCTCCGGTAACCTGATTCCCTACCAGTGGCTGGATATTGAATCGAACCCGCGAGCCGGAGAAGTTCTGGATGCCAATAACATCAATGCAGAAGAATACCCGATTATTATTTATGAAGATGGATCCCACCAGATAAACCCGGACATCCGAACCATCGCAGAGCGACTTGGCAGACAGGCAAAGCCCGCCGAAGAGATGTATGACGTAGCGATAATCGGTGCAGGACCGGCAGGATTGGCCGCAGCCGTTTACGGCGGCTCGGAAGGTCTTAAAACCGTACTCATTGAGAAGAGAGCACCCGGTGGACAAGCCGGAACCAGTTCAAGAATTGAAAACTACCTTGGCTTTCCCAGCGGATTGAGCGGAGCAGATCTTGCAAGGCGCGCTATCACTCAGGCAACCCGCTTCGGCATCGAGTTCTTATCGCCACAGGAAGTTACCGATATTCAACTAAACGATCGCTACAAAATCCTGAAGCTGGCGGATGGCTCTATAATCAATACTAGAAGCGTAGTGATTACCAGTGGCGTAGATTATCGTAAACTTCCGGCAGAAGGCCTGGATCAGTATACCGGTGCCGGAGTCTATTATGGAGCCGCAACGACCGAAGCTGCAGCCTGTTGCGATAAAGATGTGTATATCGTAGGTGGAGGAAACTCTGCCGGACAGGGTGCGATGTATCTATCCAAGTTTGCTAATAATGTGTACATTGTAATTAGAAGAGAAGATTTAAGCAGCTCGATGTCTCAGTATCTGATTGATCAGATCGATGCAACCCCCAATATTCATTTACTGCCACGACATGTGGTAGAAAAGGCATCCGGTAACGGTAAGCTCGAAAGCATTACGCTCAAAAACCTGGATACTGAGGAATCTCGCGATGCCATTGCCGGCTCTCTCTTTATATTTATTGGAGCAAAGCCATATACGGATTGGATACCGGATAGCCTGCTCCGAAACAAGCGGGGCTTTTTAATAACCGGTTCGGATTTACAGAATGAAGAAGGATTCAGTAAGCGCTGGAAGAAAAAGCGTGAGCCTCATTTTCTGGAAACCAGTATTCCGGGGATTTTTGCTGCCGGAGACGTGCGTTCCGGCGCGATGAACCGAGTGGCATCCGCCGTTGGCGAAGGGGCAATGTCTATTAAGCTGGTACATGAATATCTGGCGGAAGAATAGGTTTACAGCAGGCTCAGCCTGGCCTGAAAGTCGTGTTTCAGAAAAGACATTCGAGAACGAGTCCAGGGTAGTGCTGAGCCTTCGTCGTATACGTTCGGCATCATTGCAGTATCGCTATAAGCCAAAAAGCCTGCTTCTTCGGCAATCCAGGTTGCTCGTACCAGATGATCACGATGTGCAACCACAAATACCTTCTTACCACTTTCAAGCTCAACACTAAGATGGTTTATGACACCCTGAGTGCTTAAATGCAATTTCTCGCCGGTTTCTGGATCTACCTTCGGTGCAATAGTGATCAGATGCTCTGGATCGACGTCGTTCCTTAAGAGTTCTGCAACCTCCCATTGAGCAAACACTTTTCTTGGGCGCTCTCTGTAGTAGCGAGACACCACAGCAGCTAACTCTTCATTTACAGGCCCTGGCAAGGTGTTACCCGCAGGATCTAATCGCTTGCCGAAAGACAGAGCAAGGATCACATCCGATTCTACACCTTCCTGAACAAAAGGCAGATCAAACCGCAACAATCTATCGACAACGATGAAGGTGAGTTCTTCAGAAAATGCTCCCACTCCCTGTGAGAGTAAAAATTCGGTTAAATGCCCTCTAAGCTCCATTTGAGCCTCCTGATCGGCTTCTTTTTTCTTTCAAATGCTTCAGATTTTCAACTCGGCAGGAAATGCTGCAAAGCCTGTCCCACCCGGATCTATTGCATTTTGTGAGTTGGTCAGGCAGGTTTTCGTTCAGCAATGCATCTATCCTCGTGGTGTTACCGCGCATACTGTTTTCAGTAAAAAGTATCGACTGAATTCATCATGGCTTTATAGAAAAGCCACCTCGCTTTCTAACGAGAAACCATTAAAACCTGGCTTTAAAAGGTGAATTTGGATTTTTTTATTTTGGTTTGAAGAAACGAATGTTTTAACTTTGCGTCACAAAGTAACTAAAACCTAATAACCTGAAAGTGATCTTTTGAAAAAACAAATGCAGCCCAAACGCGACGTTGGTATAGTCGGCTACGGCTCCTACGTCCCTCGTTATCGCCTTCCCGCAGAAGCAATCTCAAAAGTATGGCGCGCCGGTCAGGATCTGGATAAACTCCCGGTTAAAGAAAAGTCTGTCCCCTCTGCCGATGAAGACAGCTTAACCATGGCAATTGAAGCAGCACAGAATGCCGTAAAGAGGGCAGATATTAATCCTTCGCTGATCCGATCGGTATGGGTGGGATCCGAATCCCATCCCTATGCCGTAAAGCCCACCAGCACGATTGTGGCACAGGCATTGGGGATCGCTCCTCATACTACAGCGGCAGACTTTGAATTTGCCTGCAAAGCCGGAACCGAAGCGATTCAGGCAGCCCTCGGATTTGTCGGCAGCTACATGGCAGATTACAGTCTGGCAATATCTATGGATACGGCTCAGGGGCGTCCCGGCGATGCATTAGAATATACCGCAGCTGCTGGTGGCGCAGCATACATTATCGGCCCAAGCAGCGAGTCTATTGCGCTTATTGAGAGTTCTTATAGCTATGTAACCGATACGCCGGACTTTTTCAGGCGTTCGTATCAAAAATATCCGGAGCATGCAAATCGCTTCACTGGTGAGCCGGCCTATTTTCATCACATTACCAATTCGGCAACAACCCTTATGGAAGAATTGGGCTTAAAACCATCCGATTTTGCCCATGCTGTATTCCACCAGCCGAACACCAAATTTCCGCGCAAAATTGCACGTCAGCTTGGCTTTACTTCCGAACAAATACAAACCGGATTGTTAGCTCCCAGAATCGGTAATACCTATGCAGGTTCATCGCCGCTAGGACTAACCGCCGTTCTCGACATTGCCAAGCCGGGAGATCGAATCCTGCTTTGTAGCTTTGGTTCCGGTGCAGGCTCCGACGCCTTTAGTTTTGTAGCAACCGATAAAATCAGCGAACTGCAAAATCGCGCAACAACCACGGAAGATTATATCTCCAGAGCTGTTCCGGTAGATTATTCGACCTATGCTCGCTGGCGGAAAAAGATTAAATAAAGGACAGTAGGCAGTAGGCAGTAGGCAGAACGTAGCGTGGGTCAGGACCCACGCGCATCTAGATTAAAGGCAGTAGAACGTAGCGTGGGTCAGGACCAACGCGGTATACAGGCGATTGCGCGTCATGCAATAACAGGTCAGGACCCACGCGATATACAAGCGTCATGCAAAAACAGGTCAGGACCAACGCGATATACAAGCGATTGCGCGTCAGATAATTTTAAACAGAATAATATTTGGAGAAAATATATGCGTAAAGTGGCCATTATTGGTATAGGCCAAACCCCGGTCCGGGAACACTGGTCGGAGGGATTCCGACAATTAGGAGCCCAGGCAATCCTCGCAGCTATGGACGATGCCGGCATTCAAGATGCCGATGCGCTCTACGTCGGCAATATGCTGAGCGGCGTTTTAGGAAGCCAGGAGCACCTGGCGGTACTGCTCGCAGAGTATTCCGGCCTGGAAGGAATTGAGGCAGTAAAAATAGAGGCAGCATGCGGATCGGCGGCGGCAGCATTTCGACAAGCGGTACTCGCCGTGGGCTCAGGAGCTGTAGACACAGCCGTTTCTATAGGCATAGAAAAGCTGACCGAGATGAGCGGCAAGTCCACCACCTACGGACTCGCAACGGCTGCGGATGCCGATTATGAAACAGCAGTCGGCCTTAGTTTTGTTGCTATTAATGCACTCGCCATGCAGCGCTATCTCCACGAATATGGCTATCAAAAGAAAGATTTTGCCCCCTTTGTTATGAACGCTCATAAAAACGCGGTGCATAACCCTAATGCTATGTTTCGCGCTCCCATCTCTTTGGAACAGTATCAGGCTGCCAAGATGATTGCCGACCCGGTAAACCTGTTGGACTCCAGCCCGATTGCCGATGGTGCAGCTGCCTGCATCATAACCGCTGCAGAGAATCTGGGTGATGCCGCAGATCGTGCGGTTATTATCGAAGCCTGTGAAATCGGCACAGACACTATTGCGCTGGATAATCGCAAAGATCCACTTTGGCTTAGCGGCGTGGAACGCAGCGTAAAGAAAGCCTTTAAAACCGCCGGCGTCTCGCATAAAGACATTGAGCTATTCGAACTACACGATGCTTTTAGCATTATGTCGGCCCTGTCGCTGGAATCCAGTGGCTTTGCCGAACGTGGTACCGCACCGAAGATCGCCCTGGGAGATGGCCTGGCTGTCAATGGCCTGCTTCCCATCTCCACTTTTGGCGGCCTAAAAGGGCGTGGTCATCCGGTAGGAGCCACCGGTATGTATCAGATCGTAGAAGCCGTGCAGCAACTCCGGGGAGAAGCGCCGGAAGCAATACAGGTAGACTGTAAACGTGCCATGACGCAAAATGTGGGCGGCAGTGGAGCAACAGTTATCACTAGTATTTTATCGAAAAACGACTAGCAGAGGAAATAAATGGACATCCCACGACACTGGCGCCTGCGGGAACAACGCTACCGCCTCGAAGGCACGGCGTGCAACTCCTGCGGCACAAAACACTTTCCACCCCGAATTGTTTGTACGGAATGTAAAAGCCGGGAGCTGGAAAAACATCGTTTTAACGGCAAGGGGAAGATCTATAGCTACACCGTTATGTATCAAACCTCACCCCCGTTTGAACCGTACGTCCCCTATGTAGTAGCGTTGATAGATCTGGAAGAAGGACCACGCATCACCGCCCAGCTCACCGACATCGCGCCTGATGAAGTGAAGATCGGCCTGGATGTAGAAATGGTGATCCGAAAAATCAGCGAAGAGGGAGATCGGGGCATGATTGTTTATGGTTACAAGTTCCGCCCGCCGGTGGAAAGAGCACATAACGGGTAATTTAATGCTTTGCAGGCATTCCGGAACATCCTATATTTTCACCCATAATCATAAACCGGAAATGCTATGGCTCGCGAAATACATCCTGAATTGGACAAAATGTTTACCTGCCTCCTTGGTGACGAGAAACATCACGTTCTCGATACCATTGGAGAAAAACTTCCATCTCACTTTCGATTCAATCCACTAAAGGGTGACATTGCCGCTCAGCAGTCCTTCTTTCGCGAGCAGGGCTTTGATTTTCGTCCGGCTGTGGAGGGCCGCGACGATATGTTCGAGCTGACGGTTGCTCCCTATCCGGTTGGAAAAAGCCTTTCTCACTTTCTGGGTCATATTTATATACAGGATATTGCTTCCATGATCCCGCCAATAGCACTCAATCCCCAGCCGGGAGATTGGGTACTGGATATGTCTGCTGCCCCAGGATCAAAAACCACCCAGATGGCTTCAATGATGCAAAATGAAGGCGTCATTTTGGCAAATGACGTTTCTGCCAAGCGCCTTCGAGCTCTTAGCTATAATCTTCAGCGTTGGGGAGTGGTAAACACCATGCTCTATCGCTGGTATGGAGAGCAGTTCGGTAATGGTTACTTCGAGACATTTGACCGTATCCTGGTTGACCCCGGCTGTTCGGGGCTTGGTACACTGCATAAGAATCCCGAAGTTTTGGGCTGGTGGACACCGGAGCATGGAGATAAACTGGCCGAAAGTCAGTGTAATCAAATTGCCAGCGCTATCAAAGCACTGCGTCCCGGTGGCGTGCTAACCTACTCAACCTGCACTGTCGACCCGCGGGAAAACGAAGGCGTGATTGACTATGCGCTAAACAATTTTCCGGTTGAGGTTGAAACTGTAGAAATTGACGGCATACGTACCTGGCCGGGCGTCGCTGAATACGACGGCACCAGCTATCATCCCGATGTTGTAAAAACGGTGCGCTGCTATCCATTGGAAAGACGCACCGAGGGATTTTATATTGCCCGACTTCGCAAGACCGGTGAAATGCGCGAACCCGATCCCAAACGCCGCAAATCTCCACGAGACGTGTCTTTCCATTCGCATAATAGCTCTGAGGTGAAGCGCAGCCTGAAGTATTTAACCGAGCATTTCGGTATCCCCAAATCCGTTTTCAAAAACTTTCTTTATTTACCGGGTCGACATATTCACTTTATCTGTAAAGACATGCAGGAGTTTGTTTTCCGTGGAGAGCCACTGCAAATCGGCACCAAAATGGCATATCGCATGGATAGAGGCATGAAGCTGAGCACCGAAGGCTGCCACCTGCTTGGCCCTCATACCGACAAAGCGATTATCGACCTACCCGATCTGGAAGCCATCGAGCATTTTGTGAATCGCAATCCAATTCAGAGCGATACTGAAGGGCGGGGACAGGTTATGCTGCGTTATAAGGGCTGTATGATCGGATATGGGATTTATGAGGGAAGCAAAATAAAAAGCCAGTTTCCCAAGGGAGACTGGCAATTTTCCGTTGTTCCGGAAACGGAGCAATAATCCGGACAGATTTGCATTGAATTTCGCAACATTGATGCTTAGGTTTTAACAGGAGAGATCAATGCAAAAGAGCGAAAAAAAATTTGGAATGCGTCTCAAGCTAACCATGCTGGTTATTTCGGCACGCTTGGCCTGGGGTGAAGTGCGCAGCCCGTTAACGCTGCGCAGCTACATTATCAAGTTTTTCCCACCGCCGATCGTGATGGTATACCGGCGGTCTTTCCCCAACTACTTTTCAAGAAACTAGTTTGCCGGTGTCTCTTGCTCATCCGGATCCAACACTTCAAAAGGCTCATTAAAAGCAAAGTCTTTTAAATAAAGCGTTATGCTTGAACTGGCATCAGGCTCGCTGATATTTTGAATCGTCGTTACAACTGTTTCCGGCACGATTTTCTCTTCCGACTTTGAATACTGAACAGAAACCTGCATTCCGCTTGTTACCTCGCCTTCGCGATAAACCTGACTCATCCAACCGATACAGATCCACTTCTTATTCACCTCCTGATAATAAGGCGTGGTAATTGCTCGCATTCCTTTCATATCCAGGATAATTCTGCCAAGCTGACCTCCGGCTGTGAAGGTTCGTCGCTCATAATTAATCGTTTCCTCATTCGGAAAAAGAGTGGTTACGCTAACGGTATCATTCATAAATACAGCATTCAGATTATCTGCCATATCGGTTAATGGAGAACGGAACAGAAACTTCAGCCAGTCGATTTGTACATCACCATAAAAGTTCTTCAGCAGTTGAATACTGGTAAGCGTACTCCGGCGAAGCGAGTCTGCCTGTTCCGGCAGAGGCTGTAATACATAGAAGCTGCCTCGGTCTTTAACCCATATTGCTTTAAGCGGATAATAGAAATTTGAGTCAGCTTGCTGTTTTACATATTCAATGTATGAGCGGGAACTCAGCAGAAAACTGAAGTTCGTTACCTGATCATCGGCAACGTAGTGATATAGTTCCTGAGAGTTCTTTTTAAAAGTTGGCCAATCCTGTTGCGCAGAGGCGCTGCCGACCATAAGTAGCATTAACGTTATCGTTACAATTCGTTTCATAGATTTTCCCATATTGATTTATGCCTGCCCCAAAGATAATACAGTGCCGTCACGCAGAAAAACCCTTTTCTGCATTGGCAGTGGGCTCCATGCAAATTAACCCAACGGAGTCGTAGAAGTTCCCGGTCTTATCAGAAGCGAATATTAATACCGAGTTGAGTGGGTGTTTGATATGAGGCGGGTAATATTCCAATGGCCAGGCGCTCCGAACTATTTCGAAAAGCACGATTTGTTATCCACCCGGAGAAAACCCCAATACCAGCTCCAATAAGCACATCGGCAGGATAATGGACACCTTGACGCATCCGGGCGTACATGGTTGCAGCAGCGTAACCGTATCCGGCAATCGTTAACAAGCGTTTCTGATATCGCAGATGAAGAAAAACAGCCAATGCTGTTACACCACTGGAGTGTGCACTGGGAAATGAGCTGTCTGTTTCTTCAATGTCTGTATCAATCCACTCATGTGATAGATAAGGGCGATCACGGTTGACGCTGAATTTAAGAGAATAGGTTATACCGTAGTTAACAATTTGAGTGGACAAAATCTGGAGGGCATCGGAGTAAAGCAATTTATCCCCTTTCAATCCACCGGCGGCAAATAATAAAACAGGCGGCAGAGCAACGATTCCATAAGCGCTGTTTGTAAAAGCCTCCAGCAATTTTGCCCCAGTAGACTCAGGCTGATACCCCTCATGAATATTTCTCAATAAACGGGCATCAACAGACTGCGCCTGTAGGTCTGAAGGAAATAGTGTGAATGTCAGTAGCAGTAAAAGAAGTAGTTGCTGAGCCTTTACGATGGCTGAGAAGGTCATAGAAACTCCAGTAATCAGATCAAACGACTCTATTATCAAAAAAGCTCAGGGTTGACGTCGTCAACACTGAGCTTTATAATTCACTCTTCAATAAAGAGTCAAACTACACCGGGCGTCTTAATACATTTGTTTCAAAAGGGTATAGTTCTGAAAAATATCGTCCACATAGCCAACGGTTTCATCCGAACCGTAGAAATATCCAAAGTCCGGTCTGCCCTGCGGCCAAACCTCAAGATGCAAATTGGCAAACTGGGGTCTCAACTTTGGAAGGAATTGCTTCACAGCTTCCCAGCTGTTCGGATCCATTTTCATAGAGCGTGCGATATCCTGTGCATCAAAGACGCGTGCCGGTCCACAGTTATATGCGGCAAGTGCCAGCTTTAGCTGGTTTTCCTCATCGGCATCTTTAAAATATCGTAGCTGTTTGTGCATATGATAGATACCGGCATTGATATTTTCATGCGGATCATCTTTAATATATGCGATATCCAGTTCGCTGGTAATTTCGCGGGCCGTTCGCGGCATTATTTGCATAAGCCCCATTGCCCCAACGTGGCTGCGGGCATCTTCCCGGAAATAAGATTCTTTGAGGATTTGAGCGATAACCAATCGCCAATCGAGATTGTATCTCTCGGAATACTTACGAATTCCGGGATAATATGCCTTGATTTTAGTAGAAAAATCGCGCGGAAGAGCTCTTCTGCGAAATCGCTCTATTTCGGCACGGCGTGCCTTTTTTTCAGCTATTTGTCGCTCGATCATGGTGATGAGCGTATCCTGCTTTGCTATATTGCTCACAACAGGTGCCGGCGTAGACTGGCATCCGGTGAGAAGCAAGAGAGCCGGCAGGAAAAATTTCCAACATGCTTTCATTGTCTTTCCCAACATCATTCTGTGCAGCACTGCAAATAAAACATCCCGTTTCAGGCAGCGCAGATTGTTTGTAGAGGAGTTGCAGCAAAAAGCAGTTTGCTTTTCGTAGAAATGCAGCCGTAAGGCCCCTCCGTTTATCTTACAAGCGTCGGTCCCACCCGCGCTAAATAAACAGTCGGCTTAAACAGCCATTTCGTGAGACAATATCCGTATTTTCCCAATACTCCAAATTGATATATGGCATAGAAATTCAAATCCGCTAGAAATTATTTCAGTCCGTAGCAGACGAATTATCTTCCTTTTCTGATTGCAATCCATCGGCATATGAGGCAAATCTCATTCCCCCATATGCCAGAAGGGTAATAACACTCCCTTCGATAATTAAGTCTGTCGCTATGGCAACGGAGACGGCAGCCGTTATCCATAATGCCAGAGCCGTATATAATGCATCAAAATGTAGTCCCCCCGCTATGACAATTGTCACACCGAGCAAACCAATTCCCGCAACGATAAAAACCAGTACCGGCCCCTGAATCGGATAGAATAAATTCTCTGCAACAATCATCAGCAAACAGCTACCGCCGGCTACCAGCATCAGTAAATGAGCATACGTAAACATGTCGGTCTGCCCGGGCCGAATGCTCAAAAGAAGAGCACAGAGCAGGGCTAATAAAATTTTCATCAGGTTTGCCAATGTAAAAAACAGAGATAAATCCATATTGTATCCAATCCGCTATTTAAGCGATAATGCAGTCGAAGAAGAGGGCTGCATTATTGCGCTTTTATTCAGTGCAGCAACCTCTAGCGCCCCCTGCTGATAAAAACCGCTTTGCCGAACCAGCTTTTGCACAGCTTCATCAGTAAACTGCCCGGCCAGATTTGATGCCAGCTGTGGGCTCTCGGTTCGGGGAAACTGTTCGTACAGGCTTTCCAGATACGCACAAAGTCCGGGATTATTATTGCGAATCCCCCAAACCTGTAAAATTGGCAAAACGCCGTTTAAAATACACTGACGAGCGCGCTCATCTCCGATGCTGCGCACAACATTCTGTCCGCAGAATTGATAAACTTCGCCTCGCAGCTGCTCTCCCAACGGCCGCTGCAGGCATTTCATCCATTCTCTTATCGTCTCTTTCACCGGCTGCCTTTCCATAGCAATCTCCAGCAGCTTCTCAAAAAGAGTCGGCTGTTGAAAATCGTAAAGAATTTGCGCCAATCCTGCCAGCCGAACTGCCGGTCTGTTTGACGGACGCAGCCTGGAAAAGTTCCAGTCTTCCAAAGAAAGTATGGGATAATCCCCGCCCATCCGAAAAGTTGACAGGCTCTGTTCCATAGCAGCTGTATAGGATTTACCAGAGTAATTCAACAGTCCTGCAGACCAGCACCACCAGCTCCAGAAGAGAAATGGAGATCGACTGGCAGGACTGAAGCGACGAAATACCCTGGTAGGAGGGCATTTCCAAAGCAGTTGACGAAATGGAGCGCTATTTTGCGAATAGCCGAGCATAATAGCAAGAGATATAAAGGTCGTATCGGGTAGTCCAAGCTGATCGCTCCAGACTGCAAGGCGATGCACTTTTCGATGGAAACGGCGATCAGCGTAATCGGCGAGCTCGCCGGAGGAAATCTTAACTGCAGCCGATTCAGCTTCCGACTGCCCGGCTTCCAGCAGTCGCATCACTTCCCGCCAATGACTTTCGCTGCAGTTCAGATTATTGCGCAGACCAGCCTGAACAAAGCGCGAGTTAAGTTCTTCCGGAGCAGACGATGCATCCCAAACCAGGTGTAGCAGCACATTCTGATAGCGACGATCGGTATCGTGCCCATGCCGGAACCAGTCGCGTCCGTCTACATGAAACTCCACGTCACCACGATAGCGTATGCCGTCGATCTCCAGAAGTGCCCCCTGAATATCCGGCCCGTTACCAAGATTCAGCGTTCCGGCTTCAACAATGCGTATTTCGCTTCCACGAACATCAATCAGCGTTTTATTTAACAGCCTTTCCTGCTGCCAGGTCCAGCTTATCCAGCACTCAGGGAAACGATTTGATTTTTTTGCTTGCATAATCTTATTCGCTCCATTATATTACAATTGCAATATAACAAAACGAATATTGTATCGCAATCCTTTTTTCCTGGAGCGGAACAATTGATTGACAAAATGGAGGTTGCCAGTCGCATAAAGCGAGTAATGAAGCAAGCTCAGATGACCCAAGTGGATCTGGCTGCATACCTGGGTATTAGTCAGCCAGCGGTGTCTCAGTATTTACAGGGACGGATAGCACCGGCAGAGGTGTTACTGAACATCGCTCGGCTGGGTAATACCACTACCGAATGGTTACTCACCGGCAAAACCCCAAACATTTCTACAGACTCCGTCAGAGAAGCACCCCCATCCTATCAAAGCCACCCCCTTTTTTCGGTCTGGAACCGCCTTCCCGCTGCCATCCAGCGCGACTTACTCATATTGATGCACCATCTTGCAAAGCGATAGATAGTAGAGCACAGAACACAGAGGGACGACCTGTGTGTCGTCCCTGAGAGGGCGAATAGGTGAGCGGGTGAGCGGGCGTAAAGATATAACTCGGAGGTCGGATCGCTTCGCCGTCGGAGGGCTGAGCGGGTGAGCGGGCGTAAAGATACAACTCGGAGGTCGGAACGCTTCGCGGTCGGAGATCTGAGTTTGACAACGAACTGCCTCCCGCAACTTGCGAACCGCTCCCCAAGCGAAGCCGAGGGGAGACCTGCAACATTGTCCTATAAACATGTCGCCCCTACGGGGCTATCGACATTTCGCCCGCTCACCCGCTCTCCATAATCGCGCACTCACAGGAAGCGACTGCTGCCTGATTTCTCCTCCCTCTTGACAAAAGGATTCTCGCAGATTATATTGTTAGGAATCCTAACTAAACTATATTTAATCAACTACACCATTGGAGCATCGCATGTTTAAACAATTATTCTGTATCTTATTCTTATCTGCACACTTCCTAACCGCCGGAGAAATTACTCCAAAAACCTCACCAGACTTTGAAATCACTTCCGCATCAGCGACACTAGACAAACAGCTGAACCTGCTAATTCTCGAAATCCAGGTAAATGGTATTGCGGGAAAAACCACGCCAACTCCACGCGGTCAACTCGATGAGGCACCCGTCATGGGATACGTCTTCCCCACAACGCTTAAAAGCATAGATGTAGGCTTCGGTGAGGTGGAAGGAATTGTTGCCTTAGCACTTACCTCACACCCTGATTTCGACGATACGCCGCTTTGGGATGAAAACAGCAACAGCAACTACGGAGATGACGGAGTCGTCTGGCATCCGCATTGGGTTGTGCTGGTTAATGACGAACGCGTAGCGGGAGGGTTGGCCGTCAGACAATTTCAACCAGGAGACTCAACCGTTATACTACCGCCAACAAATCCCGGCATGCCGATGTATATGGATTCCCCCGGCTATCCGGTTATTACCCATGGCTCATCGATAAAAGTAGTGGTTCCGGGTTATCGTATAAACAACGCTTTTGACTTTAAGTTTGATGGCGTTGCTGCCTATATGCAGGTCAACACCTCCATACCAGACAAACCCATGCTGGGCGTTTATAACGTTTATAGTATCGCATCCGGTAACCTGAGCCTGCCTTACAGCGTCAAGAAATAAGGAGATAGACATGAAAGCATCTGTATTCGAAACCTACGTGAAGAGAAAGAACGGACATACAATGCATTTTGATATTGTTGTTCCGGAAAAGACCAGCTTTGAAACAGCGCAGGGGTTTGGATATAAGTATCTCGAAACCCGCGGAGAAGCCGGGCAACCCTTAACATCGAAGGAATGCCGCTTCTGCCACATTGAGATGGCAACCCCAGCGATGATAGACGATTTTGAAAAACAGGGTTACCACATCATTGAAATGGAAGGGTGCTAATGTTTTAAGAGTGGGCGAAACGCTGAGGGGGTGAGCGGGAGAAACTTATATAAGACGGATATCTGATCGCGTCGCTGATGGAAGTCAGAGGCTAGAGGATACCTGCTTCACCGCTTGCTTCTTACTGTCTCTCACGTTTTTACCTCCTCATTGCCTGATCGCCCCCGACAAAAGTCATTGACTAAGTAACCTTCCCCCGTTTAACGCGTCAAAACAATAGGAGAAAAAACATGAACAAAGACATCTATAAGCCTATCAGCTGCTCGTTTTATGACCGCATAGAAGCAGCGATTGTCCGTCGCACTAAGGTCGAGTTGAAATTCAAAGCTCAAAATAAAGAGATTGTGCTGGAAAAGACCTTAATAACCGATACGATAATACGCGACAAAGCAGAGTTTATAAAACTTGAGGACGGGCGAGAAATTCGAATGGATCAGATTTTATCACTTGACGGAGCGGAACTATTTTCCGATAATAGTTGTAGAATTAGTTAGAACAACTAACTATGTAACTTGTTAAGACATTTTGATTAGTATAGATCCACTATGAATGCACAAAAGTCCATCTTCGACCTGACGTTTCAGCATGGTGACTCTGCTGCCAAGATTGTTGTCGCCCTTGAACGCATCTCTGAAAGCTTTCGCGTTGCTCTCTGGGAGCAGGCTAAAACACACCAGCTAAGCCCATTGCAGGTGCAACTACTTATCTTTCTTCGATTTCATCGCGAAGGCAAAAGAACCGTTTCATATCTTTCGCATGAATTTAATATGTCCAAGCCAACAATTAGTGATGCTGTTCGAGCGTTATTGAAAAAAGGACATATTGAGAAGGAAGAAAACACCGAGGATCGTCGGGCATATTTTATCAGCCTAACCGCTAGCGGAAGAGAGCTAACAGAAAAAATAGCGCTCTTTGCTAATCCACTGAGAGATAAAATTGGGAGTTGGACTGAAGATGAACGCGAAATACTTTTGGTAAAGCTGTTAGATATTATCTCAACATTGCAAACCATCGGCTTTATCAACCCACAGAGGATGTGCTATAACTGTGGCTACTATGCCAGCTTAAGCGACGGTCCGCACTGCCAGCTACTTGATAAGCCGCTACAGCCCGAAAATCTGCGATTAGACTGTCCGGAATTTGTAGAAGAAAAGTAATGCAACAATAGTAGATGATCAAAGAAGCGGCAGATCAAAACTGTCGCTTTTGAAGGAACTGAGTAACCTGATATAGCAGATTGTCTTCCGTAAGCGGTTGAACGCTCTCAAGAGCTCTCAGCGCCTGCGCAATATATTGATCCGCCTCCAGCTGTATCTGCTGCACTAAACCCAATTCATGAAGAGCACGTTGAAAGTCTGCAAATGACTCGAAGCCACTCGGCTTTGTCGGATATTTTTCCTGCAAAGATGTATCTGCCTGAATCAACTCGGCATATTTTAACGCAACGTATGTCTTTTTATCCATGCGGAAATCACTGCCAACCTGCTTCCCCAATTTATCTTCATCGGCAATAAAATCTAACAGGTCATCCTGAATCTGAAATCCAAGTCCAAGGTCATATCCATAAGATCGCAAAGCCTCGACTTGTTCTCTGCTACCGCCTCCGCAAATAGATCCAATAGAGCAGGCGATCATAATCAACCAGCCGGTTTTCTTACCGATCATATCGATATATTCCTCGGTAGAAACATCTTGTCGGTTTTCAAATTCCTTATCCAGTGCCTGGCCTTCACAAACTTTGATCAGTGCTTCGGTAAAAATACCGGTAATTTCCGAAATCGCATGAGCAGGTGAACGTACCAATTCGCGGTAAGCAATCCCGATCAGCAGGTCACCGGTTAAAATAGCCGTTCCTTCATCGTACTTTACGTGCACGGTAGAAAAGCCACGCCGCATTTCATCTTCATCCATGATGTCGTCGTGAATCAACGTAAAATCATGAAAGAGTTCTACAGCAGTTGCTGCCGGCAAAGCCTGTTCAACAGTGCCGCCAACTGCAAGAGAAGAAAATAACGCCATTAATGGCCGAATCTTCTTACCGGGCATTTGCAGAACATAGCGCATGGGTTCGCCCAGTCCCTTGGGGAAGGAATCATCTACGGTGGCTAAAAGAGATGTATCAATTTTATCGAGGTAACTTTTAAAAGAGGCTGGTAGCTGCACGGTGACTCGATTGGTTATTTAAATTCGTTAAATATTTTCAGATAGTCCTGCGGGGTATCTGCAGAGGATAACTTAACCAGGGTTTCATCTTCCTGAAAGTTCAGCGCTATCTTGGCCAGCATTTTAATATGCGGTCCGCTGGTATCCATTGGCGAAAGAAGCAAGAAGACGTATTTTGTTGGATCGCCGTCCAGAGAATCAAAGTCCATTCCTTCATTATGGACACCGAACGCCATCGTCACTTCCTCGACAGCTTCGGTCTTGGCGTGTGGAATCGCCAGGCCGTTTTCCAAACCGGTTGAAAGGTAGTCTTCCCTTTCAATCAGATCCTCCAGCGCTTTTTGACGGTCGCGAATAGAGCCGCTCTTTACAATAGCATCCAGTAACTCTTCAATAATCTCATATTTATCGTCACTGGAAAGATTCGTAACAATCTTTTCCGCATTCAAATAGTCGATAATTTGCATACGCCCTCTCTCATCTTGCTCCGAAAAATACTACCCTACATTGACTAATGCAATTTCAAATCTATGATACCCACGATTTAAATTGTGGTTAAACTATTGTCCACTTATTCCCACGATTGAAATCGCAGGCCAGGACTTTCGTGAGCCAGGATTAGCGCAATAGGATCATGCTACGTTCAACGGTCTTTTGGCTACCGGTAAGGCGATAAATATAAACACCGCTGGTTGCGCTGACACCGGAATTATTCAGGCCATCCCAAACCACCTCATGTATTCCAGCTGAAGATGTTCCGTCCAGCAAAGTTCTGACCAGCCCACCACGCATATCGTACACTGCAAGATTTACCGGCATAGCTGATTGCAACTGAAATGAGATAGTCGTTTCCGGGTTAAACGGATTGGGATAATTCTGATTGAGCTGAAAATCTTCAGGGAGATTCACCCCATCCTGCTCATCGCCATCTATACCCGTTACCACACCGAAATAGGCGCGTCCGATAAGTGAAGTGTCCAGCACGAAGGGATTTGGCTGCCCGGACTGGTAGCCGGCAATATCCCAGGTTCTGTCCAGCTCTTCCTGATCGACCGGATCGGCGGCATTCCAGCTGCGCCAAACATCTTTCTGCCGATTAAAAAAACCGGGATCCCCGCTATTATCGGCATCAGCCTTATACATCGTATAGAAGTAAAACATTGCCCGAGCCACGTTGCCCTTGTAATCTTCCCTTGGCTCAAAGCGACTGAATCCGTCGGTATCCAGCTCACTATATTCGTCACGGTTCTGGTTAGGTGGTGCCGCAGTATTAATCGCATTGCGATACCAACGATCCGTTTGCGTATCGGGGATTTCATCGAAATCGAAACTGCTTCTTGCACTATTCACATCCACTCGCGTTGGCCGAAGATGGTGCATATCCTTTTCCGGATTTCCGCCATCTGCTCCCTTGGAGCGCGGCCACATGTGCTCTTGATTAATGCCGCTACCGTTCTGATAAGCTGCCTGACTCGGATCCAATGACGGATCGATATACATTGTAAAACCGGTGTATACGCAGCTCAGGCTATCATTTTTATTATAGATAACCGCATACATTGTATCCTTGGTTGAAGAAAGGCTTAACAAACTACTCGGCTTGTATGTTGAAACAAGGCTATTAAGCAGTTGGGTGCCGGACTGCCCTGGAAAAATAGTCTGAGCGGAAAGGCCGGTAAAGCCGGCAAAGATAGCGATAAAAATCAGTCGCTTCATTTTACTCCCTTAAAGTGGTTATCTAAAAGCAGTAAACCCAGCTTATTACTGCCGGGTTATCAAACAAATATATTGCAAAATTAAGGATTGGCGATCAACGGTATTTCTTACCCTGCCAGACGTCTCTTTCCTGCATCCTCTTTTCGATTTCCTGCTGGACATCGCTTGCACGAACGTTCCAGATCGGTGCAACAAGGTGCTCAGGATGAGTTTCGCCCACCAGGCGCTGGATTTGAATATCCGGCCTTAACCGTTGTAAAAACTCCACTACCAAATCTACATATTCATCATATTCAAAAACCGGGAACGGCTCACGGCTATACTGCACAGCAAGCTGGGTCTTCTTCACAATATGAAGATGATGCAGCTTGATAGCATTAATCGGCTGCTGTGATACAAATTCTGCCGCTTTTAGCATATCCTCATGCGTTTCACCGGGCAGCCCCAGAATCAGATGCGTGCAAAGATGAATTCCCCGGTTTGCCGTCATTTCAACTGCATCAATCCATTCCTGCACCGTATGTCCGCGGTTCAGCTGCTCCAGAGAGCGGTCGTAAATCGACTCCAGGCCATATTCAATGCTAACGTATGTTTCTTTTGCCAGCTCTTCAAAATAGGCAATTTTCTCTTCGTCTACACAATCGGGCCTGGTACCGATCGTTATTCCTTTTACCTGCGGATGTGCCAATGCCTGTTTATAGAGTCCCTTCAGATAATCGAGCGGAGCATACGTATTGCTGTAGGCTTGAAAATACACCATAAACTGCGACACCTTGTAGCGCCGCGACATAAACTCTATCCCGCTCTCCACCTGCTGAGCAATACTCATACCCGGCTTACAATAGGGCGGCACAAAGCTAACATTATTACAGTATGTACAGCCACCGAAAGCCTTACTGCCATCACGATTCGGACAGGTAAAACCGGCATCCACGGAAACCTTTTGCAATCTTCCGCCAAAACGTTCCTTTAAGTAACCCACATAGGCATTGTAGCGCCTCTGGGAGTTCCAGGGAAATTGCAGTTCTGTTTCGGGCTGTATGAGGATATTTTCTGTCATTTTATATCGGTGATCGGTGATCGGTGATCGGTGATCGGTGATCGAATTTTATTTGTTATAGAATACGTATCAACTATTCAATTGTTATTAGAGTTCATCGATAAACGGGCGGTACAGTAGAACTGTATTCCCAAGGATCTGGATAAGCTGAGCATCAGCTTTACGGGTCAGAATATCGGCTGCTTCGCGTTTTTCCAGTGGACAACTTTCCTGCAGCTTAACCTTAACCAGCTCTTTTGTATTAAAGCTATTGTTCAAAGAGGCAAGCGTTCCATCCGAAATACCATCTTTTCCAATCCAAAGCTCACAGCGGAGGCGATTTCCACGTGCCCTGAGTGCTCTTTTTTGCTTACCTGTTAGCATATTTTTTCCATTATCAAACATCACTGAAATATAGGCACCGACCGCAGGATATGCAAGCTAACACGCTATATACCGGAGGTTTCAAGCGCCTGTATTCCTGCCTCAATTACGCCGAGTTGAAGACGTATGGCCTTTTCCAACGCTAAGGGTTGCAGTTGAAACGACTTAAGAGGGCCGCTCAAGTCTTCGCCTGCAACAGCGCGCCGCTGAAGCTGCGGTATTATATTGCGAAAAGCAAGATAATTTTCCGGAATTCCAGGTGAGGTATCCCCGGAGTTCTTAATTAAAAAGAGGGGCAATTCTGTTACGAGGCATAGCGGATCGCCACCAAGGTCCTCAACATATTCCATCGAACTTAGTCGAAACTTTCCTGCTGTTTCCACATCGTCTCGTTCCAGAAAGTACTGCTGCATCGCTCGACCACGCGGGGTCGTCGTGAAGCCAGGGCCAATATAGTCAAAGCCCTTTTCGCCTTTTCGATCGTGTGAATGCAGCCCCAGTCCTTCCCTTTTAGCATTTTCCACAAAGGTTTTTTGCAGGCCCTTCGTCCTGTCAATCCAGTTGCTATTTATCAAAAGCATGGCTCCTTCAGAATACGCCATACCGTGAAGACTGATATGCAGTTCAATCGGCGCATACTGTTTTAGGAATGTACTCACCACCCGATTTTCCTGTCTCATATCCGGATAACCGAACTCCAGGTCCCTTCCGGGTTTTTCGCGAAAGGCGTGCTGTAAATATTCAGCTATATCTGGCCATTTTTCTGCCCACTTATAATTGATGCGTTCTCCATCCGGATTGATCTGGGGAATAATCAGGAATTGGAATTGCCGAAGCAGTTCATTGTAGTGCTGCGGATTTTTCAAGAGTTGAGTCATTAGAGTGCGTAACGCCTCGGCCCCGACCGGCTCATCGGAATGACTACCGGATATCAGGCTGATTTTTCGTTCACCGTTTCCAATAATAAACGCATCGATTGGCTCCCCCGCTTCGCTATGCCCGATCTGCTGATGTTGAGCAATTTCATCATGCGCCTTACATAGCGCGATTAATGCGTCTCGCACATCCGCTGATAAACGAAAAGCTGTTGGCATTTTAACAAGCGGCAGGTTAAAAAACATAGTTTCCCTTCATTATATGATAGATTTACATGCTTCTTAAACACAGATACAAAGAGGCAATTTGCATCAGACTGAGCACCTCGACTCCGCTCGGCACAGGCTCTGTCGAAGTCCTCAAATTGCCGAAAATGAGTCGTTCGACTTCGCTCAGACAGACATTTTCGGCAATTTTTCGAATAACATAGACAACATGCAGACCCATCAATTAAACCTGCTTAAAGGCCTCACGCGCCTCAGCAACAAACTGCTTCAGTAGCTGCCCGGATTTTCGTCCGGTTGAATCTTCAACACCGGTATGCACGTCCACACCGGCAGGGCGCACTGTTCGAATAGCCTCAGCTACATTCGATGGCCTGAGACCACCTGCGAGGATCACCGGCTTATCGGAATAGCGAACCAGTTCGCGACTGATTTGCCAGTCATGTGTTTTGCCGGTAGCCCCATCGGCCCCGGATTCGGCATCATGCGTATCGGTAATATAGGCATCGACATACTGAAATGTTTGATCAATAAGCTGTAAAAGTCCGTCATAATTATTTTCATGAACAACCAGACTCTTCATAATGAATAAATCCGGAACTGCGTTTTTCAATAGGCTTAGCTGCTTCGAATCGATATCACCATGCAGTTGAATGCGGGTAGCGGAAAGTTTACGACAAAATGCGGTTATGGATTCCGCAGTATTAAGGTAGGTTATAAGAACGGCGCGTGGGCCATAGGCTTGAAATAACTCGGCAGCATTGGTTTCGCTGATGTCTTCCTTATGCACTGGTAGTCTAAGCGGAAAACCCAGCCAGTCGACACCGGCATCGCTGATCAGCTTTGCTTCAGCAGCATCTGAAATCCCCGCGACCTGAATCAGATGGCGGGGAAAAAAATCAGCGTTTCTTTTCATTTTCTTTTTTGAAGCTGATTTTGCTGACAGGCTTTCCGGTTCGCAGAGATTCAATTACCGTCAGTACGCCATCAACAACTACTTTCGGCTGATCGAACTGAACATAACTTCCGCTATTTGCCGCAATTAACAGCTTGCTGTTCGAGGAAAGGCGCGTTAGTTCGCGCTGCTGACGCTGCCAGATCTTCTCCAGCTTTCTGGAGGTATCACGTGGCTGAAAGTTATGCTTACCACCGGTAATCACAACCAGGGGCTTCTTACCGAGGTTTCGTGATTTCCGTACCAGGTTTCTGCTGGCATCCTGCGAGCTAAATTCCATTCGAATACCCCGTGGTACCTGAACGCTCTTATTAACGCGCAACGACTTTTCCCAGCTAACACGCTGACGCGGCGTCATCATCTTTTTACGGACGTTGTCAAAATCTTCATGCGGCGAACTAACCAGCACCAGCCCTGAAACTTCTTTGGGGTATTTTGAAGCAAAAACACGCATATTCCAGCCACCGAACTCATGTCCAACCAGTATATACGGACCGGGAAGCTCGGCTCGCTTCAACATTTTATACAGGTCTTCTGCAATATCATTGCTGGTTCTGGGACCCGCTGCATTGTCGCTCTTACCCAGCCCTGCCCTATCAAAAACCACAACCTGGGCATGCTGCCGAAGTTTAGGGATAACCGCAGACCAGGATTTTGAAAAGTCTTTCAAACCTGCGTCAAAGACAACCACAGGACCTTGATTGCCATATTTGCAAAAATATATGCGATGGCCATCGACATCAACTTTGGCACAGTCGCCTTTTGCAAAAGCCACCAAAGGCAACACCCACATCAATCCCAGCAACAAGGGTAGTTGTATGATAGCTTTTCTCATTATTCTTCTCTCTTCATCTCAGAAAACTTCGGCATATTTACATTTTGCACACGTAGCATGCCGAGGTCTTTAAATTCCATCTTTGCGATTTACCGGTACCAGCTTCAACTGGCGATTTCCGGCTCCTCAGTTCTCATTTTAACAGTAAACTGTATTCAACCGCAACGTAATTTTTTGCTTTCCGCCAATTCTGCTTTTTGCAATCAATGCTTATTTCCCGGACATATTGGCGATTTGTTTTGTCGCTGTTGTTTTCATCAAGCTCCGTTTTGCTTTTTAAAACATATCCGCTATCTGACCAGGATAGCGGATATGTTTTCTGTGAGGTACTACGGTTTCCTATGCTCCGAAAAGGTTCTACGGTATAGATTATTCGTTTCGGAATGTATTTTTAAGCCGCATTATTCGATGCGGAATTGTTGTTTTTACTGATTTGGTCGTCATCTCTTTTCTTCTCCAGGTTGCTTACGCCATAGATATATCAAATTTGATACCAGCTTTTTTGGACAAGGAGCAAGAGACAAAAGACTATAAAAAACAAACACTTAAAAGAAATGGAAATTATTTTGACAGGCGCAAACTTGCTAACTTGGTTAACAAAATTCATGATAACTTTGTTAGCGGGGGTTGTGCAGGGGTGATGGGGAGAGCGGGTGAGCGGGCGAAATGGGCAACAGTGATCGGTGATCGGCAACATGCTTTAGCCCCGGAGGGGCGGCATGTTTATAGATTTAAACAACGGTGAATGGTGATCGGTGATCGGTGATCGATAAAATATAACGGCAATTATCGGACGGCAGGTTAAAAACCGCAAATTGAAAACGGCAGGGGATTTCTTTTAATTGGACTCCAATTCATTAATCGCATTTATGATTTCGTCTGAAGTTTCAATTAATCCTTTTTCAATTTTTTGGGATAATGCAGGTAAATCATCAAAATTTGGCTCTTCTTCTATTATTGCTTCCAGAATTGAATATTTAGGCATTTCCGTTTTGTCTATATTCCATTTCGAATTCTTTAATAATTCCCAATAACTTTTTTGAACGGGTATCGTGTTGCCTAGTAGCCATATTTCAAACCTCATTTCCAAATGATTTAACACCAATCCTAATTTTAGCTTTTTACTTTTCAAAACATCATTGGTGTAGTAGAAGTAGGTGTAATCCATATAGCCATGTAGAATTCCCGAGAATGAATACTTGTCGGAAAGGCTTTTGATAAAATCCGTTCTTAATTTCATAACGAATTTTACCAGCTCATTGTAAGCAATTAAGATGTCTCCTTTTTTCAGTTGATCCTGATAAATCGAAACATATTTATTCAAATTTTTCATTTAGTTTTTTAGCCAGTCTGTTTTTTAACCTACGCACAACGATCACGTAACGTTGTAGGTATGTGCTTTTACATTTACTTCCAATTTTCAACTTCTCTTTTTACCCATTGAATCGCAATATCAACAGGTTCACTGGAATCTGAAAATGCGGTATTATGACCTAATGTTGGGAATAAACTGTACTCGAATGGTTTCCCTTCAGCCTTGAATGTGTTCAGATGTTCTATCGCCATTTTTACGGGAATCTGTATGTCTTTCTCTCCAAAGAGCCACAGCCCAGGTATTGAAAGATTTTGTAGAGCAACTTTTGGGTCAGTTGCTATGAACTGATACCGGTCCGGGGCGTTCTTAATATGCTCCCGAACGTCTTCTTCCGTATGGCTTTCCCAAAAATCGATTTTCCCATTAGTGAAAAATTGAAACCTAAGCTGCTCCAAAGTTGTGATGGTAGGGCAACTAAATAAAACCATAAACCTAACGAAGGGATTGATATTTGCTGCAATGGGAATAATCCATCCTGCCTGGCTAAACCCAACAAGACCGATAGGTAAATTATTGTTATAGTCATTTAGTTTAGCTACAGCTGCACTTGCATCTTTCGCCAATAAATTCAGATTGTTCGGACTAATATTGTTCGTTCCAACTTCCGGACCAGCATAAGTCCCTTCTGATTCTCCAACCCCGCGCTTATCATAGGTTAAAACTGACATTCCATTTTTTGCCAAAAGCTCTGCAAATTCAGCCATGCGAGACTCCTGGCCTGAACCATGCACAATTACCACTGCCGCATATGATTTTTTTGGTTCATAGATTGTTCCAGCGAGAGTCACTCCTTGACTAATGAATGTCACATTGGTCGTTTTTATTGAATCAACTGATTGAACGTCTGATTGAGTGGACGGGGTATTTGTATGGTCTTCTAATGTATTACAGCCAATTATTATTAATGATAGCAATATCAGGTAGCTTATTAATTTCATATTTTTACTGCTTTATTGAATTATTTCTGAATTGTTCTTTTGCATTGCCTACAAATTCTGAATAAGCGCTATTGCTTTAATTCGGAAGGTAGGTGGCGTATTTAATAAAATATAAAGGCCCTAATGTTAGAAGACAAGACGTCTCGTCCCGGAGCAGTTAAGTGGGCAGCAGTCGCTATGCTCCTTGTGAGCGGGGCGCTGTGAGCGAGTGAATACGGCAATTAACAGACGGCAGGTTACAAACGGCAGTCGGCAAACGGCAGGGGACAACCTCTGTGTCGTCCCGGGCAACGGTAAGCGGTGAACGGTGAGCGAAAAAAACGGCAGAAAATGGACGGCAATTTACAGGCGACAGCCGGCAAACGGCAGCGGTGAACGGCCAATTGCCTTGGAGGGGCAAAATATTTATAGCCCGTAAAGCCGAAAGGTCAATTGCCCCGGAGGGGCAATATATTTATAGCCATCCGACAGCATAATAATTCACCTGCCCCGGAGGGGCGGCATTTTTTTGTTGAGCGGTGAACGATAAAAAATATTGGACGACATATTGAAAACGGCCAAAACGGTGAAAAATGGGCAGCAGGGGACGACCTGTGTGTCGTCCCGGATAGTAAATAGCGAATTGCCCGGAGGGGCAGAATATTTATAGCCATCCGACAGCATGATAATTCACCTGCCCCGGAGGGGCAGCATGCAAATGGATGTGAGCAACAGTGAAAAGGGATTAAGGTACAGAAAAAATTGAACGGGAATTAAATGTTAGCACTTAAATCTGTAGGTACACGCCATATTGAAAATCCGCACGAATTTTCAGTAGTATGCAGGAACAAGCAATTAATTATAGCCATTGCTGTGCACCCGTTATTTTTTAGTTCCTTCAAGTGTTTTTTGCAATTCAGATCTGATTTTTTCGTCTAAAATGTCTGACAATTTCTCATTATTAAAATCAAATCTTTTTATTAAAGTCGGCTCATTGTGTTCTTCAAATTGGCCATCGTTATTTTTGTCTACACCAAACTGAATTGTCAAATTCTTTTCATTATTGAGGAACTTAAAATTGAAAACATCCATTCCTTCAATTCCTACTTTTTTTAATTCCATTTTTTCAAATGAATAGATGTAAAGCGATTTAAAATCTTTAAGGTTAATCACTCCATCTTTATAAGTGTCTTTTTCGGATACGTTCATTAAGAGTAAAATATCATCTTCAAAGTATTCAGTTTTGATTAAATTGAAATTCACTCTTTTGTTAAAGAGTTTTTTATTCATTCCATTTTTTGCATCGTAAACAATCAAATTATTAAATGCTCCGTAGAATTGCCTTGAATATCTATTGTCACCTGGCTCATAAGTTGATGATGGAAATAAATCATAAAGTCCTTTTAATTCTTCTTGCTCATTGAGGGTTTTGTGTGAGACAGGAATTATGTAGACAGAATTTAAAGTATCAACCAGTCTTGGATTTTCAAATGATATTACCTGTTCTCTTTTATTTTCTTTTTGCAGATGTTCAATCTTTTCATCCGATAAAATTCCAGTTTCAACATCATTATCGTATCTTCGATGTTCCATAATGGTAATTGAAATAACTGCAATTAATACTACTATCAAAAATATCACTCCGACAGTTCCTAAAACTGCGAGAAGTCGTTGGTTATATTCTTCAATTTTCATTTCGCTCTCGGTTTTTTCATAATGCCGCACAACACACCAATAAATGCTATTGCATTTAATTGGGATCATACTTTAGATGAATATTGTGTTTGTCCGGAAATATAAAGGGTTAAAGTGAGAAAACAAGAGATTGTTCTCCACTTAACACAGCATTGGTTGGTAGCAGTCGCTGCAATCCTTGTGAGCGGCATCGAGAGCGGGTGATGGGGTGAGCGGGTGAACAGGCAGCGGTCGCTGCGCTCCTTATGAGCGGTCGCAATGCTCCCTGTGAGTGTTCGCTTCGCTCACGGGCAGTGGGCAGCAGTGAACGGACAGTTGGGCAACGGTGATTGGTGATCGAAAAAAATAAACGGTAGGTAAAGGACGGACGGCAATTAACAAACGGCAGTAACAAATGATAATAGGGATTGGTTCTTTAATTATTCTTTATCCAGTCAGGCAAGAATAGATCGATCACCTTTCAACTTTTGTGCAAATTCCAAAAATTGATTTTTTACCAATCCAACCATTAATTCTACCAATATTATTGCCAATTTGATAACGCTCTCCCTCTACCGCTTTTATCAAATGTAGGTATTGAGCTGATCTAACTTTACAAAGGACGATATCTCCTTTCTTCAATTTCCGATCATTTATAGGCTTCACCGTTACCAATTGACCGGAATTTATTTTGCCTCTCATAGAACCGCCTCGAGGTCGAAACTGAACGGTTTCACCATTTTTCAACTTCTCGATATAGCCTGTTGCCCACCCCATTTTTAACTCCTCTTTTATATTTCACATAACAAGGTGACTAAATTCTGTAAGCAGCAAAGCAGGTATAGAGATGTATAGGTGATATTACTTGCTGCATACAGTTCAACAAATTCAGCAAAGGTCCTTACACTATATTCTAAAATAGGCATAGTGCTCTACCCTACATGCCTCACCTTCTCTAGAGGAGCAATGGCACTGTTATTCCAGCGATTGTCAAAATTAATGCCCAAACAATGAACGCATATATGTGCACTCTGAGATATTTTAATGTTAAAATAAAAGCGCTAAAGAAAAGTACTGACAGCAATAACTCACTAAGTATGTAAACAGACTGTGCTCGATAAATAGCTGTTACAGGTCCTGAGTCTCCAAAGGGATACTGATCGGGATTAATTGTGGCATCAATGCTTAACACAAAGCTTAGTAATGTCAATGAAAGATTAATCATCAGAAATGCTTTAGCGATTATTCTCATAAATTAGGCTTTTCGGAGAAGTGCACATAACGTATCAGGGGCATTTGGCGTCACTACGAGGAACAAGAAGGTATGCCATGCTCACAACTTGCTACAGCTCGTTATTCATAGTTTTGTGAGATGCTTCATAAAGCTTCGATAACTTTGGCTAATTTTGATTCGTATTTTATCTATTAATGTTCGTTGGAATTGATTCGGTATTAGATCAAAGTCTTTTAAATGCAAGTAAGCATCATGTCTTACATCGAAACTCTTGTCATACAGTTGACTTTGTAGTGACTCTATTAAATTTGGCCTTAGTTGAAATTTAGATTCGAAGTGCAAGTCAAGAATATTCTCTAAGGCTGCTTTGCGAACCTTTTTGTTCTCTGAATTTATTTTGGTCTTCAGATATTCTATGGACTTGGTGTAGAATGATTTGTTAAGATCGCTAATGTTAGTTAAGTAGTAGAGACTTGATAGCTCATATTCTGCTTCTTGATTTCCCGACTCACTGGCTTCAACAATTATTTGAATTTGCTCAAATAAAAAATCCTCCCATCCATTGGCATTTTCCATGATGCATTCATACAAAATTGCTCTATGAGATTCAACACCGAATGGACGCGAGTTTATGTAATCTATAAACCCTTGCTTGTCGTTCTTGAAATAAGCATTAAGTGCTTCGAAGACTTGTTCATCAACATCTTCATTGACATCGTAGAATCTGTCCATCAATAATTCTATCTCTTCTAGTGTCATTTTCTGTTCCTGATTTGCACAACAGTCTTGCTATGCATAGTGGCATCGTCTAGGAGCGATTGACTAAATTGCTTTGTGGAGTGTCTTATTTTCAATATTTCAATTCATCAATTTTGTTTAGGTTTCTATCCCAAATGTGAATTAGACCTTTTTCATCTGTTGTAACCATTTCTGAATCATCCCTATTCCAATCTATCCCCCACAATAAATTCGGTACAGATTTTTCCAATACCAGGTCACCATTTCTATCCCAAAGGCGTAGTTTTTCACTTGCTGTTGCCAACAAAGTGCCATCTTTAGACCATTTCAAATTCCTATATTCAGCTTTGCTTTTTTCGACAGTTTTTAGTTTTTCTCCATTGGCCGACCAAAATTGTAAGTATGGAGGATAGTTATATTGAAAATCACCATAGTCGCCTGTAACAAATAGTTCTCCGGAAGGATGCCATTCAACACAAAGCATTAAGACGTCGTTCTCTCGATGTTTAATATGACGAAGTGAGTCCAAACTTAAATCATAAAGAGTAATTTTTTCACCGACAGCAACGATAATATCTTGGGATGGATGCCAATCTAAACCTATTATCGCCTTTTGTTCAGTGGGAATTCTCTTTACGAACTTTCCTCCTTTATCATATATCCCTATAATTCCATCATAATCACCAACTGCCAGGAATTCTCCATTAGTATTCCAACCGATAGCTCTTACTCCGAATTCATTTATGCTATCAAGTTCAATTCGCTTGCCTGTGTCTATATCAAAGACTGATGTTTTTGATTTTCCACCCTGCACTGAAAATGCCAATATATTTTCTGTCGGATGCCACTTGACTTTGGTTATCGTTCCTTCAACAGGATAGTTTTTCAATAACCTACTTTCTGTTGTAGAAAATAGCCTCAACGTATCCTGCGTCCCTCCAACAACGATTTCATCTCCATTTGGGTGCCAGTTTGCAGCCCATAGCCACCAGTCTTTTTTCTCCGTTTGCGTAACCGGTTTCTTTTGATTTTTAATACATCCAACGATTAAGATAGCTATAAGAACAAACAGTATTTTTTTCATCATTCGTCCTTCATGCTTGTCTGCAATATCCCAATAAACACAACTGTATTTACTATGCGTTTAAAAGTTGAACTAATGTTGTGTTGCTTAAAAGTATAGAGGGGCTGATTTCAGAAAACAAGAGATAGTTAGCCGCTTTACAATTTAAGCCTGCAACATTAGTCGGGGGTGGGCTTGAGGCAGTCGTCGCAGCGCATCTTGTGAGCGGCATCGAGAGTGGGTGATGGGGGAGCAGGTGAATAACGGCAATTAACAGACGGCAGGTTACAAACGGCAGTCGGCAAACAGCAGATAGCAACGGTGGGCGGTCAATTGCCCCGGAGGGGCAACATATTTATAGCCCGCAAAGCCGAAAGGTCAAGTGCCCCGGAGGGGCAGCATGCAAATGGATGTGGGCAACAGTGAAAAGGGATTAAGGAACAGAAAAAATTGAACGGGAATTAAATGCTGGTAAATAACGGAAGGCGAATAGGAATCGAGCTTAATCTCAAAGGGTTGTACAAAGACGCAGTATACCCGCATAGGGTTTATTTCCGGTTTACACTGTGTTTGCTGACGTGTTCTTTTTAAGATAATCCGTTAAATTTTCAATTACTTTTTCAGATAATCTATCAATTGCCTCTGCTGTCCAACCTCCAACTTTTTCACTACTAATAATTTGTCGGTAATTTTTAAATTCTTCTTTATGTTCTCCAATCCCATCATCATCAAAAATTGCATAATTATTGTTACCATTTATCCACTTCAAAAAGCTATCTTTCTCAAAGGTTAATCCTAATGATGTATTGATTAATACTTTTCCATCCCCGAACACCTTAAAGAGATCATCATCTAATACGCAAGAATGTTTAGGTAAGTGAATAGATAAAATCTCACATGTAGATAGCAGTTCTTTCAATGGCATATAACTGACCCCGCTATTCTCAATATCCGATTTTCTACTTCTACTGTAATAGCTGACATTCATATGAAATGCTTTTGCTCTATTTGCAAGCATTTGACCAGTAGTTCCCATTCCTATAATTCCAAGTTTTCTATTCGTTAGCTCTACTGGCTCATCTTTCCATTGATTTTCACCTAACCCTTTGATCAATCTGATTAGTTCGGAAATTATAAACTCAATAAGTCCTTCGTCTCCATAATCACGTATCCCCCTTACTTCGATATTGTTGTTTTTTGCATATTTTATATCAACATTCGCCGAGGCCTCATCATATAAACTACAACACATACCTATATACCTTAGAGAGGAACACACCTTCATGACTTGTTCAGATATTTGAGTATTCCAGGAAACGAGTAAGCAATCAGCTTCACCAATTCTATCAACTAATATTGAGCTTGCCTTAGGATAGTCTGAATAAACATCTATTTTCTCTTTTGAATATTTCTGTAATTCAGATATAGCCCAATTTCTCAATCCGGTTTTATCAATCAATACGATCTTATTAAACTTCATGTTTAAGGATTTATTTGTTATCATGGTAGCCAACATTCTAATGAGCAAAGTTGTGTTTGTCCGGAACTATAAAGGGTTAAAGTGAGAAAACAAGAGTTTGTTCTCCACTTAACACAGCATTGGTTGGCAGCAGTCGCTGCGCTCCTTGTGAGCGGCAATGGGAGCGGGTGATGGGGAGAGCGGGTGAATGGGCAGTTGGGTAGTCATAGCGAAGCGGAGATCCCGGCTTGCTGAGATGAGACTGTCCCCCTCGGCTACGCTCGGGGAGCGGCAATTTTAATACGTTGCACTCTTACAAATTCCCCGATAACCTTACCCCACACCTTAATCGTGGGCCGGATCCCGTACCGTGGGTCTCGACCCACGATTACAAACAAAAAAATCCCGCCACGATAAATCGCAGCGGGATTAAAATCTATTTATTTAGCTAGCTACTAGCGAAAATTGTAGGTCAGGCCGACAGAGAATTTGTTGGTTTGAATCTTCTCGAAAGCTGTTTCGCTGGAGAGCTCTCCAAGAGACTCCTGCTCCCACTCACCACGCTTATAGGTCAGATCCATACGCACGTTGCGATCAACAGCAAAGCCAAGTCCAAGCGTAATGAACTGCTTATTAAACTCGTCCGGCATATCCTTGCGCGGATCCGGTATTAACGAGTATCCGACGCGCACAGCGGATCGTCCGCGCGGCGCCTTGATCTCACCACCAAAGTGAACTTCGGTAGTAGCGCGATAGTTCTCACGAATAATATCGTTTTCCTGCTCCAGAGCAACGCGGTCTGAATTCGCCAGCTCAAAACCATCAACCTCAAAACGGGTCTGCGACCAATCGCGATAGCGCAATGCGCCCGAGAAGGTTAGCTGACGATTCGAGAACGATGCACCGGCATCAAAGTAAAACGGCGTCTTCACATCATATTCGAATTCGGTAACGTCGAAGTCTACGGCATCTTCTACGTCGTCGTCATACAAGATAATATCTCCACCAGCGCTGATTTCATTAACCGTGTAGGTTGTCGGCAGGCCGATAGCACCACCCAGCTTCAATCCGGGAGCAAGCTTTACCATACCGCCCACTTTCAGCGAAAGCGCCGTATAGTCGGTTTGCAGTGCACGGTCCAGCTGGTAGCTGGCAAAGTCCGTGGTGTCATTTGGCGGAGGATCGTTCACAAACACAATGCGATTTGCAAAGTTATTGTTAACGTCTTCCTGCAAGAAGGTGCTGGAATAATCGCTGGTTCCGGTAATCACGTTAGCCGTAACACCAATTGACGCATTCGGCGAAACCTTCATACCAAAACCCAGGCTCCACTGATCCAGACCGCCTTCTTCATCAATCTGCTCGAACTGATCCACTTCCTGACCGGTAAAGTCAAAGGGCGTTCCATCCAGCTCAATTTCCAGGCCGTTGCTTTCTGAGGTGGTTCCACGTGAACCAAAGGTCTCGTCAAAATCTTTAACGCGGTTATATCCAAAACCGATGACAAAGCTTCCCCGGCGAACCGGCAGCGGCAGGGCAAATCCCAGAGAGCGCAGTCGCGTATAGCTTTGTGAGTTATCCGTTAGCTGACTGGCAAAGCTCACTTCGTTTTGAAAGTTCAGATGCGTTACCTCACCGTAGAACTGCGACTTCTTAAGCGAAGCGAGTCCGGCCGGATTCCAGTAAAGCGCTGAATAATCGTTGGCAAGTCCTACATAGGCGCCCCCCATAGCTTCTGCCCGGGAACCGACACCTGTTTCATCTTGTGCAATTCGAACGGCATCTGATGCAAACTGTGCCTGCAGGATACCGACACTGCATATGAGTAATGTCAAAAGTAATTTATACGTTTTCATCGTAACAATCCGTTTCAGCCGTTTTAGCTGAGGACGGCTCCTTTCTGCAAATTCAATCCATACTCCGATTTAGTTAGTCGACTAGCGACCGCGACTACTTCGGGAAGAACGGGATGAGGAGCTGCTACGACCGCTGTCGCTGCTCTTCGACGAAGATCGTGAGGAGCGGGCCTTACTGCCACTGCTTCTCGATGACGATCTGGACGAAGGCCTGGCGCTGCTTTTTCGTGACGAAGATCGTGACGAAGGTTTGGCCTTGCTACTGCTGCTTCTGCGACTTGGTTTATAGCTTTTATCGCTTGAGCGCTTCGTTGAGCGGCTCGGGCGTGTTGATTTCTTGCTTTCATCCGAACTGGAGCGTTTTCGCTCCACTTTTCCCTTAGACGAGCGATCACTACGCGTACTGCGTCTGCGATCGACATTGCGCTCGTTTGAGCGGCTACGTCGTTCACTACTGCGGGCTTCACGGCGTCGTTCTGTAGAGCGTGGGCGCTCTGCTGAGCGACGTGGTCGTTTCTTTTCAACGCGATCTACTGCGCGGCGATCTCGTGTTCTTTCAACTGAACGGCCGCTCTCGGCACGCCGGCGATCGGTTCTGCTTCGCCCTTCAACAGCACGTTCTGAGCTGCGACCGTTATTACGGCGGGTGCGTACTTCGCCATCGCTGGTGCTGGAGCGACGCTGTCCGCGAACCCGGCGGCTACGCCCTTCTTCAGCGGAACGACTATCCGTTCCTCTGACACGGGTGCGACGGCTTCGGCCTTCTTCAGCGGAAGAGCCACGTTCACCACGAACTACTGTGCGGCCACTGCGGCCTTCCTCAGCGGAGGAGCCACGCTCACCTCTAACTACCGTGCGACCTCTTTGGCTTCCGCCTTCATTTACTGAGCTTCCACTTTCACCACGGACTACCGTGCGGCCACTTCGGCCTTCACCTGCACGGCTACCACGATCACCGATATCCCCGGTATTTCGCACGACGCGTCCGCCGCTGCGACCGGTATTTCCGGTGCTTCCACTACTAATTCCGCTACTGCCGGAGCCGGTATTTCTTACTGTTCGTCCTGTGTAGCTACCACGACTGCCACCAGCCACGCTACTGCTGCCACGACTACCGCCATTTCTTACTGCGGCAGTTCCACCACGACGTCCCCAGGTTCGGCGTTCAAACGCAACGGAGGCATATCCACCGCGATAACCATAGTTACCATAGTAATAGCGGTTATGATAGAAATAGGGGGAATATCCATGATGAAAATAGCCGTATCTGAAACCAAATGGACGATAATAATAAGATGGACAATACGTTATATAGGGATAGTAGTCGTACCAATAGTCATAGTATGGGCTGTGGGGATAATAGAACGAATAGTGATGTCGCCAGCTTCTGAAATAGGGATAATGAAAAGACGGCGTACCAACAAAAATATTGATATAGTCTCTATCATAATCGTCTGAGTAATCCGTATAGTATTCCAACTCCGCAGGACCGTCATCATAATTATATTCACGAAGCACGTATCGATTTGGATCGCTGTCGTAATATACTTCATAATTCAACGAGTCCTGATAGGTTGAATCGTAGGACAGTGAATCGTATTCGTCACCTGAGTACGCATAGGGTGAACGGTATGTCAAATCAGAATCGCGCTCTTCATCATCAGAAGACGGGGGATAATAATAGCGATCGTCGCTATCGGATGCTTCGCCTCTCTCCGGGCGCTCATAGTCATAGTCACCGCGATCGGCCCGGTCATCTGCCGGATTGCCGAGCTGCGTATAACACGACTGTAGGAGCATCGAAGAAGATGCTACAAAAGCAATCATCAAAATTGTCTTAAAATTTTTCATCATAGACCTTTCCCTGTATTTCCATCTATCCTGATTTGACTCAAATTTGGTACCAGCTTTTACACCAACCAGCACAGAAAGACACAAAGTCAATATTTTCATGCATTTAAAAAATCAACCCAAGCGTTACTTCTACCTATTGCGGGTTTTACATCGCTAACAAAGTATACATTTTTTCTGTTAACTTTGTTTATAATCAGCAGCTTCAATTCCATATCGCTGCATTTTCTTATGCAGCCCCAGCCTGCTTAAGCCAAGCTTTTCAGCCGCTCTGCTGATATTTCCCTTCATTGACTGCAGCGTTCGCTTGATCAACGTATTTTCAAGGGACTCGACAATTTCCTTCAAGGTACGCTCATCATTTTCATCCGGCATAAGCGGCACTACGGCTTCCCTCGATCGCGTAAGACCATCGATCAGCAGCAGATCCGGCGTTACAGCTGAGCCGTCATCAACCAGCGTAACTGCACGCTCCATAATATTTTCCAGCTGGCGAATGTTGCCCGGGAAATCAAGCGTCATCAGTTCCGACACGGTAGACGGAGCAATTGTTACATCTGTCTTACCCAGTTTGCGAGCATATTTCTCCATAAAAAAATTTGCCAATAGCGGAATATCTTCCCTACGTTCTCGTAGCGGCGGAATCCGTATCGGAAAAACATTGAGGCGATAATAAAGGTCTTCACGGAATTTACCGTCTCGGATCTCCTGTTCCAGGTCCCGGTTAGCTGCGGAAACGATTCGCACATCCACCTTAATCGTCTTTTCAGATCCGACCGGCGTTATCTCACCTTCCTGCAAAATTCTCAGCAGGCGCTGCTGCATGGCAAGCGAAGTATCGGCAACCTCGTCCAAAAATACCGTTCCCCCATCTGCTACCTCAAAGATACCTTTTTTATCTGCCGATGCACCGGTAAATGCCCCCTTCACATGCCCAAACAGCTGACTTTCCAGCAGAGTTTCCGGGAGTGCGCCACAGTTCTGCGCCATAAAGACGTTGTCCTTACGCGGACCATTATAATGGATTGAGCGGGCAATCAGCTCCTTACCCGTACCGGTTTCCCCCATAAGCATTACGGTAATTGGGGTTGGTATTGCTTTCTTTAACAGGCTAAACACCCGATTAATTGCCGGACTCTCACCGACGATATTATCGAATGAATAATTCTTTTCAACTTCGCGATGCAGAATGGTGTTTTCTTCGGTAAGACGCTTATTGGCCTCTTCCAGCTCCTGCAGCAGGCGCTCATTTTCGCTTATCAGTCGATACTGATCGTTAGCGCGTTTAACGATCAGCTCCAGATCATCCGGTTCCCAGGGTTTATGAACATAGTAGAAGATCTGTCCCTCATTGATCGCATGAATCATGGCTTCGGCATCGGAGTAACCGGTAATCAGAATACGCATTGCCGAGGGCTGGCGCTCAATGGCCTTTTTAAAGAACTCAACACCGGTCATTTCTGGCATACGCTGATCAGCCAGTATGACAGAAAATGTATTCGACCGCATAGCTTCCAGCGCTGCATGGCCGTTCTTTGCCAGCGTGACGTTGAAAGAGCGTCTGAGCGTTCTCTTAATAGCATTCAGGCTCGATTGTTCATCGTCAACAGCCAGCAGATTCGGTAGGTTTTCTTCGCTCATAAAATCGCTTTGGGTTTAGGTGTTCTTAAAACGGTGATCGGTGATCGCCCCTCGGCTTCGCTCGGGGAACGAAGAGGTGACTTCCTGAACGAAAAAGCCCGCTCCCTGAGCGTAGTCGAAGGGTAGGGCGAATTCAACTTCTAGCCACTTAATTAATATAGGCGTCACGCACATTAATATCCAGTAAAGCCTGACTCAGCTTCGATCCGGTCTCCGGGCTTTGATTGGCAGAGCAATGATAAACTCTGTGCCTTCACCCGGCTCGCTGTCTACACGGATTTTTCCACCGTGTTCCTTTATTATATTATACGAGATGCTTAGTCCCAATCCAGTGCCCTCTCCCACATCTTTGGTGGTGAAGAATGGATCAAAGATCTTATCTCGAATGTCAGCCGGAATCCCCTTACCGGTATCCTTTACTTCAATAAATACCGTCTCATTTTCCGAGTGTGTCCGGACACGAATAGACCCTTTACCAGTGATCGCCTGCCCGGCATTAATCAACAGGTTCATAAATACCTGATTTATTTGGCCTGGATTACAATAAACCGGTGGGATGTCACCATATTCCCGAATCACTTCGATACGATTTTTAAATTCATTATTCAGAAGCTTTAAACTGGAATCCAACCCTTCATGCAGGTTAACCGATTTAAACTCTGCTTCATCAAGACGAGAAAAATTTCGCAGGTTTAAGACCAGGTCCTTAACGCGCTGACTTCCCTCCAGCGATTCATCGATAAGCTCGTCGATATCACCACGAATATATTTCAAATCATATTTTTTATCGAGTTCATCCAGCTTCTTTTCAAGGTCTTCCGGCAGCTTACCTTCTGCTTTATCACCAAGCTCAGCCAAAACAGCATTAATTCCTTCAACATAATTTTCCAGCTGTTTCATATTCGCATAGATAAAGCTGATAGGATTATTAAGCTCATGGGCAATTCCGGCAACAAGCTGTCCGAGGCTACCCATTTTTTCACTCTGTATCAGCTGGGACTGAGTGTTTTTCAGCTCCTTATAGAGCTTTTCGAGGCTTGAGTTTTTTTCTTCCAGTTCAGAAACGTATTTCTCTCGAAGATCGGCCTCGGTAAGTCGCTGAATCAGCGCCTTACTCTCTTCGATGTAATTATTATTATCAATGGCAATTGCTGCCTGCCGACCAAGGATCTCCAGTAGTTCAAGATCTTCCGGAGGAAAATCTCCCCGGGTTGAGCGTGGACCAAGAACCAGAAGCGCAGCCAGTTCATCCTTGCTTTTCAACGGTATCAACAATCGGGCATTTTCTTCATGCAGGAGGGGAAGCTGCTGTTTAATTTCCGGTTCCAGCAGATATGCAAGTCCTTCCAGCTGCCCTACAATGGTTTCGTTTAGCGTAAATTTTCTGGGTAAGGCGCTGCTATCACCGGCACTCACGTACTGCTTCATTTCATCTCCCTGCATTTGATACAGCCGGGAAAAATTTACGCCAAGGGCCTCGTGTATGGTATTAACCAATTTCTCATAGAGCTCATCATTACTCTTGATATAAATGATCTCGTCTGAGAAGCCCTTCAGAATTCGACGATACCCAAATCGGCGGATTTCGAGACGACGAATCTGCTCCATAAAAACCGCCGTAACTCCCATAATCAGGATTGCGACACCAATCTGCCAAATAAGCAGCGTTGACAAAGAACTCCCCAATAGAAAAAGCGACACAAGATAGAGGATTGACAGCAGCGCCAAAAAGAAAAGTAAAGTATGTCGGTTTTGCCAATTATAGCGACGAAACGCCAGCCATAGAAAGCCTGCAATTAATGAAACCAGCAATAGTGCCAGGGCCGTGTTTTGAAGAATTGAGCTGCTGCTAACCAGTCGCTGAAGCCATTTACGAAAGCGTATTGCGGCTTTACGCACGCCGGTATACTCTGAGACGTGATACAGTTTCCCCGCAGCCAGGTTTTCCAGACGCTGCTCCCTGCCGGAGGGAAATCGTATATAAACTGAATAGGGTCCTTCCCCGGGTGCTCCAAAATGGACAATCGTCTCGCTTTGAGACAGATAGCCCGTGCCGCCCGGTACCTCGCGATAGGCAAGCGTATCGGCATCTTTATTCAACAACCAGGCTTTCGCACCAACGGCTTCCCGGTTACTGCGAACACCCTCGATATCCAATCGAATGGACTTGTTCTCACTAAGTGGATTTTTGCGAAATACACAGTTGGTATCTTTATTTGCTACGAATAGATCCAGATCTCCATCAAGGTCAAAATCTGCAACCGCAGTCCCCGTGCTGTATGATCTGCTGCGAGCATTACTGGAAATTGTTTCTTCCCATGCGAGATGGAAAACACCGCTATCGCTCCCCAGGAAAAGTTGATTGGGTCCTATATTGGTGAAGAAAATATCCTGCCAACCATCGTTATTGAGATCGGCAATCAGTCCGGCATAAGATGGGTAGGGATTTGCCAGCTCACTTTGCTCGGTGATATCGTTAAAGTTCCACTCATCACGCGAGCAGTTATTCTCATAAAGCCTGGTGTAACCATCCCTACTGGAAACGACCAGATCCATATCCCCATCATTATCCAAATCCGCTGCGCTGGCGCTGTTGCTGTCTTCACCGGTTTGCAGATGAAGTAGCGGCAGATTCATCGGTTCGAAGCGTCGACCGTCGACGTTTCGCAGGAGGACGTCTGTTGTAAACCAATTACAAATGTACAGATCCGGATAGCCATCCATATCGAAATCGCTGAACACGGCCCCCTGGCTTTGGGCCGACTCTGTGAATCCGAAGCTGGAATCCGCTTTGGTAAACGTTCCGCTACCGTCATTCAGTAGGAGGTGGTTTGGACCATGTTCATCGGTAATGAACAAATCGAGGTCCCCGTCCAGATCGATGTCCGCCCATACCCCACCGTTGCCGCTTAGAGGGCGCAGCATTTCGGACAGCTCACCGGCTTCACGAAAGAGCAGATTATCCAGCTGCTGGAAAAAGCGGGTCGTATTTCCCCACCCTACGGTCAATACATCTGTAAGGCCATCATTATCCGCATCCATTACCGAGGCACCGAGTTCCAGATTGGTATTACCACGCGACATAAGCTCACCGCCAAGTCCGGAAGGAATAGTGTAATCGTCGAAGAGGCCATTGCTATTGAGGAGGAGTCGATTAATCTCACGAAAGCGCACGATAAATAAATCGGGCAGGGAATCGCTGTTTATATCCCGAAAGGCAACGCCATAGCCATCGGCAAGTTGCGGTATCACCTCATCCGCTGCCCCCTGCCGAAACATACCGTCTATCCATTTATCCTGAGCTAACTGTTGCGCAGATATACTACTGACGGCAAGCACAATAAAAACAAAAATATGCCGCAAAGACTGTCCGGTCTGCAAAATTGATCGAAAAGAAACTGTTAGTCGTTTATCAGGCAAGGATGCATCCCATTCTTTTGGCAGATTGGATCAATATAGAATGAGGGTTTTTGGGATTCAAGGACTATCTGGTGAGCAGGGATGAGGTTCCAGCCGCCGAAAACGACGGCAGGAGAATAAACCTAGTTTATAGCTTCAGTTATCTGACGCAGTCCCCAGGTGAACTGGCTGCTGTCGAACTGAATCTGAAAATTATGATCATTGTCTGATTGAATGATAAAGTTATGGAGCGGTGTTCCATTATCTTCATCAATCCACTGCTTATGAATTCGCCTTACCGGATACACACGGCCATTCATGCGAAATTTGATTGGATCAATCTTTCCATCTTCAAAAAACGTCAGTACATCAATTTTTTTCAACATCACTTTTAACGACATTCGTACCTCCAAAAGTTTCAATCAGGCAAGCTACACTGATCGGTCGTCAACGGTTTTTCCGCCGAAGGAACAAGTGAACAAAAATTCACTCCAAGCATAATACATGGTGACGTGATTGTCAACAAAAATGTTTCTGCATTTTGAGAAATGTACGCTGATTGTTAATTCCAGTTTGTTTCAAAACAATGTTGTTTTAGTACAACCTGCGTAACTGGCAAAATGTTCCCTCCATGAACAATGCGGCAGAACCAACATTCTATCATTTGGTTTTTCAGTAGTTTATCCCAGGGGACAGCGGAGAAATATTTGTAATCAGGCGAGAATATAGCAACAAAAACCCCATACCCTGCTTTGATGTAAGTCAAGTTTTTGAGTAGGGGTTTCGAAAAAAAGTTGAGATGGCGAGGGAAACAAACACCACGCGAAGCTATTTTTCTTATTCTTCCACCAGGCTGGAATCGGCCGGTGGTTCAGGCTGCTTTTCCTGAACAGGTTGTGCTTCGATCAGGGCTTTCAGCTTATTATAATCTTTCTTTTCACGTGCTTCAACGGACGACTTTCCAATCGCCATAAGGCCCTTCATAAATATCCCTTTTCCGCCCATTTCACTCACGCTTATCAATTCGCTCTTGTTTTCTCCGCGCGATTCAATACGAATATCGGTATTGCTGAACATAATCTCGTGATCGATGGTGAAGGCAATACGCTTATTCGGTTCGAATGCGGTAATGTATTCGGTAATCACAACCTCTTCACCATTTTCAATAAAGGTTAAACGGTAGGTGCTTCCGACCTTATCTTTTTCACCATCCACGACTTCGATCTTCTCCAGACCGCTGATCCATTCGGTTGACAGATTTTCATCATTAAATACTGCCCAGGACTGCTCTACCGACCGATCTATTTCGACACGGGTCTCAACGGTGAAAGGGGTATTCATCATTCCATACACGATTAGACCACCGACCAAAAGTCCAATCACTACGAATACAGTTTTTATAATTTTCATTTCTTCTCCAATTATATAGCTATAACAGAATTATTCTATAATCAATTTCCTGCCACACCGAGCTTGTCGAGGTGCTAAGAAAATCTCAGTTAGGCTTCGACAGAGCCTGTACCGAGCGGAGTCGAGGTGCTCAGGCTGACAAAAGTTGAACAACGCTTATGCAGCAGATATTTTTACACGCATTTAATAACTATTGAAGTGGACGCTGCCCTTATTTCAGATTTAAGACTGCTTATCCTGATTCGAAGCGAGCTCCAGAAAATGATAGATATGCATCCATATAGCCTCAATCGAATCCGTCATCTGATGATTGGTGTTCAGTAAAACCAGCTGTGCTTTTTTATTTTGCCTCATATAATCAATACTAAGGGAATAGGGAACGGACTCATCATCCAGGCCGTGAAGCACCAGCGTTGGAATCTGTCGACTGAAATCAACATCTTCATATTTTCTTGCGTCTTCTACAATTTGATACCCTAACTCTCTTTGTTCACCATAAGCATAGTGAAATACACTAATGCTGCCGCTATTCTTCCAATCCCTTAATATTGCCGGCTCGAGTCGATCGATATAGCGCGAAGCGAAGCGGAATGCCGGAGCCAGCAGAATCAACTTTTCCACCTGCTGATTCTTCTGCGCAGCAATTGCAGAAAGCAATGCCCCCATGCTTGATCCCATTAAGGTGATGGGCCCTTCAGCCTCACTTAGGATCTGATTCAACTGATCAAGCTGCCGACTTAGGGTAAGCGTAGAAAAGTCGTCACCATTTAAATCCGGCTTATTCATCAAAAGTCCATGCTCCTGAAACTTTTTATGGAGGTATGTCCCCTTATAAGAATTCGATCCGGAGCAAAAGCCATGTAGATAGATATAGTTCATAAATTTGTCAGATGGGTTATTCGCGTTTATTCCTGATGAATATACGCGTGGGGTAGATGTTAAACAATAAGCTGCCAGACTGGAGCATTGTTAGAATGGAGCAGTCTGGGGGCTAATCTGTACCGTACTATTCTTAATTACATTAGAAATTTTGAATTTTGAATGAAAAAAGCCCCAACTTTTGGTTTAGGCAGCACATCAAGGGCGGTTTAGAGTAGCTTTTGAAGCAAAGAGAGGGGGGTGAGGAGGAAATGTGGTTTTTCAAACCACATTGGAGCATTGTTAGAATGGAGCAGTCTTTATTCGCAAAAAAGGCGGAAATTTTGAAAATTCCGCCTTTCTTATACAACCACCTCAATCAAGGGGCAAACTATGCAAAAGAACTATCCCGCCGAATCTTCTTTAAGGACTACCACATCAGTAGATTTTTTACGGCTTCGTCTAATCAATAACAATCCGGCAAGAATAAGCACCACCGGCCAAAACAAGCGCAAGTCCGAAGCATCCATCAAAAACATGCCGCCGACCGTCGTTATGACCAATCCTAAAAACAGCAGAAAACTTTCACGCTTGCCAAACAGATACATCAGTAAAAAGCCCAATCCCGGTCCTATGATAAAAAACGCCCAGAGATTGTAGACATCCATCATCCACCAACCTTCGAGGTTGCAATAATAGAACAATGCTCCGTATACCGAAAACACTGTCGCCGGAAAAACAGCCGAAACGTTATTTCGATCCGAAAACCACCGCATCCAGAATATACCACCAAGTCCTAACAACACCAGCGGCCAGGATTCAGATAGAAAATGCCCAAAATGATACCACGGCAGTTCAATTAGATTGAAATTGTTTGCCAATAGTAGAGCTCCTATGGCAATAAATAGTATTCCCGCAACTGGTACTCGACTTTGCATATGTCTTCTCCTGTAATAAACTTCCAAAAAAATCTTTTGCTTCACGATTTGCCAACCAGATGTGACAGATGAATCATACTGCTTGTCTCAAAACATACGAGGTTCTAATGCGGTAAGTTGCAAGGTTTACAGTTTGTTTTTTCTGGCTTTCAACAATGTGAAGAACCGATCAAAATCATTGTCCTATGCGCTTTTTTTGACGTATATTTAAATTCAGTGCAATAACAGGCGATTTACAGACTTCATTACTAATGACAATCGCAATAATGACTGACGGTAAACATATTAAGTATTAGCCACTTAACGATTTAAAGCGTACGACGGAGGTAGAGACGTGAGTAAAGATCAGGGTAGTGCCGGGAACATAGATCAGATCCGCTCGCTTATTTTCGGTGAGCAGATGCAAACATATGAATCCCGCTTCAACGAACTTCAGAGTGAAGTAAGTGACCTGCGCAAAGAAATGAAAAGCAGTATAAATGAGATTAAATCACTCATTGAGTCTATGCAGTCGAGCAACTCGGAATCTCTGGAATCGGTTCGTCAGCAGTTGCAAACGTCCGAAAAGAATATGCACGACCTTTTGAATGCCACCCAGGAGAAGCTTGGTGCATCCATTCAGGAACTCTCAAATGCGAGCGTTAAGCGCCATGACCTGATGCAGATTTTCGGGAATGCTGCAGATCGCTTGCAGGATAAACAACCTGCCCCTGAGTCAAACGGGACGCCGGAGTAAGCAGCCCTAATGGCTTCGAGCGACAAACATTATCTTCAGGATGAACGTTTCCGCACGCTGAAAACGCTGCTACTGGAAGAGGATCAGCAAAAGATCGAGCAGCTGGAAGCAGAGCTGGAAAAACTCAAATCAGAATTATCCGAGAAAGAACGCCTCCTTGAGCGATTTGACCCAATCGTGGGGGAATTGCTCAAAAAACGCATGGCAAATTCTCAGCAGGAGATGGCAGAGGCGATTGCCCCACTGCTCGGTATGTCTATAAAGAAGCAGGTTACCGAAGCCCGGGAAGATATTGTTGATGCATTGTATCCGGCAATCGGGCAGATGATCAGACGTTCCGTTGCTGAATACATGAAGAAAATCGCCAACGATATCAACAAAACGGTAAACGCCGGCTTTTCACCTGCGGTATGGCTAAGCTGGTTGAAAGCTAAAGTATTTCGCATGAATCCGGCAGAAGTGATAATCGCGGAAAGCATTTCAGCTGATGTTGAAGAGATCTATCTGATATCAAAAGACTCCGGGCTATTGATTGCCCATATCACCGGAAGCGAAAATAATACGGCACTAAACGATGCGCAGATCGTTGGGGGAATGCTGACTGCGATCAAGTCCTTCGCGGAAGACGCCTTCAGTCAGTCGAATACCAATGAGCTGCGGGAAATAAATTACAGCGATCGCACCATTTTGATAGATCCGGGTAGACATTCTTATCTGGCCGCTGTATACAGCAGCGTAGCACCGGCGAACTTCGGTCCAAAACTGCAAAAGTGCCACGATAAAATCCATAAGCGCTATTTTCGTCAGCTTAGAGACTATAACGGGAATAATTCTACCATGCCGGGTATTGAAACAACAATGCGCTCAATACTAAAAAATACCACGAATTCTTCCAATGAATAATCAACTCCTTCAAAAGAAAATTTGCATGCTCGGCATATTCGGCGTCGGCAAGACGAGCCTAACTCGCCGATTTGTCTACGACAAATTTGATGACGCCTACCTTTCGACTATCGGCGTTAAGATATCCCAGAAGCTAATGCCACCGGTGCAAAACAGCACCGGAGATCAGATCCAGTTCAATTTTATGCTCTGGGATATTGAGGGTGCCGAAAATCCTGCACCGGCAATACGAAATTATTTACTTGGCTCACAGGGAGCAATCGTCGTTTCAGATTTGACCCGACCGGAAAGCATTGAAGCAATTCCCGCTATTATCAATCTCTACCATCAATCATGCCCGGAACAGTCCATAATCCTCGCCGGCAATAAATGCGATCTGCTGGATGATTTTACCAGCCCTGCAAATAGGCTTCAGGAAATCGCGACTGAACAGAGCCTGGAATTTTATTTGACCAGTGCGAAGAACGGTCAAAATGTAGAGCAGCTTTTTCTAAAACTTGGCCTGCTAATTGCTAAATAGATCAGCATGGACACTTCATTCTTACATAAGATTCTTGAAGAAAGCGGGTTCGGCAGTGCCTTGCTTTCAACCGATTGGCTAATTGCCTCTGCCAACAAACATTTTACAAACTTCAGTCTAAGTCAGGCTCATCCTGAAGATGCACCGATTCAAACTCTGTATCCGGAGACGGTTGGACTTGAGGCCATTTTCGAGCAGCTGGCTTCCGGTGAGAGACAATCGTTTAAGCTGGAAAACCTGAATCGCGAGATGCCGGATGAGAGCCTGCAATATTTTTCGCTCGCCTTTTTTCATATTAAAAACAGCACAGCTCCTGTTCTTTGCACCATTGAAGATGCCACCCCCAAAGCGGTGTTAAACCAGCAGCTCTATCAGCAGCGCAACGAGATCAAGCTGCTGGAAAGTTTACTCGGCACAAGAGGTAGCAGCATAACAGAAAGCGTGCTGGGACATTCGCAACCCATCCAACAGGTGCGGCAAACCATCGAAAAAATGAGCAAGATCCCAACAGCGAATATTCTCCTAACCGGAGAAAGCGGAACCGGGAAAAGCATGATTGCCAGGGTAATTCACCGTTCCTCACAAGGAGACGCACGCCCGTTTGTAGAGATAAACTGTGCTGCAATCCCCGAGAACCTGCTTGAGTCTGAGCTTTTCGGTTATGAAAAAGGGGCATTTACCCATGCAACCAACACCAAGCGCGGACTGCTGGAAGAAGCGGATAACGGCACTCTCTTCCTCGACGAGATTGGTGAATTACCATTAAAGCTTCAGGCCAAGCTGCTTTCTTTTCTGGAAACCAAGCGTTTTCGCCGATTGGGTAGCAATACTGAAATCAGCGTCCAGCTTAGGCTAATCACCGCCTCAAATCGCAGCCTGCCGGATATGGTTAAGCAAAATGAATTCCGTGAAGATCTTTTTTATCGCCTGAACGTTGTTAAAATCGAACTCCCCAGCCTGCGCCATCTGGGTGAAGACGTTCTAACAATCGCCCGGAATTTCATCAAAGCCTTCAATCGTGATTTCAACAAAAACATCAGTGGCTTTACAGCCGAAGCCTCATCGAAGCTACTTGCATACCATTGGCCCGGTAATATTCGTGAGTTGCGAAACGCTATTGAACGTGCTATGATATTTTCCGAATCCGATCAAATTACCACAGACGTTCTTCAACTCGGTACGTTGAACCTGTCTGATACCCGGGAGCAATCTCCGGAGTCATTTAACCTCCCCCCTGAAGGCATATCCTTTGTCGACCTCGAAAAGCGGATCCTTCAGCAGGCCCTTGATCTGTCAAACGGTAATCAGTCCCGTGCAGCTCAGTTACTACAGCTCAGCAGAGATACCTTTCGCTACCGATTAGAGAAGTACGATCTGCTATAACAACTGTGGCATTTCCCACAGCCACCTTCAAAACTGCGGGATATAGCGCAACATAAGGCTCCCCACTTTTCGTATAAACACCCGGATTTCGACATTTTCACCTGATTTCGGCATATTTTTAAAGAGAATCAGGATTTTTTATGACATTTTTCACATAGGTCGGTCTGAATAAACGAAATGGCATACATTTTGACCTTAACACTGTAAACCATGTGGATGGAGAATGTATAAATGAATAGAACAGCATTAATATTACTGGGGTTACTCGCCTTACTACTGCTGGGCTACCTTTGTATTTATGTTTCCGGTAAACCCGGAAACATTCAGGCTGATCTCCTGCAACGCTCGGAAGCAGCTTTACAGAAAGCCGGCTTAAAGCCCGAGATCATGGATGCAGCTGAAGCGGCTTCGGCGCAACCCGTTACACCGGGCAATATTCGTCTGGTAATGGACGGACGAGATGCAACGCTCAGCGGCTGGGCAGGCTCTCAGACTATGGCTGACAAAGCAGCTGAAACCGTCAGCAGCGTTTGGGGGATTAACAGCCTGCAGAACAACCTTCAGGTTGGTGGTGAAATCGACTATGATTTCCTGGCTCGCCTGCGCAGCTTGATTAACAGCGATATTTTTGCAAAGATTTCCGGTTTATCTGACACGGATCTCGATGCCTTCCGAAAAATGAGCGATGCAGATTTAATCGCAAAACTCCGTGCAACTGCCGACGGCGACATGCTGGACAAGCTGAAAAGTATGAGCGATGTCGAGTTTCTCAAGCTTTTCCCTTTTGCCGTATCGACACTGACGGAGCGCTGGAAAACCAATCCCGACTTCAACCTAATCAACAAGCTGAAGTCTTTGGCTGATATCGACCTCATCGATAAGTTGAAAGAGCTTGCTGCCAATGAGCTCATCCGGTTAAAGGGCTTACCCGACAACGATCTTCTTTCCGGACTCAAGTCGCTTTTTAGTGCTGACTTTGTATCGAAGCTGCGGTCCCTTTTCGATACCCGCCTGGACATCGAAGCACCGGAACTTTCAAAAGCCGGCAAAGAAGCTCAGATTGCTTTTAACGAAGCCTTAAAAGGCAAGCGTATTCAGTTTCAGACTGCCAGCGCAGATATCCGCCCTGTTAGTCATAAAATCATTGATGAAATCATTACCATTCTGGCACGCTATCCGGAAATGAATCTGGAAATTGGAGGGCATACCGATTCCAGTGGAGATAGTGACTATAACAGGCAGCTAAGCCAGGACAGAGCCGCCGCAGTAAAACAGTTTATGATCAACAAAGGCGTAGCTGCCAATCGCCTGGCAGCCAGAGGGTTTGGTGACTCGCGCCCTGTTGCAAGCAATGCTTCCTCGGCGGGCAGAACACAGAACAGAAGAGTTGAATTCAAGGTTTTGGAGGTAAACTAAAATGGGATATTTGGTAACGCAAATCTGGCTTTGCCTGTTGCTGGCATTTCTGCTTGGCCTGCTAATCGGCTGGCTAATTGCCCGTGCATCCAATAAGAGCAAGATTGCATATTTGGAGAACATCTGGAAGGCAAACCTTTATAGTCGCGAAGAGGAGCTCTCTGCCGCAAAAGCCGAACTGGATGATTTAAATCTAAAGCTGGCAGGTATGGAAGCGAGAGTCAATGCCGAGCCGACGGCCTCTTTTCCGGATGAAGCAACGGAAGTTCGCGATGACCTGAAATTAATTTACGGCGTCGGCCCCTTCATTGAGAAGCGTCTGAATGAAATGGGCATTATGAAGTTCCGACACGTAGCTCAATTCACCGATGACAAGATCGACGAGATTAAAGAGAATATCGGACCGTTTAAAGAGCGTATTCGGCGAGACGGCTGGGTAAAGCATGCGCGGATGCTGTATAAGGAAAAGTATGGAAGAGACCTGGATTAATTAATGGCTCAATTTGCGGATTAATGTTCCGGTATTCTCTCTGATTTCTACATCTGCCTTTAGGGCTATAAAAGCACCGGCAGACGCGAAAAAATGCAATTCAGGGACGCGAATGTAACAGCAAAACCAGTTCGTGATAAAATACATTAAATGTTGAACTTTAAATAAAAAAGTGATAACCTTTCTCACATCAACCGCAAATCACAGAGAAAGACCATTCCAGGATAACAGTATTAGAAGAAAAGCACTCGCGGAAATATCGGATTTTATTTTTGTGCTATGTTCAAAATTCGTATATTCACGCGCTTTATAGCGATATTTAAGCAGTATCAAGGATTCTAAATTGTAGACAAACACTATTTAATTATTTACATCCTAACTAATTCATAAGGAGAAGTATATGTCAAAACGTTATCTAATCGCATTGATTGCGGTTTCGATGCTGGGTACGAGCTTTTCAGCTTTGGCTCAGTTTAAAGCAAACACCCTTGGTGGTGGTGCTGCAATCGGTGCTACTGTTGGAGACACAGACTTTGGACGTGATGACGAAGGTGCAACAAGTTTCCGTGCATTCCTCCGCCATAGCCTTACCAATAGCCTGGAAGCTGAGATCGGCGCAGGAATCGCCAGTGGACTGAATGGAGAAGAATACGAAACTCAGATGCTGCCGCTTGACTTTCGTCTGTTATATCGTCCGTTTGAACTGACGGGCCTAAGCCCTTACCTGTTTGTTGGTGCCGGTGCAATTCGCTATGATGTTCGCGACGTTCCGTCGACTGCAACCGTAGCTGCAGACGAGACTGATGGCTGGATGGGTTATGCTCCGCTTGGTGCTGGTGTTCAGATCAGACTGAATGACAACACCTCTTTTGAAATTCAGGGAACCGCTGGTTTCGCATTTGATGATGAGCTGGAAGCCGTTGTTGCTGATGGTAACGACCGTTTCTACAGCCTCACTGCAGGTCTGACAATGGCTGGATTCGACGGTAACGCCGACCCGGACATGGACGGACTGACCAATAGCGAAGAAAAAGAACTGGGAACCGACCCGCAGGTTGCAGACACCGATGGTGACGGACTGCTCGACGGCGAAGAGTTCAATACCTACAAGACCGACCCGCTGAATCCTGATAGCGACAGCGACGGCCTTACCGACAGCGAAGAAGTTAAGACGCATAAGACCAATCCGAACAGCGCTGACTCCGATGACGACACCCTTGGTGACAAGGACGAAGTGATGACTCACGGTACCGACCCGAACAAGGCTGATACCGATGATGACGGACTTGGTGATGCAGACGAGCTGAATACCCACGAAACCGATCCGAAAATGGCTGACATGGACAAAGACGGCCTGAACGACGGTAAAGAAGTTAATGAAACTACCACCGACCCCAAGAATCCTGACACCGATGGTGACGGACTGAATGACGGTGACGAAGTAATGACTCACAAGTCTGACCCGAAGAACGTTGATACCGACGCTGGCTCCGTAAATGACGGTGCTGAAGTTGCTCGCGGAACCAACCCGCTGGTTGCAAGCGACGACGTTATTATCGAGGTTAAAGAAGTTGGTGCTCCGATCGTACTGGACGGCGTAGTATTCGCTACTGGTAGCGCTCGCATCAGCGATCAGTCTGCTGAAATTCTTGAGAAAGCCCACAACACTCTGTTGGCATATCCGGAAATGGAAGTAGAGATTCACGGTCACACAGATAGCCAGGGTGGCGCACGCAGCAACCAGCGTCTCTCCCAGCGTCGTGCTGACTCTGTTCGCGCATGGTTGATCAACAAAGGCATTGACCCTGCACGCGTAGCAGCCAAAGGCTTTGGCGAAGACAATCCGATTGCTGATAACTCTACGGCCGAAGGTCGTCAGAAGAATCGTCGTATCGAATTTGTTCGCTCCAAGTAAGCAGTAATCTGCTAAAATTTAAAAGCCTCCTGCGCATGGCGCAGGAGGCTTTTTTTATACCCAAAAAAGAATATTTATTAGCACCAATCAGGTTATTTGTATTGATAATGAAATTTACTGTAGCATTTATCACCAAATAGTACTAATATTAATCGACTTTTTCCACACGCTCCCCGGACGATTCAACAGCTGCCAAAGCCAAGAATTTGCGAAGAAATAGTTTGATAATAATACTCCTCGGCTATGTGACTTTTAGATTATCACGGAGTCTCAATAGCAAGTGATAAAAATAAGTAGAAAAGATAGAATCAATTTCTCAACGATCAACTGAAAGGTAATGCAAGATGAATGCTAAACTGCGACTGTTCACACTTGTTGCATTAATGATGACAACTCCCCTGGTTTTTGCACAGGATGAAAAAGAAGAAAAGCCGATCGGCTGGATTAACACTATGGTCGGTGGCTTAAATTTCACCCAATCCAGCTTCAGTAACTGGGCTCAGGGTGGCGAGAACAACTGGACCAGCCAGCTGGACATTAACGGTGCTGCAGAGTATAATCAGGAAAAATACAATTGGTTGAATACTCTGAAAATACAGTATGGTGTTCAGGAAGTAGAAGATATTGGTAACCGCAAAACAGTTGATGAAATCCGCCTCGAAAGTGTCGGTACCTACAAAATCAGTAAGTACGTAAATCCTTATGCATCTTTTAGAGCTGAATCTCAATTTTCTCCGGGCTTTGAATATAGCGAGGATGGTACTGGCCTTCGCGTTTCCAAAGCGTTCAACCCGCTAAAACTTACCGAGAGTTTCGGTGTAGGCTATCAGCCAACTGATAACTTCAAAACGCGTCTTGGTCTGGCATTCAAACAAACGCTGACCGGTGAGGATCGCTTTGCATTGATTTACACCGACTCCGATCCAAGCGACGGCATCGACAGAACGCTGTCCGAATTTGGTTTCGAGTCTATTACAGACTACCAGCGTAAAGTGTTGGACAACGTTCTCTTTGTTACGAAGCTGGAACTTTTCTCTACGTTCAACGATATCGATATAGAAGGGGTTAGCCTGGTCGATCAGATTGATGTTCGGTGGGATAATACCTTAAGCTCACAAATTTCCAAGTATCTCGCAGTTAGCTTTAATGCCCAGATGCTGTATGATAGAAATGTAAGTGCCAAGCGTCAGCTGAAGCAGGTGCTGGCAGCCGGTCTCACTTACACGTTCTTTTAATAGATTTTCGCGTCGTAAAACTACGCAAACAGACCTCCCCCAAAAATCCTGTCTGGCTTCGGCCGGGCGGGATTTTTATTGTACGGCAGGCATGGCAACACGCAGTTTGCCGGGAAGCGCTTCTGCCGTTAACGTCGCTGCTGAATAATGCAGACGCCCATCTGCATGTATAACACCTTCGTCGTCCCGATGGAGGATCACCCGCTTGGCGCGGAAAATTTCAACTTCCGGTATCTCATCAATTGTGCCGTTAAAAAGCTTTGGCAAGTTCATCAACGCTTTCCAGGGTGGCAGGTTATTCAAAATACAAACGTTTAGCATACCATCATTTATTGAAGCATCCGGAGCAATAATCGCCCGGTTGCCAAACTGCGGCAAATTTGCCAGGCAAACCATCAGCGGACGCCGTTCCAGATATTTTCCGTCGAACTGCAGCGTAACCTTGCGTGGCGAGGATCCGCTGCGAAGAAACTGTCGCATTGCTCGCCAGTAATAGGAAGGAGCCCCATACATTTTTTGCTTATCATAGCGCTGGGCAATTTCAGCAGTCAATCCTGTTCCGGCAACGTTAAGGAAATAGTGCTTATCGATGCGGCCCATATCGACTGCAACAAACTCCGGGCTTTGCAGAATTGAGATCGCCTGTTTTTGATTCATTGGCAAATTCAGGTTCCGGGCAAATCCATTGACCGCGCCGGCCGGAATGATTCCCAAAGCTGTTTTTGTACCGAGTAACCCCTGAGCAATCTCACCGATCATCACATCATCACCTGCTGCAACAACCATCTCCACACCTGACGATGCGGCGGCTTCCGCCAGCTCCGTACCATGACCGCGATGTGCAACCTTCAGGATATCGTATTCAATCCCCACGTCACCCCAGAGGTTATCAATAAGATTGAGAATTTGACCGGGCTTTCTGTTAATACCGCTGGTCGGATCTATAATGAAGCTAACGCGCTTGAGTTTCTTATCAACAGATAGCATGAATTCGCGGCTCCTATAATAAAAACGGTTCAAGGTTCTGAGTTCAAAGTTCACAGAGGCTTCAGCCCATGACTTTAGTCGTGGGTGGACAGATGTCAGAGGCCTGACGTCAGAAGTCTGACATCCGTTAGCGAAGCGGTCTGCCTTCTGACAGCAAAGCGGTCTGTATTCTGACTTCTGTATTTTGTATTCTAAAAAAGGAGGGCACTAATTGGATTAACTGCTTGAAGACCAGGTCGCAATTATATTCTCTGCTATCTCATCCGGATCTGATTCCGGGGTCATCTCAACCCAGTTTAACGATTTGTCAGCTCGTAACCAGGTCAGTTGACGCTTGGCATAACGTCGGGTATTGCGCTTAATCAGCTCTTCGCACTTATCCAGATTAATGGTGCCGTCGAGGTAAGCAATTACCTCTTTATACCCCACCGAGTTAAGTGCGTTTAAATCGGAGGAGTATCCCATCTCCAGTACTGCTTTTACTTCATCAACCAATCCGGCGGCAAGCATGTCTTTTACGCGTCGATTGGTACGTCGATAAAGCATCTCCCGATCCATAAATAAACCAAAGTTAGTCCATTGGAATGGAGCCGGATCACGATTTTCTTTTCGTATTTCTGAAATAGACCTTCCGGAGGCATAATAGACTTCCAATGCGCGAAGTGTTCGAAATGCGTTATTGGGATGACTTTTCTGGGCTGACTCCGGATCAACGCGCTGTAGTTCCAGAAAAAGGGCTTCTGCTCCCTCATCTTCCAGGCGTTGCTGTAGCTCTTCCCTTATCTTCGGATGTTTTTCATCATTCTTGATGAAGCCATGCAAAACGCCCTTCACATAAAGCCCGGAGCCTCCAACCAATAGCGGCACCTTGCCGCGGTCGTAGATGTCTGCAATTACCTTTCGGGCATCCAGGCCATACTGCCCGGCGCTGTAGTCTTCATCAGGATCGAGAATATCAATAAAATGGTGTGGGGCAACTGCCCGCTCTTCCGGAGTCGGCTTGGCCGTACCGATATCGAGGTAACGATAAATCTGACGGGAGTCTGCAGAAAGGATCTCAACCGGCATCCGCTTGGCAATCGCCAATGATACGGCAGTCTTACCAATAGCCGTCGGTCCGGAGATAACAAGGACGGGTGGTTTGTCGATCTGTGGAGGTTGAGGGTTCATATTTTAAAAAGTTCTGGATACTGGGTTCTGGGTTCTGGGTTTAAGATGTAAAAAGTGAAACGTGAAAAGGCAAAATTGCAACGTATTACAACTGCCGCTCCCCGAGCGTAGCCGAAGGGGCGTCGGGCATCGTGAATCATAAAACGGCAGATAACAGACGGCAAAGCCGCGACCTACATCTTACAATCAGTTTCACCTACTCGCCCCATCTCCCGCTCCAAGCACTAGCGCTTAAACCGCCTATCCAGCTCCTCCGTCTCCAGCGTCACAATTACCGGACGGCCGTGCGGACAAAAATAGGGTTCCCTGGTCATAAACAGCTGATTTACCAGGCTGTGCATTTCGGCTTGCGTTAGAGTCTCACCGGCACGAATGCAGTTTTTATTGGCATAGGCCGCTGCAATCTTTTCAGCATGTTCATAATGCTTACCGCTGTTCTCGCGGTAGAAGTCAACGATATCGAGCAGGATCTTCGCTTCGTTGCCAACCTTCACGTCTACCGGAATCGCTTCAATCACGATGGTGCGTCCGCTAAGCTGATTTATCGCAAACCCAACCTTCTGCAGCCACTGCTCAATTTCCTGAAAAATCAGAAAGTCTTCCAGCGGCAGATCCAGCGTTTGCGGAAACAGCAGCTGCTGAGACGGTAGCTTGCGACCATCATTGAGCTTGTCATGCACCTGCTCGTATAGAATGCGCTCATGCGCCACCTGCTGATCAACGATCACCAGCCCGCTCTTGATTTGCGAAAAAATATAGCGCTTATGCACCTGCCAGAGCATCTCAGAACTGCTTTCCTGTCGATTTTCGGAAGGCAGCTCGTTATCCGGAGATTTCGGCGGCTTAGGTCGAATATCCTGCGGGAGCGGCTTATAGTCCATAGTGGTTTGTGACTGATTGGGCATCATGCGCGGCTTTTCCGGCTGGGTAAGCTCAAAGCCCTCGCTTCTTTTCGGCGGAGTAATAGAGGCACTTTTAAAGCTGCTGTCCCGCTTAAAATCGGTCAGCTTGGCGCGCAGGTCAGTGGTGACGCTTTTCTTCATCTCGATGGTCGGTACGCCGCCTCCGGACTGAATGGAATCGCGTATGGCGGCAAGAAAGAGATGATAAATTGCCTGATCATTGGCAAAACGAACCTCCAGCTTCTTCGGATGCACGTTGATATCCACCCGATCAGGGGGCACTTCCAGAAACAGCACGTACTGCGCAAAGCGTCCCTTCTCGATCAGGTTCCCGTAGCCCTGGTGAATCGCATGGGACAAGCTGCGGCTAACGATCGCGCGGTTGTTCAAAAAGATAAACTGATTGGCCGAGTTGCCGCGCGTTTTGTCGGGGCGACATGTAAAGCCGTGCAGGTTGATATCGCCCAGCGTTTCCTTCACCGGCGCCAGTGTATTGAAAAATCCGCGTCCCATTGCTCCGGCTATGCGCTCGTCCAGCGTTGCGGACGGCAAATTATACAGCTCCTCGCCATCGCGGATCAGCACAAAGTGTACTTGCGGAAAGGACAGGAAGAAGCGTTTCATCCAGCTGTGAATATGATTGAATTCGGTGGTGTCGGCTCGCAGAAAATTGCGCCGCGCCGGCGTGTTGAAAAACAGGTTTCGAATGGCAATTGATGTTCCGACGTTAAACGGGATCTTCTCCGCCGGCTGCATCTTTCCACCATCTATTAAAATCCGGCTTCCGGCCTGCTCATCTTCGGTGCGCGTTTTAATCTCCACCCGCGATACCGATGCAATGCTCGGCAGCGCCTCCCCGCGAAAGCCGAGCGTTAAAATCTTATCGAGATCTTCCACCTCGGCAATCTTACTGGTGGCGTGACGCTCAAATGCAAGCCGCACATCCTCATCCGTCATGCCAATGCCGTTGTCGATCACCTGCATCAGCTCTTTCCCGGCCTTCTCAATCACCACGGTTATTTTGGTAGCCCCGGCATCCAGCGCATTTTCTACCAGCTCCTTAATAACCGCAGCAGGACGATCCACCACCTCTCCGGCGGCAATCTTATTGGCAATATGTGGGGGGAGTACGGTGATTTTTGGCATAGTTAAAAAAGTTCAGAGTTCAAGGTTCAAAGTTCAGGGTTTAAGCGCCGTTCCCCGAGCGTAGTCGAGGGGGCGGTGGTTTTTAGTCCTCGGTCCAGAGTCCAAGGTCATAAAGTTTATGTAGCGTCGCATGATAATGCGACGGTTCAAGGTTCAAAGTTCAATTTCGGGCATCGGGCATCGGGCATCGGGCAATTTTTAACGTGAGATGAAAAAAAGCAAAGGTGGTACCGTTGACCGAGCGCAGCCGAGGTCGAGGCTCCATCTCACCGCCTCTCACTCATGTCTGCCTGCTGCCTGCTGCCTGCTGCCTGCTGCCTGCTGCCTGCTGCCTGCTGCCTGCTGCCTGCTGCCTGCTGCCTGCTGCCTGCTGCCTGCTGCCTGCTGCCTGCTGCCTACCAAGGTACGGCTGGAATCAGAAGAAATCAAATGAGGAGGGAAGTTTTCGGGGAGACAGTTAAGATGTATAGTGGGGGAATTATTACATTTCAAATTGGACAAAGATAGAAACAGGATATTAACATGATAATCAAAGTGAGTAAAATTTCTGCATAAACAGCTTTTATCCATCTAGCGATGCAATCGATCCCTTGCGTTATCTGTTGAAGCCCTTTATATTTTTTATCAATTTCCCTTTCGCAAATAAGCTATGATTCTCAATAAGTGCATTTCTATTTATTGCGAACATTAGCTGCAATTTTAGTGCGACAGTTGAGATATTTATAAGCTGTTTTGGACAAGAAGCTATGCCAAGGTCTACAAGAAAAAGAACAAGAACAAAAAAGCAAAAGCCTCCTAAAAGCCACACCTATTCCATAGACAAAGATTTAAACTTAGCACTCAACGAATTAGCAATTAAAAGAACAGGCGGAGCCATAAACTTCAGGGGTTTAGGGTATCAGTTACTCTATTCTTGCTTTACTCTCGTAAATGAGTTAGACAACTCGACTCCAGAAAAAACCATTCGGTTGGAGGGAATTGAAGACATTGACATTATTGAAGTTGATAGCAATGAATATATTCAACTTAAATCTTCAGTTAATATAATAGATGCTGGTAGTTTCTGGAAAATGGGAGTTTTACAGAATTTCTTAGAGGCTTTCAAAATAAATTCCAATTGTAGCTTAAAACTCGTATATAATTTTAAGCCCTCCAAAGGGAATCTAAATGACATAATAGTTAAAGAAATAACAGATGAAACTATTGCTTTTTGGAAAAAAAAGTTTGAAGACTCATCAATAAATGTTTCAGATATTAATTTTGACTCCTTCATTAGAAGCATTGATTTCGTAACGGTATCAGAATCTTATTTATTAAAAAATTGTAATAAGCATTTACTAGAGAAATTTAATATCAATCTAGGTATAGTAAATCAATATTTAAAGGCCCTCTTTTATAACTCATTTATTTGGTCTAGAGAACGTACATCAGTGAAATATTTAGACCTAAAAAAAGTATTTCAATCAGTAACGGATGATTTTTCAAAAAGCCCTACAAATCCAGCGATTGAAAATAATTGGATACAAAAAATAGACTTTGATGACTTAACAAACTCAACAATTAAAGATGATTATTATGAAGGTAAAGCTGCAAGACCAATTCATATTGTTCAGGGCTTACCGGTTAAAAGGAAGGAATGGTATAATCAAACTTTAAAAGGACTTAATGAGCATAGCATAATTATTATTAAGTCTTCAAGTGGTCAAGGAAAATCTACTTTGGCTTGGCAAATAAGTTTTGATTTAACACGGAGTGGATATTCTATTTACGAAATAAAATACTGTATTGATAATAGTAGTGTTGCCGGCTTACTGGACTTTATAGAATCACGTGTAAAAATTGGTGAATTGCCTATTATTGTGATCGATGGACTAAATAGCAATCTATCCAAATATTATGAATTAATAGACAAAACATATTTATTACCTTTAAAATTTATAATAACTACTCGGCATGTAGATTGGAACCGATATGGGCTGGATTTATCAAAGTCAAGTTCTAAAATTATAGATATAAGTTTATCAGGAAATGAAGCAAAAGAAATTTTTTTTGAGTTAAAGAAGAGTGGCAAAATACATTCGGAAATTTTGAATTGGCAATCAATATGGGAAGAAGTTGAGTCCAAGGGGTTATTAATTGAATATGTATATCTACTGACTAAAGGAGAAATGCTATCTAGCCGACTGAGCACCCAAATAAAAGAAGTCAATTCAGAAACAGGTGCTGCTTCAAAGATAGAAATACTTCGAATTATTTCAATTGCAGATGTTTTAGGTTTAAAAATCAAATCATTAAATCTTATTAATTATATACATAAGAACATTGGCTTTACAGCTGATAGAGGTGAGACTTTAAAGCAGCTTGAAAAAGAATTTTATTTAAGATTCGATGATGAATTTATTGAAGGTCTACACCCTGTAAGGTCACAACATTTAGTTGATATCTTAAACCATTTTATTCCCATATCAGATACTCTTTTATCACTTTATAAGATAATCACAGAGGAATTTATCTATGATTTCTTCATTAGCGTTCCACCATTAATAAAATCGACTTCCAAAGATTCGTTTTATAATGATTTAGCCAAAATAGTTTCAACGCAAAAATTTTCTGAAATGGTTCAAGCAATAGATGGTTTAATGCATAGTGAACCATTGCAATATTGGAAAGTTAACAAAGTAGTTTTTAATGAAGTTTTTAAGCAAGGAGGTATCGAGTTATTTATTACCGAAACTTTGCCGTTCACGAAGCTAGGCACTATAAAAAAACTCAATGAGTCAATTGGAGATCAATTTTCCAGTCTAAGCTTTCTTTTAGAGAAAACCGAAGAGTTAACTCCATATAGTATTGAAAAATCCGATATAGTAAAATTCACCTATTACTTATCTAGTCACCTTGATATGAATTTAAGTAATATTGTAGACTATCAGGGATTGGGCTTTCTTATCAAGTGGTTTAAGCAACTTTCCGTTTCAGTACCTCAAAAAATTAAATTTAACGAGAGCGAGTTACTAAAGGTTTTAAAAAATGAGCCTATCGATGTAATTTCTGAGCTTTTTAGCTACTATAGTATTTCTAAGCCAAAAAGATATATAAAGTTTGTAGAAAAACATAAAGATTTAGTCATTAGCTTATTGAAGAGACATACCAACTCCTTGTCTATTATAGAGAAGGGTAAAGAAATTCATATAAATTACCTATTAGATAAAGATGTAGAAAAGGCAAACGAATTTAGTGTTGATAGGATCCAAACTGTTTATGGCTTACTTCCTATTTATGACAAGTATTGTACTACAGCAATAATACTTCCTTTTCCAAATGAAGAAATCTATAAAGCCGTTTTGCAAGACTCAATTAAAGCAATGCCTAAGGAAAATATTATAAACACTTTTGATGTACACATTAATCAAATATGGAACAATACTTTACTCGATAAATACCGTTCAAGTTCAAGTTATAACTGGCAAAGCCAATATATAAAATTAAGAAAAGAGGCTGTAGATTTTGCGAAAATATGTATTAGATATTTTGAATCTTTTATGGAGGGAAATCAATCCAAATTAAAGTCTTCATTAAATAAATTAATAGCACAAATAACATCCTTATCTAATTCATTAAACCAAACAAAAGGATACCCCAGACAATCCAGAAAGTACTTTGAAAATGGTCGGTTTTCAAAACATGAAAATAAGATATCAGATTGGTGCTCATCCTTGAGAAATGCCATTAATCAGTTAGTAAATGTAGTTGAACCTAAAAAGGATAATGAAAGAAACGTAGCCTTTATTAATATAAAAGTAGTCTTATATAAGCTAACATTAATGCAACAATCATTTGATAAGATAGTCGACTCTTCTTTTATGTATCATAATACTTTTAAGTTAAAAAAAGAAGAAAAGGTTTGGTATACCAGACTAGTCATAACAGTATCCTACTACATAATTATTTACATCAATTCCAATCAAAAGAGAATATTTAATTCTAAGCAAACAATTCAAAATTGGTGGGAAATACATAATAAACGAAAGCTAACCGAAACACTTCAGATAATTAAAGACTTTGAGATGGAATCCGATTTTTCATTTCATCTACCCCATACAGTTATCCAAAGCGAGACCATAAGTGAAGTAGTAATTGGGATTACTGGTTTAAAGTTTGAAAATGCTGAAGATATATTCTACCTTTTCCAAGGTTTGTCTAATTTGGCTTCAACAGAAATTGATTTTTTTTATTTCATAAGTATTCAGAACACACAAGCCATTGGTAATGGCTTTAGAGTACATAAGGAGTTTTTTAAAAAAATTAAAGCTTTTATCGAGACCGGAGAATTTGAAGAAAGCAGCTATGGAAATCCTCTCCCGATAAACGTGGACGAAACTTTACTCGAATCATTAAACGGGATTACAATAAAGGAAAATCCATCTAATAAAACTGCAGAATCGTTTTCTCAAATGATGCATGATGTCTGGAAACTATCTGAGTATAGAAATAGATTAAATAAAAAGAGTGTTGTGGAGCTAGAGTGGTTAGAAGAGATTGAAGAATCTTACAGTAAAAAAATACAAAAATACATGGAAAGCTTAGACATACCTAAAAATCTAAAAGTCACTCTTGATAATTTCCTAAAGAAAGATTCTATTATGCTAAAAAAGGATGTTGTTGAAATATTAACTGAGTATTTCGTATCCTTAAAAATCATTGAGGATAAACTGTAGAGAAGCTGTACAAGTAAAATACATACAGAAACTTCTACATTTATCATTTATTCCTCGTTCACTGTCACAGCAACCAGCCCCCCGCTTGTTTATCCACCCCACCCCCTCTATATTTCCCAACAAACACAACTACATGAATAGATCCTGTTGAGCTCAATAATGAATCACATGAACTGCAAAAACTGTGGCCAAATCGTAGAAGGCAATTACTGCAGCAATTGCGGGCAAAAAACAAGTGTCGTCAGACTAACCTTTTCTACTTTAGTAAAGGAGTTGTCTGAGAGTATTTTTCAGGTTAACAGAGGGTTTTTCTATACGTTTAAGGAATTGCTTTTAAGGCCGGGAGAAGGCATAAAAGACTATCTAGACGGTAAAAGAAAACGACATTTCAAGCCGATTGCCTATTTGCTTCTTCTCTCAACACTTTATTTTCTTGTGACCCAGGTGAGCGGCCAAAATACCTGGATGGATGACATAATAACCGGTTTTACGCTAGGAGCTTTGGATAAGGGAGATAGCCTGCAAATGCCCCCAGTCATCACCTGGCTGTCTAAAAACTATGCCTATACCACCTTACTGCTTCTGCCTGTATTTACTTTAGCCTCCTACTTTTCCTTTAGGAAATATGGGATCAATTACGTTGAGCACTTTGTACTGAACTCCTATATAACCGGACAACAAGCAGTAGCCTATTCGATACTCGCACTCATTCAGACCTTTGTTGCTTATAAACCTCTGGAGGCACTTCCACTCTTCATATCACTCAGCTACGCGTTTTGGGTATTTGCGAAATTCTTCAAGACAGGTCATAAACTGAATATCTTTCTCCGATCTATATTAACGTATGCCATATACATGATTCTCAGCGGTGGGATATTAACGGTAATTTTAGGAATTATAGAAATCGTTAATTGACCAAGCGACATTTCTGCAAATACGTCAATAGCCCCGAAGGGGCGGAAGGTCAATAGCCCCGAAGGGGCGGAAGGTTCATCACGCCGGTTTTAAAAATCTCAACCAAATCGCCTATAGAAAAAACCAGATTCTCAGCAAAACATCTCAGCTGAGAGAATTATTGATTTCATTACTCTTTAGATATACCAGATCGTGTTGAGACTCAACTACCTGGACGTATTTTTTATTACATCCCTCCGGGATGTCGGTTTTTGGGACTGTTTTTCCTATAAACATTAGGCACCCTGGTGCCTGGTCCACTGTAATTGATAAACTTGCTCAATAATTAGCTCCATTAGAGCAAAAAACTTTTAATCGAAATAAAAAAGAAAACCATGAATAGACAATTGAGAGAAGATCTGAATGCTCTTGAAGTAATTCTCGAAGCGGCCAAATCGAATAGTTTAGAATATCTATTGAATATAAATGAGGTGAAGACTTCATCCGGTTTTATAAATGATAGTCCTGATAGTTTACCACAAGTGGGCTACGGAGCAATTGGTGCCCTGAAAAAATTCAACGAGACTTATCAGGATGTCATTGTCTCTTCTTCAGGCCCCAGATACTGGGGCTTCGTAACTGGCGGTTCAACCCCGGCTTCAATCGTTGGTGACTGGCTTGCAAGCGTTTATGACCAAAATGCACAGGCCGTTAAGGGTCACGGAGATATTTCGGCAAATATCGAACTGCAAACCATTGACATGCTACTGGATCTATTTCAATTATCGGATGGTGAATTCATGGGTGGTTTCGTAACCGGAGCAACCATGTCCAGCTTTACCTGTTTAGGCGTTGCAAGACAGTGGTATGGCAAAGAAAAAAGCATGGACATCGCTAAAAATGGAATGAAAGATGCGTTTAATGTGTTATCTGCGACACCGCATTCATCAGCAATCAAGGGACTTTCCATGTTAGGTATGGGGAGTTCCAATATCACGAAGGTTAAAACGCTTGAGGGAAATAGAGAAGCGATTTGCCTGGAGGACCTTGAACGAAAGCTGGAAGGTCTTAATGGTGAGCCCGCGATACTCATTTCAAGTGCGGGAACGGTAAACACCGCTGATTTTGATGACTTTTCCGGAATTGCCAGGCTTCAGGAAAAGTATAATTTCTGGTGGCATATTGATGCGGCATTCGGAGCCTTTGCCGTTTGTTCAGAGAAGTATAAACATTTAGTGAAAGATTGGCAAAAGGCAGACAGCATTACCATAGATTGCCACAAGTGGATGAACGTTCCGTATGAGAGTGCGTTGTTTTTTGTGAAGAAGAAATATAGTCTCCTACAAACAGAAACATTCCAAAACTCCAATGCCCCCTACCTTGGTAATCCATTTGAGAACTTCAACTATTTAAATCTGCTTCCGGAAAACTCAAGACGACTAAAAGCATTACCGGCATGGTTTACCTTACAAGCTTACGGTAAAGAAGGATGTAAGGAGATAGTTGAACGCTGTATTTCTCTTGCACAGGAATTAGGAAAGCGCATAGAAGCACATCCTTCATTCAGATTATTAGCGACGGTGAGGTTAAATAATATCAGCTTTACCTTAAACGAGTTTAGTGAAGGCGAAGAAGTACAACAATTTCTGAATGCCTTAAATGAAACAGGCAAGGTGTTCATGACGCCAACCCAATATAACGGCACAAAAGGGATTCGATGCTCCTTGGTCAACTGGAGAACAACTGAAGAGGATATTGACCTGGTATTTAAGACAATGGAAGAAATAATCAAGGCTCGTTAAATTACCCAGAAGCAAAAGAAGAGATTAAATAAAGAGTCTCTATAAAAGAAATCACATCTATTGAATTCATCAGCATCAATCAAAACAAAAGACTAGAAAAAATGACAACCTCAGAGACAAAAAAGAATCCCGAGTTTTTAGAGTATGTGTACCAGCTAAATGCAGATACTGAACTCAAAGAAGCACTTGAACAGAGCTTAAAAGATATCGAGGAATTAGACCTTACCCAGTTAAACAGAATTGGTTTGAAGACCTATGCAGAGGGTAAATGGACCGTTCATACAATATTGCAGCACCTCATTGATTGGGAAAGGATTTGGTGTTTCAGAGCGATCATTTTTGCACGGGCAGAAGGCACGATACCGGATGCACATGATCAGGAGATAATGGCCGGGAACTCCAATGCCGATGAACTATCCATTGAGCAGTTGATAAATGAGCTTAAGATTGTCCGCCAGTCCACCATCATGATGTTTGAGTCCTTCAACCCACAAATACTCGAAACCAATTGCGAATTTTTCGAATACGAGATGCCGCTTTCCGCAATTGGCCTCACCATTACCGCACATCAAATCCATCATTTTAACGTCATCAAAGAAAAATATATTCCTTTGGATAAATAAGGATCAGTTGGCGTTAGAAGACTGGAACTATGAAGCCATACCGTCACTTTCTACTCAAACCTTTTTAGGAAATCCACAGACCATGAAAATCCTTTTTCTAATTATTCTAATGACCGTAGCTGGGGTGTGTGCACCAACCCCGGATGCAGAAAATCAAAATGCTCAGAACAATAATCGATGGTTTTTTTGGGCGGTAGATTGGCATCCTAATAAAGACCAGTTCATCGTAGGTGGTTCCAACGATTCTTTTTTGAAGCTTTTTTCTTCAAACGATTATCAGCAGCTAAAAAACTATCCCTATAAAGGAACAATCACCAAAACCAAATGGCATCCTACTAAAAACAAGGTGGCCATATCGGTGCAAGACGGAAAATCGAAGCAAGCAATTCTAAATCTTGACACTGACGAAAGGATACTTTTCGACACTATCACGAATGAAGGAGCAAGAGCCATAGGGTGGAATCGTTCCGGAGAACTGTTAGCCATTGGGGACTATGAGGGATATTTAAATATATTTGATGAAAAAGGAAATGCGCTGAAAAAGGTAGATACCAAAGAGAAGTCAATCATTGGATTGCACTGGCATCCGGATGAGAATCTGATCGTCGCTGTTGGTGAAAATGTCATCTTGTATCATTATGAAACAGATAGCTTAAAACGCATTGTGGACAGAAGTGAAGACATCGAAGTCTTAATGCTTTCTGTAGCCTGGCATCCGAATGGCAAATTCTTTGTCACCGGTGACTATGGTATTCCTGAAAATAATTACCCCCCGCTACTGCAATATTGGAGCTATGATGGTGAAAAAACCAAATCCATTGATGTAAATAAAGCGGAGATCAGAAATATCGCATGGTCTGCTGACGGAGATTTATTAGCTACGGCCAGCGATAAGCTCAGACTTTGGAATAAAGACGGTAATTTGGTAGCAGAACAAGCCACAAAAAACCTTCTTTGGGGCATCGGTTGGAATAAAGACGGTAGTAAAGTAGCGGCCACCGATGTCGAAAGAAAAATCATCGTTTGGGACAGGGATCTCAACAGGCTCAAAGAACTACAGTATTGAGAAGCCTACTGTAATCTATTCATATTAAAAGCTCAGTAAACGCAAGGACATTTAAAATCAACATATTTAATAAGAGTGCACATGAAAGACTTTTGGAATAATCGATACAAAATTGAAGATTCAGCCTATGGATATAAACCCAATGAGTTTTTCAAAGAAGAGTTAACAAAGCTAAAGTCAGGAAAAATACTTTTGCCCGCTGAAGGAGAAGGACGCAACGCAATTTTTGCCGCCAAACTTGGGTGGGAAGTTTCCGCCTTCGATATGAGTGAGCAAGGAAAAATCAAGGCAGAAAAGCTAGCTCATGAAAACGGTGTGAGTATTGAGTACAGAGTAGGAGAGTTTGAAGAACTGGACTATCCAGAGGAGTATTTTGATGCTGTTGGATTAATTTACGCTCATTTTACTGCAGAAACGAAATCCAGATATCATAAGATTCTGGATGGCTATTTAAAATCAGGCGGCACTATTATTTTTGAAGCATTTAGTAAATCCAATCTGAAATTAAATGCGAAAAATGTGAATATGAATGGCCCTAAAGATATAAACGCTCTTTTTTCTGTGGAAGAAATCAGAAATGATTTTCCCAGCTATGACATTATTGAATTGAAAGAGGAAACGATTGAGCTAAATGAAGGCAAGTACCATAGCGGATTAAGTGCTCTAATCAGATTTGTAGGGGTAAAAAAATGAACCCAGAGATCCTCAATCGCAAAGGCGCAAGAAAAGCAGAAGATATTCCAAATGAAGTACGGACTCTTCTAAACAGGGGAGAAATTGAAACCGTTAACCTAACCGAATGGCTAGCAATCGACCACCTGGAATTGATTCAAACCGTTTTTTCTCAATTGGGGATAGAGAAGGATATCGTTGAGCAAATATCAGCAGAGATAAAATCTCAGAAAAAACCTTCAACCATGAATACCACTAAATTGATAGGTTTGACGCTTTATCAATTATATTCTAAAACCGACGAGTTTGATAAAATATTCCACAAACTAAGCTCCCATCCCTCCGACTCCGTTCGCTGCTATGCCCCCTTCTTGATCGGTTTAGATGACAATCTAAGCATCAATAAAAAGCTGACTAAATCGCAAGAGCTGGTAGCAGACAAGCATTTTGGAGTCAGAGAAGTTGTTTGGATAGCGCTAAGACCTGAAATTGATATTAACCTGGATGAAGCCATTCAAATTCTAAGTGACTGGACAAATAGCCCTGATGAAAACATCAGACGATTTACGACAGAATCTACCCGCCCCAGAGGCGTCTGGTGCAAGCATATTGAAAGGCTCAAAGAGAATCCTGAAGTAGCGTTGCCGATTTTGGAAAACCTGAAGTCCGATAGTTCAAAATACGTGCGGGATAGCGTGGGCAATTGGCTGAATGACGCCAGCAAGTCAAAACCGGAGTTTGTAAGTAAACTCTGTGATCGGTGGAAGGCGGAATCGCCAACCAAAGAAACTGAAAAAGTTATTAAACGCGCACGCAGAACGCTAGATAAAAAGTAATAGCGTGCTAAAGCCATTATTATGATGAAAGATAATACCACCTACAACGTCGGCGATCTGATTTATGACGCCAATATTTATGACGGGCTGAATACCGATCTGAGTGATCTGGAATTCTACAAGCGCTGGCTGCCAAAAGATAAAGAGGCAAACATCCTTGAGCTTTGCTGCGGCACTGGCAGGCTGACGATCCCTATAGCAAAGGCTGGCTATAAGATCACCGGAGTCGATATCACGCCGTCAATGCTGGAGCAGGCGAAAGCAAAAGCAACTGAAGCAGGTTTAGATATCGAGTTTATTGAGGCGGACATAAGAGCGCTTGACTTGCCGGACAAATACGACCTTATTTTTATTCCCTTCAACTCCATCCATCACCTCTACAAGAACGAAGATCTCTTTATAGCATTTGATGCCGTTAAGCGTCATCTCAAGGAAGATGGAATATTTCTATTGGACTGCTACAATCCCAATATTCAATACGTTGTTGGTGCTGAGAAGCAAACGCAAGAAATTGCCCAATACAAGACTGCTGACGGCAGGGACGTTCTCATCAAGCAGAAGATGCGATATGAGAGCAGCACTCAAATAAATCGCATCGAATGGCATTATTTTATTAACGGTGAGTTTAATTCGATTCAGAATTTAGATATGCGGCTATACTTCCCCCAAGAGCTGGATACCTACCTGCAATGGAAGGGTTTTCGTATTATGCATAAATTTGGCAGTTTTACGGAAGAGGCATTTAACGGTGATTCGGAAAAGCAGATATATGTTTGTCGACGCTAAGGCGTCTGATGTTAAGTTCATCTCCGTTCATGAACCGAAAAAATAGCTTTAGTTTCCGTTTCCAAGGTTAAGAGCCTCATCTTCCAGGCCATAGCAAAGTTCAGCTCTTTTTAGACCAAAGATTCTACCGTTTTTTGCTTCATAGTTGGCATACAAATCACCGTTTTTTCTAAACGCCTGTTGAATCCCCTCTTCCCTGCCCATCTTCATATTTAACTTTTTAAACAGCTCACCCGTCTGATACCATTGCTTTTGTTCCCCATGCGCCTTACCCCTATAATAATTCAGATGGGTAATTAGTACATGGTTCGCATCCGGGGACCATAACTTTTTTTCACCATGAAGTTTTCCATTACGATAGTTTGCTACTTCCTGAAAATGCCCGTCAGAATACCAGCGAATGGTTTTACCGTGCTTTTTTCCGTTTAATATGCCAAACTTTTCTTTTAGCGTACCGTCCTGGTAAAACCGTACAGCGAAGCCACTGTACAATTTATCATCCATCAACCATAGAGATTTTCGATTGTCATAATTGAGTGCAGACTTGTCAATAGTTCTATCGGGTATTTCTGCGAGAGTCTCAATCGAGTCAGGGGCAGGCAAGATATTCGCCTCGTGCTTTTCTGCGGATTTAGTGATGAACATGCCTAACAAAACCACGCTTAACAGAACCACTATGGGTATAGTGAATTTCATTATTTTGCCTTTTCGTATGACATAGGAATCATCAGAAGTTCGCTGCATAGAAATTCTGATGATTCCTTTATAATTGGGTTAAGTATTTTAAAAAATAGAATTGGGTGTTCCCTGCAAATCACCGGCAAAAAGTGCGATGATATTCCCAAGATAGAATTCGTTAACAATGTGGTAGTGATAAATTTCTTCTCCGTCACTATGCTGCGTCACACCAAAATGTCCTCCGGATTCATCTAAATCGGTAGGATAAGAACCATCCGCTTCCCTTCTACCATAGAGCAAAAAACCATCCGACATAATCCCAACGAGCTTTTCGTCATCATATGAAAGGACAGTGTTTTCAGGGACATCAGAAGACTCGATATGGTAGTGATAGCCTGAAGGTCCATTATGGGCACCGGCATAATCAAATGTTTCAACAATCATCTCTTCTATCGGTCTATTCTGTCCTTCCTGGTCATTGAAGATAGGAACACCTGTTACCGAAATGCCAATAGCTCCCAACCCGGTAGCTGTGCTCGTAGCGGCTAATTCCGGTGCGGCAGGTACGGTAAGGGTATAGCTACGATTACCCCCAATACGACCAGGGGTTTGGCGAGTTGCTACAACCGGAGCAATATACAGAGAGTCCGTGACCTCCCAGTATGGCGATGTATGGTTAGGCAGTCCATTTGATTCGATGGTAATTTCATCTCCATCGAATGAGACGGTCACTGCATTGGGATTAAATTCGGCAAACGCGGAGACGGGTGTGCTACCACTACCACCACCGGTATCATCTGGTTCGTCAACGCTTTTATCGCAGGAAATGAAGAAAAGGGTGGATAATCCAAAGAGGATTGTAAAGATGGGATAAGCTGATTTTGTCACAAGAGTACCTTTCTATTTAGTTACTCTTATTAGACTTACCAGCTATTCAAAATCCTTCGGGGCGAATTTATTTTTTTTAGTTATAAAGAAGTCCGTCAATTACCCTGTCCATAAACTCATTAAATTCAGACAGTTGATCTTCGTTTAACAGCTTTTTTATTTCTTGAAAATGTTGATACGTCACTTCGACCTTCTCTTTTTCCGACAGTTGATAATGATTCAGTAAGCTATCTTTATCAATTTCTCCGGAGGAGTCTGCAAGACTTTCAAAATAGGGTAAAAGTAGCCTTGCCTGTCGCCTATCGATGTCCTTCATCCTCCGTTTATGCTCATCAGCCAGATCATGAAAATGAAATATTTGGTCATCGTTTAAGCGCAGGATCTCAATTACTTCAGACCGAATGTTTTTAGGCGACTGTCGATATCGAGGCTGCGATTCAGCCAGCAGAAAAACGGCTAAGACAATCAGGTTTAAGACGACCAACCCCAGGATGATGTATTGATAAATTCTATTTTGGTTCATGATTAATAAATTTGATACGAATTAATGAGTGACTGTTTGTAAGCTTTCCCAACTGCCACATTCTCATCGTTCACTTGTTTATAATGGCTATAGTAAATTAGTGCCATCGAATTAATCAACAGAATAAGAACAGCTGCAGCCACAACATACCTCCACTGCAGCAACGGATCAACCCCAGCTGTGGAAATTTGATGTTTAATTTTTGTAAATAGCTCTGGTGACGGCTTTGCCCGCTGGCTGCCTTTCATGCTTTGAAAGACTTCTTCCATCCAATTGTCTTTTTCGTTATTCATGTTACCTCCATTCTTTTGACAATTGCTTTTGCGAGTTCCTTCGATGAAGGTAAATTTTTTGCAGCTCCACCCTCATATTTTTTTTTGCTCGCTGCAGCAGGGATTCGACTGCTTTTAATGAGACTTCCATAATGTCGGCCACTTCCCGGCGAGGTAGTTCTTCAATAAAACTTAAAATAAATGCTGTTTTTTGATTGTCTGACAAACAATCGATTGCTTTGTAAAGTGCTGCTGCTCTTTCTTTATTCTCCAATAAAACGCCAGGATGTTCAAAATCAATGTTTTTGGATTTGGAGAGCGAGTTTTTGAAAAATATAAACCGGTTCTTTTTTTTCAAATAATTAAGTGATGTATTCACTGTGATTCGATAGATCCAGGTATTTAAGGAAGATTCTCCCTTAAACTTTGAAGCATTTTTATAAACCTTCACAAAAACATCTTGTGTAATCTCTTCAGCATCCTCTGTACTTTTGGTATAGCTTAATGCCGTATTATAGATCTTTTCCGAGTAAAGATTGTACAGCACGGCCAGGGCCTGTTCATTTCCACCGGCAAGTGCTTGTATAATTTCGATTTCGTTTCGCAATGAGCTTCTATAATCTTTCGGAAAACAGATTTTTAGTTGTTAAAAAGCCAGTACTTGATCATTAGACAGGCAACTTCTGTCAATCTTTCAAAATATCTGGTATATTATATTGAAACCGGAATACAGCTTAACGTCTAATTCAGTAAGCCTAATTGCGTAGATCGGAAAGAATGGGAAGCAATTAAATATGACATCAATTACGAGTAAAATAATCGGTGTGCTCAAGCAGAACGCCCAATTTGAGGATTGGTGGGAAAGCGATTAAGGCTGGAGTAATAAATCAAAACCCCGGTGGGAAAGTTATGGTGATTAAACTGCACCTTCCTTAATGAAGACAGTTTGCGATAAGAATATATATGAATATTACTTCCTACTTCGGCCTTCCAGGAAAAAACATATTGACCCTCTTTTTGTAAGCCTCATAATCGGGCCGTTTCTGTAATGAATAATATTCTGACGGAACGGCGCCGGTCGCGTAAACCAACGATACATACATGATTCGGGAAACAAACAGAAGCCCTAATCCCAATGCGATCCATATAAACAGGGACTCGTTTGCTTGAAGAGCTAGCCAGGAAGGAATAGCCGCGATAACCAAGGCGTTCCAAACCATCCACTCCGCAAAATAATTTGGATGCCGGGTATATTTCCATAAGCCCACATCGCAGACCTTATTCTTTTCACCTAAGGCAGACATTTTACGAAGAAACGCTAATTTTTGAGCATCTGCTACCGTTTCCATAGCAAAAGCCAAAACCCATATAACCAGGCCAATGATCTCAAAGGCAGAAACAGCAGGATGCGAATTCGACGCTATAATAAATGCCGGGAAAGCCAAAAAGGAAGCATTTGCCAACCCCTGCATTAAGGCATCAACCTGCATCGCCAGATGCACATTGGTTTTACCCGCTCGCTCCCAGCGACGTCGCTGATACAGATATCGCGGGAATTCCTTTTGCATATAACCTTTGCGCCATAGTTGTATAGCACCTAGCCCCATCCGCAAGCCAATAAAGATGTAAACACTTCCGATAATGACGACTCTCCACTGATACCCCTCACTAAATAACATCGTCAGGATGCCAATACAAAATAGTCCCCAGGGCCAGCCAATATCCACATAGGATAATCTGCCGGTTCGCCAAATCGGCCAGCAAACGACCAGAGCGAATAACGATAATTGAGTGATAAGATTAAGAGTAAACAGCTGCTTAAAAGATTGGCTGAACAACAAAATTAAACAGCCACCAACAAAGATGAACAGGGGTTTAAAGTATTTCATGTTTGAAAATACAGAAAATCTGACAGATACAGAAATTCAAAAAAATTGCAGAAACAGATTCTTAAACTCGTTTTGCACTTATTTAAGAACCAGATGCTATACACCTCAAACGCAACCTGGTTGCATTTAGATATGTTTAGCATTATATTTTCCAAAAACACTGATTAAAGATAAAAAGCTAGAGCAATATGGTAATAAAGAAAGTTATAATCGTTGGTTCCGGCCCCGCAGGGATAGGTATTGCCGCACTACTCAATCAAACAGATATCGATTATCTTGTCTTGGAGAAGAATGAGATTGGGGGTTCATTTTTACAATGGCCTGAAGGCATGGAGTTGATCACACCATCATTCCCAAGTAACGCCTTTGGTCAAATGGACCTGAACTCGATTTGCGAAGCAACATCCCCCGCTTTCGCCTTTAACAAAGAGCATATTACGGGCAAAGAGTATGCGAAGTATCTTACCGCAGTCTCAAGTCATTTTGAATTAAAGGTTCAAACCGAGACCGAAGTAACCAAAGTCCATAAACAGAAGGACGGATGGGTACTCACGACCAGCCAGGGACAGTATTTCTGCAATTATCTGATTTGGGCGGCAGGAGAGTTTCAGAACCCGCAAATTAACAACATCGCAGGAGCAGAACACTGCATCCACAGTTCATTAATTAAATATCCCAGGAAATTAGAAGGCGATCATTATGTGATTGTCGGTGGTTACGAAAGTGGTGTTCAACTGGCGTTCGACTTGATAAGAAGCAAGAAAAAAGTAACCTTAATCAACCCGGACATCATTGATGACATGCATACAAGCGATCCGTCTAAAGTGTTGTCACCCTATACCTATCCCAAGTATCATAAAATTAAAAAATCATCTCTATATACTGAGGTTTTGGGTGAGGTAGAGAGCGTTTCCAAAGAAGAGCAGACTTACCATATTCAACTAAAGGACGAAACGGTAATAAAAGCTGAAGAAGCCCCCATTTGCGCCACAGGTTTTTCACTGGTAAAGGGACCAATTGAAGAATTTATAACCAGCAGAGAAGATGGAACCCCCGAATTACAAATAGAAACAGATGAGCTTTTTGGCCTCAAAAACATCTACCTTTCCGGTCCTTCGGTAAGACATGAAAATCATATATTTTGCTTTATTTACAAGTTCAGACAGAGATTTGGGGTAATCGCTGAAGATATCCTGACAAAAGAAGGTTATAAACAGGAAGACATTACCTGTATGGTGGGTAATTGGAAAGCGAATGGCATGTATATGGCGGATCTGAGTTCCTGTGGTGATGAATGTGTTTGCTAACCTTTTATTTAAGAATCAAATATGATGAAAAAGTATTTAATCTCAATTGAGACGCTGCACCTTATTGCCGGATTTTCTCTGGTTCTTTCAGGGATATTGGTCTACTTTATTGATGGTTTTGAAATGGCGCTCTCCTGGGCAATTTTCGGAGCAATGTATATCTCCATGTCTGACATTGGTGAAGATGAGATGAGCGCAGAAAAGCGAAGCCATCCACGCCATCTTAACCGGCGCCTGTTCGGTTATGTTGGTGCCAGCCTGGGCGTAATTTTGGTGATCTTCTACATCAACAAGTTATTTTTGTAGAGGAAGGTCCAGACAAGGAGGGCATGTTCCCCAGGTTTGGGAATAAAATCAACTTTCACCGAGTCCCTAATGAAACATATTTCGATATTCCTGCTCCTACTTTCCATTCAAATCTTAGCCCAAAATACGAACCAAACCACCGACATCTCTATCGGCCATAGCATCGAGATAGAGTCAAAAGTTCTTGGTGAAACCCGGCAGATTTTTGTGCATCAGCCAAAGGGATTCTGGGGCATGGATGAGGCCATGACCAACCTGCCGCTAATACTGGTGCTGGACGGGGAAACGCAGTTCCTGCACACGGTCAGCACGGTAGATTTTTTAAGCTCCGCTCCACTGGGTAACGACCTGATTCCGCGCTCCCTCGTGGTTGGCATCCCCAATACCAATCGCAATAGAGACCTATCACCCATTAAAGGTGTAATTGCAAATGATTCAACGACCCTGGAGATAACCGGTGATGGGAAGAAATTCCTGAATTTTATTACCGAGGAGCTCATTCCCTATATCGAGGCGAATTACGCAACGTCAGAACATCGCACCATCATTGGACATTCCCTTGGTGGACTAATTGCTCTGGAAGCGCTGTTGCGCAAAAGAGATTATTTCAACAACTATATTGCTATTGATCCGGGTCTGGGTTTTGCTGATGAAATCTACATGAAAGAAGTGTTGGATACGCTTAACCATGCGGATCTATCTACAGAGAACCTGTATTTTGCCGCCGCCAATACCCGTCCAACGTTTATGACTGATGAAGAAGTGCTGACCGACGACTCGGATATTATGAAGCTAACGGACATTCCGAACAAAAAATTTATGCGGGCAATCGAAAAGAACCAATGGTCGATCAACCTGACTTCTAAATACTATTCAGAAGAGAACCACTTCTCAATTCCGTTACAAGCAACCCATGATGCTTTAAGCAATTTCTATAAGTATTATTCCTTTCCGGAAATCATCAACTATTATCATCCGAGATATAAAAATAAATCAGATCTGGTTGAAAAGGTCCGGGAGCATTACCAAATGATCTCTTCTAAAATGGGATACCATGTAATACCTATGGTCGGTTACATCAACTCCTTTGCCTTTGGCATTGCCCCATCCGGACGGGAAGACTTGTCAATTGCCTTATTCGAATACAATATTGAACTGCATCCGGACAATCCTGTGGTTTATAATAACCTCGGCTATTTCTACATGTCTCGGGAAAAAAAGCAAGAAGCCCTGGAAGTGTTTCAGAAATCTGTAAAAATTAAACCTGATCCGTATATTCAGGGACTGGTTGGAGAGTTGGAGGAAGAGATTGGTGAGTAGGAGAAAAAGTACCACGTCCGTCATCCTGAGCACCTCGACTTCGCTCGGCACAGGCTCTGTCGAAGCTCTATGTGAACTATCTTAGCCCCTCTCAGGGAACGGGCCGTAGCACTCCCCGAGCGGGTTTGGGCGCTCCCCGAGCGGGTTTGGGCGCTCCCCGAGCGTAGCCGAGGGGAAAAGCAAATAATTACTGCATTACACTAACTTTAATGAATTCTCATGTATGAACTTATTCTCATAGCAAACGCCATTTGGTTTGGACTGGGCTTTCACTTATTTGCCCTGCGCGGCATCGTATTCGCTAAAATTTTGGTCCCGAAAGAACATAGAGACTCTCCGATTTTTGACATGCTTATCGAGACCGGAAAGTTTCTTGGTGGATTTAATTTTGCTTTCTGCGCATTGAACGTACTCTTATTGATCTTTCCCGATGTATTCGCCGAAACAAACCAGCGAATGATCCTGTGTTTAGTTTTCGCAATAGCCCACGGTTCACAGTTTCTTGGCAATGTTCCCATTGCTCTGGCCAACCGAAAAGGTAAAGGCGTATGGCAGGTAAAGGGGTTAATGCGCTTTATTTTTATTACAGACTTTGTGTTGATGATGGCGAATTTGATATTAGTGGTTATATATGCATTTTAGAAATTCGAACCAACAAGACACCCCAAAGCCCCGATGTATCGGGGCGGAATGTCCTTAGCCCCGTAGGGGCGGCATATTTATAGCAATCAAAGTCAATAGCATCCCCAAAGCCCCGTAGGGGCGACATGTAAACAAAATCGTTTAAATCACCTACAGGTCGTTTTAGTCTGGTAATTGGACCGGGTTTCATCTATTTGCCCTGCGTAGCATCGTATTTTCTCCTGCTACCACCATTAAAAGCATCTCCATTTTTCTCCTGTTACCACCATTAAAAGCATCTCCGTTATCTTTACCGAAAAGCTTTAAGTGTTCTTTTTGGTATTTTTTGCATATTCAAAACGGCTTCATTATAATTTTTTACATCTCCCATAGACATACCCTTATAAAGCTCGGTCAAACACAAACTTGAACATCTGGAAAGTTTGACCTGCTAAATAAAAGGAAACGACGATGGCAAAGAAGAGCGTTAGCAAACACCGCAAAGAAGTTATCAGTCAAATCCAAGAGCAAATTGATAATGGAGTTCCCAAAAAAGAGATATTCGACAAATTAAATGAAGACTATTTTGACAAATCAACTATTTTAAACCTGGTAGCCTCAGCAATCGATAGCAAGACTAAATCAAAGTATAAAGGATTAAATAATACCCTTTTAGGATTATTAGTATTCACCATCTTACTCAAGGTTTTGTTTGGTATTATACTCGTAACACAACTTTCTATCTATGCCTTACCGGCTATTCTTATTCTACCATTGGTTAATGTTTATTTCGCTTTTGAAGTTTCAAGATACACAGGATACATATATAGAATTTTGGGGTTACTGACAATTGCGGGGATGATGCAAACGGTAAGCAGGCACGAAGGGGATATTATTTTGTTGCTCATCGACCTTGGAATTGGTGCAACAATAGCTGGACTATCTTTCTACCTTGGAAGCAAAATGTTTCCAAACTTTGGCTTTTTTGGAGTAAAAAAAGATGAGGAGGGGAATCCCATATTAGATTAATTTTTGTAAATGTAGCGAAAAAGTGTTGTTCCATAAACCAACATAATGGAGATATCAATGGAATCGGGATATATATTTAAGCTAACAATGTATGCAGTATTGTTTTTAGTCATAGTCGTATTGGGTCTGTTTTTTTCCGGTAACTTCGAAGATAGCAAAGTAATGACCTATACAATTTTTGCAGCTTCAGCCGTATCATCAGCAGTTATGTTTTATTTCATACGTAAAAACGCGAATAAGAAGTAGTGCTTTGGGAATATGGAATAATCTAACATATTGTATACTGAATCTAAGAGATCCATGCCAAAAAGGGCAATGAGTTCCCGCCTGTTTCAGTGTAACAATTCTCCTCCCCTCCCCGTAATTGTGGCTATCGCAATTATTGGGGAAAATATATGTTCAAAAATTTCAGCTACGCACTTTTATGTTTATCCATCCTTTCATGCAGTGAATCAAACCAAACAAGCCATGACTCAGACTACTACCGTAGTCCGGCCGATTCCATTCATGCTTACAATGTTGAAAGTAATCTCATACCCATGTACTCCGTTGCCGGGAAGGTAAATCGACTAACCATCCCCGAGATGATGAAGCAGGATAATATTCCCGGCTTAAGCATGGCTTTTGTAGACAGCGGGCAAATTGCCTGGACGAAGCACTACGGCTTTGCCAGTCTGGAAGACTCTATCCCAATAAGCTCTGAGACGGTTTTTACCGGAGCCTCGCTAAGCAAGCCAATAGCGGCCATTGCAGCGTTAAGACTGGTTGAGCAAGGCCTGCTGAATCTGGATGAGGACGTAAATCTAAAGCTGAAGGAATGGAAAGTCCCGGAAACCGAGCTCACCAGCAATAAAAAAGTCACGTTACGTAGACTGATCGATCACAGCGCAGGTATAAAGAATGACCTATGGAGCAGCTACCTGCCCGAAGACAAAGTGCCGACGCTTAATCAAATGTTAGCAGGAGAAAAACCTTCCGTCGATCCGGCAACCTCGGTGATCTTTGAACCGGGCAGCAGAACAAAATATTCCAATCCCGGCTATTCCATTCTTCAAAAACTGCTGATGGATGTAAATAAGGATGACTTCCACTCCATCATCAACAGACTTGTTTTTAAGCCTGTCGGGATGAACAACTCATCCTTCACGCAGCCAATCCCCGAGCGACTGATGCAACGAAGAGCAATGGGCTATGAAAAAGACCTGACGCCTTATCCGTACCGGCTTTTCCCCTACCAGGCTGCCGGCGGCATCTGGACAACTCCGGAGGATATTGCCAAATTTATGATCACGCTGCTGGAGGATTATCACGATGGAACGAATGCGCTAATCTCCAAAGACATGGCCCAGACAGTGTTTAGCAAAGACATTCGGCGATATGTTTTTTCACTCTGGAACTGGGGAGAAGACGTTGTATTTCTGCATTACGGCAGCAATCAGGGATTCAACTGCTTTATGTATGGCTCTATCGACCAGAATCAAGGCATCGTTGTGATGACCAATAGCGATAACAGCTTTGGGCTTTTCGATTATATCCAGCGCGCTGTAAATGCTGAGTATCAATGGGAATATGTGAAGCCGGAAATACTGGAGCTGATAGCAGCAGACATTCGCAAAATAGATCCTTTTCTGGGAACATACAGCTGGCGAGGAAGTCAGATAATCTTTTCCGAAAAGGGCAATAAACTGGTCGCCAAAATAGACGACCAGCAATACCAGCTTAATCAAACCGGCGAAAGGGCATTTGTGCTATCTGAAATCCCATTAAAAATAACTTTCCCGAAAGACGTAGAAGCCCCGATCATCATCTGGGAGCCTGATGGTTATCCCTATCGCACAAAAAAGAATAATTGATAACACCCTCTAATATTGCGTAGAATGTATGTAAATACATTCCACGTATTGTTGACGGCAAAGGGGGCATATGATTAATCAATTAACATTTTCTGTTGAAATCAATGCTGACAGAAAAGCGATTTGGGAAGCGCTATGGGGCGATAGCGCCTATCGTGAATGGGCCGGCGTTTTTTATGAAGGATCTTATGTCGTCGCTGAGAATTGGGACGAAGGAAGTGTTGTACATTTCCTTATCCCTGACAAAAGTGGTATTTATAGTAAGATTGAAAAACACATCCCTCATTATATCATAGAGTTCAAGCACATTGGAACGGTACTAGGTGGAGTAGAACAGCCTATCGATGGGGAAACCCAAAAGTGGTCTGGAGCCACAGAACGGTATTCAATCTCCGAAGAAGGCGATACGAAGACCCTTACCATTGATATCGATGTTCTGGATGAGCATCTCGAGTTTATGACGAACACCTTCCCCAAAGCGCTGGAGAAATTAAAGAACATCTGTGGTAGAGTATAACAAGACTAAGCTTAAAACGATGGAAGCGGAGAAATGGAATTTAGATGCGCAAGGCATACCGATAACCTGAAAGCCATTACGGACTTTTATACCAACATCCTCGGGCTGGAGGTTCTTTTCTCATTCGAAAATCACAATGACTATAGCGGTGTATTCATCGGCAAATCGGGCCACGACTGGCATCTTGAATTTACCTCCTCCCAAACGAAAGCGGAGCATAGTTTTGATGACGAAGACCTGCTGGTATTTTATCCCACTGAACGGGCTGAATACAATAGCATTATTCAACGCATTGAAACAAGCGGCCTGGAAAAGCTAACACCGAAAAATCCGTTCTGGATTGAAAACGGAGTAATGCTTAAAGACCCAGATGGATTTGGTATCATCGTGAGTCATCTTAAGACAAAATAAACCAAGTATAACATAAGTCATTTTGAAATCCATTTCCCCGCAAAAGCAACGGCACTCTATCAGTGTATATAGTAGAGGTACCTAATCAGACCTGACCTGCTGTAGCTAACTCAAAAATAACTAATTAAATTCCCAAGAGAACAAAGAATGTGGTGATAACATGACCCGCTTAGAAAATACAAAGATGAACGATCCAAGATTTCCGGAATTAACGCATCCCCAGGTTGAAAAGCTAAAAGAATATGGGGTTATCGAAAATTATGAAGAAGCTACGCGCGTATTTTCGTTAGGGGATCATCAATATGATTTTTTTGTAATCTTAAAAGGCGCAATAAATATCGATGATCCTTACAATAAAACAACCATCGTTACCCATGGTAAATATGAATTTACGGGTGACCATGGAATGTTGTCTAACAGAGGTGCTCAGTTTCATGCTACAACCCATCTGAATACTTGCCTATTGCGAATAAAGCCAGACCGTCTCAAAATTGTTATTTCAAGGAATAGTGATATCAGCGATGTGCTACTCAACGCTTTCCTTCTCAGACAACAGACCGTGCTTTCTGAAATGTCTGGTGGTTTGAGGCTGATAGGTTCCGGAAAGTCTAAAGTCACTTATAGCATCAGGGACTTCCTAGAAAAAAATCACATATGGTATACCTTCCTGGATACGGATACGGATAATGAGGCAATCGAACTCCTTGAGAACTTTAATTTAACCCGGGACGATTTACCCATTCTAATCAATAGTAATTCGAAAGTTTGTAAACAACCCTCAATCGATGAGCTTGCAAGATATAGCGGTGTACTGATGGATTTCGAAGATAAGGTTTTCGATGTCCTTATTATTGGTGCAGGTCCGGCCGGGCTGGCTGCAAGTGTCTATGCAGCGTCTGAAGGATTAGACGTTGTAACAATTGATAGTAGTTCTCCAGGTGGGCAAGCAGGTAAAAGTTCTAAGATTGAAAACTATTTAGGTTTCCCTACGGGTATCTCTGGCGGAGAACTCGCCAACAGGGCTTATATACAGGCTCAAAAATTTGGCTGCAATATTTCAATACCTCACAGGGCCACGCACCTGGAACATGATCATGATTACTTTACTGTTAAAGCCACTAACGAGAAAACAATAAAATCAAAAACAATCATCGTGGCAACGGGAGCAAATTACAGTAGACTACCAATCGAAAACATCAGCGATTATGAGGGAAGTGGAGTATATTATTCTGCAACAGGAATGGATATCAAAAACTGTATTGATCAGGAAGTGGTAATTGTGGGCGGAGGTAATTCTGCCGGGCAAGCTGCAATGTTTTTGTCAAAGTACGCCAGCAAGGTGCATGTAATGATCAGGGGGAATGATCTTGGATCGAAGATGAGTAATTATCTGGTTCAGCGCCTGGAAGCATCTGAGAAAATAGACATTCACAGGAGTACCGTGATAAAAGAGCTTAAGGGAGAGCATCATTTAGAGTCTATAATAATTTCCAAAGAAGGGAAAGAGCAGGAACTAAACATTTCGAATGTTTTCTCTTTTATTGGTGCACAACCCCAGACAAAATGGATGAACAATTTTATAGTCACAGATAGTAAGGGATTTATCTGCACTGGCACAGCGCTAACGGAAAAAGACCTATCCCAGTATGAAACCTATTCCAAACGTGAGCCCCAATCATTGGAATCAAGTGTGCCGGGAATATTTGCAGTGGGAGATGTCAGACACAATTCTGTGAAACGCGTAGCTTCAGCGGTTGGAGAAGGTTCGGTTGTAATAAGTATGATTCATCAATATTTAGCCGAAACAAGTCAATAAGAACAAATAGGTTTTGAACTATAAAAATCAAATATAAACCACTAAAACGATCTTACTCTCCATGGAAACTAAAACCAGCGCAGAACAGATCATCCATCTTAAAAACCAGGATGAAAAGCTTAGACAAGAGCTTCTAACTAGAGGCGAGCTATTTGATGGCTATAATGAACGTATGGAGGCGTTACACAATAGCAACGCGGCTGCGCTAGACCAAATCATTGATAGTATTGGATACCCAACAGCCGATAAAGTCGGTAAAGAGGCAAGCAATGCAGCCTGGTTAATCATCCAGCATGCTATCAGCCAGCCGGATTTTATGAAAAAGTGCCGGAGACTATTGGAAGAAGCCGTAAAAAAAGAACAGGCCAAACCAATACATTTAGCTTATTTGACAGACCGAATCGCTGTGTTAGAGGGCAATGCTCAGCTTTATGGCACGCAGTTCGATTGGGATGAAAACGGTGAACTATCCCCAAACCCTTATGACGATTTGAATAAAGTGAACTATCGAAGACGGTCGATTGGGTTAAAATCGCTTGAAGAGCAAACCCGGGTCATGAGAAAACGAGCTGATCAAGAGAATGATCGTCCACCAAAAAACCTTGAACAAAGAAGACTGGAATATAATACGTGGAGAAAGTCAGTGGGTTGGATAAAATGAACAAAAAGAACTGTGTATTTATAGCAACCAGCTTAGACGGTTATATCGCCGACAAGAATGATGGAATCGATTGGCTTCACTCAATTCCAAATCCCGACATGAACGATATGGGCTATACCGAATTCATCAGCACTATTGATGCTCTTGTTATGGGAAGAACCACATTTGAAACGGTTTGTAACTTTGATGTTGACTGGCCCTATACCAAGCCGGTATTTGTATTGAGTAATACGCTAAGTGAAATTCCAGCGAGTCATAACGGAAAGGCCTTTTTGGTGAATGGAACATTAACAGAAATCCTTACCAAAATTCATAAGGAGGGCTATTACCGACTTTACATTGATGGTGGAACCACGATACAAAATTTTCTTAAAGCCGATTTAATCAACGAAATGATAATCACAACTATTCCTATTTTATTGGGTGGCGGCTCACCACTATTTTCTCACCTGCCGAATGAATTGCCATTTGAATTGGTTAATACGAAAACGTATTTGAATCAAATTACCCAGAGTCATTACAGACGGAAAAAATAAATCTGTCCCCCTCCCCATAAAGCGTAACAATTCCTCTCGTTTAGCGTAACTGTGGACATCGAAAATATTGATCTATAAGCGAGAAAATTTATGAAGCCTATCTTACTGATCTTCAGCGTGCTCATTACCATTTCTTCAGCCCAAACCGAGATATCCCGTACATCAGATAACATTGTTGGTTCAACCATACATATTCAATCAAAAGTATTGGGCGAAGAAGTAGAGCTTCAGCTATTTCTGCCAGATGGATATGCTGATTCTGAGCTTGAATTCCCCACGCTATATATTTTAGATGGCCAGCGCTATTTCCTGCATGGGGTAAGCCTGCAAAAATCATTTACCGATTTCAGACAGGCACCGGAGTTTATCGTTGTAGGAATCTCCAGAAATCCCGCCAATCGCAATCGCAACTACAGCGTAAACTCGACCAACTATTTGAAGTTTATTAAGGAAGAGATCATCCCATTCATTGATTCAGGGTATAGAGCATCTGAAGAAAGACTACTTTTCGGCTGGGCGTTTGGCGGTGGCTTTGTGATTGAAACGATGGTTAATGAGCCGAACCTTTTCGACGCTTATATCGCGGCGAGTCCTTTTCCACTAAAACCAAAGATTAGCAAAGTGGATAGTCTGCTTACTATCAATGCAGATTTCGACAAGCTCTTATTTTTTACCTCCGCGACAAATGAAGGCTCCGTTAAAGAAGGCACCCATGAATTAAATGAGCTGCTTTATAAAAAATCGCTCAGTAAGATGAACTGGGCCTTTGAAGAACTGGATGGAGAAGAACATCGCTCCACCCCATATTCAACACTATATAGAGGATTACGAAAACAGTTTGAAGCCTATCCTGAATTGCAGTTCAGCAGCCTCGATGAGTTTCTAGAGGCTGGTGGATTGCCTTATGTTTACGCCTACTACAAGAAACGCGCTGAGAAATACGGGTTTCCAGCGGAGCTGACCGACTGGACGATGTTTAGCATCACCCGAAATGCGATGCGGGCTAATAATTTGGGGCATTTTGAAAAGCTGGTCGAAGAGTTCAGGTCAACCGGCTACATTAAGCGACTGCGAGTAAACAGAGCCTGCTCCATTGCAGAGTTCTACCTGGAGAACAAACAGCCCGCTAAAGCACGAGAATTATTCATGGAAATAACCGAAGCGAGCCCTGGCTCTTCCAGAGCATTGAATGGAATCGGCAACTCCTATAAAGCAGAGGAAAAGGAGCAGCTGGCTAATAAATACTTCAACAGAGCGGAAGAAGCTTCTAAATCGAATTGACGAATTCATAATTAAGCAACATTCGTATTGCCACTAAAACACATGAGAACCTCTCCACTTATAACAATAGAAATGGAACATGAAAAATATAATTATACTGCTGGTAATTTTACTACAAATCGCCTCTGCTCAAATAACCGATAAGACAAAACAAGTTGACGCTATCCTTCAATCCTATTGCCAACCGAATGAGCCGGGAATGGTTATTGGCATCATACAGGACGGAAACGTCATCTATAAGAATGCTCTGGGAATGGCCGACCTGTCGCATCGAATTCCGCTAACAGATTCCAGCGTGTTTAATATCGCCTCGGTCTCCAAACAGTTTACGGCGTTTCTGACCTTGCTTGCCGTAGAGGAAGGAAAGCTGGAACTGGATGATGACATTCGAAAATACCTTCCGGAGCTCAAAATGCTGCCGTATAAAGTATCGCTCCGGCAGCTTGCCAATCATACCCACGGACTACCAAATATTGATGAATTGCTAAACATCATGGGTTTCGGGTTCGAGGATCCAATTCCACATTCACGGACTCTGGAAGTCGCCTTGAGCATTAAGCAGGTAAACCGAAAGCCCGGTGAAAAGTACGAGTATGGGAATACCGGATTTTTACTGCTGGCAGAAATCCTAAAGCGCGTTTATGAGGAACCGTTTCAATCGCTTATTCAAAAGAAGGTCTTTGCTCCACTGCAGATGCATAACAGCAGAGTGATAGCAAATGCCAATGAAGTGGTCACAAATAAGGTCCAGCCGTATTCAAGGCAGGACAATGCCTTTATGAAGTTCGACAATAGGCAAATTGGCTTCGGCCCTTCAAACATCCACTCGTCAATAGACGACATGCTTAAATGGGCAATAAACTTTCTGGACCCAAAGGTTGGCAATAGCAACATGTTTAGGGCAATGATGAAAAATACCGTATTAAATAATAATACGCAGTATGAGTATGGTTTAGGCGTTCAAACTGAAACCTACAAGGGTCTGAAAATCGCTTTTCACGGTGGTGGAACGGCGGGCTACCGCGCCTATATTTTACACGCGCCGGAGCATAATTTTTCGGTTGTCACACTGGGCAATCAAGCTGGATTTGACGGTTATTTTGTCGCATATCAGCTGGTTGATTTATTTCTGGGAGACCATCAGAAAATAACGCCTCCAGCCAAGACAACATATTCAAAAGCTGAGCTCAAACCGCTTGAGGGCATTTATGAAATGTACCCCGGCAACTATTATCGAATTACGGCCACCGACAGCACGGTTCTGTTTGGTTCCTTCGATCAGGAGGGCAGTTCACCTTTACCAATTATAGGGGATAACAAATTTGTCTTCCCTTTTATTCCCACGGCATCTATAACATTCGGCAAGAGTGCCTTCGATTTCCGCATTGCCGACTTCATCTACATTTGCAAAAAGGTGGAGCAGCCCTTAAAAGAGGTAAATAATTTAGAACCTGAGAAATACATAGGTGTATATAAAAACGATGAGTTCAAAACCTCCTACGAAATTTTACTTTCTGGTGAGCAGCTGGTTGCCAGGCACCTGCTAAAGGGAGAAATCCCAATTTATCCGCTAGCACAAGAGACGTTTTATTCCAAAGCGGCCTATTTTACAAAGCTGGATTTTAAGCTTGATGAGGAGCAGAACGTGGAAGGCTTTCTGCTATCGGGACAGAACTTGAGGAATATTGAGTTTGTGAAGATACGTTAATTTAGAGAATCTAATATCGAAATATATACACAAAGTTTATTCTGAAATTAATGGCTTTTCCCCTCGGCTTCGCTCGGGGAACGCTTGGGTATTCTCCCTAAACATCCCAGCAGAGCCTGTGCCGAGCGTAGTCGAGGTTCTCGATATAGACTCTGTCGAAGGGATTGCAAGAGTAAATTATCATATAGGCATATGAACAGAAGACAGTTTATAAAAAGAACCTTTTGGGGGACGATAGGACTCGGGCTTTCTGCAGGGCTCTACACCTGGCAGATCGAGCCGTTCTGGCTGGAGTTTGTGAAGCGGAAAATGCCGATAGCAAATCTACCCGACAAGCTGGTCGGCAAAACGCTGATGCAAATCAGCGATGTGCATGTCGGCAATCGCTTTGACTATGGCTTCATCATCGATTCGTTTAAGGAAGCTCAGACCTTCAATCCGGATTTTGTGGTCTACACCGGAGACTACGTCAATTATTCAGGTGAAGAACAGTTTGGACAGTTGAGCGAAGTTTTTCAGCATGCCGTAAAAGGAAACATCGGAACGGCAGGTATCCTCGGCAATCATGACTATGGCCATGGCTGGGCAGAGCAAGACGTTGCGGATGAGATTTCATCGCTTCTGCAAGGCGCCGGCATCGAAATGCTGCACAATGCTCAAATGGACTTTGGCGGATTAAATATCATCGGCTTCGACGATTACTGGGCTCTTAACTTTGCGCCAGAACTCGTTATGAAGGATTACGACAAGACCAAAGCGAATATCGTGCTATGCCACAATCCGGATGTCTGCGACAAAGATGTCTGGAATGGCTATCAGGGATGGATACTCTCCGGGCATACCCATGGCGGGCAGTGTAAGCCACCTTTCCTAAGAGCGCCTATGCTTCCGGTTAGGAATAAAAAATACACGCAGGGAGAAATCGACTTACAGGACGGCAGGACTTTATACATAAACAGGGCTCTTGGTCATTTATGGCAGGTACGGTTTAACGTTCGCCCTGAAATCACTATTTTTGAATTACAGCGGGCGTGAATCCGTGCAGGGACTCACCTTTTCGCCCATTCATCATATAGTTATTGCGTAGGCTTAAATTACATTTCATATTGAGATGTCTGCTGCGCAGTAGACATTCATTTCTTGCAAATCCAATTCAGCTTTCATCATCATATTTATAACCAAAAGGATGTGAACCATGCCAACCCAGGTCCCCACTCTGCATCTAGAAAAAGTAATGAATGAACACTCACAAGATATGACCGGCAAGGTGGTTGCCATAACCGGGACCACAACAGGAACCGGATTTATCTGTGCTCGGGAAGTTGCTAAAAAAGGAGCGACGGTTATTCTGCTCAATCGCAGCAGTGAACGAGCGGATAGTTCTCTGAAACAATTACAGCAAGATGTCCCAGGCGCTATGTTTGATGCGGTTGCCTGTGATCTACAGGACTTCGACAGCGTGCGCAACGCCATGAAAGACATTCAGTCACGATACGACAAGGTTGACGTACTAGTAAATAACGCCGGCGTGATGGCCCTGCAGGATCTCGCTACCAAAGACGGTTACGACGTGCAAATTCAGACCAACGTGATCTCTCATTTTCTGGTGACCAAAGAACTCTGGCCGCTACTGCTAAAAAGCGAACAAGCACGGGTCGTCAATCACTCCTCCATGGCGCGCCTTGGGCCACCGCTGGAAATGAAGTATTTCGAAGCTAACGGCGGGAATCTCGGTGGCGATGGAACTGAGGAAGAGAACATGAGTTTTAAAGGGCCTCGTTGGATGCGCTATCATCAGACTAAGCTGGCTAATGCCGCCTTTACCTATGGGCTGAAGCAAAAGCTGGAAGCCGCAGGCATAACAAACGTGCTCTCCCTGCTGGCACATCCCGGACTAGCCCTAACCAACCTGCAGGTGACAACCGCAGCAGAAGGCGGCATGGACGGAGACAGTGAGTTTATGAATCAGGCTCAATCTGCCGAAGACGGCGCAACCGGCATTATTCGCGCGGCCATGGATCCCGAAGCGAAGTCCGGGGATTTTTACGGGCCTACTGCCGGCTGGAAAGGCTTCCCTGATCTGCTAACACCGGAAGAATCACTCTACGATGCAGAAAACGTTCGCATTAACTGGGAAGGGTGTGAAAAAGCTGTAGGAGAGTTTACAGTCTAAAATCCGGCATGTTGATAAGATTATGAAGTATGAAACAAATATTACACAGAATCCCATTCGTCGAAGTTTGTAATGAAGTAACAAACCTTCTCGGATCTGAGCCTATTAATGTATCAGATCTGACTGCAGATGGTCTTTATCAACTATTCGAAAGAAACAGAGTAAAACTCGAATGGGAACCTGTTAAGAATTGGGAAAAGTTCGAGCAAGGATTATTGGATATTCCTTCCCTAACTTTTTTGGAAATTATTTTCAAGGATCTGACACCTACAGGTCAGATCCTGGTTTTAACTGATGAATGTTTCAAGGACGAAATGGCATTCGTAGTAGAAGCTGACAATCTGGGTAAATTTATTAACGAAGCTTATCCGAATACTTATAATATGGACTTCTTTCAGCCCCTGGATACTGTTTTCATCTGCCCCAAAAGTAATATTATCTCAATCCTGCATCATGAGGGCTTAGTCGCAAATTATCAAAAGCCCTCCAACAGAACAACCGATCCCAAGATATAAAAACAAGTCTACAAGTTATTATTCAGGTTAGGAAAATCCACCTATATTCGCGACTTCCCCGTACCAAAACTTGTCGATTATTCTTCAAAACCGTATATTTTTTCAAAACACACCCAATCTATCGACCCAATAGCCTACTACCCTAGCTACGAACCTGAATGATTTTTCATTCAAACACTACTCTCATGGTTGAATATTGATAAGCATTCGACACGTTACAGGAAGGAAGGCAAACGATGAAAAAGGCATTAAAAATCGGCGGCATAATTCTCCTGCTTCTGGTTGTATTTATAGCAGGGGCTTTAACCTATATAAAAACCGCACTACCCGATGTAGGCCCACCACCCGATATTACCATCGAGACCAATGCTGAACTACTCAAACGAGGTGAATACATGGCTAACCACGTTATGGTTTGCATGGACTGTCACTCAGAACGGGACTGGAACCAATTCGCCGGGCCGCCGATCGCAAATACCTTGGGTATGGGAGGAGAAGTCTTTGATCAAAAATTCGGGTTCCCAGGTAAATATGTAGCAAGTAATATTACTCCGGCAAATCTGTCTGACTGGACAGACGGCGAAATTTTTCGGGCGATTGTTTCAGGCGTCGGCAAGGATGGAAGGGCACTTTTTCCGATTATGCCGCACCATAACTATGGCAAGCTGGACGAAAAAGATATCCATGCGGTGATTGCTTATATACGTTCGATTCCCGCAATCGAGAACGAAACGGAAGCATCCGTACCGGACTTCCCACTGAATTTCATTCTCAATACCATCCCGAAAGCAGCAAACCTTCAACCCATACCTTCCAGAATGGATAAAGTGAAATACGGCGAATATCTGGTAACTGCAGCAGCCTGTTACGATTGCCATACCAATCAGGAAAAGGGTGAATTCATTGGTGAACCTTATGCCGGAGGTATGCGTTTCCCATTGCCGAATAACTACACTGTGGTATCAACCAATATTACTCCCCATGAAAGTGGAATCGGCAGCTGGACAGATGAGCTTTTTGTGAAACGGTTTAAACTTTATTCGGACTCTGCCTACGTTTCTGAAGCTATTGGTGAAGGCGATCGTCAAAGTGCGATGCCCTGGACGATGTATGCCGGAATGAGCGAAGAAGACCTCAGCGCTATGTATGCTTATTTGAAAACGGTAAAACCAGTTGATACCAGCCAATAACAACCATCCACTATCTTAAAGGTCGGTCATGAAAGCCTATTTTGGACCGGCCTTCCCCATAAACTTCTTGACAAGACTCTCCTTAAAACACGAGATTAATAACATTAAAGCTCGTATTTGATAGGTGAATTTCAATTCATCTATCACTATCTACCGTTAAGCGTCCACCCAGCTCACAGAAAGGTCAGGAAATAATGATGCCCTTTAACCTTCAGGAATCCATAGATATTCTCAGTCGCACCCCGGCTGTTTTAGAGTCCCTGCTTCAGGGCTTACCAGACAGCTGGCTACGTAATAACGAAGGAGAAAACACCTGGAGTCCCTATGATATCGTCGGTCACCTGATTCACGGCGAAAAGACCGACTGGCTGGTACGCACGAAAATCATTTTAGGAGAATCACTGGATAAAACCTTTGAGCCCTACGACCGGTTTGCCCAGGAGAGAGAAGATCAAACCAGAAGTATTGAAGTTTTGCTGAAAGAATTTCAGAAGCGTCGTTCAGACAATCTTAATGAATTAAAATCCATGCAAATATCCGATAGCGATTTAGACAAGAAGGGCATTCACCCTGAACTGGGCGAGGTAAACCTTCGGCACCTTCTCGCCGCATGGGTGGTACACGATCTGGGACATATTGCACAAATCTCCCGGGTAATGGCAAAGCAGTATGGGGCCGAAGTAGGCCCATGGCCGGCATATTTGGGTATACTCAAACAATAATGATAATCTGCTAAAGGAAGCATATGATAAAAGGCCTCTACGAAACTCATTTATTCGTTGCCGATCTGGAACGCTCCATCGATTTCTATGGAAATACGCTTGGGCTGGAACAGTGTTATTTTGAGGAACAACGACGGGCCGCCTTCTTTTGGATCGGTGAAGCCAAACAGTCTATGGTGGGCTTATGGGAAAAGCCGAAAGAAGAGATCGACATCCGCCACTTCGCCTTCGAATGCGAGCCGGAATGGGTACTAAACGAATCGGTTCCCTATCTGAAAGAACGAAACCTCGCCCCCTATAATTTTCTGAATGACGGCACCGAACATCCGATGATTTTCGCCTGGGTACCGGCTATAGCCATTTATTTTGATGATCCGGATGGCCACGTGCTGGAGTTTATTGGCTTGCTGGATGGTACATCAAGGCCGGAAAATGGTATTGTTTCGTATGAGGAGTGGTTAGCGCTGGAAGAATAAGATTGCCTACTGCTAGACATATTTAGGATTATTAAAAAATATTGTTTAATCAGGGAATCGTTTAAACATGACTCCCCTATGCATTCTATAAACATTCCGCCCCTCCGGGGCTTCTCGGTTTCGGATATCTGCTTTGCTATAAACATTCCGCCCCTCTGGGGCGATAAGATATTATAACTTACTGGCTAAGCTCATATTGATTAGTTTTAGCCCCGGAGGGGTGGAATATTTATAGGACATTCAATCCCCCAGAACGGAAAGCCCCAGCGGGGCGATATTTTAGGAAGTTGTGGCTAGAAGATATGTTTGTAAGTATTTCTATAAATATATCGCTCAAAGCTAAAAAGCGTAGAGTGTTACCAGCCGTATTCTAACCCCGGAGGGGTGGAATATTTATAGGACATTCAATCCCCCAGAACGGAAAACCCCAGCGGGGCGATATTTTAGGAAGTTGTGGCTAGAAGATATGTTTGTAAGTATTTCTATAAATATATCGCTCAAAGCTAAAAAGCGTAGAGTGTTACCAGCCGTATTCTAACCCCGGAGGGGTGGAATGTTTATAGGATATTTAATTTCCCAAAAAACGAAAGCCCCGGAGGGGCGAGATATCTTCAGGTGGTTGTGTAGCCTGTAAGAGATAAATCCAGTACCAATGAAACAAATAGGAAGGTGGCTCATAGAATAGACATTCGAACAACCTCAATCTCATATTCAAACCTGATGAGTTTTTTATGAAACTTACCCCCTGCCTGCTGATTTTATTCTTATTCGTTCACACCACCACTTTTGCACAATCACCATACACCTATTCTCAGCCTGAGACCTTAACGGATGGCTGGAAGACCGCAAGCATACATGAATTGGATATCGATACCACTCGCATCCAGAAGCTTTTCGAGCAGGTGAACAGCGGAAAGAATAAATTACACAGCGCCTTATTGGTCATAGACAATAAGCTGATCATCGAAGAGTATTTCAATAAGCAGACGGCCGATCAACAGCATGACCTGCGCTCCGTTACAAAGAGCATCACTTCCCTCTTATTGGGAATCGCCATTGACAAGGGCTTTATTGATAGCGTTGACGATCCGGTTTCCAAATACGTTACTGACCCAGCCCCAAAAAAGAATAAAGATCCCAGAAAAAGCGACATCACAATCCGACATCTGATTACCATGTCCAGCGGAATGGACTGTAACGACGGAGATAAAAAGTCGAAAGGACAGGAAGACCGGGTGTATAAAAAGAAAGACTGGCTACAGTATTTTATGGATCTGCCTATGATTAATGATCCGGGAGCCGTGTCCAACTACTGCACTATGGGACAAATTTTGATGACCGAAATCGTCAGCCGCGCCTCCGACATGCCGATTGATCAATTCGCCGATACATATTTATTTTCACCACTGGGAATTACCAACCTCAGCTGGGGACATACTTCCAAGAAAAAGGTCATCGCATCAGGGAAAAGGCTGTATATGATCCCACGCGACATGGCAAAACTCGGTCAGCTGATTCTCAATAAGGGTAAGTGGAATGATCAGCAGATCATCTCAGAAGAATGGATTGAACAATCAACCGCAGACCAAATACAGCTATCCGGCATCGGTTATGGTTTTCTCTGGTGGAATATTCCAATGGATGCAAACGGTAAAAAGGTAATTGCAAAGTCCGCTACCGGAAACGGCGGACAGTACATCATGGTTTTGCCGGAACTGAATATGGTAGCCGTATTTACAGGCGGAGCCTATAACTCTGAAGAGGGCAAGCTGCCCTTTGCAATTATGAAGGATATTTTCCTTTGGACTTTTGCTCCGAAAGAATAGCTCTTTCCCCTTCAAACACTCCTCATCAATTCTTTGAATTGAGCTGATTTTTCAGTACTCTTCAGCGCGGTTTAACAAACGCTTTACCCCCATCCAATCATTTAAAAGCGAAAAAACTCTAATGAAAAGAAATACTATAACTATGTTAAAAATATCAGATCAATTTAACTTGCCCCCTCGACTACGCTCGGGGAACGCACAGAACTACTCGGGGAACGCATGGGCCCGCTCCCTGAGCGAAGCCGAAGGGGAAGGGCGTAAAGAATCATTCAAAATACGCTTAACGTATAGTTTGCATTATCACACTTTCCTAATCACTTTTCTCCTTATCAGCGAGCTCTTTGCACAAACCACCTCCAACTTCGACATTTTTCAATACCGTTCAGTCGGGCCGACCCGCGGCGGGCGGGTAACTGCGGTAGCAGGAATTGCCAGCCATCCCGGCACTTTCTATATGGGAGCCACTGGCGGCGGGGTTTGGAAAACTAAGGATTATGGTACCACCTGGCAGAATATCTCCGACGGTTTCTTCTCTACTCCTTCCATTGGGGCAATCTCTGTTGCGCAAAACGATGCAAACATTATCTATGTTGGCACAGGCACCGACGGCCTGCGCAGTAATATTATCACCGGTAAAGGCGTTTATAAATCGATAGATGCCGGTGAGACATGGCAGTTTATCGGCTTAAAAAATACCGGGCAAATCGGTGCGGTGGAAATTCACCCCACCGACCATAACACGGTATTTGTTGCAGCGATCGGACAGGCTTTTCAACCCAATTCGGAGCGTGGGATATTTCGCACCCGGGACGGTGGCGTAAGCTGGGAGAAGGTGTTTTTTATCTCCGATACCACCGGCATGGTGGATATTGAGTTTATGCCGAGTAATCCGAACATTATTTACGCTTCGGCCTGGCGCGCCGAGCGCAAGCCCTGGACAATCATCAGCGGTGGTAAGGAGAACGGTATTTTTAAGTCTATTGACGGAGGTGATACCTGGAAAAAAATTGATAACGGCCTGCCGAAGTTTAAGGGTAAGATCGACCTGGCCGTATCACCATCTGATTCTAAAATTCTCTATGCGCTGGTTGAGGCGCGGGGTAAGCAGGGGGCACTGTATAAGTCCATTGATCAGGGGGAGTCTTTCGTAAAAGTCTCTGATAAAATGGCCCTGCTGGATCGTCCATTTTACTATACAAATATTGAGGTCGATCCAACCAACGCCGATATTGTCTATGTTCTGGCTACCCGCTTTCACAAATCCATAGACGGCGGAAAAACCTGGAAAGAACTACCCACGCCTCACGGGGACAATCACGACATCTGGATTAATCCGAATAATCCGCAGCTTTATATTCAATCCAATGATGGCGGCGCCAACGTCACCCATAACGGCGGCGAAACCTGGAGCAGTCAGTTTAATCAGTCCACTGCCGAGCTGTATCAGGTAGAAGTCGACAATCAATATCCCTACTGGCTCTATGGCGGGCAGCAGGACAATTATTCTACCATTGCCGTTCCCAGCCTGCCTCCGCATAACCATCAGGCTGGTGCGGTTGGATTTATCACCGATGCCGGTGGCTGTGAAACCGGTCCGGCTGTGCCGCATCCGGATAACCCGGATATTGTGTATTCCAACTGTAAGGGACGCTTCTCGGTTTACAATAAAGCCACCGGTCAGGAACAGCGCTACGACGTGTACGCTGCTTATATGTATGGTTACAATCCCAAGAATCTGAAGTTCCGCTTTCAGCGGGTCTCCCCTATTCATATTTCCCCCCACGACAGCAGAGTGATTTATCATGCTTCGCAGTTTGTGCATAAAACGACTGATGAGGGTAAGAGCTGGGAACTTATTTCCCCCGATCTGACCGCATTCGAAGCTGATAAACAGGTGCGTTCCGGTTCGCCCATTACCAACGATATCACTGGCGAGGAGTTTTATTCCGCAATCTATTCACTTCGCGAATCACCGCTGGAAAAAGGATTGATTTGGGTGGGCGCCAATGACGGCCCCATACACATTACTCGCAACGGCGGCGAAAGCTGGAAGAATGTTACTCCGAAGAAACTACCGAAAGGTGGGCGCGTCGATTCAGTAGAGCCCTCACCGCATCAGGCCGGGAAAGCGATTGTTACGGTGCTGCGTTATCAGCTAGGTGACTGGAGGCCATATATCTTTCGCACAACTGACTACGGTAACTCCTGGAGGCTAATAACCAAAGGCATTCCAACAGACTATCCGGTACGAGTAGTTCGGGAAGACCCTGATGTAGAAGGCCTGCTCTATGCCGGCACGGAATTCGGCATGTTTATTTCCTTTGATGACGGCAATAGCTGGCAGGTGTTTCAGCAGAACCTGCCAATTACACCAATCACCGATATTAAAGTACATCGCAAAGAGCTGGCAATTTCTACAATGGGCCGCGGATTCTACGTACTCGACAATCTGAGCACGCTCCATCAAAATCTGCATAAACAAAACCCCAAAGAAGCGACTCTTTTCAAGCCGCAGAATACGATCCGCTATCGCTATCCGTCATTTAGAGATGTTCGCACTGCTGTGCCCTCTCCGAAATATCCGAAGCCCTCGGTGATTATCGATTACTATTTGCCGGACTCTGTCGCAGGAGGTATTCAATTATCAATCCATGATGCGGATGGAAAAACCATACGCTCCTTTACCTCAGACGCCGCAGCAAGCGATACGGTTATAAACATGATGTCTACCAATCAGAACATCTCCCTCTACAGCGACGAGTTAATAAATACGCGGGGCGCACATCGCTTTCACTGGGACCTGAAACATAGCGGCGCCTGGCATAAGAATAATAAGCGGCGCTTTCAGGGTGGCCCTTATGCAGCTCCGGGTAGTTATAGCGTTCAGCTACGGCTTGGCAATAAAACTCTTACTCAAAAGTTTGAGCTAATGGCAGATCCACGCGTGCTAAAAAACGGCGTAACAAATGAGGATATGAAGAAGCAGGAAATCCTGGCACTCGGGATTGTAAACCTGCTGACCACTGCAAGACAAAAAGCTCAGGAAATTGAGCAGGCTATGGGCAAGCTCAAACCGAAACAGCAAAACACCAGAGCAAAACTGGCCACCATGAAGAGTAAGCTGGTCCGCGAGGAAGGACGCTATACCAAGGTTAAATTTATCAACCAGGTTGAGTATCTGCAGTGGATTGTCCAACGAGGAGATCAGCTGCCGGGAAGGGATGCCTATGAAAGATTCGAAGAATTAAAAGCATTATTCAATGAAATCACTAAATAACAGGCCTTAAATGTTTAGGATAGAAAGTGGACAAGCCGTCGACCCAAAACTTAATGCTTCTCCCAAATCCGTCTGAATTGCAAAAATTATGTAGAGCTATTTCTGCTTTGGAAGCTATCATCTGCCCAGAATGGGAATACCGTTATTTTTCCTATCAGCAAGACTGGAGTGAAACAGAAGAATTTTGTGGAATGCGTAATGGGCAGGGTGATCAACTTCTGATTCTGTTCTCACAATATGGGACATGCATTAATGGATTTGCACTTAACAGTAAGCTAAATGGTTGGAAGAAAACCAATACTGAGCAAAAAACGATATGGTTCAAAAATCTTTTCGGATTAAAGACCAAAACCCAGCCAGATTTGGTTCAGGATATATCATCTGGAATACTTAATGGATTACCAGATGAGTTCCGGAGGTTTATTTCTGGCGAACCGGTTAAAAGTGTCGGGACAACTTTTTGTATTTGGCAGCAAAAGAGCGAATCGATCTGGCAAACGGGAGATATGAATCTTCCTGACGACGATTACAAAGACGGCTCTGAAGAGTTGCTTCAATTACTGGATGGAAAGCCCTTTACCTATAAAACATGGGCAGAAGAGTATTATGATGAAGAATTTGCAGACAGAGAACTCCAGTTACATTTGGTTGAAAATATATATAATGGAGCCATAATCACACCAGAGCTGGTTAAAGCAATTAATCCGGCTTTGCTCGATTTCCAACATCTGAAGTCTGAGCTGCAGGAAATCGGATATCATGACAAGTTATAAAGTAATAGTTATGAAACGATTGTTATAAAATGAAAATCGAGTCTCAAGCGATTACACTTGTTCCACATAGACACTTTTAAGATAAGGGTAAATGAATAACGATGAAAAAATACTATTCATACTCATAAGTCTTATTTCCTCCTGTAGTATCAAGACAGAACCGAATACTCAAGGTGAATGGATTAAAGGATCGCCTTCTGAAAAGATGGAAGCGATGGAAAGGCATTTCAGAGGCTTTGATATGGCAATGGTAGAAACCGGCTACCGCTATCAGTAGCTCTACTGGGCTGGAACGGACGTAAACTGGGAATACGCTGAATATCAGCTGAAGAAAATCGAAATTGCCTTAAAGCGAGGCCTCGAACGCCGTCCTAGAAGAGCTGCATCCGCAAAAGAATTTCAAAGCGTTACCATACCGCAAATGAAAGCAGCGCTGCCAAAAAAGACATAAATGAACTCAATAGGGCCTTCGACAGGATGGCGATAAGCTGCATGAACTGCCATGTATTGGAAAAGGTACCTTACTTTATTGTCCAAAAGCCTATCACACGACAATCCCCCATCCGAAAATAGTATTAAGCCCACCATGAACATTAAGCAATAAAGATGTAACAACTTTAAACTACACCCGTAGTATACAAGCACTGCTTAGTACTTAACTGTTCATAAACGCATGGGGTTTGTATGAAATCTACAAGTCTACGTCTTGTCTGCATTTCACTTTTTCTTGTCTTCACAACAGTACTGCTTTCAACGGAATCTCCAGAGTTACGGCATTCGGACAAAATTCGCATTAAAGAAGCAATGAATATTACAGAGGCATATGGCGAAAAAATATGGCCAGGCATCTCTAAAACTCCCTTTGTAATTATTCTGATAACCGATGAGCACGAATTCCTTATTAACCACCCTTACCCTTCAAAAGATTTTAAGAGCATTGGTAAAGATAACAAGCTCGGTTCCGACATTTACGTGCGTCCCCAGCAGTTTAACAAACGATTTCTGGCAACCTTTCCAGCCGTGAATGGCGTAAACTGCGTGGTCATCGGAACGCCGGAAAATACCGGATTGAATTCGACACAGTGGATCATTACCCTGCTGCATGAACATTTCCACCAGTATCAATACACCTCCCCCAACTATCATCAGGATGCATTGGCATTGGGCATATCCGGCGGTGATGAGACCGGCATGTGGCAGCTGAACTATCCGTTTCCGTATGAGGACAGTACCGTTGTTTCTAAATATTCGGCCTATACCAAACAGCTTGCAAAAACTGTTCAGCATCTGGATTGCGATACTTTCCGCGAACACTATAAACGGCTACAGAAAGCACATAGCGAATTTAAAGCAGAATTAAAGGAGAACGATTACAAGTATCTCGCTTTCCAGTGGTATCAAGAAGGAGTTGCCCGCTATACCGAATATGCTTTTCTTGAACTGCTGGAAGATTATGATCCACTTGAAGAAGTAAAAGCCCTTGAAGACTTTGTCTCATATCCGATATACAAGGAGCAATTCTCGGAGCGACATCTTTCTAACGTAGTCAATCTGACATTAAGTGAGCATAAGCGGCTTACTGTCTATGATGTCGGCTTTGCTCAGACGCTGGTAATTCGTAAAACGAATCCCCAGTGGAATAAGACATATCTGAGCGACAAGTTTGATCTGCAGGTTCTTCACAAATAAAGCCTATGCTCATGCAGCACTTTCTCAGGAGAATATATCACCAGTAGTTTATTCTCATTTCTCTTTTCTTTTTCCCCTCGACTTCGCTCGGGGAACAGGAAGGCATATTACCTTGACACAGCCAAATGCTACAAACCAAATAAGCCCGCTCACTGAGCCCTTCGACAGGCTCAGGATAAACGGCACCGAAGGGAAGGGCTAAAAGAGATTGTAATCCTCTTAACCTAACGAATACACCACCGACAATTTGTCTCTTCAATAGAATTCCGGTATACTTCTGCATTAAAATCTGAATCGCACAATTGTTATAGCAGTACCGACCTTTCAATCCATTAAAAAGCGAAACGCATATCATGGTAAACGACAGCAATAATCCGCAGGCAAAGATTAATGAGAACCCCGAACTGAGTCTTTTTGAGGCATTAATACCCGTAATAGCGCTAATCCTGATGCTCTTTTACAATGTGTTCTATGCTTTTGGCGATGACGCACTAAGCGGCTCAAACCAGTTTATTCTGCTATGCGGTGCGGCCGTTGCCATGATCGTCGGCTTTTACAACAAGATTTCGTATAAAAAAATGATTGAGGAAGTTGGTGAAAACATCAAGCAAACAACTGGTGCTCTACTCATTCTGCTCATGGTAGGCTCGTTGGCCGGCACCTGGTTAATCAGCGGAATTATCCCTACCATGATTTATTACGGCCTGATGATCCTGAATCCAACCATCTTCCTGGCAGCCAGCGTAATTATCTGCTCGATCGTATCTACCGCTACCGGTAGTTCCTGGACAACGGCAGCAACGGTCGGTATTGCGCTTATCGGCATTGGTGAAACGCTGGGCATCTCGCTCGGCATGACGGCCGGAGCCGTTCTCTCCGGCGCCTACTTCGGTGATAAAATGTCTCCGCTCTCCGATACCACCAACCTGGCACCGGCTATGGCTGGAACCGATCTCTTTTCCCACATACGCTATATGGCCTACACCACCGTTCCGTCAATTATCGTTACCTTCATCATTTTCAGCATCATCGGCTTAACGCTTGATACCTCAGGCACACCGGACATCTCCAGCAAGCTGGCAGCCATGGATGCGGCAGTGAATATTTCACCCTGGCTGTTTATAGTACCGCTCCTGGTGGTCGCGATGATCGTAAAAAAGACTCCGCCGCTAGTCGCATTATTTGCCGGAGCACTGCTCGGTGGCATTACCGCCATTATCGCGCAGCCGGAAATTGTAGCTGCAGTTGCCGGAGCCGATAGCTTAACCACTGCCTCGGCGTATAAAGGCGTAATGAACGCCTTGACCGTTGAGACCAAAATCCCGGTAGCGGACGAAGATCTTGCCGGACTGTTTAAAGGCAAGGGCATGGCCGGTATGCTCGGAACGATCTGGCTGATTATCTGCGCCATGGTCTTCGGTGGTGTAATGGACGCTATAGGAGCGCTGTCGAGAATCTCAGCTGCACTCATGAGCATGGCGAAATCTGTCTTCGGTCTTTTCGCCAGTACGGTAGCAAGCTGCCTGGCGTTGAACGTAACCGCATCAGACCAGTATCTTGCCATTGTGATTCCCGGTAAGATGTTCAAGCAAGCTTATGAGGATAAGGGGCTCGCTCCGGAAAACCTGTCGCGCACCCTGGAAGACTCCGGTACTGTAACCTCCGTACTGGTCCCCTGGAATACCTGCGGGGCTTATCATAGCGGGGTGCTTGGCGTATCGGTAGCCGAATATTTTGTTTATGCAATTTTCAACTGGCTGAGTCCGATGATGACGCTAACCTTTGCGGCATTTGGTATTAAGATTAAGCAGATAGCTCAGCGGTAACGTTTAAAGCTCGTTAATAAAGAAGCTATGATAACGAAAACGAAAATGTCGTGCTGAGTCCCGAAACGTCGGGAAAGTGCACATTTTCGTTAAATAAAACGTAATTCAAGAACTTCCTGACGCTTCAACAGAGCCTGTCCTGAACTTAGCCGAAGGGCTCAGCGTGACGAAGTTAAAGCTCGATACAAACAATGCATAAAATTCTTATCCAGGGTATTCAGTACGATGAGAAATCATCCTATCAGCGCGGGCCGAGGCTGGCTCCCCCGCTGATCCGGGAAGCCCTTACCTGTGGATCATCGAATTTATTTGCTGAGAACCTGACGTCAATCGATTCACCCGCAGTAGAAGATAAAGGCGACTTTACGATTTCCGACTATTTTGAAATCGAAGGTATAACAGGCAACCATATCGCAAACGATGAGAAGCTGCTAACCCTCGGCGGTGACCACTCTATCACCTTTCCGATCATCAAGGCTTTCCAAAAACGCTATCCGAAACTGGATATCCTGCAGATTGATGCGCACAGCGATTTGTACGACGAGTTCGAAGGCGATAAATATTCCCATGCTTGTCCATTTGCTCGAATTATGGAAAATGGATATGCCGCGAGGCTGGTTCAAGTCGGCATTCGCACGCTGAATCCGCATCAGGCAGAACAGGCGGAAAGGTTTGGCGTTGAGGTTCACCAGATGAAGGAACTCGACTTATCCAACATCCGCAAATTTAATAATCCGCTGTATATTTCACTGGACATGGACGGATTCGACCCGGCATATGCTCCGGGCGTATCACACCACGAGCCGGGTGGACTTACCTCACGAGAGGTGATTAGCCTGATTCAGAATTTGGACGCCGAAATAGTAGGCGCAGATATTGTGGAATACAATCCTAATCGAGATTTTCAGAATATGACGGCTTTTTTAGCGGCCAAAATATTGAAAGAGATTTTGGCTAAAATGATCTGAACTTTACCTTGCCTCATCTCTTTTTTGCACCTATACTTTTTACTCAGCATTCCACCCCAACACTCAAATTATTTTAAATTTTATAACGGCTAATTTCCGTTATTAAACGGCATGTACGTTGGAAAAACTGACGAGCATTAAACTCATATTGTTGGGAGATAGTAAAACATGAACAGACCGGATGGTGTAGACAAAGACGCAAGGTGGATGAACGATGCCTGGCACAAGGGCAATCTAACAAAGAGTATGAAACCCGCAGGAGAGTACAAAATGTGGGATGAATACGGCAGGCTGACTGACGAGGGCGAATTCGATAAACGAGGCAATATTATGTGGTACAAATCGTATTATCCAGACGGCTCCGTTGGACGACATGTGGAATACGACAAGAGCACAAAAAAAACCACTGCTCGCTACTTTGGCTACCACGAGTATTACGAAAGAATTATAACGCCGCTGCCGATTGGCGATAAAGGCTATGCAGAGAAGATATACGATGGTAAAGTATCTGCTGACAATCGGGAGCTATATAATGGGGTTACCGAGGGCGTTACTTTTTACAAGGACTCGGGAGATATACTCGGCACGTACAGTGTTGAAAATTATACAAAGTTGATTGAAACCTATACTCAAAAACCGAGGAACGAAAGCTGGCAGGATGCCCTAAAACGGCTGGATGATTATTGGCAGGCTCTAAAGACACAGCTGAAAAAAGATGGGGATGAAGACCCGGAAGATTATTACTCTATTAGCTTTGAAAAAAGCGTCAACGAAGCAGATCTAAACGCAGCCGAGAACCGCCTGGGAATCTCCTTTCCGGAAAGCTATCGCAATTTTGTTCTGAAGGAAGGTCTACTTACTTTTGGAACAGAAGATCCACACGGCAACTATGAGCAGCGCATGCTGCATCCGGAAAAAATCTATGCTATAGAAGACATGCTGGATGAGGACGGAGACGGTAGTTTTGCAAGCTATTTCCAGCTGTCCAAAGAAAAGCGGGATAAAGTAATTTGCTTTTTCAAGGATCAAAACGATATTCAGTATGAAGGCTGGGTGGCCTTTGACTGTTCTTCAGAAAACGCTCCGGAAAAAAATGTAATTACCGGAATAGGTTGCGAGAACATTTACGAATGGGAAGAACGAGTTGGTAAAAAAACGAGCAAAACACTAGACTCAATGGATATGTTTATTTCCAGCTATGTCGACATCCTGATACGAGAAAGAAATGAATGAGAAAGCTCGGTTTAATCGGCGGCACATCATGGCATTCAACAATCGAATATTATCGCGCTATTAATCAGGCCGTAAATCAGCATTTTGGCAACAATACCAATCCGCCTTTGCTGGTCTATACCATGAACCAGTTTGCCGTTCACCAATATCAACGCGCAGATAATTGGGGTGCGATTGCCCGGGATTTCGCCGAAGCCGGTAAGAGTCTACAGCAAGCCGGAGCCGAAGCGGTGATGTTCTGCGCCAATACGCCGCATAAGGTATTCAACGAAGTCGAAAAACAACTGGACGTGCCGATGCTCCATATTACCGATGCAACGTCTGAGGCGATAAAGTCTCAGAATCTATCGCGGGTTTGCTTTATCGGGACGAAGTATTCTATGATGGAAGATTTTCTTTTGAATCGCTTCTCGCAGCACGGCATAGCTGTTCTGGCTCCGACTGATATAGAAGAAATTGACGAGCTTCATCGCATCATTCAGAGAGAACTGACGTTCGGTGAAATAATGCCACAATCAAAGCAGTACGTTCTGGGCTCCATTTCTAAAATGCTAGGCAAGGGCGCGGAAGGGGTTGTTTTAGGCTGCACCGAGTTTCCCCTGATGATAGAGCAAAACGATCTGGAAGTTCCAATATTTAACACTGCGGACATTCATTCACAAGCTGCAGTGGAGTTTATTTTACGATAGATCATACCACAATCGAACAGAAACGGATCTTATGCAGCAGGTAACAGAAATTAAAATGAATTCCCCCATTATTCCGGATCAGGGTATAGGTCAGATCAAGTTGGGGATGAATTCGTTCAATTTAAGGGACCTTTTTTCTCAAAACTTCCGGGATGAGTCAGGTTCCTATTCACCAGACTATGATAAAGGAATGTGGTCTAACAGACTTTGGACTCCTTTTCTAGGCAACCTGGACCTTATTTATCAAGATTCCCTGCATATTACCATCAATCTGTTTAATGGAAAAGTTTCTCACCTGCGCGTAAAGAACAATCACCGGGGAAAGGTCAACAATGCTGTCGGCATTGGTGATACCATGAGAGGGTATTATGAATCAGCTCCGGATAGTCTTACCGAATTCAACGAGGGGGCTTTCTTTTATTGGATTAATCAGCGCTATGGATTGTCATTCTTTATTGGAGAGAATCTGGAGGACGTGCCCGACGACGAGACGTTTGAAGCCTATCTCGACATGCCTGTTTTGGAAATCGAAATATTTGACGATAAGCAGCGAACGCCTATTGGCGCCCAAAAACCTACAATATGATTTAAAAAGTTAAACTTGAGATTTCTACTGGGAATAGCTACGTCATTAATATGTAAACCATTTCACTACTCAATCAACAGACTTGAGGGTATAAATATGAAATACAAAAAGATCGGTAACAGCGGACTCATTACGTCAAACCTAACTCTCGGCACCATGATTTTCGGTGAAGGGTCGGGTCGTTCTACATCTGAAAAGGATGCTATAAAAATCATTGATCGCTTCATCGATGCCGGGGGCAATCACATCGATACCGCCGATGCCTATGCCGGTGGACGCTCGGAAGAGATTGTCGGGAAAGCCTTAAAGGGCAAACGCGATGATGTAATCATTGCCACCAAGGTCCGCTTTCGCACTGCACCGGGCTATCACGGTGAAGGATTATCGCGTCGACATATCCTGCAAAGCGTAAATGAAAGCCTGCAGCGACTGCAAACCGACTATATCGACCTGCTGTATCTGCACTGTATCGATCCGCTAACCCCATTGGAAGAGACGATCCTCACGCTGGACAATCTCGTCACCAGCGGCAAGGTACGCTATCTCGGCATCTCCAACTTTAAGGCCTGGCAGTTTATGAAAGCCCAGAGTATATGCCGTTCGCTAGGTGCCGATTCCTTCATCGCCGCACAGTATCAGTACAGCCTGGTTAAACGGGATCTGGAATATGAGTTCTTGGACTTTTTTCAGTCCGAAGGCATTGGGCTGCTTCCCTGGAGTCCGCTGGGCGGTGGATTCCTTACCGGAAAATATTCCAAAGAAAAGCCGACTTCCGGCAGAATTTCGATGATGACATCGGAAAACGAGGAGTCCTGGGAGCGTCGCAATACCGAGCGTAACTGGCGGGTTATGGAGATTGTGGAAATGCTGGCTAAGAAGCATCAGGCCACGCCGTCTCAGGTTGCTATTGCCTGGATGCTGCCGATGGACGTGATGTCATCCTCGATAATCGGGGCGCGCACCATGGAGCAGCTCGAAGACAATCTTGGGTCAAACAACGTAGAGCTAAGCGAAGAGGATCTGGCAATGCTAAATGAAGCTAGTCAGCTGCCGGAACTGTATCCCTACCGCTTTATCAGTGAATACGGTAAGCGGGAGTTATAGGAATGAATACAATTGGCATTCTCGGCGGAATGAGCGCTGCGGCAACGGAAGACTATTACCGGCTAATTAATTCAAAAGTCAAGGCGGTCAAAGGTGGACATACCACTGCTGAAATAATTATCAACAGCGTGAACTTTGCCGATATTGAGCGCTTTATTCGAAATGGCGACTGGGAATCCGCCGGAGACTATCTTGCTCAGAGAGCCATAGGATTGGAAAGAGCCGGAGCAGACAGCATTTTCCTTGCCACCAACACCATGCATAGGGTGAGGGAAAAGATCAAGGCGGCGATATCAATTCCCTTTATTGATATTTTCGAAACGGTTTCTGATGAAATTACAAGCAGAGGCATGAAGCGCGTCGGATTATTGGGTACTTATCCGGTAATGACGGAGTCATTTTTTGTGGATGCTTACCTGCAATGCGGTATCGAGCTTATTCGCCCTGATGAAAATGAAAAGAAAGAAATTGACCGTATTATTTTTGAAGAGCTAACGCATCATCAATTCCTGCCCGCTTCAAAAGAGTATTACCTGAGCGTCGTCAAGCGACTCTCTGAATTCGGCGCCGAAGGCATCATCCTCGGCTGCACGGAAATAAAGCTGCTTATCCAACAACAGGATACCCCGAATATTCCGCTTTTTGATACAACTGAACTTCATTGCGAGAAAGCAGTGAGGTTGTGTCTTGGTACTCAGGAGGCAAAATGAAAAACCTCTTCGTTTACGGCACGCTCTGTCCCGGGCAGCCAAATGAACACATTTTGAAACGTATCGGCGGCACCTGGCAGGCGGGTAGCGTGCGGGGCATACTTTATCCAGACGGCTGGGGGGCTGCTTTGGGATATCCCGGGATTATTTTAGATGAAGATGGAGATGTTGTAGAAGGCTATATCTTTACCTCCAGCCGTCTTGAGGAAAACATACCAAACCTTGACCGTTTCGAAGGACCGGGCTATAACAGGGTACTGACCACAGTTAATCTTAAGAATCAGACCCAAATAACGGCGTATATCTATGAACTAAGCCAGGCGCCTGAGTGATGATGATTTTTGAATGATTACGCTTATTTATTCTACAAATCCTTTGTTTAAAAAGTTTACAGAACCTTACTTCTCCTTCGGCGCAGTTTATCCTGAGCCTGTCGAAAGGCTCAGGGAGCGGGCTCTTACGTTCCCCGAGCGTAGCCGAGAGAGAATTAAAAGTCCTCGTTTTTGAATTAGAAACTTGACATCTCTCCTGGTCTTTGCTATACTTTTGTATACCAAAAACATCGATTTTAGTTATCGTGTTTCTGGTAAAATAGCATTCCCCCCCAACAGCTTCATTGAGAATTTTTTATCCCGGGTATCCTGTGATATCGAAAGGGAAGCGGTTTTCTATTGCCGTTTATCATTCACTTCCAAAAGAAAAGGGAGACGTATGAATACGCTCATTATTACAGATGAAACCACAACCGGCGATATTCTGCAAAAAATTCAGCTGGAGTTTGAAGCGGAATATATCTCTGTGCAGGAGCTGATTGAAGCACGTATCAGGGAGGAAATTAGCCGCTATAACAAGAATGTTGAGGGCTATAAAAGAGGTCTGGTATTACCAACGAATCTGGAACAGCGCCTGAATAAATTCAAAAGACCAAAAATCGACGTTGAGAAACAACTCTACGTCGCCCTCGAAGCATTCCAGAAAAACGGCTTCTTTATCCTGGTAGATGATGAACAGGTGGAGACCCTTGAGCAAAAAGTGCTGGTTAATGAGACCACAACTGTAAGTTTCATCAAACTAACGCCGCTGGTTGGTGGGTAAAGGAGGTTGATGTGCTGAAGTTCCTTAAAGACAAAATAGATAAGAAAAAATCGACATTGAATGTATATGCGCTAATAGATGCTGTTCGCATGGAATCACCGCATGTATATAGTATTACCGATTTACAAGGCAACGAAGCTGTGAAAAAGCTGATAACATTTCCAAAGAAGGAGCAAAAGGAGATCGTATTGCATCTTGTGGATGTAATTGAAAAGATGACAATAAAACAAGGTAAGTTAAGAAGCTACACAATAGATGAGAATTTTTACATTAAGTCTACAGCCCAGGCTATTCAGAGCAGTATCCTCCGTCGTAAACTCGACTATACCGAAGATGAGTGGATGAACTTAATTGAATGTTTTAAAAAGGCTAAAGTTAAGCTGGCAAAATACAAAGAATACGATTTTCCACTACATCTTTTTCCCATTAACTATGCCATCAAGCAAATGGAGTATTACTTAAAAAAAAAAGCGCCTTCAAAACAACTCGTCGCCTTTGCTGAAGATATTCTAAAGTGGAAAGAATTTGATGAGAATCAGGAAAAAGTCTACTCAACCGGCAGTATGCTTAAAGCATCAAAAAAGCTGCGAAGTCTATTTTCAATGGAAAACCAAATACCGCTTTTTTCTCTAAAGACTGAGGATATCGGTACAGAAATAAACCAAATCATCAATCAATTATCCGAAAACAAAGAATTGTATAGTCAAATTTTCATTATCGCTTCAGGAATTTCCGGTGCCAAACCAACGAAGAAAAAGGTTACTGAAATAAAAAAGCTTCAGGACATAATCGGTCTGGACAACTACAAAAAGACAGCACAAGCTATTCTTTATATCCCCCTTCAGCTTCAACCACAAATTGAAACCAATACCCATGAGTATAACGGTAATACCTATACGTCTACCCATGGAACATATCTATGTGACCCCAGTCAGCAATTTATCAAGGGTATGGTATGGACAATGGATCGGTTCTCGGATAAAGAGACAATCAGCATCCTGTCCAGGCTTTGTGAAAAGGCATATACTAAAGTTCCCGGTAGAGGTCCGGCTGCAGCCTCTATTGGAAATTCCTGTGTCCATGTTCTGGGTAGTATGCGCGGTAAGGATGGACTAGGTGCAATTTCGCGATTGAAGCTGAAACTTCGGCAAAATAATATTAAGAAGCTTATCGACACCTATCTTACCGAAGGTGCAAAAAAATATAGTGTATCGATCCAGGAGCTGGAAGAAATGGCGGTACCGGACTTTCAACTGGTACGTGGCCGTAAAAGCCTTGAATTTGGGGAATATACCCTTACCATGGAAATAGCTTCCGGCAAGGTTATACAGCAGTGGGTCAAGCCGGACGGCTCTTCCATGAAAAGCGTTCCCAGCGCCGTAAAAAACTCATCGGCGCTGTCCACAAAGCTCAAAACAATCCGTAAAGAAGCAAAGGAAATTCAGAAAGTATACTCTGCACAAAAGCAACGCATTGATAACCAGTTTATTCTCGACAGAACCTGGGATTATGCATCATTTCAAAAATATTATTTGCAGCACGGCCTGGTTTCGCCAATTGCCGGGAAATTAATCTGGACCCTCAGCAACAACAACCAGTCCACTGAGGGCATATTTAACAATGATAGCTGGCAGGACATAAATGGCCAGATCATTAAATGGGTGGACAATGAAACTACGGTAAAAATTTGGCATCCGGTTTATGCCGAAGAAGATAAGATTATTGCCTGGCGGGATAAAATGATGGAGCTGGAATGGAAACAGCCGATCAAGCAGGCCTTTCGTGAACTATATATTCTTACCGACGCCGAGGTAAATACGCGCTCCTATTCGAATCGAATGGCTGCCCATATATTAAAACAGCACCAGTTCTCCAGCCTGGCCAGCATTCGCGGCTGGAAATACTCACTCCTTGGTGCATATGACGACGGACGAGACGAAGAGATATGTCTGCGTCGCTTACCTGAATTTGAACTAACAGCAGAGTTCTGGATCGACCCAATATATCAGGATGATAATTGGAATGATGCCGGCATCCTGCTTTACATCACCACAGATCAGGTAAAGTTTAAGGATGCGGAAGATGAGGTTCTTGACCTTGTGGATATTCCTAAAGTTGTGTTCAGCGAGATTATGCGGGATGTGGATCTGTTTGTCGGTGTTGCCAGTGTCGGTAACGACCCGCAGTGGATCGATAGTAATGGTAATCGGCAGGCGAACCGGGATTACTGGAATCACTTCTCTTTCGGAGACCTGAATGAAGTAGCCAAAACGAGAAAAGCTGTTTTAGAACGTCTGTTACCGCGTTTGAAAAAAATTCGCGATGTTGCTCATCTGGACGGAAAGTTTCTGAACGTCAAAGGCAAGCTGCGAACCTACAAAATCCATATTGGTAGCGGTAATATCCTGATGGAACCAAATGACCAGTATCTTTGCATCGTTCCGGAACGTTCTTCCGAACGATCAACCGATAAGCTGTTTATCCCGTTTGAGGGTGACCGTGGCCTGTCTATAGTACTCAGTAAAGCTTTTTTACTGGCAGAAGACGATAAAATTACAGATACTACTATAACCAGTCAAATCAAACGAAGCAGATAAATTAATCATTTCAGGAGCGCATCATGAGGCTCTGTAAGAAACCAATTGCAATAATCTTATTTGCAATCATGCTTTCTCTATTATCTACCTGCTCTAACGAGATGCCGGAACCATTTGACCTGGTCATCACTAACGTTAATTTAATTGATGGTACGGGAAGCCCCTTACAATCAGAAGTTAATGTGTATATCAAAGATGGACGGATACAGGCCATCAACAAAAACAACCTTCAGCAAACCGCAAACCTGATAGACGGCAGCGGTAAATATCTAATGCCCGGACTTTTTGACTGTCACGTCCACACCACAAGTTTTAATGAAGCCTTTCCCAAATTCATGCATTACGGCGTCACAGCGATATTCATCACCGGAGGCAGTACCTGTTCCGATGAGTATTATGCGAACATGCGAGAAATCGGATCACAGGACAGTATACCTGCTCCCAGAGTTTTTCATACCAGCCAACATTTTACCATGGAAGGCAGACATCCGGTTAAGACCTATGCCAGCAGCAACTGGATAAAAGACGAAACAGTGTTCTTCTTAACCGATACGCTGCAAATTAAACAAATCGTTCGAAAAGTTGCTCAGCAGCCTATTCAGGGCATTAAACTTACCATTGAAGATGGCCCGGCACCGCCTTTTGTCGAACGAATACCGCAGGAGTTTGTGAATGCCGTGGTTCGTGAGGCAAACAAGTTTGACCTACCAGTGTTTGCTCATTCCAGCGATAATGAAGAATTTCTCATGGCCATTCGCGGAGGAGTCAAAAATCACGTCCATTTTGTCGGCATTGATATCGATTGGGACAACCCCGCGCATCTCTCAGCGATGCAAACCGTTAAGGAAAGAAGCGGATCAATTATCACAACGCTGATGATAGATAAATCATTTATCTATCCCCTTCACCCCGAATGGCTGGAGATTCCGGCATTCAATGTTGTTTATCCACTCAATGATTTGAGGACCATGGTTAATCCGGGGACCATACGCTTTGCCAAAATGATGGCAGAGAATATACGCAGGGAGTTCGGTCTTGATACGCTTACGCTGAAGGGGCTAACCTCGCCACAAACTGAGGACATACAGCGAGCACTGGATATGGAAGTGAATATGGTACTGGGAACAGACACTGGCAATCGGTTTATCTTCCCCGGCTACAGTCTTCACGAGGAAATGCAGCTACTTGAAATTGGTGGAATGAAACCGCTGGACATTTTACGTATGGGAACTCTGAATGCCGCCCGGATGCTAAATGTTGATGACAGTCTGGGAACACTAAGGCCCGGTAAACTGGCAGATATGATTTTGCTTAACGAAAACCCGTTGGAGTCTATTAAAAATACGCTTGAAATAAATACCGTCTTCAAAAATGGTATTATACAAAGTAGACTAAATAGTAATTAATATCTTTCTGGGTTTAAGTATTACAGAGTAAGAAATTCGAAGGACATACTTATATGAATTCCGGATATTGGCGAATAACAATTATCTGTTCACTGCTTTTAATCTCTTTTGGATGTAACCACCAAACGGACTCAAAGGTTAAAACCAGCCAATTACCCTCAGAGGCTTCACTAATATTTCCGGATGATGCACTCGGTGTCTATAAAGGCACGTTAAACATATCAAATCCACGCGGTGAGCAGACTATTCCCATGGAGTTTCACCTGCTTGCCACAGATTCGCTAAACCAATATGATTATGTGCTGATTTATAACGAACAACCGCGCAACTACACGCTTATTGCAAAGGATCCGGAGAAAGGTATATATGAAGTGGATGAGAATAACGGCATCATCCTTCCAACCTATCTTAATAACAATACCCTGCACAGCTTTTTTGAGGTGAATAATAATCTATTGAGCTCACGTCTTCACTTTTTTCAGGACAGGGTTGATTTTGAGATTCTCTTCGCTTCACAACAGCAGAAAATTCCATCCGGCAGCGGAGATGAGGTAAAAGTTTTCGGCATCCCGATCAGCACGTTTCAGAAAGCCACGCTATACAAGAAATAGGGTTTCAGCTGATAACAACTATTTTGAACGTCGTTAATACGTGGTCTGCTTCAAAAAAGTTGAATACCTACGCCAAACTTTCTACATCTTTACCGTATTGAGCCTGCTTCCTACAGAGATAGTCTGCAACTATAAAAACAGTATGTAGTTTCCATTTTCCACCATTACACAATAGATAAAGTTGGGTCATAATCAGGCAACATAAATCGGCACAACGAGTATTGACAACAGCAATAAAACACGTATATTCCATGCGTCAAATCATTCTTAACACTACCACAGAAAAGAGACACAATGAATAAAGTAATTCCTATAGCTCTAGCCGTTTTATTTCTGCTCCCCTTAAGCCTAATCGCTCAAATAAAAAAGCCAAGTCTAAGCCCGCGCATTGAAACAACCACCTCAGTAGGCTTCGTTAATGTAGAGCTGGATTATGGACAGCCGGGAGTAAAAGGACGTAAAATTTTTGGAGGCCTGGTTCCCTATGGGAAAGTTTGGCGCACTGGCGCAAATAGCTCGACCAAAATTTCATTCGATGCAGACATTAAGCTGGCAAATCATAACATTCCGGCTGGTGACTATGCTCTCTATACAATCCCCGGTGAAGAAGAGTGGACAATCATTATTCACAAAAACATTGAGCTCTGGGGCGCCGGTAATTACAATGCCACAGATGATCTGGTGCGTTTTACAGTTCCGGTTGTGAAACTGAATGACATCGTCGAGACTTTTACCATCCATTTCGAGAGTTTTCACACCAACGGAGCGGATATGGTAATTGCGTGGGACAACACCAAAGTTGCCATTCCTGCTATAGTTGATTCCGACTCACGTATCTTTGAAGAAATCGAACAGAAAGTTCTAAAAGCCGAAGGCGAAATCACTGCACAGACTTACTTCAGTGCAGCGCAGTTTTATCATTCCAAAGGCAAAGATCTTAAGCAGGCTGCCAACTGGTTTGACAAGGCAATTGAGCTTCGCCCTGAGGCCTTCTGGTACGTATATTCCCGGGCTGAGCTTGCTTATGAGATGAAAGATTATGATGTTTCACGGAATCACATCGAGAAATGTTTAGCAGGCGCAAAAGCCAGCGAATCCGGTGATTATGGCTATATCGGAAAATGCCAATTGCTGCTTGAAAAACTGGAAGGCAAGTAAAGCTAAGACCATGCTACTCTCGTTATTGTTATTTATTATTTTTACACTCATCGCCCTGCTGCATTTTTATTGGGCTGTTGGTGGAAAGTGGGGCCTCGACGCTACACTTCCCACCAACTCTCAAGGTGAACGCCTTTTGAGTCCCGGACCGTTTGCATGCACGGTGGTTGGGTTGGGGTTGTCGACTTTCGCCTTCATCTATTTAGAAAAATCTGAACTCATCAGCAACTCGCTGCCGGAATGGCTGCTGTTTTACAGCGGCTGGATAATTCCGTCAATCTTTTTACTACGCGCCATAGGTGACGGTAAAATGGTTGGCTTTTTTAAGCGTATTAAAGATACCCATTTTGCAAAGATGGACACGCGGTATTTTTCTCCATTCTGTCTGTTTCTGGCGCTAAGCGGTTTTGCAATTCAATTATATTGAGAGGCCATGAAAACAATCTACTGGAGCAGTACGGTACTGATATCTCTATTTCTGATCTGGAGTGCCTGGAGCTATATCTATAGCAAGCCAACTATAGATGGCGTACGTGAACTTGGTTTTCCGGATTTCTTCAGAGTACAGCTGGCCGTACTTAAACTCATTGCTGTTGCAATTCTACTGCTGCCGCAAATACCACTGCCGATTAAAGAATGGGCCTATGCTGGAGCTGGTCTGTTTCTGATTACTGCTATCGTTGCTCATACTGCCCATGGTGATCCGCTATTTATTTCCTTAATAAATGTCGCACTGATCTTATTGCTCCTTGTATCACGCTATACGGTAGTGCTTAAATGAAAGAGAATATTAGAGAGCCAGAACAGACTCCAGATACAAGTCAACTTAAGTTCTATTCACATAATTCGATCTTAATCGCAACATTACTCGGTGGACCACTTGCAGCAGGGGTTATGATTCGCGAAAATTATCTGGCATTAGAAGATTACATAAACGGAAGGAAAGCCCTTCTCTCAGGCATTATTGCTGTACTGTTTTTAAGCGTATTAACGTTTATCCCTGAAACAGGATTCGACAGAATACCTACTTTTATTATCCCCATAGTCATAACAATTATTACATCACTAATCGTTGAGAAATTTCAAGGCTCAATGCTAAGACGCCATAAAGAAGATGGATATAATTTTTACTCAATATGGACAGCCCTTGGTGTTAGCTTACTCTCATTAATCTTTTCCATAATTATTATTTCTATTTTAGTTTTACTGTTTTTCCCAAGCGATCCATTCTAGTGCGTCCACGATAAGCCAGAAATTCTTTAATAGATTAATAAGCTGCTTTCATGTTCAATCAATTAAAACAGAGTTACCCACCACCAGTTGCCAACCGCCGAGCAATTCTTACTTCAGTGCTATTCGGATTATTCATCGGCCTGTTCCTGATCCTCTTCGAACCGTTTAACCTTAATCTTTCTACATACAGGTTTAAACATCTCGCGCTTCTCTTTTTCGGCATCATTACAACCGCCGTGCTTTTTTTATCCTTATATATTCTTCCCAAGCTCCTACCGGATTTATTCTCTGAGCAAAAATGGACGGTCTTACACCATATTCTGTTTTATACTGCCATACTATTCGCTATTGCCACGCTAAATGGCATTTACACGAACTATCTAAACAATCTGCAGTTTAGCTGGGCGAATTACTGGTGGATCATTAATCGCACCTTTCTGCTGGGCGGTATACCCATCGCTTTCTTAACTATTTTGGATCACAACAGAAAACTGAAACAGCATTATAAAGATGCTGAGCAAATCTTAAGCGGTTTGCAAACCCTGGAAGGTATTCATGAGGAAAACGATTGGCATATAACAACTGATTTAAAAAATGAGACAATCTCCATTAAAGAAGAAAACTTTCTATATGCCATGGCTGTCGGTAATTATATAGAATTGTATTCCGTAGAGAACGATGAGATAAAGAAAAAAACCTATCGAGTTTCACTTGGTTCTCTGGAGTTACAGCTGCTCTCAAACCGTCTAAAAAGATGTCATCGTTCATATCTTGTGAACTTGAATAAGGTTGAAGGTGTTTCCGGTAATGCGCAAGGGCTTAAACTAAAGCTAACTGATCTTTCGGGCAACATTCCCGTATCCAGAAAGTATATTCCCGACATCAAAAACAACCTGAAATAACCCACGCTCTACAACAAATCACCAATTTTATTTCACTGATAAGTCTTTCGTAAATGACATGCTTTGTCATTCAAAACACAACCTTGTCATTCATACCATTCCGCTTTTCCCCCACTGTTTAGCCGCTATATTTCCGGCATGAAAAAAATACTATTCTTGAGTTTTCTACTCATCGGCGCAATCTCTATGATTGCAATGTCTTTCCATTATTTGCAGAACGATAATACCGGCATATTGCCATCCAAGGAGGTCGCAAAACAAACCTGGTACCTGTTTATCTTTCGAACACATATTTTCTTCGGCCTGATTGCAATCTGTATTGCACCGGCGCAATTTCCAAGAAGGCTACGTAACCGGTATCCGGTATTGCATAAAAGGCTGGGATATATCTATGTGGCTTCGATAGCTCTTAGCGGTATTTCAGGTTTAATAATTGCGCAGTTTGCCATGGGAGGGATGATTTCAACTCTTGGATTTTCGCTCCTCTCAATTATTTGGTTGATTGTAACATCAAAAGCGGTCGCCGCCGCCATTTCTCGCGACCTGCTTGCCCATCAAAGGTGGATGACCTTCAGTTTTGCACTCACTTTCGCAGCGATTACCCAAAGAACCCTACTGCTCATCCCGCTTTTAACGGATGTACCATTTATGCCAATTTATCAACTGTCCGCCTGGCTTCCCTGGATCGTAAACCTGATAATTGCCCACCTAATTAACCAATCCGTTAGCGAAACCACTGGTCGCCGCTTTACGTAAGCGTATTGAAGGCAAAGAGTCTTGCAGCAAACGCTGGCTATTTGCTGTAAGATCATTTCGGCGCAGTTTTCTCTGGAATAAAGTTGAAGCGGGCGGTATGTTACTATATCGCCATACGGTAAAAAAAAGTAATCATCGCAGGAATTCTGACTAAGGAAAACCAGTTGAGCAAGGCAAAACTCATCAAACGTCTGAAGTGGTATTATCCAACCGAGCGCTTTCACACTTTCGTTACCTTTCCTCTAATTGCTATTCTCCTGCTCTTATTCTATTCCGTAACAGATATTTTCTTCTTACTCTATGGATTGTTGGTCTGCATCTACATCCTTTATCAGGGGCAGCACTACTGGAAGCTTAAGCTATTCAAGCTGACAAACCGGCCTTTTGACCAACAAAAGAACCTGGCATTCTTTGAGCGATCAAAACGCATAAACCTGATATTAATTGCAGCTATTCCCCTGGTATTCTTGCTGCAGTGGTACGTTACTAACTGGTCATTTTCGTCAAACAATCTGATTATCTGGGGCTGCCTTGCCAACCTCTTTGCAGTGGTGGAGCACCTGAATTATTACGTTATTCAAATAAGCATAGACAATGAAGCGGACGTGGATTATTTGAAAAAGAACCGGAGATTAAAAAAGGCACACCTGGCGAAAGATCTGGAGGCAGGACAAATATGATGCGAACGGAGCCGATAATCGGCGTTGCAGATGTTCAAAAAAGCTCTATTTGGTATCAAAAATTATTGAACTGCAAAAGCGCGCATGGTGGAGATACTTTTGAAATACTCGTAAACGACGAGAATACCACTATCCTTTGCCTCCACCGCTGGGGAGATCATGAGCACCCAACCTTAATTGAGCCAAAGTCATCTGCCGGTAATGGCTTAATACTATACTTTCGGGTAGGGAATCTGAATAAAATTTGGGAAAATGCCCGGGAGTTGGAAGCAATAGTAGAAGCCTCGCCGTCAAAGAATCCCAATTCTGGAATGCACGAGTTTGCAATTCGCGATCTCGATGGTTATTATTTATTAATCTCCCTGTGAGATTTGTTCTATCTATTCGACTATGGCAAACCTATCCCCTGCGATTAACAAAGCCTGGAAATAAGCTTATGTCCCACGATGAAAACCCATTGCACATCCCACACATCAGGCCGCATTTCCGGTTAAGTGTGCCCTTATCCAGCGATAAAGTAATGGATAGGTTTCGGCAAAAGCTCAACAAAGCCTCGGAAGACATCACCGGTGTTATCGTTGATAATCATATTATTCTCGACATTGCCCAAAAGGACGTGCATTACTGGTCGCCTCAGCTAAATTTTCGGGTTGAAGAGCAACCCCAGGATAACCAGCAAAGCCTGCTCATCGGAATTATTGGTCCACGCCCTAAAGTCTGGACACTCTTCATGTTCATTTATTTTGCAATTGGCATTATCGGTTTTTTCATCTCTTCATTCGGTATTGCAAGGATGATGATGGGCGAGCATTCCTTATTAATATGGGCTTTCCCGGTAGCGCTTCTTCTAATGCTTTCTGCTTACGCCACCGGAAAGTTCGGTGAGCGCCTCGGAAGCGAACAGGTGGACTCACTTAAACAGTTCATTCGTGAAGCAATGGACAATAAAATAACCGAACTGAATTGATCATTCCTATACTGTATTAATACCCACAATCAAATCTAAATTAACCCTGATTTAACGAACATTTGCCGCGAGATTTCGTAGGATATTCTCAAAACCTTTTCCTTAACCGTCGGGGAACCTGAACATGACAAAGGCTCTAATTCACTCTCTATTTTTGTTTGCTGTAGGCTCGCTAGTATTCGCTCAAACTACCACTAATAGTACGATAACACCTAAATCCTCCCAAAAAAGTATTCAGCAAAAGCTGGACTACTTTCTATCCATTGCAGACACCGTAAGAATAAAGCGTAATGCCCCCGGTGCTGGTATAGCAATTGTTTATGAAGGGAAGACCATCTACACTGGCGGCATTGGTTATCGGGATGTAGAAAAGCAACTACCTGTTACAGAGAATACCCTTTTTGCGATTGGCTCGACATCTAAAGCATTCTCCGGAGTGCTAACGGGCAAGCTGGCTGAAAAAGAGAAGATGAGCTGGAAAGACCCTATATCTCAGCACCTGCCGGAATTTAAGCTAAAAGAGGAATACGTTACCCGCCATGCCAATTTTGAAGATGCATTTATGCATATGACTGGCCTTGGCAGGCACGATACGCTTTGGTACGACAAACAGAGAACTTCTGCAGAACTGCTGGCTGGAATGGCGAATTTGGACTTTCACGGGAGTTTTCGCGGTGAGTTCAACTACAATAACCTGATGTATATGACTATTGGTCTTGCTTTGGAGAAGATAGACGGACGTAGCTGGCACGATCAAATTAAAGCAGAAATCTTTAAGCCCTTAGGCATGACGTCTTCTTTTACAGACTATAACGGATTTATGAATTATTCCGAGCGCTCAATCGGCTATGAATCCGATGGCACGACAATCGTTGCACATCGCAATATCGACCATGTCGCATCCGCCGGATCAATCACCTCTACTCCGAAAGATATATCAAAATGGTTGGCGGCATTTGTCAATAAGGGTGAAGCATCATCAGGACGCTTTCTTTCCGAAGAAACATACGAATATCTTACTTCTCCCAAAGGCAGCAGCTTTACTCCTCCCAGCACGTTAAGGTATTATTCTATTGGCTGGGGTGGTGTTTATATTGATGGTAAAAGAGATATTGGACATGCCGGAGCCATAGACGGGCAGGAAGCGTTAGTTAAAATTATGCCGGAAGATGGCTTTGGCATCTTTATCCTAACCAATCATGAATCCAATGTAAAATACCTGCTTGCGGATTATGCAGCTAACATCTTTGTCAAAGAAAATTATGAACGCGATGTCGAGGCAGAGAATAGACTCGAAGCCGATCGAATTTCAGCCTTTTATCGTAATGAACTCATCGAGATATTTACGCAAAACGAAATGACCGAGGCGATTAAAAAATATCGCGCCTTACTGAAGAAGGAACCGAAGGCAAACTTCGAGGGCATTTTAAACAGCATTGGCTATAGAGAGTTTCTCAATAACAAAAAATATGATAAGGCAATCGAGATATTTAAGCTAAATGTTGAAGAACACCCCGAATCTGCTAACGTTTATGACAGTCTCGGTGAAGCATACCTTTACGCCAAGAAGTATGAGCTGGCAAAAAAGAACTACCTGAAAGCGCTTGAACTTGCTCCGAATAGTGCAAACGCAAAAGCAATGCTTAAAAAGGTTGAAGAAGAGATGCAGAAGTAGTAGTGAAATTTTGACCTGAAACCAATTATAAGGGTGAAAATGATTTCGCCCTTACAATTGTTCGGACTTCTAACAATTTTCTTGCGTTTATTTTTCCTCACCCTTATATTCATTGCCTTGAATGTCGGCGCAACCCATTCAGACCGACACAACCAAAACAACCAACCGGAGAACGCGCGATGAAAAAGTTACTCCTCGGAATTTTCCTTTTAATGCCTCTCTCAGCATTCTCACAGCCGGCAGATCTCGGTAACTGGCTACTATATTTCGGTAATAAAAAAATCAACCAGGACTGGAATTGGCACCATGAAGTTCAATATCGTAACTACAACGCCATAGGTGATCTGGAACAGCTGCTGCTAAGAACCGGCTTTGGATACAATCTTACAGAGAACAATAACAATTTCCTGTTAGGCTATGGTTTCATTACCAGCGAGAACTATATCGGCGATACCGATGAAAAAGCCGAAGTAACCGAGCACCGCATTTACCAGCAGTTTATTACCAAGCAAAAGATCCGCAAGTTTAATGTTCAACACCGCTACCGATTTGAACAGCGCTGGGTTGAAGATGACTTCCGCATGCGCTTTCGTTATTTTCTGGCAACCACCCTTCCGCTGAATAATGAAACGATGACAGACAAAACAGTCTACCTCGCAGCCTACAACGAGATTTTCATTAATACCGAGGCCAATAAATTCGACCGCAACCGACTATATGGCGGCATTGGCTATCGGGTGAATAAAAACGTACGGTTTGAATTTGGTTATATGAACCAGTTCTTCAATACCGGTGGACGTGACCAGCTAAATATGATTATAGGACTTAATTTTTAAAACCTACTCTAATCTACAACTGCCCCACTGCTTGTGTGGGGCAGCTTTTTTGTATACTGAATCTCACGACTAATCCTTGTTTGATTTCGCCTCCTCAGCTCACTACATTGAATCCATACCATCAAATCTACCGCTAATTATGAATAACGACCTTCTCAAACAGCTGGATGATCTGCTTCCTCTGGTCAGTGCCTGGGTTGCGGGACAGGAAGCACATATTTTGAAAAACGGCACTCCTCTATCTTCAGATCTTTTGAAGTTGGCGGAAAAGATTGGTATTCAGCATCCTGACAAAATCCGCTTATTCAAGGTGGATGCCATACCTCAACCGGAGAGCCCTGTATTAAAAAAAGCTGCTGAGCAAAGTCATTTTCTATCGCCGGATACAGCCGGGATAACCTTTCGCTACGGAATTTATGTGCGGCAGGACCGCTGGGGAGATCGCTCGCTTATTATTCATGAAATGGCACATACGGCACAATACGAGCGCTTTGGTGACATACAGCTGTTTTTAAAGCAGTACTTAACCGAATGTTTTACCGTGGGCTATCCGTGGGGAGAACTGGAACAGGAGGCAATCCGGGTTGAACAGACATTTTCCCAATAACGATATTTTGCCGCTACGCGGCTTCAACCGGATATCATTTTTAATTATCAAGGACATTGCACCATAGGTGTTACATATTTATAGAATTGTTATCCCAATAATCAAGAAGTCACGGAGGGATGATATATTCTGTATAAACATCAGGTTTCTAAATTTTTCAGCATTCCAGTATATTCTGCAAATGCCATCCAGCGAATAGAATTCATTATCTTACACCTGTAGAGTATATTAGACAATGAGCGAAAACAACGATCGAATCGAACAGCTGCTTGCCAGGCTGGAAATATTGCTACATCGCCAGGAAGCCTTTTCACAGGAAGTGCAGGCTCTGCGTAATGAAATACAAAGCCTGGCCGGTACGTCTCCAGCATCTCAGGATAACGTAACACAACCAGTTACTGAAACGCGAACACCTGCACAACCCGTTCCCCCTCCAGCTAAACCGAAACCACCTCAATCCGTACGGCAGCCTAGACCACCACGAAAACCGCTGATCCCAGCTGAATTCCAAAAAGACATGGAAAAGTTTATCGGCGAAAATCTAATCAGCAAAATTGGTATCCTCATTCTGGTTATCGGCGTTGCAATTGGTGCCAAATACTCTATCGACAATAATTTGATTAGTCCTCTCACTCATATAATCCTTGGCTACATGGGTGGAATTGCCCTATTGGGCTTTGGTATCAAGCTGCGTGAAAAATATGAGAAATACAGTGCCGTACTGGTAAGCGGTGCCATGGCGATTTTCTATTTTCTAACCTTTGCCGCTTATAGCTTTTATGGATTGATACCGCAAACCCTCACTTTCGGTATGATGGTGATATTTACCGTCTTCACGGTTCTGGCGGCTTTAAGCTATAACCAGCAAATGATTGCCCATATAGGACTTGTAGGTGCCTATGCCGTCCCCTTTCTCCTCAGTGACGGTTCCGGGAAAGTCGGCGTGCTCTTCAGCTATATGGCGATCATTAATTCCGGGATCCTCTTCATTGCATTCAAGCGCTATTGGAAACCTTTATACTACGTCGCATTTGCATTTACCTGGCTCATTTTTCTTGTCTGGTTAGGATCAGAATATCAGGTTGAGCAGCATTTTGCCTTGGGCCTGACCTTTGCAATTCTATTCTTTGCGATTTTTTATGCTGCCTTCCTGGCCTATAAGCTGATTCGCAATGAAAAATATGAAGCAAGAGACGTTCAGCTGCTGTTGGCTAACTCAGCTATTTTCTACGGTGCCGGCTATGCCATTCTCAATTCCCACGAGACCGGTACCCATCTACTTGGTCTGTTTACGCTTCTTAATGCTGTTGTTCACTTTGGCATAAGCGTTATTTTCTACCGGCGAAAGCAGGCGGATCGCAGTCTGTTTTACCTCGCTTCAGGTCTGGTATTAGCCTTTATAACAATAGCCATTCCGGTTCAGCTGGATGGAAACTTTGTAACGCTATTATGGGCTGCTGAGGCGGCATTACTTTACTGGATTGGAAGGACAAAGGAAATACCGTTTTATGAGAAGCTGTCTTATCCACTGATGTTGCTGGCTTTCTTTAGCCTAGTGCAGGATTGGGGAAATGTTTATGGTCGTTATTATCTGTACGAAGACGATCAGCAGTTTATGCCGCTGCTGAATATTCACTTTCTCAGCTCGATACTCTTTACTGCCGCATTTGGATTTATTAGTTATCTACAGCGCACAACCAATATGCCTTCGGCATTAGGTGAGGGTAGATTGGCCAAAATTGCTTACTATGCAATTCCAGCCGTATTTCTTTATGCGCTTTATTCCAGCTTTAACTTCGAGATCCATAATTACTTTGACCAACGCTATGCCAATTCATTGATTCCCGATGTTTCGCGTGAATATGGTAATACCTATAATTACGATCTTAACAATTTCAAATCAGTCTGGAGCATAAACTATACCCTCTTATTTCTCTCACTCATGGCTTACGTTAATATTACCCGCCTAAAGCACTATGGACTAAGCCAGCTCAATTTTGGACTTCTAGGTCTGGCCATTGCCGTTTTCCTGCTCGGCGGGCTATCAGATTTGGGTGTTCTCCGTGATTCTTATATCAATCAAACACTGGCAGATGTTTATAATCGCGGCCCGTATCATATCCTTATCCGCTACATTTCTTATGGATTTTTAGCACTTGCACTATGGGCATTATACAAATATTCACAGCAGGATTATATGAACGGGCTTTTCGAAAAGCCCTTTGATGCACTGCTGTATGGTAGCACACTCTGGATTGCCAGTAGCGAGCTTATACAATGGCTGGATTTAGCAGGCGTTGAATCCGATAAGCTCGGTCTTAGTATCCTATGGGGAATCTATTCACTTGCTCTCATTGCATTGGGGATCTGGAAGAGTAAAAAACACTTGCGTATCGGAGCTATTGCGCTATTTGCCGTCACCCTGGCAAAGCTGTTTCTATACGATATTGCACATCTTGATACAATCTCAAAAACGGTTGTATTTATTGCGCTTGGCCTACTGCTGCTGTTGATCTCTTTCCTTTACAATAAGTATAAACATCTGATATCCGACGAGTCCGAAGATGAAGCATAAACCAATTCTTTTCCTACTCATTCTCTCTTCTTTCCTGCTTGCGCAGATTGATGAGTATTCCTATACCCGGGAAATTGAGGGCATAGAAAGCCAGTGGCATAAGATTGTGCTACCGAACGATTTTTTCCGTAACGCCTCTGCCAATTTAAGTGATATCCGGATTTATGGACGCAAATCGGATGGCAACATTATCGAAGCCCCATATCTGCTACATATTGCCCGGGACAGCATTAGAAAGACCGACATCAGCTTTAACCAGATTAACGCCAGCTCAAATGCACAAGGTTACTTTTATACCTTTGAACTACCGGAAAACACTTCAATCAATCAAATGGATCTTGAATTTGAAAATGAGAACTTCGACTGGCGAGTTGATGTCGAAGGCAGCCAGGATCAGCAGGAATGGTTTATGTTGGCAAAAGACTACCGCATTCTAGCCATCAAAAACCCGCAAACCGATTATCGCTTCACCAGCGTGTCGTTTAAAGAAGCAAAATTTCGCTACCTCAGAATTCGTATAGTCGCAGACCAGCAGCCTGAGTTAAGCAAAGCAAAGCTAACACAGTATCGCGTTGAAAGCGGCAACTATCGAAAATATGCAATCCCCGGTCATGAGGTTGCAATAGACGAAAATACGAATGAAACGGTCATCGATCTGACATTAGCAGATCGTCTTCCGGTCAGTCGTTTGCAAATTGACATCAGGGATGAATTCGACTATTACAGATCCATTCAAATCGAATATCTCGCAGACAGTGTTGAAACGGAAAAGGGCTGGAAGTATAGTTATCGTAATCTGCACTCCAATACGCTAACCTCTTTTGAATCAGGAAAATTTACCTTTCCTTCGACCCTGCTTCGCAAGCTGCGTGTGCGCATTAGAAATCAGCGTAATCAGCCACTTACCATTGGTGCTATCTCTGCTGAAGGTCCGGAATATTCTTTAACCGCCCGATTTACCGAAGAAGCAGATTACGTTCTGGCCTACGGCAATTCGAAAGTCCTGCGTCCACAGTACGACATTGCCCGGTTTAAGGCGACAATTCCAACTGAGTTAAAAGAATTAACTCTTGGTGCTGAGGAAGTGAATCTCAGCGACAGAGAGTCGGATACGGAACCGCTTTTCGCGAATCCAGTTTGGCTATGGAGCATAATGATAGTAATTGTTGCTATATTAGGTTGGTTTTCAATGAAAATGTTGAAAAATGAGGGAGAGTCATAATGGACAAAAAGGAGTGGCAGGAAAAACTTAAGGTATACGATGAACTGGTAGCAAAAGTAGAAGGATTGGAAAGGCTTGGTAAGACCATGCCATACACTTCGGCAAACACCTATATGTTTTCTCTCTTTAACAAGGCCGGCGAAGTCGGAATTCGGCTATCCAAAGAGATGCAGCAAGAATTCATTGAGAAATACGATTCCGGCCCCTATAAATCGTATGGCGCAACTATGAAAGATTATGTGCTGGTACCGGATAGCCTGTTGAGTGATCTCGACCTGGTTGCAACCTGGTTAAAAGCCGGCAAAGAATACGTAGAATCGCTGCCACCTCAACCGCGTAAGAAGAAGTAGCTTATACTTTTACTATTCGATGCGGGGCGCGAATTCCGCCTCGCATCTTCCACATCATTTCAAAGCTCATGAATCCTGTTTTTTCGCTTTCTATTGATCGGTAAAAGCAGACTGGCTAAATTTTAGTAGATCTCAATGTTAGACGGGGGTTAACATGAGAGTACTATTTTTTCTTTTTATCGTTCTACATGGTCTGCTGCATTCGCTGGGATTTCTAAAAGCTTATCAAATATCCGAGATAAAAGATTTAACCTTACCGATTACCAGGCCAATGGGGATGTTCTGGCTGCTGGGCGGGCTGCTATTTTTAATTACAGCACTCCTCTTTATTTTCGGATCTCCTTATTGGTGGATAGCCGGACTCATCTCTGGAATTGCATCCCAGATACTCACGATTATGTTCTGGCAGGATGCTAAATTTGCAACCCTGCCAAATCTATTTATCCTACTGATCTGCCTGCTAGCCTATGGTGGTTTTCGCTTTGATGGAATGGTCAAGCATGAAACCGCACTACTCATCCAGCAGAACAAAGAATCAATTTTTTCTGATCCAACTCCACTGGACGCACTGCCTTTGCCGGTAAGCCGCTGGCTTAAAAAAAGCGGCGCATTATATCAGGATATACCACATACCGTTTTCGTTGAACAGGAGCTTGAAATGCAGCTATCACCGGATCAGGAGGACTGGTATAAGGCAACCGCAACTCAGCAATTTACATTGGATCCTCCCGGATTTATCTGGGACGTAAATGTAGAAATGAACCCGTTTATGTATGTAGCGGGACGGGATAAACTCCAAAACGGTGAAGGGGAAATGCTGATCAAGCTCTATTCCCTGCTTGCGGTTGTCCATGAGAAGAACAATCCCAGAGTTAATGAAGCAACCGTGCAGCGTTATTTAGCCGAGCTCTGCTGGTTTCCAGCTGCAGCATTGGGTTCAAATATCAAGTGGCAGGAAATTGACTCACGCTCTGCAAGAGCAACAATAACTTACGGAGAAAAAACAGCCAGCGGTATCTACACCTTTACAGAAAACGGCGATATCCAGCAATTCACCTGTATGCGCTATCGGGATACCCAAAAAGATGCGAAAAAATTAGCATGGACAGCAGAGATTCTGCAGGTAGAAGAACATAACGGCATTCGTATACCAACTGCTATGCAGGCAACCTGGGAACTACCGGATAGGGACTGGACCTGGTTAAAGCTAAACGTGTCAAACATCCAATACAATGTCGACTCAAGCTCGAGGAACAATCACTGATCAACATTCAGCCGATCCTGCAAAACAATCTAGTAAAGCTTCGTCCGGTAAAGGAAGAAGACTATCAAGCTCTATACGCTGTGGCCAAAGATCCACTTATTTGGGAACAACATCCCTGCTCTGATCGCTGGCAACCGAACAAGTTTGATTTGTTTTTCCAGCAGTCTTTGGAGTCGCAGGGTGCTCTTGTAGTCACCGAAAATTCATCTTCTAACATCATCGGTAGTTCACGTTTCAAGCCGATTGCTGGTCATCCAAACGCTGTTGAAATCGGCTGGTCCTTCCTCGCCAGAAGATACTGGGGTGGAACTTATAACAGGGCAGTGAAACAGCTGATGCTGGATCATGCTTTAGCATCAGTAGAGCACGTTATTTTTTATATCGGTATCGATAATATTCGCTCTCAGAAGGCCGTAGAGAAAATAGGGGCAATGCTAATTAAGGATGATCTAAATCCATTAAAAAAGCAGAGCAAGGTTGATTTGACATATGTTGTTAGTCGATATTAAATGATCTCAACACTATCGGGAACTTAGATGCGACCTCTACTCATAACGATTCTAATCTGCACTCTTGCCTGCAGCAAAGATTCCAGTGGAACAGACCCCATGCAATCGAACGAGACTCTCTTTATTAACGGAAAAATTTATACTGTTAACGCCAATCAGCCCTGGGCCGAAGCCATGCTAATTGCAGACGGAATTATTGAAGCAATCGGCTCTAATGCTGATGTCCGGCAAATAGCATCTGTAGGCGTTATGACAACTGACCTGCAGGGAAAAATGATCCTTCCGGGACTGCATGACGTACATATGCATCCTTTAGAAGCGGCTTCCGATAATTTCTTATTTCTTCTGAACGAGACCGAACCCGACCCGGAAAATTATACGCCGGATATTCAGCTAGCCCTTCAGGATAATCCTGATGCTGAGTGGATTTTAGGGTGGGGTTATGATATTTATACGGTTTTTGATGCGGTCAGGGAACCGATTGATATACTGGATGAGATTTCTACCACCAGGCCGATTGCAGTTATGGAACAAACATCGCATTCGATGTGGGTGAACTCCAAGGCTCTTGAACTTGCCGGTATAACTGCAGCAACCCCCAATCCAATCGGTGGCATAATCATGAAGGATGAAAGCGGCAATCCTAATGGACTCCTGATCGACAATGCCGGCAACCTGATTGTAGATTTAGCTATTGCCTCCATTCCAGGTAATACTCAAAACGACTATGATGGTCTGGTGAACACAGCTCTTCCGGAACTGGCTAAAAACGGTATTACCTCCGTTTGTGATGCCCGAACGTACTGGAAGCGGGATCATCACCGCACCTGGCAACGGGTTGAAGATGATGGTGAGTTAACCGTTCGTGCCAATCTCGGATTGTGGCTCTATCCAACAGAGGATGACGCATCCCAAATTGCAACGCTGCGCTCACTGTATCGGAATGATCCCGACAGCTTTCTGAAAATCAATCAAATAAAACTGTATGCCGATGGCATTATTATCAACACAACGTCTGCGATGTTGGAAAATTATTCCATTGACCTGTATGAACTGGCAACCAATAACGGTCTCAACTATGTTGAGGAGAGCAGAATTGCGCAGTACATCTCGGCATTAGAGCCTGTTGGCTTTGATTTCCATATACATACTATCGGAAATCGAGGTGTTCGGGAAGCGCTTAATGCGATTGAGCAGGTCGGTACATCCAGTGGTCGGCATCGGTTGACACATGTAGAATACGTTGATCCTGCAGATTATCCACGATTTGCCCAATTAAACGTTACAGCAGATGCCCAGGTAGCAGGTGATTTTACACAGCCGGAGCACTGGCATGAAAATGATGAGCTGATAAATCCAGCTCTTAACAATAGCTTTATTCCTCTAAAAAGCCTTCAGCAAGCCAATGCACGTATCACACTCAGCAGTGACTGGGACGTAAGCTCTTTAAATCCTTTCATCGGGATGCAGAATGCTGTTACCCGATCCCCTCAGGAGCTTTCGCTAAAAGAAGCCGTGCGCGCATATACCATCAACGCGGCCTATGTAATGCGTCAGGAAAATATTGTGGGTAGCCTTGAGGTGGGCAAAGAGGCAGACTTCATTATCTTAAGTCAAAACATATTTGAGATAGCGCCGGAACAAATATCTCAAACTGAAGTGTTGGCAACTTATCTACAGGGCGAGCCGGTCTATGAAAAATAGCAGGCTAAACTCCCCTATTAGATGGCGATCGATGAAAATTGATATTAAAGATCTTATTCTGAATCAGGACCTCCGCTATCAGTTTAATCCCTTCGGCAATCTTCATGACAGAGAACTTTATTTTACCCTTTCTCCCCGTACGTTTACAGATGATATCCTCAAACTGTTGAACAGCAAGTTTGATGGGATAATAGAGTTGGCCGGCAGAAAAGGGAGAGGCAAGACCAGCCATCTAAGATTAATCCATCAGCACTTCAACAAATTCCCCCTTTTAATGCTGCAGTCTGGCAGCCAAACTACAGACTTTCCCGAAAGCGACAATCGTCTTATTTTTATCGATAGTATTCAGCATATCCCCATCCAAAAGCGAATAAAGCTGTATAAGCACTACCGGACAATTGTGTTAACAACACATGTTAGCAGGCGCATTGAATATGCTCTCGCCCGAAGAGAATTTAGACAATTCAGGTTTAAAGGTGCTGATGCAACCCAGCTGGAGAATATTATCAAGCGCAGATTACAGCTGGCTACGCGGACACCTCCGGACTCTATTCAGTTAAACACAGAACTTATTCATAAACTGGCTAGTCAATATTCCGATGACCATCGAAGTCTCTTGAATGATCTTTATGATGCCTTTCGAAAGGAATAGATATTGGACAAAACATTCGAAGTTGACGTGACATTTCATCCTCACACACCCAAAAACACTTTCCATACCAAAACGCCTATCCGAGGCACGCTGAAATTCACGCCAGACACGAACATGGTGCTGGAGAAGCTCGGCTATGAAGTAATTTGGGAAGCCCGTGGAAAAATGTATGGCTTCAATAATACGATTGAAGAGCAAATCTTTTTAGAGTTCGAAGAGGTTCAGGCGGGCAAAACGCTACAATTCGAGTTTGAGTTTACAGTAAATAATTACGAAACGTACAATGGTATCAATGCAGAACTGTTAATTAAGTTTATTCCAATCGTTGACATACAAACTCTTGGCACAGAAAAATTTAAAAGCATACTCAGCAACTTAAATCCATTTAGTATTAATCTGGTCCCTGGAACAACATACCTGGATCTAAAAGAACCGAACTATAGGCTTTCTCCCTCACCTGAGCCGAAACGGTTATCTTTAAATTTCCTCTGGAACCCTCTGTTTATCATAATTGGAATGGCAGTATTACTTTTTGCCAGTGTGCACTTAGAGTTTTCGTTAATTTATGTTTTTATGCCGGTTGGAATTTTACTGGCGATTATAGCAGCCCATTATTTGATTGGTGAATTTATGCTGGGTAAAACCAGCGTAAGGTTTAGCTTATCGGAATCTGGAAATTTTATCGGCTATCTGGAAAACACCCGAAACTGGCAGACGGTAAAAAAACTCTTTACTCACCTTGAATGCACAGAGAAGGTCGTTGATCGACGTGGTACGACATCAAGCACCGAGAGAGAAGTTATTTTTGAATCTGAACAGCTATACTTTTCGAGACCCAAAGAAACAATTCGGCTGGACTTTAAGGTTCCTGAAGACGTGCCTCCGACAATGGAGATAGAGGACATTGAATTCTACTGGACCATAAAGGTCATCGTCGATACTCCCTTCAGATTATCTTATACTTATGAAAGTCAGTTTGAAGTTGATAAAGTTAAAGTCGCAGTGACATAAACGACTTAAGGTAGGATCAGTGCAACAACTTACGCACGTTTTTACGGCACATACGCTTGAATTCACAATGCGTCTCACAGGCAGCTTCCTTTGGGAAACGGGTATGGCGGAAGTTTCCGCTGCGAATTCGATCTAAATAATCGAAGACCTTATGCTTACTGCGTTCTAAAAGGTCCTCAAAACTCAGCTGCTCATCATATTCATCCTTCACATATCCGTTCGGTAGTGCTGCATGCAGCCTTGGGGAAAGATCAGTAACCGCTTCCTTGTTAAACATAACCGGCTTTCGCTCGCAGTTATCGACATCCCGCACCTGATAGATCGCATTCATAACAGCCTTTGCCTCTTTATGCTTCCCGGCCTTTTCAAGCAGCTTCGGCAAGACGACTGCGTATATGGGGAGCTGTAAAGACATACCGTCTCGCACATTTTTCGGACTAATAGCACTGAATCCGGTTTTATAGTCCAGCAGCATCGCCTGCTTATTATCTGCGCTAATATCTATTCTATCGACCTTACCGATTAGCTTCAGAGTCTTTCCATCCTTTTCAAGCTCAATCGGCTCTTCCAGTGAAATCGGATCCTGCTCCTTTTTCAGACCGGTTTCCCCAAATCCAACCTCAAAAAATGCCGGATAGAAATGCAGTCGCTCTATTTGATCACGCTCCTGCTGCAGGAAGACATCCCATAAGCCCGGCCTGCCATCTACTCCGAAATAGCGTTCGCGCTCGATTTCAAAGAGCAGGCCGCTAAATGGCAGCTTATCAAATTCCTCGCCGGCAATTTCAAACAACAGATCGCGGGCCTCCCAGGGAGTCTTGAGCAGTTCAGGGGACGTTTCGCGCAGCGTTGAATAAAAGCGGAAGAAGGTATTATGCACCAATTGTCCACGCTCCAGTGCCGTCATGCCGGATTCCGGCTCACGCTCTTCCTCCAGCTTCATAATATAGCGGAAGAAAAATTGTATCGGGCAGAAAGCATAGCTTTCAAGCCGGGTAACAGAAAAGGCCCGGTCACCGAATTCTTTCTCAAGCTGTGCGGTAACATCCGGATGCTTATCCAGCATGCCCTCATAATCACTGAAGACTTCGCGCCGCCGCTTTCGATGGTTTACGTCTACTTTTTCCAACCACAGCTGAGCAGCCTCATTTGCCTCACCGCTTTTTCCAATCGGTTTCTGCTTAACCAGCTCACGCCATATGCGCAGTGCTTTTTCATCAGCTTCGTCGAGACCCGGTGGGATATGTTCGGCAACCCTTTCCAATAACCTGCCAGGGCTGCGCAAGAAGTTTTGCGATGGCACCTTTTCTCTGATTCGAACCTGTAAACGCTCAGCCAGTATGTTTAGAAAATTTGACGGCACCCTTGCGGATTCCCTTTCAAACTGTGGCCAGGTAAAGATCAATCGTTCCGCCGGGGCTCCCAGCATCTGATAAAACATGTAGCGATCCTGTGCCAGAAGGTCTTCGGTTGCAGCCAGTCCAAGACTTTCACGCTTTTCATCATTAAAAAACACATCATGTGTAAACGGTCTGGGAAAGCGATTCTCCACCATTCCACCAAAGATTAACACCTGTGGCTCCATAGCAAGAATTTCCAAACGCGGCATCACTTGTACACCATAATTGGACCATTCACGCGTATTGTAAGTTGCATCGGAGATCAGCAGCGTTAGATATTGATGAAGCTCTTTAAGCGACAGCTGCCCACCTTTCTTCGGAGCAGACTTTTGCAGATTGGTAACAATCCAGCTGAATTGATCCAGCAGCTTACTGAATCGGTTAAAAGCACGATACTCGCGTTCCTGTTCGGGTAAAGAGAGCACGTCGGAAGAGTCGCCCTTATACCAATTCAAAAAGCCAAGCGTGTCCATTAACTCCAGGAATGTCTCCCGAAAGCTGGTTACATCATGCTTGCCTTCCAGCGGCTTAAACAGCTCCAGCAAACTCTTGAGCTCACTTAGTGCAGACTTATATCGCTCCACTTTACGCCGCATCAACTCCAAAGCAAAGCTATCATCGTCTTCCGCATCCAGATTTTCGAGATAGTCGATACGATGCTGTATTTTATCTTCCCAGCTGCCGTGCAGATGGGTCAAACGCATCTCAACAGCCATCGTTTTTAATAAATCCGTATCGAGGATCCCTTCTGGATTAAGCGTTTTATAAAAAGGCGAACCGAGTAGCTGTACAACCTTTTTGACATCAAATCGCTGCAGTGGTATTTCCAGCAATAGTAAAAAGCTGCGAATAAGAGGCGACTGGCTAAGGTTATACCCGGTTGAAAGGTTATAAGGCAATCCGTATTCGGGAAAAATCTCGTGAATCAGCGGAGCGTATTCCTCCAGCGAGGGGAAGGTTATCCCGATATTGCTAAGCGGAATACTTTTATGATGATGCAATCTGCGTGCATAGGCAGCTACAAAAGCGACCTCTTCGCGTTTGCTGCGAGTAGGCTGAATCAATATATTTTTATCGGGAACGGACAATGGGTTCTCAACGCTTTTACGCTGGAAAAGCACTTCCTCCCAGGGGTGAGGAGTAGCGTGTTCGATGCGTAAGGGGTTTAATGAAGTTAAGTCGAAGTGTGCACGTTGAAGGTGCTCGAACAATAGCGGCTGCCCTTCAAAATAATCCATTTTAATTTTTACATCGCAAACTGTCTGCAAGTGCTCTATCGTATTTAGCATCGGTTTGGTAAACAGGCCATAGCCGTTCAGATATACCGCTCTAAGCTCCGGCATGGCCTTACGCCAGGCATTCCCGTTCATTAAGAGGCTAAGCTGCTGAATTGCACCAGCTTCATCGAGCAAGCCCTGATTGGTAAGTGTCGCATCGAACTCTTTTAATAAAAGCGCAAAATCATCCAGCCGCTGATCTTCGACAACATCTCCATTCTCAAGGAGCTCTTCCGGAGAATAACCGTATTCACGCAACTCGGTAATCAACTGATCGACCTTGCGCACCAGCCCGCGCCGCTCAACGTTTTCAGCAGAGAAAAAACGTAGCTTCTTTACGTTTTTTCGCAGCACTTCTTCAATTAGGAAAAGCTGCATAGCAGGAGATATTATTTTAGCAGCCTTGGGTTGAGCACGATGCACTTTTAGCATGAACTCGTAAAAGGTATAAACGGGCGGGTCTATGAGTGCACGCGCCGGCAGGGCGTCCATCAACATTTCCTTGAACCGACGGACGGCACGTTTTACCGGCAGGAGATAAACAAAATCGTATTCATTCCCACGAGTTGCGCGAACACGTTCGACAATCTCATCCTTAAAAAAATAATACCCGGCTGAAGGTCCGGTTATAAGCTCGAATGTGGATTGGCGAGAGTTTTCCATGGCTAGTCAAGGTCATCTGCCGGCTTCGACTCCGTTCAGCCTGACAGGTTGGAATTTATATAGGCAATTAGGCAATTTACGAATGTGAAAAGGTAAAAGTGAAACGAGCATCGGTCATCGGTCATCGGGCATCGGGCATCGGGCATCAATTTAATGACGGCAGATAAATAACGGCAGTTTCTGCCCGTTTCTCACTGCCTGCTCCTCATCCACCTACAGCTGAAGCCATGGGCTCAGATAGCGCTTTCACACCTGCTCGCCCATTCACCCGCTCTGCTCTCTCAGCGACAAAGGAGCGGTCTGTATTACGGTGCAATCTGACGAATCCAGGCGTCTTTATACTGTCGCTTTTGCAGCAGCTTCTTGAAGTCTTCTGCAGCCAGGCGGGTTGGAAATTTACCGACGTAAACGCGCCAGCGACTTCCATCTTCAACGATGATCACCGGCTGGCTAACCTCTTTTTCGAGCTCTTCCTTAATATCATTTGCCTTTCGAATCTCGCTGGTTAGGAAGACCTGAATGGTATAATGCATCTCATTTGTCGGTAAGGTATAGCGTTTTTGCTTTTCTGCCACTGCTGCTATTTCCGCGGAAGATTTGGGTAATTCAATATCCGTTTCCACAACCCATGCGCCACTAACACCGCCGTTACGCAACTTGTCCAGCATAATTTCGGCATCTACCCGCTTTTCGAAGTCTCCAACCTGTACTTTGTAAAGTCCGCTTGTAGAGCTAACAACGTGAACGTTACCGAGGTCCAGTGCCCGCATCCGATTTGCCGTTTCTTCAGCTTTATCAAGTTGTGTGCTAGCAAAAACCTGGCAGCGAAACCCTTTAGCAGAGACATAAGGCAGCGCTTCAATTTGATCCGCACGTACGCCTTCGGTTTTCAAAACGACGAATTCCTCGGCATGGTCTCTGACCAGCTGATCAAAGGGTTTGCTTTCCAATGTCTCTCGAAGTTCGGTTGGAAGCTGGGCCAATAGAGGTTGAACACATACAGCAATGGTCATAAAGATAAGGCTAAGGTGTTTCATTATTTTTCCTGTTAGCGATAGAGGCTTTTCATTGCCAGGTCGGGATAATAATACCCGAGAATTTCACTGTAAGACTTACGATCCATCGACATACCAATGGCACCCCATTGACTCATCCCTTTTCCATGCCCGTAGCCACCACCGGTGATATAAACTCTGCGGGGATTCTCAGTGGATGCGTTCAAAAAGAACATGGTGCTCTTTAGCGGGTTACCCTCTTTGTCTGCAAACAGGCGTCGAATCTGAAATCCACGAATGGGAAAACTTTCTTCATTCACCGTAATCGTCATACCGGTAATCCAGCTATCATCTATCCGGCTATCAACATTCATAGCAAGGGTATAACCATTGTCGATCCAGTCCTTAATTCGAAGCGTATCCAAATTTAAGGTTTTTCCGAGATTACGAAGTATCGTATCGATATTGCGTTGTTCAGACCAGCGATAATTTTCAAAACCGCGAGAGAACTCATTCGATCGAGTTGTTGGATTTATGACAGGCCCGCTATTTTTATCGCTCGGTAATACTTTACCGCCACAGCTGGAATGGTACTGGGTAATACTTGGTTCACCGTTATCGGTAAGAATAATTCCACGGGTACCGCGTATGGCTTTATCTACCAGTTCATTATCAAATCTCGACATACCCAGATAAACCTGGTCTTGTACGGTAGCGCGAATATGATAATCCGGAGAGACTGGTTTGTTCATACGAAAAAGTGCGAAGGAACGTGCGGCAATTGTTTGGGCATAAACCGCCTGTTCATATTCAGGCTGCCCGGTAGGCATTTCAAAAGGCACAACGCCACGCAGATAGGTTTCCAGCGGTAGGTGGTTAATAACCGAGACTTGATTATTTTTAAACAAGACCTGAAGCTGTCCAAAGTAAGGAACGCCATTCCAGCGAAATGAAGCATCGTTGTTGGCAGGTGTAAAAATCAAAAGCTGCTCTTCGGAAATTTCCAGATAGCGGCGTTCACTCTGTAATACCAACCGTCCGCCTCTTCTTGCAACATTAAGCTCTTTTACCGACGGATCGAAGCGATAAACAGCTTCTTCCAACTTTAGAAAATATTCGCCTTCAAACATCAGCTTACCGGAGCGTAGCTTTTCGGCCAGTGCAACTTTGATATTCGGTTCTCCGGCTACAGTGCCTTTGGTGGGAGAAGAGACTTTCGGTGAACAGGCCGCCAGGAAAAGAAACAATGACAGGAGAAAGAGTGTTTTTACCTGTGATCGTCGGATGTAGTACAGTCGAGTCATATCTGCTTTCAATAAGATATCCTGATCTGCTTAAAGCGGATCAGGATAACAATTTTTTCTGGATATGGAGTTGGTTTTGCCTAGAGAGCGAATCCAAGTCCCATTATGCGAAGGCCGACTTTAAAGCCGTAACCGGATACGTCGATTGTTTGCCAGGTCGGCAATCCATTTTGATTGCGCTCACCGTTACGAGTGGCATCGGCATCATTGTAAAAACCATCAAAGAAAACATACCCATATTCACTGATGCGGATTTCAAACCCGGCAGATGCCTGCCAGCCAAGTCCGTTAAAAAAACGACGACGTTCTATATCAGCTCGAAAATTATTCTCGTTATTCCAGATAAAATTCCAGCCAAGGCCACCGCCCGAGCGGAAATAGATCGGGCCTTCAACGTCTTCATCGCCAAGATCAAGTCTGTATTCAATCTTGAACATCACCGGTACAATAATCGTATTAAATTCCAGCTCAAGCTGACGCTCTTCGAAGGTAATGCCGGCACTGTCAAAAATCGCAACGGTTGTTTCTTCGCGATAGGTGCTCTTAAAATAATTGACTTCAAATGCCCAGAACAAACGGCTGTCCAGCTGGTGGCCGGTTGTAATTCCAAATAAATTACCGGAGCCGGTATCGGTAGGATTTAATCCGCCAAATTTAAACTCGGTAAAAGGTTTTAAATCTTTTCTGCTAACCTTCTTGTCTTTTTTTCCATCCCATAACCAGTCCTGGCTTAAACCGGTTGCGGTGAAGGCAAATAACAGCACACATACCAATGTGAAACGTTTCATCATCAAGAGTAAACCTCCAATGTGTTACCTGATAGACGAATATAGGGATTCATTTAGCAAAATCAAACTTGAAAACGCTTTAAAATACGAAATGTTCCAGCGGGTAAGTACGTTGTTTTAGGGCATCTTAGAGGAAAAAGATTTCAGGCAGTAGGCAGTAGGCAGTAGGCAGCAAAAACAGTGAGCAAAAACAGTGAGTAGGCAGCAGGCAAAAGGCAGAGAAGGTTGATCTAAGCTCATGACTTTAGTCGTGAGCTGTAGACAGTGAGTAGCGAGTAGGCGGAAGGCAGATCTAAGCCCATGACTTTAGTCATAAGGCCTAAACATACAAAAAAGAAAGCCGCCCCCCTCGACTACGCTCGGGGAACGGTTTTTCATTACAGTAAAACTTATTTGATTTCGGTTATCCAGCCGTAGGGGTCTTCTTCTCTTTCCAGTTGAATACCGGTAAGCTTATCATACATGCGATGTGCCATTGCATAATTATTGCCGGAAAGATCGTATTCTTCCCCCTTCCATTGAACCTTACTGACAGAAGTAATAATCGCACCGGTTCCACAGACAAAGCATTCTTTTGCATTCTTGCAGAGTTCATCGATGCTGAGTTTTCTCTCTTCGACCTTCATTCCGAACATATCTGCTGCCAGCTTAACAATGGAGTCGCGGGTAATGCCGGGAAGAATGGATTTTACCTCCGGTGTAACCAGCGTATCATCTTTCATCAAAGCAAAAACGTTTGCCGCACCGGCCTCTTCCACATAGGTATCATGCACTGTATCGAGAAAAAGTGCCCCATCGTAACCTTTTTCAATTGCCTGCTGACGAGGCGGCATGGTTGCAACATAGTTACTTACTGCCTTGGCGCTACCAATACCGTTTGTCGCGGCTCTGTGCATGTCCGTTACCATTAACGAAACCACTCCGACCTTATCAAAATAGGGGCCCACCGGACTTCCATAGATATAGAACAGATATTCCGTCGCAGGCTTTACCCCCAGCATCGCTTCGGTAGCAATGGAAACCGGTCGCAGATAAAAGCTGTATTTACCGCCATCACTATCGGGAATGTAGTCCGTATTTGCCAGCACCACCTGTCGTACGGCATCCATAAACTTATCCTCATTTACAACAGCCATCGCCAGCATCGCACCGCTTCTGGCAAAACGAGCGGCATTATCATCCGGGCGGAACATAACAATACGATCCTTTACACTGCGATAGGCCTTCATGCCCTCAAATATTCCCTGTCCATAATTGAGAATATTTGCCGCCGGAGACAAAGGGATTGGTCGGAACGAAACAAGTTCACCGGCATCCCATGCTCCATCCTTATACCAACTTTCAAACATCATTGTCTCATATGAAAGCTCGTTCAACGAGAACGTTAGTTTTCCAAAGTTTTTATCAGACATTTGCTTTCCTCCTGAACACATCTATATTCCACCCAACCAAAGGGCACACTTCACCAAATTACTCAGTTTTGAATATAGGTCTTACACCGGCTACAATTAAAACGATTTTTCATTTTACAAGATCGAATATTTTATGTATGATCTTTTGCAAGTCACTTCAGATAAATTTTCATATTTTTTTGCAATGCCAGTTCAGAGTTCAAAGTTCTGTGTTCAATACATATTAGAATTGAACCCGTACTGTAATTAGCGAACCCTGAACCTTGAACTTTGAACCTTGAACCTCTTTTCATGAAAAAATTCCTGCGCTATCTTCTGTCCAGAGATTACTTATTTACCGACAGCGCTATTCTTCTGTATCTGGCGATGACAAAGCTGCTGCTGCATCTCTTTGCCAGCACGAATTTCGGTATTCATCGCGATGAGTTTCTATATCTTGCCATGGGTGATCATATGGAGTGGGGATTCCGCGAGACCCCACCATCTATTGCGTATTTTGGTAATCTGATCACAGCCCTGCTTGGTGATAACGTTTTTGCCATCCGCTTTTTGCCGGCTCTTCTGGGAAGCCTGATGGTTCTTCTTACCGGTGCTTCTGCCAGACTCATGGGCGGAGGCAGATACGCCATGGCGATTAGCGGTCTGGCAGTTTTAATTGCACCGCTTTTTTTACGCTCCAGCACGTTATTCCAGCCGGTTATTTTCAACCAGTTCTACTGGATACTCGCTTCTTTTCTATTTATTAATGCAGTCCTGCAAAAAAGAAAGTGGCCCTGGTGGTTAGCCATCGGTGTTGTTTGCGGCGTTGGACTGTTAAATAAATACACCATGCTGCTTTGGGGAGGCGGTATTGCTATCGGGCTCCTGATTAGCAATCAGCGCAGGCAGTTGCTAACTCCCTGGCCATGGCTGGCCCTGATAATTGCATGCCTGATTTTTTTCCCCAACATTCAATGGCAGCAAGTAAATAACTGGCCGCTATTCGAACACCTGGCACAGCTTCAAAGTCAGCAGTTGACATATGTTACCGCACCGGGTTTTCTGATGGAGCAGGTTTTAATGCTACATCCGGCCAACATCATTATTTGGCCACTCGGGCTTCTCTTTTATTTTGTCAGCAAGACAGGTAACTCTTTTCGCGCATTGGGATGTGTTTATATTGTTTCACTGTTAACCCTGCTCTACCTCAGCGGGAAGTCGTATTACCTAGGCCCGGCTTACCCGGCTATGATCGCAGGCGGTGCAATTTTTCTGGAACGCTTCATTCTTTCAAAAAGACTGTATTGGCTGAAGCCGATGACGGTAATTGGCCTCCTGCTCTCAGGTGTAGTCCTTGCCCCCTATGGCGCGCCGGTTCTACCGGTACGATATATGGAATTCTACGTCAGTTCTATGGCCGAGTATGTCGGTTTGGATGCACCACTACGAACAGCGGACGGTCAGCTCGGCAAGCTACCACAAGACTATTCGGATATGCACGGTTGGCAAAATCAGGTAAATACGATTGCCGGAGTTTATAACGACTTATCTGAGGAGGATAAAGCAGAGTGCGTTATTCTGGCAAGTAATTATGGAGAGGCCGGTTCGCTGAGCTTTTTTGGACCAGCAGCAGGTTTACCGAAACCGATCTCATTTCATAGCAGTTTTTATAACTGGGGGCCGGGAGAAAGGCCCGGTAATGTAGTTATTACTGTTGGCATACCTCTTGAAGAGCTAAAGAAGTATTTTGGAAAAATCCGGCGAAGGGCGGTCATAGAGCATCGCTATGCGATACGCTATGAAAATCAGCTTCCGGTCTATCTTTGCAGGAATCCGGTAAAGCCGCTTCAGGAGCTCTGGCCGGAGTGGAAGATCTATCAGTGACGCCTCTTATTGGCAAAAGCCAGCACCTCTTCGGCACTATACGTATTTAGCACCTGTTCTTTGCTTAGCCACCCCTTACGGGCCATGCCGATTCCGTACTGCATATCGCTGAAGCCGGAAACGCGATGAGAATCCGGATTGACTGAAATCATTACTCCTTTTTCAATAGCGTATTGGCAATAACGCCAATCCAGATCCAGGCGATGTGGATTTGCGTTGATCTCAATCGATACACCCAATTCACCAGCAGCCTCAATGACAGCCCGCTGATCCAGCGGATAGCCTTCACGCGATAGCAACAAGCGTCCGGTCAGATGTCCAAGAATGGTTACGTAAGGGTTTTCCAATGCCCGGACAACCCTGTCTGTCGCTTCTTTTTCCGTCATCCCAAACCTGCTGTGGATACTTGCAACCACCACTTCAAAACTCGCCAGCACATCATCATCGTAATCCATGCTTCCATCCGGCAGGATATCACATTCAATGCCCTTTATGATACGGAAGTTATCCAGACGTGAGTTCACCTCATCTATTTCCGCATGCTGCTTTTTGATACGTGCTTCGCTTAAGCCATTCGCATAGGCAGCTGCTTTGGAGTGATCGGTAATCACAATATATTCATATCCAAGCTCCTGACAGCCCCTTGCCATCTCCTCGACCGAATTCGCCCCGTCACTCCAGGTGGTATGGGTGTGGATGATGCCGCGAACATCAGAAGCCTCGAGTAGTTTCGGCAGCTTGTTTTCAGCAGCAGCTTCAATCTCTCCAAAGTTCTCGCGCAGCTCCGGAGGAATAAAAGACAATCCCAAATGACTAAACAACTCTTCCTCGGTTTTACAGGGGACCAGCTCATCTCCTCGAAACAGACCATATTCGCTTACCTTCATCCCCATCGAAATCGCTCGCTGCCGAAGCGCAACGTTATGCTCCTTCGAGCCGGTAAAGTGATGCAGCGTATTGGGATACTGTTGATCGGAGACAATGCGCAGGTCGGCGTTAATACCACTCTGCAGCACAATACTGCTTTTCGTATCCCCCTGCCCTACCACCGACTCAACCCCCGGAAGGGTTGTAAACTGCTGCATAATCTCAGACCGATTTTCATCTTCGGCGCTAACAACAATATCGACATCCTTCACAATTTCCTTGCTTCTGCGAAGGCTTCCGGCAACTTCAGCGCGGATTACACCGGGAAATTCGCGAACAGCCGCAAGCAGCTCATCACCAGCAGTTTTTGCCTCAGAGAGTAAAAAGCTATCTTTAAATTTGCGCAGCAGTTCTATGTTATGCAGGATCTTTTCCTGAGTTTTTTTACCGAAACCTTTCATCCCGGAAAGCTTGTCAGCCTTGCAGGCCGCTTCCAGCTCATCAATGGATTCTATTCCCTGCTCTTCCCAGATAGCCCGTATTTTTTTCGGTCCCATTCCGGAAATATTTGTCATCTCCAGCACGCCGGCAGGTATCGATGCTTTTAACTCATTGTATTCCTCAAGCTCTTCATCATTCAAAAGAAGCGTAATCTTCTCAGCAGTTCCTTTTCCGATTCCCTTGATCTTGGTGATCTCACCGGACGCCACCAAGTCGGTAAGGCTATCGGTAAGGCCTTCCAGAATGCGCGCAGCATTTTCATGAGCTCGTACTTTAAAAGGATTGCTGCCGATGATTTCCATCATCACAGCCATTTCTTTTAGAATTTTTGAGATTTGTTTTTTATCCATGATGGCGGGTTGTTCTTTCGAGTTGGGTTTCAATTAAAGGCACATCACCGGGGCGATTATGGGGCGATTCCGGGCAAAATGCCCTTCGCCCCGGCAATGCACACAAATGCGAACGAGCAATTTCTCATCCGACTTGTAATACTGAAATTTAAGTCTCAACCAGAGGGAACGCAATGGCAATCGGTGCGAAATAGTGTCTGATATGCCGACTATTGCTTGATTGAGCGAAACATTTGCAGGGGGGGGATATTCCGGTATTCTGTTTCAACAATGATATTTTCAAAATGTCGCTTCAGATAGACGTGCTGGTTACTTCGCGGCAGCCAGAACATTTGCAGAGTAAAGAAAGAGCACCCTTCTTTTAGAAGTAATTTGGCATCTTTCACTACCGTATTTCGCTCATGCGACTTCAACCAGAAAAAAGGGATGCTGGAGACAATCCCATCAACTTTTTGCACACCATGCTTGGCAAGCAGATTTGGTGCATCCACGGCAGACCCCTGGATTATCGTCACCCTAGGATCAGTTATTTCACTCCGTAGTTCGGCAACCAATTCCGGATTGATTTCGATTAAAAAGAGTCGCGCTTCCGGCTTCATCCTTTTCAGAATATGTTTTGTAATGGCACCGCTTCCGGCACCGTGCTCCACCAGCACCTCGGCATTCTCAAAGTCGATATAGCGACAAATACGGTTCGCAACAAAAGGAGAGCTCGGGGTGAAGGCTGCTGTCGTTTTTAGAGATCGTAGCTTTTGACGTACGCGCGTTTGTGGAGACATTCTTTCATTCATTTATTAATCCGTTCAGTAAAGTACATGGAGTGCAATATTTTAGATGTCCGGACAATCTATATTCTTTGAAAACACCTCATATTGCTCTTTAATAAAGCGATAAGTTGTATGAAGATAGTATATTAACGTCATTTGCACAAGACCGGTTCCGAGAGAGTCTTCTATCTCAAACAGGCTCTACCAAATCAGCAGAATCGTTGCGAGTGCTATTCAGATTCGTTGAAACCGGCACAATTTCCAGCTGCCCTTTATAGGGCTGCATCAGCGCCGAAAGTTCGGCAAAATTTGTAAGAGTAGCGTCAAGCCAAAGTGCTTCTGCTTCTCTTGTAAGAATAAGCGGCATCCGATGATGATACGGCTTAACGGCTTCATTGGCATCTACGGTAATTAGCGAGCAGCTATAGAGGTCTTCACCCTCCGGGCTTCGCCAGATCGAGAAAATCCCTCCCAGAGAGAATTCATTCTGTCCATCGGGATTAAATCGATAAGGAATTTTTTGATTGTTTTCCTTTCGCCATTCAAAGAAATGATTCATCAGCACAACGCAGCGCTGGCGGCGTAGCAAGGTCTGTTTAAAGCCGGTTTTCTCAAACGAATCCGAGCGGCTGTTAAACATGGCGTATTTGGACTTGAATTCTTTGGCGAAGGAAGGAACCAGTTGCCAAAACATATTGCGGCAATCTTTTGTGCCGTCCGGCTTGATATGTATTGCCGGTATCTCCCGATAAGGGCCGATATTATAAGATAGAGGCTGTTTATAAATGTCCGGCATTGGAAAACCAAATCGTTCTTCAAATGCTTCCGGAGTCATTTTCATGGAATAGAGCGCGAATCGTCCGCACAAACCAAAACCTCGCAATCAAATCAAATATAAGCTGATACAGCCCCTACCTCTGTAATCACCCGGCCGGCCCATTTTGTCGCAAACCGCCCCCATTCGGTTAACTGAGCCGTACCGAATTGTAAAGGCTGTTTTATATCCGACTGAGCCATGCGTGATAAAAACGCCGCCAGGAAAGCATCACCTGCACCGGTTGTGTCTACGACATTTACCTGCTCGGCCTGCACGAATACGCGATGCTCCGGCGTAATAAACCGCACACCGGATTCACCTTCCGTCATTATCAGCAGCGATAGCTGTTTTTGCACTAGCTGTTCGGGTGAAGCATGAGAGAAGAAGGCAGACCAATCTTCTACGCTAAGTTTTAGAATATCTACGTAGCTCAATACTTTATTCAGGCGGGACTGTATTTCCGTGCGATTTCCAACCAGATCCAGGCGAATATTCGGATCAAAACAAACAATACAGTTATTCTGGCGTGCCTTTCGGAGAATGCGAAGCGTGGTTCTAAACGTCGTTTCTCCAAGAAGGGCGATGCCGCCAAAATGTAAAATACTTCCTTCTTCAAGCTGAGTAAGATCTATATCGTTAGAGCGTATATAGCGCTCGGCACTGTCCTTATTGTGAAACTCGAAATAGCGTTCGCCAGCTTCATTCAGACCGACAAAGGCGATTTTGGTAGGATGGGCAGGATCAACTCGAATACCTTCGGTGTCCATTCCGAACTGCCGCATTTGCTCAATCAGATATCGACCAAATGAATCGTCTCCAACCTTACTCCATAAAACCGGCTTCACACCATGATGCAGCAATCCAACGGCAACATTTGCCGGCGCTCCACCCGGATGTTTTTTAAAACGATCTACCTGCGACAGCGTCTTTCCCGGCTCATCGCTGGTAAAATCCACAATCAATTCACCAAAGCATATTATCCGCATATCCTGCTCCTTCAGGCGCTTTTCCCCTCGCCCCTGAAAGTCATACTTTTCTATATTTTTAAACTTACAGTACTGCTGACATCATATCAACCGGAAATCCCCAAAAACGGCTGTAACTTCCCGATTTCTACAGGATCAAAAGAACACAGAGAATCGTTGAAAGAATGTGATTGCGCTCATTAATTTGGCTTGACAAAAGTCGAAGTTAGTAATTATGTTTAAGACTCATAAAACCAGATGTTAAAGGTCATGAAACTCACAGAACGCGAGAAAATTATCCTGGGCGAAATTGTCCAGAATTTTATAGAAAACGGCTCACCGGTAAGCTCATCCGTTATTGCATCCAGCAGGCGCATCGGAATGAGTGCCGCAACGGTTCGGGCTATTATGTCTGATCTTGAGCAAAAGGGCTATATTCACCAGCCGCACACTTCGGCTGGACGCGTACCTCGCACTACCGCATACCGGGCTTATGTGGACGGCATGATGAAAACCGCCCGCCTGAGCAGCAGCGAGAAAGAAACCATCCGCGGACCTATCAGACCGGAGAGTGAACTGGAAGAAGTGTTGCGTGAGGTAAGCAGAATTCTGGCGCATTTATCCAGACAGCTCGGCATTATTGTTACGCCACGTATGGAAGACGGTATTTTTGATCGCATGGAGCTCGTAAGGCTTTCCTCCAATCGGCTCCTGGTTGTTATCACAATTCAGTCCGGACTTATTCGCACCATTCAGGTCGAAGTGCGGTCAAATATGAAGGATGACAATCTGCACCTCGTCAGTAGCTTACTGAACGAGCGACTCTCAGGCCTTCAAATTTCTGCGATCCGTAATAACTTTCAATCGATCGTAAATGATATCAAAGATGAAGAGAGCGGCCTGGTTAGAATTTTCACCACACGTGCAGATCGACTATTCGATTTTGGCGAAGATGCCGATGTATATGTAATGGGTACGCATCATATTATGAAACAACCTGATTTTAGCGATGTGCAGACTGTTTCATCAGTTGTTGAGATGGTTGAAGATCGCAAGGTGATAATCCATTTGCTGGACTCCCCTGAAGACGATACGGATTTGATGGTTCGTATCGGAGAAGAAATGGAACAGGATGGCATGCAGGAATGCAGCATCATCAGTGCACGCTATCACGTAGGAAGTATTTCGGGTATCCTGGGCGTTTTAGGACCAACGCGCATGAATTACAGAAGGCTTGTCCCGCTAGTAAATTTTACAGCACAGGCACTCACAAACGCTCATGGAGAAGATCAGGCCTAAACGGTTCCTGACAATGGAAGGGAAGAAGAATGGCAGCAAAACGTGATTATTATGAAGTGCTCGGCGTAAGCCGCGAAGCAACTGAAGGCGATATAAAAACAGCTTATCGCAAGCTGGCGATGAAATACCACCCGGATCAGAACCCGGATAATGACGAAGCAGAAGAAAAGTTTAAAGAAGTAGCCGAAGCCTATGAAATTTTAAGCGATCCTGCCAAACGCGAACGCTACAATCGTTTTGGACATGATGGTGTTCGCGGTGCCGGCGGTGGCGGTGGATTCGGCGGCGATATTGATCTTGCTGAGGCACTACGCCTGTTTATGGAACAGGGCTTTGGTTTTGGCGACATTTTTGGCGGTGGACGTGGTGGCCGACGCACCCGACAGCAGGGCCGCGATCTGCGCATCAATCTCGAGTTGACGCTGGAAGATATTGCAGAGGGTGTAACCAAGAAGCTTAAAATAAACAAGCTGACAAATTGCGAACCCTGTGACGGCAGCGGTGCCGAAAAGGGTTCGGAAGCGACAACATGCCAAACCTGCCAGGGAAGCGGACAGATGCGTCAGGTTTCCCGTACCGTATTCGGACAGTTTGTAAATGTTACCACCTGCACTCCCTGTAATGGTGAAGGGCAAATTATTAGCAACCCATGCGTTACCTGTGATGGTGATGGACGCCTAAAAGGGGAAGAGACAATCGAAGTTTCTATACCCGCTGGCGTAAGCACCGGTCAATATTTAACCGTCCAGGGCAAAGGCGACAATGGCCCACGCAATGGACCGGCCGGTGACCTTATTGTTGTTATTCAGGAAAAAGACCACCCGCTATTCACTCGCCATGAAAACGACGTTATTTTTGACTACTATGTAGGCTACCCGGATTTGGCACTTGGCGTGAAAACAACCGTTCCCTCTCTTCAGCCAAAGGATAAGGATTTACCCGAAAGCGATGTAGAACGCTACAATCAGCTTGAAATTGATATCCCCTCGGGCACGCAGCCGGGTAAAATCTTTCGCCTGCGCAAAAAGGGACTGACAGATCTGCAAACCGGCCGCAAAGGTGATCTGCTTGTTCAAATCAAAGCCTGGGTTCCAACCAAGCTAACCGCCAAAGAAAAAGAGCTGATGGAAGAGTTACGCAAGTCGGAAAACATCATGGCTCCGCAAAAAGGCAAGAACTTCTTTCAAAAATTCAAAGAAGTATTCAGCTAATCTCCACATAACTCCCCCCGAAATATTTTCTCTCAGGCCCTTTGGTCTGAGACTTTCTACAAAGGAGGGATTATGTTTTTTACCCGCTCTCAACAGCGCGCATTTATGATCGTCGCTGTACTCTCAGTCGCGTCTTTTGCTATTCGGTTCGCCTGGCAAAACCAATCCTACCAATATGATTTCAGTGAATTCCATAGTCGATTTTTATCCCGGCTTGATTCCATTCGGCAAGCAGAAAAAAAAGACTCCATTAAACAGGCTGAGCAGTTAAAAATGCAGGAAAATAGACCGTCAATATCTGTTGCCAACATCAATCCCAATACCGCCGATGCAAGCAGTCTACAGCAGCTGCCCGGTATAGGCGTAAAAATGGCGCAGCGAATTATACGATATCGCCAACAGTACGGCCCCTTTCGCAAGCCGGAGGACCTGTTGAACATCAAAGGCATCGGCAAAAAAAGTTTAAGGAAAATTCGGAAACATTTGAAAATCAGTGATCGGTGATCGGTGAATGGGCATCGGGCATCGGTAGCGTGGGTCGTGACCCACGCAATGATAACGTGACCCACGCAATGATAACGTGACCCACGCAATGATAACGTGACCCACGCAATGATAACGTGACCCACGCAATGATAACGTGACCCACGCAATGATAAAACCCCAAACAAAACAATTTCCCCCAATTACAAAAAAATGTAATAATTGAGAAATCCGGAATTAATAGCCCGACGTATATTTAAAAATGGCGATTTATGCAGCAATATAGTATGTTTATGAAATAATAGCTGGATTACAGTAAATGTTTCGAGCTGAGCATACGTTACCACTAAGTATTCCATTAAAATTTGTAGAATTATAACGGAGCAAATATGACATCAATTCGTATTTTATTTTCTGTATTTATCCTGGGATTTTTGCTTACGTCCTGTGCCGAGAATATTACCGAGGCACGCGATGTAAATACTCCTGACCCCGGTAATCCTGCCCCGCAACTGATGCGCGCTATGTTCAGCCAGATTCAGGATTCGGTATTCACACCCAGCTGTGCTCTTTCCGGTTGTCATGCTGGAGCAGTTTTTCCAAACCTCAGCGCCGGCCAGGCTTACGGAAACATTGTTAATCAACCGTCCTCATCGGGAGATTATATCGAGCCCGGCGATGCCATGGCTAGTTATCTCTTTCTAAAAATAATCGGTGACCCTTCCATTTCCGGTGCCCGAATGCCGCGCAATGGACCGCCGTATCTATCACAGGCAAAACTGGATTCTATCGAACAGTGGATTGATGCTGGAGCTTTAAACAATTAAAGGAGCAACGAAAATGAGAAACCTGAACATATTTTTAAGCATTTTAATCTTAACCGGGCTCATTCAGGCCGGTGAATGGCATGTAGATACGTCTGCCAAGAACATGGTAAAATTTACCTCCTCAGTTACGGTACTGACATTTGACGGCACAACCGATAAAGTTGATGGCTATCTGTATTGGGAAGGCGAAGAGATGTTCAAGGAAAAGAGTCAGGTCTATATCGAAGTAGATCTAAACTCGGTTGAGACCGGAATCGGTAAGCGGGACCGCGACATGCGCGATGTTCTGAATACTGCTGAGCATCCTGCAACAACCTTTACCGGCACCTTTTCCAACGCGACCCCGGTAGAGGGAATGGAAAATGCCTGGGATGTAACCGTTGAAGGTAAGTTCTCTGTAAACGGTGTAGAAAGAGAAATCAGCGTTCCGGGTAAGATCACCAAGGAAGACGGTAGCCTTCACGTTGTAGCTGATTTTATGATTCTACTGGATGATTACAACATTGAAGCCCCATCAATAGCAGCATTTATTAAAGTAGCACAGGAAATTAAGCTGCATCTGGATTTTTACTTGAAAGAACACAAGGGTGAAGAATAACCCGACATAAAGAGGAGAAGCCGTGAAACTTAAAGCCTTACTAATATTCTGCATCCTGATTTCCATCCCTTTGGCGGCTCAGCCGAAATGGAAGAAAAAAACTCCGGCGAAAAAACCGGACCTGGAGCTGTTCCACTCTACAATGACAGCCAATTTCCCTACCACCGAGACCTTGAAAAAAGGTGATTGGGAGTATGAAATATCTCACCGTTTTAATGGACTCGTCAACGATGGATTCGGTGACCTCTGGGGAATTGACGGTGGCTCACGAATTCGTTTTGGACTTAGCTATGCTCTCACCGACCATCTGATGATCCGTGCAGGACGTACAAACGTTCAGGACAACTATGATCTGGCGTTAAAGTATAAGCTGGTGCAGATACGAAACTCAACCCTGCCGACGGTATTTGCAGTAAGAGTTGGCGGTGCGTGGAACTCTGCCGAAGTAACTGGACGGGATCGTTCTGATTCCAAGAACTTCCAGTTTTTTTCGCAGCTTATTATGAACACCATGCTGCAAAAGAAATTCGCAATCGGAATTGTGCCCTCCTATGTCTACAACAGCGACTCCTTCTCGCCTGACCGTGAATATACGTTTTCACTGGGTAACTACTATCAGTATTACATCAACGGAAAATTCAGCGTGTTCGTTGAATACAGTCCGATTATCAGCGGTTATCAGGGTCCGATACAGCAAGGCGCTGTTACAAAGTCATTCAACTCTCTGACCTATGGTTTTGATGTAGGAACAGGTGGGCACTTTTTCAGAATACTGCTAACCAACAATACGCGTTTAAACACGAGTCAATTTCTCGTAGGTGGTACACGCTCAGTAAGTGACAACGAGTGGAGCATCGGATTTAATATTACCCGATATTTATAAACTTTTTTTGAAACCTTCGAAAAAAGGTACCGTAGTCTATTTTGTCTCTTAAATATACCTCCTCACATGGGCCGCCGGCTTTCTAAGCTGGCGGCTTCTTTTTTGGGCATATTTAATAAAAATAACTAGCTCTGATGAGGAAGCGGTTTCTTTCGAGGCGTTATCAGATGCTCGCCAAACAGGATATCTGTAGGGCTACCGGATTGAGAGCCTTCTAGAAGTTCACCTGCGATTTTTTCACCCATATCATTAATCAATAAGCAGCGAATTCGCATGTGGCCTTCCTTTGCGAATGCAAAAAGACCCAATATTCGCCATGAACGCTCAAGGTGTTGAATAGGGAGATTGGCAGATTCCTTGATGACAACCGTTTTCAAACTCCCGATTGCCGTGAGAATGAATACATTCTTTAAAGCTCGTTCTTCAACGAAAGCTTTCGTTTTCTGAACGACATCTTCACCGTCGCCCAAACGCAGCATATGCGTTTGAAAGCGTTTATTATCTATATACATCGATTATATCCTAATCTATAAGAAGTACTCGCAGCCAACCCCTCAAAAACGCCCAAAACGGGCATTTCAATAAAGTATGTGAATAGAAGTTAAAAATCAATCTTTTCTTTGATTTTATAAGGTTTAGATAATCTGCTATTCAACCATAGATTTTCGCGCCAGTCTAAGGCCGCTGCTTGTTAGCGTTAGAATATCACTTTCGATATGAAGCAGCCCTTCTTTTTCGGAGACCTGGGCAATTCGCAGAGCAAACTCTTTTTCCCAACGCAGGTGTTCATGCACATCATTCAAATGACATTCGCGTTCTTGTTCTTCCGGTTTTCCCTGATGATTCAGCAAATGAACAGTCAGCATTTTTTGGGCAAACTCTACGCGCTGTCGAGTTTTTCGGCGGGCAATAGCGATGAGTCCACGGTAGGGGGCAAAAAGAAGTACAACGACAAATACGACGCCAGTCATCGTCGCCATTGCTCCGGCAATATTAACATCCAGAGAGTTGGCCAGCCAATAACCGCTTATCGCAGAGAATACAGCAATTAAGGCACTTAGCAGAAGCATTCGGGAAAGCCGGTTTGTTAATAGATAAGCTGAGGCCGGAGGAGCGATCATTAAGGCAACAACCAGCACTGCTCCTACGGCATCAAAGGCACCAACAGCGGTTAGAGAGACGAGACTCATAAGCGCATAGTGTATGAGCACAGGAGAAAAACCGGCGGCAGCAGCCATACCCGCATCAAAAGAAGCAAGCTTCAGTTCTTTATAAAACAAGGCAATAAATACAATATTCAGAACCAGAATTCCACTCATCAGATATACTGCCCGGGGTCCAAAGTCATACCCGTCTATCACCAGGCGATCGAATGGAGCAAACGCCAGCTCTCCCAACAAAACAGCATCAACGTCCAGATGGATATCTCCCGCATAACGCGAAATCAAAATCACCCCGATACTAAACAAAAGAGGAAAAACCAGTCCGATAGCCGCATCCTCACGTACCAGGCGGGTTTGATAAAGTGATTCAACCAAAAAGACGGTTAGAATTCCGGTTAGGGCTGCTGCGACTACCAGCAAAGGTGATGAAACATCATGGACAACAAAGAATGCCAGTACGATGCCAAACAGAATTGCATGCCCAATAGCATCGCTCATCATGGCCATTTTACGCAGCACCAGGAACACACCCGGTAGCGCACAAGCGACGCCCACAATAACGGCAATGAGTTGAATTTCAAGCTGTGCGGAAGTCATTCTGCATTCCTCCGGGCCGGATTCATTAGCTCTTTTGCGTGATCTATTCCCGATTGAGTTAATCCCCAAAGCCCCGGCTCTTTTTGACTGGCCATCCCGCGACGATTTAATTCCCGTAAGCAGTGCTCCACAGCAGATTGACGCAAGTTCATGGTCTTTAGCACACCTACTGCATGCGCATGTTTTAAGTTTGGATGCTGTAACGCCAGCGCGTATAAATCCAGCAGCACAGCGTCTACGTGAAAGTCTTGCCGGTTGCGCATTTGTCTGAGCCAACGCCACACCAGACCACGATTTGGGGATAAGAATAAAGAAATGATAACGATTCCACTGATCATGAGCACAATGGTCGGACCGGTTGGTAAATTAGGAACCAGGCTACTGGTTACTGCTCCACCGAGGCCGGCCAGTGCACCAAAAAAGGCTGCCAGCAGAACCATTATATGCAGGCGATTTGTCCACTGCCTGGCAGCAGCGGCCGGAGCTACAACCATAGCACTCATCAAAACAACGCCGACCATCTGCAGCCCAACGACTATCGCGATCACCAATAGCGTTGTTAGGATAATATCGGCATAGCGCATATTAAGTCCCTGACTCGTACCAAAGTCTTCGTCAAAGGACAAAATCTTTAGCTCTTTCCAAAAGAGAATACAGCCGACTAATACGAATGCTCCAAATATCGCCATCGTATTTACATCTTCCGCAAGTATTGTAGCTGCTTGACCGAACAGGAATTTTTCCAGTCCGGCCTGATTCGCATCCGGTTGTTTTTGAATATACGTAAGTAGCACCAATCCGAATCCAAAGAAAACAGACAGCATAATTCCCAGTGCACTATCGGTTTTTATGCGGGTATGACGGACAACCATCATCATGAACAGCGTGGCCATCCAGCCACTCAGCGCAGCACCGATTAATAATACCAGTGATGATTTACTGCCGGTAAGCAAAAAGGCAATGGCAATACCGGGTAGCGCAGCATGAGATATCGTATCTCCCAGAAGGCTTTGCTTACGAAGTACAGCAAACGACCCCAATGCACCGCTGATCACCCCGAGCAGTATTGCCCCCAATGCTACATTCCGCAGCGTATAGTCATTGAAAAACATTTGCAGGGTTTCAATCATTTTGCAACATCCCCGACCGTTTGCCCGGAATGTAAGAATGCCACCCGTCCTCCATAGGCAAGACGCAGATTCTCTTCGGTAAAGACGTCTTCAACAGGTCCACATTCTATGCGGCGAACATTCAGCAGAAAAACCCAGTCGAAGTATTCGCGTACAGTTTGTAAATCGTGGTGTACGACAATCACAGTCTTCCCTTTTTCACGCAGTTCACGTAGCAGGGTAATAATTGCTCTTTCAGTTGTTGCATCTACTCCCTGAAACGGTTCATCCATAAAATAGATACGCGCCTCCTGAACAAGCGCACGTGCTAGAAAGGCTCTCTGCTGCTGGCCACCGGAAAGTTCACTGATCTGCCGTCCTGCATACTTCTCCATACCGACTTTGGCAAGAGCTTCCATTGCCATATCGCGCTCTTTGCGACCGGGCCGTTTAAACCAGCCCAGATCACCATATCGTCCCATCATAACCAGATCCAGTACGGTGGTAGGAAAATCCCAATCCACGCTGGTTCTCTGCGGCACGTAGGCCACCTGCTTGCGTTGCTCCTTGTAGGGACGCCCGTAAATTTCGACCCTACCGGCAACCGGCTCCAGAAGCCCTAACATTGCCTTGATCGCGGTCGTTTTCCCGGCTCCATTTGGTCCTACGATAGCCATCAGAACCCCGGAAGGGATCTCTAAATCGATATCCCATAAAACCGGTTTATCCCGATAGGCAACCGTCAGATCTTCTACCCGAACTGCCATTTCAGCATTTTCCAATGGAGAATGACTGTCAGAATTTGAATGCATGTTTTAACCCTTAAGATGCCAGGCGTTTTTGGACGAGTGCCCTAACAATTGTCGACACGTTATGTTTAACCATTCCGAGGTAGGTCCCCTCTGCTGTTCCGGGATTACCCATTGCATCTGAAAAGAGACTGCCACCAACAACCACCTGAAATCCACGAGAACGAACCGCAGCCTGAAGCGCTTCGATATATCGAGGAGGAACGGAGGTTTCAACAAAGATGGCCGGTATCTGGCGCTCAACAATAAACTCAGCCAGATCCTGCACATCGGCTGCACCGGTTTCTGAAGCAGTGCTGATTCCCTGTAAACCTCGAACTTCAAATCCATACGCATCACCGAAATAGCCAAACGCATCATGTGCGGTTACCAATACGCGTTGCTTCTCAGGAACCGTTTCCAATACTTTCACAACTCTCTTGTTGAGTGCCTGAAGCCTCGCCTGGTAACTTTTCAGATTCTTTTCATATACACCCGCATTTTCCGGGTCAAATTTAATCAGCTCAGCTGCCACAAACTCGACAGCTTTTGTCCAGAGCGATACATCAAACCAGATATGAGGATCGTAATTTCCCTGGTAAACTTCTGAATTTCGCAGCAAGTCTTCCGGCACTCCTTCAGCTACTGCAACTGTTTTTATTCTACTTTGCAGCTTCTCAAGCACCTCTGCCATCTTCCCCTCTAAATGCAGGCCGTTATAGAAAATAATGTCTGCACTGCTCATTCGGCTCACATCACCTTCACTGGCTTTATAAAGGTGTGGGTCAATTCCCGGCCCCATTAATGTGGTAACTGTAAGACGTTCCCCACCGATGTTATCCAAAATATCACCAATCATACCGGTCGTTGCGACGGCATTTATTTGACGCTTACCAATATCTTCTGCTGTCTGCTCCTGCTGCTTCCCACAGCCAAAGAATAAAATCAGCACCAGTCCAATCGTCATAAAACGCATCTTCATCTCCTTAAAGTCCTAAGTCGTTTATTCTTTTTCTTCATTTTTTATCTGTACAAAAATCTGTTCCGCAACTTTTCGCCCGAGCGTAAAGGTCTCTTTATCCATTTTTAACTCAATTGGTCCGTCAAAGGGAGCGACGTCCAGTACAACAAATTCAGCTTGTGGATACAGGTTTCGCTCACCCAAATAGCGGAGTAGTTCGGAATTATCGTCACTCACCTCAACCACCATTGCTTTCTGTCCCTTTTGCAAATCTGCGAGCGTAAGATTTGGAGACTCTACCATATTCCCATCACGATCCGGTATCGGAGAGCCATGCGGGTCACGAGTCGGATGGCCAAGCAGGGCATCAATGCGATCCTCTACGTCTTCAGAAATAACGTGTTCCCAACGCTCTGCTTCTTCATGCACTTTGTCCCATGGGACACCAAGTGCCTCGGAAAGGAACAGCTCTATCAGCCGATGGTGTCGAAGCACCTCGAGGGCAATTTTACGCCCCGCAGGCTGTAGCCGCACACCCTGATAACGCTCATAGGTAATCAGTTTCATCTCCGACAGCTTTTTAATCATGCCGGTAATAGATGCCGGGGTTACCTTTAAGCGTTTTGCCAACGCATTAGTGGACACCTTAGCGGTTTCATTCTCAATCTCAAAGATAGCCTTGAGATAATCTTCAATGACTTGGTTCTTCAAAGTCGCTCCAAATTTAGGCATACCTAAAAATTATTTTAATTTTAAGAAAAGTATTTTTTATTGTCAATAAAAAAACTATAGGTGGCACCTTCTCTCTCCTTGACAATGCTGAAGGAAAGCACTAGATTTTACTTCCGAAATGGAAGTCCCGGAATTTTTAACAGACCAAAAGGTTAAATAGATGGCTAAAACGTTTGGCGTTACTGTAAATACCAACAAAAAGCTCTTTGGCAAGATGCTTCCCGACTTTCTGAAGTGGTTTCGTGAGAACAACGTCAACATCATCTTTGATGAGAGAATTCCGGCAGATTATAAAGTGGATATCTCTCCTTTCAAAACGCTCCCTAAATCCAGCCTGGTTGAAAAAGTAGATATGGTTCTGGCTTTTGGCGGAGACGGTACAATTCTTCATACCGTGCAGATGATAGGTGCCCTGGAAACACCCATTTTAGGAATCAATGTCGGTGGACTCGGTTTTATGACGGAAATTACGCTGGAAGATTTCTGTCAGCGCTTTCTCCCTATTGTGAATGGAGAATACAATATTGAAAGTCGCCTGATGCTGCGCGGTGATATTGTCGGGGACGACAGGCCACTCTATGCATTGAATGAAATGGTTATCGAGAAGGCCAGTTCAGTACGAGTTATTCAGGTTCATACCGAGGTAAACGGTTGCTATCTGAACTCGTATGTTTCTGACGGCCTGATTATTTCTACTCCCACCGGCTCTACCGGCTACTCCCTCTCCTCCGGAGGCCCCATTGTGGTGCCGGATAATGACGTTATGATAATCAACCCAATTTGTCCGCATTCGCTAACCAATCGGCCTATTATTCTTTCAGCCAACTCAACCATCTGTGCAAAAACACGCACCGAGCATCCGGAGTTTATTATTGCTGCAGACGGACAGGATCTGCGACACTGCAAAACCCGCACGGCGGTTACCATTAAGCGAGCTGAATTCTGTGCACAGCTGGTAAAACCACTGGATAGTAATTTCTATACGCTACTGCACGACAAGCTGGACTGGGGTAAGGACCTACGGGATAAGTCTCGCTGGAGCCACGACTCCTAATGTTTTTGTTTACCCTCGCTTTGCTGCTTATTCAGCTCGGCTTCATTTTTTGGATATACAGCGGCCTCTCCAGGGTTAATCACCATCCCCAGCCTCAGGATACACAGCAGAATTTCACAGTAATTATTGCTGCACATAATGAAGAATCGTCTATTGCCGATTTGCTGGAGAAACTATCCAGGCAAACCTACCCTTTAGATAAGTTCGAAGTGATCATTGCTGCGGACCGCTGCACGGATGCGACGATCGCCATCGCCAAACCGTTTGCGCAAAAACTGAATCTCTCCATTCTGGATATTCAGGATGTTCCGATAGGCGTATCACCAAAAAAGAATGCTTTGGAACGCGCCATTCAAAAAGCACAATACAATCATTTGCTATTCCTCGATGCAGACGTACGACCGACTATTCAGCATATTGAAACCTACAATTCCTATTTCGCAGATAACGTAAATGCGGTTGTTGGGATTATGGCGTTTGAACCGGCAACTTCCTTCTGGCAGCGATTTATTGTGTTTGAAAAACTAGCCAGCTGGTGTATTGCTGCTGCTGGAATAGCCTCCGGCAGGGCTATTATATCCTATGGAGGCAACTGGGGCTATACAAAACAAGCCTTCGAGACCATTGGCGGATTTAAAGATATTCGCACATCGCTGAGTGGCGATGACGATCTGCTGCTACAGCGTTTCAGCAAACTACCAGGGCGGATTGCTTTTTGCTTGAATCAGGAAGGCTGGATTCTTATGGACTATCCGCAGACCTTCAGCGAATTCTTGAGGCAGAGACGTAGGCATTTTTCCGCCGGAAAACGGTATCAACCGTTGATACAACTCGGCTACCTTATCTATCACCTCAGCAATTTGCTCATCTGGCTGCTCTGGATCGTATACCCCCCGGCGATCTACGCCCTTTTAATAAAGCTGAGTGCCGATAGCTGGGTGCTATTTAAAGGCGGACGTATTTTTAAGAGGTCGCAAAATCCGGTGGAGCTGCCGTTTTTTTTACTATTTTATTTACTATACAACAGTTTGATCGGACCTCTTGGACACATTGGAAAAGTAAAATGGTAGATAAGTTAACTCATTCAAAAGACATCCCTCAGATTCCCTTCTTAAAGAGAGAAGACAATGCCCTTGAGTTCGAGGTCATGACGCTGGAGCACCTTTTTACCAAAGCTGATAAGCTGGATCACTCTATGGAGGAATTCCATAGACTCGACTTTTATAATATCATTTTTATAACAAGTAGTGAAGGGGAACACTACGTCGACTTTCAGAGCTATACCTATCAAAAGGGAAGCATGTTGTTTATTTCAAAAGGACAGGTCAATGCCTTCCGTTTAAACCCCAAGGTAGAAGGTTATATCCTGTTGTTCACCGAAGCCTTTCTAACAAAAAACATGATCCATTCAGATATATTGTCTTTTTACAGACTGTATAATTACCACCTGAACTCTCCTCTGCTCAATGCGCCAGTCTCTATCAGGAACGACTTTCTAAATCTCATTGAAGAAATATACGGCGAATACAATCAGCGGGACAACTATGCCAGAGAAGAAGTGCTTCAGTTACTATTAAAGCTGTTGTTATTAAAAGCGGAGCGGCTAAAGCAGCATTCACTGGAAAGTGAGAAGAACTCTGAGTGGTTTCATACCTTCAGCCTGTTCAGGGGTCAGCTGATTTCGCATCTTGGTGAAACCCGCAATGCCAATGACTATGCCGATATGCTCGGATGTTCCTATAAACATCTGAACATTATTTGCAAGGCATTCACCGGCTCAACAGCCAAACAGTTTATAGACGATTTTCTGGTGCTGGAAATTAAGCGTCAGCTGGCAATTTCAGACACTTCGGTTAAGGAGCTCTCTTACAAGCTGGGTTTTGATGAGCCGACAAACTTCGTAAAATATTTCAAGCGACACACCAATAGTTCCCCATCACGCTTCAAAAAATCACTTACACACTAGCTTCGGTTCGACATTTACCATTTTCAGGTAAGGATCAACCTTTATGATTCCCTTTCTTTTTCGCATGTTTCTTCCGAGACAATAACACCGTCAACGAGGAGAAATATGAAAACGCTAATGATCTATTCAATCGCGCTATTTTTTATCGCAAGCTGTAACAACCAGCAGGTTCAAGTAGAGGAAAAAGCAATGTTATCGAACAAAGAAAAGGCCGTAGCCCTTTTGGAGAGCATCGAAACCGGTGATCCAACACCAGTTAGCTACATCAACCCCAACAAGTATATTCAGCATAACCTGATGGCTGCTGACGGCATCGAAGGTTTTGCCGAGTTTATGAAGCAAGTCCCGAAAGGAAGTGTCAAGGCCAAAGTTGTGCGTGCTTTTGAGGACGGCGACTACGTATTCACCCACACGGAATACAATTTCTTCGGCCCGAAGGTCGGGTTCGATATTTTCCGTTTTGAAAACGGCTTGATTGTTGAGCACTGGGACAATCTGCAGCCCATTGCAGAGAAGAGCGTATCCGGTCGCACCCAGCTGGATGGTCCGACAGAAGTATCCGATCTTGAGAAGACCGAGGCCAATAAAGCACTCATCAAAGGCTTTGTAGCAGACGTTTTGATGGGTGCGAATCCGGCAAGGATCACCGACTACGTATCTACCGAGACCTATCACCAGCACAATCCGAATGTCGGAGACGGACTGGCAGCTTTAGGCCAGGCGATTCAGGCAATGGCCGAGGCTGGTACGCCGATGACCTATACAAAGAACCACATGCTCCTTGGTGAAGGAAACTTTGTGCTAACGGCATCTGAAGGTCAGTTTATGGGCAAGCATGTTGCCTTCTACGACCTGTTTCGTATTACTGATGGCAAGATTGTTGAGCATTGGGATGCGATTGAGGATATTCCTGCGAAGGAAGACTGGAAGAATGATAACGGGAAATTCTAAAAACAGAAGACAGATGTCAGATGTCAGATGCAAGACATGATCCGTTCCCCGAGCGCAGCCGAGGGGAGCGTAAAAGGTTATATCTTGTAAACGTCATGTTGGGACCATCATCAGGATCAGGATAGACTTCTTCGAAGTAAGCATTTACACATGCATCGCATCCCTATGTTGCCGCGTCCCTATTGCGTTATTTTGCAATTTTAAGAACTTTCTTCCCCTGTCCGAATATAAGAGAAAACCTCTTTCCCTATATTCGGACATGTTTATGAAGCCAATCGCTAAGACAAACATCTTACTGCTATTCATTTTATTTTGCCTCTCATCGGCATTCTCTCAGCCTGCGCAAAAAGATGTTCCACAGGCAAAGGCTGGCCCACAAATTTCGCCGGTTAACAACTACAGTATTTTTAACATCAACAACCTGTCCCTGCGATTATATGCAAATGGTCATATCTATCATGGCATCGGAGACAGAGATGCAATCGTTTATCCGCGAGGAAAAACGGGTGCAATCTATTCTGCCGGTGTTATTTGGGGAGGGCGCGTACTGGATGGCGACAGCACGAAGCCGGCAATTCGCGTTAGTGGTCAAACATATAATGCCTCCACTGTTCCCGGTCCGGTTGTGCAAAGCGGCCCCAACCCGGTTCCAGGCAGTACGGACTTTCCAGTGTATCGCATTCGCCGCGACTGGCAGTCCCTGACCGGCAGCAGTTTAGAAATTATACAAGATGCTGCGGACATTTATGGTATCGAGGTTTCAGAGGTTACAGCACAACAAACACAGCAGGTTCTGGATCAGTACGCCTCCGACTGGGCAAACTGGCCGGTACACCTCGGTGCTCCTTACGAAGACCTGAACGGTAACGGCAGCTACGAGAGCGGCATCGACCGTCCTGGCATTGCCGAGGCCGACCAAGTGCTCTGGACAGTCTGCAACGATTTGGATACCACACTGACTGACCTGATTTTCGGCTGCCCGCCCATAGGACTGGAGCTGCAAATTACCATCTGGGGATACGCGCGACTGAACTCAGCACTCAATGAGATGCTCTTTCAGCGCTATCGTCTGATAAACAAGTCCGGATTCCCCATCGATTCGATGTTCATCGGAAAATGGGCAGATCAAGATCTTGGCTCCTTTACTGATGACTACATTGCCTGCGATTCTACACGGGACATGATTTATATCTACAATGGACGCTCTATTGACACAGAAGCAGCGACGTTCAGTATAGCACCACCTGCCTTTGGCTATAGCCTGCTTCAAGGCCCGGCGATTACCGCCCCCAACGATACTGCTATTATAAACTTTGATAGAGTTCCTGGCTTAAAAAACATGAGATTAACCTCTACATCCTATTATGCTTTTGGCGGCATTCCCAGTGATCCAACTCCCTTTGGTGACTATGCTAATACTGAAGAATGGTACAATTTAATCAATGGCTATCTTCCAAACGATTGGCAAACACCACCGAGTTCATGGTTTGTTGGTTCTGGCCCAGAGCGCGGGCAATCAACTTTTTTTCCGCTACTTGGCGACCCAGTAAGCGGTGAAGGCAATATTGACGGCTTTGGTGATAACCTGGCCCCGGGAGACCGCCGGCAAAGCCTGCACTCCGGCCCCTTCTCCATACAGCCAGGAGAAATGCAGGAAGTTATTATTGCCGCTATCGGCGGACTGGGCGGTTCGCATCTGGAAAGTATTGTAAAACTACGTGAAAACTACACGGTTGCCAGAGGGCTGCAAAAGTCGCTTTTTCAGGACATTCCCACCCGCGTGGAATTTCATGCTCGGGTATCTTATTTGAGCGATACTTCCAGCCGCCTTCGCTTTCGCGCGGTTAATGCCGATGCCACCGAAATGTATCTGACGCTTAGAAAGCCGGACGGTCAGACAGTCACGGACCTTCCCCTGTTCGACGACGGCAATCATAACGACGGCGCAGCCGGAGACGGCATCTGGGGGAATGATTATGTGATGGCGACTTATCCAATGGGACTATCAGCCGATCTGGACGTTTCCTACGGCAGCTTCGATTTTTGCTGGGAGCGTATTGCCGAGAACATCAGCACCAGCGGCCCGGTAGAGGTAACAGACTTCTTTATCGGCTCAGACAATCTGAATCGGGATGGTGTTGTGAATCCCGGGGAAGACATACGCTATACCCTTGAGATCAGCAATAAAGGCAACTTCGACTATACCGCCATAAACCTGATGCAGCTTTCTTCTCCACAGCCTGAGATTGTCGAAGATTTGAATATGAGGCTGCGAAATAGACCTTTAACCGTAGACATGCTGCCGTCCAATAGCAGCTTCAGCTGGCCGTATGATACGACGTCCAATGAATACTTTTCGTTTCGCATTAATCCAGCCTTTGCGGGAAACGACAGCATTCAGCTGGTATTTCGCATGGCCGATACCAGCAATAACGCCTGGGTAGATACGCTGTCAATCTTTGTAGAGCCGTTTCAAAATCCACCACAGAACTTTCTAATGACCAAAACGGCCGGAGCCGCAGAAGGTGATCTCGGCTACCGCATTGTTGATCCAGCCGCACTTACAGGCGATACGTACAGAGTCAGTTTTAACGATACATCTAACTCCTACAAAATTCGCTATGAGGTAAAAAACCTGAACACTGATTCTGTTTTAGCTAATATGCAGGATTTTCCTGATGTTCTTACTCATAACACTAACCCGATAAATGGCTTTATCGTAACACCCGGCACGCTACCCCGAAGAACAATAGTGGGGCCTTGGGAATGGTTTGGTGGTGAACGCTGGCTTACAGGGGTGAGCTGGGGTGGTCAAACGTTCTGGGGTGGTGCCGCTCTGGGGATAAATTTCTTCGGCAGCACATTAGGGGGTATCGATAGCAACTACAGCGAAATCCGCATTGACTTCAATCCAAATATCATTACCCATGCGAACGTATTTCGCCGTGACATGGGCTATACCCATGCCGGACTCGGAACTTTCTATGGTGCGGCATACGACATTGATGATCCAGCCAATCCGCGGCGCTTAAACATCGCATTTGTGGAGGACGGGAACCTGAAACCCGCGGACATGATCTGGAACCCGGATAGCATGAATTCCGGTGCACGCGAATACCTTTTCATAATGGATAGCGATTATGATCCGATTGACGGTGGTGGCTACAATCAGAATTCAATTCTTTTCGGTGGGACACCTACTATCTGGGCATTATGGACACAGCTAAAGGGAGGCTTTACCTTTCTTGAATCTCCAGGCTCTCTGGAGCTTTATCTAACGCAAGGTGCAGGCTTCGGAACGACCTACGAATTCACGCCGGAATATCTGCTGGGTTCAGAGGAAGAGGAACAGATCGTAAACACCTTCCGTCTGGAACAGAATTACCCCAATCCCTTCAACCCGGAAACGTCCATTCGCTTTCAGATTCCCAAATCGATCAAAACAACGCTGACCATCTATAACGTGCTGGGGCAAAAAGTGAAGAGGCTGGTAGACAATAAACTGTCTGCAGGAACCTATACAATGCGCTGGAAGGGAGTAAACGATTTGGGTAATACGGTTGGGTCCGGCGTGTATTTTTATCGGATTGAAGCCGGGGATTTTGTGAAGGTAAGGAAGATGTTGCTGGTAAAATAAGATAAAAAACAGACTGGAGCAGTTTTGAAAACTGCTCCAGTCTAGCAAAAAAATTCGGACATGTTTATGAAGCAAATCGCTAAGACAAACATCTTACTGCTATTCATTTTATTTTGCCTATCATCGGCATTCTCTCAGCCTGCCCAAAAAGACATTCCACCTGCTAAAGCTGGCCCACAAACTTCACCGGTTAGCAACTACAGCATTTTTAACATCAATAACATTTCGCTGCGTCTACTTGCGAACGGATATGTAGAAGGTGACTTTACTCGCAGTCGAGATGGTATAATTTACCCTCGTGGTAAAACAGGCGTCGTTTCAGATGGAGGGATTGTCTGGGGTGGAAGGGTATTGGATGGCGATAGTACAAAGCCGGCAATACGAGTAGGTGGACAATATTGGAACGAAGCCACAATCCCGGGCCCGATTGTGCAAAGTGGATCTACCCCTATTCCGGGGAATAGAGATTTTCCGGTATATCGCATCCGACGCGATTGGCAATTGCTGACGCCAAGCAGTCTGGAGCTAATGATGGATGCTGCGGACATATTTGGCGTAGACCTTGCTCTGGTTACTCCTGAACAAGCGCAGCAAGTACTCGATCAGTATGCTTCTGACTGGGTAAACTGGCCGGTGCACTTAGGTGCCCCATACGAAGATTTAAACGGCAATGGTATTTATGAGCATGGTATTGACCGCCCTGGCATTGCAGAGGCCGACCAGGTGCTCTGGACAGTCTGTAATGATTGGGACACGACACTAACAGTAAACCGTTCTGGTTCTCCTCCAATCGGCCTTGAGCTACAGGTAACCATATGGGGATATTCTCGTCCGAATTCGCCCCTTAATGAAATGGTATTCCAACGATATAATTTAATCAATGAATCTGGTTTCCCAATCGACTCTATGTTTATCGGGCAATATGCATACGGAAACGTTGGTTCTAGTTTTGATAATCTGATTGCTTCAGATTCTACCCGAAATATGATGTATACCTATAATGGTCCATCAAGTGACCCGGAAGCCGAGGGATATGGAATTGCACCACCGGCTTTTGGATATACCTTACTACAAGGACCAATCATACAATCAATTGGGGATACAGCAGTCATCGGATTTAATCAAATTCCTGATTTCAAAAACCACGACATGACTTCAGCATATTACTATGTTCACAATAGCAACCTTGTTGAACCACCACCATTAGGCGACTATGCCTATACAGAACGATTTTACAACACCTTAAACGGCTATATATGGCAAGAATGGTTTCCAACACCGTATTCCATCGGCTCTGGTCCTCGAGCAGGCCAAACTACTTTCTTTCCCCTAAGTGGTGATCCGGTTAATACGGAAGGTGATATTGATGGCTATGGTTGGAATTCGCCACCAGGTTTTAGAAGAATGGGGATAAATGCAGGTCCCTTTTTCATGCAGCCGGGCGACATGCAGGAGGTTATCATTGCCGGGATTGGCGGGCTGGGTGGATCGCACCTGGAAAGTATTGTTAAGCTCAGAGAAAACTATGCTGTGGCTTATGGGCTGCAAAAGTCGCTGTTCAAAGACATTCCCACACGAGTCAGCTTTCAAGCAAATGTAAACTATCTGAGCGAGACCTTCAGCCGAATCCGTTTTCGCGCGGTTAATACCGACGCTACTGAAATGCACCTGACGCTGCGGCAACCGAGTGGACAAATACTGGCAGAACTCGACCTGTTTGACGACGGTAACCATAACGACGGCGCAGCCGGCGACGGGATCTGGGGAAACGATTACGTGATGCCTCCCTATCCAATGGGTCTTTCAGCCGATCTGGATGTCACCTACGGCAGCTTCGACTTTTGCTGGGAACGCATTGCCGAGAATATCAGCACCAGCGGTCCGCTTAAGATATCGGACTTTTTTGTTGGGTCAGATAATTTGAATCGTAATGGGATCGTGAATCCCGGAGAAGACGTGCGCTACACCCTTGAAATCACGAATAGCAGTAACTTTAACTACACAGCTTTAAACCTGGTTCCGCTTTCCACAACAATGCCGGATGTTGTGCAAGATCTAAAAATTGACCGATATGGTTATCCCATTACTTTAGATGTCTTACCGGCAAACAGCAGCTTTCAGTGGTTTTACGATAGCACAGACTTTAAATATTTATCGTTTAAAGTTAACCCGGCCTTTGCTGGAAACGACAGCGTGCAGTTGGTGTTCCGCATGGCAGATACCAGCAATAACGCCTGGCTGGATACACTGTCGATTTATGTAGCAGCATATCAGAACCCACCGCAGGATTATCTGATGACCAAAACAGCCGGAACTGCCGAAGGCGATCTTGGCTACCGCATAATTGATCCGGTAGCATTGAACGGCGATACCTACGAGGTTATGTTCGACGTTTTTGAAAAAGACTCACTGAATTGGCGAACAGAAATCTTTTACAACCTGCTGAACAAAACCACTGGTGACACTCTGCAAGTAGTTCAGGATTTTCCAACAGAGCTTACTCATACCGGAACTCCCATAGACGGTTTTATGATTACACAGGGTACAGTCACGAAAGAAGATATTCCGGGTCCCTGGGAATGGCAGGGTGGCGATCGCTGGCTGGGTGGTGTAAACTGGGGTGGATCAACCTTTTTTAACAGTGCTGCACTTGGTAGAAGCTTCTTTGGCAGCACTCTAACCGCGGACAGTTCCTATGATGAAATTCGCATTGACTTTGATCCGAGTACCATTACCAACGCCAACGTTTTCCGTCGCGATATGGCTTATGCACATGCCGGACTTGGAACGTTTTACGGTGCAGCCTACAATATTGAAGATCCGGCGAATCCACGTCGCTTAAACATCGCGTTTGTGGAGGACGGGAACCTGAAACCCGCAGACATGATCTGGAATCCGGATACCAGTACGATCGGTGGCAGGGAATATCTGTTCATCATGGACAGCGATTACGATCCCATCGATGGCGGTGGCTATACCGATGATGCTATTCTTTTCGGTGGGGTTCCAACTCAGTGGGCCCTTTGGTCTAAGGTTGAGGGCAATCGCTCTTTTCTGGAATCCCCCGGATCGTTAAAGCTATTCATTACTCGCGGAGTCAGTCCCGGCACAACCTACGAATTCACTCCGGAATATCTGCTGGGTTCAGAGGAAGAGGAACAGATCGTAAACACCTTCCGTCTGGAACAGAATTACCCCAATCCCTTCAACCCGGAAACGTCAATTCGCTTTCAGATTCCCAAAGCTATCAAAACAACGTTGACCATCTATAACGTGCTGGGGCAAAAAGTGAAAACGCTGGTGGATAGTAAGCTATCTGCCGGCACTTATACCATGCGCTGGAAGGGAGTAAACGATCTGGGAAATAGAGTTGGATCAGGAGTGTATTTTTACCGAATTGAAGCCGGGGATTTTGTTAAGGCAAGGAAGATGTTATTGGTGAAATGATATATGGGTTACGCTCTGCCCCTCGACTACGCTCGGGGAGCGGGCCTTATGCCATCAATAAAAATTGCTAATATTAAAAGAAGTTTAACGTTCCCCGAGCCCTTCGGCAAGCTCAGCATAAACTCCGCCGAGGGGAACATAACAGAGAGCTAGTTCCTATTTCGTTGTCATGGTATACACACCATCCCAGCCCATGGGGGGTGGGTTTTCGGCAAACTCCTGAATACGCTTCATGTAAACACGCGACGGGCCATCGTTCGGCAATAAGCGCAGGCAATAGCGAAAGCACTCCGCAGCCTTCTCCCAATTCTGCGCCTGATAATACTTAATACCATTATTGTAAATCGGCAGCATGCTCAAAATTCGTTCATCAATGCGGCGATTTTTTCGCGCCATCAGCTCGAACACCTGTACCGGCTTGCGTTTACCCTTCACGCGAATTAAGTCAAGCGGACGGGCAATCACTGCACGCTTTACCAGCTGATAGGTCGACTCGCTAATCATATTTTTAGTGCCGTACTGCTTATTTGCACCTTCAAGACGAGCCGCCAGGTTCACCTCATCACCCAGCACGGTATAATCAAACACCTTCTTGGACCCCATATTGCCGATTACCATATTACCGGAATTTATACCGGCACGGCAGGTAAGTACCGGCTTGCCCTCATTTCGCCATTTTTTGGCAAGCACCAGCAGTTTTTCCTGCATTTCAAGAGCGCAAAGACAGGCATTCACCGCATGCTCTTCATAAAACACCGGCGCACCGAATTCTGCCATAATCGCATCACCTTCATACTTATCGATAATGCCGTCGTATTTGAACACGATTTCGGTCATCTCGGTCAGGTATTCGGTCAGAAGGGAAACTAGTTCTTGCGGCTTCAGCACCTCAGAAATCGTCGTAAATCCGGCGACATCAGAAAACAGCACCGAGAGAAATCGCTCTTCGCCACCCAGCTGCAGCTTGTCCGGTGACTCAAGCAGTTCGTCAATTACCTTTTCCGGGAGATACTGCTGGAAAGCACCACGCAGCTTACGCTTTTCATTCTGTAGTTCAATACGCTGATACACGTTGGTGGTTACCAGTCCAAGCGCCATCGCAAGGGTCGGGAAAACCATATCACCAACCCAGTACATCTCACTAAATAGAAATACCTGCAGCAGGTTATACCCTGCAATCACGAACAGGCTGGAGAAAAAAACAATCCAGAGATTATTAAAGCGCACGGCAAAGAAAATAATCAGTCCCATTGCAACCAGCAGCATCAGTAATGTGATGAGTGGAGGAATCCGCTGATAATAACCGCTGGTCAAAATTGAGTTTAATGCATTCGCGTGAATCTCTACTCCGGGCATTTCACGTGGCGTTCCGCGATGTTCCAGAAAAGGCGTCGGGAAATTATCATGCAGTTCGGCAACCGTCGATCCGATGAGCACGATTTTATCTTTGAAAACACCGTCAGGAAGCAGATCTTCATCAAAATAGTTCAGGTCGAATTCTTCACCGAGATCGAATTCGGCATCGTCCATTACGTTGGCAAAGGAATAGGTCGGGAAGGTACCATCCGGACCGGCATAATCAATCAGCAGAGTATTTTGTTCAAACAGCGGAACGGTATATTCACCAAATGTAAAAGCACTATTGCTCACATCCGGTTCCAGCTCTACCAAATTCCCATACCCGACATACTTACGCAAAAGCTCGATACCAAAGGCCGGCCAGAAGCGCTCCTGATGCAGCTGTGCAACCGGGTAACGACGATAAATACCATCACCATCGGACTGTATGGAAACCAGACCGACCGAGCCGTCTGCAGCTTCCTTAAACATTTCGAGGGGTTCGAGGGGAGCAAAATAGCTGCGAAGTCTGCTGGTCTGCTCAAGTTTACCCGCCATCACCACATTACCGTTTTCACGGATAGCTTCCGCAAGCTCCTGATCGCGTTCAGGAAATTGCGTATCCGGGCTGTCGAAGATAACGTCTATGCCGATGGCTTTTGCCCCGGCACGGTTGAGATTACGTAATACACGGGCATAGTAAGAACGCGGCCATGGCCAGCGTTCAGGCAACGCCTCAAACGACTGATCGTCAATAGCCACAATAACCACAGGGGACTCGTCGAGATCCATTACGCCCCGCCATTCGAAGCGCCAGTCTACGGTTTTTAATTCCAGACTATCCAGTGTGGGAATTGTCTTGCGGAGCAAGAAAGAAATGACCAGAACCGCCGGCACGATTAGCGCCAGCGTTATAAGTTTACGCAATTTCATTTAAAGCGACTGCGCTCCTGGTTAAAACGTGATGTCGTATCGTGCCGTAATCAGAAAGTCCTGAAATTCACGGTCGCCGCTGTAATTAATCAAGTCCGTATTCAGCGAGATACGACCGGCAGCCGGCAGTGTATAGATCAAGCGGCCGTTTATTGCCGAACGATTGTAATCCGTTTCACTATCGGCAATTTGCAGATCCGAAGAAACCGTATTCGCTACCGATCCGAGGCGGCCGTTTACTGCCATAACCAGGGCATCACCCAGCGAGAAGAGCTGGTTAAAGCGATATTCCAGACCGAGGCCAAACGTATTCAGCGCCAGCTCTGCCTTGCTATTATTAAAGTCGATGGTATTTTCCGTCTGCTGAAAGCTGAAAGACAGGCGGGTGCGCAGCGGGAATTTATACCGCGTATTCAGTTCTACCTGAACCGTATTGGACAGGTTCTCGCTTCCCAGTTCCGTCTCGTCGGTGCGATTGTAATTAATCAGGTTCAGACTGAGTCGGTTATTCAGGTTTGAAAAGGCAAAGGGCACGCTGGTAGAAAAGTTAATCGTATTACTGCGATTGTCTTCAACAAAACCAAAGGTGGTATCCGGGTCAACATCGTTTGAGCGGTTATAGTTGGTAAACCCAACTGATATACTCGGCAGATTGCGAATCGGAAAGTAAGAGAGATTAAATGCAAGCGTTCTGTTTTCCGTCGTACCCGGCTTATTATCATTCAGGTTATTCTGATTCTGCTGATAGCGCAGATTCAGGAACAGTTGATTCTGTAATAATCGAATATTGTCCGTAATGGTAAAGCCGCGATTATCGCGCAGCATAAATGGCTGGCCAAAAGAGTTATACTGATCATTTACGGATTTATAGGAAACCGTCAGCCGGTTATTCTTGATAAAATTAAATCGCGCCGTTCCGTCAAATGCGATTCCGGGATACACAATCAGATATTGATTTACAGTCAGAAAGCGGCTGGCAAAGTCGTATACGCCCTCAGGTATATCAATACCCAAATTACGCAGTGTATCAATAGAGGTATCTTCACCATTTCCGATATCAGTATTATAAAAACTTACGTTAAAGCTACCCTCAAGAATGATCTTGTTATCCTTGCTGGCGATGTACAAATCCGTTCCGGCAGCAGCAGATTCTTCCGGGCGTAAGCCGGTATTTATAGATTCAATGTCGTCTGTTCCGCGCACGCCACTAAATCCCCACTGGAAATAGTCACGGGCTCCGAAACTCAGTCGCATACCGGTCAAATTTCGCGTGAATGTTCCCGGCAGCGTATCATTTACCCCAACAACAGTGGTGCTATCCACAACGCCTTCAATGCCGCGCTTTGTAGCACCGGTGGTAAAGTCAAAATTCATAAACTTCATGTGCAGTTGACCATGAAATCCGCGAACGCGGGTATTCTGCATAATCAACGGATTAAATGCCGGATAGACATCTCCACCGGCCAAACGAAGAAAGCGGCGATTCCAGAAATTTGAGCGAAAGAATACGGTGTAGCGATTTATGGGCTGCAGCTCATCACTTTCCCGGTTTGAAAAATAGAGCCGCGTTCCAAAATTGATACGCTCGGTACTGGCGTTCAGACGCAAACCGGCCTTGGTATATCGATCTTCCCGCAGACCATCGGAAAGGCTTTCGAAACGATTCTCGGCAAACACATTTCCGGTCCAGAGCAGCCCGGTTGAGGGAGCAACTTTTTTCTGTACGGTAACCCGTTCGCTGGCTGAGAAATTCCAGACCTTTCCGGCTATCTGCCGACCGCTTCGATCATAAAGCTTCAAGGTGATTTTATGATTACCCGGCGGTACCTGGCGTGGTGAGAAAGTTAGGAATTCATCATAGACCTTTACATAGCGGGATACATCCCAATTATTCAGGAAAAGCTTTGTGCGCTCGCCATCCACCTGCGCAGCAATCTGAAAAAAGGACACCGTAAGCACAAATTCATTGCTGTAAATGCGTTCACCGGGTTCAGGGCTGATCACAACAATTTGACCATCACCACCATCAAACCCCTGATTAGCTGCAACGGTCAGTAATTCGCTTTCCGGTGCCGTAGCGGGATAACTGGTACGCCGTCCATCGACAAACTCAACGTCGAGATAATACTCGACCATGCCACCCTTATACGATGACAGATCGACACTGGCAAGATATCTCAGGCCATCCTGGGAGAGTCGACGGGTCTTAAAATGATTCTCGCTGAATTCACGATAGTGAACACGCAGTTCCTGAACAGGAGTGCGTGAAAAGTTGGTTAAGTCGACTTCCAGTTGGAGTCGGCCATCATCATCTACATAGGGAGTAGAGATGAAGCGCACTTCGGCAAGCTCATTAGCAGAAATGCTGCATGCAAAGAACAATATCAACAGCAGGGCGTTAAAAAAACGTATCATTCGCATTAATCCTGGATTTGCAGTCGCAGTACTTTTTTCTGTCCGTTAGAATCGTTGAATTCGAAATCCAGCGATTTTTCCGAGGAGGATTCCTCTTCGTCCGGGATATCTCCCGAGTCTGTGAGTCGAACAATCGGCAGTCGGGTCTTGGATTGCACGATACCGGTTTGTCCGGCTCTCACCAACACCTTACCGGCTTTATTCTCAACTTCCAGAACCCCTTCAATACAAACATATTTCGTTTCCGAAGTAATCTTGTTCTGAATGGTCCAGAACTTGGTTCCTTTTACCGAAGCCACAGACGTTGGAGTTGTTACCTGAAACGTTGTTTTTTGTTTGAAAATGCTGGCAAAGAAGGTGCCGATTTCAACAAAGATGTTTTTTTCAATCGTGCTCTTCTTGCGGGTTCCTTCAATAATACAGGATGAGTTTTCCTTAATTCTCAGCAGGCTTTTGTCGTCAAGGAACTTAATTGCGCAAAAGGCTCCTTTGGCCGTTTTCAGCTTGTCTTTATGCTTCAACACGTAGCCCTTCTTGGCATCTACGCTTTTCACCTTTTGGTTCGGCGTGATGTCTACATCTCCGCGAGATTTAACAACCACCGCGACATTTTCATCTGCGAGACCGATGGTAAAGCAACCCAGCAAAATTAGCGCTAAGCAGGTAAATTTCATTTTATATCCTTAATGTAGCGTCGCATAAATGCGACGGGTTCAAGGTTCAAAGTTCTAGGTTCAAACTACCGAAGTCGGTAGTCGGACAGCAAAGCGATCTGACCTCTGTGTACTGTATTCTGTATTCTACTAATAAACTTCTATTTCCTTTACCGTCGCCTTACCCTGAATAACCGCGTTCAGATACTGTAGCAGCTCGGCAATATCGACATCACTTCCTTCAATATTCATATCTCCGGTCGGCGTAAATCCTTTTTCTACCAATTCCTGATTCACAATACCGTAGCGTGGTCCGAGCATCTGCTGAAGGATCTGCAGTATCAGGCTGGAACGATGATCCGTTTTCGCCAGGTCTGCAACCTTAAAGCGAAAGACATCGCTCTGCAGCTCCGTGTCACCGATTGCTGTCGGCACAACCGACGTAACGCGCCAATAGTAGGTACTGCCGTTTGTTAACGGTCGCACCGGCCCAACAAACTCACCGGACCCTAGTAGCGGATCACTGTCTACCGGGAACTGGAAGAAGTTTTGCTTAAACTTGTCCAGAAATAAAATCGGCGGGTGGCTTAATACATCATCGATGGTTTCGTCTTCAGGGTATTTTTCGAATATTTGCAGGGTATAGAAAGGCGGTCCGTCACCACCCTGCTTAAAGGTCTCCAGCTGCTCGAAACCGAAGGAGGCCGGATCGATATCGCTTTGCCATTGAAAAAAGGGAAAGAGGGTGCCGACTTCTTCAACATCACTTGCCAAAGCCGACTGTCCCGGAAAAAGCGGCTCGATGGTCGTCGGATTGGTTATCGTCATAATATTATCCTGCAGGAACGGGTCCGACAGGGCTGCTGTAGCACAGTCCAAACCGATATTTTCATCACCATAGAACATACGAACCTGATATGTACCGGCAGGAGCACGTCCGGTAGACAGGACCTGCTGCTCAAGTTCGCTAACGGCATTAAAGTCTACGGTGGTATTTACAAACCTTACCGGCTGTCCGTTTATCGATGCAATATTTTGATTTATGGCCTGACTGGTGAGGATATATGGATCCGGAGTTGGGGGAACCTGCGGGACAATATCGGATTCGGTTTGCGCAATTACTTCTCCATTGTAGCGGATTTCCAAACATAGTCGTAAGTCCAGAGGCTCGTTTCCGGTATTTCTGATACGCACAATATAATAGGGATCGACAAGTCCGGTGCGGGCAAAGTCGAAGTCTCCGATGGGAAATATTTGAGCATTGGGGGTTAAGAGCTGAAGTTCTACCAGGAAGCTCCCCTGTGGAAAAGCCCAGAGGCTGGTAAACAGAACTGACAGGAATGTGAATCTACGTATGAGTTTCATGCAGTGCGTCCTTTCATTTACAGCACATGACAGGCATGATTAGATCAGGTGTAGGCAAAAAAATTTTTGAAGGGTATTTGCATCAGGACTCGATGTCTTCGAACTCCAGAATCGGTTCACCGACCGATACTAATGCGCCTTCATCAAAATGTATCTGCGATACTACACCGGCGCGCGCAGCTTTTACTTCGTTTTCCATTTTCATGGCTTCAACAATAAACAGGCGTTGCCCCTTCTCGACAGCATCTCCTGCTGACACAAAAATCTTCAGCAGCTTGCCCGGCATTGGGGCCCCAACTTCATTCCCGGTTGCCTCTTCACCAGAAGCACCGGAGCGAAACGATGACTGATCTTTGTCTACCAGGTCAAATACAAACTGTTTACCGTGAAGAGAGACATAGATTTTTTCGCCATCCCGTCGGCCGTAAACACGAACAGATTTTCCATTCATGCGTATGACCAGGCTGCCATCGTCCGTGTGAAGCAATTCTCCGTTGTGGGTTTCACCGTTAATTACTGCCTGAAACCCATTAGAGGCATTTTCAGCAAGATTAATCTCAAACGTTTCCTGCTGAAGCTGTAATTTTCTTGAAGCCAATTGAGTCACCTTTTGCGCGCGACCTGGGAAAAAGTAGTCGTCGCCCTTTCTACCTCGTGTGATACATATCGTTCATTTGCGATATTTTTTATTTGAATCTCAGCTCATCTCCCATCCACCCAGCGTCTGCCAGGGGGTCTCGATAGCGGTTGATTCGCCGGATGTTTGTGCCTTTTTCGCTCTGCCTGCAAATACTGCAGCGGCGATTGAGGCAATACGCTTCTCATCTTCATCAGCAGTGTTTTTCCAGTCGGGAAAATGCTCCGGCAGGAAGCCGGTATGAAGCTCAGCAGAAATAAATGCCGGATGATTCAGCAACTCTTTCAGAAAAACCAGCGGTGTTTCTACCCCCAGAATAACATAATCGGAAAGTGCCAGAGTCATGCGGTTTATAGCCGATTCGCGATCCTCATCCCATACAATCAGCTTGGAAAGAATGGGGTCGTAGAAATGCGTAACTTCCATATCTGTGGCCACACCGCTATCTACCCGAACACCCGGCCCTGCAGGTTCTTTTACCAGCTGCAGTTTGCCAATGGATGGCAGAAAATTGGTTTCCGCATTCTCAGCATATATACGGCACTCGATCGAATGACCACGCTGGGTAATATCTTCCTGGGTAAATCCCAGCTTTTCACCACGTGCCACGCGAATTTGCTGCTTCACCAGATCTACTCCGGTCACCATTTCCGTAACCGGATGCTCTACCTGAATGCGCGCATTTACTTCCAGAAAGTAAAAATTTTTATCCTCATCCAGCAAAAACTCAACCGTACCGGCGCTAAAGTAATCAACGGCCTTCATCACGCGGCATGCAGTTTCGCCCATACGCATTCGCAGATCATCATCCAGTGCCGGGGACGGGGTTTCCTCGATGATCTTCTGATGTCGGCGCTGGATCGAACATTCGCGTTCGTAGAGATGAACCATATTCCCATGTTTATCTGCCAGCACCTGATACTCGATATGCCTGGGACGCTCAATAAACTTTTCCATGTATACGGTATCATCCCCGAAGGCGGAAGCCGCTTCACGTTGTCCGGCCTCAACAGCGGACATGAGCTCGGATGCTTTATGGACCACTCGCATGCCTTTTCCGCCGCCGCCAGCTGCAGCTTTTACCATAACCGGAAAGCCAATGCCTTCGGCCAGCTTGCGAATTTCTTCCTCCGGCAACCCTTGTATTTCAGCCCCGGGAGTTTGCGGCACACCGGCATTTTGCATTGCTTCACGCGCCATCAGCTTATCGCCTACTTGTTCCATCGCCTCGGCGGAAGGACCGATAAAGTTTAGCCCCTCGGCAATACAGCGGCGGGCAAAAGTCGCATTTTCAGACAGGAAGCCATATCCCGGATGCACGGCATCACAGCCATTGTCTTTTGCAGCCTGAATTACGTTGTCGATATTCAGGTAGCTCTCCAGCGGAGGTGCCGCGCCAACGACGGCCAATTCATCAGCAGCCAATGCATGCGGCGCCTTAATATCGACCTCCGAACAAATGGCAACGGTTGAAAGTCCCATTTCACGACAGGCGCGTATCACCCGAACGGCTATTTCACCACGATTTGCGATAAGTACTTTGGTAATTTTTGTCATAAGAAGAGTTCAAAGTTCAGAGTTCAGAGTTAAAAGAACCGTTACCCGAGCGAAGTCGAGGGAAGGTTCAGAGTTCGTTAGGCAATTAGGCAATGAATCAATCATTAATTCCTCGCTCGCACCTCGACAAGCTCGGTGTGACTAAAAAGGAACTCGCTTCTTGCTTCTGGCTTCTCGCTTACATGCGAAACACACCATATTTCTGATCCGGAATCGGGGCATTCAGCGACATAGAAATGGCCAGACCGAGCATATTACGCGTCTCGGCCGGGTTGATAACACCGTCGTCCCAGATCCGGGCAGTGCTGTAGTAAGGACTACCTTCTTCTTCATATTTAGCCAGGATTTCTTCACGGTACTTTTTTATATCTGCTTCAGAAACATCTTTACCTTTCTTTTCCAGAGAGCGCTTGCGTACCGTCGCCAGTACGTCGGCAGCCTGTTCGCCACCCATTACGCTAATACGGCTATTCGGCCACATCCACAGAAGGCGGGGGTCATAACCTCTACCACACATTCCGTAGTTTCCGGCGCCGTATGAGCCCCCAACCATAACCGTAAACTTCGGCACGTCGGCGTTGGCAACGGCATGCACCAGCTTAGCACCATTACGCGCAATTCCGCCGTGCTCATATTCTTTCCCAACAATGAAACCGGTAATATTTTGTAAAAAGATAAGTGGAATCTTTCGCATCGTACAGAGCTCAATGAAATGAGCACCTTTTACAGAGCTCTCGCTGAACAACACGCCGTTATTACCAATAATCCCTACGGGGTATCCCATAATCCGCGCAAATCCACAGACTAACGTAGGGCCGTAGAACTCTTTAAATTCCTGAAAGCGGCTGCCATCGGTAATGCGGGCAATAACCTCCCGGATATCGTAGGGCTTGCGGATATCCTTCGGCACGACTCCCATAATTTCTGCGGGATCATAATACGGATCTTCGGGAATAGATCGCTCAATCGCGAAAGGAGAAGGGGTATTAAAATTTTCTACGATATTTCGGGCAATAGAAAAAGCATGCTCTTCATCTTCTGCATAATGATCTGCTACTCCTGAAATGCGGGCATGCACATCTGCTCCGCCGAGCTCTTCATCTGTTACCTCTGCACCAGTAGCTGCTTTTACCAATGGTGGTCCACCGATGTAAATATAACCCTGCTTTTTAACAATGATGACTTCATCACTCATTGCCGGCTGATAGGCTCCACCAGCAGTACTCGACCCCAGCACAACGGAAATCTGCGGGATGTTTGCGGCAGACATCCTTGCCTGATTGTAGAAGATTCTGCCAAAGTGTTCTTTATCGGGGAAGGTCTCAGACTGATAGGGTAGAAAAATACCGCCGGAATCGACCAGGTAAATACAGGGTAGGTTATTCTGCATGGCCACCTCCTGAGCCCGCAGGTGCTTCTTGATGGTCATCGGAAAGTAGGTGCCGCCTTTTACCGTAGCGTCATGGGCAACAACCATTACTTCTTTACCATGCACAACACCGACTCCGGTAACCATTCCGGCACCGGGAGCCTGGTTGTCGTATAAATCCAGTCCGGCAAGTGGTGATAATTCCAGAAAAGGCGTATCATCATCAAACAGTCGCTTCAGGCGCTCACGGACAAATAGCTTTCCGCGTTTTTCATGAATCTTATGGGCATGTTCAGGCCCACCTTTTTTCACAACAGACAGCTTCTCATTCAGATCGTCAACCAGCGATTCCATATGCTGACGATTTTCCTTAAACTCCGCGCTTTTCGTATCAATCTTCGATTCAATGCGATACATAGGTCGTTTCCGTTACTGGGTTTATTCGTTTTAGCGAATCCTAGTGGACATTTTTTATCAGAACATGGAGAAAAGCAACTTAGGGCAAATTGCGCGCCTTTTCAAGAAATAAAGAAAGCTGCAGTCTTCATACTATCGAGCATGGTAGACTGCAGCTTGAAAAAGGCAGCAAAAAAATGGAATGTCTTACTTCAGCAACATCAGCTTACGTGAAGCGGTAAAGCTACCGGTAGTCATTTTATACAAATAGATACCGCTGGCAAGCTGCGAACCGCTATCATCCCGACCATCCCAGGTTACCCGGTAGGCACCAACGGATTGCTGTTCATCCACCAGCGTTCGCACCCGTTGTCCGAGGGTATTGTAGACGGATACCACGACGCGACCTGCTGCGGGGATTGCATAGCGAATTGTTGTCTCCGGATTGAACGGATTTGGATAGTTCTGTTCCAGTACAAATTCCTGTGGTACACCGGCCCCGATTTCCGGTTCAACACCAACCGGCACCTGCACACGAAGAATTGCCAGGATATCACGGGTAGGCTGAAGAAGATCGTTACTGGTAATGCGCAGTCGCTTATTGAGCACCGTATCTGCTGAGAACTCGGTCGGATCAAACGTAACCGTTACCGCTTCAGAACCACCTGCTGCTACGCTGCCGCTGGTGGGTGACGTGGAGAGCCAGCTAAAATCCGTTACGGTTCCGGTATCCTGATCATATTCCTGAATTGTATAATCCAACGGCAGAGAACCGCCCTGATTCAGGATCTGTAGAGTACGGGAAAAAGGCTGGCCATCATTAATTAGAACCGAAATATTTCCGGGCGATGCACCAATTCGTGGGAATTCAGCCGGGACATCAGATATGTTAATACGGATATTCCAGTTTCCATATTTAGAGACTGATCCCCCACCAACATTGCTATTGAAGATGGAGCGGGACACTTCAAAGTAATAATCGGCACTATCCGGAGCCGTAAAGACCAAACGGGATCTCAGGTTTTCCAAAGCGTTCGGTGGGCCACCAACATTGGCAACGTTATCGTGATTATCCAGTTCGGTACCGGCTGAGTCATAAATTCGTAAATAGGTGTCGGCACCATCGAATAGATCTGTTGTTTCAGCAGTATACTCAACGCCTTTAATTCCTTCAAAGCGAAAAACATCTATATCGCCCTGTGGGTATGTTGTATGATGCTGCAGCACGTTGAGATCTACAGGAGTCGCATCGGCAAAGGTATTATTGGGCTCAAACTCATCTTCAAAATATTCGATGCGATGAAGAAAGCGCTCCATGTCGCGCAGCTTCTGAGCTTCCGGATTCGGTACTGTCGCGATCCAAAGATCGGACCAGTCTTCATACGTTAGGAAGCCGGAAAACGGCGGCTGGGCCAGTTGGGTGCGTGCAAAATCCCAGGTTTCTATAAAATCGCGATCCATTGCATAGGAAGGATCTTCATCATCCGTTCCGGGGGAAAAGTCCGGTGTGTTTTCATTGTCAACCATGTCCCACATTATCGACTGCACAACATTCTCACTTGCAGCACCACGCCCGGGCTGAATTTCCAGATCATAGGAAAACCCCTGACCACCACTAATGCTACCGTTTGAATTCATATACATGGAAGGTTGACGGTAAGCCGCAACATTTCCGGTTAGCTCGTAATTATACAGGCGCACGTGGGAACCCCAAAACGTAGGCCAGCCCTCACCGAAGGACAGGCGGGGATCCTGCTTTTGATCATTGATAAAATGCTGTCCACCCGTGTTGTCACTGAAGTCACCAAAACGATCCTGAACCCAGTGTCCGATTTCGTGTAGCATGATACAGTCATCATAACCGTATGCGCCGTCCATATTAACCGAAACGCCGTTGTAAAAAGCAAAGTTGGTTCCGTTCGGATTGAAGGTAAACTCACATGTCAGCAAGCTGGGCGATCCCGGGGGAGATGGTTCACCAAGCACGTTCACCAGATAGTCTGTTGCATCAATACACAGGTCAAATAAATTGAATTGATCACCACCGGCATGGTATTCAGCAACGACTTCACCAACATTGATGTCGGTATTGGGATCATGTCCGTTTTCGCTGTAAATCTGTAGGGCATGCGGATTACCAATCCCACCGCCATTTTGAAAGGTAACAACCTGTACATTGTAAGCAGGTGTTTCTGTGGCAGAGGTAATGGCCAGAAGCTGCATATCCTGAACACCGGAAGATGTAACATTGAACGAGTAGTCGCCATTCTCATCTGTTGCACCGGTAGCAATGGTAAAGCCTCCGACAACGACGATTAAGTCTGCATATCGCACCGGTCGGTTTTGAATGTTCCCGGTAAAGGCAGCATTAAAATCCATTTCCAGATCTTCATATTTCAAATTTCCGGAAATGGTGTAATCAGCTTGCACCTGCCCTGGTAAAGCCAGTAGCAAAAGAGCAGCGAGTACCAAGCCAATGGGTTGTTGTAAAAATTTCATGGATGACTCCTATATATTCCTGGCGAGTATATAACGCCGTTATTGCTGTTTTTTTCGTGGCACAATCACATTCAGCTTGTCGCCACCCTGATAACCCTGTACTGCGACCTCCTCACCGGCAACGTGATCCGGTGTTCCCATATCCAAATGATAGGCGGCACCACGCGTAACCGAGAAATCATCTTGTTCCAGTGTTACCTGAGCACTTACGGACTGTGGGGCTTCACTGTTTACCTGTACAGCGATCTGCATACGCTTGGTTTCATGTTTATTTAGCTTGCCGCTCCAGGTTGAGGCACCGCTCTGTTTTAAAACATCGTTTGGCAGATTCATTTCCACGCTCACGGTAGCATCATCAAGACGGGATGTAAACATCAGTTCAAGTTCAGCAACATCTCCGACTTTCTGCGGATTATTCAGCAAATTAAACTTTACATCTATCGGAATCGAAACCCCGAGATCAAGTCTTGGGAAATATGGCGCCTTAAGTATTTCCGGTTGTTCAGCGGCTTCGCTTTGCTCAAAATAGTATCTTCCTCCTACTAGCAGAAGAAGGCTGAGCGCCACAACAGCGATCCGTATGATTTTAGGGTTAATGGCAGTATTCATGAATTGCTCCTGTAAAAGTTGTCAAAATAAGGACATAAGGTAAAAAGTAGCGTAAAAATAAACGGCTAACTGTACATCAGCTAACAGCCGCTGGTTTTTTAAGGCAAGCGGTAAATGACGGCATTGCGAATGCAATGCCGCATAATATAACAGATTCGGAGGTTAACGCGAAAGGATTAGTTTGCGAGTTTGAAGAAAATTTTCGCCATTAATGCCGGTAGCTTCAAGGCGATAAAAGTAAATCCCGCTGGAAATTGCACTGGCATCCCACTCTGTCTGGTAACGCCCGGCAGCAAGATCTTCGTTGACAATTGAGGCAACTTCTTTACCGAGTGAATCAAAAACACGCAGACGTACTTTACTGTACTCAGCTATTTGAAAGGTAAATGTAGTAGACGGATTGAATGGATTCGGATAATTTTGTTCAAGAGCAAACTCACCCGGTATCACATTGTCTACGCGCTCAATACCGGTAACGCCTACTGATACGAGTATCGAATAACGAACGCGATCCATGCGAAAGTCGCCGGTATTAATCTGATTATTATTGTCGGTATCATAATAAAGCGTGGCCAAGACATCGTAGAATCCCGGAGCAGTACCGGCCGGAACGGTAAAAGATCGCGTTACCTGATTACTTCCAGCAGTCACACTAACCTTATTATCATTCGGCGGATCACTGATATAGTTCGTAGTCCCCGTCGGAGCAATCGATGCTCCTAACATCAGATCAAATGCGGGCCCGGCAGTAAGCGTATACGTCAGCGTAAACGTACCGCCTGGTACTACGTCTGTTGGTGATGCAGTAACGTTCTGCAATGATGAACGAAGCCCCTCCACCATTGTATAGGGCGGATAGTAATGATCGATAATTTCCTGCCAGTTTTTCGTACCGAGTCCACCGGAAGGACCTGGAGAACAGGGGCTGGACGTCGATAGCCTGGTTCCATTAGCCCAGCGGGCAGAGCCCCACTGACACATACCGCGCCCATGACCGTTCTTGGTTTGGTTTACACAGAGTGCATCTTCAATACAAGGCCAGGATGTTCCAGTACCGGTAAATCCATTTCCACATCCACTGTTATTGTTTTCCGCAGAGTATTCGGAGCGGGCAATATTATTTCCATTGAGCAGAACAAAACCCGAGGTAAGGGCAACAGCATTATTTCCATTTGTCGTTGTTACATTCCCCAGGAATTGGCAGGATGTATTGTCACAAATATCATAGGTCGTATTTAGTGGATTATAAACATGCCACATTGCATAAGAGCGAATCGCCACCGCCCCGGCACTTAGTGAGTTCATACCGCCGGACAACGATCCCCAGCAGTTAAACCATTCAGCAGGTAGTACTAATGCGCAATAATTATCCAGAGTATAAACCTCTGTTTGCACACAAAGTGTTCCACTACAGTTCCGTCCAACCCGAATGGTATGACGCAGCGGTGGATTATTTTGCAGCAGGCTGTTGCTGATTGCAGGCGTTTCCTCTTCTTCGCAGTTCACGCATTCCTGCTGCTCTCCTTCGCTCTCTTTTGCTTCACGACTTTCATCGATGGTATCCAAACCATCACCTTCTGTCATGGTAATGCGAAACATGGTGTCTCCACCCTGCCAGATTTCAATAAGCTCGCGCTTTTGATTAATATAGCCATTCTTCTCCAGCAGCAGATCCCCGGTTGCATAAGACATCGGAATGGTTACATAAAAGTAACCGCGCTCGTCGGTGATGGTCTGGGCTCCACTTTCGGTCTCCACAGAAACACCGGAAAGCAGCTCACCGGTTTCTTCTGACGTTATAAAGCCATGCAGAATCATCTGTTCATCATTTTTGCGTTCGGCGATATAGGCAGAGGTCTCTTCCGGAATTGGAACAATCCGATCCATGAAAACCTTCATACTATGGTCCTGCCCTTCTCCCAACGCAAACCAGGTTGTCATGGATTGATATCCTTCAGCCTGGACGGTTACAACATATATTCCGGTAGAAAGAGCAGAGCTAATCTGCTTTCCCTCTTCCAGGGAAACAACTTCGCCGTCCTCGTATGATATGAGTACATCTGCTTTCAGAAGCTCACCGGTAACCACATCGTGGGCCTGGATGGAAACAGAGCCGGCAAAGACGGTTGAGCTTACAAGCAGCATTATATACGAAAAGAGATAAAAACAATTTTTCATGGGTATCCTGACGTTATAAAGTTGACTTAAAAAATAATGTGACAACTATTTTCGAACCAAACACACGTTTTTATGTTCAGTTTTAATACTATGTTTTCAGTTGGTTCGGTCTGGTTTTTACAATTAATCGTAGTACCGCTAAAAAGTCAAGTTGCTTGTGTGATCCAGTCTCTTGACTTTTACACCTATGTTTCGTTTATTTTTTCTATCTGCAATCATTTCAATTATCTACACGATTAAGTCGAAGTAATCAGTTCATATTTTGCCCTTTCATCCACTTCCTGAAATGGGCATGCCCTCCGGACTTCAGTCCCGGAAATAAAGCAACGTTTTTCGTACTATTGCCACTAATACGTGGAGGAAACAAATGAAGAGATGGGTTGTCTTTGTCGTCATGGTTATTGCTCTGAGCGGACTGGTTTTCCTTGTCAGTGCCGGCTACATAACCTGGCAACCGCTGACCATTATTGCAGCTGCTCTTGCTGCCCCTTTTCGCTTTATTATCGGATGGTTCACGTCATCTGAGGAAGACATACGCGACCGGCATCGCAAGATACGCGAAATGGAGAAAGAATTCCGGGACGACCTGCAAGACAAGGTTGAAGACCGGGAGAAAAATATTGAGACGATTAACAAAGAAATTGAGCTGCTGGACAAAGAGATGGAGCTGCTAAAGAAAAAACGGGAGCTTGTTGAACTGGAGGTTGGTAATCTGAGCGATGAAGAGTTGCTTGCTGAATGGAAAAAGCGCTTCGGCAACCCAACAGTCTCTTCGGATCCGCAACCACCAACCCCTGGCGACCCTACTCCGGAGGGAGCATAATGAGCCGATTAATCGTATTTGCATTATTCTTCGCAACAGCAGTGCTTTTTGCAAATGACGGCAAAGTAAAGCCGGGAGATACTCATAAAAATTCCGGGAAAGCCAATCAGTACCTGGTTACCGTCATTGAAGCCGGCAAGAGTTTTAAGAACACAACCGATCGCAGTTTTGTAATACTGGATGCTGATGCATTAAAGGAGATTAATGATCACCTTGCGCTGCAAAGGAAGATTGAGACAGCGAATGCCACTTTGGATCAACACACCACAGACCTTGATGCACTTGAAGCGAAACTGCGGGAAATAGAACAAAAAATGAATGAGTTAAACGAGTCTAATTAAACGCGGGAAGACCTATGAAATATTCTGTTCTGATTATTCTTCTGCTGGTTTCCGTACCGCTTTGGGCTCAGGAACCGGTAACCATTGCTCCCGGCAAAACCAAGCAGGTAACAGCAGGTAATGAAACTCTGGTTGTTGTGCCGATTAGCGAGATACGTAAGGCGGTCGCCGAATCAAAGAAGGTAGAGATTTCCGATAGCATGATCGCACTGCTGCATAAAAAAACGATTCTGCTAAATCGCGTTATCAGTGAAAAAGACAGCATTATCGTATTGAACCGTATGGGTTATGAACGCTACGTTTCGCTATGGGAAGAAAATAGTTCACAACTCGAAGAGGCCGAAGTTCGCATTGAGGATCTCAAACGCAGTCGATTCATGACGGGCTTTTACAGCCTGCTAGCCGGTGCGGCAATTGTCGGAATTTTTTCCGCCTTGTAATGAACATTAAACAACCTTCTCTCTGAAGAGCCCGGAGGATTTATAGATGGTCGAGAACTTTACATTAAATGAAATTTTTATAATTGTTTACCTCCCAATCCTGTTGTGGATGCTCGGCGTGGTTATTCTTTTCATCAAGCTCGCCCGAAAGTATACGTTCGGCAACTGGACTGCTGACAATCCCAATCCCTACATGCTGGAAACTTTTGCCATGCCACGCGGCACTATGCGCGGGATTCTAACCATGTCGCTGCTGTTTATCGTAATGCTACTTGAAACCGTGAACCTCGTAACAAAACCGGGATTTGAAAAAGCTATAGAGCAGTTGCTAACTGCCTTTCAAATGATGCTGGCATTTTACTTCGGTAGCAAGGTCATGCATCATGTTACCAAAGCCGATGAACGAAAAACCCGCGCTATTTTGGAAGAAATAGAACTGGAAGATCGTTTAGAGCAAGATCCCAACATGCATTCGCTGAAACGTCAATAGACGACCAGCTACCAGATCATGCCAAACGACGATTTAAATCTGCGGCCGCGCAAGCGTGTTAGCGTCCGTTTTTTTGAGAACACAGCAGAAGCCATTACCTTTTGGGCGTGTGTTACAGGATTGCTGTTTCTCGCTTTATTGTACACCTTCAAATATCTGAAGCTGGATAAAACAACCATTCCCCTGGCAAAAATGGACGAGATACGGGGTGAACTGAACAGAGAGATAGACAATCTGAAGCTGGCAAACGGCCGCCTGGTTTTACAGCTTGAAGCCATGCAGAACCAGCTTCACAATATGAAATCGCAGCTCACCGATGTCGGGCTGCAAGTAGATTCACTACAGTTTCCGACAGCTGAAGCTTTGGCTGAGGCAGATAGTGCGGCTCTGGACAGTAGCAGGATAAACCCGGATTCTCTGGGAGAGTCCTGGGGGATTGATCCGCAACAGATGACGCTACCATTCGAGGTTGAACAAAGAGTCGACACCACAGCTGCACCGGAACAAAGACCTGCCGCTGAATCCTGGGCACCGGAACCGGCAGCAGATTCAACCGTAGTTTTTCCTGAAAGTCAGGACTCGACATCTGCTCCACAGTCGGACAGCACTGCAGTAGATAGCCTCGCAGTTCCTGAAACACCTCCGGACAGTACGCTCCTGCCCGACTCTCTTTCAAACAGTTTATAAGCTATATTTCAATACGCATATAAATGCGTAAATCGCGCCGGGCATTTCCTGTCACCAAATCATTCCCGCTGCCTAGCATTTCCCGGTCCGGGAAATACTCCGTGCGATACTTAACGGCAAATGAAAGCAGCTCTATCGGGGAAAGCACCATCAGCAAAAACCATTTATAGCCCCGGCCATTTAACAACCGACTTTCCAGCTCACCGGGCAAACCGGATTCTACCTCATACTGCCGCAGTTGAAAATCCGGAATATCAAAATGTGTATAGCGAAACTGAATTCGGCTTTTCCCGTTGAATGAATAGCGAAAGTCATGCATTAACGAAATACCAAACGTCTTTCCCTGATGACGACTATACTCAAGCCTTTGCCTTAAAATCATTTCCTTTTTAGGCTGAAACCTCCACTCTGCACGCCAGCGGTGACGCGTATAGAATCCCTCACGCCTAATCACCTCGCCACCGGAGAACCTTGAACTATAGCGCATGCTAAAGTCGGTGTTTATGCCATCCTTTTGAAGCAGAAGATCCAGTTGACGTGAGACGAGTGGTAAGTCCTTTTCAATCTCAACGGGAGTAGAAATACCCGCCTTTACAGATAGCTTCACCTTTTTATTCAGCTTCAGGTTGGCCAGTATTTCTGTTCCTTTACGATTGGCCGGGGAATCTGAAAATGATCCCAATTGCTTGCCATGTAGTGCAATATATCCTCTGGTATACTGAAACACGCTTGCGCCATATTGCAGTCGACCTGAGTTCAATGCCAGAGCTCCAAGGCATGCATTCCCTGTTGAGGTTGCAGCAAGCTCCACAGATGAAATTGCTCGCTCACCATGCATTTTAAACAATGCAGAAAAACCATCTCCACCAGTATAATTACCGGTTGGCAACTCCAGCGGTTTTTTAAAGTCATTTCGCAGCCATAGAAAGCCTGCTTCAACATGCTTATACGCAACTGACCCACCAGCCTGAAACAGAGATTCGGCTTGAGTATTGCGGCGTGCCAGTTCAGCATCGGTTCGATGCAAACCGGTAACATCCAGTCGCTTTATCGCTGTAGAATCATCATTTAATACTCCGTCAAGCTGCCTGCGAGAAGCCGCCATTACCAGCTGTAAACGACTCCATGGTGAGAAAATACAGGCAATACCTCGCAGAAAGCTGGCTTCATCGGCACCGGTTTTACCTCGTAGTCTAATCACCGAGGGAGCCAACGGTGAAATTCCACCTCCTGCGGCGAGTCTGCTTCCATATGCTCCCGCAGCAAGCAAACCATGTCCAAAAACCGTATAGTAATCTCCCAATAATAGAATGCTATTCCTGAAATTCTGCAATTGAAGTGAGCCGGAGAAATGATCCATCCAGTTGCGTTCACCGGCATCTTTCTCCGATTGTAAAAGCAGTTGAAGCTGATCATTCCATTTTAGAATAAGCCGCTGCCGTATTGCAATCCGATTCCCGTATTCATGATTCGAATATCCACGAACCTTATGTGCAGCTGTAGCTGTTCGCTGCTCCAGTCTCATGGTAAAACGCGAGGGGTGGGATTGGATTTTAAAGAAGGGATAAATGGCTTGAAACAAATCATCCGTCATACCTTCCAGCTTCTTCAACTCTGCAATGCTTTTAAAAGGAACTGATTTTCTCTTTGCAACAATGCGACCGGCAAGACTCCTGTTTATAAAAGGGACCTCCAGCATACGACGAATCGATACCCGGTTAAGGTCGAATGGGTTTTCGGCAAGCCGCTGTAACCTGTTCAGAAAATCTCCAGCCTGAACAGAAATTTCTACATCTTCAGTCAGGTAATCCTGGGCAATAAGGGCAGGAGCAAAGGCGGAAAAGATAATCAAACAGACAAAAAGCATAAACCGAACCTCAGTAGAGATAAAACCGGGGGACGGTTGGTAAATAGCACGACTTTCAGTATGTTATTCCCCGAAGACATAACTTTTTGGAATTTATTTTGGATTCTACACCAATAGATCTGCATTTCCTTGAAATCGCTCCTATCCTTCTTTATCTGGGGGGACTTCTCTATCTCGGGCTCAGAAAAGGCGGTGAAACCTCTCAGAAGGAAGACTTCATTCTTGCTGGTCGCACGCTAACGCTTCCGGCATTTATAGCGACTCTGGTAACGACCTGGTATGGTGGTATTCTCGGTGTCGGCGAGTTCACCTGGCTTTACGGGATTTCAAACTGGATCGTTTTCGGGCTCCCCTACTATGTGTTTGCTATCCTGTTTGCATTTTTTCTTTCGGGCAGAGTACGGGAAGCGGGTGGCCTATCTATCCCTGATCAGTTTTACCGCGTCTACAACAATCGCTCTGGAAGGCTTTCGGGCATATTCACCTTTTTCATAACCCTTCCGGCTCCCTACTGCCTGATGCTGGGATTATTTATTCAAATGCTTACCGGCTGGTCGCTGTGGATCTGTGTCAGTATCGGAACGGCAGTCTCGATGCTATACGTACTTTCCGGCGGTTTTCGTGCCGTTGTTCGAACTGATATGCTGCAGTTTGTGCTGATGTTTGGCGGATTTGCAATCCTGCTCATTTCGCTTATCAGTCAATTTGGATTCGCATCTTTTCTGACCTCGCGTCTACCGGAGCTGCATCTGACCTGGCATGGTGGAAACAGCACCGAAACCATTGTAGTCTGGTTTTTTATTGCGCTTTGGACATTTGTTGACCCCGGATTTCATCAGCGCTGTCATGCCGCTACATCACCGCAAACCGCTAGACGCGGCATATTAATTTCCATTCTCTTCTGGCTGGTTTTCGACTGCATGACAACCCTATGCGGACTTTATGCGCGTGCATTAATGATTGATATCAATCCGGTACTGGCTTTCCCTCTCCTTGGGCATAACTTTCTTCCGCCAATCCTATCCGGGTTGTTTCTAACCGGACTGCTAGCGACGATAATGAGTACGGTGGACAGCTTCTCGCTGCTTTGCGCGCTAACGCTGGGACACGATTTACAATCTCCGACTGAACGAAAAAACATGAGTCTTTCCCGCTTGAGGACAGGGCTTTTTATCACTGCAGCAATCTCCATTCTGCTAGCCGTTTCCATTCCATCGGTTATTCAAATCTGGTATATCGTTGGAACCTTGTTCGTACCTCCGCTCCTGCTGCCCCTTCTGGCAGTGTATTTTCCCGGCTTACGCTTGCCTGGTGGCTGGACCGCACCGACAATGTTACTGGCTTTCCTGTCTGCACTTCTTACAATGCTCTATGCCGTTTTTACCAGCCCGAACATTGCTGAGCTTGTGTACTATGCCGGTATCCCGCCAATGTTTATTGGACTCTTTGTATCCATTTTATTATTTTTTGCAGGAGGGATCGTTCGACGGAATGAAAAGTTCAAATAAGTGTTGATTCAACACGTTAAAAACCTATATTCAGGGTTCAAATATTCAGCATGGTTACTGTAAAAGGGTAAAGAAATGAAGCTGCAAATCAGCATTCTACTATTGATATTCGCACTACTTGGGTGCCAGCCATCCGCAGTTAAGGAAACAACCGATACGCCGGAGACACTCACAACGGATGCAGGAAAGCCGGCCATGGTGCAGGTAAGCTCGGAAAACGTACGAGCGCTTCCGAATGGAAAACGACTGGGATCACTACGGAAGAATTCCCAAATCACGGTTTTAAAGCGAGTTGGAAACTGGGTTCAGTTTACAAATGACCGCTTTAAGGAAGCCTACATTTGGGCACCCTCTGTTGGTTATGAAACGCTTAACCTTTATGGCCCGGAGTTTTACCTGGGAGAGAAAAAAGAATCGTTTAAATCGGTGAAGTATTTCCAAAATATTTTTTCGCAGGACGGTATACGTCGTCAGGAGACGAGTGGATCTTACGAGCTATTCTTCAAGGATATCGGCCTTGGCAGTCATGAAGTTGTGGTTCTGGATGTCGTAACCGAATCTCAACAAAAAGTCGATCACGGCATTACGCTTTTTATCGACAAACCGGCCAATGAAGTTCGCAAGGTGCGGGTAGATTATTTCAAGCCGGTAAACGGATATCAGGCAGCTCTGAAAAAAAGCGAGCTAACTGTACAGGACCCGAGCGAAAATAATAGCGGGCACGTCATTTGGGATGCCGGCACGATACTGAAAGCTATATCCGTCGACCTTGAGCGCAAGGAATGGGACAGTAAATATTTTTCCAGCGTTTGGTATATCCTGCCCGATGAGGAGTAAATTTTATCAGTCTAAGTTTGACAATAAAAAATGCCGCTGATTCAACCCGAATCAGCGGCATTTTTATTTTAAAGCGAGAAAACTATCGTAACCGATTCTTTCAGACAAAGAACGCTGCGCCCCATTCAGCTAGAACTTCAAACTCTTCCTGAATCACGCTACAATAGCCATTCCCGCAACTACACAAGTCTCTGCTACGGCACGCCACATAGCTAAATAAAAACTGCTGCGCCCCATTCAGCTTGCCTTCATCTCACCCGAGACGTGCCGAAGCAAAAACTTGTATATCAAAGAACTACCTGTATTAATATCAACTCCTGTGCCAAGAACCGCTGGTCTAGCCTTAGAAAAAGGGGAAGTGCCCAATAGCACCTGCTAAGCCTAGAAAAAACAGCACACCAGCATCTAAAAACACTGTTCAATACAATAATGAAAGAAGCAAAGAAGTAGAAAAATTGGGGAATTTGACTCAGGTTGGGATGAAGGATTGTGGGATATGCCACAGAACACTCACTCCGCCAGACGGAGTGAGTATCGTATATTACTTACTGAAAAAGAAATCGTAGCGTGAGCATGCCGAAGACGTAACGTTCTTCCACATCATCAATAGGGCTGCCGGATCGATCTCCGCCAAAAATAGCGTCATCAAAAAGATCTTCTGCTGTATAGGTCAACTTACTGAATCCCAGTGCAGCATCCAGCTGCCACTGCCGCGCAACATAGCCACTACCAATCGAAAACAAGGTTCGGGTGCTGCTGCGATCCTGAATTGAGCTACGATGCTGCAAGCCGAGTCGCAGCGGAATTTCGTTGTAGAAGATATGTTCTATACCACCTTTGAGCGTTACGGCATCATCAAATAAATTTGGCTGGATATCACCTTCTACAGTGTTTTCAACCTCACTCCACCACTCATAGCTAAAATCGACATTGAGTCGAGACTGTAGTTTCTGACGGCCGCGATATTCCAATCCAAGATGCAGCGACATCGGATACTCGTAGCTCTCGGGAGTCGTTTCATCAACTCCCTCAGCACCAAGGGCATACTCAACCTCATAGGGGAGTCGTAAATGACTTCCAACAGTGAGTTGAGAGGTAACATCAACAATTGCCCCGGCAGAAATAACCAGTGGGGTATTTTCTAACGAGCGATAGTTGCTGACACGGAAGTTGTTCGCCTGATTTTCTTCCGCCTGAAAGTCTATCGAAGAGCTGGATTCAAGGTCTCCATTTAAAAAGCCTACCTGTACGCCTAGATCCAGTCTCTGACCGAATTCGAGGGCAGTTCCAAAACTGTAACGAGTCAGTCGGCCATCAAAATCGATTTGATTGTAAGCCAGCACCGATCGTTCACCGTTAAAGTCACGGTTACGCACTTCCTCAAGATAATTGTAGTTCTGATCCAGTTCGTTATAGGTACCGAAAGCAAATGCTTTTAGAAATGGCAGGGCGGAGAAATTCACATTATAGCGAGCGCCACCCTGTGGCTGAAAATACCAGTTGTCGTTAATTGCATAGATGCCCTTGGTCGTCACATCATCAATGCGGTTAAACACTGGAAAAGAGCGACGCTCTTCCATGTTCCGCATCGTCGTTGACACCGAGAGCTCCATACGGCCTTTACCCCGCGCTAAAGCAGCCGGGTTCATCAGCAAAGCACCGGCTCCGCTATTTGAAACGGTACCGCTACCGGCAAGACCGAGCGTTCTGGCGTCTGTGAACTGCCAGTTCTCTCCGACCGGAAAGGAAATGAGGTTTTGCGCGAATCCGCTAACAGACAACGCAGCCAGAATGGTTATTGCGCAAAGGAAATGACGCATGGTAGCCGTCTCCTGCTTAGAAATTGTAGTTAAGTTCGAGATAAAAGACATCTTGTTTACCCTGAATATAGTCGGCTGCGGTGGCCACACCTGGCTCTACAACCGGATCGTTGTTGGTTTCGCGTGTTTGAACAAATGTGCCGACAGCTTGACGATCGCGGGAATATTTCAAACGCATGCTTAGCTGGCTATTAATACGTGAATAAAACGACATCCAGTAGCGCATTGCACCACGATCGCTGTCGAGCACCAGAAACTGAGTATCTTCGAAGGTCCAGTAAAATCCGCGATAATAAAGCATACCGCCGGTTATCTTCAACCACTCATTAAAATTATGCGTGTAGTTACCACCGACAAACTCACCATCTATCGCAGCATTTCCGGCCAGATTGTCCTGACCGGTTTCCGAGCCGGGCTCAGTTCCAAAGAACAGGCGAGGGCGCGGACGGAATTTCACGGCATTATTTCCATAGTCGAAGCTCAGGCTATTGAAGCGGGAAAGTCGCAGGCGAATTCGTCCGCGAAACTCCAGGTTTTCGAAGTATTCGATGCTTTGATTATTCGCCACTTCGCGTCCCTGGTATTTCTGACGCAGTGATATATCAATCGGAAAGATCGGACGATACTGAAGCGTTCCACGCAGACGATACTGCGGCACATCATCAGCCTGACGCAGCCAGTTATCATATTCTACCGTCAGGGTTGTCTGCCGGTTAATCTGATAGCGCGTCAGGAAGTAAAACCCCTCTTCCGCCTGCGGCTGCGGATTATTGGAATACAGCTGTCCATAAAGGCCGGACTGCAGATAAAAATAGTCTTCATATACTGATCGTTTAAAGCGACGATAGTTGGAAAATGAGCGCTGATAGGGATTATCATAACCCAGCTGATAGTTGCGATACAGCCCCATCAGGTAAAAATTGTTATACTGCACGTAGGCGCTGGCGCTGAGTGCCCAGGGGTTCTTGTCTGAGCGAAAAAGCGCCATACCATCACCGGTATCCAGCTCACCATACTCTGCCTGAAAAGAGACGTTCTGATAGACAGAGCGAAAATTTAATCCATACACGCGACGGAAGGATTTCGCATCACTCCAGAACGGATTCTCACCATCAGAAGCGCGCCCTCCATAGGAGTTAAATATTTCATTATCCGGGAAGTCGATTTGGCGCGTCTCGGCCGGCAAAACGATGTCTGCACTTTCTTCACGGCTGGTTGGCGGTCTTAACGGACGATCGTATGCACTCTCGTAATATGTAAAGCCCAGCTGCGTTGTCGGCAAAATATCATAGGCGGTATGGAAGCCGTAGGTCAGTTCCTTCACAGAATCACGCCACGGAAGGTCGGCACGGATGCGAGCGGAATCATCCGGAGCAAATTCAAAACGCTGATCCAGCACGATAAAGTGACTTACCGGATTAATCAGCTCTTCTTCACCTTCTGCGCCAACCAGAACAGGCTCGCGACCGAGTATCGCATCGCGCTCATCAAAAGAGCCAAACAGATAGAGATGTCCTTTACCAAGCCCAAACTGAGCGGCAGCACCGGTTAGCTTGTACTGGCGCGTACGTGAATTATCTCCCGAAAGACCAAGGAAACGTTTGCGAAAGCCAAAACCGGTTTTACGCGGTGTAAAGAAGTCGGTATTTTCCATAACCACGCCTTCACCGAAGGCCAGCGAGTAATTTCCGAGATACACCTTTTCCAGCCTTAGGGGGCCCCACTTCTTTTTTTCCAGTCCGACATACCACTTGGCCTTGGGAATTTCCAGGCCGGCGACATCATAAGTAAGCACCGGTTCTTCCAGTGCATGCCAGAAGGAATAGCCAATCCGGATATCGCTTCCGATTGTTGCAGCAAAGCGCGTGTAGTAATCGGGATAATCGTTCGCCTGACCTGCCGGCAGATCAAGGTTTTCTCCCGCCTCAGCTTCTTCGCTAAAAAAGGGCGTATTGGTAGAGCGGAAACGGATTGATCCGTGAAATTCGCGTTTCTTTTCACTCTCGCTAAACGAGAGGAAGTCACGTGCATTACGATAACCAAAATATGAGAGATAGGGAATGCTTCGCATATCGCGGGAGGATGAGATATTGCCGACCTCATTGCGATAGTTTATAATCGCTGCTGCATCCACCGGTGAAACACCCTGCAGGTTAAGCAGTTCACCAAAACTCATTTGATTTACGTTGACCGGCTCCAGTGCCTGCTCAATCCATGAATCGACCAGGGCCTGATTGGTCCCTTCTCGCCCGCTCCACTGATCGAGCTTATAATAGAGGCTTTCAATTCGGCTTTCGCGCTCGGTTTGTGCCTGATACGGTTCAATGCGAATCATTGGCTTGATGCGAAGCAGCACTCGTTGACTAATTCCCTCGATCTCTCGTAGCTGAAAGATGCTGGTAAACGCTCCGCTGTACTGGATATGATCGTAAAGGCGTTCGGCAATTGCCGGTGACACCGGCAAACGCAGGATCTCTTCATAGGAGGCGTTATTGATATCCAACTGATTGTCGATCGAATAGCCCTCAGCAGTCTGACCACTTATCGGCAAAACGGCAAAGCCACAAAATAGCAGCAGCGCTATAAGCCAGGACAATCCGGATCCCTTTGGAACTGCTTTATTTTCTTTTATTATGCTCATTGCAATTCTTACCCGATTGGTTTCTTAGAAAGAGTAGCTAACACCGATAAGATGAGACTCACCCAGCTCGCTATGAGTACGCATCCCGTAGTCTATCGTAATTTGCTGCATATCCAGTCCGATACCGGCGGAAAAGCGATTCGGGTTACTGGTACCACCAAAACGGAGCAACACATAATTAAATACGCGAAATTCGGCACCGGCCCATACTTCCGTTTCTCTCGACTGAAGTTGACGATTAAAGTCGATGCTTGTTGTTACGCCGTCGTAAGGTTGATAGGAAATCCCTGCCATCAGTCGCTGCGAGAGTTCCTCTTTGCTACCTTCTCCGATTTGCGGGGCATTGATGTTTAGCATGTAGAGGCCGATATGAGTACGTCCGAAGATCGAGGCCTGAAAGCCCATATCAACACCCAGAGTCGTTGCACTTCCCAATTCAAGGCCGTCCACAGACGTTCCCAGCGAGTAGTGATACCCCTTCAACGAATAGCCGAAGGACAATGAGCTGTGGATATCTTTTAACAGATGAAAGCCATGAGAGAGGGCAAACGTATACTCACCGGAGAGATTCTGGTTTTGATAGTCTACTCCAAAGTATTCAAAGGCGACCGCAACTCCACCGAAGCGCGAGTTGATCGGCGCTGCTCCACCGCCAAAGAAATTGCGAAAGTATTCGAGGTTAAATAGTCGCATATAAGCGGTGCCGATCTGCAGATTTTCCTGGCGGCTTAATCCGGCGGGATTATAATATGAAGACCAGACGCCATGAGCATCTGCTACGCCGGAGCCTCCCATTCCCATAGCCCTTGCACTGGGATAGCGATCGTCAAACAATCCTGCCTGAAGTTGCTGTACAGACAGCATCAGCAGAAGACCGCAGATCAGGGATATTTTCTGCAGGTAGTTTGTTTCCATTTTCTTCATTGACTTTCGTCCTGTTTTTATACTAAAAAGTTTGTTTTTTCTTTGACTAGCCCTTCCCTTCGACTTCGCTCAGGGAGCGGGCTTCCATTGGCTCGAGGAGAATACTTTACCGTTCCCCGAGCGGAGCCGAGGGGAATTATCTAATATTCACCTACCTACTCAGCACCGTCCCAACAACGATCGGCGCCGTACGCTCTTCTTTTTTACCTGTTGTCGGCTCAACCACTTTAAGGTGGCAGATATAAGCACCAATTGGCACTTTATTAAACAGGCGGTCCCGACCATCCCATTGCAAGACGTTTTGAATAAGCGTTGCTTCTTCGTCCAGCAGGGTGGTAACCAGTCTTCCGCCAAGATCAAAAATGCGCACAACAACACGGTTTGCAACTGATCCCGCGTTATAGGCAATGTTTATGGTCTCACCCAGCGTTGGCACAAATGGATTCGGCGGAGTGGTAAGACTTACACCGGCCAGTGTAGGCTGAAAATTCGGATCAAGCGCCAGCTGATCCTGATACCCCGGCACAACCTGATAGCTGCGCACGCCGCTGTTATTGATAAACACGTCCCCGATACCGCTGATAATTGCCGCATCATTCACGTTAATCGAGTCTAAATTTATACCTGTGGTTGCCCATACGCGAGCGGTTAACTCACCGGTTCCGTCATTAAGCACCACATTAAAGTCCAGCGGTGGAACGCTCGATGTAGTAAACTTGTCTACGACGACACCGGAAACTTCAATCAGCGTTCCATCATAGCGCGGACTGGCGGCATCGCCGGTTGTAAGGCTAAGCACTGTCGGCTCCGGAAAATCGGTGATAGACGAAACCGTATTCGGTGCGATCTGAGTGGTCTCACCAAACTCGGAGATTGGACCGGTTATCTCGATGGCTGCACCGCGAGGGAATCGCCCACCGGGCGCCTGTCCATCGTTAATATTGAGCCCAAAGCCGGAAAAGTCCTGGAAATAGGCCGATGTTCTGTCTGTTCGAATCACCGCATCAGCAATGGTAACAACGCCACGCAGCGTCACGTCTTCCGAAAATTGCGCCGGATATGTCTGAATATCGCGCATCTGATGAATCGGCTCGTCGCCAACCTGAACACGCGGGCTCTCGGAGATAAAGAAAGGTGAACCACCGGCAGCTGCCGTGCGTATCCAGAAATATGAGAATACTGAAAAGTCGGAAGGAGCAGTTAAGCTGCTCAGGGTTATAAAAGCGGTATCCTGACCGGTAATTGCAGCACCGGAAATTTCCACAAACAGCTCATCAAATTCACGTCGCACCTCTACAGAAGCACCGGGTACCCCGCTTCCGGAAAGGCTAACATCGCTCTCTTGTCCGCTCCAGGTCCAGTTATAGGGCACGGTTACGATTGCCGTTTCCAGAGTGTCGGAAAGATTTCCCCAGAGCTTAATCATTACGTCCAGCCCACCCCCAAGTGAGGACGTGTCAGGGGTGATGGAGGCAAAGCCACTGCCGTCACCGGCTGAGCCGCTACCAAAAATGGAGATCTCATCCTGGTAACCCGGCGTTACCTGAGTCTCACTATCAAAAATATCGATAACACCGCGAACGGTGATCGTATCATCCTGCGATATAAATGCCAGGTTAATATTACTGGAATCCCAGACGCGCACAGTTACTTCACCACTTCCATCATCGAGATCAATATTCGTTCCGCCACCGAGTCCGGGTACCACATCATTTACAATACCGGTTACCTGCACATAGGTACCTTCCAGCGTTACGTCTCCGGCGATTTGGGTTGAGATCACCAGCGGATCCACAATCGGATTACCGGTTGAAACCAGTTCACCTGTGTAGTTGGTAATCTCTGTTACGCCGTTAAATTCTTCTATCGTCCCGGTTAAGCGCACCACATTTCCACGATCGAGAATATCATTCGGCGGAATCGTTGGTTCATCAAAACTAAAGACATTGATACCGCGACCAGATGCATCCTGAATGTAAGCATCCGTTCGGGTTCCGATGGTTATACCTGCCCCCTGGGTTATTACCCCCTGAATGGTTACGGTGGAAAAAGCACTCGGATTTGCCTGAATATCGGCAATCGGTGTTGAAGGTGCGCCACCTTCCCCTACAATAATTTCCGGACTGGCAGCGATGCCGATCAGCGTTCCACCAGCAGTAGCCGTTCGTACCTGGAACTGAGACGCTTCGTCTGTGGCAGGGGCCGTTAAGTTGTTTATCGTTATTGTTCCCGAGGAGGCTGCACCTACGGAAGCACTGCTTATTGTAATTGCGCTACCGAGCACGTTGACCGTTGCACCGCTAAATCCGCTGCCGCCAATCTGTACGTCGTTGGCAGAGTTTGTCCAGCTCCAGCTCTGCGGGACGCGTACGGAAACGCTTTCGAGCACAAAAGCACCTTCGCCATTGACCGTAACAGTGGCTGAAACAGCTTCGGAAGTTGCAACGCTATCCGGTGTAATTTGTGCTGAGCCGCTACCGTCACCCGGGTTCTGTCCGGCTACCTGCAAGTCCGCATTCTCGGATGGCACTAACTGAGCGGTATCGTTAAACAAGTCCATCACTGCGCGAACGGTAATCTCATCATTTACAGACAATCCTGTTACGTCGATACCTGTCGTAGCCCAAACGCGTACGGTTACGCCTCCACTGCCGTCATCAAGCGTGATATTTGCGGCATCAGCAAAAGCAGCTATATCGGTTATCGTACCCGATGTTTCAATCAGAGTCCCTTCCAGCGCCGTGTTTCCAGCTTCCTGGGTAGAGAGCACTAATGCATCCGGTAGCGGATTTCCGGTAGAAGTTACTTCTATCGAATAGTTGGTAATTTCAGTTATGCCATTGAATTCCTCGATTGTACCGGTAATTCGAACCGCATTGCCGCGAACCAGCAAATCGTTTGGCGGATCAGTCGGAGGGTCAAAGCTAAAAACGTTTATTCCGCGTCCGGAACCATCCTGTACGTAAGCATCGGTTCGCGTGGTAATCAGTCGTCCGGCACCAACCGTAACAATTGCTTCCACAATTACATTGGTGAAGTTTCCGGGATTCGCCTGAATATCGGCAATCGGCACCACCTGAGGCGGAGCAATTACGGTATAGGAAGTGGTAGCTGAGAGAGACGTTAAATTATCGTTGTCACGTGCCTTAATGAAATACTGCACCTCAACCCCTTCGGCCTGTGCCGGGATTGTTGCGCTGAACTCATCGCCGCCGGTGTTTGTCATATCGGTGCTGTCAAATGCTGCACCGGCAACCGATGTAAACAGCTGCGTACTAACGAGGCTCACATCATCTGTTACGGTGGCGGTAATCGTTACGGCATCTTCGGTACTGGGATTGGCCGGATCGCGGGAAACATTACTGATCTGGGGAGCATCCGATGCGGGAGGTCCGGCATTGGGTGTAACCACGGCGGTTTGAAAGGCCGTAGCCAAATCTTCACTCATCTCATTATTGCCGGTAATACCATTTCCACCGGTTGTCGTCTCACCGGATTCCGTTAGAACAAGTCGCTGTATCGATTCACCGTCACTATGCGGTTGTCCACCGGATGCGGAAATCTGACTTGCGATTGCCACATCATCCAGGTAAGCCGTAGCGTCTGAATCGGGATCTGGTCCATCCACGCTAATTCCGGTTTTGTCCACGCCTTCAACCTTATCACCCCAAACGACATAATCTACATCAACCACGAGGTCGCTTTGTCCGTCCCACTGGAACAGGATTGCCACTTCACCGCTATTGGTGAGGCCGCCCTGAGCTCCAATTGATCCGGGTAGTCCCTCACGCATATCCGGTGCTCCGGAGACGTCAAACAGCTCATATGTCGGTGCCTGCCCATAAGCCGTTTGGAAATCGGCACCATTCATCGCAATGGTTTGATATCCACCGGCAGGGATGGACGCACCATCAGGGAACCGGGCCAGCCAGTCTCCAAAGCTGCCGCCTCCGACATTCGCTCCGGTCACAATGTTATAGTAGTATGCTGAGTTATTGGCAAAGGTCGCGTCGGTAAGATAGTAATCGCTCAGATCAACAGCATTAGAGGTGGGGTTATGAATCTCTACAAACTCTCCAACCGTCGGCGTTACTACAACCTCCGAAATGAGCAGGTGATCTTGTGCAAATGCCCAAATCGGCAATAGTAGCAAGAGGATGGACAAACGTCCCATATGATATGTCTCCAAATAACAGATGTTTTGAATACGGTCTTAAGGAGGAAAAATATATAGAAACCGATTTTTGTTTCCAAGATGATTGTAAATCGTACTGAAAGAGGGTTCTTTTATTCGTCGGTCAGAAACCACCTCGCAATAATCGATATAGTGTTTTCTGGTCCATCACCTCCATAAACTCTTCATAGTCTTCCCCATACTCAAACAGAAATTCCGTTAACAGAGTTTTTACGGTTAAGAGCAGCCCATCCTGAGTCCAGGGTTTTTCGACATAACGATCAATCTCGGCTTCATTAATGGCGACGATAGTATCCTTATGAGTAGCCTGACCGGTTAACAATATCTTTTTTAATGTGGGGAAACGCCCACTTTGGTAGAGTTCCACAAGAAAGTCGACCCCGTTTTTGCCGGGCATAATATGATCGCAAATCAGCAGTGCAATGGGTTGTCCTTCCTGATCCAGCTCCGTTATCAGCTCGTCTGCCTCTGCTGCGCTCTCGCAAAAGTTAATCTCAAAATGAGTTGTTAAAGGTTCAAGATCCTTCCCCAGAGCAGCGAGGATCTCTCGCTGATCGTCAATGCAAATGATTTCCGGCTTTGTCATTTCCTTACCTCTTTTTCCAGATCGCCAAATATTCGGTAATGGTTCTTAACAAGGCAACATCACCTCAAAGTTTGTTTTACCGACCTTACTTTTTACGGTAATACGTCCACCATAGCTTTCTACAAGTCGCTGAACAATACTCAACCCCAAACCAAGACCAAACGATAATCCGGAAACTTTAGTGGTTACATTAGGCTGAAAGATCTGCGGCAGCAATTCCGGTTTTATTCCCGGTCCGTTATCGCTGATACGCACTACGATCTGCTTATTCTTTAAGCTGGTAGTAATTGTAATTTCGGGAGACTCAACGCTACTATTGCGCAAGCTTTCAGAGGCATTGCGAATCAAGTTCACCCATATCTGAATCAGCTCCCCTTTATTAGCACTAATGGGTGGAAGCTCAGCTAAGGTCCGTTTGACTGTCACCTGTCTAAGCGGATGATGCAACAGCGTTAGTGCCTGAAGTATCGATTCATTGACGTGCTCTCCTATCCGGCGAATGGAGTTTGGTGCACCTAGTGTTTTTACTGAAGTGGCTACATGAGCTGCGTGATCTGCGGCCAGACGCATTCCATACAGCGTTGCACCGATCTCCCAAAACAGAGCAATCTTTTCAGCTGCTCTTAGTAAATCTTCACCGCTTTGCGGAAGCATATCGATTGCAATCCCGGTTTCTGCCAGGCTGCGGCAAATACTATCGGAAAGATCGAAACGCTTTTGCAGCTCCTTACGATATTGTCGAACTTCCCGGGTAGACAGGCTACGTCCTTTCTTACGCCCCTCTTCATAGAAGGTATTGAAATACGCGTTTTCCTCTGAAAAGATAGACTGAAGCTGCTCTGAAAGCCAGTGTGTATTGCGCTGCAATACCGATGCTGCGTTATTCAGTTCATGTGCGATGCCGGAGGCCATTTGCCCCAAAGAGGCCAGCTTCTCCCTCTCAATAAGCTGCTGAAGTGCCTGCTGTTTTTCCAGAGACATTTTATGAGCGAGCTGCTGGCGATACGCCAGGTCTCCCACAACAACCGGCATGAACTGCTCGAAGAGGCTTTCATTTGCATCATTTTTTAATGCTTCCTGATCCTTCTTAATATAGGCAACCGTCGTCTTTTGCAGAGCAATCATAGTCGTACTGCTTACAAAGGATCGGGAGAAAAAGCTGTGAACACCGGCAAACATTCCCGGCTCGACACGGAATAATTCCAGTCCGTCATCATCTTCTCCGGACACCTGACCGGATAGCACACCATCCAATACCAGATAAAGCCGTTCATTTGGTCCTCCCTGACGCATAAGGACCTCTCCTTCCTTCAACGTCAGGCGGCTATCGGGATCCGTAAAATACATGCTGATCAACACATTCATGTTCAGGTTTTGATAGAAATCTTTCATCCGAAGAACCCGATTATTTGTAAAACGTATAGCATCAAGTAAACTTTCAGGAGTCCGACAACCCCGATGATTGTCCCGCTTCGCATCATAGAGCGGCTTTCAATAAGTCCGGTGGCCTGCGCCATTGCATTCGGCGGCGTGCTTATCACTAGCGACATTGCCAGGGAGCAAGCGAAGGTAACGCCAAGGAGAATCATTTTACTGCCCCCCAAGGCCTCCAATCCACCCAGATTTACTCCAAGCGCAGCAACAATCGGCAATATAAGATTCGCCGTTGCGGTATTGCTCATGAATGTTGCCATCAACAATGCTATAATCGTGGTTATCAGCACAATACTAATAGCCGGAAGCGCCTCAAAAGGGATACTCTGTATCAGGCTATTTGCCAATCCACTTTCCTCCATTGCCATTCCCAAAGCAATACCTCCGGAAACCAACCATAGAACATCCCAGCTGATTCGTTTCATATCCGCAGTATTAATAATGCCTGTCGTTGTGAAAACAGCTACCGGTATTAGTGCTACGATATAAGCATTCATTCCATGAAATGCATCAGACAACCATAGCAATATGGTTATAATAAAAGTAGCATAAACGACGATTGCTTTGCGATTTTTCAGGAAAGTGCCACCGATACTTAAGCGCAACGCCGGAGCAGAGGGCGGATAAAGCCGCAGCAATAAATACCAGGTAAACAGAAGCAGGAGAATAACAAAGGGCAGGGCAAAAGACATCCAGCTGCCGAACCCGATGGCGTTTTCACCACTCAGATATTTTAAAGCAATGGCGTTTGGCGGGGTTCCAATTGGCGTGCCGATTCCCCCAACATTTGCTGCAAATGGTATACCCAGGACAAAAGCATTCCTCCCAAGATCACTCTCGTCAAACGCAGCCAGAATCGGGGTGAGCAGTGCCAACATCATCGCTGTCGTTGCCGTATTACTCATAAACATGGAAAAAACAGCGGTAATCGACATCAGCCCCAACAGAACCCATCGTGGCTGAACGCCAAACGGTGTCAGTAACACCCTGGCAAGGTTTACATCCAGCCGGTATTTGGTCGCGGCCATTGCGAGGAAAAAACCGCCAAGAAAAAGCAATATAATCGGCGATGCAAAAGTCGCCATTATTTGCTGATATGGGATCACTTTCCCGAAATTGGCAGCACCGGAATCCTGCAGCAGGATAAAACTTTTATCTGACAGCACAACCAACTCCAGCAAAATTATTAAAACAGACGTGGAAAAAACAGGAATTGGTTCGAGAATCCAAAGCAGAGTCGCCATTACGAATATGGCCAGCACCCGTTGTTCGATAATTGTCAGGTTCTCAATTGGAATTATCTCTGCAGGAAGCAAAATAACTACGAGAGGGAAAAGAAAAGATAATACGAGATAAATTGTCTTGCGGGAAATCGTCATTTTTCAATCCGATTGAAAGCATGATCTCTTTACAATTTCGTAATACACTGGAAATAAACAATGCGAAAATTAATTCTTCTCAGGCAAGGATAAACCTCCGGTATTTCATTACAATAGAAAAACAAGGTCGTATCTCTTTCATTTTCAAATTGCGAAACTGCGATGAATTATTTAATGTTCGCTTTGGGAGCAACAAAACTGTAAATGATTACAATTCATCTTTATTTCTTTTATTTCCTTAGGAGGAACCTATGAAGTTGATGTTTACCACCCTTCTGGTGCTGATGCTGAGTGCTGCGTTATCGGCCCAGGTTTATATTAATGAGGTTGACTACGATCAGCCTGGAACAGACGAAAACGAATTTATTGAGCTCGTTGGACCGGACGGCACCGACCTGACCGGCTACACGCTTGAGCTGGTGAATGGAAACAACGGTGGTGTTTATAACACCGTTGACCTGTCAGGCCAGACCATTCCGAATGACAATGAAAACGGATTCGGATTTCTGGTTATCGGTTCTGCCATTGTTGCCAACGTAGACTTTGTACCTTCCGGCTGGGTCAGCAACGCCATTCAAAACGGTGCACCTGATGGCATTCTGCTGAAGCTGAACGGAACTGTTGTAGACGGAATCTCTTACGAAGGCGTGCTTGGAAACAATCCGGATTTTACTGCAGGAATGGCCATCACCGCCGAAGATTTCTCTGATAACAGTCTTGGTCGCGTAGCCAACGGTTTTGACAATAGCAATCAGGATCAGTTTTTTGCCGTTACTGCTGAGGCTATTTCCCCGGGAGCGATTAACGCTGCACACGGTCAGGTACTCGGTGGCGATCCGCCGCCGCTGATTTCCGGCATCGTGCGCGCTCCTTTCGTGCCGAACGCGAGCGAAAACACCACGGTTACCGCAACCGTAACTGATGATAGCGACGTAACGCTTGTTCAACTGCGCTATACGGTAAACGGTGGTACCGAGCAGCAGGTAGCAATGACCGCTACCTCGACCACCGATACCTACGAGGCTGAAATTTCGGCTGCTGAATACGCTGACGGTGACGTAGTAGAATATAAAATTTATGCAGAAGACGATGCTCCGCAATCGAATGAAAGTCCGACATTTGGTTTTCTGGCGGGAACCACACCAATCGCTACCGCAATGCAGGATGATACAGATGGTAATCTGACTTATCTTGGCTTGGCAGCTCGACTGACTGGAGTACTCACTGTTTCTACCGGAGTATTTTCCACTACCAACATCGATGTGTATATGCAGGACGCAACCGGCGGAACCAATGTATTTGCTTTTGGACTGGACTCCACTTTCTCCATGACCCGCGGCAACAGCTACACCGTAGTTGGTAATCTTGCTCAGTTTAATGGCAAAGGTGAAATTATACCAGACACTCCGGCTACAGACGTAGTTGACAATGGACCGGCAACCGAGCCCGGACCGCAAACTGCAACCATCGCCGATCTGAATGCAGGTGCATCCGAAGGCCTTGAAGGTCAGCTGGTTGCTATTGCTGCCGTAACAAATACAGGTGGGATAGACCCCTGGCCGGCAGACGGTAATAACGCCAATGTTGAGATCACCGATGACGGAGGCACCAGCCTTTATATCTTCCGAGTTGACAGCGATACCGACATTGATGGTTCCCCGGAGCCGTCATGGCCGGTAAACGTACAGGGAATCCTGACACAGTTTGACAACTCGGCCCCCTTTACGGAAGGCTATCAGATTCTGCCGCGTGACCTGGGTGACGTGGACGTTGCACTAAGCGTAGAGCCGATCGACAATCCGGCAATTATTGCTACGCTGGCGCTGCACGGCAACTATCCGAATCCGTTTAACCCGAGCACGACGCTGCGATTCGACATTCCGGCAGACAACAATCTGAACAGTAACGTGACGCTAACCATTTTCAACAGCCTGGGACAGAAAGTCCGCACGCTGGTGAATGAGCGTCTGGCTTCAGGAAGCTATAAAGTAGAGTGGAATGGATTTACCGAGAGCGGTGCAACCGCTACAAGTGGTATTTACTATGCTCAGCTAAGCATGAATGGTCTGACACAGACCCGCAAGATGATGCTGGTGAAGTAGATTACAGAACTCAGAATACAGAGGTCAGAGGTCGGAAGTCCGACTTCTGACTTCTGATCTCTGACTTCCGACGTCCGTATTTAAAATCGAAAGCGTGTGGTGGCAGCAAGGGTAACCCCCTTACTCTCTTTGGAAGGAATTAATACACTTCCGGCATGATTCATAAATGCCGCATCCAAAATCCAGTATTTGAAATTCAAGCCAAGCCCAAGGGCCAACGACGTTCCGGTTTTTCCCCCCATACTAATACCAGCTCTCAGCGGAAGCTGCTTTACAGGCATCACTTCTATCCCGATCCCAAGGCGTGGCTTTTTTGTCCCACCCATATTCTTATCCAGGCCCTGCTCGTATTCAACAGATAGGTTAAGCTTTTCATTGGCCTGAAAACCCAGTGCAACATCCAGGACCCGCGGCAGCTTCGTTACAAAATCATCTATAAGAAACGTTGAATCGACTTCCGTAATCAGGCTGTCGGAAACACGGTTTGGCAGGTTCAGACTGTCGGCACTCAGCATAAAAATTCGGCGCTCATTACGTTCCGTCCAGTTCACATTTGAATAGACGTTGTTCATTGAGAATCCGAACGTCAGTTTCTTTGACGCCACCATAATAAAGCCGGCATCAATACCGATCCCGGTCCCACCGGCAGATTCGCGCGTATTCAATTCGCTATCAACACGAATAAAGGGCTGATCATTTTCGAGATCATAATCTTCCAGTCGTCCGGTACCTTTTTCGATGCCGCCATATTCTTCAGCAGAGAAAGCAGTCAGATTTAATCCGAGAGCCATTTCATCCAGCCACGATACATTCTCAACCGGTAGCGGGATACCTCCACCAAGCTTCATACCAAAACCGGCCCAGACGTCCCCATCGGCATTATCAAAGTCATATACGCGGCCATTGCCGCTATTTCCTTCCAGCGGAAGCTCAAATACTGCTTTGGGTACATTTACAAAGCCGGTTCCCTGTGCAAAAAGCGACAGGCTAACATTACCAGCGTAGATTGAGAGAATCGTCGCACGTCCATCGATATCGGCACGTACACCTTCTTCATCAATGCTATTGAGAATATCATCGATATCCGCATCATTCAGCTCGTCTCCGGTGGTAAAGTACCGGTCGTATTGATCCTTCGTGAAGCTGTTATTATTAAATCCCCCGATTCCTGAAAATATGTTTAGTTCATATTTATAGGGCGTTTTCAAACCAAGCGCAGCTGGATTGACTCCGACACTACTTAACCCGCGAGCAGAAGCGGATGTACTGAATCCCATACCAGCTGCTCTGGCATCAATTTGTTGCTGTGCCGATACCATCGTCGGTAAGAAGGAGAAAATAACGGCCAGAAGGTAAATACGTTTCATAAAGTTTCCGAATAAAGTAGTCGTCGTTATTGATAAGGTTGTTTTATTATTCTTGCTCACGAATCAGCACCTCCAGGCCAACGCTACCGAAGGCGGTTACAAAGTCACTGTAGCGAAGCGTTACAAAACCGCCGGTGTCATCCAGTTTTACCCGATAGCCATAGCGTAGCGGCGGATTCCCCAAAAGCTGAATCTCCCGCTTGTTGAGACGAAAATCGAGCGTATTTGCAAAAACCTCAGTTGCAAAACCGGTCTGCGGATCTACCGGAGCTTTATCAAGAGCTATTTGGCGGATAATCGCGAGTGATGTGTCGGCCACGCCATCATATAAATTTTGCTCGGTGGGATCGGCCGTCACTACCAGATCAAGAGTGCCGGAGATAGGAGTGCGATTCTGGACACGCAATGTTAAAAAAGCATCTTCAATATCATCACGGGCAGCATCCTGAACTTCATCATTAATATCCTCAGAAGTAATGCTGTCAACTTCTGATTCAAATGCGGCCAAACCGTTTATCCTGGCGCGAATTGGTGTTTCGAAACGATAGCTTGCTTCAAAGACATTACCAACTGCAACGCTGGCCTCACCACTTCCACGAACCTCACCTGAGACCAAAATACTATCCGGTAAAATATTTATAAACTGCGTTATCTCCGGACCCGATAGCATAATTTCCGTTTCACCAATACCGCCGGTTCCATTACCGGCATTTATACTCTGATTAAGCACTTCTACCCTTGCCGAATCGGTTGCATTACCGTTTTCATCAGTATGGTACCCTCGAATATCCAAATCCGCTGTCAGGTTTTGAATAAAGGCATCCGTTCGAATTGACAAAATAAGTTCCGCAGCTGCCAGTTCTATCCCACCTTCGGCAAGGTCTTCATAATCCACCAGGTCTCCTTCGCCGAACGGATCGAACTCAAGAGTGTTTTCACCAATAAATCCGGAAAAGGAGTCAAAAAAGAGACTATCGCTGCTAACAACAATCGCAATACTGTCCCTATTGGTTACGCTTACCAGATTTGATGCGGCAAGGGTCTGTCCAATCAGAATCACCTGCAGACTATCGATTAACTGACCGGGGTTTTCCGGATTTACCACGCTGAATCCATCAAGAACCACTTCCCGGTTCTGGCTGCCGTTGGCATCGATAAAAAGGTTTTCGCGAAAGGGCTGTCCCTGACTATCGCGAAGAGCCGGTATGATGTAGTCGACGTTAGCATCCAGCGGTAGGAAGCTGGAAAAGTTGAGAAAAAAGCGTCCGCGATTTATCAAGGCCTCTCTGAGACGCGTTTCATCATCATATCCAACGCTTATGGTATCGTCCAGCGACTGGGATTCCAATCTTGCAAGCACCTCACTTGCCTGAACATTCTCAATTTCAATTTCCAATTCGATCCCGCTGTTATTCAGGAGATCTTCTGTAATTGTCAGCTGGAAGGGACCAACTATCGGAAAGTTGTAGAGTGCACGTAGCGGCACCTCAAGCGTTTTGCCGGAAATATCTTCGATCACTTCACTTGTTTGACCAGACGGGACAGGCATATCGAATAAAACCTGTACCTGGTCGCTATTGGGATTGTTCTCGCTACGCACCGTTGCTTCCAGACCATTGCTGGAATTATTCGGCCCAATCGTAAACGGGAGGTTGTTTACAAGGCGAACGCGGGCCGTTCCGCTAAGAAAGGTTATACTTTGAAACGTTTCCGATTGCACAAGAGCAGACAGTCCGCTAATGGTAGTATCCGGTATCGTAATTGTCTGGCCGACAAAAATGCTCAACTCAGGCCAGATTTCTCCCAGAGAAACCGAGGCCAGTTGAAGCGTGCCCAGACTATCAAGACGAAGGTCACCGAGTGTAAAGTTTCCACTCGTATCGAATGAAGCAATACTAAAGTCGTTCGGCGTAATCGTTCTGTCCTCAATATCTCCGTTGATAGCAACGCTCAAAATGGAGTCGGGGCCAAGTGCTTCGATCGTTACGTTTTCATTGGTAGTAATTTCCTCCCCCAAAATAAACTTTTCGATTGCAAAGGGAACAGAGGCATTCAAGCGATACGTAGGTAAGACAGGTTCTTTTAAGTCACAGGCAATAAAAAGGAAGAACGCTGCCAGAAATACCGGCAACGCGGTTTTCAAACGAATCATAGAAGGGTCCTATAGGTATACAAAGTACGGTTATAGTGTTTAAGCCCTGAGGCTTGGAGCAAATTGAAACATAATTCAGCAAGTTGTTATAGGCAAACGGTTTGCCATACTTTCTTAAGGGCGATTAAAACGCAGAACAAAACCAAGTTGAGGGGAAATTATGCAGTAAAACCGTTATTTTTATTACAATTCGACTCTAATATGAATGTTTGTAATAATAGGGCGGATACGAAGAATTTGCATAGTCATGCAAAAATGTTGCACTCCCAGATTTGAATCGTGCAACATCTTTACAGGTTTTGTAATATCGAGACACTATTGTGGTTGATGTGTTGGGCGAAGTAAATCGAATACTGTTTTCACCGGACTAAAGGTCGAAACCGGTACTTCAACAAAAACAGTGTTCCAAAAAGCCATTGCACCATTCCAAAGTCCAGGCAGTTCCAATGCTTTCAGATCCCGACCGTTTTTAGATTTTTTAGAGATAAACCCGGTGGTTGGATCAGCAAACTGCGGCAGGTGAAAATTCTTACCCTTAAAGTCCCGGACGCCACAGATCAGATCTACCGGATTAAAGTGAGTAGACTTTTTAACAATGTCTTTTTGTTCATCATCATCCAGATCAATCTGGGACGTTTCTACAATCTGCACCTTAACTTTTCCGTGAGAGTCCTTTATCCAAAAAGGCCCGCCGCCGGGTTCACCTTCATTCTTCACCATACCACAAATGCGGATCGGACGATTAAAATATGCAAAAAGCGCATCACACTTTTCCTGGTGAGATAATTCCGAAGCATTTTCCAATACAATACCCAGTTTCTCTTCTGCAAACTCAAGTGCGGATACAACGGCAGCTGCATCCATTTCATCCGCAGCCAAACGCTCCAGATAGCCAAACATTGTGGATTGAATTGAGGCCAAATATCCACCAAGTGCTTTCTTGTATAAATAGGTATCTGACTTCAGATGATCTGGTACGACATTGTCTACATTTTTGATGAAAACAATATCTCCCTTCAAGTCGTTCAGATTCTCCAGGAGTGCACCATGTCCGCCGGGACGAAACAACAAGGTTCCATCAGGATTGCGGAAAGGTCGATTTTCCTTATCCACGGCAATTGTATCAGTCGAAGGCTTTTGAATGGAATAGGTAACAATAAACTCTATATCGCTAAAATTTGTGGCAAATTCTTTGACGCAATTTTGAATAGTTGTCAAATGAACAGCCGGCACCGTAAAGTGAACCCGCGCTATGCCCTTGTCATCAATCGCGTATTCAGTGGCTTCTGTAAGATGTTCTTCAAAAGGATTTCGCGTTGTTCCATCCGGGTAGCGATGAAAGGCGATCATGCCTTTCGGCATGTTGCGGTAATCAAGCCCTTCTCTATCAAGAATAGCTGCCAGAATTCGATGATAACCTCCGGAGTCCAAAAGCTCATCAAGGGACTCACTCTTACCTTCCAGCTTTTCTTTCAGCTGATCGTAAAAGGCAAACTTTGAAATGCTCTCAATAAATTGCTGCATGCTCTTCAGCTCTTCGGATTTTTCATCCTTATCGCCCATAAGCAGCTGCTCATAACTGGTCAAGAGTTGTTTAAACATTCTGCTTGCAGCACCGGAAGCAGGTACAAACTTTTGCACCCTTCCTTTGGCAGCAACCGCTTCAAATTCTTTAGAGTAAGTCTTTAATTCTTTTTTGGAGAGCTTAACAATACCATCACCCGGAACACAACTTCGTATCAGTTTAACAGCTGGAATACCACGTTCAAATGTTTCGAGTTGACTAATAACAACATCCGGCGAAATTCCCCTCGTATTGAACTGACGCAGATCGCGCTCACTGAAAACTTCGTTTTCAATTTTTTCCGTTACGCTCATGCAACTCTCATCCTTGTTCATTCATATGGTTTAACTTCGATTCCCAGCAGCGAGACATCATCCCGAAACGTCTCAAACACAGACCATTCTTCAACATCAGTCAGCAGACGCTCAAGGCTTTTCTCCAAAGTGGTATCCAGTGTTTTATTGAGCGATTCGACTAAACGTTCTTTACCGAAGAGAGTATTTTCAGGTCCCTCGGCTTCGGGGATACCATCTGAATAAATATAAATTCTATCCCCCGGCGCAACTTCTATAACAGATTCTTCATAGGTGGAATCTTCCATAAAACCAATCGGTAGAGACTGGACCTCTAATATTTCAGCTCCTTCTTTCGGAGAAACATAAATTAAGCCGGGGTGACCAGCGGATACATAACGAATACGACGCTCCACTCTGTCGTAAATGCCATATAAAAAGGTAAAGTACTGACCGTTCTCCATATCGACCTGAAAGCGTTTATTCAGCTGATCAGCAACGTCAAGTGGGGAGCGGACCTCTTTTCCATTGCCGTTCATAGAATAAAGCAGGGACGCTTCATCGGAAACAGGCGAAAGCATGCGGCTAAGCGTTACCGCAAGCAGGGCAGCTGATACACCGTGTCCACTTACGTCCAGCACATAGAAACCGATTTCAGTTTCGGATAATCGAAATACGTTCAGAATATCTCCGGCCAGTTCATCGCAGGGAAAGAATTTCCATGCAATATCAAGAGCCATACTCGTCGGCGCTTTGGCAGGCAGCAGGGCTTTCTGAATTTGGGCAGCTGCTTCCAGATCAACCTTCATACGATGATTTGCAGCTTCCAGATCTTTGTTGCGCTTGGAAAGATCTTTTTCCAGACCAATTACTCTTTTACCGGCGCTAATGCGTACGCGTAGCTCATCACGATCAAACGGTTTTGAGATAAAATCATCTGCACCGGCATTCATTCCCAGCACCAGATCTTCTTTATCGGTTTTTGCTGTCAGCATTATAACATAGACATAATCGGGTCGTTTTTGTTGCCGAATCTGCTTCACCAACTCAATACCGTCCATTCCCGGCATCATCCAATCGGTAATAACTATCGAGAAGTTATTATTCCGAAAGGCTTCGAGTGCCTTATCCCCATTTTCAGTAGCAGTAACTTCATCCCCCCATTTCTCAAGGGTTCGCTTTAAAAGGGAGCGGGAAATATTTTCATCTTCGGCAATTAAAATCTTCATTTTCATCTCCATGGAAACTCATTCCAATATGTATCCATAGTCGAAACAATGTCGTAATTCTTAAATAAGAAAATCTGACATTGTTAGTAAGATTCCGATATGTTATCAAGCAGAAAGACGGTTATGGAGAAAGTCGTCCGATTTTCCAGCTATCTGTAGCTAAACGATAATAAATACGGTCGTGTAGACGACTTTTTCTTCCTTGCCAAAACTCAAAATAATTCGGAATTAAACGAATGCCGCCCCAATGATCCGGCATCGGCACGTCTTGATTAGCATATTTTTCCCGCAGTTCGGCAAGCTGTTCCTCTAAAACCGCGCGATCCGCTATTTCAGAGCTCTGAGCCGAAGCAACGGCTCCCAGGCGACTTTCGAAGGGGCGACTCTGAAAGTATGCCCTGGACAAATCCGGATCCAGCCTCTCAAGCGGTCCTTCAATCCGAACCTGACGTTGCAGTTCTCCCCAGTAAAACAATATTGCTGCCTGGGGATTTTCATCCATCTGACGTCCCTTTAGACTCAAATAATTTGTATAAAAGATTAGCCCGTTTTCAGATATATCTTTTAACAAAACTACCCGGGCAGTTACATAGCCGTTCTTATCTGAAGTAGCCAGGGTCATAGCATTTGGTTCAGGGACGTCGGTTTGCAGCATTTGATCGAACCATTCCCTAAATTGGGAAAAAGGATTGGACTGTACCGTGTCCTCGCTCAATTCTCCCAGAGTGTACTCTTTTCTGAAACTTTTAAACAACTCTTTATCCATAGATACTCCACAGGTATATTGGGTTTACAGCTTATTGGGTTTAATCATTTTAAAGATGAATTTAAAGATAGATTTACTATGCTCAAGCGACTAACCGGATTTTATCTTTTTGGCCTGCGCAGCTATTTACGCCAGCACCGCTATTTGCTCGATCTGGTCGTGATCGCACTTTTTATTATTATGTTCGAAGGCTTCCTGAAGGGAAGTAGTGAAACAGCTGCCATCTGGTGGGTTTTTGCCGTTCTTGGTGTCGTACTGAATTTTTTGACGGCCCCACTGGTTTTTAATCAGGAACAGGGAAACGCCCGCTCCTTCTTGCTCTCCAGACCAGATGGGCGAAAAAATATGCTGCTGTCAAAGATCTGCCTGATTGTAAGCATCGATTTGTTTTGGGTGGTTCTGTTCGCAGTTTTTTACGGACTTCGCTTTCCATCGGCAGACTACTTCGTACTGCTACTACCGCGCCTGCTTATCATCGGCATGCTGATCTCAATCAATACGCTAATGCTTAGCTTAACGTTCAGCTATCGTCCCCAGTATAGCTGGTTATTATTTTTGCTCATTATTCTGGGATTTATTGTCAATAAGCAGCAGTTGCTGGCAATAAACTCCTTCGCTGATATTGCCGGAGCAGCAGCACTCTTGCTCCCCCCCTACTTTGAGCTTTCTTACTTCAGCGTGGAACTGCAAACAGCCGGCTGGACACTCTTATTTCTGGTGCACGCCCTGCTTTATGGCTTCTTTTTCTGGAAACTCTCCTCACACCTTTTAAAACGAAAAGACTTTGTTTAAGTAACATTGATATCAACCTGTGTACCCGGAGCATAGCCCTTTTCGGTTTTTTCAATCGTCGTACAAGGAACGTCGGGATCATGCTCGAAAACAATCAGCCAATTCTGATCTGCAGCAAGATGCAGATAGTGCTTCTTCTCTTCCAGAGTTTTTAACGGGGCAATGTCATATGCCATAACCCACGGCAAAGAAACGTGCCTGGAGGTCGGTAGCAGGTCTCCGGCAAACAGCAGCGTCGTATCATTCGAATAAATCTGTACCATTTGCTGCGCGGTCGTATGTCCATTCACCGGCAGGAGGCGAATTCCCGGGAAAAGCTCGGTTTCACCATCCACCAAAATCAGTTGATTCGCTTCCTGCAGGGGGATAAAGTTTTCCTTTAAAAAACTGGCCCTATCTTTCTCGGTTGGCTTCATTGCCCAGCCGAAATGATCTCTCTGCACATAGTACCTGGCCCTGGCAAAAGTTGGTACCAGCTCACCGGCATCATTCAGACGGGTAGCACCACCGGCATGATCATAGTGCAGATGGGTTAGAATAACATCCGTTATATCCTCTGCCGTTAGCCCCAAGTCGGCTAAACCTTTTTCCAAGCTATAGTTACTATGATCGACGGCATTTATCTTAAGGAACTTTTCATCACCTTTATTCCCCATACCAGTATCCACAAGAATCACCCGATCTGCGCTTCTTATGAGAAGTAGATTCGCTCCCATATGAATGCGGTTCTTATCATCCGGGGGCATTTTTCGTTCCCACAGCACGCGTGGAACCACACCGAACATTGCTCCACCGTCCAGACGGAATCTACCTGAGTCAATGAGATTCACCTGATAAGCCCCGATTTTCATATCCGTTCCTCCATCTTATAAGCGGATGCATCGCCAAACAGACGTTTGGACAACATTTTAAATAAGCGCGAAAAAAATATCCTGTCAAATAATAACATCTTAAATCAAACCGGCGAGTTTTCCAGCAGATATGCCCTTAAGTCCTCAAAATGATCAAAAACCTCTGTTGTGCAGCCGAGTATCCAGCTGCTCATCTCATTCCGTGGTAAAGTCGTTACCATATAAACCGGAAGGTTCAAATAGTAAGCCAACGTTAATTCACCGTGCGTTCCGGCCCCTTTCAGCACGTATTCATCCCAAAGACAAATCAGGTAATCTGTTTGCCCAGCGAGAAATCCCAAATCGGTATCGATAATTTTCCGTATGGTTTTGCGGAACCGCGGCAGATCGGTCGATTTCCAGTTACGAAACTCCAAAAACTCTTCGGCGGTAAGCGCATGGTTTTCTTCTACGCATGGATTGAAGACCTGATGCTGCAACGTATCCTGCAAAAAGGGCGTCAGTTTTTCACGCCATTGCCGACCATTATCAGGCGCATTTTCTATTGCACCGGCAAGGTATACCGTTAGTGCTTTTTTATTGGGTAAATCGTTAGACACTTTCGCTCTCCGGGTTATTTGGGATGAAAATCTGCTCAATATCCCGTATCCAGGTCGATTTTAATCAGAAAGGAGCAGTTTTCAAAACTGCTCCTTTCTGATTAAACTATTGACAAACCCAAAATACATCGATATATTTCGATATATCAATTGGATTGAGAGATGGACGATAAACTTTTCATTAAAATTTCCAAGGCGCTTGCGGATAAGAATCGCCTGACAATTCTTCGGGAAATATCCGAGCGCGAGGGTGTCACCTGTGAAGACATCCGTAATCTGATCAATCTGGCACAGCCGACGGTTTCGCACCATATTAAGCTGCTTACCGATGCCGAACTCATACGAACAGAAAAAGAGGGCCGCTGCCTGAAGCTTAGCCTCAATCAACACCAAATGGACGAGTTTTCCGCTTTTCTTAATTCTATAAAATAAAAATTTTTTTGGTCAATATATCGAAATTCTTAAATATATAAATCTATCAATACAACAACAGGAGTCTCCTCATGAGCACACTATCCGGAAAAATTGCAGTTGTAACGGGCGGTAACAGCGGAATCGGCTATGCAGCCGCAAAAGATTTTATCGAAAATGGCGCAACAGTTATCATAACCGGTCGCGATAGTAAAAAAGTGGAAGAAGCAGCCGCTTCGCTGGGTGCAACCGGTATCGTTGCTGATCAATCCAGCCTTAACGATATCGAAAACCTGGCAAAGAGCGTTGAGTCCAAGTTCGGCAAGATCGACATACTGTTTATCAACGCCGGAATCTTCGCTCCCGCCCCACTGGGAAGCATTAGCGAAGAACTCTTTGACAATATCATGAACATCAACTTCAAAGGAGCGGTCTTTACCCTGCAGAGCTTTTTGCCGGTCTTAAAGGACGGGGCTTCCGTTATTAACCTCTCCTCGGTTAATGCCTACACCGGAATGACAAATACCGCAATTTACGGCGCCAGCAAAGCGGCTCTCAACTCTTTCACCCGTACTGCCGCAACCGAATTGGCACAGCGAAAAATTCGCGTAAATGCCGTCAACCCCGGGCCGGTGGAAACACCAATATTTGGCAAGACAGGACTGCCGGAGGAAGACCTGAACGCTTTCGCCAGCGCAATACAACAGCGAGTCCCTTTAAAAACATTCGGAACACCGGAGTCCATTGCCAAACTCGTCTCTTTTCTTTCCAGCGATGACGCATGGTTTATTACCGGATCGGAATACAATATCGACGGTGGAATTAACGTGAATCCTCTTGTTGGATAAAACCATCCTCTAACAGGTTAAGACGACCAAACGGACGTGCTGAATTTCAGTGCGTCCGTTGGTTTTTAGAGCACAACAACGTATGTTGTTGTATTCCAATAACTGTAAACAGAGGAGCAAATTAATGAAGCAGGTACTGATACTTTTAAGCCTTGTGCTACTGTTATTTTCCTGTCAAAGTGAAAAACCGGCAGCAGAGACACAGGCTGATTCATCTACCGAGTCAACAACTCCCGGAAAAGAAGTTGACTATAGCAGTGGTGATCTCACCATGAAGGGCTATTTGGCGGTAGATGATAGTAAAGAAGGAAAGCGGCCCGGTATTTTGGTCGTTCATGAGTGGTGGGGACACAATGATTATGCACGCAAGCGTGCAGATATGCTTGCTGAGATGGGATATGTTGCTCTGGCAGTTGATATGTATGGCGATGGAAAGCAGGCGGATCACCCTGAGGATGCCGGTAAGTTTGCCGGACAGGTAATGGAAAACATCGAAAGTGCAAAGCAGCGTTTCGAAGCGGCCTTACAAGTATTAAAAAGTAACCCTGCAACAGATACCAGCAAAATTGCTGCAATCGGATACTGTTTTGGTGGGGGCGTTGTGCTCCACATGGCCAGAATGGGTATGGACCTGGATGGAGTTGTTAGCTTTCACGGCAGTCTGGGAACGAAAACACCGGCTGAAAAGGGTGCCGTTAAGGCCAGCGTATTGGTTTGCCACGGCGCAGACGACCCCTTCGTTTCAGCAGAAGTAATTGAAGCCTTTAAGCAGGAAATGGATGCTGCGGGAGTAAACTATACGTTTAATGCTTATGAAGGTGCGGTGCACAGTTTTACGAATCCCGGTGCAGATGAGAACGGTAAGAAATTCAACCTTCCGCTGGCATACAATAAAGCAGCTGATGAGTTATCCTGGCAGCAGATGCAGGATTTCTTTGATGGGATATTTAAATAATTTTTAATAGTAGCGTGGGTCGTGACCCACGCTACTATTAAAAATTGACTGACAATTCTTAGAAAATATTTTCCACCTGCCACCTGCCACCTGCCACCTGCTAAAAAAGATTCCTCACAATCTCTACACCACCAACCCAGGTACCAATAGTACTGCCAAGCCCGGTGAGTAAAAAGACCAAAAAAACGCGAAGCAGCTTATTACTCCACCACTTTCTAAAGATCGAGACATCTTCACTAACCGCCTGAAACTCTTTTACAACAGGTGGTTGAAAATAAGCCTGGACAAAAGCAGCAACGTATCCGGCGCCAATAACCGGAGTTAGACTGGTAAACGGTGCTGCAAGAAATGAAGAGATCACCGTCAAAATGTGTCCACGCGCTAAAACTGCACCGATAGCGCAGGGAATTCCATTAGCCAGTATCCAGTAAAGCGCGTTATCACCGGCGGCAGCGGCCCCCTTATCCCAACCGATGTAAATCAGTGAGCCGACAATAAGTGCCGGAATTCCCCATCCGACAACCTTCCACATAGAAGACATCGGCGGAATCACCTCGATCTCGCTGAGGTCATTAGAGCTCTGCTCTTTTAGAGCTTTAACGATTCCCTGAACGTGTCCGGCGCCGACAACGGCTACAACTTTATCTCCTTTACTGCGTCGCATTTTTTCAGCAAGGTAGGTATCACGCTCATCAATAAGAACGCGCTTCAGCACCGGCATAGCTTCACCAAGCTCATTCATCATCTCAGACAGGACGTCTTTCTGCCTAAGTTCTGCCATCTGCTCTTCCGAGATTTCCTGGGTATCAAAGATGCCAACCAGGCCGGAAGTCATAAACTGCATTTTTTGGGTAAACGCCATGCTGTTCCAGGCGCGACGAAGGGTAATACGAATATCGCGATCACATAATTCTATCGGAATATCATGTTCTTTGGCCACTTTTGTAGCTTCCAGCAGCTCCACGCCCGGCATTACGCCCAGTTTATCGCCCAGTCGCTTTTGATAAGAACCGAGCAAAAGGTTTACCATCAGAGTACTGAGTTGCTTTTGGCGAATTATCGTTTTCAGATCCAGTGACTCCCAGCGTTTTTTCTCGGATAAAGCCTTAAAGCGCTGCGCGTCCAACTCAACACAAACCACGTCTGGCGATTCTTTTTCGATCACCTCACGAACAAGGTCTGCCGACTGCTGGGAAATATGTGCAGTACCAACAATAATGAATTCCCGCCCGTCTATTTCAACTATCTCTACGTCCTGTGGATAGTTTCGTTCCTGCGGAATAGTCGCATCATTCACGTCCATCAAGTATCACTCTTTGCTAACATCACACATCAGAGAATTAAGCGATTAATGTAACCAGCCGTTTTCCGTTTTCAAAAGACTATTGAAGATGTCGAGCCAGAGCTTTTTATCCGGATAGCTGATGCTTTTGAAGATTTTTTAAGTGGTAATTCACAAATGCAGCGTGGTCGATATGTGGTAAAGCTGCTTCAATTGCCGGGCGGCTCAAGCAGTATTTTTTGACCGATTTTTACAATGTAATTGGGAGGAGCAATATTGTTCCAGCGAGCTACGTCTTCCACCTTCAGTTTATAGATAATTGCTATCCGGTAAACCGTTTGACCAGGTTCAACCACATGATACTTCTTACCCATCGTAGAAACAGTACGAACGCTATTTACCGACTTTTTTGAAGTGGATTTTGCTGAGGCAAGCTGCTTGTCTGTAGACGTATCCGTACCGGCTGAGAGATTTGGTGGAGCGGATTTCCGCTTTGCAAATGGCTTACCGGTTTTCAGTTCACCATAGCCAAAGCCGGCAAGCTGAAAGCCATCGTATTCATAATCAAAGTGCAATGTCCAGCTGTGAAACTGTTCAGCTTTCCAGCACTTATCGCCGTTAGCATGCAAAACTAAACGGACACGTTTATTAATAGGAACTCCTAAAAAACGCAACAGCTCCCTGCTGATCTCGAGTTCACCATCAAAACGTGCTTCCTTGTAAAGCACGGTCTTTTTAGATGTGACTTTTGGAAATATCAGTCGGGTATCGGTACGCATTTCCTGCATCTCTTTCGGCAGGATGATAAATGCCTGCCCGACGCTCTTATTCTCATTAAAACAATCCAGAAAAAGCGTATCGGTAGATATCGAGCCTTTAACAAATACTTTCGGAATGGGGACTATCGGATCGCGTTGGGAAATATGAAGCCCCATTGAGCCGTTAAAGTGCAGACTCTGGAGCAATTTCATATCGGAATCCATCAGTTCGCTACTGAAACTTCCGCCATGCGTTGTATAGCGTTCAGCGCAGCATTCACAGGCATATATCTGTACGGTGAAAAGCGCTGTCAAAAGGAGTATTGTTATCAGCAATCCCTGCTTCATACGACTCTCTCCCTGAGAAATAATTGTTTCCTACCAGCCCATACTCCCTGAAATGCCCTTGAAAGGGCCGACAATATTAGAGGTAATCCATCCACCGTAAAAGTTTCCCGGCTGTGGTGTTACCGTTTCTCCATCGACCAGGCAGGCGTCCATTGGACCGGCATAGAATGCTACGAAGTTCTTTATCGGCGTGAAAGCTGGAGTCGGTTCCGGATAGTACCATCCGACATTTTGAGCTACCCGCTCTCCTACTTTCAGCGAATAATAATGTCCACGACCTTTCCATTCACACCAGGATTGTCCCGTGCCCCTTTCCAGGTATTCCTTTCGAATATCGTCCGGCGGTAAGTAATACACCGGCGGATGGCTGGTCTCCAACACTCGAAATGCTCGCGTGGTATTTACAATTTCGACCCCATTAAAAATAACCTGAATGGGTTTACGAAATTCTTCCAATTTTGGCGGACGTGGATAGTCCCAAACAGATTCTTGTCCAGGTCCCGGGGGAATTCTTTTTGGATGGGGCATATATCCTCAGTTCAAAGTTCAAAGTTATGTCACCCTGAGCACCTCGACTTCGCTCGCCACAAGCTGCGTCGAAGGGGCAAAGTTCAGGCACCGGGCATCGGTATCGAACGGCAAATAAAAGACGGCAGATATAAATTGCCTTATTGCCTTATTGCCTTATTGCCTTATTGCTTCATTGCCTTATTGCCCGCTCTGTATTCAGAACTCTGACATCTGTGCTCTGTGCTCTGTGCTCTGTGCTATGTGCTCTAATTAACTCTCTCAAATCGAAATGTGGCGATATAGGTAAAATCGGTGCGGTGAATACCATCGCTGAAGTCCGTATCGGATGCATCACTGCTTAGACGCTGGATGGTTTTTACCGGAGACGCCTCCAGATTGCCGGATTCAAACCTTAGGCCATCGTCGGTTCCGGAGTCATAAACCGGCAGATTTATCGTAAAACTGTCGCGCCAATCATTTTGAGCAATCATGTTCAGACTATTCACACCAACAAACCAATCGGGACTGGGAGCTACCATTGTCACCAGGGTAACAAGCGGCGCATCCAGGTGAACAGTAAAGACCATTTCTACAGAATCTGCCGGAAGTGGAATATCTCCTCCGCTCAGGAGCGAATCTGCTGAACCGACATTAATTGCTGCGATTACTTCAGCCTGTAGCGAATCCTTTGCTCCAAGTTCGGCAACCCGCTTGATTCCGATGGATGCCAATACTCCATCCTGCCAAAACAAATTTTGCTCACTATGGGTTGCACCGATCAGGCCGGAGAAATGCCGATTTGCCGGAAAATTTGTTGGAAACGTCGTGTCACTCCAGGTTGTAGCAAAGACCAGACGATATGTTGCCCGCTCTTCATCCGGCCCCTGCACCAATGGATCGGTATTTAATTTACAACCCACTATATAAAAGAGCATAAAGAGTAAGAGTGCTTTTTTCATGTATGCCTCTATTGAGAGTTCAAAGTTCAAAGTTCAAAGTTCAAAGTTCTGAGTTCTGAGTTCTGAGTTCTGAGTTCAAAGTTCTGAGTTGTGAGTTCAGGCCTCAGTTGCGCTCGAGGGGCGGCCACACGCCACACGCCACACGCCACACGCCACACGCCACACGCCACCAATATAATCCTCTAACCGTGCAAATTGATGTAAGTTCTGTCATAAATAAGCAAATTGAACAGAAAATCAAGCATATAGCCTTGATTTTTATCAGATGGCAATGTAGATTGGTCAGGCAGGATGAGAACCTGGGGATTACTGATAGCATAAGAAGTTTCGCTATACGGTAGGTTGATTGGCTGTATCTGTTTTCCTGCTAACGTCTAAGCTAAAGCTAAAAAAAGCTTTATAAATGACGATATTTGTAGTGGTGAAGATGAAAAAGCCATCTTCTAACAAGGTCTTTAAAATCCGGCTATGTCCGATTCAGAAACCCAGGGGTTAGAATGGAATCTGAAAACAAGCAGTATATCGTTATCATCGGCGATATTAGCGGCTCCAAGCAGCTTACCGGCCGTAATCGTTATAAGACACAGCTATTCGTAAAGTCAGCTGTTGTGCAGATTAACGAAGAGTTTAGAGACAAGCTGGAGGCACCGCTGACCATTTCCAAAGGAGACGAATTTCAGGGGTTACTTAATGACCTGGAAACGGCCTTTCGAATTGTTCTGGCCCTGGAAAAACTGACTGCGCCTGTCCAGTTGCGCTTTGGTATCGGAATTGGCAAGGTCTACAAGATGGGAGGCACGCTGCCCATTGAAATGGACGGCCCCGCTTTTCACCGAGCCAGCAACGCACTGCATACGGCAAAGAAGCGAAAACACGCCTACTGTATTTTATCCGACAATCCTTCCCGAGACATGCTTACCAACACCATTTTTCAGTTGATAACGGCGATACGCAAGCGCTGGAATGAACGGCACTATCGTTTATTTTGGAGCTATAAGGACCTGGGAACATACAGGGAAGTCGCAGAGAGAGAAAACGTCACTCCTCAAGCGGTATGCGATACGTTGAAGAACAGCAGAGCAATTGATGTAAAAAATGCCGAAGAGAACCTGCTGGAATATTTCAGAAAGAACCCGGTGCAGATTCACTCTCCTGAATCCGCCCCATCTCCCTCGCCACTAGAAGAGCGTAACGTAGCTTTGTAAAGCGCATCTATTTGCGGAAGATATACATACAACGCGTATATTGCCGGCACCAGAAGCAATGGGGAAACATGCCCCTGCCAGCTGTAGAAGAACAAAATTTCCTCAAAATCTGAATTGTAATATATAATTGCCAGCAGGTTATTAATGCCGTGAATAATAACCGGCATGACGATGCTGTTGGTCCGCCAGGCAAGGTAGCCCGAAATAAAACCGGATACCAGCAGGGGAACGGCAATCGCCGGTAGCTCAGGGTTTAAATGCATTGCCGCCCAGGCTACGCTACTGATTACCACTGCACGAGTAACATCTATCTGCTTTTCCATGCTCACCTGCAAAAAGCCGCGGAACAAGGCTTCTTCAACGACTGAAGCGACAATAACCACACCTACAAACAGAATGAGTAATTCCGCAAAGTCCTCGACTACCACCGTACGCAACAGATTCTGCCGAATTTCTTCCGATACCGGAAAAGCCAACTCAACAATCCGGCTCAACTCATCACCAATAACGGCCAAGGATAAGCCGATAATCACACCATATATGATCATCTCCTGAGGAAGTGGATTGAGGCGAAATAATTCCACTACGTTATAGTCACGTATTCGCGCCAGAATCAAAGGAACCGCACCAATAGCTAATCCACCGGTTATGGTAAAAAATTTTAGCTGGAAAGATGAAAGTTCAGTGCTGGGGTCTTTAATTCCGATTGCAGCGAAAAAGAGCGAATGGATAAATCCCATTATAAATACGCCGGCGATAATTGCCAGAACAGCTTCAAAGGGGGATGGCCACAATGGCTTTTCGGGTTCGGGCGTTGTCATATTAACCTTTCCGCAGACGTTGAGTAAGATGATCCAAAAAAACGCCACCGGCGACAGCAACATTTAATGATTCGGCTTTTCCGGAACCGGCAATCCGGACATTTTGATTAGATTGATTAATAGACACGGCAGACAAGCCATGCGCCTCACTACCCAGAATCAGAGCAGCCGGGAAGTTAATTTGAGCAGACTTTATATCGACAGCATTTTTCAATACAGCAGCAAGGGTTTCGATTTGTCTGTCGGCAAACCACTTAAATGCATCTTCAACATTTGTTTCCAGAACCGGAAGTCGGAAAGACGAGCCCATTGCAGACCGCAGCACTTTCCCATTCCAGGGATCAACACTATCTGCCAGTAATACCGCAGATGCTCCAAACCATTCAGCAGTCCGTATCAGCGTACCCGCATTACCAGGGTCCCTCACTCCATCCAGCATGAGGAATAAAGAGGTATCGCTTACCTCAAGAGAGTTTAAGTCCAGCTGCGGGATATGCATTACGGCAATTATTCCCTGCGGTGAGTTTGTTTCAGCCAGCTTTTTAAGGCTGCGCTCATCTATTGTTCGCACCTCAACTTGCTTTTTCCAAAGTTCAGCTTCAATCTCCGGCCAGTATTCACTCTGCTGAAAGTCTTCTGTCACAAAGGCCTCTTCACACTTCAAAGATGAAAAAACAGCTTCTTTGCAAAGACGAGCGCCCTCGATTAGCATCATACCGAGTTCACGCCGGTTTTTCTTTTTATGAAGTATCGTATAGGATTTCCAGGAGGACATGCTTTATCAGTTCATGGTTCAGAGTTCAAAGTTCAGCCCTCGGCTTCGCTCTGGCATCGGGCATCGGGCATCGGGCATCGGGCATCGGGCATCGGGCATCGAACGGCAATTAAAAGACGGCAAAACAAATTTCACCTTTGCCTTTTCACATTTCACCTCTTTTAATCATAAATTGCCTCATTGCCTCATTGCCTCATTGCCTCATTGCCTCATTGCCTCATTGCCCGTTTTTCATACATTCTCACCCGCTCGCCCGTTCAGGGACGACACACAGGTCATCCCCTCTCTGTATTCTGACTTCCGCCAGCGAAGCGATCCGACATCTGTATTCTGTGTTCTATCCTGTACCATATGGGACATTTATCACGAGAAATAATGCCTAAGACAACGATTTTACTTGAAATAAGCATCATGGCACATAAGTTGTAAAGATACCGGACAGGAAATCAAAAAGCAATTAGAGATGATGACACTAAAAAGACTGATAATACTAATTTGTGCATGCGCAGTCATTGCCTGCGCCGATGCTTATAGCGAAAAAATCGAGCCAAGCAGCAGAATTCAACTACCGTATCAGGAAGCCGGGCTAACAGATCGCCAGGCAGCGGCGCATTTACTGGACAGGCTGGCATTTGGCGGACGGCCTGGAGACGTAGACAGGATGCTCGAGTTTGGTATAGAAAAATGGGTAAAAAAACAGCTGAACGCAGACTTCAGCGATAAAAATCTACAAAAAGATCTGGAGCAGGTTTATTATTTACCGTTGAGCACACGCGAAATTTTTTACATGCATCCCCGGCATGGTCAGGTAAAACAGGATGCAGCCCGGGAAGGCTATCTTCCCTCAGACTTTGAATCACTCCCCTATAAAAAGCAGAAAAACCTTCTGGATAATTATTACAAGAAGAAAAACCTACGTCGCCGATCAAGGCTGCTAAAAACGGCTCAGGCCCACAAGCTCTATCTGGCGGCATCAAGCGATAATCAACTCCGCGAGGTTCTGGTCGACTTTTGGTTTAACCACTTCTCGGTTTCGGCAAATGATGGTGAAGTACGACCATTTGTACCGACTTATGAACGAGACGCAATACGTCCGTTTGTGCTCGGTAATTTCGGCGACATGCTGGAAGCGACTGCCAAACACCCCGCCATGCTCTTTTATCTGGACAATTATCGATCCTATGCTCCCGATTCCGTGTGGACATTGGCGGATATTAAAAACATCGAGGAGATGCGTCGCAATAAACGTCCGGAAGCTCAAATTCAAAAACGCATGCAAAAGCGGCGGCAGGCGCTGGAGGAAAACCGCAGGAAAGGCAAAAAGAGCAAATTTCGAGGAATAAACGAAAATTACGCTCGCGAACTACTTGAACTTCACACGCTTGGTGTAGACGGTGGTTATACCCAAAGGGATATTGCCGAAGTGGCACGAATTCTAACCGGCTGGTCCGTTTTCCCGGCTCATAAACAGGAAAAGCGAATGGAAGAACGGATGGAGCATAACCAACGGCTTGGGTTTGTGCGACAAGGTGACTTCTTTTTTCGCGGTGATCATCACGATGCCAATGCCAAAAGGGTTCTCGGTAAAACGTTTCCAGCAGAGCGTGGTCTGGAAGAGGGTGAAGAGCTGCTGGAATTTTTGACACTCCATCCTTCAACTGCGAATCACCTATCCAAAAAGTTGGCAACGCGTTTTGTAGACGACAATCCACCTGAAAGCCTTGTCAAGCGTATGGCATCCAGCTATCTGGACAGCGGCGGCAATATTAGCAGGGTAATGCAAACGCTCGTTGAGTCGAAAGAGTTCTGGCAATCCAGGCGCAGCAAAATAAAGTCTCCGTTTGGACTCGCAGTCAGCTCACTCCGAGCTTTAGATGTGAAGCTAAAGAATCCGCGACAAATCCAGCAGTGGATCTTCCGTATGGGTCAAAATGTATATGGCTATAATGCACCCTCCGGTTATCCGGATCGGGCTGAGGCCTGGATAAATACCGGCGCCTTATTGAATAGAATGAAGTTTGGCCTATCCCTCGCCTCAGGTAAGATCAAGGGGGCAAAGGTGGATCTGGCAAAGCTAAACAATTACCATGAACCGGAATCCGCCGATGCGGCGCTTATGACATATGCAGAGATTTTACTTCCGGAGAGAGACTTAAGTGAAACCGTTGATATTCTGCGCTCATTGATTTACGACCCGCTAATTCATCAGAAGGTTGCTGACGCTATCGATCAATCAAACGATGGCTCCAAAACAGATGGGCTGGATGGTGAGACCGAGCCGTTAAACATGTCCGGCGGCCCTGCAGAGGTAGATCTGGCACAGGTAGTCGGCATTCTGCTGGGATCGCCGGAGTTTCAGCGACGGTAAAATACAGAACACAGATGTCAGACCGCTTCGCTGTCGGAAGTCAGAATATGGATCGGGTGAATTGGCGAGCGGGTCAGAGACAGTGAGAAACGGGCAGAACCAGTGAGAAACGGGCAATGAGGCAATGAGGCAATTTATATTTGCCGTCTTTTAATTGCCGTTAGTTATTTGCCGTTCGATGCCCGATGCCCGATAGCCGATTAACTTACCTCACGACTTAAGTCGTGGGCTGGAACCTTAAACTGGAATTTAACATGATAACCAGACGAGCATTTTTAAAAGCAGGTGGCCTGGCCTTGTTCTCGCTTTCGATGGGCGGCACACCACTATTTTTATCGCGCACGGCAAGAGCGGCTGAGAACTTCAGCGGATACCGGCGGCGGAAGACGTTGGTAACCATTTTTCAACGCGGTGCTATGGATGGCCTAATGGCAGTTTCTCCACTGGATGATCCACGCCTGATAAAACTAAGACCAACGCTTGGCATGACGGCTGCGCGATCCGCTGAAAATCCACTTTTACAGCTAGACGGTAACTTTGGGCTGCATCCGGCATTCGGCTCGCTAAAACGATTTTTTGATGAAGACAGGCTGGCTATTATCCACGGTATCGGTTCACCAAACAGCACCCGCTCACATTTCGATGCGCAGGACTATATGGAAACCGGCACGCCGGGTAATAAGGGGACAAAAAGCGGTTGGCTAAATCGCGCTGTCGGACTTATGGGACACGAAGCAACACCTTTCCAGGCGGTCTCGATGACTCCTGCAATGCCCCGCTCGCTCTACGGTGACAATCCGGCAATCGCTTTAACCGACCTGAACGATTTCAAGTTATCCGAAAGACAGGCACGTGCTGCTATTCAGGGAGCGGGAAAAAGTATTGAAGAACTTTATCGCCAAACAACCCAGGATCTTTTAAAGGAAAGCGGTTCCGAAAGTTTTGACGCTATACGCACGCTATCTGAAATCGAAGTAAACAATTATCGTCCGGCAAACGGTGCCGTCTATCCAAAAAGCGTTCTTGGGAACAGCCTGAAGCAAATTGCGATTCTTGTTAAGTCGGACGTTGGACTGGAGGTCGCGTTTGCCGAGAGTAACGGCTGGGATACTCATGTTCGACAGGGGACGGCAAGAGGTTCATTCGCAAGAAATGCAACAGACCTCGCCGAATGTATTCATGCGTTCTGGACAGACCTCGGCGTTTATCAGGATAACGTAACCCTGATGACGATGACGGAGTTTGGCAGAACGGTTGCAGAGAACGGTTCGGCCGGCACCGATCATGGTCGGGCATCCTGCATGTTCGTATTGGGCAATAATGTAGATGGCGGACAAATATATGGAGGCATCCCACAGCTGGATATTGACGCCCTGGAAGACGGCAGAGATCTTCCGGTTCAGGTGGATTTTCGCTCCCTGTTCTCAGAGGTCGCGACCAAACATCTCAAGGTCGAGAATCAGGCTGCATTGTTTCCGGATTGGAATGGAAAATCTTTATCTCTGTTTAAAGGATAACCGTCTCGCATAAAATCGTGCGAGGCTACCCTCTTACTTTCTCTTCCATTAGCTGTAAAACGCTATAGATAAATCGGTTTTGCGGCACATCAATTCCCTTTGCTTCAGCAAGCCGCAACACTGCTCCGGTTTGCGCTTCAAGCTCTGAGGGTCTGCCTTCCATAATATCGCGCTGCATTGAGGCGGTAGCCGCAAAGTCCAGCGTATCAATAAATGTGAGCATCTTTTCCGAAGCATTATCTGCAAATGCTACGTCGTGAGCCTTACCGACTGAAACGATCTCATCCAATAACTGCTTCAACATGCTCCGCGTCATATCGTTCGAACGGAACTCTCCTATCGTAGCCCGGGTAATGGCTCCAAGGCCGCTAACAGCAGTAATAAACAAGAACTTTTTCCAGAGGGCGAGCTGTAGATCATCAGGTGTTTCCGCCTTTATTCCCGCATCTTCGAAAAGCGTTCTCAACCTGGCAATTCTATCAGAAACACCTCCGCTTAATTCCCCAAACGTAATAGTCGGTTCAAAACTATGGTGCGTAATTACACCTGGTGAAGAACGTTCGGCAATGATTCGACAGAGCCCGGCCAGGGCATATTTCTTGCCGAGCACCTTGGATATTAACGCGGGAGCCTCTACGCCATTCTGCAGGGGTAATACGACAGATGAATCCTGCAATGCATGTTTGAGCTCCGGCAAGAGTTCCTCAACCTGCCAGGCTTTTACACCCAGCAACATCAGATCGATCCTGGGAATTTCCGCGGGGTTATCCGTTGCATCGACATTTTTCAGATGCAGGTCGCCTTTGGGAGAAAAAATACGGAGTCCATTTTGCCGCATCGCATTTAGATGTTCGCCTCTGGCCAGGAAAGTCACCTGGTGGCCGACATCTGCCAGCCGTCCACCGAAATAGCCACCTACTGCTCCAGTCCCAATGACTGCTACTTTCATTCGCTATCCTTTATTTTGCCAACATCATCTGTTTGGTAACCGCTTCCGTTCCTACTGTTAAACGATAGAGATAAACGCCGGTGGCAGCATTAGCACCGTCGAAAGTCTTTCCATCCCAGACGACCGAATAATTTCCCACACCCTGCTGCTCGGCAACGAGGGTCGCTACTTCCTGCCCAAGCAGCGTAAAGATTTTCAGGCTAACATTGGAACGGCGGTTTATTTGATATCGAATCGTCGTTTCAGGATTGAAAGGGTTTGGAAAGTTTTGTTCCAGCACAAATGTCTCGATCGGCTGAGTAGCAGGTTCTACACCGGTCGGGCCACGCCAGTTATTAAACAGCACCTGAAGCGAATCGATCGGCTCAACTCCGGGAGCAGTACTGTTTACGTTTAGATCGAGAAAGTATTTTCCCGGCATATCATTTGGCAGTGCGACACGGATAAATGCCGAGATTGAAGATGTCCCGGAACTTAAACAGCGAGTATCGGCACCGGCAAAATTTGCCCCCTGCAAGGATGCCATCAGCTTCTCCGCCAGATCACCGGACGTCATTAAAAAGCGTGTTTCCATTGAATCGATCACTTCCGGGCCTGAAAGAATATTTCCCTGAATCGCATAGGTTTTCGCCGTTCGATCTCCCTTCCAGTCAAAGCAATTTACGCCGGTAAAAGCCGCGGTTCGACCATTATCTACCAGGTCGATAACGCCATACTGCCGCCTGGAAGGATTTCCCTGAGCATCGTTTGCGACCAGCGAATCGACAATCTGCTGTGGAGAGAAGCCCTGGTTCATTAACTGCCGGGCATATTGTTGATTTGCAGAAAGGTAAAAAGACTGTGTGTGCACAACGCCCACTCCCGGATGAACATCGCTGAGAATGATTGAACCGGCAACGCAAGAGGCACCGGCACTACCAACAGCTCCGGTTATTGTATCAATTGCTACAATTGAAAAGGTGTCCTGTGCAGCAATGGGTTGGAGAGCGATAAGGCTAATTAGAACGATATATAATTTTTTCATAGGGATTCCTTTTGTTAAGAGACAGGGCTGATTGCAGCCTAATAATGCAGGATAAAAATCGATAAATCAAGTGTCTGGCTTACAGAGGTGCGTTAGTAATTCGAACCAGATTCGTTTGGCATATCACTGCGATTGACTTACATTATAAAATTAATGCTCCTGCTCTATCTTCCCTATGTAAACGAAAGGACTGTGCATGCTGCCGTTTAAGGACATGAATCCTACCCGGAGAACTCCGATAGCGACCTATACGCTTCTTCTGGTTAATATTGCGATTTACTTTTGGACGGCCTCCCTGGGAGCCGAAGACTTAAGCTATCTTTTTCAGGTTTACTCCGTCGTTCCTGCTAACATTTCCGCCGCTCCCCTTTCTCTGGAAACTTTCCTGGATATTATGCGCAGCATGTTTTTTCATGGTGGCCTGATGCACCTCGGTGGTAATATGCTTTATTTATGGATTTTCGGAGATAACGTGGAAGATCGCTTTGGTCTGATCGGCTATCTTGCCCTTTACTTCGCCAGCGGTATTGCAGCGGTTTATGCTCAGGTAATCGTTGATCCGACCTCAACTATCCCGATGGTTGGTGCCAGTGGAGCCATCGCAGGGGTACTGGGAAGTTATCTGGTACTATTCCCGGGCGTTAAGGTTAAGGGCATTATCGTATTGGTTTTTATTCCACTCTGGGGCAACTGGCCAGCCTGGGTGATGCTACTACTTTGGTTTGCCATTCAAATTTTCAGCGGATTTAGTAATCTGGGCGTTGCAGGGAGCGGAGGTGTAGCATTCTTTGCTCATATTGGAGGGTTCGCAGCCGGACTAACAATCACGCTTCTTTTTAAGATGCTCTATCCTCAACCGCCACCGGATCTGCGCAGAGAAATTCTCTATCGTCGAGCAAAAGAGCATCCATATTAAGATTTTATCGGGAGGACCAAAGTATGGATTTCGTTAATTGTTCTCCCGGAGTAGAATCGACGAAGCTGAATTCAGGTGAGTTCAGCTTCAACCGGTTTAACCTAAAGTTCTTTTTACCGATTCGAATATTATCCGTAAGGTTAAACATTTCACTGAAATCAAATAGGTTGAGTTTTCCATCTGCATTTAAATCTACCAATAGCTTATCTACAGCATCATCATAAAGGCCATTTAGGTTCACATCGCAAATCGCTACTTCTACTTTTTGATCATTTAATTTAGCACTACCTCTAATAGAGTTAATCTTGCGTAGAAAGAAATAAGTGCCGAAATCACCAGAAAAGAATGGGTTCATCTTTACAAAATGAACAAAATCCGCCCTTAATTGCCCGCCACTCCCCACAGCTTCTTTAATAAAATTAGCGGTCATAAAGGTTGGTTTTCGAAATAACTGGAATCTAAATACCCCCTCAGCGGAGATCGGTATTTCTGCAGAAATAGAATTTTGTGAAAATGGGAAGATGATAGCGGGCTCATCATTGGTTAAATCAAGATCTTTGTTTGAATCAATATATATAACGTCATTATGCTCTGTTCGAAGACAGATTCCGTGGTAAACCTCATCACGAACCCACAAATCGAAATATAGCCTGTTACCGTGCAGACTTTCATCCAGGATTAAATTCACATGAGGCTTAGGAAGTAATTCAATAAACAGCCCGGATGCATTCGGAGCCGAAAATTCATTCCGGTTCGTTAAAGCATCCAGACTTGCGAACCTGGCATTAACAACAACCTCATGCTTTTGAAGATAGCCATATCCAAAATAAAGTAGTGTAACACACATTAAGAGGGCAAATCTATTACCCCAATATTGCAAATTATAAACCTTTCGAAACTCTCTCGATAAATGTTCAGCTTTTCCAATTTGACGCACTGCCATATCGTAAGCATCAGCTGAACTTGCTCCCTTAACTTTCTGAGTTTCAATTTCATCACGAAGATGCTCTTCCAACTCGTTTAGAGTGTTTCGTGAAATCCACCTTTTTTTTATCATTTCTTTTCGCCACTTACCAATCTCACGCTCGAGACTAAACATTCCCCACCCCCCAGAGTTTATTCAATGTTGAGTTCACCATTATCCATTGTTCTTTCTCAAGCTCAAGAGCGGTAACTCCATCTTCCCGGATACGATAGTATTTCCTTTTTCTACCGGATTCTACCTTCTTCCAATAGGATGTAACATACCCTTGTTTTTCCAGCCGGTGTAATACAGGATAGAGCATACCATCCTTCCATTCGATCTCACCTCCGGAAAGCTCCTTAACCCTCAAAATAATGGCATAACCATAGCTCTCTCCCTGAGAAAGGATTGAGAGAATTAATGGTTTTGCTGAAGCAGCGACTAAATCTTTAGATAACATAAGTCCCCCATATACATTGCAGCTCTATGTATAAACAAAATACATAGAGCTGTAATGTATAGCAAGAAAAATATTGACTTCAAAAGACGGTTATGGAATACGTTTAAAATTCGTATTCTATACCAAAAATCGGTAGCAGAGAAAACTGCGTTTCCTTCAAGACCCGATTTTCGATGCTGCTCCAGACGAACGCATCAATATTTTCGCGGTTATAGGCATTCCAAAGGCTCAGATAAGCAATCAGCGTCGATCCCTTTACATTGAAACGCCTATCGCTTCGGAAGAACAGGGAATGGTATGCCGGCAGCGTTGCCTCATTGGTCTGATTTACAAACAGACGCTGCGAACCAGCCTGGCGAGAGCCTGCTTCATCGATCGGTGTATAGGGGCGCTCACCGAGATACGTCCAGCGAATTGAAAACTCCCACTTGTTATTCGGCTTATAACCACCGATCACGTTAAAGAGATATTCATTGTCGTAATCCCGGCGACGCTCAACACCATTATAATCCGTGTAGCGGCTGCTAAAAAAGCTTCCGCTGATAATTCCGTAAAACCGCTCGGCCAGCTTCTTTTGAATCAGCAGTTCCACACCACGCGCATATCCTTCACCGCTACTATTTATCGGCCCCCAATTTGTTTCGCCAAACCGCCAGTCCGGAATATAAACCGGGCCAACCGGAGAGGTTGCGGCTTCAGCTTGTGGAATGTTTTCATAATCCTTGTTGAACACTTCCAGCGTTAAGCGGGTATCGGCCGTTAGCAGATATTCCAGTCCGGCAACATAATGCGTAGAGCGCATATCATCCAGCTGCTCAAAAGCCTCATCCTGCGACAGCAAAAAGCGCTGCAGTCCCTGGTGAAAAATACCGTAAGAGGCATTTAACGCCAGACGCGGCGTCAACTGTAGTGATGCAGCAACCCTTGGGGATACAGTTGTCGCTTCATTTAAAGAATTATAGTCTCCACGCAATCCCAAGGAGATGCTTAGCGGCTTTAGCGGCTGGATACTGGCATTGATAAATCCGCCGAACTTGCTGCCGGTTACGGATTGATCCAGTCGGTTTTCGAGATCGCGCGCTACGCCACCAAAGCTGGTATCTGCAATAAATCGACTGTAATCGTACGTCCCATCCTCTAAAGAATAATCGAGCCCAACTTCCAGATCGAGCATCTTTGCCGGCTGTATAAACGTGGTATGTCGCAGCGTAGTCGTATTTTCAACAAACTCATTACGAAATTCGGTATCGCCACTTACCGTTTCATTTACATCGATGTCATGCGTCTTCCAGGTGTAGGAAACAGCGGTATTGGACCAAACTCTCTTATTCCACAGGGTAAACCAGTTCGCCCCGGTTGTGTTCTGCATATTGCTGACTTCGATATACTCATCAAATCCCTCATCAAAGGAATCTTCCTGATCCTGATCAAAGGAGTTGCTGCCAAAGATATTCAACAGGGTCACTTTATTGGTCGGACTTATATCGTACACCAGCTTTCCCTGCAGATCCTCAAAGCGCGGGGCGCCACCTGCGTTAATTGCATCGGCAATGATATCCAAATAGCTTCTGCGACCGGAAAGAAGCCAGGAACCTTTCCCACCGGCAAATGGACCATCGACAACACCGCCAAATCCCACAAAGTTGAGATCTACCTGCGCATCTACAACCTCGCGATTCCCCTCGCGATACGAAACATCTACAATCGCTGAGAGACGATCTCCAAAGCGAGAACTAAATCCACCGTTATAGAAGTCGACGTTATCGATGAGATCAGTATTTAGAATTCCAACCGGCCCGTTTGACGATCCGGAAGAGGTGGTGAAGTGGGCAATTTGCGGTATCGGAATATTGTCTACATAAAAGCCGTTCTCTATCGGACTACCACCGCGCACGACAATGTCCTGACTATTTTCTCCACGGGATGCAACGCTGGGTAGAGCGGTGAGGACCCGGGTTATTTCACCAGCCGTTCCGGGTGAACGACGAATTTCCTCTTTCGATAGCGATGTAAGAACGGTGCTGCGTTCTTTCTTTTGAAAGTAACCGCCGGTAACCGTTACGGCTTCTCCGGAGATAACCGACTCATACAAGTCGACATTTACAAAAGTGATGCGATTCTTACGCACAATAACATCCGTTTGATAAACCGTCTCATAGCCAATGAACTCGGCAACTAAAGTATAACTACCGACCGGTACATCTAAAATCTCATAGCTTCCATCGGGCCCACTGGCGGTTCCCATTGCCTGTCCATCCAGGGTTAGATTTACGGCAACCAAAGGTTGTCGGCTGGAGCCGTCCATTATCTTCCCCTGTATCGAGCCGGTTTGAGCAAACAGAAAGAATGGCAACATCAACATGCTCATATGGATTAACAGCTTCATCTTCATTTCGTCCTCCTATACAGATATTTATCCAGTTTCAAGCGGGTTTGGGTTATTAGAGCGGCCGCTTTTCAGCAGCACGCCGGAAGATAATGAAGAAATTTGAGGGAGTGCAGATTATGGGATAAGCTGGGCCGTTCTGGGATAAACGGGAAGGTAAAAGCGCGTTTTCACGCGCTTAGGCTGCTATCACACTTTTTAGAAACTTCTTAATGGAACTCCCATTTTCTCTTGAAACCGGTATCTCATCGGCACAATTATTAAGATATAAACGGTAGCCACGAGAGTTCCCACGAATATCATCAACCTGGGAGAGGTTTACAATATAGGAGCGATGACAGCGTTGGATTGCAGGATGTTCAATCTGTCCGGCAAGCCGCTTCAGACTCGAACGCAGCATTTGCTTACGCAACTTTCGTCCATCCCACCAAACAATCAGGGAATAATTATCGCGGGACTCAATATAGCGTAATGAGTTCAGAGGAAGATTTAAAAACTCCGAGTCGTTCTCGGAAGATATACGGATCTCAGCCACTACCTCCTGCGCTTCAGAAGCAAATTGTTCAGCAATATTAGAGCGTGAATGCAATTTATCTTTCTGGCGAGAGGAGCCGGAACCGAACTCATGCATCTTTTGCCGGATGAGGCCATTGTAGGAATACATAATATACATAGCCATTGGCAGTATAGACACCAGCACACCTTCGCCGAACCTGGCACCAAATGTTGTTGGACAGTCTACCGTTGCGGTATAAACACCATGAAAGGCAACAACGATGCAGCAACAAAAGCAGTTCCAGCTTACCCAGCTGATTTCACGACCAAAACTCCAGTTCTTCTCATCAAACCATGTCGGAAAAAATATCGGCAAAAAATAATAGTTCATGCTCATTACGGCAACAACGATGAAACCGTAGTGAAAAATTTCGAATTTCACTGTTTCGGTAAAGTGCTCTTCTATTCCGAATGGCCTGAATAGAAACATGAACAGAACAACATAAACTGCAAAGCCGATAATGAAGGGAAAACTCTGAGAAAAGCGAAGGGAAGGCGGAAATGGCTGCCGTAGGTTAAAGGCAAGTTGGGTCATGGGTTATCTCCTGCTTATGTCCGGCTTAAGGTAGAAAGAGGTGAGGAGTGTTTCCATTGACTTAGATCAAGAAATTACTCCCTCTGCTATTCGACGCCGAATTCGGCTTAAAGTTTCGGGAGTAACGCCCAGAAATGACGCAATCATGTATTGCGGGATGCGTTGGGCAATGCGCGGGTCTTCCTCCAGCAATGCAAGATAACGCTCTTCGGGGGTCTTAATCAGCAGATCATTTATGCGAAGTGAGAGCTTAATAAAGAGTTCTTCGGACACCAATCTACCATACCGTTCCCAGAGCTGATAACGCTGATACAGGTATTGCAGATCTTGATGTGAAAAACAAAGCATCAGCGAATCTTCCAGAGCTTCCAGATTTTCGCCGGATGGCATTTGGGTAAGAAAGCTTTTGTACTCGCAGGCGTAATTATTATCCAAAACGAAATAACGCATTACTTCTAAACCATCGCGTAGAACATAATTGCGCAGCGCACCTTCTACAACAAATCCAACCAGATTGCAGACTTCTCCTTCACGAAGAAAGTATTCCTTCTTTTTAACCTCGCGATAAAACAGGCGTTCGGCGAGTGCATGCCATTCTTCGTCGTTTGGCTGGACGAGCAGATTTACAAATTCACGGAGTTGGATGAGGTGTTTTTCGTTCATAGGGTTTGATTTTTCTTCAACTTCCAGATTGGAGCATTGTTAGAATGGAGCAATCTGGGGGCTAATCAGTACTATACTATTCCTTAATTCTGTGGAAATTTTGAATTTTTTCTATAGCAGCTACATTTTTCTTTACAACACCCTGCCAGAGGGAGCTTTGGAAGCATATTTGACCAAGTTTAATCGGCTGGCGAAATATTGAGTTTTTTCTGCCAGACTGGAGCATTGTTAGAATGGAGCAGTCTTTATTCGCCAAAAAGTCAGAAATTTTGAATTTTTCCCTAAAAAAGAAATTTACCTATCCCTCAACCCGCTCAACTTCAACCCGAGCATCATTATAACAAGCACCACCGGCAACAACATTCGTGGTCTGTGGACAAAGCGCAACGGATGTTCTACCGTTTAGCGAACTCTTTTTCCAGGCTCCTTTAGGCATGCTCACAACACCCGGACGAACCGAGTCTTTCACCCGGACCTTACAAACAACTTCGCCCAGCTCGTTAAAAATACGCACAACGGACTCATCGGGAATATTCCGCGTAGCAGCATCCTCCGGATGCATGGTAAGCCAGAGCTCCGGATAATTAAACTCGCCAAAACTGCTGGAGATCATTTTTTCATTACCGGGAGAGATCAATGCCAGAGGATAGTCATCGGAGGCAACTTTCTCAAAACGATACGGTGCATCACCAAGCTCAGTTGGAGCCAGGTTCACCTTCCCGTTTGCCGTTTGCGGCTTGACGGATACAAACTGGATCGGGTTTTCACCATCAAATGAGACGGTTTCCATTCCCCCATGCTGCAGAACATCACCACTGCTTTTACCATTGGGATAAGTTATCGCAGCGGCCGTTTTTTTCATAAGCTCAGTCGTATCCAAAGCAAAGGCACCATCATTCCAGCCCATTGCACGACCAAGCATAGCGAAGACCTCTTCATTTGGTTTCGCTTCGCCAACCGGGTCAATCACCGGCTGCATGCTGCCAACAACATAACTGCCATACCCCTTCTTCAGCTCCTGCTGCTCCAGAAACGTAACAGCCGGCAGAAGTATATCTGCATAACAGGTTGTATCGGTCATGACCTGTTCAAATACAACGGTAAACAAATCGTGTCGCATTAGACCACGAATCACAGCATTTTGATCCGGCACTGTGGCCACCGGATTGCAGTTGTAGACAAAAAGCGCTTTCACCGGCGTTTTCAATTCCGGAAGCAAAGCTTCGCCAAGACGGGTTTGATTGATCTCCCGCGTATTCCAATCCAGCGTTCCCAGTACTTTTGATTTATCTACCGAAACTGCGCCGCTATTGCTCATCGTATAACCACCACCTCGTACACCAAACTTACCCAGCAGCGAGGGCATTGCCAATACGGCTGCTATGGCCTGCCCACCATTTTTATTGCGCTCCAATCCCCAGCCACAGCGCAACACGGCCGGATTTGTTGCGGCATAGCGCTCGGCCAGTTCAGCAATCATATTTTCCGGGACACCACTCTTTGCAGCAGCACGCTCCAGTGGCCAATCGGATGCCGCTCTCAACAACACTTCAAGGTTTTCAGCATGCGCATTCAGAAAATCATGATTCAGCTTATGGTTAGACTGCCAGTAGTTAATCATGCCTAAAGCCAGCGGTAAGTCGCCACCAGGCATTACCGGCAGATGCATATCGACTTCACTATCGCTGAAGTTTCTCCGTGGATCAACAACAGCAACAAAAGCTCCATTTCGCTTCGCCTTACGCAGGTAAGGCATTAAATGGATATTCGATACTTTCGGATTTGCTCCCCAAACCAGAATAAACTTCGCGTGCACATAATCTTCAAACGCGACTCCCGGTATCTTGCCATACATACCGGTTGCGACTGCAGTTGTCGGTGCAGCGCAGAGTGTTTTTACACATTTCGAAGCACCCAAACGTGAGAAATAGAGATGATCCATAAACTCGTCGGCTAGCAAGCCATTTGACCCGCCGTAGTGATAGGGAAAAATCGCCTCCCCTCCCCAACGGGAGCTGATTTTACGAAATTTTTCAGTAATTTCTGAAATCGCATCTTCCCAGCTGATGCGCTCGAACTCACCGCTGCCCTTATCACCTACTCTGCGCATCGGATACTTCAATCGATCTTCATGATACACTCGTCGTGCATAGCGCGAAACTTTGGTGCAGATAAATCCAGCTGTATCGGGATGTGCATCGCGCGCTCCGCGAATTCCGGTAATCATTCCATTTTCAACAGTTACATCAAGTGCGCAGGTATCCGGGCAATCCATCACGCAGGTAGTGCGAAATTGTTTACTGCTCATGGTAAGTCCTCTGGCTGTTTGGGGGTGATGAATTAACATACGGAAACGAATGCATCAGTTGCAATCAGTCTTGCATTTTTGCTGCATTTACGGTAGTTTTTTCAAATCATTTACAAGAGGAGGAGTTTGAGAGATGGAAAATCGCGATTTAAGCGTTGCCGATCGTATGCAGCATAGTGCCGAACTTAGCACTGAGCGCGCAGCATTGGTAAAAGCAACTTACGGACATTTATTTTGGGCGGTAGCAGCAGCTGGTGTTGGAGCCTGGTATGGTTCAACCTCACCGTTTATTTTAAACCTGCTGTCTAAATGGTACGGCTGGATCCTGGCATTGCTGGTAATTAATGCCGTTCCCTATCTGGCAATTACCGCCCGGCATAATCCCACGCTGGGATTTCCATTGCTATTACTGGATGGCTTTATAGCTGGGCTTGTTCTCGGACCGGCAGTTGCCCTGGCAGCCTATATGACCGGCGACTACAGCTTGGTTCTGAAAGCAGGGCTAATCACGCTTTTAGTCTTTACAGCGGTCACCGCAGTAATATGGACTTCCGGAAAGCGCTATTCAGCACCCAAAGGATTAATTGGCGGCATGTTCATAGCAATAATCGGAGCCGTTTTATTGAACATGTGGATGCCGAGCGGACTATTTGGGATTCTCATTAGTGCTGGAATCGGCATCTTTGGTGTGCTGCTGCTGGTATATGCCACTTCAGATATTTTATATGATGAAGGCATTGACAGCCCGATTATCGGTGCGATCATGCTTTTCTCCGGTCTGTTCAACGTCTTTACGGCAATTCTGAATATCCTGCTGGCTTTTGCTGGTGGAGATGATTAGAGCGGGTAATTATTAGCAACCCTTGCATTTAAATTTACCTTTGCCCTTCCCTTCGACTACGCTCAGGGAGCGGGCCTGTTCGTTCCCCGAGCGAAGCCGAGGGGAAGAACAGTGTGAATAAATAATAGATTCCTACATTTTACTGATTTCCAGCAAATAAAAAACGGTCGTCCCGAAATTTCGGGACGACCGTTGTGTTTACCCAAACCCTAAAGGGTACCTAAGAGACCTTTACGCTAATCGTCTTCGGCTTGGCCTTTTCCGATTTCGGCAGCGTGATGGACAAAATTCCGTCCTTGAAGGTCGCATCTATTTTATCCTGATCGACTAGATCAGGCAGTTGTATTTTACGCTGAAACTTTCCATAGCGACGTTCAACGCGATGCATTTGCTTGTCTTCGCTTTTCTCAATCTGCTTCTTTTCGCCTTCGATGGTCAGCTTATTTTCTGCAAGCGTGATGGAAACATCATCCTTGCCAAGACCGGGTAGCTCAAGAGCAACCAGATACTCATTATCATTCTCTACCAGATCCAGCTGCGGAATCCAGTGGTGGTGACTCACATTACCGTGAATTTCCGGTGAAAAGAATCGATCCATCATGCGATTCATATCGCGGTTTACGTCTATAAAGCGTCTGTTGGGATGCCATTTAATCATTTTCATTTTATATCCTCCTAATCCAAAATACCTGATTTTTAAATTCGTTATTTGCCTGCTTTAACCTTGATGGCTTTCGGCTTAATCTTTTCTGCCTTCGGCAGGGTAAGGGTCAGCACACCATCTTTATAGCTGGCGGTGATCTTTTCAGCTTCGATGCGATCGCCGATGTTAAAGGCGCGGCTAAAGGAGCCGTATCCGCTTTCGCGCTGCAGGTATTTCAGATCTTCATTATTCTTGCGCTCACCGGAAATCGTCAATACGCCTTCCTCGGCAACCACTTTGAAATCGTCCTTACTTAATCCCGGAGCTTCAACCTCCAGAATAAAAGCAGCTTCGGTTTCAGCAACATCAATACGTGGCGTAAAACCATCGATTCGACTAATTACCCGACGATTCATAAAACCGTCAAAAATACGATCAACCTCTTTTTGCAAATCCGCAGGGGTGTAATAATTGATAAAACTCATGAGAAATCCTCCTTAATTGAAACTCGCGTTTAGTTTTATGTTCAAATTCTTATTTTCTGTCAAACTTTCATTCTCATATTCGATCAGCTATAAGACAAAGGCTGTGCCAAAACGCCACAGAGACACACAATGCAAATATTTACAATATGTTAGGCATCAAAATTAGCTAAAAATACAGGTCTGAAAAAATTTCCGGTTGTTTGCCATCCTCTGGCAGAAGCTCGGCAAGGATTTCGCAGCAGATGACAAAATTGCAGTTTCAACCGACAGATTGACACAATACAAAAAGACATTCTCCGGTTTACCGTTTCAGCAAAAATTAAGGTGGATAACCCAATTACAACAGGTTATATTTTGTGATGGTTAATCTTCTGTATATTGCAAGTCTGGGACATTCAGGCTCTACAATTCTGGATCTGGCAGTAGCTGCAGCAGCTCCAGATAAGGTTCAGTCCCTCGGTGAGTTTCGAAATTTCACCTGGCAAGTCCATCGCTTACCAAAACATTATGAGACCTCGACATTATGCAGTTGCCATAAATTTATAGTCGCTTGTCCCGTCTGGGGAAAGTTGATTAGAGAAAACTACCCGAAGATGCTTAATTATCCTGAAAAATTTCAGACGGGTATTTATACCGACATATCTATTCATTACAGTAAAATGGAATCTGTGCGCAGGAAAATACTGAAAAACACTAATGGAAAAATCTGGGAGTATGCAAAAAAAAGATATTTAGAGTCTACCGAATTTAATTGGAGTCTATTCGGGTTAGTAGGAAAAGAAGCCGTGGTAGATTCAAGTAAAGACTTACTACGCTTTAGGTTTTTACACAGTAGAATGCCGGAAAATGCCAAATTAATCGTGCTGATTCGTAGCCCGCATGGCGTAATCGCAACACGTGACCTCCCCCCTGAGGGAAGACCTAAGCGCTTGAAGTATTGGCTGGACTTTTATAATAATCAGGCTTATAGGATAATGAAAGAAATCGGGCCGGAAAATTATCGAGTTGTTTGGCATGAAGATTTCTGCAAGAATCCCGCCAAGGAAACTCAGCGGATTCTCGACTTGGTAAGCATTCAGGGAAATTTCCCAAAGGACAATACATTGTACCCGCCCGAATTACACATGGTTGCCGGAAATGACATCAGGCGTCTTCCGGAGTTAACAATCCGCAAACCAAGTGAACAATGGAAAACAACGCTCAATCAAAACGAAATTGAACTCGCTGATCGTTATTTGGACAAGTTAAAAAGCGAGTATAAAAATCTGTAAATGATGGATAAAGGCCAATTATACGCAGGTCATTGAACACATCTAATGAAGGAAAACCATTGAAACTACTGCTAACATTTTTTATCGTATTCGTCTTATTCTCTTGTGAATCCCCGGCACCAAAAAGCGAAACAATAGAGAAACTTGCTCCTGCTTCGCCATCAGAAGATTTCAGCTGGCTGATCGGTGAATGGAAACGCAGCAATGACAAAGGCGAAAAGCAGACCTATGAGACCTGGACGCGTAACAGCGAGACCGAATACGCCGGGCATGGATATACTCTGCTCAAAAGCGATACCACCTTTCAGGAACATATGCTGTTAGCACGTCGCAACAACGCCTGGCAGCTTGAAGTTACCGGCGCGGGTAACGAAAAGCCTGTTGCTTTCAAACTTACAGAAATCGGTGAAAACAGCTTTGTCTGTGAAAACCCGGAACACGACTTCCCAACCAAGATCGAATATGTGCGTAATGGAGACGTCATCAATGCGGCCATTTATGGCGGGGAACAGCGAATTCCGTTTGATTTTGAAAAGCGGTAAAACGGGCAGTAGGCAGTAGGCGGTAGGCAGTAGGGACGCACGATTGCGCGTCAACAAGGCACTGCCGGCAGATAACGGATGGCTATTCTCTGGCGGCACAAAACATCCCGCTACAATCATCCCATTTCCGACCAAGGACCTTGGACCTTAGACCTACAAACCACAAGTCCCGAAGGGACGTACCACAAACTACCCGCCATTTTTGTAATCTCCCTCCTTGCTTTGCACACAGCGGTATATCTAGTTTAGGGCATCATCAAACCGGAGAATATCATGTCTGTTCTTTATCGCGTGTGTTTTATTGTCTTGTTTAGCCTTTTTGGCATCACTCAACTATCGGCACAATCTGTCGGTGCGGTTGCCAATGCACTACAGCTTCAACCCAACGGCACTTTTGCAGCGACCGCAAATAATGAGGCACGCTCCGCCAATGGAGAATGGCGGGTTACCTACGATTTGGCGTCCAGTGATATCCTGATGCGCCGCGATGGACATGGCGGACGCGAAATTCAAAACATGCGCGTCTTCCAAAACGGGTCGCTCATTAATAGTATTTCTGAGCCGAAGGCCGCAGATCTGTATATCTCCAACTCCGGTATACTCGCCTTAATGGAGGTTGAAATCCATAACGTCGACGGCGCTAAGGTGCATTTCGTTTCCCCAAGTGGAGCGACGCTACATCGCGTAGCTTTTAAACGCGCCAGCGGGTTTGGTTTCTCAACAGACGGTAATCTCTTCGGTGTAAATGCAGACGGTAATCTGCACGTGATCAATCCGCCAAACAAAACCCGCACGCTCTATCCGGAAGCAGATCAGTTCGCCATTCAAAATCAGCTGGTAGCCATCGCTAAAGGCAAAAAGCTGTCGGTTTATGAAAACAATACCCTTCTCCTTTCTGCGGAGACCGGCTTTCTTTATCCGCGAGCCATTGCCCTTTCTGCAGACCAGCAATCACTGGCGATAATCGATAAGCGTAATCTTTACGTATACGATCTCGCAAAAAAGCAGCTTTCTTCCACACATAACGTTCGCGGCAATGAATCTTATCGCGACGTAGCATTTGTCGAGAATCAGCTTGCTGTCGGCGTGCACTTTCTGGATCGCACCGAAGGTTTTTCACGCGGTATGATTCATCTTTACAGTGAAAGTGGACAAAAAGCTACTGCCAGCGGCCCGGAAAAAAGCTTTCAGGTTTTTGAAGCAGCTCCGGAGACAAAGCAGGAAACGCAAACCATTCCCTGGCCTTTCGTACCTTTCGACAGTATGCATACCGTTTGGAACTACTACGAGCAGCACATGGGACTTGGAGGCTCTAATCGCTATATGCACCAGGGACTGGACATGATTGTCCCTATTGCCGAACCCACTTACGCGGTTGCCGATGGACTGGTGAAGTGTGTGCTGACGCTCGGTGGCGCAGCCTACTGGCGGGTAGCAACCAGCCCTCAGCAAACAGCAGACTTTTCCAAAGGCTGGCTATATGCACACATAATTGAAAATACAATTATGGTTGATGTTGGCGATACGGTTGCGGTGCACGATTACCTCGGCGACATTATTGCCTGGACGGCCGACTGGGGACATATTCACTTCGTAGAAATTGAAGACTCCGGTCTGGTTTGGCGCTACACCGATAATGAATGGGGCATTACCTTCAATCCACTGGAAGCGTTACGACCAAATGACGATCTCATCGCACCGGTACTGGAAGACGTATTTCCGAATGAGAAGTTCGCCTTCTGCCTGAATGAAACCAGCACTTATTTATCACCCAACAATCTTTCCGGCGAGATCGACATTATTTGTAAAGTCGTCGACTATATCGGACAGTCCACCTGGCAGCAACCGGCTTATGAAACCTACTACTGGGTGCGAAAAATTTCCGACGGCGTTTTGGTGCATCCACGAACGCTTGGTCAGCGACTAAGTCATGCCTTTGAAGAATACAGCTCCAGCCACTACACTCTTTATGCACCGCTTATTTATAAAAGTGATGGACAGCTTTTACCGAGCAGCTGGATGGACATGCAGCGCAATTATTATCATCTGCTCACTAATAATAACGGTGATAGCCTGGCCGTTCTTTCTGAAGAGAACCTGGCCTTTAATACCGCAGCGCATGTAGATGGAGACTATCGCATTTATATTGAAGCGCTCGATCAATTTGGCAATTCTACTTTAGATAGTATGGATGTCGTTTTCAATAACGGTGTGGTAACTGGTGTTGATCCGGAGCCGACTATCCCGGAATCGATTGAGCTACTACAAAATTACCCGAATCCGTTTAATCCATCTACGACAATTGCTTTCACCCTACCGGAATCCCGCAGCGTGCGCATTGAAATCTTCAACGCGCTCGGACAATCTGTTGATGTGGTATTGAATGAAAAGCGTAACGCCGGTTTCCACGAGTTTCGCTACAACGCGACCAACCTGGAAAGCGGAACCTATTTTTACAAGCTCACCAGTGGGGATGTTGAACAGACGAAGAAGTTTATTTTATTGAAGTAGCAGGTGGCGGATAGCTTGTTGCAGGTGGCATGTAGTTAGTAGGTCGCTCCGACATGTCGGAGCTTGTGGGTTTTGGGTCGTCCCTTCGGGACTGCTGGTTTGGCGGTTCCGATTCAGAAGCCGGATGACTGAAGTTAGATGTTTGATCTCGGAAGTCTGCTTACCAGAGGACCGAAACTCCAAAGCGAACTGTATTAGAGCTAATATCGTATGCACTTCCATTTAAACCGCCAGTACGTAAATCAATGTCCTCATTTATTTCATAGAAAAAATCTGCTCCGTATTCTGCAATCAAACGAATCCGATCACGTACACTCCACTCTATACCTAAATATGGTTTAATTCCAATTCTTATTCGTCGGAATGATGTCTGAGATCTCACGGGAGCGTTTATCGAATTACTTATTTCAGAAATTTTATCATATTCATAATAAAAATGCCAGGTAGGACCAATACCCAGGTATGGTCGTAGTTTGCTTCGACTGGAAAAGTAGTATGCAAATGAAGGATTTAAATCGATAAAGCGCTTCTGAGCAACAGTCTCTAAATTGATAAATCTCCCAGATGTCTCGGACCTATCATTTCTCAGGCCAAAACGTGTTGTCAATCGAATAGACTTATTTGGTGATAAAAAATATCCACCACCAAAGGTAGCGTTATCAAAGTTTGTTAATCTAAAGCTGGAACTTATCTGAAAGAGAAAAGACCACTTGGGATGATTTTCGCTACTATCAGCGGGTTGTGGTGTGTTGCTTAATACAGGGCTCAACAAAAATACAATAGAAATACAGACAGCAAGGCGATTTAAAATCATACAAAAGCTCCTTAGGTGAGTTCCAATAGCGCATTTGAGGGAGGTCTTAAATAGTCACTAAAATTGTGGATCAATCAAAAGCGTATTATATAGATCACTGCAAATTCTGATTCTTTCTCATTTTGTACTTTTCTCCTAGTCGCCCTAGTCGCCCTAGTCGTCCATTATCTACCGCCATTTACAGGACGACACGCAGATCGTCCTCTGGCACCTCTCAATTCCCGTCTTTTATTTGCCGTCTGTTACGGGACGACACACAGGTCGTCCCCTGGCGTTTGTTTTTTCCTTTCCCGACTCCCGATGCCCGATCACCAATGCTACCATCCTTGCCCTCGGTGGAGTTTATCCTGAGCTTGTCGAAGGGCTCGACCAACAGTTACTCTTCCTCCACTCGCCCGCTCATAAACGATGCCCGTTCACCGTTCACTGCTCACTGTTCACCGCTTCCGTGTCAAAACCTGTCGCTTCAGTATTAGCCAGCCGTAATTCCTCCGAATAGCTTGAAAATATCATCAAAAAAGCTGGAGGAACCCTGATGAAAACATGTATCATGTTATGGATCGTGCTATGTATGTCTATGGAATTAGCGCAAACGATTCCAAATCTACCGGTTGCACTAGGTGCAGGAACGGCAGAGGTTTGGAATGACAGTATTTATTATTTTGGCGGTTCGGAGAACTTCAATGGCTCTCTGAATTCGCAAATAGTTTACAAGTTTGACGGAACGGACTGGACAGTCCACGACACCATTCCAGATGTAGCCGTTTGGGATATGGAATCGGTTATTCTTGGAGATAATGTTTATTTAATGAGCGGTTGGCCCAGCGGAGCCGAACTGGTTCGGAAGTATCATCTGCCAACCGGAGACTGGAGCTATCTCTCGCCAAGTCCAAACTTTCGCCCCTGGGGATGTACCGCAGAGGTAGTGGACAGTTTAATTTACTTGTTTCACCCATTTGGGATCGTATATGAATACAACCCGGCAACTGACAATTGGGAAACTAAAACTCAAAATCCGGTGGCTGCCACTTTTGGATTAAGCTCGACGGTTTATCAGGACGAAATCTATCTGGCTGGCTATAACGACAGCACCCTGCAAAAATATTCCCCTACACTGGATAGCTGGACATCGCTGGCAGAAATGCCGGAGAAACTGCTTTCCGGTGTAATCACAGAAATTAATGATAAGATCTATTACGCTGGTGGCGGTAACGATGAAGATCCGGATAATCCAACCGATGCTTTATTGTTTTACGATCCGCTGCTGGATATCTGGCAGTATGATCAGTTCAGGCTGAATGCTCAGCGTCAATGGATTATCGACGTCACCTATCAAAATAAATCATACGTAATGGGCGGATTCGACACGACCCGTTTCGCGCTCGAATCCATAGAAGAGATTGTGCCGATGGGCCCGGCGGTTTCAATCAATCCTTCTTCAAACGCACCCTCAACCTTTACGCTGGAACAGAATTATCCAAATCCGTTTAATCCGACTACAACGATTCGATATAGCTTAAGCAAGGCAAGCAAGATCAAGCTAAGTCTTTATGACGCACAGGGAAAATTCGTGCAGCACCTGATTCATAACTCACAACAGGAGCCAGGTTCGTATCAGGTCGTTTGGAATGGGAAAAATAATGCTGGAGAATCTGTCAGCAGCGGCATTTATTTCTATCGTTTACTTGGCGATGGCTTTGAATTATCACGGCAGATGATATTGATACGTTAATTGCCGTCTGTTACGGGACGACACACAGGTCGTCCTGACGCCTCTCAATTGCCGTCGTTTATTTGCTGTCTGTTACGGGACGACACGCAGGTCGTCCCCTGACGTCTGTTATTTTCGTTCACCGATGCCCGGTGCCACCATCCTTGCCCTCGGCTACGCTCGGGCAGCGGATATTCACCAATCGATCACCGATGCCCGTTCACCGTTGATTATTTGCATCTTTCATCGCAATCTCTTATTCTGGTATTCCAACCCAAATGAGGAGCTGCAATGAAATTGATTTTCATCCCCCTGTGCATTCTGCTGCTATGTGCGGCACTGGTTGCGCAAGAGAAACCGCATGCATTCCGCGGTGCCAAAATTTACCCTATTGCATCCCCACCAATTGAGAACGGTGTTTTGATTGTGCAAAACGGCACCATCAAAGCCGTAGGAGAGGCAAACAACGTTTCGATTCCATCCGATGCCGTCGTGCATGATGTTTCGGGAAAGCAGATTATGCCCGGACTGGTAGACACCCATTCGCATATCGGTGAAGTGAGTGGTGGTGACCGCTCGGCGACGCTGCATCCGGACGTGCGAGTGCTCGATGGCATCAATGTAATGAATGATTCATTTATGAAAGCCCGTGCCGGCGGCGTAACCACAGCGAATATTATGCCCGGCTCCGGTTACCTGATGAGCGGACAAACCGTTTATGTGAAGCTGCGGAAGGGACAAAAAATAGAAGACCTGCTTTTTTGCGAAGATCCGCTAACCGAGGTCTGTGGTGGAATGAAAATGGCCAACGGCACCAATTCGCTTCGCGCTAGCGGTCCTTTCTCAGGTACCCGCGCAAAATCTGCGGCTATGGTTCGCGTGCTTTTTATTAAGGCTCAGGAATATCGCGAAAAAATGGAGCAGGCTAAAAAAGACAAGAAGAAGGATGCTCCCAAGCGCAGTCTTCGCATGGAAGGCCTGGCAGAAGTACTTGAGGGCAAGCGCATCGTACATCATCACACCCACCGACACGATGATATTCTAACCGTAATCAGACTTGCCAAAGAATTCGGCTTCCGTGTAGTGCTGCACCATGTAAGCGAAGCCTGGATGGTTGCTGATGAAATTGCAGCGGCAAAAATCCCCTGCTCCATTATCGCCATCGACTCCCCAGGAGGAAAGCTGGAAGCCATTAACCTATTGAACGTGAACGGCAAGGCATTGGAAGACGTTGGTGTAGACGTTGCTTATCATACCGATGACAGTATTACCGACTCTCGCCTGTTTCTGCGTTCCGCAGCGTTTGGCGTCAAATACGGCATGTCTCGCGCTAAGGCATTGGAATCGGTTACTCTGGCTGCTGCCCGCATGATGGATCTGCAGGATCGCGTTGGATCGCTGGAGAAAGGCAAGGATGCGGACTTTATCATCCTTTCTGGTGACCCATTAAGCGTCTATACCAAAATTGAACAAACCTGGGTGGAAGGCGACCTGATGTTTGATCGCATGAATCCCGATCAGAAAAAATATGCAATCGGCGGCTACGAAGTGTTCCGCGGCGAGTATTTTGACCACGGAGGTGCACATTGAGCCGGATAAGTCGAAGACAAAACCGTTACCTGAGCGTAGCCGAAGGGAACATTGAAATTGCCAGCCGGGCCTCGGCTACGCTCGGCCAGCGGCTACAATTGCAAACCAACATTATTCTGGCTGCTTTACTTTTGATTCTTTATGCTACCACCCTCTCCGCCCAAACGGCCATCAAGGGTAAGACGGTTTATACAATGGCTGGAGCGCCTATCGAAAATGGCGTGGTGTTGGTAAAAGACGGAAAGATTGAAAACGTCGGCGCAGCTTCTTCCATTTCAATTCCAACAGGTTATGAAGTGATCGAAGCCGAGGTCGTAACACCCGGGTTAATTGATGCCCATTCGGTCGTCGGTCTCGCTGGCTGGTATAATCAAAAGCACGATCAGGATCAGCTAGACAAGGCCAGCGCGATTCAACCGGAGCTACGAGCCATGGATGCCTATAACGCACGCGAGAAGTTGGTGGAGTTTATTATGCAGCACGGTGTTACCACTCTGCATACCGGGCATGCTCCCGGTGCGCTTATCAGCGGACAGTCCGTGCTGGTAAAAACGTTTGGTAATACGCTGGACGATGTGCTTCTGGACTCTACCGTCATGATAACCATGACGCTTGGGTCGACCGTTGGTAGGAATTTCAAGAAGCCCGGCACCCGTGCAAAGGGTGTGGCGATGCTGCGGACCAGCTTTTTAAAAGCGCGAGACTATCAAAAGAAGCTAAAGAAGAAGGGCGACAAAAAACCGGCTCGTGATCTTGCCATGGAAACGCTGGTGAAGGTCCTGGAAGGCAAAATGCCGGCGCTAATAACCGCAAATCGCAGCGTCGAAATTATGACGGCCTTACGACTCGCAAATGAGTTCGGCTTTAAGCTGATTCTCGACGGCGCGGCAGAATCCTATCTCGTTCTGGATGAAATAAAAGCTGCCGGTGTGCCGGTGCTGATTCATCCCACCATGACGCGCAACTGGGGCGACACCAAAAACGCATCCTATGAGACCGCTGCAAAACTGAAGGCCGCCGGTATTCCGTTTGCCTTTCAGGCCGGTTATGAAAGCTACGTACCGAAAACGCGCATCGTACTCTACGAAGCCGCTATCGCAGCCGCAAACGGCCTGTCGCGTGAAGATGCTCTAGCCGCCATTACCATCGAGCCCGCACGAATTCTCGGCATTGATAAAACCGTCGGTTCCCTAGAAAAAGGCAAGCAAGCTGATATCGTCTGCTACGACGGCGATCCTTTTGAGTATATCACCCATGTTTGCACGGTGATAATTGGGGGAGAGGTGGTGCATTCGGGATGTAAATAACGAGTGGAGGACTTTGAGAGCGTGTGAGTAGGCGTACTGTTGAGCTTGAAAGCAGGTGTTAATCAGCCGTTGGCCGAGCGGAGCCGAGGCCGAAGATGAGCCAGACATCAGAAGTATTTGTCTCACCACCGACGCATTATCGAGTTGCTTGCAGAAAAATTGGTAAAGGGGCAAGCTTGATAGTAAATTTAAAACCATGCCTCCGATAATGTATAATTGATTATAGGTCACCAAAACGAGCCAGGGCTTGTAAGTTACAGGCCCTGTATCTCCATCCGACGTCCTTCAATTGCCATCTGGTAATTGCTATCTCCGGGTCTCGACTCCGCTCGACCAACGGAGAATTCTCCCATTTAAATTGACAACCGATTCCCGATACCCAATCACCGTTTTCCTCTTCCGCTCACCCCTTCACCCGATCACCATATCTCCCGCTCGTTATGCTTGTAAAAAGCTCCTCGATAAGTTATATTAGGTTCTATTTGTATGACAAATTTTTTACAGCCTTACGGAGGATAGAATGGCAGATCAGGTTTTAGAACAATTCACACAAATGCTTCGCGCGAATGGGGATATGGACGCGGAGGAAACCTCGGAATGGCTGGAGGCCCTTGATGGCGTTATCCGTCATCGCGGAGAAGACCGGGCACGTTACCTGATGACGCAGCTTTTGCAGCGCCTTTATTCCCGTGGACATGAGCTTCCCTTTTTCCCTAATACCCCATATATCAACACTATTCCTGTTGAAGATGAGCCGGCCTATCCCGGCGATAAAGATATAGAAAAGCGCATTAGCCGACTGCTGCGCTGGAACGCTACTGCGATGGTCGTTCGCGCAAACGTAAACTTCCCCGGCATCGGTGGGCATATTTCTTCCTATGCGTCTGCTGCCATGCTGTATGAAGTAGGCTTCAATCACTTCTTCCGCGGTAAGGGCGACGGCTTTGACGGAGACCTGGTGTATATTCAGGGTCACGCATCCCCCGGTATTTATGCACGCGCTTATCTGGAAGGACGCCTCGGTGAAGACAAGATGATCGCCTTCCGCCGTGAGCTGGAAAAAGGCGGTGGACTATCCTCCTATCCGCACCCCTGGCTGATGCCGGACTTCTGGGAATTCCCCACCGTATCGATGGGTCTCGGACCGATCTCCGCTATCTACCAGGCCCGCTTTGCACAGTATCTGCACGATCGCGGTCTGAAGGATACCAGCCAGCAAAAAATTTATGCCTTCCTTGGCGACGGTGAGACCGATGAGCCGGAATCCCTCGGTGCCATTACCCTGGCCAGCCGTGAGAACCTCGGCAACCTGGTATTTGTGATCAACTGTAACCTGCAGCGCCTGGATGGCCCGGTACGCGGTAACGGAAAAATTATCCAGGAACTGGAGACCGTATTCCGCGGTGCTCAGTGGAACGTGCTGAAGGTCATCTGGGGTGAGGACTGGGATCCGATCTTCCAGGCTGATACCGAAGGTCACCTGATTAAGCGCCTTGATGAAATTGTAGACGGTAATTCTCAGAAATACATTGTAGAAGACGGTTCTTATGTGCGTGAGCATTTCTGGGGCAAATATCCGGAACTCGCCAAGCTGGTAGAACACCTCTCTGATGAACAGCTTTGGAAGCTACGTCTTGGTGGACACGATTCCGGCAAGCTCTACGCCGCCTATCAAAATGCGCAGGAAACCAAGGATAAGCCGACGGTTATCCTGGCCCGTACCATTAAGGGATACGGTCTTGGCGCTGCCGGTGAAGGTCGCAACGCCACGCACCAGCAGAAGAAACTGTCTCTGGAAGAAATGCGTAACTTCCGCGATCGCTTCGACATTCCGGTGACCGACGAACAGCTGAAAGAATATCCGTTCTATCATCCGGGCGACAAGAGTCCCGAGATTCAATACATCAAGGATATGCGTAGCAAGCTGGGTGGATTCCTGCCGCAGCGCAAGGTGCTAACCGAAGCGCAGGACACGCCGGAAATCGGTTACTTCAGTGAGCTGCTGGAAGGTAGCGAGCGCGAGGTGTCCACCACCATGGCTTTCGTACGTATGTTAACAATGATGGTGAAGCATCCGAAGATTGGTCAGAAGGTTGTGCCTATCGTTCCGGATGAGGCCCGCACCTTTGGTATGGACTTCCTCTTCCGTCAGATCGGTATCTATGCACATAGCGGACAGCTTTATGAGCCGGTGGATGCAGACAGCTTCCTCTACTATCGCGAAGCAAAGAACGGTCAGATTCTGGAAGAAGGTATTACCGAGGCCGGTTCCATGGCCTCCTTTACCGCAGCCGGAACGTCTTATGCCAACTACGGCGTGGACACGATTCCCTGCTTTATCTTCTACTCGATGTTTGGCTTCCAGCGAGTCGGCGATGCCATCTGGGCATTCGGCGATCAGCGTGGACGTGGATTCCTCATCGGTGGAACCGCCGGACGTACCACATTGAATGGTGAAGGCCTGCAGCACGAAGACGGTCATAGTCACGTTCTGGCCAGCACGGTGCCGAACTGCCTGTCTTACGACCCGGCATGGGCCTATGAAGTGGCGGTAATTGTGCATGCCGGTTTGGACCGCATGTATAATAAGCGGGAAGACGTCTTCTACTATCTGACCGTCCATAATCAAAATTATGCCATGCCGCCGATGAAGCCGGGTATTGAAGAAGGTATTCTGAAGGGTCTATACAAGTTCTCCGAAAAGCCTGCTAAGGAAAAAGGCAAGCGCAAAGCCCGCGTAAAAGCTCATATCTTTGGCAGCGGAGCTTTAATGCCGGATGCATTGCGTGCGCAGGAAATTCTGGAAGAAAAATATGACGTTGCGGCAGACGTTTGGAGTGCGACCAGCTATAATGAGCTGTATCGCGATGCGATTGCTGCCGAACGCTGGAATCTGCTGAACCCGACGAAAAAAGCCAAGGTTCCGTATATCACTGAGCTGCTGGAAAAGGAAGAAGGTCCCTTTGTAGCCGTTTCCGATTATCTGAAGCAGTTGCCGAACCAGCTGGACAAGTGGGTGCCGGGCGGCATTTATGCACTGGGAACAGACGGTTATGGTCGTAGTGAGACTCGTGAAGCGCTGCGTCGCTTCTTTGAGGTTGATGCTGAGTTCATCGTATTAGCAGTGCTTACTCAACTTGCCAAGCGCGGCGATATCCCGAACGCTACCGTCAACAAGGCCATTAAAGAGCTGGGCATTGATGCAAATAAGCCGAATCCGTTGAAGGCCTGATTGAGAGTGGGTGAACTGGCGAGCGGGAGAACGGGCGCTCACTAGAGCGGGTGATCCCAGGAGCGGGAGAGTGGACGCTCTTTAGAGAGGGTGAACCGCAGAGTGGGGGAACGGGCGAAAAGGCATTCCTTTTTGAACCCAAGATTTCCAACAAGTGAGCCGCTAAAAGTATAAAAGTAAAAGCTGTGGGATGAGATTCTTAGTATCTAAGAATTTCTTCCACAGCTTTTTTATTTTTAGTGAGTATGAGTAGAATTTTTCAGCAGAACATACACTCTCCAATCCCCCCTCTCACCCACTCTTAAAGTCTCCCGCTCGCCAGATCACCCGCTCTTCTTTTCAATCAGTTTTTTTAACTCCGCCTCAATATCCACCATAATATCCTTGTAGACACCTTCCTTCATCACCTGCATTTTGCCGCTGCGGACAATCTTTTCCAGGCTTTTCAGCACCTTGCTGATGAACTCAACAGTCTCACCGGCGATAGAACGAAGGCGATCGGATTTATCAGGATCGTCTTCTCCCAGCTGTACGGCGAAGGAAAGCGGCGTAAGGGCATTATTGATATGGTGATTCAGCGTGACCATAATGCGCTGCACGTCTTTTAAGTTTTCCAGCTGGGCATCTTTTTGGCGGATGGTGTTTTGCAGCTCGATCATGCGCTGTATGGAGCGCACCTTCAATTGAATTTCCGGAGTGGAATACGGCATCAGGATAAAGTCATCGGCACCGGCCTCAAAGACCAGGATTTGGTCGACAATCTGTTCCTTACCAAGGATGCAGATGAGCGGAATTAAGCGGGTATCGGGATTATTTTTTAGCTTCTGGCAGATCTTAAATGCTTCCTGCTGGGTAAATTCGCAGTCGAGCATAATCAGTTCCCAGGCATCATCCTGAGACAGATCGACCAGGGCCTTCCCGAGATCCGTATAGATATGCAGATCGAAACCTTCGCGTTTCAGATCATTTTGAAGCAGCGTCGCACGCTTTTCATTATCGGAGAGTAGGAGAATCATCTGGGCTCGGTTTCGTTTCTATACAGAATCGGCAGCGAAAGAAATAAATCAAGCCGTTAATTGAACCCTAATGTAGTAAAAACAATTGCAGAAAGCGAAAAAAACGTCTTGTTTTTAGTAAGAAGACCTGCTATATTTTGCTTCTTCTTTAAGGCGGCGCCTTAGCTCAGTTGGTAGAGCAACGGACTGAAAATCCGTGTGTCCCCAGTTCAAATCTGGGAGGTGCCACTACACAAAAGGCTGCGAGTTCTCGCAGCCTTTTTTATTTTCTCTAAATCACGAATATTCCCAGTCTCATATAAATTTGCAGGAAGCAACATTGGAAATTCATTATTAGTGTATCCGGAAGATAAAGCCCGGAAATTAACGTCATCAAGCCCGCTATCCTATTAATTGAGAACATCCTTATAAGATCCATAGGTTGACCTATTCCTCGTTGTTTAAGAAAGCCTCCTCAATTGAAGCTCCCAAGGCTTTGGCAACTTGCCTTGCTTCCTGTAAGGTCGGCTCGTATGTTCCCTCCTCCAGTTTTGCAATTTTCTCTCGGGTCAACTTAGATTGGGCAGCAAGATTTTCCTGAGTAAAGCCGGAAATAGCCATCCTCAATTCCTTTACATTGTTTCTTAGCTGAGGATATTGAGCATCGAAAATAGCTGACCGACCTTTCTCAGAAATATACATGCCACGTGCATCATGCGCGACACCTTCTATTTCAAATTTCAGATGCCTGGCATTTTGATTGTAGCACTTAATATGCTGAAAGTAGTTTTTACCGCGTTCATACCGGTTTCTGCCCTGTGCATTTCCTTCGCAGCTATCATCAAAATTTCCTTCTGTAGAAGTATCACTCTTGCCAAGGAGTAAATATACCTGCCTAAATAAAAGGTTGTTGCGGATTGCTTCTTTACTAAGAGAGGTATAGCCTAATGCACCAGGTAGGTCTTCTATACCATATCGATATTCATCATAGTCATCACACTCACCTACTACCTTTTCCGGCCGGGCTGGTGTTATAAACATATACGAACTAGGATTAGCTGCAATATAGCGAACCTTCCCCCCCGGACGAAGAGCATTCTCTTGCGTACTTAGAGCAGAATACCGCTGCACGAACTGTCCGCCGGCAGAATGCCCGACGACGCTGATAAACTTAACATTAGGGAAGTTTCGATTAATTAATCTCAAAATCTCATCCATTATTTGAAAAGATGGCGTACCCCTATCTACACCACCTGGCTTATTAATCGATCTATATCCCATCCGCCAGTGGTTTTTGTTTTTCCAGTAGAAGTCATCTGTATAACTAGCTGGTAAATTACCATCGTTACATTCGTCACGTTTATCGCGGGGTAAGTTACGACAGTCTCTGAACCAGGGAGCAATAATCAAGGTTTTGGGTAATTCATCGACCATTCTACCAGCTCTTGCCACATTCCCGTAATATATGTCGGGATTTCGGGCTGCACCATGTATGGCCACAACAGCCTGAACCGGCTCAGTATTACTTACATTTAGCGGGTAGTTATGATAGTATGACAAATTTCCGCTATTCACTGTTAAATCTTCAACAAATGGTTCCAGCACCTTAACTTTCAGTTTGTTTTCCCGATTCAACCAGCAAAAATCAGCTGATGGGTTGTCAATGACATTTGCTAATAAAAAACTTTCCGTCTTCTCACTTAGGGGGATAGAAACATCTTTATTCTCTAAACCCTCTCCTGTTGAAAAAGTAATTAACAACTCATTCACTTGCTTTCTGGATTTTCGGTATATGCGGCAGAAATCAGCCATTCCGTCTCCATCAACGTCCTTCCATGCTCTCCAGCCACTGGTTCCGTCCGTATATCCTGCCCAAAAAGTAATATCCGACCTCTTCTCGACTATTTCGCCATTTTCAAAACCAGTGCCAGTGGAAAGCTTTACTCTCACTTCAGATTTTAAACCGGTATTTGCAATCCAGCAAAAATCCATCTTATCGTCACCGTTAAAATCTGCCCAGGAGAAAAGATACGGTTTCATCCCTTTACTAGAAGGCGTTACACCTCCATTATCGTTCAGTGTTGTTGTAATTTCGTTCGAAACGAAACTATCTCCACCGGAAAGAGTGACTCGAAGCTTGTTTCCACTTATAATCCGGCAGTAGTCGGCTTTGTCATCTCCATTGAAGTCCACCCAACTACCGTTAACACCAACGTCTATATCTGAGGAAATAATTTCATTCGTTTGAAATCCTGTTCCGGTCGATAGAGTCACGTGAAGTTTATTTCCGATAATACGACAATTATCGACCTTGCCATCGCCATTAAAATCCACCCACTGAAGGGATTTCAGGTCGCCTGGATCGATTTTGGAGGAAATAATATCAGTCGTTTCAAAACCCGTACCGTTCGAGGGGGTTACCCGAAGATAGTTTCGGCTACCGCTTTGCCATAACCGGCAAAAGTCTGCTTTTCCATCTCCATTAAAATCCGCCCAGCCACGCGTTTGGCCTTTTCCGGCCCAGTCTCCGTCAGACGTTTTTTGGAAAATGATTTCCTCTGATTTAAACCCCTTCCCTGTAGAAAGCATAACACGAAGCTCGGAACTATTCGAATTATCGGACACGATACGACAAAGGTCATCTTTGCCATCCCCATCAAAATCTGCCAAATTACTGCCGGTTAAATTTTTCCCAGTCATAATATCGGAAGCAATATCCAGCGTTCTCATATCCTGAGCATGCAGGCTTGTAAGGCACAAAATAAACACCCCAATTTTCAATCCTGATAACAGGTTAATAAAGAAATTTTGGAGTCCACTCCCCGTCAGTTTTTGAAGAACTCCACACTCCCAATCATTTTCATCATACATTGTAATCTCCCTAATGACGCTTATTTCGGATAATTATTCAATTAAAGTAGTGTTTTTGTGAATATTGGTAATATTATAGCGGAGAGGAGCTAAATATCCTACCCCGCAAACGTTGAAAAATCTACATTAAAGCGTCTCTAACTATATAACGTCAATCATATCAAACATTCTCTCAATCCATAAACACGCCCTGCGGATTGCCAATGCAAATACGGGCATAAATGCATTAATTTCACCCCAAGTCTCTCTACTCCAAACATTAGAAACAAATAAGTGTTACATTGTATGGTCTGAATTTCACCTGGATAATACTAGTGGGACTAAAAACCCATTTCGTACTCAATGATCTGAAAGGAAGAAGGCTTAAGTAACTTCAAACAATGTAGGATATATTTAACTCCACACACTCTCGGTTTATTCATATGACACAACAAAACTCTAAATCAATTTCATTGCACAGCCTGTTTCGTAGATTCTGGGCAAAAATAACTTTTACCTGGTTTTTAGTGATCGGAGAAGCAACGCTCTTGCTTCTGTTTCCACTGTTCATTGGCTATGCGATTGACGACTTACTGGAAAGTAGCTATCGGGGATTATTGGCTTTGGGAGGAATCGGTTTGCTTTCACTTATCGTAGGAGCATGCAGACGATTCTACGATACGCGGATATACTCCAAAATATATGCGACGGTTTCCCCGGAGCTGGTAGAAAAAGAGCAGCAGCGCGATTCCTCTGTTTCTGTTATATCAGCCAGAACGAATCTGGTGAACGAATTCGTCGAGTTTTTCGAAAACTATTTCCCGGCTATCATACACAGCTTCATCTCCTTGGGCGGCGCGCTTATCATTATCTTCTTTTTGAAGCTGAACGTATTTGTTGCCTGCCTTATCGCTACGTTTCTAATCGTCATGCTCTATGCCTTAACCAGCAAGAAGACCTATACCCTAAATAGCGGCTTCAACAGCGAATTGGAAAATCAGGTGAAGGTTCTAGAAGAGAAGGATCGCGATTCAATACTTGCGCATTTTCGAAACGTCATAAAATGGAACATCCGGCTCTCGGATCTGGAAACCGCGAACTTTTCTATCAGCTGGTTTATTCTGATAGGCGTATTAGTCTATTCAATTATAGCCGTCATCGAAAGCGGCATCTCCTCACATGGACAGATTCTGGCAATTTTAATGTATGTGTTCAACTACATCGAGAGCGTCATCGCTCTGCCGCTTTTTTATCAGCAGATTGTGCGGCTACAGGAAATCTCGCATCGATTGGATAGTGAGGGGTAAAGGCTGATTAATATGATTGGCCTAACTGTTAATACCGAATTTCCGGGTTTCACTTTAAAACAGTTTCTATATTAGAGGGCTAACACACCCAACAAGGTATTAGAGCATGGTATTAAAACCGACTAATTTGGCGATGAGGATTTAATGCTCTTCAGGTATGGTAAATACAATAAGCTGTTCAGGCCAAGTGGCCTCATATTGCCCGGATATTTATCCCTCTTGAATTTGTATGATAAAGAGGCTGATACGGCATTAGATCAGTTAGAGTTTGCAAATAAAAACGGGGGTAAGCAAAAGCACATTGACCGAATGCTTAGCGGAAAAAATTGGCGCCCACATCTTGTAGCCTGCTGTGCCCTACTTTTGGACAGGGAAGGACGATTTACAACCGATTCGTTATGGGAATGTTTGAAAAGAGGAAGTTGGGTATCCCCACAATTAGTAGTATCGGCCTCATTAAGAGAAACGGAATTTGAAGCACGAACTGCGGAGCTTTTGAAGAGTTTACCCGCAAAACCATCTACTTTTGAAAAGTGCATTGCTCAATATGATTCAGAAGACTATCAATATCTAAACGATATTTCTCTTAGCTATTCGAAGCTAATTAACTCTCTGCATGTAATTGTCGGATATGAATCTATTACACAACTACTTGATAAAGAGATTGTTGATAGAGCCATTGCTAAAAACGTTGATTCCGGCGATAAGCTTGCCGTTGAGTGGCGGGCCCAAATAATAGATCTTCTTCAGAGAAGAGGTATTCATTACTAATTATCCCGCTCGCCCAATCATCCGTTCTCCCGCTCTTAAAAGTGTATATGCCGCTTAAAAACGCAATCGGCCTGATTGAGTATATCTCAATCAGGCCTTTTTCTGTCTGGTTATAATTTAATAAAGAGCCAGCTCATATCGTCTCGGTTGACAGTGATGTTGATCAGGTCCTCTATTACCAATGCGCATTGGGTTCTCCATAGGTTTCGGATCGGTGACGATGTGTTCCACGAATTGAACTTTAGACTTGAGTAATCTGGGCAGCTGCGCTCTCACGAACCTGGCTAATTAGAATGGACCAGTCCATTCCAAGAGCCGTGTAAACGTCTCCTGCCTTAGGTGACGCGTTATCCCCAAGAATTTCAATCATCAGGCTGGCCGCATCTGCTACAACAACACCGCTTTGTATTAACCTTACAATTCCGGTTTCCCGCTTAGTGCTATCGAATGTTCCGCAAGCGTCTACTGCCACGTACGCTTCAAAGCCTTCCCTTACTGCGCGCATTGCGGGAAACGCCGCGCAGACTTCCAGAGATAGTCCGGCAAAAATCAGTTTTTTCCGACCGGTAGCACGGATCGCAGCCTCCACACGCGGATCGTCCCAGGCATTTACCGTTGTTCGATCTATAAAGCTCTGTCCGGGAAGAGCTGTCTGCAATTCCGGAATAGCCGGTCCCCAAAGCGTTTCCGAAGAGGTGGTCGTGGTTACGATAGGCAAACCGAGTATACGCGCTGCTTTGGCCAGGCCTACAATATTGTGCTTAAGGTCAGCGATTGAGTAGTCACGGATGCCCGTCATAAGACCAACCTGGTTATCTACAAAAACGACTGCAGCATTATCAGCACTTATTGGTTCCGAGTTGTGAAAATGGTTATTCATAACTGTCTCCTTTAAATTAGGTTAGGTTAGATGTATTCAACGATTATCTGCGATAGAGCCCAACTCTCCGGCTTCATATGCAGCTTTTATGTCAGCGATTTCTTGTTGTGAACCCATAACGAAAGGACCATCCTGAACAAAGGTCTCAGCGATCTGCGCACCATCAAACAAAACGAAGTGGACAGATTCACGGGACGGATTACTGATAGTGACCTTTGCACTATCGTTGGTTTTGATTGCTATAGCCTGGTCGGAGGCCAGGTGCCTGGTGGTTTCACCAACGACGACTTCCAGGCTTCCCTTAATTGCTTGAACCCATATGCCACGATTAGCAACTGAACGGTGAGAGAAGCGACCACCCGCCTGGATTGTGCCGTCTAGCATGGTCATTGGAATCGATGGAGAGGCTGCGCCGCAAACATTATTCGACTCACCCAATACCACCTTTACACGATATTCTTCGGCGTGAATCACGGGCATATCTTCTGATCGTACAAGACGTGAAGTAGGCTCTTCAAATCGCTGTGACTGGGGGACATTGACAAATACCTGTAATGCATGGATACGCGAGTTCGCCAAAGGATATTCATCGTGCACCGCACCACTACCGGTGCTTAGCCAATACAAATCTCCAGGTCGCAGATCCAAATGCTTTCCCAACGAATCTCTATTGTGAAAAATTCCCTCACTGTCTTCGAACAGCAGAGACACTGCGGACATACCGGCATGTGGGTGCACACCGAATGTAGGTTCCGTCATTACGAAGTGGTCGACCATCACGAGGGGGTCCATCGCTTCTCCTATGTTTACAGCACGAAAGCTCTGTGCCTTAAAGCCGGTTCCAACAGTAATATCTTTGCCATTAACTGGTCCGGACACGAATGCTGCATCATCCCATGTGAAGCCGTTTGAAGAGTCAGTTACCTTACGGATTGTGCTCATTTTCTCTACCTCTTTATATTGTTATTGGATTAAACGTCAATAAATATCAACATCAGCCTACTTCGTCTCGACATCGCCTGCCCGACTTTTGATGATGCCTGCCAGTTCTCAAATTTTTGCGGACTTTGTTGTACGTTTAGCCGATAGGAACGTGGCGTTTGTCCGGCCCATCGCTTAAAGGCGCGCGTGAAAGCACTCTGTTCGGAATAGCCTGTCATGAAAGCAATTTCAGCGAGTGAATGGTCTGTCTCTTGAAGAAGCCGTTCTGATAACTGACGACGTGTATCGTCAATTAATGTTTGAAACGAGTATCCCTTTTCGGAGAGCCTGCGTTGCAGCGTGCGACCACTCATCCCCAATTGCTTAGCCGTATCGGAAATTGTCGGGATGCCTTCCTGAAGAAGCTGGGATACCTGACAACGCACATTCTGTATTAAAGAGTGGCCTTCTTCAAGGTTTGATGGTTCAGACTTAAGGTGTGTATCGAGGAATGAAGCAGTGCTCTGATCTGCTTTTGTATTTGGTCCCAATACTGATTTATGCGAAACCAATTGCGCATCTCGATTTATCTCGAAGTGTACAGAACCTTCAAAATATGCTTCATTATTTACAATTGATTCAGGAGATGGGTGCTTGAGATAAATAGCAAGCGGATTAACTTGCTTGCCGGAAACCTCACGGCTAGTTGAAGTAATACTTGAAATGGTTGCTTCTATTCTGAGCGATTCCATAGTTTTTAGACCTCAATAATTGCGTTATGCAGATTGATAGATCTAAAATCCGGAACCGAATACAGGAAAAAAATAAACTACTTTAAGAAATTACTCCTTGCTAAGCTTATTACGCATCATACTTACATACTCAGGGGTTACCCCCAGGTAAGCAGCAAGGTCTTTTTGTGAAATCCTGTTGATAAGAGAAGGGTGTTTTTTCAGGAATATTTGGTAACGCTCCTCTGCTGAGAGAGAAATTCCCTGGTTGGTTCGTCTTATATAGCTAACGAGGGATCGCTGGTAAAGATTTCTGTAGAATTTTTCAAATGCAGGTATAATTTGGAAGAGCCTATCCCAGTTCTCTTTGGAAATCATCAGCACCTCGCTATCTTCTATTGCTTCTATGAAAAAGTTTGAGGGCTGTTGGGTTAGAAAGCTGGCCATATCTCCAGTCCAGTGATCTTCAATGGCAAACATTGATACACGGGGCTTACCAGAAATATCCATTGTATAGACTTTTAAGGCTCCTTTGGCTACAAAATATTCATAACGGGTAATTTCCCCCGGTTGCAGCAAGAAATCTTTGCGGCGAACCTGTTTCTCCTTAAATAGAGAGAGGTATAGGCTCTGCTGGGTCTCATCCAGTTCGATGAACCGACCTACGTTCTTGAGGATTAATGCGTGAGCAGATTGAGAATCAAAAGTCTTCATTAGCTTTGTGCTTGCATAAACCACTTGATAACTTGCTCACGATGCTGCTGACCATACAACTTTACAAATTGCTTGGTATGAGGATCATTATCATTTTTCAAAGCCGATATGCGTTTAGCAATATAACCAGGAGTTAGCTCAATGCCACAATCTTCAGTAATACAACGTCGCCATTCTGCATAACTTGCAGGAATAACTGAATCTTTCATTTTTCAACAGTCTCCGGATGTAAGGGTCTTTTCTGGGATAGTAGCTTTCAAAAATCCTTTTGCTAGTATAGAAGATATGTATACCTTCCAATGTTGCAACCGAGTTGCAAGTATAAGTAATTTCTTGTGACAATACAACAGATATTCATTGCAAGCAAATCAACCCGCTATGGCCTTTTTTGCAACAATAACGGATCGAAAAACTAACGTAGCCTTCTTCACAACTCCGAGGATAAAGTCGGCCCTTATTCCAGTTTTATTTGTTGATAAAAAAGAATTTATGTAAAATGGAAATATCTGTAGATTGCGGATATTTACTCAGGATACATGCTAAGCCTGAAAAGAGTAAAAATCAGCAAAAGCGTAAGCTAACAACTTTTAAAGTCAATCTACGTAAACGTATTTTATCTATAAATAACATTCACCTAAGTAAGCATAAGGTCTACCAAGAATGAAGAAACTCCTTTTTATCATTGCAATAGCGCTTTTTAGTGCTTGTCAAACTGGAAATGATATGCAAACAGCAGGAAATCCATTTTTGCAAGAATGGGACACGCCATTTGGAATACCACCTTTTGATCTCATTCAGGATGAGCATTACATGCCTGCAATCGAAAAGGGCATGGAAGAAAACCTTGCCGAGATTGATGCCATCGTGAACAACTCCGAAGCGCCGACGTTTGCCAATACGCTTGAGGAACTGGAACGATCCGGCAAGTTACTCACCAAAGTGCAGCGCGTGTTCGGCAACCTGGCAAGCTCCAATACCAATCCCAAAATCCAGGAGCTGCAGCGCGAGCTAAGCCCACTGCTTTCCGCTCACTACGACAAGATCACGCTGAATGAAGGTCTTTTTAAGCGCGTTGAAGCCGTTTGGCAAGATCGTGAGAACCTGAACCTGAAGAACGAACAGCTCAAGTTTTTGAACGATACGCGTAAGTCATTTGTTCGCAGTGGTGCACTGTTGAATAAAGAAGAGAAAGCTAAAATTACCGAGATCAACTCCAAGATTTCCGAGCTAACAACCGCATTTGGCCAAAACCTATTGGCCGAAACCAATGGTTTCGAGCTTATTTTAGACAAAGCTGACCTGGACGGCCTGGCCGACGGTATTATCGCTGCCGCATCAGAAACAGCAGCACAGAAAATGGAAAACGCTGAATCGGACGCAGATAAAGCAAAATACAAAGATAAATACGTATTTACGCCGCATCGCAGCAGCATGTATCCCTTCCTGACCCAATCCTCCCGACGTGATCTGCGTGAGAAGCTATACACATCTTATGTAAAGCGTGGCGATAACGATAACGAAACAGACAATAAAGAGATTGCTGCTAAACTGGCAAAGCTGCGTGCGGAGCGTGCCAAATTAATGGGTTACGAAACTCACGCCCACTTCATGCTGGAAGAGCGAATGCTAAAAACTCCGGCAGAAGTTTATGATCTGCTGATGCAGCTTTGGAAGCCTTCACTTGCCAGAGCCAAAGTAGAAGTTTATGATATGCAGAAAATTGTCAATCAGGAAGGTCACGATTTCAAGATTGCTGCCTGGGACTGGTGGCAATATTCAGAGAAGGTTCGTAAGGCTAAATATGATCTGGATGAAGCCGCACTGAAGCCGTATCTATCACTGGATAACGTGCTAAAGGGCGTATTTGAAACAACTAACAAGCTCTGGGGCTTAACCTATACCGAGCTATTCGACATCAATGTCTATCATCCGGATGCACGTGTTTGGGAAGTAAAAGACAAAGACGGCACTCACCTAGGAATTTTTATCGGTGATTACTTCACGCGTTCAAACAAACGTGGTGGAGCATGGATGAGCAGCTTTAAAGGGCAATCCAACCTGGATGGCAGAGAACGCCCCGTTGTTGTGAACGTATGTAATTTTCCGGCGCCGGTAGGAGATGCCCCCTCTTTACTCAGTTTCGAGAACGTTGTTACCCTATTCCATGAATTTGGCCACGCCATGCACGGTATTATGACCAATGTGACCTACGGCAGCATGTCGGGTACCTCCGGTCCACGTGACTTCACCGAATTCCCTGCGCAAATTCTGGAGCACTGGGCAAGCGAGCCTGCAATCCTGAAATCTTTCGCTACCCACTATGAAACCGGTGAAGTAATGCCGGACGAGTTAATCGAAAAGCTATTGAACGCATCCAAGTTCAATCAGGGTTTTGCGAATACTGAATATCTGGCAGCTTCCATACTGGATATGGACTGGCATACCATTACGGCAGATGAAGAACTTAAGGATGCCAATGAATTTGAAAATGCTTCGATGGCTAAAATTGGTTTAATTGAGGAAATTGCGCCTCGCTACCGTACCGGCTATTTCGCACATATCTTTGCCGGTGGATACTCTTCAGGGTATTACAGCTATGTTCACTCTGCGGTGCTTGATTCAGATGGTTTTGAAGCTTTTAAAGAAGCCGGAGATGTCTTTGATCCGGATCTTGCAGCAAAACTGAGAACCCATGTATATGAAAAAGGCTCAACCGAGGAAGCAATGGACCTTTATGTAAAGTTCCGCGGTGCTAAACCTAAAATCGATGCCCTGCTGAAAGTACGAGGACTGGACGGCTCAACCGACTAACCCTGCCGGAACACTTTGAAAAGCGGCTCGGATTTCCGAGCCGCTTTTGTTTTTTATGCAAATAATAAATAGTAAGAAAAACTGATTAACGCTGAGATTTGCTACTTTTCCCCTCGACTACGCTCGGGGAACGTAGTTGCCCGCTCCCTGAGCGCAGCCGAAGGGGAGGGCAAAAGAAAATTATTAATATACCTTTTCAAACTCTAATTCAGATTTACAATACTATCAGCTACGATTATGAGGCTTCTTAAAACCCTTACCTTTTGCATTGTCTTATGTTCAAGCTTTGCAGCGTTTTCTCACCAGGAAGATGAGCTTGTAATCCTGGATATCGAACAGGGAGAAATGACCTTTCAGGATCAGCAAGTCGCGGCTGAATATAGGGCTGCTCTAAAACGGCAGCGGATGCGTAAGCTGGCGGCTATGCCCTGGCAGGAGAAGTTCTTGCTATTTATTAAGGCCGGCATCGAACATATCGTCCCCAAAGGCCTCGATCATATTCTGTTCGTTTTAGGGCTGTTTTTTTCCAGCCTCCTTTTAGTATCGCTGCTGTGGCAAGTTAGCGCTTTTACGCTTGCCCATACCATCACCCTGGCGCTTGCGGCATTGAGTATTGTCCAAGTTCCTGGTGATATAGTAGAACCCCTTATTGCTCTTTCAATCGTCTGGATAGCGGTCGAAAATATTGTCTTCACCGAGACAAACAAATGGCGCCCCTTCATCGTATTTGGCTTCGGCTTACTTCACGGACTCGGCTTTGCGGCGGTATTGAGTGACTATGGATTGCCAGAAGGCAGCTTAGTACCTTCCTTACTGGCGTTTAATATCGGCGTGGAGCTGGGTCAGCTGCTGGTATTGGTAATTGCTGCAGCTCTGGTGTGGTTTGTGAGAAACAAAAGCTGGTATCGCCAGCGGATACAAATTCCGGCGTCGCTACTGATTGCGCTGGTGGGCCTGTTTTGGTTTATTGAGAGGGTCTTCTGACCCAATTGAGAATTCCTCAATTAGGTCATTTTCTTTAAGGCATTCATATAATGCAAAAAACCTTATTGAATCAATATCATTTTGCGGGTTTGTTGATATTGCCCAGACCTCAGCTGATAATAGTAAACCCCGCTACTGACAAGCTGCCCCGGTTCATCCCTGCCATCCCATTCAGCCCGACAGTTTCCAACTGCCTGCTCCTGATCAATTAAAACCCTCACTTTTTGTCCGTTGGCATTATATACGACTAGCTCAACATTTGTTCGTTTTGAAAGGCTGTATTCGATCACGGTATTGGGATTAAAAGGATTTGGATAGTTCTGAGACAGCGTAAATGTTTGAACAGGTTGCAGGTCTGAAGAAGGAGAGATATTGGTTCTAACCCCTGTAATCATGCGGATACGATTGGATTCTGCCACAAAAATGGTGTCTCCATCCGGTGTGGCTGTGATGCCATTGGGCGTGCTAAAACGCGCGGTATTTCCGGGTCCATCCAGGTATCCATTCACCCCGGTCCCTGCCAGGGTATCTGCGATACCATCCATGGTGATGCGTAAAATCAGATGGTTTTGGATGGCTGTAGCATAAAAATAGCCGTTGCTATACATAATAAACCCGATACCTGAGGCCGGTAAATCGGTAAAGGTGCTCACCTGGCGATCGCTACTGCGAACCTTGAGAATTCTGCCGTTGGGATAAGCGGAGATGTAGACATTATTGCTGTCATCAATCGTTAGGCTACTGGTATTGAATACCCCATGTGTTGCATAGCGGCTACGATTGCCGCCAGGGTCGATGCGGTCAAAGAACAGTTCAACGTTATGATTAACGTATAGATTGCCATTGCTGTCAAAATCAAGTCCAATTGGTCCTCCAATACCGTTCGCAAATACGCTCTGGAAGGCGCCATTGGGATCAAATTTTGCTATTTCGCCGCTATTATATCTTGCCAGATACATGCTTCCGGATTCATCAAAAACCATCCCCGCCGGTCCGGCCTGGTTCTCTATAAAAACCGATACGTTGCCATTACGATCAACCTTAAACACATCGGATAGCCCGGTAAAGCTATATCGCGCCGCATAAATATTACCGGCTTCATCCCGCGCTAAACCATCTGCGGCATTTAGATTTGCGTAGGTGCTAACCTCCACCTGACCTACACAGGGAAGTGCTAAAACAACTACCAAACAGAGCCACATTACAGAACGATAATCACCTCTAAAATATTGAATTCGATTTTCGCCTGACATCATGTTGAATCATCCTTTCCATTATACCATTCTACCTGAATCGATTTATTGATTCCGTTTACTTGTTTTAGGGTGAATGGTAATGGTTGGGACGATCAAAATCGGTCGGATTTATAAACCCGAACCAATTTTTTGCACCTAGCTAAATAATTGTGGCAGGGAATCGATGAACTGTTTCGGTGTGGTATTGGTATAATCCTTAAATGCCTTGTTAAAGGTTGTTTTAGAATTAAATCCGGCTTCCAGAGCGATGGCCAGAAGCGTCATTTGTTGATAATCCCGTTGCTGAACGAGCTGCTTAAACTCCTCAACCCGATATCCATTAATGAAGTTTGAAAAATTCTTCTCAAACCCCTGATTAATAATTTTTGATAATTGATGGGTGGTTAAGTTCATCATCTGGGCAAGCTCGAAAAGGCTAAGCGTTGGATTCAAGTGTGGTTTTTTTTGATTCATTATTTCTTCCAGCTTAAGCCTGAATACTTCTAATTCGGAGGCATTGATAAAATTTGAGGTTGTCTCTCTAGCCTCCTCCAACGGCATTCTGAAAAACTCGGGCTGATACATTGCCATGAAGCCAATTGCATAGGTTAAGAAAGGAAGGATTAGCCAAATGGTTAAGTAGCCAATCGAAGTGAAGAAGTTGTAGTTACCGGTAGTCCATCCAAAAAATGAATAGGCCCATGCAACAAGGCAAACAGCAATTAAGTTCAGCATGTGGTTTAAAAGAGGCTGATACCGGGGATGAGAAAAATATCGCTGAGTTTCAGCCTGATATCGATTCAGAAGACGCTTATCCAAAACCCAATAAAAGGTGTTGTGAAGCAATGCGGCGCCCTCAATTGTTGCACCGCGAATAAACCAATTTCGTTCAAAACTCAGACGCAATGGATTTACCGGATCCAGGAGCAAGGGGATTTCAGACAGAAGATACACTACTGCCGGCAACAGGTGCCATAAATCCTTGCGCCCCAGGCTGGTGCTTTGGGTATACAATTTTCGTAAATACAGATAAAGGGTTGGACCGTAGAGAAATATAATAGCATCGGGTAATACTAAAAAGTTGGGAAAGCGGTTTGTAATACCGCTTTCGGCAATAAGCCTGCCCATCATGGTAAGGGATAATAAGAATATGAAAAGGGCCAGGAAATGATTGGCCGGGCGATTGTGCGGAATTCGGGTAAGCGTAATAGATAACAGAAGGCCCTGAACGGCCCCTAATAAGATGATAATTAGAAGCACATTTTCCATGGCTTAATATAGCCCCGAACAGAACAGTAGCCTATAACCCGTTCAGGGGATTTTGGAAACTAATTAAAGTGACTTAGGGGTTTTCAGCGCTCAAAATTCTATTTCAAAGCCTACCTTGATTACGATATCCAACCACTGCCTTGCGGATCAGAAATCCATCCCTCATCTTCTTTGTAAATCATACTATAACCATAGCCATTTAACCGACCTCCCCAATAGTTCAAAACAAGCCTTTTAGTTTCCTTATTAAAACTAAACCTGAATACCGGTGTATCAGACCATTTTCGCTGAGATCGCTCGAAATACGGTTTATCCACATGGCCAATTTCATCAATTGCCGTCAACCCATCGGAATCGTATTTCCAGGCCTTAATCACATCTCCACTGACATTTGCCTTCGTCCCATCGCCTTCGCTATACTGTTGTATCCAAATAACCTTTATGGGTCTGATCGGAAATGCGGAACGCCATAGTCGAGTTAATAAACCAGTTGGATAGTTATAGCTCCACGTCTTAGCGGCTTTTTGCTCGATATATTCCAATACATAATTCAAATCTGAATCCCTCCAAGCTATTGGTTCCCACACTCGCCCTGTCCATAAATCTGGGACGACACATAGGTCGTCCCTTAAGTTCCAGACAGCGTCTCGACAAGCCTGTCCTGAGTACCTCGACTCCGCTCGGCACAAGCTCTGTCGAAGGGCTCGACGCGACAGTAGTTTCACCCACTCTCCCGCTCACCCGTTCTGGGCATTATTCTTTTTCCCAAACCGGAATTCTACCGGGCGTAAATGGCGCGCCGGCAATTTCCAGATCGTCTTCCAGCTTTTTCAGATCCACCGTAACCAGCTTTTTCAGCTGCGGTAATACGGTCGCAAATTCATCTGCAGCAATATCGTAAGCGGTCATGCTCGTCTGGGTTGGTGCTGATGAGGAGCCCCACTGCGCCTGGATAATTTCATACATGCGACTGGTAATCGACATCGGAGCCGGCTCACTGCGCCCGGAAATGGTACGATCACCCTGAAGCAGTTTCTGAAGGTCTTTCAGATCATTCGACATTTTATCCGTTCGGGAAACCCAGTCTGCTCCGCGCGCATTGGTATACTGAATCGCCTTGCGAATATGAGCCAGTCGACTGGAAGCCTCTCGAACCAGCATATTGGCCCCCAGGATGGCTCGCTGTAGTCGCGCCGTTTTTTGCTGGAAAGCCAGCAATGCGGCTTTGTCTTCTGCCGGCAGAGTAGCCAGTCCCAATGAGGTGACGGTAAACGACTGAGCCTCGCCCAGCATAGTTTCCTGTCCATTAACGCGCTTCATCATTTCAACCGTATATTTACCCGGGACGGCCAACGGACCGGATGGCGTGCCGCGAAAAGGGTTATCATCCGAGGGGGTCGTTAAGTCAGTCGGGTTTAATGCCGGATAACGCAGATCCCAGGCAACGCGATGAAACCCCTTACCAACAGGACCGTTCATGGTGCGCACAATATTGCCCGCTTCGTCTTTTACCGTCAGAATAATTTCCGGTTTTTTCTCCCGGTCTTCTGCGCGTAACTCATCCCAACCGGGATATTTCGCGCCGGCATCTTTCTTCTCCCTCGCCTGACGCTGCTGCTTCAAGGTCTTTAGCCCATCGCGAAGATAGTAAGTAAAGACGGCACCAAAAGGCGGATTTGGTGCGGTATAGTAGGAATCTCCCTGAAAAGACTTATCGGGCAAGCCAAGCGGAGCATCCGGCATGTAAGCCAGGGCATCCTTAACCGCAAAAAGCTGACCGTCCTTTTCCAGAGAAGTCAGGGACATATTTCGCAGCAGGGAATAATCGTCCAGCACGTAAAATCCACGCCCAAAGGTTCCGGCCACCAAATCGTCTTCACGGCGCTGAATATCGAGGTCCCGCACCGCAATCACTGGAATACCGCCTTTCAGCTGCACCCAACGCTTACCGCCATCTAACGTAAAAAACACGCCGAATTCGGTACCGGCAAATAGCAGATTGGGGTTCTCATGATCTTCCATAAGACTGTAAACCGTTCCGCGCTGTGGGAGGTTGCCACTAATGGAAGCCCAGGAGGCACCACGGTTTGTACTCTTCAAAATGTATGGTTTGAAATCACCATCTTTGTGAGCATCAAACGCCGCATAAACCACATTGGCCTGATGCTGCGATGCCAGCACGTCACTGATGTAAGGCATGCCTTTGATGCCCGGGAAGCGTTCGATGCGGCGCCAGTTCTTACCGCCATCTTCCGTCACCTGAATTAAACCATCGTCACTACCGGAATACATCAAGCCTTCCTGTAGCGGAGATTCATCCAGCGATACAATGGTGCCATAGAATGAAGTTGATTTATTTTTTGCCACGGCGTCAACCCGCTGAATTTTGTCCATCACCTCCAGCTGATTGCGATCAAGATCCCGCGTTAAGTCCGGGCTGATAGCCGTCCAGGAAGCTCCGCGATCATCGCTACGAAAGACCCTCTGTGCAGCAAAGAAGATGCGTTTATGATTATGCGGGCTGATCAGCAAGGCCGAATCCCAGTTCCAGCGCAGTGGCGCTTCTCCTTTTGCTGCCTGGGGACGAATAAACAGCGTTTCACCACTCTTTTTATCAAAGCGAACCAGTCCGCCATACTGGTACTGCGAATAGACGATATTTGGGTCGGTGGGGTCAATTGCCGGCTCAAAGCCGTCACCGCCCAGCGTTACAAACCAATCCCGATTGGTTATGCCCTGGATATTGGTGGTCTGCGACGGGCCACCCAGCGTGAAGTTGTCCTGCGTTCCGCCATAGATATTGTAGAAAGGTTCTTCGTTATCAACCGCTACCCGATAAAACTGGGTTACCGGTAAGTTGGCTTTAAAATGCCAGGTTGCACCGCGATCAAAGCTCTCGTATACGCCACCGTCACAGCCAATCAGCAGATACTCCGGATCTTTCGGATCGATCCACAAGGCATGATCATCCACGTGCTTGAATTTTCCGCCTACCTTCTTCATGGTCTTACCACCATCGGTGGTTACGTGCAGCCAGGTATCCAGCGAATACACCCGGTCTACATCCTGAGGATCCGGCACCAGCTCCTGATAGTACTGCGGGCTTCCGCTCACGTACTTATTCATTTTTTTCCAGGACTCACCGCGATCGGTTGATTTAAAGAATCCACCCTTGCCATCAGCGGCTTCGATAATCGCATAGAGCACGTCCGGATTTGCCGGTGAAATTGCCAAACCGATTCGTCCCATATCAACACTCGGAAGTCCGGTCTTGACTTTCCGCCAGGACTCACCGCCGTCGGTTGATTTGTAGATTGCCGATTCCGGCCCGCCGTTAATCAACGTCCATACCCGGCGCCGGCGCTGATACGTTGAAGCAACCATCACGTCCGGGTTGCGCGGATCGTAAACGATATCGCTGACCCCGGTGTGCGGACTGACGTTCAGCACCTTTTTCCAGTTTTCGCCACCGTCTGTCGACTTATAAAGCCCGCGGTCGCCTCCGGCATTCCATAGCGGACCCTGCGCAGCAACAAAAACGACATCGGAATCTCGCGGGTCGACAATAATCTTTCCGATATGCTCCGAATTTTTCAGCCCCATGTTTTTCCAGTTTTTTCCTCCATCGATAGATTTGTAGACTCCATCGCCATAGGAAACGCTGCGCTGGCTATTGTTCTCTCCACTGCCCACCCAAACTGTAAACGGATTATTGGGGTCGAGGGTAATGCAACCAATGGAATAGGAACCCTGGGTATCAAAAATAGGCTGCCAGGTTGTTCCATTATTAATGGTTTTCCAAACCCCACCGGACGATACAGCCACATAATACACGTGACGCTTTTCCGGATGAACAGCAATGTCGCCAATTCTACCAGATGTTAAAGCTGGTCCAACCGACCGGAATTTTAAGCCCTGAAAGGTGCTTTCAGTCCATTTATCCTGCGGTTTGGACTTGTTTTTTTTCTGAGCAAACAATGGATTAGCAAAGAAGAACAACACGAGACTACATAAAACCAGAATCCGGAGCATGGGGGATCCTTTCTTTGAGGATGTGATACTTCAGGCTCTGCGTGAGGGTTTACTTCCTGAGAGAGCCTTTATGCTTTCATATGGGATTTCTAAATCGTGATTCGTGAATGCTCCAAATTATCAAAGTGTTACCAACCTTCCAAATCCATATTATCTATACAAATGATAAGTTGAAGTAAGTATGAATATACTATCGCCTCCCCCTCGACTGCGCTCGGGGAGCGCAGGAGCCCGTCCCCTGAGCGGAGCCGAAGGGTAGGGCGACAAAAACACTTCTAAAACATCTCACAACTCTTATTTTTAAATAGCTAGAAAAACATCCTCTTTAAGCTCCTATAGCGGTAACATCTTGCATGTGTTACCGCTATTCGGTATGTTTTATCAAATCACATCTAAACGTGGCATACAGCTATATAAAGCATACAAACGCCCCTTGTTTGCCTGGATAAACAGCCGCGGTTTAAAAATCTCTTTTTTCCCAGTTATTGAGAGTTTGACTTCATTCAAGTCATCTTAGCAACATAAATTCAGTCCGATTAAACGACAAATATATTACGCTAAGCCGACCTTTCAGGCGGCAGACCTATAGGGGAACAATCGATGAGACTATTTAAAGCAGGCATTAAAACATTACTTTTGGTGGGTATTCTTATACCCGTGCAGGGAGTGAAGGCACAAACTTATCCACCGGCAGCTGAGTACGCTTCACTACTGGGTATTGGATTCTACAATCAAAACGGCGGTTTTATGGTGGATAAGCTGCAGCTTGTTTTTCCACCGGCTGATGACAAGCCCGTGGAATTCGTTATCACCAAAGCGGATGGCAGCGCTGTAGTAAATCTTGCCATGCGCATCGAGCGCTGGAATGGCTATCCGGCTTTTGCTGGCTTGCGGGCACCCAGCGGCCATCCCGGAATCTTGCGTGTTGAAGAGCCCGGTGACTACGTGATGACAATAAAGGTAGGCGGAGAAGCAGCCACTTCAGTGCCATTTACCATGAACATTGAAAGCAGCGGTGATCCGTTTAATCCGCGCAAAAACTTCACTCGTGAAGGCCCCTGGAGCACGCTGGGCTTTTTGGGCGACAATGTAGACAAGCCAGATTCACCGCTGTTGTTTTACTGGTGGAGCAATAGTCGCGAATTTCCGGAAGGTACAAGAGCTGCAAGCTGCACCGTCCATATTATGCGGAACGGCAAAGAGATTGCCATTAGCTCCAAAGCGGTAGCAGTGAGCGGAACCAAGTGGCGATTTCTGCGGGTGCCCTTCAAGCAAAAGACCAGCTCCGGAGAAATTGCTTTCACAAAGTCGATGCTCGTTGCAAACAGTGGTGATTATGAAGTGGTGGTAAAGGAGAAGGGCAAAGACAAGGTTATAAAGACATTTAAAGCCCAGGTGAAAGATGGTGTGCTGCAGCGATCATCGCGCTGCGATTTAAGTAGTAAGCCGAATGTAGACTTTATTTCTCCGCGCCTCATCGACATGAGAGACGGCTATGGCGGACGCAATTTTATGGTAGATGCCTATTGGGTAACGACGGATTAGTGTAAAGCGAGTACGCTTCACGCCAGAAAATAACATAAGATCCAGTAAGGGTAATTTCTAGCTCTTGCTCCGGTGCCCTTACTGGTAATTAATGCTGCCAATGTTACTCTCTAATGAACCTCCACAACCTTTCCACCCTTGTCAAATTCAATAACGCGTTCCTCCTTAACTAACTTGATTTGCAGATCCTCGAAGATCGAATTTGACTTTTTTAGAGAAGTCAGTTCACGAACCAACTCCTCAGCATCTTCAAGCCGATGAGTCAAAAAATAGCCATAGATAGTACCGGGATTTAAAAAGCGATAATGATCAGGAGCGCTTTTCTCAAAGCTATCCCAGAGCGGCTGAAACGAGGTCTCATTAAAACCCCAGTCGTCTTTTACTTCGACCAGAATAACGTTTAGGTCCTTAACCTGCCCGCGCTTTGTATTAAACACCCCCTGCAGAGAATAGAGTCCCCTGCCAATATATTCTATTAATTTTATCAGAATTCCTCCCATCCCCTTTAATACGTTAATGAAAATATGAAATCAAAAGAATGACTTCCGTTCTGATGCAGCATAAGGCAGATCCCAAGGTTATGAACTACTTTGATGAGAGAGGTTAAGCGATGCTTGGACATAAACAAATTATTTTACTCAAGTGCTTTACCTTAATACTGGTCTGGCCTTTAATAGGACTTCTGATCATAAACAGCTATTACTATATAAAGATAATAAATAATACTGAGGCACTAGAAATATACACAGAGTATATGAGTGAGTATGTAAATGTTATGGATGAAAAGGCTCAAATTCCCCTCCAAACAAAACGTAAATGCCTTGAGCTTTTTGAAGAACAAACCCCTTTAACATTCAAGAAGTATCCTGACTTTTTTTATCCAATGTTCCTTTTTACCAAAACTATCGGGAGACATGGACTAAACATGGAGGCTGAAATCCCTATTACCATCCTAATCACGGAAGATTTTATGTCATCAACTTCAGGCCAACTGAAAGGTGAGGATGCACTTGCAGTGAGCTTTCATATCCATTCAAATTTAACGAGTGAAGTAAATTGGAAATATTTGATTCATCGATTAAGTTTTCATGAGCGCGATTACACCGGACTATTGGCCCATAGCAATGCGGTATACGGAAAGCAACTGCACGACCTCACCGATCAACAGCTTTCTATAATGGTGGAATCAATTCCTTTAAAGCCGTTTTTTTAGAAAGTTTAATGAAGACTTAACGGTCTATAGGAAAGAAATTCATATGATAAATGAAACGTTTTACAAGAAACACGTTCGAAGATACGGCAATCCGGATTTACCCGCCATTCTTTGTATTCCGGCATTTGGGGACTCAAGTGAGGTTTATGAGCCTTTGCTTGAGACAAAGCTAATCAACTCATATTCGCTTGTTTTAACGGAATTGCCAGGCTTTGGTGGATCCGAGCCGCTAGACGAACCAACGACACTGGAGAATTTAGCCCGGGTTGTTCACTCAATCTCAAAAAGGGAAAATGCTCAGATCGTTATTGCTCATTCCGTAGCATCGATTATTACGTCACTGGCAGCCAAGCAACCTTCATCTATCATCGATACCATTATTTCTCTGGAAGGTAATCTTACACCTGAAGATGCTTATCATTCCGGCACCGCAGCATCGTTTGATACTGCGGTAGAGTTTCATAAGACTTTTCTGGAACGCCTTGAAGGCTTAGAAGCAGAAGACCCGGGAATAGTGAGATTTCGAGCTGCTGTCGCCAAGGCCAATAGCACATCTTTGTGGGAACTAGGATGCGATGCACATAATTTTTCATCTAAACACAGCCCCGGTGAGGTGCTTTGCCAGGCAAACAAGGTGTTCTATTTTTATGATCCGAAGAACTGTCCTGAAGCAACGTTAATCTGGCTGAAGGAAAACCCGATTAACAGGGTTCAGCTCGATGGTGTCTCACACTGGATGAGCCACCATCAACCAAAACTGATTGCAGAAAAAATTCTTGAGGTGTTATAGGAACGATCACCCGCTCACCGATTCTTCCGTTCCCTACTCTCCCTGCCACAATCCATACTGAATTCCATTCAAAATATAGATAGCCCAGGTTCCGGTGTCGCCCTGGACGGTTGGCGGATAAGCGACCATCGCTCCGGCTGCTTCAGCATTCTTCACGGTCTTTGCGATATCATCAACAGTGTAATAGGTACGAACAATCGGGGTTTCATGCTCAGCCAGCGGAGCGCGAACGCCAATTGAGCTTCCGTTCGCTGCTTCGGCCACACGAGCATTTCCCAAAGCGGCCACCGCCTCACCAAACGTCAAACCGTGAACGTTTTCCAATGCTGAGATAGTGTTAGCAACGTCAGTTGTAACAATCTCGATATAATGCACTTGCATTCCCATATCCTCCTTAGCAGACTTTATTTCGGTTGCCGGTTCTTCGGCAGGCTGAGTATTGCATGCCATAAATGCCAGGCAAAAAAGTATTGTGACGCTCCAAATATAGTGTGCTTGTCTCATAGCTACCTCCAAGTTCATTAAAGCATCTGCTGCAGCTGAATATTATTGCCACAGGTATCATCCAAAACGGCAATCATAACCGGTCCAACTTCTTTCGGCTCCATAGAAAACTGCACGCCCAGCCCCTTCAGCCTTTCGTATTCTTTTTTCACATCATCAACCTGAAAAGCTGTCCAGGGAATACCGGCTTCCTTTAGCGCTTTTTGAAACACTATAGCAGGTTCAAAGCCCAAAGGCTCCAGTAATAACTCTACGCCATTCTGCTCTGCCGGCGAAACAACGGTAAGCCATTTATGCTCACCCATGGGAATCTCTGTTTTTTTGATAAAGCCCAATTTATCGGTATAGAATGCGAGAGCTTTGTCCTGGTCGTTTACCATTACGCTCGTTGCTGTTATGCGAATCATGTGTTTTTCTCCCTGTTTTGAAGCATTAAAATTTACCGACCAATCATCGATCAAATTCGATTGCGTAATTGTTCTTCCTAAGCCCTTCCCTTCGACTGCGCTCAGGGAGTGGACTCGTGCGTTCCCCGAGCACCTCGGCGTCGCTCGGCATAAACTTCGCCGAGGGGAAAAGCCGTTAATCTCAAAGTAAGAATAAAACGGCCATAAGCCATTGATACAAAAATGCCAAATCATACCACAAAAATCTTATTCCGGATTGCGAATATTCATCATCTGATACTTTTTGGGCGAGTATCCGGTACCGCGTTTAAACGCATTGGAAAACGTGGTTACACTTTCATAACCGACCTCAAAACAGGTTTGCGTAACAGATAATCCTTTTTTGAGCAATTCCTTCGCTTTGGAAATCCGTATATCCCTCAGATATTGCCTGGGCGTTACACCATAAATCTGCTGAAAGATCCGGATAAAGTGAAAGCGGGACATGGAGGCCTTCGCTGCCATTTCTTTAAGGTCGATTCTTCCGGAGTAGTATTCATCCATAAACGCCTTCGACTGTCTTATCTGAACATAATGATGCCGCTGCAGCGGATTTTTTTCATAAACCCGCTCTACTGCCAGTTCGTAATATGTCTTCTTTTTATCAGTCATTTTTTAGGGATTGAAATAGGTTCGCCACAATATAGCGAAATAGGTAATTTGAAGCTACCACAACATCCGCGCTTCACTTACATCATAAATATACCATAACCACTATACGGATCTGTACAATGTAAGAATATCAAACCGAGTCAAATTCTGATTCACACTGACCTTTCTCCGTTGGACTCAACGCTTCAAAGAGAATGAAAACGCCCCCAGCTTGAGATAGACAATCAGGCATGGGGGCACTTTATAGCTCAATTTTATGGAAGTTAATAAACGACTAAGGTTTATCCCTAGATCAGCTCCTTATAGGGCTGCAGAATGCGTTCAATCTCATTCTCCATTTCCTCCGTCAATTCCCAATCTACGCTACCAACGTTCTCAGCAACCTGTTCTTCGTTTTGCCCACCGCAAATTACGGAAGTTACTTCTTCACGATTAATCAGCCAGTTAATCGCCACCTGGCTCAGCGGTTTACCAATTTTCCCGGAAAAATCTTTGAGTTTCAAAGTCATTTCATAGTAATGCTGAAATGAGTCTCCGTTGAGTTTTGGGTTCGCCGAACGCACATCCTGCTCGTCGAAATTATCCTGCTTCTTAAATGTGTCGGTTAGCAAGCCCTGAAACAATGGACTGTAGGGAAAAAAAGCCATGCCATTCAAACCGCAAAACGGCAACACCTCTGCCCCTGTTCGATAATCCAGCGGTATCGAATGGTAGCTCTCCGGATTGCGCTCCAGCATGTTATACAGTCCCTGATGGGATACCACCTCACCGGCTTTCATCGCTTCTTTGGTCAACTCGATAGAGAAGTTCGATACGCCAATGTAGCGGATTTTGCCAGACTCTTTAATCCGCATCAGAGCTTCCATACTATCTTCAATCGGCGTATTGGGATCCGGCCAGTGGATCTGATAGAGGTCAATATAATCCGTATCAAGTCGACGTAAGCTTTGATCAATTTCTTCGGCAAGGCTTTCGGCAGTCAGATTATTGGTAACGCGATTTTGATCGTCCCATACCAAACCGCATTTGCTGGCAATCAGCACGTCCTGACGACGACCTGCCAGAGCTTTGCCAAGGATTTTTTCCGCATGCCCCAGTCCATATACCGGTGCCACATCAAAAAACGTCACCCCGGAATTTACGGCAGTCTGTACGGCACGAATAGAATCACGGTCGGTGGTTTTATTCCATACATCGCTACCGCTAATCGCCCAGCAGCCATACCCTACCGCGGAAAATACATTCTCAATTCTGGATACTGTTTTCGTTTTCATGTTAAGAATGTAACGATTGTTACCGGGGTATCATAATTTCACTATTCCAGTCCCGTTATACGGGAATGCTCCGGAAACTCAATGCGATACTTCAGCATCAATTTCTTAACCTCCCCGGGCTGAAGCTTTAGTTTCCAGGTTATTCTATTCTGATTATCAATGTGAACATCTTTTTCATCCGGCTCTAATAAATCGACCTTGACATTTTTGTTTTGAGAGAGTGGCAGCTGATCGACCAGATCTAAAACCTCTGAAGTGCCCTTGGTATTGTTCACCTTAATCTCAAATTCGTAGGTCACCTTTTCCTTACCGCTCAGAAAACCCTTCTCTCCCGAAATGCGATTTATCAGCTTGCGCTCTACTTTTATGCCGTCATCGACACCTAAGGCCAATTCAAACGTATCGTTTACTACTACGTTATGGAGAACACTTTTACTCACATACTCATTTTCGATAAAGGTATTCACTTCCCCCGGCAAGAAGGGATAGTCGGTTTTATTTACAACAATGCCCTTCACGAAAGTTTTTTCAACCAGCCTTGGAACAGCCATGTACTCAAACGCAACATCCATCGGTTCTATAGCAATCGTGACCTTATGAGTTTCATCATCACTTGGGATCGTGTTTTTACTCTTAAGCTCAAATACCGACGAGAACAACTGCTCCTGTACCCCGGCTAAGGAGTAGGTAAAATTTTGTTCCTGACGTAAGAATTTGGAACCGACGACCATCACTTCATCACCTTCAACAGATGCTTCCTCCATCCAGCTATTGATATAAAGATTTTTCTTCTTTTTCACCAAAACCTCTGTTGAAAAACCACGATATCCAATAAATGAGACGCCCAATAGATAACGTCCAGCTGGAACATTCCTGATTATGAAGTATCCATCTCCCCCTGTAGCGGCTCCCAAAATAGTATTCTCAAGACGAATATTAACGCCCGGTAAACCATCACCGGAGCTCTTATCAAAAATACGTCCGGAAATACTTCCAATCTTTCCGGTACTGTTGCGATCAGCCCTGTATTCGTATTGGACTGAAGAGCTCGAGACACCACGAAATTGCCTCTTTGGAGTTCGTTGAGCAGAGGACATGTCGCTATCCAAATACAAAGGACTTAATTCCGGCAAGGTCTGTACTTCAATGGGCTCCGCCGTAGAAAGTGTAAGCTGTATATCCTTCCAGTCTTCTCCGGTGCTCTGTCGAATCAAACCGTAATAGGTGAGCTCCAGGTCTTTATTGATGGTTGAAACACGGGCGTCATAAACCGGATACCATGAAGCATCATTTACCAGATAAGACGACTGTAATTTTACGATGCCTGCCTGCTCAACCATCGCTGTAACCAGGATGCGCTTATAGCTTCGGTCCCCTTCACTGCGAGAGCGCTCCATCTTCTTTTTCAAAGCCTTCATCTGCAGCGCTAATGTTTTGCGACGGAGTTTCTCTTCGCGTAGATCTGCGTATACCCCCTCCATATTCTCTTTCAGAAAACCGAGCAATCCCTGCCAGTCGTTTACGGCAGGTTTGCTGATGATCATCCCTTTGTTAATTTCCCGGGCAGATTCAACCTTTATAGACTCAACAAATTTTTTCTGGGACTCCAGAATCACGATATTATCGGAGTGGAGCTGATCCAATTGCTGCAGAGAGTCCAATCGCTGCCGGTATTGTTTCATCGCCTTTTCCTGAATTTCTGTGGTAAATTCCGTTTCTACCTTTACATCCAGAATCTTGACGGCTGCCGTTCCCTTTCCTGAAACGCGTACCGACTCATCCAATAAGTCCGAAGGTAAGTTGGACAGTTCAAACCGATAGTTTCCCGCATTCACACGGGTCGATCCCTCACGCGTTACTTGAGCCCGATCGCTAAATACCGTTGCCGAGGTAACAGCCGTTTCAATCGACAAGGATTTTTGTGCAGACAAAGAAGAAGCTAAACAAGCGTAAAACATTGAAAAGAAGATCAGGCGTTTCATACTACCCCCATTTTAAATACTCGATCTGAAATTAAGACTGCGGCCCTTATCCCAAAGACCGCTGAACATTGAAGAGTGAAATGCTTTAGTTGTTTATGTCGTCACGCGGAAAAAGGTAAATGGGGGCTATCGACTTAAAACTTGACTTTTTAGCAAAAACCGACTATAGTTGTATATATGGCACTAAAAAAGGCAGTTGTCGATACATGTATCATTGAATCTGCATTGCGTAGTAAATCAGGTGCCAGTTATCAGATATTGAGTAATATTCATACCGGACTGTTTAGATATGGTATTTCAGTGCCGCTTTTTTTGGAGTATGAATATCGTGTTGAAGAGCTGTGGAATCAGAAAATCATTTCAATTTCTAAAGCGGGTAAGGAAGCGATACTCAAAGCCCTTGCTCATTATTGCGATGAAGTACCGATCTTCTACTCTATTCGGCCAAATTTAAAAGATGAAAATGATAATATGGTATTTGAATGCGCGGTTAATTTTAATGCGGACGTAATTATAACCTATAATATAAAAGACTTTATTCGTGGAGACTTATCTCCTTATGCGATTAAGATACTTACTCCACAACAATTTTTAAAAGAGGTGAAATAATGGGGAAGCTACAGTTAAGGTTGCCCGATCAGATTCATAAAAAGGTTCGAAAGATTGCCGAGCGAGAGAGTTTATCGATTAATCAGATCCTGGTTAACTCTATTTCGAATGAAATAATTCGTTATGAATCGTTGCGTTTTTTTGAAGATCGTTCCAGCGGCTATCAGCTCGACGATTTTTTAAAAGCGCTTGAAGAAATACCAGAAATTGAGCCGGATAAAAAAGACAGGCTTGAATCGTAAAACCTTTGCATTACGTTCGCACCTCTCAGTAAAAATGCGAAAAGTATGCTATCTATTTGGGGGGTGTTTTTCGGAATGCTTCTTCGTGGAAGGTTTCAAGCGACCTTATCGGGAGTTTCAAGAGGTAATTCTATTCTAAACGTAGTTCCCAAACCCTCATTACTCTGAACGGCTAGCTCTCCACCATGCTCTTTAACAATCTTATATGCCAGGGGTAATCCAAGTCCCATCGACATCCTGCCCTTATTTGAAGAAATGCCGATTTCGAATAAGCCTGATATTACCACTTCCGGTATTCCCGGACCGGTATCGGATATTTCAAAATAGACATGTTCACCGGCAACCTCTCCATTTATCGAAAGCGTGCCGGCCCCATCCATTGCCTCAAAAGCATTAAGTATAATCGTCATAAAAACCTGGTTAATCTCCCTGGGCTTACATTCAATCTCGGGAATATTGTCGTATTCCCTAATGACCTGCACTTCTCCCTTTACTTCCTGATCAACGAGGGTCAAAACGGTATCCAGATCCTTTCGCAGATCGGTGATTTGCGATTCGGCTTCGTCTAATCTCGAAAATCCCTTAAGAGAGAAAACCAGGCTGGAAATTCTTTCGACTCCCTGGTTTGCGAGACTGCTATTGTTTCTCATCAGTTGAAACAGACGATCAATTTTTGGATTCTCCGAACTATTGTCTATCTCCCCTTCCAGCTTTGTAACACACTTTTCAGATGTAGCCAGGCTACTTTTTACAACGCCAAGAGGATTGTTCACTTCGTGCACAACCCCGGCAACCAAACCACTCATCGCCGTCATCTTGCTATCATGTATCAGTTGCGCCTGCTGTTCTTTTATTTCAAAATTATGGATTTCCAGCTCTATCGCATCTTCAATATTTCGTCTGGCAAACCAGGTTAAAAATGTTAAAAAGCCTGATACCAGAGCCAAGACAATGATACGCGTATAGAATATTCCCGGATTTACGGCTTCGGTATAAAAGTGATCCATAAAGTTAGGTGCAACAACAACCAAAGGATTCGACAACACCCACCACATGATGATAAAATGAATAATAATAGCGCCTATTCCCGCAAGTAATGGATATAAGGGCCGGAGTGCGATACTATTGATGATCATAACAACAATCGCGAACATTATCAGTTCGTTTTTCATCAGAAAAGCAGGCGAACCTCCGGGTAAATCGACCAGTATATACCAAACGAACGGAAGTATCGCAAGAATTATCAGATCGAGTAGAATAGAGGCAATACCCACTGTATACAGATGCTGCTCTCGTCTGGCGAACATCATTCCCAAAGAAATAAATATGACTGCACCGCTCAAAATCACCAGCATAATCAGAGCGTCATTCGTATCTTGTGCAACGATCCCCGGGTTAATGAGACCCAAAAGATGCAGAATCAACAGGGTAATAAAGATAGCAAAGAAGGTCAGCCGTGATCCCAACGACCAGGTTAAGACTTTAGCTTCCCTTGCCTTTAGCATCGTATCGACATGAGATGATTTCACAGGTAGAATTTGCATCATATCCCCTTACTGACGAACACAAATTGAATTCAATATAAACGACAACAGTATTGATGGATAGTTTTATTTAGTATAACGTTTTAATCCAATCCGATAAGAATCCGATCCCAACTTTAGAGAAGCAATCCTTTAATCACGACTCTTGTGCATTTAGTTCAGGAGTCGTATGTTTAGTCTACCTCCCAAACACAAAAATACGATGCACCATGTCTGCTGCATCCGAACGGAATACTGCTACGCATTTTCACTTGCGATGGAGTAAACGGCTTTATTGGAGCCGGCACGTTTGCAGCTTAAGACTAAAGCTATTTTCATACGGAGTTAAAAACAGTTAGGAAGGTGAGGTTGTGCGAGTTTTGATATTATGTTTTCTTTCATTTTGTATGTCAGGTTGCTTTACCAGTATCTGCTCTGAAAAGACCTACAATGAGCAGTTGCTACATGACCTTCAGTACATTCTTTCGGCGAATGATAAGAATGAACTGAGATATATTGCAAAATCCGATTCGCAGGCATCGGCATATATCGAGCAATTTTGGAAAGCTCTGGATCCCGATACCAGCACCGAGGAAAATGAATACAGGACGGTATATGAGCAGCGAATCCAATATGCAAAAGAGCATTTCGCAACAACCTGCGGCTGGGGGAATTCCGATCGTGCGCGAGTCTTTATGACATACGGCCCTCCGGCCACGGTAGAAATATTTCCCTGGGCTGAAGATTATTTAGCGAACGGCATGTCGCTAAAATCGTACGAGGTATGGGTGTATAACGAACCGTCGGATATTACCGATATCCCACATCGGTTTGAGCAGATGTTTCCAAACATGCAGAAGTTTATTTTTGCGGACAAGAGCGGTGTGGGCATTTACGACCTGATCTTTTCAACCGTAAAAGATGAGCATCGCGATCCATATACGTTATGGGTAGATTAGCAGGTAAGCAAGTAAGAGAATTTAATGGCCGGGCCTAATCAGCATGGAATATAAATTTAAGGAAGAACACAACGAAGTCGTAAACATTCATGATACGAACAACCTGGAATTCGTTGCTGCGACTACCAGCTTTTCGGAACCCGTAGAAATTTATAATTGCAAAGTAGCTGTCTTTGATGTTTACGCTACTTATTTTCTGGCCGGGCTTAAACTTATTGATTGTGAATTTCTTACGGATATCAATTTCACGAGTGGTGGACATAACAATTCACCCATTCAGGTCACCAACTGCACATTTCACGGATTTCTGAACCTGGAGGATTGCTGGTTCTATGAACAAGTCGAGTTTACCAACGTTACATTTAAGAAGGGCACCAACATTTATGGTAATAAGGGAACTCCTGTGGAGATAACCTTTGATAAAAGTTGTGTATTGACAGATATTACCGGTAAAGTAGATATAGATACATTTGGATAAATAAAATTGTTTATCTTTTACAAAAACACAGTACACCCCTAATCAGGTATGCAAATGTTGCTTAGAGTGAATTTTCCTTTATTGTCAGTTGTATTGGCCTTAATCATTACCACCTTATTTGTCGCATGTCAGGAAACTCCACCGAAGGAGATTTCAACCAAAGAAGTTCCGGAAAAAATTGCTACAGTTATGGAAATGTCTGACCTGCAGCGACTACAGGGAGAATGGGAAGGCGAGGGGCCGGGCGGACCCTGCACTATAACGATCAGCAACGATACGCTTACCTATCGTCAGCCGTCGAGCAATCCGGATAATCAGTTTTGGTATGAAACGATTTTTACGCTGGTTAATTCTGGTGAACAGGTCCAGCTGCATGCAACCATCACCGGTAGCAACACTAACGACCATATTGGAAGCGTAGTAGTTAATACGTTCCGGTTTGAATCAGACTCTCTCTTCCTGGGCGTGCTCAATAGCTTTGAAGAGCAGCCGGTTCCACCAGTCAGCGGCGATTGGGAAACTGCGCGGGATAAATATTATCTAAAACGCGTTAATCCTTAACGGGGTCGAGAATCTCCAGCTGTTGCAACACGGCTCTGGTGATTTTCTTGCGGCAGCGACTGAACTTCTTATTCTTTACAGAGCGCGACTTGATTAACCTCGTTGCAAAGAAGTATACGTCATCCTCTTTTTCCACATAGCCTACCCACCAGCCGGTGTCATTACCGCCATAGCGTGTCCAGCCGGTTTTTGCGCGCAGGGTATAGCTATCGGTTTCCTCAACAACCATGATGTCTTTCAGAATCTGGAACGATTCTTTTCTAAAAGGCAGGGTTTCTTCGTAAACACCGATCAGTATTTTAATCTGATTTGCCGGTGAAATTGCGAAATTGCCAAAGTTCCAGAAATCGGGGTCGTCAATCGAAATATCGAGATTGCCATAGTCGATATCCGTAAGGTGCTTTTTGTAGGCATCTTTTCCAATCTTTTTTGCCATTTCGACATAGGCCCAACCGGCAGATACTCTAAATGCTTCTCTCACGCTGATATCGTGATAGATCTTCGGTCTATAGCCATACTTAACAGTATCAATACTGCCGGGCCATTTTATAACATCTTCCGCACCTTTTATCACCCCGGCTTCCAGGGCAATCAGGGTATTCACAATTTTAAAGGTCGATGCCGGAAGTGTCGGGACGTTGCTATCCTCGACATCACTCGCTATCCACTTCTGAGCCTTGTAATCATAGATGGTTATGGAGCCGTTGATTTGGCATGCTTCGAAGGGAACACTGAGGTTGATTTGAGCATATGCGCAAACGCTGAAGGCCAGTACAATCAATACGTGAAAAAGTTTTGCCATAATCCTCTCGATGAAAGTTAAAATGAATAAGCTAATCCAAACATAAACTGCTGCTGAGAAGGCTCAACATCAAAGCGCATTAAAGAAGCATTTATCGGTAAGACTCCAAAGCCGGACGCATCCAAATCATATCCGGAGAATGTTCTGAAGGTCGATCGTATAATTAAACGAGAAGCGATTTTAAACTCTAGCCCTGCACCAAATTGAAATGCACCATAAGTTTTCGCAGAGGCTCCACCCTCAAACTGCTCAAGAGGCGTATCATCAATTCTTACCGATTGCTTATTAATAGAATATCCTACGCTACCATAAAACAATATTCTTTCAATTGCCACATAGCCACCACGAATATCAATACCGATACTTACGCCGCGTCTTAAATCCAGTTCGGAAAATCCGGTTACTGCAGGGTCAAACGTATAGGGATTTGGCACAGATGCCCAATTCAGAATTCCTTCAGCGCCAACCAGCCAGTTTTTCCTTGCAAAATTCCAACCACTATAAAAACCATACCCTGCTCCACCACGTCCGGCAGGATCATCAACACCGTCAAAAGTAATCTGCGTATTGTAGCTAATTGTGCCGACATCTATTCCGAGATAAGGTCCGGAAAACGTGGATGTAGAATCTCCCATTGCTGAATTCGTTAAGGATAGCAGGGCGAATAAGACGATGATACCAGCCTTTTGAAATCTCATGGTTATTCCTGAAATAGATATGCTTTTACCTATCTTTTCTAATGCTTGAGTTACATCAATGTTTCGCATTCCGCTCAGCCAAAACCATTAGTAACGTCATCGATGCCCCCCAAACGATAACCAGCATGCCTACAACGATATACCAATCGCCAATAAATGAAATAGCTTCCAGGCGGGTACCGGCAATATAGCTAAGCGGACCAAATACTGCCCCCAGGAGAAACGATAACCAGAGCCGACCTTTCAGCCAGGATAGGGAATAGTTTAGCGTTGTGGAAAACAACATCCACATCGCAGTAATCCAAACCGGTGCCAGCCACTGAACAGCCGGTACCGCGCTTTCATAGACTAGCAGCTCGCTATATCGCATTAGACCGTCCACGATGGTACCGATTAACCCGACGATCAAAATCAACCGTGCTTCCTGTTTGCGGTCTTCTACCAGATACAAGTGGACAAGTAAGTATACGGCAACGACAGCCGGACCAAACCAGGGAAGGTTATTCGCGGCACCTAAAGCGCAGGAGAACCAGCCAACCTGCAGTCCGGCAATATTAAAAAGAGTTCTGAGCATTAAGAGTTCCTTTTAGGTAATAGTCCATATAGTAATGCCATTCATATTTTGTATATAAACTATTACATATGTTAATCGTATATGCAGACATTATTTCGAGATGACCTAACTCTAAATAAAAACAATACGCTTTATGAAGATACCGCATCAACTAACCGCTTTGCTTGGTCTTTCAGCAGTTGCCTTATTCATCACTACACTAATAGCCTTTGCATTTCTGAATCCGGAGTTCAATCCAATATGGGACAATATAAGCAAACTCGGTGCAATCGGACAACCAAACGCGCTTGGCTGGAATCTAATTGGATTTGTTATGGTGGGGCTGCTTTTTGCCGCTTTTGGATGGGGCTATGGCACTATTCTACAGGATAAATTAACCGCCTGTTTACTGGCAGCTTTTGGTATCGGTTTCGCCGCAACCGGACTGCCGATTGATTTTGCGAATGAAACAACCCCTTTGTCAAAAGCCCATATTATTGCCATTTGTTTGGGAGTTGCCAGTTGGCTATTTGCCCTCGCGAGAATAGGCATGTTAAACAATGTAGAGCCAGCCATACGCACGACAGCAAATACGGCAGCGACCTTATTCATTCTGCCTGTCATCGGTGAACTTGCAGCGCTTTGGTCCAGTCCTATTACGCATCGGCTTGTTTTCCTGGTTATATTTGGCTGGGTGAAATTTTCATCGATTGGGCTGCTGCGCAAAACACGGACTACAGATAGCGTAATACCCTTTTGAGGGGCGGTCTTATAAACCCGCCCCCTTATGATATTCAGAGGGCGGGAATGTTTTACGATTTAGCTTACTTCAACACCATCATTTTACGAGTTTGCACAAATCCTTCTGCTTTCAGGCGATACAAATACAAACCGCTGGCAACTTTACGACCTGCATCATTTGTAGCATCCCAGACAACCTGATGCTCACCGGTGTTTTTCTTCTCGTTTACCAGCGTTACGATCTTTTGTCCAAGTGAATTAAAGATTTCCAGACGCACATCCGTACTGCGCTTCAGCTGAAAACGGATCGTCGTTTCAGGGTTGAACGGATTGGGATAATTCTGCTCCAATACAATACTGCCGGGAACGCGGTCTTCACTGGTACCGATAATGCCGGTAATACCGTCACCTAAAACAGCATCACCCACCAGGTCGCCGTGATTACCGTTCACTGAAAGATCGCGCACGTCGTTCGCACCCGGCAAACCAACGCCGAGGTCTTCCAGTTCATCAAAGCGCCAATAGCCGATTAAGCCACTAGACGGCGAATTATAAATCTCGGGTCCAAGCGTATCGACCAGCGCGGAACGAATTTCGGCCATGCTACGTTCAATATTCCAAAGCCGCACCTCGTCTATCTGTCCGGCAAACTGTGCTACGGGCTCATCCTGCCTCCCCCCAACCCGAAAATCGTTTAAATTGGGAAAATAGTCACCAATGCTGGTGCTAAAAGCAGTGGTAAAGAACGATTCATTTCCATTGATGTACAGCTTTACCGCGGTCTCTTCAGACGAATGTCGATCATAGGTTAACGCTACGTGAAACCATTCGCCGAGATCGACAGCAATTCCGCTATTATACCAGAACCAGGCATTTTCATTCTTTGCCAGCGAAAAGCGAATGGTGCCGTCTGGAAAGCGCGCAATCTGATATTCACCTTCTTTATTCAGAATAGATGCATAGCCGTCATAGCCCTGCACATGTGCTTCTGCTTTCGCCCAGGCTTCAAGCGTTATCGCATTGGATACCCGCATGCTGTTCGCAGATCCCATGTTCACATAACCGTCGCCACTACCGCCTCGATTTAACTGCACGGTATTTTCATCCAGCTCAACTTCATCCGCAGCAGATATCACCTCGGTCTGATAAACCAGCCCCAGAGAATCTCCCTCAAATCCAAAATGATCTGTAATAAGGTCCGCATATGCCCAATGCAGTATGTCTGCATTTTTTCGCTCAGCATTAACGTCGATGCGCAATGACGTTGCTGTCCATAGCGGGCTGTACCTAGGTTCCTTTGCCAAAGCGAAGGGGGTTCCGTTCAGATTGATATTTGCATAGGCCGTATCAAATAATTCGACATCATATGATGTAATACTGCCGAATAAAACGTCTACATCATTACCAGCCCAGTTTCCACCATATACTTCATAATCGTAAAACGTTGTGTCCCTTCGATCCACCTTAAACGTTCGTGGATTGATTCTGAGCTTATTCCACCAAATGCGCTTATGTCTACTCTCTGAAATCTTGAACAGATCAACAAAGTTATTCGCATTATTGCTTTCCGGCAGGGCGATATACTCTCGCGGCGCAGTTAACTCCTGTCCGGTTTTCAAATCAAAAAACAGGCAGTAGGCTTCAAACGGACGTTCCGGATCGCCATTCTGAAACAGCAGAAAGTTTTCTCCCGGATTGGGAATCAACCCGGTTCTCGTTTTCACATCGGCCGCGCTGGAGTAGGCCGCAGGAAAGGCAATCGTTGCCATAGCGATATCACCTCGGGCATTCTCCACGGTAATCATACCGTTTGGCTCTGCAAAGCCATCGAAGGGAATGGCATTGGTAAACAAGGCGCTGTCTGCACGTGTCAGCTCAATTTCACGAACCTGATTATTAATCGTTACATTGGCCTTCGCAGAAATAATCGGGAAGTTATTGGGGAAGGCACTCACATATACTTTTTTGAAATCATGCGAATATACCGCATAGTTAATGTGCGGTTTGGGATCTGCTCCCGGACTCATCATGGCAATCAGCGTATTGGGGAACATGGGTAAGTTCATCAAATTTCCGGGACGCCCAATTGCATTCCAGGTGTTAATCAGCGAGTCGGACGCGGTAGAGACATACCATGCTCCCGGATAGTCACGCGTTGCGATTGTGGTATCGCCGGGGTTTTCCTGCACGCTGAAAACATGGTTCAACACATCACGAAACTTATAATCCAGACCGTAGTATTGCGTACGTACATAAACCTGGTAATAACGAATATCATCATCACCAAGATTCGCCTTAATGGTCGTAACAACCGGATTAATTTCGGCTTCAAAGCTGGTCCATTCAATCTCAGCATCGAAACTTTCGGTTACCGGGTTCCAGCGTGCAACATTCGCCGATACCTGAACCACAGCCAGACTAAGCGTGGCTCCCATCTGGATAGCCCGCAGTTCGTCCATCGTCACCGTAATATCATCGCCATTATGATCTTTTTCAATGGCGATACTGCCTGAGGTAGGATAACGGCTATTGGGAAGTCCGCGTGCGGCTAAAATCTCGGCTGCATCTGCCTCAGCCAATGTAATGGTGGCAATTGTTTTTTCACCCAATAGGAGATTGAAGGTCGGAATAACGTCCAGTGCGGTAGCGCTTCCCAGATTCTGCAGAAAAATCCTTAGCTTCAGTTTTGCTGCATTAGACGGATTCGTCGACCAGGTTCGGTTCCAGTCGGAGCCGAAAGCGCTGGTTGTACTATTCGTTGTAGTACGCGTTTCCGAATAGGAGAATGACGTTCCAATTCCTCCACCAAGCCCGGACGGACTGAGCGACAATTCGGACGTAATTTCGCTACCCTCTTCAACGCTAAAACTTGTTGAGTTGGTATAAGATGTACTCTGACTACCTCCATTGGAATTGGAGATGGTGCCGTTTGGTGTCACGTCAAAGTCTTCCATTGCAACAACAATTACCGGACGGGCTGCTACCAGCGGGTGATTATATGGCGCCGGAACACCGGCAGGCATATTTGCACCGGTAACCTCCATCAGATCCGAATAGGGATCGCCATCGGTAGACCAGCGAAGCGGATCGGTTTTGTAATACACCACGCTGCTATCACCATTCCAGGGCTGAATTCCGTCTAAAATAGAGTAGGTATAGCCGAAAATCTCCAGACTATCGGATATTTCATCATCATCCTCATCCCCGTTAGGGCTCAGAAGAATTGTACTGCCGTCCCTTCCTATCAGTTCAAACTGCTTGCCCATTGCAGTCTCAATAGTGCGAACTTCCTGGGCAGCCAGTTCTCCGCTATGATAGAATATGCTGAAAACAATCAGAATTACTGGTAAAGCCAGGTACTGCTTTAACCGTGATACATACATTGATCTTGCCATGTTGAACCTCCTTGGCGTTAGTGTAGACCTGTGGATTACAGTAAATACAATGCATGGTTATTTGGGTCACAACTCCATGATTCGTCAACAGTAGCAAAATGCGATATAAGACAGCAGTTTCGCTTGCACATATGTTCCGAAACATTGCACTATTGTTGCTATTTTTAAGATGGGATTCGGTATGGCAGGCGGATACGTGACAGCGAACACACTAAACGTCTAAATTACAAGAACTTGAACCAGATATTTTTCATGGAGGAGACATCAATGCTTCCCCTCGACGACCTTTATATCGAGTGAAGTCGAGATGTTCGGGGAACGTGGGGGATACATCAGGAACTCTTTTTATCGGAGAATCGTGCCGCATATGCAGATGGCGACTCACCATACAGTTTTTTGAATGAGCGGGTAAAGTAGGAGAGATTATTAAATCCGACATCATAGGCGACATCGGTAACGTTTCCGCTTTGATCTGCCAGTAATTGAGCGGCACGTCTTAAACGCAGGGAGCGAATAAACTCCGTCGTCGATTGATCCGTTAGCGCCTTGAGCTTGCGGTGAAGACGAGTACGGCTTAAGCCAACCTCGCGGGAGAACGTTTCCACATCAAAATCCGCATTGGAAATATGCGTTTCCACTACCTCAATTGCCCGATTCAGAAACTTTTCGTCCAAGGACGTTACGGCAATATCTTTAAGGCTTACCGTTGCGGCCTTGCTAAATTTTTCCCGCAGTTTTTGACGCTGTTCAATCAGGTTTTTGATGCGCACATGTAGTTCGCGGCTTTCAAATGGTTTGGTAAGATAATCATCCGCACCGATTTCCAACCCCTCCAACCGACTCTCACCGGAAGCACGAGCGGTAAGTAAAATAACCGGGATGTGACTTGTCAGCTCATTAGTCTTCAGTTGTTCGCAAAGCTCAAAGCCATCCATCTTTGGCATCATTACATCACTGATGATCAAATCGGGAATGGCCTCAAGTGCTGCAGACAATCCGTCCTCCCCATTTTCAGATTCCAGGACGTGATAGTTTGACTGCAACTCCAGTCGCAAATAATTACGGAAAGAAGGATGGTCCTCAATAATCAACAGGATCGGCTTCTCTGTATGCTCTTCAGACTCCTGGCTTTCTCCTGCCTCTTCCGTATGCGAATGTAGGTGAATTTCATTGGGAAGAGAAGAAAAAGTAACCGGTTCAGCTTCAACAATGTCATCAGGCTTAAGGTGCGCCTTCCCCAGTGGCAATCGAATATAAAAAGTAGACCCTGCTCCAACTTTGCTCTTTAGAGACAGGCTTCCCTTGTGAAGCTCAATTAGCTCTTTGCTCAGAGCCAGACCAATACCGGTGCCTTGTTGAACCCGGGTCTGAGAATCGTCTACCTGATAAAATCGATCGAAGACATGAGGAGCATCGGCTTCCGAAATGCCGATACCGGTATCTTTCAATGTGATTATCACATGAGAACCTTCTTCGTTGGTTGACGCTGAATCAATTTCAATCAACATGTTCAGCGTCCCTCCGTCCGATGTAAATTTCAGCGCATTCGAGATCAGGTTTACCAGCACTTTCTCCAGCTTGTCTGAGTCAAAATATATCTCTATCTCATCCTTAACAGATTCAAAGTTTAAAGAAATGGACTTTTCTTCAGCCTGAGATTTAAAGAGAGAAAGGAGCGTCTCGGCAAAAGAAACAATGTTTTGTGGTGCCGCACGTAGCGACATCTTTCCGGCTTCGAGTGTAGACAGATCGAGGAACTGATTAATCAACCGCAATAGCTTTTGAGCATGTTGAATCATAACCGGATACAGTTCTTTCGGCTTTCCGTTGAAAGTCCCGTCGGAAAGTTGTTGAAGCGGACCAAGGATCAGGGCAAGCGGCGTCCGGAACTCATGAGAGATATTGGCAAAAAAACGGGATTTAAGTTTATCCAGTTCCTGTAGCCTCCCCGCTTCAATCTGCTCCATTTCAAGTTCATGCTTTAACCGTTGTCGATTTAACTCATAGCTGCGAAATGCCCAAAACGCTGCCAGGGCAAATATAAAATACAGCGAATAAGCCCACCAGGTTTTCCAGGGCGGCGGCGTAATAATAATTTTTACTGACGTGCCCTCTTCGTTCCAAATACCATCACTGTTAGTTGCTTTTACCCGAAAAACATATTCTCCGGGATCCAGGTTTGTATAGTCTGCGTAATTTCTGCTACCGACATAAACCCAATCAGCCTGAAGCCCTTCCAGCTTATAGGCATATTGATTTTTTGAGGGCATGCGATAGTCCAGCGAAGCATATTCAATCGTTAAGTAATTCTCCTGATAGCCCAACCGAATCTCTTCCGCCAACGATATATGTTTTTTTATAACAGATCTTTTCCCCGGGGAAACGGGCTTGTTCAGCACCTTTAGGGAAGTAAGCTGTATCGGAGCAATAAACTGGCTCTCTTTAATATTTTTAGGATCAAAGATATTTAAACCATTTTGTCCACCGAACAACATCAGTCCACTGGAATGTCTGAGATTGGCGTAGCGATTGAACACCTTTGATTGAAGTCCATCCCCAGTATCAAAGGTCTTTATATTACCAGTTGATGGATCGAAACGACTCAGACCAATTGAGGTGTTAAGCCATAGGTGGTCATTATCATCTTCCTGAATACTGCGTATTTCTACAGCGCGCTCGCCATCATTAAGGTAAGATTTAAACGAAACGGAATCGGGGCCATGCTTTATCAGTTGATTAAGTCCTCCGCTGGTGCCGATCCATATATTTCCGGACAAATCCTTATGAATCGCCCGAACCGCGTTATGGCTTAACGTATTGTTGTCTTCTGGTTGATGATAAAAATTTGTGAAGTATGCTTCGTCATTTGGACCCACTATTAATTTTGATAGACCATTGTCTGTCCCCACCCAATACAAACTATCATGATCATGCACCATTCCCCATACATCATTACTGGCAAGGGTGTTCTCAGCAGTTTCATCATGCATATAATTAATAAAGCCAGATCCGGTATAGCGTGCTATCCCACTAACCGTGGTAATCCACATTGCATCATTTTTATCTTTATAGAAGCCGGTAATCGTATTGGAATGGATACTGGAGGGGTCGTCTCTATCATTATAAAAAAAATTAGCTACTCCCGAGTTTACATTCATTTTAAACAAGCCACCTAAAAACTCTGAGGCAATCCATAATTCATCCTTACCGGAATACAGGAGACTGGTAACGATCATCCTATCCAGATTCATATCCCTTCGCCCGATGATCTCCAATTCAACGGTCTCTCTCACCAAGTTCAACAGGCCATCCTGTAGAGTATAAGTAAAAATGCCGCTTTCCGTTCCAAGCCAGATTTTGCCGGTATGGTCTTCAATAATTGAATGAATACGGTGCTCGGGTAGAATACGATGTTCTTCCGACAAATGATGAAAACGGACATTTTGAGGATACATTTGAGCAGTGCTGAAAATGCCGTTATAAACCGAGCCGATCCAAAGTATGCCACTCTGGTCTTCAGTCAGGCAGAATATTGAGTTTGCTTCAAACGCTCTCGGCCCTCCTTCATCCTGCTTCCAGTGGGTAAAACGCTTCCCATCATACTTTCCCAGGCCTCCACCCAGAGTGGCAATCCACAGGTTATTCATTTTATCTACATGTAAATCCAGAACAGTTGTGCTTTGAAGGCTATCAGGATGCCCACTGAAAGCCCCATGTCTTATAAAAGAGACATCACCATTGTCCGCAACGATTGCTCTTTGCAAACCCCTTCCCCCCAAAGTCGCTACCCAAAGAACGCCGCTACTGTCTTCGACAACCTTGAAGACACTCAGAGAACTAATGCTTGATTCGTTATTTTTCTCCCGATAGTAGCGTTTAAACGCCTTGCGTTCTTTGTCGAGAATTGAAAGCCCGTAAGAAGTGGACGCCCAAATCCTGCCGGCGGAGTCTTCAAACAGCATTCTCAGGTAGTTATTGGAAAGAGTTGTTGAATCTTCAGAATGAAGGTATCGTTTATAGCGAACTCGTTTCTCCAAATCCCCAGTCGCCTCATCATCGATTGTCATTTGAGCTAAGCCATCCCCATAGAAGCCAAGCCACATTGTTCCATCCCGGCTCTTCATAATTGAGACAATATCGCTACTGGGCAGACTTAAGGAATCTGCCGGGTCGTGCATAAGACGGGTGAAAGTGTCAGATTCCCGATCAAATAGATTTAAACCATCTTTGGTCGCTATCCACATCGCTTTACCCTCATCGGCGGGGTCTTCCAGGATAAAAGAGATCTGATTGCTGCTGATGCTTGTGCTGTCATGTTGCGAATAGGTATACGTTTTAAACGAATAACCATCAAAAACACTTAATCCATTCTCTGTGGCGATCCATAGTAACCCATAGCTATCCTGATGAATATCCACAATATAATTATCCGGCAACCCATCGTCGGTATTGTAGTTTCGGAATTTCAGGAGTTTGCTTAAATCGACGGTTTCGCCGACAGCAGAAGAAGATTCCTGGGAAAAGAGCGTCGAAGAGGACAATAACGAGAAAAGGATAAATAGGGCCATAAGCCCCTTCAGGCTCAGGGTGCGTTTTCTTAAATATCGGTGAATCGGTAATACGAATTGGTCTTTCATATTCATCCCGATTTAATCTGCAGCAACAGTCTGTAGCAAGAAACAGCATGTGAGGTTTAATGCAATATGGCGCATTTTAATCGTTTTCGCTACAAATTTCTATGCCGTGGATCTGAGGCGCAAATAAGTGCCATCTCAACATTTCCACAAGCCCGGTTTGACATAATGAATTATAAAACAGTTCGTTTTAGCACTTATTTAGAAAATTTGAATTATATTCTGTCTATTGGATGCTACCATAATTTTAGTCAATTCTACTAAGCAGCATAAAAAAGCATGTCTGAGAAGCTGAACCATAGCCATTCCGAAAAATCTATCGCGGTACTGCCTTTTGTCAATATGAGTGCGGATCCGGAGAACGAATACTTCAGTGATGGCATCACTGAAGAGATTATAAATGCCCTGGTAAAAGTGCGAGGATTAAGAGTAACGGCACGCACCTCCTCTTTCGCATTCAAAGGCAAAAATCTGGACGTTCGCTCTATCGGCAAACGGTTAAATGTTGCTTCAATCCTTGAAGGCAGCGTGCGCAAGGAAAAAGACCGGGTGCGGATTACGGCTCAGCTAATACGTACGTACGACGGATTTCATCTTTGGTCGGAAAAGTTTGATCGTAAACTGAAAGAGATATTTGCTGTTCAGGATGAAATTAGCCTGCTTATCGCAGACCAGGTGCGTGAGAATTTTGGCCACTTCGATTTACAGGACCATCTCGTCGATCAACTTACCGGAAACGTCGATGCATACAACCTATATTTGCAGGGTCGCTATCAGCAGCTAAAATGGGATGCCCGGGGTTTCTCAAAAGCGATTGAGTTTTATGACCGAAGCATCGAGCAGGACCCGACATTTGCGCTGCCTTATTTCGGTGCCGGACTCTGCCATCTGTTTCTGGGAGCATGGTTTACCGCATCGCGGGGAGAGAGCCTTAAAAAAGCCAAAGACTATTTAGATATTGGTAAACAAAAAAATGCGAACCTGCCTTCAGGACATCACGTGTTTGCAAAATTTAGCCTGTGGGGAGAATGGAACCTGCCGGATGCACATCAACATTTTACCAGGGCACTGGCACTAAATCCTTCTTTTCCCGAATCCATTGAAGGTATTGCCGAAATTCATACCGCTCTTGGGCAATTTGAGGAAGCCCTATCTCTCACTTCTACCATCCTGACGTTAAACCCTCTTTCGCCCAATCACTACTACACCAGGGGCAATATTCATTACCTTAAAAGAGAGTACCAGAAGGCTATTCAATGCATGGACTCGGCTTTGCAATTAGACCCAGATTTCGCAATTGCTGTTCAGGTAAAGACAGCTTGCTATATTTTGATGAAAGATGCAGAAGCGCTCGAGTCGCACTTTGCGAATAATCCACTTGCCGAACATCCGCAAGCTTGCAGGCTGTTATTCGATTTAATGTATCAAACCGGAAATACCGACGTCAACCTAGAGAAGGCGCCATCCATTTACGACAGTGCAATGGAGGAAATTAAAGTGTTCAGCTTTCTTCCCTGGCATCTGTATCTGCAGATATATTCCGGCAAAACCGATATTGCTCTTGATACACTGGAAGACAGTATTCGCAATCAGGTCGGACAACTTATAAACTTTCTGAATGATCCGTTTTTAGAGCCTCTGAAAGAAACGGAGCGATATAAGCAGCTTGCGAAAAGTACATTCTCATCGCCAGGATTTTCAAGCAAATCCTGGCCTGAGGAGGCGACCTCATCACCCAAAATGAGTGAGAAAGAAGTCTCGGAGGCTCTCTCGATTCTGGAGAATTTAATTAAAAATGAAAAACCATTTTTAGACCCGGCACTCTCTTTAAAAACACTCGCGGCAAAAACCGGCATACATCCTAACAAATTGTCCTGGCTTTTAAATGAACACCTGAGTCGGAACTTTAATGAGTTTATTAACCTACATCGCCTTGAGACGTTCAAAGTCATCTCAAAAGACCCAGCTTATAGTCATCTAAGTCTATTAGGCCTTGCCTATGAAAGCGGCTTTACCTCTAAAACCGTTTTCAATACCTACTTCAAGAAAGTAACCGGCATGTCACCCGGTACATGGTTAAAAGCTGTCAAGGAATAGCATCCTCCCCCATCACCCTTACATTTCCGTCCCGTTTCACATCTCGTTCCAAATTTCTCCGAGGGATTCTGAATTATAATCCCGAACGATCGCCCTTTGCTTTTTTACCATCTTAAGCCAGTCGGTAACAAAAAGTTCGGACATCCGACCAGTAAAATCAAACTGTATAGTCATCGTTTTATGAATTTAATAAGGAGAAATCATGAAAAACTCAAAAGCCCTTCAGGCTATTCTAATCATCTCAGGACTGATCGCAATATCAATCGGCGCAACGATACTCTTTTTTCCGGTAATGTTTCATGCATCAAGTGGAATTGATCTTGGCGGCAACGTTAGCTTGCTAAGCGAAACAAGAGCTCCAGGAGCCGCGCTATTTGTCAGCGGTATTCTCATGATGCTGGGCGCTTTCGTTAGGGAAATGACGTTCACATCATTGGTATTAACTGTTCTTGTTTATCTATCCTACGGCTTTGCCAGAGTATTTAGCATGATGGTTGATGGAATGCCCGCAGAGTCTTTGATAACGGCAACTGTCCTTGAAATCGTCATTGGGCTGGCCGGCGTCTGGGGTTTAAATAAATTTCGTAGTAAATCGGCTCATTATGTACAGGCCATTGATGTATAAGTCCACTAGACTATTGCGAATCCAATCAGAGTAGCCCGTACTAAACCGGGATACTCTGCAACCGGCAAAGATATTCCCGGAAACACGTAAACCAGAAAAGACTGTCTAGACAATCAGAACAAGGAGCATAAAAAATGAAATTTGCAGTATTAGGCACCGGTATGGTGGGAAGATCACTTTCAGCAAAGCTAATTGAGTTGGGGTATGAGGTTGTCATTGGTACTCGTAATGTTGAAGCAACTCTGGCAATTGACCAGCCGGATCATTATGGCAACCGGCCTTTCAAAGCATGGCAAGCCGAACACCCCAAGATCCAATTACAAACATTTGCAGAAGCAGCTCAGTCCGCTGATAGTCTAATTGTTTGCACCCCGGGTTTATTCACAAAAGGCGTTCTGGAAAAAGCAGGCTTCAACAATGTAAATGGGAAATTATTAATAGACGTAACAAACGGTCTGGATTTCAGAGATGATGATATACATCCTGCACTAAATCCGGTAAATACCGATTCGATTGCTGAACAGCTACAGCGAGCTTATCCCGATGCCAGGGTAATCAAAGCAGTGAATACGGTTGACAATGAATTGATGGTTAATCCGACGTTAATGGAGGGAAACCACGCGGCGTTTCTTTGCGGAGATGATGAAGAGGCGAAATCGACTGTCAAAAACCTCCTTCAGCGCTTCGGCTGGAAGTCGGATCAGCTGATAGACCTGGGTGGGATTATCGAGGCCAGAGCAATGGAAATGTATGCAATACTTTGGTGGCGTTTGTTCATGGTATTCGGAACGCCAAAAGTAAGCGTTGAAATCAGGCGTTGTGCTTAATTGAGAGAAGAATTGGTTCAAACCGGATGATCCGATGCTCAAAATACGAACAAAGGTCTTTAGTGGCTGGCCGGGTTTACAAGCTTGATAAATCGATACAAGCATTATAATTTGAGTTATCATTTCAAAATATGTCTGAGGTTAATAGTTGAAGATATGTATTACCGGATCATCCGGAAGAATCGGCTCAGCGGTTGCAAAACAGTTTAAGAGCAATCCCGAATTAACAGTTATCGGCATAGATCTCCATCCTGGCCCACACACCACACATGTTGGCGATATTAACGATCCGGTTTTTTTGAAAAGCATTCTGATAGAAGTCTCTGCAATTGTTCACTGCGCAGCCTTTCATGCACCTCATGTAGGAACTGTCTCTTCAGAGATGTTTGAGAAAGTGAATGTTGGCGGTACCGAGACCCTACTTAATGCAGCTATGCAAAATAACATAAATCGCTTTGTCTTCACCAGCACAACTTCTGTTTACGGCTCCACGACCAGGCCAAAAAACAGAGCGGTTTGGGTAACGGAAGATTTAGCGCCCTATCCTGAAGACATCTACGATAAAACGAAACTGGCTGCTGAAGAACTATGTGCTCAGGCAGCTGAGTCCGGAATAAATGTGATTACTCTACGCATGTCTCGTTGTTTTCCGGAACCCGATCCATTAATGTTGTTTTACCGTCTCTATCGTGGGGTAAGCCCGGAGGATGTTGCCGAAGCTCATTATCTTTCAGTCTTTAGCGAACTAAAGGGGTATCATGTCTTCAACATATCTTCACAGCCGCCCTTCATCGAAGAGGATTGCGAGACCTTATTTACAGACCCCTGGCAATTGATTGACAAGAAATTTCCCGGAGCTAGAGAACTGTATTTAAGAAACGGTTGGGAATTCCTACAACCGATAGACAGGGTCTATGTTATCGACAAAGCACGCAGCTTGCTCGGATACGCCCCAAAAGAGAATTTCAGCGAGTTACTTGAGTTATATATTGCCAATTAAATCGATTTCAACAGCGCCGGTTTTTCACGATGCAGCTTCACAATCAGTTCGCCAAACAGCGTATTTGCCCAGGCAAACCAGGAGCGCGAAAAGCGTTCGGCATCGTCTTTGTGAAACGTCTCATGCATAAATCCTAAACCGGCATGCGTATTCATCAACTGCTTCACGCACCAGACGATTTCCTTATCCTCTGCACTGGTCATTGCACGCAGGATAATTCCCATTGGCCAGATGGTATCCATTCCCGCATGCGGTCCGCCCTGCCCTTCTCCGGCCTTACCTTTAAAATAGTATGGATTATCATCACTCAGTAAATAGCGTCGCGTATTCTGATAGATCTCCGGGTCGTGATGTTCCGGCTTCAGCAAGTAACGCAATGAAATTAAAGACGGGATATTCGGGTCGTCTACATACACGCGATTGCCGAAACCGTCTACTTCATAAGCATAGATTTTACCATAGTTCAAATGGTCGAATACCGCATGTTCATGCACAGCCTTTAGCACTTCTTTGGAAAAAGCCGCGCATTCATTTGCAAAGGCCTCATCTTTCATAACATCACGATAAATCTCGCTAAGTTGAGCCAGTGACTCCACGGCAAAAAGGTTTGAGGGAATCAGGAAGGGATACATACAGCCGTCATCTGACGGCCGGAATGCTGAAGCGATGAGTCCTACCGGATGAATTGGTCTGCCTCGTCCGCTAAATACTGCCGTTACGGTATGATTTGGACTATGCCGTACGAATGAATAAGGCGAATTATCGTCTTTTCGCTGTTCGGTACGAAGCGTTTTCACCAGCAATCGCATGGCCTTATCCCAATCGGCATCAAAAGCCGCTGTATCACCGGTTTCATTATAGTATCCATAAGCCAGCCGTACGGCGTAGCAGAGCGAATCGATTTCGTATTTCTGCTCATGTACTCCGGGAATCGGTGTTGGCAGATCGTCCTTCCAGTGCGTTTCACGAGTAAAATCTTTAAAAAAGGCATTGGCGTATGGATCGAGTAAAATACATTTGGTCTGTCGATTGATAAGACCGAGAAAGAGATTTTTCAGCGCCTCATCCTTTTTTACCAGGGGTAAATAGGGCCAAATTTGAGCAGTAGAATCGCGCAGCCACATTGCATCGATATCACCGGTAATAATAAAAGCATCCGGCTTACCATCAATCACCTCATAATCAACCGTAGTATCGAGCGTGTTTGGAAAGCAGTTCTCAAACAGCCAGCTTAGCTCCGGGTTATTAATTCCGGTTTTTACTTTTTCAATCAGCGTATCAACCGCTGAGCTGGTGAAAGTTCTTTTGGAAGGATTTGGTCGATGAGAGGGGAAGTTTTTTGAGGTCATGGAAAGTAAGCTCCCGTTTGCCAGAATCAGAGCACCTGCTGCGGCTCCAACACCGGTTTTAATAAACTCTCTGCGGCTGGATTTTTTGGACATATTCACTCCACAGGTCAGTAATCAATAATATGTTAACTTTTCAGATATCTACAGCTTAATAAATCCAGTTAACATATTAAAGATTTTTCATGAGAAGACGAAGAAACAACAAACAAAAACAAAGCACACATAAACAATACTTTAAAGCGAACAAAAATCCCAAGAAAAATCAAAACCTCCCTAAAAACCTCAATCAAAAAACTTATTTTGTTAAAATAAACAACAAAAACGTTAGACATCTCCAAGAATGCAATAAGGCCATCGCTCTTCGAAACGATCCACAATGCCCAAAGAGCGGTTGCCTGAGCCACTTTCTAAAACTTTTTCAATTTTTCACTTACCTCTTTTATGCCCTGTGAAGCAGCCAGACTTAATTCACGATATTACTCAGCTTGCCCCTCCTACCTAAATCCACTCATAATCATTTATGCATTTTTATTAATTCTACATCTATGTATTGAAAACGTAACAGTAACAGCATGCATCAATTCACATCCGATAATTGCTGCTAAAACATCTATCACTGAATAATCATCAAAGGATTTTTACATCCGGGCAACAATCAATCTGTATAATAATCCCTTTGGAAATTAAATATGAGATCCTTCACTAAGGTATCGTTAATACTATTGTTCTTTACTTCTGTAAACGCATACGGCCAGACCGAATGGCAACGATATGACAGCTATACCTCTTCAAATCTGAACTCCGTTTTCTCGTCCGGTACAGCTATCGAAGACGGAAATAACTTGCTAGACCACACAAGTCCATTCTTTAGTCGTTTTAACGGAAACATCCAGTTTTTGGATAGCGATCCGAATATCGGTTTTGCTTTTGGATACCACAGAGCTTTTGGAAAAGTATTCAAAACAACCGATGCCGGTATAACATGGGAAGAAATAGGTAAATTATTCAGCGTGATTTTTTATGGTGGTTATGCCATAGATGAGAATAATATTATCGCTGTAGGTCAGGCAGGCAATCTAATGCATACAACTGATGGTGGGAGCTCATGGACTACCCAAAACCTCGGTGGAGCTGATCTGCTTGAAGCAACGTTCACTACCTATGAACAGGGCATTATCCTTGGAGATGCCGGAAACATATATAGAACAAATAATGGTGGAAGCAGCTGGAATAATGAGACACTAGCTCCGGAGCATCCCTCTTCAGAATGTATCTCAAATACCTTCTTCGGTTTTATTTGTTGCGAGAAGGGTACCGAAGGAAATAGCGCTGGAAATACGATTTTCAATGAACCCGATGAAGATGCTTCAGGCAAAAACTCTTATGCAGCCCTTCTTGGCGACGAACTAATCGGGAATTATCCGAATCCTTTTAACCCGAGCACCACAATTGCCTACCGCCTTAACAAGCAAAGCCAGGTTACGTTGCAGGTATTCGACATCACCGGAAGATCCATCGCTACCCTGTTAAAAGGTGAAACTCTTTCTGCAGGCACACATAGCATTAACTGGAATGCTATTCAGAGTCCCGGTGTTCAAGCTGGAAGTGGTGTATACATTTACAGACTTACTGTTGACGGTGTAAGCCATACCAAGCGTATGATGCTTGTTCGCTAAACCTGTTAAAACAAATTTATTTCACGCCAATCCTTTTTACGGATTGGCATGCTTTTTAATTTATTTCATGTCTAATTTCAGCACATCATCCATATTCACTAAATGCAAAACACGTAAATGAGGATACTGCGAAAATACATATCTGCAAAGAATGGAGACCTAAAGTCTTCGGAGGATTGTATTCATATCAGCAAACATTTTATTGCTGTTATCGATGGTGCGACTTCTAAGTCCAATATGACATGGAGTGGGAAAACCAACGGTCAATTAGTAGCCAATATTATTAACGAAGCGTTTTCAGCACTTCCCTCAAACTCTACGGCATTCGCATCCGTTGCATTCATCTCAGAACGCGTTAAAACGACATTTCTTACTCTAGGTATTCACCAGGCAATTGCAGCTGGAGAAACCGAATCGCCTTCAGCAGTATTCTGTGCCCTTAACCTGAAACGCCGTGAAATATGGTTGGTCGGAGATTGCCATTACCGTTTGGACAATGATACTTATTCGCCCGGAAAAAAAATCGACATCATTCTCTCGGAAGCAAGGGCACTGTATCTGGAAACTGAGCTCCGAAACGGAAAGAAAATGGATGAATTACTGCAGCATGACACCGGTAGGGAATTTATATTACCCATGCTGAAACGACAGCATTCGTTTTTGAACAACTCTAAATCGGGATACGGCTACCCGGCAATATCAAATTCCCCCGTACCAGAGGACATGGTACACGTTCGTAAGATTCCAGAAACGGCAAAAAAGCTTATTCTGGCAACAGATGGTTATCCGCTGCTAAATGCTTCATTTAAAGACTCAGAAAGGTATTTGGAAAATCTGCTGGAAAGAGATCCATTATTGTTCAGAGAGCATAAATCGACGAAAGGTTTGATGGCAGGCAACGTTTCTTTTGATGATAGGGCATGGGTGGAGATTGAGTTATGATCGCAGATCCCGCAGGGATCAAATATTGTTACCTCAAAAACCCTGAAAAAAATACGACCCCGATGGGGTCGCATAGATCTTTCCAATCTGAACGTTCCAGCTATATACGAATCCTTCGGATTCGCTTAAAAGCCCCAGATACAATTTATTCATCAGGCATCAGATACAATTCCAGTTTTCTTTCTCTTTCTAATCGTCTTCAGCGTTTCGGCTTCTGTTAGTTGAGCATGATACAAGTCCCATCGCAACTGCAAACTCATCCAAAAACCGGCGGACATATCAAAGTATTTTGCAAGACGAAGGGCTGTTGCCGGAGTCATCCCCCGACGTCCATTCACCAGTTCGTTTATACGTTGATAGGGAACATGAATGGACACGGCTAATTCTCGTTGTGTTAAATTCAATGGTAGTAAAAACTCTTCAAGCAGCATCTCACCAGGATGCGTAGGCTTTCTATGTGTTGGTATTCTTACCATATTTGCATTCCTGAATTTATTTATGATAATCTACAATCTCTACGCCATGTGCATCGCTTTCCTCCCAATAAAAACAAATGCGATATTGGGAATTAATTCGAATACTGTATTGTCCTTTCCGCACCCCCTTCAGCGACTCCAGCCGATTACCCGGTGGAACTTTCATATCACTTATTGAAACCGCTGAATCAAGCTGATCGAGTTTCCTGGCTGCAGTTTTCCACAATGTATCCGGCAACAGTTTTCTTGCTGATTTAGAACGGTAGCCATTAAAAATATCTTCCGAGGCAGAATTAGCAAAAGATCGTATCACAGTAGCATTATAGCACGGCTATCATGCTATGTCAAGACAAACTCTTTCCATTTATTCATATGGCAAAAAACCCCTGTTTTTACTATCAGATTCGAGATTCGTATGGATTTATTATTTTACATTATTCAGACAAGTAAGACTTCTATGCGAATACAGTAATACCTGTCGTATGTCACATAAGGAAAATTAAATTGAATCCTCTCAAGCTCGCGTGTCAACTCTTACCACTCCTGACAATCCTCTGTTTTTCGCAGCGTTCTACCGACACGGAATACCATCTGGTTAAATTTGTTGATAAAACGCCATACATTATTATTACTTCTCAAGGTATTCTATCAGACGTCCTGAAGAGCATACATTCTGTTAAATTTTACTCCAGGCAATTCGAGCAAGATCCTCAATTGTTTTCCTATTCGCTGGACACAACCCGGATGCAATTGCCGGAAGAGCTTGACCTTTTTTATGGGTTTTCATACAGCCCCAGGGTCGCTCAAAAAATTAAGGGACCACACGATAATAGAAACCGATTGACAAATTCCCGTTACGTTCTGCAGTTTGCATTACCCGGCGGTAATGGTAAGCAGGTGGTTCTTGAAGCTCGGTCGGCCTGGTATTACCCAATATTCAGTGAGGGTTTCATTATCGTCCAGTGTAAGCCGTTGGAAGAAAGTCCATACCCTGTTGATGGCTTTCTTGACTATCTTAGGGCAGTCCCTCCAGCTGCGAGGTGTAACATTTCATGGCGAAAAGATATTCCCCGCGACAATCTATCCGAAGTACCGGAATCGATTCAGAAACAAGTGAAACAGCTATCAACAGATTTTTTAAATTCATTGGAAAGTTACAGAAAAAGGGGTGACTCTACAGTGAATGATGTTACAGAAGATTTAGTTGCAATAAGGTATTATGACGGGCAAAACAGTGCTATTTATTTCGCTGCACTTACATCTTATGGTTCTAAATATTATGAATCTTCTTTGTGGCTGCTGGATAGCAATGGAAAAATAGTTCAACATATCGTCGGCCGTCGGTATATCCACATTCTCGGTAAAACCGATCTGAACAGGGATGGCACTCATGAACTCACAGTTCAGTATTCCATTGGAGATTACAGCGGGGGGATAGAAGTACTAAACCTGGAGGACATGGTAATTAAACACCCTATCCTTCAATCAAAAACCTCTCTGGAACTCTGGTGGGATTGAAACACAATTTATACGACCTTTCAGGATCGCATAAATTTATTAAGATATTAACAGCGTTAATTCCCCGAGTCCCGACGCGTCGGGACTCGGGGAACGTAGCACTTCTATAGCGGCACTACACCACCGTATTTCACGCCGGTTAAATAAGCCATATCACGGTTGAATGTCGTAAGATCGTCCATGCAGAATTCGCTTAAGTGCGTATGCGAACAGGCACGCGCCATTACCTGCATCAACTCGACAGAGGCTTCAAAGTAGCGTTTCAGTCGCAAAGCAGACAGCTGGATATCCAGGCGCTTGCGTAGATGTTCCTTTTGCGTAGCAATACCTACCGGACAGTTATTGGTGTGGCAAGCACGCATCGCCTGGCAGCCGATCGCCTGAATTGCCGAATTGGATACCGCAATCGCATCTGCACCCAGCGCCATGGCCTTGATAAAGTCCGGAGCTGTTCTCAGTCCACCGGTAATCACCAGCGAGATATCTTTGCGGCCGCGCTTATCCAGATGCCGCCGCGCTCGGGCCAGCGCCGGTATAGTGGGCACCGAAATGTGATCGCGAAAAATCAGTGGCGCAGCGCCGGTGGCTCCGCCACGTCCATCGAGGATAATGTAGTCAACACCCACGCGAATAGCCGAATCGATATCCTCTTCGATATGGTTGGCAGATAATTTATAACCGATCGGAATACCGCCGGAAACATCACGCACTTCATCGGCAAACTCCTTTAGTGCAGCCTCGCTGGTCATATCTTTAAACCGCGGTGGCGAGATAGCAGAAGTACCTTCTTTGATATTTCGCACCTGGCTGATTTTACCGATATTTTTGTGTCCCGGAAGGTGTCCACCGGTTCCGGTTTTGGCTCCCTGTCCACCTTTGAAGTGAAACGCCTGCACCTTAGACATCAGCTCCTGCTTATACCCAAACATAGCGGAGGCCAGTTCATAAAAATAACGGCTGTTTTCTTCCTGTTCTTCCGGCAGCATGCCCCCTTCACCGGAACAGATGCCGGTACCTGCCATCTCGGCTCCACGCGCCAGGGCTATTTTTGATTCCTCTGAAAGCGCTCCAAAACTCATATCAGAGACAAACAGGGGGATCTTCAACGTTAATGGCTTTTTAGCCCCCGGCCCAATGACCACATCGGTGCCGACTTTAACATCCTCCAGATGAGGTTGGCGCGCTAACTGAGCCGGAAGGATCTGAATATCATCCCACTTCGGCAATAGTTGAGAACTAACGCCCATCGATGAAACAGGTCCGTGGTGTCCATCCAGATCCAGTCCATGCTTGGCAAAGCGATGAATCTCAGCCGTCTTTGGCTCTTCCGGCGCCGGATGGGTCGATTCGTACAATCCGAGATAACCATCCCGATCAATGGCTATGGGCGAATTATCCTCGTATTCCTCAATCTCGGCTTCATCAATCCAAACCTTGCCGTCTTCAACAATCGCCGTAAACTTATGAAGCACTTCATGATTGTCGTATTCGCTGATACCGGTATCCAATCGATAATCCCAATCGTGTACGCCGCAGATCAGGTTATCACCGTCCACATGTCCATCAGCCATAAGTGCACCGCGATGCAAACAGCGTCCGTAGAGCACCGATACGTTGTCATCAAAGCGCACAACAACCAAATCCGTATCTCGCACCAGTGCATATGCCGGCTGTCGGTCTTCCAGTTTGTCCCAGTCGTAAATCGCAATTTTCTTTTTCATAGAGATCCTGTTTAGAGTTTTTTAGCTATCCGCAGGGTTTTAATGATATGTCACCCCTTCAGGGTGAAACTTATTTTTTATTAAATACCTACTCAAATGTCACCCCTTCAGGGTGAAACTTATTTTTATTAAATACCTACTCAAATGTCACCCCTTCAGGGTGAAACTTATTTTTATTAAATACCTACTCAAATGTCACCCCTTCAGGGTAAAGCTTTCTATCCTGGCCCACTCATTCCCGACGCGTCGGAACTCAGGGAGCGGGCACACACGTTCCCTGAGCGAAGCCGAGGGGTTAATTTGTTGTCATCTATATCAACATTACATCGGCAACTACCTCAACCAGAGCCGGGCCATTATACGCCAGTGCTTCCTGAATGGCATCATCCAGCTTCTCAGCCTTCTTCACGCGTATGCCCAACGCACCGCAGTTTTTAGCAAATTTCGCAAAATTCGGATTTTTCAGGCTGGTCTGCCAAACGTCCCAATTTCCGGCGCGCTGCTCTTTGGAAATCTTTCCGAGCTCGCTGTTGTTTAGCAGAATATGCGTGATATTCATATTGTATTTAACGGCTGTCGTCAGCTCTGCAAGATATTGCCCAAAACCACCATCACCGCTTACACAAACAATCGGACGATCCGGAGCAGCAGCCCAGGCTCCCATTGCAGCGGGAAATCCAAAGCCGATGGAGCCAAGATAGCCGGACATTAGAATAGACTGTTCACCACTACATTCAAAATATCGACCAAACGAATAGGTGTTGTTCCCGACATCCACAGCAATCACTGCATTTTTCGGAATCTGCCGGTTCATCGCTGCAAAAACGCTAACCGAGCTTACGCCTTTACCACGATCATCTTCTTCACGCTTCTTTTTTTCGGCTCGCCAGATTTTCCAGCGGGCAGCCACCTCTTTGGTTTGATTCTCATTTTTCATCTTGCCTTTGAGCGTTTTATTCAGCTCGGCAATAACCACGCTGATTTCTCCCCAAACCGGAACCGTTACCGGATGAAAACGCCCCAGGGCCATCTGATCGAAGTCAACCTGAATAATCGGCTTCTTGGGCGTAATTCCGGTATGATTTGAAAAGGAAGCTCCCAGCACCAGCAAGCAATCCGCTTCATTCATAAACCAGCTGGCAATCGGAGTACCACTGCGACCAAGCACTCCACAGCCAAGTGGATGACTGTCGGCAATTAACCCCTTTGCCTTAAACGTGGTAATCACAGGAATTTTATGCGCCCGGGCAAATGAGGTAATTGCCCTCATGCTGAATCTTGCCCCATGCCCAACAATGATTACCGGACGCTTCGATTTCTTCAGTAACGCCACAGCCTTTTTCATAGCCGAAGCTGGCGGCGTAATTTCAGAGGGAGTAATGCGCCCCAACGGACTGCCCGCCTTGGCTCTTTCTTTTGCCGGCAAAGTTTGTACTTCATCGGGGAAGATCAGATGTGCTACGTCGCGCTTTAGAATGGCGTTCTTTATCGCAAGATTCATCAGCTCAGCATGGCGGCTATCGTGCAGCACCGTTTTGCTAAATGCGCTAACGGCATTAAATGCCGAGGCCAAATCTACTTCCTGAAAAGCACCCGGTCCCAGAACCTGAGTATCTACCTGTCCGGTAAGAGCCACAATCGGCGCACGATCGACCTTGGCATCCCAAAGCCCGGTAAGCAAATTCGTTGCGCCCGGTCCGGCAATTGCCAGGCATGCTGCCGGTTTACCGGTTAGCTTGGCGTAGGCCGAAGCAGCAAAGGATGCCGCCCCCTCATGGCGGATACCAATAAACGTCATGTTGCCGGCTTCCTCCTGCCGACGAAGAGCATCAGCCAGTCCGAGATTCGAATGCCCAACCATGCCAAAGACGTGGGTAATTCCCCAATTGACCATCGTTTCAGCCATTACGTCGGTAATGGTTCGTACATGCGGCGCTTCTTCTTTCAAACCGACATAAATACCATCTTCTCGAATTTCCACCGGATGTGTTGCAACACCATCATCATGCCCGCCAGGTGAATCTCCGCTATGCGGACAATAATCCCAGCCGTGCCAGGGGCAGCGCAACCAACCGTTTTCGATTGAGCCCTCACCTAATGGTCCTCCCTGATGCGGGCAGGCATTATCCAGTGCGCTGATCTTTCCTTTGTAATGCGTCATGGCCAAACTAATATGTCCGGCAGTAACGGTTGTTACCCGACCCTCGGGGAGCTCGCCGACATCGAGCACGCGTATCCAGTTCAACTTGGGTGCATTACTGCTCATAGAATACTCCAGTTATAGAATTTTATTGAGTGGAAAAACCGGGGAAAACGAGATGACGATATCCCGGATATTAATTTTAATGCACGCTTAAAGAAAGGAAAGGTTGTTCGCCTCGCGAACTACTTTACATAGTATGAACACAATACAAGATTTGCCACACCAAAATTGGGCAGGGTGCTCTTGTTGGATAAATATATAAAATGACCGTTCCCTGAACATAAGAAAGGTAGTAAAAAATGTTCACGATTTTTAAACAGAGGAATAACGTTTATGAGCTACATCAGGTATCCTTTTTTCAAAAGATACTTTCCGGTTTTATCATGAAAGTCGGCATCGGGGTTTTCGTATTCAAACGAATCTGCCAGACGGTCCATCAGGTTAAAGCAAAAGCTGACCATAACGGCATCTTCAATCGCCTCATCATTCAACCCGGCTTTTCGGAGTGGTAGTACGTCTTCCACAGTAAGTGCTTCCGGCTGCAGCGTCATTTTTTCCAGGAAGCGCAACATTGCCTTTGTTTTATTATCGATATTGGCCGTTTCATAATCTTCCAAAACAGCCTGCACAGTACCTTCACCCAAAACTTGTGACGCGACCGCGCCATGACAAGCCGTTCAATAAGGGCACTGATTTTTACCGGATACAAAAGCCGCGAACAATTCAAGATGCCCCGCATCCCATTGATTACTTCGACGCATCACGTCCTGTAGCAATGAGGAATATGGGCTGCCGAAATATTCCGGTCTGTACTGAAGTAGTCGCACGACATCAGGAGGACCATCTCCCATAAACAGATTGATCATCTTCATAATAAATTTGGCCTTCAGGCCATGACCGCTATTCAGTATCTCAAGCCTCATGAGTCACCTCCTTCGACTTTCGCACAACGTCTAATGCAGCATCAAGTCGAGCTCTTGCAGCTCCAAGGGCAGCGGAGATTGTTAGCTCGAAAATCTGGTCTTCGGAATATCCTGCAATCTTCAAAGCTTCGATATCTTCAGGGGTTGTCTTGTAGGCGTGCTTTGCGACTTTCTCAATCCAGTCAGAAAGATCATCCGGGATATCGGTATTTCCGGGTTGACCGCTATGTTCGGCAGCCTTCAAAGCCACGGTATTTCGGAGTTGTGAGTTTGCCTGTCCAGGCCCATCCAGGATTCCCTTCACCATCTTATCCAGCTTTTGCTGAAAGCGCTTCATGCAACCCCCGCGATAATGTGAAGTGACCAATTTAGAGAAGAGCAGTAGTGAAGATATCTTCACTTGCTGTGTTTAATATAGAAAGCAAAGAGGAGAGTTTCAACAGCTGATCTTTGTCATCCCGACCGTTTCGCTCACCTTATACGTCAGAAGTATAGAAACCAAAACTAGGAGACGGTATGAAACCGCTAAATGGAAAGTCGATCGCATTATTTGCCAGCTATGGTGAAATAGCAAGCGCCGCCGCTAAAGAGATGGCCGCTCAGGGTGCGAAGGTATTTTTATCAGGAAGGGACCTTGCTAAGGTCGAACAGCTAACTGATGCTATTCTAGCTAATAATGGAATAGCTGAAGCGCATCAGGTTGATGCAATAAATGAATCCGACATCGAACGCTTTCTGAAGCATATTATCGATAAAACCGGGAAGCTGGACGCTGTCTTTAACGGCATTGGGATTCGCGTTTCGGAAGGACAATACGGCACCCCAGCCGCGCTTCTGTCGTTGAAAGACTTTATGCGTCCGCTGGAGATTCATCTGGGTTCCCAGTTCCTCACCTCCCGGCAGGCTGCCAAAGCGATGATGAATAGCCAGTCTAATGGGACAATCATTACCCTAACCGCCAGTCTGTCGCGTATCAAAACCCCATTTATGACCGGTATAACCGCAGCCTGTACAGCTATTGAAGGAATGACCCGCAGTCTGGCCGCTGAGTTTGGTCGTGCAGGCACACGCGTAATTTGTGTAAATCCGACAGCACTTGCACATACGCGCACGATTCAGGAAACGACCGCGGCAAATGCTAAAACAGCTGGTTTACCGGTCGAGCAGTTTGCCGAGATGATGCAGCAGGGCTATCTGCTCGGAAAAAGCCCGACCACCAAGGACATTGGTCAGCTGGTTGCTTTTCTGGCCAGTGATGCCGGGGCATTATTAAACAGCCACGTTATCGATGCCGACTTCGGCACGGCAAACGTTATCTAATCTTATTGCCGGGTAGAAAAATTTCTGCTCGGTAATTCCCAATTACCAAAACCAGGAAATAATAATGAAAACCACAAGATTGACTGACATAGGACGATGGATCTTTGCATTCACTTTTATTATGGGTGGACTGTTACACGTTACCGGACCGCAGTTTGCGGCTGCCCAGGTGCCGGACTTTTTCGGATACCCGATATTCTGGGTTTACTTCACAGGAATTGCCCAATTCGCTTTCGCGCTTAGCGCTATCATCCGAAAGCATGATCAGCTAGCCGGAATCATGCTGTTTTTTATGATGTTGGTATTTATCTTTACCATTCATACTCCCAAGGTAGTAGCTGGAGATTTCATGGGGATTATCAGCATAATGCGTGATACCGGCTACGCAGGAGCGGCTCTTTTTTATGCCGGTGCTGTTGCGGAGGATCCGATTCTGGCCTATCGGCCGGTATAGGTGAACAAGAAAGGAAATATGATGCCTGAAAAGAATAAGCGGCTGCTTGCAGCCGCAAAAGAGGGTGATATTAATGCATTTCAGCAGCTCTTCCATGAATTTCAGCCGCAACTAAAGTCATATTTATATCGCCTGCTAACCGACCGGCACGACGTAGAAGATTTGGCACAAGACACCTTTGTAAAAGCTTATGATAAAATTACTATGTTCAAGGGTAGTTCCTCACTCAAAACGTGGGTATTCCAAATCGCTACAAATCTGGCATATGATCTTTTACGCAAGCGACAGCGCTGGCAGCCGGATGCTCAGGATAAGGCGAAGGCGCTGGCCAAATCCGATCCGGAAATCGGAAAAGCATTCAGGGCAGTACACCGGCATTCCAGCTACGGCATTTACGATGTGAAAGAGCATATCGACTTTTGCTTTACCTGCATTGGTAAAACTCTCACGATTGAGCAGCAGGTAGCAATCGTCTTAAAAGATGTGTATGAATTCAGCCGTAAGGAAATTGCCATAATTCTCGCAAAGAGTGAAGGTGTTGTCAAGCATCTATTACATGACGGGCGAAAAATCATGATGGACATTTTTGATCAGCGCTGTGCATTGATCAATAAGGCAGGTGCCTGTCATCAGTGCACAGAACTGGCTGGAATATACAACCCACGGCAGAAGGAACATAGCGAACTGATGAAGATTAAAATGATATCGGCGGCAGAAACCGCAGAGCAAAAAGAGCTGTATGAACTGCGCGCAAAGCTGGCAGCCGGTATTGACCCGTTACGAGCACCAGGTTCAGATATGCAGGATATTATTATGCAGTGCACCCGCAAGGCAGTAGGAGAAATACAGGACATGCCCCATGTAAGCTAAACAAATCAGTATATATTATTTCAATAAAATGATCGTACAACAATTACCACTGTTCTTTTTTTCGAAGACATCCTACATTGTGCCGGGAAGAATCAAAGAACATCGGATTATGCCACTTTTTCAAAACATATACGACTGGTTCAATAAAGCTATCCATAAATGGATATTGCTGGAAAAAGATCCGACAATAATCACTCGCAGTCTGGTTCTGGGCGTTTTTATCGGCATGACAATACCGATCGGCTTCCAGGTTATGGTCTGTATACCGCTTGCAGTAATGGCATCCAGCAACGTTACAATTATGATAGCCGCAACGCTGGTCTCCAATCCATTAACCGTGCTGCCGATCTATTACACGGCTATGTTAGTCGGTGAATTTTTTACTGGCAGCAGTATTCCATGGCAGGCGATTGTCGATGGCATAAATGATATGTCTCTGGATCGCTGGATGTCACTGGGTTCTGACATCATATGCGTACTGGGAACCGGCGTGTTGATACAGGCCGTTGCTGTTTCACTGCTAACCTACATAATTGTCAGGCCGCTGCTGGAAAGGTATTTTCGGAGCTCCGTCGGCTAACCAGCGCTAATGCTCGCAAAACCTCCTGACGATTTTCCAATAATTCACCAGCCCTAACCATCATCGTTTTCGTATGACGAAATGACACCAGCGTTAATTTACCGTATGTTATCGATTGCAGCAGACACAGCTCCGGATAGTTCTGCAAAAACAATAGCCATTCATACCAGTTCAAATTTCTTACCTTACAACCAAAGCGAAGCAGCGATTTCTCACTCATAAAATGAGTGCTGCCGCGCAGCAGGATATCCGGTGAGATACGCCCCGATTCCACCTCATCGCAAATCCTCAGCAGTCCTGCCATTAAATATTGCATAACTAACCGCTGATTGAGTTTTTTTCGCAGTTGGATGTGGTTCCAGGAAGTACCAAGGTGGATGTCACGAATGCCAGGAAAAACCGGAATCGCCATGAGCATTGGTGAGTAATATCGATAAAAACCAAGCGACCGGAGAATAGGTGTGGAGATGAAGCGCAGGAAGCGAAAAATCAATAAAACAAATATCGGGTAAAGCAAGAATGTGAGCAGCATGACAGGACGACCGTTATTTTCAGTAACGAAGAGAAAATAGTTTATTGAGACACGTCCGAACATACGTCTCGTGCAATGCAAACAGATGTCGGTTTGATTGTAAGTATAAAGAGGTTCGCTTGCTTAATTGTTTATCAAATTAGCTAGTTAATGAAGAATGATACTTTTCAGGGCTTGGAGCTGATGCAAAATATGTTATTATATCATAATACCCCAGTTTTATAAGTGCCCTTGATTTATAGGGGAAAAAGTTAAGCGTGCCGGTTAAAAAGTTACCTAAACTCTTCGATGGAATGATGTGCCAGGTATTAACCTTTCTTTCGATAAATTCGTTATTATACAAAAGCCTGGAATTATTAATTTTATCGTGAAGAGAAGGTAACATTTTTTTGACCCAGCTTTTTTCTTCAAGTCGAACGGGTTCGGCATAACGTACAAGTTTTTCCAATCTACTTACTTCCGCATACAACTCTTTTGTTTTTGCTCTGGCATCAAGTGAAACAACAATAAGTGAATCGGAATACCCTCCTTCAATTAAAGGCAGCAAGGGTGTGTTATCTACTATGCCGCCATCCACATAATCTGCTCCGGCAATTGTCTTCATTGGAAAGATTTCGGGTAAGCCGGCACTTTGAAGAATTAATTGCTGAGTTTTTTTAACAGACAGCCTCTGAAGATGAAAGTAATGTGGTATGTATTCTACTGTGCGCTGCGAGCCACCGGAAGATTCAGAGACTACCTCTACATGATTTGAGTATGGGGTTCCGGGCTGCTCCCCGAAATCGCTTGGCGATTGGAGTTGATATTTAAACCAACTCAACCATGATAAACTTTCCGTGGGAGGATTTGCTTGATCAAGAGATACTTCTTCGCTTACGCCTTCAGTCGCCAAATCGGAAATAGCTGTTGACTTTTCAAAATCGACTTTGTCCTCTACTTCCTCAAACTGCTTTGAATGTTGTTCAAAAATACCGATCGTAGCCAGAGTAACTAAAACTGGAGCGGATCCGGGTTGCAGGCCATTTTCACAATGCTTTTCGAGTAGTTCCAATAATGGCTGATTCGAAAAGAGGGGAAGGTTTTTTGCTAAATATCGCTCTATCTTGATGACTATGAACCAAAGAAAAAAAGCTACCGTAATAAACCAGAAACCGTATGCAACAAAATATAATATGTCCAGAAATGCCTCTGAACCGGGAACTTCAACAAAAGGTGTCATCAGGATAAACAGTATTATCGGAGATAAAACCTGAGACAACTTTCCATAATATGTTCCAAGTGCTCGATAGGTTGCTTTCAGGGCTCTGTATGGCTGAATTCCATTTAATGAAGAGTTTTTATTGTAAAAACTTATCGCCTCGTAAAAACCCGGCGCACGATATCGTTTAAGCTTGGGTAAATACCTTAAAATCATAAATGGCAAGAAGGGTATTCGTAAAATAACGGAAAGAAGTAACCTTAGAAGACTGGATTTCATCACCACAGAGAAGCCCATATTGTCCCAAACATTATAGGCTGCATCGTATTTACCCTGCGAAATCAGAGCTGCATTTAAAGCGCCAACTGAGGTTCCGGAAAGAGCAGCAAAGTTCGTTATTCCCAACTCTTCCAATGCTTGCCAACAACCAATTTGATACGCCCCTTTGGCACCTCCCCCACTCAAAACAAGTCCCGGTTTTATATTCGCAAATTCCTTAAGTACGAATTGCTGAGCTTTCAGTTTAACTTCATCGGAGACCTTCAGACTATTTATCTCTTTAGTATTTCTCCAGTCAACAAAGATAATTATCAGTATCCACAAAGCGAATAGGGCTGAAACCAAACCCAAAACGAAATAAAGATCCAAATCAGCTCCCTCATTAAAAAGACAGGCAAATTTTTAATACGTTACTTCTATAGCTTAAACGTAATATAAACCGACAATTCCTCTTCCCCCTTTACCGCTTGATAAAGCTTTCTTGCCGGAGCATTATCGGGATCGGTAAGCACCCAGGCTTCCCCACAACCAATAGATCGTCCGTGCTCAAACATAAGCTTTAGCAGCTTCTTTCCAATACCGCGCTGCTGCCATTTTGGTGATACGCCAACCTCATTAATCCATATCTCACCTGGCTTGTCGGGGTGGATGTAGTCTACACCGGTTACCATACCGACGACTAAATTTTCATCCAGCGCTACGGCAATATGATGCCGGGGATCAGCAAGAAATTCTTCAGCATAGGCCGGTTTCACCGGGTTATCAAAAACCTCATCAGCGACATTCAATAACACATGCACATCTTCTTTCGCAAGAATATTGAACCGGATGTTATCTGACATATCAACCACCCTTCAGGTTAAGTTCGTTGACATATTCATCAACTTTTATCCATTTGGATTCATCAACGGTTCCTCTCTTAATACGCGTTACCCAATTCAGAAAAGGTAATACCGGTTTAACAACGACATATCGTCTCTGGTAGCCCAGGCCGGTGGGCCGCATCTGGAATTCTATCCGATGATCAGGATTCAACTTTGAGCGGTAGTCTATCGATTGCGTTTTTGGAGAGGTAAACAGGGTTACTATAACAATCAGTAGCGTTACAACATTCACCAACAAAAAAATTCCCATAGCAAAAAGTGCATATATACCAATGCGTTTGAAGGGTTGCCGTAATCGCAAGACTGCCCTGATAATTAGAAAGGGAATTCCTGCAAATATTGCTAAAACAAACGGAATATGGAGCCAGTATGGCGTTAGCTCCAATGGTGTGAATTTGATTATAAAAAGAACCGTTAACGACACGACTACAGCTGCTGCCACAACCACCCAGACCTTGCTTAACAACAACCATTCTCTCATACTCTATCCGGTATCAACCTCGGATGTATCTCCTCAACCGGCTCCAGCTTCCCGCCGCGGCCATGATAGGTGTCGGCATACATCACGTATTTTTGTCCGCAAACATTGCAGGAAAAATAGACTTGCACGCAGTCTCCCCAGTCGTGGGTTCTGGCAATATAGTCAAAGTCCCGCGCGTCGGGTGCGTAACCAAGGCTACTAAACTTGCCGGCCACAATTAACAAGCTCATTTTTTTGAGTGCCGCCTTTAGATCATCCGGACGGCGGATTGACATCGGTATGTGTTGACAGTTTTGACAGCTCATATATTCTCCTTATCTATTTGTCTTTCATACATCAGGAGATACATTAAGCCTCTAACCTCTCAACCAGATGAAATTGAATTAAGTGCTTGAACAAAAACATTTGCTATATAATCCTTGTTCAAAGTTTGTCTGGCTGAGCCCTTCGACTTCGCTCAGGACAGGCTCTGTCGAAGTCCTATTGAGAGCTTTACTAGCATCTCAACAAGCTCGGTGTGACAAAATTTAAATTTTAGAATAATTCTGATAAAGCACTTAAATGTCAAAAATAAACATTATTCCTCTTTTCTGATAAGGATTTTCAGACCGATACCGACATAGATTTGACTAACATTAAATTCAAATTCCTGAATCCCATCACTAGTAGAGATTTTAGATGTATTACTGCTTCGGGAATAGCGAACAAGTGGTTCTAAAGCTACGCTACGTGTCAAAAACGATAAGAATCCAGCGCTTGCTGAAAAAACAGAGCTATTCGTATCTATATCAGAATCGGAGATGCCGGAAGTTCCCCATGAGTAGCCAATTCCGACAAACGGAAGAACATTATTTGTAGAAATATAATAGCGCAATGAGGGGCCAATTCCCAAGTTCCATGAGGATCTCCCATCGCTTGAATTACGCTGAAACGCCACATCTACACCCATGGAAAAGTTATCCTGCAAGAAAAAGTCAACCTGCGGATTCAGTGATAAAACCGACCCCTCCGAATCACCAGACCGGCTTACAAAAAATACATCTCCTCCCAGGCCGTATGAAAACTTCGCAATTTTAACCTGCGTATAAGCACTACTGCTTATCATTGCAAAACCAAATAAAAGAATAAATAAATGCTTCAAAGCTCCCCCTATTCAATGGTGCTTAGTAATGACACATCTGTGCATCGAATATCGTTTAACTTTATATTAGCATTTAAATTCTTTTTTCGGAAAAATTTAACCGAAATGCATCTTTACTCTAACTATGATCATAGCTCAACACACGCTTCAGCTTCCACTCACCATCAGTTAAAATCCAGAGATGGGTAAATTTCGATTCAGTCGTAAACCGCATGCTACCATCAGCTTCACGAATGTAAAATTTGTGATCTCCCATCTGTATGGCACCGTAGAGCGTACCGTTGTTATATAACGGAAAAACCTGTAGACTCTCTTCAACCAATTTACGGATCGGCTTATTTTCCGGGTCACCGCAAATATTGCGCTTAATGGTGCGCATAAACTCTTCCTTGCTATCGGTTATGCCGGCCTGATCGTGGTAGAACTCAAAGTCCTCAAGAATTGCTGCACGCGTAGCGGCCGTATCGCATAGATTAAACCCTTTGTCGAAGATCTGCTCATCCATTTTCTTCAGCTGTTTAAATAAGTCGGAGTCCGTTTCAACCTGTGCCGATAGGGTAGTCGCAGCTATCAAAATCGAGAATAGAATTATTATCCGTTTTTTCATTCGAATGCATTTCCTATTTTTAGTGAATTCTTTTGGTTAGCGTATCTGTATCTAAACGAGCCATCTGGATGAAAGTTGTCATCAATTGTCATCAAATAAGTTTCGGAGATAATATGATCATTTATCAGGTAAGACTCGTACTAAAACCGGAAATTGAAGAAGACTGGCTGTACTGGATGCGCGCAGTACACATCCCGGACGTGATTGCTACCGGACTGATTCGAAACTTTCAGTTTCTAAAAGAGCGGGATAGTGAAGAACTGGTTTACTACGCTAATTATCATTTTGATTCTATTGAGGATTATAAGCAGTATGAGTCTGAATTTGCCCCACAGCTAAAGCAGGACGTGATTGAGCGTTATCCGGACCAGTTTACGGCTAGCAGGAAACTATTTAACCAAATTTGAGCAATAGTGATATGAAAGAATTACTAACAAAATTGGGCTCGATTGGAGTCGCTTTTTTAGCCTCGCTCTGCTGCACTGGCCCTCTGATTTTAGCCGGGCTCGGAATTGGTGGTGCAGGTATTGCAGCTGGACTAGCAGAATATCGTCTGCATCTTATGGGACTTACCGTGCTAAAGCTTAGCGCAGCTTTTTACTATACATACCGCAAACGAGAAGTCATCTGCGATGATGGAAGCCGCATAACTTGTCGCGGTAGTGAAAAGAGTAAGCGTTCTCTCTGGGTCGTAACAGCTTTTGTCTTAATCCTCTTTAGCGTTCCCTATTTGAACCTTGGAACAACCGGCCCTACAGATATCAACAGGGCCGGCATACAAACGACTTTCAAGATAGAGGGTATGACCTGCTCCGGTTGTGAAGCCCCTGTTGAGCTGGCTCTCCGCAAACTGGAAGGCGTAAATAACGTGGAAGCTAGTTATGCGGAAAGACAGGTAACAATCTATCATACCACAACCATCCCCGGAGAAAACGTGATTAAACAAGAGCTAATAAAAATAGGCTATAACCTAATCAATGCCAGATAATTCAATCACGTTATTCTCCGATTCCCTTGAAATCGAATTTAACCACAACTTTTCCTGTCGCAGGGGACATCCTCCCCTGTTGAAATGCTTCAAGCGTATGCTTATCCTCTTTTAAATAGGCATCCAGAAACTGCAGCGTCATGCGTACGGCAGCCAGAAAAACGGCGGCACCTTGCTCAGAAGAGCGGTATCCTTCAATGCGCGGATCCGACTTCCCGGTTAGAATAGCATACAGCGGCCAGTTCTGGAAATCAAAATGTAGCGCCTTATCAAAGGCAAAGTGGAACCGTTCGGCATTACTCATGCGATCCAGCAATCCTAAATCAAGTTTCCGTTTACCATCTACATAAAGATTTAAAATCGGTAACCTTTCTTTTTCAGCGGCAAAAACGTGATCATCCAACAGTTCATTTCCATCAGAGGTCGAAATTGAACCGTCCAGACTAACCAGTGCATCATAGTCAAAAAGCTGTGCAGCCAACAAACCAGCCACGCTACCGGAGCTATGGCCAATCAACCCAATCTCCTTAGCCTCGTATTTCGATTGTAAATGCCGGGAAGTGAATACAAGATCCTCTGCCTGGATCTTCATATCATCCATTGCAAATACCAGACGATGATCCTGAACAGTTGATGCCATCTGGGGAATTGTTGCCACAATATACCCATGGCTTGCCAGGTATTCCCAAAGCACGGTACTTTCCATTTGATAATTATTTCTTCCCAAAGAGTGAAGGATTAAAGGAAATTTTTCAGTATGCAGCTTGACTGATTCCTGCACATAAACCGATGCCTCCAATAACACCTGCAGTAAAGAGTCGGCATCGTCTCCACGAAATTGCCGGGATGCGGTTGATTGGTCTCTAACAAATAGGGTATCAAAATAAGCAGGGAATCGATTATCCCCAGGCGTCTTCAAGTATTGACCAAACGCTGCATTTTTTGCTGATTCTGCAACACCTTCGGAAGGATACCAGAGGAAAATACGAAGGGGGCGAACTGCATAAGGCGGCATGCTACGACTGCTATCGACAATTGTAAATGATCTGAACGCTACGGTATAATTGCCGGGTTCAAGCGTATGCCAAATCGGTGATGCTGTTTGCGCAGTTAATGAGGAGATTAATAGAATACTGGTAAAAATAAGGCGGGTAATAATAGTGTAAACCTGAAAGGGTACGTGCATAGTTCCTCCGGTACGATATTACGATGCACACCCATCGCAATTATTTTCCTTTAAAGGCCTGGCCTTATGCCGGTTACACGCTTCCACCAAGAGCGTGAATATACTTATCTACATATTCAGGTAACCTTTTGTTTCGATACTGCACGACATAGCGCGGGTGTTCCAGCGGTACCACCCGCTCGAAGAATTGCTCCTGCTTATTCAACGTATTCAAATACTTGAAGTTTTTACCGGTACCCATGCAGTAGCATACGCGGGTGTCGATGCCAAATTCCAGCTGCTTGCGGATCGATTTAATAACAAAGGGCGTGACTGCCTCAGTAAGCTCACGACTATCGTAATAGTTGTAGTTCTTTTCCCTACCCTTATCGTCCTGAACAACAAACCCCAGCGGACAAACCGAGCTGATGTACACATCATCATAGAACTTATTCGCACCGCCGTAAGCAGTCACCACCTCATAAACGAAAACAGAGGACGGCTCATGAGTATGTTTACCTTCGAAGGGCAGGTCGCAAACCGCTTCCAATCGCTTGGTATCAGTGAAAGGCACACCGGTCGATCCGGCACCGAGACGTCCTGGATTAATACCAAGAATCAGCTTTCGAATCTTATTGTCTGAGTAGTATTTGCGATAAAATTTTGTGGAGATATCGCGCGCCGTTTCACTCTCTGCAAATGGATTCATCGCGCGAATATTCGGCGGCAGCTCGAAATCCAGCTTCAATGAATTATTAAAGGCGATGACGTTTTCAGCAAAGTTTTTCGGCATATCACTTATTTACCCAAACGGTCCCATCTTCAAGCGTTACGGATTCCAGAAGAAAGGTAAAGTCCGAGCTATACGTTACATCAAAATAAACCTCACCCGACTCACCACCGGAGAAATAATGACTGGTTTTTCTGATGCCGATGTTTTTGCTATCATCCCGCTGAAATTCTTCTACACAAATAGCAACAAATTTGGCAACAGCAACGTCCTGAGTAGGCCTGATTTCCAGAACCAGTCTTACTTTTCCTTCCGGGCCGTTTGCATCTGTTAAGGTTTTATTGTATAGCAGTCTTGCCGGAGCATTAGGCGATTTGATAAATCCGATTGTTGGACTTCGATCCACAACAACCGTTGGACTCCAGGACTCACCGCCGGATAAGGATCCTGCAAAACAGAGGGTTATTACACAAACGACAAAGAATACTTTCTTCATGCAATTCATACCTCATCTCCCGTTTTGAAAAAGTGGTTTATTTACTATACAAAATTTTCAGTATAGTTTGTGGGTCTTTTTGCACAAGATTTAGCAGAACCAATGCTGCCCCTTTTGGTGTTCGATCCCCACGTTCCCAGTGGCGCAGCGTTCCCAGCCCAATACCGAAGGTTGCAGCAAATTCTTCCTACGTCATGTTTATCCGCTTGCGGAGTGCCTTCAAGTCTATTGGGCTCGGTGAATACACTCTGACTGGAATTTGCTTCCCTTTGGAAAAATCTTTTGCTTCTTTTAGACCTTGTTGAATACTGTCAAAAAAATCGCTCATATTAACTCCGATAAGTTTTCACAATATCTTCTGTCAGATTCTTAAGTGTTTGCTTTTGCTGAGTTGTTAAATCAGCAATATCCGACTTTTTAAAGACGGTTAATAAAAAAGAGGAATTGATGAATTAAAGAAAAAATAGATTACACGTAATCCACCCCTCTTACCGCTCCCCTTCTGGCCCAACGGATTTTTCGTATACCTCCGGTATTTTTGATCAGTATACCAGCCGAAGGGTTTTTAGCCAGGAATTCAATTAGTTCTAAACGTTCATCATCACCAAGAAGACGTTCTGAGCGGCGAATAAATTCAGGCAACTCGACCACTGTAAGGCACAAAAACATAATCCATTGGATTAGTTTCTGCATGCAAAATGCAGACTTATAAATAAGGGGAAAACGAAGTCTCATAATCTATTCAGAGAAAAAGAGTAGATTTTGAAATAAATTTTTACTTTTCATTATGACATCAAGAACTCCACAACTCTATCTAGCACAAAATCTGTCCGCAGCATTCGAAAATGTCCGGTGCCTTCAACCTCTTCAATTTCACATACCGGCCAGCCACGCTGAATTCGACGGGAAAATTCAATAGGTATCACCTTGTCATCTTTATCGTGAATAATCAGCGCCTTTTTTACATTGGCTGTTTTTAGGTAATCGCTTACGTTCATGGTATCGGCTGCCATGCCGGTCTCTGCTTCCAGGCGCTTTATCAGCCTCTGCTTCACGTTTTCGGTAATCCCAACCTGTTGGGCAACATCCTCTATCCGATCGAGAAAGCGATCCGGTGTGGTAAGCAGGCAGTACTTTTCGATTTCGATAACCGGATTTGAATTCAACGCAAATGAGGTTGCTACGCCGCCAAAGGAATGACTGACGATCTTGCGCATTTTGTAACGCGAGAGCAGTTCACTTACCAAATCGGTAAACTCAAACAGGCTGGTTTTGCCACCGCTGCTAAACCCATGCGAGGGTCCGTCAAATGCGATAATCGTATAGTTCTTTTCGCGTAGACGCTCTACCAGATCCGTAAAATTACCGGCCTGACCTTCCCAGCCGTGCACCAGCAGCACCGTTTCATCGCCACCGGTCCATTCGTAAAGAGCAATATCAAAGCCTTTAAACGGAAGCGTCTCGCGTTTTGCCTGATCCAGAACGGCCAGTTCCCGCTCTCGTAGTTTGCGCACCTGCGGGTTGGTCAGCGTTTTATACGCCATATTCACAACGAGTCCAGGAGCGACAACGGATAGAATCTTAATAAGAAATTTCATTTAGATGCCATTTTGTTTTGGTTAATCGGTTTGGGTTGCAGGAAGATAAATGATTTTAAGATTTCATGAAAGCAGAATAGGTTTGAGTTTAGCGTTTAAAATTTGAATATTGAACGAACCTGATAAAACCTGAATGACCAATGCATCCTGTTAGAATATTTATCCACACCTATTGCGAGTTAACAGATACCGAGTGGCAAGCAATTGAAGAATGCCTAACACGGTTTAACGTTCCTGCCAACACGACATTGCTGGAAGAAGGTCGCATCTGCCGCTATTTGTATTTTTTGGAGAGCGGATTGGTGCGTTTTTTTATCTGGCGGGATGGTGAGGATATCAGCAAGTTTTTTACGCTCCCGCCATTTTGTTTTACCTCCCAACGTAGTTTTACCAATGAAGAACCGGCAGCAGAATCCATTGAGACACTGGAAGACAGTGTTATTTGGAGGATGTCTCAAAAAGACGCCTTCGATCTGTTTCGTTTTCCCAACTGGAATATCTTTGTTCGTCGCTTGATCCAGGACGTGCAGTACGATACTGAAATGCTTCTGGAGACATTGCAAAATGATACGGCTGAGAACCGCTACCGCAAGATGCAGCAGGAAAACGATCCTATTCTAACACGTGTTTCCCAAAAACACTTAGCCTCATTCCTTGGCATTGCTCCTCAATCCTTATCCAGAATCCGCAAAAAAATATCCTTGGAAAATCGAAGTTAACATAGGTTCAGCGCAACACGAACGGCTCGCGGTATATTCCCATTAAAAGGAAATATATGATGCGACTATACGTGCTGGTTTTCGTTTTATTTTTCTCTTTATCTGCATATGCCGGTAATGCGACGATTAATCTCCGGCTTAGCTTACTCCTCTTTCCGGCTACTCCTCTGCTCACAATCGAAACCCAAACAGTTGGCAACTTACCCCTTCAACTAGAGAGTAATTTTTCGAATACACATGGCGTCAACCTAAAGTGGTTTCCCAACGAACGAATGAAAAAAGATTACGTCTTTATCGGAACAGCGGCGGTAAGCAACAAGCTGCTAAGAGAGGATAAACAATATACTTTTCTTCCTTATGTCGGCTATGGGTTTGCCAAACGATTCGGACAGGAAAAGAACTGGACATGGGATACGCGTGCTGGACTTGGCGGCACCTTGAATGCAGACAACAATAGCTTCTACCCAATCGTAAAAACCGGCGTCGGACGAGCTTTCTAGGAGAAATTATGACAGCAACAAGAATTGTATTTGCAGCTAACGTGCTGGTTACCGGCTGGATAAGCATCAGCTGTTTGTTTTATCCGAAAATTGCGCAGAGCTCAGTTTTTGAGAATGCGTTTACTTACTCAGAGGCTTTTCGCCTCGTGGGTGCGCTTTGGTGGGCCATATTCATATTGTCCGTTATCGGTTTGTTTCTACCAAAGCAAATGAGTCTCGTACTGCTCTTTCAGCTTATCTATAAAGGTAGCTGGCTGTTATTTGTCGCACTTCCGTCCTTTCTTGCAAGTCAGCCCTCTCCGAAAGGCATGGCGATCTTTTTCATTCTGTGGGTTATTGTATTGCCGTTCGTTATTCCCTGGCGGGAACTTCTAACAGAGGTCTGAAGTCGGAAGTCAGAAGTCGAACGAAAGACGAAGGACGAAAGACAAAACACGCGAACTCAGCCCCCGACTTCAGTCGGGGGTTAGAATGGTGAATATAAAAACTAGCTATGCCCGTTCAATGGCACAATTAAAACAGCCCGGTGCAGCATTGTGCACATGTAAATAGGCTATTTTTTCATTGCTGAAAAAGTCCCGGATGCAGGATTCCAGCTTATCTCCCTGGAGAGTTCGGGCATTAACCATCATCCCTTTTTTGTTATAAGCCCTCACAGAGAGTTCGCGATGCAGTAGCATTTTGGGGATTTCATTCTCTTCCAAATCAGCTTCGACAGCCATTTCACGGACAAATATCGGCCCGTCTGACTTATACGGGGAGTTTGCTTTATGATGAGCATAGTTCGTCAGGATTACCTTCTCGTCCGGCTGGGCATCTTCCAAACTTACGCGACAGGGAAACCCTGGCCAGTCGGTTGCGATAATTCGACGCGAATCGATTGCTTTTAATTCCTCATCCGTCATTGAGAAAAAATTGCGAAAGATATTCAATGGGGCAGCAACAACTTGAAAATTTATAGACATGAGGTTCTCCATTTCTGTTTTTATAAAAAATGAAGAATTGTGAGATTCTTTTCCACCCGATAGTTGCGATAAAGAAGTTCAGAGTTCAGAGTTCAGAGTTTCCCGACGCGTCGGGACTTCCGCTTCGCTCCAGCAATGTTCTGGGTTCTGGGTTCTGGATTCTGGATTCTGGATTCTGGATTCAAAATGTGAAATGTGAAATGTGAAATGTGAAAAGGTAAACGTGAAAAGGTAAACGTGAAGCGTGAAAAGGCAAAAAATCGGACTATTTCGCTTCAGCGTATCTCAATTGCCGCTCACCGAGCGTAGCCGAGGGGAAGGCATCTTACATCGGGCAATGAACTCACAGAAGGTAAAAGACAGGCAGCTCTTTTTTTACTGTCTCATCCCGACAAGCCGGGATCTTCGCTACGCTACGATTGCCTGTCTCTGCCCGTTTCTCACCGTTTCTCACTGCCTGATTCGAACGAACTCAATGCCCACCAGCATCACGACAAAGCCTATCCTGAGCAATAACAACAGGCTCAACTTGACAAGCTGGTTTGTTTTGCCATAAATAGGCCAATATAAGAGATTACGGTGCATATCTCCCACTCACCCCATCACCCGTTCTGTGTTCCGGGTTCTGACAGCGCAGCGGTCTGACATCTGTGTTCTTTGCTCTAATTAATGTCTGCACAAGCACGGAGGCTGCTTGTCAATCGTGCGAAAGAACATGAGCTTTCTTTCCAAAAATCCCGGTGGGTTGATTCCGGGGTTTGGATTCACGTTACCCTCCTGAAAGTCTACCCGATAAATATTTCCCTTATAGCGAATAATAGCATTACCAGTAAGACCAAAATAAAAGATTCGCTGGAAAAAGTGTATCCGATTAACGTATACGTTTTCATCTGCATAAACCTGCAATCGCGGCACGCTCGCCTGAAGAATCTCCAACCAGTCCTCCTGAAAATCGAAGATCTTTAAGCTACCCGGTATAACCAGGCTATTTTGAATATCACCCTCCGTACGCAGGTTGCTATACATCGTAATAGAGGTATGGGTTTTTAAACCAAGATAAGGATTCATCGCATTAAAAATGACAGCAGCCGGAAAAAGCCATAACAGTGGCTTCATTCTGGGCAAAAACAACTGCTTTGTCGTAAAAGATCGTTCGCTGGCCGGACGTTTCAATAAATAAAGAGCGACAATACCAAGATAAACGATCGAATAAACATACCAGAGCCTCCTTAACCAGCTGCGCAACCAGGGATGTGCATCGCTAAACACAACCGCCATAATGAGTGCTACAATAGCCGGTATAACAAGGACACGCAAGAACTGATACAGCTGGGCCGGGTCATCTGTAAAACGTTTAATAAATCTATGTAACAAATCTAAACGATGCTGAAGAAATGGGACAAAATCGTCGGCAAAGAAAACAAACAGTACGGCATAGGCATGAGAGGAAAAGCTGCGATGGCCCGAAAAACTCAAGAAAAAATGGAACGCCAGGGCGAGGAAAATGGTGAATTGTCGCGTTTTTCGAAATGCTAACAAGACCGGCAAGAGGAACTCAAAGATGATCGTTCCCCAGATCACCGCCATATAAACTCCGTAACCGGTTGGTAAAAAGGGCATAGACAATACCGTCTTATCATACATCACAACGGCACAGCTGACTTCCGGATTTAGAAAATCGTAATTCAGTTTGGAAACAAAAGCGAACCAGTATATCAGCACGAAACTGAGTCGAATGGGTGAAGAGATTTGTTCGAAAATAGCCTTACGCAGCTGAAGGCCATTTTCGGTCGAGGTTTTGCCCGACTTTATCCACTCATTGAGAATGACGCCTATCAGCAATAAGCTAATGAGTACTTCATTCACATGATGATTCACAAAGAAAGGAGACAGTACCGCATAATGCAAAACTGAAAAGACAGATAAACAAATAAGCAATAGCAGCGAAGAGGGCATCAGCATTAGTGAGCAGGCCATAAATACCTGCAACCATGCGAATGGACGTCCATCCTGGAGCCAGTTATCAAAAACAGTATGTTGAACAAGGACCTGCAATGCCCATAGAAATGCAAAAAGCGAAAGCCTGTTAACGCGTACCATACCCCCTCCGGAAAGGTATTCTTTGAATAAAGAATCAGATAGAATGAAGAGTCAATTCTTCTCAGGTACTAATATATTCGTATAATTCGCTAAAATATGAAACGGGATAGCAAAATTGTAACACAGATGGGAAATATTATATTACAGCGTAAGTATTATTTTATATAGTGGCCAGATTAAAGCAGACTCTGCAGGTAGTGAAAGGTTTGTTCCATCTACCTGCAAAGCATGTTAGATGGGTTCTATATTTTTGTACCTACCCAGGAAACAGGATCAGCAAGCGCTTTCACATCAAAAAGGATTGTCATAGATTGACGAGTTCCGCTTGTATTAATCACATAGCTTGTATTTCCTTCAACCAGAAGAACAGAGTTCACATCACGGGTTTCAGATGCCCAAACAAGCAGCGCCTGATTATTACCCGCATCCTGCAGGCTCCAGGTCAATGTGGAAACGTTACCGGCCCCATCTGAATACGTTGCATACGTACCCGATTCGCCGATCTTGGCAGTTTGTGGAATTACAGCTGTAGGTGATGGAATACTAACGACGCTCGTGATCAAATCCTGACTGCCGAGCACCGTTTTATTATCAGCCGCTGTCGAATAGTATTCGGTAGATCCGTTTGAAAACATCTGATTGGTATTCGTGTCTGTCCAATCGTTTTGGATACGCACAGGGTTGGATTGCTGTCCATTAAATGCAGTTGCAGCCTGCGTTAATTCAAGGTGCGTTCCCTGCAGCATGAGTCCGCCAGGACTTGTTCCGGTGATTGTATACTCCTCGCGAAATCCTTGAGAAAAGTATCCGGCAGGAAAAAGCTGAAATGACACTTCGGTTGGTTCGGGTGATTGGGGGTCACTGCCGCTACAGCTTACAAGCAGAGTGAGAAGAAATAGACCTGCGAAAAAAGAGAGTCGAGTAATGAACACGGGGCCTCCTTTACTCAAAAAGATGTGATTGATTACCGGATGTGTGCGGTACCGGCTGGAATGTATATATAGGGAGATTTTATCAGGGAGTGTTTCTCATAAAGAATAAATAAAACATGCGACCAGGTCAAGCCACATGTTTTAAAATATCTTTTATCGAGCCAACAGCATCTTACGCGCCTTAACAAAATCACCAGCCCTCAAGCGATACACATAGACTCCGCTGGCCAACTGAGCTGCATCAAATTGCTGCTCATACTCTCCGGATGCCTGACGACCTTGAACCAGCTCTGTAATTTTACGTCCACTGATGTCATAAACTGTTAGTGACACTTCTGTCGCTTCCGCCAGCGAATAGCGGATTGTAGTGGTTGGATTAAAGGGATTTGGGTAGTTCTGGGCCAGAGAAAAACTTTCAACCACCTGCATAGAAGGTTCGACAGATGTAAGCGTACCGTATTGAATACCGTTTATTTCAGCTCCTTGGAGGGTTACAGGTACTCCCGCTAAATAATTTGTCCACTCCCAAATCCCCAAAGAGTCTACCAAAATATATCCCGTTTCTTCATCGATCGAACCGGTAGAAAAGTCTACAGAGTATCCCCAAATTCTTAAGTCTCGTCCCAGTATATTATTATTGCCCTTAAATTCCAGGATCGATCTAAATGTATCTCCGGGACTATGAACAAAGATACTCGTATCTCCAACCTCATCATTAAACGAAAATACCGGAAAGTCATACCCTCTTGAATCATACATAAATACAGCTACAGCAGATTGACGATACCAGTTTTCAACCCCACCGCTTGTTCTACCTACCCGTTCATAGATGACGCCATTTGGCGCAGTAACATTTCCAAGAGCTGAAAATTCCATAATAAATGGGCTAAACAGTTCCTTATATTGCCAGACATTGCCAGTTTCCAAAGGGAAATAGGGTTTATCCTGTGCACATACTATACCGTAGCACAACAAAATGCATATAATTCTGGTAAGCATCACTCCACCTCAGGAAACGATTTTAGGTATAGCGATCATTCAATCCGGTACCGGACAGAATCATGGGGAGGATTTTTTCAAGTCGTTTTAGCTTCGTCTTCTCGCGCTTTGCTTCAGAAATATGTTCTGCAAAGTCGAGCTGTTTTGACGGGCTAAAATTGGCAAATGCGGCAGCAAGCTCTTTATTCTTATCGAATTCTTGTTTGAGCAAGTCCGGAACACTCAGTTCTTTCTTTTCTATTACAACTTCACGACCGTTTTTCTGATTTTCAATCGCTTCATGAAGATATTTTTTTACCAGCTTGGTATCCAGCTCAGCCATAGAGGTAAAGCGCCAGTGACGCATGGCCTGAGTTTTTCCCTCCTGTGCATTCACCAGCTTTCCGGCAGCATCTTTTAATAGAGCTCCATGGTAAAACCAAAGGCCGGCATAGGTCTTTCCGGCATAAATCCCAACCACGTTTTTCGAACCATAGCCATAAACCGGAATTCCCCACTTGATGGTTTCTTCCAAATCAGTTTCCATCAGAAGAGCTCGTAATGCGTTGAGCAGCTCCTGCCAAACAGGATGCTTTGCGATATAAGATTCAACAGTACTTTTCATGGATCTCCTAAAGTATTTTTTCCACAACAGACTTCAAGGAGGCGACTGTACGATCAATATGCAGTAGCTTATCAAGACCAAATAGTCCAAGTCGAAAGCTCTGAAAATCATCACCTTCATCGCACATGAGCGGCACGCCACCAGCAATTTGCATTCCGGCCGCTGCAAATGCCTTACCGGACTTTATCTCTGGGGTATCGGTATAGCAAACTACTACGCCGGGTGCCTGAAAGCCTTCAGCGGCAACGCTTTTCACACTATTAACACTAAGCATCGCACGTACTTTATCCCCCAGTTCCTGCTGATATTCACGCACCTTTTCAAAACCCAGCTGCTCAGTTTCCTTCATCACGTTGCGAAACACCGTTAGCGCATCCGTCGGCATGGTCGCGTGATAAGCATGTCCACCATTTTCATAGGCTTGCATAATCTGATACCATTTCTTAAGATCACACGAGAAGCTGCTGCTTTGGGTTTCATCCATTTTTTCCAGCGCACGTTCGCTTAGCATGACCATTGCGGCGCAGGGTGATCCACTCCATCCTTTTTGAGGTGCCGATATTACAACGTCTACATTGCAGGCTTTCATATCAACCCAAATAGCACCGGAAGCAATACAGTCCAGCACGAACAGACCACCGCAGCTATGTACGGCATCACCAATGGTTTTCAGGTAATCGTCCGGCAAAATCATTCCAGCTGAAGTTTCGACATGAGGAGCAAAGACAACGTTCGGTTTTTCCTTATGAATAGCTGCAACAACCTCATCAATCGGTGCCGGTGAAAATGGGGACTGTTTATCGCTCCCTTGACGTCTGGCTTTCAGGACTGTCTCTCCGGCAGGAATTCCACCCATTTCAAAGATCTGCGTCCAGCGATAGCTAAACCAGCCGTTGCGAATAACCAGGCAGTTTTGTCCAGCAGCAAATTGGCGAGCTACTGCCTCCATACCATATGTTCCACCTCCGGGAATAACTGCTACTGCAGCTGAATTGTAAACGCCTTTTAAAGTCGAAGAAATATCATTCATCACCTTCTGAAAGGTTTGCGACATATGATTTAATGAGCGATCGGTAAAAACAACAGAGTATTCGAGTAATCCTTCCGGATCGACATTCGGTAATAGTCCTGGCATGTTTTCCTCAGTTGGTATATGTGTTAGCTGATAATTTTCGGGCATCGGGCATCGGGTATCGGGCATCGGGCAGCAGTCGCTGCGCTCCTTGTGAGCGGTCACTTCGCTCCCTGTGAGTGTTCGCTTTGCTCACGGGCAGTTGACACAACCTGGTTCTTGGCTACGTGGGTCATGATTTACAATACATCTTTTCTGCCTGTTTCTCACTGTTTCTCACCGTTTCTCACCGCCTCTCATTGCTTTATTGCCTTACGGCCTGTTTCTCACCAATTCTGCCCGTTTCTCACTGCTTCTCTCTCACCCACGACTAAAGTTATGGGCTTCTCCCACCTCACAGCCCTACTACTTTTTTTTGTCTACTTTTCACTCGCTCCTCGACCGCTCTCAGAATCCTGCACTCACTTTATCCAGTACATCTGCTTATGCCCGCGGTCTTCCAGTTCTTTCATCATCTGCATTGCTTTTTCGCGACTCAGGTTATTCTTGATGATAAAAATATTACCGTTATCATCCTGACGGTAGAGAGTATAGTAAACCTTTTCATTGTCAGCTTTATTCGTCATTTGCATCCTTTTTCTGGATGTAATCATACGTAATGGGCGGTCCGGCAAGATAAGGTCTTAGCATCTTTCGAATTGCAAGATGGTGTTCATCCTTCTGGTAATCGTAAAGAGCTGACGTATCCAGAAACCCCATTTCCAGAACGACTTCATACTGTTTCAAAGCACGCGGATCTTCAACGTCTGTGAAATGGCCTATTCTAAATCGGCTAACAGCATTAATCTGTCCCAGGTTATTAAGCGAATTAAAAAAGGTATTCTGCTCTTCTGCCGATAAATCATCTTTTACATCAAGAAAGACTAAATGGGTAAGTCCTGAAGCTGGGGCAGGTAACTTTTCAAGCCGCTCTGTGAGTTCGGCGATCTTTTTTTCCAGCCGTTCCAGCTGTCTGGTATTGGCATCCTTTTCTTCCTGGCAGCCTATGAGAAACATTATGCAAATAATGCTAATGAAACAGATCTTCAATCGAATCTCCTGAAGTTTCCAACTCATGTACCTGAAGCGTATGTATTGCCTGAAAGGCTTTAAATCCACCACATAACTCCAGCACTTCCGGGCCGGAGATTATTTTTTGCTGTTTTTGCGGCAGCTGCAGCTCCTGATAAGAAGACCATGGCCAGTAGCGATAATCTGTTGTTTGCCGATGCTTTTGCGGATTCAAATGAATATACGTGATCAATTTAAGAAAATAGTAATCCGAGTCAATGAGTTTACGACGGTATGGCTTTTCCATCATGCTACCGGATCGCTCATAGGCCTTGTTCATGCCTTTTGCAAAGGCGATAAAAAAATTATTGAAGTGCCGCCAGGCTGGTTTTAGTTCAGAAATTTCTGATAATTTCCCTTCAGCCCCAACCAGACGTTCCTGTTCTGTTTTAATACGTACCAGAATATGAAAATGATTTTTCATCAGACAGTACGCATATGTCGTTGCGACCGGATTGATATACTGCTCATAAAGTCTTAAAAAATATTGATAGTTCCTTTCTTCAAAAAAGACGGTTGCACTGTTATTACCGCGATTGTAAATGTGATAGAACTTTCCGGTAATGAGTGGAAAATTGGTTTTGGACATGTGAACTCCGATAGTTTTTCTGGGGCCAGACTGGAGCATTATTACAATGGAGCAGTCTGGGAGCTTGCGGGGTACTATATACTTAGAAACAAGAAGTGTTTTTTTGAATCAATACGGAAAGTAATTTTTCGAAGACTACCAAAAAGACCCCCTAACCTCAATGCAACATGAGATTAGGGGCAATTTTAGGATCATGCGAGCATGAGTCTTGGCAATATTAAGTAAGGATAGCGGGTGGTTATTTTTTTCCTGCCAGACTGGAGCATTGTTACAATGGAGCAGTCTTTATTCTCCAGAACTCTCCGTTTTTTGAAAAACTTTAAAAACTCTCACCTACTTCCACGGTTGCAAAGTTATCATAGCGATTTAAATCCAGTCTTAAATGCATGGGATCAACGCCCACTACTTCCGGACGTTCTTCAACAATAATATTAATTTTATTTTCACCGGACGTTAGATTGTACCGTCCCAATTGCAATAGATTATCAGCTATACCAGCCCTATCCGGATGTGCCGCAAATAGGCCAATCTGCAAGCTCTCTCCAAGTTCAACGGATGCAGACTCACCAGCTCCCGACCAGCTCTCTTTTTCAGCTAACACAGTTACAGCAACCTCATATTTTCCATCAGCGCGCTTAGAAACCATCGCATCCGCTACACGCAGGTTATAGGTGACCACTTCTTCGATCCATTCCCGGATTAAAGAGTGGGTCTCAGGTGGAGCAGTGCGATATAAAACTGCCAGAAAATCATCCATGGTTAGCCTGTTTGAGGGTGAACGATGCTGCTCCAAAACGTTTTGCAAAACATCTATTATCGTCTTCTCACCAAGAAGGTCTGCCAATGCGGACATGACAATCGCACCTTTATTATACGGCACAAAGGAATTGCCTCTTCCATACACATCTTTCAAAGCGGGTTCACTGTCGGTATACCCCCTCGACATCGCATACATATCTAACTCATTTACAGCAAAACCACGGATGAAAGCTTCTTTTTCCGTTTCCTGCAGTACGAGTACTTCAGCAAATTGTGCCATGCTCTCCGTCAGGAACTTATACCCCGGCTGATAAATCGGCTCCACCTGACCGGGCCACCATTGATGTGCAATCTCATGCGCCGATAACAGCGAAATATAATCCAGTCGGGTCGAATCGCGCACGTCCAGCAAAAAACCGGCGTCAGAAGTTGCATATATCGTTGTCGGGTAGGCTGTTGCAGCTCCCACATAATGCGGAATTTCTACAAAGCGTAACACATCATACTGGTATGCGCTGAATTTTTCCTCAAATACTCTCAGAGCATCTTCTGCACCTTTTAGTAAACCCTGAACGTTATGCTCATGCCCCTTATGAAAATACACTTCCAGTTCAGTGTCATTAAAACTACGTCTCTCTTTCTCGTATTTAGCAGATGAGAAAGCAAACATATAGGGAATGCGTGACGCTGACTTATAATGAAAATAGCTTCGTTCGTTTTCTGTCCAGTTTTTAATCAAATCCCCTACGGTAACAGCCGTCTGCTCCAATGAAGTAGAGATGATTGTCTCGAATTCTATCCAGCTATAGCTTGAGTCTACGATAGCACCGCCATTTTTCGGCTCAGCAGATAATCCGACCTTAAGCCGCTGAGCCTCATCATCAAGCTCTATTCGTCCCGAGTAGCCAAAGAAAGGAAGATATTTTTCAAGCTCCACGTAGGAGCCGTTCGATTGAACTGAATGTTCACTGTTAAATGGAGCAAACCCATCTCTACGAACATTTGTCGTAAACGACAGCTCGCGCTGTTCGCCAGGCTCAAGTGCGGGCTCAAGCTGATAAATCGAATGGTTAAACTGTTTATCGTTTTCAATCAGCTTTGAATTTGGGACGTGCAGCTCCACAGAAGAAACTTCAGTGTCCACACCAATAAGAATAGTTTGTATCGGCTTAGCAGACTTATTTTCAAACATCAAGCGTCCCTTAACCGTATAGCGTTGTTCCTCCGGATAAAGATCTACAGCTGTCTTGACGGCTGAGATAGCCGGTGTTTGCAACCATCGAAACTCACAGTATTTCATCTCGTAAGCAGCTCGATGTTGCAGGTCTCCCAATTTAGTACGATAGATATTCGAAACGTTAGTTTGATAATACACGTACCCACCCGACAATAGAATCGCTGCACATATAAATAAAAGCGAATACCTCTGAATGCTACCTGAAGAAAAGCTAAAGTGAAAGCGCTTGGAAAATTGAGTTTCACTGCCACGACGCCAGAAGTAATGCCCAATCCAGAACAACAGGGCGGTGGTTAAAGTCCAGTAAAGCAACCGCCAGTTGAAGGCTTTTGCAAAATGGCCAAATCCATTCAAATCGCTAAACGAAATGGGAGGCATCATGGCAAAACGTAGAAGCGGATGCTCAAGTCCATAAGGATGAGGTCGAATTATCGCATAAAAAAATATACCGGTCAGCAGCAGGGCTGCAAATTTATATCCGATTAACAATTGGGCAAGCAGTGCAAACCCGGCAATAAGCATTAACGGTGCAGCGCCATAATAGAAAAGCGAGGCATATTTTTGTAGTTCAAAAGTATGGTATCCGCTAAAAATCTGAATCACTATGCCGACAGCTATTCCAAACGCGACCACAACAAGTATCATCAAGGATAGAGCGAACCATTTCCCGAAGAGCATGGATGCATTGGAAGCTGGAGCGATATAAAGTATCTCGTGGAACTGATAAGCCCTTTCACGCCAGAATTGTTCAGCAGCGTAAAACACGATTAGCAGGATACCAAACCAGCGAAGTGGATCCAGAATATGCAAAACAATCTTTCCGGTCGTTGCATAAGAAACCGTCCCCATCATTCCACGAAAGAGAGTCTCACTGATATCAATGCCGAGCATGAGTACCCAAAGCATCATCAAAACCATAAACGGAAGGCTAGTGAATATCGAAGCCGCTTCAGAACGGGCAACAGCAAACATGGACTGTATCTGATAGGACAATCCTTTTAATGAGGGCTGAATAGCCTGATAAGGCTTAACAACGTTCGAATGCTCCACTTTCAATACAGCTTTCTCTCTTTTTCGAGAGAGAACCCGAAAACGAAAGGTTTTATACACAATCAGGAAGAGGAGCGTAACCACACCGATCCAGAAGAGCCGGTTAAGCAGGAAATGACCCTCCAGGGGCAAAAAGAGCGTATTCTTTTGCGCAGATGTCCAGAATCGCGCCTGGTCGAAAAAAGCAACCAGGCCATAAGGGTCCAGTAAAATAGGAAATAGCTCCCCCTCCGGCCCGGTGGCGGTCGAGCCGGCTAACAAGGGAGAGTTTCCAAGTATGGAACCAATAAAATACAGAGCATACAGCAGTACACCACCGACATATGTTGCGGCCACACTTCTGGTTAAAATGGCAATAGAGAAACAGATTGCTCCGGAGAACAGAACATTAGGTGCACAGAACACGATCAGAGGTTCCAGATAAGTGCGTAACTGGAAGGCACCTAACTTTGACGGATCAGCGAAGAGGAGGCTACCGAATAACATTCCGACACCTGCACCGAGTAAAACGACCCATGATGCCAGAAAAAGTCCCGTAAAGCGACTTAGCAGGAAAGTAAACCGATCGATGGAGGTACTGTAGACGATTTCTTCCATGCGATTCGATTTATCACGCAAAACACCATGCGCACAGAAAATGGTGACAACAAAAATGGACTTCAGTGACAATAGCGCCAGAAAATAGGTAACCACAAAAGGCGAATTTACCTGAACATCAAGGCCACCAAAATTCCCCATCGTACCGGCAACCCCAAGCAGGAAGAACAAAATCGCAGCGACAAGAAAGAGAGTTTGGCGCGTATAGTAACGCCATTCGAAACGGAGAATTTCACTAAACATCTAGTTATTTCCTCCGGAATTATCAACATGACTACCGGATCTCTTTAAAGTCAAAAAATAGACATCCTCCAGGGACGGTTCTATCGCTTCAAAACCGTTTTTGGGGTGAGTATCTGAATAGACATGTATTTTCGTTTTCCCTGCAAATAGCTGATTGGAAATTACGCTATAAGCTTTTTCATGAGCCCCCAGTGCATTTTTTTCAACTGTTTTTTGCCAAAGCTTTCCTCGAAGAGTAGAGATTAAAGTTTCCGGTACTCCCTCAGAAAGCACCTTTCCCCCGGCAAGTATCGCCATACGCGTACAAAGATTCCGCACATCTTCCACAATATGGGTTGATAATAGAACTACCACATTACTACCGATTTCACTCAGCAGATTCAAAAACCGATTGCGCTCTTCAGGATCCAGACCTGCTGTCGGTTCATCCACTATAATCAGCTTTGGATCCCCCAAAAGAGCCTGGGCAATACCAAAACGCTGCCTCATACCACCTGAGAAAGTGCTAACCGGCTTTTTACGATGGGCATAGAGGTTCGTTAGATTCAGCAAGGATTCTATCTGTTCTCTACGCTTTTTCCTTTCTCCCAGTCCTTTTAACACAGCGATATGCTCAAGAAGGTTAAATGCCGTTACCTTCGGGTAAACGCCAAATTCCTGGGGTAAATAACCAAGCTGCTTGCGCAACCTATCCGGATTCGACTGAACCGGTTTATCATTGAACAGCACTTCACCGCTGTCAGCATCCTGTAAAGTGGCGATCGTGCGGATTAAAGTTGACTTGCCTGCCCCGTTCGGCCCAAGCAAACCAAACATCCCATTTGGGATAGAAAGAGAAACGTTATCCAAAGCCCTGGTACCGTTCCCATATGTTTTGGAAAGATTTTGAATCTCCAGCATAGTAAAACCCTTTTAGAAGTATCGATATATTGTGTGTATATGTGTCGCTCAAAATACCGCATTGAACATGAGTCCACAAATTTTCAGGTCAAACGACAGCCAATTGTCGCTAAATGACGGATTTATTTAGATAAAATGCATTTTTCGGCTCCGAATGCCGTTTATGGAGTCCGTCATGTGCGTTTATCAGTATTTTCATGTCGTTTAACGACAAACTTTGCCTGAAAGCGAAATCCTCTTTATGTTCCTGCTATGAAACTATTCCACAAAATATTCACAGCAGCCGGTAGATTCTTTCATCAGGTCTTTACGCAGGGAATCTACCTACCGATATGGATTTTAAAAAAAATATGGCAGGGTATAAAATCTGTAGGGTTGGGAATATGGCGTCATCGCCAGAAGATAGGCTATGCCTTATTGGCATTTGCCATATTTCTAACGATCGCCAGTATCGGTGAAGAAGGTGCCCCTGAGACCGTTATCCTTATCACTTTGGGCACAGTAGCGGTTTTCTTGATTGTCGACCGTTTTATCCAGCGCCGGAAGGTCAGACAGCTAAGCAGTACAGCCATGCAGGCTGAACTGCACATGCTAAAGAACCAAATTAACCCGCACTTCTTTTTCAACACCCTAAATAATTTGTATGGATTAAGTGTTGAGAAATCTGATCAGGCACCGGAGGTCATTCTAAAGCTATCAGATATCATGCGCTATACGATTTACGAAGGCCAAAAAGACCTGGTACCGATTCAATCAGACATAGCCTATCTGGAAAACTATATTGAATTAAATAAAATACGACATCATAAATCGGTTGATATTTCTTTCAATCATATGGTTGAAGATCCGGAATGCCATATTCCGCCATTGCTATTGATTATGCTGGTTGAGAACGCCTTTAAGCATGGTGCTGAAACGCTCATCGACAAAGCATTTATTCACATGCAGCTCATGGCAACCAGAGAACAGATTTACTTTGAAATATCCAACAACTTCGACCCGTCAGAATCCAACAAACCTGGAATTGGATTAAAGAATCTAAAACGACGGTTGGAACTACTTTATCCGGAGAGGCATCTCCTGATCTCAAAAATTGAAAACGAAACCACTTATAAAGCATCCTTAAAACTGAACCTGACATGAAAATATCTTACATCATTGTAGACGATGAGCCCATTGCTCACCGCGTAATCGAAGGCTACTGTAAAGACCTGTCCTTTATGCAAAAAAAAGCCAATTGCTATGACGCGCTGCAGGCACTGGACGTTTTGCGTGATATGCAGCCGGACATCATTTTTCTGGACATGCATATGCCCAAGCTACGCGGATTTGATTTCCTTCGCACGCTCGATAATCCGCCACAAGTGATCGTTACTTCCGCGCATAAAGAGTTCGCTCTGGAAGGATTTGAACTAAACGTTTGCGATTATCTGCTGAAACCCTTTCCATTTGAGCGCTTCCTGAAGGCGGTGAATAAAGCGGTAAATGTAATTTCTGAAAAATCTACTTCAGATGAAGATCATCTTGCTGCGACTATGACTGGCAAATCAGGAAAGGAAACGCTTTTTCTTAAGGGAGAGAAAAAATATCACCAAATAACCATTGCCGACATTCTGTTTGTAGAGGCGAAGGGTAATTACTGCGAGCTAACCACGCAGGATAAGGTTATTCTTACGCCGGAGAAAATTTCCAACCTTATCAAAACCCTACCGGCTAAGCAGTTTATCCGAATTCATAAATCGTTTATTGCGGGTATTTCTCATATCTCCGAAATCGAAGGAAACATGGTTCGCATAGCAGGTAAGACGCTACCGATTGGCAGGGTATATCGCAAAAATGTAGATGCATTGCTAGATAAGAATTAAGGTATAACCGCCACACCAAATCGCATATCAAAACTCATTAATGCTTCAAAAAGTGTTGCACACGGATTCTATTTCCAGTGCTGAAAGGAGCTCTTTGTGAAAAATTCCAGTTCAACAATGTCTATTAAGGCAGGTATTATCCTTTTCATCATGTCGGTTTTTCTAGTGAATAACCCTTTATTTTCTCAAACAACAGGATCTCAGCAAGTCATTAAAGCCCGAATCGATGCCCATCTCACCCAGGGTGTTGCAAACGGGTTCTCCGGAGCCGTACTGGTTTCCAAAGGAGAAAAGATCCTAATAAACAAGGGCTATGGTCTGGCCGATAAGGACAAGCAACTTTTAAATTCACCCTCCACTATTTTTGACATTGGCTCTAATACCAAGCAGTTTACCGGTGCGGCAGTCCTGAAACTGGTACAATACAAAAAGCTGAGTATCTCTGATCCGATTGTTAAGTTTTTCCCAGACCTTCCGGAAGACAAGCAGGGAATAACCCTATATCATCTGTTAACACACTCAGCAGGGTTTGTGGAATCTATCGGGCGGGATTTCGATAAGATTTCCACAGAAGAGTTTTTTAAAACGCTTTTCCAGAGTGATCTCTTGTTTGAACCCGGTTCTAAGTATTCATATTCCAACACTGGCTATAGCGTGTTGGCTCGAATTATCGAGTTAGTTAGTGATCAGACCTACGAGGCATTTTTGAATGAGCATCTGTTCCAGCCTGCTGGGATGAATCACACTGGATATCTTCTGCCGGAATGGGATGCTAAGAACCTGTCGCGTGGCTACAATCGTAACGTCATGGATGTCGGCTCGATGGTAATGCGATATAAGGAGGATGGCGAAATAAGCTGGCATCTGAAAGGAAACGGGGGCATCAACTCTACACAAGATGATATGTCCAAATGGCTCAATGCACTAGAGCGTCATGAGATTTTACCGGAGCCTTTATTTCAGGAGTTTATAAAACCCAGAATCGGCCCCACCAACGGATCATTCGAATATGCATTTGGCTGGGGAGTGAAAACCACAGACAGGAATACAACTCGGCTTTCCCATAACGGATCGAATGGTGCATTCGCCCATACCATTCTTTGGCTACCTGAGGAAGATATTAAGATTATCTATGCGACCAATGCGAACAGTCCACTGGTTGAGCGACTTGCCTACACCGTAATGGATATGCTATTCAAAGAAGATTTTCATCCGGAGCCGATTGAAAAAAACGTGTATTACCTTATTCGGGAATACGCATTATCCAATCCACCAGACCAGATTAACGCTCTGGTTGATCAGCTTAAGACAAATCATAAATCCTACATCGAGAATCCAGGCACCCTCAACCGAATGGGCTACCTTCTTCTTCGAAACGACAACAAACCCCTTTGGGCTGTTGAACTTTTCAAATTTAATTCAGAGCTATTTCCGGATAACTGGAATATTTGGGATTCTCTAGGGGATGGATACGCCGCGGCAGGAGAGAACAAGAGTGCTATAGACAGTTATCGAAAAGCAGTAAAGCTAGGTAGTGATGAAAGCCAGGAGAAAATCGAGAGCTTGCTGAAGACGAATAAGTAATCGAAACCTGAAGGGTAACATTAATATTCATTACGGACTAGATTTTATTCCTCGTTCATCTTACCTTCAGAGAACCCGAGAATAAAAAAGGAGTATAAATCTGAGACTAACAAGGAGCCTTTATGCCTAAAAAGTTGTTCGTGCTGGACACAAACGTTATTCTTCACGACTACAATTGTCTGCAAAATTTTGATGAGCACGATATAGCTATCCCGATAACTGTTCTGGAAGAGATAGACCACTTTAAAAAAGGCAAGGATCAGATTCACTACAACGCCCGCGAGTTTATTCGCACCCTTGACGGCCTCTCCGGTGATAAACTGGTAAACGGAGGCGCTAACCTTGGAAAGGGTAAGGGCAAAATTCGCATTATCACCGACCACCAGCGACAACCGGAGCTGAATCAGGTTTTTCTGGAAGACAAGCCCGATCACCGAATCTTAAGCGTCGTTTTAAATCTCAATGAGCACCTAAAACGGCGTGAGGTTGTTTTTGTAACGAAAGACATTAATCTTCGACTTAAGGCAAAATCCCTCGGGATTCTGGCGCAGGATTATTTCAGCGACAGGATCGAAGACATCCGCAATCTCTACCCCGGCAAGCGCATCATTACAGACATCACCGATACTCAAATTGATGAACTCTATGCCAGCAATGCCGGGCTGGCTCAAAAGCAACTTGGCTTGCGTGGACTCAAACCAAATGAATACCTCATTCTGAAAACGCAGTCAAAGTCTGTACTCGCTTATTATAATGCAACCAGCAAAACCATTATGCGGGTAGATCGCCAGTCTGCCTACGGCATTACACCACGTAATGCTGAGCAAACCTTTGCACTGCACGCGCTCACGAATCCTGATGTGCTGCTCGTTACCCTTTCCGGTAAAGCAGGAACCGGTAAAACACTTCTGGCACTTGCAGCAGCCCTGGAAATGCGCCGCCGCTATCAGCAGATATTCCTGGCACGCCCAATCGTCCCCTTATCAAATAAGGACCTGGGCTATCTTCCTGGTGATATCGAAGCCAAGATGGATCCGTATATGCAGCCACTGTACGATAACCTTGCCGTCATCAGAAATCGCTTTAAAGAAAGCGACAGAGACTATCAGCGTATCAGTGAAATGATAGAAAACCAGAAACTTTACATATCGCCGTTATCCTACATAAGGGGACGAAGCCTGGAGCGAATTTTCTTTATTGTCGACGAGGCTCAGAACCTGACGCCGCATGAGGTAAAAACAATCATTACCCGTGCCGGAGAAGGCACGCGTATTATCTTCACCGGTGATCCTTACCAGATAGACACGCCTTATCTCGACGCTCAGTCGAATGGACTCACTTATTTGATCGACCGTATGAAGGGACAATCCCTGCATGCACATGTCAATTTAGAGAAGGGTGAGCGTTCTGCCCTGGCCGAATTAGCAAGTAACTTGCTTTAGAAAATCATTGTCGTATATTTACGACAATTTTTTACTCACACTAATTCCTAATGACTGTTTTCGGCCAGACGATAGTGATAGTAAGCCCACAGGCTTTTCATGGACGAAATACATCAAATGGAAAAGGAATTCGTATGTACTTTTGCAAGACGAAGAGACATGTTTGGTCAAAAAAAGAAGATGCGCTGAAATGCTGTAACGGCTACAAACGCATGATGGTTTACGGTAAAGATATTCCGGCAAACACAAAGGGAGTCAATACCGATCCAGAGACCGGTATGAGCTATGCACGGATCTGGGTTAAGCAGGAAGAGGTTACTGAAAAGGCCCTTCTTTAGCCCCGAACTTAAACTTATCGCATTAAGATCATCTTTTTAAATTCGCTCTTATTATTTGTTTCAAGACGGTACAGATAAACTCCGGATGCAGCTTCGGTTCCGGAGTCATCATAGCCGTTCCAGCTAGCCGTATGCCAACCGGCTGACTGTCTGGAGTTTTGCAGTACTGCAATCCTCCGGCCGAGCAAATCGTATACGGCAAGCTTAACAAACTCTGCCGTAGGAATATAGTAGCGAATAGCTGTTTCGGGATTGAAAGGATTAGGATAATTTTGCTCCAGCTGGATTTCCTCAATCACAACCGCAGGGTCATCAATGCCGACCATTGTTGGATCGATCAACTTAATGTCTAATGCCAGGCTATCGCCGCTCTGAAGAGCAATTCCTTCAAGCAAACGGGTCTCATATCCGGTTGCAGATACTTCTATCTCAATAGAACTCTCACCGGTCGGTAGATCTCCGAAGCTAAAACGGCCGTTATTATCCGTAGTCAACTCTCGGCCGCCGGGGTTAATTGTTACCTGAGCTGAAGGAATAGCATCTCCGGTTAGTGAATCGGTTACGGTTCCGTAAACACGCGCTGCACGGGTGTCATTAAAGCTGAAAACAACCAATCCTTCTGTTCTGTCGCCCCCGATAATTCTACCGGAAGGAAAATATGGAAAGGCAGACCAGAGACCGTTAAATCCACCGCTGGATCCGGACCAGGTATCGTAAAATCCTACCTCAACCGGTAGAGCCGGATCTGCAACATCCAGCACCCTGAAGCCTTCGGTATTATGCGAAATAAATACCAGATCATCTCTCACATACGGATTGTGAACCAGGCTCTGCAGGTTCGCACTATATTCGGCCACCAGAGTAATATTACTCAGATCTTCAATATTCCAGATTCGAGCAACTAAACCGTCTACCTCATCAGTCACAATGATGTGCTTATTATCCTGTAGTGTCCAGCTACTATGGGTAAAGTCCTGCGGATGCGTAATTTTTGCCAGGAAAACCGGATTGCTTTTATCCGAAATATCAATAATATCAAGCCCCTGGCTCAGCCCTGCGGCGTACATGCGATCTTCACGAATATGGGCATCATGGATATAGTAGGGATCATAATTTGCAACCTCCACGGGATTGATCGGATCTGAAATATCCAGAATTCGGGCACCGGGATTTGCTCCTGCCCCCATGACGTAGATATAAGGCGAATTGGTGTATATATCCGATTGAATGATATGTGCAGAAGTAAATCCGGTGGTGTAAGTTGTTTCAAGAGTAACACCAGCGGGCAAGTTGCTCAAGTTGATTATCTGTAATCCCGGTGTCCCGCTTATGCCTTCTGAGGTAACATATGCATAGTCCCCAACAACGGTTATTTCCCGCCAGTTAGACGATGGCCCCGGAATAAAACCGACCTGGGTATAATTAGCCATCTCAAAGACATAAAATCCATTGCCCCCTCCCAACAATGCGTATTCATTACCGGAAGCGTCTACATATCCCCACGAGCCGGAATGTCTCGGGGCGATAGGATTACTATTCAACAAGGTTACATTTTGGCGCACCTGCGCAAACAAAAGTGAGGACATGACTAAAAACGAAAAAGTGATAACCAAAGCGCGCATAGGCTCTCCAATAATGGCATGAATCAAAACACTATTTTAATACGTCTATTAACCAACCCGGTGTTTTAAAATCAACAGCCACACCGAGGGTTATAAATTCCAGATTTATGCGTTGGCGGGTAAAAATTGTGATCTGCCGCCAGGAAGCAGATAGTGAAACCTGCCTGTAAACCCTAAATGCCGCACGAACCCCATATCCCATATGCAGCTCACTCTCAGCGACTTCCCCCAGACCGCGATAGACAAGATTCTCCTCAAACTCCATCAGCGTATTTCCCAGCTGAGACTCCAGCGTCAATACCAAAGGCCCCATGGGTTGATTCAGATTCCAGCGAATAAAGAGAAGCGTCATATCAAAATCGGGAAGAGTTTCATTTTCACCGCTAAACTCAAGACGCGTAGCTCCAAGTCCAACACGCCCCAGATAAAAAGGTGTGGAAACGCTACCTCCAAAAGCCGATGAAGGTTTAAAATATTGGTGGAGTAATTCTCGATTGGTATTTTCACCACCATGAATTGAAACGCGCATGGTAGAAAACGGTTCATCAGCAGCAGAAGCGAAAGTGCCAAGCAAAAAAATTGCGGTTAAAACAAATTGAATATTTTGTTGAAATATTTTATCGGATAACATAACCTTCTGCCGCTTTCTCCGTAAAGAAGACTATTGCGTTGATATGCTTTTTAAGATAGCGACATCGCCTTCCAAAGGCAATCTCACTCTTTCATTAACACAAGCCGGGATTATATAGTATGCGTCAAACGTTACAATTTATGTCTTTTACCTTACTTTCGATTTGGTTTTTCTCAACCGGGATAATTGCACAGCAGGGAGGCTTATCCGACCGCTCCGTTAAGGCTTTAAAAGCAAACAAAATTGAGCTGGATGGTGTATTGGACGAAGCCGTCTGGCAGGAGGTGGCCTTCGCCAGTGACTTTCGACAACAGCGTCCAATCGAAGGAGCACTACCGTCTCAACGTACCGAAGTGCGATTTGCCTACGACGACAAGGCCCTGTATGTCGGAGCAAAAATGTATGTTCCAAACCCAGAGTCAATCATTAGCCCTCGTGGCAGACGAGACGCAATATCTAATGCCGAGCGAATTATAATTGCGCTGGATACCTACAGCGATCGACGTACAGCCTATAGCTTCGGCATCTCCGCAACCGGTACGCGGGTAGATTACTATCACCCGGAAGATTCCGAGTTCAATCGTGATTATTCCTTTGATCCGGTTTGGGAGGGCGAAACCCGTATCCATCAGGACCACTGGACTGCGGAAATGAAAATTCCATTCTCCCAGTTACGCTTTAATTCATCCGATGAGCAGATCTGGGGTCTCAACATTAATCGCTGGATTCCGCATATCAATGAAGATAATTACTGGGTACGAATTCCTCAGAATGAGAGCGGCTGGTCTTCACGCTTCGGCAAGTTGGAAGGCATTCGCGACCTAAAACCCTCTCGCAGACTGGAAATTTTTCCATACGTAGCTGGTGAATCGCTGGTTCGTGATGATGTTGATGAAGACAATCCGTTTATTTCCTCAACCGACTATGCATCACGTATCGGTCTCGATCTAAAAATGGGACTCGGACCGAATGTAACCCTTGATGCAACCATCAACCCGGACTTTGGACAGGTTGAGGCAGACCCGGCAGAGGTTAACCTTTCTGCCTTCGAGACCTTTTTTGATGAACGCCGGCCATTCTTTACAGAAGGCGATCAGCTATTGCGCGGCGGTGGAGCAGGCTATTATTATTCGCGTCGAATCGGCGCGAATCCACGTGGCGATGCCGATGGAGACTTTGTAGACACACCGGACAACAGCACAATTATCGGGGCATCCAAAATTACCGGACGTCTTGGCTCAGGACTTTCCATCGGCGCCTTAACAGCAGTCACCTCACGTGAATTTGCCAAAACCTTCGATACGGCAACAAATACCGAAAGCGAAACGGAAGTGGCCCCCCTAAGCAGCTTCAGCGTGTTAAGACTGCAGCAGGAATTTGGAGAATACGCCTCGACATTTGGTGTATCTCTTACCGGTGTAGGCCGGGACCTGCGTACGGATATTTTAAAAGAAGCGTATAATAAGCGTGCCTTCAGTGGCGGTGCTGACTGGAACCTACGCCTCAAGCAGAACACCTATAGCCTGCGCGGAGCAGTTGGGTTTAGTCATATTGCCGGTGACGCTCGCGCTATTCGTAATATTCAGGAAAACAGCACCCACTTTTTTCAGCGTCCCGATGCTGGTCATGTCGAGCTGGATACCACCAGCACTTCCATGAATGGAATGACTGCAAACTTACGCTTAAACAAAATCAGCGGGGAACACTGGCGCTGGGGCATATTCACCGGCTTTGAATCTCCCGGTTTTGAGCTGAACGACATCGGACGCCTGCGCGGTGCCGACGATATCTCACTTTCAGGTGAGCTGATTTATGAAGAGCGAACGCCTAAGAACTTCTACCAGAACTTTTTTCTATTTGGCTTTAATGCAAACGAATGGAATTTCGACGGTATTCATAACGTCGCTGTTATGGGAGTCGGTGGCGGGTTAACCTGGAACAACTTTTGGGGAAGTGAATTCCGCGTCGAATACATTCCTGCCAAGCTGGACGATCGCCTGACACGCGGAGGTCCGTTAATGAAAACAGCAGATACCTGGGATCTTGAGATTGAGCAACGCAATAATTTCGCCTCCTCTTTTCGCTGGGAGGCAGAGGCCGAGGTTGCCTTTGACGAACTCGATTCCTGGCAGTACAGCTACGAGCTGGATCTCGATTTTCAGCCGGGTGAAAGCTGGACAATAGGTATTAGTCCCGAATTTGAACGTTCCTCCAATCGTCGTCAGTATGTTGAAACAATCTCTAATCCCGGTGGGAATGCGGCAACCTTCGGCAATCGCTATATATTTGCAACGATAGATCAAAAAACGATATCTACCCGACTGCGATTAAGTTATGCATTTAGCCCGGATCTGACGTTAGAGCTTTATGCCGAGCCGTTTAATTCCAGCGGGCGCTATTGGAACTTTGGAGAGCTTACCGCTGCAAGGTCGAATGATTTGTTGGTTTACGGCCGCGATGGCGACACAGCGCTTCAGACTTCAGATGATGAGTTAACGGTTACGGATGGTACTGAATCCTTTTCATTCGACAATCCCAATTTCAATGCCCAATCGTTTCGCAGCAATCTGGTCATGCGTTGGGAATGGCGTCCGGGCAGTACCTTCTTTCTGGTCTGGCAGCAAAACCGTGAAGCTGATATCGACGGACGGGCCTCGTTTAATCGTTTCTATCGCTCTATTGAAAATAGCGGTGATCAGTTCTTTGCTGTTAAGTTCAATTATTGGCTACCGGTGAATTAGCGGGTAGCCTATGGCTGGTGGCTGGTGATAATAATTGCCGTTGGCCGAGCGCAGTCGAGGCCGAGACGAATGCCCCCTCGACTACGCTCGGGGAACGAACAACAGTGCCCAACTGCCTTTTTCCGTTTCACGTTTGCCGTTCCACAATCCCGGATCTAAACGTCGCATAATCATGCGACGCTACATGGAACTTTGAACTTTTGTAAATTGCCGTTTCACCATTCACATTGATGAACCTAGAACCTAGAACCTAGAACCTCTTTTCACATTTCACGTTTCACTTCTGTTGCCGTTCACGTAAATTGCTCCATGAACCCAAACCCATCTTACACCACCTTCACCCTATTCCGCTATCCACCGAAGCACTATCCATGGGCTTTTTTTCAGATGGGATTAGCTTTGCCAAAACTTCGCAATGTAGATGGAATGAAGTTTTGCCGTCTGGTGGGCAGCGGACGCGGTATTGGATTTAGCCTGGCACCGGACTGGTCGCGATATGGAATAATTGCCGTATGGGACACGCCGGAGCATGCCGAGACCTTTTATAAAACCTCAAAACTGATTGCCGCTTATCGCCACAGAGCAATCGAAGAGTTTAGCTTAAAACTTCTTCCCTTTCAATCACACGGAAAGTGGGGCGGCGAAAATCCATTCGCTGAAACGGTCAAAAAGCCGGAGGTTGGACCGGTTGCTGTTCTTACGCGTGCAAAAATTCGCTGGAGCAAACTCGGCAGTTTTTGGAAGAACGTGCCGGCAACCAGTGAATCGCTGGCTATAGCCCCGGGACTTATTTGCTCTTTTGGAATTGGAGAAGCCCCTTATGTGCTACAGTCAACGATTAGCGTATGGGAATCACTGGAAAGTGTAAAAAACTTTGCCTATACCCAACAGGCTCATCGGGATGTGGTGCGGAAAACGCGGGACGAGAACTGGTATGCAGAAGATCTGTTCGCCAGGTTTATTCCACTGACCGCCGAGGGCAGCAGCTTCGGTGAGAATCCGCTGGAAGGCAGACTCTAAAGAGAATCAGTCCCTCGCGAAAACCCAAATACACTTCCGCATATCCCACCGACGACATGAGCAAATTCGGATATCTGATTGTTTTGCAGCGCACTCAATATTTCTTTTCCAAGAAAAAGGACCAAAACCATCAGAAAAGTTAAAGGGATAGTGCCGGAACGAAAGTTCGCAAAAGAACTCAGCAGTATCATCATAAACACAATTCCACTGGCTCCAAGTAAACCGGTTTGAAAGAAAAAAGCATTGGCTACACCGGTTACGAGTGCGGTAAAAAACGACATAAATATCATTCGATTGGTGCCGTATTTTTCCTCCAGCATAGGCCCTAGCAGCAAAATGAAAGTCAGATTGGAAATCAAATGCTCCCAGTTCCCATGTCCAAGTGCGTGCGTAACCATTCGCAGGTAACTCATTGGATTTGTATAGGACGTTACCGGATAGACGGTGAACCATGTTTTCGTTGATTCACCGAACGTCAGATCACTGAAAATCATTACCAGTACGCAAAGAAAAGTAAAGGTTAGCGTGAATGGTGCATTGTATTGAAATCTCATTGGGTTTCCCGTTAGCTGGTTTCGCGCAGCGCACTCAGCATTAAGCCAAGGCCACCAATAAAGAGTGTTAAAATCGTCATCAGCTCAAAAGCAGACATACGCCGAATTCGGAAGTCAATTGTCGAAATAATTCCAAAAAGCAGCATAACCAAGCTCGCTCCTGCCAATATCCAGCCAATCGGATTCTTCGAATCAAAAAAGATAAAACCAATACCGAAGATAAAGGGTACCAATACCATTCCGGTCGTTAAGCCATAACCACCAAAACCGCCAATGCGAGTTCCCATACCAAAGCCATGATATACGTGCACGGCATCAAAAAACATATAGCCGCCGGCAACCAGCATTACAAATCCCAGAAAAAATCGACCGGTACCACCTGCCGTACCGCCTGCACCATTAAATGCCATGTTAGCTCCTAAAAAAAGTTCATCAATGTGAATGGTAACAGATGTGAATAAGGCAATGAGGCAATGAGGCAATGAAGCAATGAAGCAATGAAGCAATGAAGCAATTTAGTAACATTCTGCCTGTTTCTGCCCGTTTCTCACTGTATCTCACAAAATGTGGAACAATACACAGTTCGTCCCCTGCCGCCTTGCAATTGCCGTCTGTTAATTGCTGTTCATCATCCTGCCGTATTTTTTTCAATGCCCGATGCCAGCTCGACGACCTCCGTTTCCCGAGCGCAGCCGAGGGGCCGACATCCGCTTGCCTCGGCCTCGACTTCGCTCGGCCAACGGCAATTCTGATGCCCGAATGTAATCAAATTCCACCTTAAAACTAAACGGTTCTCTCATTTCAAAACACTTAAGCTTTGAAATATTGAAGTCTTGTATTTCGTTTCGTTTGAATCGTATCTTCTTTTCTGATATTTGCGAAAACAATCTTATTCAAGACTCGTAAACATATCGATATCTAATTTAATCGATTCAGGAGAACAATTTATGCGCAAGTTTACCCTCAGCCTTGTCTTTTTACTGGCAGCCTCATTGCTGGTTAGCGGGCAGGACAAAAAGGGATTTTTTCCCTACGCGTATGAGACGCACACGCTGCCGAACAACCTAAGCAGCATTTTAATTCCTATTAAAGGAAGCGGACTCGTCGCTTACTATACTATTGTCAGAACCGGAAGCCGTGACGAGTGGGAGCCGGGACGCAGTGGATTTGCTCACTTCTTCGAGCATATGATGTTTCGCGGAACTGAAAAGTATCCGGCCGCACAGTATCAACGCCTCATCAGTGAAATGGGTGCAGATAACAACGCCTACACTACAGATGATTATACCTGCTACACCACAGTGATTCCCGCTAGCAGCCTTGGGCTGATGATTGATCTGGAAAGCGACCGCTTTCAAAATCTATCGTATGCAGAAGAAGCCTTTCGAACTGAAGCCGGGGCGGTTTATGGAGAGTATCGAAAAAACCGTACCAACCCGTGGTCAGTAGCTTATGAAGAAATTTCTGATCTCGCTTTCGATGATCATACCTACAAGCATACCACAATGGGCTTTGTGCGTGATATTAAAGAAATGCCCAACATGTTCGACTACAGCCTTTCCTTCTTCAAGCGCTACTATCGCCCGGAAAATTGCATCGTAATGATTGTAGGGGATTTCGATCCAGAAACAGTTAAGCCGCTAATCGATAAGCACTACGGCCCCTGGAAGCCGGGCTACGTAGAGCCTGAGATTAAGCAGGAAGGCAAGCAAAGCGGTGAACGCACCAAGCTGGTAAGCTACGAAGGACAGACTCTTCCTCTGATCTGGATGGGATATAAAGGAGATCGCTTCGATCCGGCAAGTAAATCTGTAGCCGCAGCATTTCTGTTAGGCGACCTGGCGTTCGGTGAAAACAGCGACATTTATAAGCAACTGGTGATTCGCGAACAAAAGACCTCTTTTATTTCAGCCGATTTCGGGTTCAATCGCGATCCCAAGCTCTACAACATTTATACAATGGTAAAAAGCGAGGACGACCTCGATTATGTTAAAGGAGAAATAGACAAGGCCGTAGAGAAATTCAAAACGGATCTCGTCTCCTCAGAAGAGCTGGAAAACCTCAAAAAGCGCAATCGTTACGGCTACCTTATGGCGCTGGACACCCCAAGCCGCGTTGCCAGTAATCTGGCCAGATTTATTGCACTTGGTGAAGACATTGCCGTTATCGACAAGCTCTACGAAACGATTTCAACCCTCACCCCGGAAGATATTCGCGACGCCGCAAACAAGTTCCTCAATGCTGAGCAGCGCAGCGTGATTACCCTGAAAGGAGAAAGCTAATGAAACGCATGATGCCTATTTTCGCTCTGGCGATAGCGGCAATGCTGCTCTCCGCCTGCTCTTCATCTAAAGAGACCATGACCAAAACGGCAGACATGGCCAAGAAAGAAATGAAAAAGGCTATGATGCCAATGGCAGACAACGTGGTTCAACTTCAGGTTGCTGAAGATCCAACCGTCTCCTTTCGTATTGCCTTTATGGTCGGTTCACAAAATGATCCGGAAGGCAAGGAAGGACTCGCTGCCCTAACCGCATCACTGCTCACCGAAGGTGCAACACAGAACCATACCTACGAAGAAATACTGGCTAAGCTCTACCCGATAGCCTCTGGAATTGGTGAATCTGTCGATAAAGAAATGACCGTATTCTATGGTCGCACCCACAAAGACAATCTGACTGAATATTACAGCCTGTTCAAGGAAGTTCTGCTGATGCCCGCCTTTACGCAGGAAGATTTTGACCGCGTTAAAAGCGATTATCTGAACTACGTACAAAAAGCACTGCGCTATTCACAAGATGAAGAGCTCGGTAAAGAAGTACTGTATGAGTTCATTTTCACAGGCACACCTTATGAGCACAATGAAGAAGGCCATGTACAGAGCCTGCAAGCAATTACGCTACAGGACGTGAAAGATTTCTACGCCAATAACTATACCCGCAGCAATATGGTTGTCGGACTGGGTGGTGGTTATTCCATGGATTTTCTAAAACAGGTTGAAAGCGATTTCAATAAGCTGCCGGAAGGTGAAAAATCGATGGTGGCAAAGTCCGTTCCGGCAAAAATCGACGGTATGCACGTAAAAATCGTTGAGAAAAATGCCAACGCTACGGCTATCAGCTTTGGCTTTCCGATTGATGTGCAGCGCGGCAGCCGCGACTTTTATGCACTCGACATTGCCCGTTCATGGCTTGGTGAGCACCGCAACTCCTTCTCGCATCTGTATGAAGTAATTCGTGAGGTTCGCGGACTGAACTATGGCGACTATGCCTATATCGAGCACTTCCCGAATGGCGGACGCCGCTCATTTCCACAGGCAAACGTCGCACGTAGTCAACAGGTTTTTCAAATCTGGATTCGCCCGGTGCCGAATGAAGCACGTGTATTTGCGTTCCGTGCAGCTATTCGTGAACTGCAAAAGCTAATCGATAACGGCATGAGCGAAGAAGATTTTGAACTGACTAAAAAATTCCTAAAGAATTACAATCTTCACTATGCGACCACGAACTCCAAGCACCTGGCGGATCGCATTGATGATCGCTTTTATGGAATCGATGAAGGCCACTGGAAGCGCTATAGCAAAATGCTGGACAGCATTACCCGCGAAGAAGTAAATGCGGCGCTGAAGAAATACCTGAGCTATACGAATATGAAGGCCGTTTTTATTACTCGTGATGCTGAGGATCTGAAGAAAGCCCTAACGGAGAATCTGCCAAGTCCGATTGAATATTCCTCGGAGAAGCCGGCAGAGGTTCTGGAAGAAGATAAGGAGATTATTAGCTATCCGCTGGATGTGAAGCCGGAGAACGTAATTATTAAGCCGGTAGAAGCGATGTTTGAAGGTTAGATTTTAGTTATTTATATCAGCTAAAAAATCCCCCTTAGCAATTGCCTAAGGGGGATTTACTTTTTTAAGGGACCGGACACTGCCCCTGTATAATCTGCATTAAGAAAGAAGCGATGATCAGACCAATTACCAGGATCATCGCAGTCGAATATTTCTTCATTCCGATATTCCTCTTGCTGGTATCTATATTTTTGATACGATGAAGAACATCCCATGTTCATTTTATTCCAAGTTTGAAAGTAATTCCTCAAGCTCCAGCTGAGCTTCTTCCCAGCGCTGCATCGTCTCGGTAAGCTCTTTTTGTACTTCGCCGTGCCGTTTTTGCAAGGCCTTGGCTTTTTCCCCATCCTGATAGGTTGCCGGATCGGCCATCTGGGCTTCCAGTTCTTCTTTTTCTTCTTCCAGCGTCATGATACTGGCTTCGCATCCATCAATTTCTTTTTGCAGTGTACTACGCTTTTTACTAATAGCCTGCCGCGCCTCTGCCTCCAGACGCTTCTGCTCTTTGCTTTTTCGCTGCTGAGAGCTATCCGCAGATTCTTTTTTCGGCTGCTCATCTGCCGCAACCGTAACCTGAGAATCTTTTTTCAGACGCCTCTCATAATAATCTGAATAGTTTCCTTCGAATATCGAAACGCCACCATCGCGTATTTCAATAACTCTAGTCACCAGCTTATCCAGAAAATAGCGGTCGTGTGAGATTAACAACAACGTACCGTCATAGGCATTCAGCGCCTTCTCAAGCGCATCCTGCGACTGCATATCGAGGTGATTGGTCGGTTCGTCCATGATCAGAAAATTGACCGGTGAGAGAAGAATTTTCGCTAGTGATACGCGGGCTTTTTCGCCACCGGAAAGCACCCGCACCGGTTTATTTACATCGTCTCCACTTAGCTGAAAAACTCCCAGGATATCCCGTAATCTCGGTCTATGAGCATCGGCGGCTGTTTCCTCAACCTCTTCGAAAATGGTCGACTCCAGCTTCAGCGCGTCGATTTGATGCTGTGCGTAATATCCCAGCGAAACGCGTTCGCCAATTTCCACATGCCCCTTTTCCGGCTGCAGCTCGCTGCTGATCAAACGGGTTAATGTAGTTTTACCGGCTCCGTTAATGCCTACCAGCGCGACCTTTTCACCGCGATACAGATCAATGCTTACATCCTGTAATACCCATGGTTCTTCATAGCGAAACGATAGGTTCTTCACCGAAAGCACGTGCTTATAGCTCTGCGTCTCTACCTGAATATTGAAGCTGATATCAACCGGTGGAGGCGGGATTTCCAACATTTCCATTTTTTCAAGCTGCTTTACACGACTCTGCACTTGAGAAGCCTTGCTGGCTTTATAGCGAAAGCGATCGATGAAGCGCTGAATGCGCTCCCGCTCGATACGCTGCTCCTCAATTTTCTTTAGCAGCAGCTCTTCATCTTCTGCTTTTTTCTTTTCGTAGAAGCTGTAATTCCCGGCATAAAAAGTAAACCGACCGCGATCCAATTCGTAGATTTCTTCGGCAAGACGATCAATAAAAGAGCGATCGTGCGAGATGAAAACCATGCTTCCTTCGAAGGTCTTCAGATACTGCTCCAGCCAGATCATCGACTCCAGGTCGAGATGGTTTGTCGGCTCGTCCAGCAGCAGCAAATCCGGCTGTTGCAGCAGCAGCCGCGCCAAATGGACCCGCATCCGCCAGCCACCACTGAAGGTAGACATTGGATTATGCAAATCTGCCGGATTGAAACCGAGACCGGTAAGAATAGCCTTTGCGTCGCTTTCCATGCGATAGCCACCGCGTGCGGTGAACTGCTCTTCCATCACTCCCAGCTTATTCAATAAAGAGGAGTTGTCGCTTTCACCATTTTCCAGCCGCTGATGGATTTCCTTAATTTCTTTTTCCAGCTTTAGCAGCTCCTGATTTCCTCGCTGTACAACAGCCAGAATCGGTCCGGACTCAGTCGCCTTCTCTTCCTGCGGCAAATATCCGATGCGATAGTCTTTTGCATGAAGCATGGTACCGCTATCGTATTCCAGCTCTCCAGCCAAAATACGCAGCAAAGTCGTTTTACCCACTCCATTGCGGCCGATCAGCGCGGCTTTCTTGCCGGGACGAATCGTCCACTCCACGTTTTTGAGCAGTTCGCGGTCGCCAATCGAATAATTTAGATTCTGTATCTGAAGCATGGTTCGGAATATAATGTAATGGGGCAAGTAACGCAATGCCCTTGAACCTCCGAACAAATGGCTGTATATTCATTAGTTCAGAGTTCAAAGTTCAGAGTTCAGAGACTTTTGTCATCCTGAGCGGAGTCGAAGGATCAGAGTTCCAGCCTCCGACTTGAGTCGGGTGGTAAAAGTCAGAAGGTCCTGGGTCCGAAGCCCATGGTCTGACCTCTGACATCCGACTTCTGTGCTCTGTGTTCTGTGTTCTGTGTTCTGTGTTCTGTGTTCTGTGTTCTGTGTTCTAATATCTATTACATAAAGGAGCTAATTCATGGCATCAAAACCGCCGTTTGATCTAAATGATTTTCGGCCGCCGTCCGTCTCAGGCAATCTGGTTCGCGTCGGTGTTATAGCCGTACTGCTGCTGGCGTTTCTGGCCACCAGCTGGTTTTCTATCGAACCGGAAGAAGTTGGTATCGTTCTTCGCTTTGGCGAATACAACCGCACCGTAACCTCCGGCTTGAATTTTAAGTTGCCCTTCGGCATCGAGACCCTGCGCAAAGTACCGGTTGAGCGTCAGGAAAAAGAAGAATTTGGTTTTCGCACGCTGGTTGCCGGAAAACGAACCCAGTATTCGGAAAAGAGTTATGACAATGAATCGCTGATGGTAACAGGCGATCTCAACATGGCTCAGGTAGAATGGATCGTGCAATATCGAATCAGCGATCCTTATAAGCATCTCTTCCGTGTTCGTAACGCCAAGCAGACCTTCCGCGATATTAACGAAGCCGTTATGCGCGAGCTGGTAGGTGACCGCAGTGCTCTGGAAGTACTGACCACCGGTCGTACGGAGCTGGCGCAGACGGTATCCGATAAGATTCAGGAGCTATGCGATAGCTATGAACTGGGCCTGACGGTCGAGAAAGTTCAGATGCAGAGCGTTACCCCGCCGGACCCGGTTAAGCCGGCCTTCAACGACGTGAATGTTGCAGAGCAGGAGCGCGAAAAGCTTGTAAACGAAGCGCAGGCCCAGTATAACCGCGTTATCCCGAAAGCACGTGGTGAAGCACAGCGCATGATCGAAGAGGCACGCGGTTACGCTTTGGAGCGCGTAAACGAAGCACAGGGTGAGGCGAATCGATTCAATTCACTTTACACCGAATATGCCAAGGCTCGCGAAGTAACCAAGCAGCGTATTTACCTGGAGACCATGAGCAAGGTTATGCAAAAAGTAGACAAGAAGTTTATCACCGATGACAAGGCAAGCGGTATTCTGCCACTCTTCGATTTTAACAAGGGAGGTCAGAAATGAACGCCAATCCAAAAATGATTGTTCTTCTCGTTGTAGCTGTTATTGTTATGCTCATCCTTTCGCGCTCGGCCTACACCGTGCATGAAACAGAGCAGGTAATTATTACCCAGTTTGGTAAGCCGGTTGGAAATACAATTGATGAGCCGGGCCTGCACTTCAAAGTACCGTTTATTCAAAAGATCAATCGCTTCGATAAACGCTTTCTGGAGTGGGACGGTGATCCGGAAGAAATTCCAACACTGGATCAGCGTAATATTTTTATCGATACCTACGGACGCTGGCGCATTACCGATCCGCTGAAGTTCTTTCAGCGTGTTCGCGGTGAGCGTGAGGCGCAAAGTCGTCTGGACGATATTCTTGATGGTGTAACGCGTGACGCTATTGCCTCGAATAATCTGGTAGAGCTGATTCGTACCAGTAATCGTGATTTTTCTGTTTCCGATGATCAGCTGGCAGACAGCAGTGCTCGCTCAACCTTTCCAACCATCGTTGTTGGCCGTGACAGTATTCGCCGGGCAATTATTGCCGAAGCCCAACCGATTATCGAAGAGCTTGGTATCGAGCTGCTGGATCTTCAGTTCAAGCGCATCAACTACGTGAAGAAAGTGGAAAGTGAAATCTTTAGCCGTATGACCACTGCCCGTCAGAGAATTGCCGAGCAGTACCGCTCTGAAGGTCAGGGTGAAGCATCCCGCATTCTCGGTGAAAAGGAACGTGACCTGAAGGAAATCGAATCCGAGGGCTTTAAGCAGGCTGAAACCATTCGCGGAGAGGCTGACGCACGTGCCACGCGCATCTACGCCCAAGCCTATGATAGAAACGCTGACACTCGTGAGTTCTATCGCTTCCTCAAAAGTATGGAGTCGTATGAAGACGCCATTTCCAACCAGGACATGCTGATTCTATCGACCGACAATGAATTCTTCAAGTATATCAAGGATAAAAACGGACGCTGATGAAGATCTCGGTTCGTATTTTATATTTGCTGTTTGCCTATTCGGCACCATTGGGAGTCCTGCTTATTGCAGGACTCCTTTTTCTCCCCATGCTTACCGGACCCACCTCCGGGGTAACTGAGGAAAACCGGCAAACCATTTGGGGTACCTACGTGGCACTTGTTGCTTTCCTGCCCATTATTTCCGTATTGCTTACTCATCGCTACTTCAAGAAGAAACTCGGCGAAGAGTAACAACCTCAAAAAAAAATCGATCTCCATGTCCAATTTCACAATGCCCATTCGTTATAGGGGTGAATACCAATCATTCACTAACCGAAGGGACTTATAATGAAAGACATGTTTCAGAACACCACGATCTCCGAAATTGCTAATCGAATCGAATCACTCTCGCCAGACTCTCAGGCAGAATGGGGTAAGATGAACGCCTCCCAAATGCTGCGTCACTGCTCAGAGTCCATCGAAATCACCTATGGCGTCCGGCAGCCCAAACAGCGCTTCATCGGCAAATTAATTGGGCGGATTATTCTGAAATCGAGTATCAAAGACGACAAGCCTATTGCCAAAAACATTGCCACGCACCCGGATTATGTGGTTACTGAGACCGACGGCTTTACACGGGAGAAATCGCGCTTTCTAAATCTGCTAATGCAATACCCGCAGCAGGTTGCGGAACAGATATCCGGCCGGGTGCATCCGTTTTTTGGGGCAATGAACGCCGAAGAGTGGAGCAAGCTAAACTATAAGCACTTCGACCATCATCTAAGGCAATTCGGCGCTTAACAATACATTCCTGCCCGACAAGTTGTCGGGCAGGAAAAACATTCTATTTCACCAGCAGCATCTTCCGCGTCATTAGTTCATTCCCGACGCTCAGCTGATACAGATAGGCCCCTGAACTTACCAGGTAGCCTGCTGCATCACGACCGTTCCAGCGAATCTGATACTCACCTGAGTTCTGACGTTCATTTACGAGCTGAGCTACCCTTTGCCCCAACAAATTATAGATGATTAACTGCACGTCACCAGGCGAATTCAGCTGATAGCGAATCGTGGTTTCCGGATTGAAAGGGTTGGGATAGTTCTGCTCCAATGCGAAAACCTTTGGAGCATTAGCAGGATTCTCATTGCCGATTGCTGTGAGCATTGGTGTTCCAAAGACCCCTTTTCCGGGTAGCGACACAAACAGATTAAAATTCGAATCGGTAGTGGAAAGTGGATTTGAAGAGGTGGAATACACATAATCGAGGGTAAATTCAAAAGAGTTATCAAGATCCATATCTTTCTGCCATCTGGACATCGCCGGCTCATATCGATAGAGCCCAACTGAGGCCCCTAGACTTTCAACGACCATAGCCGTAAGAATATCAGATTCCGAATAATCTACATCCAGCGGACGTCTACCGGTTGGGAACCCATCATCCAGTGCTTCAATGTCACCCATACCGGTTGCGCGGTAAATGGTATCACCTGCCACAAAGGTAAAGAGATCACTGGTATTGGATGCTGCCATTCGGCTTGCAAAGATCACCTCAGAATATTGTTGCCAGGTCCCACCGTCATCTGTTGATTCATAGAGACCGAAATTGGACTGGGCAACAAACTTATTGCTTCCCTTTACATAGATCATATCGGAGACGAATCCCTGAGGCTTATTAGAGCTGGTGTAGGTTTGCCCCTTATCGCTGCTGCGAAACATCTCTTCTCCCCCCACTAACAGCGTACCGGTTGTGGAGTTATATGCTATAGACTCTATAAACGGACTGGTTATACCATTACTGCGCACAAGCATGCTGTCGCTGTCTCCTACAACATATCGTACCTGCGGTCCTGTAATGCTGGTGCCCACAAAGAATGGATTACCGTCCTCATCTTGCGTTGCTCCGGTTACATCAATCAGGTTTGAGTTTTTAAGTTTTTCCCATGAGTTCTGAGGGGCAGACACATCGGCTCGAAAGATTCCACCGGTTGTCGTCCCGGCATACAGTGCTGAATCGCCAAACACACCAAGCTTAGTGGTCGTATGAAACGTTCCCTCCGGGAGCCCGGGAGCAAGCGGGCCATTATTATCGCTGATTGCTAATCCGAGGCCGGTTGTTGCAAAATAGGTCGTATCATTCGCTAACAGAATGTCATTCACTATATCCTTAACTTTCGGGCTTTCAAGCTCAATAAATGTCTGACCGTCATCAGTGCTGGAAAAAATGCGCGAAAAGTCCTCCGGGAAATCCACTATAGCCACATAAGCATTGCCACCTATTGCTTTAACACCTGTTACCCAGCCATCCAGAGGCATTACGGCCGTTACTTTTTGAAAGGTTGCTCCATTATCCGTTGAGCGATAAAGGCCATCGGAAAAGGTACCCACATAGATAGTGCAGGTAACCAGGTCAATCTCAAGTTTGTTCACAGCGATAAACGGAAACGATGTGCTGGAAAACGTATTACCGGCATCTGTGGATATCGCAACCCCGGGAAAGCCTCCAACCAGAACGGTATCTCCTTTTGTAACCATATCTCCGATAAAACTCATACTTGGGGGACCTTGCGGCGATGTAAATGTCTGTCCTCCATCCGTACTGCGATCCATTCCAAAGAATTCACTTGCTGCAATAATGGTTGAACCAGCTGCTACACCAACCTGGGTACGCCCACCACCGGTATCCGGGCGAAGCGTACCCCACTGCTCCTGCATGGCATCATAACGATGGACTGCGCCGTTTGCTGTGCCAACCAAAACGTCATCATTATTCTGAAATCCAGCAACGCTGATAACTTCTTTAAACAAAAAGCCGCTAAAAAATGGATTGGGCGTTGCAAACTCATCAAGCGGGATCAGCGGCGTGTCGGGTGCACCAAGTAAACCGGCAATATTCACCGAGTCTCCCTGAAGCTTTACCGTCGCAAGTGTTTGAAAATTACCACCCGGCACATTCAGATTTTGCAGCTGCGCCTGCATGGCGGAAAAGAATCCACCGAGTAGCAAAAGCGCAGCAATACATGTTGTTCGAAATGAAAGAAATATTCTCATCACTACCTCATCCGTATCTAGGGTTTTCAAGTTTTTCTGAAAACTCCGCGGGGCCCGTTGGAGGTAAGCAAAATTCACCAGCTATTACGGATGAGGTCTTCTTCCCGGATCACTCGGGAAGAAAAAACGGTCACTTCTCGAATCGTTATTTTTTACATAAGCTATTGTAAAAGCGCCATTTGACGAGACAGTATTTTTTTTCCGGATTTTAGGCGATAAAAGTAGATTCCCGAGCCTGCCTGCTCACCGCTTTCGACTTTTCCATTCCAGATTTGCTGATGCTCACCGGCGGTTACAACCTCATTTAACAGTGTCTTTATGCGTTTGCCCAGGGCATCATAAATCGCTAATTCAACCTCGGAAGCCTGTGGCAAATAAAAGCGGATTGTCGTCTGCGGATTGAATGGATTCGGATAGTTTTGATATAGCTCGAAACCATCGATGGCGCTTTGATCGTCTTGTCCGATTCCGGTGATACTGCCGTTTTCGGTAATGGTTAGAAACTGATTAGGCTGCACATTCAAAAATATATCTTCAGCTCCCGACGGCCAGTTTACCACTACAGAATCGATCTGTGAGGATGTGCCAAGACCAAATTCAACATTAAGGCTATTCTGGCTTTGATAACCGGTTTGACCGGAGACTTCACGATACTGCCAACCGTCTGCGGTTTTAATTTTTACGCGCGCACCAATCGCCGAGCGGTTGGAAGACGTGCCCTCCAGCAGCAGGTTGATCCAGCTATTGGAATTCCCGTTATTGCGATAAAGAAAATTATTATCGCCTTCGAAGTTTACGGCATACATATCCAGATCACCGTCCCGGTCGTAATCAGCCCAGGCACAGCCCTCTGAATGTCCACCATTGGTAACAATATCCTCGCCGATAATACGCTCGAAGGTGCCGTCTCCCAAATTGCGATACAAAAAGTTGTTCTGGTTAGACAGGTTGGTAACAAACAGATCGAGAAAACCATCATTATCATAATCTCCCCAGGCACTACCAAAGGAGTTTCCTCCATTTGAAACAATATCTCCGTTTGTAATCCTGGTAAAGGTTCCGTCTCCATTATTCTGATACAAAAAGTTGCCTTGATTATTAAAGTTGGCAACAAACAGATCCGGGTAGCCATCGTTGTTATAATCTCCCCAGCTACATCCAATCGAATTCCCACCGTTGGTTACAATATCCCCGCTACTTATCCGCGTGAAGTTATTCCCGCCATCGTTGCGATACAGCCCGTTGTTCTGATTATTCAAATTTCCGACGAATACGTCTACATCGCCATCCAAATCATAATCGGCCCAGGCGCAGGCTGCGGAAACCCGCACATCAGATGTCAGGCTACCGGCATCGATAGAACTGAAAGTGCTATCACCATTATTGCGATACAGATAATTTCGTCCGCCCTCATTTGCGACAAATACATCCAACAGGCCATCGTTATCATAATCCACCCAGGATACGCTACGTGAATCGTACTGCAGGCTGGTAAGTGCACCGCCACTAATCTTTTGAAAACCACCATTGCCGTTGCTGACAAATAAAAAATCGAACCATGGACGGCTTCCAAAGCGCGAGTTACCTACAAATAGATCCAGCGAGCCGTCATTATTAAAGTCGCCCCAGCTGCTGCTCTCGGAAAAGTAGTCTTCCTGCACAGAACGGTTTCCGGTAAGACGCGTGAAGGTACCGTCGCCGTTATTTTGATAAAGATAATTCACCTCGGCACCGTTGACGATGCCATTGGTGACATATAGATCCTGATCACCATCATTATCGAAATCCGCCCAACTACAGCCAACTCCGTGACCGCCATCGGTTACAACGGCTCCGCTGGTAATACGGGTAAAGGATTGTGGGAAAACGATAGAGTTCATCAATAAAAAGCAGATCAGAATGATTTCATAACGCAGCATAGTTTTTCTCCTTTTTTCGAGAAAACTAAGGTGCAGTTATGCTAAAAATCGTCCTGATTCAGGAAGTCGAACGGATTTGTCGGGAAACTATGCTGATAAGTTGCGGAATTGAGACGGCGTCATGCCGGTGGCTTTTTTAAAAGCTGTATTGAACGAGGACTTTGAATTAAACCCGACATCATACAATACCTCAAGTACGGTTATCTTTTCATCCGGTGGGTTTACAAATTTGGCTTTTGCTTCTTCAATGCGATAACAGTTAACAAAATCGAAGAAGTTTTTTCCCAGCTTTTCGTTGATGACCTGCGAAAGATATTTCGGCTGTACGCTTAAGTCTTCGGCAAGCTGAGCAAGAGTAAGTTCGGGATTAAGATGAGGTTTTCGGTTCTTCATATAGCGTTGTAATTCTTCCAACATTTGCTGCTTGCGAGGCTCAGACAGGGCAGATTTCTCATACTTGGGCCCGACGGGTTCCCGATTATCACCATGAAACAATGTCGGCTGTAAAAGCCCCTTAAATACAAAAACGTTAATATAGCTAAACGTATAAGTTCGCGAAACAGCTTCCAGCCATGGATAATAAACGCTTGCCAGTTCCGGAGTAAACGCCTTCATCGCCAGCATAAGCATATCGAATATCCAGATAATCGCAAAGCCATATAGTACGAATTTCAGCCAGGATATATTCTCTACCGAATTTACACCTACCAATCGTATAGAAGCGGCAATGTATGCGATGAGCTGTAGATAATAGAAATAAAGTAGCAGAGAAGAAATCCAGGGAGTAACCAATGCTTCGCGGCTTTGCAGAAAAGCAAGTTTATCGGCAGCAGATAAGATGTCGTAGCTAAGAAAAATAAAGCTACTCATAGCAATAGCCGGTAAAAAGTGCAGCCAGTCCTGCTTTCTGATTGACATATTTTTTGCAATCGAGCGGGTGTATAAATACAGCAACGGCCCGCCGAGAAAGACAAATTTACTCCCCTGGTATGCCAAATGAGGAATTGTTTCCAGTAAACCGAACCTGGCAACCAGACTATGCGCCAATTGAAAAAAGAGGGTTAGCAGATATATTGCCAGAATACGGTTATTTCTTTTTTTACGGCCCCGCAAAGTCAATAAAAACAGAGCAAAGAGTCCGCTTTGAAAAGCGGTAAGAAACAGCATCAAATTGGAATAGTCTTTTAACATATCTGCCCCGAAGATTTGTCTTAATTCTTTCTACGCATAAGAATTCATTTAGTTTTCGTAAAATTGTCATCGCAAGACACCCTGTACCGATAAATTGTCAAAATGCAAATCCAATATTGACAATTTATCATTTCTTCTTGACAAACGCCGATTTATTGTTTTAATTCAATTCAAATTCATCACATTCTTTCGGAGAACACTATGGATAATACGGACCTTCAAATTCTAAAGCTCCTACAGGAAAATGGGCGAATCAGCAACTCTGAAATAGGGCGTAAGCTGGATATGGTACCTTCAGCTATACTCGAGCGTATTCGTAAACTGGAAGAGCAGGGACATCTGACCGGCATTCATGCCAGAGTCAACCCAGCCTCACTGGACCTGAATTTTCTGGCATTTGTATTTGTTAGGGTTAGCGGTGAGCTCTGGGATGATTCTTCTACTGAAAAGCTGGCAGAGCTACCGGAGGTTCTGGAAGTCCATCACGTTGCCGGAGAAGACTGTTACCTGTTGAAGGTTCGCGTCGCTAATCCGCAGGATCTTGCCCACTTTATGCGAGACAGAGTACGTCCCATTAATCCACATGCCTCCTCGCGCAGCATTATCGTGCTGGAAACGATTAAAGAAACCTCTAACCTGCCACTGGAAAGGGATCCGTCATGATAACTTTAATACAGCAAAACCTTCGATCTACATCGTTAAAAGTATTGGGCGCTTTTGCAGTTATTTATGTGATTTGGGGCTCCACATTTCTGGCAATTCGCTATGCGATAGATTCTATACCCCCGTTTATTATGGGCGGTTTGCGATTTGGAGTTGCCGGTATTCTTCTCTTTGCCTGGGCAATCTATAAATACAAGGTTCGCCCCACCTGGAAAGACTGGAAATATGCAACCATCGTTGGCGCGCTATTACTCTTCTTCGGAAACGGAAGTTTGATTTGGTCTGAACAACACATCTCCTCAGGAATGGCGGCTCTCATTTGTGCGATGATTCCGGTATGGATGGTCCTATTGGCCTGGGGCTATAAACGCGAACGCCCTTCAGCTGGTCTGATTATTGGCATGATCGTCGGTGTTTTAGGCGTAGGTTTACTGACCGGCGCCGATATTAGGCCATTATTTAGCGGTGAAGCCGCCGGAGACAAACAGCTGGGAATTCTGGTGCTGCTATTTGGCACGCTTAGCTGGGCCGTGGGATCGCTGTATTCAAAATACGTCAAGAATCAACTGCCTATTCTAATGACCATCAGCATGAGTATGCTTAGCGCGACCGTGTTACTGTTCGCCTTTGGTGGTTTTATGGGTGAATATCAACACCTGACCTTATCTGGTCTTACAGCAGAATCCCTTTGGGCATTAGCGTATTTAATCAGCTTCGGCACGCTACTTGGTTATGTTGCTTATGTTTGGCTACTTTCCGTCAGTACCCCGGCAAAAGTGGGCACGTACGCCTTCTTCAATCCACTGGTAGCGGTATTCTTAGGCTGGCTATTTCGCGATGAGCTTTTAACCGAGCCAATGATGTATGGTGCCGCTGCGATTCTTCTTGCAGTGCTGCTTATCTCGCTCTCACAGCTTCGACAGGATGTTCTCAATACCACAACTAACATAACGGATGTCACCGCTCCTGGTTTTGCAGAAAGCAATGGCTTGATTGCCCGCACCTGGCACGGCGTAGTCGCTAACGAAAAGGCCGAAGAATACTATCAGTTTTTGCAAACCACTGGCGTCCCGGGGTACAAAGCGGTAGAAGGAAATCGCGGCGTATTTGTTTTTCAGCGTCCGGAGGGAGAGAACACCCATTTCTTTCTGCTGACCCTTTGGGACAATCTGGAAGCGCTACAGCGATATACCGGCAGCGACATCAATCGAAGCAAATTTTACGATACCTGTATGCGACTGCTAACCGAACCGGAAGAAACACCCGTTCATTACGAATTAAAATTAACGTAACGTCGCAATATTCTGTGATGAGGTTAATTAGTAGCGTCGCACGATTGCGCGACGATTAATACGCACGATAGTGCGACGAGATAGGATAAAACAATGATAGCAAAAAGACACGACCCACAGCCGGTACAAGATCCGTACCACGGAATATTTTCTTACGGGGTTGAAACCAGACCCAATACACGAATGCTGCATATCTCCGGACAGGTCGGCCAGCCACCGGAAGGTGATCTGCCAACCGATTTTCGTGGGCAGTGCGAGCAGGCATTACGAAATGTCGAATCTGTTCTGAAAAGCGCAGACATGGAGTTCAACAACATCATTAAAATGAACTTTTACCTCACCAGACCGGAGGATATGGCAGAGCTGGTTGAGGTGCGCAAGGAACTGTTGGACGGGGTACGACCAGCCATTACAACGCTATTTGTTAAGGGATTAGTTTCACCGGATTGGCTGATTGAAGTCGAAGCTGTTGCGGCAGCAGAGTAATGCATCACGCTTCATCGTAATACCTCTTCCCCCGATTATGCCGAAGGCATAATCTATACATGCCGGTTCCGGATTGTAACAATCCTATCCGGAACCGACACACTTAAACCTTCTTATACGCTTCTTTTAGCAGGGTCTGAAAATGATAGACTCCTGATTCGCGGGTAACGGAAAATCGCCCGCGATCATAGGCGCGGGACTGCAGGCCTTTCTGTACCTTCAAACAAATATCAATATCTTCCTGCTGAATCTCATCGCTGTAGTCAATGTCTTCACGAATGCGTTTTTTTGCTTCCGTGCTCTCCAGGTCAGCATAATGATAATCAAAAATCACTCTACAGCGATTCGCCGAAAGCGGCAGAATGAGGTTGGTTTGAACCCGTCCGGGAAGAATGTTGAACATCATGTTTGGGAAGACGAAATAATAGAAGGCCTCGCCGCCGTCGGAGCCGTAAATGTTCTCACCCTCTTTAAAGGGGCTATACTGGAGAGAGTGAAAGTCAAAAGTTTCGGTCATGTATTCACGATAATCCAGCAGCTTGTTTAACTCAGGATGCACATGCGGAATATGGTAGCCTTCAAGATAATTATCGATGTAGACCTTCCAGTTGCAATCGATGTCATAAACGACCTGAGAATGGAATTTTAACTCAGTAAGATCCAATGGAGCGATACGCTTCTCTATCTCGGCAAGTGCACCATTCAGTCGACTATCGCCTTCGTCAAGACGTAAAAAGATAAGTCCCTGCCAAACCCGGAGATTTACCGGTGTAAGACCAAAGTCTTTCTTGTCAAAAAGCCTAACCCGATCAAATTCCGGAACGCCGCGTAGCATGCCATCCAGCCAGTAGGTCCATCCGTGATACTTGCACTGCAGCGCATTCACGCAGCCACTTTCATCCGTAACCAACGGTCCGCCACGATGCCGGCAGACATTATAAAACGCACGCAGCACACCCTCCTTATCACGAAGAACCAATAGCGGATTCCCAGCAAGCTCAACGGCAAAATACTCGCCCGGCCTGGAAACCCGCGATATGTGCCCTACACACTGCCAGCTTTGTGAAAAAAGCGTTTGCTGATCCCACTCATGCAGCTGCGAATCCGTATACCAGGTTGAGGGAATGGTATCCGCTTCCTCAACAGGCTTGATCAATAAATCGTCTTCACTGAAATCCGGTCGCTGAACAGGCTGCTTCATCTTTTATTCCATTGCAAAAGGTAGTTATCGATAAGACTACGTGAAATGCTGTAGGCAGATGGCAAACCGGGAAGCGTATCCGGCGTGAACCAGCCGGCATCCTCAATTTCCACTCCGTCAACAACGATTTCACCGGAATCGTATTCAGCCGTAAATCCGATCATCAACGAGTTGGGAAAAGGCCACGGCTGACTGCCAAAATAACGGATATTTTTTATGAGGATACCGGTTTCCTCGTATGTTTCCCGCGCAACCGTTTCTTCAAGCGTTTCTCCCGGTTCCACAAACCCGGCCAGCACGCTATAGCGACCCGGTTGAAAACGCGGACTCCGCGCCAATAATATTTCATCTCCACGGGTAATACTCATAATTACCGCCGGTGCGATTCGTGGGAAGTTTACGAGCCCGCAATTCGGACATTTTTTGCTGTGCTCGCGTCTACTGCCAACCATTCTGCTTCCGCAGCGTCCGCAAAACTGATGATCGCGATCCCAGTTCACCACCTGATAGGCTCTGCCTGCTATTTGCAGCAAATCTTCATCCATGCGAAAAAAAAGTTCTCGCAAGGTTTGAAATGCCATATTTTCCGGCGGTTCAACGCTTTCATGGAGCTCCAGTGAATAACAGGGAATGCCATCATAGTATCCAATATTTTGACGACGCAGAAAGCGCACCTCCGGCATCTCGGTTTCCGGATACAGCGGCACGTCAATTTGCTCATCGATACTATTAATCAGGAGCTGATTTCCGCGAAATGCAAAATAAAATGCCGAGACAGTTGAATCTGCATCAACTTTTGACGTTGCAATAAAGGGCTTTTTCATTCAAATCATCCACATATGGTAAAGAATAAATTTGCATTCTATATTAGCATCGACCCAAATCCATGTAACCAAATATACAGAAGGCTTTTAGATGAAGAAAACGTATTTACTTGAAACCGCCGTCTGGCTTCCCACTACTGTAAAAGAAACATTTGAATTTTTCCAGGACGCTCGCAACCTGGAAGAAATAACGCCGGAGATTTTGAATTTTAATATTATTCCTCCTATCCCTGATCCTATTATTGAAGGATGTTTGCTGAACTATAAGCTGAAGCTATACGGCATTCCATTTCGCTGGCAGACCGAGATTTACCTCTGGGAACCTCCCCATCGCTTTATGGACCGGCAGTTAAAAGGACCTTATAACAAGTGGGAGCATACTCATACTTTTGAGGCAAGAGATGGCGGCACCTGGATGGAAGACCGGGTCGAATATGAGGTACCGGGCTGGTTTTTATCGCCGCTTATTCACGGCCTGATGGTTCATCGAAATGTTGAAGAGATTTTTGATTATCGGAAAAAGAAGATTATAGAAATTTTTGCAGAAAAAACGACTGAGAGTGAGAAGGGAGACGTAAGAAGCGAGTAACGAATGGCTGGTGGCTGGTGGCTGGTGGCTGGTGGCTGGTGGCTGGTGGCTGGTGGCTGGTGGCTGGTGGCTGGTGGCTGGTGGCTGGTGGCTGAGAAATGTAAAAATCTTTGCGATCCTATTTAAATGATTTTTCTCCGGCGGTAATAGCAACAGGCAGGTTATTCTGAAGCGGTGGAATGGCGCAGGAGAATTTTTCGTTGTAGGCGCAATAAGGATTATAAGCCTTATTGAAATCTACGACGTAATAGTTCTCCTTATTCTCAACCAGGTCGATATAGCGACCGGCAATATAACTTTCCTTACCGCTTGTTTTATCCGTAAAGCCAAGAAAAAGATAGTCTTCATAACCGCTTTTGGAGCGCAACATCTTATACACCAACAGGCTCATCTCTTGCCCATCCTTATTAAACTTGAAAACCCCGTAGCGTTCCGCAGGACGTTTGTCTTTGGCTTTAGTACCTAGAATCGTATCAATAATGGCTGTGTCAGGACGTATAATCGGCCCGCTGAATCGCCAGTCAGGATCAGGGGCAAAGTACTTCAGGCCGTTAAAGTCAGACTTCATATCCGGTTTAAGTGGAGAGTGCTCGGCAGTTCTGAAATCCAGATTTTTAGCCTCTCGATATTCAACAATGCTGTTCATATATTCGCTGTCAGCAGGATCGTGTGAGGAACAGGAATTGAAGAGGATAAATAGAAGAAATGCAGGAAATAAACGTTTAACAAGCATCAGGAAAGCTCCTTTTGCTCTTCAAGCCATTTCGACAATTCGGCAATTGACGGCAGGATTAAATGCGGCAGCCCCTTTTTGCTATTACGGCGTTTGCCGAACTTGCCGGTTTTTACCGCGATTGTGTAAAGCCCCTCCGACGCTGCACCGGCGATATCTGCTTCCATATCATCACCTATCATAGCAAGGTTCTCTCTCGGAATTCCAATCGAACGGATTGCCTGCTGAAAAAAATCTGGACTTGGCTTACCAATCACTCTGGCTTTTTTAGAGGCGGCATACTCCAGTGCGGCAACAATTGCCCCTGCATCAATCGCCAACCCATCTCCCCGCAGCCAGTAGCGATTTTTCTGCAGCGCGATCATCTTTGCGCCATTAAAAATCAGCCGAAAAGCCTGATTCAAACTTTTATATGTAAGATCATCGCCAACATCACCAATAATCACATATTCCGGTTTATTTGTCGTAATGCGAAAATCCTTAAACTCCCGGTAAGCATCACCACGCAGGAAAAGGTTTATGGATTTCACCTTTTGTTCCTGCAGCCACTGCGCAGCAGCATAGGGTGCGGAGAAAACCTGATCGAGGTTTACCTTGAATCCTTTCCGCTGCAGGTTGGTGTGCAGGGCATAACGGCTTTTGCTAGTGGTGTTTGTAACAAGACAGAAAGGAATGTTGTTTTTATGCAGGTATTCTATAGCATCGGCCGCACCGCGGATCACCTGCTTTTCAACATAGAGCACGCCATCAATATCAATCAAAAAACCTTTGATTGGCTTGCGGGGTTTTTGGGGAGTATGCGTCATAGTTTCAGCACCTGCAGCGAATGCAATTCAGCATTACTATCTATTCTATAATAGTAATGCCGACGCATATTCCCAAATTTTTTCTGTCAGGGTTGTAGCAGCTCGGTTTCGGGGTTTGTTAAACTCCAGTTATACCAGAAGGTATCAAAACCACCGAGGGCATTCGGTAATTCTCCATTCGTGCTGGTAAATCGATTATTTTTGACGTCTAAAACCGCCCCGGTCAATGCCTCAGTCCAAACACCATCAACAAGTTCAAATGAGTCTCCTTCAACGGCAACGCTGGATTGATACATAGCGGAATTATTGGGTCTAAAAAAAAACAGCTGTTTTTTGTCAATCTGAAAAACTATCCCGCCTTCGATCTTTTCGGCAGAAACGGCGTACGGCTTACCGTTATAATGAAAGGCATAAATCTGTTCTTTTGTCGCTAGTCGATTATCGACAGCTTCCAATCCGCGAAATCCACCTTCAGAACTAAAATACCGGGCATAGCCAAATGGAGCATCCTCATTTCCGTTTACCGAAAGCACTTTGGTATCCGGATACTTTGCAAACCATTCTTTCCATGTAGATTTAACGCCGATCGGCAATTCCTCGATTGCAAGTCCGTTGAGCTCACCGGCAATGACCTTACTTGTCATTAACGACCAATAGCTATCCGTTTCGCGATCCCGCATAATCAATGAAGCATTGATAAGACCACCGGATGCTTCAAGCGTGAAAACTTGATCATTATACTCTCTGCCGTACACGACGGCGGTATTGGCGAGGGGTCACCACACGGCGGCAAAATGCAGGTCGCCTTCACTATCATTTACAACCTCATGTGAATTAAGCAGGTTTAAACTGTAGGCAAGTGCTTTACCCTCAATGACGACACCGAGAATCCAGCTATCATCTGCAATTTTTGCTTCGGAAGCAGCAACATATTGCGGTTGAGTAATCGCAGCAATTTTCCCTCTTGGAAGTAATTGCTCATATCCTTCGGGTGCTTCCTGCGCATGGATGCCAAAAGACATGATTCCAAGCAAGAAGAGAATAAGCATGATTTTTTTCATAAAGACCTCGCAAAATCATATTATGGTTCGATAGCAAATATATAAAGCCGTAACGATAAAAGAATCCTCATGGCTTAAAAAATGTATCACGAAAGTTAAACGGTGCGTGGTTTGGAGTGGGTAAGAGTTGAGGTTTGAACGTTTTTTAGAAATAATCCCAAATTTGGGGTCTAAATGGAGTAGTTTTAAAAACTGTTCCATTTATTTGTTCCATATGTTTGCTCCATTCTAACAATGCTCCAATATAGAAGAAGATTTACCCCCTTTCACCCACACCCTTCCCCAGCACCTCAAACCAAGCAATATAGTTACTTAACCCTTTTTTATAAAAAATTCAAAAAACAGCACTTTTCTAAGAATTATATAGTACTCTTATAAATCCCAAGACTGCTCCATTCTAACAATGCTCCAATCTGGAAGAAAAAAAATCGGCGCACCATGCAAAACTGTCCACTCTGCAACAACTCATCCAGCCTTTTCCATCAGGATGCAAATCGTCAATATCGGCAATGCGGTACCTGCAGGTTAGTCTTCGTACCAAAACGATATCACCTGAAACCAGAAGAGGAAAAAAGTCGCTACGACAATCACGAAAACGACCCGCAGGACCAGCGCTACCGAAAGTTCCTATCGCAGCTCAGCGATCCGCTGATCCCGCTTCTCCCCAAAGGGGCAGGCGGATTGGACTTTGGCTGCGGCCCCGGCCCGGCACTGGCGGCAATTCTACAGGAAGCCGGATTTTCCGTAGAGCTGTTCGACCTTTATTATGCAAATACACCGGAAGTACTTTCAAAGACGTATGATTTCGTTACCTGCACCGAGACGGCGGAACATTTTCGCGAACCGCGTAAGGAATGGGATCTTTTGGTGAAGCTAGTGAATTCGGGAGGATTTTTAGGAATTATGACGCAGCAAATGACAGAGCCGGAGCGCTTTCCTGAGTGGCATTATATTCGGGATGAAACGCACGTATGTTTTTACGCACCGCAAACCTTTGAATGGATCGCAAAGAACTATCATCTGGAAATAGTCTACTCTACCAAAACCGTAGTGATCTTACGGAAAGCAAAATAGATAAATCAATAATTTTCCGGGCGCTCAACAAAAGGGATGTTAACCGGTTGCTCCGGCCGCAAGCGTCTTTTCTGTCCATAAGGAAGCGTATGAATAATCTCGCCCTTATCAATGCGCTGTTGCAGCCACTGCCAGTATTCCACCTCATATATCTCCTGATGATTTTGCAAAAACGCCGTTCGCAGCTTTCCCAGCAATCCTAAAAAGTGAATAAACTCAGTAGGGAAAATATCATTCTCCCCAATTTTAAACCATGCCTCTGCGTCGAAGTTTTCATCCATATCTTCAAGGTTTGGAGCTTTCGGTATATGTCGGAAATTACAATCACTCAGTAAACGCAGCTCATCGTAATCGTAGAAAACGACTCTGCCATGTCGCGTTACTCCAAAGTTCTTCAGCAGCATATCCCCGGGGAAGATATTGGTCTTCGCCAAATCCTTAATCGCCTGACCATAATCAACTACAGCAGCGATGGCAGCTTCTTCTCCAGCTTCAGCTGCAAATATATCCAGTGGGATCATACGGCGTTCAATGTAGGCATGTTTGACAACAACTTTCTCACCCTTTATCTCAACCGTTTGCTTTGCCTCAGTCAACAGTTCCTGTAGGAGGTCTTCAGCAAATAATGACTGATCGAATTCCAGATACGTAAATTCCTGCGCATCAACCAGCCTTCCGGCTCGATCATGCTTAAATACCAGGCTATACTTATCCAACACCAGCTGCCGGTCTGTTACCTTTGGGTAGGTGAACGTATCGCGGATTATTTTAAACACCACGTCCAGGCCGGGAATCGTAAACACAATCATCACCATGCCTACTACTCCCGGGGCGTATTCAAAACGATCATCGGAGGCCTGAAAGTGATGAATAATGTCGCGATAGAGCTCGGTTTTACCATGCTTATTATGGCCAAGTGCTATATAAAGTTCTGCTATTCGTTTGCGCGGCATAATTGACTTTAGAAATCGCGCCAGATCATAATAGCGATCGACATCTACCAGGAAGTAGGAACGCGTAAAGCTGAAGAGGATACTGACAGCATTTTCAGTCAGCAAAACGGCATCGACGGCAATCCCGTCATCTTTGTTCAACAGTGTGATCACCAACGGGATTTGATGCGCCCCGCTAAACATCTTACCAATGAGGTAAGCCCCTTTTCCGCGATAAAATACAGACTTGATCATTTGGGTGCGCTGCACTGTACGCATTGCCCCAATCTCACGGAGGTGTTGCTGAATGCGTTCAGCCAGCAACTCAGAATCTTCGAGCAGCCTGGAGTAGGTCGGCTGAAAAGAATAGTCCTGCAGAATCTGACGCATCAGATCGACAATCGGGATATCATCTGTATAGGTATGATACAGCTGATCACCATACAATATCGGAGGGGTTTCAAAACCGGTATCTACAAACTCAATTAGCGGATTTACACCAACCGTTGTAAATACTCTGCGGGTGACGGAATTGTAAAACGTTTCGGCGAGCTCCCAGTCTTCCCTGTCTGTAAGAAGGAGTGAGAAATCTTTCTTTGCTTTACTCCAAAGCTCTAACTCATTAATGCGGCTCCCCATAATCTTATCGATTTCCGCAAGCGCCATATCGGTAGCGCGCCGATATACCTTCAGTCGCACGGCCGCATCTGTTTGCATGCCGTGCCAATGGCGCTGTTCAAATCGTCCTTTGGCACGTCGGGTTATCGACTTAAACTGGGTAAAAAAGCCCTCGAATGCCCGCAGCATTGCTTTGGCGGTTCGGGAAGCAATGTGTGAATCAGCAGGAGTCCCGCTCATAAAATATTAGTCCGATTTTACCGGTAGATACTGCTCCAAAAACGCCGTCATCTTATTAAAGAGATGATTTCGATCATTTCGAATACCGTGTTTCTGATTCGGGTAAAACATCATGTCAAAATCTATTCCGGCATCGATCAGCTTATCCGCCATGTGTATTGCATTTTGCATATGCACATTATCATCGCCAGTACCGTGCACCAGCAGCAGCCTGCCGCTTAAATTTTCTGCAGCATGAGAAGGCGCACTGGTTTTGTATCCCTCCTCATTTTCCGATGGCAGTCCCATGTAGCGCTCGGTGTAGGCAGTATCATAATTTCGCCAGTCTGTTACAGGTGCCACGGAAATACCTGCTGCAAAAGCGTCGGAGTTTGTCATCGCATAAAGCGTCATGTATCCGCCATAGCTCCAGCCCCAAATACCAATTCGCGATGAATCAACATAGGTTTGAGACTTTAACCATTCTACGCCACGCAGCTGATCTTCCAGCTCAATCTTGCCCATCTGCTTATAAATGGGGGTTTCCCAATTATGTCCACGGCCGGCAGCACCACGATTATCCATGCTAAAAACGATATATCCTTTCTGCGCAAGCATGTGGTGCCAGAGGTTTCTACGACCATTATTTGTAATCACCTGAGCATGCGGACCACCATAGGTATAAACCAGAACCGGATACTTTTTGGCCGGATCAAAATCTGCCGGTTTAATTATTTGGGCATAATAGGTCAGTTTATTATCACCTTCAAACGTAAATAGTTCTGTCGTGCCGAGCTGATAGGTATTTTCAATCATATTATCATCTTCCAGCAGCGTATGCGTCAGCTTACCTTCCCGGTTGTATATACGCATTTCAGTAGATGTCGTTAAGTTGCTGAAGGAATCGATATAGTATTCTCCGGCCTTATCCATATTAATACGATGCGTACCGGATGTGCGCGTCAGCTTTTTCATGCCTTTGCCATTTAGCTTAACGCGATACAAATGTCGTTCGCGAATATCATCTTTAGTTGAAGTGAAATAAACCTCGCCACGTTTTTCATTCACAGCAGCCAGCTTATCGACAAACCAATCCCCGGAGGTCAGTTGTTTCTTAAGCTTACCGTTATAATCATATAAATACAGGTGGAAATAGCCGCTTCGTTCCGATCCCCAGAGAAACTGCTTCTTGTTTTTCAGGAAGTGAACATAGTCTTCGACGTTAATCCAGTGCTCATCGTTCTCTTTGATTACAACGCGCTTATCCTTTCCATTCGCTTTTGCAAAAACGAATTCCAGGTTTTGCTGTCGCCTATCCAGTCTGAAATAGGCAACTTCATCAGACGATGGTAGCCAGTAAACGCGCGGAAAATAATCACCGCTTTCAGCATTCGTGTCCAGCCAGGTTGTCTCCCCTCCGTTTACTGACACAACACCAAGCTTGACAATCGAGTTCGGATCTCCTGCCTTCGGATAGCGCATCATTTCGGCTTTTGCCTGATAGGGTTCCCAGTCTACCAGCGGGTAATGCGGCACTGGTGTTTGATCAAACTGTAAATAAGCAATATGCTTGCCGTCCGGAGACCAGAAGTATGCGCTAAACTGCCCCCTACCAACCAGCTCTTCCTGATACACCCAGTCCAGTTTCCCATTTAGAACAGTATCATTGCCGTCTTCTGTCAGGCGGGTTACTTTACCGTTCAGGTTTACGGTATACAGGTCTCCATTCTTCACAAAGGCAAAATGCCGGCCATTCGGAGACTGCTGTACCAGCTCAATTTTCTCGGTATCAGAATAAATTGTTTCGAGCTTTTTTGCATCGAACCGGTATCGCTGAATCATCATATCATTCTTCAGCACAATCCCTTTTCCATCCGGCTCCCATTCGTATCCCGTTAAGGAAGGCGCTTTTTCCTCATCTTCACCTTTCAAATCATCGCTTGTAAGAATTTGCTCTTCCTTACCGGTTTTGGCATCCATCTTCCAGAGCTGTTGACTTCTGGTTTTTCGATCGGTTTTCACATGCGTATAGTAACGCCCATCCGGGAGCCATTTTATACCGCGCGGTGTTCGCATAAATCCGGCGAAAGCCAATCTATTTGCATCTTCTACCGTCAACATTTTCTTGGCTGCGAGTTCGCCGGTTTTCTCTTCCTGAGCGAATAATGAAGTGAGCGAGAAGGACAAAAACAGCATAATTAATATGGAAATCACATTGCGAATGGACATGGAAATGCTCCTGAATTTGGAAGGTGGTTTTACCGGATACGTTTGAATATCCGGTGTTCAGGACAAAATAGAAAGAAGTTTGTAAAGAAGAGGCGGAGGTTATTGCTTTTTGCAGACGTTTTTGATCTTAGCCAATAGATCGGACTTAACCTGAGCGGGAATAGGTTTTTGCGTATGAAGTTTTTTGCAGATATCAACGGTACTCTCTACCGAACTGATATAGTCTTTCCATTGTGGGCAGGTTTCGATAAAATCGCGTAGTTCCTGGCACATATTGCCGTCCAGCTCATATCCCAGGTAATTGCAAAGTTCGTCAATCGCTGCGGGATCAAATGTTTCTTTTTCAGACTTTGACATCGCTATGCTTCCTTTACCAATTCACTCATATAATCTGCCAATTTTTCACGCAAAAACATTCTGGCACGTTTTAACCGGACTTTTACGTTCGTCTCGGTGATATTTAAAATTTTGCTCGTCTCTTTAATAGACATTCCTTCAAGGTCACGCAGAACAAAAACTGAGCGATATATCTCGGAAAGAGAATCAACGGCCTTGTCCAGGTGCTGACGGAATTCTTCACTTAACATGCGCTCCATCGGAATGTCGCGCCATTTTTGTATCTCAACATTATCCGGTCGATCAAAATGTTCTTCCAGATCCTTGTCGGTTACTACCGTGCGCTTCTCCTTACGCAGCTTCATCAGAGCAAGGTTTGTTGCAATGCGATAAACCCAGGTAAAAAAATCTGCACGGCCATCAAAGGTATTGATCTTCTCGTATACCTTGATGAAGGTTTCCTGCAAAATATCAGCTGCATCATCCTGTTTGCGTAAAATTCGAAGCGCCAGGTTATATACGCGGTCGCTATAAATTGTTACCAGTTCAGTAAATGCCTGCTCATCACCCTGTTTAGTCAGCTCAACCAGCTGAAGGATGTTATTTTTGTCTAAAACAGCTTCCTTGATCATTGGCACCATTTGCTATTGGATTCGGGTTTTGTTATCGGGGTTACAATGTACGTGCAGAAAGTAAAAATTAAAAGCTGTTTATCAGTGGAGAAAGTACAGCAGAGTATTGTTCACGGCAAATTGCAGCGAATTAAAAAACGAGGGGCAGGAAGTCGGAAAATTCAGTAATCATCAGTAGCAATAAGTCTAATATGTACCCTTTGATCAGAATTTTTTATTATAGAGCCTACGCGGCAGCTTTACTCTGACACAATCATCACCTTGCTCTATTGTTACCTTTGCTTTCGGTAACCAGGCATTAATACTATTGTGTTCGATTAAAATTCCGGTTCGGGTTTCGTGGGTGATTTTGGGTACTTCGATAGTAATTGCGCGGTTAAACAACATAAGTAGCTCCTTGAAGCTCATAACCCCTCCCTGGGTAAATTGAACAAACAGCCCTGTCACAAATCATAATCGGATTTGCGTGGACCAACTTGATAGAAATGCTTGTGTTAGAAAGAACCGAATGCGGGTCACATCGGTGATATAGCGAAATGCTCTACTATCCCCTTGCTATACCTTACAAAGTATTGACACCAGTCACTTTCGTATTGATATTGCTCAACAATCGCTGAAATCAATTCTTAACACAAAATCAATATGCTCGCAGCTTTTTTGCGCATTCATATTGACATTGATGCCGGTCCGGCTAATATTGTTAAACATCCCAGTAAATCGGAGAGCAAACATCCCAGTATCAGAAAATACGTTACTCTGATAAAAAAAGCAAAAAAGTGGGACAACTAAATTAGATGGATTATTCAAGTATACAGTTATAAATATCGGGAGCTTATATGACACGGTTATTACGGTTCACTTACAGTTTGTGCCTGTTTATGTGCATGATGACGATTACGATCAATGCTCAGCAAACGTATAGTCTGGATTTAGTTGGAAAAGTTAATTTTCCAGCCCTACGCACCAACTGTGCCGGAACTGATACTACTGGAGGGTCTGATGTCTGGGGTTATACAGCTCCTGATGGAAGCGATTATGCCATCATGGGTGTTACAAACGGCATCGCTTTTGTTAAAGTACCGGAAATGCAGGTTATAGATGTTATTGAAGGTCCTACGCTGGGTGATTGTTACTATCATCGCGATATACAGACCTATGGCAACTATGCCTATGCGGTTTCCGAAATGAATGGAACAGGCGCTCGGGGACTGATGATTATGGACCTGTCTACACTCCCTGACAGCGTACGCCTCGCAGGTTGGTATGACCCAATCTCCAACGTCCGCTCACACAACATGCACATCGATACGACCTCAGGTTTTGCCTATGTAATATCGCAAAACGCCAGAGGGGTCCGATTTATCGACCTGCAGGATCCGGAAAATCCGGTTGATGTGAATACCTTAATTACGCCCAGTTCCTCAACGCTTACCCACGATGTTTATGCAGATAATGACACTATATACGTATCGGAAGGTGTAAACAGTGCATTTTCAATCTGGGATGTTACGGATAAAATGAACCCGGTTTTTATCACTCGCATTACCTCACCAACCGGTGGATATGGCCATAACGCCTGGCCGACTCCTGACAAGAACTATTTGATGACAACCGAAGAGACAAACAATCGCACTGTAAAACTTTGGGATATTTCCGACTTCTCAAACGTAACTCTCGCGGATGAATATCTGGCACCAAACAACATAGCACATAATGCGCATATTTGGGGAGACCTGGCGGTTATCTCACACTATGCCTACGGCGTATCTGTTGTCGACATCAGTGATCCTCTGAATATTGCAGAAGTCGCCAGTTACGACACCTATCCACGGAACGACGCTGCCGGTTTTTGGGGCTGCTGGGGAGCTTATCTTACACCGAATACGGATTACGTTTACGCTAGCAACTTCAATGGGGACCTGACGGTGTTAAAGCTCAATCGCGGCGTTACCGGAATTGGAGACGAGGGGAACAACCTTATCGAAACAGCGGTGCTGGAGCAGAACTATCCGAATCCGTTTAACCCATCTACCACGATTCGCTATGAGCTAAATGAAGCTGCCGACATTAAGCTGAGCATCTACAATGGCATCGGGCAGGAATTAAGGGTGCTTACCCAACAGCGACAAGCCGCAGGAGAATACACTGCAATATGGAATGGAAAAGATGCTGCAGGAAATGCACTCCCCAGCGGAAGCTATTTCTACCGATTGGACGTCTCGGGCAAAAACACATTTAGCCTCACCCGCCAGATGCTGCTAATTAAATGATTCTTATAGTAGCCCCGCACAATCGTATTGTAGCCGCGCACAATCGTGCGCGGCTACAGTATCACTTCTCCGCAATAACAATATACTGATACGGTAAGGTTTTCTGATCAATAGTGACCTTGTTGTAACCCGCAGCGAGCAATTCCTTTTCAACTGTTTCGGCACTCATCTTCATTTCAACAGGCGGCCCTAGCGGCAGCTCCTTCTTAAAAAAGTCTATCACCCAAAGCGAACCACCGTCTTTTAAATCTTCCCTCACGCCACCAAAGTAATCTTCCCGGTTGTGAATATGATGATAGGTATTCACGATGATTGCGTGATCAGCTTCATCTTTTCCAAGTAGCGGATCATCCTCTTTAGAGAGGCGCAGCTCAATATTCAGAGCCTGCTCCATTTCCGATTTTTTTTCAGCAACATAATCCAAAAAGCGCTGATCTATATCGATCCCAATAACGTTTGCTCCTGCCTTCGCCAAAGGAAAGGCAAAATATCCCGTCCCGACACCAATATCAGCAACCGTCTTCCCGTTTAGCTCTCCCATCATTGCCACAACTTTTTCCGGCTGCTGCCAGTCACTACGACCTTCTTCCTCAAAGCGTCTTACTAACTCTTCAAAGGGAGTTTTATGCATATGCGCATTGGCATCATGTCCGTGACCATGCCCATGAGGACCGCCATCTTGATGCTTTTTATCAGACTCATGGTCTTTCATTGCCATGTGCTCTTCTCCGCTTTCAGAATGCCCACTGTTTGAGCCACAGGAAACAGCAATAAGGCAACAGAACAGGATCAAAAAAATCGTTTTCCAAGACATCGTTTTACTCCTAAGATTATCTATTTTGTACAAATATCGCCCTTGTCCGGAACAAATCAAACATATGAGCATATTTGCGAATTGCTTGCTTTAAAAAAACCTTAGTTTTTGTATATTGATTGGAGAGATCGTATTTCCGGACGGAGGGACATCGCTCGGAAACAAAAAACGGAGGAGGTCTCTGATGCATCAGCGAACAGGACGCACCGCAACGTCCGGTTTTACTTTAAAGCTTATTACCTTTTTATTTCTGCTGGCCCCGGTGCTTTACATGGCCTGTACAACACCCAGAATCATTCGACCAAGTGATTCTATCGGACTGGACGACAATCAGCCTTCCGGGGGTGGTGAAGTCGGTGGCGGCGCCGGTAACGGTGACGTTGTTGATACCAATACTGAAATCGGTGAGTTTATCATCGAACAGGATAACCCGGCAGTCAACCGCGGTACAGAAACCACCGGTTCTTATGCCATCTGGGTAAATTCCGGCTGGAATTCCTTCCTGCAAAAACGTAGCGAGTTTGCTCGTCAGGGCCTTCATCTCGCCAATATAGAAGTTTATCGCCGCGGCAGCCAGAATGTCTATGCCGGCATTTGGCATAAAGATTCCAATCGCCGTCCTATCTGGAATACCAGTAGTTGGGACCGCATGCGCAGTAAATGGCAGGAGCTGGGCGAAGACGGATATCGGTTAATCGATCTGGAAGTGTATCCGGAGAACGGACGCAATCATATTGTTGGCGTATGGCGTAAAAGCTCACGGCGCCATATCTTCCGCGCCGGTATGACCTGGGCAACATTTGTTGATCATCATGCAACCGCAAGACTGGATGGTTATCGCGCCATCGACCTTGAGCCCTATGTTGAAAACGGAGCCGTTCGCTATGCTGCCCTGTGGGAGAGAAGCGACAGCAATGACAAAGTTTGGAAAACAGCCTCTAAAAGCGAGTTTCAGGCCAAGTGGAAAGAGTTTGCCCGTGAAGGTTACCGCCTGTTTAACATTGAAATATTTGTAGAAGACGGAAGACGTAAATACGCCGGGATATGGCATCGCGGCTCCGGCAATTACCGACTTTGGATGAGCGACGGCTGGGAAGGCTTTCGTGAGAAACATCGTTCCTACAGCAGACAAAACCTAAGACTCGTAGATCTGGAAGTAGATATTCAAAACGGTGGCCGCCGCTATAGCGGTGTATGGCAAGAGAACTAGAAGCGTAAAAAAGCGACTTAAATCCAGCTAAATAAGGTGCATAGCAATGCATCGATTCTTTTTTTATTGGATTTTTCTCGGATTTATACGTATAATTCCGACAGAAGCTAAACCCCAATGTACAAATTGCTTAGCTCAAAAATCGCCGCAATATTCGGCGTGGCGAAGCATTGATCCGTTTTACAACTTCGCCGAACATGCTCCGAAGGAGATTTTATAGTGAAAACAACCTCTTTTTCCAACTTTTTTCATCAGGTCCGCAGACTACTGGCTGTAGGGCTCACTCTTGCTGTTTTAGCATTGGCGCTGGAAAGCTGTAAGCCGCTTCGAACACCAAATGATGACGGCAGCGACAATAATACCGAAGATCCAATAGATGAGCCTGATGACGGCGGTAACGATACCGGCGATGACACCGGCGGTGGTGGTGGAAATAACGTGACCGAGACCTGGACAGATCTTACCTGGGACGGATTAAACGATAAGCGCAATAGTCTACAGCGCAACGACCTTTTCCTCGTCGATGTTGAACCCTATCGCGTTGGACGCAGTATTCGCTATGCCGCCGTATGGTTCGAGTCCGGTAGCGGAGACAGGCTATATAGAACCGGTAGTTGGACTGATTTTCAGGAAAAGTGGGATGACTATGCAGGCGATAATTATCGCTTAATCGACCTGGAAGTATATAAAGATGGCAACAATACTCGCATCCTGGGCGTTTGGCGCCAACGGGACAAGCCGCATATTTTCCGCGCAAACTTTAACTGGGTAACATTTCTGGAACTTCAGCGCGATCTAAGCGAACGTGGCTATCGCCTGCTGGATGTTGAACCCTACAGCTATAATAACGATCTGCGCTACGCAGCTGTTTGGGAAGAAGCATCCGATGAGGAACGCATATGGAAAGCCTCATCAGAAGATGAATTTGTGCAAAAATGGAAAGACTACAGCTCGCAAGATCTCAGACTGGTAGATATGGAGATCTACACCGGAGAAGGCAACAGCAAAAAACACCTGGGGATATGGCGTGAAGGCGATGATCGTCATAAGCTCTGGCTGGAAGATACCTGGGACGGCTTCAATTCCAAGCGCAAGACTTTTGAACGGAATGGCTACCAGCTAATCGATATCGAAGTCGAATCCAATGGTGGTAATCGCACCTATACCGGCACCTGGCGTTTCGGAAAGGCTGAAGTAAAAATCGATCCGGAGAAGAGAGATTTTCTGGTTTACGAACAGGAATCCGATAAGCCACGAACCGTTACCAAGAAGAAAAACACCACCAAGAAAACAACTCAGCGCCCCACAAAGCGATTTTCAACTGACAAAGAGTTTGAGGTTTACGCAGAATAGTAGCGCGGGTCAAGACCCACGCTACTATTCCTTTTATCGCCGGATGCCTTGTGCATCCGGCTTTTTTGTGTTATTTCACTGGAGGAAACACCAATGAAGCTCCTTCTCGCCGCAATTCTCTCCGGTCTGCTCATACTTTCATGTACGTCTACCGAGCAGGTCGAGGCACTTACTACTGGTAAGGGTCTTAGAAAAATCCCCGCAGCAGATGCGCAAACGATCAAAACTCTAACGGATGCCGGTGCGGAGATCGTGGTGCAGCAACCAGACTATCTGGTGATCCGCATTGATGGTATGCAGGCCGTACAAAACGTGAATACGATCGCGCTTTCTGAGGAGGATCTTATTCAGAGACTCGTCAAAATTCAGCTAAAAGATTCGACCTCTTTACAGACCATTGTTGATATGGGGATCGACCTTTGGGATGTTGAGGGTGAACAGGCGGTTGCCCGAGCCTACGATTTGTATATCGAAAGGCTCAAAGCCGATGGCTTTCAAGTAACGATTTTGGAAGAAAACAGCCTTAATGCCGGGGAGGAACAATAATGTTCAGAATAAAACTGTTCTTATATCGTTTTTTCCTTCTGCCTACTGCCTACTGCCTGTTTATTTCCTGCAACGGAACAACCACGCCTCCCGATCCGACAGCCGGGCTCTTTCACAACTACGCCGAGGTGACAGTTGATTTACAGCAGCTTCAAACCGATCACCCACAGATTGCACAGCTATCATCCATTGGACAGTCGCTGGAAGGCCGTGAGATTTGGGCCATCAAAATCAGCGACAATGTTCAGACCGATGAGGAAGAGCCGGTAGTAATATTCTTCGGCGCTCACCATGCCCGAGAGTGGATCTCCGTAGATGTGCCGCTGATGATTGCTGAACATCTGATTACGACGTACAATAGCGATACCGTCAGTACTCGTTTGATCGACTCCGCTGAAATCTGGTTTGTGCCGATGGTTAATCCGGACGGACATCAATATTCGGTGACGACAAATCGACTCTGGCGAAAGAACCGACGTAACAACGGCGACGGCACATTCGGCGTAGACTTAAATCGCAACTTCGGCTATCAGTGGGGTGGTCCCGGTTCATCCGGTGACAGCTTCTCGGATATTTATCGCGGTCCGTCAGCTTTTTCAGAACCTGAGACCCGAGCAGTGCGGGATTTTCTGAATCGCGAAGAACCTGAGGCAATGGTCAGCTATCACAGCTTTAGCCAGCTGGTGCTCTATCCCTGGGGACATACCAACTCCCCAACTCAGGATGATGCACAGTTGGATTTACTGGCAAAAGCAATGGCCAATCTGATACTGGCTGTTCATGGAAAATCTTACACCCCACAACAATCTTCCGACCTCTATCTAGCGAGTGGCGATACCGCCGACTGGTTATATGCAGTGCAAAACGCTATGTCCTTTACCATTGAACTAAGGCCGCGCAGCTCCTTTCCGGGCTTCCGTCTTCCGGATAGTGAAATCCAGCCGACGTTTGAAGAGAATTTACCGGCAGTGCTGTTTCTAATTAATTGGGCGATTCAAAATGCGGGTGGCGGATAGCGGGTGGCATGTGGCGGTGGTTAGTGGCAGGTAGAGCAGGTTGCGTCGTACCCCGAGCGCAGCCGAGGGGTAATTCAGGCAATTTTCCCTCGAATCACTACCTGCAATTCTCCAAGCGTTTTCATTCCGCGGATAGTTTCTGCCGAAATCCATTCGCGGTATACACCGTCTTTCTTTTCAAAAATTGCCGGTAGGTCAGCATCGGCACGACCGCCGGTTTCAATAAATTCATCGCGATGCAGAAATTCCAGCTCGGCATCAAGCTCCTCCAGAAACTCTTTCCATTCATCGCGCATACCGAAGGCGGTATGCGTAAGTGCGCAAAGGTTGCAGTTATAGGTCTGCGGTGAAAGTAGCTTATGCGCAATGTCGGTTAGCGTGTTGAATAATCCGCTATCTGCATTATAAACGAAGATGAGGTGGGGTTTTGGCATGTTATCCTTGTAGAAGTATACAATCCCTTCGGGATCGATAATAAAAAAATCTTACCATATTTTATATACAAAGATGAACCCGAAGGGTTCAAATATTGCTGCCTCTCTAAAACATCGATCTCTACGACCCCGTAGGGGGTCGCAGATGCGGACGTTCTGCCTTGCTAAATATATACGATCCCTTCGGGATCGATTTAAATTTATTTCTGATAATGAACCCGAAGGGTTCAAATATTGCTACCTCTCTAATACATCGATCTCTACGACCCCGTAGGGGTCGCAGATGCGATTGCTTTATCTTGCTAATATATATGATCCCTTTGGGATCTGTTTTAATACTGAAGATCGAACTTCTGAATACATAAATCTAACATTCTTAAATTTATAGCATAAATACAATGTTCTTTTCCATCTTAAGAAACCCCATGCGAATTTCCCCGATTAGAATTACATTCTGAAAACCTATTCGGAAATATATAATGAAACACATCCTACTTATCTGCTGCCTACTGCCTGCTGCCTTTCTGCAAGCAGACATCCGCGATCAGCTTTCAACTATCGACGATATCCGCGTAAAATCCATCGAAACACGTGACGGATTCTTACAATCCTTCGAAATCTTTATAACACAACCGCTGGATCATAGCGCACCCGATAGCGGTTTCTTCGAGCAGCGCCTGTATCTCGACCATGTTGATGCCTTACAGCCGGTAGTATTTATCACCGAAGGCTACCAAATCGGCGGACACGTTCGCAGCGAGCTTTGCGACTTGCTGAATGCCAATCAGCTTCGCGTTGAGCACCGGTATTTCGGCGAGTCTGCACCTGACAGCATGAATTGGCAATACCTAAGCGTAATGCAGTCGGTTGAAGACCTGCATAAAATTGCCAGTCTTTTCAAGCAGGTCTATAGCGAAAAATGGATTAGCACCGGAATCAGCAAGGGCGGACAAACCACGCTGTTCTACAAGCGTTTCTATCCGGATGATGTGGACATTGCAATCCCAATGGTCGCTCCTATCCCTCTGGCCGTCGAGGACAAGAGGCTGGATGAACACCTGGCAACCATCGGTAATCACGAATGCCGCGAGAAGATCAAATCTTTTCAGCGGCAGGTGTTGGAGCAACGGACCAGCATGCTTCCACTATTTGAGACCTGGGCGATAGAAAATGATGAGGTTTTTCCCGATGGTGCTGAGGTTGCATTAGAATACACGGTGCTGGAATACTCCTTTTCCTTTTGGCAATGGGGACGCTGGCGCTGTAACCAAATCCCCAATGAAAATGCAACTGCTGATGAGATGTTCAACCATCTGGAGAAGATGAACATCTTCGGTCTTTACACCAAAGACGGAATCGAGACCTATGAGCCGTTCTTCTATCAGGCAATGACCGAATTGGGATACTATGGCTTTGTGCACGATCATTTGGAGGATCTACTTGAAGCCGTTCCCGAGCCTTCAAACATGATTTTTGCTCCCCATAATGCAGATCTAACCTATCGACCGGAAATTATGCAGGATATCCACTCCTGGTTGGTAAAAGAAGGCAATAACATCCTTTATATTTATGGAGAGCTGGATACCTGGACCGGTGCCGGCGTTATCCCGTCAGAGACGACCAATGCCGTGCGCATGGTTAATCCCGGTGGTTACCACAGTACCCGAATAAATAGCTTTCCCCCTCAAATGCGACAGGAAATTTATGGCGTCCTCTCTGAATGGATGGAGAAGGAAGTAAATGAGAGTTTCTTCAAGCGTAACTTTATGCTAGTAAACTCTCTGTATATGTTTGCCATTCTCGCATTTACCCTATTTCTGGTTTATCGGCGCATTCAGGCTGGAAAAAACGCTTGACAATCCATAGTGCTGCAACTAAGATAGGTGCATGATCGAAGCAACCTTCGATAGATACGCCGCTGCATATGACGAGAAATTCAATCTAAATGCGATCGGCCGCTATCAGCGTAAACGAGTACATCGCGTTCTGGCAAATTTGCTTTCTCCGGGCAGCACCCTGCTTGATGTTGGCTGTGGTCCAGGCTCTGACTTTGGCTGGTATGGCTCACGTGGCCTGATGGTTACCGCGCTGGATATATCCGGTGAAATGGTACGCCTGGCAAAGGTGCAATCCGAAAAAACCGGCCTGGATGCCAAGATATACCACACTGCATTTCTAGAGATGCCGGAAGACACTCAGTATGATGCCGTTTTACTTAATTTCGGCGTCATCAATGCAATGCCCGATCTGAATGGCGTTAAACAAAAGTTGAAGCGCATTCTAAAACCAAAGGGTCATGCCATCATCGTGAGCATGCCCCCCTTCCATCTATTCAGCACAGTTGGCTACACCATTCGCCTGCGATTTACATCCCTGCTAAACCGATTATTTAAAAAGTCTCTGAAACTTTCGGATGGAATGGTCATTTACTATTATTCTCATCGTGATATCTGTCCGGGTTTTCATCTGGAACGACGTATTCATTTGGCATCGGTTCTTCCAACTCCGGATCAGTTTAATCAACGGGAAGGTTTGTTTAAACCGGCTTTTTCAGCATTAAAAAGACTTGATAAATTTCTAGCGGAACGACTTCCGGACTTTGCCGGAGGTGATCATGTCTGCTACGTGCTACGATTAACCGATAATCATAACGACCAATGACAGCCCTGCAACAGCTCGAAGACAAACTTAAACAATCCGGCGCACGGCGTGAAAACCGGGTATGGTTTTACGACCGTATTGAACCTGGAGAGTTCGAGAATCAATATCTTGCTATCCGAAAGCGTGAGGGACGACTTTATAGTGATAGCCGATTGCGTGAACTACCCGAGGTAACACCGGATCATCCTCTTGCGGAAGAGTGGGCCATCCGCGCTGCTTCCCTCGAACGCTTCCAGCGTTATCTGGCTTCGCTGAGTAAAAAACCGAGGCTTCTTGATATCGGATGTGGTAATGGGTGGATGACAAGGCATATCGCTCCGTATACCGATTATACTGTTGGCGTAGAAATAAATAGCGTTGAACTGAGGCAGGCGGCCAAAGTATTCCACGAATTAACCGATCACTTACTTTGGCTATATGGAGACATTTTTAACAATATACTTCCTGCAAAGACCTTTGACTGTATTCTATTTGCCAGCTCGGTTCAATACTTTCCCAACCTGACAGAACTACTAAAGAGAGCCGCGTATTTTCTAACAGAGGGCGGCGAAGTGCATATCATCGATACCCCCTTTTACAGCTCTGAAGAGTTACCTGCTGCCAGGCAGCGCAGTGTTTCCTATTACACTTCGGCAGGGTTTCCGCAATTAGCGAACTCTTTTCATCACTTTAACACCTCTGAGTTGGCGAATTTCTCGCCGGAAACACTATACAACCCACGATCAATCAGAAAACGCATCAAAAAGCGACTGTTAAAGAATCCCGATTCACCATTTCCGTGGTTAAAAATCAAACAACAGGATCTGTAACTGGCTCGACATTTACTTCGGAAATTGCATGTTCTGTCTTTTTCAAGCTGAAGTAAAACGATGATCCCGCTCCAACTTCCGATTCAACCCAGACACGTCCGCCATAGTTTTCAACTATCTTCTTGATAATTGAGAGTCCTACTCCGGTGCTTTCAAAACATTCTTCTCTGGAAACGGTCTGAAAGATACGAAAAACTCTTTCAAGGTGCTTCTCCGGTATCCCCGGGCCATTATCTTGTATACAGAATTTCCATTCACTTTCTGTTTCTTCGCAAAGCACTTCGACACTGCCCTCTGGCTTATCCATATACTTTACCGCATTGCCAATAAGGTTTTGGAAAACCTGTTCGATGCGGGTTTTACCGATATAAATTCGCGGTAATTCATCGGGCAATGAAACGCTAATACTGTCCGGGATATCAAGGATGTCAACCACCTCATTCAATGATCTTCTCAGGTCTACAATACTGCGTTCTTCATTGACACGCCCCACGCGTGAATAGGCTAGTACACCTTCAATGAGATTGTGCATACGCATAACACGATTTCCCAGAAGATCAAGCATTTCCTTGCCCCCTTCGTCAAGCTTATCTGAATAATCAGCAGAAAGCCATTCTGCAATGGAGCGTATTGACCGTAGTGGTGCTTTCAAATCATGTGAAACGATATAGGCAAAATCTTTAAGTTCATCATTTATACTTTCAACCTTGGCAACGAGCTTACGCTGGGTTTCCGCAATTTCCTTCTGCTGGGTAATATCACGAATAATAATAACAATCTGGGGCTCTGAGAGCGGCACAAAACGCGCCTCATAATGCATAACATTTCCGCAACGATCAGAAGAAAATTCAATCGTTTTGCGGCTTCCATCTTCAATAGATATTTGAATCGCATCACGAAATTGCTCTGCAACATCCGGTAGTATTATCCGATAAATAGATTTCCCGAAATTTGCCTCGGTATGCTGATGGAAGCCACATGCCAGCTTGCCTCTTGAATCCAGAATAATACCCTCTGCATCCACTCGTAGAAAGAGATCCGGTATCACCTCAAAAACGGCTTCAAGCTGCTGACCGGTCTGTTGCAGAACCCGATCCAGCCAGGAAAGTTTCGACGAAATGATTTGTTTAATGGTCTCATCAAGGATTTCCTCACCGAGAACAATGAGCTTGTAATTCGTGCTTCGAAACCCCAAGAGCTCACCAGCCTGTATATAAACCGAAAAGCTGCTGCGATGAATCAGCTTATGCGCAGACGTCTTTACAGTATGCTCATCCAGTCCGGTATTCACCAACTGCTTGTCGTTGTGCAACAACGCATATTTAGCTTTCACAACAGCTAAAAAGTTGAATTCGTATTCCAGCGCAATGCCTCGTGAAACCGGACTATTGGTGGCCTTGGAAATATCGCTGATTTCTTTGCGCATTAAGGCGTTTTCTGCAGCGGCGATTCTCATGGGCTGGATTTCGGTTATCATCTTCTCAAGTGCTGTTTTTAACCGATAGACCTCTGCGGTATCACGATCTTGCTGCACATAAAGCTTCATACCGGTATTCCGCAGGGGAATCCGCTTAAGCGTACCATCATTTTCCAGCTCTTCACCTTCCGCAATGATTTTTACATCAAGCAGGTCTGCCAAGAGCTGTTCAATACCCACTATGGTTTCACCACCAGACGGATAAAGCTGTCTTTATCAACTTCAGAACGGAAGTAGGCTTGCTCAATTATCTGATCGAAATCGACTGTCTCAATCAGCTTACTGAAGTCCAGTTTCAAGGATTTAATAACCTCCGGAAGTATTTTCTCATCCCGTGAATTATAGGCAAAAGACGTCCGTAGTTGCTTTTCCTGTACGGTTAGACCGGCAGGCACGAATGACAAGGAGTGAAAATAAGTACCCAGATTCAAAACGGTCCCACCACGATACACATAGTCGAACGCCTCAAATAGCGCTGACCGCTTACTAACCGGATCACTTCCGGCACAGTCGATAACAATATCATATTCCTGCTCGAGCGCTTCTTTATCGAGGGTTTTGAATCCAACTTCCGCGCATCGTTCCAGGCGATTCGGTAAGGTATCCGTAAGCGTAACATCGGCATGAAAATAATCTCGGAGTACCGCGGCAAAGGTCACCCCTACACCTCCAGCCCCCATAATCAGGACTTTGCTAGCCGGCAACATGTGCTGAATAGCCTTCCCGGCGTGGATACTAATCAGTATCGGCTCTACAAAAGACAGCAGTGAGGTATCACGTACCGGAAAAACGTTTTCTTTCGGAACTACCGAATAAGTAGCAAATCCACCATGCTCACCGAGCAAACCGATATAAGCCATTTGTGGACATAAATGTTCTTTTCCGCTAGCGCAGTATAGGCATTCTCCGCAGTTCATTCGGGGCAGTACCGCTACCTGTTCGCCGATCATATCACGACTAACATGGCTACCGGCATCTTCAATTATGCCGCCAAATTCATGCCCCGGTATTAAGGGCATTGCCTTACCGGTAAGCGGATGAGGCTCCGAATTAATAATAAAGGGGCCTTCGATAAATTCGTTAACCTGGGTTTGAGAGATTCCGGCGTGAGTTACTCGGATCAGAACATCATTGGGACCTGGCGTCGGCTTTTCAACATCTTCCAGTCGAATATCCCGACTTCCATAGTAAACGAGCGCCTTCATAGTTTCAACCGAATCCAGCACTTCATTCATTTCTTTTGATTCCAGCATATCAACCTCCATGTTTAATGCTGATATTATCTTCGGATAATTCGGTTTTTTTTCTGAGTAAAAAAGATAAATTGAAGCTGTAATTTTTGATAGAAGCAGCCAAACAACGCTCAAAAAGCGTTTTGAGGGGTAGTGTGGAATTATTACGGGGAAAAATGAGCAGGCTAAATCACGCTTCTCTTGCAATAAAAGCAGCCGTTTGTTATGCGGCAGGTCTATTTTTACTGAGGCTTTCTTCCGGATTTAATGGCCTGTATGGACAAGACTCTCACGAATATCTCCGGTTTACCAAAAGCCTTGTTCATTCTATAAAAACCGGAATACATCCCGGTGATTTTTTCTGGCCGGTCAATTATCCGCTTGACGCAGCCCTCTTGTCATTTATTGTTGGAGATGAAGCCATTGCAGCGCAGCTTATCACCGCATTTTCAGCAATTGCCACCATCTGGATTGTAGCGACATACCTTGAGACATTTTTGGAACAGCAGAACAATCTGCTGCTTTATCTAATTCTTTTTATGATGTTGTCTCCTTTTTTTCTGCAAAGCAGCCTGCTGGTTATGTCGGATATGCTGGCAACAGCCTTTGTGGCTTCAACCATTTTAATAGCCCGTTACCTGGACGAACAACCTAAATCATCCGGTTTTTTGCTAATGCTTTTTCTGGCCGCCTGTGCAGTCACAACCCGTTATGCAGTAGCCCCTCTAATCGTTTATCCTATACTTCGACACTGGCGTATTCCGTTTAGCTCATTTCAACCTGCCCTGTTATTGAAGTCGGCAGTTGTGGGCATTGCTCCGTTTATACCCCATCTGGTTTTGCGACGAGGTAACAGCACCGGCTTTTTATCTCATCAGTGGCTGGTAAACTGGTCGCCATTAAATTTTTTCCGTAATGAATATCAAACCGTTGAAGGTTTTGCCGTACATAAGCTGCCAAATATTCTACATGCCTTCAGCTCGTTTTATCATCCGGGTTTTATCTTCTGTGGGATAATCATCGTGTTCTTTATAAAGCGTGATGACATAAAACGCTTTACCTTACCGCTTATCAGCATAGGACTCTACCTGATTTTTCTAGCCGGTATTCCCTATCAAAATATCCGATATCTGCTGCCGGCTTTCCCACTCGCGCTTATCGTTTTATACCCTGCTTTTCAGAGAGCCTTTCAGCTTATACGCCCCAAGGGTTTACAGTATGGTTTAATTGCTATCATTATTGCATTACAGCTATTCTTAATTACTCGCTACTCACACCCGATTCGCCAGGCCAATGCACTGGAGCAAAACATTGCCGCTACCATAAAAGCTTACCCTGCCGATATGCCGATATATGCCTTTGGTGTGGCTCAATCGCTGCCCAGCTACAGTGTTGAAAATGAGATAATCAACATTTATTATGAGCCTTTGGAATCAGCTGCCACACCTTCACTGCTTTTATTCAATCCGAGCCGCTATGAACATCAATGGCGGGATCAGAACCCGATGAACAACTGGAATTTGCTCAACCGGAAATATACTGTAAAAACAATGAAGGATTTTGGCGGGGGCTGGTATCTCTATCAGGTTGATGAAAAACATCCTGCGGCAACGGACCAGCAATATGAAAAATAGCTCGGTTGATTCTCCACGTCATGTTCTGATGCTTGTCCCCGGCTTCCCGGAGGATGAGTCTGATACCACCTGTATACCAGCACTCCAAAGTTATGTGCTTGCCTTGAGCCGAGTCCATCCGCAATGCAAGCTGAGCGTCATCAGCTTTCAATATCCATTTACAAAGGAACCGTATAAATGGAACGGAATTACAGTCTACCCATGCGGTGGGGCAAACAGGGGGAAAATTCGTCGCCTGTGGACTTGGTTTACTGCGATACGCTATATTCTTAGCATACAGCGGGTACCCATTGACATCATCCACAGCTTCTGGCTGGAGGAAACGACTCTGGTCGGGCAGTGGACTAATTATCTGATAAATGTGCCTCATGTTGCATCCTTAATGGGGCAAGATGCCGATCCCCAAAATAGTTTTTTACATCGCCTGAACTTTAATCGTTTAACAACCAGCGCCGGCTCAGAACACGCTGTGGAAACACTGGGAAAAAATGGTCGAATTGATGCGGTCATCCCAATTGGTCTTAATAAATCCGATTTCCCTGAAGAAAAGAAACATCGAGAAATTGATATCCTGGGAGTCGGTGCCTTAACCAAGCTGAAGAACTACAGCCTGTTCATCGATTTAATTCATGAACTAAAAGAGGACTTTCCAGGTATAAATTCTGCTATCCTCGGAGGCGGGCCGGAGCAGCAGCAGCTGGAATCAGCGATATCAAAATATGGACTTGATCGAAATGTATTGCTCACCGGTCAGTTGGACAGACCAGCGGTTCTGAGGTATATGGCAAACAGTCGCATCCTGCTGCATACCAGTAGCTATGAATCGCAAGGCTACGTATTTAACGAGGCGCTGTACAGCGGTCTATCTGTCGTTTGTTTTCCTGTAGGTAATGCTGCTTCACCTAAAACACATCACTGTAAAGACCGGAGGGAGATGCTCCAAACGTTACGCAAGCTGTTAAACTCTACGGCGGATACAAATCCAATAATGCTAAATTCAATTGATGAAACCGTAGCGGCATTTTGGGATTTATACAAACGCGCGTAACCACTTCACACTCTACAAGGAGCATTTCATGAAGGCGAAACTGATTATTTCCGTACTGTTTTTTCTATTAGCCGGCTTTGGCTGTTCACAACGAGCCGTTCTCACCAGCGCTGACCCCGCGACACAAGATCCGATCAATAAAGAACTCGCTGAGCTTGCCCAAACCCGGGAAGCGCTAGATCGCATGATGATCTATGAAGCGGATCTCAAGCTGGAAATTGAGAAAAGCCGCTCGGAAGAAATTCACCAGACAATCAGCAAAATTGCAAAATCCGAAGGTGGTTTTCTGCTAAGCATGCAAAAACATCAGAGTAAAATTCGCGTTCCTTCCGAAAGGCTGGACGAAACCATTGCAGCAATCTCTGAGCTTGGAGAGCTTTTGAATAGAGACATTCGCGGGCAGGATATCACAGAGGAGTTTCAGGACCTGCGGGTGCGACTGGACAGTGCCGAGAAAACCCGACTGCGTTACCTGGAGCTGCTGGCCATCGCTTCAGGCGTGAAGCAGGCGCTGGTAATTGAAAAGGAACTGGAGCGGATTAACATGACGATTGAGAGGCTAAAAGGAAAAATCAATCGCCTTGAGCACCTGGAGTATTATGCAACCATTACTGTCGACACAAGTGAAAAAACGAAGCCCGGCCCACTCGGTTATCTGGCGCTCGGCGTGGTAAAGGCAGTTGGAAAATTGTTTGTTTGGAACTAACTACAGACCGCGATACCGACACGTCGGATCGCTGAGGGATCGCTCCTTCGTCGCTGAGAGAAAAGAGACATTGTTCTCTGAAAAAGCGTTCTTTGAGTCCTGGAAAGGACGGTCCCTTGCCTTGATAACGCTGTTGATGTATACTTATCGATGAATTATGCCCGGTTGCTCAAAAGGCTTTGGCTGATTGTTATCAGTTCGGCAAATACGCTGGTTGCCCCGGTTCTGAATATCGCTGTCTCTCTTCTGGTGGTGCGATTGAGTTCAGTTGAGGTTTGGGGCTCCTTTGTAGCCGTGCTGATCATCGTGAATCTCATCAACCACCTGCTATATTGGGGAAACCGGGAGTTCCTGCTGCGCGAATACAGCAAGGCTCCCGGCAGCATCGCTCAAGTCTGGCAGCAGAATGTTTCCAGCAGATCGGTTTTTCTACTACCCGCCTTTATTATAGTCTGGTTTCTACCCTTGTCGCTCACTGGAATTCTTGGCGCTACCGGCTGGATTATTGCAGCATTCCTCCTGCAGTCTTTTGAGGCACTGGTTATTTACAGTCGCCGTTTTACAACCTCACTATTTATTGAACTAAGTGGACTGGCACTGCTGTTATTCAGCATTTTCATCCTGCAAACCGACTTATCATCCGAGCTATTAACACCCCTCTTTGCTGCCGCCACCTCCTTAAGAGCGTTTCTGATGATGCTGGTTTTCCGTCACGACATCTTCTCTGATTTTAAATGGACGTTTACCCAAAACCATATTGTCGCAGCGGTTCCCTTTTTAATCCTCGGCTTAACCGGGATGCTGCAGTCACGTACTGATCTGTATCTGGTAACCGCCCTCATGGGCGGTTCGGATACCGGATTTTATCAGATTTTCATCAACATGCTGATCTACCTGCAAACCATTGCAGCGTTTATACTCCAGCCCTTCCTGAAAAATATTTTCCGGTTACCCCAAAAGGCACTCTACAAATTAACGTTACGCCTTACCACTGCCGGAACGCTGATTGTGGCGCTTGCAGTCCCTTTTATAGCCCTGCTGATCAACCGGCTATACCGATTTGATGTCACGGGCGAGCACATTATTTTAGGCATGTTTTTCGTTCTACCGATTTACATTTATCTACCGCTAATCTATAAACACTACAAAGAGGAACGTACCACTCGGGTTGTTTATATAAACCTTTTAGGTATTTTTGCCAACGCAATCGGCACGTATTTCCTGATACCTATTTACGGTATTTCCGGAGCACTCGCAGGAAGTGCAATATCTCAATGGCTGATGGCGGCAGCCTATATTAGGGGCGAGGCCCAAACCGGGAGAGACAATGAAAGAAGTACTAACTCCACTGTTTGATGATCCGGCAATCTTAGCAGGTGCCGGTTACGATATTTCTAAATCAAATGACATCTATAGGGTTCTAAAACCTGATTTTGCAAAAAAAATTGCTAAGCTTGAGCGTGTTTTGCAAAAATCCCGAACTGACTATACCCGTCATTTTATTGATAACCCCGGTTTGTTTCGCGAACTACCACACGGCATGGGCAGTGAACTCCATTCGGGATGGACGACCCGACAGCTGGATTTGAACATAGTGAATGAGTTCTTGGTAAACGATAAACCGAAGCAGATTCTGGAAGTCGGAAGCTGGAATGGCTGGCTGAGTCAGTATCTCGCCAGAGATGGGCGATTGCTAACCGCAATCGATTATTTTAAGGATGATTACGACGGCTTGGGAGCGAAACGCCACTATCCGGAGAACTGGTTGGCAGTGCAGATGGATCTTGCGGATTTATCCATACTTACCAAGCGGTTTGATTTAATCATCGCCAACCATTGTTTGGGATTTATGATACATCCAGCTGAGTGGATTCATCAACTCGCCCACAAGCTCCAGCCTGGCGGGTTGTTGATCGCTACCGGACTGATATTCTATCAGAACCCACAACAAAAAGCACAGGAAGTGCAGCAAAGCTGTAAACAATTTAAGGCCAAATACGGCGTCGACATGTTTCTTCATCCTGCAAAAGGTTATCTCGACATAAAAGACAGGCAGCGGTTAATCGAGAACGGTATGGAATTTAAACGCTATCCGGAAAGAAGTCTTGTCAGAAGGCTGCTTGGTCTTGTTCCCGGTAGGCAGAAAATAGAATGGGGGATAATCAAAAGGCAGTAGGCAGTAGGCAGTAGGCAGTAGGCAGTAGGCAGTAGGCAGTAGGCAGTAGGCAGTAGGCAGTAGGCAGCAGTCGCTGTGCTTCCTTGTGAGCGGTCACTGCGTTCCCTGTGAGTGTTCGCTGCGCTCACGGGCAGTGGGTAATTCCTGGCGCTTGGCTGCGTGGGACATGCCCCACGTTACATATTACTGCCTTATCCCGACAAACCGAGATCCCCGCAACGCTATGACTGCCTGCTTCTCACTGTTTCTGACCTCTGTTATCTGACTTCTGACAGCAAAGCGATCTGTATTCTGCGCTCTACCGACAGACAGAAAGTACGCGCTCTTCAAATGTCTCTCGATGTGCTTCAAGCAAAGAGACATCAAATTCTTCGGGTGCATAAATAATCAGCAGCGCACGGGTTGTTGAGGTGCTAATGCAGGTGCGCAACGAATCGGTAAGCGGAGAGCCGAAAGGGCCGACATCATCCTTCAACACATAGCGACCGTCAAAAGACATTTCCCGCTTGTTCAGGGCTAAGTAGGCATCCTGCGCCTCCCCCTTCACCAACCGGACTGCCCCCTGTAGCTTATCCGCATCGTAAATACCGATCGGAAGCAGAAAATCCAGCGAGCACCAGTTACCCGCGTCAACCAACTCGTTTACCGTGTAAAAGCCTTTGTCTTTAAGAGCTCGATTAAGTAAGGCTTCAGATGAAGGGCGGCGGCGGGTTGGTTCAATTCCTATGGCTCGAAAAAAGCGTCGGGCATGTTCTACGCCCGGCACTTCGGAAATCGACTTGCCTTCAAATCGAACTGCATAATCTGAACCGACCTTCAATAACTCCGCATAAGCCTGCTGCGTTTCTCGGACAATCAGATTATCCATTTCAGAAACCGCTATTTGCACGCTTAACCGGGGATCTATACTGACAGGCATAGTATTAGAGAGGCTTTAAGGTCGATAAGCCACCATCAACCCGTATGATTTGACCGGTTATCCAGCCTGCGGGCTGTAAGAGATGCGCAGCTAAACCGGCAATATCTTCCGGCTCGCCAATTCGCTTTAGTGGATGTCGATTCGCCGATGCTTTTTCTCTATCCTCGGTTGAAAGTAAGGAGCCGGCAAGATCTGTGCGGGTAATAGAAGGAGCAATCGCATTCACTCGTATACCGCTTCCGGCAAGTTCGGCAGCAAGTGAAAGCGTTAATCCCTCAACAGCAGCCTTGGCAGCAGATATGGAAGCATGGAAGTTTAAACCGATTTGTGATGCCACCGTACTAAAAAGTAGCACCGCTCCCTTCCCGGCTTTCAACGCAGGCAGCGCATGTTGAATGGCCTGGACGGCGCCAAACACATTCACTTCCATGTCGTTTACAAAATCCTGCTTCTTTAAACGTGCAAACGGCTTTAGGGTAATACTACCCGGGCAGTAGACAAGGCCGTGCAGTTCACCCGGAATAAATCCGGAAAGCGCAGATAAATCATCTGAGGTAATATCAAGTGATAAATGCGGGAAGCTTAAACTGGATTCGCCTCGGGAAACGGTATACACGGATTTACCTACTGAGGCTAACTGATTAGCAATGGCGAGACCAATTCCTTTCGTCCCGCCAATTACGAGATAATTTTCAGACATACTTCTTCCTATATAACATCAAGCGCATAATGCGCACTATTTTCTACAGATACCGACAGAATTAACTGTTCGCAATATCTTCAAATGTGTAGAGACGCTTTTCTATAATCGGATTGCTGGTATCGAGGTATTCAAATCCCTGTCCACCAATAAACACCTTTACTCCGAATTCTTTACTGGCCTCGCATATTCGGTCGAACTCTTCCTGAACGATCTCAGGATCTGAAACGACCGTGCTCGCTACATAAACACGATCCGGCATGAATGCTCTATAAACTTTTTCAAAATTTATAGACGGTGTCATTTGTCCGCTGAAAAGCACTTTATATCCACGCGCTTCAAGGACATGATCCACCATTTTCAATGCGATATCATGCAGTTCTGTCGCAAAGTTTAGGCAAAGCGCTTTACCAATAGACTTAGGGGGGACACGAATAATTCCCTGCAGACGTATCAAACAATCACGCAGCGTTTGGGAAGCAAAGTGCTCTTCAACGACACCAATTTTGTTCTCTGTCCAGAGCTCACCAATTTGATACAAAATCGGTGTAACCAGCTTATCGTATATGTCATGCAGCGGATACTGCCCCAGATAGAGTCCACTGAACACCTGCTGCACACGATCGCGATTACATTCCAGCGCCTGATCACGAACGTAATTAATCAGATACTCGAAATCGCCCTTTACTATATAGTATCCAATCTCCAGATCTTTCTGCCCTTCAAGTGGAAACAGATTGGCTTTGGAGACTTTCTTTTTGTTCTTCTCAAGGAATTCAGAGAGATGCTGCATCAAAAACTTTCGGTGTCCACCGGCCGTTTTTATGCATTCCAATTTTCGCTCTTCAGTCCACCGTTTGATAGTGGAAACATTCACGCCAAGAATTTTGGCGGCCTCACGGCTGTTAAAGTGCTGTATATCGGCTTTCATAAAGGTACTCCGCTATTTTAATGAATATAGTATACAACCCTTCAAAAGTCAACAGAAATGAGCGTTTTGCGCTTTTCGAATTTGGCAAAATGAGCGTTTTGAGCTTTTTTAACTATTGACACGAATTAATAATGTGCCCTATATTGGTCTAGAAAAGCCTAATAGACGTTTTTTAAAGGCGTAGTAAAAATTAGATAAGCGGAGTTATTCCCAAAGCTTTTGCGAGCTTATCAAGGAAAACAGCAGTTATGAAATCCGAATACCTGATCTTTAACCTTATTGTTTTCAGTGGCCCTTTCGCACTGAGTTTTGACAAAAAGGTACACTTCTATCGTAAGTGGAAACAGGCATTTATCGCAATTGCTATTCCATTGGTTCCCTTTGTCATCTGGGATGCGCTCGTGACGTATCGCCACTGGTGGTTTAACCCGAATTATACCCTTGATACCCGAATAGCCAACTTACCTCTTGGAGAGTGGTTGTTTTTCATTACCGTCCCGTACGCCTGTATTTTTACCTGGGAGGTGTTTTGCTGCTACGGAATCGGGAATGAGCGTTTACGATGGAATCCAGCACCTTTTTTATTGATTTTATTCATTCCCGGTATCTGGCTTTTTGCTATTGGTAAGGAATATACGGGTCTGGTTCTGATCGCGCTTACTCTGGTAACGATGTTGGATCGTAAGCTCGCAACGGCCATCTGGCAGAAAAAACGTGTTGTTCTGTTCCTTGCACTTTGTACCGTTTTTATGTTGATTTTCAACGGCTACCTTACCGCACGACCCGTCGTTCTTTACGGCATAGAGTATCAGCTGGATTTTCGCATTATCACTATCCCGATAGAAGACTTTGGCTATGGGTTTGCTCTCCTGCTTAGCAATATTATCCTCTTTGAAAAGCTAAAGGAGGTTCGGCATGGCTAAGCATGTGATAGTAGTTGGCGGCGGCCTTGGAGGATTAAGCAGCGCTATTCACCTTGCAGCTGAGGGCTTTCGTGTTTCGCTTTTTGAAAAGAACGAACGCCTTGGCGGAAAAATGAATCGCTTTGAGTCGAACGGTTACACCTTCGACACAGGGCCTTCTCTATTAACGCTTCCGCATGTCATCGATGAGCTTTTCGCAAAGACCGGAGTTAATCGCCAGGACTATCTAGATATACAACCGGTAGATCCGATCTGCCGGTATTTCTGGCAGGACGGCAGTCGGATGGATGCCAAAAGCAACGTTGCCGAAATGGAAAGTGAAATTGCCGCTATTTCAAGCGAAGATGCGAAGCGCTATGAAAGCTATTTAAAGTATTGTAAAACGATATACGACATCACTGCAGATATCTTTCTCTACAACCCTGTTCATGAACTGCACACGTTGATGAATAAGAAGACGCTGCACTCGCTGTTACGCATTACCCAAATCGATCCACTACGCACAATGAATAGTGCTGTCTCCAGATTTTTTAAAGACGATCGAATGCAGCAGCTGTTCAATCGCTACGCGACATATAACGGTTCCGATCCCTTTAGTGCACCGGCGACCCTGAACGTGATTCCTTACGTCGAATTCGGATTAGGCGGATTTTACATAAAAGGCGGTATGTATCAACTGGTAGAAGCTTTAACAACGCTGGCAGAGAAAATTGGCGTCGAGCTTTTTCCCGGTAGCACGGTCGAAAAAATACTGCATAAAAACGGAGGTATACGAGGCGTTCAGGTGAATGGTGAGCAAGTTTCGGCTGATGCCGTTATTTGCAACGCGGACGTGGTTGAAGCACATAATCAGCTCATTGACGGCTTTCAGCAGGAGCAAAAAAAGCTGAACAAGCTGGAGCCCTCTATTTCCGGCATGGTATTTCTCTGGGGTGTGAAAAAGCAAAATCCTCAGCTTTGTCATCATAACATTTTGTTCTCAGATGATTATCGCAATGAGTTTCAGCAGATTTTTGAGCAGAAAAATATTCCGGACGCCCCAACGGTCTATGTCTCTATTACGTCACGCAGCGATGCCTCTCATGCCCCCTCCGGCAGTGAGAACTGGTTTGTTCTGCTCAACATGCCCTATCTGAACGGACAGGACTGGCAGCAGGCCGTTCCTCAAATGCGCCGTGCTGTGCTTGAGCGCCTCAAAAAAAGCGGATTGGATATCGCCTCCTCAATCGAAATTGAAAAAGTGATAACCCCGGAGGATTTTTATCGTAGTTACGGCAGTAACCGTGGCAGCATATACGGCATTTCATCGAACAGTCGATCGACGGCCTTTAAGCGGCCGGCAAACCGTAGCAGAAAGATTGACGGGCTATTTTTTGCCGGTGGCTCATCACATCCCGGTGGTGGGGTACCGCTGGTTATTCTGTCCGGGAAAATGTGCGCGGATCTGGTTTGCCGACGGTTTCAGAATACGATGAACAAGTCCATTCAGCAGCAAGAGAGAATGGCTTCATAAAGACAAGAGAATAAAAGATTTAAAAACCCAAATAACCAAAGCATTCCCGATGCTCACATTGGGAAGAAAGTGAGTAGTATCATGAAAAAAGTAGCAGTAGTCGGATCCGGCTTCGGAGGTTTATCCGCAGCTATCCGCCTCCAGGCACGTGGCTTTCAAGTCACTATTTATGAGAAGAACGACCGGATTGGCGGACACGCCTATCAATTGAAAAAAGACGGTTATACTTTCGACATGGGGCCCTCGCTAATTACGGCACCCGACATTATCGACCGCATTTTTCAAGCGGCAGGAAAAAGACTAAGCGATTACCTGGATCTGATTTTTCTCGATCCTTTCTATCGTATTTTTTATCATGACGGTTCCATGCTGGACTATTGCGCCGATGGAGAACGCATGAAGCGTCAGATGGCTGCCTTTAACCAGGCTGATGCGGACAATTACGATAAGTTTATCGACTATGTGGAAAAACTTTACGAGGCGGTCATCACCGACGGGCTGGGTTCCCAGGCCTTCGATTACCCCACCATGCTGAACTTTCTGCCGAAAGCCGTAAAGCTGAATGCCCTGTTCCCGGCATATCACAACGTAAAGCGTTTTTTTAAAGACCCGCGCAATCAGTTCGCCTTTTCTTTTCACCCGCTGTTTATCGGTGGTAGCCCATTCCGCTCACCTTCGGTATATCTGATGATTCCGTTTCTGGAGAAGCACGGCGGCGTCTGGTTTACCAAAGGCGGCATGTATAGCCTGGTTGAAGCATTGGAAAAGGTATTTCTGGAAATTGGCGGTCAAATTCGCACAAATTGCGAAGTACAGCAAATTTCCGTAGAAAACGGCCGTGCAAATGGCGTTGTGATAGCAGATGGTTTTCAGGAAGCCGATGCGGTTATATCCAATGCGCACTTTGCCCATACCTATAGCGATCTGATTAAGCCGAAAGCACGAAAGAAGTGGAGTGATCGAAAGGTGAAAAACCTCTCCTACGGCATGAGCTGCTTCCTGATGTATATGGGCGTGCGCAAGCAATATCCGCGATTATTGCACCACACCCTGATTTTATCCGAGCGTTACCGTGAACTGGTTAGCGATATTTTTGATCGCAAGATCCTGGCAGACGATTTTTCCATGTATCTGCACGTGCCGACCCGCAGCGATGAGGAGATGGCACCCCCGGGATGCGAGAGCATGTATGTACTCATTCCGGTTCCCAACCTGGCCGGCGATATCGATTGGGATGAAATGGCGCAGCCGTATGCTGATCGTGTTCTGAAATTCCTGGAGGAAGATTTCGGCATGGAAGACTTAAGAGCAAACATCGACGTGCTGGAACTCTTCACCCCGAAAGATTTTGCCGAGCAACGCAATAACTATCTCGGAAGTGCATGGGGCGTTGAACCGCGAATGACCCAAACCGCGAGTTTCCGTCCGCGCAACCGTAGTGAAGATGTTGAAAATCTATATTTGGTCGGCGCTTCAACGCACCCCGGTGCCGGTGTGCCTGGCGTAATGCTGACCGCAGAGACCACTGAAAAGCTGGTTCTGGAAGATCTTGGACACCCTGAAACCCAACAAACCAAACTGCAATCCGCCTGAGAGGAGCCAATCGTGAAATTCTGGTTAAATTCGCCTGATGTTGCAGCATTTCAACACGCGAAGAAACTGACGTCGCACTATGCCAAAAGCTTCTACTTTTCTGCACGAATACTGCCTGAGTCCAAACGTTGGGCAACCTATGCACTGTATGGCTTTTGTCGTTATGCCGACAACCTGATTGACAATCCGCGTTCACGGACGCTGGATGAACTACTCATGGAAGTGGATTTTCTGGAGAAGGAGCTCCAAATTGCATACCGCACCGGTGAATCAGAACATCCGGTGGTAAAGCCGTTTATAATCGTTGCGCGCAAGTACGGCATTCCAATAGATTACCCCCTGGATCTGTTGAAGGGCGTAAAAATGGACCTGCAAAATACGCGCTATGAAACCTTCGAAGATCTCTACGTATTCTGCTATCGCGTCGCCGGGGTTGTGGGTTTAATGATGACTCACGTTCTTGGCTACAAAGACAAGAAAGCATTTGAATACGCTGAGAAACTGGGAATAGCAATGCAGCTCACTAATATCCTGCGTGATGTTAAGGAGGATAAGGAAATGGGCCGCATTTATCTGCCACAGGAAGATCTGCGTCGCTTTGGCATTACCGATGACGATATCATGAATGAGCGCATGGATACCAAAATGCACCGCATGATGCAGTTTCAAGTAGATCGGGCAAGACGCTATTATGTCGAATCTGATCCCGGCGTAGAAATGCTGGAGCGCGAGTCGCAGTTTGCCATTTACAGCGCCAGCAAGATTTACGCGGGCATTCTGCTGAAGATCGAGACGCAGGACTATAATCCCTTTCTTGGCCGCGTATTCGTACCTCAATTCAAGAAGTTGCGCATCCTGTTGAATGAGATATTCTGGACGCGCCTGCTACCGGTGCGCAATACCTATGCGTTCCACTACTACAAGGTGGCCGAAGAACAGCAATGATAGAAGCAACCCCGTCGCCGCCGGCCGGATGGATTTTCACAATCTATCTCCGGCGGCTGCTCAAGAAACATTTTTCAAGCATCGAGCTATTCGGCAATATCCCCCAACCGAATCCTGATTTACCGCTATTATTATTGCCCAATCACAGTACCTGGTGGGATGGTTTCTTTGCCTGGCATTTGAATGAAATACATTTCAAGCGACCGTTTTATCTGATGATGCTTCAGGAACAGTTGGTGAAGTATCCTTTTTTTCGCAAGCTGGGCGTATTTGGTATTGAGCAAGGAAATGCCAAGGGCATGCTTAGCAGCCTGAACTATGCAGTAGACCTGCTTGGTCAGACTCCGCCGCCCATGCTTACGATATTTCCGCAGGGTGTGCTTAAGCGTTCTTTGAGCAGACCTCTCGATTATAAAAAAGGCCTCGACTGGATATTAAAACGCCACAGCGGCAAGATAACCGTACTACCGCTGGCAATACGCTGTGAATTTACCGATCAGCAATTGCCGATCACATGGTTTGAATTTGCTGAAGGAATCGAGGCCGATTCCTCAAACTTTCCAGGTATTCAGCAGCTGGAAACTATCGAAACGGAACTATTGGAGAAGTTGGAAGACAGAATCCTGGGTGGTGAAACCGGAATCAATATTCTGAACAGCAAAACGATCATGGAGCAGAACGCGTGATCTGGCTGATAGGATTTATAGGAATATCGCTCATTGCAGTTCTGGGAATAACCCTTAGCAACGTATTGTTTGCGCCCATGCTTAGAAACGCGCCCACTCCAACTGAAACACCAACCGTTTCGGTATTGGTACCGGCCCGCAATGAAGAGCTGAATATCGGTAATTGCCTTGAAAGCCTGCGCGCTCAGACTTATCCGGCACTTGAGATCATTGTTTTAGATGATCAAAGCACCGATCAAACCGCCGCTATTGTGCAGCAGCACATCCGGCAGGATAATCGGATTCGTCTCATCAGCGGAACGCCGCTAAAAGATGGCTGGACCGGCAAGAACTGGGCTTGTCATCAGCTCTCCAGGCAGGCAAGCGGTAACTACCTGATTTTCACCGACGCTGATACGACGCATCATCCGGATGCGGTAAAAAACTCCATCGGCTGGATGCAGGCACGCAGCCTTACGCTGCTATCGTCTTTTTCCCAGCAGCTTACCGGCACGCTCACCGAGAAGCTGGTGCTACCGGTAATTGATATCTTTTTATACTGCTCCTTACCGCTCTGGCTAATTTATTACAGTAAGAGCCCTTTACTTGCCGCAGCAAGCGGCCAGTGGATGGTTTTTTCGCGCGAGTCTTACCGCATGCTGGGTGGACATCAGGCAGTTCGTCATCAGGTAGTGGAAGATGTAGAGTTTGCCAGATTGGCCAAGCGGCTTGGCGGCAAGATTATGGCGGTATCCGGCATCGATCGTGTTTATTGCAGAATGTATCGATCTGCCGGGGAGGTTTGGGAAGGGTTTACCAAAAATATTTTCGGCATTATGGGCTACAATACTCCCTTCTTTATTATCATGATGTCGCTGCTGTTTATCTGCTGTGTTCTGCCCTTCATCTTACTGGCTTCGGAGAATTGGTTCCTATTTGCTATTGCCGCAGTTATTGTAAACTTAGTTGTTCGACTACTGCTGGTATTAAAGCTGAAGCATAGCTGGTTTGCAGGTATTATTCTGCATCCACTTGGCATTCTCGGAACCATACTGATTGGCCTGAATTCCTGGCGTAGCGTGAAGCAGGGATCGGTGAGCTGGAAAGGGCGGGCGATAACAGTGAGCGGTGAACGGTGAACTTTGAACCTTGAACTTTGAACTTTGAACTTTGAACTTTGAACTTTGAACCTTGAACCTTGAACCTTGAACTTTGAACTTTCTTTTAAAATGAAAACTTTCGCACTATACTTTTTCTTACTGGCTGGTGGACTCTGGCATGTATTGGGTGTTCTGCAAGACATTATGCGCATAACAGCCGGACCTGTGGTGATGTTTCTCGCTATCTGGATTCTCGTTGAGTATTTACGCATGCATCGCTTGGATAATAGCGAAGCCTGGAGCCGAAGCGTATATATTTGGTCAGCGATCGTAGTTATAAGCACGTTCTTAATTGAATATGTCGGAGTTGTCACTGGAAAAGTCTTCGGACCATATGAATATGGCCCCACCCTACAGCCGCAGCTACTGGCAGTACCGATTTCGATAGGTTTTGCCTGGTTAGGTATGCTGCTCAGCTCCGCCGCGATTATGCAAAAATTGCTTGGAGATCGTCAGATGAGCGATACTCTTTTTGCGGCAGGCATAGCATTCTTTATGGTACTTTTCGATCTGGTGATGGAGCCTGCTGCAGTTGCCTTAAACTACTGGAACTGGTTTGGAGCAACGATCCCGCTGCAAAATTATGCGGCCTGGTTTGGTATTGGTTTCCTGCTAGCACTCTTTGGACTCAAGAATGGCGCTCTGAAGAAAAACCAACCGACACTGGCAATCCATGCATACTTTGCCCAGCTACTTTACTTTGCAATCGTGCTGTTAAGGTAGATTTACAAGGTTTTTCAATGGTGACAATAAACCAGTGGTACATTTTTTCCCGCACCACAAAACGTGTAAACCTACATACCCAATATTAACAGCAACTTAGCAGCACAAATCAAACCATACCCTCCACAAAATGTAGCACCCCTTTCACAATTTTCACCACCACGAGAAACAAACCTAAAACCCAATATTAACAAACACTTAAAAAGCCTTTCGTTTTTTTGGCATGACAATTGATCAATGTTTTGGTAATCAACCGTTAAAAACCGGTTGGGAAAAGTAGACAACAAAAAAGTATTACATACAGGAGTACACTATGAAGAAGACTATGAATCACATCGTTTCAGCATTCGCGGCTTTTGCCGATCTTTATTCCAGCGGTACCCGCGTTGCAAGGCCGGCAGAGACTCTCAGGGTTGCTAATAAGAAAAGCAAATAGGTAATAATATAGCAGCCATATTGCCGAATCATCATATTATCCCGATACCTGAAAAGGTGTCGGGATTTTTTTTGTCGAGGTAAAGCAATTAGGCAATTAGGCAATTAGGCAATTAGGCAATTAGGCAATTAGGCAATTTGCGATGTAAAAAGTGAAACGGCAAAAGTGAATAGCCAACATCTGGAGTCAGAGGTCTGACGTCGGACGTCAGACAGCGAAGCGATCTTCTGCCTGTCACTCACAGATTCTCACCGTTTCTGCCCGTGAGCGCAGCGAATACTCACAGGGAATGAAATAACCGCTCACAAGGAGTGTAGCAACTGCTGACTACTGCCTGCTCCAGAACGACACACAGGTCGGGGGCGACACATCGGTCGCCCCCTCATTCACCGTTGCCCGTTATTCTATTATCTCTTACATTTACGCATGCAAACTCAACGACTTTTTATTGCAATCAAACTTCCGCCGCGGGCGGTTACTGCTTTAGGTGATCTGATCGATACACTACGAAGGATCCCATCTCCGGCACGCTGGGTGAGCAAGGAATCGATTCACATTACGCTTAAGTTTTTGGGAGATGTTCCTGAATCCGATACAGCCTCGCTTTCTAATGCACTCGATCAGGTAGCAAAGTCAACAGCCACCTTTGAGATTAACAGCGGCACCAACGGAGCCTTTCCGAATATTCGCAAACCTTCTGTACTGTGGGTCGGTTTGTCCGGGGAGGGGCTAAAAAACCTGAACACTGTTCAAGGCAAAATAGAGGTTGCCTGCGAATCACTCGGCTTCGCAAAAGAAACCCGTCCTTACAGGCCCCATCTCACCCTTTGCAGAATCCGTAAGCCGAGCAATCTCCAGCCGCTAATCAATGCATTCCAGTCAACACACCTACCTCCCCTGCTCATCCCGGTTGATGAGATTCATCTGATGCGGAGTGAATTAAAACCTTCCGGAGCGGTTTATACGTCGGTTACGGCATTTGAACTCGCAGGCTAACAGAAGTTCAAGGTTCAAAGTTCAAGGTTCAGAGCTCAATGATGAAAAAGTGCAAACGTGGAAGGTGAAATATAGCCCGTGACTTTAGTAGTGGGTGAAGGGGCAATGGGGCAATGGGGCAATGCTCAAAACCCCACAAAACCGCGGAAAATACGTATAACTGTATTTCCTGAGCATTTTTTTAAAAATTTTTCTTGCATCTTGCAATCCCCGCATATATCTTTTTGGTGTATTTTTGTTCACGATGTATATACGTTCACGTTTTGGGCAAAAATAAAATTCAAAAAACAGAACAGATATCAGAATAAAAAAGTGACGACAAACTTTATCTCATCCAAACAAGTATTGGGGAAACCATGAGTGCAGAAAACAACGACAAATTAAAAGCCATAAACCTGGCGATGACGCAAATCGATCGCCAGTTCGGTAAAGGCTCCATCATGCGACTCGGTGAGCGTCCGAAAGTGGAAATGGACGTTATCCCGACCGGCTCCATTTCACTGGATTACGCATTAGGAATCGGCGGCGTACCGCGCGGTCGTATCGTAGAAATCTACGGCCCGGAATCTTCCGGTAAAACAACTTTGACCCTGCACGTGGTTGCCGAAGCGCAAAAGCGTGGCGGACTCGCAGCATTCGTAGACGCCGAGCACGCACTGGATCCCATTTATGCTCGTAAGCTGGGCGTAGACACTACAAACCTGCTGGTTTCCCAGCCGGATAGTGGAGAGCAGGCACTGGAAATCGTAGAAACCCTGGTTCGCAGTAACGCTCTGGACATTGTGGTGGTCGACTCGGTAGCGGCTCTCGTACCGCGCGCAGAACTTGAAGGAGAAATGGGAGATTCCCACATGGGTCTGCAGGCACGCTTAATGTCTCAGGCACTTAGAAAACTCACCTCCACCGTTAGCAAGTCCAATACCTGCGTTATCTTCATCAATCAGCTGCGCGAGAAAATCGGCGTGATGTTCGGTAGCCCCGAAACCACAACCGGTGGACGCGCTCTGAAGTTCTATACCTCGATTCGCATGGACATTCGACGTATTGCTTCCATTAAGAGCGGCGACGCGGTTATCGGTAACCGCACAAAAGTCAAGGTTGTAAAGAACAAGCTGGCTCCCCCATTCCGCATTGCTGAATTCGACATTATGTATTCGCAAGGGATTTCCATGGAAGGCGATCTGTTGGATCTCGCCTCCAATATGGATATTGTGCAAAAAAGCGGTACCTGGTACAGCTTCGGCGAAGAGAGGCTGGGACAGGGTCGTGAAAATGTGAAGAACTTCCTGAAAGAACACTCCGAGTTCAGTGAAAAAATTGAAAAGCTGGTGCGCCAGAAGCTTAATCTGGTCCCCGGTGGTGAAGAAGAAGCAGATGATAAGAAAGATGCTGCAAAGGGAGCAGAAAAAGCCAACGGCAAAGCTGCAGCGAAAAACGGTGCAGCAGAACCGGCAGCCGCAAAGAAGTAAGCCATAATTTGCCCGCAGTGCGTCTTACCTGCGGGCAAAACTATTCATTTAACAATCAACTGTCGACGGACAGATTCCATATAGATATACATTTCCACCAACGCTGCTAATCAATAGAAGACCCTCACACACCGGTACAAATGCCGGGGAATTAACAAATGGAGATTTGTATGTCTGACACAAATAAGCTACCAACATGGTTCTGGGTTGTAAGTGGAATCGCACTGGTTTGGAATCTTTTAGGGCTCATGGCATATGCCGGCCATATGATGCTGGGGCCGGAAGACTTTGCCAAAATGCCCGACGCCGAACGCTTGCTGTATGAGAATATACCTGCCTGGGCCACCGGAGGATTTACGCTAGCTGTTTTTGGCGGCGTTATCGGAAGTATTGGTTTACTAATGCGTAAGGCATGGGCTGGGATTGCGTTTATCGCTTCACTGGTTGGTGTTCTCTTACAGCAAACACACAGCTTTTTTCTAAGCAATACTTTTGAAGTTCTTGGATCAGCAGCAATGACAGGACCAATTGTCGTTTTAATTGGCGCCATTGCCCTGGTTTGGTTCAGCAATATGGTAAAAGGAAAAGGCTGGCTGAACTAAATAAATTTGATGTGATCTGACATGAATTCTGCGGGAGTTCTCAATAAGAGAATCAGGGGTTAGGCGCTCTAAGAGCAGAATTATCTTTTCACATCTGACTTCAACCGACAAGCGGATTGCAAATACTGTTGTAATCCGCTTGTTCTTTAATAAACTGAAAAGCCCGATGCCGACAATTATAGACATGGAGTTTCGCCGCAGGCGCCCGGAAAAGTTTATTATTATCTGGGACACCGGTGAAGAAACGATTTTCGCTCCGGAAACCGTATTAAAGCACGCCTTATCCGTCGGACGAAAAGTTGAAGAATCCGAATTCGAAACGATCGTTCAGGAAAACGCCGTCTGTCTGGCGAAGGAGCAGATGCTACGCTATCTCGCAATGCGCCCGCATAGCCGTCAGGAGCTTTTCCTCAAAACATCACGACGTGATCATCCGGCTGAAGCAATTGAGGCAGGGTTAAAAGACTTTGAGCGAGCCGGGCTGATTGACGACAAAGTATTCACCCGTCAATATGCTCTAAACGAAATTAATTTCCGCCCCTGCGGCAGAAGGAAGTTGCAGGAAAAGCTTTATCAACGAGGGATTGCCGAAGATATATCCCGTCCGATCCTGGATGAACTTTATAAACAGCATCCTGAAAAAGATTTAATTAAAGGTGTGGCAGAAAAGTTTGTGCAGAGAAACAGACGCCTCGAAAAACAGAAGTTGGTAGAACGTTTAACACGCCATCTCCAGTCAAAAGGATTTGATTGGGAGCATATTCGCTGGGCAATGCTCGATCAAAAGGTAGCGGATGGAAACGACTTTGCTGACAGTGATGTTGCCTGAAGCTGCTACCGTTCCCAGCGTTTCAATTCCAGATTTTCACCATCAAACTGCGCATAAGAGAAATATTCAATCCAGTCTCCGAGGTTCACATATTTTTTCTCTCCATAGGGCATCAGCATTGGCCAGTGTAGATGTCCGAAGATAACATAATCTACACCCTCCTGAAATTTTTGCTGGGCGAGTTCCTGATAGTCCCTATCGTCGGGAGGACCGCTATGGCTGCTATGATTTCGGCTGGTTTGTGCTACCCATTTGGCTAGAGGTATACCGAGGTCGGGATGGAGGAGGCTGTAGAGGAAGATATTGAACTTATTGCGAAAGACGCGTTTCATCAGGTGATAGCCACCGTCTTTTTTCTTTACGCCATCGCCGTGATGCAGGAAGAAACGGCGATTATTTATGACAAACTCCTTCCCGTCAAAATGTACCGGGATGCCAAGTTCGGTTGTTAAAAAATCGCGCATCCAAAAATCGTGATTGCCAGCGATATAATGCACCTCCCGGCCAAGCTCATGCAATCTGGCCAAAGCCGCCAGCACCTTCATATGCCCTCGGGGAATGACCGTCCGATATTCAAACCAAAAATCGAAGAGATCCCCAACAATAAACAAGCGCTCACCATTCGTTGCAACATGATCAAGAAAAGACAAAAGCTTCTTCTCTTTTATCTTCTCTGATTTGGCATTTTTAGTACCAAGATGAACATCTGAGATAAAGAAAGTTTGTCCCATAGGTCTATCCGTTTGGCTGGGTTTTAGCAAAGCATTAATAAGCACATTTCAACCGAAAAAATAAAGCAGATTTTTTAAGACTTTAAAAAAGTATTTCACAACAACAGTTTTAAAACTACCGTTTCATTTGCATCATCAGCTCCTTAAATTGTACTCTGACACAAAAACGATACGGGAAGACGACTGTTGAAAGATAGTAGAAGAAGAGGTGACGAAGATCCGGAAATGTCTTTCGTCGAACATCTGGAAGAATTACGCTGGCGATTGATTCGGGCAATGGTGGCACTCGTTGTTGGAATGATCATTTGTTTTTTCCTCGCTGAATACATTCTGGCCTTTTTAACCTATCCCGCCGAGATTCTGGATACGCCGCTTAACCTGCAGGTGCTTAAAGTTCAGGGGATGCTAACCGTCTATCTTGAGATCGGTTTTTTTGGTGGTTTGATTATCGCTCTCCCGTATTTGCTTTACCAGCTATGGGGGTTTATCGCTCCCGGCCTTATGAAGCATGAGCGCAAGTATATTGTTCCGCTTCTTTTCTATTCTACCACCCTGTTTTTGGGTGGTGTTGCTTTTGCTTACTACACCGTGCTCCCCTTTACTATTCGCTTCCTGATTAGTCTTACCCCAAGCGACATTACACCGGGAATTGCAATTGACTACTATATCGGTTTTGCGATCAGACTAATGTTTCTATTTGGAATGGTATTTGAACTTCCGGTGTTAAGTTTTTTCTTAGGCAAAATTGGTATTATCAATACACGATTAATGCGCACTTACCGTCGCCACTCCATTATCTTCATCTTTGTTGTGGCTGCAGTTCTTACTCCTCCTGACCCATTTACGCAGCTTCTGCTCGGTGTTCCCCTGATTCTCCTCTACGAAATATCTATAGGCGTTGTACATTTGGTCGAAAAAAGAAGATTAAAAGCACTACAAAAACAAGCCGGTCTAACAGAAACCCAAAACGATACGGAACCGGCAAGCTGATAGGGGAATTTCAGAGACGTCTGGAATTCTTACATTTCAAGCCGTATCTTATTTTGTAAAGTTTGTGAAAAATATTACGAACTACTCGTATCATCTTTTTCAGGGGTAACGCCATGAAAGCCGCCGTAAAAAAAATTTTCGATCCGTTTAAGCAGGATATAGATCAGTTTAACGACGTTTTCAGCGATGTCATGCGATCCGATATTAAGCTGGTAGACCAGGTTGCGAAATACATCGTCAAGCATAAAGGAAAACAATTCCGTCCACTTCTGCTGATTGTTTCAGCAAGAGCAGTGGGTCAACCGGTATACAATACCTACGTAACCGCCGCCGTCACCGAACTACTTCATACGGCGACCTTATTACATGATGATGTTCTGGATGATGCGGAACTGCGTCGGGGTTTTAAAACAATACATAAAATCTGGAAAAACAAGATCGCTATTGTGATGGGCGATTACCTTCTTGCCAAATCACTTATATCCGCATCCGAAACCGGCAATCTGGACAGCATTCAAATTATCGCCAACGTGGCAAAACGCCTTATTCAGGGTCAGATTTTTGAAATGCAAAAATCTCGCGATCTGGATATGACAGAAGAAGACTATTTTAGACTGGTAGCAGACAAAACAGCATCGCTGATATCAGCCTGCTGCGAACTGGGTGCTCTCACAACAGGTGCCGATTTGGAACAGCGTCGTGCATTAAGAGATTTTGGAGAGTATCTCGGGATCGCATTTCAAATTAAGGACGATTTACTCGACTTCGAATCGACCTCCGGCATCATCGGTAAACCGGCAATGGCAGACCTCGAAGACAAAAAGATCACACTGCCGATTATCTATGCTCTCCAAAGCGCACCTGACAAAGAGCGTAAGCAAATTCTGAAGCGCATAAAGAAAGGCATTGATCGTGAGGGAGGTAAACTGGTACTGGACTTTCTTCATCGCTATCAGGGACTGGAAAAAGCGCGAGAGAAAGCCGAAGAGATGCGCGACAGAGCAATTAAGTCAATCTCGATTCTTCCTCCAACAACAGCGAGGGAATCTCTGGAAGAACTGGCACACTACGTCATCGACCGCAACAAATAACGGAAATTATAAATGTTGTTTCGATTCATACGATTATTCTCAACGCTACTTGCACTATCTTTTCTCGCATCCTGCGCGGAAGAGAAGCCCAGATTTCCGGTCTCCAAAGCTCAACCACATATGGGGACCTATTTTACGATCACCTCATACGATTTTGATCAGCCCGAAGACTATGTTTCCGCAGTAATTGATAGTGCTTTTATGCTGATTGCAAACATTGAACAGGAGTTGAGCAGCTATAGCGATGAATCAATAACTGCACAGATAAATAATCAAAGCGATACAGAACGCACTGTTACTTTGCCGGATCATGCCCATACAATTCTGGAAAGCTCTCTAAAACTCAGTGAAACAACGCAGGGGGCATTTGATGTAACGCTTTGGCCGGTCTTCAAACTGTGGGACTTTGAAAATCGCCTTCCCGACCTGCCCAGTGAAGATCAGCTTCAGAGTGCTCTTGCGAAGGTCGACTATAACAGGCTTGCCATTTCAGAGAATAAACTTACGATTGCTAAAGGACAGGAAATAGATTTTGGCGGAGTAAGTAAAGGCTATGCCGTTGAATCCGTCCGTATTTTTCTAAAAATACGTGGATTAAAAAACTTTCTTGTTGATGCCAGCGGCAATCTGGGTATCGAATGGAATCGCAGTGATTCCATTGAGGTAACTACTCGCCATCCCAGAACGGATGCTCGATTTTGGGGACGCTTCAAAATTAATCGCAGCTGCGGCATTGCGACATCCGGCGACTACCACTTTTACTTTATGAAAGATCGGGTTCGCTATCATCATATCCTGGATCCCAAAACCGGCATGCCGGCACGACCAATGGTTAGCGCAACAGTTATTGCTGATGACGCGATGACCGCAGACGGGCTTTCTACTGCCGTTTTCGTAATGGGCCCCGAAAAAGGAATAGAGTTTATTGAATCCCGCAACGATCTGGAGGGGATACTTATTCATGAGGTCGAAGACGATGCTTTAAACGAAATCGTTTCAAGCGGTATTCAATCAATCTATCAGCGTATTCCCGATGCGACTTCCGCCGCCAAATAAAGTTCTGATTATTCGTCTCAGCTCCATCGGAGACATATTGTTAACCAGCCCGGTTATCCGGCAAACACGGGAACGCTACCCCACAGCTCAAATAGATTTCCTCACCCGCACTGAGTTCATCTCACTCATCGCTACTAATCCGCACCTCAACACTGTCCTGTCTCTTGATACTTCAAAAGGCAAAACAGCATTAAGGGCTATGCGGGATAAGATCCAGAATGAACAGTACGATTTGATTTTGGATTTACATGCCAATCTGCGAAGCATCTTTTTATGTCGATTTACCAACCACCCACCAGTTTATCGAATGCAGAAGAATAAGTTTGCCCGGTTTATGCTGGTAAAAGCCGGCATAGATCTGTATTCCAAACTATATGGAGAACCGCGCTCAGTAGCGGAAAAATATCTTCGGGTTGGAGAGGTTATCGGGCTGGATCCAAAGGATCAACGTTTGGAGCTTTGGCTACCGCCGGATATGGAAACAGCCGCAGAGAATCGCTGGAAGGCTCTGCAGGAAAAAGGCGCAGCGGTAATTATGGCTCCCGGTGCACGCCACTTCACCAAGCGCTGGCCGGAATCGCATTATATTGAGCTTATCAAAAAATTACACTCGGACTATGGTTGGCGGACAGTTCTCCTTGGAGGGCCGGATGAACAGGATATCAGTAAATCAATTCAAAATAGTGCCGGTAAAGAACGCGTCGAGAACCTGACTGGCAGCCTGTCGTTAATCGAAAGCTGCGCGCTTATTAAACAGACACAGCTTTTTATAAGCAACGATTCAGGACTGATGCACGTTGCTGCAGCCTATGGCATCCCTCAACTGGCATTTTTTGGCTCGACGACACAGCAGCTCGGCTTTAGTCCGCTAAATAAGTCTGCGGTTGTGTTAGAGAACAAAGAGCTTAGTTGCCGTCCTTGCAGTCATATCGGTAAATCGGCTTGCCCCAAAGGACACTTCAAATGCATGAACGACTTAAAACCGGAAATGGCTGCTTCATCTATTAAAGAACTAATCGGGAAATAACATGTTTGGCGTTGAAAACTTACTCTTATTTATTGGGGCGGGTCTGTTATTAAATATTACTCCCGGACCAGACATGCTGTATGTGGCAACACGTAGCGCTATGCAGGGGCGAAGCGCCGGTTTGGTATCCGCATTGGCCATTGGCACTGGCACCCTTGCGCATATTGCGGCGGCAGCATTCGGATTATCCACTCTGCTGATGGTTTCGGCTACCGCTTTTCAAATTGTAAAATGGGCTGGAGCGGCCTACCTGGTATATCTTGGGATTCGTACTTTTCTATCCGCAGGGAATGCCTTTGAGAAACAACAACTTGAACCAGACTCCATTCGTACCATTTTTGTTCAGGGGGTAATTGTAAACGTTTTGAATCCCAAAGTGGCATTGTTCTTTTTGGCATTCCTGCCACAGTTCGTGAATACGGCAGAGAGTATACTACCGCAAATCATTTTTCTGGGATTTGTGTTCGACTTTTTCGGAACGCTGGTTCTATTTATTGTTGCCCTATTTTTTAGTCGGGTTGGGGATGTAATGAAGCGCCATCCGAAAGTGCAGCGAGCTCAGAAATGGGTTACGGGAACAGTGTTTGTTAGTATGGGTGTAATGCTGGGATTTGCAGAAAAGTAAGACGCAGCCGGTTTATTGGCTGCGCCTTAACAGCAGATTAATTCGCTGAAATACAGTACAAGTATTTTGATCCACGAAGATAAAGCTCATTGCCTACCGCAACCGGTGAAGCGCTGAAAAAGTCATCCAGCTTATTTGCCGAAGCAACTTCAAACGATTCCCCATCTTTCAACACCAGCGTTGTTCCATTTTTGCTGGTGATGTAGATATGTCCATTTGCAGCGATCATGGATGAATAGATTGTGCCGAGGCCGGATAAGCGTTGCGTATCATATACCGGCGTTCCGGTACGGGCGTCGAGGCAGGTTAGAATCGCGTTATTCGTCTTCGTAAAATACAGGCGGCCATTGTATTGAACGCCGGTGGGTACATAGGGGGTATCCTTATTATACTCCCACTTGATAGCATCCCCCGACTGAATATTGCCTGCCAGGTCTTTTATTTTGATTGCCTGCAGTGCATTACCGCGAAAGCCACTCATCACAAAAAGCAGGTCTTCAAAAACAATCGGAGTAGGGATAACGTTTAGCGTCATTCCGCTGGTATACCACAGTTCTTTACCGGTTTTAAGATCATAGCCAGCCACTTTATTGGTTGCGCTAACCACAACCTGCTGCTTGCCATCAATCTCATAAATCAGCGGCGTCGACCATGAGGTCGGCTCATCCCGTTCATCACGCCAGAGCTCCTCGCCGGTATTCTTATCTAATGCGACAATGAAAGAAGCTTCTTCATGATCCCAGTTAATCACCAGGATATTTCCATGCAGCGCCGGTGAGCTGCCCTCACCAAACCCACGACGGGTTCGCATATCCCCAAGATCTTTTTGCCAAACCAGTTCGCCATCCATCGTGTAGCAGAAGATTCCGCGAGAGCCAAAGTGAGCAAACAGATGCTCTCCATCTGTAATAGGGGAATTAGAAGCCCAGGTGGCATCGAGATGTGTTCCCTCATGAGGTGCTGCCTCAATGGCGACGCGCTCCCAAACCGTTTCACCGGTATTGCGATCCAGTGCAAGCACGGTAAAATTCAGCACGTGGTCCGGCTGCACACCTCGGCGGCGACGTTTCTTTCCATCTTTTTGAGACTGTTTTTTTTGCGGTTCAACCTGCTCGGATTTCACTGCCGTAAGCACGTAAATTCGATCTTGCCAAATTACCGGTGTGGCGTGTCCACTACCGGGAACTTCGATCTTCCACTTAACGTTTTCTTTTTCGCCCCACTGGATCGGCGGTGTGGCTAAAGCGATTCCGTTCTCATTTGGTCCTCGCCAGGTAGGCCAATTCGAATTTTCGGCATCACCGCCAGCAATCAGAAAAAGGCTGGCACAAAAGAACGCAATAGCAACATATCGAAAAATATAATTCATGGCTGTCTTCCTTTCAGAGAATATCTTCTTCGTATATTAGACAATATAGGTGTAAAAAAATTGCAGTGATGTGAGATGCTTAGGAGCCTTGTAGATGCCTTACAATGTTCCACAGCTATTTGGGATGATTATTAGCCCTCAGCCTGAAGCTCGGTATTTGTTTTTCTGCTGCGTGAATAGAAAAAATCAATCGGAGATCGCAGAAAGTGCATAAGCAGTAAACGCAACAGTTGACGGGATTGCCCAAACGTTACGCGGCGAGACTTCATTGCAATAAACAGCGTCATACCAAAGCTCACTAAAAAGTTTACCAGTCCAATTCCGGCAACCCCGAGTGCCCCGATCAAAAAGACCGAGCTATCCAGCGCAATATTACCATGCTGAACAGCAAATCCGAGGTTTGCGGAACTAAAGGCAATATGTCGAATGTCTATCGGCAGGCCGGTAATAAATCCGAGCGTTCCTGCCAGACCTAGGAAAAATCCCAGGGAAATATTACCAGATAAAACGCCAAGGTTTTTTTCAACATAGTTGGAAATTCGGTCCAGGGCAGAATGCGGCATCCAGGTAAGCTTGGGATGTGCCTTAATTCGCTGAGGAATACGACTGAAGATCACTTTATTATCAAAGTATCCGGATATGAGTCCGGAAAGCGATAAAAAGACTCCTGCGATAGCAGCATAATATAGTGCTCCACCTTGAATCGGTCGAATATCAAAAAGCAGCTTTGCAGCCTTGGGATCTTTCAACATCCCGGTTTGCAATAGCTCCTGATATCCCCAGGCGATTAACCAGGCAACCGGGAAGGCGCATATTAAATTACCTACAAAGGAGATAAACTGACTATGTGAGACCTTGACAATCAGATCTTTTACATCCTCCAGACTATCACAGTGTCCATCATCATCAGGGTCTAGTCCTTGAACAACAGCTGAAGAGGTCATGGCAGGTTGTTTCGTTGCAATAATACCACCCAGCATTTTTACCAACACAAAACAGGCGGCATAGTTTAACCCAAAGATAACCCCCTGTCCCAGCGGAGATAACGCAGGCAGCTCAAGGAAAACCTTAAAAGCAGCAAAAAATGCAATGACCAATCCACCCAGCATACTGGCTCGAAGGTATCCCCAGTATTCCCGGGCATTTCGGGCAATGTATTTACCACCTTTATATGCCGCATGATCGACAATCTCATAAGCCAACAGGTCGACATTATCATTAATCAGGCGAGTTAAACTGGTTTTTTCTTTTTCGGTTCGAACAACAGTACGGCCCAGCTCGGCCAGCTTGAAATGAAATGCTTCGGCATTTGTTTCTTTTAATAGCTTCAGGAGCAGCTTTAAACGAGAAATTTGCTGCAGCAAACGCCGGGTAATGATCGTTAAATGTAAGCTGGTGCCGAACTCATTTTTTTTTCGTCTCAGTTCGTAGATATTGTCTTCACAGATATCCAGGAAGTTCATTACCGGCAAGCAAAGATCTTTATTGAGACGGGAGGAGCTATCCTTCATAAAATCATCTATAAAAGCGGTCAGCTCTTTATTTTGCTCCAGGAAGGGCGAGTCCAGCTGCTCCAGATGCGGTAATTTTCGGGTAATTTCAAAATCCATACCCTGTGTGGCAATACTATGTGAAAGATATTGCACAGCCGATGCAATGGGCATAAGTGCTGATTTTTCTTTCTCAAAAATCTTAAACAGTCCAAGTGCATCAAACAGCTCTGCCCAGAGCTTCTGCGGAATATGTTCAATCCAGACATGATCATCCGGAGCGTGAAAAATTTGATCGAATAAGGCACTGATTTCCCGGTCTTCAATAGCGCGCGGCAGGATTTTATGCTTTAGGCGGGACCAGAATTCAGAATAGAAGGCAACGTTACTAAGGATACCGCTTTCGCTGAGCAGGTAAACCGGATCGTAATCGCCAAATAGCGTTTTCAAATATTTGCGAAGAGCAGAGCAGTATCCCTCACCGCTTTTTAGATGGGCGATCAGGTTTTCAATTTCTTCTACGGCTTCGCCGGCATTCTCTGCACGGGAAGGGCGAACTTTATCCAGTAGCTCCCGCAGAAGCATCGGATCGTGAGGGTTCTTCAGATTGGCAATGCGATCCAGAACAGATTTCATCAGCAAACAGACGTATCGTGGTTATCGGGTCTTTAATAAGAGGTAAGTTAAGCAGTAAAGGGGGTGTAATCAAAAAAGATAATGTGGGAATACAATATAAATAAACAAGTTAGATTCATTCCTTAGACTCTTTGACAAATTCAATCCTTTCATCTAAAACGTCGTAAATGCTTTTTACTAAATCGGCATACAGAATCACCGGCTCCATCTGTAGTATCTGCTCGCATTCATTGCGCAACACTATCAGCTTTTCCAGAGTAGCGTCTTCTTTTCTCATGATAAGACCGCCTAAAGCATTGATCGTTTCAGCCATAATAACAATACAGTCGGCTTTTTCTTTTGCTTTGCCTGTTGGCTCGACAACACGCAACGGTAGAGCGTTTGAAAGAGGAATTTTTGTATTCAGAGGTAATCGATCCGAGGCAAATTCCCGATGAGGATGTTCAAATTGAGGGTAGTAATCTCCGACCGGAACCAGACTTGGAAATCCAATTACTTTTGAGCCAAGTTCATCGAACAGCCGGTTTCCGGGAGTGAGCTTTACCCCTAAGCGCTTTTTAATCGATTCACCCGGGGGAAGCACATTAGACGGAAAGGTAATATTATCTACCGGTCTTCCCATAATATCGCTTTTTGGTCCGGGTACCGGCCTCCGGTAAGATCCATACCATTCGGATGAAAACGGCCAGTTATCAAACTTTTTTCCGGCTTCATCAACAAAAAGAACCTCACTATTAGGGTTATATAAACGAATAGAGTCCGTCTTACTGGTATTGCTTACTGTTAAGATGATGTACATCTCTTCCAGGGGGTAGTAGGACTCTTTTTCAGGTCGGATAGAAATTTCGAGATTTTCACCAAGATTTCGATGATTATAATAATGCTTGATTTTTGAGGCGGGACCGTAGTTTAGCACGGTGGTGCCGTCAAACTTGCGGATGGGAAAGTCTGTGGAGCAGCTGAAGAATATGGCCAACAGAACAATGTAGCTAAAAGGCTTGATCATTTTTGATATTCCAATGCATCAAGGGCTTCAGAGTTTAGCTCATCTGTATTTACATTTATTATGTAGAGCTTTGATTTGCTATTTTCCCCTCGGCTCCGCTCGGGGAACATTTTACCCATCTGCCTGAGTGCTACCGAATGGGAAGATAAAACAAAAGATCTCATTGCTCTAAACTTATGATGCGCATTATCTACTAATTCGTTCAGAAAGCTCTAATTCTGACAATCAATCTCAAATTCTTCGAGCAGCGCCTGATATTCTGCACTAGATGTCATGAATTTATGATGAGACTCCTGCTTCAAAATATAGCGAATGATTTGTTTTTTGCGCAATACAGAATAGCTGAATGCGCCAAAGCCCTCCTGCCAGCGAAATTGCTCTTTAACCGGGCCGGATTTGTTAATCTATTTAGAGGAATTGGCTTTTATAATCCGAACCAAATCCGAGATTCTCTGTTTCGGATGCATGCTCACAAAAATATGACCATGATCTGGCATGCAATAAATCGCATATAACTTATGTCCCTCATTGGTAATGACCCCCGTGATGTATTTGTGGACTCTTTCACGGATTTCCGGGCGAATTAAATGTTGGCGGTTTTTAACGGCGAAAACGATTTGGATGTATAATTGGCAATATGTGCTCATTTTATTTTCCTATGGACGTTTCGCCCCGACGCGTCGGGACTATGGACGTTTCGCCTGCTATGGACATGTCGCCCGACACGTCAGGGCTATAAATAGCGGGACTTTATTATATTATTCTGGAAAGAAGCGAGAATTTTGAATTAAAATTTTGCGAGGATTTGTTTGCGAGATGGTTTGGATTGTTTGAGGGGAACTGCGGTGGCGGTTGGGGCCTGCATTTGCAGATAGGCCTTGCGGACATTATCGGCCCATTTCAGGTAGCCCCAGAAGCAATAGCTGTACTGCAACATTTTCTTATCGTCAAATTCACCGGAAACCAGGGCAAGCAAATCAAAGCGACGGCGAAGCGAATTCCCGAGGGCGCTCAGGGACGCTATATCAGAAAAAGTGCGGACATCAAAATCAAGCGGTATGCCAGGGCTCCATGAGTCTCGTTCCACCCCATCCCAGGGGTAGATCTCCGGCAACTGCTTGCGCTTGAGCCAATTTTCGATTTGTGGTAGAAAGGTATCCAGGTATTGCTGCATCCATTTGATACCTGCGGTAGGATGAGAATTCGCCATCGCCGCCTCTTTAATTTCAACCTGTTCCCAAATGCATAGTCAAAATTAAAGAGGCGGCGAGAGGACGATTTCTCTCAAATCCATTTAGATAATATTCATTCCCTTGAAGCGTTAAACTAAAATAACAGATATTTGCGAATACTTGGTGAGCTATAAACAGAAGTGCGAATATAAAAAATAAACGAGGGCCAGGGCCCTCGTTTATGAACACAGGGAATCCTCAGGTAATTCCCCACATGTTTGCAGTTGAAAGTACGCTATAACTTTGGATCGTAAATCGTCTCGTTACCTGCACGATCCCTTACCCTTAATACAACGGTAAAGTCCTTTGCCGCTTCGGCTTTAATCATATTAATCATCAGCTGACCAACTGAGCCGGCAACGAACTCCGGAATTATGACATCAACATTTTTTGCTTTCAAAATCTCAACAGATGCGATACCGCTCTCCTTATCCTGAATAGCCACTTCGAAAGATACAGCTGATCCTGAAATCCTATTTACAACCTGACAGAATGGATCGTTACCATCAATCAACTTTTTCACCTGATAAATGGAAATGCTACCGCTTACCTCATTGGCAACAACCAGCAGCGGATGACCATTCGGGCTTTCAGCAGCATCAATAAACGCCAGGCCTTCCGGCGCCAGGTCGCCTACCTGAGCCAGCTCAGCCGGAGTCGGATCTTCAAATATTATCGAAAAGTCACGGTTATTTACATAAGTAGCAAAACGGGTATTTTTCGGATCGGTTATATCATAAACAATGATTCCACCACTACGCTCCAAGCCAACAAATACATAATTACGGTCGTGAAAAGAGCCAATAACTATACCTTCAGGTTCCGGTCCTTTATCGTCACTGCGATTATCAAATGAGTCGTTTTCATTTTCGGTAGAATTGAAACCTTTCGGATAAATCTGAGAGGTCAACAGCTCCATTTCATTGCCGCTATCGTAAATCTGATTCCCATCTGCATCCCAGATCGAGAAGGAACGAGCACCATAGGAATATAGCTTATCGAAATCTCCATCACCATCTGCATCCCCAAGTGTCGTGGTGATCTTCAAACGACCAAGGTTCTCATTTTTCTGATACATTTCTGAAGGCGGAAAGGCATTTGGATCAAGGAGCAAATTACCACAGCGCTTCTCCTCGCTAAATCCACCATAATCACGGGAATCTCCCTCATTTGCCGTAACCAGATAGGTGTTGCCACCAACCGTGTACGACGCGATAGCATCCGGCTGATACATTCCTAGCACCGGCCAGGTGCGTATATTAATACCATCATCACGATTACTGGCGTCAAAGGAATTACGCGCCAGGCTGTGATCTTTAAATCCCAGCGGAAGTATGTCGGTAACCGTAGCAGATGCAATATCGACCTTGGCAAGCGCATTATTTTCTTGCAGGGTTACCCAGGCTATCGTGGAACCTTCATCAACAGCAATGTACTCCGGCTCCAGATCCTGCGAGACAGTAGCACCTGGTCCAAAGATACGAACACCGGCAGCAATTAGTGAGGCCTTCTGAGCATCAAACGCATTAAAATCTGCGGTAACAGCTGTTGCGGCTGCAGCACCACCGGAAACATCAATAATACTAATGCTTCCCTCCGGGTCAATGCTATAATCAGCATTCGGTTCACCTTCATTTGCTACCAGAACGTACTGACCATTAGGCGTGAAGGTTAACATATCCGGCAACGCTCCGACCGCAACAGAACCGAGGAAATCTCCACCGGTATCAAAGAATGTAACCTGACCTAAATTTTGTTTAGGATTGGCTTCAACGGCTACGGCAACGATAGAACTAAAAACAGCAACGCTGTTCGCTCCATTACCATAAGGAGTGACATCGATACTAAATTCCAGAGTAGGATGTGCAGGATCGCTGATGTCGAGTACATCAACTGTTACATCATTGCTGTTTACATAAAACAGGCGTTGATTGTCGGCATCATAGGCAACAATTTCAGCAGCTCCCTGACCATAATAACCGGATTGATAATTACTAAGCAGCTCAAGCTTGATGGTATCTTCTGCAAATAATAGCGAGGGAAAAATGATAAAGAATAGAACAATAAGGCAAATTGACTCTATTGCTAATCTATAGGTTGAATACCGAATCGTTTGCTTCAAAGCACCTCCATGTGAGAAGGATATAGAACAAAATAGTTGCCTGACACGATAAGTAGAGTAAGAACAAAGCTGGTTATTTCAAGCTAAAAGCAAGTTAAAACCAAATTACAGGATTACTAAAATTGCTTATTCACACTCAATAAAACTATTATATAAATCCTGTTCGAATAATACAATTTACAATATACCGCTAGGCAAACCACTGAAGCGGTTTTATATTTGACCGATTGTAATTGAAGCGGCAGAAAGCCGGTCTTTTCATGAGGGAAATTAAACATCAGGTAGAATTGTATGAGCCAGGAAGCTGAAAAGTTAAGCCGCCCCCGCGTAGATTCGATGGATGCCATTCTCGGTAAGGCATTCAAGGTATTGGATGATGGATTTGTACGGGTGGTTGACTATATGGGCAGCGACTCATCGATCGTGCAGGCAGCACGAGTATCCTATGGAGCAGGTACTAAAAAAGTTCATCAGGATCGTGGACTCATTCGCTATTTGCTTAGACATCGCCATACCACACCATTTGAAATGTGCGAGATAAAATTTCACGTGCGGGTACCAATGGACTGCTGGCGGCAATGGATTCGTCATCGCACAGCAAATATCAACGAATACTCCACACGATATTCATTAGCTATTGATGCAGCACAGACCACACTGCCCGGTGAATGGCGTATGCAGGCCAGCAGTAACCGTCAGGGCAGCGACGGTCTGGTCGACAATACAACCGGCACCGAATTCACCGAAGATGAAAAACAACTGCACTCCATGGCGCGGGATATTTATAATAAGCGACTTGATGCTGGTGTAGCACGAGAGCAGGCACGCAAAGATCTGCCGCTGGCAACCTACACGGAAGCATACTGGAAAATCGATTTGCATAACCTGCTGCACTTTCTGGCATTACGTATGGATTCGCATGCACAGTATGAAATCCGCCGCTACTCGGAAGTGATCGGACATGAGATTTTAAAACACTGGTGTCCGCTAACCTGGGAGGCGTTTTTGGATTACCGCGTAAACTCCATGAATCTTACCGGACGTGACGTCGTAATAATCCAGCAGATTGCCGCCGGGAAGACAGAAGAAGCTGCACAAACAGCCCGCGACTTTGGATGGCTTCCCAAAAACCCGGAAGACCCGATCAAGCGCAACCGGGAACGCGCTGAACTGGAAGATAAGCTAAAAGCCCTGAACATGACGGTGCCCTGGTAAGGCACCTTAATCAACCCAATACCAAAACACCGCATGAAACGAATCCTTGTTGCCGGCTGCTCGGGCCGGCTAGGACATTTTGTAGCCGAGGCACTCAAACGGGAAGGACACTTTGTTCGTGGGCTTTGCCCTGATTTTAAAGCCTTTCCCGACGTAGCGGCTCAGTGTAATGAAGCCTTTTCCGCTGATTTAACAAAGCCGGAATCAATCAAGGACGTTTGTGATTCCATTGACATTGTTATCTCCACAGCAGGAGCCAGTCTGGACCCAAAGGCACTTGGCGACCGCAGCTCCTATTTCTCCGTTGATTATCTTGGCAATGTAAATTTGCTTGAAGAAGCAAAGCAGTCCAACGTTCAGCGCTTTGTTTACGTATCCGTTTTCGGTGCACAAAACAATCGGCACCTCACTTATGCCGACGCGCATGAAAGGTTTGTTTATGAACTGAAGATCTCGGGCATTAGCTATGGCGTGATGCGACCTACCGGTTTTTTTGGCGTATTCAAGGAAATTTTTGATATGGCAGCACTTGGACGAGCGGTGCAGATCGGAAACGGCAGTGCCAGAACCAACCCCATCCATGAAGCAGACCTGGCCGATGCCTGCCTCGAAATGATGTTTGGAGAGGATACCGAAAGAGACATCGGCGGCCCGGAGGTGCTAACCCGCCTTAGAACTACCGAACTTGCGTTTGAAGCCCTGGGAAAGCCGGCAAAAATAAGCGATATCCCACCCACTGTTTTCAAGATCGCCGGGATGCTGGTTCGCCCGATAAATAAACGGATCCATGATCTGCTGGACTTCGGACGCGAGGTGAGTCTGTCTGAGGTAGTTGCTCCGAAATACGGCAGCCGGAAGCTGGCAGATTATTATGCGGAGCTGGCGAAGGACAGGCAGTAGGCAGTAGGCAGTAGGCAGTAGGCAGTAGGCAGTAGGCAGTAGGCAGTAGGCAGTAGGCAGTAGGCAGTGTGAAGCTAGCCTATAATCTTTTAACTTTGAGATAAATCCTTATTTTCAACGACCTCATCTTCCGTATTTCCATCAGGTTCTTCGTCAGCAGGTTCGTCCTTTTCCTCACCAGCTATTTTATAACCGGCAACAGCAGCCAAAGTATAAAAGGCAATGTCATACGCATCAATCCAATCCTGCATATTCGCCCAAAGGTAACGTGTCTCGTTCGATAAAACGAACTCCATAAACGGCATATTCAAAAGCTGAGCAGAGTAATAGCAAACGATAAAAAAGCTGCCAATAAAGCAACCGAACAACGCAAAAACTCCTCCTATCAGACCGAACTGAAAAGACCTACCGTTCCCCCAATAGCGCACGGTAAATCCCACAAACGCTCCAACACCAATTGCAACATAACCAATTTGATATTCCGTGATAATCGTAAGCAAGGCCCAAAAACTAGCCCCCAACAGAGAGCTCAACATACCGGCAAGCATTGCTGCAGAAAGATCTGGTGATGGGACATCCGAATACTCTCGCGTAAATTCCACGTCCGTTTCAACAGGTTTTCTAAGGTAGATTACACCTGCGATAACGCTTGTAATGAATAGCAGCAGGAAAAAATAGAAGTATGGAGTTGAATAAAACGGCACTGATGGTAAGACGAATTCCTTTACCTCTGTCTTTTTTAAAATATAATAACCATAACTGAGTGCAATTGGTGGCGTATATTCATTGACACTCAATTTTTCTACCGCTTTTTCGAGCATCGAATCCATGTCTCCGGGTGCAAAGAATCCGAGATCACCTCCATCTGCCGCATTTGGTCCGGTAGAATACAGCCTGGCCAGCTCGCCGAAGTCGGCACCGCCTTCCAATCGTTTTATCAACTCCTCAGCCTGTAGAACATCTTTTACGAGTATTGCGCTATAGCGTGACTTGTTAATCGTTTCCTGAGCCTGCAATGTGTTAAATAGAAAGCACCAAAAAAGTCCAATAGCCAACGAGTCTAACAATCTCTTCATCACAGTATGTCTCCTTCGTACAGCCATTTTGCCTTATATTCTACTTGAGAATGCAAATGTTTATCGAGCTGCTATTTGATTGGCATTATTTAACAAAAGAAGTGCTACTTCCCCTGCACAACGGCGAATTTCAGTACCCGCTCTCCAATGCCATCTACCTCAATATGAGCAAGAAACATCCCTGAGCCGATTTTTCTGCCGGACTTATTCCGTAGGTTCCAGCGCAGCTGGCTGCTATCATCATTTTTGCGTAGCGTGATCACGTGCGTTCCTGCAAGATCAAAAATCCGCACTGCCGCCTCTTTGTCCATGTGAATAAACCTCACCTCATTACCTAATCCGCCTCCGGCAAAATAGGGATTCGGCACAACTCTTACCCTATCCAGCAACGACCTCTGCTCTGAATTCGTCAGCACAGGTGTAAGCTCAGATCCTCTCAGCAAAAACTGATCGACATCCGAATTTGGATAAAAAGGAATAATATCCAGCTCAAAAGTCCCGGCGCGCACCTCTACTTCGGCAGGCCTCTCAAGCCGCATCACCAGATAGATATCATCACGAACATCAGGTGCATTTGGATTTACCGGATTATACAGATCTGTGGCGTCATAATCCGAGTTTAACACCATTACAAAGGTGAGATTCCCCTGCTCCAAAGGTAGCTCACCGGCAACCGGATACGTATAGGCAATATTCAATCGCCGTGGGTTAAGCGGATTTGTCATATCGTAAGCGGAAAAATAGCTGTTTTCCATTCCCTCATAAACAGCATCCAATAATGATGGCAGGCGCCAGCGATATGCGATACCGCTATTTAACGAATCCACAACCAGACGGATTGGTATATAATCCTGTTTTTGAGTCAAGCTGTCTAACCGTAATGGAAAGTTCCGGGTCTTCTCCTGAAGCGAAGGCGCTAATTCTATTCCCCGATTAAATAACGCATCTTCAGTAAGATTCGAATTCCCGGATCCTTGCAACCACACCTCATTCCCAGGATTATCCACTATATCAACTTGCTGCAGCTTATGGGGCACGTTTCGAACGGCTGTAAGCAGTCCAGCCGCAGAATGAAAAACGTCTGGCTTATCCACCGTCTGATACAACATACTGTCCAGTGCAACTTCCCCGGTTGCTACATTGACCAGCTGCCAAAATATTCCGTTATCAAAAAAGCGCACAACATAATCGTCACCGGAGTATAGATTTCTATCGAGCACTTCTGCAAAAACGCTACCCTGCGAGGTACCCACCTGATGCTCAGCCAGAAACGAACGGTAGGGGGCATTATCATCTATTCCAGGAGTGACAGAAAGGACCTGCTTCTTAGCAAAGGCAGGATACTCGACGATCCAATCATCGGGTATCTGGCCGGTTAACTCATTTTCTTTGGTAAACATAGGATTAATCGCGAATGCCCTGATTGCAAAGTGATATGTCCGGTAATTATAGATTGGTTCCGAGCGCAGCGAATCCCGGTTTATTACCAACTTAAATACACCGCTACCTGTCTCCGTAAAGGGCGCGGCATCCAGATTATTTCGTCCGCGATAAAACTGCTTTAGCTCCGGTCCATTCGGGGTATCCACATCGGTATATAAATCGGAGAACATATTATTTAGGTCAAATCCGGCAATTTCAACTCCATCTTCAATAGAACTATTCTCTTCCGGAAGCTGGTAGATCGAAAAACCTTCAAAGGCGGCGAAACCGCGTATATCCGGAATAGCGGTTTTCGCGAGCAAATCATTCAAATCGAAATTCAGCGAAATTTCATTCTGAAGACCGCGGGCATTCGTAAAGGGAGTAATGTCGAGTTCTGCTGGTTCAAAATTTCGTTCAAAGGCTGTTTTTACATCTTCAGCATGTTTTTTCATTTCCGTTATGCTGTCAATGTGGTCAATTCCTTCACCTGCCACATAAGCTAAAATAATCTCCTGAGTATCGCCCGGGGCCATAAAAAAAGGTCCGGAGCTCAGCATAAGGCTTTCGCGAGAAAAAGTTGATATCCACCCGGTTGAGTCAACTGGGTTTCCTGAATACATAAATAGTGGGTTATCATTAACGCTCCCGCCAAGGCCCCACTGCAGTGGATTAATAGGATCTCCAAATTCATCCAGTCCGGATTGTACGTTCCTTATCCTGTCGGCAACGTAATCGGAAAACTGTAAATAAGCGTTCGAAAATGAGGTAAGCCCAAGATCTTTCTGATCTTGCAGGATTCTTTTACCACGCTGAGGTCCATAGCGCCGAATTGCTGTTTCACCGGGGGCTTCTACAACGGCGCCTTGTAAGAGCTGTAAACCTAGTGATGGGGGAGTTCTTCCAAGCAGCGGTGCTTCATTATCTGAATTATAAACATATCCTACATTTAGCAGCGTATCAACACCAATACGATCATCCGGGAAGTTGCCTAAAGAATTCCAAACCCATGTAGAGAACATAACGCTATCAAGCGTGACCGTATTGCGATTTATGATCCGATAACGATAAAAAACCGCATCCGGTAAGATCTCTTTATAAGCCCAACAGGACTGGTGAATTTCTACACCTAAAGCCGGTGCTCCAGTACGAGGTGTTCGCTGGGCAAGAGTGGTATTATCATTAAATGAACAGAACGCAGTGAAATCTCCAATGATATCAGGCCTGTCCACCCCGGGTTCATAAATTCCATCACCATTCACGTCAATAAAATCGGCCCCCTGCTCTACGGCTTTTGCCCAATTTACATACGCTGGACTGTCTGGTCCATCTGAAGAGCGTACAACATAAATCCTGGCATCAGGATCCGCTGGATCTTCTCCCCAGACTCCGGGCTGGCGCTCTTCAACAAAGCGTTTCGGTAACTGCCAGGCTGAACGAAGTTCTCCACCAATATACCCGGTAAGCCCAACATCACCCGAGAACAATAAAGAGCCATTTGTCCCGGGAGGATAAACCGCTCCTCCGGGAAGCACACTTCCCACATTATTGATATGCATTTCGAGGTTATTGACCCTAACCCAAATTGAATCGGTTTCCAGCTGAGCCTGAAGGGGGGATGCTAATAAGAGAACCATCAGGATAAAGAGATATTTTCTCATAAGGAGAATCCAATTTAATATTAAAAACCTATTCGTTCGAATTTGAAAAACTCTGAAAAACAGAAGCGATTTTTAAATGGATTGATTAAGTTTAGCAGATTTGATTGATTGAAACAACCAGAGGACTTCACTTGTATTCTCATCTGCTAAAACCCCTGTTATTTTTACTGCCAGCCGAGACGTCTCATAATTTGACATTTTCGCTACTGGGCATTCCCGGTATCAGCCGCATCCTCGGTAAAATCTATGGTTACGAACACCCTTCTTTAGAGCGCGAAGTCTTTGGTCTCACCTTTCGTAGTCCGGTTGGTTTAGCAGCAGGCTTTGACAAAAACGCCATTCGTTATAAGCAGTTTGGCCATTTGGGATTCGGGTTTATCGAAGTCGGTACCGTCACTCCGGAGCCGCAGGATGGTAATCCACGACCACGCCTGTTTCGCCTGAAGGCTGATGATGCGCTGGTAAACCGCATGGGATTTAATAACGGCGGCTTAAAAGCGGTTTGCGAACGCTTGAAAAAACGGGATAATTCTCTGATCATTGGTGGAAACATTGGCAAGAACAAGGTTACACCTAATGAAGATGCGGTATCAGATTACGAGAAGTGTTTTGAGGCACTGTATCCGCACGTTGATTATTTTACCGTAAACGTTAGCTCTCCGAATACACCAAACCTGCGTGAGCTACAGGATAAAGAACCTCTGACAAAGCTGCTGAATCGTGTGCAGGAACTGAATTCAGCCAAACCGACACAAAAACCGGTTTTACTGAAAATTGCGCCTGATCTCTCGGATTCTCAGCTGGATGATATAATTGCTATTGTAAAAGACACCGGTATTGATGGAGTGATTGCCACCAATACGACCATCTCACGAGACAACCTAAAGACGGACAGCGGCAAGATTGAACAAATCGGCAACGGCGGGTTAAGTGGAAAGCCCCTAAAGCAGCGCTCAACGGAGGTAATCCGTTATCTGCATCAGCAGTCCGATGGCGCTTTCCCGATTATTGGGGTTGGCGGTATTCACTCCGCTAAAGATGCCAGAGAGAAACTGGATGCCGGTGCAACGCTGGTTCAACTTTACTCCGGATTTGTATATGAAGGACCGGCCCTGCTGAAATCGATAAAGAAAGCACTCACCACTTCATGACACCCCTGATAGAGCTCGACAACATACGCAAATACTACGGTGACGTAAAAGCCGTCGACGGCGTTAGCTTTCAGGTACAGCGCGGGGAAGTTTTTGGTCTGCTTGGTCCTAATGGAGCCGGTAAAACGTCTACGTTAGAAATGATCGAAGGTCTGCGCAAACCGGATAGCGGGTCCATTTCTATTGATGGTAAGGATGTTCAAAAGGCACTTCAGGATGTAAAGGAGATAATCGGTGTTCAGCTTCAAAGTACCTCACTGTACAACAAAATTAAAGTTGGCGAAGCGCTGGATCTTTACGGCAGCTACTACAAAAAACGAGTAGCAACCGATGAGCTTCTTAAGCTGGTTTCACTGGAAGAAAAGCGTGACGTTTACCATATGACGCTCTCTGGTGGACAGCAGCAACGCCTGGCACTGGCACTGGCATTAGTAAACGATCCGCTGGTCGTTTTTCTGGATGAACCAACAACCGGGCTGGATCCACAAGCCCGTCGCAATCTCTGGGATATTATTAAACGGATGTCCGCAGACAATAAGACGGTTGTTCTTACCACACATTACATGGAAGAAGCGGAAGAACTATGCGATAAGGTTGCGATTATGGATCATGGAAAGATCATCGCTACCGGTAAACCCTCTTCACTGGTAAGCGATCTGGGTATCGACAGCGCATTGGTGTTTAGCTGTAGCACACGAATCGATCTTAATGAGCTTCAGACCTTCGTCTCAGGAATTAATCGTGCAAAGTCAGAGGGTCTTCAAGTTGAGCTTTACTCTGCTGATGCCCAACAAACGCTAACCAGCCTGTTAAATTATGCAGCCGGGAAAAATCTGGTCCTAAATGAACTCCACGTGCGACGTCCAAATCTGGAAGACGTCTTTCTACAGCTTACCGGAAGGAGTCTGCGCGAATGAGTATGTTATGGCAGCAGATCAAAATGGAGCTAAAGCTGTTCATTCGGGAGCGCCAGACCGTCTTCTGGACATTCTTCTTTCCGGCATTTCTAATCATCATTTTTGGCTATGTGTTTAATCAACCCGAGTCCATTCGTTTTACAATTGGCTTTGTAGATGAAGATACATCTGTAGAGTCACATCGCATATATGGTGAGTTGAGCCGGGTAAACGCACTATTTGTAGAACCGTTGATGCGTTATGAAGCGGAAGACTTATTGCGCCGTAATGAAATCGGCAGTGTTGTCTATATCAAGGAAGGCTATGCCGACTCTCTTAAGGAGGGTCGCGCGCAGATACATTTGCTGTATCATCCGGCGCAACAGCAGCTGAACGATCTGGTTCGACTTATGCTGGATAAAATTGTATTAGCCGAGAATAGTGCCTATCTCGATACACAACTGCCGATTACACTTACCCAACAAAAAATTGAAGCTGACCGTGGTGCGGTTAGCTTTCTGGACTTTCTGGTACCGGGACTTATCGGTTTTAGCCTGATGTCTACCTGTTTATTCTCTATCGGCGTAGTGGTGGTTGCCTATCGCGAAAAAGGAAAGCTGAGACGCCTGGCGGTAACGCCACTGCCGAAATGGAAGTTTATTGCCGGACAAATACTGGCTCGCTATGTAATTGTGCTGGCCCAGGCAGCTATGCTGATTGGCATGGCGGTTCTTCTCTTTGATGTTCAAATGTTAGGTGGAGTCTTTACGTTCTTTATTGCGTTGAGCATCGGAATGGTTGCCTTTATCGCACTTGGATATGCCATTGCAAGTATTGCTAAAACCACGGAAAGTGCATCCGGCATGGCGAACGTGCTCTTTATACCGATGACATTACTCAGCGGCGTTTATTTTTCGGCGGACGGCCTCCCGGGCTTCCTTCAGCCACTTGTTGAAGCGCTACCTCTTACCCACCTGGTTCGTGCGATCCGCGCAATCTTCACCAACGGTGCTTCTCTATCAAGCGTCCTTCCTCAACTGCTTATTCTAACCGGCTGGATTATTACCTGCTTTGCTTTTGCAGTGAAAAAGTTTAAGTGGGAATAGATTGGCTGGTCCCCCTTCGACTCCGCTCAGGACTAGCTGGTGGCTGGTGGCTGGTGGCTGGTGGCTGGTGGCTGGTGGCTGGTGGCTCTAATCTAACAATGCTCCAATCTTCTTTATTTAAATAATTTTCAGAATTTTGGGACTTTTCTAAAAATAATAGATAGGCTAATTGAATTAATTATTTTTCAGACAGCTTAATGCAGAAAATGCATTCCAGTTAAGAGGTCAAATCCAATGAGATTCGCAATACTTTTATCGCTCACGTTCTTTTTCGCCTGTAGTATAAAGACTACTTTTACTCAAGTGAAATCCGGACAAATTTTAACGCCTAACATTAAGATTATAGCACAAGATGGATCTTTCGAACTGCAATCGGGTCAGACATTTTCTATTACGGATGATATGACAAACCACAATAACCAGTTTTGCTTTTCCGAAGATATCAAAAATGATTATGGGGTCGCTTTAGTGGATGGGGCAAAAAAAGTTTGGGTATTAGTCGGTACTGAACCGGATACTTTACATGGCGTTCTCTTTTTTTCAAGGGTAATTCAGCTTGAAGGCAAAGAAAGTTATTTCACGCATCAAATTATCCTTTACGAGAATATAATTCAGGATGCCATGGCCGGTAAACTGACCTATCAAGGGGTTGTTGTAGATGCCCCACTTGTCAAAGAGAACTGCTTTGGCTGGGCTTTGTGGCTGGCTAATTACGCTTTTTATGATCAATAAAAATAGTCCATTAAATTGACAGATTTAAGTATGAGGCTGAGAAAATGCGGTATATTATTCGACAACTTTTTTTAATTATTTTTCTAGCAACTAGCTTTTCAATATCAGCACAAGACGCGTTCCCCGTTTCAAACAATAAAAACAGCTTAAACTATGAATTTCTGAAGCCCGATATTGATTTTGGGAGTCAGGTTGGGGGGACTTTCTTCTCCGGAACGCACCACTTTAATCTTCAATTCAGTTTAAACTCCCGGTTAAGCCTGGTTGGTGGAATTCCCATCGTCAATTTCAACTTTACAGAAGATTTAGGCAACAATAACACCACCGGCACTGAAGTCGGTAATCCCTATGTCGGCTTTAAAATTCAGCGCCCCGGGCAATCCTTCTATACCGAGTTCGGAACCCGAATTCCATTACTTGACTCTGAAGAATTTAGCTTTTTGCATTCATTTGGCACCATTACCGAAATTACGGATCGGGTTGAGGCATTTTTGCCAGATGTTCTACCGATACATTTAATGTTCGGCAATACCTTTAAAAACCGGCAAAATGGAGGCTTCATTGGATTTCGTTCTGGCGGTGCGGTTTGGATTAATATTAGAGATAATGACGGAGATGGGGTTGATGCAATTCTAAATAACAATATCCGCGTCGGTTTGGATAACCGGCAGGTCCGGGTTAGCATTATCTATAATTCCAGCTGGCTTATTACGCAGGATGCTGATTTTTCAGACTTGTATTATAACAGCCTCGGCGTACAAGCGGATCTGAAATTCAATGCAATCTCGCCTTATGTGAATTTTCGTAAGCCACTGAATGAAAATTTTGAAGGCTTTACCGATTACATTTTGACATTCGGTGTTCGAGTATATACACCTTAGAGGAAGCAACTTCAGCGGATCCCTCTAATCGCCCGATAAATTAGCGCTGCCGCCATGCGTGCAGTGCGATTATCGATATCATACTCCGGATTCATTTCCGCTATATCAAAACTAATGATCTTACCGCTATGGGCGATGAGATCGACAATCTGCGCTACAACTGCCGGTTCAATTCCGATATGTGCCGGCGCCGATACCCCAGGTGCAAATGCCGCTGAAAAGACATCCAGGCAAATTGTTAAATAGATATGCTCATAGTCTGCCAAAAAGTCTTCAACCTGATGCTTCAGATCGGAAAGATTCTCCCTGCTGACATCATCCCCAAATACGGTCTCTACTTTTAAGCTTCCGGCAGTCTCAAAAAGCTGACGGGAATTTGCATATTCCTGGATGCCAACACAAAGATAGGAGAACTTCTTGCCTGCCGCCTTTCGACGATCAGCAATTTGCAAAAAAGGCGTACCGGAATTCGCTTCATATTCATAGGAACGTAAATCGTAATGGGCATCGATGTTAATAATACCGAACTTTCCGTCAGCAATATGCTCCTCAATACCAAGATAGTTTCCATAGGCAATGCTATGTCCACCGCCCAATAGTATTGGGTGGTAACCGGCTGAAAGGATTTTGCTAACCGCCTTACCCAGTTCTACTTGAGCAGCATCAAGATCAGAATCCATACAGGCAACATCACCGCAATCGACAAAGATTGCATTCTCATCGAGGCGTCCGGCCATTCCGGATAGCGCCTTGCGCAATGCCTCCGGTCCCCGGGCAGCTCCAACGCGTCCCTGGTTTCGTCGAACACCCTCATCACTGGCAAAGCCGAGTATTGCAAAACCCTTTTGATTACTTTCCAATTCCGGGAACTCATCATCTTCTAAATCAATTAGCTTTATGCGTTGAAAAAGACAGGTATTTTCCGGAAGCCCCTTACGGCCACTCCACATAAATGCCAGCGGCGGTTGATACATGTACTATTCCTTTCCGATTCCACGTTTCCAAACACGAGACGGCTTCATTCTTCCCTGATGATACAATATGTCTCGAAAGTCGTCGGTGGGGAAGGCCACAATATCTGCTACTAATCCTGCAGCGATTGAACCACGATCTTGTAATTCAAGCGCATCAGCAGCACGCGTCGTTATTCCCGCAAAGGTCTCCGCCATGCTGAGCTTCTCATGAGCTCCCAGAACGGCCGCCTGCATCAGCAAATCACCCATCGGTGCGGAGCCCGGGTTCCAGTCCGTTGCAATAGCGACAGACGCTCCGGCATCCAGAAGTTTTCGGGCGGGCGTAAAATCACAGCCAAGACCAAGTGAAGCGCCTGGTAAAGCTACTGCGATAACATTTGAATTCGCCAGAGCGGCTATTTCCTTCTCACCACTGGCCTCCAGATGATCGGCACTAATTGCATTCAATTCACAGGCCAGTAAACTTCCACCAGCGGTAAATTGATCAACATGCATTATCACCGAGAAGCCCATTTTTTGAGCTACCAATAGATAAGCGCGAGCCTGCTCTATGTTAAAGGCACTTTCTTCAACAAAGATATCTATTCGATTTGTTAATTTTTCTGTTTGAAGAGTGGGCAGTAAATCGTCCAGAATCATTTTCAGATAGGCTTCCGGTCTTTCTCGATACTCGGCAGGGGGCATGTGGGCCGCAAGACAGGTTGATACAAGATCTACGGCAAGATGCGAATCTGCTTCACGGATAGCGCGCAGCATTTTAAGCTCATTTTCAACATCCAGTCCATAACCGCTCTTTACTTCACAAGTTGTAATACCATCCTCAAAATGGCGCTTAGCTCTTGCAATAATATTATTTACAAGCTGATCCCGAGATGCAGCGCGGGTTTTTCCAACAGAGTCAAGTATCCCACCGCCCGCGTTCGCGATGTCGAGATAGGATTTTCCTGATACTCGCATCGCGTAATCGCGGGCTCTGCTGCCGGCCCAGCAGATGTGGGTATGACAATCAATAAATCCCGGTAGGGCAACCGTCGGCTCATGCTGTTCCTCAATATGATAGCCACCCTCTTCAGCAACAGTTCTAAGATCGGCAAAGTCGCCTATTGCTTCAATTACACCCTCTTTTATAACGACTCCGGCATTTGGCAATACATTCAGCTGCTCGTCCGGAATCGCTCCTTTTTTCGGCAAGTCGGTCATCGGGACAAGCTGCTTAAAAGGGCCGATAAGTGTTCTCTTGTGATCGCTCATCGCTTGAGACCCTGTTCTTTGGCAACGGACTCTGCAATGTCATACCCGGCATCAGCATGGCGATAAACACCGAGGGCAGGGTCGTTATGCAGCACTCGACGAATGCATCGTTCTGCTCTATCGGTTCCATCTGCCAGAATCACCATGCCGGCGTGCTGAGAGAATCCCATGCCTACACCACCACCGTGATGGAAAGATACCCAGGTAGCTCCACCGCCGGTATTGGCCATCAGGTTCAGCAACGGCCAGTCGGAAACGGCATCACTACCGTCTTTCATGGCTTCGGTTTCACGATAGGGTGAAGCCACTGAGCCGCAATCCAGGTGGTCACGCCCAATAACAATCGGAGCTTTCACTTTACCTTTTTTTACCAGATTGTTAAATATAATGCCTGCTTTCTCACGCTCACCGAGTCCCAGCCAGCAAATGCGACAGGGTAATCCCTGAAAAGCGACCTTTTCCTTCGCTTCTTCAAGCCAGTTTATCATGTACTGATTCTCTGGAAACGCCTCAATAAGCGCACGATCCGTGGTATAAATATCCTCAGGATCACCCGACAGAGCCGCCCAGCGAAAAGGGCCTTTGCCTTCACAGAATAAGGGACGGATATAAGCCGGTACAAATCCCGGGTAATCAAACGCGTGGCTTTCGCCACCCTGGCGGGCGAACTCGCGCAGGTTATTACCATAATCAAAGGTTTTGCTACCGCGTTTCATCATCTCCAGCATAAAGCCAACGTGACGCGCCATGCTCTTTAATGATCGACCTTCATAAGACTTCGGATCCGATTTCCGAAGTGCTTCTGCTTCGGCGAGGCTTAGACCGTTCGGAACGTAGCCATAAATCGGATCGTGAGCAGAGGTCTGATCGGTTAGTACATCGGGAATGATATCATCCTGTAGCATTCTTTCCAGAACATCTCCAATATCGCCAACCAGCCCTACCGAAAGATTCTCTTTCTTCGCCTTTGCATCCATTACCCAGCCAATGGCCTCTTCGTAAGAATCCGTCATCTTGTCGATATAACGAGTATCAATGCGCTTTTGAATTCTTGCCGGATCGACATCAACACCAAGGAATGTTGCACCAGCCAGCGTTGCCGCCAGCGGCTGAGCGCCACCCATTCCACCAAGTCCACCGGTAACGAGGAGCCTACCGCGCAGGTCACCATCGAAGTGTTTTTCTCCACAGGCAACAAATGTTTCGTACGTGCCCTGTAAGATGCCCTGTGTTCCGATGTATATCCAGCTTCCGGCAGTCATCTGCCCATACATCATCAGACCGCGTTCTTTTAAATTGTTGAAATGTTCCCAGTTGGCCCATTCCGGAACGAGGTTACTATTAGCAATCAACACCCGCGGCGCCTCAGGATGTGTACGCACTACGCCAACAGGCTTGCCCGACTGCACCAGCAAACTTTCTTCTTCGGATAATTCGAGCAAATGACGAATAATGGCCTGAGCCGCTTCTACATTACGAGCTGCCTGACCGGTTCCACCATATACTACTAGCTTCGATGGATCCTCCGCTACTTCGGCATTCAGATTGTTTAAAAACATGCGCAGAGCAGCTTCACTCTGCCAGTTTTTTGCATGCAGTGTTGCGCCGGTCGGGGCTTCATAATGCGGGTGATTTGCATAGCGTTTAATAAATTCCGAATAGTTCATCGAATTCTCCGTTTAAATCTATGTTCTCAGATCTTGCTGCTTCATTTGCAGTTTCTACCAATACGCGATTGGTAATCAGTTCATGCGTTACGTGTATGTCATGAGCAAAAACGCGATCTTCTTCGGCATGATCAATGCGTTCGCGAATCACGCCGTGGCAGGCCTCCAGAACCGCGCTGGATTTCAAAGGTCTGCGAAAATCAAAAGCCTGGGCAGCAGAAAGAAGCTCTACTGCGAGAATGTTTTCCAGGTTTTTTAGTACGGTATAGGCCTTCCGACCACTAATTGATCCCATGCTTACATGATCTTCCTGACCGAGGGAAGTTGGAATACTATCGGCACTAGCCGGAAAACAGAGGCTCTTATTTTCACTCACCAGAGCGGCAGAGGTGTATTGCGGTATCATAAAGCCGGAGTTAATACCGGTGTTTTTCATCAGCAGCTTGGGCAGTCCCTGAAATCCGCCTTCAAGAAGGAGGTAGGTTCGACGATCGGAAATATTCCCAATTTCACTTGCAGCAATTGTTGCATAATCCAGCGGAAGGGCCATGGGCTGACCATGAAAATTACCACCGCTGATCGCGTTATCGGCATCGAGGATGATTGGGTTGTCTGTTACGGAATTAATCTCTACTTCCAGAAGTTCTTTCAAATGCAGCCAGGCATTTCTGGATGCGCCATGAACCTGCGGCATGCAGCGTAGCGAATACGGATCCTGTACGCGTCCACAGTTCTCATGCGATTTTACCATCTCTGAATTGATTAGCAAGGCCCGAAGGCGATGTGCAACATGACGAGAGCCGGTATAAGGCCGAATGGAATGCAGGAGAGGGTGAAAAGGCTTTTGAGTTCCGAGAAGTGACTCCAGCGTCATTGCTCCGATGATATCTGCAGCATCCAGGCAATTCTGCATACGCTCCAGAACCATCACGCCGTAGGCAGCAATAAACTGGGTACCGTTTATCAGGGCCAAACCTTCTTTGGGACCAAGTTCCAATGGTGGCACGCCATATTCCCGCAGTACACCGCCGGCATCACGAATCTGACCTTTATGCTCAACCAGCCCAAGACCTATTAACGGCAGGAACAGATGCGCCAGTGGAGCAAGGTCTCCCGATGCACCAACCGATCCTTGTGACGGCACAACCGGAATTACGTCTTTTTCCAAGTGCCAGATGATTCTTTCCAGCGTCATTAATGCAATGCCGGAATACCCTTTTGCCAGAGACTGAAGTTTCAGCACCAGCATAAGTCGAGCAATATCTGTTGGGATATTATCGCCTACCCCAACACTATGACTGCGCAGCAAATTTTCCTGAAGCTTACGTGTTTCAGACTCAGAAATAATAGTTGTGCAAAGTGGACCAAAGCCGGTATTTATACCATAGACCACATCTTTACGCGCAACAATTGTATCCACTGCTTCCCGGCTGGTTTGGATACGCCCGCGAGTATCTTCGCTGAGCGCGACGCGTCGTTCACCACGAGCAAGTTCCAGAGCGATTCCCGCACTTAGATGCTCTTTACCGATATTGAAAACCGCTTTCTTCATATCACCTCACCTAGAATATGAGTGGCTACTTTCTTAATATTTTCAGCATTCTTTCGCTTAAAGGCTCGTTAGCCATTGCCGTCTCCAGTTCAGAAAGCCCCTGAAGTAAACCGGGAAGCTGCTCGCCTTCATTCAGTACCTCATCCATAGCTTGTCTCATCCCTTCCCATATTTCATTCAGAGATAGCAGCATGTGCTTTCCATCTTCGGATAAACGCACCTTGCGCTTCCGGCGATCTTTTGAATCTGTTAGAGTGACAATCAGGTTTTTCTTCTGTAACACGGAGACGAGTTGGCTAACTGCTGAGTGAGTCACATCCAGCTCAGCAGCAATTTCGGTAATTAGCAATTCGTCCCTATCGCGAAGGAGATACATGATCGGAAACCAGCTTGGTTCGAAGGGAATATCCAGAGATTTGTAAACTGCCGTAATTTCGGAAAGAAACCGATCACTGATCCGCTTTAACCGTGTGCCCAATACCAGCGCACCGACATCCTGATAAAAAGCCATATTGACCCCATTTATGTTAGCACTTACATATTAATCTGAGAATTCAAATTTGTCAAGGCAATAAATCAGGCAGTAGGCAGTAGACAGTGAGAAGCGGGCAGATACAGGCAGATACAATACACTTTTCACGTTTTACATTTCACAAATGAAATTGCCCCATTGCCCCATTGCCTGTTATCCCACTCTGGCTTCGACTACGCTCAGCCTGACGATGACTAAACTTATCGTTTACCGTTCAACGTTACCCACTCTCTACTGCCTGCTTCCCGTTTCTCACGGTCTTAATATTTTGTATCCAGCTAGCGTCTCGACAGGCTCGACGTGACAAAATACTGACTGACCACTGTTACCTACTGACTGCTGCCTGCTGCCCGTTTCTTACGGTCTTAATATTTTGTATCCAGCTAGCATCTCGACAGGCTCGACGTGACAAAATACTGACCGACCACCGTTACCTGCTGCCTGCTGCCTGCTGCCCGTTTTTCTGTTCTTGACATTTCAACACCCGCGACTGTAGTTTTCATTAATCACCTTCATACAAAAAGCAAACATCCGGAGCCTTCCATGAACGATCTTGACATCGCCAGGCAAGTAAAGCTCAAACATATCCAGGACATCGCATCCAAAATTGGTCTCACATCAGACGACCTCGAAATGTACGGTAAGCATAAAGCAAAATTACCGCTCTCACTCTACGATGAAGAAAAAGCAGCAAAAAGTAACTTGATCCTCGTATCCGCAATTTCCCCAACTCCCGCAGGTGAGGGTAAAACAACTACCTCTATTGGACTCTCTGAAGGACTGAACAGATTGGGTAAAAAAACGGTGGTGGTCCTACGCGAGCCGTCGCTGGGTCCCGTATTTGGTATTAAGGGGGGAGCGACCGGGGGTGGCTACTCACAAGTACTGCCTATGGAAGATATTAACCTGCACTTTACCGGTGATTTCTCTGCTATCGAAAAAGCGCATAACCTGCTGGCAGCGCTGATAGATAATAATATTCAAAGCAAATCGACATCACTCCAACTTGACCCGCGAACCGTTACCTGGAAGCGCGTTCTGGATATGAACGACCGCGCCCTACGTCATATTATTGTCGGACTCGGTGGTACGACTGGCGGTATTCCTCGCGAAACCGGTTTTGATATTACTGCTGCTTCCGAAATTATGGCAATCCTCTGCCTGTCGGAAAGCCTGAGTGATCTCAAAGAGCGCCTGGCAAGTATTTTCGTCGGATTTACGTTTGACAAACAGCCGATTTACGCCCGCGACCTGAAAGCTGAAGGCGCCATGACGGCCCTATTAAAAGATGCGATCAAACCCAACCTGGTTCAAACGATAGAAGGAAACCCTGCTATTATTCACGGCGGCCCATTTGCCAATATCGCCCAGGGAACCAATACCGTTATCGCCACGCGCATGGGCATGAGCTTTGGGGATTACACCGTTACTGAAGCCGGATTTGGATTTGATCTCGGTGCAGAGAAATTCTTCGACATTAAATGCCAAAGCGCCGGACTCACACCCAAAGCGGTTGTACTGACCACTACAATTCGAGCATTAAAATACCACGGTGGTGCGGACCTGAAAGAGCTGACCACACCGAATACAGAAGCGCTGAAAAACGGTCTGCCCAACCTGCAGAAGCACCTTGAAAACATCGCAAAGTTTAACGTAACTCCGGTTATCTCCATTAATAAATTCACCAGCGACAGTCCGGAAGAAATTGAGATTATTAAAGAGGAAGCAAACCGGCTCGGTATTCGCGTTGCAGAATCCGACGTATGGGCAAAGGGTGGCGAGGGTGCACTTGGTCTTGCTCAGCACGTTGTCGATATCGTAGAAGAAGGTAAAAGCAACTTCACTCCTCTGTACGATTGGGAGAGCGATGTGAAGTCCAAAATAGAAACCATCGCAACCGAGATTTATGGCGCCAAACACGTGGACTACACTGCAAAGGCCAGAAAAAATCTGCGCACCATAAAAAAACTGGGACTTGAAAAGCTGCCTGTATGTATCGCCAAAACGCAAAAGTCCCTTTCCGACAATCCGAAGCTGTTGGGTCGTCCAAAAGACTTTATCATCACCGTACGGGAGATAGAAATCGCTGCCGGTGCAGGCTTTTTAATACCGATCACAGGAACGATTATGCGTATGCCAGGCTTACCGGCGCATCCGGCCTCCGAAGGCATGGACATCGACGACAGCGGCAACATCAGCGGATTAATATAGGCGGGGAGAAAAGATGCAAATTACATCGATGTCCGATTTTCTGAAGTACTATGGCAGAATCAAACAGCGCACTCGCATGCTTTTTCCGTTAATTCCTCAGGATAAGATCGAATGGACCTACCGCAGCGGGAAGTTTACCATTGGTGATCTAATTCGACATCTGGCATTGATCGAGCGTATGATGTATGCAGAGAATGCCCAATTTAAACCCAGTCGTTATCAGGGCTGCGATACCAGCTATGCAGAAGGGCATGATGCAACCATTCAGCTTTACAATGATCTACATGAAGAATCCGTCGCTATTTTTTCGCAGGTATCGGATGAAGACCTGCAAGAAAAATGCATGACGCCAGCCGGCATTGAGATTACGCTTTGGAAATGGTTCCGCGCGATGGTAGAGCATGAAGTGCATCATCGCGGACAGTTGTTTACCTACCTCAGTATGATGGGGATCGAGCTTCCGCCGCTGTATGGGCTAACAGCCGAACAGGTGATCGAAAGGAGCATCTCCGATTGAAAAGGGCATCGGAATTCATTCAACAAAAGATTCACTCCAGCTTTAAACAACAGGGCCTAATGCATACCCTGGGTGCAGAGATTCTTTCTGTAAATGAGGGAGAGGTAATTATACAATGCTCTTTTAGGGATGAATTGTCTCAACAGCATGGTTACTTCCACGCTGGCGTAATGAGCAGCCTGGCTGATACCGCCTGCGGCTATGCTGCCCTAACCGTTATGCCGGAAGAGGCCGAGGTGTTAAGCGTGGAGTTCAAAATCAATATGCTGCGCCCTGCCATAACCGATGAAATCCTCGCGATCGGGACTGTTTTCAAATCAGGTCGCACACTGGTTATTTGCGATGGAATTATAACCGACGCAGCGCAGGAGACAGTTTTTGCAAAAATGCAGGCAACCATGTTTACCATACTCCCCAATAATTAATTCCGAAAGGCTGTAATGTCAGAAAAGAAAGATTCGAGGAGACTTTTCAAAAAAGATGACGGCAAAAACGGCATATCCACGGAGGCCTACATTTCCGAAAAGGACGATTTCATTATCTTCAGCGTTGAATATGGTGAAACGGTTAAGAAAGTTCGCGGAGACTGGGATGATGAACTTTACCTAACCGTTGAGAAAAACGATATCCCCATATTGCTGGAGCGTGCTACGCAAAAAGCAGGAAGGCGTATCAATGACATGACCGAGTTACTGGATTGGTTTGCGGAAAGGTTTGTTACGCGAACAGCCTTCCATGACATTAAAAACTTTTATCGCGATATGCATATTCCCTACCGCTTCTACAGCTGGACCTAGTCTTACTTCTAAAATAAGATACAACTTTTTTTATCCCGTCGGCGTCTTAGCTGCAAAGGGATTCGCCACTTATTTACTGCCACGCAAGTAACGGAGCTAAAATGCATTCTCATAAAGCCTCTCGGTCTTTTATACTTTTGATGATGATTACCTGCTTTCTATTCATACAACCTGCGTCCTCTCAGGACGACAATACCCCACATTCCATTGCAAACGATATTGCTCAAGCAATTAACAGCAAAGATGAAAGCATATTAACAGCAAGACTTGCCGAGAACTTTACCATTGCAGGTCAAACCGGTCATGTCGCAAAAATTGTCCTGAAGCAGTTATTCTCTCAGCTGGGCGATAGTGTTTTAACTGTTGAGGAAAAATCTATAACTGAGACAGCTGACGGCACCGAGTTAAACTATCTGTTCCACTACCGAGATCGGGGAGAGACTTCAACCAGGATAGTATTGGAAAAATCCGGAAAGCTTAGCTCCCTGGAGCTCTTTCCCATGGAAGTGAAGCATGCGAGTAGTGCGGTCAACATCGCAAAGCCAACCGTCCCCATCATTCAAATTCCTTTTGAAATGGCCGGAAAGTTAATTCTTACCAAAGCAACGGTTAACGGTGAAGAGAAAAACTTCCTACTCGACAGCGGCTCACCGAAGATCATTCTAAATGCCCGCTATTTTAATGAGGGTCTAAAGGAAGCGAAAACCATTTCCTCGACGAAGGGTGTTGGTGGAAGCGTTAGCGGGGTAAATGTATTCTCGGTTAATTCTTTTTCCTGGCACACGCTGAACATCGCAAACGAAGAATTGCTAACGCTTGATATTTCGCACCTTGAGGAGGAACTCGAAGCAGAAATACATGGGCTAATCGGCTATGAACTTTTCAAGGACTACGACCTGCTATTCGATTATAAGCAAAAAATCCTGACGCTGATTAATCCATCCGAGGCAGAGTCGTTTCTTTCTCAAACTTCCTCAAAAAAGCGTTATGACGTTCCATTTGAACAAGGTGGGCATATTCCAATCCTAAAAGCAGTTGTGGACAATGATACGCTATCGCTGGGACTGGATTGTGGCGCAGAAAGCAATCTTCTTAGCAGCAGCACCTTTGAGTCTTTAAAGCCACAATTGTTCGATTTAACTCAGGATGAGCTTATTGGAATCGGATCTGAGAAAAACATGGTTCAAAAAGGGTCGATAAAAAACATGCGAATTGGCGAACTAAACTTTGAATCGACACGAACCGTTTTCAGCGATATCTCACATTTGAATGAGGGATATAAGCTGAGGCTGGATGGACTTATTGGGTATGAGATTCTCAGCAGGCAGAAAACCTTGCTTAGCTATGCCCGCCAGATGCTAACCTTTCTGAGATAGATAGTCCCGCAACTTTTTAACGGCGTCACTCGTTTCTCCTTTCATGACACACATTCGGAAGAACCGACTCGCACAACTTTTTATCATCTATACCCGCTACCTGATTGGCGGGGCTTTTGTATTCGCCAGCCTGATCAAAATCAAGGGCCAACGTTTCACCACCGTATCCGGTGCAGACTCTCCGATAGACTCAGCCTGGCACTTTTTTGAGACAATGTATGCCTCCGGACTTTATTGGCAATTTATTGGGCTGGGGCAGCTTATCGCAGCCTTCTTTCTAATGACCCAGCGCTATGCCAGGCTGGGCGCCCTGCTTTTTTTGCCCATTATCGGTAATATATTCGTTATTACCCTCTCTTACGATTTCCGCGGAACCCCAATCATTACAGGCCTGATGTTACTGGCAAACCTGATGCTGGTACTATGGGAATGGGATGAATTAAAAATCATTGTAAACCAGAAACCAAAGCGCATAATCAGAAGCAACTTTGAAACACATCGCGTTTGGGAGATCACCGGACTAATGCTATTTCTCTTCACGACCGGTTATCGCGCGCTTTTTAATGCCTATGATATCTTCTTCTGGGGTGGTGTTTGTTTACTGATAGGCGGGATGGCGCTTGTTTGGGGATGGTTTAAGATTCCGAAGTCTCAGCATTGATCATTGTTTCGGAATAGCATCTCGACAGAGCCTGTCCTGAGCCTGTCGAAGGGCTCAGCCTGACGAATTTCCTAGATGCTAACCTGGTCAACAATTCCCACGACAATACTTCTGAGAGGTGCCTCTGAGTCGCCGACAATCTGGCGGGCTGAACCGCCTTCGTCTACAATAATTACCGTTTCATCTACTCCGGCACCAACGGAGTCAATGGCAATTAAATAGCTACCGGTTGAGCTGCCATCCGGCTTGATTTTGTCAATAATTAACAGGCGTTTACCGTCGTAAAACGGGTGATTAATTGTTGAGTCAATTTGTCCGCAAACCTTACCGAGGATCATATATCCTCCCGCAGGTTTACGTTATCAACTATACCGATGATGGAATGATCTACCGGCACGAAGGTCACCTCCAACGCCATTGCGGCTTCGCGTCCACCCTCATAATAGATTAAATCATCCGGGCCGGCCTGGCGAGTCGCATCTGCAGCAACAATTGGCCTACCGTTTTCTTTTTGCTCTTTTGTCAGTGGTTGGACCAGTAACAGCGGCACACCTTCCAGTCCGGTATAAACGATCGAAGGGGTAACCGTTCCGATGACTTTTCCAAGCAACATGGTTATTCTCCATCCGGCAGTATTTGAAGAGCTGACTGGCTGAATCGCAGCGCACCATTCACATGCTCACGCATACCGTCGGTTAGGTTCGGAATAATTCGGCAGCGGCAATCACTAGCTGTTGAAGAGGCGATTTCCATAGCGATTTCCACATCTTCTACTTTGCCGTCAAAGAGCAAATACCCTTTCCCGGCAAAGTTATCGCCAAGCCGCATCTCGCCAATAGATATTTCAGCACCTTTTTTCATAGCATCAGCTGAGCTGATGATTGAGGCAATAGAATGTGTTTCCAATATCCCAAGTGCTTCCCGCTTTACCGACTGCTTCTCTTCCAGCATAGCGGCATAGACTTCGGGGTGAATATCCGACAGCATCAAAGAATCGAGTCGTGATGCAGATGAGGCGGCCAGTCCTCTTTGATAGGCTTCATCTGTTGCAGCAACGCTACCGCCCACCAAAACCAGGTATTTCCCGTGGCTAATGGTGCCGGCTTTCAGCATTGCAACAGGCGACTGCTTCAACATCACGTCTCCGGTATAAATACCGTCCGCAATACTGTTCAACTCAATCAGAGCAATTGCCGGATAGGTTTTCATGTTTTTCCTTAAACAATTCTAAAATAGTCAACCAGAGTACAGCGTCTTTCGCGGGTAAAGCTAAACGGTCGTGTCAGGCCGTCTCCCGTTGGGCTGGCAATAGAGAATGAACAATAGCCTTCTCCACCATAGCCAAGGCCGGCGGCATTCGGTCCGTTTTTTACAAAAATACTACAGTCCATAATCCTGGCCATCCGGCTGAGGCGCTCAATATTTTTGCTATGCATGCTGGCTGTATGTCGAAATCCATGTTCGGCCTTCACCGAAAGGTCGATGCCTTCGTCAGCACTGCGCACACGGGCAACCGGTAAAACCGGCATCATCTGCTCTGTCCAGACAAGTGGGTGATCGACATCTACCGGTGCAACAGCTAATCTGACGTTTTCATCAACGTTTACACCGATTTCCGCCAGAATAACATCAGCATTTTTCCCGATAAACTTCTTATTCATTTTCGCCGGCTTTCGCGGACCGCGATGCTCGGTGAAAATCACTTTTTCAATCTGCTTGATCTGATCAGGACTCAGCACATAGGCTCGGTTTGCCTGCATCGCTTGCAGGAAATGATCAGCGACGCTATCGACGATAAATACCTCTTTCTCATCAGTACAAATTATATTGTTATCCAATGAGGCTCCAAAGACAATATCCTTGGCGGCCTTCGCAATATCTGCCGTTTCGTCCACTACCACCGGCGGGTTGCCAGGACCGGCACAAATAGCACGCTTTCCGGAATTCATCGCTTCTTTAACAACACCGGGACCACCGGTTACGACCAATAAACGAACCCCTTTGTGGCGCATTAATGTTTGTGCGCTTTCGATCGTCGGCTCCGCAATACCTGTCACCAGGTTTGCCGGACCTCCAACGCGCACAATTGCCTGATCGAGCAATCTAATGGTTCTTGCACAAACGTCTTTGGAATTGGGATGAACGTTAAATACCACCGAATTACCGGCGGCTATCATACCGATGGAATTGCAAATAATGGTTGAAGTCGGATTTGTGGTTGGCGTAATCGCTCCGATTACACCATAGGGAGCACGTTCGATCAGCGTTAACCCATTATCCCCACTCCAGCTGCGAGACGTTAAGTCTTCCGTACCGGGTGTTTTCATGGTAACGAGCTGGTTCTTGACGATTTTGCTGTCAATACGTCCCAGTCCGGTTTCGGCATGGGCTTCACGAGCCAGAGATTCTGCTTGCGCCATCATATCCTTGCGGATTTCAGCAATCATCGCATCTCGGGTTGCCAGGGGCAGTGCATTCAACTGTTGATAAGCCTTATGCGCCGCTGCAACAGCATCATCCACACTACTAAATAACGGCGGCTGGCTTTTAGCCGGAAGCGCTTGCCGAGAAGAGTCAGGCTTAGCAGCAGAAGTGCCACTTAAATTTGCAGCAACCTGCTGAGCAATCTGCTGAAGCTGTTCATTGGTTAGCTTCATGAGTCACTCTTTCGATACTTTATTTTACCGCCGACTTCCCAATTATCTACGATAGCCATAATAACCGCATCGCAAGGGCGATTATTTGTCGCTTCAGTTTGCCGGGCTGAACTGCCGCTGGCGTACAGCACCATTTCACCGACGCCACATCCGACGGCATCAACCGCAACGGTAAAGTTTCCGCCTTCTTTTCCGTCGAGCCCGACGGGCTGGACGAGCATAAACTTTAGTCCATTCATACTGGACTCTTTTTCAGTCGCAACGACCGTTCCGACCACTTTTGCCAGAACCATAGTGCGTTCTCCTGCAGGTTTAGGTCAGAGGTATGAAACGGACGCTACTTTTTGCCTTTGGCTGCTTCCGGGCGGCCAAGCGGTAAAACAGAATCGACATTACCGTGTGGACGTGCGATAATATGAACAGCTACTACTTCACCAACGCGTGATGCACTGGTCTGTCCTGCTTCGCAGGCAGCGCGCACTGCGGCAACATCGCCACGAATAACTGCCGTTACATATCCGCCGCCGGTGTTTTCATAACTTACCAGCTCTACCTTGGCTGCCTTAACCATTGCATCTGCAGCTTCAACCATTGCTGCAAAACTTCTCGTTTCGATCATACCTAATGCTTCAGCCATAGAATTCTCCGTAAAGTTGACTAGATTTCTCGACAAATTATTCAACATTCAGGGATGGTCACCTTGAGCGGAGTCGAAAGGCATCAAAAAGCACGTTAAGACTTCGACTACGCTCAGTCTGACATAGTCAGGGCGATCTTTCTGTCGAATAATTTTGTTTACTATTTATAAATATTAATTTTTTATTAATAATCACCGACCACTACTTCACCTCTTTACCCGAGATACTGGCAATTGCTTGCTCAGCAGCCGGTCGGGCAACATCAATATCCCGCTCTTCACCACCCAGATATAGCCTGCCAAAGCTTCCTGAAGCTCGTACTTCCAGGATATTAATATCAGCTGCTTTTTCAGCTTCATTAGCGGCAAGCGCAGCATATGCTGCCGGCTGAACCTCCATCACGTAAAGTGTTTCTCCGGGGATAATCATATTACCATGACGCATACGATTAATCAACTGCGTCTGATGGTCATCGACGCGACGAATGGTCTGGCTGGACAATATTTTCGGCTTATGCCGATCTTCCAGCTTCAGGTCAAGCGCTTCCAGAATGGCATCTCCGGCCTGTCTTACGTTTGCCTGAGAAGCGGAATGTAGCTCCAGCAATCCGTAAAGTCGCTCAACAATCTGCATCCCGGGCGTTACATCGGTGGACTTCAGTGCAATATCGGTAATGCGATTGATCTCTATTCCGGGAGAAATTTCTACCCAGAGAGACGCCATGCCGGCCAGGGGTAAGAAACCTCGTGCAATAGTTCCCATAAACGCAGCGTGCTGCGGCTGCAGATTATCCAACACTACAAATGATCTTAAATCTACCACGGTCATTATCCTGTTAAAAGTTCAAGGTCCAAGGTTCAAGGTTACAGCCCACGACTTAAGTCGTGGTGTTGGTAATTGGTAATCGAACGACAAATAAAGCTCAGCACACAGGTCGGTGCCGCCGGGACGACACACAGGTCGGTGCCGCCGGGACGACACACAGGTCGTCCCCTAATATCCTGATTGCGTAACGTTTGGGTCGCCTTTCACGATCTGCACACTGGCGGATGCACCGATACGCGTAGCTCCAGCTTCAATCATTTCCATTGCATCTTCGAAGCTGCGAATGCCGCCGGATGCCTTAACCCCCATGCCGCTTCCGCTTACTGCTTTCGCCATAATCGCAACGTCATGTGCAGTTGCTCCGCCGCTGGCAAAGCCGGTTGAAGTCTTTACAAAGTCTGCCCGAGCACGGCGTGCTGTTTCCGAGGCAATTACTTTTTCTTCGTCGGTTAGCAGGGCCGTTTCAATGATCACCTTGCAAATTGCGCCCCCATCCTGGCAGCTTTCCACTACCGAACGGATATCGCGATAGAGCAAATCCAGATCTCTACTTTTTAATGCTCCAACATTGATGACCATATCGATTTCCTGGGCACCTTCGCGGATTGCCTGTCGGGTCTCCAGCGCTTTGATCTGCGGTTGATGCGTTCCGGTGGGAAATCCGACAACCGTGCATACTTTTACAGACGATCCTTTCAGCAGTTTTGCTGCAAGAGGTACGTAGGTCGGACTAACGCAGACAGAAGCGAAGGAGTATTGACGGGCATCTTCGCATAGACTTTGCACATCACTGCTTGTCGCTTCGGGCTTTAACAGGGTATGATCGATATAACCAGCCAAATCATCGGCCACCGCTTGTCCATTACCTCCACGATAGCTAATACGGCTGGCTCCCATTGATATTAATTCCTGCATGGCTTCCGGGGCATTCTCTGCACAGCAGCCGCCACAACTTCCTTCGCAGCAGGTACAGCTGCTACCCGATGATATACCCTGCGACCGCAATATCTCGGTAATTTGCCTGGCGATTTGTGCCAGATCATCCGGGGATAGGTTATTCACATTTTTCTCCACAGTTTTAGTCGCGGCATCCTCAACCGGTCCTCCGCGTTCAATATCAATAATTTGCTTTGCGCGTCTAAGATGACGCTCCTCTGTGCATTCCGTATTCAACCAGACATCCACAATGTCTTTTATCACAGAGAAATCCAGTAGCTTTCCTCCCAGAGAGAGCACATTTGCATTATTATGCTCTCGACTGTTACGGGCGGTTTTCACATCATAACACATTGCAGCGCGAATGCCGGGAACTTTATTAGCTGCCATGCAGGAACCTATTCCGGCACCATCAACCACAATACCACGGTCAAAACCACCAGAAGAAACCAGCGTAGAAACTTTAAAAGCAAAAAGCGGATAGTCTACCGAGACTTCCTTGTATACACCCACATCTTCGACATCATATCCCTGAGCCGACAGTAGTGAGATGAGTTTTTGCTTGGTTGCGAATCCACCATGATCCGAGCCAATAGCAATTCGTGAAATTGTGGGATTTTTAGACATAAGCCGTCAGGGAAAAGAGTTCTCCGGAATACGACTTTCCGGCATATATAATTCGAAAGCCGCATCTTCCGATTGCGGCATAGTACGACAATACCCCAGAAAAATCAAGTTTAAACTAAGGCGTCCGTTAATTGAAATACTGGTATAGTAGCTATAAAAGGTAAGCTCAAATGGCAATATTAGTCGTCGATGATGCAGCTGAAACTCGCCACATATTAAAGCGGATTTTGGAAAAAGGCAATGTTGGTACGGTAGCGGGAATATCCTCTGCCGAAGAAGCACTGGACTATCTGGACAAGAGTCGACGTGACCCTCTCCGTGAAGACGTTGATTTAATCCTGATGGATTTTCAGATGCCGGACATAAATGGTATCGAGGCATGTAAAATCATTCAGGCTTATGATCACCTGAAAGATATTCCGATCATCATGGTTACAGCAAATGAGAATCATCATTTACTGGAAAAAGCGTTTGAAGCAGGTGCAATAGATTTCCTACACAAACCGATAAACAGAATTGAACTCCTGGCACGATCCAGATCGGCACTTCGTTTAAAAGCGGAAACAGATAAGCGAAAAAGCCGGGAAAACGAGCTACTCAAAGTTACCCTCAATCTTGAAAAAGCGAATCGCGAGCTACACAGATTGTCTTCAACGGACGGCCTGACAGAAATTCACAATCGCCGTAAATTTGATGAGTATATGGAACGTGAATGGAAACGGGCCCTGCGAGAGAGATCCACAATCTCACTTATCCTAATCGACATTGATCATTTCAAGCTCTTTAACGATACCTACGGCCATCCCGCCGGCGATATTTGTTTGAAATCCGTAGCTAGCGCCCTATCCAGCTGCCTGCATCGCCCGGGTGATTTTCTGGCTCGTTATGGCGGTGAGGAATTTGCCGTCATTCTTCCACAAACAAATGCTGAAGGTGCAATACACATATCTGAATCTCTGCGGCTTGCAGTAAAAAACCTTCAGATACCCCATGAGAGCTCTCCTTCAGCAGATCACATTACGATCAGTTTAGGAATCACCGGCTATCAACCAGGTCAAAATGATGATCTATCAGATTTTATTGGAATAGCAGATCAAGCCCTCTATGAAGCGAAGAGCGCCGGCCGGGACCGGGCAATATTTTGCAAGAAGGTGCTGGACCCTTTGACAGCGGATAGGAAACAGTGAGTAGTGAGTAGGGAGTAGGGAGTAGGAAAAACAAGGTTAAAACAGCAGATTTATAACGGCAATTGAACAACGGCAGAAACAGTTAGAGGCAGGCAATACCGTATTCCCCTTTTGCTTTTTCATATTTCACCATTCACTTTTCACTCTATCATACTTTAAATTGCCTCATTGCCTCATTGCCTCATTGCCTCATTGCCTCATTGCCTCATTGCCTCATTGCCTCATTGCCTTTGCATCATTCCTATCAGTCTGCTACATTAATTAATGAACTTTAATCCTTCTTTTGCTGATCGCCTTTTAGACAAGACAATATTGTTCAGCTTTTCGTCCATTGGCTACTATTTGAGGCGATGGCTTCAAGCCCCTGAGACACCCGGTGCTACTTTAGACAATTGTATTTGTGCAATAACCGGCGCAAATGCCGGACTCGGTAAATCCCTTGCCGAAGTCCTGGCAAAGCGTGGTGCGACAGTTTATCTACTTTGTCGGAATGAGAAGCGCGGCAAGAAAGCTCAAAAAGAGATTCTCGACAAGGTAAATCACCAGCGCGTTTACCTTGAACTCGTAGATACCTCCGACATGCATTCTATTGCTCAGTTTGCCGATCGATTCAAGGAGCGTGAATCCAATCTGCATGTTCTGATAAACAATGCCGGTGTTTTACCACTGGAACGTTCAGAGACAGCTGCCGGAATCGAGTTATCATTTGCGACCAATGTTTTAGGCTACTTTAAAATGATTCAAGAATTGCAACCGCTATTAACCAGAGCTGGTAACGCCCGGATTATAAACGTTACTTCCGGTGGCGCTTATGGTGCTGCTTTAAACCTGGCAGACCCGCAATGGAAGGAACGTGAATTTGACGGTGTAAAAGCCTATGCCGAAACCAAACGCGCAGAGTTGTATTTAACCCGGGAGTGGGCGCGTAAATTATTAAAGAACGGAACGATTGTAATGGCGGCACATCCGGGATGGGCAGACACGCCAGGTGTTCAGTCGTCTTTAAAAACCTTTCACCGCATTATGGGCCCCATTCTTCGTACACCAGGACAAGGCATTGAAGGTATTGCATGGCTGGCCTATGAACCTAAGATTACGATTGACCATACCGGCACTTTTTGGCTGGACAGACGCATCCGTCCATTCGACTATATGAAATCGACAGCAGCGAGCGAAGATGAAATCCGACAGTTATGGGAAATGTGTGAAAAAATGGCAGGTGGCGGGTAGCAGGTTGCAGGCTGTTGAGGACGACCAGAATGTCATTGCATATTTGTAGCGATGATCGGTGATCGGTGATCGGTGATCGGTGATCGGTGATCGGTGATCAAAAACTATTTCTTGATTTCGAACCTTTCAATTTAAAAATTCGATGCCCGATGCCCGATGCAAGCCTGTCCTGAGCAAAGTCGAAGGAATACCCGATGCCTAAAGAGCGAGTTCAAATCCCAGATTAAAAAAGCGGCGGGTATAGATTCTCGGAATGCGTACCGGATCACCGGGCAAAATCTGAAACCATGAATAGCCGGCGACATTGATATTGTTAAACACATTCAGTACCTCTGCACTAACGACGATTTCCTGGCCACCGGCAAAAGTAAACCGCCCGGTCATACCGAGATCTGCCCGGGCAAAACGGCTGAAACGTTCGAGCCGGGAGAAGTCTACAGCTAATAAATTCTGGCCGTTTTCCTCTTCTACACTGCGTGGATGAAACAGATAGCCACTCCCATAGAGTAATCGCAAATGTGCCTGTATATTCGGATAATTCGGCACCTTATCCTGCAGGAACAGCCTTGCCGTATGCGTTTGATCCAGAATGCGGCGACGGTACTCGCCTGTAGCCGGATCCCGTTCTTGCGTATTCAAATAGCTGTAGCTTATCCAACTGTTCAGGCCTTCGACTATCTCCCCGCGAAGAGAAAGATCCATTCCGTAAGCAAAACCATCAGTCCTTTCATCGGCCCGGTATATCAGCTTCAGCTCATCTGCATAGTATGGGATATGCCGATTTAACTTTTTGTAAAATATTTCGGATTGAAGAGAAAGTCGCTCCTTAAAGAGTTGCTCCCAACCTAAAATACCGTGAATACTTTGCTGAGAGCTAAACCCATTAAACGCATCCCTACCAACATTCTGTAGTTCATAAAACAACGGTGGCTGTTCATAAACCCCACCGCTCAAACGCAATACTTTATCTTTCCCCGGCTTAAAGGAAAGCGACGCTCGCGGACTAAAGCGCGTTTCATTCGTGAGGCTGTAGTGGTATAACCGAAGGCCTGCGGTAGCCTGAAGTTTTTTTGATATGCTGTAGTTATCCTGCAAATATCCGCTGTAATAATTCACGGTTTCAGTTCGGCCACTTTGACTAACAAGAGGCGTTTCCTGAATCGACTCTCCACCCTCTTCGACAAAGAACTCGTCAATTCGATTTTCCATTGCGATAGAGCGTCCGTTTAAGCCGGCTTGAAGCTTGTGTCTACCGCTAACATGTTCGATGGCAAACTGAGCTTCCAGAGTCTCCAGATCCAGTAAGTTATCGACACGCTCAATGCGAGATTTCAAAAATTCACGGCCGCTGGTTGGGTCTGCGGCATCCAGAACATAAAAGATGTTACCATTCAGGTCTGCCTGCTCTTCCTCGTTGGTATTGTATCCTGCGACAGAAAGCTTCAGGTGCGTTTGTTCCGATGGCTTATATCCATAAGCAAGGCCAAGTAGCGAAGATGCAAAGTTATAAGCGCTATTGCCGTCGTATTTGATTTCGACAGCTCGAACATCCACCAGACTAAACTTGAAATTTCCGGTCCAGGTATCCGGCGTTAGATCAAATTTATTACGTGCATGGAGAGCAAATACTTGTAGGTCACTTTTTTCATTCAGCTTATATCGACCAAAAAACTGACCGTCAAAAAACTCAGGACGATAGTTCCCACTGGTTTGCAGGCGATTAACAAACAGCTGTGGATTTGCGTATCGAACACCGGCATTCCATTGAAAGCGTTTGCCCGAACCTTTGCCGGCAGCCCCCATCGTCAGGAAATCAGCTCGCAGGGTAAAACGGGTTTGATCTTCCCGCTGCAGCGAATAATCAACTTCGAGTGCGGAAGATAGTTTATCACCGAACTGTACGGGAAAGCCGCCATTATAAAATCGTAGATTCTCGACCATATCGGGGTTTATCAACGACTGATTTTCTTCAACGCCACGGCGTAACAGGAATGGGCGATAAATTTCATACCCATTCAGATAAATCAGATTTTCATCGAAGTTGCCGCCGCGGACGTTGTACGCACTGCTAAGCTCGTTATTAGAGGTAACACCGGGAAGGATTTTTATGCTGCGGAGAGGATCTGAGTATGGATCGGGCATTTTTCGGATGTCGGCCGAGGCAATAATTTTCTCCTGACCGTCGTGCAGTTCAAAAACCGTTACGGCTTCTCCCTCTACAGCGGATGGAATTAGTGAAATAAACAGTCGGGCATTCGGCGCTCTCTCCGTTAGCCCCAGCGGAATTTGAAATGGTTCATATCCAACAAACGTGCTTTCCAGAAGGTGATCACCTACCGGAAGACTCAACCTGAATTTTCCCAGGCTATCGGTAGTCGTCCCTACCTGAAGCGCAGCCACAAATACATCGCAGCCAATCAGCGGTTCCCCGCTCACCTTATCACGCACCTCCCCCGTCACGCCACCACTCTGCTGTGCAAAAAGCTGAGCGACTAAAAGAAGGCAAATCGAAAATATGGTTAAGTGAAACTTCAAACGACCCTGCCAGGATTGGGGTTGGAAATCTGTAAATCATTCATACCGAGACTATTTGAACCACGCAGATTAGTGGCGGGTTCCTGTGAAATCGAGAGACACAACATACATTCACAAAATATTACAAACAGCTACTTAATTTGGTAACGGCGAATACTGAAAATAAAATTCGTTTCCCACCAGTTCTTGCTTGTAAAAACGGTTTCCATCGAATAGCCATGGCTGCGTGCTAACTGGCGTATCTGGTCAATATCGCAGTCTTCTGAAAGTATCATAAAAATTTGCGTATCACGATTCAGAAATGCCAACATCTCCGGGAAAAGGCGGCGAAAGTAAACATGCCCCTTTCCGCAGAACCAGGCGTATTGGCTTTCTTTTTCCGGATTATGCGGATAAAAAGGTGGATTGATTATAATGATATCGAAGGTCTGAGGGGGAAACTCATTAAACAAATCCGATTCGTATACCTTAAGCTCAACATCATTTTTCCAGCCGTTGCGCACAAGTCCTTCGGCGGCAGTTTTGCTAATGTCGCTGGACGTTACAGTTGCACCGCGCTTTGCAGCATAAATGGACAGTAAACCGCTCCCGGCTCCCAGTTCCAACAGGCGCTTTCCATGCAAACTCAATTTAGAGAGAAAAAAGAGCATGATGCGGGTGCTGAAGAAAAAACCGGGGTGGAATACGCCCGGTCGCACGGTAACTGATATATCTTCGTGCTTGTATTCACGGTCGCTTGCCAGATAGCGATCCATCATCGGTTTCCCGACGCGATGTATGGTTTTTTTGATTATCGTCTTCATCAGTTTGGTGCATTTTGCCGCCAGTAAAGGGCAGCCTGTGAACTACTGCTTTCAATTGGCAGAGTTGTATCAGCGATAACTTCATTAAGCTGTAAATCATAAAAGGAGAGTTTTTTCACATCGCTCCAGCAAATATATCGTCCATCCGGAGAAGAAGTAAATACACTTTCCGAGGTAGATAACGTAGCGATTTCCTCATCACTGGTGCCGCTAAACGAGCGAATCCGAATCGTATTGTTTGATGTGTACAGGATATCATTTCCTGGAAGGAAGACAGCCCGACCTGCTGGAGCCTGCGGGATCAGCATTGAGTTCGTTATGTTGTAAACTCCCCCACTTGTTGCGACATATGATTCATTTGGTGAGAATGCATAGGCGACTACCTCTTCGGTAGAGATTTGTCTTTCCATCCCGGTATTCAATGACTTGCTAAACAGGCCATCATCCTGAGTCCAGACCAGAAGATCCCCCTGCGAGCCAAAGAGAGGTTCTCTTGGAGATTTATTAGCATCACCGATCTCTGCCGAAAAGCTATTATCCGTAAGTGTTAGGACTGCAATTTTTGAAGTGCTGTCTTTGCGTACGCTAAAGGCCACCAACGTTGTATTTACGTTAGTGGTCAACCGTCCCAGGATTTTAAATGGTGAGTTAAAAGTTGTACTGCTGTTAGCGACAAGGTCGCGTATTCGTATCGTACTGTCACTCGACGCAAATACCAATTTTTGTGCATTAACCGATACTACCGGTGGCGATATATCAGTTGCGGCTGTGTTGAGCGTATCGATGCCCCAATTTCCGAGATCAAGCCGAAAGACATTCCTCGTTGACGTATCTACGCTAAATAATGCCCCCGGTAAGCCTGGTAACTCATTTCCACCACCATTTTCTCCACCGCTAGTCGTCGGAGAAGCAGATTCTTTCGAGCAGGCAGAGAAAAGAAGTATCAATGCGACAAAAGACATACCAAATAAGCGAATCAAATTAACGGCCACGAATTTACCTGCTTTTCTCCCGATAGATTAGATAACCGGACATCATCCTGGTCTGCGTATAGTTTTTTTCCGCCAAACCAGCAATCCATTCACGCTGATCCATTTGTATCCACTCTCGATACTGTTGATACGCCGGGATCAACAGAAGGTCCGGTGGATTTTGCCTCAGGTTTTCTCTCAGTTCTTCAATGTTTGCATTTCCACTGAAATAGCGTGCGGGTGACCGTCGTTCACTGTAGGCCTGAACCTGCGCACCATATCCGGCAATATAGACGATTTCACTGGAAGATGTGTTCTTTTTTATCCATAGACCGAGTTGCTTCCGATCTGCATCACTCGGAAAGGAATCATAAGCTGCAGCTGTTTGCTTTGTTGATTGATGTCTATCCAGCACAGTATTGATTACCTCGGGGTGGATTTGAAAGCTAAACAGCAATAAGCAAAGCATGAAAAGAGTTTGTAAATCCTTTTTCTCTCCCGCCATAAAGCCGATGCCGAAAGTAACGGCTAACGCTGGAAGCAAGGCTCGCATCTGATAGGATGCATAGTTACCCGGAACGCTTAGAGCAAAGATTTCCAGTGCTACCCATATCAATAAAAAAAGGAAAACACGTTGACTTTTGAGAGAGCGGCGTTGCTGCCACAAAAATGCAATTCCAAATCCAAATATGATGATGCGTCCGCCACGTCGCGCAAATCCCTTTAGCATTGATAAACGGCTTTGCTCAGGAAGAATTACATCTGTCACAGGAGCGCTAAACAGATGCTGTAAAATGAGTTCAGGATGAACGCCCTGGATGATCGGTATAAGTAAAACTGGAGCCACTACAACTACAATGCCTGAGGCAATCCAAAAGGCTGAGGAGAGATACTTTTCTATGGAGTAAATATATAGGAGAACAAAGACAGTCAACGCTCCAAAAATTGCGGTTTGCTTAAACAGCAATCCAATTCCCAGAATTACTCCTATGCTAAACAGCCTCCTACGCGTTACTGTATTCAGATCAAAGATAATTTTTAACAAGAGGTAAATCGCTGCAGTCGAGCAAAGAATCACAAACGATTCGGTCTGAGCAGTGAATCTCCACCCGGATGCTTTCCAGGTAACTGAGAAGGCAAAAATAATTAGCGCAATCAATCCCGCTTTGTAATTATGCAGAACTGTCGCGATGCGGTATATAAAAAAACCTGCAATAGCAATTGCCAATGAGCCTAATAGTCTTGGGATATATTCACCGGGTCCAACCAAATGCGTCGATAGCCCAAACAAAAAGTGAATTGCCGGCGGCTTATTGTCAGCCATATCTTTATACAGCATCAGGTCTCCGCTTAACCAGTGCTGCCCAACGTATGTCCAGTACGCCTCATCATAAGACAGGCCACTGAAACCATTTGCAAAAGATATTAGAAGGAGGTAACCAAACAGCATCAGCGTAAAAAAAGGAGGAATTACTTCAGACAGAATCGTTTCTTTGCTGATGGGACCTGTCTTTAACATAATCAACCTAAGTCTCTTTACCGGGGAGCTTCGTTGTATGCCTGGGGGACTAAACGCTTTGGTTGCGGTGATTTAATTTTTTTGGGCGAAGCCAATTTTTTCTACTGCCACATTGGAGCATTGTTAGAATGGAGCAGTCTTGGGATATAAATAAGCCCCTGCTATATATTATAGAAAAGACGGAGTTTTTTGAATTTTATTTTCAAAGGCCAGATTGGAGCATTGTTAGAATGGAGCAGTCTTTATTCTAACAATAGTCCGAAATTTTGAAAAATTTCTAAAAAACTTCAGCAGCGAATTCCCAACATATTCAATACGAATTAAAAACCCTCGATTTCGGGCTGTCGATAACGCAGCCAGCGACTTTGCAAAACCCGTAGTTCATAAGGCTTCCAAAACCAGTTAAACCGATATCGTAGATTAGACAAGCGGCGCATCGTTTTTCGCTGGAAGTTTGTAAGTTTTATATCTGAAGCTGTCGGATAATAAGCATTCAGCACCGTTTCAAAGTTCAAAATCTTGTCAACCATCTCTGCTGTTAGCCAGGGAGTCATGGGATTTTTACGCAGATCAAAGTTCTCCCAACGTGGATTAACCCAATCTTCCAGCGTCTGCGGAAATTCAAAACCACTTTCCTTAACGCTATTATATAGCTCCGAACCTTCCGTTGGGACGGGACTATAAACATAAATAATGATCTCTGTTGCCGGATTTATTTCCTTCACTTCCTTGATAAAATTTATGTCGGAATCAATTTGACGCATTACCTGCTCAGGCGTATCCCCCGGCATACCCAACACAAAAGAATATTCCGGAATGATATCAAACTTTGCCAGGCGTCTGGCAAAATTTTTAATTTGCTCACCGGTTTGGGTTCCCCCCTTGTTCATTCGCTTCAGCACTTCGTCACTACCGGTCTCCGCACCAAAAAATATCATTTTACAACCAGCCTCACGAACCAAAGCCAGAGATTCATCCGAATATTTGTTCATGGTATCGATCCGAGCTTCTCCCCACCAAACCATATTCTCCGGCTTTATAAGTTTCGAGAAGGCCACAGTGCGCTTTTCTGAAACATAAAAATTATTATCGTGAAATTCGATCGCATTGGCACCATACTCTTCCTTAAGTAACTTGACATCATGGTAAATGCTCTCAGCAGACTTACCTCTCCAACGCGCATTGTAAATTGGCACAACAGCACAGAAAGAGCAGGTGAACGGACACCCAACACTTGAATGGTAGGCCGCAGTTTTACTGCCGAGGTAGGTATTTCCAAGATATCCATCCATAGAATAAGTTTTATGAAGCTTTTCATACGGAAGTCTGGGCAAGGCATCCTGATCGAGCAGTGCCTCTTTTGGTGTTTTTACAATCTTATCATCTTTGCGAAAAATCAGGTTTTGTATTTCATCAATTGGCTGGTTGTTTTCCAGAGCATCCAACAGATTAGGGAACGCCACATCTCCAGGACCGGCGACGACATAATCGACGTATCCGGATTCCAGGGCCACCTTGCACTGATTGGTCGCAAAATATCCGCCCCATACAATAACGACCTCTGGAAATTCTTCCCGAATGCGTTTTGTAAACGGAATTGCTTCCTTTAACTGTTGAGCGGGCATGGTTGTGCAGGCAAAATATTTAAATCGACCGCTCGCAAGGTAACGATGTAAGGTATTCCAGGGATCGGTTTCGCGATTGCCATCGACAAAAACATAGTCGTAGCGCTTTTCTAAAGACGCCCCAAGCTGAAGAATTGTATTTGGAATGCGATATTTGGAGTTTGCGCTTCTCGGGTTAAATAAAATGACGCTATTAGACAACTTTTTTGTATCCATCGAAGAATTCTTTTGTCGTTAAATCTTTGGTCTTTATCTGCTCAGAATTAGTAAACATTGATTAATTTAAAATAATTCAAAAAATCAGGCATTTTCTAGAATAAAGACTGCTCCATTCTAACAATGCTCCAATGTAGCAGTTGAAAATAAAATTCAAAAAACTCCGTCTTTTCTATAATATATAGCAGAGTCTTATTTATATCCTAAGACTGCTCCATTCTAACAATGCTCCAATGTAGCAGTTGAAAATAAAATCAGCATAAACTTTCAAATCATTCCAAACGTATTTATTTTTACACGCCGCAGCTGACAAATAGCGGTTGCGGTTACGGACATTTTTATTTACCTTTTTTACGGACTTCAGATAGCCACGATTTACATCTGAAATCTGTGCATGAGGTGTGAATAAGAGGAGCAAATCGCTTGAAAGAGTTTCATTTTAGTCAGGAAGATATTACAACAATCAGTAAAGTTCTCGGCGTTGAGCCCGTTAAACGTACCGACAACTATCGCTTTGTAATTGAAAATGCTCCCGAAAAAAGACAAATCTCTCTGGAAATCTACCCCGATATTCCAATCGGTGACGAATCAGGTAACCTCATTTCCATATATACGATGAATTCCCACATTCAGCTTCACTTCTGCACCGGATTTATTCCAAGCGAATCTCTTGGTGAAGTCGTTTTCATCAGTGAATATCAGGGTCGCATCTCCGGTTTAATTGTAGAAAAAGGAGCCGGCTGCTCACTTTATGCCAACCTCAACAACAGCATACTTTCCGGTGATTTCACGAAGATGGCACCGGAAGTTATGATGTCCGGCATCGCACTGTCGGTTGCGGAACATCTGATCCCCGACGCAGAGTAGCAATGAAAATTCATAAGCTGACTCTCGGCTACTTTGCCGTCAACAATTATCTGATCCACTCCGAAAATTCCAATAAAGCCATTCTCATCGATGCTTGCGAAGACTATCCATCTATCTTACGCATGATTGAAGAAAAGAATCTTGAGCTGGTTTATTTAATAAACACCCACGGGCATGCTGATCACATGGCAGGAAATCGCGCCATTCTGGAAGCAACCGGCGCAAAGCTGCTGGCACATCCCAAGGCCATTCCCCTACTGCTTGATCCGAAACTTAATTTGTCCGTGATGATTAGCCCGATTACCTCGCCTGAACCGGACCAGCTACTTGAGGAAGGCGATACGGTTACACTGGACGATATCAAGCTGGATGTGTTATTCACTCCAGGACATGCCCCTGGGCATATCTCATTGGTTGGTGACGGACTGGCATTTAGTGGTGACGTTATTTTTCGTGGTTCCATTGGCCGCACAGATTTTCCAGGCTGTTCCTACAAGGATCTTGAACGCAGCATCCTCGAAAAGATCTATACGCTACCGGATGATACGGTTCTCTATAACGGCCATGGCCCCGAAACAACTGTTGGCCACGAAAAAGCAACCAATCCCTTCGTTCGCCCTAAATAAGAACGCAACTGGATGAGCCAATGGCAATAAACTGGAAGCGACAAGCCGAAAATTTTTACAACTACCTCGCACTCGAGAAAAACCTCTCCCACAATACGCTCGTATCCTATGAGAACGACCTCAAAAGATACGTTGAATTCCTGGAAGAACATAAAATTGCAGCAATCGAAGACGTAACCCCAAAGTTTATCGAAAGCTTTACGATTCTGTTAACCGATCTTGGCCTTTCATCAAACAGCGTCGCTCGCAATTTCTCAGCAATCCGCTCATTCCATAAGTATCTGGTTCTGGAACGTCAAACCGAACGTGATCCAACCGAACTGCTCGAAACACCACGCCTGAGCAGAAAACTACCGGAAGTTTTATCTATTGATACTGTTTTGGAAATACTGGAAGCCCCGGACACCGAATCGGATTTTGGGGTACGAGATAGAACGATGCTCGAAGTGATGTATGGAGCCGGACTACGCGTATCGGAGATTATTGAGATGCGGGTTGAGGGAATACTATTTGATGACGACCTGCTACGAATCATAGGAAAAGGTAATAAAGAACGCATCGTACCGATTGGTGAACAAGGCATGTTTTGGCTAAGAAAATATGTTATTGAAGTTCGCCCGGGTATGACGAAAGGGTTCGGTAGTCACGTATTTTTGAATCGCTTTGGCAGATCTCTTTCACGCATGGGCGTTTGGAATATCGTGCGGAAATACGCGCTGGAAGCAGCCGTTTCACAGCGCGTTTATCCACATATTTTTCGGCATTCTTTTGCAACGCATTTACTGGAGAACGGCGCAGACCTAAGGGCCGTCCAGGAAATGCTCGGACATTCTGATATTTCTACCACGCAGATTTATACACACGTCTCACAAACCTACCTAAAGCAGATTTACAAAGATTTTCATCCGCGAAGCTAAACTATCCACGTTCTTCTACAGGACAGGTGTTAAGTCCAACGATAGCATATAGCGGACAGAAACTAACAAAGCTGGTCGCTACAAAAACGCCTGCCAGAACCAACAACACAATACCCAGCGTACCACCCACAGTACCGGTAAAGTATAGAGCTGCTATTGCCAGTGCAGCAATTATGCGCACAATTTTATCCACAGATCCCATATTCTTCTTCATGATCTTCCCTTTCTTCAATTAAACAAATGTTGAAACAGAAGCACTGCTCCATAAACAATCCCTGCACACATAAGACAAACCAGCAGGAGTTTCAGGATAATGCTTTTTTTCATTTCAACACCCGATTTGGGTTAAAATTACTTACGGCTTTAAAAGAATTTAATACGGGGAAGGCTAATATTTATGTAACAAGGTTACACAGAGGCGGCAATTTTTTGAAGGGAAGAGATGTCCAGAACATGTATCTTTCCGCGCTGCTGACTTAATACATTGTCAGCAGAGAGTTTTTCCAGTAAGCGACTGATCGCAACACGAGAGGAGTTTAATTCACGAGCGAGTTCGGCATGCGTAATATGAACTGTGTTTTCATCCCCGTCCATAAGCTCCAGAAGCATGCGGGCAATCCGTACATCTAATCGTTGAAATAATGTTTTTTCAAGCGTCGAAAGGATATCGGCAAGCCGCATCGCCATAGTATCAAACAGGAAGCCTCTCCAGGAATCAAAGCGGCCAACCCATTCTCGCAGCAAATCGGCAGGTATCAAAACTGCCTCCACATCCGTTTCAGCAATTGCAAAAGCTGGAAAAGAATTATGGCTTAATAAACAAAAGCCGGTAAGAATACAGCTTTGCTCCTCCCTGACGTGATAAAGCGTTATTTCTCTACTCCTGTCTCCGGGCTTATAGACGCGAATATTTCCGCTGATCACGATGAAAAAATGAGTACAGGCGGCTCCTTCATATGCCAACATATCACCGGCCTGCCAGCGCATGGGAATCGTATTGAGATGAAACAACTCCCGCACTTTATCCGGCGCTTGTTCTAAGAATGAAGGAAACCATCGTTCCATAACTGACTTACCCGTCTGGATAAAGACTGAGATAATGCGACACTGCCTCTTTCTTACTATAAAAAAACACATCCGGACCAAGTTTCAAAGAAAAGCCTGAACGCGCCATTACATCCCTTACCTGTCCACGAACGTTGCTAAACCATAACTCGACACCGTTTAAGGCAAGCATATCTGCAATATCGTGCATCGCCTCAGCCGCTGAGGAGTCCAGATCGCTGATACCACCGCCATCAAATAGAAACACCTTTGCATCAGGTCTCCGACTCAAACATCTATCAAGACGATCACGCAGGTATGAGATATTGGCAAAATACAGTGCAGCATCGATCCGAAAAATAACCAGCCCTTCGATTTCTTTTGCATCTTCAAAACGTTCGATATTACGATACACATCCGAATCCGGCATACGTCCCAACGTAGCAGTAAACGGATGAACAGATCGATTGATTACAATCACCAGCGAAGCCAGAATGCTCAGCAGAATCCCGGTATCGACTCCCAGTAGGAGCGTTGAAAGAAATGCAAATGCCAGCACCAAAAAATCTGAACGACGCACTTTATAAATCTGCAGAGCTCCACGAACATCAATTAAACCACTTACGGCAACAATAATGATTGAAGCTAATGCTACCTTCGGTAAGTAGTAAAATAAGGGCGTAAGAAAAAGCAGGGTAAGGGCAATAGTTGCGGCCGTAACAATTGCCGAGACCGGCGTTTGTGCTCCTGAGTCGGCATTTACGGCACTGCGAGAAAATCCACCAGCGACCGGAAAGCCCTGAAAAATCCCAGCGGACAAATTTGCCAGGCCCAAAGCGATAAGTTCCTGATTAGCATCGACTTCATCGCGATGCTTCGAAGCTAAACGCTTTGCCATTGCAATAGACGCCATATAGCCGATTAGCGCAATTGTGAGAGCCGAAGTAGCCAAATTGCGAATCAGGTCCAGATTAAACTCAGGCAATGCAAATACCGGTAACCCCTGAGGAACAGCTCCAACAATAGCTATTCCTTTTTCGTGAAGGCTCATTCCCCACACAAGCAGTATCCCAAGGCCGACAACCAATAACGCTCCGGGAAAACGCTTACGTAAGCGAGCGGCTGCAAGCCCGATGATACATAATATCCCTAAGATAAACGTAAGGATATGAAGCTCCGATATATGTCCTATCAGATAGGCAACCGTTTTGTAAAACTTCGGTTCAGAAGGAGTGGCAAATCCAAATAGATGCTGTAGTTGATTCACTGCAATAATTAATGCTGCTGCAGACGTAAATCCACTGATCACCGGATGCGAGAGAAAGTTGACCAAATATCCCAGTCGCGCAATGCCCATTACCAGCTGAATTGCCCCCACCATTAATGCCAGAAGTAGCGTTAATGCCAGATACTCTCCGCTTCCACTTTCAGCATATTTTCCAACGCCAGCGGCAACAAACAGAGCTACCAGAGCTACAGGCCCAACGGAAAGATGCCTGGAAGTGCCCATCAATGCATAAACAACCATTGGAAGCGTAGAAGCATATAAGCCGACAATTGGCGGCAAGCCCGCAAGCAGTGCCAGCGCCATTCCCTGCGGAATCAGCATGATGGCCACAGTAATTCCCGCCAGCACATCGTTGCGCAGGTATTTCAATTGATAATTAGGTAACCAATTCAGGAAGGGGAACACGCGTCCGATAACCGAACGCGGTTCATCAAAACGTTGCTTCAGACCGTCACCTGCGTATGCTTGGTTCGATATTGCTGAACACCGAATAGAAACGTTCCAAAAGCAATACCTGCAATTGTGAACACTGCTCCGAGCTTACCTTCACCCAACATTGCCAATACGGTTCCCGGACATGCGCCGGCAAGTCCCCAACCAGCTCCCATAATTAGTGAACCGGGAATAAGAGACTTCGTATAAGGCTTACCTTCGAAAGTAAGTTGCTCTTTATTAGTAACCGCTTTCCATTCGTTACGTTTGAGCAGGTATTTTCCGATAGCTCCAACAGAAGCGGCGGCAGCAATCACCCACATAAGCTGTAGATTTTCAAATAAAAACAGCTGAGCATAAAAATCATATGTTGTAGCTCCGGCTCTGCTCAACAGAAAGCCGAAGAGTATTCCCATTGCTAAAAATCCAAATCGCATAGCTTCTCTCCTACAAAATGTTAAACAGAAGTTGAACCATTATGATGCCGCCGACAAAGAATCCGGCAGAAGCCAGAAAGCTCGGTGGATTTAATAAAGACATTCCAGCAATGGAATGTCCACTCGGGCACCCACCAGCCAATCGCGCACCAAGGCCAATCAGCGTACCACCGGCAAACAGAACGCCGCCCTTTGCCCAGAAGGCTTCCGGCAGTACGGATTCATACATCGCCCCCATATTGAAGCTCATCTCGATTCCACCAGGGGATGTAAGAGCAGCGAGCAAGCCGCCAAGCGGGAGGCCAACAATAAACCAGAGACGCCAGTTTGTCGGATCTGCAAAACGTCCTTCGCGAAAAAAAGGATGTGTGGTTACCAACCCACATAGATTACCGTAAGCAGTAGAGACACCGAGCGCACGGCCGGTTACGGCATATTGAAAAATAGCATAGAGACCGATGGCGATACCGCCAACCCAACCCGGCCATACAATAACTTCAGTCATTTATCTTTCCTCACGTTATACCACAATACCATCTGCTTTTTCCCAGGCCAAAAAGCCCCCATCCAACTGAACAGCTTTATACCCCTTACTTGCAAGAAGCCCTACGGCGTAGGATGAACGCACGCCGGAACGACAGTGTACCCAAATTTCCCGATCGTTTGGAATCTGGTCGAGATGGTCCAGTAAACGGGTATGTGCAATATTCAGCGTTCCTGCCAGATGTCCTTCACTATATTCATCAGGCCGACGAACGTCTAATACAAGCAGCGGGTCATTTGTAGGGCAACTTTTTAAATCTGTGATCGGTCGACAGGTTATCTCTTTCTCTTCTCCGCCACCGGATGCGTAGGCAACGTAATCAGCCGGCATTATATATCCGGCCACATTATCAAGCCCAATACGAATGAGATCTAAAGTAAGAGTAGAGATCTGATCTTCCTCGGCAATCAGAAACATCTGCTGCTTTTCCTCTACATAAGAGCCGGCCACCGGAGAGAATGCTTTGCCATAGGGGGCAAATAATGCGCCCGGTAAATGTCCTGCTGCATACTCTTTCCAGGAGCGGGTATCCAAAACAGCGGCACCGTTTTCAAGTGCGGTTTTTAAAGCCGCAACTGTCGTTTTTTCCGGCTTGGGAATATCACCCAGTATTGCCGGGCCGGTTTTGTTCTGCTCTTTCATACGGCCGAAATACAGAGGTGGAGCCGGCTGTCCGGTTGTAATGGCTTTTACAAAGCTTTCCTCACCACTGGTAAAGTTTACAGAAGCATTGAAGCGTTTTTCATAGCCAACGGTACTTTGCGGCACCGCACCGAGTGCTTTTCCACAGGCACTTCCGGCTCCGTGTCCCGGCCAAAGCTGCAGATAGTCCGGCAGGTTCTTGAATTCCTGAATCGATTGATAGAGGGTACGTGCAGAATCTTCCTGCGTTCCGCTGATCCCGGCAGCCGTTTCAAGCAGGTCAGGACGACCAACATCACCTACAAAGATAAAATCTCCACTGGCGATCCCCATCGGTTCAGCAGCACCGCCACCTTTATCGGTAACCAGAAAGCTGATATGTTCCGGCGTATGGCCAGGCGTATGCAAAGCTTTGAACTCAATATTTCCGATCATAAAGGTGTCGCCATGTTTTAACAACTGATGATCGTAGCTGCCGCCGCCAACCTTTTTATCCAGCCAAAGATATTTCCAGTCAGCATCACCTTCATCAGAGGCATAAACTTTTGCACCGATAGCTTCAGCCATCTCGCGGGCGCCGGAAAGAAAGTCAGCATGAATATGCGTTTCAGTAACAGCAATAATTTTCAATTTCTCCTGCGCTGCCACATCGATGTAGCGCTGAATGTCGCGCTGGGGATCGATAATAATGGCTTCTCCGGTTTTCTGGCAGCCGATTAAATACGCAGCCTGAGCCAGATGATCATCAAACAACATGCGGAAAAACATAGGGCTTCCTCCGATAAAAGAATCTAGTATTTTTTCAAATCAAATATTACTGGTGAAGAATATATGTCAATTCAACAACAAAGTCAAGCCCCACAAAAATGTAGCATAAAAGTCACAAAGCGATCAAAAAATTCAAGTTTCCACTTGAAAACATTACCACAAAGGAATATATTACACTCGAAACCGCTCAAGAAAGGGCACTTTATTATGTCTAAACTCATTCCAACGCATATGTTAGACCGCGCTGCACGCCGTTTTCAACTATTAAGCGAGCCACTGAGGCTGCAGATTTTAAATCTATTAATGAATAACTTTGAGCTCAGCGTCATGGAGCTGGTGGAAGCAACCGGACAACAGCAGGCCAATATCAGCAAGCACCTGGCACTACTGGCCAATGAAAAGATCCTCGCCCGTCGCAAAGAAGGCGTGAAGGTATATTATCGGTTGGACGATCCTAGTATTCATGGTATTTGTACGCTGGTTTGTGGACAGTTGGACTCTCTTGAACGGGAGATCGGGTGAGCGGGCGTAGCAGCTGATGATTATCCGTCAGGAACGGGAGAGGAGTCGAGCAGGCGTAGCGGCTGATGGCTATTAGTTCTGACCGAGAGATGAGATGAGTAGGTTTAGTTAGCGACGACTTACGAGCAATAAAGAAAATTGCCGAAATGCAACCCCGAGTGTAGCCCGACACCCAATTCCGGCAATTTCCACGATTTTTTTACCTTAGCACTTGCTCTAACTATTTAGTTGGATAACTGGCAAAATAGACCTCAACCTCTAAGTTCGCAGCAAAGTCTGCATATTCCTTCGTACTGAATATGGGTTGAGCTGCAGCTTGAAACGCTTCTGCACTTTCCCAAACAATGATTACCGCCTGCGTATTTTCTGCTAATGCAGGCATTCCGTTCTCACCCAGTTTATGCACTTTAAATTCTCGTGCAAATTTATAACCGCTGTAGGTGTTTAGATGATTGAAGAAGTCGTCTCTTTTTTGCCCAAATGCATCTGGAGTTTTGCCCTTGCGAACAGCAAACTCAACAACCAACCCGTCTTGCTTGATCGAATTCATATCAAAAGGCTTACCATCCACAGGCTCCAACAATGCATAAGCCAAAGGATCAAAACTTGCAAAGTAGTTTCGAGCTTCCTCTTGCGGAAGCAATCGTGCTGCAGCCTCCCCGAACCCCTGCATAGAATTCCACTCGGTCATACCAATTAAAATTCGCTTGAGATCCAGGTTGGGAGCTACGGTAAAAAATGGCTGCCATTTTCCTTCATTTAATGTCGCTGCTTCTTTTCCCAAAACTTCAACAAAAGCTCTGCGGGTTTCTAAAAAATGCGGGTGTTCTTCCTCTTTCGATTGATTAATTGCAATCTCAAATATCGATTCCATTTCCATTCCTGTTTTTTGATTTACATTTTTATCTTTAGCACAGCTTGCAAACAACCCCATACAAGCAAGTGCTACCAAAACGAATTTCATGTCAACCTCATTCTTTTAACTATTGCGAGTCTGATCTGTGGTATTTATAATGATGAATGTCAATATTTGCAACTAGTTACATCTTATTTACCTAGTTGCAAAAGTGAGACCATTGCTATTAATAGGGGTTTTATATGAGAAAAGAATTGACACAGGAAGAAAAGCTGTATCGATTTGAAGAAATCTTCAAGAGTCTGAATGAATGTCCGGTTACTTTAACGCTGAAAGTCATAGGTGGAAAATGGAAACCGGCAGTCCTGTATCTGATTGATATTGGAATCAATCGATTTGGCGAAATGCACCGGCGGCTACCTGGAATAAGTAAGCGAATGCTGACAAACCACCTGAGAGAACTGGAAGCTGACGGCATTGTAGACAGAAAAGTATTTGCAGAAGTTCCACCCAAAGTTGTTTATAGCTTAACGGATCTCGGAAAAACGCTTGAGCCCGTATTTGTCGCAATGGAAGAATGGGGAGTAAAATATGGAACATCTAAGAAATAAGCTCTGCAGTATCTTTGCTTTGTTAATTCTGATATCTCTACCTTCCCAGTCTCAATCCCTTGATTCTAAAATTCAGGCGCTACTCGATTCAACAATGTCGGCAAACCCTGATGCAGTTGGCATAATGGTGCATGTGGAGGCACCTGATCGTTCTCTCTCCTTCACCGGCGCAACCGGAAGTGCGGGGAAGGGAAAGAAACAACCCATTGATCCACTGCAGCCGGCATTGATTGCCAGCAATACCAAAACGGTGGTAGCAGCAGCAATTGTGCGATTGGCTGAACTAAACAGATTGAAACTTGATCAAGCGATAGAACCAATACTGACGGAGCAAACCCGCAGCGCCATGACAGTAAAGGGCTATCAACTCAAGAAGATTACCGTAAGGCAACTGCTCTCGCACTCCTCGGGCATCATAGATTATGTGAATGATGACTATTTCGATACGGTGCATAATCATCCACAAAAGCAGTGGACGCGAGATGAGCAAATTGCTCTGGCAATTTCAGTTGCAGACTCGCTTGGGATTCCAGGCAAAGCCTACAGTTATGGTGATATTAATTATATACTGGCAACGGAAATAATCGAGGGTCTCACAGGCCAACCATTCTGGCAGGCAATTCGCGAACTACTCAAACTCGAAGAACTTGGTATAAATCAAATGTGGTTTCATCCCCTGGAAGAACCAACAGCAAAAGTTCTTCCGATGATACATCAATATTGGACTAAGCGCGACTGGGATTCATACAACTTTAATCCATCCTGGGATCTATATGGCGGCGGCGGACAAGCCTCCACTACTAAAGATCTTGCGTTATTTTTTCAAAACCTGTTTACGGGAAGGATCATTCAGGACACCACCCTGCTCAAATCCATGTACACTTACACTCTTCCCAGGGAACAATCGATTTACTGTCTCGGTCTTCGTAAAATCAACTTTCATGGAAATGAAGCCTACTATCATGGTGGCTTTTGGGGTACTGACGCGATGTATTTACCGAAACTCAATATGACTATCACTGCCTTCACGCTTGTTAAAGACAAGCGCATACTTAATGCCGAGCTAAGCAAACAAATCCTGAAACTATTCCACCAAAATTCGTAGTCTTACAAAACAATTAGCGAACAGTATAGCTAATCTTAAAGAACAGCTTCAAATTTAAGTACATCACAGGATACAATATGAAGAAAGATAGTAAGGTCGGTGCTTTTTTAATGGGAATAGGCTCAGTTTCAATATTTGCAGGTATCTATCTTGCAGTCTCCGGTGCTCCGTTCGAAGAGTATTTTTTCAGCATCTTTATCGGAATCACGCTTGTCGGCCTGATATGGTTTAATGATTCCGGAGAAGAAACGGAATAGCCTGGACGCAATGATATTCGGCTCGACACAATCATGTAATCCATATTAAATGCAGAACACCGTAACCAAAATCTTCAGAGGCTCATCAAAGAATAAATTCATCGCAATTTGCAGTTCGTAGTAAGAGTCCAAGTTATTACGAAATCATTTTTGAAAATGAGATTATTCGAAAGGCCTCATAAAATGAAGATTTTTCTCACCCTATTTATCTTCGTAGCGTTAGTTGCTTGCGGCGGCAATACCGGGGATACCACAAAAACAGACAAAGCTGATAGTGCTGCTGATCCTTCAATCGGCACACTGGAAGTCGTTGCAGAGATAGATATCAATCCCGGCAACGTAGCCGTTTCCAATGAGGGGCGCGTTTTTAGCAGTATCCACCCGCTACGCTCCAAAAAGCTGCAGCTGGTTGAGATTACCGGAAAAAACACCTACGCTGCCTTTCCTGACATAACAATCCAGTCTACTGCTGAAACCAAGTCCGATGACAATCTAGATACTCCGTTAGGCATTATTTTTGACGATATAAACCGACTTTGGGTAATCGATGCCGGTCTGAACCTCGGCAAAACACGACTGTTTGCATACGATATCGATAAACGCAAAGAGCTCATGCGCTTCGACATCCCGGAGCAGCTGGCGCCAAAAAGCAGCTTCGTGCAGGATCTTACTATTGATGCAAAAAACGGTTTTGCCTACCTGGCCGACTTTGGAAACCCGGGAATTATTGTCGTCGATATCAACAATAAAACCTTTCGCAAAATCACCCATCTGCCCAGCATGGCCTCAGAAGATATTGACATGGTAATCGATGAGAAGGTCCAGTATTTTATGGGAGAACCAGCTCGTGTTGGCTTGAACCCAATCACGCTGTCGGCGGACAGAGAAACCATTTTTTATGGGGCAATGAACGGAACAAAGTGGTATCAGCTGCCGGCAGAGCCAATTCGCAATGGCGAACCGGATGAATCAATCGTTACACGGATTTCGGTTGCCGGTCCCAAGCCAATATCGGATGGTGTCGCAACTGACGAACGCGGCAATCATTACTTTACCAATATCCAAAATTCCAGCATTGACATCTTATCAGCAGATGGTAAGCTATCGACACTGAAGAAGAACGCATTAATGGACTGGCCGGATAATGTTCGCATTTACAAAGATTGGCTTTATATTGCAGTAAACCAGCTGCACAAATCCCCGGCCTTTACCGGCGACAAGGATCTGGCAGAAAAACCGTTTCGCATCCTGCGGATAAAATTTCAGTGAAAAACAAGCTAGATACATATCATCAGACAATTCGCGAATTGCTTTTAGGCAAAGTAATTCGCGGTGTCTATTATGAAGAGATCGATTACGAAGACAACAAACCTTACTACCCTTTTTCACTGAGCATACACTCAGTCGACCTGAACGTCATTTTTCATACCGACAGTAGCGAATATGCTCAGATAAAGTGGGACAATATGTTCGAATGCTACGGCCTGGCTGTAGAGAAAATCGACAAGCTAAACTATCGTGAAAGTATCAGTACGATAAACCTGAGCGACGATCCCGCCTGGAAAGATATAATCGGTCTTACTATCCAGTCAGTAAACGTCTACTGGACAGAAATATTTATAGGTGAACCTCCTTTGCCCGCGACATGGGAAGTTACGTTTGAGAATAATACTAAAGTGTGGATTGCCGCATTCGAGGAGCCTCTCTTATACCCCCAAGACCACCTAACACTCTTTTTCGACAAAAGCTCTCTGGAAGCCTATTTGAAATTTGATGGCACCGAAGAGATCGTAACAATAAAATGACAATACACTTACCGACCTGACATAACAGGAACAAGCAGAGAAGAAAGGTAGATTCATAAAAGCAATCTATTTAACAGAATCTGCAAGCAGAGAGCTTTTAATATTATAATCCACTACCCAAGAATTGAAAGCGACCCAATGAAAAGAATAACCGCAGTCATAACGGCATATGTTACACTACTGATATTCCTTGCATGCTCAGGTAATCCGGAACTACAAAGCGAGCACCCTCTTGAAACGAATCTAATTCCCAACGTTCAGGTCTCATCCGCTCCACAAACGTTTAGCGTTGAAGAACGAATAAAAGAGCACAACATACCCGGATTTGCACTTGGGATCATTGAAAACAACCAACTCGTTTTTTCAAAGGGATATGGCCTGGCTCGTAAAAATGAAACGATTCCCGTCGGCGAGGCATCTGTGTTTGCCGCAGGCTCTATCAGCAAATCTATTACCGGGCTAACTGCACTCTTCCTTGAAAAACGAGGAAACCTATCGCTGGATAAAAATATTGCTGAATACCTTACGGACTGGCAGCTTCCGGAGAGCCATCATTTATCTGAGCAGCCAGTTACTTTACGTCATTTACTGAATCATACCGCAGGCATTATTCGTTTCAATTCAAAAGGGGTTAGCCAGGGCGACACCCTTCCAACTCTTGTAGAAGTTCTGAACGGTAATCGTTATTCTCCCGGCGTGATTATTGACACCATCCCCGGTGCGCGATATCGCTATTCAAATTTGGGCTACGGCATTGTTCAAAAAGTTATTGAAGACGTAACCGGCAATGCATTCAATGATGTGGCTAAAGAACTGGTATTAGATCCTCTGAAAATGACCTCCTCTACATTTGCCGTTCAGCCTCCCATAGGTCTACCGGGGCAATATGTTCATGCACATGATGATGATGGAAATGTTTATGATGGCTATTGGATGAAACCGTTGATTCTGGCTTCCGGCGGTTTACGATCCACGATTTCCGACCTCTCAAAACTTCTATTAGCCTTATCGAATGCGCTATCTGAAAAAGCCGACAGTCATATACCTAACGATATAGCTGAAGAGATTATCGCGAGTAATGGTTACAATCTGGGGTTTGAAATTACCGGCAAAGATGAAACACTTGCTATTACACATACCGGACGCGTACCGGGATTTTTTGCCTACATGCGGATTTATCCATCTACGGGCAAAGGCTTAATCATGCTTTGCAATTCCGATAACGGTGGAGAGATATTTAAGGATGTCCTTCGCGGCGCATCCGCGCTTTATGGTTGGGATATCGTAAAACCTCGGATGATTGATGTTGTAAATATCAGTCCGGCAGAACTCAATAAGTTTGTCGGGAGCTACATATTGGAGCTTGGAGGAGACAGCTATATCGCTGAGATTCTCGCAGACGGACAACACCTCAAATACAAGATGAAAGACGAACCGGAGCAATATCCATTACGACACGTCGGCAACAACCTTTTTGTTGATTTAATTGATGGTGATGATTTGCAGTTTGTATTGAAGGATGGAGTGGCGACCCAATTGATCACCAATAATGAGTACACCTTTAATAGAATTCTGAACTAGTTTCCCATCGCATTAAAGAGGTGCTCTAAACCCCAAAAGTGGTAAAGAAAATAAAGCAGAGATAAAAGAATAGCAGTGCTGCCCCTTCCATACGCTGAATGTTCCAACGCCAGCGCATCATCGGCCAGATAATCAGACTCAATGAAGCCAGCAGGGCAAATTCGGTAGAGATGGCCGCGCCACCGGTTGCGATAGGTAGCGGCCGGATGAGAGACGTTACGCCACCAACAAGGGTGAGATTAAAAATATTGCTGCCGATTACGTTTCCAACTGCCAGGTCAACCTCTTTACGCATTGCGCTCACAATCGTGGTTGCCAATTCCGGCAGCGATGTTCCAAAAGCAACAAGCGTTAATCCAATCAGTGAATCTGAAACGCCTAGTTTGGTAGCCAGTGTTGTTGCCGAATCAACGGTGAGCTGAGAACCGGCAAGCAAAACAACCGTGCCAACCAGTGCAAATCCAAAATAGCGCCACCGATCAGCAGACTTTGGTGCATTAACGTCTTCACCAGCCTGCTCCTGTAGTTCAAGCAGCTCCTGAAATTCCCCCATTTCCTTTAACGTGTATTTTGCCAGATAGGAAATAAACAGGATCAGCAGACAAATCAGAACGATGCCTTCAATTTGACTGATCATCCCATCACCATAGGCCATGGCAATAAAAATAGCCGTCACGATAATCATAAAGGGTACTTCGCGCTTTACCCAGCTAGCCTTTATTTCCAGCGGAAATATGAGTGCACCTACTCCCAGAATCAAACCGATATTAGCGATATTGCTACCGATAATATTTCCGATGGAAATGCCCGGCTTTGCCTGAAAGGCCGCCATGCTACTAACAAGAAGCTCGGGAAATGACGTACCAAGCGACACAACCGTTAGTCCGACAATCAGAGGACTAATCCCTAATGACTGCGCCAGCAGTGAAGCATATTTTACCAGAAGCTCTGCCCCGCCCCATAGTAGAAATAGCCCAAAGGCCAGAATTAGTAACTCAGTTATCAGCATAATTAACTTCCCGGTTCAAATATATTTGTGTCTAGACTTGAAAAACATCAGACACAGTTTGCTGTGCAATAACCTGATAGAGGCTATCGTTAGCGCTGCCCAAAACATCGCGCATTGTCTGCGCAACATGATCGGGCGTATTGTTTTCATCACTTAAATGTCCCAGGATAACATGCTTCAATCTGGGCGTTAAGCATTCCCGTAGTAGTTCGGCAGCCGCCTTATTCGATAGATGCCCTCTACTTCCGGATATACGTTCCTTTAACTGCCAGGGGTAAGGTCCACTTGCAAGCAACCCCTCATCGTAATTGCTTTCCAATAGCAATGCATTTGCCTGCAGCACTGCATCCTTTACCTGCCTTGATGCATAGCCAAGATCGGTACACTGCACCAGAACAGAACGCGGGCCTTTTACCACATATCCAACTGTCGGTTCGCAATCATGAGACACTTCAAAAGGCTCGAATGTCACATCTTTAATAGTGAAGCTATCGGTAATCTTATGTGTTTCCTGATGCGGACGTACCTGATTAGACAGCTGCTCGAGCGTATCTTCAGTGGCATAGATCGGCACTTTATAGCGACGGGAAAATACTCCGACCCCCCTCACGTGATCCTGATGCGAATGCGTTACCAGAATAGCATCTATCCCCTCAGGGTCAAGGTCACGGGAAGCGAGGCGATCAGCAATTTTCTTTGCAGATAAGCCGACATCAATCAGAAATCGCCCATGATGAGTTTCAATATAAAGAGAATTTCCCTTGCTGCCGCTGGCAAGAACACAATATTTCATTCAGGTTTCCTTTGGAAAATCTACAGGGACGAGCGGTGAAAATGTTGTAAACGAAAAGTATTAGCTATCCGTCTTCGCGCTAATTCTGGTCTAGCATATCCGGATTTTTATGAATACTGACCAGCATGTTTATTTTGTCGCGAAGCTGTTTGGTTCTGGCGCGCGCAGCCTCTGCAAAGTCGCGCTCTGAGGACGCATACAGGATTGTACGGCTGGAATTTATCAACGCCGAACGGCCATATTTATCGGTTCCACACTTGATAACCATTTCCAAATTACCGCCCTGTGCACCGATACCAGGTATTAAAAACGGTAAATCCGGAGCCGTTTCGCGAATCTCGTGTATCTCGTTGGTATGAGTTCCGCCAACAACCAGTCCACAGTTACCAAAAAGGAAGTTCCAACCCAGGGCTTTCTGCGCAACGGATAAATACAGCGGCTCACCTTCATCATTTTTGATAAACTGAAAATCGGAAGAACCGCTATTAGAGGTCAGGCAAAGCAAGAAAACACCCTTATCTTCATATTCCAGAAAGGGCGTCACAGAATCCATTCCCATATAGGGCGCCACGGTTACAGCGTCAAACTCGTAGGTTTTGAAATAGGTCTCAGCATATTTACGTCCCGTATTCTCAATATCACCACGCTTAGCATCTGCAATAATTATTGCATCTCGCGGGATAACGGATAAGGTGCGCTCCAGTAATTCCCAACCAGGAATTCCCAGGGCCTCGTAAAAGGCAATGTTTAGTTTATATGCCGCCGCATAATCCTTGGTGGCATCGATAATTGCCTTATTAAACGTAAACAGCGGATCCAGCTCAGATAGCAAAAAAGATGGGATATGCTTGATGTCAGAATCCAAACCAACACAAACCATGGATCGTTTTATCTGAATAGACTGATTTAAATTCTCATTAAACATAGTAATCCTGTCATTTTTGCATAGCGTGGCGAAATATACGCCTGAGCTAAGGCGTTTCAAATAAAAAATTCACCATCCGACATATAACGAGCTATACATCTTGAAGCTGGCAGCAGATCTAAATTTCGTAATACATCTGATAGATTTTTAATACTGTAAATGCTTACTTTTTAGCTGGAACAACTATAAATAGAATCGTCATTATTACTAAATATGTTAGATTTGTGGTATGATATCCACAAGAGCACAGAATATCAACCCATAAACCGGATCCTTTTATGTATCTACAAACGAATCATCCCACTTTAAGCACCTTCCTCACGTTGATTACCGTATTCTTTCTACTTGCAGGCTGTGAGAAAGAAACAGAAACCGGCCCTGAGCCAAACGATTGGTTTATCAATCAGCGTGCTTTTCCTCAGGGAACTGTAGATACGAAGATCTATCTCGACGGGATGGCACAAGCGCGAGCTATGCGTAATGCCAGGACGTCTAAACAAGCAAGCTGGCAGCAAGCGGGCCCTACAAACGTTGGTGGGCGCATTACCGATATCGAAATGCATCCTACGAATACTGATATCGTCTATGCAGCAACAGCAACCGGCGGCATTTGGGAATCCACAGATGGTGCAAACAGCTGGAGTCCAATCTTTGATGACCAACCCAGCCTATCCATTGGTGATATCGCCATTGCACCGTCTAACCCGGAGATTATTTATGCCGGAACCGGCGAAGTAAACGGTGGCGGCGGCTCTCTAACATATGGAGGAACCGGAGTTTATAAATCAACCGACAGCGGACAAAGCTGGCAGCACCTTGGTCTTGTGGAAACCCGCTTTATCGGCAGGGTTGTGGTAGATCCACAGGATTCCGATCGGGTATTTGTCGCAGCAATGGGAAAATTGTTCAATACCAACCCGGAAAGGGGACTTTACCGCACTCTGGACGGTGGGCAGACATGGACTAACGTATTGAGCATTTCCGACTCTACCGGATGCGTCGATATTTCAATCCATCCTCAGCAGCCGGATACAATTTATGCTGTTACCTGGCAGCGCACCCGCACCCCTGAGCAGCGCACCTACGGGGGAGAGGAGTGCGGCATCTACAGATCTTACGACGGTGGCGAAAGCTGGCAGGAATTGACCAACGGCCTGCCAACCGGCACGAACGTTGGAAGAATCGGCATCGACATCGCCCGCTCTACCCCGGAAACGCTGTACGCTATTTATGCTGATCGAACCGGTTTCTTTGCGGGTATCTATCGCACCGATGATGGCGGGGACAGTTGGCAGCGCACTCAGGATGCCAACCTTTCCAGCCTGTATTCCTCATTTGGTTGGTGGTTCGGCAACATTCGTGTCAGCCCAACAAACCCGGATATTGCTTTTGCAATGGGACTGGATGTTTACCGCACGAACAACGGCGGAGACAGTTGGGTTTACAGCTCAGGCAATATGCATGTCGATCAGCATGGCATGGCTATTCACTCTCAGAATTCATCCTTTGTGGTAGCCGGAAACGATGGCGGAATTTATCGTTCTTCCAACGGCGGGCAGACCTGGTTTAAAATCAACGACCTGCCGATCACTCAATTTTATACTTCGGAGATAGATCATCAGCAACCACAGCGTCTCTATGGCGGCACACAGGACAACGGCACAATACGAACCCTCAGCGGCTCCCTTGCCGGGTGGAGCTTAATTTATGGTGGAGATGGTTTCTTCGTACGAGTTGATCCATCCGATAATACGTACGTCTATGCCGAAAGCCAATATGGCGGACTGGGACGTTCGACGAATGGCGGCAACTCATTTATACCTGCCAGGAACGGAATTGCAGCTGCCGATCGCAAGAACTGGAGCTCGCCGCTGGTACTTGATCCACAGCATCCTGAAATACTTTATTTTGGCACCCAGCGCGTCTATCGCAGCAGCAACCGCGCTGCAAACTGGAAACCAATCAGCGGTGATTTATCAAACGGACCTTCAGGAGGCAATCTGGTTTTTGGTACCTTGACCGCACTGGAGGTATCCCCGGTAGATTCATCAGTGGTTTGGGCCGGAACAGATGACGGAAACGTTTGGGTGAAGAACAATTCACAAAGCTGGACGCTCGTCTCCCAGAATCTTCCCCAACGATGGATAACCCGCATTACTTCGGGGCGAAATAACCCGGGCGTCGCTTACGTTACGCTTTCCGGATATCGGGTTGATGAGTATTTGCCACATATTTTTCGTACTGAGGATTATGGTCAGAACTGGACGGATATTTCCGGCAATCTACCGGAGATACCACTCAATGATGTTTTAATTCACCCCGAGAGCGATTCTATTCTTTATGCTGCAAGCGATGCCGGAGTCTATCGCACTGTCAATCTGGGTTTAAGCTGGGAATCTTTCGATGATGGAATACCGCTGGTTCCGGTAACGGATCTTACCCTACACGATGAATCAGCAAATCTGATTGCCGCGACCTTCGGCAGATCGATGTATCGCATACAGCTTGAGCGGCCGACCGGCATAGAGCCATCATCACAAACGATAGCAGATTTTACTCTAAAACAGAACTATCCAAACCCATTTAACCCCTCTACTACGATTGCTTATCAGCTAAACATAAATGCGGATATCCGTTTGGAAATATTTAGCATTTCCGGTCAGAAAATTCGTACCTTGTTCGAAGGAACGCAATCCGCAGGAAATTTTCAGCACATCTGGGACGGACATACAGACAATGGCACACCTGCCGCCTCAGGGGTGTATATCTATCGACTGAGAAGCGCTTCTTTTATTGCATCAAGGCAAATGACGCTGCTGAAATAACTTGTGCAATTTAACGCAGGACACATTTTTACGTTCAGATTTTTCGTATATCTTGTCATAAATCATCTCTTATCAGGGATCTAATACATATTTAAGGCTGTTTGGCGGGAGAGAAATCCGAAACTGGCGGCCTCTTATAATATTGAAATAATTTTCAGATTTTATCTTTGCTATTAACACGGAGTATTGTTGCTATGCTGGCTAAAATTATCGTCACCAAGACCACTGACCCGAAGTATCGTCAGGAACGTGAGTTCGATCAGGAAATCATTACTATCGGACGTGAACCCTCAAACGCTATTTTTCTGGAAGATCCGGCAAAGATTATTTCCCGTCAGCATGCGCAAATCAAACGTGACGGCGAGAAATTTCAGCTTATCGATTCGGGCAGTCGCAACTCCACCATCGTCAATAACAAATCGCTTGAACCGAACGATACCTGCGATCTCTCCAATGGCGACAGGATTAAAGTTGGAGACTACATTATCGAATATTCAGCAATCGCGGCTGCCAGCGACCAAACGGTTGTTTACGTTAATCCTTTTCGCGAGCAGGCAAACCATATCGCCCGCCTGATGAAGGAAATTCAAGATAAATACGACTCCGAACATGAAGGGAATCGCAAGGCTACCTTGCAGATGGCCCTAAAAGAAGCCTTTCTGTTAAACGGCGTAGAAAATGCCGAGATAAATAAAGCATTTGCCGAAGAGCTCATACCCGGCTCTGATGATGAACCGGCTCCGGCAGCAGCTTCTGATGCGGTAGCTCCGGCAGCAGCTTTTTCCGGTGACAACAGCATGATATCTGAAATCGGGGTAGACGTTGGTTTGATGGGCCGCGTCAATCAAAATCTCGAGCTGTTAATGGACGGTATGATCACGCTGTTCAAAAAAGCCGTTGAGTTCCGCGATCAGTTTGTTGGTATTGCAATGGTTGAAACGCAAACCCCGCTGAATACAGCAACACCAGATCAGCTGAAAGAATTTCTCTTCAGCGATCGTATCAGCGAAGAGGAAGCTCAGAAGCGCTTTCGCGTTATCAAACGTCAGGTAGACGACATTATTCTACACCAAACCGCCCAGGTAAATGGGTATCGCGCGCTTATTGACAAAGGCGTACCCAATCTACTGCAATACCTGAACCCGGAGAACCTGGAAAAGCATTTTGCAAAGCAAAAGGTCAGCTTCGGCCTCTTCAGCGTACCGATGAGCATGGTTCCGTTTATGGTTAAGTCCAAGGCAATGAGCACCTATCGCCAGATGATTCAGGAACTACTGGATGAAGGACGTGTTGCTTATGAGCGTCGTATCTTCCGACCGTCTTTCGTGGATGCGTATATGAAGACGCTGGCAGACAGCGATCCGGCATATTCCGAGATGCTTCAGCTATAATCTATGGATTTTCTTTTTCTGGGAATAGTTTGGTATGCCGTCTTTTTACTCTCGGCGACTGTTCATGAGGCCGCCCATGCGTTGGCGGCCCTCAAGCTGGGAGACAAAACAGCTTACCACGAAGGTCAGGTAACGCTGGATCCTACCCCACACGTTCGCCGTGAAATTATTGGCACCATCATCGTTCCGATATTATCCTTTTTAGTAACCCGTGGCGGCTGGATGCTTGGCTGGGCCAGTGCCCCGTATGATCCCGGTTGGGCTTACGCTTTTCCAAAACGTGCCGCCTTAATGGCACTCGCAGGTCCCGTTTCCAATTTTATTCTTATGCTGATCGCGGCAGCGGGTATACATCTCGGGATATACCTCGATTACTTTTATCCGCCAAACCAGATTCAGCTTGCCAATATCGTCATGGCGCACGAATCCGGTCTGCCAACGATGATGGCAATGATTCTTTCCATCACGTTCATCTTGAACTTACTGCTCTTTCTGTTTAACCTGCTTCCCTTTCCACCTCTCGACGGCAGCTCCCTTTTTCCGCTATTCATGGAAAAAGAAAAGGCTCTCAGACTCATGGAATATTTGCGCCAGCCATTTATGACCGGACTCGGACTGATTATCGCCTGGATTCTCTTTGCTGAAATGTTCAACACCATCCATACCTGGGCATTGAATACGTTGTATTTTATGTATCCGGGATCATACCAATAGAACACAGACCACTTCGCTGTCGGATGTCGGATCGCTTCGCTGTCAGAATACAGACCGCTTCGCTGTCGGATGTCGGATCGCTTCGCTGTCGAATGTCTGACTTCTGACTTCTGTGTTCAGAGTTCTGTTCTCTCCGTTCTATTTGATATCCGCATACTTTTTAGTATTCTTTTACAACAACCCATCTACCCAAACTATCATTCACCAGTATTATGTTTTAGGCATCTAACATGCTCAAGCTATTCTCGATTTCCGAAAATCGATTCTTTAATCTTATCCTGATCGTATTTTCCATTACTTTCTTTACGGGGTGCGATATGTTTGGTATTTACAGAGACCTGGAGCCGCAACCGGCACAGATGCCCTGGAGGGCACCGGGAAAAAAAGCAATCATGCAGTCAAAAACCTCTACTCAACTCTTTCATCCGATAGGCCGCAGCACTGACTACCGCTTTTACATGTCGACCTTCGACAAACGGAAAGCCAATTCCTTTGGCAGAGCCATCGATCGCTTTGTATTATCCTGGGGAATTCATGAGCAATGGCCATCCGGTGGCACCGTCTGGTATGGTGGTGACAACATTGTTACCCGCAAGGCTCCCTGGGAATTCACCTTTGTAAGCGTTAATCCGCTAATTGTTCTCATTGAGCCAATAAAAGGTGAACCCAAGAACGCACTTTTTCCACGCGACTGGTTTGCCAGCTCCAAAAACCTGATCAACTATTATTTTTATCATACAGAAGTAAAATATCACCCGGAGATGCACTGGATGTCCCCGGATCTGAAACAGATGCCGACTCCTCTTGGCCTGGAAGAAGGCGGCACGGTAGAGATTCCGCTACCGGACGGCAAGCTGGTTTTGACCCAGAGCGATAGCATGATCTATACTTCTAGAGAATAGGCAGTAGGCAGTAGGCAGGAGGCAGGAGGCAGGAGGCTAATCTAGCGTTACGAAAAGTAAACAGGCAAAAGTGAAACTATTGTCTTTCTGCCTGTTTCTCACCGTTTCTCACTGTCTCTAAAGTTTTTTACACCCGCTCACCCAATTTCCCCTTCACCCGCTCTGTTTAATGCATTCCGACAGCGAAGCGATCTGACATCTGTGCTCTGTGCTCTGCAAGACTTGTTATTTTTTTCGCAAAATTTCATTTTCCATCTCTGCTGACTATGTTTAAACAGAATTCAGCAAAAGCCTCACGCTACATAACAACGCATATCCTGAGCCTTTTGAAAGGCCTGACCATAATCAAGACGTCTTCATAGATACATCGCTTCACAAACTATAAGAGGTGATTCAGAATGACGAATCCGGTTCCCATCGTTGCAGTATTCGGCGGCGCCTGCTCAGGCTCCGAGGCCGCACATCAGCTTGCCAGTCGCGGCATTCAGGTCGCCGTATTTGAACAGCAAGCCCTACCCTACGGCAAAATCGAAGACGGCCTGCCCAAATGGCACGTCAAACTTCGCGACAAAGAAGAAGGAAAAATCGATTCCCGCCTGAATCATCCGAACATCCACTTTATTCCGAATACCCGTCTTGGCGATGATCTTGATTTCAACGACGTGGTGCACAACTGGGGGTTCTCTGCCGTTATTCTTGCCAGTGGTGCCTGGCGGGATCGCCCGCTTCCCGTAGACGGCATCGACGCATTTGAAGAACGCGGTTTTTATTATCAGAACGCTTTTGTCGACTGGTTTAACCACAACCATGAGCCTGACTATAGCAATCACAACTATGAGGCGACGGATGGCGCTATTGTCGTCGGTGGCGGACTGGCATCGATTGATGTTGTTAAAATTCTGATGCTTGAGACAGTTACTCAAGCCTTGCAACACCGCGGCAAACTGGTCGACGTTATTAGCCTGGAGCACATTGGTATACCGGCAATGCTTCATGAATACGGCTTAACATTCGAGGAACTCAACCTAAAAGGCTGCACCCTCTTTTACCGCCGACGCAGCATTGATATGCCATTGGCCTCAGTGCCGGACGGTGCAGATGAAGCACGAATCGAAAAAGTACGGCAGGTACGACAGAAAATATTGCGCCTGGCCCAGGAAAAGTATCTTTTTCGCTTTCAGGAGTGCAGCAAACCGGTGGCGACCATTTCCGAGAATGGACATCTAAACGGGCTGGTATTTCAAAAAACACAGGTCGTAGATGGTCGAGTGCAATCTGTTGAAGGTAGCGAATTTGAAGTACGGGCACCACTAACCATATCATCCATTGGGAGTATTCCTCAACCCATCCGTGGGATTCCCAGCAAGGGCGAGCTGTTTATTGTCCCTGACCATGAAACCGGCCAGGTTGAAGGATTTGATCACGTATTCGCTGTTGGTAATGCCGTTACCGGTACCGGCAACATCCGGCAATCGGAGCTTCACAGTAGAAAAATAACAACTCGCATTATTGAAGACTATCTAAAGTGGACAGATTCTCCGGCAAACAGCTCAATTGAGGGTCCAACGCTTGAGAAGGTTAAGGAAAGACAAAACGCTGTGGGCTATCACAATAATTACGAGGAATGGACAAACCGTCATCGACCGGTTCGACTGGAGCATTTGCTTGCGCCTTGAGATTAATAGTCTTCGAATGCCGGAATTGTTTCCAGAAAAGAATATTGCCCATCGGTTAGCCTGAGGCAATAATGATCCAGACCATTCGAAATAATTAGAAGCGGGGCCTGTAAAACACTGTTATAGGTTGCCGCCTGATGCAGCGTTTTATCCGTTAACGCCACGTCAGGTGCTTTGCATTCTACAATTACAACAGGCTGCACATCTTTATCATAAACCACAATATCGCAGCGACGCTGAAAACCGTATCGTTTAATGCTAACCTCAGTTTGCGTCAGGGAACGCGGATAGTTTAGCACCTCATTTAGATACCAGGCAAAATGCTGCCGCACCCATTCTTCAGGTGTTAACGCAACGTATGCTTTGCGATAGCGATCGAATACAACCTGACTTCCCCCCCGCAGCTCAACTCGAAGGTCAAAGGATGGCAGGTTCAATTCCGTATCTTTTTGTGAATCGTTGCGGCTCAGCGATATTCCTCCCGAACCGGATGAAACACATCCAGCATTTTACAGGGCGTTAACGCGCGACCGGAATGCACTACATTGGAGGGAATAACAACAACATCTCCAGGGCGGACAATCTGAACATCGCCGTCCACGGTTAATTCAAACTCACCCTCCATAACAGAAGCCAGGACCTGCTCATGATGATGAGAATGTTCCGGTAACTCGGCTCCCTCTTCAATTGTCCAATAAGCTAACGTCATGGAGTCGGTATGCACAAACCGGACGTGAAACCCTGGTAGCAATTCCTTCTCCGTTATTGAGTTCAAATTTAAAAAAGCCATTCTTAAATCCTGTCGTTTTAATTGTCAAAAGCTGCTATTTTTTGAAAATAGCAAAATTTACGCTATGTTTTCAAACAGTAAAACAATCGCTTAAAGCACAGCTATTCTGACATCAGGACGCCGTCATGCGACGATGCTTATACTTGCTACACATTGTATTCGTATTTAACACATCATATGCGCAGCAGGAAACGCTAAAATTTAATCACTATTCCATCGATGACGGGATGCTTCAAAGCACCGTTAACGCGACGCTTAAAGACAGCCGTGGATTTGTGTGGTTTGCAACCCAGGTTGGACTGAATCGTTTTGACGGTTACACGTTTAAAGCCTATAAAAACATTCCAAATGATTCTACCTCATTAAGCGGGAACTGGCTTTGGAATTTATCGGAGGATAGCAAGGGCCGCCTATGGATCGGTACGTTTAGCGGTGGTCTGAACCGCTATCGCTATGAATCGGATGATTTCGTACGATACTCCTTGTCTAAGGACGATTCAAGTACAGTCGGCAGGGTTGGTACCTGGGCATGGCTCGAAAGAGAGGATGGTAAATTCTGGGTCGGATTTGATATTGGTATGGCCATTCTTGATCCGGAAACAGGCCATTTCGACATGCTCAATTTCCCGGAATACAGCACGCATGCATTTGCCATTCAAAGAGACAGTAAAGGCTATATTTGGGCCGCAAGCTCAACCGGCCTGCATAAGGTACATCCTGAGACGCATAAGCTGGAACGCTTTCCCTACTTCCCGGATGATACAACGCGTGGTACAGGCAACATCAGCAGAATGATAGTAGACCAAAACGACCTGGTTTGGTTTGGTACATCGGAAGGTGTCTTCATCCTTAATCCCAACGTCTCACCGCCAACATACTCTAAACTGGATGATTATGTTGACCGAAATTCGAATAGTACCAGCACTCCACAAATTGTAACCTATATGTATCCCGGTAATAATAACAGGCTCTGGATCGGTACACGAGACGGACTTTACCGCATAGGTTTGGAACCAAAAACCTCAGGCTATCCCATAAAGCGATTTGCACATGAAGAGAATAACTCATCCTCTCTAAACCATAATCAAATACTCTCGGTCTATGAAAGCCCTTCCGGCGATCTCTGGGTTGGTACACGCTCCGGCGTGAACTATAACCACAAGAGCATGCAGAAGTTCGATCATGTAACGGCAAACTCCTCCGACCCCGGCAGCCTCATACACCCAAATGTGATGAAGATGCTTATAGATAGCGATGAGAACCTGTGGGTGGGTAGCTATGGTGGATTAAACCTCAAAACAAAGGATAGTCAATCATTTCGGCATTTTACGCATGATCCCGCTGCAAAATCGACTTCACTTTGCTATAACTATGTGATGGTTATTAACGAAGATTACAAGGGCAACCTCTGGTTCGGCACGAATGGCGGAGGAGTCAGTCGCTTAAGCAAAGCACAACGACAACGTGCAGCGGCAGGGAAAAAGCCGATTTTCCAATCTTATTATGCAGACCCGGGTAATCTGAAATCTCTGGCAAGCAACGTAACCTACGCAATTTACGAGGCACCGGATAGCAGTCTTTGGTTTGGCCATGCCGGCGGAATCAGTAAATACGATCATAGTACCGATACGTTTGAACACTTTGTCAGCAAAGAATTGCCTCGCGCCCTTTCGCATCGACACGTGTATAATCTATTTGTAGACAGCAACGGCCGCTTCTGGGCAGCAACACCGGGTGGATTGAATCTTTTCATCCCTGAGACGGGGAATTTTAAGGTATTTCATAACAGCCCAACCGATCCGCAATCTCTTTCGAGCGACTTTATCGTCTCATTTTTTGAGAGCCCGCAAAACGGTTTCTGGATAACAACTGCCGCAGGCATTAACAAGATGGTGTCTTTCGACTCTATGACAATAACTCCGCGTTTTCAACGGATTGGCATAGAGGATGGCCTGCCGGATAATTTTGTTTACTGCATGCTGGAAGATAACTCCCACAACCTTTGGGTAAGTGCCAACAAAGGATTAACTCGTATTTCGTTTACAGAAGAGGCCCAGGAAATTCAGTCGTATTTTGTGGAAGATGGTCTTCAGAGCAATGAGTTTAGTCAAAACTCTGCCTTCAAAGCTAAAGACGGTCACATGTTTTTTGGAGGGATCAATGGGTTTAACGTTTTTCATCCGGACAGTATTCAATCTGACAAGACTCCTCCCAAGGTAGCGATTACGGATTTTAAAATTCTGAACGAATCTGTCCCTATAAGCAATAATGACGAGACACCGCTAAGCCGGGCGATCAATGAAACGAAAAACATCGAACTTTCTTATCGCGATGATGTGATTTCATTTGAGTTTTCCGCACTTAGCTACGCGAGTCCGCACAAGAATCAATATGCTTACAAAATGGAAGGGTTTGATCAGGATTGGATTATGTCGGGTAGTCGGCGTTTCGCAACATATACCAACCTGGATCCTGGCGAATACACTTTTCGCGTAAAGGGAAGCAATAGTGACAACGTTTGGAATGAGGAGGGTACTTCTCTAGCGATTACGATCACCCCTCCACCATGGCAAACCTGGTGGGCATATAGTCTTTATGCTCTTGGATGTATCGGACTTATCATCGGCTACGTTCAGTTTCAGTTGCGCAAAGAACGCCGGGTTCGCGAAGAGAAGATGCGTATTCAGCAGGCGAAAGAAGAAGAACGGGAGCGCGTTCGTAAAGAAAGCTCCGCGGATTTTCACGACGAAGCCGGAAATATTATTACGAAGATCAAATTATTCACCGAACTTGCCAAACGTGAGGCCGAAGGCAAAGGAGAGCTGGACCTTTATCTACAGAGAATTGATGAGCATACCAAAACGCTTTCCAGTGGAATGCGTGATTTTATCTGGGTACTTGATCCGGAAAAGGATTCGTTGTATGAAACCGTTTTGCGATTAAAGGATTTCGGCAATTCCATGTATGAACACAGTGATTATCGCTTTTCGACTATTGGCCCGGATGAAGCAATGCGCAATCAACAACTCTCCTTGCTGGAGCGTCGTTCGATAATGCTGATTTTCAAAGAGGCGATGAACAACTGCCTGAAATATGCAAATGGCAGTGAAGTTCAGCTTCTTACCGAACTTAAAGGTCAGTGGTTAACTATTGAACTCAGCGATAACGGCAAAGGCATCGATGGTTCGAATGAAGGCTACGGTCTGAAAAATATGCAAAGTCGAGCCAAAAAGATCTCTGGTCAGCTCGATATTGAATCCGGGATCGGTGAGGGTACAACGATTCGATTGCGTTTTCGGCTTTCATGAGATGATTGATGGGTCGTTGACTTTCTTACGACCAGACTGGAGCATTGTTAGAATGGAGCAGTCTTGAGATATCCGATAGTACTATATATTCCTTAAATCAGTAGAAATTTTGAAAGGTTTTTAAATAAGCTATAAAGCACCTTATAGGGTTCGTTAGCATAAACAGTGTGCGGGTTTAAAGAAATAGGCGATTTTACGAGACAGACTGGAGCATTGTTAGAATGGGGCAGTCTTTATTCGCCAAAAACTCCGATTTTTTGAATTCTTTTTTAAAAAGCCGAAATACCGCATATGGGTAATTGAATTTCCCTCACTCACACCGTATGTTTCTATATGTCTAATCCCGTTATTACCGTTGCAATTATCGAAGACGATCGCGAAATCCGAGAGCTTCTCACACTCATTATTGATAGCTCACCCGGCTATTCCTGCAAGCTCTCCTTTAATGATTGCGAAAGCGCAAAGGATGCCGTTCTTACCGATCCACCGAAAGTCGTTTTAATGGATATTGATCTACCCGGAATGTCTGGAATCGAGGGCGTCAACCAGCTAAAAAGCCAAATCCCGAGCACGGACTTTATCATGCTGACCATCAAGGAAGACGATGACTCAATTTTTAATTCGCTGTGTGCAGGTGCAACCGGCTATCTGTTAAAAGACACGGGTCCGGCGGATCTCTTACTTGCAATACGCGAAGTTGTGGAGGGAGGTTCGCCAATGAGCGCCGGTGTGGCGAGACGTGTCATCAGCTCATTTAAAAAAGCGAGTGAATCTCCACTTACTAAACGTGAAACGGAAATTCTGAACATGCTTTGCGACGGTAAGAATTACAAAGAAATCGCCACTGATTTATTTATCAGTGGCGATACGGTTCGGGTACACATCAAAAATATCTACCGAAAGCTACAGGTGAACTCCCGTGGTGAAGCTGTAAAAAAAGCAATCAAAGATCGGCTTGTTTAGTTCTGCAGGTTTTCCACCTTCATTTCCGGTTTCTTACGCAATTCAATAGGCTTCTTCTTGCTCTTGCGTAAACGAATATTCAGCATCTCCACTGTCAGTGAGAACGCCATTGCAAAGTAGATATAGCCCTTCGGCACATGCATGCCCAGCCCTTCAGCAAACAGCATAACACCAACCAGAATTAGAAAGCTAAGCGCCAGCATCTTAATCGTCGGATGCTTTTCCACAAAATCACCAATTGCATTGGCTCCCAGCATCATCACCCCTACCGAAACCAGTATAGCCAAAACCATTACGGACACGTGCTCAACAAGTCCAACAGCGGTAATAACGGAGTCCAATGAAAACACAATGTCGATAAGGGCAATCTGGAATAGCACACTCATCATTGTCACTGAGCCCTTTGAGGAGTGATGTTCTTCTTCACCCTCGAGACTGTTGTGAATTTCATGCGTACTCTTTGCAAGCAGAAAAAGTCCACCGAAAATGAGTATTAAATCGCGGCCGGAAATTGACTTCCCCCAAATTTCGAATAGTGGCTCAACCAATCCCATAACCCATGATATAGCGAAAAGCAACAGTAACCGCGTTACCATCGCAAAACCAAGTCCCAGCATCCGCCCCTGCTTACGCTGATGCTCCGGTAGGCGACCGGATAAAATAGAAATGAAAATAATGTTATCGATACCGAGCACAATTTCCAGCGCTGTAAGCGTAGCAAATGCAACCCAGGCTTCGGGAGACGAAATCCACGAAAAGTCCATAGTATCCTCATGCGTTGTTAAAGTAGTTTTTTCAGAAAAGCGATATAAGTGTGACCGCCCCAAATGTATTAAGTAACGAAGTAATTTTCAAATCATCAGAGCCCTCGAAGTACCTACAAGCGCCCATCAAAAGACATATACGATTGTTTTTATTAGACATAAAAACCAAAAAACTAAAATACCTCATATGGGGAATTGATTCCAGAGCATCCGCATTCATAGCTTTCTACAGATTCAATCCACAACATTTTCAAACATGGGAGATTCATTAATGAGACACGTTTACCATACCGTACTGTTTGTATGCTTCATATTTTCAACGCTACTAATGGCGCAAAATGAAGTCCTGAACCCGGGGTTCGAGAACTGGACAGCAGGGCAGCCCGATAATTGGGTGACGACCAACGTTCCGAGTCTGGTCACCAATGTCACTCAATCCAGCGATGCATTTACAGGAAGTTCATCTTTGAAAGGTGAGATCGGCACCTTTCAGGGAAACCCTTTTGGTCCATCAATCCAGGCGAGTCAGGGCTTTGGTGCACCGATTCTAAACATTACCCAGAATTACACACAGCTAACCGGCTACTACAAGGTTAATATAACCCCGGGTACGGTTGTAGTCGTCATCTCCACTCTAATTGATGCCAACTCAGGCCAGGTTGCCACGATGGTTGACACATTATCGGTTTCAGCCACTGACTGGACACAATTTACCCTCGACTATGATTACAGCAATGGCTCCGGCGGACAAGCAACCCAGGCAACTATTCAGATTGCACTTGGCTCTGATGGTGGTGGATTTCAGATCGGCGATTACTACCTGGTGGACGACATAGCACTTGTTAATCCGGTTGGCGTTGAACCGGTCGATGAGAATAATTTGGTAAACAATTTCCAGCTAAATCAAAATTATCCCAATCCGTTCAATCCGACGACAAACATCAAATTCAGCATTCCATCTTCAGAATTTGTTACGCTAACAATCCACAATGTTCTTGGTGAGGAAGTGGCACGCATTGTCGATGAACAACTAGCAGCAGGAAGCTATATCGTAGACTGGAATGCAGCGAATCTGCCGAGCGGCACCTATTTCTATACCCTCTTTACTGCAAATCAGCAGCAAACACGTAAGCTAATGCTCTTAAAATAATACGATCGATATCGGCGAGGTTTGAAGTTAACTAACGGGCGTGCGAACCCTTCTAAGAACCTCGCCGATAAGATCGATTAATTTACGAATAAACGCCAAAGGAGTATCATGAAGCAAACAACGATTCTACTCATGCCGATTGCATTTATTGCTCTATTACTTGCAGGATGCTCATCCGACTCAACCGGAAGCAATATCGATGAAGGCGCATTTACAGATTTAGTTGGAACATGGGACTGTACGTCTTATGTATTTACCAGCGTAGCTAACTCTAACATAACTGATGATATTAAAGCATCACAGGGGCTAACCTATACGATGTCGATTGAAGAAAGCGGAGCCTTCACAATTACAATATCAGCACAGGGCATACCGCCTCAGACTGTTACAGGACAAATGGCCACCAGTGCTTCCGGTGACTTCGAAACGGGTGATCCGGGTGTCAGCGTTTCCCGAAATGGCAATCAACTAATCTTTACCGATTCAGACGAACTCCACAACTTCGGCAATGGTAATGAGCCGGCAACCCTGCGTATCGTATACACAAAGCGCTAAAACGATGGCCAATTACAAATTACTCCTTTCGATAACAGCACGGGCTCTGGGTGGGTTTAATGCACTGGCCCAGTCTTTCTTCCTGCTACTCGTATTAAACAATCCTTTTGGTGGAGGCAATACCGAACGTTCTGGAATAATGGGTATCCTGCTTGTCATTTGCATACTCGGATATCTTACGGCATGGAAGAAGCCGAGAATCGGAGGTTCGCTTCTGATTTTCGGTGGTATTGCCATGCTTGTCACCTATTTTGTTACAGCAAACCCGGATCCTCTGTCAACCAACTGGACTCCTTTCTGGATTATAAGTCCTTCAATTTTGATCGGTTTTCTTTTCTTTCATTCCTCAAAATGATCAACTGCAGCGAATAATGATTTTCCATTATTCGTTGTAACTTTCTGTAATGAATTGCGTTATATTCCCGTGTTGGAGGAACTACGCATGGCAAGCAAAAACGAATTCGTTAATTATCTGCTGGATCTTCTGGAGCCTTTTGGTTTCATCTCCGCGAAGTCCATGTTTGGTGGTTATGGCATTTATCGGGACGAGTTGATGTTTGGACTGGTCGCAGATGATACGCTATATTTGAAAGTCGACAAAGCATCGATACCGGAGTTTGAAGAAGTCGAAAGCGAACCTTTTACCTATGTGAAAAACGGTAAGGCGATGAAAATGAGCTACTGGACAGCTCCGCCCGAGACATTGGAAAATCAGGATGCCATGCTGGAATGGGCCGAGAAAGCCTGGGCAGCCGCGCTACGTGCAAAACGCAAATAAAACCACAACTGCAAATATCATTTACCATAAACTTCATTTTATTTCACTAAAGGCAGGAGGAAGTAATGTCTTTATTTGCTAACATGGCGATCATTGCCCGCAAGAATGGATTCCAGTGGCTCTGTATCACAATGCTCGTATTTACGGGAAACATACTCGCAGAAGATAGCGGTAAAAAAGTAGATTGGCCTGGTATGCGTGGCGTCAGCTCTACCGGCGTCGTACAGGTTGATGGAATTCTTAGCACTGGAAAGAAGGTGATGCTAAAAGAAGTCTGGAAGCAGCCTCTCGGATCCGGATATTCCTCAATCGCCGTTGCACATAATCGAGCTGTTACCATGAATTCGGACAGCACCTTCGACTATGTAACCGCCTTCGATGCAAAGAACGGCAAACCTCTCTGGTCATTTAAAATTGATTCCACCTACAAAGGTCATGACGGTTCACATGATGGTCCTATCTCAACCCCTTTTGTCGAGAAGAAAATGGTTTATGCGCTCGCTCCGCGTGGACGCATGGTCGCTCTTGATGCCAAAACCGGTGAGCTAAAGTGGGAAACTAATGTTGCAACAGATCTTGGCGGACAGAAGCCCTGGTATGGCTTTACAAGTTCACCGATCGTGCATAAAGATCTTGTCATACTCGAAACCGGTGGTAAGGATGCAAATGCCGTAACGGCTTTCAATAAAAAGACCGGCGATGTGGTTTGGACTGCCGGAACCGATACGGTAACCTATCAGTCTCCAATGCTTATCGACTACAAAGGCAGTACTGTTGTTCTTGCTACGGCTGACCACAGACTGACTGCCCTTAATCCCGAAAGTGGTGAAATTGTTTGGGAAGTACGTTACGGAGGCGACGGCTCTCCTATCGGCAGTGGTGCCACCATGCCGGTTCCTCTTGGAGAAGATACCTACATGCTTACTCATAACCGCAATTCTTCCAGAGCAATCGCGGTTAAGCCAACAGAAGCCGGTGTTGACACCTCTGTGTTATGGACAAATAGAAACATCCGCAGTACCTACAACGTGCCGGTTTATCACGAAGGCCACCTGTACGGATTTAGCAATCGCTTTCTAACCTGCATCGATGCCAAGACCGGCGAAGCAAAGTGGAAGTCCCGTAAACCAGGAGATGGCTTCACCACAATTGTAGACGGGCATTTAATTGTCGCAACAAAAAAAGGCTCAGTTCACATCTCCAAGGCAAGTCCGGAAGGCTTTAACGAAATCGCCAGCATCAAACCATTTAATGATGATGCCTGGAGTCCGGCAAGCTTCTCAAACGGCAAGCTCTACGTGCGCAGTATGAAGGAAATTGCCTGCCTGGATATCGTTGAAGCAAAAGAGGATGCCGGAATGATGGCAGAAAAAGCCGACATGAAAAGCTCCGAGTTCGCAGTCTTTATTGCATCACTGAATAAGATTAAAGATAAGAATACTGCAATCGACGCTTATTTCGACAAGCAATCCTCCTTTCCCATTGTTGAGAAAAATATGGTTCACTTTGTTTATCGCGGTGAAGCAGACGACGTTGCGGTTACAAGCGACCTTTTTGGCGGGCGGAATGAAGTTCCAATGACCCGGGTTGAAGGTACGAATTTATTTTATCGATCTAACGAGCTTGAATCCAACGCACGGCTGGAATATTCATTCATGCTGAACTATGAAACCCCGGTAAGCGATACGTTAAATACCGAGCGTAGCTTTGCTACTCCACGCGGACCGGTTTCCTGGTTTGGCATGCCGGACTGGAAAAAGCCTTCACACCTGAATGCTCTGGCATCAGCCGATACCGGTCGTGTCGATACCATGCGTTTCGAAGCGACCGTACCGGATACAGCCGAAGGTTGGACCACCAATCGACGTATTGATGTGTATCTGCCAAACGGTTATAACAAATCCGATAAACGCTACCCTGTGGTTTATGTACACGATGGTCAGGCGGCTCTGCAGCAGGGGATGTTGAAGCATTCTCTTGATAACCTGATCGCCAATAAGCAGATTCAGCCGGTTATTGCGGTCTTTGTTTATCAAGGCACCGAACGCCCGAACCAGGAATACGGCCCCGGGCTGATGGATAAGTATGCGACATTTATGGCAGAGCATCTGGTACCGCACATAGACAAGACCTATCGAACCATTGCGAGTTCAGATGCGCGCCTGAATCATGGCGTAGGATTTTCAACTTCCGGCGCACTTTACACAACGTTTAAGAATCCGCAGGTCTTTGGCAATCTCTCAATGCAGTCCGCATTTGTCATGAGCTACATTCAGGACGTCATGTTACCGGTTGTTCAACCGAAAAAGGAGCATGGTGTTAAGATGTATGTAGATTGGGGGAAATACGATCTGCGAGGTGCACAGGAAAAATGGGATACCAAGCTATTTACCAGTCAAATTCTCACGCACCTGAAAGAGAAGGGCTATAAAAACGTCTCGACCAGTGAGCATCCAACCGGCTTTGGTTGGGGTAGCTGGCGCGATCGCAACGACGTGGTGCTGAAGCACTTTTTTGCACGCTAGGAAATCGGTTTTGATAGCTTGGAGCAGTCTTAAAGACTGCTCCAAGCTTATTAAAGACTGCTCCAAGCTTATTAAAGACTGCTCCAAGCTTATTAAAGACTGCTCCAAGCTTATTAAAGACTGCTCCAAGCTTATTAAAGACTGCTCCTTTTTTATTGCAAAATCTTCTTCTCGAGCAAGAACTCCCGCACCACTCTACTCCAGACCTGAAACGTCAACGCTGATGGGTGAACCCGATCGCTGAAAAAGGCCTCCGCACTGGTTAATCCCGGTACGTAGGAATACCAGTCTTTTAACACTATACGTTTTTTCATATAGTACACGTTTTTTTTGCCAGCCGGTATTGCTCGTGCCGCATAGCCATGCAAAAAAACCAGTCCACCGAGCACCGACTGTAAGGGTTTGGGAAATGCCGGGAATTCTCCAACCGGGGGCAGGTTGGCAATAACAATCGGGCAGTCCGGTTGAACAACGCGAATATTATCGATCAGACGGCGAAAGTCTTTTACCCAACGTAATGGGTTATTCAGCTTAAAGGTATCATTACCCCCCATACCGACAATTATTAGATCCTGAGGAGTTTGGGGTAATTGTGGCGAATATACTTCGTCCAATTTTGCGACTGTGTACCCACTCGTTGCGAGCAATTGCCAGTGGATTGGTCTTTGCAATGTATCTGCCAGCTGTGAAACGACCTGTCCGGTAAACGCTTCCTCCTGCGAATTAATCCCTACGCCAGCGATATGGGATTCCCCCATAGTTAGCAACCGGTAAGGCTCTCCCTCTGAGCCGACTATTCCATTGCGGTCACCCGGCGCTTCCGGCAGCCGTGGAACAGTATCTCTGACGCGCTTACCCTGATATACTAAAATGGGCAACAAGGGCAAACATACAATCGCGCCGACGACAAATAGGAACTGCGAAATAAGTACGTGACGATTTAACATTTAGAAGGCTTTCGGGTTGATGGTTATTAAATCGGGTTAGAGGAAAATAAGAAAGTTTTCAAAATTTCGAAGGTTTTTTAGAATAAAGACTGCTCCATTCTAACAATGCTCCAGTCTGGCATTTGAAAATAAAATTCAAAAAAATCCGTCTTTTCTATAATAAATAGTAGATATATTTAAATATCCCAAGACTGCTCCATTCTAACAATGCTCCAGTCTGGCTTGAAAAATCGGATAGAAAATGCATAAGAATGAAATCCGCAACACCCTCTCCGGAGGAGACCGACGTAGCGTCGGCGATGCACATATCATCGCAGAGCTCCTCTTACAGAATCCAAAACTTGCAGAATTTGTGGTAAGCCTGATCTGGGAAGATGATCTCATTGTTCGTTCCCGGGCAGCTCATGCATTAAAAACAGCTACGTTATCCAAACCATCAATAACGCAACCCTACAAGTCGGAGCTTATTCAAAAGATGAGTCCAATCGATCAGTGGGAAGTGAGAGAACAATTTTGTATACTCATTACAAAACTGGATCTCGATCCGGACGATTATACAAAATGCCTGAATATTTTTAAAGACTATTTAGGCGATAAAAGCAGCATCGTTCGCACATGTGCTATGCAGGGCATGTCTGACTTAGCCGAAAAGAGTGCTACGATTAAAGCAGATGTTCTCCCTGTGCTAATCGAACTAACCGAAACCGGCTCAGCTGCCATGAGAGCTCGCGGACGTAAACTGCTTAAGAAGTTGATGTAAGTTTAATGCCTTTTCCCCAAACCGGAGACGCTATGCGAATCCTTTCCCCAATCCTGCTAACAGGACTACTATGCCTTACCCTGTATGGCAGCCTGGTTGCCCAGGTGAATTTTTCATCATCCAATCTCCCCATTATTGTTATCGATACTAACGGACAGGATATCCCCGATGAGCCAAAGATTGATGCCATGATGGGCATTATTGACAATGGCCCTGGTAATCGAAATTTCGTTACTGATCCGTTCAATAATTATGACGGTCATATCGGAATTGAGATTCGCGGCTCCAGTTCTCAAAGTTTTCCCAAAAAGCAATTTGCTATTGAAACTCGTGATTCCTTAGGAGAGAATAACAATGTCCCCCTTTTGGGAATGCCTCCGGAAAATGACTGGGTTCTGTACGCCCCTTACAGCGATAAGTCGCTAATGAGAAACGTGCTTGCATATTACCTGGCTAATCGAATGGGGCACTATGCAACACGAACCCGCTTTTGTGAAGTCGTCATCAATAATACTTATCGCGGGGTTTATGTATTGATGGAAAAGATTAAGCGCGACAACGGGCGTGTGGATATTAAAAAGCTCGATGAAAATGACATCTCCGGAGATGATCTGACTGGTGGATATATTCTAAAAATTGACAAGACTACCGGAGCAAACAGCGAGGGCTTTACCTCAGGATACCCACCTTTCCCCGGCGCCTGGCAGGAGATCAACTATCTCTACCATTATCCCGATGGCGATGATCTGCTGGACGTGCAAAAAAACTACATTCAGGATTTCATTAACCAGTTTGAAACGCGCATGTTCTTCAACTCATTTAACGATCCGTTTGATGGCTACTATGATATCATGGATGTAAGTGCTCTGGTTGATTATTTTCTTCTGAATGAATATAGCAAGAATGTTGATGGATTTCGTCTGAGCGCCTTTCTGTATAAAGATCGTGACAGTGAAGACGGTCGCATTGTTGTAGGTCCGGCATGGGATTATAATCTGGGGTTCGGTAATGCAGACTACTACAGCGGTTCAGTCCATACCGGCTGGCAAATGCTCACCTCAATCCCCAACGATTCCTATCAGGTGCCATTCTGGTGGAAACGCTTAATTCAGGATGCCGTCTTCATGAACCGCGTCCGCTGCCGTTTTAAAGAACTCAGAGACAGCTTTTTCCATCCGGACAGCATGCATAACTGGATAGATGCCAATGCGGCTTTTTTAACCGAATCTCAACAGCGAAACTTTCAACAGTGGCCGATATTAAATCAGTATGTTTGGCCAAATGCATTTATCGGGGGAAGCTATCCTGCTGAATTGGGATATTTGAAAGATTTTATTACCAGTCGTTTTAACTGGATGTACACGACTCTTTCTCTGCCATGTGCAGATGTGGACTGGAGTTCGGAGCTGGCTGTAGAGACCGGCGGCTCAAGCAAGACCATACCGCTCAGCTCTGTCTACACATCCGCGACACAAACAGACAGCATAACATTTGTTAGTGAAAGACAGCAGCTTCTTTTTCAGCAATCAGGAGACTCCCTAACCATTTTCGGACCGAATAACGCCGGGGAATTTAACTTCAAAGCAGCCGCCTGGTTTTCAAATGTTATCCTGGACTATTCTCCAAACTATGTTTTCAGAACCGATGTCACCGGCATAACACCCGAGACACGCACAGTAGATCAATTCGAGCTTGAGCAAAACTATCCCAATCCCTTCAACGGTACAACCCAGATTGCACTAACCCTACATAAAGCTTCTTCAGTTGATCTGAGTATCTTTGATCTAAACGGACAGAAAATCAGGACGCTTAAAAAAGGGTTGTTTAATGAAGGAAGATATACGTTGCAATGGAATGGACTGAACGACCAGGGCATTGCCGTCTCAAGTGGCGTTTATCTATACCGGCTGACAGCTGAACAAAATGGCAGGCGTTTTCAGCAAAGTCGCAAACTGCTCTATGTCAAATAATTAAGCTTTCTGCTGTTGCGCCTGCTTCAGGAATCGGGTGTAATAGGTTGTAAGTAGGAAGGTCATCGGCAGAGCGATAATAAGCCCGAGAATCCCCAATAGCTTCCCCCACACCGAAAGGGACAATAAGATAATGGCCGGGTTCATCCCGGTCACGTCACCCATGATACGCGGTACCAGGAATCCATCCTGGATTCCCTGAACAATAGCAAAGACCAGTAGAACAAGCCCCATCATTACCCAAAAGCTGGTATCCGTTTGCAGGGAGTGCATCAATGCAAAAAAGGCAGCTGGGATCAGCCCTACTGTTTGTAAATACGGAACCATATTCAGCAAACCAATAAAAAGCCCCAGCAATATTCCCATCGGTAAGCCAATAATTCCAAATCCAATTGCAAACAAAACACCTACGATAGAAGCCACCAGGGCCTGAGCGCGAAAGTAGTTACTCATCGCTGCACTGAAATCGTCTACGAATCCCAGGATTCGCCCACGATATTTAGGGTGAATCAAGTTCTTCCAGCCGTATGCAACCTCATCATAATCTATCAGGATAAAAACCAGATAAAGCAGCACAATTGCCAATCCAAATATACTAACGACGACACTAAGCGTTCCTGAGAAGATATCCCAAATGCCCGGAAAAACTTTCTGAATTAGAATATTTCCAGCGCTGGTAACATTTTCAGCATTAAAAAATTCACGTACGTCCTCTCTTGCTGCAAAGTCTCTCACATACTGCCATATGTCGTCCGGCAAATACTGCAAGGCCCGCTCATCAAGGTCAGTTTGATTCAGCAAATTGGTCAGTAAAACCCGCATTTGAGAAAACTGCCGGGTAATAAGCGGAATAATGAGCATCACAATGCCGGCAAAGCCACCAAAGACCGTAATAAGACTTGCACCAACAGCTAGACCACGGCGCTTAAAACGGAATCTATTTTGGAAAACTTTAACCAGCGGATTAATCAGGTAGGCCAGAAGCAGAGCAACGGCAAAAGGGATCAGGACATCCTGAAGATAGTTTAGCAGCAACAATGAAATGGCCAAAAAAGCCAGGGCCAAAACCATGCGCACAACACGATCTAATGTGTATTCTTCCTGATCAAAAAACATCTCTTCTCCACTGCATCAGTGATAAAGGTTTCTGCTCGTTGGTTCATCATAACCGGCAGGTGTTAAGCTACCCGTTTTTACTGCATGCTGCAGGCGCAGCCTAGGTGATCCCTTCCAGACTTTTTGAACGGCTGTGCCGTAGCGATTGACAACAATTTGACCAAGGGTCTCCTCCTGCAGATTTACCAGGAAAAAGCCCTTGCGTCCATCCGCATCATACTGAAAGGCAATTCGATTTTCCGAGGGATCTGAATTTATCTGTTCAATAGCGGTTTGGGCTATTTCAGGTATAAAATTGTTGTCGATTCTGCCAACTGATTTTAGCACATAACCCGGTGGAGCAGACAAAATAACCCCGGCAGGCTCGCCCGAGTCTATCTGATGATCCCGGGACCCGAAAAAGGCAAAAGCGAAAATCGCAATCCCAAATAAAGCCATTCCAAGTAGCAGTCGTTTTTTTGCCATTTTTACCTATCGCCTTACTGGAAATCGTTAATCAAACCTAGCTTAACGCAGCAAAAAATGCCTTTAGCTTCTTATGATGTAAAACATCATTTTCTCTTACGCTGCTGCAAAGATCCAGGCCAAATGGCTGGACAGATTTGACCGCCTCAGCAACATTGGATGCCCGTAGACCACCGGCCAGAAAAACCGGAGCACCGGATTCATCAACAATCCGCTTACTCAATCGCCAATCATGCGTGCGTCCGGTTCCGCCTAATTCTTTTACAGCAAGTGACTGATTTCCCGAGTCCAACAGAATGGCATCTACATCTGTAGCAATGCTACAGGCTTCCTCAACAGATGACTCATCATTCACATGCACGACCTGAACGATACCGATCCCGGGCAGTGCTTTCTTAAGCTCGGAATGCGTTCCTTCCAGCAGGTAGTCACATATTTGAATGGTCGTTGTTCCGCACCGCTGGTGTTGTTCGACAATGGCCTCAACACTCTGCTTACTGGTTAATAAAAATGTGGCGACCCCCGGTGGAACAGCTGCGGCAATCTCTGCAACGGTTTCATCAGTAATCACTCCGGGGCCACTCGGCATAGAGGAGACCAGACCCAGTGCCGATGCACCTGCTTCGATAGCCATCCAGGCTTCATCAACACTTTTTATGCAGCATATTTTTACACGTGGTTTCATGCCCAAAGTTACGATACTCCCGTCTTTTTTACCACTTCTTCTTTGCGGCTGGATTTTGAGAAGCGAAATCTTTATTATGTATCGATTAAATGTCTGCCCCACCTTTTATACAGGAGACCCATATGTCCGCAATTCAATCTATTGAACAACTGAAGTCTATGTATAATAAACCCGGTATTCGCGCATCCAACAAGAGCCTGACTGCATTGGATAAACATTGCCGGCAATTTATAAACCTCTCGCCATTCGTGTTAATATCTTCCGTAGGCTCCAATGGCGACTTGGACTGTTCACCAAGAGGTGGAGCACCTGGTTTTGTAACCGTACTAGACGACAAAACAATTTTAATACCCGATCGTCCCGGCAATAACCGTCTCGACAGCTTTCACAACTTAATTGAAACCGGAAAAATCGGACTCTTATTCCTAATACCTGGTATAGATGAGACGCTTCGGCTAAACGGCAGCGTAGAATTACGCACCGACCCGGAACTGTTGGAAAAGTGTATTGAGCAGGACAAGCAACCTAAATTGGTAGTTTACGTAAAGGTTGAAGAAGCATTTTTGCATTGTGCGAAAGCGTTGATGCGTTCGAAGCTCTGGTCGGATGAATCTCGCGTAGAACGTACGGTGATGCCGACAATGGGCAGGATGCTTAAAGATCAACTGCAATCCGAAGAACCGGCAGAAACTCAGGAAGATATGCTAAAACGCTATGAAAAGTCACTATATTAGACGTACCACATAAATACAGCCCACAAACCCAACCCAATAACCGCGTGGAGCAACCCATGAAATTATTCATCAGTATTCTAATCTTTGCTCTTTTGAGCATTTCAACAATAACTGCAAAAGAAAGTACCTGGCCGGCATGGCGTGGCGCTGAACGTACCGGGGAAGTAACCGGACCGAAATGGCCGAAGAACCTGGAGAATCTGAATGCCCTTTGGACTGTGCCGCTGGGAAAAAGTTATAGTAGCCCGATTGTAGCTGAAGATCGCGTTTTTGTTTTCGAAACAACAGAAGAAACACATGCAACCGTTCGCGCTCTAAAACGCAGCGATGGCAGCGAGATCTGGAGTAAAAGCTGGGAAAGCAGCATCAAAGTTCCCTTTTTCGCTGAAGCAAACGGCTCCTGGGTAAAGTCGACCCCGGCATGGGACGGCAAAACCTTGTTTGTAGGGGACGCTCGTGAAGTACTGTATGCATTTGATGGCGAAACCGGAGAAGAACGCTGGAGCGTCGATTTCCCCACAACCTATGCCACCGCAGTTCCCCCATTTGGTTTTGCATCCTCTCCACTTATTGTAGACGACATGCTCTATATCCAGGCCGCCAACTCCATTATCAAAATGGAAGCTGCAACCGGCAAGGTTCTCTGGCGTGGATTGGCCGATGGCGATGGTGGAGGAGATATGTCGGCACAGAGCGCTTTTTCCTCGCCCATTCTTACAACTGTTGCTGGAAAAGAACAGCTGGTTGTGCTGACACGTCGCGAGCTGGCGGGAGTCAATCCAGAAACCGGTGAAACTCTCTGGTCAAAACCGCTACCTAACTTTCGCGGCTGCCTGATTGTTACGCCTACTGTTTATGGCGACGGTATCTTTACCAGCTCCTTCCGTAACGGCTCGTATTACATCGGCCTGAATAATAACGACGGGCAAATGAGTGCCGAACAGATTTGGGATCATAAGGTGAATACTTATATGTCTTCTCCTGTTGTGATTGGCGATTATGCCTATTTACATCTTACGAATTCACGTATGGCCTGCATCGATCTGAAGAGCGGTGAGACAACCTGGACAACATCCGAAAAGTTCGGAAAGTACAGCAGCATGGTTTGGCAGGACGATCGCATTCTCATGCTTTCAGAAACCGGCACGCTCCACCTGATGGAAGCGAATCCGCAAGCATTTACCTCGGTTGCAACTGCCCAGGTAGCTGACGGTAACACCTGGGCCTACCTGGGTATCAGCGGAAATGAGCTATATGTTCGGGCGCTGGAGAAATTGACGGTTTATGAGTGGAAATAATGCAGAGCACAGAAGGGTCGACCTGCGTGTCGACCCACTGCCCCATGGCCACTCGATAGGCTCAGGATGAACTTCGCCGAGTGGAAGGCATTTTTAAAACGGCAATAGGCAATATATGATCAACGGCAGACTGAGCGGAGTCGAAGTCAAGTGGCAGTTAACAGGAGAATATTTGAGATAGGTTTGATTCTCCTCTTGTTACTCGGAGCTATCTCATTTTGGCCAAGCAAACCGTCTGAAGAGTTGTTGAAGTCTTTTAAGGTTAAGCAAAGTCAACATAACACAGGCGCAAATCGGTATCATATTCTTATAGATTATACAAAGCCGGTATTTATGCGCCGGCTTTGGCTTGTTAATTCAGCGACTGGCGAGACTATTCTTCATAGTCACGTTTCACATGCCTGGAGAAGCGGCGTTTTTTACGTATCCAATTAATCGAATCAACCACAAAGTTTTCTATCAAGCGCCGGGTTATTCAAGGCTCGGGAAAAATATATGGGGAAATTCGGTAAAAGCATGCGTATAGAGAAGGATTGGAAAAAGGAATTAACCAAAAAGCCAGAGAACGAGCAATTGTGTTTCACAAGAACTATCTTTTCTGGACCTATGGCTGTTTCGGAACCTGGCCAACTGTTAACGATAAAATCGTTGAGCTTGCAAACAACAATGCGCTTATTTATGTTCATTGCGATTAACAGAGCTATGCTACAACGACTTGACTTACCTTCCGTGGGACTTTCACAATTACTGCAGTAATTAAATAGAGGTGTTGCATTACCGGAGTCTTATAATTGGCATATACACTTATGGGCTTTATCGCCAGCCAGGATATAATTAGGCAAAACCAATTAGAAATTGGTGAACTGGTACCGTTACCACAACAGTTCTCCCTTTTGCCGATCACTTCAGACATCTGTAGTCAGTTTGATTTTAAAGAATGGCCACTCGCATTTTTGGCGGAGGAAGGTATTACTCCACTTACGCTACCTGAACAATTAGCGTTATGGGGAAAAAACCAATCGCTATTTGGTAAAGTTGGGTATATAGAGGTAGAACTATTTGGCGGAACAGGAATAAAAGCAGGTGCTGTTTGGCATGAGGGGAAATATGTTTTAAGACCTTTCGCCTCTGATGATGCAATAAACAAGGTTCTTGAGCAAATCGGTGTAAAAAAAGCTGGATACATAGACGAATTCACAGCTTTAAACTTAGCTAGCCACGGATAAAATCAATTATAGAAATACAAAATCGCAGCAAACAAAAAAGGAATTATAATGATACGTTATTTCATTTGGGGCATCATTTCCATTGCGCTAATATTTACCCTTGGTTGTACGCAGGAGTCGCAGAATCAGATTAGCAGAACAATTCAAAACTGGACAGGCACCAATGGCGTACTGGAAATTTATGCCGGTGAAAAGCTGGTACGTAGGTTTGTAGGGATTGATAAACTCTCAACGGCCTATGGTACCTCCAACAGCAACCTCTCCCGCCCCTATCGCTATGGCTATGGCTATCTGGATACCAATTTCAATATGAAAGCCGATGGTGGTGAGAAGAAAGTCTACTTCGAATTCAGTGACTATAGCACCAGCTACATCTTCTTTGAATCGCCGAATTAAGCGATCTTTTTCTGCAGCTGCTTAAAATAAGCCGGGCTGCTTTGCAGTCGGCTGCCGTACCAGCTAAAAGCCATGCCGTCTACAATTAACGGCATCGCATCGGGAACCTGCTCCCGAAACTCCTGGCAGTCTTTTTCGGCAAATGGAAAGGGTTCGGAAGAAAGTAGCAACACCTCAGGCTTAGCATCGATAATCTGCTGCACTGTGACTTCCGGATAGCGTGTTAGCCCGCTAAACACATTTTCAAAACCGGCTGCTGACATCATTTGATCGATAAACGTACCGCTACCGGCGACCATGTAAGGATTCTTCCAAATGAAATACGCCGCCCGCTTCGGCGTTTGCTTTTTGAGAGAGTCAAACTCGGATGAAATATGCGAACAAATTGCTTCCGCCTTGGCAGATGTCCCGGTAAGCTCACCGATGGAACGGATCATCTTCAGGGAGTCTTCAAGAGTGATAATATCACTCATCCAAACCGGATAGTCCTGCTGTAGGCGCTTAATCCCTTCAAGATAGTTCTCTTCATGATTTCCAATTACCAGGTCCGGCTGCAATTCAGCAATACGATCAAAGTAGAATTTCTTTGTTCCACCAATCTTTGTTTTTCGTTTCAGCCATTCTGGGGGCTCAATACAATAGCGGGTGATACCAACGACCTCGGTATCCAGTCCAAGGTCGTATAGCAATTCTGTTTGGGAGGGAACCAGAGAGACAATCCGCTTTGGCGTACCGCCTAGAGAAATCGAATTGCCCATCTGGTCGATAAAAGTCGGCATGATTAACGTGCTTCTTGTGTTCCAGGCTTAAAGTCCATTACAAGCGTTGAAACAGCGGTTTGCTTCTCCGCAATAAAGTGCGGAAAAATAGCGGCTACCCGACCATTATAGGCATCAATATTATTGTAGTCGCCGAAGAAAATTTCCTTATTGCATTCAAAGGCATCGATATTAACCGGATAGTGCTTAAAACTGTTTCCACCATCGATGCTGCGGGAAATTGTTACCCCTGTCTTTGTGCCGTCATACTTTGCCCGGTCGTGATAAATAATGTTGATCGAACCGTCTACCGGATCTACTGCCATCCAGGTAAAGAACTGCTGCTTGCCATTGCCTTTTTTATCTCCATTCACGCGAATCTGCTTCGACCATGTTTCGCCCTTATCGCGTGAATACATCAGAAAAACATCAACATCGCCATTACGCTCGTCGGTCCAGTTGATATACACCGAACCGTGATGCTCACCACCACTAATATCCGTTTTCGTTACCGGAAAGCCGTTACAGCGAAAAATTCCATCGATGTCCTGACTCCATCCACCAGGCAAATCGCTAATCACGCGGTCCTTACCGAAGGTTTTTCCACCATCCAGAGACTTGTCAAAAACAAGTCCTTTCGGACCCGACCAGGCGATATACACTTCACCATCAGGGCCGGCTGCGGGTACCGCACCTTCGACGGTGTTGTCTCCATCCTCACAGTCCCCCCCGGTATCGGAAATGCGGAAGGGAACATCAAACTGATCGCCATTATTTGTCGAGCGGGAAAAATAGATTTGCGTAGAGTCAGTCTTTAGCTTGCTGTGATATTCATCGAAGCGTGACCAGGCGATATAAATATTTCCACGATGAGGTGAATCTTTCCCATTATCCGTTGCGAGATAAGGTTTGTCTTCATACGGCCGCAACGTATTCAGATGATCTACAACCAGAAGGTGCTCGCCCCAGGTATTGGTGTCCTTCTCGGAGCGAATCACGTAAATTCCATTGGCTTTAGTCTTCGTTGTACGTAATCCTCGAAAGCAAATAAAAGAATGGAAGGCCTGACCATCAGCATTAAACACAATGGCGTCGTCACCCTGTGGGCGGACAAACGGATTTGAAACAGTTGTATGACGCCAGTTTTTTCCACCATTTTCAGAATGATAGCGCATGTTCACCACGCGCGTCTCACCTTCAACACCGTAGCGAATTGATGCGCCAATAATATTGTCGGGATTGGTTGGGTTAATGGCAATCGTTGGTTCTACCGGACGCTGAGCGCCATCGGGACTAACCTGAACAATGTGCTGTTTCTGCGAAAATACTGAAACACTAATAAACAGAATGAGGTACATATACTTTGAAAATCTCATTAAGCTTCCTCCAAAACATACGGTAGATGGGCAATTTCTTTACGGTGGCAGCGCGGCAAGCGGGCTTTTTGCGCCCGGACAATATTAGCGTATTGGAATCATAAGTGCTAAAACAAATTTTTTTAAATATTATTCTGTCACCCCGAGCTTGTCGAGGGGCTAAGGAAGCTCTCAATAGGGCTTCGACAAAGCCTGTCATGAGCCTGTCGAAGGGCTTAGCCTGACAAACTCTAAACAACGCGTAGTTAACAAGCAATACTTTCTGCGTTTCTACAAAAATGTGAATTTACGATGCAAGCTTCAGGGTAAACGTTGAAGACTCTCTGTTTTCTGAAAAGCCCATTTTGTTCAAATAGAATCGTTGTCCTTCACCTGCATTTTTAAACTGCAGAAGATCGATACCCTTTTCGGTAAAATAGTTCTTATGATCGCGGTAGATAAAGGCACCGACTTTAAAATCGCGATATTCGGGAATCACGTAATCCAAACGGATATCCAAAGTCTTTTCGCCCACTTTCTCACCGATAAATACCCCCACCGGATTCAGGCCAATCATTACCATAAAAGCAAGCTGGGATTTTGAGGGTTCGATGTTGAAGTTGGAAAAATGCGCTCCAATGTCTTCGCGATAAAGATCGACCACATATTTCAAGTATGGTGACTCATCTTCAATTTCAAGTAATGTAAAAGTGCGAGTCGTATCGCTTCGAAAAATATGAGACAGGTGGTAAATATTAATACCGACAATAAACAGATTCATCAACGCTACCGGATAGGCATTGATGAGGAGACCATAAATTACAAAAGCAATGGCGCCAATCATGTTCAATATTCGCAGCTTTAGTATTGAGCTCATCATCAACGATATCGCGACAAGCGCAGAAGCGATATAGCCAATAATTTCAAAGATTAATTGATTTTCCAAGTTCCGGTCTCCCGTAATTCGCTATTTTCTCTATAAAAAGTACATGAGTATAGGTGAGATTTTTTTGCTTTCAAATTGAATTTTGCTTTTCATCAGCTGCAAACTTGTAAGGCGGCCTACAAAACACTACGAATAATTTTCGCATGCAAGCGCATAATGTGCATTTTGAGTAATCTGTCTTACACCTGTAGTATAAAAAAAACGCTTTCCACTGTTAGGCGAAAAGCGTTTTTCGAGATGTTAATCAGGTGTACTAAAAACAGGAGGATAGACTTTTCAGGGTATCCAGAGAGAGAACACGAATCCGCTTTCTCTCATATGCAATGGTACCACACTTCTTTAATTCGGAAAGATGCAGGCTCGCTGTTTCGCGTGAGCTTGCTACCAGATTGGCAATGTCCTGGTGCGTAAGCGTAATCTTAATTTGTCCGCTTCGTTCGTCTCCGGCCTTCTCATAAAGCGAGCAGAGTAATTTACATATACGCGTTCGCACATCACTGAAAACCAGATTTTGCAGCTTCTTTTGTAAACTGTTAATCCGCTGGCTCATCAGCTGAAAAATGCGATATGAAAATTGTGGATACTTTACCAGAAACTCCTCAAAATCGCGCTTTCCAAGCACTGCAATGATGGAATTATCAATCGCTCTGGCAAATCCACCGGAAAAGCTTTTACCTAAAAATGTTCCAAAAATATCTCCACGACCCAGAATATCAATAGACAGTTCGCGTCCGCTTTCGTCCAGATATCCGATCTCTACATTGCCGCTTTGAACAAAATATATCTTCTCGCTACTGTCGTACGGAAGGTAAACATACTCTTTCTTATCGTATCGGTAAAACACAAAACGCGAGCAGATTGAATCTGCATCTTCCTGCTGAATTCCATCAAACATAGGAAAGCTCGAACGCAGCAACATCTCCGTTTCAGAATTAGCGTGCAGAATTTTAGAATGCATTTCGCCTTTTTTCCTACGCTTACGGGTCGACTTCCCGGCCGTACCGGTTTGTTCTCGCAATCGACCAGTCATCGAATTAATCTCGTGCATGTCACGTCTCCTGAGTGTTCAGTTATGCCATCAATATGGCAATAACCTTGCCAACTTTCGGAGAACCATAAAGCATGCCTACTATATCATTTAATAGTCCGAAAAAAAGTTCACGCAAGTATCACGGGGAATTCAAAAAATTTGAGGGATTAAAAGAGGTGCATTCAGGAAAAAAGGTCGTTGCTAATATCGGCATTAGCCAATTCGGGATATATCTCCGCGAAGTATTCTATTTCACCGACAGCACGATAGCCACCGGGAGCCTTATCAAATTCTGCCAACAGATCCAGCTGAGACTCATGGCAACGGATCGCTTCCAGCTTTTTTTCATATACATTAGCGACGGATATCGAGTGGGTTACTTCTCCGGGACGAAACGCGACCACATTGCGAACATGATCAAGAAGAGCCGCCTGTGCTTCGGGAACGCCATAGTATAAAAGCCTTGTAGAGTGATCGGATTTTTCAACGGCGGTACGGCACCAGCGGCTTACTGCTATATGATCGGGATGCGATGAAACACCCAAATCGTGAAAGGTGATTAGTATATCGGGCTTAAAGGATTCGACCTCCTTCAAAACAATTTCAACGCCCTCATCTTCCGGGTAACTTTCAAGCTGTTTATCCGGAAGCCGCATCTGCTTGAACTCTGCCAATTCCATAACTTCCACGGCTGCTTTGAGTTCTTTTTCACGCATTTCAGCTTTCGACTCTGCATCCATTGTCTTACAGATCCCAAGACTGCCGGCTTCACCACGAGTTAGCGTAACCAGCCGAATGGTATGTCCTTCTGCAGCATAGCGGATCAGCGTACCGCCTGGACCATAGACTTCATCATCGGGGTGTGGGAATATTACGAGTATTTTCATGTTATCAGTTCAGAGTTCAGAGTTCAGAGTTCAAAGTTCAAAGTTCCGGTGATCGGGCATCGGGCATCGGCATCGGCATCGGGCATCGAACGGCAGCTATTAAAAGACGGCAAAACAAATTTCACTTTTGCCTTTTCACATTTCACTTCTTTTGATCATAAATTGCCTCATTGCCTCATTGCCTCATTGCCTCATTGCCTCATTGCCTCGTCCTCAACGGTGTTTTTCTTAGCTTGCCAAATAACTCGGCCAACGGCATTCGCCTACACCCGCTCACGAACCTCGCCCTTTCCCCAAAGTCACCCGCTCGTTAACGATTCCAGCTCCTCCCAGCGCTCAAAAGCCTGTTCCATCTCAACTTTAATAGCGTCCAGTCGTTTTTGAAGCTCGGCTGCTTCTGCAGCACGTGACTGATAAAAATTCGGATCGCCCAACTGAGCATAGATAGACTCCTGCTCTGCTTCCAGCTCTTCAAGCTTTTTAGGCAGTGCTTCAAGTTCGGCTCTTTCCTTATTGCTTAGCTTGCGGGACTTCGTTTGATTACGTTCAGATTTAGCAGCAGGCTTTTCTTTGACTTCCGGTTCAGGTACCTTTACCTTAGTTTGTCGAAGCCAGTCCGTATAACCACCAACATACTCTTTGACAAACCCATTCCCCTCAAATGCGAACGTACTTGTCACCACGTTATCCAGAAACTCACGATCATGACTAACCAATATCAGCGTTCCGGGATACTCCATTAGTTTTTCTTCCAGCAGTTCAAGGGTTTCTATATCCAGATCGTTCGTCGGTTCATCCATAATCAGCAGATTTGATGGTCGAGTAAACATTCTGGCAAGCAGCAAGCGGTTTCGCTCGCCACCGCTTAGAGTGGATACCGGAGACCGCGCCTGTTCGGGAGTGAAGAGAAAATCCTGAAGATAGCTGATAACGTGACGCTTGCCGCCGTTAATCTCAATCATGTCCTTTCCTTCCCCGATGCTTTCCTGAACAGATTCTTCATCATTGAGTTGGCCTCGAAGCTGTTCAAAAAAAACTGTCTGCAAACGCACGCCATGAGAAATGTCACCAGATTGTGGGAAAAGTTTTCCCAGTAACAGCTGTATAAGCGTGCTTTTTCCTGCGCCGTTTGGGCCGATAACACCGATGCGATCTCCCCTCAATATCGTCGCTGAGAAGTCTTGTATGATCGATGTATCATCGTAGTTAAAGCTGACATTCTTTGCACGCATAACGATTTTACCGGAAGCCTCCGCCTCCTGCAGCTGTAGATTTGCCGTGCCCTTTTGCAGTCGGCGATTTCGCCTTTCCTCGCGCATATCCTTTAGCTTGCGAATACGTGCCTGACTACGCTTTCGACGCGCTTTGATTCCGCGGCGCACCCACACCTCCTCTTCCGCAAGTCGCTTATCGAAAAGAGCATTTTCCTTCGCCTCATTTTCCAGCAGCGCTTCCTTACGCGTCAGGTAATTCCGATAATCACAATCCCAGTCACTTAATCGCCCACGATCAACTTCAAGAATACGCTTGCTGAGTGCCTGTAAAAATACACGATCGTGCGTAATAAAAATGAGGGTTTTCTTATAGCGCTGCAGGAAGGTTTCCAACCACTGTATCGAGGGGATGTCGAGATGGTTGGTAGGTTCATCCAACAAAAGCAGATCCGGATCCCCGGCCAATTGCCTGGCCAATAAAACTCTTCGCTTCATACCGGCGGATAGCAGACTAAAGGTGCTTTGACCATCCAATTCCATCTGCTGTATCAGCTTGTCAACAAGGTGGTCGCTTTGCCAGGCATCTGTTGCGTTGGCAATCAGACCTTCGCTGATCACCTCGTGAACGCTTCCATGAATATCCCCCGGCACTTCCTGATTCAACCGGGCAATCCGGGTATGCGGGCGCACCCACACCTCTCCGCTATCCGGCTTCAGGTCACCGGATATCAGCTTCATCAGGGTGGATTTCCCTTCACCATTCCGACCAACAATACAGATCCGCTCACCCGCTTCAACCTGCAGGTTCACAGATTCCAATATCAGCGGTCCGCCAAAGGCAATGTTCACATCTTTTAAGCTGAGTATGGACATAGTTTATCAGTTTAGAGTTCAGAGTTAAGAGTTCAGAGTCCAGAGTCCAGAGTCCAGAGTTCAGAGTCCAACTTAGAACTTTGAACTCTGAACTTTTATTAAAACAAAGACATCTGTTTCGGTTCCGGAGGCTTACGATCGACTGGCCACTCCGGCATGTCACCGATATCCAGTTCGCCGACACGCTCCTTCAGCATCTCATGAAACTTACGACAAAGCGCCGGTGCGTGAAAATCATTCGGCGAATGCAGGCAAATAAAAGGGGTAAGACCCCGCTTCAACCATTCAGCTGTTTTATCGACAAGAACATCAAGCCGCGGTAAATTCGGTTCAACTTCCTGATAACCAACGAAGCGCAGAAAAGGATTACCGGCAGTAGCAATAAATCTGGATGGCATTTTCGGTTTCTTACGCTGGGCTTCCAACACGTCGGCATTCTGCCCGGTTCTAATATTATGCAACGTTGCCGTATCAAACATAACGCGGTTTACGCCAAGACGCTCCAGCAAATCATTAAACTGCTGTTCACGCTGACCTTCATCAAAAAAGTCCAGATGCCGAACCTCTACACCATAGGTATAATCCGAAGGTAGATTGGATAAATATTTTTCAAGCACCTCCATCCCATGAAACCCAAATGATGGCGGTAGCTGTAAAAAAAGAATGCCCAGCTTTTCCGCAATTGGCTCCATCAACTTCAGGAAAACGATCGTATCGGCAGCCGTATCAATCATGCGTTTATCATGACTTATCAAACGCGGAAACTTAAAGCAAAATCGAAAGTTGTCCGGAGCTTCATCTGCCCAACGCTGCACCGTTTCGGCCTTGGGAAGTCCGTAAAACGTATTATTTCCCTCAACGGTTGTCATAACGCTGGTATATTGCCGGACAAAGTCCTTCGGGCGAGCATCTTCGGAAAAGAATTCTCCTACCCATTCTTTATTACCCCAAATTGGGCACCCGATGTAGTAGTTCTTGATCATTCGATACTTACAGCGTTTCTTTTCGCATTAGCTTATTAATAGCGATACGAAAGCATTCACTTAACTCATCATCCACATGCTGATCCAGATTCAACTCGTCTTCAGCGTAGATTCGAAAGGTGACGGCCTTTATATCATCCTCAAACAGGTCGAAGAAAAAGTTGCAGCGCATCAGTGTAGAAACGCGCCCAAGATTATTGACGGTCTCTTCCAGAACAATTTCAGATCGCTTCAAATGTAAAACCACCTTACTACGCGTTTCATTCTTTAGAAGCTGTTCAATATTAGCCTGGTCCGGATGGTAGTCATTAAGCCAAATCGAACGCACATCCCCCAACTCGCTATCGCTGAAGCCGGATTTTATCGCGAGACTATATTTCGCATCTTTTAGGGAATAGGCAGCCTGCGGATTGGAAACGCGGAAAGACTGCAGGCGATCGGCAAGGTTTATTACGAGCGTCGCGGGTTGCTCTCGCAGCAATTGCACATTAATATCCTGCTGCTTTTCAAGCATAAAGATTGATTTGGGTGAGCATCCAATTAAAAGCAGGAAAGCTACTGCAAGCCATAAGAACTTCATATCTTAACCGGTTAGTCTTTTTTGATGCTTAAAGCAATCCCGTCACGCAGAGGGACAATAGTTGTTTCCAAATGTGGTGTATTGTAAAGAAGACGATTGTATTCCATAACGGCTTTTGTCGTTTCATCCGGATCCTCGTCCAGCACCCGCCCATGCCATAATACGTTGTCAGAAACCAGTAGCCCATTGGACCTGAGCTTCTTCAGCATTATTGGTAATAACACAGGATAAAAGTGCTTATCCACATCATTCAGAATCAGATCAAACTCTCCCTCCAGGTTTGGAGTTAATTGCATTACGTCTCCACTGAGAAACGTCACGCGATCTCCATAGCCGGCCTCGTTCAGAAACGTTCTTCCACGTTCACTGTTTTCAGAGGAATAATCAATCGAAATAATATGCCCATCATTGGGGAGGGCCGGAGCCATCCAGAGAGCGGAATAGCCGTAGCCCCCTCCGCATTCCAGAATACGCTTTGCTCCATTCAGCTGCACTAGTGTTTTTAAAAACTGTCCAACAAGCGGACCGATAATCGGAAATCCGATGCTTTCGGCATACCGTTCCATCTCGGAAATTACCGGATCTTCCTCTTCCGACAATTTCTCAAGATAAGACTCAATGTTTGGATTGGTAATCATTTCTCTTGGACCAGATAGATATCTTCTCCATCAAACTCCAGCGGATAGAGAGTTAAGCGCGACTCCTCGGTAAGGCATTTTCCGGTAGTGAGATCAAATTTCCAGCCATGCCAAACGCACATCAGCTGATTTCCCCGCACCAGACCATCATGTAACGATGCGCCGGCATGCGGACACTTATCACGGACTGCGATGAAACCGTTGGCTGTATGAAAAATGGCGATTGGTTCTCCATTTGGCAGGGTAATGCGCTTCGCACGCTTGTATTTTACATCGCTTGTTTTACACATATAGTGTTTTGTCATGGCAGCAGTCGTTGTTTCCGTACTAAAAAACATATTCCATTAATCCGCGCAGCTCTTCCGGGGGCATCGAAGTAATCACGTAAAAGAACACGAAAAAGCCGATAGTAAACGCCAACCATAGCATGGTCAATACACTATTTATAACAACATAAAGGCGAATTTTATCCACCATTTCCACTAACTTTTGTTCATCACCTTCTGCAGCAGCAGAGGCACGTTCTCCTGCCTGATAAAGCAGTATACCGATCCAGAGGGGAAGCCATGCGAAAAGTAAGCCGATTATCGTTATTGCCATAAACGCACCAAGCAACATATTGGAAATGCCCAAGAACTTCATCCAGGCACTCATATAGCCGGCCAGCTGCTGGAGTCTGCCCGTTATGGTATGTGTCGTATCTGCGACGTTCATAAACTATCCTGTTTTTTGTCCGATCAAATATAGTATTGGAATGACGAATTTGCTACCGCTGATTTTTGCGTCTTGCTCCCGGCTCGCGAATGGGGCTTTCCTTTGAATATGAATTTTCTTAAACTGTTTTCATGCAATACCTCAAAATTTCCGCAACGACAATTCACTATCTTCGGAGCCCAATGTGACATTAAAATCACGAGAATTAAATCTGGAAGCTCTGATTGCAAAACGCAGCACCGGTGTAGTGAAAAATGTGTCTTTTCACAGCAAAGCACTCGGTGTTGAGAAAAAATATCGTATTTACCTGCCCCCGGGTTACTATAGTAGTGAAAAGCGCTATCCGGTGCTTTATCTTTTTCGCGGACACGAAAAGGAGTGGTTCGATCCGGAGCAGGATTACAGTCGTGGCGGGAAAGCCGTTCAGCACCTCGCAGACGAGCTAATTGCAGACGGCCGGATGTGTGAAATGATTATTGTCGGTCCGTCTATGACATCAGACGACGGTTCCATTTACGGATTAGGCGTAAACTTCATCAATCCGGAAGCGGCTAAAGACGCTGAAGGTATCGGAGACGGACAGTTTGAGGACTATTTCTGCCAGGACGTTATTCAACATATCGATTCAACCTACCGAACGATTAAGGGAGTACAGGCTGCAGACGGATTTTCGCTGGGCGGCTTTACCAGCCTGATGCTGGCGATTAAGCACCCGGGCCTTTTCTGCTCGGTGGGCAGTTATGATGGCAGCCATATGTTTCGCAGCATGAATGACCCGCGTTATCCGGGCCTTCGCAATGACACACTTTGGCTTCGTCGTGACCAGATGTTCGCTCCTGCTTTCCGCCGACCGGGAACAGACGTTCACGACCTGGAGCATCTGCTTTCCTATAACCTGTTGAATATTCTGGAGGGGTACACTAAACGTAAACTCGAAAAAATTCGCGCCTGTCGTTATTTCATTACAACCGCCTGCGCAGACGGCATGGAAGGAAATCGGGATCGTGGTGTACATGTTGTTTCGGTCTTTCAGCAATACGAAATCGTTAATCAGGCTGATGAGCTTGTGCTGTCAAACGATGCTCTGCACAACTGGCATTTTTCAGACCTGCACCTCAGACGAACGCTGCAGCTCCATTCGGAAGCCTTTCTGGCTACCGGAAAGATCGATGGCCAGCTCAAGCCACCACTTGATGACCACATAAAAGACTTTGAGTTTACCGGCTTACGCGAATCTACCCCGGACAATCGAGACGTCATTCTGAAATTTCGCGTCTATCGCAAAACCGGCGTGCGAGTCGACATTCATGCGGTAGACGGCAAGCGGGTTAAAACATTGACCAATACATCGTACGACTGCGGACATCATGAAGTCCGTTGGAACGGCGATACCGGTTCGGGACTGGCATCCTCCGGCGTCTATTATATTCAAGCGATTACCAAGTCTGGATATATTCGGCGGAAAGTTGTTTTCTTACGATAAAAGTTCGGAGTTCAGAGTTCTAAGTTCTGAAACGTAAAGAGTGAAACGTATACCGGCATTTGGATAGTAAATTTATCAGAAATAGTGAGAAACAGTGAGAAACGGGCAGAAACAGACAGAAACAGGCAGAAACCGTGAGAAACGGGCAGAAACAGTGAGAAACAGGCAGAAACAGTGAGAAACAGGCAGTAAATTTCACGATTCACGATTCACGTTTGCCTTTTCACCTTTCACTTCTATCAATCGCCCGATGCCCGATGCCCGATGCAGATACAGTCTAACCTCAAACTTTAATGGATACCATGTTCACACGAGAGCAAGCATTCGAATTACTTAATGAATACACCAAAAAAGAAGCACTTATCAATCATGCCCTGGCCGTTGAAGCTGCAATGCGAGCCTATGCAAAGCACTATGGCGAGGATGAAGAAGCCTGGGGAATCGTCGGTTTACTGCATGACTTTGATTATGAGCGCTATCCGACCCTGGAAGACCACCCTTTTAGAGGTGCGGAAATTCTTCGCGAGAAAGGCTATCCGGAAGAATGGATAACCGCCATACTCGGCCATGGACAGCATACCGGCGTAGCACGAGAGACACAAATGGCCAAAGCACTTTTTGCAGTGGATGAGCTGTGTGGATTTATTACGGCTGTTGCATACGTTCGTCCAAGTAAAAAGCTGGCAGATGTAAAAGTGAAGTCAGTAAAGAAAAAGCTGAAGGATAAACGATTTGCCGCATCAGTAAGCAGAGAAGATATTCAGCAGGGTGTGGAAGAACTTGGCGTAGATATGGACGAGCATATTGGCTTTACGATTGCGGCCATGCAGGAAATTGCCGAGACAATCGGATTCTAAAAGAGTATGCCGTGCGACTACACGGCATACCCGAATCATATGCGGTTAATTTTTAACTTTTAAACGTTGCGACTGCGCGATCCGATGTTTCGTAGGTATCGAAGAACTCTACCATTTTGGTAATCATCAGAACAGAATTAACTTTTTCGGCAACGCTGGACAATTTCAGTTCACCTTCCGCCTGAGCGATAGAGCTTGAGCAAGCCATCAGCACACCCAAACCGGAACTGTTCATCCACTTTACGCCCTTCATATCGATCACAACTTTCTTAATACCGTCATCAATCAGACTCTTCACCTTTTCGTGAAGCGCTGTTGTATCAGGTCCACCCATCATATTACCATTCAGGGTAAGAATAGCGATGTTAGTGTCGAATGATTCTTTAATTTTCATCCGGGCATTCCTTCATGTTAAGAAAACAAAAAAATAACTAATTAGGGGCATTTATAGGGTAAAAAAGATAGTTAAGGACGTTGGAATTTCAAAGTAAAATTTTGGCAACTGATTTACACCGCTTTAAATACTCCTCTGTACGGTTCCGTTTGGAAAGCTTGGCATAGTTCTATATATTTCGATCGGGAAATGTAACCATTACAAAACACTTGCGTAATAGATGGATGTAGAACAGCGAAAGATTGAAGATCAGAAGCTGATCGCCAGGGCTCGAAGCGGAGACCAGAAGGCGTATGAAGAGCTCATGATCAAGTACCGAAACCTGGTTTATCACGTGATGATAAAGATGGTTCGGAACCCGCAGGAGGCGGAAGATCTTTTGCAGGAAGCGTTTATCAAAGCCTTTAAAGCGCTGGCTTCATTTAACGAAGAATATGCGTTTTCAACCTGGCTAATGAAAATCGCCACCAATAACTGCATCGATTTTTTACGGAAGAAGAAGCTGAAGACTTTCTCGATCGACGAACCGGTAAAATACAAGGAAGATCAGGTTAAGATCGAGGTACCGGATGTGGACCCCACTCCGGAAAAATATCTTCTGGCTGAGGAGCGCAGCAAAATACTTGACGATGCCATTCAATCTTTACCACCGCGCTATCGTCATGTAATTGTCCTTCGGCATAAAGAGGAAAAATCCTATGAGGAGATTTCCGATATTTTGAAACTGCCGCTGGGAACTGTAAAAGCGCGCATTTTCCGTGCAAGAGAGATGCTCAACAAGAAGGTCAAAGATCTCTTTTGAAAACGATTATCAGCTTACCCGTTATCTGCTTACTGCTTCTTTCAACGCTTTATGCTGCCGAAGGACGTAAGACCAAGCTCAATCACTCCATAGACAGAACCAGCGAAGAGACTATTTACGCACGCATTAATCTCGATCAGGGATTATTAAAGCTTCGCTCGTCATCCACATTATCCGGTGTTTTTAGCGGCGAATTTCTCTATGATACCGATAAACCTGAAATCGAGTATCGCATCGTAGATGATGAAGGTCGACTGATTATCGAACTCTCGGACGATGACTATAATGAGGACGAGATTAATATTGATTTGGACGACTTTGACGAAAATGAATGCCAGCTCAATTTTGCATCCGACCTGCCACTGGCATTAAATATGAAGTGCGGTCTGTTAAGAGGCAATATCGACTTCAGCGATCTGCGCGTTGTTGATTATTCCCTTACCGCAGCAGCAGGCAAAGCTACTATAGATTTCGGCAAGCCTAACTCGACAGAACTGGAACATATCGACATTGAAAATGGTGTGGGGAAGCTACAGATATACAACCTTGCCAACGCAAATTTCGAATCGCTTGATTTTGAAGCAGGCATCGGATCTTATGAACTGGACTTCAGCGGCAAGTTAAAGCGCAGTGCTGATGTAGACATCGAGCTTGGTATGGGCAGCTTGACCATTTACCTGCCGCGCGACACCGCAGCCCGAATAGAGATCGACCAAACCTTTCTCAGCAGCCTGGACATCGATGGCGTTTTCAAGAACGGCGATACCTACACCACCGAGAACTGGGAAAAAGCAGACATTCGACTGGACATGCGCGTGACCTGCAAAGTCGGTGAACTGGTCTTTAAGTGGACGGACTAAATTTCTTTTCCGAATTTCCCCGGTGAATGATAATATCTTCTCAGAAGATACATACTATCAGCTAACTATACCCGGGGGAATTTTCAAATGATTCGAGCTGTAATCATTTTTTCACTGCTGCTTACCTCATCCCACTGCCTCTCACAGTCATTTACCAACGAGACAAAAACAGACGGCTTTTATCATTTTTTTTATAATGAAAAACCAGATTCGGTTTTTATAGATGGAGAGCTAATGGAAGCGGAAAAAGATATTCGCTATTCCCTTCCTGCAGGCACTTATACACTTCGCGCAATCAAGGATTGCTACTTCCCATATGAGAACAAGGTTATCGTTGTTGCCGGTAAAACCCGGCAGTTCAAAATAAACTTTCGAAAGATTCACACGGATGAAACCCGCTCTTTTAAGCGATCCTTTCCATTTGATATCGCTATGGCCGGTGTAGGTATTGGTCTTATTTCCAGCCTTGACAATGGCCCCAAATACGGAGTGCCTGCCTTGCTAACCGGACTATTGGGGTATGGACTCTGGCGCTCACGTATGAGTCGGGAGCTTGATTTATGTACGGGCATGTATAACGGACCGGTTCCGGACGGAGACGGATGGCGCCTACGTTTGGGAATTGCTGGAAATACCGGTGCCAGGGCCAGCTTGAACTCAACAGGTGAAGATGAATTCTTTTTCGACAATCCGAACGGCCCCAATATTCTTTTTCTTTATAACCTGGAAGCAGAAATCATTAAAAATGATGACGAGTCTATATCCGAAGGGCTTGCATACTCCCTTGCTCTGGAAAAATTCTTTACCAGCTATTTTGGATTCAGCGTATACGGTCAGTATACCCCGCAACTTAATCTTCTGCAAAACTACAGGGTGGAAAGACGAGGCACAACTGTCGTTACAACGCAGGAATCGATTGATGAGAATTCACTTTTTCTATACGGCCTCGACTTTCTAATCGGTGTAAATCGCTCACCGCATCATCAAATCTCACTCATCCTTGGCGGGTACGGCAGTAACTCCATCAGCGGCAGCGCAGTAATCCCACTAAACGTTAGTGCCTCAGTCCCGGATGAGCCGATGACCGAGATCAGCTATGAATATACCAGCAGCGGTTTCAAGGCAGGCGTACGGGCAGACTTCTGGATAGCCAAAAATACCGGTATATGGATGACGTACGAACTTCTGGCTCAGGACAAAATCTCTATTCTGAATGATAGCGAAACAAATCAACAGCCGATCTTTCAAATGGGATTTATGCGTGAGTTCTAAAACATACTTTTCACATAAAAAAAGCCCGTTCCGATTTCTCGGAACGGGCTTTTTAAATTTATGGCAACAAGCTGATTAGATATCGCAGTTTCCAGCCAGACAGGCAAGTTCCTGTGCAGCAGTCGTATAATCTTCCTCTTCATAGCGGTAAAGCTTTGAAAAGTCGATATTCGGAAACTGTGCGGCCAGCTTGTTATACTCTTCTTCAGTAATCTCTTCATACGGCATCTGATCGTACATTGCATCAAAAGCCGGTAGAAAAGCCATACCGCCGATCTTATCCTGATTCGTCCAAATCCACTTAATCAGTTCAATAATCTCATCTTCCTGATACGTGATTGTAACGCTCGGATTGTGCTCGGTCCAGTTTATCTTATTCTGCAGCCAGTAATCACACTGCTGAATAGCGGAGCGTTCTTTGCGGGTAATGGAGCCTTCAGGAGCTTTTACCGGGAAGTGAATTACCCAAGTATCGGCCGTTTCCGGCATTTGTCCATTCTCCGGATCCATCGGAACACCGGCAGTACGCAGCACCTTGAAAAAAGGCGTATGCGAACTAACGCGAACGTTTCGCACATAGTATTTAGACCAGCGGGCATGAATTCCCGGTGCACAGTTAAACAACTGTGATGAGTTTCCGGAAGGCTTCACGCAGGTAACCGATGCAGACTGCGGAATATTTAACATCTCGGCGATCTGGCGATTGGTCTCTACTGCTACACCACGCAGCTTACGCTGAATTTCCGGATCCTGAGCAGCTTTACTGTCCAGCTGACCGGTAACATCGACACCAAGCAGGCGCTCTTCTTCACAGTTTTCGCGCCACTGCTTACGCAGTCCCGGAAAGTGTGTTGCCATAGACTGGATCGTTCCGATAATCGTAGCCAATTCAACCTTATCCGAAAGCGTCTCAAACGTATCTTCCTCACGAGCAATTGCAATCGAAAGATTACAGAATTCGTAGGGACGCAGAATAATTTCACCACACGGGTTTGTACCGAATTCGGCTTCCTGTCTACGCTCCGGGCGAGACTGAATGGCTGCACCGCGATTAAAGATTCCCGGCTCACCGCGACCTGACTCATCCATTTGCAGTACGAAGCGGGACACCTCAGCCTGAGTAAGCGGTCGGTTCGGCCATACGGCTGAATTATTTGCATTCCAGCGCTGGCTGTTCAGACGCTCAAAGTCACCGTTCTTACAGTTGCGCATTTCAGTATCATCAATATCAAAAAGAGAAATCATTGCTGTGCGGCGTACTCCACCGGAAACGGCAGCATTACCAACAGCACACATAATATCGTGTGCATCCAGTGAGCGCAGGAAGCCACCCTGACGAGCGAGAATACGGCCACGGGTAAAGTCCAGCATCTTACGCAGCGGCTCGGGACCTGAAGCGCGACCACCTTTAATACGAAGCGGTGCACCTGCGGGGCGAATTTGTGAATAGTCGTACTGAATATCGCCGCCGTCCATCCAAACCTGAAGCCCAACGCGCAGAGCATCTGCCCATCCTTCGGCGCTATCGTCCACAACGTAGCGAACCGGCGCAGCATTACGCTGACGGCGAATACGCGGAAACTTCTCGATGTATTTGCTCTCAACAGAGAAACCGACGCCACAGCCACACATGGAAATAATTAATGCCTCGACAAAAGAGTCAAGACTATCGACCGGCATGTATGAACAGTTGTAAATACAAATATTATTACGACGCGCGGCGGATCCGGCCATTGCCAGCAGGCGCATGGACGACATGGCACGCATTTCCAGCATTCCCATACGAACGCGCTCATACGTAATGGCAGGCAGGCGGTATTCCGAAAGTTCCTTCAGAAAGTCAACGGCACGGTCAATCGTTTCAACCCAAGTTTCACGACGCCCGAGTTCATAGTTAAAACGGGAGTATTTATCGTAAAACTGAAACTTCTGTAGCTGGGTAGGAAAGTAAATATCCGACCCTTCAAAGGCTTCGCGCACATCATCCGGAACCGGGCGATCTTTGCGTAATTGTGACTGTTCAGCACGATAGAGGATATAGTGTTTTGCAGCTTCATACTCTCCGGCAGCCTGTAGAACCATTTCGACAATATCCTGCACCTGCTCAACCGTCGGCACATCATATTTTACCGCTACGATATTCACAACCTGCTCGGCAATTTTATTTACCGGCGTAGATGGCTTGCGGCCAAAGCTTTTGAAGCAGCTATCTATCGCTTTTTCTATTCTGGAAACGTCGAAAGGGACCGAACGGCCGTCACGCTTAACAATTGTGGAGGGAGGGGTTACTTCTTCGAATTGAGCGGTTTCCAAACGCTCCGTAGAAACGCCGTTTCCTGCGGGCTTTTGGTCATCACCCAACGGTACATCAATACTGTCGGACTGCTTTGAAGACATCGTGCTCCTCCGTGATTTAGCACTGGATTATTATATGTAATTATTTGATTATAAACAACTTGGGCGCTATTGATCACTAAAATCGGTGTGGGTGGAGCACGCTTTCAAATATCAGATGAAGCCGCTCTGTTACCGGCTCCAAAATACCGCATGTGCAGAATCAAATCAAGAGAAATCTGATTAATCCGCAGCTCAACAACCCCTCTATTCGTTAAAAAATAGTCTCGATTTTTAAGCAGAAGTGACTTATTCAAAATCACATTTTTTTCTGATGTAAAATTGAAAAGCCGCAAGTCCAACGGTAACAAAGAATTGCGTACGGTTGCGAACTTTTTCACGTGTAAATCGTTCAACAATTTTAACGGAATCAAAGTCTCTTGCAAAGCGTCGGATATATCCGACAAAAAAATCATTTTTTTCAAGAAACAAACATTTGGGCAGCAGCATACGCTGAATTTTTATTCTCCGCTTTCACCTTGCGTTCCGAAAGTCAGCGTGCCTATATTTTTTGACATTATTGAGGAGTCAACATGAAGCAATTTGTCCGTATTGCACTGGCAGTCCTGATACTACTTAACCTGCCGACCTTTGCTCAGAATGCATATAAAGAGACTTATGAAAAATCCTTTCTGAAGAGCAAATATCCGCAAGTTATCCCCGTTACGTTCCGGGCCTATCCAAAACATCTCTCAAACGATATGTTCCGAGTTTACCTGTTAGCGAATATCCGGCACAGCTTTTTGCAGTTTCTACTGGAGGGAAATCAGTACAAAGCGGAAGCGGAAATTGAAATAACATTTCAAGGTGGTTCCGAACAGGTGCATCACAAAATTTGGCAGGTGGCAGTTGATACCGACACCTATGCGAAAGCAAACAGCAGGGAACGCTATCTGCTAACGGTGGACTCACTTGATCTACCCGCAGCAGAATACACGATTCAATTTAAAGAGCGCGACCTTAACGGTGAGCAACGAATTGCCTATCGTCAAAAGCTGACGCTACGTGCACCGGATAAACTGGCAGGTTCTCCACCGCTCTTATTTCATCCCGGAGATGAAAATACAACTCCTTTTAACTTTGTCGATTCGCAACCCTCTCCTCTCCGCGGGAACTGGAATTTTAACCATGACCTCGGCATCTATTTGCATGCGACGCATACAGACCCCGAATCGGAGGAAGACATAACAACATCCATTATCCTGAAAGACTCGAATAGTGGTGAAGTGATTCTGCAAAAAGACACCACGCTGATTTCAGGGAGCGGAGTGCAGTGGGTTATCCCCAGAAACCAGCTGCGAGAAAAGAAGTATCGCCTGGAAGCGCAATACAGCTCCCCATCCGATTCAGTCAAGTACGTTCTTCCGATAAACGTCATCTGGTTCAATAAGCCACTCAGCCGTTGGAATCCGGAACTGGCAACCCGCCCGCTACGCTACATTATTGACAGAGAACCTTATAAAGAGCTGACAAAAGGAAACGGTGAGGCCAAGCTCGCCAACGTGCGCAGTTTCTGGGATGAACGAGATCCCACCCCGGAAACACCGTTTAATGAACTCGAAAAGGAATTCTATACCAGGGTTGATTCTACACTTAAGCTATTTAGCAATCGTGGACGCCTTGGCTGGGAAACGGACCTTGGAAAGATTTATATATCCAATGGTCCACCTGCAGAGATCCTGGACCGCAGCCTTGCTCCCATTCCCACCCCTTATTTGCGCTGGACCTATTTTGATAAGCGCGAAGGCAAGCGCATAGACTATCTTTTCCGCGCTATAGATGGGCGCAAGGAATATGAGCTGACGGAAACAACAGAAAGTGACCTCTAATTATGGCAAAGCAAGTTCAAATCGGTGTCCTTGGTGTCGGCCATCTGGGCCGGTTTCACACCATGCAGCTCAAAGAAATTGCGGAAGCAAATCTGGTTGGGATTTATGATAATAGCTCCGATCGTGCAAAGGAAATCGGTGACGAGTTCAGCGTAAACGTTTTCGACTCCTCTGAAGCTCTTCTGGAGAAAGTAGACGCCGTTAGCATCGTTACTCCGACTACCTGGCACTATGAACTTGCAAAGCAGGCCTTATCTGCCGGAAAACATGTCTTTATTGAAAAGCCGATGACAACGACGCTGGAAGAAGCAGATGAGCTTTTAGCGCTGGCAAAAGAAAAAAAGCTAAAAGTTCAGATTGGCCATATCGAGCGTTTTAATCCGGCAATTATGGCCCTTGAGCCGCTCAACATTAATCCGCTGTTTATTGAAGCGCACCGCATGGCAAACTTCAATCCACGTGGGACCGATGTTGCGGTAGTTATGGATCTGATGATTCACGATATAGATCTAATTCTAAGCTTCGTAAAAAGCCCGGTTACCGAAGTGCACGCCTCCGGAGCCTCAATAATCTCACCCACCGAAGATATAGCCAACTGTCGACTGCAGTTTGCAAACGGGTGTGTCGCCAACGTTACAGCCAGCCGCATATCGGCAAAGAAAATGCGCAAAATGCGATTCTTTGAACCTAGTGCATATGTCTCCGTCGATTTCACGGAAGGCATCACCGAAATATATCATGTCGATACAGAACGCTTTCGTTCGGCAGATGAAAGCCTTGCTTTTTCATTAGGGGCGATTGAATCCGGAAGCGACAAGAAAGAAATCCGCTATACCCGCCTTGAGAAACAGGAGCTCAATCCAATGCGCCATGAACTGGCTGAGTTCTGTCGCGCTATCCTAAACAACACCGTACCACCCGTAACCGGTGAAGAAGGTCGACGCGCATTGGACATTGCAGGACGCATCCTGGAAAGCATTGAAGCCAATACCCGCCTAATTAAGAAAAACTGGGACATATAGAACGCTGCGCTCAGAGACGAGAGAACGCTCCTACGTCGCTCAGAGAACGTCCCTTTGGGACTCAGAGACAAGAGAACGCTCCTACGTTGCTCAGAGAACGCTGCGCTAAGAGACGAGAGAACGCTCCTACGTCGCTCAGAGAACGTCCCTCTGGGACTCAGAGACGAGAGAATGTAGCTTAAGACGTAAGAGAAAACACATCTTTTACCGGTGTAAAATAAGTATTCTACTGGAAACCCGTCTTATGACTCTCTCGAGAACTTTCATATGCGATTATTTCTAACAGCTTTATTCGTGCTTCTCACAATCTTTCCCGTAAAGGCTCAAACAGAACGCTTTTCCAACTTTGTCTCCGATTCATTGGACGGCTATATTTTAAAAGGGTTGGAGACATGGAATATTCCCGGCCTTTCGATTGGAGTGGTGAAGGACGGGAACATTGTCTTCAGTAAAGGCTATGGTGTAAAGAGCATAGAAGAACAGCAGCCGGTTTCATCCCGTACCATCTTCATGATTGGCTCGCTTACCAAAGCTATTACTTCTGCCACGACGGTCCTTGCCTCTATAAACGATACGCTTTCGCTGGAAGACCCGATTCAAAAATGGATACCGGAGTTTCAGCTAAGCTCTTCACCTGCTTCTCAACAGATTATCGTTGAAGACATTCTAACCGGCAGAACCGGGCTAGGCAGTCATCAGGGGGATTTTCTATTCTGGAAAACCCACCACAGCACAAGTCATTTATTAAGTATCCTGCCTGAGCTATCACTACAAAGCCAAATACGCCGGAGGTTTATTTACAACAATCTCTCTTACCTAATTATTGATGAACTGCTTAAACGTTCGGTAAACAGAAATTGGGCTAAAGCTGTAGAATCTTATTTCTTTAATCCGCTAAAAATGAGACATAGCTATGCACTATCATCCACCATACCGGATAATACCGACATTGCTTCTCCCCATCTTATTGAAAACGGACAGCTAGTGCGTATAGCTACGGAAAATATCGACAACATGGGACCTGCAGGGTCCATCTCCTCAACAGCACCGGATATGTGCAGATGGATGACGGCTTTCATGGACATGGGTATACTCGATGGACAAGAAGTATTCCCTGTCTCTGCAATAAAGCTCCTTCGAAAACCTTATCAGCTTCGCGGGTATCGCACCCGGAAGGACAATCCGGATCAGCTGCGCTTCTTCTTTTCCGGTATGGGTTGGTCTATTCACGATGAATTTGATCAGCTCACCTATTTTCACGATGGCGGTACGGACGGTTTCAAATCGTATATGATGATCATACCTGAAAGTCGATTTGGCGTTGTCGTCCTTACAAATTCCCGATCACATAACTTTGCACAAGCTATTGTTGACGAACTACAGTATGCTGTCCATAATAAACCGTTTCAGTCTGTAAATCAGGAATATCTAAGTGAATATCAGGAAGAAGAGCAAGCCGAGCTCGCTGCTCAATCGGCACTGCAGAAAAAAATCGCAGCTTCCAGGGCAATTGTTGAAGACCACTATACCGGAATGTATTCAAATCCACTCTACGGAAAAATTCGCATAGAAAAATCAGAATCCGGTTTAAGACTGCACCTTCTAAGTCACCAGAAGAACCTAAGCGGAACGTTATATGCAATAGAAGAGAATTTACTCTGGTGCGTATTTGATCAGCCGGAATTCGCACCGATAAAAATTACATTTACCTCTAAAGAGAATTCACCCCTCAGCTTTAAACTCTCAGCAGAATATTCAGGAGACGGTGCCTATGTATTTACAAAGGTAGGAATAAGGCCGTGAAGCAGGTGGAGACTAGCAGAAACGGGCAAATTAGTAGTGGAATAGTGAGGCGTTGAAACGGGATCATAATCCCACTCAAATAAATCGATATCCGGAAGTCACTCGTCACGAACCAGGTTCATCGAGTTGTAGGTAAACTCATCGTCTGATATTTGTTTATCAAAATCAACTGAAATAAGCTCAGGATAGCCATAGCGTTTATTATAGGCGACATCAAACTCGTCGGCCTCCTGAACCACCTCAAAAACTTTATCAAAAAGCTGATCAATCGTTAACCAGTTATTCAACGGAATTTCTACAGGTGGCTGTTCGGTTCTCAAGATCGTCACTCCGGCGATAGTGTCGCCCCGAACTGTAACGCTAACCCATTCGTTAAACTCCGTAATACAAAAGCAGCTTGCCCGAAATTCAAACGTATAGCTATCCAGATTATACGAGCGCCATTTCGCAAGCTGTTCTTCCAGTTCATCCCGATCATCGGAATTGAACAAGCCACATCCGACAAAAAGAATTGCACCGATTACCAGAAAGCCCACTCGCAACAACATCCTGATTGTTTGACTATTCATGTTCCCCTTCATGTTGCCTAGTTTGCTCTTCCTTCAAGCTCCGCAATCGCCTCGCGTGCCAGCCGCCCGAATTCACCCTCAGGATCCAGCTTTAGTACTTTCCGATAACTCGCTATCGCTTCCTCTATCCGACCAGCATCCCGATAGGCATCTCCCAGGCTATCATAGACGTTGGCCGACTCAGGATAATTATCGACATTTAGTTTGAATATTACAATGGCTTCGTCTGCTCTTTCCCGGCTTAACAGGTAATACCCCAATCGGTTCAGCTCGCTTTCCTGCAGGTCATATTGCCCGGTATTGTTTGTTTTTACCGAATCGTAAAATGCCAGCGCCTGTTCGAGCGTTCCACTTTTTAAAATTCTCACCATTGCGCTTTGGATGCTTTTCTTACTGTTCAAAGCGTAAATATGGGACAATATAGCGTCCAGCTTACCACGATTAAGTAGCTCACCACCCGCTATCACAGATTCTATTTTCCGGGTATTGGCGATATCTTCAAGTGGATTTTCGTTCAACAATATTAAATCGGCTCGGTAACCAGGCTTCACAAGGCCCAGTGAATCTGCTGCATTCAGAAAAAGGGCAGGATTTAACGTTGCGGTTTGCAATGCTGCCAATGGCGATAATCCAGCACTTACCAACAAGCCAAGTTCATCATGAAGGCTAAACCCCGGAAAACACCACGGATTTGGCGGATCTGTTCCCGCCATTAGAGGAACACCCACCTCGTGCATTAATCCAATCAGCTTTAATTCAGCCTGATATTTTTCTCGCTCTACCTGCCAACTGTCCGGACTACGGGAGGCAAGAAAACGATTGTTTCTAACGTCCCAGGTCTGGGTAACGCCCTTGTTTAAGTAGCTACGACGGGGGTCGGTCGTCAGCGTGCTATCATTCATATAGGCATAAGCCCGGTTGGTTACCAGCGTTGGAACCTGCCACGTTTGATTCTCCTTTAGCACTTCAAACACTTCAACCGCTTTTTCCCTACTGAACCCGGCAATTCCCATGCGGATCATCTTCTTTTTAACCTCGCGCGCCATTTCCAGTTCCCATTTCGCCCAGGCTTCATTTTCCTTAGCCTGAAGCACAAACATGCTGTCTTCATTCTGGGATGTAGCTCGCAATATCCCGGTGAGGTGTTCAATGGAGTGCATCCCGGCATTTGAAGCATCTGCTACCTTCACCATTCCCGGAACGTGTCCCATAAATCGGATACCTCTTTTCCTGGCTTGCTTTGCAAGAGCGTGGAAAGCTGTTGGGGAAAGTCTTGAATAAACTTTTATAAATTCTGCTCCTGCATCGGCCAGGGAATCAACCATAGTGACAGCCACTAAACTATCTGTTACTACATTCGCTCCAGGCCATATCGGTGGTTTACCATCAACAAGATTTCCGGCAACCTGAAAGACCATCGAGGGACGCTGGCCGTCTCTCATTTCCTGGCGTATACTTTCAGCAAGTTCGAGATTTCCCCAGGTATCGCGGAAGCCAACGACACCGTTAGCGATCATCAACTGTAAAAACTGGTCGTAAAGGTAACTATTAATTGAATGGGTATGCATGTCCCGAAGACCGGGAATAAGGAACTTCTTGGTGCCGTCAACTACATTTTGCTCTTCGGTAAGATTCACAACAACCGGTTTCACCTGCGTAATTCGGCTGCCGCTAATTGTTACATCACGATTTTCCAGAATACTGCCATTCTCCACATCTATGATGGCTACATTATGAATGACATAGGGTTGCTGCGCGAACAGGAAAACGTGTAAAAAAAGAAGCAGAAGGGGCGTCCGGGCAAGATACTTCATCAACAATCTCCATCGTGATGTTACTCCGACGGAAGGTACGCAGGAACTATCTGGAAATCAATGATTTACCTAGTAAACGTGGGGTTGAATGCTGAGCAAAACGGCTATTTTGTTTGGGAGCGTAGATGATTTAATGGTAACTCAGTCGACTCCTTGGTTGTGGAAAGGACAACGTCTGTCATGGTATGCTTTACTCCGGGCCACGACTGGATATCACCAAGAAGTTTTTCCAAAGCAGCAGTGTTTTGTGCCCGCACTTTCAGCAAATGTGATCCCTTGCCGGTAATGGCATGACATTCCAAGACTTCTTCACGCTCACGGGCATTCGCAATAATTTCGGAATAATATTTGGAGGACTCTGTTATCAGAAAGATAAAGGCCGTTATCTGCAGATCCACTTTGCGAGGTTCCAGAACTGCATGATAACCGCGGATAATACCGTGATCTTCAAGTTTATGCAAACGCTCACTGATTGTAGGTATAGACAGCCCTACATGCTCTGCAAGTTGTCCCCTTTTAACACGTGCTTTTTGCTGCAACATTTGTATCAGGGTTATATCAATATCATCCAGTTTATCCCGATGCATTCTTGTCCCCTTGCTTCTGCTTTGTCGGTAGGAATTGAACGTTACTTTTTTCTAAGGCAAGACGATCCGAAACATTAACCGCCGGATTAATATCCGGCGGTTAATAAGTCGCACTAAAAAGAATACAACGATTTTTTGAGTTTGTCAATATTCATTGACAGAAAATGGAGTTATTCCTCTATGCTTTTGAAAGGGATCTGGGTTACCAGCTTCCGAAGCTTCCGTTCGCTTAGGTTTACAGACTGAACGGGAATATTCTCTGAGTCTAAACCAACGGCCTTAATATCGGAGAACATTGCGCTGATATCCTTCCCGGTTCTAAGACCAAAAAGCATAATATCCTGTATAATGTAGTTTGTAGAAATCTCAATGAAGGCCTCATTATGTGTCCAGGCTGCTTTTTTGGGATGCTCAACATTCGCTTCACCCATAAGCATTTCGCGATTATCGCGAATCAGAATCAGGTTACGCTTTTCCGTGAGCTCCAGATCAGACTCGTTAAACCCATAGTTATAACAGCGCCCGAGATGCCCCGGAACATCCGTTAACGAAAAGACTGTAATCTGGACACCACGCTCCATCGCATCATACAACTCCTCGGAAAGCTCATCCAGTTCACGCATCCATGCAGAGACATAGAGCTGTTCTGAAGCATTCAGGATAATCTCTTTGGCTTTTAGAATCAGGTTCGTATAACCGGTGACGTTCCAAAGCTGGCCTCGTTCAATACCAACATGCACATTGGATACGCTTTCCCGAAACTCATTTACCTCAGACTGATGCTTCTTTTCGATGAGGGTTAAAAGTTTATCCGGTGGAAGCGGCATATACTTAATCGGATCTGTAGAAAGCGCATTAACGATACCGGCACTCTCCAGTTTTTGAATCACGTTATAAATAGCTGAGCGCGGTACGTCGCTTCGCTTGCTAATTTCATAACGCGTAGCAGGGTATTCCCTGAGTAATGAGATATATGCTCTCGACTCATATAAGGTAAACCCCAGCTTCATCATCCTCTCAATAATGACTTTAGACATAACAACTCCTCGGTTCTCTATATGTGGGTAAAGTGGTTAAAGGTCATTTATAACGTAACTCACACCTTACTGTCGATCTTACCTAACGGCCTAAAGCGTCCTTTTTACTTTGCCAGGAGGTTATTTTCCGTAAAGAAGGACGCTTTGGCGGTTATGTAAGTCTTGTGCGACCACATCAGCCTGCATGAACGTATGTATGATGACAGACTAATTTTTCGCATAATAGAGTAAAATCTACACTTTGTCAAGGACATTTTTAATTATTAAGGAAATGTCATTTAATTTTTATATTTTTTTAACATTAAATCCGCTTTTACTTCATCTAGGCGAAATTTTTTAGGGTTTTACCTATTGTTTTCGAGTTAGGCAGGAAAAGGAGACAAATGACAAGGGACAAAGGACAAAAGATGGCAGTAGGTAGTGAATTTGTGAGAATCGGTGAGATACAGGCAGTAAGGCAGTAGTTTTATTCACTGTTCACTCTTCACCGTTTCACTTTTGCCTTTTTATATTTTTGAACTTTGAACTTTGAACTTTGAACTTTGAACTTTGAACTTTGAACTTTGAACTTTGAACATAATTAAATTGCCCCATTGTCTGTTTCTGTTCATTCTGTTCACCCGCTAACCCGCCCTCCCGCTCCGGGACGACACACAGGTCGTCCCCTACTGCCCGTTCACCATTTCCCACCTTTCAGTTTCGCCTTGACTTTCCCTTCGAAATCCGTTTATATAGACCTTCCTATTGAAAAAGGCATGAATAATTTGCGGCACATCGTACGCCGAGGCTGTTTTAACAGCTTATTTTGCGCCGTTGCTGCATGGAAACGAATTCACTTTGTGTTTTACATAGATTAAAGGAAAAGCTATGAGTCAACTTAAAGCAGTTATGCAAACCAGTAAAGGCACGATTAACCTCAATCTTTTTGCAGATAAAACCCCGGTTACCGTAGCTAGCTTCGTCAACCTCGCGCAACGTGGTTTCTACAATAACCTGTCGTTTCATCGGGTAATCCCCGACTTCATGGTCCAGGGTGGCTGTCCGCTAGGAACAGGGACCGGCGGACCGGGATATCGCTTTGAAGATGAGTTTGATCCATCTTTAAAACACGACAAGCCGGGCATACTGTCTATGGCTAATGCAGGACCGGGAACAAATGGCAGCCAATTTTTTATCACGCATGTCGTTACCGACTGGCTGGATAACCGACACTCCGTTTTCGGAGAAGTTGTGAGTAGTGCCGACATGGACGTGGTAAACAGCATTGGACAGGGAGATAAAATTGAATCCGTGACCATTGAAGGTGATGCCGCAGGATTATTGGAAGCACAAAAAGATCGTATAGCCCAGTGGAATACCGCACTGGACAGCTAAACCTATACCGTTTTATTACAGCGAAGATCGATCAGATCTTCGCTGTTTTTATTTTATCTGCACCATCACTGTAAACACCATAAAACACCCTGCAGCATCAGGGTTCACCGCCTGAGATAAGCTCTGCTGCATGGACAGTCATATTGAGAGGAAACGAAATGAAGCGTATGCTCCTGATCGCTGCATTATTGCTGGCATCCTGTGCCTCAAATCCACCAGATTACGGCAGTGGGAAAATCCCCTTCGACGAACAACAAATAGACGCACAGCTTATTTCGATCACCGTAGATAACATTCCAGAGCGAAACACATCTATTGATGATAGCAAGGCACCAACGTTCTCGCTGATTCCATCGCGGAAATCATTTGAGCTGATATCAGACTATCGATTTGTAGCCTATGTTTCCGGGGCGATGTCTATCGACGTTTTTGCTTTAGATGGACGTTTGGTTAGCAACGTCTACAGCGGCCCCCTGGAAGCGGGTTCATACAACATCAACTTTATTGAGAAACGCATTAATCCCGGTGTATTCGTCATACGCTATCGCCTGGATTCGCACCAGCAGCTCTTTCGCACCATACTCCTTAAAGAGTAGCTTGCCATTGCATTAAACCTGCTCTTCCCGTACACTTCAGGGTAATGAGTCAACAGAATCAAAACGACTGCCCTAGCTGTAAGGCTTCTTTCACCGGCTCCTACTGCTTTTCCTGTGGCGAGAAAAAACTCCAAAACGAGGATCTGAAAATCAGGTCCTTTCTAAAAAGTGCCGTTATCACCCTTCTGAGTACCGACGGCAAATTGCTAAGCACACTCAAGCAACATCTGGGATCGCCGGGATCGCTAACCAATGCCTATATGAAAGGCAAGAGGACGCCGTACCTTAAGCCGCTTCAGATTTTTCTAATGGCTAATGTTTTATACTTTTTCCTCGCTACTCTTGGATATGCATTCACATTTAACACCCCCCTGTATTGGCATATGAATGCAACAAACTTCCCGCATAAGCCCATAGCGGAGAAACTGGTTATCGCTGAGCTAAACTCTACCGGAGAGACTCTGGATGAATACTCACCGCGTTTTGACAACCTGGTAGACTCCTTCTCTAAAACGCTGGTGATTGTTCTGATACCGCTGTTTTTTCTACCGCTTCAACTTCTCAAATTCAAAAGCAAGGAACCACCTTTAAAGCAGCTAGTATTCTCTGTTCATGTTATTAGTTTTGTATTAATGCTCTCGCTGCTCTTTTTTGTAATGCGCCTGGTAACACCTTTCTTTTCAGGAGAAGCGGTATTTTCCGCTACATCGATTACCCTGATTGCACTGTACTTGCTGCTTTCTCTGAAACGGGTATACAATAAGGGATACTTGCGAAGTGGTCTGGAGGCAATTATTTTAAGTCTGGCATTCTATGCCGTGGTCATCCTATATCGTGGTCTACTATTCTTTACCACGTTTTACAGTCTAAAGTGGATTTTTTGACGGGTAATATTGATGAATGATAAAGAACGTGCAATGTTGAAACAGATTCTTGTATCAGAAGTAGATAATACGCGGTACGACATATCGCGACTGGAGGAGCTTACGCAGCCGATTGCTCCGGACAATGCCATTGGCAGGCTCAGCAGAATGGAAGCCTTAAATAGCAAGAGTGTCAATGAAGCTGCATTAGACTCTGCCGTTGCGCGACTAGGACGCCTGGAGCAGGCCCTGGCGAAAGTTGACAGCGAAGAGTTTGGAAACTGTCAGAAATGTAGCAAACCCATACAGGTTAAGCGTTTAATGGTTGTCCCCGAATCTACCCATTGTGTATCCTGTGAAAAAGCCCGTAGACGTTTGATTTAACAAAAATCATGTTCTTTAGTACTTACAACCTATGTCACAGTTAGGCAGAACGGCACATTTAACTTTGAATGAAGCCTTAAAGGACTTAATCTTTATTAAGAATGACCTTATTTGTGAATAGCAACGATATGAACAACTTACAACAACACGATATCACTCAGCTTCTCGGCGAAGTAAGTGACGGCAATAAAAGCGCAGTCGATGCCCTTATGCCTTTAGTTTATAGCGGCCTACAGCAGATCGCCCAGCGTCACCTGCGTGGTGAGCGTGCAAATCATACCCTTAATACCACCGCACTGGTACACGAAGCATATATGAAATTGGTCGACCAGAGCAGGGTAACCTGGCAAAATCGCGCTCATTTCTATGCAATATCGTCTCAGGCCATGCGCCGGATTCTAATTAACTATGCAGAAAGCCGCAATGCTCAGAAGCGTGGTGGCGGACAGCCGATTGCTACATTCAACGAGGAAGCCTATCTGAAAGAAGCCCGGACGGATGATCTTCTTGCTCTTGATGAAGCCTTAACGCGCCTTGAAAAGCTCAATGAAAGGCAGAGCAGGATCGTCGAGTTTCGTTTTTTTGGCGGCTTAACGCAGGAAGAAATTGCTGAAGCACTGGGCGTTTCCGTCGCAACAGTCCGCCTCGACTGGCGTATGGCGCGAGCCTGGCTAAGTAGGGAATTAGACCAGCAACCTCCGTCATAATCAGCACCCTATTAAGCTCCTTCCGGAATTAATATGAAATACACAACTCTCTTTGCCCTACTGCTTTTTAGCCTGCCGTTATTATCCCAGGTAAGTCTTGACGATGTTGACAATCTGAATAAAAGTGCTATCGCGCTAAAAAACATTGAGGCCAGGCTAGACGATCGTTCAAAACAATTATCGGATACAGAAAAATTAGCCATTCTGCCGGTACGATCAATGATTGCTGCTCAACAGGTACATTTACTTTATTTGCCGGAGTTCCTGATAATCCATATTGCCACAGGAGGCCAGGGAACCATTTTTGCAGCGGTTCTAAAGCAAAAGTTAAGAGATGCCTCGGAAGCATTGGATAAAGATCTGAAGTACATGAACAATGCGTTGGCAGCAGCAAGGAAGCCTGAGGATGTGGAGCTCCTTCGCCAACTACAGAACGAGTTAATAAAGCTGGACGGTATCTATAAAGACATTATCAGCAGGATGCCGATTTATAAGGGACATTATGAGGAATAAAAAAAGCCGTCCCGAATTATCGGGACGGCTTTTTAAAGTTGATACGGATGCCTGATCCTACATTACAACAAGACCTTCAGTATTGGCATTTGCCAACTTCTTGAGATTCAGGTTGTTGTGAATCAGAACGGCGCGCTGCAGCATCGGCTGCGTAATTGTGCAGCGGACAAATTTTCCACCGACAATCTGCGTTTCACGCATAATCGGCTTTGCCAGCTTACAATTGTCGAAAACGGAATCGCGAATCATTGCCGTTCCGAAACGACAATTTTGTAGATGATCCGTCTTGAATTCGCAGTCGTCGATTACACACCCGATAAAATTCACCTGCTTCAGATCGCTCATCGCAAAATTGCTGCTGTAGAACTGGCTGCCGGAGCAAAGTGCATTGTCCAGCTTGCTGTCTGTTACCCGGAGGTTGTCGAAATAACTCATCATAAAGTTTCCGTCGGTAATTGATACCGAATTGAGCTCGACATTTTTCCAGAAGGTATTTTTCAGATCAGCAGATTTGATATACAGGTTTTCGAACCGGCAATCTTTAATCTTCAGCAGATTTGCCTCAACGAGAGACATGTCAACATCCAGAAAATCGGAGTCTACCATAATAGCTCCGCTAAGCGTGGTCTGCACCAGCTTGGTATGATAGAACTTACAGCCTTGAAAGAAACAACGCTTAAAGTTTGCATTCGTCAAATTCGTATTTGTAAAGTCTACGTTGATAAACACAGAACTAACAAACGAAGCACTACGTAGATCCAAATTCGAAAGGTCGTACCCCTCAAGGACAATCTTGTCCAGTGAGACAGGGGCTACTGAATTTTCAATATTTCCACGAAGCTTCTTTAAATAGGCCTTCTTGTCCGGAATATGCTGCCAGCAGTAGTGAGTGAATGAGATTGGTTTAAACGGGCATCCGTCAACGGCACATTTGTGATAGGACATAGAACTTCCCTTTGGTTAAAATAGTCGCTATTACCCCAACTTACCTTGCATTTAGCCTGAAATTATAATTAATTAATTCTTCTATATCAACAAAAAAATAAAAAAAATGTTTCCATTTGAAAAAAACTTGTTTAATTTCTCGGTCTTTTTTGTAATTTGATGCTGCTAAGCATACGAAAGATACAGCGACCACATATGGCGAATCAGACGACATCCGCAAATTCAAAAACTTCTCCAGAGCATTTATTTGCATATGCACTGCTTCTTTTATGTGCCGTTATGCCCTGGTCGCTGGCACTAATGCAAATCGCCCTCGGGTTAATGCTGCTTATAGGGTATGCCATACTTATTCGCAACAAGCAGCCGTTACACATAAACACCTTCCTTATCCTTCTTGGGGCATATCTGATTATTCGCTTTATCACAATCTACTTTAGCCCGGATCCGGCGCGTTCATTTCGTGCGGTCTACAAACAGGACTGGACATTATTATTACTTCCGCTATTTGCCACTATCAAGCTGGATTCCCGCACTATCCGCAATGCACTGCAAACGCTTCTAATTTCCGCAACGTTGGTTGGCATATACGGAATCCTACAGATGTTTCTGGGAGTTGAATATGTCCGTGGAAAAAACCTTGCTGCTTACGGCAACCTGTTTCGAGCAACGGGCAGCTATAGCTTCTACCTGACCTTTGCCGGCAATCAGCTGATGTTCTTTGTTTTTCTGCTGGGTGTCTTCCTACTGGAGAGACAAAACAATCAGCGCAGACTTATTCAGGCGGCGATGTTGACAGTCTTACTTCTCAGCATCATAGCGACCTTTGGTCGTAGCGCATGGTTGGCAATTGTTCTCGCTACCGGACTGGGCACGTTGTTAGTGAATCGCCGGCTGTTCGGATACGCCATGCTGGGAATCAGTATTATTGCAGGGCTAGCAATGACTATTTCACCGGATATTCAAGAGAGAATTTTCAGTATTTTCGACATGTCTAAAAATGCTGCGCGCCTGAATCTGTGGTATACCTCGATTGAAATGATTAAGGCGAATCCATTCACCGGACTGGGGCCGGGGCTTTTCAATCGGTTTTTTGAGATGTATAAGGTTCCGGGAGTCTATGACGCCTATGGCCATTCCCATAATGACTATCTGAACATTGCCGTTAACAGCGGCATTCCAGCTCTATTGGTTTGGCTTAGCGCATGGACCAGCTGGTTTGTCTATACTCTGAAGCGTTACTTTTCATCGGAGGGAGAAGAAAAACAGCATATGTTAGGATCTGTTCTGGCAATAACGGCTATCGGCTTTGCCGCCATTTTCCAGTGCTACTACACAGATCTGGAGAACAATATTGTTTGGTTATTTTTTACGGGAATAGCCTTAGTAGGCAGTAGGCAGTAGGCAGTAGGCAGTGGGAGAAGATGATGGCAAAATACTATTCAAACTCAAGGTATTATTCATTGGATTTGCCGCAAGACTGGATAGCTGAAGCTGGTGAACAGAATACTGCTTTCTATGATGAGCAAAATGGACTAGGCGCAATTCAAATATCCGCATATTCTTTCCCGGAAAACACACATCCAATTCCTGACCCACGTACAGAATTAATAGAGTATCTCCAGACCCAGAATGCTACGGGTTGGAATTCTGAAGACATTAAAGCTCACACTACAGGCAATGTAAAAATCGCCTCATGCAAGTTTGGGGATCAAAATGAGAATAGATTTTGGAGAGTTCAAATCAATATTTCTAATAATAAATTAATACTTATTACTTACAATTGTGACATAAATGATAAAGCAACCGAGATTAACCTTATCGAAACGATCCTTGATTCACTGGAGATTTATTGAGTCTCTATGAACCCCGAACCTAGAACTTTGAACTCTGAACTTTTTTAATAAGCATTCTCACCCCAGATCACTTCCTTGACCGTCATCAGAATGATCTTCAGGTCGAACCAGACCGACCAGTTTTCGATATAATATAAATCGTAACGCGTACGCTCCTCGATAGGCGTTTGGCCTCGCATGCCGTTTACCTGCGCCCATCCGGTCATGCCGCTACGCACGCGATGTCGCTCCACATACTGCGGTACCACCTGCTGAAATTGATCAACAAAATACTTCCGCTCGGGGCGCGGTCCTACCAGGCTCATATCACCCTTCAGCACATTGATCAGCTGTGGCAGCTCATCCATACTGCTACGGCGCAGGAACTTTCCGATCCCGGTAACGCGAGGGTCGTCTTTTTGAGCCCAAACCGGACCCGTTGCAGCTTCGGCGTCCGAGCGCATAGAGCGAAACTTCAGCATGTCGAATTCACGTCCATCAAGCCCTACGCGTTTCTGTTTATAAAAGACCGGCCCTTTGGAGGAGAGCTTAACCAACAGGGCAATGGCCAGCATAAATGGCGATAACAATGCCCCGCCCAAAACTGTAGCCGTAACGTCGAAGCTCCGCTTTATAAATCCCTGCCAGCCGGATAGCATAAACGCCTTTAGTCGCAGCACCGGCATACCGCCAATTTCAAAACCCTGTACGTTTGCCGTTAGAATATCCAGAATGTCAGGCACGTAAAACAGCTCGACATTTCGACCTTCTGTAGCTCGTAGAATTTTCATTAGTTCCGGATGCTGTTCATGATCAAGAGCGATAACGATACCGTTTAAACCATGCTCTTTTTCAAGAACACCGGGCAGTTCTTTAAGTGCACCAAGATAATCCGACTCTACTTCCAGTTTCTGTTCAGCCACATAGCTTACCACGTCCAGGTTATGTCCTTCATCGATGCGAAGACGCTCTATAACCCGCTTCACATTCACACCAGAACCAACCACGCAAACGCGCACGCTGCTAAATCCACGGGATAGTAATACTCTTTTAGTACGATGAAATAAATATCGTCCCGCCAAAAGATAAATATTTAGCAATACATACAAGAGCAGGAATACCACGCGAGAGTATGAAAAGCCGCGATAAAGAAAAGCCGCGCTCATGGCAATCAAAATCCCAAGCAGACATATTTGCAGCACCTGGGAAAACTCCTGCCGAAAGCTGCTGAAAAAACGCGTGCGATAGGCAGAAAATGAGCCAAAGAGCAAAAGGAATACCGCAATCAGCAGCAAACCAAAATAGAAGTAGTTTCGTGCAGGAGGGATACCCTGGGTAATCGGAATAAACTCTACCAGAAAAGAATAGAATCGCAGGTAATATCCGGATCCCACAGCCAGCATCACCGATGATGCATCCAGCAGCATCTTTATCAACGGGATAAACAGTGTCTTTTTGGGTTGATTATCTACAGTCATGGTTTCTCAAAGAACTCTTTAGCTTTTGCTTCAATAAAGTCAGCGATTTCCTTTTTGAATCGCTCGGTTCCAAACCCTAATGCATGACGGTGAATAGCTTCAGAACTCCATTCAACAGACTCAGAAAGTTCGATCGCAGCCTGAAGAGATTCAACAGTCTGTTTTGAAAAGAAAATACCGGTAGCTTTCGCTGCGTTATCACCCTCAAAGTCGATAACCGTCTCCAGTGCTCCACCAACACCATAAGCAATAACCGGCTTTCCACAGAGCTGCGCTTCGACGGGTACGATACCAAAATCTTCTTCACCGGGGAAAATAAGCGCACGACAGCCCGCCAGCGTTTCCTCCAGTTTGGTATCTGATGTCCAATCCATAAATCGGATATTTGTTGAAGCTGCATTTTGCAGCGACTGCTTTTCCGGTCCACTCCCAATAATAACCAGCTTCTTCCCCGACTGCTTGTACGCTTCAACAGCAAGGTCAACACGCTTATACGGTACAAGGGCAGATATAATTAGATCATAATCACCTGAAGAATCAGACAGCTTAAAACGCTGTGTATCGACTAGTGGGTGGATTACCGTTGCCTCACGGTTATAACAGCGACGAATGCGGCGGGCAACGTGGGCCGAGTTGGCAATGAAGTGATCAACTCTGGGACTACTGGCAACGTCCCACATGCGCAGATAAGTTGCAAACGGCGGTACGATAAGACGCTTCAAAAAACCGGCGCGTTCCGGCCCAAAATAGTCCTCATACATATCCCAGACATAGCGCATTGGAGAATGTACATAGCTGACATGAAGTGCCCCCGGTGGAGTACGTACCCCCTTGGCCACACAGCTTGAGGTCGATAAAACAAAGTCGAATCCATTTAAATCGAACTGCTCAATTGCGGTTGGAAACAGCGGAAGGTAGTAGGGATACTTCTTGGTTTTTCCCGGCAGCTTGTTAATGAAGCTGGTATGAATCTGATGCTTTTCAATAGTAGCGGAAACGCTTTCTGGATTATGTAAAAGCGTAAAAACCTCCGCATGTGGAAACATCTCGCAAAAAGCTTCCAGCACCTTCTCTCCGCCACGCATGCCGCTTAGCCAGTCGTGGATAAGGGCTACTTTTTTGTTTTTAAGTGAGTTCAACGTTCAGAGTATAATCGCGTAGGTCAAGACCCACGTTACCTTCTTTTAGATTACTGTTGCGTGGGTCATGACCCACGTTACATCACCGTTCACCGTTAGCCGCTTCTTCTACCACTCGGCGGATATTTTTAATCATGTGCTTCAGCGTATAGTTATTTGCTATTAGTTCTTGCGCATTTTTGCCCATTTGCTTCACCTGCTCACGATTCTCCATACAATACTTCATATGCTTATAGAGACTATCGGTAGAGTTTAACTCTGCCAGAAAGCCGGTTTTACCATCAAGAACAAGCTCCAACTCCGTTCCGTCTGCAGGTGTAGATATAATAGGAAGGGCATATGCCATTGCCTCATTAAGAGCCAATCCACCTACCCCAGGTAAAACATATGTATCGCCAAGTACAAAATAGTCGCCAACATCGTCAAAATGAGCACCGGCAAAAACAATATCACTGTTACCGGCAGCCTTTTCTTTCAATTTCGGCAAATAAGGACCATCACCAACAAACAGCAAAGAAATATCCGTAGCCTTCTCCTGTAAGCGCACAAAGGCCTCAATCAGCAAGTCATAGTTTTTGACATGTTCTATCGCACCTACGGCAATAAAAACGAAAGGCTTCAGCTGCAGCTCTTTTTTTAGAAAGCTACGTCTGCTAGAGCTTTTCTCATAATTTGCCAGGTGTTTTTCCACGCGAACGGTATTCCCGGCAGGCACAATCTTATGCGGTGGGTATCCCTGGTCGATAAAATACTGTTTTGCAAAACGCGAATACCCCAAAATACGAGTTGATCGCAGGAATATGAAGCGGATTAATGGGTACAGCAGTTTACGAAATTTGTTCTCGCTTTTTTGGCCGCGCAGTACCCCAAGGTCCCACCACACAAATGGCGTGCGCGTTAATAAACAATACGGAAAGATCAATAAGTTATTAAGGATATTGGATGTTCCTTCGGTTAAAACAACATCCGGGCGAAAACGCATTAATTGCCAAATGATTCCGGGAGAGAAGAAAAACTGATTCGTATGTCCAAATCCACCGAACACCAGAGCCGCCGTCCACAAACGTCGATGATTAAACCGCGGTTCTTTCTTTACAGACGCATACTTTTGATAACGCTTACTTTTACGATCACCGAAAACAACCAAAAGATCAACGTCTTCTTCCTTATTCAACTCATAAAATGCATCTTCACGATAGGGAGTTAAAAACCGTTGTGATATCATCAACTTTAAGGATTTTGTTGTTGGCTTCATACTGTTTCCTCACCGGCTGCCTGTAAAAGTTCCTTTGCCGTATTACGAGCACACTCTTCCCAGGTGAATTTTTTTGCCCTCTCAAATCCTCGCTCACGCATGGTCTGCTGAAGTTTCTCATCATTTAACAGGCGGGTAATCGCTTCGGCAATAGACTTTTTTGAATGGGGTTTGCAAAAAATCGCCGCATCACCACAGCGTTCCTTTAGAGAAGGAATGTCTGCAGCGACAACCGGACAGCCACAGGCCATGGCTTCGATTGGCGGAAGGGGCGACGCCTCATAAAATGAGGGAAAGACAAATGCCGTTGCCTGCTGATAGAGATTTATCAAGCGCTCAGTTTCATTCACCTGTCCCAGAAATTCTGTGCGCTGCAGTGCCTCATCCGGAAGGGTAATTCCACCATCATGAAATGACTTTCCTCCGGCACCGGCAATCTTCAATCTGGGCTTTTCATCTTTTAGCTGTGCAAATGCTCCAATAACGCCCTGAGGATTCTTCCGACTATTCATCGCTCCCACATAAAGCAGCATATCGGCTTCTCGCTCGACGCTATTTGAATTCAACATCTGCTTATAGCGAGTTCCAAATCCACCATTCTGAATCGCACTCAAACGCTTCGCAGCAAAAGGATAGTGATTAAGAATGGAAGACTCTTCTGATTTCGAGACGGTAATCACGCGATCAGCCTTTCGCAGGATAATCGGTATAAGCAAGCGATAAAAGGCACGAAAGCCGAGGCTATAGGACTGCGGAAAATAGAGATAAGACAAGTCGTGAACAGTCACCACAACCTGAGATTTGCCAAGAAGTGATCTTAACGGAGCGGTATTCCCGGGGCAGAATAAAATCTTGTTACCGACATATCCCGGCAGCGTATTTTGTTCCCATCTGTGACCAGAGTTTTTCCCAACTCTACGAATTGGAATATGCTTCAGTTCAGGAGGATCGATCAACTCTCTATCCGGAGCAAGAAGTTCAAAACGAAACCTGGAAATCAGTGGATCACCGGACTCCAGCATATCATCGAAAGCACGCACAATTTCGCGCGCATAACGCTGAACGCCACTAATATGCTGTGTCAAAAAACGTCCGTTTATAATAACCTGCTTCATTTCCAAATCGTTGCTCACTTCAATTTTCGTCTCATCTGCTGCAATTGGAAATGTACTTCAGTATAACGAGGTTTTAAAACGCAATATTTTTTCGATGGATTAACCACGTAACGACTTAAACTCACCTGGCGTAACAACCTTAAATCCCAGAACAGCTGCAATAAAAACGATGACTGGCAGTACTGCCTGAATTGCCATATGCCAATCGCCGAGTCCCCAGGCAATTCCGGAAGCGATAATACCGAGGAATAAAACGAGTATAATGCGCCTGTCCAGTTTGGGCAGATTCACCCTGCGACGCAGAATTATGATTCCCAAAATGGCTGACAAAAGTTCCGACAGGAACGTAGCAATACCTGCACCTTCAACACTATATTCCGGTATCAGCAGCCAGTTAAACAGAATATTCAGCACCATCCCGCTACCGGCAAGTAATGACATCCAGGCCTGATTGCCCGACGAGTTCAATGCTGCAATAAATACGTATTTTACAAAGAACAGCCCCAGAACTATTGAAAGCCACTGAAACGGAATCGTTGCGGCTGCAAACTCCGGTTCAAACAGCAAATTGACGATAAAAGGTGCAAGTACTACCAGCAGCAGGCTTAACGGAATTGCCAATACGATCATGTAGAGTAAAGACCGCTGGAAAGTTGAGGCAAACCGCTCCCGATGATCGAGAAATAATACCGACATTGCCGGCAATAAAGCACCGTAGAAGTTTTCCGGGATAAAAACAGCACTTTCCATCATGCGGCGTGCAACATTATAAATACCGGCAGCTGCATCACCATGATAAAAATGCAGCATAACAACATCGATACGAGTTGTAACGACACCAAATAAGGCAACCAGAGCAAAAGGTAAAGCCTCTTGAAGCAGCGTCTTAGAGTTTGTGAAACTCAGCTTTGGTGAAAAAGAAAAGAAGTTCCTGCGAATCAATCCAATGGCAATCAGACATTTGGTTATTTGAATAGCAGTGAATCCCCAAAGTACTTCAAGGAGTGATGAATCGACATACCAGGCAACCAACGCTACAACAAGCATCAATAGACGCTCGATAATAAGGGTAAGCGTCTCATACTCCATTTTTTCGAATCCGCGAAATATGCTGAACAGATATCGACTCCAGCCATCACAGACCAAATAGACGCCCAGTACGATCAATACGCTCCATTCCTCGCCTTCAATGCCAAGCAGTGAAGCAGAAGTAAGAATAAGAACATATGCCAGCACGCCGCCGAGCAAGGCTAGAGCAGAAGTCTGAGAAACCATATCGGAGGCAAGCGTTTTATCCCGGGCAATATCACGCACCAACAGAGTTGTAATGCCAAAGTGCACAACGATCATGAAAAGCATTACGTATGCCATTCCAAAACTGTACACTCCAAAGCCATCACTTCCGAGATGTCTGGTAAGTATCAGAACCAAAAGCAGATTGACCAGCTTGGACACGACGTGACCGGCGGAGAGGATAGCGCTATTGCGTGCAATTGTTTTGGAACTGTTCATGGTATAAACATGCCTTTTCGCTCATCAAGCGATTCAGATTAGGTCATTTTAGGCAGTCAGTCAAGGGAATTCCAGCGAATCGGATTCGGGTTTTGAATCATGCTGCTTTTATCCTAATTTAGTAGCCGATTTTTACGGAGTTTTTCGATAGACATAGAAGGATCAAGATGGACAGCTACAGCGTCGGACAACGGTGGATCAGCGAAATGGAACCCGAGCTTGGACTCGGCATCATTTTGCGGGTCGAGCACCGCACCCTAACCATTCTCTTTCCCGGAAGCAACGATATGCGGCAGTATGCTATGAGCAGTGCGCCTCTAAAGCGCGTGCGCTTTAAAATTGGCGATCGCATTACCGATCAGGGAGGGGGCAGCTTTGTTGTCGAGAACATCGCTGAAGAAAACAACCTGCTCATTTACGAGGGAGAGGGAGACCGGCGCCTTCCGGAGAGTCAGCTCAGCGACTCACTCAGCTTCAGCACACCCGAAGAACGCCTGCTCGCAGGACAAGCCGATAAGCGCGATGTATTTGACCTGCGTGCAGATGCACTCGAACTCCGATACAACCTCCGTAAATCTCCGCTCCGCGGCTTTCTTGGTGGACGCATAGATCTTATTCCTCATCAATTCTATATCGCGAATGAAATCTCCCGGCGTCATTTACCGAGAGTGCTTCTATCAGACGAAGTAGGGCTTGGAAAAACCATCGAAGCCTGCTTGATTTTGCATCGCCTGTTGATCAGCGGACGTATCGGCCGCGTGTTAATTCTGGTTCCGCCGACGCTTATCCATCAGTGGTATCTGGAAATGATGCGTCGCTTTAATATCAAGTTTCGCATTGTAGATGAATCATATTGCGAAGGGGTAGAAGCATCCAGCCCCGATAGTAATCCTTTTCTGGAAGACCAGCTGGCTCTTTGCAACATTAACTTTCTCAGCCGTGAGGGAATACGTCAACAGCAGGCACTCGATGCAGGATGGGATATGTTAATCGTCGATGAGGCCCATCATGTCCGACGCAAAACGAACGGCTATCGACTGCTGCAAAAACTGTCTGAAACGATTGAGCGTGTGCTGCTACTTACCGCAACACCGGAGAAACTCGGCCGAGAAAGTCACTTTTCAAGACTTCAGCTACTGGATAAGGCACGCTACAGCAGCTATAACCGCTTTCAAAAAGAAGCAGATGGCTATGCCGAGACAGCACTTCTCGCAGCTTCGATGCTTGACGGTCGCCCTCTGCTACCGGCACAGGCCAAACTATTGGAAAAGCTACCGCTAAAAGGACGTTATACAACAGAAGAGCTCGTTCATAATAAGCTCAGCCGCAATGAACGTGATGAAATTATCAGTGCCCTGCTGGATCGGCATGGCACCGGCCGCGTTATGTTCCGCAATACTCGCGCAGCTATTAAAGGCTTTCCCAAGCGCCTGCCAAAGCTGGTGGCCTTGCCGGGTGACGCGGATATAAAGAAGCAGCTGGTAAAGGAATTCAAGTCTGATACCACTCGCGGTGCCGCTGAACCTGAATATGTCTATCGGCGTGATCCACGAGTTAAGTGGCTTACGGACCTCTTGCGCGAGATGCCGAATGAGAAAGTTCTGTTAATTTGTCGTACGCGTAAGCGTGCCGAAGGGATTCAAACCGCGGTACAGCAGATTATTAATATCAAGTCGGCACTTTTTCATGAAGACATGGCGCTCATTAAGCGCGATCAGAATGCAGCATGGTTTGCACAGGAAGATGGGGCACAGCTGCTCATTTGTTCGGAAATCGGCAGTGAAGGACGGAACTTTCAGTTTGCGCATCATTTGGTGCTCTTCGACTTGCCTTTGAATCCGGAACTACTGGAGCAACGGGTTGGCCGCCTGGATCGCATCGGCCAGTCGGAGGATATTAATATTCACGTTCCGTATATCACCGGAAGTCCACAGGCATTTTTGGCGCGCTGGTATCACGATGGTTTAAATGCACTTGAGCGTCATCTTCCCGGCGGGCAGCAGATTATGGAAGCATTTGGTGAGAAAGTAACCAAAGCTGCTCTGGCGAAGCCGGGCGATGTTCACGACAAGCTCATAGATGCTACAAAGTCATTCAGCATCAAGCTACGTAAAACGCTCGAACAGGGTCGCGATCGCTTGCTGGAACTCAGCTCTTTCCGACCACATGAAGCGCGCGATCTGGTAAGCAAAGTTCGTGAAATTGAGCGGGATCAGTCACTACAACATTTTTTGGGAAAAATGTTCGACCATTTCGGCGTGAAGTATCAGGATCTTTCCCAACACATCTCTCATATTCGCGCAGGTGACATGAAAGCCGATGCCTTTCCGGGTTTCGATGATAAGGGGATGCGCATTACATTTCATCGTCGAATTGCCCTGAGCCGGGAAGACCTCCACTTTTTAAGCTGGGACCATCCGATGGTTACCGGTTCCATTGAACTGATGTTGGGAACCGAAGAAGGAAACTGCGCGATTGCGGAATGGCGAACGACTGAAGAAGAGATGTTTTTTATCGAAGCATACTTTGTTGCCGAATGCGTTGCACCGGGCCACCTCGTAATCGACCGCTTTTTTCCACCTTTACCGATCCGCGTTGTAATCAACGATATCCTTGAGGACTATACCGAGCACATGAGCCGTGACCTGCTTCAGCGCAATCTGAAAGACCTCAAGGTCACCGAGGTAAGTGATGATCCGGACTTCACCAAATACCGGCTCGGAGAGATGCTCGCCGAATGCCAGGACATCGCCGAAAAACGCAACAAGGAAGCGGTAGAGGTTTCGATTGCTCAAATGGAAGATCGGCTGGAAGCTGAGGTTAAGCGCCTGAAAGCTCTACGCAAGGTGAACAAAAACATTACGGCTGAAGAGATTGAACGCGCGGAACAGGAAATTCCGCTGCTCAAAAAACATATCGGCGAAGCACGACTACGCCTCGACTGTATTCGCGTGATCCGTAAAGGCCGGCCAAGCAATTAAATGTAGCGTGGGTCATCATACCGTACCGTGAGTTGTAACTCACGCCACAAATCCGCTACCAATGACTAAAGTCATGTGCTAAAACTTGTTTCTTGCTTCTCGCAACTATCCGTTTTTATAGCGATCAATCCCGTATAGCAGTGCTACCGCACCAATGGTTGCAGTTATCAGCGATCCGATAAGACCGGTACTACTAAGCCCCAGCAAGCCAAACAGAAACTTGCCGATAAACGAACCGACAATCCCAATTCCGAGATTTGCGAAAAGGCCAAACCCTTCGCCCTTCATAAAATACCCGGCCAGAAATCCGGCTGCTGCTCCAACAATTAGAAATGTGATCATAGTATTTCTCCTTCTTAAATAAAGTTCAAAGTTCAGAGTTCAGAGTTCTGAGTTCAGAGTTCTGAGTTCAGGGTTCAGAGTTTGATTGGATCTCGGCTTCACTCGGGCGTCGAAAGGTAAACAACTGACGGCAGATTAAAGACGGCAATTAAAAGACGGTAAAACTAATTTCACTTTTGCCCTTTCACATTTCACCTCTTTTAATCATAAATTGCCTCATTGCCTCATTGCCTCATTGCCTCATTGCCTCATTGCCACCTGCCACCTGCCACCTGCTACCTGCTACCTGCTACCTGCTACCTGCCACCTGCTACCTGCTACCTGCTACCTGCTACCTGCTAATTAAATCAATTTCCCTTTTTCCGTCAAATATGAAATCGTTACATTTCTCAGCGCTCTGTTGTATCACGTATTAACTCGGAGTATCTGATATGAAAGTTTCGTCTATTAACTGGCAGGGGATTGCTCTGCGATTTATCGCCGCACTCGCTCTGACATTTGCTACTTTTAACCCGCACGGTTATTCCTATTTTCACTGGCTGCGCTCTACTCTTCCGGAATACACACCAGTAATGATTTTTACAGGTGTGGTATTGCTAATCGGCTGGACCATTTTTTTACGCGCAACCCTTCGCTCGCTTGGGCCAATGGGACTATTGCTGGCATTCGCCTTCTTTGGCTCACTGCTTTGGATGGTTGTAGACTGGGGCTGGATTGCTCCGGAAAATCGCAAAGCGATCTCTTATATCATCATGACGCTTCTCTCCGCTGTACTGGCTGTAGGTATGTCCTGGTCGCATATTCGTCGCAGACTTACCGGTCAGGCTGACGTAGATGATCTGGAAACCAGCTAAGCAGCTCTATATCAAAATCCGACATAAAAAGCCGACTCCATTGGATAGTCTAATCCGTGGAGTTGGAATTATTCGCTTAAACGCCCTCTCCTGTATTCTTCCAGCTTCACTGTGCAAATAGAATTCACATGAAAGCCTTACAATCTGGTTGGAATTTTCGAATTTTATACTGAGATTTGGCCTGTTACCCACATACAGATAAACCCAATTCCTATGGAGAATTCTATGATTCGCATCTGCATCGCCGGATTCCTGGCTCTAATACTTTTCTCCTTTTGTGCAGAAGATCCGGAAATGCTTAAGGCTAAAGAGGAAGAAGCACGTAAAGCAAACGAGAAGGCCTTTATCGAAGCATTGCGAGAACACATAGCCTCGGTTGAGGCGAAAGATTTCCGACGCATGATCAAGACCATCCCAGAAGATGGACCGCTTCATTTCATTTTGCCAAACGGCAGGGCCTTTGATACAGCGGAAACATTTCGTGAGTATCATGAGCCATCATATTATAAAGACAACTGGAGCATCAAATTCCACGTTCGCTATACCGATATCGGAGATGAATATGGCTTTGCTTTAGCTGAGGCAACCCATCGGGAAACCGATGAACAGGGAATCGAGACAATTCATAAAATGCACGTAAGTTATGTGCTCAAGATTGTTGAGTATCGCTGGAAAATTGTAAAAGACCATGCCAGCACCATAGAGAAGAAAACCGTTGATAAAAACGCCAAGCCTTAAATTATAGCGAGAAAAAATATGCGATCTCTTTTCATTTGCCTTACAGCCCTACTCATGGTGGGCTGCGCCGGCAGTAGTCACGACAATCTAAACAGCACCCTTTGGATGCAAACGGCTGCGGAATATCGCGCCAACACCATGCAGACATTCAAAGCCGCTGAAATGCAGCTGGAAAAAGCGGTAGACGATAAAAGCTGGACAGCCGCACTGGAGCAATCCGGCAACTTCGGTGACAAACCACCTGCTATCGTTTTAGATGTCGATGAAACGGTATTGGACAATTCTCCTTATCAAGCATCCAACGTACTGAACAACAAGCCGTTTGAAGGTGCTTCCTGGGATGCCTGGGTAGCGAAGGCTTCAGCCAGGGCCATTCCCGGTGCAGCAGACTTTCTTTCCAAAGCTCGCTCGCTTGGAATCGCTGTTGTTTTTCTTACCAATCGTGAGTGCAGAGAGCGTCCGGGTAATAGTGAAACATGTCCGCAGCATGAAGAGACATTGCGCAATCTACAAAGTGCTGGCCTGTTAGACGGTGATATCACCGATGAGGACCGCAAACGACTGCTATTAAAATATCAGCAGGAAGGGTGGAGCTCTGAAAAGAAATCCCGCCGTTCCTATCTGGCTGAACGCTACCGCATCATAATGCTGTTTGGCGATGACCTGGGTGATTTTCTACCGGATGTAAAAAAGAATATTACCAGTGCGGAACGAGCGCAGCAGGTAGACAAAAACAATGCAAAGTGGGGAACTAAGTGGTTTGCACTGCCCAATCCAACCTATGGTTCCTGGCAGCGGGTTCTACCGCAACCTGCGAAATCAAATCTTCGAACCCGTTAAGTTGTAAATTACCCTTGATGGCTAGCCTGTCACGTTTACAGTAGCAGGCTGCCTTTATTTTCTCAGTGAAAACAGAACTGGGGAGAAATGAATGCAGGAATCCAACCGCTCGTTAGAAAGAGAATGGCAGACTTTACAGGGCGATCATGAACGCTACGAGCAGATGGCGCTCATTATCAAACTGGCCGCTACATTGAGCTGTATTTTTACATTTGGTTATTTTGTATTGGCATTATCAATCATTGCTGTGCTTTGGCTACAGGAAGGGATCTGGAAAACCTGGCAGCACCGAACAGCCCAACGATTAATGGAAATTGAAAAAATGCTGCGCAGTGGTTCGGGTGAGGCATTTCAATTTCATTCTCGCTGGGATGCAAATCGACCGGGTGCCATTGGACTAATAACCGAATATATTAGCAATAGCCTGCGACCGACTGTGGCCTTTCCTTATGTGGTATTAATGGGAGTGATTGCCGCCGTACGGTTTATATCTATATAAGAGGTTGTGGGTCGCGACCCACTGTAACGTAGTTCATGATCCACGATACCCGACCTCGAGATATAGGTGACCTTTTATGCTCATGCTCTTCATCATTTACATTATCAGTTGTCTATTTATTGGCGCGATAGCTGGTGGGGCCTTTGTTTACCTCGCTGTATATTTCGGCAATCCACAAGCAACATATCGCAATGGACTAGTGGTTGCGGCACTAATTTACGTCGGATTTTCCATAGCTTATGGAAATCTAACATGGATCGCAATTGAAGTCGTTGGCGTATTTATTTTCGGCTTTTTCGCCTGGAAGAGTCGAAATAAAGCCTATGAATGGTTTGCCGCAGGATGGGCTCTGCATCCGCTATGGGATATTGGCCTGCATATCTGGGGTGCCGGTAGGCAAATAGCACCGTTTTGGTATGTGATTGCCTGTATCTCATTTGATATTGTTGCGGCAGTTTTGATGTTTATGTTGATACGTGAGTGGCGGCGGTGAATTTCCGGGGTGGTTGCCATTTGACACATCAGAGGTTATTTTACAGGGTGTAGCGTGGGTCATGACCCACGATGCGATCATGGCGTGGGTTATAACCCACGGAACAAAAGAATGATAATCCAGAATAAAATGGGATATACCATGTTCGTCGTTAGTGCATTATACAAGTTCGTAAAGCTGGAAAATTATCGCGAGATGCGTGATCCGCTGCTGGAAAGAATGAAGCAGCTGGACATTCGCGGTACCTTGCTACTGGCGGCAGAGGGCATAAACGGTACTATTTCCGGCAGCAGAGAGTCTATCGATGCGCTATTAAATTGGCTGCGGAAAGATCCGCGTCTTACCGAGCTGGACAGCAAGGAGTCCTTCACCGACAAACAGCCTTTTCGCCGCACGCGTGTAAAGCTGAAAAAAGAAATCGTAACCATGGGCGTTGAAGGCATTGATCCGAATAAAGTAGTCGGTACCTACGTTCGGGCACACGACTGGAATAAAATCATCTCCGATCCGGAAGTATTACTTATCGATACCCGTAATGATTATGAAGTTCAGATCGGTAAGTTTAAAAACGCCGTTAATCCTAACACCAGCAGCTTTCGTGAGTTTCCGGATTATGTGAAGCAAAACCTCGATCCACAAAAGCATAAGAAGGTGGCGATGTACTGCACCGGCGGTATTCGCTGTGAAAAGTCGACGGCCTATTTAAAGTCGCAGGGATTCGAGGAGGTGTATCATCTGCAGGGCGGCATTTTAAAATATCTGGAGGAGATGCCGGAGGAAGAGACACTCTGGCAAGGTGAATGTTACGTATTTGACGAACGTGTTTCTGTAAATCATAAGCTGGAAAAAGGTGAAATGGATCAGTGTCATGCCTGCCGAAGGCCGATTACTGAAGACGATAAATCCAGCGATAAATTTCAGCCCGGGATTAGCTGTCCGCAATGCTACGACGACCTGACCGATGATCAGCGTGCGCGATTTACTGAGCGCATGAAGCAGTTAAAGCTCGCCAAAGCCCGCGGCGAAGATCACATTGGTTATGACGCAGCGGAGATTATAGAGAAAAGGCGTAAAGCGAAGTATCAGAAAAAGGATGCGCAGCGCAATAAATAGCCGATACCGTTAGAGATCCAACTCCCTGCTAAAACCAACTCTTATTCCCACCCCTTCATAGGATGGATTACCAGGATTTAAACCCTGCCCATTCGACACGTGCATCCAAAGAAACGACGTTATTAATCGATCGTTTTTATTCAGCTGCCAATCGAACGAACCTCCCATTCTCCACATAAAATTGTATATATCCCCACCAAACGGAAAGTCCTCTGAATAAAGTAACGCTCCTCCGGAAAAATAGGGCAAAACAGATAGTCTCTTTGTTATCGGAAGACGAATGCCTGTTAAAAACACCGGGCCGGCAGCAAAGGCATCGTTTGGAGTTGTTACTACTATAAGATTTTCATTTAGCTGGGTTATTTCACCCCATGCATAGGACAGTGTGACTCCCACCTTAAAGACATAAGGAATCCGTCTATTTCTTTCCCAGCCATATAGCATATTCAGAGACACGGTTTCAATTTGACGGTTGTCCTTAGTAGGTGTAAAATATTCACCGCTTATTTCGATATCGCTGAAAACATTTGTTGAGGTTCGTTGTGGAAAGACAAAAGTAAATAACAGAATAGTTAAAAGCACCGTACGCGCTAAAAAAGATATCACCTAATTAAGCCCTTCAAGACTTTTACGATACTGCTCCAATCGTGTATCTTTTTTTTCTTCAGCAAGCTGAACCGCTTTTATTAAATATTCGCTCGCTTTATGTTTATCACCTTCTGCTTTATAAAGCTCCCCTATACCGTTGTGCAGTAACGGGGACTCAGAAAACTTTTTCAAGCCAGCCTGATAAACGCTAAGTGCTTTTTCTGTCTGTTCATTCTTCAAATAAAAATCGGCATAGCGCTTCACCCAAAAGTCACGACGCACCTGAGTTTCTACATAATTCCCTAGTTCACGATTATAATACTCAAAGCGATCATAGTTATTTTCATTCATTGCATTCAGCAGCAAGAAATGCTTTGTCTCGCGATGCAGTTCAGTATCAACAGAGAAACGCTCACCGCGATTTTTATAATAGCTTCGCAGTGCAGGCAATCCACCATAATCGTCATACTCTTTCAAAGTATAGAAACGTATCGGCTTATAATCGGAGAAATATTCGATTAGACCGTCGTGAATTGTTTTAGTCGGTGTTGTGTAGTGATCATCCCCTTCAAGGGTACGTATGGTATACCGCAAAATACCTGAGGGGTTAGCTTGTAAAATACTATCCAGGGCAGCCATGCTTTTCGCCAGAAAATCCTCTTCCGGAGCTTTGGTTGCCAGAAGATATTTTGGGCTACCTGGTTTCGATTTCATGTGGTTAGCCAATTGATCCAGTCGCTCCCTGGTCATATGCGTTGAGCTTGCCAAGAGGTATGCGCTAAACACCCCCGGATTCCGGACAGCGATCTCAATTCCCAGTCCACCGGCCATCTCCCAACCAAAAAAGATACGTTCTTTTTCTTTTTGAGTGCGAAACTCGGAATCGACAAAGGGGATAAGTTCAGCGTTTAGAAACCGAATAAAGGTGTCTGCTTTTTCGTAAAACAGCGTTCTGCGAAGGCGGCGATCCGTTTTAATTCCAACCACTATAAAGTCAGGAGATTTATCCCGAAAGCGCAGCATGTCCTGAAAGGCAATTGGGTGCAGAAAGTATTCCTGCGAGTCCATTACGTACATCACCGGGTAATTGCGTTGCGGGGACTCCATATAACCAGGTGGCAGATAGACCTGTATCTCTCTTTCGGAGGACAAAGCCTCTGATGTAATACGATAGGTTTTACCTACAGCATTTTCTTCAACAATGCTTTGAGCCTGTACGCGGAGGCCCCAAACACTAAGCAAGCTTAGAAAGAGTAAAAACTTGTATGTTTTCATGATGCTTACTACGGGAATTATGAACCGGAGTTGCTTTTATTCTCAGCAAACACCTTAAACTGGTCCAGCCACTTTTGGCTTTGCCCTTTAAACACACCCGGCATTAGAAAAGCCATCACCCTCGGCACAAATTTTTTAAACTGGGTGTATTCCACTTCCGAAACAATGCGAGTTCTGTTTTCATCGATCATTTCAAAGCTGGTGGTTTGGGTATTGTCCATATGCTCATGTTCGTAGAAGGCCTTTTTCTCATCCGGCAGCTTTGAATGAATAATGGTCTCAATCAGCTCCATTTCATTTTTACCGTCATGAAACAGAATGCGGGACTTTGCTCCTTCAGCTCCCGGTTGACCCTCTAGTAACTCGATGGAGGTAAATCCATCCTGCCATTCGCTGAAGCACTGTTCATCGGCCCATAAGGCAGCCGTTTCTTTTTTCGGAAGATTGACCTCAATAGTACAAACGTATTTCATCATACCCCCTTCAGTGAACATTGTCCGCTATTCTGTATCAAACCCCAGCAGCACCTTCTGAAAACAGACGCTGTTCTCCACTCCGGCATACTGCCCATAGTTTGGAATGAGTTCATATCCGTTTTTCTTGTATAACGCAATCGCCTCCGGCTGACGTTTTCCTGTCTCCAAAATACAGGTGGTATAGCCAAGCTCCAGAGCCCAGGCTTCAAGCTCTTTCAACACTTTCGAGGCAATCCCCTTTCCACGCTGCTCATCCGGTACGAACATACGCTTAATCTCAACGGTCTCATCATTAAATGCTTTAAAGGCACCACAACCGACCGCTTCTTCGTCTTCAAAAGCAAGCAGAGCATGGCGAATGGAGTCAATCTTATTGAACTGCTGATAAAAACCGTGCTCGGCTCCGTCCCTCTCTGCCAACTCAATATCGAGTTGAAGCACCAGCTGGATAAAATCGGGGTTTTGCGAATCCGTTCTTTCAAATCTCACTTTTTTACTCCGTCTCAACTATTTTCGATAAATATGGCGCGGGTAATCCGACAGCCTCACGCCGTCTTTTTTCAACTCCCGCAGTGCGTCTTTGGCTATCCATTTAGCAGGTTTACTTTCCAGTTTCAATATCTCCTTTGCTACCTGAATAGCCTGCCTATTTAAATCAATATTGCGCTTACCCATATTGCGCAATGACCAATTCACAGCTTTTTTTACAAAATTGCGCTCATCAGACGCAGCCTTCTGTATCAGCGGAAAGAATCCTTCAAACACAGCATTTTCCGCTTTCTTATCCGCCATGCAGTACGCAGCCAGCGTTGCAAAAGCTGCGCGTCGCTCAAATTCCGGTTCCCGGTCTGCCCATTCATGAATCTTCTGCAAAGCAAAGCGACTGCGTGCAAAGATCGTCATGCTAAAGGAATCACAGATTTCCCAATTATCGAAGACGACAATCCATTTCTCCATCAGCTCTTCGGTCAGGTTCTTCGGGTTAAACAGCTTACTGCAAAGCAGCCTGGCTTCGTAGATTCCACTATCAAATAATTCAAGCGCTAGCTGATCATCTTTAGGGAGCTGCTTAACCAGCTCTTTTAGATCCTTCATATAAATGCCTAGGGTATTTTGCGCAACAATGCCGTATTTCTTCTCCTTAAAGAGTACCTTTTCCGGATCGGCGATAGCGTTCAGATACGCCAGGATTTCGTTTAATGTGTTCATAGTAAAGCACTTCGATAGAATCGTTTATAAATAAACCTTGTCACACCGAGCTTTTCGAGGTGCCAAGGAAAACCTCAATAGGACTTCGACAGAGCCTGTCCTGAGCGAAGTCGAAGGGCTCAGTCTGACATACGTCGAATAATCGATATAGCAGGTATTATGCTCAGCACTTAATCAAGCTTATTCAAACACGGCAACTGCTCGTACCGGTGAGCCGGTACCGCCACGAATCTTTAGCGGCAGAGCAATAAACTGAAAGCTGCCACGGCCAATTAACTCATGCAGATTTATCATATTTTCATAGTGCGTGAAAGACATGTCACCACAGATTTGGTGCACCTCCTTATTGGAAATACCGGGCACACCGGGTGACATAGTTTCAACCCCAAAAGCTGCTATTTGTTTCTGGCCAAGCCAGCGCGCTGCATCTGTCGTTAAACCAGGGCCGTTCTTCCAATCTTCGCTGCCGAACGTTCGACGATAGTGATCGGTGTATAACAAAACCGTATCGCCAGGCTGTATCTCGGTCTTTGTGTTTGCAAGTGCTTTTTGCAGGTCAGCAACATCAATGAGTTCACGAAGTCCTTTATCAGATAAATCCAGGCAGATACCGCGCGTATAGAACATCGCTAATGGCATTGTATCAATACTTTGCTCACGCAGCTCCGGCTTCATATGGTTAAACGCATCCACATGAGTACCGGTATGTTCGCCCAACTCCAGTTTGTACACCGCCGGTGTTTCCGTTTTCGGGTTTGCTATCCCTGCCCATTTCTCGTGCGTATTGTGAACACTCATCTTTACCTGCGGCAGACTCGCATATACCGGCATCCCCGGATAAATTTCCTGACTGAGGTCAATAATTTCCGGCATTTCCGCTCCTCTATGTCAATCGTTTTGCAACCGTACCTGGATCATCTGTTTTATTTTCTTGACCTTCTCTTCTATTCCGCTGTAAAACCGCAGGATAAATGTTCGATTCAACTCAATTTTAAATAGGCGCGAAAGCAGGTCGTTCTTTTGGGATGAAGTGAGTTGAAGCGGCAGGTCTATACTGACTAACTGACCATCTTTATTGAATACAAAATGTGGAGACAGAAGGGTGTTCAGGGTAGAAAAATGCGACTCATAAAACTGCATTTCAGCATACTCTTCTTCAAGCTCTTGTAGCGTGGAAAAATCATATTCATATAGGGAGATGATCGCGAAGCGCAGTGAATCGTCCTCCACAACTTCCAGTCCCTTCGATTTCAGCGTTTCATATCCGGAACGGTTTTGAATAGAAATAAAGTCGCGGGTCAAGCGCAAAAAATGCTGTGCCACTGAATCCTGTCCAACGATTTCTCCCTGAACTAAACGAACAAAATAGTTACAGGCATCGACTCCCCATTCATGCCCCATCATATTTTCCTGAATATCCTTAATATCTTTTTGTAAACCATTGGATATTTCGCTGAGGATTTTTGTCTCGGCATTATGATCGCGACGATTTTCATTCCAGCTATTTAATGCGAATGCAGAGATAACCGCGATGAAGATAGAAAGAAACTCCAGCAGATAAGACTTCCAGGATCGATTTTTCATAAGTGTATTACCGTTTCTATTCTGAATTAATATGTTAGAATGTTAGGGACAGATTGGATGGGAAGCAATGGAGCAAATGTGAAAAGTGAGCAATGAAAGGTGAGAGGTGAAAAGGCAATGGGGGATCGAGGATCGGAACGTTCCCCTCGACTACGCTCGGGGAACGTTGGCTATCTAAACCGTTGACCGAGCGCAGCCGAGGTCAGATAACAATACCGAAATCAGTTTTTTATAAATGCGAGCACGATGTTATCTTCCAAAAATAAATCGGATACCACTATGAAAAAGCCAACCTTTCTCCATGCGCTTCTGCCAATACTCGTTTTGCTATTAACCATCGGCTATGGATTAATTATTCGCCCACAGCTCCAGGACTTGCCCCCATTTCCGCTGGAAATCGTTTTCATAATTGCCGCTACTTTTGCCGTGGCTGAGCTGAGCTGGCTGGGATTTCAATGGCACGAAATCCAGCAGTCCATTATTGCCAAACTTTCCAGCGCCATGCCGGCATTTTTTATCCTGTTGACGATCGGTATTATCATCGGCAGCTGGATGGTTTGCGGTACCATTCCGATGCTGGTCTATTACGGCTTAAAGACGATTCACCCAAACGTATTTTATCTGCTCGCATTTTTGATTCCGATTATTTTCTCCATTTTGACCGGCACTTCCTGGGGATCAGTGGGTTCAATTGGAATTGTTATGATTGGAATAGCCGACGCCATGGGAGCCAACCTCGCCATTACCGCGGGAGCGATAATCGGTGGTGCTTTTTTTGGTGATAAAATGTCTCCCTTGTCCGATACAACGAATATGGCAGCAATTGCAACAGATGTCGATCTTTATGATCATATCCGCTCAATGATGGTAACCACACTGCCTTCAGCCTTAATTGCTGCTGTTGCTTATGCAATTCTCGGTTTTGTTTATCCGCCGGAGATTCTATCCGGTAATTCAGCTTCCCTACAGCCCTTTTTAAACACGCTGGAATCTATTTTCCAATTCAACATTCTCTTAATTGCACCGCCATTCATTATTCTCTATGGATCGATAAGGGGCAAACCGATCCTGCCTACCATGATCTTGTCTGCTATGGTAGCCGTATTGCTGTCGCTGGTTTTTCAGCCGTTTGGGCTTTCGGATATTTTTCAATCGATGTACAAGGGGTTCCACACCTCTATGGCAACCTGGATCGAGAATCCGGCCGAAAATGTTCAAACCCTGTTAAATCGCGGCGGACTCTATGCCTTGATTGATGCAGTAATTATTGCTTTTACGGTTTTCTTTTTTATCGGTGCTATCGATTTGATTGATGCCATGCCACAGGTGGTAAATCGTATTTTTCGCTCGGCAAAATCCAGAGTCAGCACCATTCTCTCCAGCCTTGTGGCAACAGCCGTTACCAATGCCCTAACCTGTAACCAATACGCAACCAGTTTTATTGTTGGTGATGCTTTCAAAAAGAAATACGACGATCTGGACATTCCACGCCCGGTATTATCCCGTTCTCTGGAGGATGCCGGAACCATGCTGGAGTCGCTGGTTCCCTGGACACCGACGGCCGTTTTTATGGTAGCCACGCTGGGCGTTTCCTATGGAGAATACTGGCAATGGCAACTGTTATCGCTGGTGAATCTGGTTATTGCGCCGTTGATTGCAGTTGTTGTTTACAGAGGTAGCAGAGACGGTGAGAAACAGTGAGAAACGGGCAGTTCGCAGTTCGGCAGTTAATACCGAACTTTCGGCCTCGACTTCGCTCAGCCAGCGAGATAATCGTATCGTTCCCCGAGCGTAGCCGAGGGGCGATGCCCAACTGCCCAACTGCCGTTAATTCACTACTGCTATTTAATATGTAGCTCGCACCTCGACAAGCTCGGTGTGACAAAACAACTGCCCGTTATCTGCCGTTTTTAGATTGCCATTCGATGCCGTTTCACTTTTCACCTCAAGGATAACTATGAAAAAGCAACCCAATCTCGCAACAAAACTCGTTCACGAGAACGAATACCGCCGGGAAAATCAGGGAGCAGTTGTAGCACCGATTTATCAAAACTCTCTCTTTACATTTGAGGATTGGAATGCTATCGATGCAGCATTCTCTGATCGCACGAACTCCAATATCTACACCCGGCAGCGCAATCCCAGCGTAGCACAGGTGGAAGAGAAACTGGCAATGTTGGCCGGTGCAGGTCGGGCAAAGTTGTTCGGTTCCGGTATTGGTGCGGTGACGGCCGCGATAGTGCACTTTCTGAAACCGGGTGACCATGTAATAGCGGTAAAAAACTGTTATGGCCCGACCAACAATCTGCTGAATACCTTCCTGCGTGAAAAAATGGCTATCGAAATCACCTTTGTTTCCGGCGAGCAGGTTAGTGATTTCGATGAGGCAATTACAGATAAGACCCGACTCATTTATCTGGAATCTCCTTCCTCTGCCATCTTCACTCTGCAGGATATTCAGGGGGTTTGCGAGCTGGCGAAGTCGAGAGGTATAAAAACCGTCATCGACAATAGCTGGGCCACGCCGATGTTTCAGCAGCCACTAAAGCTGGGCGTCGATCTGGAAGTCCATTCCTGTTCCAAATATCTCGGAGGACACAGTGATATCGTAGCCGGGCTCATATTGGGAAGCGAGGAAGAAATTCTGCAGCTGACAGCCGGAAGCTATGAATACTTTGGCGCGAAGATGGCGCCCTTTGAAGCCTTCCTGCTTCAGCGCAGCCTGAGAACGCTACCCATGCGAATGCAAATGCATCAGAAAAATGCAATCCAAGTTGCGGAGTTTCTTTCAGCTCATGCTAAAATTGAGCTGGTTCGCTATCCGGGACTCTCCGATTTTCCACAAGCTGAATTGGCACGTAAACAAATGAACGGCTTTAGCGGACTGCTCGGCTTTCGTTTGGCAACAAACGATTTGGTTTCCATAAAGCGATTCTTTAATAGCCTGCAGTATTTTCAGATTGGCGTAAGCTGGGGCGGTCACGAAAGTCTGATCTATGCTCCGGCAATCAGCTATCTAAAAGAACTGCCTCAGGAGAGATTTGAAGCGTTAGGGATTTCGGTTGGGGATATGCGAATCTCAGTTGGATTGGAATCAGCAAAAGATTTGATAAACGATTTATCACAGGCCCTTGAAAAAGTATGAGTACTTTTTTCAAAAAAAGCAGAGATTGTCCGAATAGTAAGGTGTAGCTAATTCGAAGTAGAGTATTAAGAATAACTTTTGAGCAACCTAAAAAGCATTGACTCTGGACACATTTGTAGCTACATTTAAGCCACAAAAAACATAGGTACATCTTATGAAAGCAAAAGACTCAGTAGTACGGGCCAGAATCAACTCCACCGTAAAAAGTGAAGCGGAAGATATTCTTCAACAAATGGGACTGAACACATCTGATGCTATCCAGATGCTATTTAACATGATTGTTTTACACAAAGGTATCCCTTTTGAAATGAAGATTCCCAACAAAGAGACTCTTGAAACCTTCCGCAAGACTGATGCCGGTGAAGAGCTGGAAGAATTTGATACCCCCGAAGATTTGGAGAAAGCAATAGATACCTGGTAGTAGAATTTGAAAAGAATTAGAGCGACGAATCGTTTTAAAAAAGATATGAAGCGTATGGTTCGTCGCGGATTTGATAAAAGAGAGTTAACCGTCATTCTAAAACTGTTAACTACTTCAACACCGTTGCCTCACAGGTATAAAGATCATAAGTTAACGGGCAACTATAGCGGGACACGCGAATGCCATATTCGACCGGATTGGTTACTTATTTATAGGTTGGAAGAGGGCTTTGTAATTCTTGAGAGGACAGGAACGCATACGGATTTATTCGACTAACGGAATATGAATACAGGAATGAAAATATGAAAAGTCCGCTTTATCCGAACCTGAATATGCTTGAAACGACAATTAATGAAGGCCCGAAGGTTTGGCAATGTCCGCAAAGCAAAGGCATCTATATTCGCTTTGCAGATTATCGGCAATGGTTGAGAACCGTTGAAACCGATACCGATACGACAACGAAAGACTTTCAACCGATTGAAGTAACCCCGGAAGATGCGAGAGCAAAAAGCTGCCCGGAATCCGGCGGAATCCTGCGACGCTACCATATTTCATCGGACCTACCCATCCATCTGGACTGGTCTCCTTCTTCGGGAGGTATCTGGCTGGATGGTGGTGAGTGGGACATTCTCGTCGAGCATAGCCTACACACTCAGCTCCACAATATCATTTCAGACTCATGGCAGCGCAACATTCGAAAAGAGGCAACCGAGACACGCAGGAAGGAACGCCTGGAAGACAAGCTCGGTGAAGCAGATTATCAAAAAGTATCCGATTTTAAAACCTGGCTCAGCAATCACTTGCATCGCAGTGAAATTCTGGCATATTTACAGCATACCGAATAACCAATGCACAACCTGAAACAGGGATTCGCATGTCTAAACCCAAGGTATTGCTTGTAACTGCTCATCCGGAAACACAATCTTTTAATCATGCCTTAAAAGATGCTGCCGCAGATTATCTCATGAAATCAAATGTGGAAGTCCGTCAATCCAATCTCTGCCAATCCGGCTTTACTGCGGTTGCCGGTCGACACGATTTCGGAGCTTTTCCAAAAGATGAAACACTCAATATGATGGATGCGCAAAAGGCGGTCGGGCAATACGGCGGCTTTGCACTGGAAATCCGCCAGGAACAGTATAAGCTGGAGTGGACAGATGCAGTCGTTTTACAGTTTCCCATCTGGTGGGGAAGTTATCCGGCAATATTGAAGGGCTGGATAGATCGCGTCCTCAGTTACGGCTTTGCCTATGGCCGAACAAAATCACTCCCGGAGAAAATCGTTCTTTTTTCCGTCACCACCGGCGGAGCAACAGACGCCAGTGAGAAGCGGGAATATGGACGACGCGTCAACAACATGGCAGATGATGTATTTGGTTATATGAAATGGACTACACTAAAACCTTACATCGCTCATGGAATTCCCTCTGCGCAACCGGAAGAACGGGAAAAGCTCATCGCGGGATATATATCGCACCTTGAAAAAAATCTGCTCAAAAAACTAGATCGTATTGATGATTAACTGCCTAGATTAATTTTTATGTTTTATCCCTTTAGATTGTCGGCTTTTCGAGCTGTTTAACCTGTAAATATTTGGCACCTCCGGTGCCTAGTCGTTTGCATTTTATAAATATGCCCAAAAAATAGCTCCGTAGGAGCGAAATATTTATAAAAAATTGATCCGTCGTATGTCAAAAGTCCCGTTAGGGACGAAATTTAATTTGAAATAACTTTTCATTGTAAGCACGTGCTAAACCTCTAAAGGTACTTTTTGAGGTATGATGACATTTTTTGACATCATAAATGAAACTCATTGTCATTCTTCCCGTTTGATAAGCGTTAACTGATATCCCAACTCTCACAATTTTCAGGAGTCACCATGAAACGCATGGCTTCCCTTTTCTTTGCCTGTCTGGTTTTGCTGGCATCAATGAACCTCTATGCATCGGAAGAAACCGAGGCAATCCAAAACACCGTTACCAGTGCCTATGTAGAAGGAATACACATTGAGGGCAATCTGGACAAAATCCGCGCTGGATTCCATCCCGATTTTACCATGACCGTAATGGGTAAAGACGGAGGACTACGTAAGGTTGAACTTGCCGACTGGATGAAGCGCATTGAAGAGAACAACAAGAAAAAAACCGGCGATGAACCGAAACCGAATGTCGAACACAGCTTTACACTTGTCGATCACAACGGCAACGCTGCAGTAGCGCGTGTTGAGCTGCATCGCGACGGCAAGCACGTCTTCACCGACTATCTATCCCTCTACAAGTTCGAAGACGGTTGGAAAATCGTTGCCAAGATCTTCCAACGACACAAGTAATTTTTTTCTGGATTTATTTAAAAAGAGGACTTATTCTGAGTGATCCCACGTTCAAATCAGAGAAGTCCTCTTTTTTTCTGCAAGGAAGAAAGGAGTGATAAATAACTTAATCAAACGACGGAGTATTATTGTTATGAGGAAAAGTTTAAGTTTCTTTATACTCGTCCTTCTCCTAACCCTATTCGTGAACGTTGGGGTTTATGCACAAGTAATCCAACCTGATACCATAAAACAGGATTCACTATTTTGGTCTGTAGAAGTTACCGATGATACTTCCGGTACTTTCCTTAAATCGGAAAATTCTGTGTTATCATCCCTTATTATAGTCAAAAAACATTACCCAAATCCATTCTGAGTCGTTCCATCGAAACACTTCGAGGTTCTCGAAGCCGGTGAAGTTAGAATAGAAGCATTCGACAAATTTGATAATCGTGTTACAATAATGTATTCTGGCTTTTTGAAACCAGGGAATTATGTTGCTACAACAGTTCAATCAAATTTGCCTAATGGTCTTTATTTCTGGAAGTTTTTTTTCAACGGTCAATTTGCCGGTATATTTAAGAAAACTATTGCTCATTAACTTCTTATGCGTCTTGGGCAATTATTGAAGAAATCATTTTTGATCTGCCAGAGGTTTGGCTAGAGTACACAAACAGGTTTTAAAAGTACTTCCAAGCTATTAGACCATATTCAATTTCATTACTCCTATTTTGCACAATAAAGGAGCAGTACATGCCCAGCACACCCGTTACCAGTGAAGCCTTTTCAGATTATCTAGACGGCAATAAGCTCAAAGTCCTGCAAATCGTATACTTTGCACTCGCCATGGGCGTTTCCACCTTCGCATTTGTGGTTTATTTTCTGCATACCCAAAATGCAGACATACCACCACCGGAAGGTAGTGCTGTTCCACTAATGACAAACGTACACTTCGCGGTATTAATTACAGCCATTTTTCTTTCCCGGTTCATCTATGAAAAGATGTTCAGCAATATCCCGGCAGACGTTATGACCACCCCACAAATGATTTGGGATAAATTTCGTTCGGCACACATCGTACGATTGGCTGTATTGGAAGCGCCGGTATTTATTGGACTGGTGACATGCTTGATCGGTTCGCAAGACGGATTTCTAAACCAGGAACCCACTTATTGGGTAAACCTGGTATCGCTGATTATTTTTCTGGGATTCGTCGCATTAAATTTTCCAAACAGAGATAAACTCTTAAATGAATTCAGGTTTCGTTTCGGGGGAAATTAATAATTAGGGAGGAGGATGCATGTCTATTTTCAGTAATCGTGCCGATGCCGCTGCAGATGAAGCAGCTGATTATATACAGGCCACGCTGGAATTACTGGGTGATCAGGACCCATTTGCCGTACTGGAGGTACTGGCAGATAGATTGGAAGAAATGGCGGCCAATAATGCTGACAAGCTGGAGACACCTGAAAAACCCGGCAAATGGTCTGCAAAGGAAGTAATGCTGCACATGGCAGATTCCGAACTGGTCTGGGGATGGAGGCTGCGCCTGATTGTTGGACACGACAAACCACAGATCACCGGATATGATCAGGACCTCTGGGCAAAGCGATTGCACTATGCAGACGAGAACCTTGATCTGGCACTGCAACGTATCCGCGTATTGCGCGCATCCAATCTGCAGCTCATTCGGTCGCTATCGCCCGAGCAACTTGCCCGGACCGGTGTGCATACCGAACGCGGAGAAGAATCTGTTGAGCATATGATAAAACTCTATGCCGGTCACGATTTGGTTCATCGGCAGCAAATAGAACGCATTCTCGGCAACGTATAGGGAGTTTGGATGAGTGAGATTTATGAGTATTTCTGGAGTCATGCCCGGCCAATGCTGGATGAAGACAATGTTGATGAAGGAACCCTGATGGGATTTCCCTGCATACGCGTAAACACCGATTTCTTCGCTGCACCGGAGTATAAAACCGGTAGCCTGATCGCCAAACTACCAAAAGATCGCGTGCAGGAGTTGATACAACAGGGCATCGGCTTTCCGTTTGCCCCGGCCGGTAAGGTATTTAAAGAATGGGTATTGATTGAAGAGCGAAATGATGAGATGTGGAGGGACATCCTTCAGGAAGCGAAAGATTTTGTTGCCTCTAAGAAGAAGAAATAGACCTCAATAGCTTCTGAGGAAATTCTTCCAACGGCAAATTTATGTTAAAATACTGTAATAGCAATCTGCGTAAATCCTTTTCAGATTCAATCTGATACTTTTTCTTATCTCCGTTTTCTCTAACGGTTAGCGCATTGTTCCAAAATGTCGCCCGACCTGTTGCAGTCTCGATTGTACATTTGTTAGACTCAGTAAACGAGGGGTTCTCTGTTTGTTGGTAGAGACAGGCTGGATTGAATTTATGCAGTTCGTGCGGCTGAAGAGTAAACACCAACAATCTATTCCATTCCTTTTCCGGCTTTTTTTCCTCAACCCATATCTTTTTCCCATCTTCTACCAGTCGATACCCGATTCCACGCTGCCAGTGCTCTTGATTATCAAGCGGAAGCGGCTCCAAATATGAATCACCAAAACCCACATCTGCCAGATATAGCTTATCTAATTCTACGAGTAAGAGCATGTGATCAAACTCCGGACCGACCTGACCATCACTCATGACCTGCGCCGAAAGCATTTGTACCGAATAGCCCAACTCATTTAGCAACCAGTAAAACAGCCCGTTCAGTTCATAGCAGAAACCACCGCGGTTCTCCCCCACTATTTTGCGGTACATGTTTTCAAAAGAGAGTTCAATCGGTCGGCTAAGAGGAATATCCAGGTTTTCAAATGGTACCGTTAACAGGTGTTGGCGATGGAGTGAAGTAAGCGTCTGCAGAGTAACATCACGCGATCCGGAGTACTGTATGCGGTTTAGATAATCCTGAATATTCATGAGCGCCCCCGTAATTTTTTCGTTCAAATATTAGATGCATCCATTCATATAAAGATACGTTTTGTAACGGGGGGTAAAATACGGCTTTTTCTTAATCAACTGCTTGAATGGAACTATTTGAACAATCGGCGCTGCTAAACTTTCGTCAGGCTGAGCCCTTCAAAAGCCAAGGATGACAAAAACCTAAAATTATCTCAACATCTACTGCTCAGGAGTCACGATGGCAAATTCTTCGACATAAACAATTTCGCAGGCACCATTGCCGGTATCTTTTCTCGTCTTGGAGCTGGCCCACTTCCAGTTATTTTTCCCCCGCACGTTTACCAGACTCCCGGATAATTCGATAATATCGCCCTTTATCGCCTCATCGATTGCATCCTGGATGTATTGATTTGCCGGAATAATATGCATATTCGAGCAGCTTTCGATCACCTTATTCATTGGAATCGGTAATCTCTTGGCACGCCAGTGAAAGAATCGATAGCTCTGCCAAATACTAAAATCTTCCAGGATTTTTTCATCAGACATTGGTCCCCAACCAAGAGCCAGGTCCACGGGTGAGGTTTCGGCTTGCCGACCATTATCGTAATACTTTTTTGAGAGGATTTTGGCCTTCAGCGAAAACTTTGCGAATGGATTCAGCCGATACTCCCCGATCATAAACGGAGTTGGGGCAGCAACCTTTTCCTGAACCGGAGCCTCTTTTGCCATGACTCCCGGCGGGAGTGTTATGCTGGGCTCATAAAAGAACAGGTAATAGAAAACAGCGATTATGAGAAGAGCAATTCCTGCTTTTTTGAATCGTGAAAAGTCCATTGTTCACTCATTAGTTACGCAAGTTATAATTCGGCAGCCAATTACAAAGTATATCATTCCAGAGAGTATTGCGGGATTGCCCGGTATGGTGTTCCCCGGTGATTTTTACCAATTGCAGAGCTCACTCCAAAGCTTTATCCGGATATCCGGCAGATCTTTGAAATAACCTGCGATCTCACATATGCGCAATTTATAGGCATTCCAGCAGGTTTTTGTGATGCATTTAATCCAGCGACCAATGTATTCGTTTGCGAGTATCCACCAAAAAAGGGACAGGTATAGCGCGGACAACATATTGCATGAACAGCCTCAGACAAATAAGTGTCTAAACGTATCATCGAAAGGATACCTAAAGACATAAATCAATTTGGTAAGGGTGTCGCTCAATCGTTCTCTTTACAATCTGAGCATCACCATTAGGGTGAGTGAATAGCAGCATTTCGGTTTGCTGATTCTTTTCTCTTAACACAATTGAACAAACTTTATTCGGTTTCATCCGGCACCTCCCGCTTCATAATGATACATATTCTGTTTTTGGGGATCGCAGAGACCGGCAACGTTCCAGGGAGCAATATCCCCAGCAACACGCCTGGCAAAATCTTTTGCCCCTGAAGGAGATAGCAGGTTATTATCAACAATTCTATCTAAATCTGAATTTACTTTTGAAATGGTATTCCTAAAGTCAACATCATGCGAAAACAGAAATTCGTCATTCGGCCGGGCAAGCCCTTTTAAAATGCGTTCTTCATGCCAGATTGCCCCTGTGAAATAATACATGCTATAGTCGCAGAAGATTTCAAACCGGGGGAAGGTAGAATAGCAGGTGGCAATCATTTCATCAAGAAACTGAACCTCCCTCTTGAGCGCGGCCTCATATTCTCTAAGCGCCGGGGTCCTATCCTTCTGGTGTTTAAATTGAGAAAATATTCGCAGAAGACGCTCAACACCAAACAAACTATGAGCATGACCAGGGCTAAGTAAAGGATCGACAAAGCCAAAACTATGAGGAAGCAACGCCCAATTTTCACCTGCTGCTTTGTTGAGGCGTCGCTGCAAACGATTGGTTCTTATTAGGGGTTGAACCGGCATTGCCTCTTTAAACTGGACTGCGATAGACGGATATTGCCCCAGCGTTCCCTGCCAGATTTCATCAGGACTTCTGTTCGCTTCAAACCGTGATCTACTGAGCAGCCCCGCACTGGTGATTCCGTTATCAAACCGCAGCTGCCACATCCAGCCATCATCAAACACATGATGTAGTGCGGATGAATCACAGTCGAAGGGATGTGAAGCAATCTCTGATGTCGTTAAACTTTCTTTCCAGGGCTTCATATTACGAAAATGACCAAATACAGCATAGGACTGCATGCGCATTTTGTCGGTTTCGGAATCCAGCCCCAGGTAATCAATCAGCCTGGAGTTCCCACCACTGGCATCAATTAAAAAGTCGCATTCAAAACTTAACTGCTGATTTTCACAACGTACGTCCAGCATCCAGCCATCTTGATCGCAAACTGATTCAATTTCAGCATGATCAAAATAGCGAACGCCTTTTTTGATGGCCTGCTGCAGAAACAGGAAGTCGGTATCGGCACGCAGCCAATGCGTATCGCCTACCTCATCCGATGGACTGGCAGCAACCATTAAAGCATTTGTATTATTTTTAGATGAAAAATGCTGCCCCTTTTGATGCTTGAAAAAGCTGAAGCCGCGCTTCAAGCCACACATAACATCTGGATGTTCTTTTTTCCAGCTGCCGTACTTGCAAAGCGGGAGTAATTCCGGCAAGTCATACTCTTTACATATTTTCTGAAGAAGAAGGGATGCAAGCGGCGTTGAGGATTCACCAATCGCAAAGCGCGGATGACTGCTACGCTCCAGCAGGATAACATCTTTGCCTATCGCATTTAATCCAAGCGCCGTTAGAGTACCGGCAAAACCAGAGCCGAGTACGATAATCTCCGACCGATAAATCACTCTGCTCCCTGTGCGCAGCTGCAAGCTGTATTGGGTAATATTTTTTGGGTGAGATTCATCTGATGGATTCTAGCTTTGCGGGCAGGCAGGCATAGTTCGCATGATGCAAATTTCTCAATGTCCCATAGGTCAGCGAATACACGCCCCTGCTGTTTTTTAAGTCCGTATGCTAACACTTCTTCAAGAGCTTCAATTGTAGGCTCCGTAAATTTGCCCTCGGTCTTCAAAATGTCCATAGCTCCATTACCGGCTCGCGTTGGAATAACCGCACAGCATTCAACACCAACATCAAAGGCAAAATCGATAGAGCGCTTTGCAGCTTCAACACCATCACGAGAATTTAAGAATGGCGGGTTAACGAGGATAAAGGTTCTTACAGAACAGTCGTTGTCGATCAGAAAATGCGTTGCCTTTTCAAAATCCTGTAGTGTCATACGCTTATTAAGCTTTACCACAACGTCCGGGTGAACAGATTCCAGTCCCATTGCTACTTCAAGTTTTCCATTTATCCGACTGGCAAAATCAGCACAGCTTTTACCGACCAGTTTTGGATGGCATTCAACAACAACTGTTTTATGGAGAGAAACCAGTTCAATAATGTCAGGATAATCTGCAGGAGGTATAGCCTGCACATCGAAGAAATTGCCGCTATTATACAGTTTGATATTTTCAGCAGGCTGCAAACGTTCCAGCGCATAGCGAATTTGCTCTGGAATAGCTCCTTTTGGAACTCGATCGGTTGTCGTGTTCTTCCAAAGATCACACATCAGGCAGCGAAAAGGACATTCTTTATTGGTCAGAAAAATCGTCGCGACTTTCTCAATGCTACCGGAAAACCCATGTTCTTCCTCGACCAGAAATTCATAGGGAATCCAGGGATCAACCGAATTTCGTCTTGGGCGATGAGAGAGAATCCAGCGATCCGGATTACTCTCAAACAAGGACTCATTCATACATGGCATTGAAAAATTTGCGATAGGTTACAGCGTTTTCTTCAAACCGATCCGAAAACGTCTCGTGATCTGCTGCCCCGTGCTGGAAACGACGCTTTGGAAATACCGGCATATCCATTCCGGTTACCGCATTTATGCCAGCGGAAACGATTGCACCTTTCAGGTCATATAGTTTTTCATGCTGCCAGTCGGTTAGCTCGATAAACGGTATGCCTTCGGCAACGGCAATAACTGATGGCATGGTAAAGGGGCTGAATCCCTGAAAGCCAAGTGAACTGGAAGGCGCATACGTTCGAGTATAGCTGCGACTCAGTCCACCACTATAGGTGAGCGAGTGCTTAATCGAGTCTACTCCCCAGCCTTCCTGATAAAGCATCAGATTATTCAGTACGCTTCGGATAGTTAACTCCGGGTTCTCTTCTATAGGATAATCCTTCAGATTTTCATCGCCGCCATCTCCATCTGCTAAAAACTGCCAGTCGGGATAGCGCTTACGGATGCCGCGGCAAAGCGCAAGTCCCATAGATGCAGCTTCAATATCGAGCGCTTTATAATCTTCCGTTATACGAATAGTATCTTTCCAGTTAATATCGTCTCGTTTGACCTCTATCGCTTCTAGAAACAATCCGAGTTTATTTGCCTCGAGAAATTTGCGAGCCTGCTCCAAATCTTCACCACCGCCATCAACCGAGAGGGTGAATGCTTTCAGCCGCGAAGGGCTTTCTCCGAGTTGTAAAAGAGCATGATAGGTTAGCATAAAAACCGCACCGCTATCAATACCACCGGAAAAGCAAATGCCGATCGGCCCTTCTTTCGCTGTATTGGTAAGCCAGCGTTCAACCTCGCGATAGGCTGCCTCGATGTATGCACGACCGATTGCGGCAATATCGGGCTCCAGATGACTCATCGGTGGGTCAAAAAAACGATGGTAAATCGGGTTAGGATCCGGACAACCAACCAGCGAGAGTTCGGTAACGTAATGCGCCGGAGCCATACGCGTGTAGGAAGGATGAAACTGATCGTGAAGCTTATGCTCTTTCAAAAAATCATAGATGGTGTCAATTCGATCTGCGACAACCAACATCGGCCCATCTACCAGCTTGGCAATAAAATAGCGCAGCGGTCTATCCATAGAACGGGCAAGATAAATTGTTTCGCCATCTACCGCAGCCAGCGCATACTGTCCTTCAATTTGCCGTACTTTTTCAATATCACCGGTTTTTAAAATTGCGCGTGCATCCTCCAGCGAAAAGTTGTAAAGCACATTATTTTCCGGATCAGTAAGGTCTGCTACGCGATTGATCAGATTTCTAATTTGCAAAGTGTTCGTTCCTTCCGTTGATCGATTTGTGGTCTGGGAAAATATAGCAACCGGGATTTTACATTTCAAATTTTGTGTAAGTTGGAGGCTAATTTTTTTCTGCCAGACTGGAGCATTGTTAGAATGGAGCAATCTGAGATAAATAAACCTACGTACTTACTTAGAAATTATTAGCTGAATTTTGAAATATCTTTTAGTAAGAGGCAACATCCTCGACAACCCACCGTTTTACGGGCATTTCTAACGATGTATTTCTTCAGATTTGTGATGTGAGAGGAAAGCTGATAAACGGTGTGGATTTAGTTTTCCGAGGACAATTTTAATGCAGATTGGAGCATTGTTAGAATGGAGCAGTCTTTATTCTCCAAAAACTCCGTTTTTTTGAAAACTATTTTTATCACTCATTTCCTCTACTGAAAAACTATGAAAAAACGACTCTTACAACTCACCCTTTTATCATTAATTGCTCTTGTTGGCTCAGCTTTTGTTCTTAAAAAAGGCACCTTCAAGAAGAAGCGGAACTGGCCAAATCACCCGATAGATAAGCAGATGGTTAAAGCAGCAGAAAACTTCTATAAGGTAACCATCTCACCGGAGGCGCGATATAGCTACGCTATCATGAGGCCGGGTGTTATCCAGCATCTGGACAGACGCTATACCTATGATGTGATCCCGGATGAGTTGATGGAAGGCGTTTTATATCAAGGACTGCATCGCCCGCCGGCAGGAACGACAGTATCGATCAACGTTAAGCAATTATCGGACGTGTATTTTTTCTTTCATCATACCGTAGATGGCGGCTATGGGGAAATATTCTCCAGGCTGGAGGGCTGGAACAAAATGCCTGTCGCTCCACAATACGACATTAAAAGCAAGCGCGGGCATGGCTTAAAAATGTTTATGTATCATCTAGAAGCAGAACCGGGAGTAGAACACCATATCCCGGCAACAACTGCAGACCGTGCCTGTTTTAACATTGTATTTCAGACCGTTGAAAGTACCGACACTAAATCTTCTTCAGAACAACCATCGAAGAATGAGATGCTATAATCACTTCAAAAAACCGCCTTAGCGCCTCATATTTCTCTGCTTCAAATTGGGTTTGACTAATCGAAAAGTTGCTATTTATCATAATCGCATTTCCCTGAGCAGCAACGTTCATTCGAAATACGGCCTCATTGCCCGGCAGTGCAACTGCGGCTTTTTTCGGTAGTCCATCAACCGCATATCCTTCAGGAACTATCAGCTTGATATTCGAGGAGAACTGACGGGGAAATGGAAATTCAACTGGATACTGACGATTCGGTAAAGCAAATGGGTTCTCACTAATCCGATTTATAATAAACGGATTCAGATAAATAAGGTCACCGTTTAGCTGCGCACCCTCGGATATTGAAAATCTGGATTCGATACGTACGGGCTTCTCCCACTCTTCCAAACCTGAAATAGAGACGGAATCGACACTGACTTCAAGACCGGAATCGAACAACTGCTCCGCAATATATGACTCCGCGGACACCTCGTCCAGGGAACGACGTAGCACAAGCGCACTATAATCCCGATCTGAAACCGTCAACTTACCTTCGATACCCCCATCTGCACGAACCGCAAGCTCCTGCATCGTTGCATGTCGGTAGTTCTTTTTACCTTTTAAGGGTATCCAGCCGGCATCTTTGCGCACAATAAAGCCCTCAGAATCCACCACATCGGGTGAGAGGAGATCATACGGTAAAAGTTTTGCAGAAGCATCCAGAACAAGTGCCTGGTTTTCCAGCTGCACATAAACCAGGGTATGATTGAATTGAGAAACTATTGGATAGAGCTTTTGAATTTTACCGTGCTTCCGAGTACTGGTGATTAATGGATGGGCATTTAATCCAGCAGCTCTTAGCGTTGCTAACATAGCCAGATTAATCTCAGAACTATTCCCTTGTCCGCTTGCGAATGCCTGATCAAGGCTACGATCCGGAAATACCTCGTACTTCCCATTCCATGAGAAGCGTTTCTGAAAAGCAGCATAGATCGTTTTGGTTTTCTCTTCCGGGTCTTGTAGCTGTCCGGTTAACCTCTCGGCCTCATTTTTGAACATTTTATGTCTATCAACCTGCCCTCCAAAATCATTATGCTCTAACAGAGAGTTTGCCAATGCATTCCAATCTTTTAAGATTAGAATCGGACTCGTTCCTTCGGGAGTAATTGCACTAAGCTGAAAGCGCATTTTAGCCCGGTAGTTATCCAGTGTCGTCATATATGGTTCCGGAGTCATTGCCGGTACGTCATTAATTCTCCAGTGGTATTCTGTACCACCTGTTACAATCCGCCCAAGGTTCGCAGCGTTTTGATAAGCCTGATATGATCCTCCGCTACCACCGGCACCGCTAATTCCCATTGTCTGAAAGCTCTTTACAACCTCCTGTTTGAAGAAAAAAGATTGACCGGAATACCTTTCAATATTCCGGCTGTCAAACGATTCGTATCCCTGATAAACCTGTACATATTTGAAAATATCCGGCAGGCGAAAGCGAAAGTCTGATACCCGACAGGGTATCTCATGCTGGAAAGCCCACTCGTTGATTCCCTGTAGTGATTTAGATACGTAGCGATATTTGAGTTCAATAATAGATCCGGTCTTGAGGGCAGGGAATGTAAACACCTTTCGAGACCATTCACCATCAATACTTTCTTCAAAAATATCTCCTTTTTTCACCTCTGTTTTCTCAACCTTGTCATTTACCAGATTAAAGGTTTGAGCTTTTAAATCATCGATCTTGGATCGCTCATCAGAATTTTCCGGATCTTTTAAAAACGGCAGACGAATATCAGCCCAATTAAATCCTGCTTCGTTAATAATTTTAATTCGCATATGTCGCTTCAGTATCATTTCCATAGAAGCACTGAACTCAACTTCACCATAGTCAAACAGCAGAACTGCTGATGCAGAACTATCCGCTTCATACACCGCCATTTGCAGATCGACTTTATCTACTTTCCCCCAGTTTTTATCGTAATTTTCCCCAACTACTGATATCGTTAGCAGTAGAAAGATTATCAATACATAGCTAGCCCCAACAGGCACCCTCTTCATTACAGACTCCCCAATCGTATTACGTTATGTTAATCCCAGCGCTTGTTTTCTTTCGACGATCGCTTCCTTCAGAAGGTTTACAACAGCAGAACTTTCCGCCTCCTCAACCGATCGTACTTTAACATGGCGTAACTTTTTTCCGGTACCTTCAAGAAGCTGATTCGGATCGTCCAGTCCTGCCCCGTAATAAAATCCCAGATTCACCCGGTCTTTTAAGGGCATGATGTAACAGTATGCCTCGCTCATTTTTTTAGGGCCATGCCCAAACGAAGCAGCTTTGTCTCCGAGGCGCACGACTTCTATCGTTTGCGGATGTAATTTTAGCACCTGTTTCTTAAGTTCTATGGAAATGTTTCTAACGTTATCTGCTTTCCCTTTAAGCAGTTCTTCAAATGTACCGAATGCTGTGGACATGTTCTTTCACTCCTATTCGCATGTATCGATATATATTATGAATAAACAATATTTTTTATTGATATTGCCTCTCCTGCCACTCTCTCACATACATCCAGATACCTGAGGAAAGCGTTACCGCATTGGACACCAATCCCGGTATTGATCCTACCAGGACATTGTGTCCAATCCAGAAAAATTCAGCCACAATCAAATACAGCCTGAACCGCAGTACGTTGGTTTGATAGCGTCCAATGCTAATAACGATCATTGCTATCGCACAAAAAACAGACGGCAGTCCATTCCAGCTGATTACAACCAGCAGGGCAATAACCGGAATTGTTAGCAGATAGATATTGCGAAAGTACGGTTTCTTTTCCAGCGGAATTGCCAGCAACGCCTGAGCACCGGCAACCAACGCCATCCAGGCACCAGTTGTTGCTCCAAGCAGTCCAAAATGTGCGGTAAAGAAGAAGGCACCTACAGCTTGAAGCACTAACATTACTGCGCGCTTGCGAAACAGCGGCCAAAAAAAGTTCATGGCTATTCCGATATAGCCGAGCAAGTCTATCATATAGTTCTCTTATTTGAAGGGAAGTAAATAGTAGCAAGGAGATATGCAACAGGCAAGTGGTAAGTCGTTTGTGGAACGGTCCTTTCAGGCGCTGGTAGGACATAGGCTGTAGGACGCAGTTGGTTGGATGCTCCTTTCAGTCGCTCTTAGGAAACCTATAGACTACAAGCGAGCCCGAAAGGGAGAGCGACCTACCAATTACAAGTGAAGCTAAGCGGAACGGACGGACAACGACACCCTCTAGCTACTCGCAACTTGCTTCTCGCTTCTTGCTTATTATCCCCCTTTAGATTAATTTATGATGCATATTCTGCGTAACCCCGCATAACGATATGCCATCCAATATAAACTTGAGAAAAAACGCCAATTATACACACACGCATTCAAGCAATGCCCTAACCGCACGGGAAAATCATGACGACATCAAAAGCAAAAATCATCTATACAATCACCGATGAAGCACCGGCTCTTGCAACGCATTCATTTCTACCAATAATTGAAGCTTTTACCGGAGCAGCCGGTGTAGCTGTCGAGACCCGCGATATCTCTCTAGCCGGTCGAATCATTGCATTATTCCCTGAGCATCTGACGGATGAGCAACGCCAGTCCGATGATCTTGCAGAACTCGGTGAGCTGGCCAAAAAGCCGGAAGCAAATATTATCAAACTGCCGAACATCTCGGCATCCATTCCGCAAATGAAGGCAGCTATTAAAGAGCTGCAGGCAAAAGGATATAACCTGCCGGATTATCCGGAAGATCCCGAAACTGATGAAGAACGCTCAATAAAGGCTCTTTATGATAAGGTGAAGGGGAGCGCTGTGAACCCTGTTCTGCGCGAAGGGAACTCCGATCGTCGCGCACCAAAGGCAGTAAAGACTTATGCGAAGCACAATCCCCATTCTATGGGCGCATGGAGCTCCAGCTCAAAATCGCATGTTGCCAGCATGCCGGGTAATGATTTTTACGGAAGTGAAAAAGCGACCACAACTTCTGAAGCCTGTGATGTACGAATTGAGCTGACCGATGCAGACGGTAAATCGCACGTACTAAAAGAGAAAGTCTCTTTACAGGCCGGAGAAATAATCGATTGCTCCGTTATGAATCGCAATGCATTGCGTGCGTTCCTGGCGAAAGAAATTCAGGATGCAAAAGAGCAGGACATTCTCTTCTCATTGCATATGAAGGCAACAATGATGAAGGTGTCCGATCCGATTATCTTTGGCCATGCCGTCTCCGTATTTTTCAGCGACGTATTTGCAAAACATGAAGACGTTTTCCAGGAACTGGATATCAACCCGAATAATGGACTTGGGGATGTCTATAATAAAATCGTTACTCTGCCGTTTGAGAAGCAGGAAGAAATTCGCGCCGATATTGAAGCTTGCTATGAAAACAGGCCAGCGATTGCAATGGTCGATTCCGATCGCGGCATTACCAACCTTCACGTTCCCAGCGATATCATTATTGATGCTTCCATGCCGGCCGCCATTCGTGCATCCGGTGAAATGTGGGGCCCGGACGGTAAGCAAAAAGAAACCAAGTTTGTTATTCCGGATCGTTCCTACTCCGGCGTTTACCAGGCAACCATAGATGATTGCAAAAAGCATGGTGCATATGATCCCACTACAATGGGCAGTATTCCCAATGTTGGTCTGATGGCGCAGAAAGCACAGGAATATGGCTCGCACGACAAGACCTTTGAGGTTCCGGCAGACGGCATCGTTCGCATTGTAACAACCGACGGTAAAACGTTAATGGAACAATCCGTTGAGGAAGGTGATATTTTCCGAATGTGTCAGGTAAAGGATGCTCCAATTCAGGATTGGGTAAAGCTGGCAATTTCCCGTGCCCGCGCAACTGGCGCACCGGCTGTCTTCTGGCTGGATGAAAATCGTGCTCATGACTCAGAGCTTATTAAAAAAGTAAATGCCTATCTCCCGAGCCACGATACCGATGGACTGGAAATCAAAATTATGCCGGCCGTTGAAGCAACCCGCTTCTCTCTGGATAGGATTCGCAAAGGCGAAGATACCATCTCGGTAACCGGTAACGTGCTCCGCGACTATCTAACCGACCTCTTCCCAATTCTTGAAGTTGGTACCAGTGCAAAAATGCTGTCCATCGTTCCGCTCATGAATGGTGGTGGTCTATTCGAAACCGGTGCCGGTGGATCAGCTCCCAAGCACGTTCAGCAGTTTGAAAAAGAAGGGCACCTGCGCTGGGATTCTCTCGGTGAGTTTCTGGCTCTTGGTGTGTCGCTTGAACACCTGGCTAGTGCCTTCGACAATAGTCGTGCACAGATCCTCAGTGACACTTTGGATGAGGCAACAACCCTATTCCTGCAGAATCGCAAATCCCCCTCCAGAAAGGTGCATGAACTGGATAATCGCGGTAGCCATTTCTATCTGGCCATGTATTGGGCCCAGGCGCTTGCTGCTCAAACAGAAGATGCCGAGTTGGCTTCAGCCTTCAGTAACCTGGCAAAGACGCTAACCGAAAACGAGACTAAAATTGTGGATGAGCTAAACAACGCTCAGGGCGACCCAATGGATATTGCCGGTTACTATCGACCGGACGCAGAACTGGCATCAAAAGCCATGCGCCCCAGCGCAACGCTCAATGCCGCTTTATCAGCTATGTAACAGATTGAGCTGACACATACCAAATCGGGGCTGACAGATAGGTCAGCCCTGTGTTGAGGCGAATAGATATTTATTTGAGATAATAGATTTAAACGTATGCCCTTCCCTTCGGCTACGCTCAGGGAGCGGGCCTGCGTTCCCCGAGCGAAGTCGAGGGGGACAGTTTTAAAATTCGTGATTTAATTGAGATTGACCTTGTCTATTACCAACTCCAAAAAGCCGGTCTGTGAATCTATCTCCCTGGAAAAGCGGTAACCATGCAGCTTGGCAATCACCAGTTCGGCAGTCGTATAAACCAGATTCCCGTCCATCAGATGGCCACCAGTGGTTTTGCCTTCTTCATCAGAAACAGACATATGGATATGCACACCATCGGGTGATAGCGTACCGGTAAGCGAAACGATCTCAAACGTGCTGGTTTTGTTGATAGTTGCATTGGGCTGATTGGCAAAGCGTAGCGAATATTGCGTTAGACTGCCTACACCGGAAAGAATGCAGCCGGCTTCTATAGAATGCTCTTGTACTAATTTGATAAGCGAGAGCTTTAAATCGTCTCCCGGCAAGAGGCGAACGGCAACTGTTTCCATTACTGCTCCAGATAATATTATTTATATACCTCTGAAAGACCCTACATATTTCATCCCTACGGGATGTCGGTTATGATGGGATGATCTCCCTAAAAATATTAGGCACCTACGGTGCCTACAAATACACTCACTACGCTTTGCTAAGCCAAAGCCCCGGAGGGGCGAAATGTTTATAGGGAAGCCAAGAAGTAGTACCAAAAGCCCCGGAGGGTTGGCATGTTTAAGTCTTTTTAGTTATAGTCAATGCAATCAGATGGTTAGTTTTAAAATTGACTACTATTATAGTCCGAATATTTGTTTTACTGCTCCAGATAATATTTACCCGGCTCGATTCCGCTATTAAGCTCAGAAACCGAGATAAAGAAATCTTCAAAATTCTTAACTACGGTTTTACTGCACACAATACCTTCGGCTTCGAGCAGATCCTGCTGACTACGGCCATCAGGATGAAATTTTGGTTTGCCGAGCTTACCATTATCACCGACAGCGCGATACCAGGACAGAACTGCTTTTTTCTCATCTTCAAGCGTGGAAAGAATATACGCCACGTGTCGCGGCATAACGGAAAGATAATCACCGATCTCTTTAAATGACGTAACCCTGCCGTCCGGTATCAGCGTTACGATTTTCAGAATGTCTTCTTTGATAAGTGCAAACGCTTTGGATTTCGACATTATTGTCCCGAATTAGAGGCTAGCAATGATTCTCTTTGCATGCTGCTTTAACACATGGCGATAGAGCCAATACAATAAAACACCAAGAGCCGTTCCGAGAGTATTGGTCATCAGGTCCAAAATCGAGGAATAACGAATCGGCGACCACATCTGCACAAATTCAACAGTAAAGGACAGAGTAAATCCAAGTGCCGTACAGTACGTTAAATGCTTGAGGAACGGATTGTCTGAGGCTTTATTTAAGGTGCCACTCAGCAGAAACCCAAGCGGAATAAAGAAAATGATATTTCCAATAATGTCGAACAGAAAAATCGGGTTGAGCGATAAAAAGCCAAATGGTAAATTCATTAAAAAGGGCTTGTTGGAAAGCGTGCCACCGAGAAAAAAGCTGAACGGCCACATCAGCAACACAAGAGAGAACAGCAAATACATTAGGGCCCCCCACTTGTAATAGTTTACAAATGGATCTGAGGCAAGAGCTCTTTGGAGAAGCGAACGCTCCTGAGATTGAAGTCTAAGATTCAGTGACATATCTTATTATAAATCCTTTTTAAGTTACAGATATAATTTCCATTCTTCATTTTCGGCAACACGTTTGATAACCTGATTACGCTCAATTAAAAGCCTTTTCATATACGTGGTGAGGAATAATTGGTTCGCTACTTTCCCAAGTATTGCCAAAGGAGATTTAAAATCGAATCGATCCTCAACATGTGTAATTCCATCTATTTCTGTAAAGTAGTGATCGTGCTGAAAAGATTTAAAAGCTCCCTTAACCATCACGTCCCGAAAATGCGTTGGATAATCCAACGCTAGCATTTTACTGGTTAGATGCTGCCACACACCAAAATGTTTCGCACGCCAGGTGACTTCCTCCCCCAACTCAAGTAGGCCGGACGTTCTTTCAGCAACGGCTCTTTCTCCGGTTTTCGCAGTGCTTTCCATATGCAGATCGATGCTGCGTGACAGATCAAAGACTCGACCGATTGGGGCATGAATCTGTTTCTTCAGTACAATTAGTGGCAAAAAAAAGCCTCGGCATTATGTTTTCGGTACGAATACAAATCCATCCATGATTTTACGGGCGGTCCTGAGAACACCAGCTCGTTTTACCATCCACTCTCCCTTCGCTTGAGCCAGATCCAACTGAACAGGAATTGAACCAGAGACATGCTCTATGTGAATTGTTTCTGATAAATCTTCAGAAACGTTTGAGACATCATTAGCAACTGTCCCACGAACCTTACATGCGGCTGCAATACAGATAGCTCCGGAGACAGCATGCGCATGATGAAATGTATGCGGTGTAAAATATTGCGATTTCAATGTGCCGTTCTTTTGCGCTTTTGATAAAATTCCAATGCGCGGCAGTACGCTATCCGTAACATCACCAAATCCCATTCTCCTCCCGGCCTCCAAACGCATACGTGCGAGACGCTTCATAAAGTCGGAACGGATTGCAAAATAATCGTGTCCTTCCAAGCCTGTTAAATTCAAGTCCTCTGCTTTTATCAACATTAATGCAGTACACGCATCAGCCAGAGTTACATTCACCCCATCAATATCTTCTTTCTTCTTTCCTGTTGGAAAAAGACTTCCGGTTTTTGCGCCGTGCTGGTCAAAGAGATTCATCTGAATGAGAGCTGCTCTACCCGGAACACCACTTATCTCACTTTCTCCATCGTAAGAGATTTTGCCATCAGGTGTTTGAACGATAACCTCTATAAAAGAGTCCGTGTTTATATTATATACCCGGACAGTAGTTAAAAGTTGTGATGTATCGACCATCCCTCGCTCAATAGCAAAAGGAGCTACTCCTGTCATCATATTCCCGCAGGTGGGGCGCGTATCCACAACTGCCTTATCGATCTCTACCTGAGCGAACAAATAGTCGACGTCTACACCATTGCGCGAAGATGGTTGCACCATTACGACTTTACTGGTGACAGTTTTTGCACCACCCAGACCGTCAATCTGATTAATGTCCGGTGAGCCCATAATTCGAAGTAACATCCGGTTGCGCTTCTTTTCATCTGCAGGTAAATCTCGCAAATCAAAGAAAGGGCCTTTCGACGTGCCACCACGCATTAGCATGCAGGGAATTTTTTGTTGGGTCATTTTCCCTCCGTTTTGTTGCTGCCAGATTGAAGCATTGTTACAATGGAGCAGTCTGGGGGCTAAACCGACTCTCTCGATAGACGTATCCCCAGATAAATAAAGACTGCCCCCATAGCCTTCGATAACCACTTAGTAATAGCGGCATTTTTACGAAGCTTGTTTGTTAAAAAGCTGGCGCAGATAACCAGCGGTATATTTATGAAAATGGCAATCATGTTGACGGTAATGCCGAGAAACAAGAGCTGATAAAATTCATTACCGGATGTCGGGTCAATAAACTGCGGGAGGAATGCCAGGTAAAAAACAGCGACTTTCGGATTCAGCACGTCACTCAGAAAACCCTGCCAAAAGACTGTTTTTAGCGAGTAGGATTTACTGTTTTCCTGATCCGGGTCGATGAATGACGATGAAGAGAAGAGTGCTTGTAAACCAATATAGATTAGATATGCAGCACCTAACCATTTTATAACGGTAAAAGCCACTGCCGATGTCATTAGGATTGCCGATAATCCCAGAATCGCTGCAATCAGGTGGACATAGGCACCGACGTTTATACCGATAGCGGCAACGATTCCAGCCAGTTTTCCCTGGGCGATGCTGCGGCCCAGCAGGTAAATCATATCCGGTCCGGGTGCAATGCAAAGTAGAATGCTGGCGCTGATAAAAAGCAGATAGTTATCCATTAGAGGGTCTTTCTAAAATCCGTTTTTTTCAAAGTTCATAGCTGTCGTCGTATCTATTTCAAATGTGTTTATATATATTTCTGTAATCGTTTTAGAAATTTCCTCTGCCGACCCACGAATAACATAATCCAGAAAATCATCCCCATAAGCTGATCCAATCTTGTCAGGGTTCGGATGGTTATATGGAGCAGGTTCAACACCAGCCTTTTTACAAGCCGCCATGAACTTTTCTTCAAACGCTTTTTGTTGATCCGCTAATAATGGAAAGTCAATCTCCACCTCATTATCGTATGCCGTAAACTGTAAAAAGTTATCCGTTTCGCTGACAATACCGATCAGGAATTTATCAGAGCCATCGGTACCAGCTACAGCTTCTAATAAGCCGGCAATATAATCTGGAAGATCCGCCAAACTTCCCTCTTTCCCCCGAGGTTCGGGAGTAACAGTAATAGTCCCTTCCAAACGTTGCGTTTGAGGTAAAGGCTCGACCTTGGGCATTAAAAAATAAAACACAATTGCTCCAATTAAAACGATACCGAATAACAACGTAAAAAACATCATCCTTAATCCTCCCCCTTTTATGTTCATGCGATACCTTTTTAAACAAACAAATGTTATCAATGAATATCTTTTACAGCTTATCAAACATAATTTTGTTGTAAGTACTCGACCAAAAATATTTGCTATAAGCACGTTGTTTAAAGTTTGTCAGGCTGAGCTTGTCGAAGCCCTATTGAGAGTATTCTTAGCCCCTCGACAAGCTCGGGGTGACACAAAAATATATTTAATTAGATTTTGTCTTAGCACTTAAAACAAACCCTGAATGTCCATCCCATGAATCTGTATCACCATACTCCAGAAGCACCATACACAATTTATCATCAATTCGGATAATTCTTAAAAGACGTGTAAGCGAAATCAAAGAGTCAGCCTCCGTAAGGCGAAATGTATTCCCCTCTCTCTTTATTGCATCTACCTGACGCTGTTTGTTCAAATGAAATGGTAATAGTTGCACTGTAAAATCAGATTTTTTTTGCCAGCCTCCGATTGAGTCTCTTAACCCAACTCGATTTGCATAATCCTGGCTAAGGTTAAACAATGCACTGCCATCGCTTCTGAGCGTAATATAGGAATCCCCATCCTTCCAGATTCCAACTAGATCCTCATTTGTTGTATGTGGATTCCAATCTGGTTCGGTAAGATGAAAGTTTACAAAGGCCGTAGGTATCAAAAATAGTCCAGTGGCAATTAAAAGAAGCGTAAATCGCTCTTCCTTTGTTCCACATGCCAGAATAAAGACTCCAATAGATGCAGCATAAAATAAAATATAGAGCATAATCGGTCTATCTTTGAAAGTTACTTTTATCTGACATTCTTTTTAGAACAATGAGCAATAGTGCTAAAACAATTCCCAAGATAGTGCCGTTTTCACCGCTGGTATTTTCCCAAAGGATGTAGTTAAAATAGGCGGCATGTAGCCAAACGCCTAAAGCCAGCAGGTGCATCCACCAGGGGAAACCTCTTAAAACACTATGCGCAATCATTAAACCGGCCCATGTCATATGACCACTGATATCTATCGATTTCGAAACAAGCCGCAGATAAAGCTGAACAAATCCAATGCCCCATACAATCAAATATGGTACGTTATTTAGTATCTTCTCACGCGAAGGAGGTATAAACGTTGAGAGAAACAACTCCAGGGCGTAAACAGCAAAGATTGTTGTGATAGGGATATTGTAGCGAAATAAATGTCCGGAGATATACCAGTCGCGATTTTCACTGAACCATCCCAGGCTAAGCCAGACAACTGTCCAAAAAACGGTTGAAAAGCCGACGCCTAAAATGAGTGCCAGCTTTTGGTTGTTGTTTTTCATGCACTTTCCTTCTCATCCAATTCGTCTTTTTGAGAAGACCGCTTTGAAGGGGAATTGTTACCGATTTGGATTTTCATCAACTTCAATTGTTCTCTGCCAGGCTGCTGCCAGACTGGAGCATTATTACAATGGAGCAATCTGGGGGCTAATCGGTACTATCTTATTCCATAAATCTCTGAAAATTTTGAATTTTTTCGAAAAATTAATTTAGAGATCCGAAAAACCCCTGTTCTGGGGCCTTTTAGACAGGGGTTGAGGGGAATATAGGTTTGGGGAAAAATTGGAAGAGATTGAAACTAGACTGGAGCATTGTTACAATGGAGCAGTCTTTATTCTAGTAAATGTCCAAAATTTTGACAACAAAATAAAATAGCTCTATACCTATAACGCCAGCTTCATCAAATAGTCGGTTTGCCTATCCTCGCCAACAATAAAGATATGCGTATCGAAAACCTTCAAACCCTGCTTTTCGTAAAAGCGAATGGCACGCGGATTCTTTTCCCATACTCCCAACCAGAGATAGCGTAAGTTTCTCTCCCGGGCTATTTCAGCTGATCGATCAAAAAGAATTTTTCCAATGCCTTTCCCATGAAAGCGACGAACAACATAAATGCGCTCAATCTCCAGAGCATTCTTTAAAGTCGTCTCCGTTTGAGACTCTCCCCAATTCAGCTTCAAATAACCAACAGCTTCTCCGGCATACATGGCAAAGTAGAACTGAGATTCGTTATTCTTTAACTCGTTTAACAATGCGCTCTTGTTAAAACGTTTTTTGATATGCTTATCAAAATTAGCAGGATCGTTCTGTTCCGCGTAAGTTTCTCGAAATGTCTCAATGCTTATGCTCTGAAGTTTCTCTATGTCTTCAGAAGACACTTCAACGAGTTCTATTTGTTCGCTATAAAACTCCTCACGCACTTCCTTCATCTGGAAATGATGCCGCCAGGCATGCAGCGTTAGGAAATAGATCCACTGATACATATCTATTTTACCGAGGTTTCCAACGCTCATATTAACCGTTGCGAGCGATCCGCTGCCATCGTGCATCTGATCCAAAAAGGAAAGGCATTCAGCGAACTGATTTTGTATTTGAAGCTTCACATCCTGCATATTGGCATTTCCAGTTGGCTCCATATGTTCCGGGCGGACCCATTTTGTCGAGCCACGAACTCCCACCGGCTCAAGTCTTTTTAGATTGCTTTCATCTCCGGTAACAGGGTTTCCCGCGGCGGCTCGCTTTAAAGAGCGCTCCACATGTTTGCGAATAATCTTTAAGAGAAAGAAACTGGTGAGTGAAACGTGCTCCAGAATTTCATCTATTGTCCAGCCTCCACTATCAGGACGATAAGCACGAACGAGTTCAGGTTCATCAAACCAAAGGGCAAGGGTTTGGTCGGTCTCCTGAATTTTCTGCTGTATTTCACGTATAGTGTTTTGGTAGGCCATATTTAACCGCATTAGTCATTGAATGATCCCTGAATTGCCAGTTCGGCAATACGGTTAATAATACCGCTGAATATCAATCCATGAATCGGATATAGCGCATACCAATATACAAACCCAAATAGCCCTTTTGGTGCAAAGAAAGCCGTTTGAGAAAGTAAAACCGAACCGTTTTCATGATCCTGAACCTGATACTGAAGCCATGCCTTACCCGGAACCTTCATTTCAGCGCGTAACCGCAGCAACTTATTCGGCTGAACCTCTTCGACCCGCCAAAAATCCAGAGCATCTCCAACACGGAGTTCGTCCGGATCCCGTCTTCCACGTCGCAAACCTACACCGCCTATCATTCGATCAATAAAGCCGCGGATTTTCCAGGACCAGTCCATGTAAAGCCACCCGCGTTTACCGCCAATACCGGTAAAGATTTTAAATGCGTTTGCCCTACTGGTGTTAACGACTCTTTGACGATGCTCCATTACCAGGCCTTCATGTGTAGTTAAGACGACCGGTTCCACGTCCCCCTGACTGGTTATTAAAGCGTCGCTCCAGGCCGATTCGATATCAGCTGCCTCAAGACGCGCCAATGCTCTTTCAACCGAGACCTTATAGCTTGCGGGCTGAACATCTGGAAAAATCTCGCGAGCGGAAAGATCCGTAACCACATTCTCATTCCGCAGTCCTTCAATTAAAGGGCGCGCAATGGCTCCCGGAATCGGCGTTACCAGATTCACCCAGTGTGAAGATAAGTATGGCGTTAAAACCGGTACAGGCGCCAGCCAACGTCGCAACCCTCTCACCTCGGCATACGTCGTCATCATTTCGCCGTAGGTCATCACTTCCGGCTGGCCTATTTCAATAATTCTGTCTTTGCTCTCAGGAACCGTTATCGCAGAGGACAAATATTCCAGTACATCACGCACACCTATCGGCTGAGCCTTCGTATAAACCCATCGTGGACAGATCATAATCGGAACACGTTCAGTTAAGTAGCGGATCATTTCAAAGGACAGGCTGCCGGATCCAACGATAACACCTGCTTGAAATTCCGTAACGGGTACACCGGCTTTTCTTAGAGCAACACCGGTTTGCTGCCTGGACTGCAGGTGCTCGGACAAATTTTTATCTTCCTTCGCCAAGCCGCCCAGATAGATAATCCGTTCCACCTTTGCAGCTGCGGCGGCATTAGAGAAATTCGTGGCAGCTGTCATGTCGCGCTGATGAAAATCGTCTCCACTTCCCATGCTATGAATCAAATAATATGCAACGGCAACGTCTTTCATTGCAGGTTGAAGCGTTTCTGGATTTAGAACATCACCGGTAACTATCTCAACTTCGTCAAACCATGGACGCCCCTGGAGCCGTGATGCATCTCGCACAAGACAGCGAAGACGATAGCCAAGCTCCAAAAGCCGGGGCACTAAACGTCCACCAATATATCCGGTAGCGCCAGTAACCAGAATTAATTGGGATTGATTCTCCATGTATGCTCCATTTGATTGCTTCTAAACATACACAATGATTCGACATGTTGGGAAAATGAATTTAATTTTCAGGAGGTGTTGCAGCGCTGCCAGCCAGGATACCACCGTCAATCGTCAGCTCGATACCGGTCACGTATTTCGATTCATCTGATGCGAGATAGAGTGCAGCGAACGCAACATCTTCCGCTTCCCCCATTCGCCCTAACGGTACTTCGGATGAAACGGTCTTGAGAGCAGCTTCGCGCGCCTCTCCCTCCCCTAACATTGCATCCCACATCGGGGTAAGAATTGCTCCGGGGTGAATCGAGTTGCAGCGAATTGGGTATTCTTGTTGAGCACAGTAGAGCGCAACGGTCTTGGAATGATTTCTTACAGCGGCCTTACTGGAAGCATACGCCGCGGCACCAGGAATGCCGATCATACCAGAGCGCGATGAAATATTGACAATACTTGCCGCAGAAGAGGCTTTCATTAATCGAATACCATATTTACAGCCCAAAGCAACGCCATCAAGATTGGTGGCATGTACCTGTTGCCAACTGTTCATATCCAGATTTTCCGGATCATGCGGGCCCGCCGCTTCCAGAAAACCTGTAATTCCTGCATTGTTTACGATTACATCCAGTCGGCCGTATTTTTCTTTTATATAAGCTTCAGCATTTTGCCAATCGGACTCGGATGAGACATCGAGATGCACGTAATCAACACTGATGGCTTTGGCTACAGATTCACCCTGCTCATCAAGTATATCCGATAGAATAACTGTTGCTCCCTGTTGTACAAAAAGGCGAGCTGTTGCAAGTCCAATTCCTCTGGCTGCTCCTGTAACGAGAGCAATTTTATTTTGCAGTCTATTCATATGTTTTCCTGAATTTTGAAATTACAGCGTACATAAAATAACAGATGAATTTTCTCACCCAATTTAAAAACTCCCCGAAGCACCGCCGCCGCTTGAAAAACCACCACCGGAGCTTCCACCACCGAAACCACCACTTGAAAAACCGCCACCGGAACTTCCGCCCCAGCCATCATGATCAATCCAATCCGAATCCGTATCTGAGCGACTTATTCCGGATGAAAGCATCATACGGAGTTCACCAAGAGATCCGATTAAAATAGCACCCAGCAGTCCCAATGCAATCCATCCGGCACCTGGAGTTTCCAGCTTTTGATTTCTTTTTTCTACAAGTAGTGATAGAGCGATCACAAGGACAATTGCCAGAGGCCACTGGTATAAGCGAAATAGAAGAAACTTATCAGGTGCTTTAAGCATAATCTCTTTTACACCAAAAGTGATTCCCCTTTCGAAATCTCCTCTTTTTAAATAAGGAGCTATACGTTTATCAATAATTGTTTGTGCCACACCGTCATGATAGAAATGGTATCCAGCCCCTAATTCGATTCGTATTCTCCTATCTCCGGTAGAAATCAGTAGAAGCACGCCTCGATTTTCAGGTATACTTCCTATTGCCCACTGATTAAATAGACTTGTTGCAAAACTCTCCCATGAAAAGTCAGCAGTCTTATAGTCCATATATTTGTAAATTGTTACAACGGCTATCTCAATTCCTGATTCCTTATGAAAAGCAGACAATTCGCTATTTAACTGAGCTTCTGTCTTCGGTGAAAGCAGGTTAACATAATCATTAATATACCGACCTGTCCGTTTTGGGTAGTCCGCTATTAAATTCGGAGCAAGGAACAACAGAATCATGCAAGACAGTAAGAATTTACTTAAACGACGATCTTTCAAGCTACAATCCCCGCTTTAACCTGTGCTTCGAATTTTTCATCGTCCTTAAACGCGCAGAGATTACCATCCGGGTCATTAAACTTGGCAACGCTTCCCCAGTCGTGCTGCTGATAATCTACCTCTACACCTTTTGCGCTTAGTGAATCAGCGAATGCCTTTACGTCTGGCACATTCATACGTAAACAGGAAGTATAGGTTTCTCCGCGTAAGGGCGGAGGTAGCTGATCATCCAGCTCGACCATAAGATAGCTTTCACCAAACTTAAAGCAGGTTAGTTCTGGTGTATTAAACATTATGGGAAGATCAAGTTTATCCCGATAAAAGGCAACGCATTCAGGGTATTTTTGCACGTAGAGTATAAATCCGGTTCGGGTGAACATAGTTATCTCCGGTTTAAATTTTTAATACCAGATTGGAGCATTATTACAATGGAGCACTCGGGCATAATACAATCATTTCTCCTACTTTGTTTGCAGCGATCCTGGAAGCTCCGTAAGCACTCGATCCGGGTTAATTTTTAACAAAATCTCATTTACCTCAGATAGGAATTTGTCCGGACTTCTCTCAAGTTGTCTAAATCCACCATAGGGTAGTACACAAAGTATCGCAGTCTCTTCGATTGTTAGGGCATCAACCTCCTTATTAAGATATTCCTTTGCTGCCGCTTTTAAACCATTGCACCTTTTGCCAAAATAGGATTGGTTTAAGTAGGTATCGATAAGCTCCTCATGTTCCCAGTTGCGCGATAAATAAACAGATACGTAATTCTCAACCTCTTTTACCGACACGGTATTATGATGCGTATAAGCGTTTGCATAATTTTGTACATATTGAAAGTCCACTGAAGATATAGCTGAGCGAGCAAGAATATATATAGGTCGTTTTTTCACCTTCTGATAATACGCCAAATGTAATAGCGGTGAAATATAGCTCCATGCATAAATCGGATCTACTTTGCTACCAGGTTCCCCATTAAGAGAGATCCATGCGACTGAGCGTATTGTATCGGAGTATTGCAAAGTTTGTGGAGGTATGCTCCAGTGCTTTTCACAAAAGTCGAGGTGCTTCCAATACATATATTCAAAATTAGCGCAGATAAGTAATGCGCTGATTATAATAATGATGGAAAAGGCTTTGAATAGGGTTCGGATCATAATTACGGGTCTTTAATACTCATCAAAGTTTCTAAAGCTATACAGATGATTATCATAAATCCAAAAAGCTCCGCGGTAGACTAAAACATGCCCTGGGTGATATTTTTCTCGTAAGCGAAAAATAAAATCCTCATTTACAATCTGATAACCCGTAACAGCTTGATTTGTATCAGCCTTACCCACTTCACTTACATGAAAACAAAGTGACCCACCATTATTCTCCTCACAATCACTAAAAATTGTGATACGTTTACCCGCTTTTAAGTTTAAGTCAAATAATAATCGAGGTAAATAGAGCCAATCCAAAAACCTTTGCTCCATCTGAATAACATAGGTTGAATCATTTTCAAAGGTAAGCGTCTTATCCATAATATAAATTTCATATTTATGTTCTTTGCTTTCCCAAACATACTTGTTGAAATTGAGGGAATCGACCGTCACCTCCATATTGCTCTTTAAGCTATAACGCCCCTCGCTACTGTGTGGGCCATTATGGAGATCATGTATGATTAGCTGATGGTTCAGGATGTAGTATGTTCCCAAAATAGCAAAAGTAGCTATAAGAATTATCCAGGCCTGTTTAGAAGCAACTCGATAACGCGAGATAATCTGAATCAGATATTTCAGTATTGCGAAAATGAAATAAATGATGCAGAATAAAGCGAGGAACAAGAAAAACATCTCCCAGCCTTCGAATATGACTAATGGAAACGAAACTATTCTTTCAGGCCAGTTTACCAGATCCCAGTTATAGGTAAAACCCAATACCATTAGAATCGCTGTAAGGCTCAGCTTGGTTTTGTAGTCTTCTGTTAAAAGCTTTTTCAGCAACCTTTAATCCTTTGCCAGATTGGAGCATTGTTAGAATGGAGCAGTCTGGGGACAATTCTATATAGTACTATTCTTAATATTGATGGAAATATTGAAAATTAGCTAAAATTTTTCTATTTCAGACTGGATTTAGCTGATGAAGGACCCTGGTAGCCATCAGCTTGGGGGTTAAGGGAAATTTTTGAATTTTTGCTAGATATGCTGCCAGATTGGAGCATTGTTAGAATGGAGCAGTCTTTATTCGGAAAAAACTCTGAAATTTTGAAAGCTAAAAATTTTTGGAAAGAACCTCTTAATCTCGAATGCTATCCGCGATTTTTAACAGGCGGTAAACCACATCCTTTATAGCGCGCCCACCAGGTGCCGGAGGTAGCCGCAACGAATCCTGCTATAAGCCCCCATAAAATAACGCCCGAATAATCCGGATTCGCAGAGTTTTTACCAATTTCCAAAAACAGAAGTGCGATACAAACAATTCCACCGATTAAAAAGAAACGTCTCAACCAAAATTTAAAAATTACAGAAGCCATTTTTTAATCCTGTTTTGATCTTTATCTCATTCAAACAGGACGTTCTGGAGAAGCGATTGTTGCATTGGTTGGGAAATATGCTTCGCGGGATTAACCCCGCGAGAACTGGAGCCATGCATCGAGCTTAAACCCGACATAAATCAATTCAATTTGAAACCGATTTTATATAATTCTGAACAACCTCATCAGGTATGTATATCGCTCCCCCATCAAATCCTTCATGAGATGTTAGTCGTTTTAGTTCTTTTGCTTCTACATTTACCGTCCAAACATCCCAGTTATTGCCGTCCGGATTTCCGGAAAAGGCGATGTGTTTTCCATCGGAAGACCATGTCGGAGACAGATCGTTTCCGGATCTTTCAGTGAGACGCGTTAATTCATTTGTTTTCAAATCGAGGATGGCGATCTCGGAATTGTCCTCATACCAACGATCGAAGGCCAGGTACCTTCCATCCGGAGACCATGCCGGATGCCCGACATATATGCCATCCTTAGTAACTCGTCTGAAAACAGAATCTGTTTTCGTCGGGCCGGTGATAAACAGATCCCAACCGGTTTCAATTTTCCGTGCTAAAACAATCCCCGCTCCATTGGGAGCAATTGCCGGATATCTATCCGTAATATCATCATCGGATATGCGTTTTTCTTCGCTATTATCCGGCCTGGAGACATATAGATCTTCCCGACCATCCCGTTTCGTAGTGTACGCAATAAATTGTCCCGCTGGATCCCATACCGGAGACGAATCCCCGGTGGGGTCTGTAAACAGCTCCTCAGAGCCAGACATTACCATCGCAGTTTCATCCGCAATGCCATAGCGGGTGTGAATAATTCTGTTGCGAAATACATCATAACGTACACTACCTTCCGGGGAAGGCGTGTCTATTAATGTTTCAACTTTCCCCGTTTTAGGGTTTACAGCGTACACTCCACCATTATCACCGCGCTGTGAGTTGAAAACAACCCACTCTACCTGTGCAGATTTATTTTGTACTGATGCCGCGTCTCTCTTTTTATTGTCAGACTGACAGCCTGTTAAAAGCATGATTGTAAAAATCACAGGAATTAACTTCTTCATTCAGTATTTTCCTTTCTGAACATCAGGATTCACCAAACGGATCATCAATACTCTTCATAGGCTGAGTAAACCATTTCGGGCCGTCTTCGGTCATATAAATATGATCCTCCAATCGAATACCAAACTCTCCCGGCACGCAAATCATCGGCTCATTGCTAAACACCATTCCCGGCTGCAGTGGCAGATCATTTCCACGCACGGCATAGGGATATTCGTGAATATCCAAGCCGGTACCATGGCCCGTGCGGTGCGATAGCCCGGGCAGCTGATAGTCCGGCCCCAGGCCCGCCTCGGTTAAAACAGCTCTGGCTGCATCATCAACTGCTGAGCAAGGGTTGCCTAACTGCGCGGCCTCAAATGCTGCTTGCTGCACAGCCTTTTCCAGATTCCAGATCTCGCGCTGCCGAGGTGTAATATCACCATACACATAAGTGCGTGTTATATCAGAAATATAACCATGTAGCTGGCATCCGGTATCGACCAGCACAACGTCTCCATCCTTCATGTCCCTTGGGGCCGGTACGCCATGTGGGTATTGGGTATCTTCTCCAAAAAGAATAATGCAAAAATAAGATCCGGCTGGTGCCCCTACTCTTTTATGTGCTTCATGAATAAAATCTACCAGCTCTTTTTCCGAAATACCCGGACGCATAATTCTGGCTGCTGCTTTTTGCACTGCCATCGTCATGTCTTTTGCCCGTTGAATAATTGCAATTTCATTCTTCGATTTATACATCCGACATCCAGCCGTTACAGCGGTCCCACTCACCCAATCATACTGTGGATTTGCCAGATTCAATCCATCAGTGATAAAAAAGGGTGCGCTTTCATCCATACCGATTTTTCCACCGGAGATTCCACGTGAGGAAAGCATCCTGCTAAATAGTTCATATGGACTTTCATGCTCTTCCCAGCAGTGTAGCTCACCGGTAATTTTCATAAATCCCATAACCGTTCCGTGCTCAAAAGCCGGAGCGATATAGTTCAGTCCATTTGCGGTAACCAAAGCCCCAACCATCCGCTCAGATGCTTTCCATTTCATACCGGTAAAATAGTAGAGGTTTGTTCCGGCATGTAAATAAAGGGCCTCAAGACCTTCCTGCTTAATCAGCTCCCTTGCTTTTTCCAGTCGTGCTTCGAATTCTTCTGTTTGAATGGGCTGTACACCGGACGTCATATCCGATAGCTTGCCAAGCTCTTCCTTTGCGGTTGATCCGCCAACACCAATTGCCATTTCCGACCTCATTTTTATATTTTTAGTTAACCGCTAAATCGACCGCCTTGAAACTTCTCGATATAAACTATTGCAAGTATGATAAGACAAATATTCAATAGGGGTAGCCATCGCACAACAAGTCCGGTTATGTCACCAAAGTTTCTGGCTGCCATACCCGCAAGAAAAAGTGCAATGCCAGCCATTACAGGGTATGTCAGGACCGAATAAAATAGAACGTTTGTTGCTGTATTCGATGTAGACCCGGGAGAATCAAACATCATTGGGGACATCATTGCTGCTGGTAGGCTCAGGAAACCAGTGATCAAAAAAAGCCAGTAGCCAATTGTCATCCATAGTTGAACATTCATAAAAAGCCTCGAATTGTCTTTACTGTTGAAAATAGACCGGGAGATATCGTAACATATCCCAGCATCATTCCAATCAAAACGAAGAGAAATATATGACGAATTATCTGGACATAAACACGTGGAATAGACGTGAGCATTATTTGCTGTTTAAGGAATATGATGAACCATTTTTTAATATGTGTGCTGAAGTCGATATAAGCAAGACGATTACCTACACGCAAGCTCATGAATTGTCTTTTTTTATTACCTCACTGTATTTCGCGACGCGTGCGGCAAATGGGATAGAGAACTTTCGCTATCGGCTGGAGGGAGATAAAATTCGTATTCTCGATACTATTCATCCTGGCTCCACCGTATTAAATACTGATGAAACGTTTAGCTTTAGCTACTTTAATTATCAGGAAAATTTTCGCGCTTTCTATGAAGACTCTATGGACATATTGCGTCGATTTAAGGAAGGGCATTCCAATGTCGATCCCGCCTTTGAACGGCACGACTTAATCCACTTCTCCGTTATTCCCTGGATACGCTTTACCAGCTTCTCACACGCCAGGCGCTTTAGTAAAACCGAATCTATACCACGAATCGTGCTGGGAAAATACGAAAGCGATGGCCTTAAAGTAATGATGCCGGTTTCAGTGGAAGTCCATCATGCTCTCATGGACGGACTGCACGTCGGACGATATTTTCAGAACCTTCAGAAACTGTTGGACAAACCGGAAGAAATTTTAGCGGATTAACATTATGGCAAAAGTTCGTACGCTTTTTTATCGCACGTTACTAAAAACATTTATTCCGCTCTATAGACGCAAGAGCAATAAAACCGGTGAGGTTGGTGGTAAATTTAGTTCTCCTCAGCCTCCAGCTCGATTGCGAAACAAGTATTTGATTAATGAACAAACCGTCAATCGACGGATTTTGTTTACGCTTTCCCCAAAGGGCAACCACAATAACCATCACATTTTTTACCTGCATGGGGGAGGCTATATCGCAGGTATATCTTCTCCGCACTGGTATTTTCTCGACCAGCTTATGAATAAGCTAAATTGTACCATATCTATGTATGATTACACGCTTGCACCTGAGCAGCACGCCCGCCAAACTTTGAATGATGTCATGGCAGCATATCAAACGACGCTCGAAAATACCTCTGGTAAGATTACGGTAATGGGAGATTCGGCAGGCGGAGGGCTTTCACTTGCAATTGCACAAATGACGCGCGATGCCGGTTTAAAACAGCCGGTGAGGATTATTGCTTTGTCTCCATGGATGGATTTATCCATGGAAAACCCTGAGATTGAACCAATTGAAGAAAACGATTTCTTCTTACAAAAAAAGACACTGGTTGCAGCCGGTAAAGCATATGTAGGAAACGGAGAAGTTGACAATCCGCTGCATTCACCCCTGCATGCAAACTTTCGCGACCTGCCACCGATACATTTCTTTATGGGGACACATGATATTCTTATGCCCGACACAAGACTTGCAGTTGAAAATGCAGGAAAGCAAGGTGTTCACATTGATTATCGCGAATATGAAGACCTGTTTCACGTCTGGATGCTCTTTCCGATTCCGGAAGCAAGAAAAGTTCTGACTGAAATTAGAGACATAATGTCCCTTGATTAATTTTGTTAAATTCTTTTTTCAAAATCCAGACTGGAGCATTATTACAATGGAGCAGTCTGGGGAACTTCACCCCCGGAGAACCAATGAAAAACCTCGGCGACAAAACCCTACTCAAAACGCAAGCTTATATTGACGGTAAGTGGATTGCAAAAAACTCATCCACCTTCCCGGTACATAACCCGGCAACCGGCGAGCACGTTACGGACGTCTCGAATGCTTCCGGAGCTGAAGCAAAACAAGCCATTGATGCCGCTGCAGAAGCATTTAAGAGCTGGAAACATACGACAGCTGCCGAAAGAGCAGGCATCTTAAATCGATGGGCTGAGCTACTTGAGGAAAACCGGGAAGACCTCGCCATCATTATGACGACAGAACAAGGGAAACCACTTGCAGAATCTCGCGGTGAAATAAACTACAGCATCGCTTTTTTTCGCTGGTATGCTGAAGAGGCCAAGCGAATATATGGAGATATCATTCCAACTCATAATTCCAGCCTGCGCAATCTGGTAATCAAACAACCGGTTGGAGTTGTCGCTGCAATCACCCCCTGGAATTTTCCCGTGGCGATGGTCGCGAAAAAGCTCCCTGCGGCTCTTGCTGCCGGCTGCACCATGATCTGGAAGCCATCCGAAGAAACACCCCTTTCAGGTCTTGCATTAGCAGAACTCGGTGAGCGCGCTGGATTGCCGAAAGGAGTGTTTAACGTGCTTCCGACTCTAAACGCCCAGGAAATAGGTTGGGAGCTCACATCCAGTAGCCAGGTTCGTAAAATATCGTTTACCGGTTCTACAGGGGTGGGTAAACTCCTTTTAAAACAAAGTGCCGAAACGGTCAAGAAAGTATCATTAGAGTTGGGAGGGAACGCACCGTTTATCGTTTTCGAAGATGCGGACATAGATGCGGCTGTCAGTGGGGCAATCGCCAGTAAGTTCCGCAATGCCGGCCAAACCTGCGTTTGTGCAAATCGTATTTATGTTCAGGAAAGCATTTATGATACCTTTACTCAAAAATATGTCGCTGAGGTTCAGAAATTAAAGGTTGGAAATGGAATTGATGACAATACTGTAATCGGTCCGCTTATCAATCAACAAGCACTGAACAAGGTTGAGACGCTATTAGAAGATGCTGTTTCAAACGGTGCGGAGGTCGTCATTGGCGGTGAACGCCATGCGTTGGGACAGACCTTCTATCAGCCGACAGTTTTACGAAATGTTCCAGTTACGGCAAAGATGTCCCGGGAAGAGATTTTCGGTCCGGTGGCGCCTATATTTCGATTCAAGACCGAAGAAGAGGCAGTTGAGCTCGCGAATGCAACACAGTTCGGTTTGGCCTCCTATTTTTATGCACGCGATATTGGACGAATCTGGCGCGTCTCCGAAGCTCTGGAATACGGAATGGTTGGAATAAACACCGGTATGATCTCCACTGCCGTAGCGCCATTCGGCGGTATTAAAGAATCCGGATTAGGGCGAGAAGGATCAAAATACGGACTGGATGACTATATGGAAATCAAATTTATGTGCATGGGAATCCAATAAACGCTATATTCTGCAAACGTTAAGAGCTTGCGCTAAATAAATTTTTATAAGCATTGTTCAAAATTTGTCACCCCGACGCGTCGGGGCTATTGAGAGCTTTCTTAGCACCTCGACAGGCTCGGTGAGACAGAATTCAATTATACTCTTATTCTGTCGTAGCACTTAATTCGGAGCATATTATGAAATCTTATATTCTTAAACTCACCTCTATTTCTCTATTCCTGCTTTTTCTGTCTTGCAACGTTGGCAGGCCGGAAATCGTTGAGGTTACGGACTTCAAGCTGGTTGGATACAATCCATTCAACAATAAGCTAACCGTGCAGTTCAGTCCGGTGATAAACAATCCAAACAGCATTCCTTTTTGGATTAATCATGTGGAAACGGAAATATACTTCGACGATAAGCATTTTGGTACTGCGAGTAGTGATAAAGACATCGCCATAAAAGCCAACGGCGAATCAAAGTTCAACATGTCTCAGGAAATGGAAATCAAAAAGTTTATTCAGCAAGCCAAAACGTTAATGAGTATGGACAGCTGTATGGTGGAAATGCGCAGCAGGTATACCTTCAAGGCAAAGGATTTTGAGGTCACCATTCCCTACAGCGAGAAAAGCTATATTTATCCCAAACGTGATATCCGCTCTCTATTATTTGGCGGCTAAACACCCCTAATCTCATATTTTTGACATACATGTGCGCGTTAATTGCCTACGCGCACGTATATGCTTGCCTATTTACAGCCCGTTGAATATCTTGTTAAAATTTAATATCAAATTGGAGGTGGTCCATGTCTGATATCAACACCGACTTAAAGTCGATAATCGAATATTTTTACAGATGGGAGAAAGAAACTCCCGACAATGTTTTTCTACGCCAACCCTATGGAGATACCTGGAAAGAGTGGACCTATGCACAAGCCGGAAAAGATATGCGGCGCATGGCAACGGCTCTCCAAAATACCGGGCTTCCAAAAGGCAGTCATATTGGGCTCATTTCCAAGAACTGTGCTCACTGGATAATAGCAGACTTTGCGATTATCATGGCAGGGTATGTTTCGGTTCCTTTTTATGCGAATCTAACAGCCGATCAGCTCGGTGAAGTTGTTCGACTCGGCGATGTCGAAACTATTTTCGTTGGAAAACTGGATCATTGGGATGAGCAGAAAGATGACGTGCTGAAAGACCTGAAGGTCATGCGCTTTCCACATTACGAAGGAAATGCCAAAATTAATATCGGTACCCCCTGGGACGATCTGATCGCGAATAACGAGCCCATGGAAGAAAGCTACGTTCCGCCGTTGGATAATCTGTGGACAATCCTTTTCACCAGCGGAACAACCGGCACGCCTAAGGGTGTGATGCATAACTTCAGCAGTAGTGCATACGTGCTCCGCAATCAGGAGATCAATAACGACTTCTCTCTAACAGGTTCAAACCAACAGCGCTTCTTCTCATTCTTGCCGCTAAACCATATTGCTGAACGTGTGGTGATTGAAATCGGCGGCATGTTGAGCGGCGGCTCTATCTCATTTGCGGAATCGCTGGATAGCTTTGTAAAGAACCTGCAGGATACCAGCCCAACTGTCTTCTTTGCTGTGCCTAGAATCTGGACCAAGTTCCATCTTGGCGTGTTGGCAAAAATGCCGCAGGAAAAACTCGATCGCCTGCTGGGTATACCGATAATCGGCGGGCTTGTGAAGAAGAAGATCCTGAAAGGACTTGGACTCTCACAGGTTCAAACTGCGCTAACCGGGGCGGCACTCACGCCTGAGCCACTAAAGCAGTGGTATCGCAGACTCGGCATTAACTTGCGCGAAGCTTACGGACTTACCGAGAACATGGGTAGCTTCTGTGCGATGCCGGAAAATGACTATCAGCCGAACTCGGTTGGAAAGCCGCTGGGATTCAGTGAAGGGCGTATCGATCCGGATACCGGCGAGCTGCAAATTAAGCAGCCCTGGATTATGGAAGGATATTATAAGGCACCCGAGCTTTCGGAAAAGGTTCTCAAAGATGGCTGGTTTCATACCGGCGACAAAGGCGAAATCGATGAAAGAGGTTTCGTTAAGATCATCGGACGCGTAGGAGATACGTTCAAAACCACTAAGGGTGAATTCATTATCCCGACGAATATCGAAGATCACTTTAACCAGAATGAGATGCTGGAGCAGGTTTGTGTTCTGGGAATCGGCCTTACTCAGCCGGTCATCCTGGGCGTGTTATCCGAAATCGGTCAGGCTGCCGATAAAGCCGAGGTAACGAAGCGCCTGGAAGCAAATCTATCCGAGGCGAACTCGAAGCTTCAACCTTATGAAAAGCTGGCAACTCTAATAGTGGTATCCGAAGCCTGGGATGTCGAGAATAATTTGATGACGCCAACGCTTAAGGTAAGGCGAAGTGCGGTTATGGATCATTACCGTAAGAAGCTATCCGATTGGCATGATAGTTCTGAAAATGTCATCTGGGAATAATTTAATGTATCCTACAAAGCCCCTTTCTACGAAGATAGGGGCTTTTTTTATTTAGCACGTTTTAGCGCACTCATTTGAGCCAGATGAGCAATATCATGATCGATGACTCCATCGATAACCGTAGCAAAATCAGATTTTTTTCCCGGGACAATGGTTTCCAGCCATTTGTCAGTCTTTGTCGACAGCACTTCTATTAACTGCTCATTCAATGTGAAGTAACGCCGCTTTAGATCTTCAAACTCTTCAACGGAGTACTGCTTGCCTTTACTCCAATCATCTGCCGAACCGAGGACAATATCAAACTCATCATTCCCGGAAGCCTTTTCAATTACAAAACGTTTCCATTGCAGCGTATGCTCGAGTATCTGCCCAACAGTATTACCTCCGGTCAGTCCCACATTAGGCTCATTAACTGAATCCAGAATAGATTTGCCAGATGCACCAAACCATGGCTCACCATTAGCCAGTTCATCAAGCTTATCGATAAGATATTTAATCGTCATTTTAGGTCCTTTCAATGTTCAACATCACCCTGTCCGGTCTGAGGGTAACCAGTGCTATTTTTTGCGGTTGGTAGCCTATGCTTTGAATTCTGAAATATTTAAAGAAGGCCTGCAAAAACAACGTCATCTCGGCCATCGCAAAGTTATTGCCGATACACATCCGCGGACCGCTTCCAAAGGGGTAAAAGGCTTTGGAGGTTTCAGGAGTTACGTTCTCTTTCAGAAACCGCTCCGGCTTAAAGCTTTCAGCCTCATCCCATATATCGGGATGTCGATGCATTGCATATAAAAAAGTAACAACCAGCGTATCTTTCGGGTAGGTGTATTCTCCGAAGGAATCATCTTCCAATGTTAAACGATCACTGATCCAGGCTGGTGGGAATAGCCGCATACTCTCGTTCACAATATTATTCAGCAGAGTATCCCGAAACGCATCATCTATCGAAAGGCTACTTTTTTCTACTATCCTTTCGATGTAGTAAGGATTTTCAGAAAGCAGATACAACATCCAGGCAAGCGCGTTGGCAGTTGTTTCATGTCCGGCAACCACCAGAATCATCAGCTCATCAATCAGCTGCTCCATTTCCATCGGCTCACCATTATCTTCATACCGTGCCGCCAGCAACATATCCAGCAGGTCGCCCTTTTCTCTGCCGCTATTTTTTCTATCCAATACAATCTGTCGGATTATCCCGCGGGCATTTTGTGCTTTTCGCATCTCACGCCCCCGCTGACCGCTAAGTCTAAACCAGGCTCGTTTAAATGGTTGTCTCACTTCGCGAATAACATAATGCTGAACGTCGCTGATTACAGAGCTAAGCCTTTTTAAGGTTTCTGATGGAATTTCAACGTTGAAAAGAGACTTTACAACAATTTCAAACGCCAATTGGTTCATATATGGATACACATCGATCTGCTTACCGACGGGCATGTTTCTCAAAAACTCGTTAATCGCCTGTTCAATCAACAGAAATAAAGCGGAAAGCTTTTGTGGATGGAAACCAGGTTGAATAAGCCTTCGCTGACGCAGCCAGAACTCTCCATTGGAGGTAAGCAGACCATGGCCAAGAAAAAGGCTGAGGATATCGGTTAATATTTCAGATTTGGCATAGTTACGATGGTTTTTTCGCAGTACATATTCTACGAAGGAAGGATCGCGTGTTACGATCATTCGTCTCTTCAACCCAATAGGCGAGGCAAATGTATCTCCAAAACGCTCTAAATTCCGTTCAAGAACCGTGATGGGATGATAAACAAGCTCATGGGAATTGCGGAACATGTCCGTCACAGAGACGGCATTAGGTATCCGATAAGAAGCCATACTTACCTGCCTGCTTAAATGCGCAACGGTTTTTATCAAACATGATAAAGAACCCCCTGGATTGCAACACTAGTGAAAATTAGTGAAAGGGGGCTTAAGTTTTTAAGTAGAAGGTTGAGATGAAGCAGATCTCTTACGGTAAGCAACTTTTATATTAGGATTAACTTTCAGAAGATGCTCAATAAAGCCGGCCTTGTCTTTGGGAGATACCAACACTTTTGAAGCAGCTTTTCCAAACGTAATTTCAAGTCTGTCAAGCGAGGCTGCTGGAGAGGCAATAGGGTTATTGGTTTCCTTGACGGAGCTAATCGTTGAGATTTCAATTGGTTTGGAGCCGGCTAAATCACCATGGATTTTGAGCTGACCACCATCAATTTCATATTTAATTTTGGCAAACAGGTAGGCAATAAGTGCTGCCGAAACAGCAAGGATTATTAAAGCGAGAAGGTTAAAATCCTGTACTAAAAAATATGCAGGTATTCCAAAACAGATTGCTATAAACGCAACTATTCCCTTACCGATTTTCGATTTGTACACCGTCATCTCTGTCTCCTCATTGAATGTCTCTAATATAATCAACGAGGGCAAATGTAGAAAGTTACGGGATAGGGTTTATAGCAGCATTAATTCAGCATTTCTTTTTTTAAGGTATGAATATCGGCAATCAACTGCTGAACATCGGTTGAGTTTAAGCCATTGTAAATTCCACGAAGTCGACGATTCTGATCAACCAGAAGAAAATTTTCGGAGTGCAGGAAGTCGTCTTTCGACTTTTTTAATCCCATATCTTCTTCAACAAAATAAGCTTCACGACCGAGGGTATAAATTTGCTCGCGATCGCCGGTAAGCAGATGCCACTTACCAGGTTGGCAATTATTACGATCACCATAGGTTTTTAAAGCAGAAACGCTATCCTGCTCTGGTGTAACGGAATGAGACAGCAGCAGCACCTGGTCATCTTTCTCAAATGCTTTCTGAACTATGGACATATTCCCCGCCATTTTGGGGCAGATTCCCGGACAGGTTGCAAAGAAAAAATCAGCAACGTAGATCTTTCCATTAACCGTTTCTTCACTGATCGTATTGCCGAACTGATTCAGCAATTTAAATTCTGGAATCTTGTGAAAGTCCGACATGTCGTTATTTTTCTCATCGATCCAGCGAGGGGTAAACTCCGGCGAGTTATAAAAAGGCAAAATATCAACACGACTTTCTTTTTCAGGGACGGCATCATTTTGACAAGAAAAGGATAGAAAGAGAAGCAGAGTAACTATAACAGCTGAAAATATTTTATCAATCATTTGTCATTTCCTAATAAGGGCTTAATCGAAAATATTTGCTATATAACCGTTGTTAAAAGTTTGTCAGGCTGAGTCCTTCCTCCGTCATCCTGAGCCCTTCGGCAAGCTCAGGATAAACTCCGTCGAAGGATCAGGACATGATCTGTCGAAGCCCTTTTGAGAGTTCTCTTGGCACCTCGACTAGCTCGGTGTAACAAAATAAATTTGTAGTATTTATGCCATATCATTGGGCTTTATATGACCAACACCTGATATCGGCTTTTATTTCGAAAGAGCAATGGTTTCATCCTTTAATTCGAAACAGAGGTTTGCGCGTTTTAAACCAAAAGTACGGCCGTTTCGGACTTCAAAATTTGCATATAGCTTTCCATTTTTTCGCCAGGCCTTCTGCAAACCCTCTTCCGTCCCCATGTTATAATTCAATCGCTTAAATATCTTGCCGCTTTCATACCACTGTAATGCTTCACCATGCAAGAGATCGTTATGGAAGTTCGACACCGAGCGAATGTTTCCATTGGGCCACCAGCTCATCGTCTGGCCATGACGTCTGCCAGTCTTATATTCAGACTTAAACATGGTTTTCCCATTCAGGGACCATCGCTCCATAGTCCCATGACGTTTTCCATTCAAATAACCAGCTTTTTCAGAAAGGCTGCTATCAGGATAATGTGTTACAGCATATCCGGAAAAAGGGATTGCGCCACTATAAACTAATCCCTCATTACGCCTAAGCTTTATCTCCCGTGCATCAACAAGAACTTCTGGTACATTTTCAGCAATTTGCATTTCAGTATCCCCCTTCAACGAAGGGCCTGAGCCGGGGTCTCCCCCGACCATACAGAGAATCAACGCTATTGGTATCAGACTATTGAATCGCACTGGGTGTCCCCTGATAATCTCCCGGAAACAGGATGTAGTACTGATTCAGGTAAAGCGTATTTTGGATGTGGTAATGATACTCACCGTCCGGGTTATGCGGCGTAGGACCGAAATGTCCTCCCGAGGCATCCAGATCGGAAGGGTAAGTACCATCCGGCTCGCGTCGGCCGTATAGGAAAAAACCATCTGCCATTATTCCGATCAGTTTATCATCATCATCAGACCATGCCTTAGGTTCGAGATGATAATGATAGCTTTGCGGTCCGGTATGGGCACCGGTGTAATCGAGCGAAGGAGCTGCATTATCAAGAGGCACGTTCGGACCTTCCTGATCGTTATAGATAACAGAGCCGCTTATCGCAATTCCAATCGGCCCAAGTCCGGTAGATGATGAGTTTGATGCCTGAGACGGTTCAGCATCAACACGTAGTGTAAACATACCGTTGAAATTATCAATATCGCCGGGAGCCATTTGTTGATAACTGGTGACCGTTGGTTCTACATCCAACGGATGACCGGCAGACCAGTAGGGTGAGGTGTGATTTGGTAAGCCGTTTGTCTCAATTACAACTTGATCGCCGTCCAGATAAATCGTGGTGTTAGTTGAATCAAACTCAGAAAATGCAGCAGATAATGTAGCATCCGACGGTGTCGGTTCAGTTGAGCTTGTGGTCTCGTCCTCACTACATCCAACCATAAGAGCCAAGAGAAAAATTGCTGTGAGAAATTTAAAAAACATACCTGATCCTTTCATGTGTTCCTTTTCCATTGGACATGCAAAGGATTGCTATCTTGCAAAAAATTTACTTTTTGAAAGGATTGATTGGGTTTATAAGGACTTCAGAGCTTCAAGGCGTGATGTTAGCAGTTCTTTATCAAAGGGAGTTCTGGCATAGGAGATAGCCAGCTCCAACTCTTTTTCGACTATTTTATTATCGACGTCCAAATAAAGTTCTGCCAGTAAAGAATGGTAGAGGTGATTACCATCCAAATTCAGCTTTCCGGCCTCTTCCAGGGCAACACTTTTTCCCCTTGCTCTGGATAAAGCATAAGTTCGGTTAAGAGCAGCAATAGGTGAATATTCTATTTGCAGGAGCAGGTTATAATAGCTAAGGATTTTATCCCATTTCTCGGTTGAATCGTTTTCCCGAGTATGCCAATACGCAATTGCCGCCTGTAGGTGATAGGTTGAGAGGTGTTTTCCAACCGCCGCCTGACTGAGAAACTTTTCGCCGCGCAATACCAGATTCTTATCCCATAATGATCGATCTTGCTTATCATAAAGAACGACTGCCACACCTTGTTTTAGTCGCGCCTCAAAGCGTGATGCATGGAAACACATCAGCGCTACCAGCGCATAGGTTTGGGGCTGTTTGGTTAATGGATGTTCCAGCAGATTCAATCCCAGGCGAAGGGCCTCAAGACAAAGATCTTTGCGAAGAATATCGTTCTGACTTTGAGAACAATACCCTTCATTAAACAAAAGGTATATCACTTTTAACACGGTATCCAGACGCTCTGTTATTGCATTTTCATCTGGAATTTCCATCGCGATGTTCGCTTCACGAAGAGCTTGCTTTGCTCTAAACAACCGTTTATTTATGGTTTCCTTATTTGAAAGGAGTGCATCAGCAATCTCAATAATGCCGAAACCGCAGAGTATGCGCAGAGCCAATCCGATTTGCGCCTCTTTCGGTATCAGCGGATGACAAACGGCGAACATCATTTCCAGTTGGCTGTCTTTCAGGCTGCTTTCCGAAAAGTCCAGCTCAACTGCATCGCTACTTTGCTGCTGAACTGTTAATGCTGGCCTTACACTTTCCCGAAAGGTGGCATTACGGCGAAGATGGTCTCTTACCTTATTTTTAGCAACGGTGTATAGCCAGGCAGAGGGATTTTGCGGAGTTCCTTTGAGTCCCCAGGTTTCAGCAGCAAGAATAAACGTTTCGCTAACAATATCTTCTGCTACCTGAATGTTGGGCAGGCCGAACGATCGACAGAGCAAGGAAATCAGTTTTCGCGACTCGGTTCGAAATAAATGTGGAATAAGTTCTGGAGGTGTCGTCATAGTAAAATCCAGGTAAAATGCCCCGCATATGTTCAATGCGAGGCACGTTCATTTTACAGATTGATCTCCATAACATTTCGGATTTCAACATTCCCGCCAATTTCCAAAACCGGACATCCCTTTGCCATTTCAACGACCTCATCAATCGAAGAAGCCTTAACAATAACATAGCCACCTATCATTTCCTTCAGCTCAGCATAGGGTCCATCGGTTACTGTCTGATCGGGCTTTACTACTTTCCCTTCCTGTCCAAGTTGATTTGTACTGCTAAATTTTCCCTGCGCAGCAATACCACCAATCCAATCCTGCCATTTCTTAATGGTTTCCTGAATTTCTTCCGGAGAAGGTTGATAATCTCCATAGCCTGCACTGCGAAACAACATCATAAATTCGTTCATTTTTGACCTCATTTAATCTAAGAGTAAAATATTAACCGTTTACAATCAGATAACGAATGAGCAGAGTGGAATTGGACAGAAAAAATTTATTTTTCAAAATTTGGGTCTAAATAGAGCAGTTTTGAAAACTGCTCCATTTGCTAGCTCCATTGTAACAATGCTCCAGTCTGGAAGAAAAACCGGGAAGTCAGCAAAAATCATTCGACAATAGCATAAGCCCACTCATAAGCGTCCTCAAACTGGCATTTTCACTATTTTTTAAAGAGAAGTCAGAAAAGATTCAAAATTTCCTGAGATATAAGGAATAGTATGGTACCGATTTACCCCCAGACTGCTCCATTCTAACAATGCTCCAGTCTTGCAGAAAAAAACAACCGTTTCCAAAAAGCTACGTAAACCATTAAAAACGCTGACAAAGAAAAACTGGAGGTTTTATGAATAATCGCAACGGCATCTTAATCGGCTTAATCTGTTTCGCACTGGTAGATATGATCATTCCGCTGCCTTTACTGGCGCTTCTTCTAATTTGGGTTGTTCTGGACAAACCAGGCTGGTTTCGTCAAATAGTAGACAAGGTTTACAATTAGCCTGGTTAAATCCTTTCTACATAATGCTATCGTAGTAAAATCATTTTCCGATAGCTGCTGCGGTCAGCAGATTGAACACCATAAAAATACACCCCGCTGGCTACGTTATTCCCGGCTGTATCTGTTCCATTCCAACTCACTGAATGCTCACCGGCCGGCAAAATACCGGATCGCAATTCCGTAATCTCCTGGCCAAGCATATTATATACCTTCACCCTTATTGGTTCCAGATAGCCAGCCGGCACGGTAAAGCGAATTGTCGTCTCAGGATTGAAAGGGTTTGGATAATTCTGCATAAGAACAATTGATTCCGGAAAAATTGCAGATTCTTCTTCTGCAATCCCGGTAAGGGGGTTTATACCGGTATCCAGTCTTTCCAGCGAAATAGGCGGACCATTTTCATTTGCTGACGGATTCATAAATCCTGCAACAGTAAGCACTACACTCTCGCCACTACTCTGAAGGAGATCTATCGGAAATGATCCAAGAGACTGTCCATCGCCAATTCGAACAATATTAACCGTATAGCTTCCCGGCTGGACATTTATACCCGAGGAAGCGTCACCATATTTCAGAGAGTCTGCCAGAATATTTCCGTTTTCCTCAAGGCGAATCATCGGTGCATCTGTAACAGCATGAATAAACAGCAACTGAACTTCAGACATCATTAGCTCCGAAACCGGTATCTCGGTAGGTCTTACAGAAAGTGCAATAGAGCGTCCATCCGGATTGGGGGCATAATTAGTTGTATCCAGTATGCCGCTTAAAGAGAGCACAACCGGATTTTGTGCGTCTACAAGTAGACTGTCAAAGTCCATACCAATCGTTGGGTCCTCTACGGATTCAACACGCAGGTTGAACCAGGCATGCATCGGTAATTCGCTAACCACCACGCTCTCGCCGTAATCAAGGCTATCAAAAGCAATTATATTCGACGCTTTCTGATAAATCGGAGGGCACTGTGTAATCAAACCTCCCGCGTAGCCAACAACTTTGGAGCCGCTACTACTTCCATTGCTTACCCTGGCAGAATGTGAAACAAACATCGTATTGCGCCAGCGATACTTCCATTTCGCCATGCCAAATGCGTTTCGAATTCCGGCGAGAGTAAAATCACCACCGACATACACCAACTCTCCAATCTCGTATCTACAGCCGGGCATTGGCTGCAGGTCATACACAGGGCCATTGATCCCATCCGCTCGGGCATTCCATGTGCGGGTTGTATTATGACCGGCATAATGAGCATAGCTCGCCACATTATTGGCCACTCGTTGATTCCCATTATCATAAACAATCCTATCGAAGTCTCCGCCAATCCATATTCCGGCATAATCGGTAAAGCGCATTACCTCAATCGAGTTAACAGGACCGTTCACACCACCGGAAAGCGGTACCCACCAACCATTATCAGGCTGTTGACGCTCACGAAACCATCCCGCTACATGTCCTACGGGTATTAGGGTACCATTTTCCCCGATGACACCGGTAAAATCACCGCCGAGGTAAAGAAAATTATCTTTAAAGAAGCGAATGTCTTTCCGGATAGAACGCACCGGCGCATCTGTTCCCTGGCCGATAGCCCGCCACTGATTTCCAGGTGTTCCGGACATCGGATCCAGCTCAGCGATATTAGCACTGTTGACAATCGAACCGTCCTCATTAACAACCGAAGTAAAGTCTCCGCCTATAAAAAAATACGGCAGGCTTTCCTCTATTGTATAAACGGCCTCCGCTCCTCCGGCTACGACGCCGACCCTCTTCCAGGTATCTGTAAGAAAATCCCATTCGGCAATTGAACGCGCCTGAATAGACACACCATTCGGATTCGTTACTGATGTAAAATCACCTACAACTACCAGTACACCAAAATCGGTAAAACCGGTGCCGATATGCAGATTAGCAATATCATAAACCGTTCCGTTTACTCCGCCACCAACGGATCTCCAAACCTCATTCTGAACGTCCCATAGAGCAATACCTGGAGCATTCAACACGCTTCCACCCGGATTAATTACCTGAGTAAATTCACCACCAACTGCAACATATCTCCCACGGCCCGAGGCAATGGCATGTACGGTTCCATTCGTTCCTCCTGCTAGTGGAAGCCAGTTTGCACCATCAAAACGAGTAATATTTTCGGAGTTAGTTGCACCAACACGTGAAAATTGTCCACCGGCATAAATAAACTCCGAGCGGCTATAAGCTCCACCTCCACGCTCCCAAACCCGTACAACACCATTAGAACCATTCGGCCCAACATCAATCATATTTTGCAAGCCTGAATTGGTTCTCCATACGTTGGTTTTGATCTGTAGCGTTTGATTTGCAGAAATATCTATGACCTCATCAAAAAAGCCGCCGGCATAAAAATGAACCGTAGGGTTCTGCTGGTTGGCAGAAAGTATGGGAAAACTTTCCAGACCGAGTTGAACAATATTATCCCACTGCGTCCCGTTCCAGCGTGCGACATATGCTCCTTGCGGCTGGAATGAAGCATGGCTTAGAAAAATTTCCCCCAGACCGTTCTTTTTAATTGAAGAATAAACCGCACTATTTTGAACGCCGGCATCAAGGCTGACCCAGCCGGGGTTAGCCCAAAAGAGTACCTGCCCCTGAGCAATATTGCCACTTCCGTTATCTCCACCGGAAAAATCGCCCACAACAAATAAGCCGGAAGGATCTACCAGCATATCGTTGACGTAAATGAAACCATTCAGAGGAATTAGCCCGTTTGCGAGCGGTTCCCATTCTCCTAGGGTAAAATTCCAGCTGGCGATTCCGGAAACAGATACAGACTGGCCGTTTCCATTAAATGCATTCAACATGGTCCCGCCAATGTAAAATCCATCGTTATGCATCACCAGGGCAGAAGCCAGGCCGTCGACTCCCAAACCGAAGCCTTCCCATTGCGGAGTGGTAGAAGAATACGTCCAGCGTGCAACTCCATTCACAGGAATGTCGGTGCCATCGGAATTATACCCGTTCAAAACGCCACTAACGTACAAATCTCCAGCCGCATCAAAACCAAAATCGGTTGGTACACCAAATACCCCCTGTCCGACTGACTCCCATTGCTGCTGGGCGATATTCCACCGCGCGATTCCGGGGGATTCCGTGCTATCGGTATCGCTGGTATAAGCAAGAGTAAAATTTCCACCAACATACACGTTTCCCTGGTCATCCACTGCAAGAGCCTCGGCACTGGTTTGAATGCCCGGCCGCACTAGGTGACTGCCCAGGAACTGCCAGTCGGAGCCATCCCAATGGGCAACGCGCAGTACGTTTTGCGCTCCAAAGGGCAGCGTTCCCGCTACATAAATATCCAGTCCGTTTGAAGCCACTGCAGCAACCTGGGGCCCGCTGGGAAACGGTCCACGCTCATTAACGGTTTGTACGCCAAACCAGTTTGTATTGTCTGGTGGATCCGGTAACTGCTGGGCAATTAAAGAAGTATAAATTAGCATCAAAAAAAGTATTGGGGCTTTCATGATTGCCTCCTCAAAGGATGAGTGAGAGAAATGCGTTTAGGGGAATCTATATATAGTCTAATGGCTGAGGAATGCGCGGGCTACTCCATAACGATGGGGGAAGGGGCTACATAATGATGGGGGAAAGTGTAAATAAATACCTGTAAATTCCATTTAAAAAGGCGATTGGAGTTCATAGCACAAAGCAGCTGCAACTTAGATTTTTTTTGAGTCAGTATTTTTCGTTTCAATACGAATAGATTACTAATACAGCTTCTCAACTAAAAGTTAACTTATTTGACCGGAATAGATTATGCCAGGTATCCGTAGATCTCTCATCCTTTTCACCATAATTAGTATTTGCTTAGCATGCTCAAAAGTGAATCAAATATCAAGAACCGAAAACTATGGGCAGATACAAGGTAAGGTTCTGGATAAATATTCCGGTGATCCTCTTCCTGGTGTTAATATAAGCGTATCAAACAGCCTACTCGGTGCTGCAACAGATGTAGATGGCAGTTATATTATAACTAAAGTTCCTGTTGGAAAAGTTACGCTTAATGCATCTTTCATTGGCTATCAATCCGTTAACCAAACCAATATTATCGTAAATGAAGGCAAGTCCACTGTAGTTAATTTTGAACTTAATGAGTCATCGGTGGAAGGTGAAGAAGTAACTATCGTTGCGAGTAGGCCACTTGTGGAAAAAAGCGTCACAACTTCGGTTCAACTGATTACATCGTACCCTGAATCAAATTCTGAAGAATATTCAAAAATAGAAGAAAACGGTTTTATAAATGTGCTAAAAAGCCCCGTGTCTACTTTTGCAGCAGATATCGATGGCGCTTCTTATGCGAATGTAAGACGTTTTCTTAATGATGACAGATTACCGTATAAAGATGCGGTTAGGACAGAAGAGTTCATCAACTACTTTTCCTACAACTACCCAACGCCAACCAGCGATAATCCTTTATCTATACATTTTGAGTTGAGTGAATGCCCCTGGAAACCGGAGAACCAATTGTTGCATGTCGGATTAACGTCCAGGAATCTGCCTATTGAAGATCTGAAAAAAAACAACCTGGTTTTTTTGCTGGACGTGTCCGGATCAATGAGTGCACCAAATAAACTTCCACTTTTAAAAAACGCATTTAAGCTGCTGGTTGATCAATTAAAACCTAACGATCAGGTTGCAGTTGTTGTGTATGCCGGGCAGGCAGGGGTGGTTCTACATTCAACACCTGTAGCAAAAAAGCAAACGATTATTGCCTCAATTGATAAGCTGGAGGCTTCTGGAAGCACTGCCGGAGCGGAGGGTATCGAACTAGCCTATAAAATAGCTTCTGAGAACTTTATAAAAGAGGGGAATAACCGAGTTATTTTAGCCACAGATGGAGACTTTAACGTAGGAATTTCCAGTACGTCCAAACTGGTAAGCTATATTGAAGAAAAACGAAATACAGGTATTTTCTTTACTGCGCTTGGATTCGGTATGGGCAATTATAAAGATGACCGACTACAGGAGTTAGCCAGGCATGGAAATGGTCAACACGCCTACATAGATAACATTCAGGAAGCCAAGAAGGTTTTAGTAAACGAAATTTCATCTACTCTTTACACAGTAGCTAAAGACGTTAAAATTCAGCTGGAGTTTAATCCGGCACATGTGAAGTCCTATCGACTCATCGGATATGAAAACAGGCTGCTAAATGAGGAAGATTTTGAAGACGATACAAAAGACGCCGGAGAGGTAGGAATCGGTCATTCAGTTACGGCACTATATGAGATTATCCCGACTGGTAAAACGGACGAGCTTAAAAATGACTATACCTACCAGACAACAAAGATTAAGGATAAAGCAAAATATAGCGATGACAAATTAACCCTTCGAATTCGCTACAAATCAACTGACGGCGACAAAAGCCGTGAAATGTCGCAGGTATTAAACCGTGGAGCGGAAGACTTCAATGCGTGCAGTGCTGATCATCAATTTGCAGCAGCAGTCGCACAATTTGCCATGTTGTTACGAAACTCTGAATTTAAAGGTAATTCTTCCTATCAATCGACATATAAGATAGCAAGCAATGCTTTAGGGGAAGATGATTATGGATATCGGCAAGAGTTCCTGACCTTGCTTAAAAAGGCTGAATCATTAGGCCTGGAACAATAAAAAAACGGCACCCAGCGCAATAGCCGGGTGCCGTTTCACAGTTTAGCTTTGATCCAAATTAACGGCTAGTTCTGGTAGTGCTTAATCAGAATCTCGGCAACTTCCGGGCGGGAGAATTCCGGTGGCGGTGCTTCACCGTTACCGAGCATCTCACGGACCGCTGTTCCGGACAGCAGGATAAAATCTTCTTTAGTATGATCCGGTGCATCGCGCATCATGATCACTTTTCCAAGCTTCTTCGACCAGGCAGTGTGGTCTGCTTCGAAGATCTGAATCTTCAGAGCGCCTTCCGGAACCTGATCACGGAAGATGGACTGAGCATCAAACGGACCGTAGTATCCACCAACACCAGCGTGGTCACGACCAACAATCAGGTGGGTACATCCGGTATTCTGACGGAAAACAGCGTGCAGTACAGCTTCACGCGGACCGGCATAAAGCATGTCGAATCCGTATCCGGTTACCAGAACAGTATTCGGCTCGAAGTATACGTCTACCATCTTGCGAATAGCAGCATCACGAACATCAGCCGGAATATCGCCGGCCTTCAGCTTACCAAGCAGCATGTGAATGAGGATACCGTCTGCTTCGGTTGCCTGATAAGCCATACGGCAAAGCTCTTCGTGAGCACGGTGCATCGGATTACGCGTCTGGAAAGCAACGACCTTTTCCCAGCCGAGCGCCTTCATTTCATCACGGATTTCATAAGCAGTCTTAAAGGTACCTTCGAAGTCCTGCTCAAAGTAAGAGAAGTTCAGTACTTCAATCGGACCGGAAACAGCAACTTTTCCAACCGAGTTAAAGTTTTTAACACCCGGATGCTCCATGTCCTGAGTGGCAAAAACGTGCTGCGTCATCGAGGCCATTTCGTCATCACTGAAGGTTTCAACAGCTTCTACGTGCTGGATTGCAATTACCGGATTTCCATCTACGTTCGGGTCACGCAGAGCAATTTTGTCACCGGCGTTAATGCCGTCGGCATTTTCCAACATGTTCAGAACCGGTACCGGCCAGAACAGTCCACTGTTGGTCTTCATATTTTCTGCAACGCTCAGTGCGTCGGCTTTGTTCATATAACCGGTAAGCGGGTTGAAGTATCCGCTTCCAAGCATTACAGCATTTGCTGCTGCTGCGGAGCATACGACTACGGAATGCAGGCCTTCTGCTTCCTTAATCAACTCGGCTCTCTTCGCATCGTCGCGTACGAATAGTGGATTGAGAGTTTCGGAGCCATGAGGTGAAATCATTACCATCCTCCTTTTTCTTTGGGGAAGCATCGGGCTACCCGGCAAAGATTGGTTTGTTGTGTGCATTTATGATAAACGAAAATGTTAATATCGTCAGATTGATTAGTCAAGAGGTTTTAAAGTACGCACTGCCGCAGGATTAATTCTGTTCCATTTCATGAACGGATGAGCGGCAGTGAACTTGAATGATAATTCCAAAAGACTGAATATAGGATGAAAAGGAGGGTGGAAATGGGAGGTGGATCAACTATTGCAAAATATGGATTATTTGTAGCTGGATTGTAGTACGTTTGAGCTTAAGCCAGTTGCTTCTTCATGATCAAAACATCTGACCCCTTGGAGTGGGTTTGCTTGATCGGCTCCCAACCCATTCGGGCATAGAGACCGCCGGTAAGATTTTCAGTTTGCAGATAAATAGTATGAACGGCAAATTCGCGGGCCTTTTCCAAAATGCGCAGAATAATTTTTTCGGCAATTCCGTTTCCACGGTAATCGGCATGCACATATACCCCACCCAGCCAGTGTTCATAATCCGGGTACATATCCATTTCAAAATATTTTAGCTGGGCAGCTCCAACGACCTTATCGTCCACCATTGCCAAAACGATCAGCGGTATGCATGCTGTATTCAGATACATCTGCAGATCATCTTTTACATCTTCCAGAGTTTGCTTACCAAAGACGCTTGCCCATTGGGTATAGTACCAGTCGGCAACGGTATTAAGCGCTTCCGGCTGTTCGGCTAATAATTGTAGTTTCAAATCAGACACGATCATGCTCATCCGGTTTAACGTCAGGAACTTTGGCTATTACATTTTGAAAAGCTTGTCTGGTTGCAATCATATAATTACCATCCATAATCTTCTTGCCTGAGTTAATCCAATCAATTCCAGCAATAGTCGCCTCCATAAAGGTAGAAAACTCGACTTCACCAAGTAGCTCCTCATTTTGAGCAGGATCAAGCACCCACTTTTCTTGATCAGTGTCAGGATAAATCTCTGCTCCTCGTCCGCCATCATCTCCGGCAACAACAAAACTGCCAATAGATTCACCGCTAATTTTAGCGGAAATACCTATCTCGTTAAATCGAATACAAATGTATTCTAGTGTTTTGATAAAGTCTTCCATCATTCCTGTCATGAAATCTATAAAACCGGATAGGTTTTCAAAGTAATTAATGATATCGTAAATTATATGAAATGTTCTATATTAATGTAACTTATTTTATCAATAGCGTATAACGGATTTCCCAATGGCAATGAATGTATTAGGCACCAAGCTCGAAACCTGTTCAATGAAACCGCTTACCGGATTCATGCGAAACGGCATGTGCGACGATTGTAAGCAGGACCGCGGCAAACATACCGTCTGCGCAGTAATGACGGCAGACTTTCTTAAATTTTCCAAAGACCGCGGAAACGATCTTTCTACTCCCAGACCGGAATATCAGTTCGACGGGCTGAAACCGGGGGATCAATGGTGTATTTGTCTGGCACGCTGGATAGAGGCCTGGAAGGCCGGTGCCGCACCAATGGTATCGTTAAAGTCCACGCATCGGTCCGTATTAGATCATGTTTCTCTGGACGATCTGAAAGAATACGCTCTGGACGATATTTTCGACGCCAACTAATCTCCCATTAAAATTCGCGCAAGGAGCGATCGATGTCTGCAAAAGGAAAGTTTATTCTTCTCATAATTGCTGCCTGTTCGCTTCTTGCCGCCTACACAGCAATTCGCTCTTACTCCATTCCGGAAATTCCTTTCAACAGCAATGAATGGAAGGCTGCGGCCGGAGACCGCTCTTCAACAGTGCGGCTCGCTATGCTCGAAGACCTGCTGTCTACACACGCGCTTGCGAAAAAAAACCGCAATGAAGTGATCAATCTCCTGGGCAGCCCCGAGACAGAAAACTATTTTAGTGAATACGATATCATGTATCGCCTGGGAAATGACGGAGGTCTTTTAGAAGGACCCGCATACATGGCAATTCGCTTTGCATCCGGGGATACAATCGATGAACTGGCAATTCTTAAGGATTAACCTCATGCGCATAGCTTATTCAAACGACCGCTCAATCAGTATTGAAGAATTTATCGACGTGTTGAACCGCTCCTCACTTGGCGAAAGAAGACCGGTTGATGATCGCAACTGCATAAGGGGAATGCTGCAGCATGCAGACATCCTTATCACAGCCTGGGATGGCGATAAGCTTATCGGAATTTCAAGATCGGTAACGGACTTTCATTATGCTTGTTACTTATCCGATCTGGCAGTGGATGCAAACTATCAGCGTCGTGGCATCGGTGTACAAATGATGCAAATAACCCAGGAGATGCTGGGTCCGAAATGCAATCTGATTTTACTGGCGGCACCGGCTGCCAAGGACTATTATCAGCACGTCGGGTTCGAGCATAATCCGCGCTGCTGGGTTGCCGTTCGGCAAACAACAATCAGCAAATAAGCAATCCAACAGGCAATTCTAGCAGAAAATTTTAGACGATCAGTATCGGGGAATATTTATGAGACGATTATTTATACTTGCTGTAACCTTGTTTTTGACATTTACACTTCAGGCACAGGAAATGTCCAGTCATGAGAAAGCTGCTGAGAGCATGTTGGAACTGGCAAATACTAAGGAACTGATGGATCGCACTCTTGAAACGATGCTGGAAGCACAACTTCAGGCAAACCCACAGTTAATTCCTATGCGAAGTGCCATGGAAGCATTTTTTCAAAAGCATATAAGCTATGAGAGCACCAAAGACGCGCTGATAGCTCTTTATATAGAAACATTCACAGAAGAAGAGCTTTATGATATTATTGAATTCTATAAAACGCCGGTCGGACAGAAGCTGATCAAAGAGCAGCCTGAACTTGCTGCCAAGGGAATGCAAATCGGTCAACAGCGGGTGATGGACAATAGAACTGAGCTGGAAATGATGCTAGTGAATGCAATGGCCGAAAAAACGGTAGCAGATTCTGCAGCGGCTGCAAGTGAAATGGAAGAAGAAAAATAATCCTCCGGAGTAACGATTGACGGATCATCTACACCAACAGTCAAAGGCAGGACGCCGTAGCGTTGTGATTGGAGTGTCCGTTAATGCTTTTTTGGCAGTCATAAAAATTCTGACCGGCGTAGTCGGAAATTCTTATGCGCTTATCGCTGACGGTATTGAATCTGCTCTCGATATTTTTAGCTCCATTGTCGTCTGGAACGGACTTAAACTTGCAGCCCAGCCCGCCGATGAACGACATCCATATGGTCATGGTAAAGCTGAAGCACTTGCAGCAATTGTTGTCTCGTTTGTCTTAATAGCTGCCGCAATAGGTATCGCCATTCAGAGCGTCCGTGAAATTCTTACGCCTCATCTCACACCAGCTCCCTTCACGCTTTTTGTACTGGTTGCCGTAATTCTAATTAAAGAACTGCTGTTTCGATTTGTGTATGATGTCGGTGAGTCTATCGACAGCACTGCACTTAAAGTCGATGCCTGGCATCAGCGTTCTGATGCACTTACATCGGCCGCTGCTTTTGTGGGTATCTCCTTTGCCTTGCTGGCCGGACCGGGATACGAGAGTGCTGATGACTGGTGCGCGCTTTTAGCCTGCGGGATTATCGGCTATAACGGTTATCGACTCTTTAAAACAGCAGTAGCGGAAATTATGGATGAAACCGCTCCTCCGGAAGTCGCAGATCGCGTTCGACAAATAGCCAAATCAGTAGAAGGCGTTTACGATATAGAAACCTGCAGAATGCGAAAAAGTGGGTTTGGTTATTTTGTAGATATTCACGTAGAAGTAGATGGAAATATGAGCGTTCGCAGAGGCCACGAAGTTGCCCATGATGTATCGGATGCGTTGAAACATTCAGAACTGAACATTCATGAAGTGCTGGTTCATATCGAGCCTCATGAGGATCGCTAGACGTTTATTTTCCCGGCCGGGCTAAGCCCATACCCAATCCATTTTCTTTCCATAGATCAACCGTTACACCATCAACCTGCAGCGTTTTTCGATCCGGAAACCGGGCTAACAAGTTCACCGGCAGCTTAAACTGATACAGCGTGCAGCGTTCCCCATTAGAACCTTCCAGATTTATTTGAGCGGCGATCTGTTGATCGATGGAGCAATACCGCCCTCCTAGCAGCTCATAATCTCCTTCAAAACCGGGTTCGGTAAGGGCAAAGTCCAGCTTGTCCAGCGCTGCCGCTAACTCGGCATAGCTGCTTGTTCGATGCTCCATTTCCAGTGCCTTTAGATGATTCTTCACAACCTGCCTGGAAACGTCTTCATGCCAGCGATTGGATACGAAAGTTTGAATCAAATAAAATCCAACCAGCAAAATAGCAATTGCAGCTACGGCCATGTACTGGCGCACGTAATAGGTTCGCTCTCCAGCGCTGTCTTCAGCTTCAGCTTGAGGAAGATTTTTATTTTCAACCGTTCCCTTCAGATGCGCCAGCATTTCAGGCGACATGCTTTTGGACTGATAAAACTTATCAACACTTTTATCCAGGCGATCAAATTTATCTGTCATGAGATGTCGCCTCCGTTTTTCCGGGTTCACTGCTTCCAAGAATATAGCGCAGCCTTGACTTTATACGATGAAGTCTGCTAAGAATAGTTCCTCGGGGACTACCGGTTAAGTCACTGAGTTCCTGAGCCGTATACCCTTCAACAATACTCAAGAAAAGAAGCTCACGCTCACCATCGGTCAACGCCTGTAGCGCATCTTCCATTCTATCATCAAAACGCACATCTGGTAGCTCTTCTTCATGAATAGAATCAGAATATTTTTCGTCTGTCAATTCCTCAAACTGCAGGAGATTTCTGCGACGCCCGACATCAATGTAGCGATTGCGTATCGATTTAAAAAAATAAGGAAGGTTCCAGGGACCGCCAAGGCGACTGATAGAATAGCAGGCTTCCTGCACCAGCTCTTCCGCGTCCATTTTATTATGGGTTAGCGAAAAGGCATAGCGAAATCCTCGCTGTAAAAGCTCTTCCAAAGACTGTTCAGCCTGCTTCATTCAAACCTCATTCGTGATCCCCGGGGATCAATTAACCAGCAGTAATTTTATCGACAGCTGCCGTCAGCTCTGCACCCATTTCCTTCAGGTTCTGAGTAGACTTCAACGTAGTAATTACTTCACGGCTCTTTCCATCAATTAGTAAAATGAAGCCGGTTTTTCCACCGTGCTTTGCCCATACATCGTCCAGCCCCATGGATTGCGCCATAAACTTAGACTGCTGACGATTAAAGTCACGCGTATGATCCAGCGTTACATATAAGACCGGCTTGGTATCAAATTTGGCCTGCAATTCTTCAAACACACTGCCCATTGCTTTACAGGAACCGCACCAATCTGCATGGAACTTCACAGCTATCAGGGCCGGAGTCGCATCAGCTATTTTCTCCTTATCGCCGGCTTGAATGGTAAAAATAGCTGCGGTCAGAATCAATAAGATAAACGTATTTCTCATCCTGCTAATCATAAATAACTTCCTTCTAATAGTCGTTATTGGTATAACCGTTTACGTATGCATAACGAAGATGAGCTACATTTGATTGCATAGAGAACAAATTCTGTGATAAAAAGTTTAAAGCTCTGTTAGAATTGCGGAACGATTCTTTCGTATATTAGATTAGATAAACAAAGTAAGTAAGATTAGAAAAGGATATAGAAATGAGAATCATATTAATGTTGACATTGCTGGCCGGTTTGGCAATTTTTGGTTTTACCACAGCGCAGGACAAGCCGGAGACGCTTGAGGTTGCCACTGTAGCTGGTGGTTGCTTCTGGTGCATTGAGGCACCGTTTGACAAGGTTGAAGGTGTTCATCGCGCTGTTTCTGGCTATGCCGGTGGTGAGAAGAAGAACCCGACCTACAAAGAAGTTGCCGGCGGCAGAACCAAATATCGAGAAGCCGTGCAGATTCACTTCGATCCTTCAGTTATTACTTATGAAGAGGTGCTGAATAAATTTTGGATGCAGTTCGATCCAACCGATGCCGGCGGTTCTTTTTACGATCGCGGCCTTCAGTATACCTCCGCTGTTTTTTATCACAATGAAGAACAGCGAATGATTGCTGAAAAGACGAAGAAGCAGTTAGCAGAATCCGGGCGTTTTGACAAGCCGATCGTAACGCCGATTGAAGCCTTTACAAACTTTTACGAAGCAGAAGAATACCATCAGGATTACTATAAAAAGAACCCGGCACATTATCAGCGATATCGCACCGGCTCCGGTCGTGACAATTTTATTGAAAAGCACTGGGGAAATAAATCCATGAGTTCCGGTAAATACTTCAAGCCATCCGATAAGGAAATTCGTGAGAAGCTGACAGACCTGCAGTATCGTGTTACTCAGGAAGACGGCACAGAACGGCCGTTCCAGAATAAATATTGGGACAATAAGCGCGAAGGAATATATGTCGACATCGTATCCGGCGAACCGCTGTTCTCTTCAACTCATAAGTACAAATCCGGCACCGGCTGGCCAAGCTTTTGGCAGCCGCTGGTCACAGAAAATATTGTAGAGAAATCGGATTATAAACTGTTTATGAAGCGTACCGAAATTCGCAGCAAGCACGGCGACTCTCATCTTGGTCATGTTTTTAATGACGGTCCGAAACCAACGGGACTGCGTTACTGTATGAACTCGGCAGCAATGCGATTTATCCCAAAGGAAGACCTTGAGAAAGAAGGCTATGGAGAATTCGCCTCTCTCTTTGTGAATTAAAACCTGAAGGGTTCGGTGGTAAACCTGCTGAACCCTTTCTTTTTATTCCTACCCAATCAGTAAATCTCCTTCTCAGATTCAATCATATTTTATATATTCACTTTAGCTACAGCACCGCGCCCCCCCGTTGTGGCCTAATTGATCATTATATTTTGAAAAAAGAGGAATAGATTATGCGCTGGAGAGGAAGACAACAGAGCTCCAATGTAGAAGATCGTCGTGGCAGCAGAGCCGGGCGTGGAATGAAAATAGGCGGCGGTCTCGGGACAATCGCTATTATTTTTCTGGTATATTTACTGGGAGGAGATCCCAGCAGTATTATCCAGCAGCAAGTTAACAATAGCCAGGTAAACAGTGGTGACACTTATCAACCAAATGCTCAGGAACAGGAGCTGGCGAAGTTTGTTTCGGTGGTATTAAAAGACACCGAAGACGTTTGGACAGAGTTGTTCCGCCGTAGCGGTCAGACCTATAGAAAGCCCAAGATGGTTTTATATAGTGGTTCGGTTCAATCCGCCTGTGGATATGGGCAGGCAGCTGCCGGTCCTTTCTACTGTCCCGGTGACCACAAAATGTATATAGACCTGTCTTTTTATGATGAACTCAATCGCAAGTTTCGCGCTCCCGGAGACTTCGCAATGGCTTATGTAATTGCCCATGAAGTCGGTCATCATATACAGAACTTACTTGGCGTCAGCGATCAGGTAATGTCTCTGCGCAATCGCATGAGTAAAACCGAATTCAACAAATATATGGTTCGCCTCGAACTACAGGCAGATTTTTATGCCGGAATTTGGGCACACCATGCTCAGAAAATGAAAAACATTCTGGAGGAAGGCGACCTGGAGGAAGCATTGCGCGCTGCCGCTGCGGTCGGGGATGATATGATCCAAAAGCGCACTCAGGGTTACGTCGTACCGGAAGCATTCACTCATGGCTCTGCCGAACAGCGAATGCGCTGGTTCAGAAAAGGACTTGAAACCGGGGATGTCAATCAGGGCGATACCTTTAATGCTCGTAACCTGTAGGTCAAATCTTCGCTAAAATTAATTTAAGCCTGTAGCATTTTATCCGCTGCAGGCTTTTTGCTTTCTATGTACGTTGCTTTTAATTTTTTACGCAGTATATTTTACAGATACAGTGAAACGCGAAAAACACCTTCAAAAATATCACCTTTAAATAAATTCCTTAACCAGGAAGCAATAAATCACCGCTTCTCTTACCCAATACCATGGAGGTCCGATGAAGAAGTTCGTCACGCGCTTCATTGCAGTATTCTCTGTTCTATTGGTATTCAGCCTACAGGCTGCACCGCAGATTGACCTGCAGCAGCTAATGCTGGATGCCGAACGGAATCCCGAAATTCAGTTAGCGGCTAAAAAGCTCGCTAAACAACAGGGATTACCATCTAATGTTACCCTTGCAGACGGTACATTTATGTATCCTCTCGGGATTGAAAACGGCGAAGTTGTCTATGCCGTCATTCAGAACCTGGCCCACCCTCTGCAAAACGGCAGTACAGCATTCTGGAGTGAGATTCAGGCTGAAAAAAATCTCTCCGGGGCCGACATTTACTATGCCGGCGATAAGCTGCGACATCAGCCCACCGCCTCTGCAAAACGAGTAAATACTCTCGTTCTGATACCGGAAAGTACTCTTGATGGTGTTATCGCACTGGATTTTGCAACCGGTGATCTGGTAGACGCAAACTATATTCCGCCCAGCCCGGACCCGCTTTCAACTCCGTTGATGGCAAGAGCAACCCCGACAGGTACGATTTCAGTATCTGATCAGATTGAAGATCTAATCCTGCAATTCGATACAGCCGGAGCTTTAATCGACACTTTAGCACCTGCCGGAGGTCTTTCTCCTGATACGTTGAATAATGTTCGTGGCCATACCTACTTGCCTAATGGCAATATCCTTGCGACTGTTGCAAGTGGAGCCAATGCCAATTCGATAGCAGAATTTGACGCTACTGGAAACTACCTCGGTAACTTTATCGATATCGGCGTGGGCGGACTGGATAGCCCCTGGGATATTCAATTTCGCGAAAATGATATTCTGATTACATCCATTGATACTGACGATATCCGTCGCTACGACTTGAGTGGCACATTCCTGGATATTTTCGGTCAAACCACCAACTTTCCTCAGCAGGTTCATGAAGACGCTGATGGAAATGTTCTGGTTGGTGTTTTCTCCAACCCGGAAACCGGTGTTGTTATATACGATGCTGCTGGAACACTACAGCGAACACTTCTCGGAATTAGTGGTAATCGTGGTGCTTTTCGATTAGGAAACGGTAACGTAATTACGACGAATGGTGCCGGAATTTTTGAGTTGGACTTTAATACCGGAGCTATTATTCGTAATACGGTTGCCGGAGTAAGTGCCCGACTCATTGAAACCGATGTTGTTCCATCAAATACTGTAACACTCAGCTTCCCCTTTACCGAAGACATGGAAAGTGGCGTTTGGCCGCCAGCCGGCTGGACGGAATATCACACCGGTGTGGATACGCTGGTGCTGACCGACCTTCGCGCGAACTCTCCGGTTTTCTCGGCCAACTTCGCCGATGCTGATCTGACCGACAGCAGCTGGTTTGTGTCTCCGCAGATTACCAACATTGGCGCCGGCGCCGAGCTGACCTTCTTTGAGAACATCAACTTCGGCTCCTTCTATGTGTATCACGGCCTGTATGTCTCCACCGGTAGCGGCAACCCGGCTGATGGTGACTTCGTTGAAGTCGATAGCCTGCCGGCCTCGACCGAAGACGTCTGGGAAGCCAACGTGATGGACTTCTCGGCCTACGAAGGTCAGGACATCTACATCGCCTGGCTGTATGTCGGTGACTTTGCCGATGAGTGGTATCTCGATGATATCTCCTTAGATGCCCCGGCACAGGTAGAGAACAACCCGCCGATCGGTTTTGTTGCCGAAGCCTCCGGCTTTGACGCCAACCTCTCCTGGAATGCCCCACTGCCCGAGCCGCTTTTGGGTTATGACGACGGGAGTAGTGAAGGTACCTTGAGTATCGGTGGCGGAAATGACGGTGAGCTGGCGGTTCGCTTCACCCCGCAGATCTATCCGACGACCATTCTGGAAGCTCAGATGCTCTTCGGTGGCGTTCCTGCCGGTTCGGACACCATGCAGAGCACTGAAGTGCGCATTTATGACGGCGATACCGCCGGTCCGGGAACCCAGCTGTATTCCGCGAACTTCCCGATCGTCAATCGCGAAGTGGACTTCGATAACTTCGACCTATCCGCCGGCGCAGTTACTATTAATGCCGGTGACTTCTTCGTCTCCGTTGTCGAGCCGACCGATTCCGCTATTGGTCTGGGTTCGGATATCGACAGCCGTGACAACCTGCGCTCCTGGGTGCAGTCGACTTCCCTGGGCATTGCCTGGGACGTGATTGCCAACGTGAATGCCGGTTTGGCACGTAACAGCATCATGCGCGTGGTGGTTCAGGAAGGCTCAGGCCCCAGTGCCCGCATTCGCGTGCTGTATTCCGACGGCACCTCCTCAGCCTTACAGAACATCAAGGATCAGCGCACGGCCAAGACCGCTGCGATGACCAGCCTTGATCTGGCGACCTTTGCCAACCCGACCGAGCTTGAGAAGATCGAGCACCTTTTAGGTGGCGTGAATACACAGAAGGCCGGCCCGGGCACCCCGAGCATCGAGGTCCTGGAAGGCTATAACATCTATCGTAGTGAAGACGGGGTGACCTTCTCCCAGATCGCTACGGTTGCTGACAGCGTTCTAAGCTATACCGATGTCGGTGCACCGACGAACACCACCGTCACCTACTATGCTGCTGCGCAGTATACCCTGGGTGAAGGCTTACCGTCGAATACCGATTCGATCTTTATCGGCGCTTCTGCTCCGTTCCCCTTCTCCGAGTCCTGGCCGGATTCCGGCGTGATTGACCCGGCGAAGTGGTCTGCAACCGCTGATATTGAAGTGATTGATACCACCGGCGTGTCCACCGGCACCTTCCCGTTCCCGGTTCCGTCCGGGCCGTATTTCGTATCGGTGAACAATGCCGACTCGCGTCTGACCTCCAATCCGATCGACCTCTCCGCTCAGAGCAACGTGACGCTCTCGATGTGGGAGTCCGAGCACGATCTGGAAATCGGTGAGAGCTGTTTCCTTGAGTATACCGATGCCAATGGCGACTGGCAGCTCTTGAATGAGTTCCCGGGAACCGACAATGGCTTTGGTCTCTTCGAGCCGTTTGAAGAAGTGAGCTTCCCATTACCGGCCGATGCCTATCATGCGGCTTTCCAGTTCCGTTTCCGCATGAGCGTTACCGGCGTCTTCACCACTGATGAGTGGTTCTTCGACGACATCAGCCTGGATGTGGGTGGCAGCTCCAGTGAGACCAACCCGCCGCGTGACCTGGCTGCTGCCGTGAACGGCTTCAGCATCGACCTAACCTGGCGTGCTCCGCTGCCGGAAGGCGCTACCGAGATTGCGTATGATGACGGTAGCCCGGAAGGAAACATCTCCATTGGCGCCGCCAATGACGGTGAGATTGCCAACCGCTTCACCCCGAACGTGTATCCGACAACGCTGGTGCAGGTTGTGGTGCAGTTTGGTAATTCCGCCACCGCTTCCCCGGCAACGGACCTGACCATCTATGATGGAAATAGCACCACCGGTCCGGGAACCACGCTCCTGACGCAGCCCTACACCACCAGTCAGCGTGGTCAGTTCGCCATTATCGATGTGGAGAGTGCGAACATCCAGATCACAGCCGATGACTTCTTCGTTTCCTTCTCGGAGAACACCGGTGAAACCATGAACCTGGACTGGGATACCTCCAGCCCGACTGCCGGTCGTGCCTGGATCAATGCGCCTGGCCTGGGCTTCCCATGGCAGCCGTTTGCCAACATCAACGCCACCTTCGACAACAACCTGCTGGTGCGTGCCGTTGTGCGTGAAGGCACGGGCCCGTCAGCGCGTTTGGTTGTGCTTGAAGAAGACGGTAGCCGCACGCCGCTGACCATCACCGAATACAAGGAGCTGCTGGCTGCCAATGAGCATGTCGCCTCCCGTGCCGGTGCGGTTCACATCGACGGTTCTGCGGTTGCGACGGGTCCTTCTAAGCCTGCAGCAGGCGATGAGGCCGTTTCCAAGGCCGGTATCAGCGTTGGAAGTGGCATTGCCGCTCTAACCGGCTACAACCTCTATCGTAGTGATGACGGTGGCGCCAGCTATAGCGTGATCGCCTCACCGGATAGTGCATCAACAACCTTCAACGACAACACCGCTCCGCGTAATGTGGAAGTGTTCTACTATATCACCGC